>BNJU01000865.1_pt1 | contig 1540906 bp, 1964 predicted proteins | sample 8539281 | NCBI WGS metagenome assembly BNJU01 (sample SAMD00202456, study PRJDB9452) | human saliva metagenome | isolation source: human saliva | place: Japan
TGTCTTTTTTTCTCCATTGTGACCGATACTTTTCTTAATTTTTTTCAGTATATGGATCTTTAAACCTCTCAAAAATTTATATTTGCCGTTTGGTAATTCTTCCATCCACATTGATTTTACCTCACTTTTTGATAAAATGAGTATAAGAAAATGACCTTTTTAATGGTTGTTTCCTATACATCCCACCTCACGCTCAGAGTCGTCAAACTTTTGAGAGCGTGGGGCTTTTTATTTTGTTTCAAACATGTTTGCAGTTTTGGCAATGCCACTGTTTATTTCCTTTTTACCAGCAAATCCAGCTAAAGCACCAACTCCACCAGTCAAAACAGCTCCACCAACGGCCTTTCCAACAGAAAAATGCTTTTTATCTTGTTGTAAGAAAAGAGACATCTTTAGAGTTACAATTAGGGGCAAGTGATGATATTCTGCTTTTTCTCTTGCTTTTTCTTCTCTTGATTTGCTCTAAATGCTTCAAGTTCACGTTCTCTCTGCTCTGGAGATTTTTGGTTATCAATCACTGCACCTATGATACCTCCAACAAAAAAATAACAATTATGATAATAGAAATTATATTCATTTTCTCTCCTTTTTTTAATTAAGTAAAAGCTAAATATTCCTCTTTGACCATTGTTTCATCGGCAATGGTTTTTAGGTTATATTTCTCCATAAAGACTAGGTAATTAAATGTAGTGGCATCTTCGGCTATATCCAACTCAGCTTTCATAAGGTGATGGATCATATTCCTATTAGCCTCAAGCTCACACTTTTCCCTAAAAAGTTGATAAGTATCTGCGCATGGTTTTTATGGCCTATTTCATGTAAAAGCGACTTGTACCCTTTTTCATCAGATATCCCATCACTCAAAAACATAGTTTTGAGTGCTGGGATATAAAAAAACTTCATCTGGAAATAGACCATCTTCAAAAATCTCTATATCTATATCTAGATTTTTGAGAAAATTCTTTTTTTCAGTCATAAACAATCCGACCTTTATTATTGTTTTCTGAGATAGATTTCTATTATGTTTTGAATTGCTTTTTATCTTCTTCAGTTAGTGGTTTACCATTGAAGCGCATAGCAGTAGAGGCGAGCTCTTCAACATCTACCTCTTTGCCCTCAAAAAGAATTGCTCTTTATCAGCTATTGTTGGATTATCCGTCCGGCCGAGAAGATAGTCAGTGGACACGTTGAAGTAGTCAGCGATTTCTTGTAAACGGTCAGATTTAGGAGTTTTTCTTTCAAAGTATAAAGGTAATTTATACTATAACCCTAAATCTTCAGCAACTTTTTGAAGGCTTATTCCTCGTTTTAGAGCGAGTTCCTTAATTTTTTTCAAGTGTTGAAAACATTGTCATATCACCTTTTTCTAAGACATGACAAAAAAATATTTTTATAAAAAAAGTGTTATTTTTCTATTGACAAAAATAATACTAAAGTGTAAAATAGTTTTTGTAAGTTAATGAGTTAGTAAAAACAAAGTTAAAAACTTATCTAAAAATAAAACAGCTTTGGCGAGCAAGTGAATTGATAGATATAATGTTTTTATCAAGGTTTTTAATTATGCCTTCATTTTACACTAAGGTGTAAAAGTTGTCAAGTATTTTATAAAAATATTTACTAACTCTTTAACTCTATTAAAAATAAAAAGGAGGAGGTAATATGAGTCAGCAGCATCATAAATGGATAAACCTTGTAAAAGAGCGTATTGAGAAACGTGGGTGGTCTCAGACGGATTTGGCTATTGTGGTAGGGGTTAGCCCATCAGCGATTACGCAACTGTTCAAGGATGGAAAAGGGAGCGATGACTTGAAGCTTCGCATTAACAAGAAGTTGCGAATCAACGAGTCATGGGAAAAATTTGAGGAGAACTAGAAAGGAGAAATTATGAACAATTTTAAAAACTTAGGTATTCAACTCATCTTTCAAAAATGCAACGGATGATTATACGGCGGTCAGAAATGACTTTCTGAGAGATCCAGAGCTTGAGCCGGCTACAATCGGGATTTTAATGGTTATACTTTCAAACAAAGATGATTGGGTTGTCTATCCAGAGGAAATAGCTAGACGGTTGAATATTAGCCGAGAAATGGTTTTAAGGCATTTCAAAAAGATTGAAAAAGCTGGATATTTACGGATTGTCAAAAAAAGCCTCGGCAGAGGGAGAGGAGTTCAGACTTTCAGATTTTTCTCAGATACAAAAATAACTGATTTTTCAATTCAGTATCATGCTAGAAAAGACTAAACGAGGCAATCAGAAAAATTATCCACAGGCTAGATTTTACAAAGTTGCATTTTACAACATTGTATTTTACAACATTGTATTTTTACAACGTTGTAAAATAAGGCACTAATAAATATTAAATAACAACAAGTATTAAATAACAATAAATACTAACTAACAACAAGTCCTACTTCTCTAAATAAATAAAGAGAGTACACAAAAAAAGTATCTGAGAGACTCAGACACTTTTCTAAAATATTTCAACTCAATTATAGCATAGAAAGGGAAAAATGAAAACAATTCAAGTAGTAAGAATTAAAGATGTAGTTATCGAGAAGATTTCAGCTAACGATGAAGAACTAGCGCACATCTTTGGATGTTCAAAAACAGCAAGCGGAGACATGAGGCGAGAGATGAAAAATTGCTTAGTCAACAAAAAGCATCTTAGGAATGATGGACAGTTAGTAACCATTAAGGGGTTTGACGAGTACCCTACAATACAGGGGCACTCAATCTTGGAAAAAGAAATAACAAAAACGAGGGTAAAAATGAACGAGCCAACAGTAATGAGTCAGCTTTTAGGAGTTGCAACAATCTTTATATGTGTATCAGTTGCAATGATTTTAATTGCAAATCAAGAGCAGCGTGAGAGAGCTAAAAAACGTAAACAAGCTGAGCAAGATGCACTAGTAATCAACATGTATCAAGAGGGACTGGGACAGTTTAATAATATTGCCCGTCAAAATCTCAGAAAGTCTGATAGACAATTCACGTATGATACACAAAAAGCCAGAGGGTTTACGCCCGGAACTAATCGGACTACCAGCCCCTAGAAAAATGAGAGGGTAAGATATGACAGTTAGTAGAGGCATGATAGAGCAAGAGATAAGCGTATTAAATTACATTATCAACCGCTCCTCTTATGAAAAGCCGGTTAGAGGTAAGCAGATCAGAAAAGACCTTAACCTATCAGAAAGAGATTTTAAGATGGTGATTGAGAGCTTGAGGGTAAACTTTGGGCATCCTATTGTGGGCTTAAAATCTAAACCGTTTGGATATTACATACCAAAAAATGAAGATGAAAGACAAGCGGGCATAGCGCCTTATCGCCGGCAAATTCAAACAGAGCAAAAAAATCTAGTTGCAGTAATGCAGATTGACCTAGACGAATATTGGAAAGCGTGAGGTTTAATATGTTTGATTATGACAGAGATATAATGCAGCCTCAAGAAGAAAAGGAAGAATATGATCCTAGCGAATATGTCTATATTGGATGCGGTCAGTATAGATATGTTGCAGATGAAATATAGGCATATCGTAGAACGCTCTAAAATTGCCTGTACGGAATTTTAGAGTAAGGGTATATAAAATATCGAACAAGCAATAAAAAACGAATAGAGCCCCTAAAATTTAAGTCTGAGGGGCATAGGAGAAAAAAGATGGCAAACTTAACTTTTCCAGAGTTGCAACAAAAAATGCAACTAGAAAAAAAGAAAGCAAAAGATGTAAAGTACGCTTTTCGTAATGCTGAGGATATTTACACAGCATTTAAAGAGCTTAAAAGCGAATGGATCGTAATTTTAACAGATGAGCTCTTTGAGTTGTCTGAGAGAGTATTTGTAAAGGCGGTTGCAACGGCTACAAAAGGGATGAGGTTTATACTTCAACAGCCTTTGCTGAGTTAGGCAATGTACCGGTACTTAACACTCAAAAAGGACAATTCAAACAAATGCAAGAGCCTCAATGGACAGGGGCAGTAGCTCATACGCTAGAAAGTACGCCTTACAAGGACTCTTTGCTATCGGTGAGAAAGATGTTGATGAGTACCCTATTGACGAGCAAGAGCAACAACCTCAGAGTCAAAATGTAACTCAAATGTATCAACAAAATCAGCAAGCGACGCCTCAAAATACTCAAGGAAAGCTCATTGATAATATCCAGTATCAAGCAATCAATGAACTAGTAAGCGCCTTGTCTGAGGCTAAAGGAGTCCCGTTTGATACGTTTGCTAACTTTATCTTACAAAAAAATACGGTCTATCAGATTTTCATAAAGTACAAGTGGAAAATTATGATGCAATCACTAGCTTTTTATCGGAGCAACTAGAAAAAGCAAACGCAAAGAAAGGTAAATAAACATGGTAAAAAGATGTAACTAACTCAGCACTAACAACAATTCAAGTAGAATACACGCCGGCGGTTATTAAAAGTTGACCGTGAGGCAATCGAGCGACAAGTTGAGGCAGCGGTATCAAAAGTATTCTGGTAAGGAGGTAACGGCTGAAAACTACAAAGAGGTTTTTAGTGAGCGTACTGATTACAATAAATTGATTGAGGCTTTGGATAATGAGCGCAAAAAAATCAAAAACTCAATCAATCAACCGTATAAAGAATTTGAGGCTTGGTTTTAAAGAAAAAGCACTAGATCCACTTAAACAAGTTACCGAAACAATGAAAAAAACGGCTTAGATGCCATTGACGAGCACGAAAAAGAGCTCAGACTAGATATTATCCGTGCTACTTTTGAACAAAAAAGCGAGCTTGCCGGTATTGCTAAAGACTTTTTCAAGGACAAATACGAGGCTTACTCACTTAAAAAAATACTTTAAAACTGGTAAGTATGAGCTGAAAAAAGAAACTCTTGAGGAGATTGATAGCCTTGTTTTAGCTGAGTTTGACCGAATGGAAGAAGAAAAAGCAAACAAGCAAGCAATCTATGAGCAAGCTGAGGAGTACGCTTTACCAGCTGAAAGCTATATCAGACACTTAGAGGCTGGTAAGAGTCTAGATTGAGATCCTTAAAAATGATGAAAGCTGATAGAGATGCTGAGGCTTTAAGAAAAGAGCAGCGTGAGGCAGAGTTAAAAGCAAAAGCTGAGCGCCTTGCTGAAATTGAGCGCCTTGCTCAAGAAAATGCTGAGGCTGAAATTAAGGCTTATAACGCCGATACAGGCGAAATTATTGAAAGTGGAACAATTACACCACAAAACACAAAAACAAGGGCGCAGAGGAGCTGAAAACAACCTCAAACGAGCCTTTAACTGTAACAATGCTCTTAACTTTACACGGTGGACAAGAGCAGCTAGAAAAATTGAAAGAGTATCTTGACGATAACTTTATCAGCTATGGAATTTTAGGAGGTCAATAATGGACTTTAATAAACTGATTGAAAAATGTGACAGAGTGGGCTATTGAGCGAGAAATTGAAAAAGAAAGCCCTATCAATCAAATGCAAAAAATCCTTGAGGAGTACGGGGAATTGAACAAGGCGAAACACTCAAGCAATCAGAAAGAGCTTGAGGATGCAATCGGTGATATTATGGTTGCTTTAACCGTGTTTACCGTACAGATGGGCTTTTCAAAAAAGGATATTATGCTAAATCCTCACAGGAACGGCTACACCAGATATGAGAAAGGTGAGATCTCAACAGAAACTTTACTCTTATACGCAACTAAAGAAATTGGCTTGATATCTAGTAAGTTGCTTGACCTAGTATTCAATCCGGGTATCATCAACACGCTTACACAAATTCAATTTCATATCCGCAATCTTACGGGTATTCTTTCTAAAATTTCAGTAAATGAGGGGACAATGCTTGATGCTTGTTTTGAAATAGCATGGAACGAAATTAAAGACCGTAAAGGTAAAAAAATCAATGGAAAATGGATAAAAGAGGAGAAACAAAATGATTAACAATGTTGTACTGGTTGGACGAATGACAAAAGAGGCTGAGTTACGATACACGCCCTCAAATATTGCAGTTGCAACTTTCACGCTAGCGGTTAACCGTGATTTTAAAGGCGAAAATGGAGAGCGTGAGGCTGATTTTATCAATGTTGTATTGTGGAGGCAAGCCGCTGAAAATCTTGCAAATTGGACAAAAAGGCTCTTTAGTTGGAGTAACAGGACGGATCCAGACTAGAAATTATGATAATCAGCAAGGACAGCGTGTATATGTGACTGAGGTTGTCGCTGACCGGTTCCAGCTTTTTAGAAAAGCAAGGGAGATAATCAAGGGCAAACTCAACAACAAAATGCAGGCCCTAACTTTGCAAGAAACAACAACCAGCAAATGGCTACAAATCGCTTGAGATTTCAGATGATGACTTGCCATTCTAGGGAGGAATTGATGCCGAATAAAAAATGACAGTTTGGGCGTTATTTGACAGTGGTAATGGTAGTTATACAAAAAGGCGTAAATGCCCTGAATAGTTCGAGGGAGGCGAACATTGAAATATATCCAGTTGGTATAGATATTGAAAAAAAGAATAATCACTTTATCAATCTAAATCTTGCTGATTATAACCGGCTTTTTGGAGATAATACGCTTTTTGAAACACTTGACAAGTTACCAAAGCCGGACTTAATTATAGCAAGTCCACCTTGTGAAAGTTGGAGTGTTGCGAGTGCTATGGATAGAGGGAATGCTTGTTGGAAACAAGAGCAAGGGGATGGATTGTTTGAGCCTCAAGTACCTCTTTCAAAAATTTACTGTAAGATATGCTAGTGATTTTGAAAATTATCAATATTATCCAGATAAGCAACTTATGAAACGGATCAATGGAGAGTTATGTGCTTTTTAATACAGTTGAAATCATAAAACGATATAAACCAAAAATTTTTGGATAATTGAAAATCCTGCTTATGGTAGATTGTGGGAATATATCGAGATTGTACTAGGTTTTAAGGCGCCGTATGAAAAATCATACAAGATATAACAATTATGATTATCCGATAAGCAAACCTACACGGTTTAGTGGGAATGTAAACCTTAATTTAAAAAAATGAAAAATACCAAACGAGCTAGATTTTTAAAAAGAGAGTTTTTCTGGCTCTTACAATGAACGGTCAAAATATACCTCAAAAATTAGTTATAGATATATTTACTAAAATTTACAATAAATTTTGTGATGAGGAGTAAGTGAATGGTATATCCTAAAAAAAGAGTACGCCCTTTACAAAAGGCGATAATTTGCTAAAAATAGGAACGGTTGAGGAGATTGCTGAGGAGTTAGGAATTAAAAAGAAACAGTATTATTTTACAAATCGCCGGCTTACAGCAAACGTACAAATCCGGATAGAAGTTTGAGATTGGTTGCTTTAGATGAGGAATGATATGGAAAAATTAGTATTAAAGTACGTGTTAATATGCAATGCCCTTATTGTAGGCTTTTGTGGAACAATGAAAAGCTTACACAACACAAAACAAAAAGCCTTGTCCTGTATGTAATGAGTTGATTTTTTTACGATATGCAACAGGGGTAAGAGGTGAAGTAGATGAGCATGGTTACTATTATCATGCAAACGAGGCCTTACAATATCGAGGAGATCAACAAAGAATACGCTGAAATGTTTGAGGAACAACCGAAAAAACAGAATTTCACGATAAGACAGAAAGAACGGAAACAAGAAATATAGAATTGAACTGGAGATTACAGAATGGAAAGAAGCAAACAAGTAAAGGTTGAGTTATACAATGACCATTTTGAAAACGCTAAGCGCTACAACATACCACAGGGCGCAGTTGATTATTGCTGATATACCTTACAACCTCGGAAACAACGCTTATGCCTCTGATCCTAGATGGTATAAAGACGGGGACAATAAAAATGGTGAAAGCAAACTTGCCGGGAAGTCTTTCTTTGACACGGACAACGATTTTAAAATCAATAATTTCTTTGACTTTTGCAGCCGTTTGCTTAAAAAAGAGCCAAAAGAAAAAGGAAAGCGCCAGCTATGATTGTTTTTCCATGCGTGGCAACAACGAGATATGGTTATTGAATGCGGTAAAAAACACGGTTTTAATAATGCTTATCCACTATACTTTACAAAAAATCAAGTCCGCAAGTCTTAAAAGCAAATATGAAGATTGTCGGAGCAGTTGAAGAAAGCGACTGTCTTATATCGTGATAAGTTGCCAAAATTCAACAACAACGGCGCAATGGTATTGAACCATGCACCGTGGGAAAAAGATAACTCATATCCAAGCATTCATCCAACGCAAAAGCCTATTCCAGTCTTGAAACGCTTGATTGAAATCTTCACAGACGAGGGCGATGTGGTTGTTGACCCTTGCGCTGGAAGTGCTTCGACACTTCGAGCGTGACGAAATGAATCGGAATGCTTTATGGCTTTGAAATCAAGAAAGATTTTTACAAGAAAGCGCAAGAGCAAATGCTTTCGACATTTCAAACCAGTCTATTTTAAACCAGTTTATCAGACTACAATATTTGATTTTTTGGAGTGAATATGAATTTTAAACAACAAATGATTGAATCGCTAGAACACTCAATCTGGCAAGCAGAAGCTAAAGCCGAAGAACTGAAGAAACCAAGTCAGAAATCAGCAGTACACATGAGAGCTACTGAACGCGATTTTTGGAAAAAGAAGATAAAAGTGTATAAGAAGAAGTTGGAGGAGTTGGAAGATGAAATATAAAGTAATAGAATACAGCTCAGATTTTCAAGAAGAACAAACGGGTACTTGTGACCTATGCTATGGTACTGCTTGGGTTGAAAAATGGCTCAATCACAGTCGAAGACGAAAACGGAACAGAAACTGAAATTGTATTGACCGTTTGGGATTGGGAGATTATGACACAATCTATATTGATAACGTGGTTAATTTCTCAGCATGGTTACAAGAAAGAAGTTGAAGTGATTAGTGAAGAAACTGAGCCGTGGTCGTGAGTTATATAAATTGGTAGAGAAATATAACGAGGGACAAGAAGATGAACGTTAAAAAGAACTAATCGAAAAATCGAAGCCTTACCAGCAGAGAATTATAAATATAGACCACATATTGACAAGAAATTGGTTTTAGGTTTAGTCAGACAACTAGACGAACCGCAACCGTTAAAATTGAAAGACATCATATCACGAATGAAACAGTTATTTCCTCTTAGTCGGGCAGAATGGATTGATGAAATTTTAAAGGAATTTGGCGAAGACTTCGGTTCAATAAAATATCGCAGTGGTTACGAGCAAGGAAAACTTGAGGGAGCATGGGTTGGTAATCAATTAAAAGATGCTGATAAGATTCGACAAGAATTGAATAAACCAGTGATACTGCAGTTTGTGGCAGATTGGATTGAGGAATGTAAAAATGATGATTTCCATTTGTTCGGCGCAATGGAAGCCATTTCTTTAAACCAAAAACTGGATTATTGGTTTAGAGAAGACGACAACATGGAACTCTTCGCTCGTGCATGGCTTGACGGATATGAGGTAGAGAAAGAACCGAAGTATACGGTTAAGATTAAAGCAACAAAACACTACTTTGCAAAAGACGGTAATGGACGTATATATTTCTCTCTTAAGTATGAAAGTGCGTTTACAAAAATTAAGTTAGAGAAAGCAAATCTTGGCTGGGTGTTTGATTGTGAAGGGATTGAAGTTGAAGAGGTGGAGTAAATGGAAAATTTAATGTTTTGGGGGAATGTTTATTGCTTGTTTGTTAATTTCAGCTATGACATTCTACATTATGTATTCTCAAGCGATGGTCAATAGAGATTTAGAAAAGAAAATACAAAGACTTAAACCAAGAAATTTCAAGAGTTTTTGGTTGGGATAATTATGACTGGGCAAATAATTTTAGGGATTATGCACGAGAAGTTGAAAAAAGCTTATAAAGTTTAAAAAGAAATTGAACAACTTGAAATTATCAAGAAAGCATTAGATTTCAAAAGTTTGGAAGAGTTGCAAAAGAAGAAAGAACATATTGAAAGTGTAATCAAAACGTTAGAAAAATGATGAGGTGAAAAATGAAAAAGACCAAACAGATACCCGTACACACGAAGTCAGTGGCGAGTTCTTTATAGATTTAACCATGAAACCCTGTCAGAGAGAACCGTACTTATTAAATAATCTTACGTTTAAAAACAAAAGAGGTTGAGCGATGATACCAGCTAATAAGACGGAAGAAACAGAACTAGAATACTACGAGCGTATGCGTGATGAGTTGCCGAAACACCCGACACCTTTTTTAAGTCATGCAATGGCTTATGTAAACCTAAGAATTATGCACTTGAAAAAGGAGGTGGAGTGATGCTGTTTTTATCGTGGAACTTACAGCGATTATTGCAAGTATTGTGATGATAGATATAGTGGATTTTTCAAACTCAAAGAAAATGAAAATGTTTTTGATGGGTTTAATAGATGGCTGAAAGAACATGGAAAGAAAGTGAAAGAATGATAACTAAAGAATTTATTGAAACACTAGAGCAGACAAGGCAAGTTAATCTTGAACGTTTTAAAAAATACGGCCCGACTTTTCGAGGGGGCAAAGTCTTTCAGACAGAGGAGGAAAAGCAAGATTGAAAGAGCTAGTTTTAAGAGTGTTGATAGCATGGAGTTTAATCGCTACATGTTTGCTCTTTATCCAGAGAGGCATGATAGAAAGCAGAAAAGACCTTATCGTTATTTACAAAGCTGATAATAAAGGCGCTGAGATAAAAGGTAAGGTAAGCCGCAAGCAGCGTATCGGTGAGCTTTATACTCTCACTATTGATGGCAACACTATATAGTATCTGAGGAGAAATATAACAAGACTCAGATAGGAGATGAGGTAGAAATTTGAAAGCCATAGAGGAAACAACCAGGGCAAATATATCAAGCCCGTTTGAAATTAAAAGAAAAAGAGATTTTTGCAATAAAATCGCCGTCAAAAATTTTCATGGAAAAGATTATTGATGCTTTTCAAGGAGGCGTAAAAAGAATGTATTTTGATTTTGTTTTACCAAGAAATACAAAGCAAAAAGCTCTTAACATGGTACTTAACAGTAATGATCGTTTTTCATAATCAAGAAAAAGGCAAGATAACCAGGCGTATCAGAAACTATGCTTATTGGCATACCTCAATCAATAAGGACAAGAAAAAGGGCTACTTTTAGCCCCTCAAATCCTTGTGAGGTTGTGGTTACGGTTTGCAGTCCTACAAGGACAAAGTTAGATCCTCCTAACTTATATCCAACAGTCAAGGCTATTATTGACGGTATGACAGATGCCGGTATTTGGACGGATGATAATTATAAAGTTATCAAAGCAATCACTTTCAAGTATGGAGGCTTGAGCAATGAGAAAGGACATTATAAGCTGATTTTTGACATTAAGGGAGTGAAATAATGAAAGCTAGAGAAGAATTGAAACACTTTGCAAAAAGTGCTCAAAGAATGGCGTGAGGCTCAAGGTTTCAAACGAGCAAGAGGCTGCTGAAATTCTAGGCGTGCATGTTGTAACAGTTAGAAACTGGGAGAGGGCAGAAAATAAACCTAGTTTTATGAAAATTAAAAAGATTTGTGAGACTCTGGGTTACAAAAGTGAGGAGCTTTTTCCTAAAGAGGCAAATACCTTTCCAGAGATTTTTAAGGAAAAAGCGTGAGAGGCCGGTTTATCTCAGCAAGACCTAAGCGAAAAATAGGCTATCACGTAAATACTATCAATTTCTGGGAAAGTGGCAAATTTAACCCTAGCAATTTTGCCTTGATTGATGTTTGTGATTTTTTTGACCTCCCTTATGACATTTTAAAAAATACGAGGTAAGTAATGACAAAAAAGAAAATAGAGCGGTTATCAGTGATCCATAGGAGAGAGATAAACTGGTTGAAGTGGTACTTTTTAAAAGACAAAGACAGTCGAGGCAAGACAATCCTTGAGCAGAAGATCCATGAGGCTTTTACAAAATAACATAGATAAAGCGACATTTTTTAGTAAACCTAAAAGAAGTGAGTCGCTGAATTTGTTAAAAACTCAGATGAACGGATGCTAAAAAGCCATCAAAGAGGTTTATGATATGAAAATCTCAATGTAATAGGCGCTTGTCAGTCTATCCTTTATTTGAGTCCTAGTCCAGCTTATACTCATATCAATAAATGGTTTGATAGGTACTTTTACTCAACTTATAAGTATATCCTATTAAGAGATAAGTAAAAATCCTAAGCTTATGTATCTATAATCAGATATATAAAGCTTTTTATGAAAAGGAGAAAAGATGGACAATTTACAGATTGAGTACGTGGACATTAAGACCGTAAAGCCTTATTACAGGAACGCTAGACACAATGACGGAGAGGCAACCGAGAAAGTGGCGAGCATCTATTAAAGCTTTTTGGTTTTTCAACAGCCTATCTTAGTTGATGAAAATAATATCATTATCACGGGACATACAAGACTCAAGGCAGCTCTTTCTCTAGGTATAGACACAATACCTATCGCTCACGCTGTAAACCTCACAGATGAGCAGATAAAGGCTTATAGACTAGCTGATAATCGAGTTGCTGAGTTTTCAACGTGGGACTCAGAATTATTAAACATAGAGCTTTCTCAATTTGAAACAATAGACATGGCTCAGTTTGGTTTTGAGTTATCAGTTACAGGGCTCAATTTTGGGAACGAGGAGGAGCAACAAGAGGAAACTGAAAACGAGGAGGAAGATGCTGAGGATTTTCATAGAGATACCACGATAAACCAATACAACCTTTTTAATTATGACGATACAAGGGTTGAGGGTTTTTATAACATGCCTAAAATCGAGGGCGTGGATCATATCCCTAAAGATTTTCAAGGGTTTAATTATGTTTTGAATAAACCAGATTACAGCTCATGCGTGCATTTTTTCCTAGATGATTATCAATTTGAAAAGAATATGGCAAAGACCAGACTTTTTATATTGAAAAGCTGCTAGAGTTTGATAGCGCTTAACCCGGATTTTAGCTTATATCTTGATATGCCTATTGCTATGCAAGTATGGAACATTTACAGGTCAAGGCTGATAGGTCAGATTATGCAAGATTACGGCCTTACAGTTATCCCTACTGTATCGTGGGCTAGTGAGGAAAGTTTTGATTTTTTTGTTTTGACGGCTTGCCTAAAAACTCAACACTAGCAATCAGCACAATAGGCGTAAAAACAAAAATAAAGAGCAGTTTGAGATATGGAAAAATGGAGTTACTGAGATGATAAAACGGTTGACTCCTAAAAAGAATTGTAGTATATGGCGGAAAAGTGGAATACGATTATAAAGATATAGAGGTTGTCTATTTTGAAAATGCAACCACAGAAAGGATGAAAAATAATGGGAGGTAGAGGCGCAAGTGTCAAGTCGATTATTGCAAAATATGAAAATCATAAAAAGAAAATAAGTAATAGCTCAAGTGCAATTACAAGAGCTGAACGAAAAACTCATTGAGGCTGGTTATTTTGAAACGTGAGGAGAAAAAGCAACTCCTAAAAGTGAGAGTAAAAATTCTTTTGATAGAACAAAAAGAAATTAAAAAGCTTTAGCAATCATGATTACAGAAAAGAAAAAATACTCCAAGAGGCGCTAAGTCTTTTGCTACAATGTTTTCAGAAAAATGGCGACAACAAATGGCGTACTAGCTCATGGTGAGGAGTATGTAATAGCAAAATGGGCTAATCAAAAAGGTTACAAAAACCTAGATAAAAACCAAAAAAGCTGAGATTGGTAAGATTATAGGTGAGTACGCTAAAGGTTACAATCCTAAATTATCAAGAGTAGTAAACTCTCATGAGTGGGACTGGTATAAATATTGATAGAAAGGATGAAAAGAAAGTGGCACAAAAACTAACTAAACTAAAAGATATTTTTTAAACATGTTTTCAAGTATTGATCTAGGTAAAAGAGATTTTATTTGAGGATCTTGAGCTTTACAATAAAGAAACAGAAACAAGCAAGCAATACCAATCTATCGAGGAGGCAGAAAGTGACCTATCTTTGATGGAAAAAGTAAATAAAATCGATTTCACTCTAGGTGGTAGGCGTGGTGCAAATTCTGGGAAAAGGGAAAGACGGCAAGTATCCGGGTTTTAGAGGTGCTGGTGGTTCAAGAGATAGCGGGAGCTCAAAAGCCTTGCATCCAGCATCTTTGAACAATCAAGGGCGCTTTTCAAGTGTTGAGGGGACAATCCAGACATTTATTAAAAAGCACGGTGGATCTAAAACAGAATACAGTACAGCGGTTGACTCTCAAGGTTTTGCTCATAACTACGTACACGGTGGGAAAAACAGCGTACAAATTCTGCCTATCTCTGGTGGATTTACAGCAATCCATAACCATCCAAGTGGTGGAAATTTCTCAAGTACAGATTTACATAGCTTTGCAGCATTAAAAGGCATGAATACTTTAGTTGCAACCAATAGCTCTAAAGCGTATCGAATTACAAAAGGGGCTAACTTTGATGCTAAGGGCTTTGATAAAGCGGTGAGCAAGTCACAGTTTACTACAAAAGATTACGATAAAGGGGCTGATCTATGGCTCAAGAAAAACGCTAAGAAATACGGTTACACTTACTCATACGAGTAAAAATTATTTAAAAAAATAGCGTAAAAATACCCTCTTTTTACCATATACAATGAAATCATAAGTATAAAATGCTTGTGATTTTTTGTTTGAAAGGAGGTTTAAAATTGCCTAGAGATGGAACAAAAAACCTAAAACCAGTTACAGAACGAACCAAAGAGGAAGCAAGAGCTATCAGCTCAAAAGGAGGTAAAGCATCCGGTATAGCTAGGAGGAAAAAAGCGGATCTAAAAAAAGCTTTTGAAACACTTTTAGCTTTGGATGTAACAGATAGCAAAATAAAGAAACAGCTTGAGGAGATGGGCATGGATGGAAACAATGAGGCCTTACTTGCTTTTGCTACATTTCAACAGGCTGTAAAGGGCAATCAGAAAGCAACTGAAAACATAATCAAGCTGACAAATACCAAAGATAGGTACGATATACAAGAGCAGAAAGAACGTATTAAAGCGCTCAAGCATGAAAATAGAGAGCGTGAGGAGGCTGAAAAAGGCTCAGCTGAAACAATCCAGATAGTGGATGAGTGGGTTGAGGAAGTTAAGGGGGCAACAGATGACCTTTAAAGTACAGGAGAATATTAACCCTCATTTTAAATCAGTCTGGGTATCTAGCTTGCCTTATAACGTACTAAAGGGAGGCCGTAACTCTTTTAAATCCTCAGTTATCGTACTAAAACTAGTGTATATGATGCTGAGATATATATTGTCGGTGAAACAGCTAACATAGTTATTATCCGTAAAGTTGCAAACACGATACGAGATAGTGTTTTCAATAAAGTTTGGTGGGCTTTGAGCTTGTTTGGTATTGATAAACAGTTTAGTAAAACAGTAAGCCCGTTTAAAATCGTACACAAAAAAACCGGCTCAACATTTTACTTTTACGGTCAAGATGACTTTCAAAAACTCAAGTCAAACGATATAGGAAACATTATCGCCATATGGTATGAGGAGGCTGCTGAATTTGCAAGTCAGAGATTTTGACCAGTCAAACGTGACTTTCATGCGACAGAAACACCCTAGAGCTAAGTTTGTACAATTCTTTTGGAGTTATAACCCGCCTAGAAATCCTTATAGTTGGATCAATGAGTGGTTTGAAAGTATCAAGACTAACAAGAATTATCTAGCTCACTCAAGCACTTATCTAGATGATAAGCTGGGCTTTGTTACTGAGCAGATGTTAGAAGATATAGAGCGGATAAGAGAAAATGATTTTGACTATTACAGATACTTGTATCTAGGTGAGGCAGTCGGACTAGGTAACAACGTTTACAACATGAGTACCTTTCATGCTATCGAGTCTTTGCCTAGTGATGATAGACTTATAGGTATCTGCTTTGCTCTTGACGGTGGACACCAGCAATCAGCAACAGCATGCTGCTCTTTTGGTATCACGGCAAAAGGCAAAGTAATCTTACTTGATACGTGGTACTACTCACCAGCCGGGCAAGTGAACAAAAAAGCACCTAGTCAGCTATCTAAAGAGATATACGAATACATGGCCTCAGTTATAGACAAGTACAAAGTGCAAGCCTTACAGTACACAATAGATAGTGCTGAGGGGGCTCTACGTAATCAGATGTTTCTTGATTTTGGATTGAGATGGCATCCAGTCGCTAAGTTAAAAAAAGTAACTATGATTGATAGCTTTCAGTCTTTACTTGCTCAAGGGCGCTTTTACTATCTAAACATTGAGAATAACAAGATATTTATAGAGGAGCATAAGATGTACCGCTGGGACGAAAAGACAATCAAATCAGACAATCCTAGCGTTATCAAAGAGGACGATCATACATGCGACACGGCGCAATACTTTGTGTTAGATAATGCGAAATTGCTAGGCTTACGTGTTGGTAATGGATAAGGAGGCAAAAAATGAGCCTATTTCAAAAAATTAAAGACCTATTTAATCAAGGGAGATACAATATGCAAACAGCAAATTTAAACAGTATTTTAGAGCATCCGAAAATTGCAGTAACTCAAGCTGAATACGATAGAATTTCACGTAATCTGGCCTATTATCAATCACGCTGGGAGGATATTTCATATACAAATACAGATGGCGATATTAAAACCCGTAAAATGCAGCACTTACCTATTGCTAGGACAGCGGCTAAAAAAATTGCTAGCCTAGTCTATAACGAGCAAGCAGTTATTACAGCAAAAGATGAAACATTACATAAGTTTTTAGATGATATGCTGACAAATGACCGCTTTAATAAAAACTTTGAGCGATACCTTGAGAGTTGTTTAGCACTAGGTGGCCTTGCTATGAGGCCTTATATTGACGGCGATAAAATCAGAGTAGCATTTATACAAGCCCCGGTATTTTTACCACTAGAGAGCAATACTCAAGATGTTTCAAGCGCTGCAATCCTAACTAAAACAATCAAATCAGAGGGCAAGAAAAACGTTTATTACACGCTTGTCGAATTTCACGAATGGATCACAAAAGACGGGCTAGAAATAGGCAGCACAAAAGATAAAAGCCTATACCGTATCACAAACGAGCTTTACAAATCTAACCAAGAGGGAACGCTGGGAGAGCGTGTAAGACTAAATGAGCTAGATAAGTATGCAATGCTTGAGCCCGTTACTGTTTTCAAAGACTTATCACGCCCGCTATTTACATATCTTAAAACGCCCGGCATGAACAATAAAGATATTAATAGCCCGCTAGGTTTGTCTATCTTTGATAATGCTAAGACTACCATTGACTTTATCAATCGAACGTATGACGAATTTATGTGGGAAGTTAAGATGGGACAACGCAGGGTATTAGTACCAGAGCAACTAACTCAACTTAAAGTACAACAAAAAGACGGCTCAATCGAATTTAAACGGCGCTTTGATGTGGAGCAAAATGTTTATATGCAAATCGGGACAGGTAATATGGACAGCGGCGGTATTGCTGACCTTACAAGTCCTATCCGTGCTAGTGATTATATTAGGGCTATCTCAGAGGGACTAAAACTCTTTGAGTTGCAAATTGGCGTATCTAGTGGCATGTTTACGTTTGACGGCCAAGGCGTAAGGACAGCGACAGAAATTGTCAGCGAAAACTCAGACACTTACCAGATGAGAAATAGCATTGTAGCACTTGTCGAACAATCAATCAAAGAGCTTTGTGTTTCTATGTGTGAACTAGGAAAAGCCGTGGGACTCTATCAAGGCAAGATACCAGAGTTAAATGATATTTCTGTAAATCTTGATGATGGAGTATTTACAGATAGACACGCTGAGCTTGATTATTGGATGAAGATGGTAGCGGCTGGCTTTGCAACTCAAAAGAGAGGTATTGCTAAAACTCAAAACCTCACAGATGCAGAGGCTGAGAAAGAGCTTGCTGAAATTAACGGAGCTTTACCACCAGAAACAGATGCAGACCTAGCGATCTATCACAGCAAACAAGAGCAAAAAGAGGAGGAAGAAGATGGAAATTGATCCTATTGAAGAAGTTAATTTGCAAGAAGCGCAGCTGATAATAGATAATCAGCTAGATGTGACAAGAGGTATGATAAGTGACGGTTCTCATACATTCAACGAATTGTATCATCATCGAATGATATTGTTTGCCGTTATTTTAAAAAACCATCTTGATAAAGCATGGAAATCTAAGAAACACAAAGATGGGACAATGTATGAAAATTATTTCATTGTTGGAATTGATACACCATATGGACAATATAGCTATCATTATCATATGGAGAATTGGGGGTATTTTGCTGAAGTTCAGGAACTGGAAACCGCTCCAGAGTGGGATGGACACAAACCGGATGATGTTGTTCGTTTATTAAGTTTGTAAAAAAGGAGAAAACCATGACAAAAATTAAATTCGGAGTTACTAGCGTTGACTACTCAGCAAAGCATTGAAGATACTCCAACATTAAAACTAGGTTTAAGGCTTAGAGGGACTGGTAGATTAGAGGCCTCCTCAGTTATTAAAAAAACTAATCAAAGATATTTCAGAGCTTGAGTACGAATTAGAAGAATAAACCGGTCAAATGGTCGGTTTTATTTCAAGAGAGGGTTTTTGAATGGAAAAAAAGAGAAAACAACTCACTATTAACGATCAACAATTCTCTTTGCAAATGCAAGGCGTGACTGATATATACGCTAAAATGCAAATAGACCTCTTTGACAGAATGATGAAAACGCTTGAAAGAGCGTGGTAGCGTGGACTTAATGAGAAACCCGTATATCTGGCAGTTAGAAAAACTAAATGATATGCATTTACTCAATGAGGCAAATTTGAAGATTATTGCAGAGCGTACTCATATTGCAGAGAGCCTTTTTGAGAAAGGTAATTGAAAACGAGGGCTTAAAGGTTTATCAAGATACAAAGGAGCAACTTGAGGAAGATTTACATCAGCCAAAGAGCGGGCATATTAAGAACGGCGTGACAGATAGCCTAGAGGCTTATACAAGGCAAGCCGTGAGCGATTTAAACCTTATCAATACAACTTTACCAGAGAGCTTGCAAGCCGTGTATAAGTCTATTGTCGAGGAGGCAGTAGCTCAAGTGGTAGCCGGTACAAAAACAAGTAATCAAGCTTTAAATGATACTATCATGAACTGGCAAAAGAAAGGCTTTACCGGATTTACAGATAAAGCGGGCAGAGAGTGGAGAGCTGATAGCTATGCAAGAGCAATCATTAAGAGCACCACTTACAAAGTTTACAATGAGATGAGAGTGGCGCCGGCTGAGGAACTAGGCATAGATACTTTTTACTATTCTATGAAAGCGACAGCAAGGCCGGCATGTAGTCCATTACAAGGGCAGATAGTCACAAAGGGCAAGGGTTTTGAAATAGACGGTATAATAGTTTATTCTTTGTTTGATTATGGTTACGGAACGGCGGGCGGATGCTTAGGTATTCATTGTGGACACTATCTAACTCCTTTTATCATTGGAGTAAACGAATTGCCAAACCTACCAAGCTATCTAAAAGACTTGACACCAGAGCAAGCTGAGGAAAATGCAAGGATAGAGAGCAAACAAAGAGGCCTAGAGCGATTGATAAAGAACCACAAGAGCGCTTGCATTATGCAAAGACTTTAGAAGATGAAAAACTGATTGAAAGTGAGCGCTTAAAAGTGCGAATGTATCAAAATAAGATCCATAGCCTAGTGACTCAATATGATTTTCTTAAAAGAGATTATCAAAGAGAGAAACTTTACTAAACAAAAGAGGGTATTGCAATATGCAAGCCCTTTTTAATGCTCAAAAACAGTAAAAAGTCCCTATCTATCAAAGGTATAGTGAAATAGTAAATAATATTTTGCTTTTAAGTGGGAGTTAACCACTTTAAAAAGAACTAGGAGGTACAAATGGCATTTACAACCGAGGCATTACAAGAGTTAGGATTGACTCAAGAGCAAATTAAGGAAGTTTTTGCATTACACGGCAAAACTATCAACCCTTTAAAAGCTGAGCTTGAGGAGTCAAAGGAGCGCTTGAGAGCCTTAATAATCAATTAACCGCAACAGGGCAGCAACTTGAGGCTTTGAAAGCAGATGCAAGCACTAGTGAAGAAACAAAGAAAGCACTAGAAAGCTTACAATCTGACTATGACAATTACAAGGCTAAAGCTGAGGCCGAGCTTGCACAAACTAAAAAGGTTAGTGCTATCACGCTTGCCTTGAAAGATACCAACGCTACAATCCGGATAAGTTGATGAAGTTTATTGATGTTGATGCTATCGAGCTTGACAAAGACGGTAAGCCTCAACTATCAGAAATCATTGACGGACTGAAAGAAAGTGACCCGTACCTTTTTCAAGCAAGAAGATGATACCCCTAGCCCTACATTTTTTCCGCCGGGCAATCCACAAGCCGGGGGCTCAGAAAGTAATGATCCGTTCCAAGCAATTATTGACGGATACGGAAAATAAGGAAAGGAGATTATCATGTCAGGTAATCAAAATAACCCAGTCCGCCGCTATGAGAAACAATATGCGGGCATTCTTGAAACAGTCTTTGGAGTGCGTCTTTGCTTTTGCAAACGCCCTAGCACCTATCCAAATTGCAGACGGGGTACAAGAAAACTCTAAAAGCATTCTCAGTTAAGACAAACGGTACGCCAGTTGTTGTTGGAGAATACAAAACAGGCGAAAATGACGGTGACTTTGGTGACGACACAGGGGCACGCTCACGCTTTGGTAAGGTGACAGAGATCAAGTATGACAATACTGATGTTGAATATGACTATACCCTTGCAATCCATGAGGGGCTTGACCGTTACACAGTAAACAACGATCTTAACGCTGCAATCGCTGACCGTTTGAAATTGCAATCAGAGGCGCAAACACGAACAATTAACAAGCGTATTGGTAAGTATCTAGGAACTAGCGCTGGTAAGACTGAGGCTCTTGCTGATATGTCAGATGAGAAAATCAAGGCATTATTTAACAAGGTATCAGCTTATTTCACTAACAATGAAGTAACAGCGCCGGTAACAGTTTACTTACGCTCAGAGCTTTATAACGCTATCGTGGATATGGCCTCAGTAACAACTGCTAAAGGCTCAACTATTTCACTTGATGAAAACGGCTTGCCTAAGTACAAAGGCTTTACTTTGGAAGAAACACCAGAGCAGTATTTTGAAACAGGTACACTAGCTATCTTCTCACCTAATGGTATTGTTATCCCGTTTGTAGGTATCTCAACAGCCCGTGCTATTGAGGCAGAAGATTTTGACGGGGTTAAATTGCAAGCAGCTGCTAAAGGTGGTACTTACATGCTAGACGATAACAAGAAAGCTGTACTTAAAGTAACAGGTACTATCGTTTAAGGAGGAAACTAATGGCAATCTATAAAGCAACTAAAAATATCTATTTTGAACAACTTGAGAAAGCTGTAATTGTTGATGATCTTATTGATCTTGATGAGGCTTACGCTAAAGAAGTCAACAAAAAGCTCAAAGATACTTTTCCAGATGTAAAAGAGGTTCTAGTGCTAGTTGATAAAAACGATACTTTAGAGCCTACTGAAGAAGTTATCGAAGAAGTAGCATGGATGAAGAATAAATAAAGGGTGGAAACACCCTTTATTTTTAAGGGAGGTTTACATGACTTATTTAACTCAAGAAGAATATTCAAAACTAGGCTTTGATAAGGTAAGTGATTATAAAAAGCTAGCAGCAAGAGCGAAAATTGCAATAGACCCTATACACAAACGGCTTTTTATCAAAAAGGCATTGATTTTGACAAAGAGGTAGAATATCGCAAAAAGCATGTAAAAAGCTAGCTATGGCCTTTCAAATTGCTTTACTTAGATGCTAGCGAGTATCTTGACAGCGGATGATAAACAACTTACAGGCAGCGTATCTATCGGGCGTACCTCAATCTCATATCAAAACGGAGGCAATGGCTCAAGCGGTCAGCAATTCAATCTTAGCTTAGATGCTGAGAATGTACTGAAACAAGCGGGCTTTAGTCTTATTGTAGGAGTGGACTATGATAGATAAACGCTTACTCAAAGATAAAATCACGGTCAAAAAGATAGCTGAAAAAAATGATTTTGGAGATGAAACATACTCAGAGCCTATTGTGGTTGACTCAGTAAGGTTTGACCGTTCAATAGCTGTATCGGGTAGTCGAAGTACAAAATACAATAACTCTAAAGTAAGGCAGAAAGCCGGGGTTATTTATATCTATCCTAGTATCTCAAATGTACTAGTTAATGATACATGGCTTGAGGCTATTGTAAATGATGGTGAGCGTGATTATACAGTAACAGGGTATCAACCTAACTATATCAACGGCAAGCCTTTTAGCTTTGAGGTGGAGGTAATCTAATGAGTATCTCTATTAAAGTTGACTTGCAAGGCGTGAAAGATAAGTTTTCGAGGCGGCTTTTTGCAAGGGGTAAGTATGAAGTAGCTAGTCAGATTTTACTAGATGCTGAGGAGTACATACCTTTTAGAGGCGAGAGTTGAGAGCATCCAGCTATATCGAGGGACAAGGTACAGCTATTGTCTATAATACGGTATATGCAAGAGCTCAATTTTACGGTACTAATGGCATTGTGACCTTTAGGAACTATACAACTCCGGGAACTGGTAAGCGCTGGGATGAGAAAGTAACAGAATATCATTCTGACAAGTGGGCACAAGCATTTTTGAAAGGGGCTAAAATTTGACACAAAATAACGATTTTCAGTTAGTGCTATTAAGTCACTTGAAAACAATGAGCTTACCACTTACACCCCGCCTTGATTATTTTGACGATAACAAAGATGATCTAGTTATCAATCAAATACCGGGTGGAAAGGTTGATACAGTATATATGGACGGCACGCAAGAGGTATCTTTGCCGTTTGAAATTGCTGTAAAAGCTAAAAAGAACAGCCTAGCAAATGAAATTATCTGGGATGTAACTAGTGAGCTTTCAAAATTTGACTTAGTGTTACCGAGCGCTAACAACTCATACGAATATCTAGGTTTGGAAGTAAGCCGGCCGGCCTCAAAAGGTAAAGACTCTCAAGGCTATTATTATTACACAATAGAAATTGTGGCAAAAATTGTAATTGAAAGGAACAAAGAACAATGACAAGACAAAAAAACGCCCTACGTGGGCACTTTGTAGCTCCATACAACGGAGGAACTGAGCCAACCGGTGAAAGTACATGGCTAGAGCTTGCAAAATGGATCACAGATGTATCAGATGATACAGATGAGAAAACAGAAGATCAAGCTTTCTATGACGGTGACGGTACAGAAGAAACTAGCGTAATCAGCGTTAAAGGTGCTTACACTTTTGAGGGCACTTATGATCCAGAAGATCCAGCACAAGCTCTTATTGTCGCTATGAAGTATAAGACAGGGGACGAGCGTAAAAGTATGGCATAAGGTTGTACAGTCTGATAAAAAAGAAACAATTTGTCGGAGTTGCAACAGTAACAGAAATTAAAAGCCGGCTCTGGTGTCATGCACTGATTATGAGGCTTTCGGTTGTAAAATCTCTTACAATGCAACACCAAAAGAGTCAGCTATTGTCGGATAAAAGCTTTTTCAAGGGCGCAGTTAAGCCTTGCCCTTTTTAAACAAGATAAAGGAGTAATAAGATGTCAGAAATTAAGATTGAACTAAAGCGTACAGGGTTCCCGGTAAGTATCGGAGAGGTTGATTTATGGTTTGACACAAGTCAAGAAAAGTTTGATGCGCTTTTTCGATATGGAAGAAGAAATCCAGCGCCTTTGTCCAATACGAGCTTGAGGTTTTAACCGCAAATATCGGTAATAAGATTGAGCGTGAGGGCGTGACAAAAGAGGTTGTCGCTGGTGCTATTGATATTGAGAAGAAAAAAGTAGAGATCCAATATGACCTTATTTTCGGTGATGGCACTTTTGATAAGCTCTATAAATTATATCCGGATTTTCACGCCTTAAACAACGCCTTAGAGGCTGCTAGTGAACTCATGTATAAGAAACTTGAGGAGATTGCAGATGAGCATAAAAAGGTAGTTAAAGAGCGTGCTAATCATTATCTTAACAAAGGCAAGAAAACTCCTACCAAAAAGAAAGCTAACACCAAAAAGCAAAAAGAAATAAGGTGTAATCATGAAATTAAATGATGCGCTTGTTACTAGTTTTTCAATCGGAGATAACGAGTACGATATTGACCTTTCATTCAATAAAATCCTTGATGTTTTTGAAATTATGAAAGAGGAAGAATTAAATACAGTTGAAAAAGCTTATTTAATCGTACAGTTGCTAACTGGTGAGGAGCTAGAGGATATGGATGAGGTGGTTGATTGTTGGATCTATATTAAAGAGCACTTTTTAGATATTCAAAAAGAGATGGTTCAATATGACTTGTTAGGAAACCCCGTACCTCAAGCAAAACGCTGAGGATGAGGAAGAACAAGAAAGAGTAATTGACCTTGAGCAAGATGCTGAGTATATTTACGCTAGCTTTTTACAAGCATACGGTATCAATCTTTTTAAGGCTCAGAATAAGCTATCGTGGGTAGAGTTTAAAGCACTCTTAACCGCCTTACCAGATAATACTATCATGCAACAGATTGTACAAATCAGAGCATGGAAACCCTCAGACGGAGGGACAAGAAGAAAATGAGAAAAATTACAAGCAAAATATAGGCTAGGAGAGGAGGAGAATAATATGGCAGATGGAAAAGTTACCATCCTTGTTGACGTGGACGGTAATAAAGTAAAGGTTCTTAATGATGAGCTTGATAAGGTCAGCAAAAAAGGGGACATAGGTAGTAAGTCACTAGGACAATTTGCCCTTGTCGGTGGTGCTTTTAAACTAGCAGCTAAAGCGGTTGACTTACTGGTTGACTCTTTAGGAGGTGCGATCCAGCGTTTTGATACGCTAGAAAGCTTTCCTAGAGTCATGCAAGCTATGGGACACAGTACCGAAGATGTAACACGCTCAACTAAAAAGCTTGCAAATGGTATTGAGGGCTTGCCTACAACTTTGAACGAGGTAGTGGGTACGGCTCAACGCTTAACCTCCATTACAGGGGATCTTAATAAGTCAACAGATTTAACACTAGCGCTTAACAACGCCTTTCTAGCATCCGGGGCATCTAGTATGGATGCTAGCCGTGGATTGCAACAGTTTGCTCAAATGCTCTCAGCTGGCAAGGTTGATATGCAAAGTTGGAAAACGTTACAAGAAACAATGCCTTACGCTTTGCAAAAGACGGCTACTGCTTTTGGTTTTGCCGGTCAATCAGCTCAGAATGATTTTTATTCAGCGTTAAAACATGGTGAAATCACTTTTGACCAATTCGCCTCTAAACTCATTGAGTTAGATGCTGGTGTTGGTGGTTTTGCTGAGCTAGCTCAAACAAACAGCAAAGGTATCCAAACATCTTTCGGAAACTTAAAAAATGCGATTGTTAAAGGTGTTGCAAACACTATCAAGGCTCTTGATGATTTAACAAAAGCAGCAACCGGTAAGAGTATTGCTGAGAATTTTGACACTTTAAAAGTGATAATCAATGCAACTTTCTCTCTTATTACAAAGATTATAAGGGCAAGCATCCCGGTATTTCAAGTGCTCTTTTCTGTACTTAGAACTGGTGTATCAGTTATTCAGCTGCTTGTACCGGCTATTATAAGCCTAGTATCAGCCCTTTTCGCAATGAAGGTAGCAAAAGAGAGTATTGCAATGACTCAAGCCTTGATTGCTGGTTGGAAAACATTCCAAACAACGGCAGCGACAGCGGTTCAAGTTATCAACTTAATGACGGCAGCTCAAGCGGTATGTGGTTCAGTAACAAAGGCTCAGATGGTTGCAAACTTAGCAAATAATGGAGCTTTGACACTATCAACGGTACTTTATGGATTGCTTACTGGTGCTATTAGTATTCAAACTGTCGCGACTATTGTCGCGACAGGCTGCAACAACGGCTTTCAACGCTGTTTTGACGGCTTTATCCGGCCCGATTGGCTGGATTATCGCTGGTATTGGTTTGCTAGTTGGTCTAGGTGTAGCCCTCTATCAATGGCTAACGGCGGAAAGTGAAGAAACTAAAAAGCTCAAAGATGAACAAGAGAAACTAGTTAAGAGTACGGATGATCTTATTGACTCAGTTAAACAAAGGGGCAAAAAGAACGGCAAAAAGAATATTGAGGCGGTCAAAGGTAATACTGACTCATACCAAAAACTAGCAAATGAAATCGTACAACTTTCACAAAAGACGAACAAAACAGCAGCGGATAAGAAAAACCTCAAGAAAAAGATTGATGCACTTAATGACTCAGTAACAGGGTTAAATCTAGCCTATGATAAAAATACTGACTCACTCTCTCACAATAGCGAAGAAATAAAAGCCCGTATTGCTGCAATGGAGGCTGAGTCAACGTGGGAGGCCTCACAAAAGAGCTTGTTAGAAATCGAGCAGAAAAGGGCAGAACTAGGGCATCAGTTGAAAGCTATTGCTGAGCAACGTGCTAAGTGGAACGAGGAGGCAAACGTAAGTGATAGCACCCGTAAGGAGAAATTACAAGAGCTAAACGATAAAGAGGCTGAGTTAGTTACGGCTCAATCTCAATTACAACAAGAGTATCAAAAAACCTCAGAGGTACAACAGGCGGCCTCAGAGGCAATGGCAGCCGCTACTGAAAACGGCGCTAACCGTCAAATTGTATCTTATGAGAATATGTCTAAAGCTCAACAAAAAGCAATAGATGATATGCGTACTAAGTACAATGAGTTGTTAGATACCGCTACAAACATGTTCGACCAGATACAAATGAAATCAGCTATTAGTGTTGATGAGATGATTGCCAACTTGCAAAAAAACCAAGAGGCAATGTCAACGTGGGCGGATAACCTTAATATTCTTGCTAGCCGTGGTGTTGATGAGGGTATCTTAAATAAACTCCGTGAGATGGGCCCTCAAGGTGGATTGTACGTGCAAGAGCTTGTAAACGCCTCAGACGAGAAACTAGCAGAGCTTAACGAGGTATTCTCTAAAGGTGGTGAAACAGCTATGAACGGCTTGACCGCTGGTATGGATACAGGCTCACTAGGAGTCACGGATAAAAATTAAAGGTATGATCCAAAATCAAGCATCCAGTCTTAAAGATGAGATTGCCGACGCTGACTTTGGAAGTCTAGGACAAGAAATTCCAAACGGCATAGCTCAAGGGGTGGATGCTGGTGCTGAAAAATCAACTGACTCATCTAAGCGTGTTGCTGACAAGATGAAAGAGATGTTTGAAAATGAAATGGATATTCATAGCCCGTCCCGTGTATTTAACGAGTACGGGGGACATATTACAACCGGGCTAGCTGAGGGTGTTGATGAGGGGGCAAACCAGCCTATAAACGCTATGCAAAGCCTATCCGGTGAAATTAAATCACCTTTTAACACTTTGTACTCAGATTTTACTTATGTTGGTGATATGGCTATGGCTGGTCTTAATGCCGGTCTTAATAATGGAGCGGGGGCTGTAATGTCAACCGCTGCAACTATCGCCTCAAGGGTAAGAGATACTATTAAGAGCGCTCTTGATATTCACAGTCCATCCCGTGTAATGAGAGATGAAATCGGGCGCTTTATCCCTCAAGGTATTGCAGTAGGTATTGATAAAGATGCCGGTACTGTTAAAAAAGCTATGTTACGCCTAAAGGATAGCATGATGATAGATGCACGCCCAGAGATTGCACTAGGACTAGACAAGCAACTAGGCGCTCAAGTATCGGTTAAACAAAGCAGCAAGCAAACTATCGCAGAAAAAATCAAGGTTACTATGGACAAATCTAGCGAATTGCTAGAGAAAGCCCTAGATGTAGCAGAAACAGCCGTCAAACGCCCAGCGGCTATGTACTTTGATGATGGTACGCTAGTTGCTAAGACAAGTGATAAGTTTGCAAGGCAGCAATCTGAGCAAACAAGACGAGATAACAGGATGAGAGGGGTATTGATATGACAAAGATTATGACCTTTAACGGGGTTGATATGTCTAAGTTTTTTCGTATAACCGATATTATCCGCCCGATTGGTAACAAGAGGAGCGTGTCAACCGATAACGCCCCTCTATTGGGCGTGAATATCCAACAGGTAAAGATTGGCGAAAAAGAGCATACTATCAAGTTTACAATGTTTGCAGAAAATCCGGTTGCAATGGAAAGCCTCAAGCATGAGCTTGCCGGTGTCTTGAAAGTAACTGAGCCGGTTAAAATCACCTATGGAGATGAGCCGGATAAGTATTATCTAGGTATGCCGGTTGATGATGTAACGCCGGATAATGTCGCTAGATGGATGCAGAAATCTGAAATTAAAATCATGATCCCGGACGGCGTGGCACACAGTAAAGTTTATAAAAATTTTAATAGTGATGCAAACGCTCAAAGTACAGCGGATAAAATGATTTTTACCCTCAATAACAATGGTACAGTTGATGCTTTCCCGATTATCCGAGTGAAACATAATGCTGAAAATGGTTATATTGGGCTAGTCAATAATAATACGGCTTTTGAGATGGGAAACCGTGAAGAGGCTGATACTGGTATTGTCAAAAAGTCAGAGATTTTACTTGATTATCGAGATAACAAAATCTCAGATGCTTTCAACAGAGCTACAAAAAATAGGTCAATTACAAATTATGCTAACGAAAACGAAACAGGAACACCAGAGCTTTTTAATCTTTGGGGTAAAAACCACGTTAAATTAAGAGAGCAGTTAATTCAAGGGCAAACTACTCACTATTCAACCGGGTTATCGTGGGACATTCCAATAGATGCAGCGGGTGAAACAGGTTCATTAAATGATTATATATTTTGTAAGCAAGTATTTATTGCAGACTCAGTAAAAACAATACGGATATTTAAAAATAACTGTATCAGATACAGCCAGGGCAATTTCTTTATGGCGTGGAAACTTTTAAACGTTCACTTGGTTTAGATTGTGAGTTTAACGTTTTAAGACCGGATAGCAAAGATAGGTATAACTTTTTAAAACGCCTTGTGTTTAAAGGGGCAGATGATAAGCGCTTAAACCCTTTCAGTAAAGAAAGAGGACAGTTTGAAATCAAGCGCAATGATAACGTGGTACAAGTGTATTATGACGGCGCTCATTACAACTTTGTTATCCCAGAAATTAAAGGGAAAAAAAGTCAGCTAAAATACATGTTACTCTAGGAGCTTTTCACGATAAGCCTATTGTATCGAATATGTACCTAGATGAGTTGATGTTTAGAAAAGACTTTGTCCCTATGGTGGGTGATATTCCTAACCGTTACGCTATGGGCTCAAATGTTGTAATCAATAGTGAGGATGATAGCGTATATATTGATGGTATCGCTAAATCTAGTGAGGTTGTTGACGGTTCGCAATGGCTAGCAATACCGCCCGGCAATTCTCAGCTAGAGATGTACTTTTCTAGTTTTATTAAGAAAAAGCCAACAGTAACAATCGAATTTGAGGAAAGGTGGCTCTAATCATGCTCTTAACTATTCATGATGCAAATTTGCAAAAGGTTGCTTTTGTTGATAACAGCAAACAGAATACGCTTAATTATTATGGCGATACATGGGTAAGGAGCTTGCCTACTGGATCATCTACTTTTGAGTTTACAGTATTCAAAAAAGCAATCAAATCAGATACGGCTTTAACTAGAGCCTATCACTACCTCAATGAAAGAGCATGGGTATCTTTTAAGTATAAAGGCAAGAGCTTTATATTTAACGTCATGACGGTTGAGGAAGATGAGCAAACTATCAAATGTTATTGTGAAAACCTCAACCTTGAGCTTATCAATGAGATAGCTAACCCTTACAAGGCTACAAAGGCTATGAGCTTTGCTGAGTATTGTGAGGCTATGGATCTATTGTATTATACTCATCTTGCTATTGGTATCAATGAGGTATCCAATAAGAAAAGAACGATCGAGTGGCAAGGGCAAGAAACTAAGCTTGCTCGCTTGCTCAGTCTTGCTAAATATTTTGATGCAGAGATTGAGTTTGATACACAGTTAAACGCTGACAGCACTATTAAGAAGTTTAGTGTTAATATCTATCATGAAAATGATGATAATCACCAAGGCGTAGGCCGTATCAGAAACGATATACAGTTAAAATATGGCAAGAATATCAAATCAATCCCCGCAAAGTTGACAAGACAGGTATTTTTAATACAATCCGCCCTACTGGTAAAAGAACGGTTAAAAATGGAGCTGGTGAAGATGTCGAGGAAGTGGTAACAATCCGAGGGCTTGACGATTGGAAGAAGTATAACAAGGACGGTATTTGTGAGTTTTACCAAAGAAACGAGTCCCTTTATGCACCTCTATCAATGCGACTCTATCCCTCAACATTTTCACACGGTACAGCTGAGGATCAATGGACAAGAAAAGATTTTACCTATGATACTGACAATCCAAAAGAACTAAGAACGCTGGCATACAAAGAACTTAAAAAGCATTGTTATCCAGCTATCACTTACGAGGTGGATGGATATGTTGATGTCGAGATTGGTGATACAGTCAAGATATATGATGCGGGTTTTGCCCCTCTTTTAACTATCCAAGCAAGGGTATCAGAGCAACGGATAAGCTTTTCAAATCCGGCAAGTAATAAAACAGTATTCTCAAACTTTAAGGCTCTTGAAAATCAATTATCAGACGGCATACAAGAGGCTTTTGAGCGCTTGTTTGAGCAGTCTAAGCCTTACACAATCAAACTTTCAACTAGTAACGGTATCATTTTCAAAAAAATAATAGCGGTGAAAAGTATTATCACTCCCTACACTTTATAAGGGCGGCAAACTTATCACAGCCGGCGTAACGTGGAGATGGTCGCTAAATGGGATTATAACAACAGGACAGACATACACAGCTAGAGGTAGAGATATTTCAGGCGTAACCACATTGACTGTTGCAGCATACATAGACAATGAAGAAGTCGTGGTTGACGAAATCTCACTAGTAAATATATCTGATGGTAAGAACGGACAAAAAGGGGATAAGGGAGATACTGGCCCTAAAGGTGACAGAGGAGAAAAAGGCGAAAAGGGGGAGCGTGGGTTACAAGGACTCCAAGGTTTGCAAGGGGCTAAAGGAGATCAAGGTATTCCGGGAGTTAGAGGAGCGGACGGCCGTACACAGTACACTCACATTGCCTACGCTGACTCTATTTCAGGTAGTGGGTTTAGTCAAACAAACGCTGACAAAGCCTATGTCGGGGTGTACGTTGACTTTAATGCAACCGATAGCAAAAATCCTGCTGACTATCGCTGGACTAAATGGAGAGGGCTAGATGGAAAGAACGGCAAGGACGGGCCTCAAGGTATTCCGGGTAAGCCGGGGCAGATGGTCGGACTCCATATTTTCATAGGGCTTGGTCTAACTCTGCTGATGGTCGTGATGGATTTAGTACCTCTGATAGCACGAATAAGCGCTACTTAGGTACTCTGACAGACTTTACTGCAGCTGACAGTCAGGATCCTACAAGATATAAGTGGACAGCTTTATTCGGGACAACAGAGCAATCAGGAAACATTTTACTTAATTCAAATACCGGATGGAGAAATAAGCATCAGCAAGACTTTGTCTTGGCTGAGCCCTTAAAAAGCAGGCAAACAGTACACTTTAAGCGCTAAATGGTGGAGGAGTGACAATAGTACACTTAGTTTTGGTATTCGTGAAAATCCTAGCGATAGCTGGCAGTGGATAAGTCTAACATATAGCTTTGAGTTGGATGTTTGGAGTGCTACTTTCACATCCAATAAAAACCTTAACGCTGGAGACGTTGTATCATTCTTTACTGTAGAACTTGAGGGAGTGGGTAATGCTGATTGGGCCGTTTTAACGGTCGGTTCTATACCAATGACGAGCTGGCAACCTCATTGGTCAGAAACTCAAAAACAATTAGACTCTAAAGCTGACCAAGGCTTGACTCAAGAACAGCTCAACGCTCTTAATGAAAAGGCTCAAATTTACGAGGCTGAGCTAAAAGCAAAGGCATCAATGGAGGCTTTTAGTGAGCTAGAGAAAGCTTATAATGCCTTTGTTCAATCAAATACTGAGGCTCAAGAGAAGTCTGAGGCTGACTTAATCGAGGCTAGCCGTAGAATTGAGTTGCTTACTACTGAGTTTGGAGGTATGAAAGAGCTCAAGACTTTCATTGATACTTATATGAGTTTTTCAAATGAGGGTATGATTATAGGTAAGAGTGATGCTAGCTCAACAATTAAGGTATCTCATGACCGGATCTCAATGCTTTCAGCTGGTAAAGAAGTAATGTATATCTCTCAAGGGGTTATTCATATTGACAACGGTATTTTCACAGCCTCTATCCAAGTTGGACGATTTAGAACTGAGGAGTACTACTTAAATCCGGATATAAATATTATCCGGTATGTCGGTTAGGAGGGTAAAAATGGCAAAATATAGTAATTCAAATAACGGTTTATACTTAAATGTATATATCGAGCAAGGCGCTCAGAATATTGCTGCTAATACAACTACTGTAAATTGGCGTGCAACAGTTAGTAGGCCGGTTTATTATCACACTTACAATAAGCAAGGGGACAGTACGCTTTCTCTTAGTTTAGATGGGCGTAACGTTCACTCAAGCAATCCTATATGGGAAGTTTGGGACGGAGAGGCTGAGCTTGCAAGCGGTTCAAGTGTTATCAATCATAATGCAGATGGTACTAAAACCTTTGCCCTTTCTTGCACGTTCAATCCTAACAACGGATTGCATAAAACAATGACAGTAACGGCGAATATCAGCCTATCCTCTATACCACGATTGAGTAATTTTTCTATCGGTCAAGGCGTGATTGGTTCAAATCTAGCTATCACTATCAATAGACAAAACAATAATTTTACTCACACTTTAAGGTATGCTTGGGCTGGCAATAGTGGAACTATTGCTACAAATGTTGCAACCAGTCACTCATGGACTATCCCGGTTGACTTTGCTAATAATATCCCTAACTCTAACAGCGGTACAGGTACGCTCTATCTTGATACATATAGCGGCAATACAAAAATAGGAACTCAGAGCAAACAGTTTACAGCCTCTATACCAAGTGGCCTCAAACCAAGCTTTACAGGTATCACTTTAACAGATACTCATGCCGCTGCTGGTGCTTTTACTTTCTGGTAATGACTTTTTGCAGATTATCTCAGATATTAAAGTCACTTTCAATGGCGCTAATGGTATTTATGGCTCAAAAATAACAGGGTATCGGGCTGAAATTGTCGGAAAAAATCATATTGTTACTGATAACAGCGGGCGCTTAGGTATGATGAACTTTAACGGCTCAGCAACTATCAGAGCTTACGTAATTGATAGTCGAGGTCAACGCTCAGATGCAAAGACTGTAACTATCAACGTACTTGAGTATTTTGCTCCCTCTTTCAGCTTTTCGGCTCTCAGAACTAGAGAGCATCCTAATGTATTGCAAGTGATAAGGAATGCCCGTATTGCCCCTATTACACAAGATGGACGGCAAAGAAATACAATGGCTTTATCGTTCAAAGTTGCTCAACTAGGCAGCTCAAATTATACGGCTGATAATGGAAGTGCAACAGGTATCTATACAACAGTACATACACTCACTAACTCAGCCGCCAATCTATCAGGGAACTATCCGGCAAATAAATCCTTTCATGTAATCGGTAAGCTAGAAGATAAGTTTACAAGTGTTGAGTTTGCTTTTTACAGTTGCTACTGAGAGCGTGGTTATGTCTTACGATAACTATGGCCGTGTAGGTATCGGTAAAGTTGCAGAGTTTGAAACCGGGCTCTTTGGATGTACTAGGCGATATTTACTCAAACAATCAACCTATTCAGCAATATCAACTAATTAGAAATAACGGTGCTCCTAAACTATTCAATGAGAAACCTAATGTATATAATGCAAACCTAATTGATGAGCCAGGGTTATTATTATATAGCTAATAATGCAATAGGGTAATCCTAATAAGCAATGGGGATACCTATTTCATTACAGTAATTATGGTAAAAATGATGGCGGATATAAAGAGGCTATCCAGCTATTCTATGGTAATAATGGACAAAGTTATTTCAGACATCACAGATGGTCTAAGACTATTGATGATTGGGAGGGCTGGAAAGAGTACGTTACAAAAGATGACTTGCAGAAAATTGCTACAAGAAAGATTGAGCTAGGCTGGTTTATTTTTGGTAATGTTGCTAGAAACGGTAATCTTGTTACAATTTCAACTGAAAGAAAAAAATCGCAGACATTGCCACAATTTCAGACTATCGAGAAGTTAAAGAAACAATACCAGCTGGATTTAGACCAGCTCAAGAGGTTGACTTGGTTTTACAAGGATTGTCTGACTCAACTGTAACAGGTACGGCTATTTTACACCTTGCCTCAGATGGTAAAATCCGTCTAACCAGCAAATCGCCGGGCAATAAATATTGGACAGGTACAGTCACTTACATTACAAACGATCCTTACCCTTAAAAGCGTAAAAAAACCTACATTAAATAGAAGATAATAATTTCAAAAGGAGGAAATATATGAAGTTAGAATACGGCACAAAATCTTTAGAATATGATGGCAGCGGTGCGGTATCGTCAACCAAAATCACACTAGTAAATTCAGCGGGGGCAAATGTACCGGTATTCTTGCCGGCGGATAAAATCGGTTTATCCAATACAGAATTATTTGACCTTGCCCTTGATGTAATCTATCAAGAGAACTTTCCACAGCGTGCTGAGAATGAACGTTTTAGCAAGGTAGATCAAGAGCTACAAAAAAACAAAGAGGCAGCGGCTCAAGCTGAGCAAGCAGTAACAGAAACTAAAGAAAATCTTGATACTGTTTCAGCTATTACAGAGGTACTAATTGCTCTTGCTATTTCACAAAATGGAGGTATGCCAACTCATACTTATAATAAGGTTGCTAGTTTTGTCAAGCCTCTAATCAAGAGTACACGATACAACAATGGCGATATTGTCGCTATGCCTTATCCGTATGATACTAATACAAAGTGGCCTAAAGGTACGCAAACTATCTTTATGTTTCAAATGAGAGCAAGTGAGGGCTATACTTACAAAGAGCAATCACTTGCTGAGATGTTACAGCAAGGGGTATTGACCGTGGTAATGCCTCGTATTGATTAGATAAGGGAGAGGTTATGACATGGGTTGATATAATTGAAAAATTGATACACGCTATCACTCAGCTAGCCCCTACAATTGGAGTAATTGCTACGGGGTGGTTTGGTATGAAAGCTAGTAAATCCGGCAATCTTAACAAAGAGCAATTTCATGAGTTAAAAGATGAGCTAAACACTATCCACGCTATCGGTGAGGATAACAAGAAAAAAATATCAGAGGTCAATGATAAGCTTATTGTCCATGATAAAGCTCATCTAGTAACTATGTACTTACGCCTTGAGCGTGATATAACGGTTGCTCTTAATAGAGGATACACAACAGTCCATGAGGCTGATATTATCCATAAGATGCACAAAAGCTATAAAGAGCTAGGAGGCAATGGCCGGATTGATAGCTTATTCAATAGATATAATACTTTAGATGTGAGGAACTAAAAATGAAAATTAACTGGTTAGTACGTTTTAGAAATAGAGCGTTTGTTATGCGCTTTGCACTTGCTATTGTCTTACCTATTCTTACTTATTACAGTTTGAAATTTGAGGATTTGACTAGCTGGGCTGGGGTTTATGAGTTATTCTTGAAATACTTATCAAACCCTTACCTTATCGGGCTATCAATCGTGAGTGCTTTAAATATGGTACCGGATCCGACAACAGCGGGGGTTGTCAGATAGTACAAGAGCTTTTAAGTTATACTGAGCCAAGTGAGGACTAAACATAAGAGAGCCCGTTTGGGTTCTCTTTCTTTAAAGAAAGGATAAAATAAAAATGGCAGTAAATATTAACAATGCTATTGCTTGGATGCAAGCAAGAAAAGGTAAAGTAACATATAGCATGGAGTATCGAGATGGTGATAGCTCTTACGATTGCTCAAGCTCAGTCTATTATGCTCTGAGAAGTGCTGGGGCAAGCTCAGCCGGCTGGGCTGTCAATACTGAGTATGAGCATAATTGGCTGATTGACAACGGCTACACTCTTATCTCAGAAAATACCCCTTGGAGCGCTCAGCGTGGAGATATTTTTATCTGGGGTAGAAAAGGTGCTAGTGCTGGTGCTGGTGGGCATACAGGAATGTTTATTGACGAAGATAACATTATCCATTGTAACTATGCGTACAATGGTATCTCAGTAAACGATCATGACGAGAGATGGCTAGCAGCCGGGCGGCCTTATTATTACATTTACCGTTTAACAAATCCGGATGTAACACCTAAAGAAGTCAAGAAAGGGTGGCAAAAAGACAATACCGGATATTGGTACGCTAGAGCAAATGGTACATATCCTAAAAGCTCAATTTGAGTACATTGAGGAAAATAAATCATGGTTCTATTTTGATGATAAAGGCTATGCTTACTCTGACAAATGGCTTAAATACAAAGATGGCAAATGGTATTGGTTCGATAAGGACGGATACATGGCTACATCTTGGAAGAAAATCAATGAGAAATGGTATTACTTCAACCGTGATGGTGGTATGCAGACCGGCTGGATTAAGTACTACGATAAGTGGTACTACTGCGATGAAACAAATGGCGATATGAAGTCAGATTGCTTTGTTAAATACAACAATGGCTGGTACTTGTTACTTCCTGACGGGCGCATGGCTGAAAAAGAAGCATTCAACGTAGAGCCTGACGGGCTCATTACAGCAAAATAAAAAAATAAAACATAGAAAGGCTTTCAGAATTTAATTACACTAACCGCTCAAAATCTGAGCGGTTTTTAAAAAGGAGCAAAAAAAGGGCAAAAATACCGTAATTTGCCGTAATCGTAAGTAAAACTTTTATAAAAAAGCTCACTTTATCCTTGTTTTAAGAGCATATTGTAAATTATTGTAACCTATCGTGTTTCTAAAAAGTTGCTGTGTGCTCTTTTTTTCGTGCTTTTTTTCGAATAAATAAGATAAAATAGCCTAGAATAAAAAGATTAAAAAAGAGGATAATATGAAAATTCGTGGTTTTGAATTAGTTTCTAGTTTTACAGATGAAACTTTGTTACCGAAGCGTGAAACAGCGCATGCAGCTGGGTACGACTTAAAGGTTGCGGTGCGTACGGTTATCGCTCCAGGAGAAATTGTTCTCGTCCCAACGGGTGTTAAGGCTTATATGCAACCGACTGAAGTGCTCTATCTTTATGACCGTTCATCAAATCCTCGTAAGAAAGGTTTGGTCTTGATCAACTCTGTGGGTGTCATTGATGGAGACTACTATGGCAATCCGGGAAATGAAGGCCATATCTTTGCTCAGATGAAAAACATTACGGACCAAGAAGTGGTTCTTGAAGTTGGGAGAACGTGTGGTTCAGGCTGTCTTTGCACCTTTTTTAATTGCAGATGGAGATGAAGCAGACGGAGTTCGTACTGGTGGATTTGGATCGACTGGGCACTAAGATGAAGATTATCTTTGTACGTCACGGGGAGCCAGATTATCGTGTGTTAGAGGAGCATGCTTATTCCGGATTTGGAATGGATCTAGCTCCCTTATCTGAGAAGGGAAGGAAACAGGCTCAGGACCTTTGCAAAAATCCTTTGTTCCAATCAGCTGATCTGCTAGTAGCTTCTTCAGTGACACGAGCTTTAGAAACGGCTTCTTATCTTGCTAGTGCTATTGGATTTCCTTTGAGAGTGGAGCCATTATTGCATGAATGGCAAGTCTATGAAAGTGGCGTAGAGAATTTTGAAAAAGCTCGTACTCTGTTTCTAGAAAATAATGGATCCTTACCTCCTAATAGTCCTATTCAATATGAGACAGCTGAGGAAATGAGGTCTCGGATTTCTAAAATCTATGCGCAAGTATCGAAACTATCAGACAGTCGTTGTTGTCACTCATCGAATGCTCATGCGCCAATTTGTACCAGATGAGAAGATTGATTTTTGCCAAGTGATTGAGTGTGAGATAGAGATATAGAAAGAAGTACAATGAAATGAGCTATAAGGATTTTCAGGCTTTTAGCGCCGAGAATTGTCGAGGGTATAAGAAGATTTTTGAGATTGGTATTGGAGGATTTCTTTACCTAGCATTTCTCCCTGATGCCTATCATAAAATTCTGTGTATTTCTTCAGACTACATGTCAATCATTGATAGCGAAAATGGGCAAGTAACACCGATAGACGGAGATTACGATGAGGTAGAGTTAGTAGCCATGTGTGAGGGATATGATTCACCTATCCCTATCGCTGGTCAATACGGTGGAAATCTCCCTCTGGATAATGGCAAAGACATCAGAGTGACAATGGATAAAGACCAATCTGAAGATTATCCCGATTTTAACTATTTATTGGGGAAAAGATAAGGAAGATAAAAGTCAAATCTATAAAGGTTATTTACCCTATATTTTTGGATTTAGCCCTGATGGTCAGTATTATGTCCATGCGGATGATGGCGGGCTCACTGTTTTGAAAAGAAATAGTCATTAATATAAAAATTAATAAGAGATTTTAAAATGAGAGGATTAGAATTATAGCAAAGAAAAAAGCGACATTTGTGTGTCAAAATTGTGAATATAATTCACCAAAGTATTTAGGACGCTGTCCAAACTGTGGAGCTTGGTCTTCTTTTGTAGAGGAAGTTGAGGTTGCAGAGGTCAAAAATGCGCGTGTGTCCTTGACAGGTGAGAAAACCAAGCCTATGAAATTGGCTGAAGTAACTTCTATTAATGTCAATCGAACCAAGACTGAGATGGAGGAATTCAACCGTGTACTCGGTGGGGTGTGGTACCAGGAAGTCTTGTCCTCATTGGTGGAGATCCAGGTATTGGGAAAATCAACCCTTCTCTTACAAGTATCAACCCAGTTGTCTCAAGTAGGAACAGTTCTCTATGTCAGTGGGGAGGAGTCTGCTCAACAGATCAAACTCCGTGCAGAGCGCTTGGGGGATATTGATAGTGAGTTTTATCTCTATGCTGAGACCAATATGCAGAGCGTGAGAGCTGAGGTGGAGCGAATCCAACCAGACTTTCTTATCATCGACTCGATCCAGACCATTATGTCTCCTGAGATTTCAGGAGTGCAAGGGATCGGTTTCTCAGGTACGCGAGGTGACAGCTGAACTCATGCAGCTGGCCAAGACCAATAACATCGCCATCTTTATCGTCGGGCATGTGACCAAGGAAGGAACCTTGGCGGGCCCTCGTATGTTGGAGCATATGGTGGATACGGTGCTTTACTTTGAAGGGGAACGTCACCATACCTTCCGAATCCTGAGAGCAGTCAAGAACCGTTTTGGCTCGACCAATGAGATTGGGATTTTTGAGATGCAGTCAGGTGGTTTGGTTGAAGTCCTGAATCCTAGTGAAGTGTTTCTGGAAGAACGCTTGGATGGAGCGACTGGTTCGTCCATCGTTGTGACAATGGAAGGAACACGTCCAATTCTTGCTGAAGTGCAGGCCTTGGTGACGCCGACCATGTTTGGAAATGCTAAGCGTACGACGACAGGGCTTGATTTCAATCGCGCTAGTCTGATTATGGCTGTTTTGGAAAAACGTGCAGGGCTTCTCTTGCAAAATCAGGATGCCTATCTCAAATCAGCTGGGGGTGTCAAATTAGATGAGCCTGCTATTGACCTAGCAGTTGCAGTTGCTATTGCTTCTAGCTACAAGGACAAACCAACCAATCCACAGGAATGTTTTGTAGGAGAGTTGGGCTTGACGGGAGAGATTCGGCGCGTAAATCGTATCGAACAACGGATCAATGAAGCTGCTAAGCTTGGATTTACAAAAAAATCTATGTACCAAAAAGAATTCCCTTTAACTGGATATAAAGCCACCTAAGGAAATTCAGGTGATTGGGGTGACGACTATTCAGGAAGTCTTGAAAAAAGTATTTTCTTAATCGTTCTACTCAGTTTTAGATGACTAATTATTTTATTGCTAACATTTATTAAAACAAGGAGGAATTTCTGATGAAATTTTCTATGGATAGTCACATGCAGTTTCCTTTGGTAGAGTTGTCGCTCAATCAGGGAGAAACGGTCTTTATTCAGCGTGGTAGCATGGTCTACCACACACCTAATGTAAGTCTCAATACCCAGCTCAATGCAAGCGGTTCTGGTTTGGGACGTTTTGTCAAAGCTGTAGGGCGTTCAATGGTTTCTGGTGAAAGTACCTTTATCACTCAAGCTGTTGCAGAGTCTGACAACGGAAACCTTGCTTTAGCACCAGATACTCCTGGTCAAGTGATTGCTCTTGAGCTAGGTGAAAAGCAGTATCGATTGAATGATGGAGCCTTTTCTAGCTCTTGATGGTACAGCTTTCTATACAATGGAGCGCCAGTCTATTGGGAAAGCTCTGTTCGGAGGGCAAGGCGGTCTCTTTGTGATGACAACCCAAGGTCAGGGAACTCTTTTGGCCAATGCCTTTGGCTCTATTAAGAAAATTGAGCTACAAAACCAAGAAATAACGATCGACAATGCCCATGTGGTGGCTTGGAGTCAATCTTTGGACTATAATATCCACTTAGAAAATGGTTTCTGGCAGTCTATTGGTACAGGCGAAGGAGTGGTGAATACCTTCCGAGGTACCGGTGAGGTCTATGTACAAAGTCTCAATCTTCAGAGCTTTGCAGGCTCTCTTAACAAGTATATCCAAAAAGGTTCATAATATTTAAAAAAACTAGGACAGAAACCCAAGCTAGTTGCTGGATGTCTCTGTCCCAGTTTTTTTATATGAAAGTTGACAGCTGACAAGACAAAGAAAAGATGGTAAGATAGGAGATAAATAATTTGGTGTTCAAATTATCTGGCAGACTAGAAAGTGAGTTGTCATGTCCTATTTTGAAAATTTTTTAAAAGCCAATCAAGCTTATGTAGAACTACATGGAGATTTGCATTTATCCATTAAACCCAAGACCAAAGTTGCAATCGTAACTTGTATGGATTCGCGTCTACACGTTGCGCCAGCTCTGGGGTTAGCTCTGGGAGATGCCCATATTTTACGGAATGCGGGTGGTCGAGTGACTGAGGATATGATTCGTTCACTTGTAATTTCCCAACAACAAATGGGGACAAGAGAAATTGTGGTTCTTCATCATACAGACTGCGGGGCTCAAACCTTCAATAACGAGGATTTTCAAGAGCACCTAAAATGTGAATTGGGAGTTGATGTATCTGGGCAGGACTTTTTACCGTTTCAAGACATCGATGAGAGTGTTCGAGAGGATATGAAATTGCTGCGAGAATGCCCCTTAATTCCAGATGATGTTATTATTTCAGGAGCTGTTTACGATGTGGATACAGGTAGTATGAGGGAAATATACTAACTTTCTAATCTTAAAAGCTTCTGGAGTAGCATGAAGTAGGATGAGAAGGTTGACAAGTTTTACCTTTGATATCACTAATATAAGATAGTATAAGATAAGAGTATAAAAGTCTACTCTTGTCTTATTTTTTATTGAAAAATCGAGAAAAAAGCGCTACAATGGTAGATGGAAAAATGTTGTGAAAAACACAAGTGATACATAAATACCGGAGGAAATCATGTCTTTTTCTGATTTAAAGCTGTTTGCCCTTTCTTCAAATAGAGAATTGGCAGAGCGTGTGGCGCAAGAGATTGGGATAGAGTTGGGAAAATCGACTGTTCGTCAATTTTCAGACGGAGAAATTCAAGTTAATATCGAAGAATCGATCCGTGGAAAACACGTCTTTATTCTACAATCAACTAGCTCACCAGTAAATGATAATCTACTTGAGATTTTGATTATGGTAGACGCTTTGAAGCGCGCCAGTGCAGAATCTGTCAACGTTGTTATGCCTTATTATGGTTACGCACGTCAGGATAGAAAAGCAAGAGCGCGTGAGCCAATCACTGCAAAACTCGTTGCAAATATGCTTGAAGTAGCTGGAGTTGATCGTTTGTTGACGATTGATTTGCACGCTGCACAGATTCAAGGTTTCTTTGATATTCCGGTGGATCACTTGATGGGTGCTCCATTGATTGCGGATTACTTTGAGCGTCGTGGCATGGTTGGTTCCGACTATGTCGTTGTCAGCCCGGACCACGGTGGGGTGACTCGTGCTCGTAAATTAGCAGAATTTTTGAAAACTCCAATTGCCATTATCGACAAGCGTCGTAGTGTAGACAAGATGAATACTAGTGAAGTTATGAATATCATTGGTAAGGTAGAAGGTAAGACTTGTATCTTGATTGACGATATGATTGATACAGCTGGAACCATTTGTCATGCGGCTGATGCTCTAGCAGAAGCAGGAGCTGTTGAAGTTTACGCAAGTTGTACGCACCCAGTTCTTTCTGGTCCAGCAATGGAGAATATCCAGAAATCAGCCATTAAAAAATTGGTTGTTTTGGATACTATCTATCTTCCAGAAGAACGTTTGATTGATAAGATTGAACAAATTTCTATCGCTCATCTCCTAGGTGATGCTATTGTACGTATCCATGAAAAACGTCCTCTTTCTCCATTATTTAGTATCGAGAAAAAAATCTAAACTTTCACTTGAATAAACGAATTTCCTAGCAGACTTTTCTCTTGCTAGGAAATTTTTTGTAGCCAAAAACTGCAAGCCTTTTCAAAATATGCTATACTGATGAAAAAGGAGGGTTTCTATGACTCAAGAATTTATCAATCCAAGTGATGGTGTCGTCCGTCAGTATCTAGCAACTAGTAAAACCCTAGCTGTAGTAGGTTTGTCTGATCGTGAGGAAACAACTAGCAATCGAGTGACTAAAGAAATGCAGGCTCGTGGCTATAAAATTATTCCAGTTAACCCTAAAGCTGCAGGTAGCGAGATTTTGGGAGAAAAGGCTTATGCCAGTCTAGCTGAAATTCCTTTCCCTGTAGATATCGTCAATGTATATCGTCGCAGTGAATTTTTACCTGATGTAGCACGAGACTTTCTCAAGGCGGATGCCAAGATTTTCTGGGCGCAATTAGGCCTTGAAAGCCTGGAAGCAGAAGAAATCCTGCGTGACGGAGGATGCGAGGATATCGTCATGAATCGTTGCATCAAGAGAGAACATACACGTTTAATTCTTGAACAATAAAAAGGTAGCCTTTAGGCTACCTTTTGTGTTGTACTCAATGAAAATCAGAGAGCAAACTAGCCGCAGGTTGCTCAAAACACTGTTTTGAGGTTGCAGATAGAACTGACGAAGTCAGTAACCATACCTACGGCAAGACGACGTTGACGTGGTTTGAAGAGATTTTCGAAGAGTATTAGAAAATGCCGAGGAGTGTTTGCATACCAAGACTAGTCAGGATGATAGCAATCCAGCAAAGGGCTCCAAGAAGAATGGATTTTCCACTGGATTTGATCATAGCAATGAGGTTGGTTTTGAGACCAATAGCACTCATAGCCATGATGATGAGGAATTTGGAGAGTTGTTTGAGAGGTGAAAAGAAGCTATTACTAACACCGAATGATGTGAGAAGAGTAGTTAGCAGAGAAGCTAGGATAAAGTAAAGGATGAAAACGGGGAAGATTTTTTTAAGTTTTACCCCTTGGTTGTTTCCTTGTTGACGACTTTGCCAGTAGGAGAGGAAGAGAGTAATAGGGATAATAGCCAGTGTGCGTGTCAGTTTGACAATAGTGGCAGACTCGAGAGTATTGCTTTGGTAAAGACTATCCCAGGCGCTAGCTGTGGCTGTTACAGAGGAAGTATCGTTGACCGCAGTACCCGCAAAGAGAGCAAAACCTTCGTTGGAAAGATGGAGCCAAGAACCTAGAGTTGGAAAGATAAGAGCTGCCAAGACATTGAAGAAAAAGATAACAGAAATGGCTTGGGCTACTTCTTTTTCCTTGGCGTGAATAACAGGAGCAGTCGCTGCAATGGCAGAACCGCCACAGATAGAAGATCCTACCCCAACCAAGGTAGCTAGCTTTGTATCAAGGTTAAAAAAGCGTTGGAAAAAGAAAGCTATAATCAAAGCAATTGAAATAGTTGAGAGGATGACAGGAAGGGAAGATTTTCCAACTGCGAAAACTTGTGAGATATTGAGTCCAAACCCAAGCAAGATAACAGCATACTGAAGCAATTTTTTGGAGCTATAAGTCAAACCAGCATCCAGTTGTTTATAGGGAGTGAGAAAGGGGTAGAGAATCATTCCGATAAAAATGGCGAAAACAGGTGCTCCCACAACAGGCAGAAAGCCTCCTAAAACCCAAGAAATGATAGATATAATAAGACAGGCTAACAGTCCTGCCCAATTTTTTGATAGAAATGACATAAAAACCTCCGAAAATAAATATTCCTTATTATAATCTTATCTGTCAGAAAAGTAAAATAGAAAGTAGGAATAAGGTTGTAAATTAACGGAATTTTGCGGTCAGAGAGCTTTTGTAGTATAATAGATATATGTTCTTTGATCAAGGAGGATATATATGGACTTAACCAAACGCTTTAATAAACAATTAGATAAGATACAAGTTTCCTTGATTCGTCAATTTGACCAGGCTATTTCAGAGATCCCTGGAGTCCTGCGATTGACCTTGGGAGAACCAGATTTTACAACACCAGATCATGTCAAGGAAGCTGCAAAGCGAGCCATTGACCAAGATCAATCCTACTATACAGGGATGAGTGGTTTGTTGACATTGCGTCAGGCGGCGAGTGATTTTGTAAAAGAGAAATATCAGCTAGACTACAATCCAGAGAATGAAATCTTGGTCACAATTGGTGCGACAGAGGCTCTATCAGCTACTCTGACAGCTATTTTGGAGGAAGGAGACAAGGTTCTCTTGCCAGCTCCTGCCTATCCTGGCTATGAGCCAATAGTTAATCTAGTTGGTGCAGAGATTGTCGAGATTGATACGACTGAAAATGGCTTTGTCCTGACTCCTGAAATGCTGGAGAAGGCCATTCTAGAGCAAGGTGATAAGCTCAAGGCAGTTATTCTCAACTATCCAGCCAACCCTACAGGAATTACTTATAGTCGTGAGCAATTAGAAGCCTTGGCAGCTGTTTTACGTAAGTATGAGATTTTCGTAGTCTGTGATGAAGTCTACTCAGAATTGACCTATACAGGGGAAAATCATGTATCTTTGGGAACTATGTTGAGAGATCAGGCAATTATCATTAACGGTCTTTCTAAATCCCATGCCATGACAGGTTGGCGTTTAGGTTTTATCTTTGCACCAGCAAACTTCTCAGCTCAACTCATCAAGAGTCATCAGTATTTGGTAACTGCTGCAAACACCATGGCGCAACATGCTGCGGTGGAAGCCTTAACAGCTGGTAAGAACGATGCAGAACCCATGAAGAAGGAATATATCCAACGTCGGGACTACATTATCGACAAGATGACGGACCTTGGTTTTGAGATTATCAAACCAGATGGAGCTTTTTATATCTTTGCTAAGATTCCTGCAGGCTATAATCAAGATTCCTTTGCTTTTCTGAAGGATTTTGCCCAGAAGAAGGCTGTTGCTTTTATCCCTGGTGCTGCCTTTGGACAGTATGGAGAAGGCTATGTTCGCCTATCTTATGCAGCTAGCATGGGAACCATCAGAGAAGCTATGAAACGACTTGAGGAGTACATGAGAGAAGCATGATTCAATCGATTACGAGTCAGGGTTTAGTACTTTACAATCGAAATTTTCGAGAGGATGATAAAGCTTTGTTAAAAATCTTTACAGAACAGGCAGGGAAGCGCATGTTTTTTTGTCAAACACGCTGGCCAATCCAAACTAGCTCCTGTCATTCAACCTTTAGTCTTAGCCCATTTTCTCCTAAAAGTCAATGACGATGGACTTAGTTATATAGAAGATTATCATGAGGTGAAGACTTTTCCGAAAATCAATAGTGACCTCTTTGTTATGGCTTATGCGACTTACGTTGCGGCCTTTGGCAGATGCGAGTTTGCAGGATAACCAAGAAGATGCTCCCTTATTTGCTTTTTTTGCAAAAGACTTTAGAGCTGATGGAAGAGGGTCTGGATTATCAAGTTTTGACCAATATTTTTTTGAAATTCAAATATTGACACGTTTTGGAATCAGTCTCAACTTTTAATGAGTGTACTTTTGTCATCGTGTGGGTCAAGCCTTTTGACTTCTCCTTCAAATACGGGGGTTGTCTTTGTCCCGATCATTACCATGAAGATGAGAAACGATGTCATTTAAATCCCAATATTCCTTATCTGCTCAATCAATTTCAAGCCATTGATTTTGAGACCTTGGAGACTATCTCACTTAAGGCCGAAATCAAGCAGGACTTGCGCAAGTTTATGGACCAAATCTACGAGGAATATGTCGGCATTCATCTGAAATCAAAGAAATTTATTGATTCCCTAGCCGACTGGGGACAACTACTGAAAGAGGAAGACAAATGAAAAAAATCGCAGTTGATGCAATGGGTGGCGATTACGCACCACAAGCTATTGTAGAGGGAGTTAATCAAGCCCTTGCTGACTTTTCAGATATTGAAGTCCAACTTTATGGAGATGAAAGTAAAATCAAGCAATATCTAACAGCTACAGAGCGCGTCAGCATTATCCATACAGATGAAAAAATAAATTCTGATGATGAGCCTACAAAAGCTATCCGTAAGAAGAAAAATGCCAGTATGGTATTGGCAGCCAAGGCTGTCAAAGATGGAGAGGCAGATGCTGTTCTTTCTGCAGGAAATACAGGTGCCTTGTTAGCAGCAGGATTTTTCATCGTTGGTCGTATCAAAAATATCGATCGACCAGGTCTTATGTCAACCTTGCCAACTATTGATGGGAAAGGTTTTGATATGCTTGACCTTGGTGCCAATGCAGAAAATACAGCTCATCACCTGCATCAATACGCTATTCTAGGTTCCTTCTATGCTAGAAATGTTCGTGGTATTGAAAAACCACGTGTAGGTTTGCTTAATAACGGGACAGAGAGCAGCAAGGGAGATCCACTCCGCAAGGAAGCCTATGACCTATTAATGGCTGACGAGAGTTTGAATTTCGTCGGGAACGTGGAAGCGCGTGATTTGATGGATGGTGTTGCTGATGTAGTCGTAACAGATGGTTTCACGGGAAACGCTGTGCTCAAAGCTATTGAAGGGACTGCTATGGGTATCATGGGCTTGCTCAAAAATGCTATTGTAGGTGGTGGTCTTAGAGCCAAGCTAGGTGCTTTCCTTCTTAAGGATAACCTCAGAGGTTTGAAAAAACAGCTCAACTATTCAGATGTTGGAGGCGCGGTTCTGTTTGGTGTTAAGGCACCAGTAGTTAAGACTCATGGCTCAAGTGATGCCAAGGCTGTCTATAGCACAATACGCCAGATTCGTACCATGCTTGAGACAGATGTAGTTGCTCAAACTGCGCGTGAATTTTCAGAGGAATAAGGAGAACAATATGACAGAACAACAAATTTTTGACCGTATCGTAACCATCATTCAAGAGCGTCAAGGAGAAGACTTTGTCGTAACCGAAAACTTGAGCTTAAAGGATGATTTGGATGCTGATTCAGTAGATTTGATGGAATTTGTCCTAACCATTGAGGATGAATTTGGAATCGAAATCAGTGATGAAGAAATTGACAACCTCCAAAGTGTCGCAGATGTATTAGCAATTATTAAAAATAGAATGTAAGAAAAAGCAACATGCCTGGTCATGTTGCTTTTTTTATGTAGACTGTGCTGATGTGGTTTTTTTGTGATAGGTAAAGCATTTATCTTGACAAATTTGTTTATTCATATGAACACTTAAACTTCTATCAGTACAGTTTGAGTACGGATATTGTTTTTTTAGAAAGAGTTATCTATTTCTTACTTTTGTTTGGCTAAAAATAATCTTACAGAACTTTTAATTAGATTATTAAGGAAAAAAAGGGTAAGAATATGAAATTTAGGAAAAAACATTATCGCCCACAAATGGATCAGATGGACTGTGGGGTGGCTTCATTAGCTATGGTATTTGGCTATTTTGGAAGTTACTATTCATTAGCTAGTCTACGTGAGTTAGCTAAAACAACTACAAATGGAACAACAGCTTTGGGACTCGTGAAAGTTGCGGAGGAACTTGGGTTTGAAACACAGGCTATTCAAGCGGATATGAGCCTGTTTGATTTGCCTGATTTGATATTTCCTTTTATCGTACACGTACTTAAGGAAGGAGAATTACTTCATTACTATGTAGTAACCGGACGGGATAAGGAGAATATTCATATAGCTGACCCAGATCCAGGGATTAGATTGACTAAACTATCTCGTGAGAGATTTGAAAAAGAATGGACAGGAACGTCTATCTTTATGGCACCTTCTCCAAATTATAAACCGCATCAGGAAAAGAGGCAAGGATTGACTTCTTTTTTTACCTATTCTGATAAATCAGAAAGGTTTGATTATTAATATTATTCTAGCTACTTTTTCTTGTGACTTTGATTAATATTGTTGGCTCTTACTATCTGCAATCAATCATTGACACCTATGTACCGAATCAGGCATCTTCAACCCTAAGTATTATTTCTATATGTCTTGTTATCGTTTATGCCCTTCAGCAGATTTTTGTCTTTTGCTCAAGATTACCTATTAATTGTCCTTGGGCAACGTCTATCGATTGATGTTATTTTTATCTTATATCAAACATGCTTTTTCATCTACCTGTGTCTTTTTTTGCGACTCGACGGACTGGGAGAAATCGTGTCTCGATTTACAGATGCTAATAGTATCATAGATGCCTTAGCTTCAACTATTATTTCAATTTTTTTTGGATATATCTACGGTATTGATTATTTCCATAATCTTATTTTTGCAAAATAGTAGTCTTTTTTTCATAAGTTTATTGGGTCTCCCTATTTATGCTGCAATTATTTTTGCTTTTATGAAACCTTTTGAAAAGATGAACCGGGATACTATGGAAGCAAATGCAACTCTATCATCTTCCGTTATAGAGGATATCAATGGTATTGAAACGATTAAATCCTTGGCTAGTGAAAAACACGCTACCAAAAAGATTGATAGGGAATTTGTGGACTATCTGAAAAAATCCTTTACTTATAGTAGAGCAGAGAGTCAGCAAAAAGCTCTTAAAAAACTAGCTCAACTTTTTCTAAATGTCTGTATTTTATGGATGGGGGCCAATCTTGTTATGGATGGGAAAATGAGCTTAGGACAGTTAATTACCTATAATACACTTCTTTTTTATTTCACAAATCCTCTAGAAAACATCATCAACCTTCAGAGTAAGCTTCAAACGGCTCAAGTTGCAAATAATCGACTCAATGAAGTGTATCTAGTCAACTCCGAGTTTGAAGAGCAGAAAATGGTAGAGGATTTGAGTATGGTTCAAGGAGATATGACTTTTAAGAAAGTGCACTACAAGTATGATTACGGTCAAGATATTTTATCGGATATCAATTTGACAATCAAACATGGGCTCTAAAAATAGCTTTTGTAGGGGTTTCAGGATCTGGGAAGTCGACCTTAGCTAAGATGATGGTTAATTTTTACAACCCAAGTCAGGGAGAAATCAGACTGGGGATATGAATTTAAATCATATTGATAAAAAAAGTCTCTGCGCCAACATATCAACTATTTACCCCAACAACCCTATGTATTCAATGGAACAATTTTAGAAAATCTCCTTCTCGGAGCTAAGGAGGGTACGACTCGGGAGGATATACTACGTGCAGTTGAGCTAGCAGAAATTCGTGAAGATATTGAGCGTATGCCCTTGAATTACCAGACAGAATTGACTTCTGATGGTACAGGAATTTCTGGTGGTCAACGCCAGAGGATTGCTTTTGGCGCGTGCTCTCTTGACAGATGCTCCTATCTTGATTTTTGGATGAGGCGACGAGCAGTCTAGATATCTTAACAGAGAAACGGATAGTAGACAATCTCATGAATCTAGATAAGACCTTGATTTTCATTGCTCATCGCTTGACTATTGCTGAGCGAATGGAGAAAGTTGTCGTTTTAGATCGCGGTAAGATTGTCGAAGAGGGGAACCATGCTGACTTGATCGCTCAAAATGGCTTTTATGCTCATTTAGTCAACTGTTAGAAGGGAGAAAGAATGCACCTTGAATTTTTAGAAAGTGCGGAGTTTTATAATCGACGCTATCATAACTTTTCCAGTCGTGTGATTTTACCTATGTCACTTTTAGTAGTATTTATATTTGGGTTTGCAATATTTGCAGAGAAGGAGATTAGCTTATCTTCGAAAGCTACTGTTGAACCCAGTCGCATCATCGCTAATATCCAGTCAGCTAGTAATCAGCGAATGGTGGTCAATCATCTGGAAGAGAATAAGCAAGTACAACGAGGGGAATTACTTGTTCAGTATCAGAACACAGGAGATGAAATTCAGTCTGAAGTATATAATAGTCGGTTTGAGATGTTGCAAGACTATAAAAGTAAAGCGAGTGGTTTCAAAAATAGTGAGGTGCAGCAGAAAATAAGCATCACTTCTCAGAAACCTCAAAAGCAAGAAATTTTGGAAACAGAATTAGGCAAAAACAGTCAATCTCGTTTTCTTGAAGAAGGGGTAATCAGAGCTGAGGAAGATGGAATTCTTCACCTTAATCCTGAGATAGGTCAATCTTCGGTAGTCGCAGAAGGAACTCCGCTTGCCAAACTTTATCCCCCATTGGATAGGGAAGGAAAAACAAAATTGACGGCCTATCTTAGTTCAAAAGATATTGTGGGAGTCAAGATTGGAGATTCTGTACGCTTTACCACGACTAATGGTCAAGTGAGACTTGTTTCTACTATCACTAGTATTGATACAATTGCAACCAGAACTGACCAAGGAAATTTCTTTAAAATAGAAGCGGAAACAAAAATAACTCGAGAACAAGCTGAACAGCTTAGGTATGGCTTAGAAGGCCGTTTACAGATAATTACAGGCAAGAAAAGTTATTTACGCTATTATTTGGATGATTTTCTGAATTGGGAATAATGATCACTTTTTACTTAAATAATATTTAAAAACTGTAATCTTAAAACGATTTACAGTTTTTTTATAAAAATCAGGAGGAATACGTTTTTCGTTCGTGAAATATTTGATTTTTTACTTATCGTTGTGATAAAAATGAGGTCAAGTAATACGAAAGGCGAACAAGAAAATGTCCAGCAAACTTATTTATACGGGAAAAAGCTAAAGATATCTATACTACAGAAGACGAAAATGTGATTAAGTCCGTTTATAAGGACCAAGCAACCATGCTGAAATGGAGCTCGTAAGGAGACCATTGAAAGGCAAAAGGTGTGCTAAATAATCAGATTTCGTCTCTTATTTTTGAAAAAAATTGAATGCGGCTGGTGTGGCTACTCACTTTATCGAACGTATTTCTGATACCGAACAACTCAACAAGAAAAGTGAAAGATCATTCCTTTGGAGGTTGTTCTTCGTAACGTGACTGCAGGGTTCTTTTTCTAAAACGTTTTGGCGTTGAAGAAGGTTTGGACTTTGGAAACTCCAATCGTTGAATTTTACTACAAGAACGATGAGTTTGGATGATCCCATTTCATCAATGATGAGCATGTGAAGTTCTTGGATATTGCCAATGATGAACAAATTGCTTATATCAAGGAAGAAACACGTCGTATCAATGAATTGTTGAAAGATTGGTTTGCACAAATTGGTCTTCGTTTGATTGACTTCAAATTGGAATTTGGTTTTTGATAAGGATGGCAAAGATTATCTTGGCAGATGAATTTCTCACCAGATAACTGTCGCCTTTGGGATGCTGAAGGGCACCATATGGACAAGGATGTTTTCCGTAGAGATTTGGGCAGTCTAACGGATGTTTATAAGGTTGTGTTGGAGAAATTGCAGGGATTGAAGTAAAGTTTTACTTGGTCGTCACTACAATCTTTAAGTAGAAATAGATAAAGGAACTAAAATGGATAAACGTATTTTCGTTGAGAAAAAAGCTGATTTTCGTGTCAAAATCTGACTCTTTAGTAAAAAGAATTACAGCATAATCTTCAGTTGAAAAACCTTTGAAGGATCTTCGTATTGTTCAGGTTTACGATGTCTTTAATTTGGCAGAGGACTTGTTTGCGCGTGCGGAAAAACATATCTTCTCTGAGCAAGTGACCGATACTGTTTTGGATGAAGCTGCGGTTAAGGCTGATCTTGAGAAGTATGCTTTCTTTGCGATCGAAAGTTTGCCTGGTCAATTTGACCAACGTGCAGCATCTTCACAAGAAGCTTTGCTGTTGCTTGGTAGTTCAAATGATGTAACAGTGAACACAGCGCAACTTTACTTGGTTAACAAGGATATTGATGCGAATGAGTTGGAAGCTGTCAAAAACTACCTCTTGAACCCAGTGGATTCTCGTTTCAAAGATATCACTGTTGGTATTGCGAAACAGGATTTCTCTGAGTCTGACAAGACCATTCCAAGCTTGGATTTCTTTGAAACTTATACGGCAGAAGATTTTGCACAGTATAAGGCAGAGCAAGGATTGGCAATGGAAGTGGATGACCTTCTCTTCATTCAAGATTACTTCAAGTCTATTGGACGTGTGCCAACTGAGACTGAGTTGAAGGTTTTGGATACTTACTGGTCTGACCACTGCCGTCATACAACTTTCGAGACTGAGTTGAAAAACATCGACTTCTCAGCTTCTAAATTTGAAAAACAATTGCAAGCGACTTATGACAAGTATATTGCCATGCGTGATGAGTTGGGACGTACAGAAAAACCTCAAACCTTGATGGATATGGCGACTATTTTTGGTCGTTATGAGCGTGCCAATGGTCGTTTGGATGACATGGAAGTGTCTGATGAAATCAATGCCTGCTCAGTTGAAATTAAAGTGGATGTTAATGGTGTGAAAGAACCATGGCTTCTCATGTTCAAAAACGAAACTCATAACCACCCAACTGAAATTGAACCATTTGGTGGAGCAGCTACTTGTATCGGTGGTGCCATTCGTGACCCATTGTCAGGTCGTTCCTACGTTTACCAAGCCATGCGTATCTCAGGTGCTGGTGATATCACGGCTCCAATTTCAGAAACTCGCGCTGGTAAATTGCCACAACAAGTGATTTCTAAAACAGCGGCTCACGGTTATTCTTCATATGGTAACCAAATTGGTCTTGCAACAACTTATGTTCGTGAATACTTCCACCCAGGTTTCGTTGCTAAGCGTATGGAGCTAGGTGCAGTTGTCGGTGCGGCTCCTAAGGAAAATGTTGTCCGTGAAAAACCTGAAGCAGGTGATGTGATTATCTTGCTCGGTGGTAAGACTGGACGTGACGGTGTCGGTGGTGCGACAGGTTCTTCTAAAGTTCAAACGGTTGAATCTGTTGAAACAGCTGGTGCTGAGGTTCAAAAAGGGAATGCCATCGAAGAACGTAAGATTCAACGTCTTTTCCGTAATGGGGATGTGACACGTCTGATCAAGAAATCAAATGACTTTGGTGCCGGTGGTGTCTGTGTGGCGATTGGGTGAATTGGCAGATGGTCTTGAAATTGATCTAGACAAAGTGCCATTGAAATACCAAGGTTTGAACGGTACAGAAATTGCTATCTCTGAATCTCAAGAGCGTATGGCTGTGGTAGTTCGTCCAGAAGATGTGGCTGCCTTCATTGCAGCATGTAATAAAGAAAATATTGATGCAGTTGTCGTTGCGACAGTGACTGAAAAACCAAATCTTGTCATGCACTGGAATGGTGGAACCATCGTTGATTTGGAACGTCGTTTCCTTGATACAAACGGTGTACGTGTGGTTGTAGATGCTAAGGTGGTTGACAAGGATGTCAAGCTTCCAGAAGAACGTCAAACATCTGCTGAAACCCTTGAAGCGGATACTCTTGAAGTCTTGGCTGACCTGAACCATGCCAGTCAAAAAGGTTTACAAACCATCTTTGATAGCTCAGTTGGTCGTTCAACAGTCAATCACCCACTCGGTGGTCGCTACCAAATCACACCAACGGAAGCTTCTGTACAGAAATTGCCAGTCCAACATGGCGTGACAACAACTGCATCTGTCATGGCGCAAGGGTTCAACCCTTATGTAGCAGAATGGTCTCCATATCATGGCGCTGCTTATGCAGTCATCGAAGCAACAGCTCGTTTGGTTGCTGCTGGTGCAAACTGGTCTAAGGCTCGTTTCTCTTATCAAGAATACTTCGAGCGTATGGATAAACAAGCAGAGCGTTTTGGTCAACCAGTATCAGCTCTCCTTGGATCAATCGAAGCTCAGATTCAACTTGGTTTGCCATCTATCGGTGGGAAAGACTCTATGTCTGGTACCTTTGAAGAATTGACAGTACCACCAACCTTGGTTGCTTTTGGGGTAACAACTGCAGATAGCCGTAAGGTTCTTTCTCCAGAATTTAAAGCTGCTGGTGAAAATATTTACTACATTCCTGGTCAAGCTTTGGCACAAGAAATTGACTTTGATCTCATCAAGTCTAACTTTTCTAAGTTTGAATCAATCCAAGCTGCTCACAAAGTCACATCTGCATCAGCTGTCAAATATGGTGGTGTGGTTGAAGCTCTTGCCCTTGCAACATTTGGTAACCATATCGGTGCCACTGTAACCCTTGAAAATCTTGAGACTGCCTTGACAGCTCAATTGGGTGGATTCGTCTTCACATCGCCTGAAGAAATTTGCAGGTGTTGCCAAGATTGGACAAACAGTAGCTGACTTTACACTTACTGTCAATGGTGTAACGCTTGATGGACACAAACTTGACAGTGCCTTCCAAGGTAAATTGGAAGAGGTTTACCCAACGGAATTTGCACAAGCAACTGAGTTGGAAGAAGTACCAGCTGTGGCATCAGATGCTGTTATCAAAGCAAAAGAAACAGTTGAGACACCAGTGGTTTACATCCCAGTATTTCCAGGTACCAACTCTGAGTATGACTCTGCTAAGGCCTTTGAAAAAGAAGGGGCAAAAGTCAACTTGGTACCATTTGTAACACTTGACGAAGAGGCGATTGTCAAGTCTGTTGACACCATGGTTGACAATATCGAAAAAGCGAACATTATCTTCTTTGCAGGTGGCTTTCTCAGCAGCGGATGAACCAGATGGATCAGCTAAATTTATCGTTAACATCTTGCTCAATGAAAAAGTACGTGCAGCCATTGATCAGCTTTCATCGAACGTGGTGGTTTGATCATCGGTATCTGTAACGGATTCCAAGCCCTTGTTAAATCAGGTCTTCTTCCATACGGTAACTTCGAAGATGCAAGTAGCACGAGTCCGACCCTCTTCTACAATGATGCTAACCAACACGTGGCTAAGATGGTGGAAACACGTATTGCCAACACGAACTCGCCATGGCTTGCTGGCGTGAAAGTTGGTGACATCCATGCTATCCCAGTATCGCACGGTGAAGGTAAATTTGTCGTGACAGCTGAGGAATTTGCAGAGCTTCGTGACAATGGTCAAATCTTTACCCAATATGTTGACTTCGAAGGCAAAACCAAGCATGGATTCAAAATATAATCCTAACGGATCTGTAAATGCGATCGAAGGTATTACAAGTAAGAACGGTCAAATCATCGGTAAGATGGGACACTCAGAACGTTATGAAGACGGTCTTTTCCAAAACATTCCTGGGAATAAAGACCAGCATCTCTTTGCATCAGCGGTTAAATACTTTACTGGAAAAATAAAAAGGTATATAAAATGACATACGAAGTAAAATCTCTTAATGAAGAATGTGGTGTTTTTTTGGTATCTGGGGGCCATCCCAGATGCCGCCAAATTGACCTATTTTTGGACTCCATAGTCTTCAGCACCGTGGTCAGGAGGGGGCAGGAATCTCTCCAATGACCATGGACAATTGAAGCGTCATCGTGATATGGGGCTTTTATCAGAAGTCTTCAAAAATCCTGCTAATTTGGATAAATTGACAGGGACTGGAGCAATTGGACATGTGCGTTATGCGACTGCTGGGAGAAGCTTCTGTAGACAATATCCAACCCTTTCTTCTTTCGCTTTCATGATATGCAGTTTGGTCTTGCCTCATAATGGGAATTTGACCAATGCAGAATCGCTCAAGCACAGAATTGGAACAAAGAGGGGCAATCTTTAGCTCGACTTCTGATTCAGAAATCTTGGCTCACTTGATTCGCCGAAGCCACAATCCTAGCCTGCTGGGGAAAGTCAAAGAAGCGCTCAGCCTTGTCAAAGGTGGATTTGCCTATCTCTTAATGTTTGAAGACAAGCTGATTGCAGCTTTAGATCCAAACGGTTTCCGTCCACTTTCTATAGGGAAATTGGCCAATGGAGCAGTAGTGGTTTCATCTGAAACCTGTGCCTTTGAAGTAATCGGTGCTGAGTGGATTCGCGATGTAAAACCAGGGGAGATTGTCATTATTGATGATAGTGGTATCCAGTATGACAGCTATACAAACGATACTCAGTTGGCTATCTGTTCCATGGAGTATATCTACTTCGCACGTCCTGACTCCAATATCCATGGAGTCAATGTCCATACAGCTCGTAAGCGAATGGGAGCTCAACTGGCACGTGAGTTCAAGCATGAAGCCGATATCGTAGTCGGGGTGCCAAACTCCTCACTCAGCGCAGCGATGGGCTTTGCCGAAGAATCAGGTCTGCCAAATGAAATGGGTCTGATAAAGAACCAATATACGCAACGGACCTTTATCCAACCGACTCAAGAATTGCGTGAGCAAGGGGTCCGTATGAAACTGTCTGCCGTTTCTGGTGTGGTTAAAGGAAAACGTGTGGTCATGATTGATGACTCGATTGTACGAGGGACAACATCTCGTCGCATTGTCCAACTTTTGAAAGAAGCGGGGGCATCAGAAGTGCATGTCGCCATTGGTAGTCCTGCTCTTGCCTATCCATGTTTCTACGGGATTGATATCCAGACACGTCAGGAGTTGATTGCGGCCAATCATACCGTTGAGGAAACTTGCCAAATCATTGGTGCGGATAGCCTGACTTATCTTTCGATTGATGGCTTGATTGACTCTATTGGGATTGAAACAGATGCGCCAAATGGCGGTCTCTGTGTGGCTTACTTTGATGGGAAATATCCAACCCTCTCTATGACTATGAAGAAGAATATCGTAGAAGCTTTGGAAGAAAAAGACGAGTTTTTACAAAAAATGAAAAAAATTCTCCCATCGAAGGAAAAGGAAAGAGGAATAAACAAATGATAATGACAAATGAAATGCATACGCTCAATCTGGTGTGGATGTTGAAGCGGGTTATGAAGTTGTTGAACGGATCAAAAAACACGTGGCACGTACGGAGCGTGCAGGTGTTATGGGAGCTCTTGGTGGTTTCGGTGGTATGTTTGACCTTTCAAAAGCAGGTGTCAAAGAGCCGGTCTTTGATCTCAGGTACAGATGGTGTTGGTACTAAGCTCATGCTGGCTATCAAGTACGACAAACACGATACCATCGGTCAAGATTGTGTCGCTATGTGTGTCAACGATATCATCGCTGCAGGTGCAGAGCCCCTTTACTTCCCTTGACTATATGGCAACTGGGTAAAAATGAACCAGCTAAAGCTAGAACAAGTCGTTGCTGGTGTGGCTGAAGGTTGTGTGCAGGCTGGTGCGGCCCTCATCGGTGGGCGAAACAGCTGAAATGCCTGGTATGTATGGTGAAGACGACTATGACTTTGGCTGGGTTTTCGCAGTAGGTGTTGCAGAAAAATCTCAAATCATCGACGGTTCAAAAAGTAGCAGAGGGAGACGTCCTTCTCGGACTTGCTTCCAGTGGTATCCACTCAAATGGTTACTCGCTCGTCCGTCGTGTCTTTGCCGATTATACAGGGTGAAGAAGTCCTCCCAGAGTTGGAAGGCAAAGAAAACTCAAGGACGTTCTTCTTTGGAGCCAACTCGTATCTATGTCAAAGGCTGTCTTGCCACTCATCAAAAGAAGAATTGGTCAATGGGATTGCCCACATCACAGGTGGTGGTTTCATCGAAAATGTCCCACGTATGTTCTCAGATGACTTTGGCTGCTGAAATTGACGAAAGCAAAGTACCAGTCCTTCCAATTTTTCAAAGCCCTTGAAAAAAATATGGCCAAATCAAACATGAAGAAATGTTTGAAATCTTCAACATGGGGATTGGTCTCATGCTTGCGGTTAAACCAGAAAATGTGGAACGTGTCAAAGAACTTCTTGACGAACCTGTTTATGAAATCGGTCGGATTGTGAAGAAAGATGGCGCAAGTGTGGTGATTAAATAATGTCTAAAAGGATTGCTGTATTTGCCTCTGGCAACGGCTCAAACTTCCAGGTGATTGCGGAACAATTTCCAGTAGACTTTGTTTTTTCAGATCACCGTGATGCCTATGTTTTAGAACGTGCCAAAAATCTTGGTGTGGCTAGCCATGCCTTCGAACTTAAAGAGTTTGAGAACAAGGCAGATTATGAAGGAGCCATCGTCGAACTCTTGGATGAACACCAGATTGACCTCGTTTGTCTCGCAGGCTACATGAAGATCGTCGGTCCAACCTTACTAGCAGCTTATGAAGGCCGTATCATCAATATTCACCCAGCTTATCTTCCAGAATTTCCAGGCGCTCATGGTATTGAAGATGCTTGGAATGCGGGTGTTGACCAGTCTGGTGTGACCATTCACTGGGTGGACTCTGGAGTGGATACAGGTCAGGTTATTAAACAGGTTCGTGTACCAAGATTGGTTGATGACACTCTTGAGAGTTTTGAATTCCGCATCCATGAAACAGAATACCAGCTCTATCCAGAAGTGTTGGATAGTTTGGGAGTGGAGAGAAGGTAAATTTTGAATAATAAAGCTGTTAAGACTTTACTAGATAAAGTTAAAGAATTTGAAGATTTTTTTAATGAGTATGAAAAACATTTTTACCCTAAAAGTAATAAAAAAATTAGAAAAAAATTTCTAATTAACTTAATTGTATTTATTACTCTAATGTTGGTAAGTTATGGACTCATTTGGTGGGATTTTTGGTGGTTTTGTATGTTAAGATGGCTTCTCTTATTTTTACTGTGTTTTTCTTTGGTGTACTTTATTTATCTCAGTCGAAAAAAATTGATAAAAATTTCAGACGGCAAACCTGATAAATTTGAAGAGATATGTCAAGAAGTAAAACGTAACTTAATTCATATATATGGGGGAGAAGCTAGTTGTGCTGTAAAATTATTAATTGTTGATTTGACAGAGAAACGTGACAATCAGATTAAGAGATATGAAAGTTTAGTAAAGTCTGTAAGTACAGTTGGTATGATTTTTGGTAACGGCTTTTTATCACTTTAGTTGTAAAAACAATTTTTGAGACAGGAGAAAATAGCATATCATTTAACGAATTTCTAGGATTAATGTATTTTTTTATCGTTTTTGATTACAGTTGCTGATAATTTTATTAGAAATAATATTAAGTATCCTGTATTTGGAAAGGCTTCAAAAAGAAGTGTATTTAACAGATATTTTATACGAAGTGAAGTATATGATATTAGAAAAAGGAAGATAAGTAAAATGACCAAACGCGCACTAATTAGTGTTTCAGACAAAGCGGGCATTGTTGAATTTGCCCAAGAACTTAAAAAACTTGGTTGGGATATCATCTCAACAGGTGGTACTAAAGTTACCCTTGACAATGCTGAGGTAGACACTATCGCCATCGACGATGTGACTGGTTTTCCCCAGAAATGATGGATGGTCGTGTCAAGACCCTCCACCCAAATATTCACGGAGGGCTTCTTGCTCGTCGTGACTTGGATAGTCACCTAGAGGCTGCTAAGGACAACAAGATTGAGCTCATTGACCTTGTTGTGGTAAACCTTTACCCATTCAAGGAAACCATCCTTAAACCAGATGTGACTTATGCTGATGCGGTTGAAAACATCGATATCGGTGGGCCATCTATGCTTCGTTCAGCGGCTAAAAACCACGCTAGCGTGACCGTTGTTGTAGACCCTGCTGACTATGCTGTTGTTCTTGACGAATTGGCAGCGAACGGCGAAACAAGCTACGAAACTCGCCAACGGTTAGCAGCGAAAGTATTCCGTCACACAGCGGCTTATGATGCTTTGATCGCAGAATACTTCACAGCTCAAGTGGGTGAAAGCAAACCTGAAAAACTCACTTTGACTTATGACCTCAAGCAACCAATGCGTTATGGTGAAAACCCTCAACAAGATGCAGATTTCTACCAAAAAGCTTTGCCAACAGCTTACTCAATTGCTTCAGCTAAACAACTTAACGGTAAAGAATTGTCATTCAACAATATCCGTGATGCTGATGCCGCTATCCGTATCATCCGTGATTTCAAAGACCGTCCAACCGTTGTGGCTTTGAAACACATGAACCCATGTGGTATTGGTCAGGCTGACGATATCGAAACTGCTTGGGACTATGCTTATGAGTCTGACCCAGTGTCTATCTTTTGGTGGTATCGTCGTTCTTAACCGTGAAGTTGACGAGGCGACAGCTCAAAAAATGCATGGTGTCTTCCTTGAAATCATCATTGCACCAAGCTATTCTGACGAAGCGCTTGAAATCTTGACAACTAAGAAGAAAAACTTGCGCATCCTAGCCTTGCCATTTGATGCTCAAGATGCCAGTGAAGCAGAAGCAGAATACACTGGTGTTGTTGGAGGTCTCCTCGTTCAAAACCAAGACGTTGTCAAAGAAAGTCCAGCTGACTGGCAAGTGGTGACTAAACGCCAACCAACTGAGACAGAAGCGACAGCTCTTGAGTTTGCTTGGAAGGCTATCAAGTATGTCAAATCAAATGGTATCATCGTGACTAACGACCACATGACACTTGGTGTTGGTCCAGGTCAAACCAACCGTGTGGCTTCAGTTCGTATTGCTATTGACCAAGCTAAAGACCGCCTTGACGGCGCTGTTCTTGCTTCAGATGCCTTCTTCCCATTTGCAGATAATGTGGAAGAAATCGCCAAAGCAGGTATTAAAGCAATCATCCAACCAGGTGGTTCCGTCCGTGACCAGGAATCCATCGAAGCTGCTGATAAATATGGCTTGACTATGGTCTTTACAGGTGTGAGACATTTTAGACATTAAGAAAACGAAAGGGAAGAAAACAGTTTCTTTCCTTTTTTGTCTAAAAAAGCTTAACGAAACAAGATTAAAACGAATGTTTATGATATAATGTTAGTAAATAATTCGCAAAAAGAGGTTGAAAGAGATGAAACTGTTAGTTGTCGGCTCAGGTGGTCGTGAGCATGCGATTGCTAAGAAATTGTTGGAGTCTACAGACGTTGAGCAGGTTTTTGTGGCTCCTGGGTAATGACGGGATGACGATTAGATGGTCTGGATTTGATCAAATATCGGAATTTCCGAACATTCTAATCTGATTGACTTCGCAAAAGTCAACGATATTGCTTGGACCTTTATCGGTCCAGATGATGCCCTTGCAGCTGGTATCGTGGATGATTTCAATGAAGCAGGTCTCAAAGCCTTTGGTCCGAACAAGGCTGCGGCTGAACTTGAGTGGTCTAAGGATTTTGCTAAGGAAATCATGGTCAAATACGATGTTCCGACAGCAGCCTATGGCACATTTTCAGATTTCGAGGAAGCCAAGGCCTACATCGAGGAAAAAAAGGCGCTCCAATCGTCGTCAAGGCAGACGGCTTTGGCTCTTGGGAAAGGTGTCGTCGTTGCTGAGACAGTTGAGCAAGCCGTCGAAGCTGCTCACGAGATGCTTTTGGATAATAAATTCGGTGATTCAGGTGCGCGTGTGGTCATCGAGGAATTCCTTGACGGGGAAGAGTTCTCTCTCTTTGCCTTTGTCAATAGGGATAAATTCTACATCATGCCAACGGCTCAGGACCATAAACGTGCCTACGATGGTGACAAGGGTCCTAACACTGGTGGGATGGGTGCCTATGCGCCAGTTCCTCACTTACCACAAAGCGTGGTTGACACGGTGGTTGACACCATTGTCAAGCCCAGTTCTTGAAGGCATGATTAAAGAAGGACGTCCCGTACCTTGGTGTCCTTTACGCAGGGCTTATCTTGACAGCTGATGGACCCGAAAGTCATCGAGTTTCAACTCTCGTTTTGGAGATCCTGAAACGCAAATCATCTTGCCTCGTTTGACATCTGACTTTGCACAAAAACATCACTGACATTTTTGGATAGCAAAGAGCCAGCCATCACTTGGACGGACAAGGGTGTGACACTAGGCGTGGTTGTAGCCTCAAACGGCTACCCACTCGCTTATGAGAAGGGTGTCAAGCTTCCAGCCAAGACAGAGGGTGATATCATCACTTACTATGCTGGAGCGAAATTCGCTGAAAATGGCCAAGACCTCCTCTCAAACGGTGGACGCGTCTACATGCTGGTTACCACAGCAGACACCGTCAAAGACGGCCAAAATATCATCTACAAGGAACTCAACAAACAAAACACAGAAGGCCTGTTCTATCGAAATGACATCGGTAGCAAGGCAATAAAAGATTAACAGATACTAACTTTGTCATGGCGAGCGAAAGCGAGCCAAACTAAGATAATGGTCACTTAATTTGCGAGCGTTAGCGAGCTAGTATAGGATAATCGTCGCAGTAATGGAACGCTACAGGCGGTTGCTTACGTCCGCACTACAATAGACGATTATCAAAAAAGGAGAATAAATGAAACCAGTAATTTCCATTATCATGGGCTCAAAATCCGACTGGGCAACCATGCAAAAAGCCGCTGAAGTCCTCGATAACTTTGGTGTCGCTTACGAAAAGAAAGTTGTTTCCGCACACCGCACACCAGATCTCATGTTCAAACATGCCGAAGAAGCACGTAGCCGTGGCATTAAGGTCATTATCGCTGGTGCGGGTGGCGCTGCTCACTTGCCAGGTATGGTTGCTGCTAAAACAACCCTTCCTGTCATTGGTGTGCCTGTCAAATCACGTGCTCTTAGTGGCGTGGACTCGCTCTACTCTATCGTTCAGATGCCGGGCGGTGTGCCTGTTGCGACTATGGCTATCGGTGAAGCAGGAGCGACAAATGCGGCCCTCTTTGCCCTCCGTCTCCTTTCAGTAGAAGATCAGGTTATCGCGACAGCATTGGCAGATTTCGCAGAGGAGCAGGGAAAAAAATCGCAGAGGAGTCTACCAATGAGCTCATCTAAAACAATCGGAATTATCGGTGGCGGTCAGCTGGGTCAGATGATGGCCATTTCTGCTATCTACATGGGGCACAAGGTCATCGCGCTGGATCCAGCAGCTGATTGTCCAGCCTCTCGCGTGGCGGAAATCATCGTGGCGCCTTATAATGATGTGGACGCCCTTCGTCAGTTGGCAGAGCGCTGTGATGTTCTCACTTATGAATTCGAAAATGTCGATGCTGACGGTTTGGATGCCGTTATCAAAGACGGTCAGCTCCCACAAGGGACAGACCTACTTCGCATTTCCCAAAATCGGATTTTTGAGAAGGACTTTCTTTCCAACAGGGCTCAAGTCACTGTGGCACCCTTACAAGGTCGTGACCTCAAGCCAAGACTTAGCAGATATCGACCTCTCTAAAAACTATGTCCTCAAGACGGCGACCGGTGGTTACGATGGCCATGGTCAAAAGGTTATTCGTTCAGAAGCAGACTTGGAAGAAGCCTATGCATTAGCTGATTCGGCAGACTGCGTTTTAGAAGAGTTCGTCAACTTTGACCTGGAGATTTCTGTCATCGTGTCTGGAAATGGCAAGGACGTGACAGTCTTCCCTGTTCAGGAAAATATCCACCGCAATAACATTCTTTCAAAAACCATTGTGCCTGCTCGCATTTCAGAAAGTCTAGCTGAAAAAGCCAAAGCCATGGCAGTGCGAATAGCTGAACAACTCAACCTTTCTGGAACGCTATGTGTGGAAATGTTTGCGACAGCAGATGACATCATTGTCAACGAAATTGCGCCACGTCCACACAATTCAGGGCATTACTCCATCGAAGCCTGCGACTTCTCCCAGTTTGATACCCACATCTTGGGTGTTCTTGGAGCACCACTCCCAGCAATCCACCTTCATGCGCCTGCTGTCATGCTCAATGTACTCGGCCAACATGTCGCGGCCGCTGAGCAATATGTGACAGAAAATCCAAGCACCCACCTCCACCTGTATGGTAAAATAGAAGCAAAGCACAACCGCAAGATGGGACATGTGACATTTGTTTAGTAGATATGCCGGATGAGGTTGAAGAGTTTGGGAAAGGGATTGATTTTTAGAGGTTGTAAATATAGCGAATATGAGAGAATTATTTCCAGAATTTTATTTAGATTCATTACAAATGAGTGATTTAAAAAGAAGAAAAAAAGAATCTAATAGTTTTTTTGATTCGAATTTTCTTTTAGATATACTCAGATTACCAACTGAAATTGCTGAAAAAAATATCTTGAAGCTATTGATAAGGTAAAGGAACATATTTTTGTTCCATATTTAGTAGGTGTTGAGTTCAATTTTAATAAGAAACAAGTAAAGATTGAAACCTTAGAAAATGTAAAAAGTTTATAAAGATCAGATATCTAGTTTATTACATGTAGAAACAGAAAAAAATTTATAATAATCTTTGTGAATCACTATTGAATGAAGATAACGTCAAATTTCTTAATAATAAAGTTCATAAAGAACAGATTCATAGTAATACCAAAGATAAGCTAGAGAGTTTTTCATCAAGAGCTTTTTAGAAAAAAACAAGAACACATCATTAAAGATTTCCATCAAACTATTGATGAAAAAAATATTCGAAAGATTTAGATGAGCTTACTGCTAAAGTTATTGAATTGATAGGAGATTCAGTAGCGCCAAAAACGTAATCAGGAGTGGTTTGATGAGATTCAGAAAAAAAGGTGATAAGAGATATAATAATGAAATTCCACCCGGATTTAATGATAGGAAACAAAAGAAAGGCTTAATAAGAACGTATTCAGATATTTCCTATGATACTCAATACGGTGACTATATCATTTGGGAAGAAATATTACACGAGGTAGCGTCTAGAGGTAACAATATTGGCGATAAAGTTATTTTTTGTAACTGGCGATGGAATTCAGATAAAAAGTATGACCTCATGTATCGAGTAAAAGGGAAAACAGTTGGACCATACATTTCAATGTTAAACGAGATGTATGAGCTTAAGGAAGGCTACTCGATAGATGAGAATGATTCTTTAGGAGAAAAAAATTACGCAAAAAGTTATACATTATTAATGGATTCCGATTTATGACCCTTGCGAATGATCTAAATGAGGAACAGGTTAGATTATACGAGCCAGATGAGAATGGTGTATCTTCAGTTTCTACTAGAAATGATTTTATTGTAGGTAAGCCATATGTTGATGTTGATTTTGGAATACAAAGAGCTAATATTAACGCAAAGCGTCTAATTACAATGTTGGAAATAAAAACATTGGAAGAAAAATTGCTAAATGCCGATTCTGAGGAGTCAGAAATTCTGAGTCAAAAAATTCGTGATTTAGAGCTACACTTGAGAATTCTAGACAAAAAAATGAGACGTTTAAATAGAAGGGCTCATATGGTAGAAAAAGAAAGTGAGAGAACTTATAATACAGCTCAAATTGAGTTAGAACAGCAATCCGGTCCAGTTATGGCTGAAGAAATAGACTTTAATCATAAATATACGAGTGAAACTGAATTACTGAGTTTATTGAGAGAGTATCAAAGACTCAGTAGATTGATTGTTCTAACGAAAAACAAATTGATTTTTCACCGAATGATTTGGAGACTCAAGAATTACTGGAAGTTCTTCAGACTTATGAACTAATGATTCAACAGATAAGAAGAAAAAAATTGAAGAATTAAAGATTAGAGATGATTCAGAGGAAGATCTATTTTTAAAAGTAGGATAAAACCAAGAAAAAAATCCAAAAATAAATTAAAAAGAAAAAGAAAGGAGCAAGGGTACTCGTGTTCACTAAAACTGAATATGGGCTACGGACTTCCTAACTGTAAATAAAGAAAAGGAAATGGACATCTAGTTTGCAGAACTGAACCCGGACGGAAAGCTCGGAATTTAGATAAACCTCCTAGGACGCAATCGTCCGTTGTTGGTTTCCTAAAATTCAGTCGCTTTCTAGTCGCCCTTGGTATCTTAAACATGATCGAACGTTACTCTCGCCCTGAAATGGCGAACATTTGGACTGAAGAAAATAAATACCGTGCTTGGCTTGAGGTGGAAATCTTGGCGGACGAAGCCTGGGCTGAATTGGGGGAAATCCCTAAGGAAGATGTGGCTTTGATTCGTGAGAAAGCGGACTTTGACATCGACCGTATTTTGGAAATCGAGCAGGAGACTCGTCACGATGTGGTGGCTTTCACGCGTGCGGTTTCTGAGACTCTTGGTGAAGAGCGTAAGTGGGTTCACTATGGTTTGACTTCTACTGACGTGGTAGACACTGCCTATGGTTACCTCTACAAACAAGCCAACGACATCATCCGCAAGGATCTTGAAAACTTCCTTAACATCATCGCTGACAAAGCGAAAGAACACAAGTTCACTATCATGATGGGTCGTACTCACGGTGTGCACGCTGAGCCGACAACTTTTGGTCTTAAATTGGCAACTTGGTACAGCGAAATGAAACGGAACATCGAGCGTTTCGAGCATGCGGCTGCTGGTGTGGAAGCTGGTAAGATTTCTGGTGCGGTTGGTAACTTTGCCAACATCCCACCATTCGTTGAAAAATACGTCTGCGACAAATTGGGTATCCGTGCTCAAGAAATCTCTACACAGGTCCTTCCTCGTGACCTTCACGCTGAGTATTTTGCAGTTCTTGCTAGCATCGCAACTTCTATCGAGCGTATGGCAACTGAAATTCGTGGTCTTCAAAAATCAGAACAACGTGAAGTGGAAGAGTTCTTTGCTAAAGGTCAAAAAGGGTCTTCAGCAATGCCTCACAAACGTAACCCAATCGGTTCTGAAAACATGACAGGTCTTGCGCGTGTTATCCGTGGTCACATGGTGACAGCTTATGAAAACGTAGCTCTTTGGCACGAACGTGATATCTCTCACTCATCAGCTGAGCGTATCATCGCACCAGACACAACCATCTTGATTGACTACATGCTCAACCGTTTTCGGAAACATCGTTAAGAACTTGACAGTCTTCCCAGAAAAACATGATCCGCAACATGAACTCTACATTTGGTTTGATCTTCAGCCAACGTGCCATGCTTGACTTTGATTGAAAAAGGCATGACACGTGAGCAAGCTTACGACCTTGTTCAACCAAAGACTGCCCAATCATGGGATAACCAAGTTGACTTCAAACCACTTCTTGAAGCAGATCCAGAAGTAACATCACGCCTCACTCAAGAAGAAATCGACGAAATCTTCAACCCAACTTACTACACCAAACGGGTGGATGAAATCTTCGAACGCATCGGTTTGGGTGACTAATCATAAATAAAAAAAAGCGAGATTGTATCTCGCTTTTTTTATTTGTGCTTAATCTTTTTTTCTTGCTAAGTCCATAAGCTGTGAGTGCAGCCATCAAACCTGTAGCAATCAACCATTCTGAACCTTGGCTTCCTGTCTCAGGAAGTTTATTTTCTTTGCTACAGGAGCTGGGACCTTGAGGAAGTGCTTTGTTTTTCCTCAGCAGGAACAGTTGCTGGAGCTGGTTTACTGGGAATCTCTAATTTTCGGTTTTTCTTCTGCAATAGGAGCTGGCACATTTGGAACTTTCTAATTTTGGTTTTTCTTCTGCAATAGGAGCTGGTATATTTGGAATCTCTAGTGCTGGTTTTTTTCTTCCGCAACAGGAGCTAGTCCATGTTCGTCTCCTACATGCGTTACAGGAGTTCCCAACTTCGATGATTTGAGTAACTGGTTCTTGAGCAACAACACTAGTAACCAGTGTTTTCACTTCGCTTCCGTCAGCAGCAGTAGACACAGAATAGAAATGACTACGACGTCCCTTAACACCTTCAGTTACGACACGAGTTTCTCCCTTAGGCAATGCATCAGTTTCACGAGTGATAGTTGTAAACGGAATTTCTTCGTCCTCGATCACAACACGTGGTTTTTCTTCTGCAATAGGAGCTGGTATATTTGGAATCTCTAGTGCTGGTTTTTCTTCCGCAACAGGAGCTAGTCCTTTTTCATCTCCCACATGCGTTACAGGAGTTCCAACTTCGATGATTTGAGTAACTGGTTCTTGAGCGACAACACTTGTAACCAATGTTTTTACTTCGCTTCCGTCAGCAGCAGTAGACACAGAATAGAAATGGCTACGACGACCCTTAACACCTTCAGTTACGACACGAGTTTCTCCCTTAGGTAAGGCATCAGTTTCACGAGTGATAGTTGTAAACGGAATTTCTTCGTCCTCAATCACAACACGTGGTTTTTCATCTGCAACAGGAGCAGCTCCTTCTTCGTCGCCGACATGAGTGACAGGATTACCGACTTCTACGACTTTGATTGACAGGTTCTTTTGAGTCACTTTGACTATCAAGAGAGTTTCATGTGCTTCACCATTTTTCAGTCACGACAGAGACGATAATTTGTACGTTCGCCTTTGGCACCTTCAGTGACAACTTTTTTTCTTGTCCTGCTGGAAGGTTAGGATTTTTCCTTCTTAACAGTCTCAAATGGGATTTCTTCCGTTCTTGTGATAAGCTCTGGTCGGTTTTCAACGTTGCAGCAGACTTCACTTTTCATCAAGGCTTCCTGAGTGAGTTGCAGCTGGTTTGAGACCAAGTCTTGCTGCTTTAAGGTTAGCTACAAGTGTATCCAACTCAGCTTGTTTATTACGGTTGAGATTGTAGTTTAGAGCATCTTTAGCAACCTTGAGAGCATCGAGGCTTTCTGTGCTATATCCTTCTAAGTTTTCAGGGATTTGAGCAAGCTCCTCACGTAGAGCCTTGTAGTCAGCACGGAAGTAGTCTTTGTTGTGGTCTGCAAAGGCAGTCATGAGCTCAAAGATTTCTTCTTCTTTGTACTCAGCGCTTGGTCTATCTGCCCAGATAGCTACCATACTACCAACAGTAGGTAGATCAACCTCAGGATATTTAGTTGAAGCTAGCTGGTTGAATGGAGTTTTTTTCAGTATTTTTCGATAGCTTTCTTGAGGAAAGCCTCCACCATCTTCAGGTTTTTTGACCGAGGATATAGTACCAGTCTCCATTAGTGTTAAGGAACTTATACCCCTTGCTTGCTAGGTATTGAGGAGATGCAAGGTTATAACCCCACCAACCTTTAGACCAGTAAGAGATGATAACATCTTTATCAAACTCAACATCGTCCTTATCTTCATAGTAGAAACCATCGTTAAAAGGCCATTGGTTGCAGACCTTTTTTTCTTTAGCCATGGCAGCTAGACTATTAGCATAATCTGCAAACTTACCATAGAGTCCATACCACTTGAGGTAGTACCAACCTTGAGCATTAGTAGCATCATTGGCATACTCATCTGTACCATAGTTAAAGATCTTAGTCTTGCCTGCAAAGAAGTCCATGTATTTGCCGATAAGGGCTTTTGTAAAGTTCATTGCTTCTTCGTTTTCAAGGTCCATGGTTGTTTTTGAAACCTTGTCAAAGTTAGCTTGAGGGTTTGCAATGCCCAATTTTTCCATAGCGACAAGCATAGCATCCATGTGGCCAGGACTGTTGATGGCAGGGATGATTCCAATGCCTCTATCCTTAGCATATTGGATAAGCTCAGTGATTTCAGCCTGGTTCAAAGTTGTTCCATTTGGATCATCGTAGTAAGCTTTTGTTCCTTCAATGATGGCATTTTTTACATCGTCACTTGCATAGGTCTTGCCGTTTGCAGTGATTGTCATGTCATCAAGAGGAAGCGAAGTCCATCATTTCCAAGGAGGAGATGAAGGTCAGAGTAACCAAGTTCGCTGGCTTTATCTACGATACGTTTGAGTTGGTCTAGAGTGAAGTATTTACGTCCAGCATCGATTGAGATAACCTTGTTTTTTCTCAAGTTTTTTTCAACTTCACGTTTTGGCATCTTCTTCTTTTTGAGCTTCTGGAGTGAAGGTCAAGTTGCTAACAGCTTCTTGGAGTTTTGCAATCGCTTGGTCAATGCTATCTTGTTCAGCGCGACTAAGGTTGCTATCAAGAGAGCGAATGGCTTTTTCAGCTTCTTTAACGGCAGCAATACTTTCTGAAGTATAGCGACTAAGGTCAGTTGGCACTTCTTTAAGAGCTTGTTCAGCAGACTCGTAGTCAGCGGCGAAATATTCAGCATTTGAGTTTGCGAATTGACGCATAAGCTTGAAGAGGCGAGATGGAGAGTAGCGTGCAGATGGAGTATCAGCCCAAGCTGCTACCATACCACCAATGATAGGGATATCGGCACCTTCAGTTTTTGGAACTGAAGTGATTGGTGTGCTCTTAATACCGTTCAAACCTTGGTCTAGGTTATACCAACCCTTGTCCATCAGCATTACGGCCGAGAACGTAGTACCAAGCATCATTCGTGTTTGAGGATTTCGTGTCCCTTTTTCAGACTAGTAGTTTAGAAGAAGCGACATCGTAACCGCCCCAGCCACCAGTCCACATAGACACGATAATGTCTTTATCAAAGGTACCAAAAGTAGTGTCACTATTATAGTAGATACCGTCATTGAAAGGCCATTGGTTTAAGACCGTGAGATTTGACGATACGAGCTGAGGTCATTTAGCATAGGCGATGAATTTATCATAACCCTTGTCTGGGAATCCATCTTCTGGATACCATTTATAGGCTGAAGTACGCTCCATCCTTTGGCATCCGTAGCATCATTAGCATACTCATCCAAACCGATGTTAAAGATTTCAGACTTGCCAGCAAAGTAAGCAGCGTATTTATCAATCAAGGCTTTTGTAAAGGCAACAGCCTTTTCGTTGTCAAGGTCAACAGTACGTTCTGATTCTTTACCAAAAGTAGTTGAAGTTAGGTTTTTCAATGCCAAGCTCTTTCATGGCATTGAGGATAGCATCCATGTGACCTGGGCTATTGACTGTTGGGATAAGTCCAATTCCTTTATCCTTAGCATAACTAATCAAGTCAGTCATTTCACTTTCGGATAAATGATTACCGTTTGGATCGTTGTAGTAGGCATTGGTTCCATTTTCAACAGCACGTTTGACATCATCGCTTGCGTAAGTTTTGTCACCTACAGTTAGAGACATATCATCAAGCATGAAGCGCAAGCCATCATTTCCGACTAAAAGGTGAAGATCAGTATAGCCATAGTGTTTGGCTTTGTCGATGATTTCTTTCAGTTGGTCTGGAGAGAAGTATTTACGTCCAGCATCGATAGAAACGATTTTCTTTTTAGCCAGTTTTTCATTTACTTGAGCTGCTCGTTCTGTAGCGACTGCAGGGTGCTTCGACCTTTAGCAACTTCTTTGTTTTTCTTCTTTTTCTTTTTCAGATTCTGTCTTCTTAGCTTCTTCAGTAACTTTCTGCCTTAGCTGGAGCTTTCTTCTGCTGTGACAGGTTCTTCTACGGCAGGTGCAGGAGCAACTTCAACTTTTGGAGCTTCAGTAGTTGTTACTGGAGCAGCTGGAGTAGCATTTTTCTGTTGTTGGAGCAGTCTCGAGTTTTTCTTCACTCGTTGGTGGAGTGACTTCTCCAGTAGTTTGGACAGCAGGCTGATTTTCTGTTGGAGCAGGTACGACTCCGTCGGCAGCAACAGCTTGAGCCTGAAAGGCAAAAGCCGATCAATACAGAAGCTGCTCCGATTGCATATTTACGAATAGAGAAGCGCTGTTTATTTTTCTGGTTTCATTAAAAAAACCTCCCTTTTTGAATTTTTTGATAGCGTTTTTCACATACTAATCCTATTTTATGTTCTAACTAAAATAAAGTCAAGTTTTTTTGAGGAAATTACTATAAAAAAATAGAATAATTTATAAATTAAGATATATTTTTCTAAGTTTTTGACTATTTTTTAGTAAAAAGGTTACTAATTATAGAATTGCTTGAAATGCTATTCTCAGGGAAGGGAGCTGATGCTATAATGGGTATATAAAAACCCTGAGACAGTTGCCTCAGGATTTTATAAATTAGTGACCACGGTCACAAGAAATGAATTTAATTTTGTAGAAATCAGAACGTTTATAAGTTTCGATGTATTCCAAAACTTGACCAGTTGCTTCAAGCTGAGTTGTCTTAGTTTGGAAAACAGTTGGGAATTTAGTGTCGATTCCTAAAATAGAAGCGGCATGTTTTGGAGTCGGAAATACAATTTCGTTAATTTCTTCAAAATGCTCGTCATTCATGTGAATGTGGTAGTCCAATTTGAAACGAGTATAGATAGAACTATAGTATTCAAGATTTGGATAGTTGGCATTGATGTATTGTTCAGGAATGTATGAATTGTGATAGATATAGAGTAACGCCATTTGTTTCACGAACACGTTCAATCTTATAATAGAATTGATCGCCACGTAGGCCAAGTTTTTCTAAATATTTAAGATCGTTCCCACGTTCGATAGAAAGAACAGTTACTTTATCATCTTTGGTTTCGAAGATTTCCACATCAGAAAATTCAACGAGTTTGTGTTTACGTGCACGAGCTACGAAAGTTCCTTTACCTTGTTGGCGGACAATATATCCATCTTTGGCAAGGTCGTTCAAGGCACGAACTACTGTGATTGAACTAACATCATACATGGAAATCAATTCTGCTTCAGTGTAGAACTTATCTCCACTAGCGAAATTGACCAGAAATGATCTTATTTTTTTCAATTCATCTTTAATGTATTGATACTTTGGAATTGCCATATTTTTCACCTCGTTTTTTTCCTTCTCCACTTATCATTTTAACATAAAATCGAAAAAAATAGTAGAAAAGCACAGAAAAAAATTAAAAATATCAGAATAAGAAATTTAGAATAGATATAAATAATTCGTGTTTTCCTCCTTTAATTTTGATTAGTTTTTCTCAGAATGTTGATTTTTATAGGGATTTGAGAGAGTTTTTAGAAAAGATTCAGTAAAAAAATAGAAAAAAATTTTTAAAGAAAATTTCAAAAAAAGTATTGACATTATTCCCCGATTGGTTTATAGTTGATATAACAATACATGAAAGCGCAAACTTTTTCGCTTTTAGGGGAGGAAGAATGGCAAGATTTGAAATTAAAGATGATTTCTATCTGGATGGGAAACCATTCAAGATTTTTGTCTGGCGCCATTCACTATTTTTAGAGTTCCTGCGGAAGATTGGCATCATTCATTGTATAACCTCAAGGCACTAGGTTTCAATACAGTAGAGACTTATGTTGCTTGGAACATGCATGAACCTGCTGAAGGACACTTTAACTTTGAAGGCAATCTTGATTTAGAGAGATTTCTTCAAACTGCACAAGATTTGGGCTTATATGCAATTGTACGTCCTTCTCCATTTATCTGTGCAGAATGGGAATTCGGTGGTTTACCAGCATGGCTCTTGACCAAGGATATGAGAATTCGGTCATCTGACCCAGCTTTCATTGACATGGTTGGTCGCTACTATGATCAGTTGCTTCCACGTCTAGTTCCGAGATTATTGGAAAACGGTGGGAACATTCTCATGATGCAAGTCGAAAATGAGTACGGATCCTATGGCGAGGACAAGACCTACTTGAGGGAAATTCGACGTTTGATGGAAGAACGAGCAGTTACTTGTCCGCTTTTCACATCAGATGGACCATGGAGAGCAACTCTTAAGGCTGGAACCTTAATTGAGGATGATCTCTTTGTGACAGGGAACTTTGGTTCCAAGGCTGCTTATAATTTCTCACAGATGCAAGAATTCTTTGATGAGCACGGCAAGAAATGGCCACTCATGTGTATGGAATTCTGGGATGGCTGGTTCAATCGATGGAAAGAACCAATCATCAAGCGTGAACCTGAGGAATTAGCAGAAGCTGTTCATGAGGTTTCTAGAGCTAGGCTCTATCAACCTATACATGTTCCACGGTGGGAACCAACTTTGGTTTTATGAATGGTTGTTCAGCTCGAGGAACTATTGATTTACCACAAGTAACATCTTATGATTACGACGCTCTTCTTGATGAAGCTGGAAACCCAACTGCTAAATATTTTCGCAGTGAAAGAAATGATGGCGACTTACTATCCTGAGTATCCACAATCTGAACCGCTTTCACAAAGGAAAGTATGGAAGTTGAAAGACATTCCACTGGTCGAGAAAGTTTCCTTGTTTGAAACCTTGGATAGCCTGATCAAGTCCGATTGAAAGTCTCTACCCTAAGAAAATGGAAGAGCTAGGACAAGGTTACGGCTACCTACTCTATCGTACGGAAGCAAGTTGGGATGCGGATGAAGAACGCATTCGAATTATTGACGGACGAGATAGAGCTCAACTCTTTATCGATGGTAAAACGAGTGGCAACACAGTACCAAACAGAAATCGGTGAAGATATCTTTTTATCAAGGTAAAAAGAAAAGCGCTCTCTAGATATTGACATCCTTATTGAAAAATATGGGGCGTGTCAACTATGGACACAAATTCTTAGCAGATACACAGCGAAAAGGAATTCGCACAGGTGTTTGTAAAGATTTGCATTTCTTGCTCAACTGGAAGCAATATCCACTTCCTCTTGATAACCCAGAGAATATTGATTTCTCTAAAAGGGATGGACAGAAGGGCAACCTGCCTTTTTACGCTTATGACTTTTGAAGTTGAGGCGCCAAAGGATACCTACTTAGACTTATCTGAGTTTGGTAAAAGGGATTGCTTATATCAACGGACATCATCTAGGTCGTTTCTGGAATGTCGGTCCAACCTTATCTCTTTATATTCCACATAGCTATCTCAAAGAAGGTGCCAACCGCATCATTATCTTTGAAACAGAAGGGAGTATAAAGGAACACATACATTTAACTTGTAAACCTACACTAAAACTTATAAAGGGGGAAAACTTATGACAATTGTAGGATGCCGTATCGATGGGCGCTTAATTCACGGACAAGTCGCAAACCTTTGGTCTGCTAAACTTAATGTTTCACGTATCATGGTCGTTGACAATGATGTTGTGAACAACGACGTTGAAAAAAGCGGCTTGAAACTTGCAACACCACCAGGTGTAAAACTTAGTATTTTGCCAGTTGATAAAGCAGCAGCGAATATCCTTGCTGGTAAATACGATAGCCAACGTCTTTTGATTGTAGCACGCAAACCTGACCGTTTCCTCGGTTTGGTAGAAGCAGGTGTGCCACTTGAAACTGTCAATGTCGGCAACATGTCTCAAACACCAGAAACACGTGCTATCACACGTTCTATCAACGTTGTTGATAAAGACGTGGAAGATTTCCGTAAATTAGCGGAAAAAGGTGTTAAACTTACTGCTCAAATGGTTCCAAATGATCCAGTTTCAGACTTTTTGAGCTTATTAAAATAGGAAAAAATTTTTAGGAGGTCATTGTTATGATACAATGGTGGCAAATTTTACTTCTCACTTTGTACTCAGCTTATCAAATCTGTGATGAGTTGACGATCGTTTCTTCTGCAGGTTCCCCTGTATTCGCTGGTTTCATTACTGGTTTAGTCATGGGAGATTTGACAACTGGTTTGTTTATCGGTGGTAGCTTGCAGTTGTTCGTACTTGGGGTAGGTACCTTCGGTGGTGCTTCTCGTATCGACGCAACTTCTGGTGCGGTTCTTGCGACAGCTTTCTCAGTTTCACAAGGAATCGAAACAGACCTTGCGATCACTACAATCGCTGTACCAGTAGCGGCACTTTTGACTTACTTCGACGTACTTGGTCGTATGACTACAACATTCTTCGCTCACCGTATTGATGCTGCGATCGAACGCTTTGACTATAAAGGAATCGAACGTAACTATCTTCTTGGTGCGCTTCCATGGGCTCTATCTCGTGCCCTTCCAGTATTCTTCGCCCTTGCTTTCGGTGGAGAATTCGTACAAGGTGTTGTAAACCTTGTTAAAAGAATACCAATGGGTTGCAGACGGTTTGACTCTTGCAGGTCGTATGCTTCCAGGTCTTGGATTCGCTATCTTGCTTCGTTACCTTCCAGTTAAACGTAACCTTCACTACCTTGCTATGGGATTCGGTTTGACAGCTATGTTGACTGTACTTTACTCAAACGTAACAAGTCTTGGTGGAGCAGTTGCTGGTATCATTGGCACTCTTCCTGCTGACGTTGCTGAAAAAAATTGGCTTTTGCTAACAACTTCAAAAGGATTGTCTATGATCGGTATCTCTATCGTAGGGTATCTTCCTTGCAGTTGTTCACTTCAAGAACAGCCAGAAAAGTTGCTGTAGCAGCACCTTCTACACCATCAGAAAGTGGGGAAATTGAAGATGACGAATTCTAATTACAAATTAACAAAAGAAGATTTTAATCAAATTAACAAACGTAGCTTGTTCACTTTCCAATTGGGATGGAACTACGAACGTATGCAAGCATCAGGTTACCTTTACATGATCTTGCCACAATTGCGTAAAATGTATGGAGATGGAACTCCTGAGTTGAAAGAAATGATGAAAGTTCATACTCAATTCTTCAACACTTCACCATTCTTCCACACAATCATCGCTGGTTTTGACCTTGCCATGGAAGAAAAAGATGGCGTTGTCTCAAAAGATGCGGTTAACGGTATCAAGACAGGTTTGATGGGACCATTCGCTCCTCTTGGAGATACAATCTTTGGTTCACTTGTACCTGCTATCATGGGATCTATCGCTGCAACAATGGCTATCGCTGGTCAACCTTGGGGTATCTTCCTTTGGATCGCAGTTGCAGTAGCGTATGACATCTTCCGTTGGAAACAGTTGGAATTTGCATACAAAGAAGGGTTAACCTTATCAACAACATGCAAAAGTACTTTGACAGCTTTGATTGAAGCTGCATCTGTACTGAGTGTATTCATGATGGGTGCTCTTGTAGCAACAATGATCAACTTTGAAATTTCATACAAATTGCCAATCGGTGAAAAAGATGATTGACTTCCAAGACATCTTGAACTCAATCTTCCCACGTTTGCTTCCAGCAATCTTCACTGCATTCATCTTCTGGTTGCTTGGTAAGAAAAGGTATGAACTCTACAAAAGCTATCGGTATCATTATCGTGCTTGCCTTGGCTCTTTCTGCTCTTGGTAAATTTGCACTTGGAATGGGCGCATAATTTATGACTAAATCATTAATTCTAGTGAGCCACGGTCGTTTCTGTGAAGAACTTAAAGGTAGCACAGAGATGATTATGGGACCACAAGACAACATTCATGCGGTAGCTCTTCTTCCAGAAGATGGACCAGAAGAATTTACTGCAAAATTTGAAGCTGCTGTTGAAGGATTGGATGATTTCCTAGTCTTTGCGGATCTTCTTGGCGGAACTCCATGTAACGTGGTGAGCCGTTTGATTATGGAAGGTCGTGACATTGAACTTTATGCAGGAATGAACCTTCCAATGGTCATTGAGTTTATCAATGCAAGCCTAACTGGAATGGATGCGGACTATAAGAGTCGTGCTTCAGAAAGCATTGTGAAAGTTAATGATTTATTGGCTAGCTTCGACGACGATGAAGATGAATAAGATGTAACAAACTATCTTATAGAAAATATACATGGGAATGGGAGCGACTCCCATTCCCATGTTTTTCAATCATGAAACAATATTAGATTAGAGGTTTTCAATGCTAGATTATACAAAAGAAGATTTGCTTGAGTTGGGAGCAGAGATCACCACACGCGAAATTTACCAACAACCAGATGTTTGGAAGGAAGCTTTTGAATCCTATCAAGCACGCCGTGATGAAATTGCAGCCTTTCTTGCAAGGAATTGCAGATAAACATGACTACATCAAGGTTATCCTGACTGGTGCTGGGAACTTCAGCTTATGTAGGTGATACCTTGGTTCCATACTTCAAGGAAGTCTATGACGAACGTAAATGGAATTTCAATGCTATTGCGACAACAGATATCGTTGCAAACCCACAAACTTATTTGAAAAAAGACGTGGCAACTGTTTTGGTATCATTCGCACGTAGTGGAAATTCACCTGAGAGTGTAGCAACGGTTGACTTGGCTAAGGCCTTGGTTGATGAGCTTTATCAAGTAACAATCACTTGTGCGGCTGAAGGGAAATTAGCTCTTCAAGCCCACGGTGATGATCGCAACCTCTTGCTCTTGCAACCGGCAGCTTCTAACGATGCTGGCTTTGCTATGACATCAAGCTTTACTTCAATGATGTTGACAGCACTTTTGGTCTTTGATCCAACTGAATTTGCTGTTAAAGCTGAACGTTTTGAAGTGCTTTCTAGTCTTGCTCGTAAAGTTCTTGACAATGTGGCAGATGTGAAAGAGTTGGTTGACCTAGACTTTAACCGAGTGATTTACTTAGGTGCAGGTCCATTCTTCGGACTTGCTCATGAAGCACAACTGAAAATTTTGGAATTGACTGCTGGTCAGGTTGCGACTATGTATGAAAGCCCAGTTGGCTTCCGTCACGGTCCAAAATCTCTTATCAATGAAGATACTGTAGTTTTAGTCTTTGGTACTACAACAGACTATACTCGTAAGTATGACTTAGACTTGGTTCGTGAAGTTGCAGGGGACCAAATCGCTCGTCGCGTTGTTCTCTTGAGTGATCAAGCTTTTGGTCTTGAAAACGTTAAGGAAGTAGCACTTGGCTGTGGCGGTGTCTTGAATGACGTTTACCGTGTATTCCCTTATATTGTTTATGGTCAACTATTTGCTCTCTTGACTTCGCTTAAGGTTGGCAAACAGACCTGATACACCATCACCTACAGGTACAGTAAACCGCGTCGTTCAAGGTGTTATTATTCACGAATTCAAATAATAAGGAGAAAAGGATGAAAACATACACAGAACGTGTATTTGGGAAAGTTGATGACAAGGATGTTGTCGCTTATCGCTTTGAAACAGAAGCAGGCTACCAACTAGAAATCATGACCTATGGTGCAACGATTCTACGCTATGTAACTCCTGATAAGGCTGGTAATTTTGCCAATGTTATCCTAGGCTTTGATGATTTTGACAGCTATGTAGGTAACAGTCCTAAACATGGAGCGAGTGTAGGTCCAGTTGCAGGTCGTATCGCAGGTGCGACATTCGAATTGAATGGGAAAACCTATGAACTCGAAGTCAACAACGCAAGCAACTGTAACCACAGCGGCTCAACAGGTTGGGATTCTAGTTTGTTTGAGCTAGTCGAGGTGAGCGACCATGGTTTGACTCTTTACACAGAAAGAACAGACGGTACAGGAGGTTTCCCTGGGAATCTTAAAATCTGGATTAGCTACCACTTGGAAGAAACTGGTGCCTACGAAGTTAGTTACAAGGTGACGACAGACCAGGATACCTTGGTTAATCCAACCAACCATAGCTACTTTAACTTGTCTGGTGATTTCACTCAGACGGTTGATCGCCATGTTTTCCAACTGAATACAGAAGGTATTTATCCAATCGCTCCTGACGGTGTGCCAGCTAAAACTCCAGATGCTAATCGTGATGTGGTCAAACATATCTACAATGGTGCCTTGTTGAAGGATATCTTTGCAGACGAAGATGAACAGATTCAACTCGTATCTGGTTTGGACCATCCATTTGCTCTGCCTGCAGGACATGATAATGCTGGTTTCCTCTATGACCAAGGGTTCAGGTCGCTTTCTTACTCTTTAAGACAGAAGCACCTTGCTTTGTAGTTTACACAGCAAACTTTGTGGATGAGAGTGTCATTATCGCTGGTCAGCCAATGATTCAACATAATGGGATTGCTCTTGAAGCACAGGCTTTACCAGATGCTATTCATAGTGACCTGAAAGATCAAGTCATTCTAAAAGCAGGTGAAACTTTCACTAGCAAAACTCGTTACGAAATCGTCGTTAAATAATAAAAATTCTCTGAAGTCATAGGATTTCAGAGAATTTTTTATTATTCTTCATCTGGCGTGAGAATCATCGGAATGATGATTGGTTCACGTTCAGTGTTTTCGTAAAGGAATGGTCGAATGGCGTTTACGATAGCACCATTGACAGATTGGACGCTGGCATCCTTGTTTTTCAAAGCGATACGAATAGCATTGAAAAGGATGCGTTGACTTTGACGGATCAAGTCGCCAGATTCGCGCATGTAGACGAAACCACGACTAAGGATATCTGGTCCAGAAATAATCATCTGAGACTCAAAGTCTACCGTTGCGACAGCAAGTACAACACCATCTTCGGATAGGTCTCGGCGGTCTTTTAGGACTGCTGCACCGATTTCACCGATACGATTTCCATCGACGTAGATATCCTGAGCATTGAAGTGACCTGCGATACGAGCAGAGTTTGCAGTAAGGGCAAGGACATCACCATTGCTCATGATAAAGATATTGTCCTTCTCAACTCCAGTATCTACGGCAAGTCCAGCGTGGACTTTTTGCATGCGATATTCACCGTGAACAGGCATGAAGTATTTTGGTTTGATGAGGCGGAGCATGAGTTTTTGTTCTTGCTGACCACCGTGTCCAGATGTATGGATGTTGTTAATCTTACCATGGATGACTTCAACACCAGCTTCAGAAATGATGTTAATCAATTTGTTGACGCTAGTGGTGTTTCCTGGAATTGGGCTAGATGAGAAGATAACAGTATCGCCAGGTTGGAGTTGCACCTGACGGTGGGTTCCGTTAGCGATACGAGAGAGAGCCGCCATAGGTTCACCCTGGCTACCCGTACAGAGGATAAGAATCTCACCCGCAGGGTAATCTTTGATTTCATTTGGCTCGATGAAGGTTCCCTTAGGGAGCCTTTGATGTAACCAAGTTCGATTCCGTTGACAATAGCCTTTTTCCATAGAGCGTCCAAAGACAGCAATCTTACGACCCTGTTTTAACAGCAGCATCAGTCGCTTGTTGGAGACGGAAGATATTTGAGGCAAAGGATGCAAAGATGATACGTCCTTCGATACCTTGGATAATCTTCATGATAGACTGGCCAACAACCTTTTCAGAGTTTGTAAAGGTTGGCACTTCAGCATTTGTCGAGTCAGAGAGTAAGCAAAGCACTCCGTCTTCACCTAGGGCTGCCATACGGTGCAAGTCTGCAGGTTCACCAACTGGTGTAAAGTCAAACTTGAAGTCACCGGTACAGACGATTTTTCCTTGAGGTGTGTGGATAACAATTCCCAAAGGTTCTGGGATAGAGTGAGTTGTTCTAAAGAAGGTTGCCTTAAGATTTTTAAAGGTCAACTCAGTGTTGTGGTTGATTTCGTGAAGTGTAGCATTGCGCAAAAGTCCATGCTCTTCGAGTTTTCCACGGATCAAAGCAAGGGCTAGTGGACCTGCATAGATAGGGATATTTGCTTGCTTGAGCAAGAACGGAATCCCACCGATATGGTCCTCGTGTCCGTGTGTAATCAAGAGAGCCTTGACGCGGTCGATATTTTCGACAATGTAAGAGTAATCAGGGATAACGTAGTCGATACCAAGAAGATCATCCTCAGGGAATTTAATCCCTGCATCAACGATGATGATTTCGTCTTGGTATTCGATTCCGTATGTATTTTTACCGATTTCTCCTAGACCACCAATGGCAAAAACGCCCACTTCTTCTGGTTTAAGAGTATAGGCCATATTAGAACTCCGTAATTTCGAATGCGCCAGTTTCTTTTTCGTAGTCTAGCAATTTGTCTGACAAGAGCTCGATATATTCAACGTTGAATTCTGGACGGTTTTTTTCAACAAGTTCACGGGCAATGATACGTCCCTCAAGTTCTGAGTTAGCATCAATGTCTAAGTAAAGTGAGCGTGTTGTTTCACGACGTGGGCTACGGTCTTTTGTTTCTTGATAAAAAACTTTGTAAATCATGTGTTTCCTTTCTGTTTTCAGGTCAGCTGTATTCAAAAAATTACCAGCTTGAAGCTGTTTGTTTCTATTTCATTTTCTGCCTGTATTGACCTTGATTCGTTACAATTATCTCAATTATAACATAAAAAGGGAATTAGTAAAAGCAGGAAACATGAAAGTAAGGAGCTTGAAATGCGTTTCATTTTGCCCTGATACAAGTATTTGAAGACTTTAGAATCAAGTGCTATAATAAAAAAGTTAGAAAAGAGGTTTTTTTCCTTATGAAGGAGGGCAGGATATGTTTCAACTAGCTATTATCATTCGTCTTCTGGCCTTTGCGGGATTTGTTGCCTGTGTTTACGGAGGAAATGTTTTGTATACTCGGCTAGAGTATCGGAAAGCCAAACTCATTTGGAAGATTGGCTTCGTGACTCTGTATTCGTTTTTCCTTCTCCTAGTGACCTATGTGGTCTGGTTCGTATTTTACTTTGGTTTGAATACTTAAGTGCTTGTCCTGTCTGTTTGGCAGGACATTCTTGTTTCGAAAACAAAGAAAATTCCCATGTGTCGGCTTTTGTAGTATAATAGTAAACAGACAAAAAAAGATAGGAATGTGTTATGAAAGTATTAGCTTTTGATACGTCCAGCAAGGCTCTGTCTCTAGCCATTTTAGAGGACAAGCAGCTTCTTGCTGAGACCACGATTAATATCAAGAAAAATCACAGTATTACCCTCATGCCTGCCATCGATTTTTTGATGGCCAGTCTAGATTTGACACCCAAAGATTTGGATCGAATCGTGGTGGCAGAGGGGCCTGGTAGCTATACAGGTTTGCGAATCGCAGTAGCAACTGCCAAGACCTTGGCTCATACCCTAAACATTGAGTTAGTGGGGATGTCTAGCCTTTTAGCTCTGGTACCGAATCAACAGGAAGGTTTGGTTGTTCCTTTGATGGATGCACGTCGTAACAATGTTTATGCAGGATTTTATGAAAATGCTCAACCTGTCTTTCCAGAAGCTCACTTGTCCTTTGCGGAAGTCCTAGAGCAAGTCAAGGATGCTGACCAGGTAACCTTTGTCGGAGAAGTTGGAGCCTTTGTCGAGCAGATTCAAGAGCAATTACCACAGGCTAACTATCAAGAAACCTTACCAAATGCAGCGAATCTAGCTCTTTGGGCCTGGGACAAGGAAGCAGACTCCTTTGCACGACTTTTGTGCCGAATTACCTCAAAGCGTGTCGAAGCTGAGGAAAACTGGCTCAAGAATCACACCGAGTCTGGTGAGTCTTACATTAAACGCCTATGATAGAAATCAAACGAATCCAACAGCGGTCTGACTTGGCTCAAGCTATCTACGCTGTCATGACAGATGTTTATCCCAGTCAGTCCTTGGACGTTGGAACAAATCCAAGCAGACCTGTCTCAAGACCAGACTTGGTATGCTCTAGCTTATGATGGGGAAGAAGTGATAGGATTTCTAGCAATTCAGGAGAATCTTTTTGAAGCAGAAGTCCTGCAAATCGCTGTCAAAAAAGCCTATCAAGGTCAGGGGATAGCCTCAGCCTTGTTTGCAACATTGCCGACAGACAAGGAGATTTTTCCTCGAAGTCAGAAAGTCAAATCACCGAGCGCAAGCATTTTACAAGAAAAGAAAAAAATGGCGGTCATCGCTGAGAGAAAGGCCTACTACCATGATCCCAGTTGAGGATGCCATTATCATGAAGAGAGAAATAGATGAAGGATAGATATATTTTAGCATTTGAGACATCCTGTGATGAGACCAGTGTCGCCGTCCTGAAAAACGACGACGAGCTCTTGTCCAATGTCATTGCTAGTCAAATTGAGAGTCACAAACGTTTTGGTGGCGTAGTGCCAGAAGTAGCTAGTCGTCACCATGTCGAAGTCATCACAGCCTGTATCGAGGAGGCACTAGCAGAAGCAGGTATTAGCGAAGAAGATGTGACAGCTGTTGCTGTTACCTACGGACCAGGCTTGGTCGGAGCCTTGCTTGTTGGTTTGTCAGCTGCTAAGGCCTTTGCTTGGGCACATGGACTTCCTTTGATTCCTGTGAATCACATGGCTGGTCACCTCATGGCGGCTCAAAGTGTCGAACCTTTGGAGTTTCCCTTGCTAGCCCTTTTAGTCAGTGGTGGACACACAGAGTTGGTCTATGTTTCTGAGGCTGGTGATTATAAGATTGTTGGGGAAACTCGTGATGATGCAGTTGGTGAGGCCTATGATAAGGTCGGTCGTGTCATGGGCTTGACCTATCCAGCAGGTCGTGAGATTGATGAGTTGGCTCATCAAGGTCAGGATGTGTATGATTTCCCTCGTGCCATGATTAAGGAGGACAATCTGGAGTTTTCATTCTCAGGTTTGAAGTCTGCCTTTATCAATCTTCACCACAATGCCGAGCAAAAGGGAGAAAGCTTGTCCAAGGAAGATCTATCTGCTTCTTTCCAAGCAGCAGTTATGGATATTCTCATGGCAAAAACCAAGAAAGCCTTGGAGAAATATCCTGTTAAAACCCTAGTTGTGGCTGGTGGCGTGGCTGCTAATAAAGGTCTCAGAGAACGCTTAGCAGCTGAAATCACAGATGTCAAGGTTATCATTCCACCTCTGCGACTCTGCGGAGACAATGCAGGAATGATTGCCTATGCTAGCGTTAGCGAGTGGAATAAAGAAAACTTTGCAGGCTTGGAGCTAAATGCAAAACCTAGCCTCGCTTTTTGATACCATGGAATAAAGAGTTAGCTCAGTGTTAGCTCTTTTATCTTGGACAAATGCCGGAATCTTTTAGTATAGTAGAAATATGAAATTTAAAAAAACAATGAGCGTTGTGCTTGCTCTTGGAGCTTTATTGCTTTGTATGTCAGCTTGCCAGCATATTCCAAAGACACAATTGATTCTATTTGAGTCACTGTCATTCAATATGCCCCTCAAATCTCTTTGAAAAAAAGTGTTTGGAGAAGCTGATGAAGTGATAGAAGAAACGGAAACCGCCTATCGGGACACTTGGCATGCAAAGGGATCCTTATTTCTATAAAACAGGCCGGCTTTTTCTATCATTACGAAAAATATTGCATTGAATGGTTATACAGGTCGAGCAGATTTCACATTTTCAAAATCACATCGCTTGGAAGAAGTGACAGTTCATATTCCTGTAGCTTCAAAAAAATGGAGCAACAAGTAGCGCTCTACAATTTATCCCAGACTATAAAAAAAGAAATTGAAGCTCTTCCGACTTTTCAAATCCGTAACTACCGAGACAGTAGGATTATACGATGATGGCTATCGCTATAAAGTCAAATTGCAAGGCCAAAGGAGAGAGCTCTGGGTTGATGTCTACCCGATAGAAGATGAATATACTGAAAAAAATGAAGGCTATAAGTATAGAATTCGAATTGATCAATTTCTCATGTATCCATAATGAACCATACTGTTCAGGGGTCTGATACTTGCTATTAGTTTCAAATTCCAGACTGTTTTCTCCTCTTTGAATGTGTTATAATAATCTTTTGCTGTGACTGTCTGGAAAGCAGTTGATGAAGGAATGAATAGTGAGGAGGTTTATGAAAGAAAAAAAGGATTTTGGGAAGGTGTGCAGGCTGCGGTACCAACTGCTTTAGGCTATGTCAGCATCGGTCTTGCCTGTGGGATTATCAGTTCTCCTATGTAACACCTGTGGAGATGGGCTTGATGAGTCTCTTTGTCTATGCTGGGAGTGCCCAGTTTGCCATGATAGCCTTGATAGCAGTTCAAGCGCCTGTGGCAGCCATTGCCATGACGGTCTTTTTTGATTAATCTGCGTCTCTTTCTTTGCTGAGTTTGCATGCGTCGACCTATTTCCGTCATACTAGTCTCTGGCATAATATCGGAATGTCTAGTCTCTTGACCGATGAGACCTATGGTGTCTTTGATGGGAGAGCTGGTTCATACGGATAAGGTCAATCCCTATGTGGATGCATGGGAAACAATCTTAAATAGCTATGTAGCTTGGTTTGTTGGGGACAGTTGTCGGGACTGCTCTAGGTGGTCTTTTGCCAAATCCGGAAGTTTTTGGTCTAGACTTTTGCCCTAGTGGGAATGTTTATCAGGGATTTTTCACTTCCCAGTTTCAGATTATGCAAAAAAACGGATTCCCTTGCGCAACCTCTTCATCATTTTTAGGAGTTGTTGCTCTTTCCTTCTTTATACTCTTGACAGTGGTATCTCAGTCGCTAGCTGTCCTATTTGCGACCTTGCTAGGGATGTACCATGGGGGTGATCTTTGGATGGTCAGTAAGTATATTTTAATAGCAATTATCTTTTCTGGCTAGTGACTTGGATTCCAGAATGATTCCCTTTCATCCTTGCTCAAGTACAAAGGGGTTGCCAGCTATTGTCGAGCGCTTTTTTTGAAATTTCTACCCAGTTTCTATTATCTTTCGCCTTGATTCTTTCAAGTGTGGTGACAGGAAAAAGTTGGAAGCTTTCCCACAGATAAAAGTGGTTAGACTTTCTAGCAGTCTTTCCCAACAGCCTTTGTCGCCTTTTCGTTACCGCAATCTGGTGGGGACGGTTCTCTTTTGGAGTGGTCTTTGATAGCAGTCCTACGTTTGGTCTTTTTAATCAGCCATAAAGAAAACCTATGGCAAAGATAGAAATCATATAATGGCGCAATTACTTTTTTTCTGTTAAGATAAGACTGTATTTCTATTTTTGGAGGAAATATCATGAAAGAAAAATCATCAAATATTCATCACTTGCTGCTCTAGGGGCTTGTTGCCGCAGGTGTACTAGCAGCTTGCTCAGGTGGTGAGAAGAAAGATGCTGCATCTGGTGAAGCAACATCTGGTAAGAAAAGAAATCGTCGTAGCAACTAACGCTCACCAAAACCATTTATCTATGAAGAAAATGGTGAATTGACTGGTTACGAGATTGAGCTTATTCGTGCTATCTTTAAAGACTCAGACAAAGTATGACTGTCAAGTTTGAAAAAGACAGAGTGGTCAGGGTATCTTTTTCCCAGGGACTTGATAGCGATCGTTACCAAATGGCCGTTAACAACCTCAGTTATACTAAAGAACGTGCAGAGAAAATATCTCTACGCAGCGCCAACTGCTAAAAACCCTAACGTTCTTGTAGTTAAGAAAGGATGACAACAGCATCAAATCACTTGATGATATCGGTGGAAAAATCTACTGAAGTCGTTCAAGGAACAACATCAGCTAAACAGTTGGAAGAATACAACAAACAACATACAGATAACCCAACTGTCCTTAACTATACAAAAGCTGACTTCCAACAAATCATGGGACGTTTGAGCGATGGACAATTTGACTACAAGATTTTTGACAAGATCGGTGTAGAGACAGTTATCAAAAACCAAGGTTTGGATAATTTGAAAGTCATCGAACTCCCAAGTGACCAACAACCTTATGTATACCCACTTCTTGCCAAAAGGTCAAGATGAGTTGAAAATCATTTGTGGACAAACGCATCCAAGAACTATACAAAGACGGAACTCTTGAAAAACTATCTCAACAGTTCTTTGGTGGTTCTTACCTCCCAGCAGAAGCTGACATTAAATAGTTAAAAACTACCTCTGTTAGTGACAGAGGGTATTTTTTTATGTAAGCACATTCAAAAAAAGCGAGCTTTTGAATACCTCATATTCTTTGACAAGAGTCCCGTTTGAATAGGTTTATAATAGTAAATAATACATTTAAAGGAGTTATCATGAAATATAAAAAAAAATTATTTCGTCACTATCCCTAGCAACTGCATTTTGTTAGCAACAGCTACTATTTAATCAAGAAGTTCAAGCAAATGAAAAACCAGTAGATGGTAAGGAAAAAGCTGTCGCACAATCATCATCTGAAAAACAGATTACAGATGCGCAAAAGGAAGTTACAAAAGCGCAAGCATCTGTAGATGAAAAAAAGCTGCAAAAAGATGCGGAAGCTAAGAAAGGACTGAGCTAAGGCTGATAAAAAAAGTATGCTGACACGAAAGAGGCTATTGAGGTTTCTCAAAAATGCTGATGCTATCGTCAGAAGAACAAGGTCAAAAGGTAGCATCTGAGAAGAGGGCTGAAAAAGTCAGAAGCTGACAAAAGCATTATGCAAAGTGCTCAATCAACTGAGCAACAGCCAAAGCAGGAAGCGAAAACAGCTAAAGAAGCTAGCCAGTCTGCGACTGAAAATCGTGATGCTAAAGCAGCTGAAGTCAAAAGCAAAAAGCAAGCTGAACTAGCTGGACTCTCAGACGAAAGCCTTAAAAGCTCAAATCACTAATACAGAAAAATCAAATCCAAAAAGGCAGATCAAGATCTTCAAGTAGCAGACTAAACAAGCGAATGAAGCAGCGAATAAGGTAGCAGCTAAACAAAATGAACTTGACAATTATAAACCAACAGTCTTGAAAAATGTCTTGAATCCAGAAGAACAAGGTCATAAAGCTCCAGCATCTGAGGATGACTATGAGTATAACAAAAACATATCGTCCTAAAGATGCCTCAGGCAAATCCTTTGATGGAAAAATGTTGCCTTCCAAGGTGTTCGTGAAGTTGAAGTGGAAGCAACTGAAGAAATGAAACGCTTCACTAAGGCGCTGGCTGATTATAATGCAAACCCATATGATGAAGTCAACCATAAATATAAAAACTAGACCAACCTTTAAATTTGTTGTGGATAATCACAAATTATCAGAGGCCTTTCATGGAGGTGCTAAATGAACTTCGTCACGCTAATGGTGTTACTAAAGACTTTGCTTTAGATGAAGCCTACCTCAAACATGCAGAGGAACGTTCAAATGAAATGGCTACCACTGGGGTTTTAAGCCATGATACCAATTTATCACATCCAGAAGGAGAAGATGTTCGTGTAGAAAATATTGGAATGAATTATGTAATTCCTGGATCAGATGGTGAACCTAACTTTGTGGAAGTTAAAAATGGTCAAACGATTTATAATTACGATAAGATCATGAGTTATAAACAGTTTGCTTATGAATCCCTTTTAGGTTGGTATGCAGATTTTAATAATATAAAAGGAATCGACTATGGACACCGTAAAGTCCTTCTTGCATCTGTTGGAGGGAAAGGTGCATTAGCCCAAGGAACTATCGAGGGGAAAGATCCTAACAAGATTTATTTTACATTTGCAGGGAATGCATTTGTGAAAGGTGGAGACTCGAGTGAATTCTGGTCTAACTATCGCAACTTTAAAGAAGACGATCCTTTACATCCAACCTTCTATGGTCAACGCATGAAGTTCTTGCCAGAACATCACTTTGTGTATGTAGAAAAAACAGTTATTGACAAATCTGCTGACATTAAGGCTGCACTTGCATCATTACAAGCAGAGAAAGCTGATAAAGATGCTAAAAAAGTAGCTGCTGAAAATAAAAAAGCAGATTTAGTGGCACATTTGGATGAGATAAATAAACAAGCAAGCAATGTTGAACTTGCTCGTAAACAAGCTAAACAAGCTCTAGAACAAGCTAAATCTGATTTGGTATCTCTGACAGCGGATGCGCAAAGCGAAAATCTAAATTAGCGGCTGAAAAAGCACAAGCAGCGGACAAGGCAAGTCAAAACCCTAAAAAGCCTTGCAAAGCTAAGGTAGCAGAGTTGACTACAGTCGTTAACAAATAGCAGAAGATAAAACGCTACAAAAGCTTTGTCATTGAAAGGGACAAACAGCAGACTTTGGAAAGCAACTTGAAACAAGCAGAAAGCTGAGAAAGCAGATGCTCAGAAAGTTAGCTGAGCAAACAGATCTTGAATTGAAATTTGCTCAACTTGCGTTAGCAGAAGCTAAAGGCAAACTACAAGGTTTATTAGATGAACTTGAAGCTGAAAAATATGTTGAAAGTCTTTGAAAAAAAGATGGGAATGTTGATTGGTCTACCAAAAAGATTCTCCAGTTCAAGAACAAATCTTCCAGAACTTTGATATTCGTACACTAGAACAAGCAGTTGCGAAAACCTCAAAGCCCAGGAGCTGAGAAGACAGTTCAAAAACCTGCAGGCAAAAGAGTTGCCTAATACAGGAACCAAACTCACGTGTAGAGCGATCAAATGGCCTTATATGGTGGATATGGATTGCTTGCAAGTCTTGGATTGGCAGGCATGATTACAAGACGTAGAAGACAAGGTAAATAATCGTTGAAAAAGCTAATTAGTCTATGACTAGTTAGCTTTTTATGTAGAGATTAAAGAAATAATCTTTTATTGAAGCCTATCTTCAAATATATAGTTTTAAACTATAGGATTACCTATATAAATAAACAATTTGCTAAATCAAATAAAGTATGAGATACTATTACGGTATTATTTTTTTAAAGGAGAACGAATCATGAAAATCAAAAAAATGGTTAAGCGTAGCAGCTATCGCTACAGTAGCAGGCCTTACACTTGCAGCTTGCGGAAATTCAGACAAGAAAGCAGACAATACAACTACAGTTAAAAATTGCGACTGTTAACCGTAGTGGTTCAGAAGAAGCACGTTGGGATAAAAATCCAAGAATTGGTTGAAAAAGACGGCATTAAATTGGAATTCACAGAGTTTACAGATTACTCACAACCAAACAAAGCAGTTGCTGATGATGAAGTAGATTTAAATGCTTTTCCAACACTATAACTTCTTGCATAACTGGAATAAAGAAAATGGACAAGAGCTTGTTGCGATTGCAGATACTTACATTTCACCAATTCGTCTTTACTCTGGAACAAAAAGATGGTCAAAAATAAGTACACTAAAGTGGATGAAATCCCAGATAACGGGTGAAATCGCAATTCCAAACGATGCTACCAACGAAAGCCGTGCCCTTTACCTTCTTCAATCAGCTGGTTTGATTAAATTGGATGTTTCAGGAACAGAACTTGCTACCATCGCAAACATCAAAGAAAAATCCAAAAAGAAATTTGAAAATCACTGAATTGGATGCTAGCCAAACAGCTCGTTCATTATCATCAGTTGATGCAGCTGTTGTAAACAACACTTTTGTTACAGAAGCAAAAATTGGACTACAAGAAAGCACTCTTTAAAGAGCAAGCTGACGAAAACTCAAAAACAATGGTACAACATCATCGTTGCGAAAGAGTGATTGGGAAACATCGCCTAAAGCTAAAGCAATCAAGAAAATTATCGCTGCTTACCACACTGATGAAGTGAAAAAAGTTATCGAAGAAACTTCAGACGGCTTGGATCAACCAGTTTGGTAATAAAACACAGGGAGGTGGGAGATATTTTTCCACCTCTTGCTTTTTATATAGAGCTTAAAACAAATGAAATCCACTTGTATTGATTCTGAAGGTACAAGTCCTAGTAGAAAGGTAGAGAGAAAATGGTTTTCCCTAGCCAAGAAGAACAAATTGAAAAGTTTGAAAAGGATCATGTAGCACAACATTATTTTGAAGTTTTGCGTACCTTGATTTCTAAAAAATCAGTCTTTGCCCAACAAGTCGGCCTGAAAGAGGTGGCTCGTTATCTAGGTGAGATTTTTAAACGTGTTGGCGCAGAAGTTGAGATTGACGAGAGCTATACGGCGCCTTTTGTCATGGCACATTTCAAAAGTTCACGACCAAATGCCAAGACTATCATTTTCTACAACCACTATGACACAGTACCAGCAGATGGTGATCAAGATTTGGACCGAGGATCCTTTTACACTCTCTGTGCGTGATGGCATTATGTATGGACGCGGGGTTGATGATGACAAGGGGCATATCACTGCTCGCTTGAGCGCTCTGAGAAAATACATGCAACATCATGATGATCTTCCAGTCAATATCAGCTTCATCATGGAAGGGGCAGAGGAATCGGCCTCTATGGACTTTGGATAAATATTTAGAAAAACATGCGGACAAACTCCGAGGCGCAGATTTATTAGTCTGGGAACAAGGAACAAAGAATGCCTTAGAACAGTTAGAAATCTCAGGTGGAAACAAGGGAATTGTGACCTTTGATGCCAAGGTCAAGAGTGCCGATGTGGATATCCACTCTAGCTACGGCGGAATTGTAGAGTCAGCTCCATGGTACCTCATTCAAGCCTTGAACAGTTTACGAGCTGCGGATGGGCGTATCTTGGTAGAAGGTTTGTACGATGATGTGCAGGAGCCTAATGAACGTGAGTTAGCCTTGATTGAAACCTATGCTCAACGCAATCCAGAGGAAATCAGCCAGATTTATGGTTTGGAATTACCACTTTTACAAGAGGAACGTACAGCCTTTCTAAAACGTTTCTTCTTTGAACCAGCGCTCAATATCGAAGGGATTCAGTCAGGCTATCAAGGTCAAGGAGTTAAAAACAATCTTACCAGCAGAAGCTAGTGCTAAGTTAGAAGTCCGTTTGGTTCCTGGATTAGACCCACAGGGTGTTTTGGATAAAATCCGGAAACAACTAGACAAAAATGGCTTTGATAAGGTAGAATTGTACTATACCTTGGGTGAGATGAGTTATCGAAGCGATATGAGTGCGCCATCTATTCTCAATGTTATTGAGCTGGCCAAGAAATTCTATCCACAGGGCGTATCTGTCTTGCCAACAACGGCTGGTACAGGTCCTATGCATACGGTATTTGATGCCTTAGAAGTACCCATGGTTGCCTTTTGGTCTAGGAAATGCCAATAGCCGAGACCACGGTGGAGATGAAAATGTGCGAATCGCAGACTATTACACCCATATTGAATTAGTAGAGGAGCTGATTAGAAGCTATGAGTAGAGATATTATCAAGTTAGATCAGATCGATGTGACTTTTCACCAAAAGAAAAGAACCATCACAGCGGTCAAGGATGTGACCATTCACATCCAAGAAGGGGATATCTACGGAATCGTTGGATATTCTGGAGCAGGGAAAGTCAACCCTTGGTTCGTGTTATTAACCTTTTACAAAAACCATCTGCAGGTAGAATTACCATTGATGACGATGTGATCTTTTGATGGTAAAGGTTACCTTAACTGCGGAGCAATTACGTCGCAAACGTCAAGATATTGGGATGATTTTTCCAACACTTTAACCTTATGAGTCAGAAAAACAGCAGAGGAAAACGTAGCCTTTGCCCTCAAACACTCTGGCCTCAGCAAGGAAGAAAAGAAGGCTAAAGTAGCTAAGTTGTTGGACTTAGTTGGTCTTTCGGATCGTGCCGAAAAACTATCCTTCACAATTATCTGGAGGTCAAAAAAACAACGTGTGGCTATTGCGCGTGCCTTGGCCAATGATCCGAAAAATCTTTGATTTCAGATGAGTCAACATCAGCTCTTGATCCAAAGACAACCAAACAAATCTTGTCTCTTTTGCAAGAATTGAACCGTAAACTAGGTTTGACCATTGTCTTGATTACACATGAGATGCAGATTGTCAAAGACATTGCTAACCGTGTGGCAGTCATGCAGGATGGTCGTTTGATTGAAGAAGGTAGCGTTCTTGAAATCTTCTCAGATCCTAAGCAACCATTGACCCAGGACTTTATCTCAACTGCGACAGGTATCGATGAAGCTATGGTTAAGATTGAGAAACAAGAAATCGTAGAGCACTTATCTGAAAATAGCATTTTGGTACAACTCAAAGTATGCAGGCGCTTCTACAGATGAACCACTTCTGAAATGAATTGTACAAACACTACCAAGTTACAGCCAATATTCTCTATGGGAATATTGAAATTTTTGGATGGTACTCCTGTAGGTGAGCTTGTGGTTGTTTTGTCTGGAGAAAAAGAAGCACTGGCAAGCGCTCAAGAAGCTATCCATCAGGCTGGTGTGCAACTAAAAGTATTGAAGGGAGGACAGTAAGATGGCAGAATTGATTAAATCATACTTACCAAACGTCTACAAGATGGGTTGGTCTGGCCAAGCTGGGCTGGGGACAGCTATCTACTTGACTCTTTATATGACGGTTCTTTCCTTTATCATTGGAGGTTTCTAGGGTCTGGTTGCAGGGCTTTTCCTTGTCTTGACAGCTCCAGGTGGTGTCTTGGAAAATAAAGTTGTTTTCTGGATTTTAGACAAGATTACCTCTATCTTCCGTGCGGTGCCATTTATCATTCTCTTGGCTGTCTTGTCACCCTTCTCTCATCTAATCGTAGGAACAAGCATTGGTCCAAATGCGGCTATCGTACCCCTATCTTTTGCAGTCTTTGCCTTCTTTGCTCGTCAGGTGCAGGTTGTCTTGGCTGAGCTAGATGGTGGTGTCATTGAGGCAGCTCAAGCGAGCGGAGCGACATTTCTGGGATATCGTGGGTGTTTACCTATCAGAAGGACTTCCAGATTTGATCCGTGTGACGACTGTAACCTTGATTTCACTAGTCGGTGAAACAGCCATGGCGGGAGCGTTGGGAGCTGGAGGTATTGGTAACGTAGCGATTGCTTATGGATTTAACCGTTTACAATCATGATGTAACAGTTCTTGCGACGCTCATCATTATCTCTGATTATCTTTTACGATTCAGTTCTTGGGAGACTTTTTGACCAAGAAATTGAGTCATAAATAAAAAGAGCCAGCTGGCTCTTTTTTTATAAATTATTTGTGGTGTTCAAGTAGAACAAAACTCAAATTCAAAAATATGTTATAATGAAAAAGGTATCTCTCTATGTGACTAAATAGTAATTAATTTGTGGAGAATTATGAATCATAAAAGGAGTTCAGCTAGTATGAATTATTTTTGAGGGAATGAGTTTTTCCTTCTATTGTTTGTGGTTTTACTGATTGGCTTTGTTTTTAAACTACTTTGGCAAGCGTAAGGATTATTATATTTTTAAGTCTGTCAATTTTATTTGCAGGAGCCATCTATGGTAAGAGTAAAGCCATGGTTGTTTATCTATTGGCTTTCATCATCTATCAATATGTCCTAGTTTTCATAGCACAAAGAATGGATTCAAAACGGTTAAAACCTCTAGTTATGTTATCCATTTTACCTTTAGTGGTCAATAAAGTCTTTGCCATAACCCAACTACATTTGTTGGCTTTTATTGGGATTTCCTACATGTCCTTTAAGACTATTCAGATCATGCTAGAAATATCGGATGGTTTAATCAAAGAAAAAATCAGTGTAAAAGATTATCTGCAGTTTCTACTCTTTTTCCCTACAGTGAGTTCTGGACCAATTGATCGTAGCAGAAGATTTCTAAAAGAGATCAACGAAGTCATGCCTAGAAAAGACTACCTAGAGTTAGCAGGTGATGGTATTTATCGCATCGTTTTAGGTCTTCTCTACAAGATTGTTTTATCAACTTATGTTTATCAGATGTTATTTGCTCTAAGCAATACTGGTACAGTTGTCTACTCAATCAAATATATGTACCTGTATACTCTCTATCTGTTCTTTGACTTTGCGGGATACAGTTTGATGGCTGTTGGAAGCAGTAATATTTTGGGCATTCAGACACCGATGAATTTCAATAAACCTTTCTTGAGTATCGATATCAAGGATTTCTGGACTAGATGGCACATCACCTTGTCAACATGGTTGAGAGATTTTGTATTTTCAAGAGTTTTGATGCAGGTTATCAGAAAAAAATGGTTTAAGAATAGATTACACAATGCAGCCTATGCCTATATGGTCAATATGTTGGTTATGGGATTTTGGCATGGAATTAGTGTCAGCTACATCGCTTATGGTTTTTACCATGGAATCTTGATGTCTGGATTTGAAATTTATCAAAAGAAAAGCACTTTTTATAAGAAACATAAAAATAAAACTTGGTACAAGCTAATGAGTTGGTTTGTGACCATGAATTTAGTTATGGTTGGCTTCTTTATCTTTTCAGGTGAACCTTATAAGATAATGATGGCAATTCTAAGTAGATAAAGAGATCTGCTAAAACAAGGAGATTGGACAAAAACAAGATGATTAAGTTAAAAAGCATTTTTTTACTATCGCTTGTGCTCGTAATTGCGACTCTTGCTCTTTTAAATGTGACATATGTCAAGAAGATTGACGACTATTATAAAGTCAAGGACAATAGTATTCGCTACAGCACTTCTTATGAAAAGTATAAAAGTAGAGATATTCTAACAAATAATATCACTCCCAATACACTAGTTCTACTGGGGTTCCTCAGAGTTAGTTGCGACGATAAATGAGGATTACCATCCCAATAAAAATCTTTTAACTACAATGATTTTAATATCATGCAGATAGGAACCAGTTATTCTCAAAATATCATTCAAGCTACGACCTTGAGTTCGATTGAGGGGGCTATGAGTAAGCGAAAAGTAGCCATCGTAGAGTCTGTTCAATGGTTCGAAAAGGATGGGACTCATCAAGACGCCTTCTTAAACAAGGCCTCTCAGGAACACATTTTTTTCACATGCTTGATAACGATAAAATCAGTAAGGAAACCAAAGAAAAAAACTGATTAATCGCATTATTGAGATTACCAAAGGAAACAAACAACAAAAATGATATCTATAAAAAAAGTATAAAAAGCTATTTTATAGAAGGAAAAAGGGACAATCATTGATAAAAAAACTGTTGGAACTTTGACAATGCAGTTTATTCCTTTAAAGCTTAAACGAAAAATTCTATGAAAAATCATGCCAAATCAGATTATCCTTCATTAGGGGATAAAACGCCGGATTATGATTGGGAGGAGATGACGAAGAAGTTTGTAGAAGAAGTTAAGAAGAAAACAGATAACAATGATTACGCTGTGGATAACAACTACTACAATACTTATTTGAGAGATCGCTATGCTTCGTTGAAAAGATTCTAACAAAGACTTTGAGCTACCTGGAGTCACCAGAGTATTCAGATATGGAACTCTTCTTGACAGTTGCTAAGGAATTGGGAATTGAAGTTGAAGTCATTATCTTTCCTGTAAATGGTAAATGGAATGATTACACAGGTGTCTCAAGAGAAATGCGTGAAGAAACTTACAAAAAAATAGAAAATATTGCCAAAAACCACGGTGCTACGGTGTTAAACTATGGAAACAAAGAGTATGAAGATTACTTTTTTTATTTGACGTGATGCACGTTGGGGTGAAAAGGATGGATGGAAGTTGAAAAAAAGAACTTTACAAATTTGCAAATGAAACTAACTGACACACATCGTTTACTATTGTGGACCTTGTTTTTTTCTACACGGTTATTTTAAGCATCGTAATCTACTGTTTTGTGACCGATTTTTCGAATATTCAAGATTTCATCTATAGTGAATTTTAAATATTTCATAAAAAAGCCCCGTCTCTATTATTCATCTGAGACAGGGCTTTTTTACTGTTTATGTGCCAATTTCTTACTCAATGCTTGTCCAATCAGGGCACCAAGTAAAAGCACCAATGAGGACACTTGCTACAAAGAGAAGGATGGTAGTAGGGTTTGGTGCGACCATGACGCGGTCGATATAGTCCTGAGATTTTCCACGAGCTACTAGAGTGGCTATGTAAGTTTGAGGAGTTAACCACATAAGTAGGATTGGACCAGTAGTACCAAATGAAAATACTAGGAAGGAAAGAAGGTTTTTGGCTTTATCTTTGTAGTGACCTAGATAAGCGATGCCATCTGCTGCAAGCCCGCAGATAATCCCTGGGAGAAAGGCTCCAGCACCATGCTTGCTCCCGAGGAAAAAGAGAGAGATAACGAGCCCAATCGTTGTAATCGCTCCAAAGCGAGGAACCTTTGCTAAAAGGATCATATAGACGCTACCACCCACAAGAGCAGAACAGGCAGGAGCATAAAACATGTTTCCAGTATGGTCTACAAGGTTTCCTAGTAGAACTCCCACTCCGATACAGAGAAAGTAGACAAGGGCAGCTACAAGGGTCGTCAAGATATTCTTTTTCATAAATTCTCCTTAGTATATCTGATGTTTTTCATTGTACCATGCTTGTGGCAGATTGTAAATGCTGGCCGATATTTGCTATTTGTCTGGAAACTAGATGAAAGGGGAACAGACTAAGCTATTTCTTTACTCCTCTGACTGTTCCAATCCCCTCATTTATGGTAAAATAGGACTATTAAGTTATAAAGAGGATTCCCTATGAAATTACAAAAACCAAAAGGAACGCAGGATATTTTACCTGCTGAGTCTGCTAAGTGGCAGTACGTTGAAGGATTTGCGCGTGAAATCTTCAAACGCTACAACTACGCAGAAGTACGTACCCCTATTTTCGAGCACTACGAAGTTATCAGTCGCTCTGTCGGAGACACAACCGATATCGTAACCAAGGAAATGTATGACTTTTACGACAAGGGCGATCGCCATATTACCCTTCGTCCTGAAGGAACTGCTCCAGTCGTTCGTTCTTATGTGGAAAACAAACTCTTCGCACCAGAAGTGCAAAAGCCAAGTAAGTTCTACTACATGGGCCCTATGTTCCGCTATGAGCGTCCACAAGCAGGTCGTTTACGCCAATTCCACCAGATTGGTGTGGAGTGCTTTGGTTCTAGCAATCCAGCTACCGATGTAGAAACGATTGCTATGGCAGCCCACTTCTTGAAAGCAATCGGTGTTCAAGGTGTCAAACTACATCTTAACACTCTTGGAAATCCTGAGAGCCGTGCATCCTACCGTCAAGCCTTAATTGACTATTTGACACCGCTCAAAGATAGCTTATCTAAGGATAGCCAACGTCGTTTGGAGGAAAACCCTCTTCGTGTCTTGGACTCGAAGGAAAAAGAAGACAAGGCAGCAGTGGAGAATGCACCATCTATCTTGGATTACCTCGATGAAGAAAGCCAAGCCCACTTTGATGCTGTTCGTCAAATGTTGGAAAATCTTGGAGTAGACTACATCATCGATACCAATATGGTGCGTGGTTTGGACTACTATAACCACACGATTTTTGAGTTTATTACAGAGATTGAGGGCAATGCTCTAACAGTCTGTGCAGGTGGTCGCTACGATGGCTTGGTTGCCTACTTTGGCGGTCCTGAAACTGCTGGTTTTGGTTTTGGGCTTGGTGTAGAGCGTCTTCTGTTGGTCCTTGAAAAGCAAGGTGTAGCTCTCCCTATCGAAAAACGACCTAGATGTCTATATCGCCGTTCTCGGTGAAGGAGCAAATATCAAGGCTCTAGAGTTGGTACAAGCCCTTCGCCAGCAAGGCTTCAAAGCAGAGCGTGATTACCTCAATCGTAAACTTAAAGCTCAGTTTAAATCAGCCGATGTTTTTTTGGAGCTAAAACTCTTATTACTCTAGGAGAGAGTGAAGTCGAAAGTGGCCAAGTCAAGGTCAAGAACAACCAAACACGAGAAGAAGTAGAAGTTTCACTTGATACCATCGGTCAGAATTTCAAAGAAGTTTTTGAAAAACTTGTACTTTATAGTAGAAAAAAATAGCCAAGGTTTTCCCCCTCGGCTTTTTTTATGTAAAAACGAAGAAATAATAGATTACACAAAAGCTCCAATCTATGTAGTCAGTTTGGTAAGCTTAGAAATTGAAATTTTGTAGATTAATTACCGTAGTGGATAGTTCTCGATAGAAGGGAGTGGTAACATTTTTGCTATCATATGAAAACAAATTCTCTATTTTTCAAAGAAGAAGTGAAATCTTTTTATTTTCTAGAAATTATATTTTTTTGTACTTAAAGGATGTCAAAAATTCTAAAAAAACATCTAAAAAAATAAATGTAAAAATAAAAATTTTTATTGTTCAAATCTATTGCAATAATATGATATAATCAATTCTGAAAAATGACACTCTCATTTTATCATTCAATAAAAAAAGGGAAACCATAATGAAAAAGTTTGCAAAAAAACTAAATATTTACTGTCATTATTTGTATCGGTATTGACGGTATTGTTCATGGTCTCAGTAGGTACTGTACAAGCTGCTGCAGCCAAGGAAGTGGATGTGATCACGGAGTTCAAGATCCAGAATGCCCAAGGTGAAGAATTAGCAACTGGCCCTTGGTCGTTATGACACTTTTCCGTCTGAATGCAAAATTTGCTTTAGAAGGCAAAAGGTGTTAAAAGCAGGGATACAACTACAGTCACTATCGATGGACCAATCGATATCAAGTCTCAGAATTTTGAAATCAACGATGCAATCACTGGTGATAAAATTGCCGATGCAGTAGTTGACGCGAAAACTGGTAAGATTGTCTTGACATTCACAGAATTCGTTGAAAAGAAAAATGACGTTTCAGGTTCATTCTTCTTCTACGCTGGTGTTAACAAAGATAAACACCCAAATGATGGTGAAGTTCCTTTTAAGGTTTCTGTTAACGGTGATGTAAAATTCAACGGTAAAGTAACAAGTACAACAGTTGGTGAAGGTAACCGTTACACAATCATCAAATCTGGTTGGGATGGTGGAGACCACAAGAACCTTGGATTCCGTATCTCTGTAAACAGAACTAACGAAGCAATCAACAATGCAGTCCTTTCAGATTCAATAACATCAGCAGGGGTTACCTACAAACCTAACAGTTTCAAAATCTTCAAAGGTACTTGGGAATACGCAGACGGTAAATGGGAACTTAAAAACAAACAAGATGTTACTTCTAAGTATACTGTAAACGCAACAGATAAGTCATTCTCTATTAACTTTGGTAATATTTCTGCTAACGATCACTTTGCAGTAGAATATGAAGCAGTTGCTAACTATGAAACTGTTGACGGCGAACAAATTAAGAATACAGCGACAATCAAAGGTGATAACAAAGCACCGTACGATTCAAATAGTAAAGTAAACATCCAAATCGCTGGTGGTGAAGGTGTCGGTTACGAATTTAGCATTAAAGTTACAAAACATGACGAAAACAATGGACCACTTAAAGGTGCGAAATTCCAAGTTATTCGTCAAGCTACTGGACAAGTAATGGGCGAATTCGAAACAGATGCAAATGGTGAATTTCACTCTTGAGAGCCTATTGAGAGATAAATATATCATCAAAAGAAACTCAAGCTCCAGAAGGTTATGAGTTAGCGACTGATACTGTAGTTGAAGCTAGTGATTTTTAAATCGAAACGATAAAACCCAGTTGCTAAAACTATTAGCAGACCAAAAAAAACAACTACAACAACAACTACAACAACAACAACAACAACAACAACTACAACAACAACAACAGAAGAGCCAACAACGACTACTTCAACAACAACAACAGAAGAGCCAACAACGACTACTTCAACAACTACAACAACAGAAGAGCCAACAACGACTACTTCAACAACAACAACAACAGAAGAGCCAACGACTACTTCAACAACAACAACAACAGAAGAGCCAACGACTACTTCTACAACAACAACAGAAGAGCCAACGACTACTTTACAACAACAACAACAACAGAAGAGCCAACGACTACTTCTACAACAACAACAACAGAAGAGCCAACAACTACTTCTACAACAACAACAACAGAAGAGCCAACAACTACTTCTACAACAACAACAACAGAAGAGCCAACGACTACTTCAACAACAACAGAAGAGCCAACGACTACTTCAACAACAACAGAAGAGCCAACGACTACTTCTACAACAACAACAACAGAAGAGCCAACGACTACTTCAACAACAACAACAGAAGAGCCAACGACTACTTCAACAACTACAACAACAGAAGAGCCAACGACTACTTCAACAACAACAACAGAAGAGCCAACGACTACTTCTACAACAACAACAGAAGAGCCAACGACTACTTCTACAACAACAACAACAGAAGAGCCAATGACTACTTCTACAACTACAACAACAGAAGAGCCAACAACTACTTCAACAACAACAGAAGCTACTACAGTAACTACTGAAGAAACAACAGAGGCTACTACAGTAACTTCAACATCAACAGAAGAAGTTCCGCTTACTTCAACAACTACAACAACAGAAGCTACTACAGTAACAACTGAAGAAACAACAGAAGCTACTACAGTGACAACAGAAGCTACTACAGTAACAACTGAAGAAACAACAGAAGCTACTACAGAAACAACAGAAGCTACTACAGAAACAACAGAAGGTACAACAGTAGAAACTACAGTTCCAACACCTTCTGAAACTACAACTACAGAAGACAAACCAGGTCTTCCAAAGACTGGTGAAACAGTAGGAACAGGTTTGGTATTGGCAGGAGTAGTAATCTTGTCAGGTACTGTAGTCTTGAAACGTAAATTTTCTAAATAATATTTAGATGTGTTTCTATTGAGAGGAGAGAGCTAGGCTCTCTCCTTTTTAAAGATAATAAATAGTATGGAGCATTTAGATGAAACTATCAATTCTTATTACACTTTTAAATGAAGAATTAGTTCTATCTCAAACTCATAAAGCTATTTCGGAACAATTGGATAGTATGCTGGTTATCCGAAGAGCTATCTGATTACGAAATTCTTTATGTGATGACGGCAGTCGTGATAAGACTCTAGAACTAATTGATGCTATTTCCCAATGAAAAATCACCGAGTCAAAGTATATTAGCTTTTAGTAGAAATTTTGGACGTGAAAGTGGAATTCTTGCAGGTTTTAAATATGCAACTGGGGATGCTGTCATGGTGATGGATGGGGACTTGCAACATCCGCCCTACTTGATACCACTTTTTGTCAATGCCTTTAAAGAGGGATATGATATTGTCAGTGGTCAGAGAACTCGAGAAGGTGAGTCTTTTGTAGGAAGCTTCTTTTGCTCGCTAGTTTTTTTATACATTTCTCGAATCACTCTATGGACGTGCAAATTGACAGATGGAAAATCAGAGTTACGTCTCTCAGTAAAGAGAGCTGTGGATGTATTTGTTTCACTTCCGGAGTATAATCGATTTAACAAAGGGCTTATATGAATGGATTGGCTTTTAAAGAGAAAGGTTATTTCTTATAAGAATGAGGTTCGTAAAGCAGGAAAAAAAGCAAATTTGGCTTTTAAAAAGTCTATGAACTATGCTGTTCAAGGGAATCATCTCATTTTAATGATCGCCCATTGAGAATCTGTATTCAATTTGGATTTTGTTAGTATGGCTCTATCTTTTGCTCTACATTGTTTATGAGCTATTTAAAGTTCTCTTTTCTTCGGACTATACAAGTGGTTACTTTTACAACAATAGCTGCAATTATCTTGTTTAGTAGTGTTCAACTTATTTTTCATCGGTATCTTGGAGAGTATATTGGAAAGATTTATTACGAAGTGAAAGAAACCGTCCTCATTTTATTATAGCTAAGAGTAATATCGAACAGGCTGAAAGAGACAGGATTGGTTAATTTCAAATAGGAGAAACAACAATGAAAAATTGGTTAATGCGTTGGCATGAACTAAAGCGGAAACACCCCAAAGGAGTTCTTTATACTATTAGTGCCTTGCTACCGATGACAATCATGTTGGTTGTTTGGTACTTTATGGGTAGCTACCCCTTTGGGAATAAAAGTTTAATGGCTGTTGACTTCGGTCAGCAGTACATCAGTTTTTTTGGACTGCTAAAAAATGCTGTACTCTCTGGTGATTTAAGCAGTTTGACATATTCCTTCACAAAATCTCTTGGTGGAGATATGATTGGGATATTAGGCTATTATTTGATGAGCCCGTTCAATATTATTTATATTGTCCTGCCATTCAAATACTATGGACTAGCAGTCGTTCTGACAATCTGGCTTAGATATGGTGCGATTGGTATTTCTTTTGCCCACTTACTAATTAAACGTTTTAAAGGTGCAGAATCAAAACTTTGGATGGTGCCTCTGTTTGCAACAGCATATGCTCTTTCAGGAATGTTGGTATCTTACCAAATGAACGTCATCTTTTATGACGCTATGATTATGCTTCCGCTTGTTATTGTTTATCTTGAACAATTACTGGATGGAGAAACACCTTATCCTTATGCTTTTGTATTAGGTTTAACTTTATTACTTCAATTCTACATGGGCTATATGATTTCGATATTTGTCGTTTTATATGCCTGCTATTATGTTTCGCCTCGTCTTTCTATTGAGGGCGATTGGAAACAAAAGATAAGACATTATCTACAACCTCTATGGAAGGCTTTCGCCTATTCTGTATTGGGAGTAGCGACAGCATCTATCTTGCTTGTCCCTGTCTTCTACAACTTGCTTGAAAGTAAGGGGCAGGTAGGGGATGCCATGAGATTTTCGTTTGCCTTCCAGATTAATCCTTTAGATATATTATCAAAACTATCTATAGGTGGCTTTGATACAGCATCGGGTTGGTCAGCAGGACCAAATCTACCAAACATCTATATTGGGGCACTTGGTTTTATCGGTTTTATCCTATTCTTTACATCAAAGAAAAGATAGCTGAAGGAAAAGAAAAGATGGGCTGCAGGGATTGTAACTCTCATCTTTTCTTATCTCATTTGTAAATGAATTTGTAAGCAAGATTTGGCATATGGGACAAAAATCCAGCTGGATTCTTCTTCCGTTTTTCATGGTTATTCTCGTTTCTTTATGCTAGTTTTAGCCTACCAAGTAGTTTAAAGGAGACAAATTAGAAATCTCTCGTCGAGGAAATTACTCTCAGTTCTTCTGCTAGTCTTTATCAGCAATTTATCTCTATACCAAAGACTTCACCTATCTACCAAAAGACTCAACCTGAAGCTTTGACTCAGTTTCGTCTCAAAGCAATTTTATTGTATTTTTCTAGTTCTTTTAGTCACTTGCGATCAGCTGCTGGATTCTTATCTCTATTGGGATCAGATCCTTAAAGCCCTAGAAGGAGAAAAAAACTGGTATTGTTGATTACAACTGGGGTAATTTGTGCTCTAGTAGCATTCTTTTTGCAGACAGGTTATCTCTTATTCTCAGAGTAATTCTAACGGTGCTGGTTTATCTAGCTGTTCTTGCCTTATTGCGTCCGAGAATGACGAGATTAGCAGTCTTGCCCTTTTATCAACCTTAACTATTTTTGAACTCGGCTATAATGCCTATCTATCTCAAGTAACCTTTTGGGTTATGCGGATGTCGATAAGTTTGTAGATGCAACCGTATCCGTTAAAACGTGTAACAGATGAGTGTTCAAAGAGAATGCAGATCAACCATTCTATCGTATCGCTACAACCTTTGCCTATTCAAGAACACTTCCCATCGCTTGTTTGGTTATCCCAGGTTTAAGTACCTTTAGTTCAAGCTTAGAGCGTACTACCATGGATCAATTCGCCTATATGGGTGATCAAGGGATTAATGCGGCGACTGAATACGAAAATGGGAACTCCATTAACAGATGCCCTTATATGGTATTCGTTACTATATGGATGTCAAGGATCTGATCACAGAGAAAAGATGCTCATCCTGAAAGAATGTATTTTCACCGTTTTGCAAGTCGCTTTTGATATGCACCGTTATTTCACGAGAAAGGTATATGAAGATGAGCGTTATATTGTGTACGAAAATCCCAAATTCTTTCCCATTAGCCTTTTGGAACAAATGACTTTGGTAAGAAAATATCAACTTTGGGTAAAAATAATGCTATGAAAAATCAAAGATATCATTCTCAACTCTATGGAAGGGAGTTCAAAAAAAGATCGAAGAGAACTATGTCGACTACTTTCAAACCCTTTAGCCTATGGAGATGTCGAAACAGAAAATCTTACTGGCAGAAGATGTCGAATAAAGAAAAAGGAACAGCAGTTTATAAGCGGGTGAGATTCTACTAAGGAAGCAGTTGTTCGCTATCGCATTACTCCCTCGAACAGATTTGACTTATTACTTCTTTTGTACCTGCAGGTCTAAATTCGGAAAAAGATTACTCAGTCTTGTTAAATGGGCAAGTGGTTTACTCATTCTAAGAGAAATACGCAACGTCAACTCTGGCAGATTGCTGATAATGCAGAGGATCAAAGAAATCTGTACTAGAATTTCGCTTTAAAACAGATAAAGGTTGATCTTTCAAACGCAGGGAGTTTATCGAGCAGATGTTAGATCAAATTCAAAAGGTATTAGAAAAACGGAAGGCTCAAGGTCTACAAAGTTGAGAAAGTTTCTCAAATACTCATATCGTCGGTTCAGTGAATATTACTGATGATAGTAAATATATGATGACTTCTATCCCTTATAGTGAAGGGTTGGAAAGTGAAAAGTGGATGGTAAAGGATGTTCCCTGACATCAAAAAGCTTGGAACAGTTTCTTTCCTTCCCAATTACTTCTGGACAACACAAAGTAGAATTTGTCTTCTCTCAAAAAGGAAGGGTTACTGGTGACTGTATTGACAATCTCATCAGTCTAACAATGCTTTATATTTGTCAGACTAGAAATATACAAAAAGGATGATAAAAACCAGCTGATTTAAAGAAAGTCAAGACGCTACCATCAGCTGACTAAGCAATCTTTTTATCAACTATAAAAAATTACGGTCAGGATACCATTCCTGACCGTTTTTTCTTTTTGCAAAATGACAAAAATCTTAAACTTTTTGACAAATATGCTTGTCAAAAAAATAAAAAGATGTGTTACAATGAAAATCAAGATAAGAACAAAGGAGAAAAAAAGACATGCTAAAAAATCGTCTAAAAGAGCTTCGGGCTCGCGATGGCCTGAATCAAACCGAGCTGGCCAAACTAGCTGGCGTGTCCAGGCAAACCATCAGTTTGCTAGAGCGGGATGAGTACACCCCATCCATCGTCATCGCCCTGAAGATTGCTCAAATTTTCCATGAACCAGTCGAGTCGGTCTTTCGCTTAGAGGAGGATGAGTGATGAACAAGTATAAAGTGATTTATTATCTATGTATCGTTGTGTTTATCGTAAATCTTTTGGCTATGATTGGAAGCCTATTTGGTTGGTTTACAATCGTTGAAAGTAAAGTACCTCTTCTGGATTAATATAGTGCTACTATTAGTCTTTAGATGGGTAGAGAAAAAAATAAAGTTTAAAGAGCTCGTAAAAGGAGAAAAAGTTATGAAAGAGATTTTTAGCAGGTTTTCAAGTCGATACTGAGAACAAAGCACTTGCAGGTGTTTGTGCAGGTTTAGGAAACTATTTTAACATTCAAGCCAATATCGTTCGTTTGGTGACAGTCTTCTTGTTTCTCTCTTCGACGGAGATTGGGATTATAACAGTTACGCTCTATGCTTATCTAGCAGGTTGGCTTGGGCAATGAACCCTTGGGAGATGGAGCGAAAAAAGCAAGAAACCAAGCTATTCTCTTACTTGCTGTTTGTTTGCTTTTGGTATCACTTGGAGCAGAAGGCTTTGACAGCTATTTTTTTGAATCAGGTAAAAGCCTTTGGTCAATGGTTGTCTGGCTTGTTTTAGAAAGAGGTTTAAAGATGGAAAAGAAACATATCATTTTTGCACTGAAGATTTTTATTGCAAGTGTTTTATTAGGAATATTTGCTGGTTTCCTTGGTCTTAATCCTTTAGGTATCACTCAAGCGCAAGTAGTCGTTGCCTTGAAATCACTCTTTCTTGGTCTAGGGCTGATTACGGTGATTCTAACCTTTTATTTCACTAGAAAAAGTCATCAGGCTTATCAGAGCTATCAAAGAGAAGAAGAGGACGAAGAAAACGAACAAGACTACCTTGCTATGTATCGTTTCTTAGATTATGGTACAGTAGCTTGGAATGTTTGCCAAATTAGTATGCTATCCTGCCTACTTTTAGATTTGGGAGGTTTAGGCCCATCAGCAGCATCCTTACTTTTTGATGGTTGTAGGTATCTGGTCGGGTGCTTACTGTCTCAAAATCACCAGCAAGATTCGTAACTATAAACTTTCTATTACGGCGACTCCTAAGGAAGTTTTAGACTACCTCGACACTTATGATGAGGGAGAAAAACAGGCTGAGATGGAAGAAGCTTACTTGATCTTGTTCAAGGTCAATCAGATCCTCATTCCTGGTATCTATGTTGTCTTAGTAGTGCTATCTCTAGTATTGGGACAAGTACAGTTGGTTGCTCTACTGGTGGCAGTTGTCATCCATTTGTACACGAATGTTGCACAGTTGCGCAAAACAAAACGTTATTTCAAATAGGAGAATATTATGAAAACACTTAAAAATATTGGCTGGTATAGTCTTACTTTCTTATCATTTATTATGATCTATAGTTTTATTCAGGGTGTAGGTTTAGCTGCCTTGATGATGGGAGCACCTGACTACGTTGCTGTCCCTGTTTATGTCTTATTAGCAGGAATCTTCACCTTCGTTACCTACAAGTGGTATAAGACAGGAACCGTTACGATTGAAAAAACAGCCCTTAACAAATACATCTGGTTACCTGCCTTGGTATGGGCCCTTGTCATTGTTGCTCAATTCTTTTTGCCAAATGATCCGTCAGTCAATCAACAGACGGCAGAACAATTGACTCATAATCAACCTCTCTTCTCTTTCTTTATGATAGTTGTCTTTGCGCCCCTGACAGAAGAGTTAACCTTTAGAGGTATGCTAGCTCGCTATGTCTTCCCTCAACAGGATAACATCAAGCAGACAGCTCTCTTTCTTCTAGTAACAAGCATCATCTTTTGCACTCGTTCATTTTCCCTGGAACTCCACAACAATTCCTAGTTTATGCTTCACTTGGATTTAGCTTGGGCTTGGCTTATATCAGTAAAGGTGGTCTAGCTTATAGTATAGCCCTACATGCTTTGAATAATTTAATCGCATTTTTAATGATAGTCATGCTATAATAGACTCAGGAGGAAGTCATGAAACGAGTGATATTATTAGCAGTGATTCAGGCAGTTGTTCTCTTCTTTATCATTGGAGCGCTTGCCTATGCTTTAAAAGGGGATTTCTTTTATAACAATCTAGCAGTTATCTTTGCACCAATCGCAGGTATTATGCGATTTGCGACAGCTTATGCAACGGAGATTGTTCTCCCTAAAAAAAGGCAGCAGAGATTGCTGGAAAAGCGTAAAAAATAAAGAAAACCCAAATCCAGCGAATGACTTTGCTGGATTTTTTCATTTATAGCAGGATTCTCTCAACTTTTCTGATGATTTTCATGAAGAGCCTGCGCTTTTATGGTAAAATAGTAACAGAATACAAGAGGAGAGAAAACATGAAACGTAGTATGTATGCTGGTCGTGTTCGTGAGGAGCACATCGGACAAGAAATTACCTTGAAAGGATGGGTTGCCCGTCGTCGTGACTTAGGTGGTTTGATCTTTATCGACCTTCGTGACCGTGAAGGAATCATGCAGTTGGTTATCAACCCTGAGAAAAGTATCTGCAGAGGTGATGGCAACAGCTGAAAGCCTTCGTAGTGAATTTGTCATCGAGGTGACTGGACAAGTTGCAGCACGTGAGCAAGCAAATGATAAAGTTGGCGACTGGAGCGGTTGAACTGAATGTAACAGCTCTTACTGTGCTTAATACAGCCAAAACAACACCATTTGAAATCAAGGATGGCATTGAGGCAAACGATGATACGCGTCTACGTTACCGTTACCTTGACCTTCGTCGTCCAGAGATGTTGGAAAATCTTAAACTTCGTGCCAAGGTGACTCATTCTATCCGCAACTACTTGGATGAGTTGGAATTTATCGATGTGGAAACACCATTCCTTTCTAAGTCAACACCAGAAGGGGCGCGTGACTATTTGGTGCCATCTCGTGTCAATAAAGGGCATTTTTACGCTCTTCCTCAAAGTCCGCAGATTACAAAACAGTTGTTGATGAATGCTGGATTTGACCGTTACTACCAAATCGTCAAATGTTTCCGTGATGAAGACTTGCGTGGTGACCGTCAGCCTGAGTTTACCCAGGTCGACTTGGAAACTTCATTCCTTACTGAGCAAGAAATTCAAGACATCACAGAAGGCTTGATTGCGCGCGTGATGAAGGAAACAAAAGGCATCGAAGTAACTCTGCCATTCCCTCGTATGAAGTATGATGATGCCATGGCTCTTTATGGTTCTGACAAACCTGACACTCGCTTTGAGATGTTGCTTCAAGACTTGACAGATCTTGTCAAGGGTGTAGACTTCAAAGTCTTCTCAGAAGCTCCTGCGGTTAAAGCCATCGTCGTCAAAAGGTGCTGCAGATAACTACTCACGTAAAGATATCGATAAGATGACAGAAGTAGCCAAGCAGTATGGGGCTAAAGGTCTTGCTTGGGTCAAGGTTGTTGACGGTGAATTAAACGGTCCAGTTGCTAAATTCTTGACTGGCATTCAAGCAGACTTTGACAGCAGCGCTTGGTCTTGAAGATAAGGACTTGGTTCTCTTTGTAGCTGATACACTTGAAGTAGCCAATGCAACACTTGGTGCCCTTCGTGGACGTATTGCCAAAGAGCTTGGCTTGATTGATAACGACAAATTTAACTTCCTCTGGGTAGTTGACTGGCCAATGTTTGAATGGTCTGAAGAAGAAGGTCGTTATATGAGTGCCCACCATCCATTTACTCTTCCTCAAGCAGATACTGCTCATGAGCTTGAAGGTGATTTGGCTAAGGTTCGTGCCATTGCCTACGACATCGTCTTGAACGGTTATGAACTTGGTGGTGGTAGCCTTCGTATCAACCAAAAAGAACTCCAAGAACGTATGTTCAAGGCCCTTGGATTCTCAGCAGAAGAAGCAAATGACCAGTTTGGATTCCTTTTGGAAGCCATGGACTATGGATTCCCACCACACGGTGGCTTGGCTATCGGACTTGACCGCTTTGTAATGCTCTTAGCAGGCGAAGAAAATATCCGTGAAGTCATTGCCTTTCCTAAGAACAACAAAGCAACTGACCCAATGACCCAAGCACCATCAACAGTAGCTCTTAAACAACTAGAAGAACTCAATCTACAAGTAGAACAAGATGAAACAAACGAAACTAACTAAAAAGTGGTACCATTATCTGCGCCGCTTTGCTTATCGAGTGAAAGATTTTGCGTGTTTTTGCAAAAGTATCTCCCGAGAAAAAAATACGATGAAAAAAATTTCAGCTTCTCTGGTATATGGTTTTCTATCAGCAGTAGCCGTCAATTTCTTCTTCCAACCAGGACACGTTTATTCAAGTGGAGCAACAGGTTTAGCTCAGATTATCTCAGCCTTAGTAACTACTGGTTTAATTTTCATTTCCCAATCTCTGTAGCTTTCTATTGTATCAATATACCACTCATGATTTTTAGCTTGGCACCAGATTGGGCATAAGTTCACGATATTTTACCTTTATCACGGTATCCATGAGCTCGCTCTTTATCCAGTTTGTGCCAGTGGTGGTCTTGACAGAGGATCCCATCATCAATGCTCTTTTTGGGGGGTCGTCATGGGACTTGGGAATCGGCTTTTGCTTTACGCCATAACATTTCCAGTGGTGGAACGGATATTGTCAGTCTGACCATTCGTAAGAAGACAGGTCGAAACGTCGGAAGCATCTCCTTCCTAGTGAACGGGACAATCATGCTGATTGCAGGCTTGACCTTTGGTTGGAAATATGCCCTTTATTCCATGATTACGATCTTTGTCTCAAGCCGTGTAACAGATGCAGTTTTCACCAAACAAAAACGCATGCAGGCCATGATCGTCACTAGCAATCCTGCTGCAGTGATTGAGAAAATCCATAATAAATTGCACCGTGGAGCGACCATGATTCACGATGCTGAAGGGACTTATAACCATGAGCGTAAGGCAGTTTTGATTACGGTTATCACTCGTGCAGAGTTTAATGATTTTAAACTCATCATGAAACAAGTTGATCCGACAGCCTTTGTATCTGTCTCAGAAAATGTTCATATTTTAGGACGATTTGTCGAAGTTGAAAACTAGTTGTTCAGGTAAATAGAATACAAAAACCAACTCAAAATAGAGAGTTGGTTTTTATTTTTCAACGATTTCGTGTGCAATCACTTGTCGATAGCAGATTTGACGATTTTCTTTGACATCATTGATGATTTGAAGAATGGTTTCAAATGAAGTTCGGCCAAGAGCAAGACTATTGATATCAACATAGGCAGCTAGATTCAATCTTGGATTTACTGAGTCAAAGCTGAGAACAGGAACATCAAGTTGGTGTTCGTTGAGGTAGTTACAGACACCCTTCAGCTAAGAGACTATCTGTTGTGATAATAGCATCGGTCTGAGGGATCGTGTTTGAAAGAGTTGTTTACTAAAAGTTATAGCCCTTTTTCTTCAAGAAATTCATCAGCAAAAGAAGGTACGATGACTATCAAGAGGTAGATTTGTGTTCTTGAAGAGCTTGCTCGTAACCCTGTCAGACGGTCCTGGGTAACGAAGAGTTTCTTTGGTACCTCCGATAAAGGCAATGCGACTGCATCCTTTTTTTGATGAAATATTCTGTCGCATCAAAAGCCAGCTTGGACATTATCATTATCAACAAGTGGGAATAAAAGGGAGAAAGTGATTTTCCAAGAATGAGGAAAGGGAATTGCTCATCGACAACTAGTTGCACCAAGGGATCATTTTTCTTGAGCATACAAGAAGATAAGCCCATCCACACGTTTTCCATAGACCATTTGTGAAATGGCGTTTAACCGCTCTTTTTCATCCTTACCAGTCGCAATCTGAATGGCATAGTGATTCTCTGAGGCAACCTGTGCAATCCCTCTAAGAACAGAAGGGAAGAAAGGGTTTTGATAGAAAACATCTGAATCATCTGGAAGAACCAAACCAATGACTTGCGTATAACTGCTAACGAGACTTCGAGCATTTAGATTAGGATGATAATTGAGTTCTTTCATTGCTTTTCGAACTCGTTTTTTTGTTTCGTCACTAATCGTTGATTTGTTTTGAATAACACGGGTTACGGTTGAAGGTGAAACTCCTGCAGCCTTGGCCACGTCTTTAATCGTAACAGGCATAATAATCTCCTACTTTTGGTAGTCTGGATCACGATAATGAGTCTTATAAAAGATAGTGACCAGGTATAGAACAAATAAAATGTTTTGAACAGTAATCAAAGTCGCCATATTTTGACCCAAGAGACCTAGAATCAAGGTCAGTAAAGTTGGTAATCCTAAACAGTTCAAAATAAAATGATAGCACTCTTTATAGGTCTTAAATGAGAAGAGACGAGATTTTTTCGTAAAGTAGAGCAAGAGGCTAGAACCTAGAGCGACAATGAAAAAATTAAGTCCAAAGAGGAAACTAGAACCTAGCACAAGAAAGAGGCTAATATAGACACGATTCTGTTGGTACCAGTCTTTAGAAATGGCTTGCGTCAAGCTTTCCTTGCTTTTGGAAACTATCAGTTGTGATAGCGTGATAGCGAATGCTGGTTAGTTCTTTTTCCTTGCTTACTGATGACGAGTTGCTCAGGTTCAAAGTTAAGGAGCAATTCCTCAGGGAAATTTGAACTAGAAGTATCTCCAATTTGAACAGAAGCTTGATGAGGAGTTGAACCAGTATAGCTTAGTTTACCATCTACAATCTGAGCATTTCGTAGCTAGATCCTGAACGACTTCATCCGTCAATGGAGCATAGACATCATCGATGAAACGTCTCTAAAGGATAGGTTTCCTGAGAACTGTTCTGGATAGCAATAGGGCACCATGGATAAGCTAATCAAGAAAAATACTGGTAAAAAAATCAGTTGAAACCAGTTTAGACCAAAACGATGAGAGAGGGGCTTACGAAATCCCCAAATACTATTAAAATAAGAAAATGGATATGGTAACATAAATCTCTTTCTATAGGCATTTTTCTATACGAGTATTATATAGAGAAATGTTTTTTATTTCAAGCGGGGATAGTAGAATCCTTGGTAAAAGTGAATGTTTGTTATGATTTCGTCCACTAACTAACAAGGTAATCTCAGCAAGCTCTTGTTTCTCACCAGACAATCGATGTACAAGTTCAAAAATGAAAAAGGGTGGCGGGGGTATATTACCCCTTGTCGCCACCGCTTGTAAGTCCTGAAACGAAGTTCTTTTGCAAGAAGAAGAAAAGTGTACAGATTGGAAGAGCGATGAGGATAGCACCTGCTGAGAAGTAGGCAATCTTCAAGTTCTTCGCATTGCTGACGAAGGTTTGTAGACCAACGGCAACTGTAAAGTATTCTTTTTCACGAAGCAAGAAACTAGAGAGGATATAGTCTCCGAAAGGTCCCATGAAGGCCCAGAGTGCTTGTACAGCAACCATTGGGCGAACAAGAGGGAGAACGATTTGCCAGAAGCGGCGGAAGTGTCCTGCACCATCTAGTTTTGCAGACTCATCAAGAGACATTGGCACGGTGTCAAAGTAACCTTTCATCAACCAAGCATTCATAGGGATACCACCACCGACGTAGAGGAAGATGAGGAACCAGCTATGGTTAAGGGCGTTCAACATGAGGGCCATAACGAAGAAGGCAGTCAAAGCGGCCATTGTTGGCACCATTTGGATAATCAAGAAGAAGACCAAACTTTGTTTACGAGCCAAGAAGTTGTAACGGCTATAGGCATAACCAGCAAGTACGATAATACTTGTCTGAACAACCATAGTGATCAAAGCGATGATCAAAGTGTTGAGGTACCATGTGCCGTACAAGGTTTCTGTAAAGAGCCCTTTGAAGTTATCAAGACTGAAATTGACATTGCTGTCGAGCTTTGAAAGGCTACAACGTTACCGGCCTTGAAAGGCTGACATAATCGTGATTAAAAGAGGATAGATAATAACGATTGAAAGTCCAATCAAGTAAAGATAAGTGAGGGTTTGAGTCAGTCTACGTTTGATTTTGATTGAGTTATTCATCTTAGACGTCCTCCATATCAAATGCGTGTAGTTTCTTGAATGCAATCATAGAAATAGAGATGACAATGATTGAAATAATCAAGGTAACGGCAGCTGCCATAGAGTATTGAGGAGCTGTACCAGTTGTCAAACGGTAGATCCATGAGATCAAGATATCGGTTGAACCAGCTCCACCACCGACACTACCAGGACCACCACCATTGAAGAGATACATGATAGAGAAGTTGTTGAAGTTGAAGGTGTATTGGCTGATCAAAGTAGGTGCCGCAACGGCCAAAATCATTGGGAAAGTGATGTTGCGGAATTTTTGCCAAGCGTTTGCACCGTCGATATAAGCTGCTTCATACAAGTCATTTGGAATAGACTGTAGGATACCGAGAGTCAAGACGTAGATATAAGGGAATCCAAGCCAACCTTGCATCATAATCAAGGCAACCTTAGTCCAAGTAGGGTCTGTTTTCCAAGGAATGAGTGCCCCGTCGAGGAATGGAAGAACCTTAGCAAAAGAGAGGGATAACTTGAGTATTGATAGCACCAACACTATCGTTGAACATGTTTGAGAAATGTCAAGATAGTGATGAAGGCTGGAACCGCCCAAGGTAGAAGGAAGATAACACCAAAGATACGTTTTCCCCTTGATGAATGGTTGGTTAGCGATAATAGCTGTAAAGATACCGAGTACGATTTGCAAAGTAGATGCAGATAAAGCCCAGATAATAGTCCAAGAAAGGACAGAACCGAAGGCTGAACGGAAGGTACTTAAGCTCCAGATATTTGTGAAAGTTAGTCAATCCAACCCAATCCAAGAGTTTGTTTGGTGGTAAATGTTGAAATCATAGTTAGTAAAGGCAATCATCAAGGTTACAATAACCGGGAAGATGATTGCAAATGTCATGGCAACGTAAGATGGGAATGATGAGCAAGTAAGGGAATCCATTTTCATAGATACCTTTAATCATATCCTTCAAGTGTCAATGGGACAGGGATGCCATTATTGATACGTTTTGCAATAGTGTGAGCGTCTTTAATATTGAGAATATAAAAGGCTAGATAAACAATTACAAAAGATAGAGTGAAATGCACCACGAATCAACATGAAGAGAGAGTTGTCACGGCCAGGTTTTTTTCACCGAGCGTGATCAAAGTTGCTCAATTCAGGTGCTGCAAGTACTATAAAAATAGAGGACAAAAAGCTACTGTTACAGCAAGGAAGATAAAAACCTTTAGCTTTTTTTGTTTGTTGTAGATTTGTCCCAACCCAGGAATCAATGAAAGCAAAGGCTGCTTTTTTTGGTTGTTGTTCCATGAGTGCTCCTTTCATAAGATACGAGCATTGAGCTCGATGCTAATCAGCAAGATTTGCTGAAAACATTGTCAATATATCTAAAAAAATCAAGGGAGATGTTTAAAATTATCTCCCTTGAATCAATCAATTAGTTACCAAATTTTTTTGTTGGATTGTTTCTTTTGATCAATGTTACAGCATCATTAGCAGCTGTTTTAGCATCTTTCTTACCGCTTACAGCGTCAAAGAGCATTGTTTTTAGCTGGGTCCCAAACTGTTGACATTTGAGAGATGTTTGGCATTGGTTGAGCGTTCTTGAACTGTTTGATAACAGCTGTAGTCAACTCATCGTTTTTTTACCTTCAGCGTAAGCACGAGCTTCAGTGTTAGCTGGGATTTCGTTAGTTGCATCGTAGAATGCTTTTTTTGTTGTTCAGTTGAAACAAGGAAGTCTACAAATTTTTTTGAGCGCCCTTCAAGGTTCTTAGTGCTTGATGGGATGATCCAAGCTTTACCACCACCAAAGGCTGCGTAGTTTTTGCCGTTTGGAAGAGTTGGGATAGTTGCAACACCGTAGTTTACTTTAGCATCTTTGAATGCTTGAGCTTTCCAAGGACCATCGATGATAGCAGCTGTTTTACCTTCTTGGAATTGAGTTTGGATCAAGTTTCCAGCACCTTCAGTATCTTGCATACCTTTAGGCCATTTGTCGTACCAAGTTTTAGCGTATTCGATACCTGCGATAGCACCATCGTTAGCAAGACCGATATCTTTAGGATTTTTACCGTTGTCACCAAATACGTAAGCACCGTTACCAGCAAGAAGTCCGTATGCGTAGTAGAAGTTAGTCCAGTCAGCTAGGAAAGCAGTTGTTTTTCCGTCTTCACCAGCGAAAGCGTATTTGCTATCTTTAGCAAGGTTTTCTAAGTCAGCAAATGTTTTTGGAGCTTCTTTAATCAAATCTTTGTTATAGTACATAACAAGTGACTCGATAACGGCTGGAGCACCGTAAACTTTTCCACCAACAGTTACAAGAGATTTAGTAGTATCATCTGTTTTAGCACCGTCGCTCAAAGTTACTTCTGAAAGTTGTCCGTCAGTACCAAGGCTACCTACACGGTCGTATGGAGCCATCATAACGTCAGCAGCTTTACCTGATTGGTTATCAAGTGAAAGGTTATCAAGTCCGCCTAATTGGTCACCAGTTTTAATAGTAACTTTTACACCAGCTTCTTTTTCGTAAGCTTTTGCAGCTGATTCAGCAAATGCTTTATATTGATCTTCAACGTAGAAAGTGATTTCTTTCGCTTCAGATGAACCAGAATCAGCAGGCTTATCAGCAGTTTTGCTTCCGCAAGCTACCAAAAGCAAGCTAGCAAGTGTAGCAGTTCCAAGTACAGCAGCGCTCTTCATGAATTTAGATGACATAGTGTATTCCTCCCTAAAGAATAACAAATTTTTAATTTCGAGGAAACGCAAACGTTTTTCCCTTATGACCATAGTATAGCACAAACAGAAAAACGGTTGCAAGCGTTTTTTTGAAAAAAATTTTAAAAAAAGCTTAAAACTAGAGAAACCGAAAAATTGTCTGTATAATAGAAGAAAAAGTAAAAAATCAAGAAAAATTGATTCGAAAATGGGACAAATGGAAAACGATTGCATAAATTTTGATGATGAAAAAAATTTGTAGTTAAGAAATAAAGGATATAGTAAATTTTATTTTTGTAATATAAAATAAATCAAAAAAAGTTTTTTTAAAAACGCTTGCATTTCTTTTTAGAAATGGGTTATACTTTAATTAGCGCAAACGTTTGCGCAAAAAAATTGAAAGTAATTAACAATATAAACACTTGAGGTGCTAATATGAAAAAACGTCAAAGCGGTGTGTTGATGCACATCTCATCACTTCCAGGAGCATACGGAATCGGATCATTTGGTCAAAGCGCCTATGATTTCGTTGACTTCTTGGTTCGTACAAAGCAACGCTACTGGCAAATCCTTCCTTTGGGAACAACTAGCTATGGAGATTCTCCATACCAATCATTCTCAGCTTTTGCTGGAAACACTCATTTTATCGATCTTGATATTTTGGTAGAGCAAGGATTGTTGGAAACAAGAGATCTTGAAGGTGTGGACTTTGGTAGCAACCCAACTGAAGTTGACTATGCTAAAATCTACTATGCACGTCGTCCACTTCTAGAGAAAGCTGTCAAACGTTTCCTTGAAGCCGGAGATGTCAAAGACTTCGAAAAATTTGCTCAAGAAAATCAATCATGGCTTGAACTATTTGCAGAGTATATGGCAATCAAGGAGCATTTTGATAATCTTGCTTGGACAGAATGGCCAGATGCAGATGCTCGTGCTCGTAAAGCTTCAACTCTTGAAAGCTACCGTGAGAAATTAGCTGACAAGCTTGTTTACCACCGCGTAACCCAATACCTTTTCTTCCAACAATGGTTGAAATTGAAAGCATATGCTAATGACAACCATATCGAAATTGTCGGAGATATGCCTATCTATGTAGCGGAAGATTCAAGCGATATGTGGGCAAATCCACATCTCTTCAAGACAGATGTCAACGGTAAGGCGACTTGCATCGCAGGATGCCCACCAGATGAATTTTCTGCAACTGGTCAGCTCTGGGGTAACCCAATCTATGACTGGGAAGCTATGGACAAAGATGGCTACAAATGGTGGATTGAACGCTTGCGTGAAAGCTTCAAAATCTACGATATCGTTCGTATCGACCACTTCCGTGGATTTGAGTCTTACTGGGAAATTCCTGCTGGTTCTGAAACAGCAGCACCTGGTAAATGGGTGAAAGGTCCTGACTACAAACTCTTTGCAGCGGTGAAAGAGGAACTTGGTGACTTGAACATCATCGCAGAAGACCTTGGATTCATGACTGACGAAGTTATTGAACTACGTGAACGCACTGGCTTCCCAGGAATGAAAGTCCTTCAATTTGCCTTCAACCCAGAGCACGAAAGTATCGACAGCCCACACTTGGCACCAGCTAACTCTGTTATGTACACAGGAACACACGATAACAACACTGTTCTTGGTTGGTACCGTAATGAAATTGACGATCCAACTCGTGAGTACATGGCACGTTATACAAACCGCAAGGAATATGAAACAGTAGTACATGCTATGCTTCGTACAGCCTTCTCATCAGTAAGCTTATGACTATCGCTACTATGCAAGATTTGCTAGAGTTGGATGGTTCAGCTCGTATGAACTTCCCATCTACTCTTGGTGGAAACTGGTCATGGCGTATGACAGAGGATCAGTTGACTCCTGCTGTCGAAGAAACTTTGCTTGACTTGACTACAATTTATCGCCGAATCAATGAAAATTTGGTAGAATTAAAGAAATAAGACATTATCAGGAGACACAAAAAATGTTACCATTAAAAGAATTTGTACAAAATCGTTACAATAAATCTATCGCAGAATGTAGTAACGAAGAGCTTTACCTTGCTCTTCTTAACTACAGCAAACTTGCTAGTAGCCAAAAACCAGTCAACACTGGTAAGAAAAAAGTTTACTATATCTCAGCTGAGTTCTTGATTGGTAAACTCTTGTCAAACAACTTGATTAACCTTGGTCTTTATGACGAAGTTAAAAAAGAACTTGCTGACGCAGGTAAAGAGTTGATCGAAATCGAAGAAGTAGAATTGGAACCATCACTTGGTAATGGTGGTTTGGGACGTTTGGCAGCCTGCTTTATCGACTCAATCGCTACACTTGGTTTGAACGGTGACGGTGTTGGTTTGAACTACCACTTTGGTCTTTTCCAACAAGTTCTTAAAAACAACCAACAAGAAACAATTCCTAACGCTTGGTTGACTGACCAAAACTGGTTGGTTCGCTCAAGCCGTAGCTACCAAGTACCATTTGCACACTTCACATTGACATCTACTCTTTACGATATCGATGTACCTGGTTACAAAACAGCTACTAAAAACCGCTTGCGTTTGTTTGACTTGGATTCAGTTGATTCATCTATCATTGAAGATGGCATTAACTTTGATAAGACAGACATCGCTCGCAACTTGACTCTTTTCCTTTACCCAGACGATAGCGACAAACAAGGTGAATTGCTCCGTATCTTCCAACAATACTTCATGGTTTCAAACGGTGCTCAATTGATCATCGATGAAGCAATCGAAAAAGGAAGCAACTTGCATGACCTTGCTGACTACGCAGTTGTACAAATCAACGATACTCACCCATCAATGGTGATTCCTGAATTGATCCGTCTTTTGACTGAACGTGGTATCGAACTTGATGAAGCAATCTCTATCGTTCGTAGCATGACTGCTTACACAAACCACACAATCCTTGCTGAAGCCCTTGAAAAATGGCCTCTTGAATTCTTGGAAGAAGTGGTTCCTCACTTGGTACCAATCATCAAAGAATTGGACCGTCGTGTTAAAGCAGAATACAAAGATCCAGCTGTTCAAATCATTGATGAACACGATCGTGTTCACATGGCTCACATGGATATCCACTACGGATACAGTGTAAACGGGGTTGCCGCTCTTCACACAGAAATTTTGAAGAACTCTGAGTTGAAAGCTTTCTACGATCTTTACCCAGAAAAATTCAACAACAAAACAAACGGTATCACTTTCCGTCGTTGGCTCATGCATGCTAACCCAAGCTTGTCTCACTACTTGGATGAGATTCTTGGACGCGAATGGCACCATGAAGCTTCTAAATTGGAAGACCTTCTTTCATACGAAGACAAGGCTGCTGTCAAAGAAAAATTGGAAAGCATCAAAGCTCACAACAAACGTAAATTGGCTCGTCACTTGAAAGAACACCAAGGTGTGGAAATCAATACTAACTCTATCTTTGATATCCAAATCAAACGTCTTCACGAGTACAAACGTCAACAAATGAACGCTTTGTATGTGATCCACAAATATCTTGACATCAAGGCTGGTAATATCCCTGCTCGTCCAATCACAGTATTCTTTGGTGGTAAAGCAGCTCCTGCCTACACAATCGCTCAAGACATCATCCACTTGATCCTTTGCTTGTCAGAAGTGATTGCAAACGACCCAGCAGTAGCTCCACACTTGCAAGTCGTAATGGTTGAAAACTACAACGTTACTGCAGCAAGCTTCCTTATCCCAGCATGTGACATCTCAGAACAAATCTCACTTGCTTCTAAAGAAGCTTCAGGTACTGGTAACATGAAATTCATGTTGAACGGAGCTTTGACTCTTGGTACTATGGACGGTGCTAACGTGGAAATCGCTGAGTTGGTTGGAGACGAAAACATCTACATCTTTCGGTGAAGATTCAGAAACTGTTATCGACCTTTACGCGAAAATCAGCTTACAAATCAAGCGAATTTCTACGCTCGTAAAGCGATCAAACCATTGGTTGACTTTATCGTGAGCGACGCTGTTCTTGCAGTTGGTAAGAAAGAACGCTTGGAACGTCTTTACAATGAATTGATCAAGAAAGACTGGTTCATGACTCTTCTTGACTTGGAAGACTACATCAAAGTGAAAGAGCAAATGCTTGCTGATTACGAAAACCGTGATGCATGGTTGGATAAAGTGATCGTCAACATTGCTAAAGCAGGATTCTTCTCATCTGACCGTACAATCGCTCAGTACAACGAAGATATCTGGCACTTGAACTAAGATTAAACAAAAACGCATCTTTAATAGATGCGTTTTTTCATATTTAAACTAATTTACAGTGCTTTCCCAACCAGAATCTCTGCTTCGATAGTAATCTCAGTCAACTGACTCCAGTCAATCTTGCTTTGATCGACGTGAAAGAGTAGGGGCGTCATGCTAAGCAAGGCTTGGCGTTGCTCTGCGGTGATGGACTTGGTCAGGGAAGCTATCTGACTAGATTGGATGCGGAAATGTTCCTGGAAATGTTCCTTGATATCTTGGTTGGAATAGTCCTTCTTTGTTAGTTGATCCTGTACCATTTGACGGATTTCTTTAAGGTGATTTTCAGTTGGGATGACCTTAATTAAGATACCATTTTGAGATAAAACACGACGAAATTCACCGTAGTTAGCAGGGGAAAAGATATCAAGCAAGATATCCATACTGGCGTCTTTTATAGGAAGGCGAGCCAGGTCACCAACAAACCAATTGACTGCCCAGTTGGGTTCGCTTTTGGCAGCGATCTGAACTGAGTCTTTCGAGATATCAAAGGCGTAGAAGGTCTTGTCAGGTTGGGCTTCTTGGAGCTTGCGAGAGTAGAAGCCTTCGCCACAACCGATGTCCAAGACAGTTTTTGCAGATGATTTAGTCGCTAGTATGTCTGAGATGCCTTTTAAGATAGCCTGATAAAAGCCAGCTTCTAGGATTTGCTGGCGATTTTGAAAGTTTTCCTTGTCGTAGTTGGCGGATTGCTTGATTTGAGGAGCCAGATTGACATAGCCAAATTTTGCCAGGTCAAAAGAATGACGATTATCACACTTGAGACTGCTCTCGACCAAGGTCAGATTTTCTTGGCAGATAGGGCAGGCAAAGGCACTAGCAGATAGCAAAGCGCTGGAGTTTTGGGTTTGAGGTTTGTATTCATAGTTTTAGTCTAGCAAAAAAAGAACTGGATAGCAAATGCCTCCAGTCTGTTTTTTAGTATGTTAGAACGAAGTATTTTTTCTTACCACGGCGGATAACAGTGAGTTCGTTCTCTAACTTATCTGCATCACTCAAGACATAGTCAAGGTCTTGGATGCGGTCGCCGTTGACATAGATAGCTCCATTTTGAACATCTTCACGGGCTTGGCGTTTTGAGTTAACCACACCAGAAGATACGAGCAGTTCAACGATATTGTGGTTTTCGTCTGCTTGTACTTGGTAGTTTGGCACACCACGAAGTCCTTGTTTGAGTTCTTTGACAGAAAGGTTTTTTTGATATTTCCTGCAAAGAGTTGCTCAGTGATGTTGAGAGCTTCTTTGTAGGCTTCTTCTCCGTGAACAAGTGTAACGACTTCACGAGCCAAGACTTTTTGAGCCAAGCGTTCGTGTGGCGCCGCTTCAAATTGTTTACGGATGTCTTCAATCTCGTCAAGTGACAAGAAAGTAAAGATTTTCAAGAAGCGAACAGCGTCAGCGTCCATGACATTCATCCAGAATTGGTACATTTCGTATGGAGAAGTCTTTTCAGGGTTGAGCCAAACTGCATTTCCTTCTGATTTACCAAATTTCTTACCAGTTGCGTCTGTGATGAGTGGGACAGTGATAACGTGACCAGTCTTGTCAGCTTTACGACGAAGCAATTCGGTACCAGCTGTCATATTTCCCCACTGGTCAGAACCACCGATTTGAAGGGTTACATTGTGCTCTTGGTTAAGAACGAAGAAGTCATAACCTTGCATGATTTGGTAGGCAAACTCAGTGTAAGAAATCCCTGTTTCAATACGTTTCTTCACAGACTCCTTGCTCATCATGTAGTTGACAGTGAAGTATTTTCCGATATCTCGGAGGAAGTCAATGAAGCTGATGCTGCCAAACCAGTCGTAGTTGTTGACCATGACAGCTTTATTTTCACCATTTTCAAAATCAAGAAAGCGAGAAAGTTGTCCTTGGATAGACTTGACCCAGCCATCTACTGTGTCTTTTGTTTGGAGACTACGTTCAGCATCTTTGAAGGACGGATCTCCGATGAGACCTGTAGCACCGCCAACGAGCGCATAAGGTTTGTGACCTGCTAACTGCAAACGACGACTTGTCAAGATTGCGACAAGGTGACCTAGGTGAAGGCTGTCAGCAGTTGGATCGTAGCCAGTATAATAAGAAACTTGACCTTCTTCTAGGGCTTTACGCAAAGCTTCTTCATCAGTCGTTTGAAAAATCAAACCACGCTCTTTTAGCTCATCAAAAATGTGCATGTGTCTTTTCTCCTTTTTAAAATATTGTTTCTACCTATTTTACCACAAAACTCAGCAAAATAACCTAGTAACTTAGGGGAGAAAGTTGCTGCTTGGACTTTTTTGGAAACGAGTGAAATATGGTATAATAGCACTAGCTTATTTTCAGAGAAATAGATAAAAATCGTTGAGAAAGGGGCTGAAAGATGTCTCATATTATTGAATTGCCAGAAGTCTTGGCCAATCAAATCGCAGCAGGAGAAGTGATCGAACGTCCTGCCAGTGTAGTCAAAGAGTTGGTTGAAAATGCTATCGACGCTGGCTCAAGCCAGATTATCGTTGAGATTGAGGAAGCTGGTCTTAAGAAAATCCAAATCACCGATAATGGTCACGGGATTGCCCACGATGAGGTGGAGTTGGCTCTCCGCCGTCATGCAACCAGTAAGATTAAGAATCAAGCGGATCTTTTTCGGATTCGAACCCTCGGTTTTCGTGGTGAAGCTCTGCCCTTCTATCGCATCTGTCAGTGTTTTGACTTTGTTGACAGCAGTGGATGGAGCAAGTCACGGGACCAAGCTAGTGGCTCGTGGGGGAGAAGTAGAAGAAGTTGTGCCTGCGACCAGTCCTGTTGGGACCAAGGTTTGTGTGGAGGATCTCTTTTTCAACACACCAGCCCGTCTCAAGTATATGAAGAGTCAGCAGGCAGAGTTATCTCATATCATCGATATCGTCAATCGTCTAGGTTTAGCCCATCCTGAGATTTCCTTTAGCCTGATTAGCGATGGCAAGGAAATGACACGAACAGCTGGTACGGGTCAACTGCGTCAAGCCATTGCTGGAATTTATGGTTTAGCCAGTGCCAAAAAGATGGTTGAGATTGAGAATTCTGACCTAGATTTTGAAATTTCAGGCTTTGTCTCATTGCCTGAATTGACACGGGCTAATCGCAATTATATCAGTCTTTTTATCAATGGTCGTTATATCAAAAACTTCCTGCTCAATCGTGCTATTTTAGATGGTTACGGGTAGCAAGCTCATGGTGGGGCGTTTTCCGCTGGCTGTTATTCACATCCATATCGATCCTTATCTAGCAGATGTCAATGTGCACCCGACCAAGCAAGAGGTGCGAATTTCCAAGGAAAGAGAACTGATGGCGCTGGTTTCAGAAGCTATCGCAAAGAGTCTCAAGGAACAGACCTTGATTCCAGATGCCTTGGAAAATCTGGCCAAAATCTACCGTTCGCAATCGTGAAAAAAAGTAGAGCAAAACCACTTTCTGCCCACTGAAGAAAATACGCTCTACTATGAGAAAACTGAAGCGACCAGACTCGACATTCAAGCTGAGGTGTCAGACCATCAGGTAGACTCTGACTGAAGAGAAAGACAGGATTTGAAATCTGTTTGCTAAGGAAACCTTAGACCAGATAACCAAACCAGCCAAACTGCATTTTGCAGAGAGAAAACTTATCAGCTACGACCAACTGGATCATCCAGAGTTAGATATGGCTAGTTTGGATAAGGCTTATGATAAGCTAGAGCGAGAAGAGTCTTCGAGCTTCCCAGAGTTGGAATTTTTCGGTCAGATGCACGGCACCTATCTCTTTGCCCAAGGTCGAGATGGGCTTTACATCATAGACCAACACGCAGCCCAGGAGCGGGTTAAGTATGAGGAGTACCGCGAGAGTATTGGCAATGTTGACCAGAGCCAACAGCAACTCCTAGTACCTTATATCTTCGAATTTCCAGCGGATGATGCCCTTCGTCTCAAGGAAAGAATGCCTCTCTTAGAGGAAGTCGGCGTCTTTCTAGCAGAGTACGGGGAGAACCAATTTATCCTAAGGGAACATCCTATTTGGATGGCAGAGGAGGAAATCGAGTCAGGTATCTATGAGATGTGTGATATGCTCCTCTTGACCAAGGAAGTTTCTATCAAGAAATACCGAGCAGAGCTGGCCATTATGATGTCCTGCAAGCGGTCTATCAAGGCCAACCATCGTATCGATGACCACTCAGCCAGACAGCTCCTTTATCAACTCTCTCAATGCGACAATCCTTATAACTGTCCTCATGGACGTCCTGTTTTGGTGCATTTTACCAAGTCAGATATGGAAAAGATGTTCCGTCGCATTCAAGAAAATCACACGAGCTTACGAGAACTAGGCAAATACTAATACTCTTCGAAAATCTCTTTAAACTGCGTCAGCCTTACCTTGTCTAACTTAAGTTATGCCTACGGTTAGCTTCCTAGTTTAGATTTGATTTTCATTGAGTATAAATTGAAGGGATAATTATGTACGAATATCTAAAGGGTATTATTACCAAAATTACTGCTAAATATATCGTCCTTGAGGCAAATGGTATCGGTTATATCTTGCATGTAGCTAACCCTTATGCCTACTCAGGACAAGTCAACCAAGAAGCGCAAATCTATGTGCATCAAGTCGTTCGCGAAGATGCTCATCTACTTTACGGTTTTCGTTCAGAAGACGAAAAAAAGCTCTTTCTCAGCTTGATTTCTGTATCAGGCATTGGTCCTGTTTCCGCTCTTGCCATCATCGCGGCTGATGACAATGCAGGCCTCGTTCAAGCTATTGAGACCAAGAACATCACCTACTTGACCAAGTTCCCTAAAATCGGTAAGAAAACAGCCCAACAGATGGTGTTGGACTTAGAAGGGAAAGTTGTTGTGGCAGGAGACGATCTCCCTGCTAAGGCTGCAGCTCCATCTAGCAGTGACAACCAAGAACTGGAAGAAGCTATGGAAGCCATGTTGGCACTGGGCTACAAGGCGACTGAGCTTAAGAAAATTAAGAAATTCTTTGAAGGAACGACAGACACAGCTGAGAACTATATCAAGTCGGCCCTTAAAATGTTGGTCAAATAGGAGATTTATATGACAAAACGCTGTGGTTGGGTTAAAATGAACAACCCTCTGTATGTAGCCTACCACGATGAGGAATGGGGTCAACCCCTACATGACGACCGAGCGCTTTTTGAGTTGCTCTGCATGGAGACTTATCAGGCGGGCCTATCCTGGGAAACGGTGCTCAACAAACGACAAGCTTTCCGAGAAGCCTTTTATGGCTATCAAATTAAAGCAGTCGCAGAGATGACTGACACCGAATTGGAAGCTTTGCTGGATAATCCAGCCATCATTCGAAATAGAGCCAAGATTTTTGCGACACGTGCCAACGCCCAGGCCTTTCTACAAGTGCAGGCAGACTATGGTTCTTTTGATGCCTATCTTTGGTCTTTTGTTGAGGGGAAAACGATTGTGAATGATGTTGCTAGCTATGCTCAAGCACCAGCCAGAACAGCCTTGTCTGAGACATTATCTAAGGATCTCAAAAAACGAGGCTTTAAGTTTACTGGGCCAGTTGCTGTCTTGTCTTTTCTACAGGCTGCAGGTTTGGTTGATGACCATGAGAATGATTGTGAATGGAAAAGTGGAAATAAGTGACGTTAGATGTCTAGAACATCTGAGAATATAGAAAAAAGCTGAGAATTCTATCTCAGCTTTCTTTGTTATAGTCAAAGCGAATGACTTGCTCCGTTGCATCTACATGGGCGTGGACTCCGAAGGGGACAATAGCTCTTGGAGTTGCGTGTCCAACATTCAGATTATAGACAATTGGGATATTGCTATCAATGATGTCCATTAAAGCTTCCTTATAGTCGTCATAGAAGGTTTCATCCATAGGTTTCCCGACCAAGAGTCCACTGATGACCTCGAATACACCAGTTTCCTTTAAAGTCCGCAACATCTTTTGGAAGTCTTCAGGTTCAGGCTTTTCTTCGCTGGTTTCTAGCAATAGAATCTTTCCTTCCCAGTCTGACAAGTCAGGGAAAAGTTTGTATTTTTGGCAGAGCTCCGTGCTGTCTGCGTATCGAGAGTTGTCAAAGATATCGTAGAGGGATTCGAGGCAACCACCGAGGATTTCACCCTCGAACTGGGCAGTTCCTTGCAACAACTCAAAACCAGTATTTGCATGACTGATACGATGTGTTCCCAGAGCCTTGGGACTGAAATCAGTCCGTTCCTCATACCAAACGTTACTAGGGCGAATTTCTGAGATTTTTCCAGTCTCAATCAATTCTTTAAAGTAGTGGCGGCTATATGGCAACATTTCTTTGTCTAATTCACAAATGTCTGCTAAAAAGGATTGCCCATAAAAAGTCTTGATTCCTAGTTTATGTAACATGAGGTGGTTCATGGTCGTATCCGAGAAGCCAAGAAAAATCTTTTGTTTGATAACTTTTTCTAGTTGGTCATTTTCAAAAAGATAGGGTAATAAACGATAGGTATCGTCTCCACCGATGGCGCATAGGATCATGTCGATGCTATCATCAGAAAAGGCCTGAATTAAATCCTCTGCACGCGCTTCAGGATGGTCCTTGATAAAGTCTAAGCCTTTTAGCGAATGGGGTAAAAAGATAGGATTGAGTCTCATGTCCTTGAGACGTTGGACCCCCAAGTCCACTTCGTGTTTGACAAAGTCTTCTCCGATAATGCCACTAGACAAACTAACAATACCAATAGTAGAAACCATATCTCATCCTCCTAGAAATAAATTGATGCTATTGTATCACAAAAGATGAGGGGAAACAACAAGAATTAGAGTCAGAAGAAGGCTTTTAGATCAAGAAAGTAGTAAAAAAGCAACCAATCATGTGGTTGCTTTTATAGTAGTCAATTTCTTATAGAGCAGTAAGGAAGGTCAGTCCGCCAAGGACAACCCCAGCCGAGTTTGGAATGATTAGAATCCAGTCTTTCTTAGGCTCTTTTGTCCATCCGTAAATGACCCAGATTAAGCAAGAAACTGCTGCTGATAAAGGTTGGAAAGGTTGAGCTTTATTTCCTTGTAAATTGGCAAAAATTTGAGGGATGTAGGCTATAAATACAATAATCCCGATAAATGCACCAATTGAACCGACAATTTGATTAATTCTCTGTTTAGTCATATATATTTCTCCTTATTACTTTATTAGTTTAACATAAAAACAGCTTGGATTCAAGGATAAAACCTAGGGATTCTAAGGGAAGATTTACATTAGAACGTTTTTAGGCGATGCGTCTACTTTTCTTTGGAGAATCGAAAAATGGTTTGGAACTATAAAAAAAGTAGTCTGTCTACAAAACACACTACTTTTTTTATTTAACTTAATATCTAGCTGGTCCAGCACTTGCGCTCTTGATGTTGAAACGTTTTTTGAGGTAGAAACGTAGGGCAAGGAGAGCCCCTCCAATCACCAACAAAACAAGTGGAGGGAGGCTGATGTTGATGGCTTGTGGAATGAAGTTGCTCAAGAAGAGGATGAGAACCCAAGCAAACATGGTTGCTAGCATAACCAAAAGTGATTTCCAGAATGGAGGGCGTTGGCTACGGTCAGTATCTGGTCCGTAGTAACGGTAGATAAAGTGGTAGAGAAGGTAAAAGGCAACTCCACCAAAGGCCCCTACACTGATAAGTGTTACCAATCCGTAGGCTACGGGTTGGTTTGAGAAGAAGCTCATCAAGGCACTAACCACTGCAAACAGTCCTGTAATGAAAAGGGCTGAATCCAACATCATCAATTTTGGATCGTCGTTTTCTTTTGGATGTTCTTTTTCGTATTGTTCTTTTTCGCTAAAGCTGTGAGCCCAGTGAGTTGGTGCTCCGTAGATAGAGCGAGCGGTCACACCTTTTGGTTGTTCTTCTAGGATATGAGGAATCACCTCTTCAAGGATGGCCTTGATTTCAGCATCGGTTTTTCCATCTTTAAGAAACTGTTGGGTTGCAATATGGATAAATTCTTGGTTTTTCTTGGTTAATTCTTTTAAATCAATCTGTGACATAATAACTCCTGTTAGAACCATTTTTTATGGATGAGGTAAAGAGTGAGAGAGACACTCATAGCAAAGGCGATAAAGACGATGAGCCAGAAAGCATGCGGTTCTCCGTTTAAAGGAATTTCATTATCCTTAAAGTTCATTCCGTAGGCTGAGAAAATCATGGTCGGGATGGACATAACTATGGTCACGAGGGCCAAGGTTTTCATGATGTTATTCTGGTTGTTTGAAATGATAGAAGCAAAGGTCTCTGTCATAGAGTGAAGGACGTTTCCATAGATGTCCGCCATCTCGATGGCCTGTTGCGTTTCAATCAAGGTATCTTCCAGTAAGTCCTCGTCTTCGAGATATTTCTTGATGTTACTAGTTGCGCTGGTCAATTTTTTAATCACGCGCTCATTTGTCTTAAGTGAAGCTTTGAAGTAGACGATAGTCTTTTCCAACTCCATGAGTTCAATCAATTCTTCGTTTCGAGTAGATTTGTGAAGTTGACTCTCAATCTGCTCACTCTTACGTTCAATCGAACGGAGGGCAGTTAGGTAAATCTCCGCATTGCGGTATAGGATTTGGAAGATGAAGCGCGAACGCATGAAGGTATAGAAATTTCGAAGCCTACGATTGATAAAGACATCAAGAAGTGGTAGAGGCTCCAAGCAAGTGGTAATAATAGCCTCTTCTGTGATGATAATCCCCAAGGGAATAGTCACATAGTAGGTCTGGTTGTTTCTTTCCTCTGTGATTGGGACGTCTACGATAATCAAGGTGTACTCATCTTCGATGGTGATACGTGACATCTCTTCCGCATCGAGCGGTGCACGGAGATCGGCGATATCAATATCAAAGGCCGAGGCGATTTCCATTGATTCGCTTTGAGTAGGATTGACGAGATTGATCCAAGTGCCCGGCTGGAGCGTATCGATCTCTTTAAATTCAGTTGTTGTTGAGAGAAAGACTTGTTTCATATCTCCTATCCTTTCCTAATCTAATCCGTGTTTCAGTGATTTTTGACACCGTACTATTATACTACAAAATCGGCTTTTTTGGTAATAGAATTTCACTTTTTTTGGTATAATGGAAAGCAACAATGAACTAGAAAGAAGTAATATGCAAGATAAGATTGTCATCCATGGGGCACGCGCCCATAATTTAAAAAATATAGATGTGGAAATTCCGCGTGACAAGCTAGTTGTGGTGACGGGACTATCTGGATCAGGAAAGTCTAGTTTAGCCTTTGATACCCTTTATGCAGAAGGGCAACGTCGCTACGTCGAAAGTCTGTCAGCCTATGCTCGTCAGTTTTTAGGCAATATGGAAAAGCCAGATGTGGACTCTATCGATGGTCTCAGCCCTGCCATTTCCATTGACCAGAAAACGACCAGTAAAAATCCTCGTTCGACGGTTGGGACAACGACGGAAATCAACGACTATCTACGTCTCCTCTATGCTCGTGTAGGGACACCCTACTGTATCAATGGACATGGAGCCATCAAGGCTTCGTCTGTAGAGCAGATTGTGGATAAGGTTTTGGAATTACCAGAGCGCCAGCGTCTGCAGATTTTGGCTCCTGTTATTCGTAAGAAAAAAGGGCAACATAAGACGCTGATTGAAAAAATTCAAAAGGATGGTTACGTCCGTGTCCGTGTCGACGGGACTGTTTACGATGTGACCGAAGTTCCAGAACTTGAAAAAAATAAACAACACAACATTGATGTGGTGGTAGACCGTATCATCATCAAGGATGGTATCCGTAGTCGTCTCTTTGATTCGATTGAAGCAGCCCTTCGTATCGCTGAAGGCTATGTCGTTATCGATACCATGGATGATTCAGAGTTGCTCTTTTCAGAACACTATGCTTGTCCAGTATGTGGATTTACGGTTCCAGAGTTAGAACCTCGTCTCTTCTCCTTCAATGCACCATTTTGGCTCCTGTAGTGAGTGTGATGGTTTGGGGATTAAGTTAGAGGTTGATACGGACTTAGTCGTACCAGATGCTAGCAAGACCCTTCGTGAGGGAGCATTAGCACCTTGGAATCCTATCTCTTCTAACTATTATCCAAATATGCTGGAACAAGCCATGACAGCCTTCGGAGTGGACATGGATACTCCTTTTGAGGACTTGTCTGAGGAGGAGAAACATCTCATTTTCTATGGTTCAGATGGGAAAGAATTCCATTTCCACTATGAAAATGAATTTGGTGGAGTTCGTGATATCGATATTCCTTTTGAAGGTGTTATTGGTAATATCAAGCGTCGCTATCATGAAACCAATAGCGATTACACTCGTACACAGATGCGTCTCTATATGAACGAGCTGACTTGTGGCACCTGTCATGGTTATCGTCTCAATGACCAAGCCTTATCTGTTCGTGTAGGGAGGAGAAAAGGACTCCATATCGGAGAAATTTCAGACCTCTCCATCGCAGACCATTTGGAGGTTATTGATCAGCTAACCCTATCTGAAAATGAAGCTATCATCGCTCGTCCTATCCTGAAGGAAATCAAGGATCGCCTGACCTTTCTCAATAACGTGGGCCTTAACTATTTAACGTTATCCCGCTCGGCAGGAACATTATCAGGTGGGGAGAGTCAACGTATTCGCTTGGCGACTCAGATTGGTTCCAACCTCTCAGGAGTTCTCTATATTCTAGATGAGCCGTCTATCGGTCTTCACCAGAGGGACAATGACCGTCTGATTGCCAGTCTGAAAAAGATGCGTGACTTGGGGAACACCTTGATCGTGGTAGAACACGATGAAGACACCATGCGAGAGGCTGATTATCTGATTGACGTTGGTCCTGGTGCAGGTGTCTTTGGTGGAGAAATTGTTGCTGCAGGAACGCCTAAGCAGGTAGCTCGCAACAGCAAATCCATTACAGGACAGTATCTGTCAGGGAAACGCGCGATTCCAGTGCCGTCAGAACGCCGCGTTGGAAATGGTCGCTTTATTGAGGTGACTGGGGCGCGTGAGAACAACCTACAAAATATCACTGCTCGCTTCCCGCTAGGGAAATTCATTGCGGTGACAGGGGTGTCTGGTTCAGGGAAGTCGACCCTCATTAACAGCATTCTCAAAAAAGCCATTGCTCAAAAGCTCAATCGCAATTCAGACAAGCCTGGTAAGTTTAAGACCATTACAGGGATTGAACATATCGACCGTCTGATAGATATTGACCAGAGTCCAATCGGACGAACACCGAGGTCTAATCCTGCGACCTATACAGGTGTTTTTGATGACATTCGAGACCTCTTTGCTCAGACAAATGAAGCCAAGATTCGTGGCTACAAGAAGGGGCGCTTCAGTTTCAATGTCAAGGGTGGGCGATGTGAGGCCTGTTCGGGTGACGGGATTATCAAGATTGAGATGCATTTCTTGCCAGATGTATACGTAGCTTGTGAAGTCTGCCATGGGACTCGCTACAATAGCGAAACCCTAGAAGTACACTACAAGGAAAAGAATATCTCGCAAGTTTTGGATATGACGGTCAACGATGCGGTAGAATTTTTCAAACACATTCCGAAAAATTCAACGCAAACTCCAGACTATCAAGGATGTAGGTCTAGGTTATGTAACCTTGGGACAACCAGCTACGACACTTTCTGGTGGAGAGGCCCAGCGTATGAAACTGGCTAGTGAACTCCATAAGCGCTCAACAGGGAAGTCTTTCTACATTCTAGATGAGCCAACAACTGGGTTGCATACTGAGGACATTGCTCGCCTACTCACCGTTTGTCCCGCTTTGTCGATGATGGCAATACAGTTCTCGTCATTGAGCACAATCTAGATGTTATCAAAACAGCAGATCATATTATCGACCTAGGACCAGAAGGTGGTGTTGGCGGTGGTACTATTATCGCAACAGGAACTCCAGAAGAAGTAGCTGCTAATGAAGCTAGCTATACAGGACAGTATTTGAAAGGAAAGTTACATCATGAATAAACGTGTGCAAGCATTTCTCGATAAAATGCAAGAAAAAGAACTAGATGGAATCATTATCAATAACCTTAAAAATGTCTACTATTTGACAGGATTTTGGGGTTCAAATGGGACAGTCTTCATCAGCCGTGACCGTCAGGTCTTGGTGACAGATGCCCGCTATATCATCGCTGCTAAGCAAGAAGTAACTGGTTTTGAGATTTTTGCAGAGCGTGATGAGTTAGCTACTATCGCAAAGATTGCAAAAGATATGGGCCTTTCTCGTATCGGGTTTGAAGATGAGATCTCAGTTTCTTATTACCATCGCATGCAAACCGCCTTTGAAGGTTTGGAATTACTTCCTCAATCTCAGTTTGTTGAAGCCCTTCGCATGATTAAGGATGAGACAGAAATTGCGACTATTCGCAAGGCTTGTTCCATCTCAGACCAAGCTTTCCATGATGCTCTTGACTTTATCAAGCCAGGTAAGACAGAGATTGAAATTGCCAACTTCCTCGACTTCCGTATGCGTGAATTAGGCGCTGCTGGTTTGTCTTTTGATACGATTCTAGCGAGTGGTATCAACTCTTCTAAACCTCACGCCCACCCAATGCACAAGTCAGTAGAACTAGGCGAAGCAATCACTATGGATTTTGGGTGCCTTTATGACCATTATGTCAGTGATATGACCCGTACCATCTACCTTGGTCATGTCAGTGATGAACAAGCAGAAATCTACAACACTGTTTTGAAGGCTAACCAAGCTCTGATTGACCAAGCTAAGGATGGATTAGGTTTCCGTGATTTTGATAAAATCCCTCGTGATATTATTGTGGAAGCTGGCTATGGAGAATACTTTACACACGGTATCGGGCACGGTATCGGACTTGATATCCACGAAGAACCTTACTTTAGCCAAACTTCCAAAGAAGTTATTAAATCGGGTATGGTCTTGACTGATGAACCTGGTATTTATATTGAAGGTAAATACGGTGTTCGTATCGAAGATGATATCTTGATTACAGATACAGGTTGTGAGTTATTAACCCTTGCTCCAAAAGAATTAATCGTAATCTAAGAAAAATGAGATAAATCGTTGACTTTTACTAGTTAAAGGTTTATACTGAAAGGCGAAAACGGTAGGTGAGGCTACCATAGGGATACGGATGACTACCGCAAAACAGTGGAGACACTACTCGTTGGTCAACAGTCCTGGTCGCGAAGGTCAAGACTAAGCTCATTACATCGCCCTATGGAGTTAAAGCTTGAACGAAAACAGACAATAAGTTTTTTAGTCCTGCCATTTTATGGCAGGACTTTCTGCTGTTTTAAAACAAAGAAAGGAGACAAACGATGCAAATTGACGATCATCCAGAACCGCACATACACAGCCAATCGCTGATTTGTGTCGTTCTGTCCTTATAAAGTGATTGGTCCCTGTGTATGAAATCACTATTCATACAGATAGGAGAAACCAATGAAAAACTACAAAAGAAAGACTAGCAACTGCTATTCAAACTCCATTAAAAGATAGTCTAGCTTTTTACCACTCAAGTCTAAAAGGCTTAGACCAAGAACAGGTCGAGGGGGAAACCGGAACCTATATGGTGAAAACACCATTACAAAAGGTCAAGAGGATTCCATCTTTAAAAAGATTTATGAGTCTATTATCAATCCTTTCACAATCATTTTACTTGTGATCGCCTTTATTTCTCTCGTTACAAACGTCTGGCTTGCCAAACCTGGTCAAGAGGATCCAACGACTTCTATCATTATCGTTGTCTTGGTTTTGATTTCAGGAGGTATCCGTTTTGTCCAAGAATTGCGGAGCGACAAGGCAACAACCAATCTTTCAAAAATGATTGTCAACACAGCAACTGTTATTCGTGATGGTCTTGAACAAGAGTTACCCATCGATGAGTTGGTTGTAGGAGATCTCGTGAAATTGAGCGCGGGAGATATGATTCCAGCAGATGTTATCTTGTTCGAATCCCGCGACTTTTTCGTTCAACAGTCAGGTTTGACTGGAGAAAGTGATGCAGTCGAAAAACTTGCTTTAAATAAAGCGACTAGCCAAAATGTAGATAGCCTTTTAGAAGCAGAATCTTTGGCATTCATGGGGACAAACGTTATCTCAGGAAGTGCTACAGCTATGGTTCTAGCAGTTGGGGATGACACCATGATGGGAGCTATTGAACAGACTCTCAACACCTACGATGAACCAACTTCTTTTGAACGTGAAATGAACAGCATTTCATGGCTCTTGATCCGTTTGATGCTTGTCATGGTTCCAATCGTGTTTTCTCGCAAATGGTTTGACCGATGGAGACTGGCTAGAGGCTGGAGTATTTGCCTTGAGTGTTGGTGTCGGACTTACACCAGAAATGCTGCCAATGATTATTACAGCCAGCTTGGCCAAAAGGTTCCATTATCATGGCCAAGGAAAAGGTGGTCATCAAAAAACTTAATGCTATACAAGACTTAGGGGCAATCGATATCCTTTGTACGGACAAAACTGGAACTCTAACGCAAGATGAGATTGTTTTAGAATATCCTTTGGATATCCATGGTGATTTGGATATGGCAGTCTTAAGAAGAGCTTATCTAAATTCACATTTCCAAACAGGTTTGAAAAACTTGATGGACCGTGCCATCATCAGTAGAACTGAAAAAGAAGCTAAAGAACACGTTATTCTACAAAATTTGGATACTAGCTTCCAAAAAATCGACGAACTTCCATTTGACTTTGAACGTAGACGCATGAGTGTCATCGTCAAAGATGATAGCAATGTCGTTAGTATGGTTACCAAAGGTGCTTTAGAAGAAATGTTGAACATTTCAACATATGTGGAATATCGAGGAGAAATGATTCCTCTTACTGAAGACATTCGCCAAGAAGTACTGGCAGAAGTTGGTCAATTAAACCGTCAAGGTTTGCGTGTCTTAGGTGTTGCTTACAAGTCAGGTCTACGTGAAGACTATGCCTATGCTGTGACTGATGAAAGTGACATGATCCTTACAGGTTACCTTGCTTTTTTGGATCCACCAAAACCATCTGCAGCACCTGCTATCCAAGCTCTGCTTGAGCATGGTGTCAAAACAAAAATTTTAACTGGGGATAATGAAAAAGTAACCCAAGCCATCTGTGAAAAGGTTGGTTTGGATGTTGAACACATCCTTTTGGGAGCTGATATCGACCAAATGACAGACCAAGAATTGGCAGAAGTTGTTGAAAGAGTAACAGTCTTTGCTAAATTGTCACCTGACCAAAAAGCGCGTATCATTCTACAGTTAAAGAGAAATGGTCACGGTGTTGGTTATATGGGAGATGGTATTAACGATGCCCCATCTATGAAGGTGGCAGATGTTGGTATTTCTGTAGATACAGCAGTCGATATCGCCAAAGAAACTGCGGATGTTATTTTACTAGACAAGGATCTCATGGTTCTTGAAACTGGGTATCGTTGAAGGGTCGTAAGGTCTACGCCAATATGACCAAGTACATCAAGATGACCGTTAGTTCAAACTTTGGGAATATCTTCTCACTCTTGGTTGCGAGTATCTTTCTTGCCATTTTTTACCAATGGCCCCTGTTCATCTCATTGTCCTAAACCTAGTCTATGATTTATCTTGTGTGGCATTGCCATTTGATAATGTGGATCAAGACTTCCTCAAACAACCCCATACATGGGAAGCAAAATCCATTACGCGATTTATGGTTTGGATGGGTCCAATCTCATCTATCTTTGATATTTTGACCTTTATCTTCCTCTACTTTATCATTGTTCCTTTGGTGACAGGCTATCATTATGTTCATGGTTCTGAATCTGCCCTTCAGTTTATTATCTTGTTCCAAACAGGATGGTTCATCGAATCTATGTGGTCTCAAACCATGGTTATCCATATGCTTCGTACCGCAAAAGTTCCTTTTCTACAAAGCAGACCAGCTTGGCTTGTGATTTTTACAACTTTGGTTGCAGCTTTCTTTGTAACTAGTCTACCTTATGGACCCACTAGTAAATATCCTTCGTTTAGCTCCATTAGGGACTTCCATATTTCTTGTTCTTTGATCTGTATTATTTTCTTGTACATGTTTAGCGTCACAGTTATTAAGAAATTTTACATTAGGAAGTACAAAGAATGGTTATAGTTCGGTTTTTGTCAAGAAAAAAGATAGAAAACTGGGGAAAAAGTTAAATTTTTTTAAAAATAGGTCGCAAGTCGGATGTTTTTTATGGTATAATAGAATAAACTGATAGTAACATGTAGCGAAAGGGGTAGGTACATGATCAAAATTTATACAGTCTCAAGTTGTACTAGCTGTAAAAAAGCTAAGACCTGGCTCAATGCCCACCAGTTAAGTTATAAAGAACAAAACCTCGGTAAAGAGGGGATTTCTAGAGAAGAATTATTAGATATTCTAACAAAAAAACAGACAATGGAATTGCGAGCATTGTATCATCAAAGAATCGCTACGCTAAAGCTCTTGGAGTTGATATCGAAGATTTGAGTGTCAATGAAGTGCTTAATTTAATCATGGAAACACCACGCATCCTAAAAAGTCCAATTCTTGTCGACGAGAAACGTTTACAAGTTGGCTATAAAGAAGATGACATTCGTGCCTTCTTGCCACGCTCTGTCCGCAATGTAGAAAATGCAGAAGCACGTTTACGTGCAGCACTATAAAACATAAAGGCTGGGAGTGACTCCTAGCCTTATTTGATAGATTAAATAAGGAAAAATAAAATAATATGAAGAAGATAGTTATCGGTACAGTTGCCCTTCTATTTTTACTAGCTGGCTGTGGACAAAAAAAAGAGTCTGCGGAACCTTCTAAAGACACAACGACAGAAGCTCTTCAATCAACTCTACCTGTTTTAGAAAATGCCAATAACAATACAGTTGTAACCAAGACTCTTGTTCTACCTGTTGACGAAAATGGGGTTCAACAAACCCAGACCATTACCTATAAGGGCAAACAGTTCTTGACCTTAACGATTCAGCAAAAACGACAAGTTTCAGAAGACCTCAAAGAGCTTTATTGCAGAGCATGGATTAGAGGAAGCAAAAAAAGGCCTTGAAAGAAGGAGAAGACAAGGATGAATCGGTCCAAGAAGCACGGAAAAATTCCTGGATTTTAGTCTTGAAACCAATCTTTTAAGTGAAACCGAGATTGAAACAAAAACAAGTTATGATTTTCAAGTTCTAGACGTTAAAAAGGCAAGTGAAAGCGAATATTTAAAAAATGTGGGATTAGAAAATCTACTAAAAAACGAACCAGAAGAATATATTGAAAAATCGAGTTGCAAGTGGCGCGACTGTCCAGTAAGGAAGTCGCAGAAAATCAGGAAAAATCAGGCTGTGTCATTTGTAGAACAGCTGTGAATGTGCTATAATAGTACTATTCTAAGGAAAGAGGGTGTTAGAATGGGATTTACTGAAGAAACCGTACGTTTTAAATTGGATGATTCCAATAAAAAAGAGATTAGTGAAACATTGACAGAAGTCTATGCTTCATTGAATGAGAAGGGGTATAACCCTATTAATCAAATTGTGGGCTATGTTCTCAGTGGAGACCCAGCTTACGTTCCTCGTTACAATAACGCAAGAAATCAAATCCGTAAATACGAACGCGATGAGATTGTTGAAGAATTGGTCCGCTACTACCTTAAGGGACAAGGAGTCGATCTATAACCAATGAGAATTATGGGGTTGGACGTTGGTTCCAAAACAGTAGGAGTAGCGATTAGCGATCCGTTAGGGTTTACAGCACAAGGACTCGAAATCATCCAAATCAATGAAGATCAAGGAGAGTTCGGCTTTGAACGACTCAAGGAATTGGTTGACACCTATAAGGTGGAGCGCTTTGTTGTTGGTTTGCCTAAAAATATGAACAATACCAGCGGACCGCGGGTGGAAGCGAGTCAAGCGTATGGAGCAAAACTGGAAGAACTCTTTGGTTTGCCAGTGGAGTACCAGGATGAGCGCCTAACCACGGTTGCTGCTGAGCGCATGTTGATTGAGCAAGCAGACATTAGTCGCAATAAGCGTAAAAAAGTTATTGATAAATTAGCAGCTCAATTGATTTTGCAAAATTATTTAGATAGAAAATTTTAAGACAGAGGAGAAACTATGTCACACGATCACAACCACGATCACGAAGAACGTGAACTTATTACACTTGTAGATGAGCAAGGAAACGAAACTTTATTTGAAATCCTTTTGACTATTGATGGAAAAGAAGAATTTGGTAAAAACTATGTTCTTCTTGTACCAGTTAATGCAGAAGAAGATGAAAACGGTGAAGTTGAAATCAAGCATACTCATTCATCGAAAATGAAGATGGAACTGAAGGTGAATTGCAACCAATCCCTGAAGATTCAGACGATGAATGGAACATGATTGAAGAAGTCTTCAACAGCTTTATGGAGGAGTAAAAACATCCGGGGGATGTTTTTACCCCTGCTTCTAGAAATGAGAAAAAGCAGGAACGTCTGGGGAACATTTTTACCCTTACGCTAGAAAAACTAGAAAGACCGTAGGTAACGTCCAGGGGACGTTTTTTTAGCCCGTATCGAAAAAATAAAATATAGCTAGATATCAGTAAAAAAAAGCGAAGAAATTCTTCGCTTTTTTTATTAAGATTAAGGAGATAAGCATGTTTGAAGTTGAAAAAAATGGCTTCATAGTCGGATTGGCTTGAATTTTAGATCAGGTTTAGGCCGAATGCAAAGAGCAGTAGATTTGCTAGGGAATCCTGAAGAGACCTATCCAATTATCCATGTGACAGGGACAAATGGCAAGGGGCTCAACTATTGCCTTTTATGAGGGAACTTTTTGTTTCTCATGGCAAGAAAGGTTGGAACCTTTACTTCGCCCCACATTGTCAGCATCCATGACCGTATCTGTATTAATGGTGAGCCTATATCGGACGATGATTTTTATTCAGTTTAGCAGATCAAGTCAAGACAATGGAGCAAAGACTTTTAGAAACCCACGATCAGCTATCTTTTTTTGAGTTGCTGACCCTTGATTGCTTTGCTTTATTTTTAAAGAGCAAGAAGTAGATTTGGTCCTACTGGAAGTTGGGATAGGTGGACTTCTTGATACTACCAATGTCGTGACAGGAGAAATTGCAATCATCACATCAATCGGCCTCGATCATCAGGAGACCTTGGGCGATAGTTTAGCAGCAATTGCAGAGCAGAAAAGCAGGGAATTTTTTTAAGCCTGGGAAAGTCAGCTGTGATTGCAAATTTAGCACCGGAAGCTCAACTCGTTTGTCAAACGACAGCTACTGATTTGGGTGTAAGTCTCTACCAAGCCGACCAAGATTTTTCTTTCCGAAATGGGAACTTTTCTTCTTCTCTAGCTGACTTTAACCACCTAATATTGGGATTGGAGGGAGTCTATCAGGAGGAAAATGCAGCTCTTGCCTTGCAGGCTTTTCTACTATTTATGGCACAAAGAGACGAGAAAGTAGATCAAGAAGCAGTACGTGCTGCCTTGCAAGCTACTAAATGGGCTGGAAGGCTAGAAGCTGTCACTGAGCATATCTATTTGGATGGGGCTCACAATTTACCAGCTCTAGAGCGTTTGGTTGAATTTATCCAAGAGAAAATCCAGCAAGGGTACCAGCCTCAAATTCTATTTGGTGCGCTAAAGCGGAAAGATTATAGTGGGATGCTTACTTATTTAACAGAGCATTTACCTGACGCAGATCTCTATGTTACGAGTTTTGACTATCAGGGTTCCTTGGAAGAGCAAGACTTTGGAGATTATACAAGCATTGCTTCATATCGAGAATTTATAGATACTTTTGAAGCTTCTGCAGGAGAGAAAGACCTGCTATTTGTGACAGGATCTCTCTACTTTATATCTGAGGTTCGAGCTTGTTTCATGGCCTCAGAGTCATTTGATTGACCCACCTATCTTTATTTGTTATAGTAAAGGTGTGGTGGCTCAGCAGGGTTATTCTGATTTTAAGCCACTAAAAGAAAGGAGACATCATATCACTAAAAAAATTCACACTTTCTCTTGCTTCTTTGGCAAGTCTTAGTCTTTTAGTTGCTTGTTCGTCAACAGCTAAATCAACACCTTCATCCCAAGCAAGCACTAGCTCTGAGGCGAGCACTAGTCAAGTGTCAGAAACCAGCGCTTCTAGTTCTACTACTAGTGCAAAGACTGACACAACTACTAGTATAGATGGGACCTACAAGGGACAAGATGAGGGAGATAGCATTACTCTCGTTATTACTGGTAATACTGGAACATGGACAGAAGTTGAAGCTGATGGCGATTAGGAAATTAAAAAGGTCACTTTCGAACCAGAAAGTCAGAGAGTCTTTATTGGAGATGATATCAAGATTTATGTAGCTGAGGAGAATCAAATAATCATCGATGACATGGACCGTGAGGTTTCTGATCGTATTGTTTTAAAAAAGTAGATATTTTTAAGGATTTGGATCTGGATAAAACAGGTACAAATCTTTTTTTAATTATTTTTTGTATGAAAAAAGTTCCATACTTTAAGGGTCATTATTTTACCCAAAGTATAGAACTGATGAATTATAAGTTATACGTTAGAGGAATCGCTCTTGTAAAAAGTGGGCGACACCATCTTCTTCATTAGTCAATGGTAATTGCTCGTCTGCGAAAGAAAGTAGAGCGGGATTAGCATTTTTCATGGCATATCCTCTACCTGCGAAGGAGAGCATTTCTTGGTCATTGTGTTCGTCACCAAAGGCAATCAGATTCTGTCTGTCTATATTCATGACATTGAGAAGGTATTCAAGAGCAAATGCCTTGTGAACTCCCTTTGGAGTACATTCTAGGATATTCAAGGGACCACCCCAAGTATTGATATTAAGCTGATGCTTGTAAAAGCTGGTCATCTCTTCAGCCAGTGCATATTTATCGTCTGCCCTAGTTTGTAATAAAATACAGTTTGGCCCCTTAGTCACTAAGTCAGACTTGAATTGATTTTCGGGGCGAAAGTTTTCAACACCAAACAATTTAGGATCGGCAATTTCCTTGTCTGGGGCTGTAATGTAAAACTTTTTACGGTATTCACCTGCGATAAAGTCTGCCTCAATCTCCTCTTTTCGTTTTACGATATCCAAGAGGTATTTTTTGTCCACAGTCAGACACTTCTCATGTTTCCAAGTCTTGCCTGGTAGGTGAGTGAGCGAACCATTGAAGTTGATCATAGGAGTCTCAAGTTCAAGTTGGTCATAAAAATCTTTGGCCATACGATATGGGCGACCGGTTGCGATAACCACATGGTGGCCTTCCTTAGAAATTTTTTTAATGGTTTCTTTTGTAAAGTCAGAGAGTTTGCTTTCTCCATTAAGTAAGGTACCGTCTAAGTCCACGGCAATCATTTTTTTAGTCATAAAATCCTCCCGAATCTAGTTTCAGATAAGATGTTTTCTATTATATCAAAAAGTGGCTAGAAAAGCTGACAATAAGTAAAAAGAAGAAGAATAGCATCGGATAAGATTTTTATAATTCAGTAAAAATACCTTGAAAAGATGAATGATTGGTGTTATAATAGTCATATTGTTCGTAAAATGACAAAGGAGATTAAAAATGGACAAACTATTTAAACTAAAAGAGCACGGGACAGACGTCCGTACAGAGGTTCTTGCTGGTTTAACAACTTTCTTTGCAATGAGTTATATTCTCTTTGTAAACCCTCAAATGCTTTCACAAACAGGAATGCCTGTTCAAGGTGTATTCTTGGCAACAATCATCGGTTCTGTTGTGGGAACTTTGATGATGGCTTTCTATGCTAACTTGCCATATGCTCAAGCTCCAGGTATGGGACTAAATGCCTTCTTTACCTTTACCGTCGTATTTGGGATGGGTTATAAATGGCAGGAAGCCCTTGGGATGGTCTTCATCTGTGGAGTTATTTCACTAATTATTACATTGACCAATGTTCGTAAAATGATCATTGAGTCTATTCCTACAACACTTCGCTCAGCAATTTCAGCTGGTATTGGTGTTTTCCTCGCTTACGTTGGTATTAAGAATGCCGGTCTCTTGAAATTCTCGATTGACCCAGGTACTTATACAGTAGCAGGTGAAGGAGCAGATAAGGCTCAAGCAGCGATTACTGCAAATGCAGCAGCTGTTCCAGGATTAGTAGATTTCAATACTCCAGCAGTATTAGTAGCTATTGCAGGTCTTGCCATTACAATCTTCTTTGTTGTTAAAGGTATCAAAGGTGGGATTATCCTTTCTATCTTAACAACGACAGTCCTTGCTATTGCGGTTGGTCTTGTTAATTTGTCAGGAATCGATTTGCTAGCAACAATCTTTCAGCAGCAGTTAACGACTTAGGTACTTTGTTTGGTGCTGCTCTTGGTTCAGAAGGTTTAGGATCTTTGATTTCAAACACTTCTCGTTTGCCAGAAACTTTGATGGCTATTCTTGCCTTCTCATTGACAGATATTTTTGATACTATCGGTACTCTTATTGGTACTGGTGAAAAAGTTGGTATCGTTGCGACAAGTGGTGAAAACCATGAGTCAGCTAAATTGGATAAAGCTCTTTACTCTGACTTGGTGGCAACATCAGTAGGTGCCATTGCAGGTACTTCAAACGTTACAACTTATGTTGAGTCAGCAGCAGGTATCGGTGCTGGTGGACGTACTGGATTGACAGCCTTAGTTGTTGCTATCTGTTTTGCCCTATCAAGCTTCTTTAGCCCACTTCTTGCCATTGTTCCTTCAGCTGCGACAGCACCAATTTTGATTATCGTCGGAATTATGATGCTCTCTAACTTGAAAAACATTCCTTGGGATGATATGTCAGAAGCTGTTCCGGCCTTCTTCACATCTATCTTTATGGGATTCAGTTACTCAATCACACAGGGGATTGCCGTTGGTTTCTTGACTTATACTTTGACAAAGGTTGTCAAAGGCCAAGTTAAAGATGTGCATGTCATGATTTGGATTTTGGATGCCTTGTTTATCTTGAACTACATTAGCATGGCTCTTAACTAATGATAAACACTTAAAAAAAGAAGGAGGAATCTCCTCCTTTTTTATTAGTAGAAATATCGCAAAAGAAAACTTTTTGGTATAATGATTACATGCACATAAAAAATGAAGATGAACTCATTGCTCTTGGACAAGAGTTAGGCTCTTTACTAGAGGAAAATGATGTATTGATTTTGACCGGTGAATTAGGTGCTGGGAAAACAACACTTACAAAAGGTTTGGCTAAAGGTCTAGGGATTCATCAAATGATTAAAAGTCCTACTTATACCATTGTTCGAGAATATGAAGGTCGTCTACCCTTGTATCACTTGGATATTTATCGTATTGAAGGGGATGCAGATTCTATCGACTTGGATGAATTTCTTTTTGGATCAGGAGTGACTGTTATTGAGTGGGGACACCTATTAGAGATGCTCTTCCAGCAGACTATCTGGAATTAGAAATCCTCAAGGATGGTGACGGACGCGAAGTTGTCTTTCATGCCCATGGTCAACGAGCAGCAGAACTTTTGCAGAGGTTGACAGATGGAGTATGATCTTTTAATACGTGAAGCTGAAGTCCAAGATGCTTCAGCGGTCATTGCTCTCTTAGATCAAATTGGTCAAGAGTCCAGTTTTACCAGTCTGGATGAAAATGGGATTACAATGAGTGAGTCTGAAATGCAACATTTTTTGGATAAGCAGGCCCAGTCGGATAATCAAATTACCCTACTCGCTTTTTTGAATGATGAGTTAGTAGGAATCATCAATACAACAGCTGATCAACGTCCGCGAGTCCGTCATATTGGAGATGTCTTTTTAGGAATAAAAAAATCTTACTGGGGAAATGGTCTCGGTAGTATCTTGATGGAAGAAACTATTGAATGGGCCAAATCAAGCGGTAGTATTCGACGTTTACAATTGACAGTTCAAAAAAGAAATCTTGCTGCGGTGCATCTGTATGAAAAAATGGGTTTTAATATAGAAGGATTACAGGAACGTGGTGCTTGTATAGAAGGAGGAAAGTTTCTAGATGTTTACCTAATGGGTCAACTGATAGATGAATAAAAGTATGGCAAAAAAGATAATCGGAATGTTTTTAGGCTTTGTTCTTGTGACAGTACTTGGTGTGGGAGCTTATGCCTATACGATCTACCAACAGAGTACACAGACTTTGGCCAAAACCTATAAAAAAATCGGAGAAGAAACCAAGGTCATTGAAGCGACCGAACCTCTGACGATTTTGCTTATGGGAGTGGATACGGGGAATGTTGAGCGTACAGACCCATGGGAAGGTAATAGTGATTCAATGATCTTGGTGACAGTGAATCCTAAAACCAAGAAGACAGTCATGATGAGTTTGGAGCGTGATATTCTCACACAAATCAAGCAGCCGGATGGTAGTGTAACGGAGGCTAAACTCAATGCTGCCTATGCCAATGGTGGAGCAGAGTTGTCTATTTCAACGATTCAAAAAATGATGAATATCCATATTGACCGTTATGTGATGGTCAATATGCATGGACTTCAAAGAATGGTTGATGCAGTAGGTGGAATTACAGTGAACAACACTCTAGGTTTCCCAATCTCTATTCAAGACCAGGAGGCTTTTAATACGATTTCTATCGGTGTTGGTGAACAGAAGCTAAATGGTGAAGAAGCCCTTGTTTATTCACGTATGCGTTATCAGGATCCGGAAGGAGACTATGGTCGTCAAAAACGTCAGCGCGAAGTCATCCAAAAGATTGTTGAAAAAATTCTTAGTTTGAATAGTGTCAGCCACTACCAAGAAATTTTGAAGGCTCTTAGCGATAACATGCAGACAAATATCGAGATTACGACAACAACGATTCCTCAGTTGATGGGCTACCAAGATTCCTTTAAGAATATTGAGTCTCAGCAATTGCGTGGAGAGGATGCAATGATTGATGGGACATCTTACCAAATCGTGACATCTGAGCATATGTTAGAAATGCAAAATCTCTTACGTCGTTCATTGGGCAAACCAGAAGTTACCGAATTGGAGACAAATGTAGTCTTGTATGAAAATATTTATGGTCATTTGCCACAAACGGCTGGTTCCGTTGTAAATCAAGAGCAACAAATACAACCAGAACAATAAGAAATGAATACTAAAATCGTAGGAATTTTCCTGCGATTTTTTCAAAGAAATCCGAATAGATAGGTAGGAGGAAAAAATGAAAGCGGAAATCATAGCTGTTGGAACAGAGATTCTAACAGGTCAAATTGTCAATACCAATGCTCAGTTTTTATCTGAAAAGTTGGCTGAAATCGGTGTTGATGTCTACTTCCAAACGGCTGTAGGTGATAATGAGGCTCGTCTCTTATCCTTGTTGGAGATTGCTAAGAATCGTAGCAATCTGGCTATCCTAACAGGAGGATTGGGACCGACAGAGGATGATTTGACCAAACAAACATTGGCCCATTTTCTAGGGCGTGATTTAACTTTTGATGCTCAAGCACAGGCTAAGCTAGATGAGTTTTTGCTCATCGACCGGACTATGCCCGAACTCCAAATAATGAACGCCAAGCTCAAATCGTTGAGGGTTCGATCCCGCTACCTAATGAAACAGGACTAGCAGTCGGAGGCATGATTGAGGTAGCTGGCGTGACCTATGTCGTCCTACCAGGGCCGCCAAGTGAACTGAAACCCATGGTTTTAAATGAACTGTTGCCAAGATTGACAACTGGAGCTAAGTTGTACTCACGTGTGCTTCGTTTCTTTGGCATTGGCGAGAGCCAGCTAGTAACGATTCTATCGGATTTGATTGAAGAGCAGACAGATCCAACCTTGGCCCCTTATGCAAAAACGGGAGAAGTGACTCTGCGTTTGTCTACCAAGGCTACTAGTCAAGAAGAAGCAAGAAAATCTTTGGATCGTCTTGAGGTTCAAATTCTTGCTCGCCAGACTTTTGAAGGTGTTGCTTTAAAGGATATTTGCTATGGTTATGGTGAGGAAACGAGTCTAGCTAGTGTAGTTGTTGAGGAGTTGAAAAAGCAGCATAAAACCATAACAGCTGCAGAAAGCTTAACAGCAGGGCTTTTCCAAGCGACTTTGGCAAATTTTTCGGGAGCATCAACAATCTTTAAAGGTGGTTTTGTCACTTATAGTCTAGAAGAAAAGGCTAAGATGTTAGACATTCCACAAGTAGAGTTGGAGAAACACGGAGTTGTTTCAGCCTTTACAGCGGAAAAAATGGCAGATCAGGCACGGCTTAAAACCCAGTCAGACTTTGGAGTTAGCTTGACAGGTGTGGCTGGTCCGGATAGTCTAGAAGGCCATCCAGCAGGCACAGTTTTTATCGGTTTATCTCAAGCCTCCGGCACAGAAGTTGTTCAAGTCAATATAGCTGGAAGAAGTCGAGCAGATGTTCGTAAAATTGCAGTCATGCATGCTTTTAACTTAGTTCGCAAAGCTTTATTAAGTGACTGACTTTTGATATAATAGAAGAAGGTTCTTAGAATCATTAAAATATAGGAGAACAAAATGGCGAAAAAACCAACAAAAAAATTAGATGAAATTGGGAAAAAATTTGGAGCTGATCGTGAAAAAGCTTTGAATGATGCGCTTAAATTGATTGAAAAAGACTTCGGTAAGGGTTCAATCATGCGCTTGGGTGAACGCGCAGAGCAAAAAGTGCAAGTGATGAGTTCAGGTTCATTGGCACTTGATATTGCACTTGGTTCAGGTGGTTATCCAAAGGGACGTATCATTGAAATCTACGGTCCAGAATCATCAGGTAAGACAACAGTAGCCCTTCACGCTGTAGCACAAGCACAAAAAGAAGGCGGAATTGCAGCCTTTATCGATGCGGAACACGCGCTTGATCCAGCCTATGCAGCAGCTCTTGGTGTTAACATTGATGAATTGCTCTTGTCACAACCAGACTCAGGTGAGCAAGGTCTTGAAATTGCAGGAAAATTGATTGATTCAGGTGCGGTTGACCTTGTGGTTATCGACTCTGTTGCAGCTCTTGTACCTCGTGCAGAAATCGATGGAGATATCGGAGATAGCCACGTTGGTCTTCAAGCTCGTATGATGAGTCAGGCTATGCGTAAGCTCGGAGCTTCTATCAATAAAACAAAGACAATTGCTATTTTCATCAACCAATTGCGTGAAAAAGTAGGGGTTATGTTTGGTAATCCAGAAACAACTCCTGGTGGACGTGCCCTTAAATTCTATGCTTCTGTCCGTTTGGATGTTCGTGGAAGCACACAAATCAAGGGAACTGGTGACCAAAAAGACACTAACGTCGGTAAAGAAACTAAGATTAAAGTTGTGAAAAACAAGGTTGCTCCACCGTTCAAAGAAGCTCTTGTTGAAATCATGTACGGAGAAGGTATTTCTAGAACTGGTGAACTCTTGAAGATTGCTAGTGATTTGGATATCATTCAAAAAGCAGGTGCTTGGTACTCATACAAGGGTGAAAAAATTGGACAAGGATCTGAGAATGCGAAGAAATACTTGGCAGATCATCCAGAAATCTTTGATGAGATTGACCACCAAGTTCGTGTACAATATGGTTTGATTGAAGAGGAAGAAGGCTCTAAAGCAAGTTCAGCAGCAGAAACAAGTTCTAACCAAGAAGTGACTCTTGATTTAGGCGATGCTCTTGAAATCGAAATTGAAGAATAAAAAGAAAAAGTAGCAGAGAACTGCTACTTTTTTGTTTCGTGTTGACTAATGTTCGCTAAAACGTCGATGTTTGATACGAAAGTCGAAGTAATTCTCTTCTTGCAATTTTTGAAAGATGTTCCGATAGGCCTCTTCATCAAAGTGGTCGCCACGATAGAGAATTTCAAAACTCATTCCCTCGTATTCCAAGAAGGCGTTGGCAGTTTTAAAGCCATTTTGTAAGTAAAAGTCCATGCGGGATTTTCTTTGTTCGAGATTGTCACAGTCTTCGTCTAATCGCTCCACTTCAAGAATCATGGTACGCTGGTAAAAATCAATGAGTTTTTCAATGATTTCTCTCCCGTAGCCATGACTGCGGAGATGGGGCATAATGGCAAAAAAGCTGATGTAGAATGCTTTTTGGTTAGCGATAGCAAAAGCAAAGCCGACAAATTCTTCTTCGTTATAAAAGGCGAAAAAGTGGGCGTCATCTCTATCCTGGTAACTTAAAAATTCCTCCAAAGAGACGCGTTCTTCTTCAGGGAAGGCTTCCTTGTTTAATTGTTCCACTTTCTCAAGGTCTGGGAATACATCTGTAATTAACTGACTTGTTAAGCTCATACATACCCTCCTTTTCTGTCACGATTATACCAGATTGTTTACATATAGGCAACGTTTTCTTAAGGAAACTCCCTTGTTCCTCAACTTGAAAGCTGATATAATAGCCATATGAATAAAAAATCAACGGTGGACCTAATTCATGGTCCTATCCTTCCTTCACTGATTAGTTTTGCTTTACCGATTCTATTGTCCAACATCTTTCAGCAACTCTACAATACAGCTGATATTTTGATTGTTGGGCGTTTTTTAGGACAGAATTCCTTGGCGGCAGTCGGAGCTACGACAGCCATTTTTGATTTGATTATTGGATTTGCCCTTGGAGTTGGAAATGGGATGGGAGTTGTTATTGCCCGTCTTTACGGTGCTCGTAATTTTGCTAAGATTAAAGAAGCTGTTGCAGCAACTTGGATTTTGGGTGCCATCCTGAGTGGTCTTGTCATGCTGATGGGTTTCTTCGGCCTTTATCCGCTCTTACAATATCTCGAAACACCTGCAGAAATTCTCCCCCAATCTTATGAATATATTTCCATGATTGTTAGCTGTGTGGGAGTTAGCTTTGCTTACAATCTCTTTGCAGGATTACTACGATCGATTGGTGACAGCCTTGCAGCACTAGCTTTTCTTATCTTTTCAGCCATTATAAATGTCATTCTGGATTTATATTTTATTACACAATTGCAGTTGGGGGTTCAGTCTGCAGGTCTCGCAACCATCATCTCGCAAGGTTTGTCCGCTATTCTCTGTTATTTCTATATTCGCAAGAGTGTTCCAGAGCTTCTTCCAGGTCTCAAACATTTCAAATGGAATAAGGCTCTCTATGTTGACCTTTTGGAACAAGGGTTAGCTATGGGCTTGATGGGTTCAATCGTCTCTATCGGAAGCGTCATTTTGCAATCCTCTGTCAATAGTTTTGGAGCAGTTATTATCAGCGCCCAAACGGCAGCACGTAGAATCATGGCCTTTGCCTTATTGCCGATGACGGCTATTTCAGCTTCCATGACAACTTTTATCTCTCAAAACTTTGGGGCAAAACGTCCCGAACGTATCGTCCAAGGACTTCGTATAGGGAGTTATTTGAGTATGTCTTGGGCAACCTTTGCCTGTGTTTTCCTATTTTTTGCAAGTCCTAGCCTAGTTTCTTTCCTGGCAAGTTCGACAGACGGCTACCTGATTGAAAACGGGACTTTATACCTGCGTATTAGTTCGGTGTTCTATCCATTTTTAAGCCTGTTATTGATCTATAGAAATAGCTTGCAGGGGTTAGGGCAAAAACTCTTGCCCCTCGTATCTAGCTTTATCGAGTTGTTTGGGAAAATTATTTTCGTGGCTTGGATCATCCCTTGGACAGGTTATACTGGAGTTATCCTATGTGAACCGCTACTCTGGGTTGTTATGACCGTTCAACTTTACTTCTCCCTCTCTCAACACCCTTGGATAAAAGAAGGTAAGAAAATCGTGGCAGTCGGTGGAAAATCTTAGCCTGGTTTACAAAAGAAAATCCATTTCCTCTAGTGAAAATCAGCTAGACTTGTGTTATAATAAGAAAGATTAAAATGTGAAAAAAGGAGATTCCTAATGGGACGTAAATGGGCCAATATCGTAGCCAAGAAAACGGCTAAAGATGGAGCTAACTCTAAAGTATATGCAAAATTTGGTGTAGAAATCTATGTGGCAGCTAAAAAAGGTGAACCAGATCCAGAACTAAACACTGCTTTGAAATTTGTTATCGATCGTGCTAAACAAGCGCAAGTGCCAAAACACGTGATTGATAAGGCTATCGATAAAGCAAAAGGAAACACAGACGAAACCTTTACAGAAGGTCGTTACGAAGGGTTCGGACCAAATGGTTCAATGCTTATCGTGGATACCTTGACTTCAAACGTGAACCGTACAGCTGCCAATGTACGTGCTGCCTTTGGTAAAAATGGTGGGAACATGGGAGCTTCAGGTTCAGTATCTTACCTCTTTGACAACAAAGGAGTCATCGTATTTGCTGGTGATGACGCTGATGCTATCTTTGAACTCTTGCTTGAAGCAGATGTCGATGTAGATGATGTAGAAGCAGAAGAAGGAACAATCACTGTTTATACAGCTCCAACTGACCTTCACAAGGCTATTGTGGCTTTGCGTGAATCTGGTATCGAAGAATTCCAAGTGACAGAACTTGAGATGATTCCTCAATCAGAAGTTGAGTTGTCAGGTGAAGATTTGGAAACATTTGAAAAACTTTACAGCGTACTTGAAGACGACGAAGACGTACAAAAGATCTATACCAATGTAGATGGATTCTAATAAAAAAGCGAACAGCTATCAAGCCTGTTCGCTTTTTAGTTATATTAGACTTTCACTCCATCATCAGTTTGCTCTGTTCTGTCTAATCCTAGGGCAAATTTACGGATGAGAAGAAACTGACCATTTTCCTGTTTTACGAAAGTCAGTACAACTGTCTTAGTATTAGAACCGAGTGAGACATAGGAGATTTTTTTAATCTCGTAGTCACCTGAGGTTGACTCAATTTCAGAATCCGGTTGGCCATGCTTGCTGATAATATCTTTGTAGTTGGAGCCCCCTTTTCCTCTGTTTGCAGTATCACCTTCTATCAAAGCATCGAATTGTTCCTTGGTCCAAGTGAAGGAATCGGTATCTTCCGTATCCTCTTGATCATTATCCTCATCTGATCTATAATCTGGCAATTTTCCAAATTCCTCATCCTCTGTTAAAGAGGTTAAACTTCTGTATGGGTGACGAAAATTTCTAGTCAGGTCGGTAAAAACACCAGAAGGGAGTACTTGCGTTGTCAAAACAAGGAAAATGGATCCAATGCCTAGGGCGGTTCCAATAATCGCCAATATTTTACGGTTCTGGAGATTGAGGATGATACCAAAAACACCTAGACCTATTGCAATAATAGCAAAGAAAAAAGATAGTACGCTGATAATTGGCAACCAGGATCCGAGAAGTGCAAGGGTTCCCAAGATGATAGCAATGATTCCTAAGATTTTCTCTTCTTTTTGTTTCATTTGTGGCTTTCTCATTTCTAGTCAGGGTGGAATCTTATCCGTGTAAGATAGTGTTTATTATAGATAAAATGAGCCCTAATGTCAATTTTAAATAAAATAGTTCTCATAGGAACTTTTTTCTTGACATCCTATTTGAAAAGTGATAAAATAGTTCTCATGAAAACCAATTGGTTCTCTAGAGAACTATTTATATGTAAAAAGGAGCAATCATGGATAAAGCCAATGTTAGCTCTTTTAAACGTTTTTGGTCATCAGGTTCACCTTATGGTGCAACAGGAAGCCAAGCGTTGTGGTATTGAATTTATGGGCGGACCGCAGGGCCAAGTTATACGATTTTTTTAGACTATCGTGAGGAGTCTGAACAGGCGGTGTTAATCAAGGATATTGAGCAGGAACTCAATATCACCAAGTCAGTCGCCAGCAATCTAGTGAAGCGTATGGTACAAAAATGGTTTGGTGGAATTGGAAGTGAGTCCAAATGACAAGAGAGCCAAGTACGTTCGATTGACGGATAAAATCACGCTCTCAGATGAAGCCAATCAAGTCTTTCTTTGATCGAATTGACCGTAGTCTACTTGATGGAATTTCTGAGGAAAAAAACTAGCTGTTTTTTGAAGAAGTCATGGGTCTACTACAGGCTAATGTAGATAAAAATAGGGAGGTAAGAATGAAGAAACTCGCTAAACGTATCACAGGAAAAGAGTGGGGAATGATTCTCTTGACTGTCCTCTTTACCTGTTTCTCGGTCTATCTAGAGTTAGAAGTACCGACTTACATTTCAGAAATTACAGAACTACTTGGAACTCCAGGTACGCAGTTGGACGCACTTTGGTCACCAGCCATTAAGATGATAGGCTTGTCTCTACTTGCTTTTCTCTCATCCGTTACTGTTGGATTTTTTGCCGCTCGCGTTGCAGCGTCTTACACAACTCATTTACGAAGTGATATTTTTAATCGTGTTCTAGATTTCTCGCAGACAGAGATCAAACGTTTTTCAATCCCAAGTCTCTTGACTCGGACGACTAATGATATCACACAGGTTCAGATGCTTTTTACCATGGGACTCCAGGTGGTCACTCGTGGACCAATCATGGCTATCTGGGCCATTGGAAAAATCCTTGGCAAATCTGAATACTGGCTCTGGGCAGTAGTGGTTGCTGTTATCGTCAATGTTCTGATGACAACAGTTCTCATGACGCTAGCCTTCCAAAACAATCTGTTATCCAGAAATTGACAGATAAACTCAATAGTATCACTCGTGAAAGTTTGACAGGGATTCGAGTGGTTCGTGCTTACAATGCTGAAGATTATCAAGATGAAAAATTCGAAGCAGCCAATGAGGAAGTCACTCGTCTCAATCTCTTTGTCAATCGATTGATGGCTATTATGAATCCTATTATGATGGCGATTTCGAGCGGTTTGAGTCTAGCCATTTACTGGATTGGTGCCTATATCATCAATGATGCTAGCCTGACAGACCGTCTACCACTCTTTAGTGATATGGTGGTCTTCATGTCTTATGCTATGCAGGTCGTGATGGGCTTCTTGCTTATGGGTGCTCTCTTTATCGTCCTTCCTCGTACCTTGGTTTCTGCAGGACGTATCAATCAAGTGCTAGACTTGCATTCTTCTATTGAAAATCCTAGTCAACCACAGACGGCAGATTCTTCTATTCAAGGTCAAGTAGAGTTCCGTGATGTCACCTTCCGCTATTCTAAAAACTCAGAAGCAGTTGTGGAACATGTCAGCTTCAAGGCAGAAGCTGGTCAAACGGTCGCCTTTATCGGTTCAACTGGTTCTGGTAAATCTACGCTTGTGAACCTCTTGCCTCGTTTTTATGATGTATCTGATGGGGAAATCCTAGTAGACGGTGTCAATGTGCAGGATTATGATTTGGAAGATTTGCGGAATAAAGTCGGCTATATCCCACAAAAAGCAGTCCTTTTCTCTGGAGATGTCAAGGGCAATCTCGACTTTGGTAAGAGTCCAGAAACTCCGCTAAGCGAGACTGCTATGTGGCAAGCTCTTGAGTTGGCCCAGTCTAAAAGCTTCATCGAAGATAAGGAAGCAGGTCTAGCTTCAGAAGTGGCTCAAGGTGGGACTAACTTCTCCGGAGGTCAAAGACAACGTTTGGCTATTGCGCGTGCCTTGGCTCGTAAACCAGAAATTCTCATTTTTGATGATTCATTCTCGGCCTTGGACTACAAGACTGACCGTATCTTGCGCCAAGAACTAGCTGAAAAAACGCAATCTATGACCAAGTTGATCGTTGCCCAACGTATCTCAACCATCATGGATGCAGACTTGATCTTAGTCTTAGATCAGGGTAAAGTCGTGGGACAAGGCACCCACAAGGAACTTCTTGCTACTAACGAAGTTTACCAAGAAATTGCCTATTCACAACTATCTAAGGAGGAATTGGAACATGGAAAATAAGAAGATGTCCTTTTGGAAACAATATAAACCTTTTCTAGCAGGTCTCCAACTTCCTCTACTAGTTGCAGTTGTGGCTGCTGTATGTTCAAGTATCATCACTGTTTATGGACCAACTAAGATTAAGGAAATCACCAACTTGATTTCAGATGGTTTGGCTACAGAAATCGATTTGGTAGCTGTGTCAAGTATCGCCAGCTTTTTAGCTGTTTTGTATGTGCTTGGTGCCATTCTCAACTATACTCAAGCCTATATCTTTTCAACGAGTATCCAACATTTTTCAAAACGCTTGCGGACGGCCATTGCTGAAAAAATTAATCGTCTGCCACTTGCTTATTTTGACCGTCATTCTCAAGGAGATACTCTCTCTCGTGTAACCAATGACGTCGATACGGCGGCTCAGTCCCTCAACCAAAGTCTGGGAACAGTTCTCTCAGCTAGCTTTCTACTGATTGCTGTTTTGATTACCATGTTTGGCATGAACTGGATTTTGGCATTGGTAACAGTTGTTTCAACACTTGTAGGTTTTGCTGCGGTTTCAGTGATTATGGCTAAGTCACAGGGTTACTTTAAAGCCCAACAAAGCAACCTAGCAGCTGTCAATGGTTATGTGGAAGAAATGTACTCTGGTCACAATGTGGTGACCAGCTATAACGCTGTGGATACTACTAAAGAAACATTCGCAGGATTGAATCAAGACCTACATGATAGTATTTGGAAATCTCAATTTATTTCTGGAATCATGATGCCAGCAATGATCTTTGTTGGGAACTTTAGCTATGTTTTGGTGATCATCGTCGGTGCAGTCTTAGCTCTTGAAGGACATATCAGTATTGGTATCATCGTAGCCTTCATGGTTTATGTTCGTACCTTCTCTCAACCCTTATCACAGATTGCCCAAGGGATTACCAGCTTACAACAAGCCAGTGCAGCTATGACCCGTGTCTTTGAATTTCTAGGTGAAGCTGAGATGGAAGACGAATCTCATAAGGAAACACAATTGTCTGGTATGAAGGGTGAAGTAGTCTTTGATCAAGTTTCCTTTGGTTACACACCTGAGCGAACCATCATTCATGACTTTTTCTGCGACAGCTCATGCAGGGCAAAAGGTTGCCATTGTTGGACCAACTGGAGCTGGGAAGACGACTATTGTTAATCTTTTGATGAAATTTTATGAGATTGATAAAGGAAGCATTCGCATTGATGGTGTGGATACCAAGAAGATGAAACGTTCAGAAGTGCACGATGCCTTTTCAATGGTCTTGCAGGATACTTGGCTCTTTGAAGGAACCATTCGTGATAATCTCATCTACAACCAAACAGGGATTAGTGATGAACGAATGATTGAAGCAGCAAAAGCAGTCGGAATCCACCACTTTATCATGACTCTACCAGATGGCTACGATACTGTTTTAGATGATACAGTGACCTTGTCAGTCGGACAGAAACAGCTCTTAACCATTGCTCGTGCCCTTCTCAAAGATGCTCCGCTCTTGATTCTTGATGAAGCGACATCTTCAGTCGACACACGTACAGAGGAGTTGATTCAGAAAGCCATGGACCGTTTGATGGAGGGACGTACGTCCTTTGTCATCGCCCATCGCTTGTCAACTATCCGTAATGCTGATTTGATTCTTGTCATGAAAGATGGAAATATCGTTGAGCAAGGCAATCATGAGGAACTCATGGCTCAAGGTGGTTTCTATGCTGACCTCTACAACAGTCAATTTACAGAAGACCAAGCAGAAGAATTGTAATCCAAAAGAAGGCTTGACGGCCTTCTTTTTCTGCACTATACTAGAGTAGGAGATGCTAGTAGGCTTCTTGTGTAAAATCTAAAAATAACGAGAAAATATATGAAAAACTATCAAGAGTGGTATGACAAGAGGAAATCAAGTCTTCTTCGACATCCACGACTATTGCAATTGATGCGAGTCTTTAATCGCATGATGACAGTTCTGATGCCCTTGGCATACTTGACCTTGTTGGGGACAAGCTTTATGAGCAAGGGATTGGGAAAAGAATTTGCCACCTATATCTTAGTGCCAGCTTCTGGCTTTGTCCTATTGACGCTTATTCGCAAGTGGATCAATCAACCACGTCCTTATGAAGCTTGGGAAATTGTCCCGCTACTAGATAAGGACAGCTCTGGGAATTCAATGCCTAGTCGCCACGTCTTTTCAGCAACCATCATTTCCATGGCTTGCCTGCACGCAAATCTGCCTGCAGGGTTGGTTTTGTTGGTCTTATCAGCTCTTCTCGGTCTGGTGCGAGTCTTGGGTGGTGTTCATTATCCCAAGGATGTTCTAGTTGGCTATGCCTGTGGGCTCATCTGGGGAATTCTCTTCTTTATTTTGTAAAAAGCAAAGCAAGTGGGCTTGGCCTCGTAACCACTTACGGGTCAAAAATGACCACTTGCTTTTTTGCCCTGTAAAGTCTTTTTGGGCTTTGGTATAGTAGATGCAGAAAGGAGATAGGGATGAAGTTACGAATCGAGATTGATAGTGAAATTAACTGAGACAGAGATTGTCATCAAGGCTGCAGCCCTGACAGATGAAATAGCTGATTTGCAACGACTCTTGCAAGAAACCAAAGGCTCCTAGGTTGATCTTTTTTATAAGGGGACGGGGAGTATTACTTAGACTTGTCAGAAATTCTCTTTTTTTGAGACGGAAGGCAACAAGATCTACGCCCATACCCAGAAAAGAAGCCTACGAGGTTCGACTCAAACTTTATGAGTTAGAGGCTATCCTGCCTCGCTATTTCAGTCAGGGTATCCAAGTCGACCATTGCCAATCTTCGGCAGGTCTACTCGGTGGACAAAGTCCTTCTCAGGTACAGGGAACTATTTCCTTTTATCAGACCCACAAGGAGGTGCACGTGTCACGGCACTACCAATCCCTCCTAAAAAGAAAAATCTAAGAAACATGAGGTAAGAAGATGAAAAAGAAAGCATTTGGTATTGTGTTGCTAGTATTGGCAGCTTTAGTATTGTTACAGGGAAATTTTTGGAATTCCCTTCACTTGAAGGGAAGATTTGGCCCTTGATTGGTATTGGATTTTTTTGCCTATCAATCAGTTGAGGCAATCCTTCGTCGTCACTTTCACTTCAGCCTCTTTTACAGCCCTAGTGGCCCTATTGATTGCTAATCACTTTTTATGACATTTTACCGATTCCCCAATCAATCACTGTTCTGGGCAGGTGTTCTAATCGTGCTTGGAGTTAGTATGCTGACTCATACTAACAGAACTTGGAATGGGAAAAAAAATGGTGGTATGACGGTGAAAAGACCATTCTGACAGACAAAGGAAGTAGCCTTTTGGTAGCGGAACTTTTTACAAGCAGAACCAAGATTTGGTAGAAGACGAGTTTGAAGTCGGATTTGGGAATGCCAAGATTTATTATGACAATGCAGAGATGTTAGGTGATAGCGCAACCTTGAAAATAGAAGTCGGATTTGGGAATGCAGTTATCTATGTGCCCCAACACTGGAGAGTGGATCTTAAGGTGGAAACTTTCTGTGGTGCAGCCAAGGCAGATGCTCCTGTAGCTCCCAACCAGCAAAAACCCTTGATTATCCGTGGAGACGTGGCATTTTGGGAAAACTCGGGAGTTGTCTACGTCAAATAAAAAAAGTCTTCCAATTCCCTTGCCAAAATGGAGAAAGTGTGATAACATAGTACGGTATGTGGTGCTAGCACATCCGCTATATTAGATCTAATAGGAGGAAAACACAATGGCTAAAGTATGTTACTTTACAGGTCGTAAGACTGTATCAGGAAACAACCGTTCACACGCGATGAACCAAACTAAACGTGCCGTAAAACCAAACCTTCAAAAAGTTACTGTTCTTATCGATGGTAAACCTAAAAAAAGTTTGGGCTTCAGCTCGTGCTTTGAAATCAGGAAAAGTAGAACGCGTTTAATAAACATGAAAAGACCGATGAGGTCTTTTTCTTTTGCTCGAAAGCTAAAATCATTTGAAAAATCAAGCAAAAATCCGATGATACATCATTCTGCTTTTACAGTTGGGCTGAAATATGATAAAATAGAGTATCAACTAGTTGAGGTAAAAAAATGACTGTAAAAAAATTAATACAAAAAGATGGTCAAGTCGAACTAACAGATGATGTGATCGCTACTGTTGTAGGTGGTGCAGCAACTGAAATTTTTTTGGTGTAGTCGGTATGGCTAGTAAAAATGCCCTCAAAGATAATTTTCAAGCCCTTCTTGGTAAGGAAAAATTATTCAAAAAGGTGTAGTCGTTAAAGCAGCTGAAGACGGTAGTATTGCAGTTGATGTATATACTGTTTTGAGCTACGGTACAAAAATCAGCGAAGTTTCAAAAAACATCCAAGAGCGTGTTCGCTTTAGTTTGGAAAATCAACTTGGAATCACTGCTCAAACTGTGAATGTCTACATTCAAATATCAAAGTTGTAGGAGAATAATCGTGTCAAATATTACTACAAGCTTATTTCAAGAAATGGTACAGGCTGCTTCAACTCGTTTGAACAAGCAAGCCGAATATGTCAATTCATTGAACGTCTTCCCAGTTCCAGATGGAGATACAGGAACAAACATGGGAATGACCATTGAAAATGGAGCTAAAGAAGTAGCTGACAAACCAGCATCAACAGTTGGAGAAGCAGCAAGCATCTTAGCTAAAGGTCTTTTGATGGGTGCGCGTGGAAACTCAGGAGTTATCACTTCTCAACTTTTCCGTGGATTCTCACAAGCTATCAAGGAAAAAGATGAACTTACAGGTCAAGATTTGGCCCTTGCCTTCCAATCTGGTGTAGAAGTAGCCTACAAGGCTGTTATGAAGCCAGTTGAAGGAACTATCCTGACTGTATCACGTGGAGCTGCCATCGGTGCTAAGAAAAAAGCAGAGCAAACAGATGACGCAGTTGAAGTTATGCGTGCGGCCTTAGAAGGAGCTAAAGCAGCTCTTGCTAAAACTCCTGAAATGCTTCCAGTTTTGAAGGAAGTTGGAGTTGTGGACTCAGGTGGTCAAGGTTTGGTCTTCATCTATGAAGGTTTCCTTTCAGCTCTTACTGGTGAATACAGCGCTTCTGAGGACTTTGTTGCTACTCCAGCAAACATGAGTGAGATGATCAATGCTGAACACCACAAGTCTGTAGCTGGACATGTGGCAACAGAAGACATTACTTTTGGTTACTGTACTGAAATCATGGTTGCCCTCAAACAAGGCCCAACTTATGCTAAAGACTTTGACTACGAAGAATTCCGTAACTACTTGAACGATCTTGGAGACTCTCTACTTGTTGTCAATGACGATGAAATCGTTAAAGTTCACGTCCATACAGAAGACCCAGGACTTGTCTTGCAAGAAGGTCTTAAATATGGTAGCTTGGTCAAGGTTAAAGTCGATAACATGCGTAACCAACACGAAGCGCAAGTAGAAAAAGAAGCAGCTCAAGTTAGCAAGCCAGCTGAAGAAAAAGAATATGCCCTTATCGCAGTAGTAGCTGGACAAGGTTTGGCAGACATCTTCCGTGCACAAGGTGTGGACTATGTCATCGAGGGCGGACAAACCATGAACCCTTCTACAGAAGACTTTGTCAAGGCTGTTGAGAAAGTCAATGCTCGCAATATCATCTTCTTGCCAAACAACAAAAATATCTTCATGGCAGCTCAATCTGCAGCTGAAGTATTGGAACAACCAGCTGTTGTGGTAGAAGCTCGTACAATTCCTCAAGGATTGACTAGTCTTCTTGCCTTTGACCCAAGCAAATCAATCGAAGAAAACAAAGAACGCATGACTGCAGCCCTTGGCGATGTCATCAGTGGTAGTGTAACAACAGCCGTTCGTGATACAACTATCGATGGTTTGGGAAATCCATGAAAATGACAATCTTGGTATGGTTGATGGTAAAATCCTCGTATCAAACCCTGATATGCACCAAACATTGACTGAAACATTGAAACATATGTTGGACGAAGACAGTGAAATCGTAACTTTCTATGTCGGAGAAGACGGAAGTGAAGAATTGGCTAACCAAATTGCTCAAGAAATCGCAGAAGAATTCGAAGATGTCGAAGTAGAAATCCACCAAGGTCAACAACCAGTTTACCCATATCTTTTCAGTGTGGAATAAAGATTAAATAATAGAAAAAAAGAAAGTTGAGAAATCAACTTTTCTTTTTTTGTGACATTGTCATATTTCCTCATGACAGAAGCTTCTAGTGACACAACCTTCAAAGAATTATAATAGATGTATCAAATGGAGGAAGAAAAAATGAAACATAAAGTAATTGTCGCAATGAGTTTAGTAGCAGCAGGAGTCATGACTTATCTCATGTTTTCAGGATTGGATGAAGGCTTCTACCATTTTCCTTGGGAGCTATTTGCAGGATTTGGCATGATGTCTTGGTTGATCCGAGAAGGTTTGAAATTGGTCTCAGATGTGAAAAAGGAGTTTGAAAAATGAAACATAAAGTAATTATCGCAATGAGTTTAGTAGCAGCAGGAGTCATGACTTATCTCATGTTTTCAGGATTGGACGAAGGCTTCTATCATTTTCCTTGGGAGTTATTTGCAGGATTTGGCATGATGTCTTGGTTGATCCGAGAAGGTTTGAAATTGGTCTCAGATGTGAAAAAGGAGTTTGAAAAATGAAAAAAGCGATTCTCTATCTTTTTATTGCACTATCACTAGTGGTATGGTTGGTCGAAATGTTTACAGGGTGGTTTGACCAAGCCTTCCTTCACCAAGTCATTCGTGGTGCCTGGGGTCTAGGATTTATGATTTTTATCGCCTTTCCGATGGGGAAGGAGTGGTTGAAAAGGAGAATATCATGAACATGATTAAAGGTAGAAAGCCTAAATAAAACCATCAAGGGCAAGGCTATTTTGAAGGATATTTCCTTTGAGGTAGCAGAGGGCGAATGCGTCGCCTTGATTGGTCCCAAATGGTGCCGGTAAGACAACACTCTTGGATTGTTTGCTTGGGGATAAGCTAGTCACCAGCGGTCAAATATCTATCCAAGGCTTGCCAGTGACGAGTTCTCAGTTAGACTATATTAGAGGCTACCTCCCTCAAGAAAATGTCATCGTTCAGAAATTAAAGGTCAAAGAGTTGATTGCTTTCTTTCAAAGCATTTACCCAAATCCCTTGAACAACCAGGAGATCGATCAACTATTGCAGTTTGACAAGCAACAAAAAGAACAATTGGCAGAAAAATTGTCAGGTGGGCAAAAGCGTCTTTTCTCTTTTGTCTTGACCTTGATTGGCCGACCAAAACTTGTCTTTTTAGATGAGCCAACTGCGGCCATGGATACCTCAACCCGCCAACGTTTTTGGGAAATTGTTCAGGACCTAAAAGCGCAGGGGGTCACCATTCTCTATTCGTCCCATTATATCGAAGAGGTAGAGCATACAGCGGACCGAATCTTGGTCTTGAATAAGGGAGAGTTGATTCGCGATACAACACCTCTAGCCATGCGCAGTGAGGAGATTGAAAAGCACTTTATCCTACCTCTAGCATACAAGGAAGTTGTCGAACAGTCTAAACTTGGTTGAAAACTGGTCACAAAAACAAGATGCTTTGCAAGTAGTTACACGTGAAGCGGATGCTTTTTGGCAACTGTTAGTGCAAGCAGGATGTAGGATTCAAGAAATTGAAGTCAATAACCGTAGTTTGCTAGATACAATCTTTGAAGAAACACAAAAAGGAGATGACTAAGATGAAACGATGGATCGCACTAAACAAGATAGAATTTCTATTGACCAAACGACAATTAGTCTATTATCTATTATCCGTAGGGATGCCGACAGCCTTCTATTTATTCTTTTCAGGCATGTACCAGGACACACCAGGTGGGACCAGCTAATTTTTATGCGCGACTACCTCATCTCCATGACGGCCTTTTTTTCCATGATGTCGACAGCTATGTTTTTCATTCCCAGCTGTTTTACATACCGATAAAATCAACAACTGGCAGAAAACATTACGCCATACTCCAGTAAATATGGTAGAATATTATCTATCAAAGATAACAAGTATGATGGTTGATTATTTGGTTTCAATCCTGGTTGTTTTCTCAGTTGGGCACTTGGTCAGAGGTGTGGATATGCCTCTAGGAAGCTGGATTGGGGCTGCGCTCTTGCTGATTGCGGGAAGTATAGCCTTTGTAGCGCTTGGCTTGACCTTGACTCTCTTGCCGACTAGTCAGCTGATGTCTGTCGTGGGCAATCTTCTCTATCTAGGCTTGGCTGTTTTAGGCGGACTCTGGATGCCCATCTCTTTATTTCCAGACTGGATGCAAGCAATCGGGAAGTGCCTACCAACTTATCAGTTGATGGAGTTGCTCAAGACCTTCTTAAACGAGGGTGGCATCAATTTATCAGCCACAGTTTATCTACTTGTTTTTTCAGCAGTTTTGTTTGGTTTGACCATTTACCTTCAAGGTCATAAGGAGAATGCTTAATGCTTGAAAGACTGAAAAAGCATACATTATATGTTTTGGGCCAGTTTGATTTTTATGGTTTTTCCCATCGTTCCTGTAGTGACTGGGGAGCTTCCTAGCTGGCATTTATTGATTGATATTCTATTTGTTTTGGCTTACTTAGTCGTTTTAACTACAAAGAGTCAGCGTTTATCCTGGCTCTGTTGGATTATCATGCTAGCCTACGTAGCTGGGTATACCGCCTTTGTTGCTGTTAATTATATCTGGTTCTTCTTTTTCCTATCCAATCTTTTAATTTATCATTTCGGCGTACGTAGTTTTAATTCTTTACATGTCCGAACTTTTCTCCTTGCTCAAGTCCTTGTTGTGGGGCAACTTTTGATTTTTCAGGAAAGTCGAAGTTGAGTTTCTAGTCTATCTGCTTGGAATTATTACTTTTGTCGATTTGATGACTTTTGGTTTGGTTCGGATTCGAATTGTAGAGGATTTGAAAGAAGCTCAGGCTAAGCAAAATGCCCAGATAAATCTATTGCTTGCTGAAAATGAACGTAGTCGTATCGGTCAGGATTTGCATGATAGTCTGGGACATACCTTTGCGATGCTGAGTGTCAAGACAGATTTAGCCTTGCAGTTATTTCAGATGCAGGCCTATCCACAGGTGGAAAAGGAATTAAAAGAAATTCACCAGATCAGCAAAGATTCCATGAATGAAGTGCGAACCATTGTGGAAAATCTGAAATCACGGACCCTAGCTTCAGAGCTTGAGACTGTCAAAAAGATGCTAGAGATTGCTGGGATTGAAGTTCAGGTTGACAATCAGTTGGACAAGGCTAGTTTGACCCAAGATGTGGAGTCGACAGCTGCTATGATTTTGTTAGAACTGGCGACCAATATCATCAAGCATGCCAGAGCTAAAAAAGCCTATCTAAAACTGGAACGTACAGATCAGGAATTGGTCCTGACAGTTAGAGATGACGGGAAAGGATTTGCAAACTGTAAAAGGGAATGAACTTCATACAGTCCGTGACCGTGCAGCAGCCTTCTCAGGTCAAGTAGAGCTGGTCAGTTTGAAAAGATCCCAACAGAGGTGCGCGTGCATCTGCCTTATAAGGAGAGAAAGTAGATGAAAGTATTAGTCGCAGAAGATCAAAAGTATGCTGAGAGATGCCATGTGCCAGCTCTTAAGCTTTTCAACCAGATGTGGAGACTGTCTTGCAGGCGAAAAAAATGGAGCTGAAGCTATCGAGGTTTTGGGGAAAAGAAGCAGTAGATATTGCCATCCTTGACGTCGAAATGCCAGTCAAGACAGGGACTCGAAAGCACTCGAGTGGATCAAACAAGAAGTGCCTGAAACCAAGGTGGTTATCGTTACGACCTTTAAACGCCCAGGTTATTTTTGAACGAGCGGTCAAAAGCAGGAGTCGACGCCTATGTCTTGAAGGAGCGAAGCATCGCTGAACTCATGCAAACCCTGCATACGGTGTTAGAGGGACGCAAGGAATATTCTCCAGAGCTGATGGAAGTCATGATGACCCATCCCAATCCCTTGACCGAGCAGGAAGTTGCTGTCTTGCATGGAGTAGCACAGGGGCTGTCCAACCAAGAAATTGCGGACAAGCTCTACCTCTCAAACGGTACCGTCCGTAATTACATGACCAATATCCTCTCCAAACTAGGCGCCAGCAACCGAACCGAAGCAGCCAAAACTGCCGAAGAAGAAGGCTGGTTGTGAGGGGGAGAGAAAGAAAAAATCTCTTAGAAATGAATCTAAGAGTTTTTTGTAGTTATGTGACTCGCACCTAACGGAGCGAGACGGAGTGAAAAGTCACATAAAGAAAAAGGCTGGAGAATCCAACCTTTCTCTATTTATTCAGCTAAGAGCACTTCTTTGATGGTTTGTTTTTGGAGTTTTTCTGTTGGATAGATAAAAAGAGGCTTTCATAAACCACAGCAAAAACCGATCAAAGGTCCAGAAAGCAAACATTCCCAATCAAAGTGATGCTCAATCTTTTCAGGAACCGTATCTTTGATTATACCAATCAAAGATTTCCATGATACCGTATTGATAAGCCGTCCCTAAAAACAAATCCTAGATAAGCCCAAAAACGATAGGGAGCGAGAATATGACCCTTTGGCATTCACGATCGGTGTAGCCAAAGGCCTTCATAAGAGCCAAGGTTTCGCGACTTTCTGAGACCACAATCCCCAATGACAAAAAGAGAATCGAGAAAGAAAGGATCAAGCCAATCATGATCATCATGGTTTGGATGATGTCATCTGTGTAGTCCCTTAGGCCAAAGGACAATTGAACCATGGCCGCAAAAACACATAGAGCCAAAGACTACAAAAAACAGGATCGATTTTCTTCCCCAAATCAGTGACGAAGACAGCTCTTTTAGGAAGGCTTTTCTCTTTCTTAGGAGCCCTCTTTCTCCTTTCGACCTTGATTGGTGTTGGAGATTTTTTCAATAAGCGAAGAGCCGGCGTTTGTAGTTGTCTTCTAGCATAACTAATCGCGAGAATCATAAAAAATGCCGTTGGAAGGATCACCAAAGCAAGCAAGAGCTGCCAATGAAAATGAATGGTGATTTCTGGCAGAATCCCCTTCTCATTACGAAAGTCATAAAAATGTCCCATCATAAGAAAAGAAGCGAAATAGCCAAGAAGAGCCCCAACACCAAAACTGAGTCCAAAAGCCCAAAATCGTTTCGCCAACTGGCCATTGCTGTAGCCCAAAGCCTTTTAAAATTCCTAATTGTTCCTTGTGGTCGTCAACAAATTGTTTGATATAAAAACACATGAGAAGGACCGACGTCAAGGACAAGACGACCCCACTGACCATGGCCACCATCCAAGAAAGCGAAACCTGGGCATCATAGTAGGTCTGAATCATGGGATTGGTTTTCGAAATCTCTAATTGCTCGATGTCCAAGTAAAAAAATTTAAGAAGAGATTGGCCACAAAGACCGCACAAGCCCCAATGATGCTGACGACAACTAATTTTTCGAATATCTTTTACTGAAAAACATGGCTTACCATCCAATCTCATAAGCAGTCTGAGGCTGATCATTGGTCACAACTTCGGTAATCTTGCCACTATTGACTCGAATGATGGTTCTGGCCATATCCGCAATATTTTTGGTTGTGCGTCACCATGATGAGGGTAAAGCCGAGCTTTTTCCTTCAGTTTCCAGATATAGTCGAGAATCTTGCGCCCTGTTTCTTCATCGAGGGCTCCCGTCGGCTCATCTAAGAAAAAGAATCTCTGGCTTTTTTTGGCCAAGGCCCGAGCAATAGAGACTCTCTGCTGTTCCCCACCCGACAATTCACTCGGATACTTGTCTAGCTTATCGCCAAGTCCCCAAATCTTCTATGATCTGCAAAAAGTCATGATTGTTTGCCAGGTCTGCCCCCATCTTTACATTCTGTTTGACTGTCAGATTAGGCAATAAATAATACTGCTGGAAAATAAAGGCAATCTTTTCACGTCTAAAGGCTGTCAATTGAGCATCCGCGAGTTGTGATAAATCTTGCCCTTGAATGAGGATATGCCCCTCATCTACCTTTTCTAAGCCTGATAACACGTTTAAGAGAGTTGACTTTCCCGATCCAGAAGGGCCGAGGATAACCACATTATCCTGGTCTTGAATCTGCAAGTCAATCCCTTTTAAAACCTTGGTTTGGCCGTAACTTTTGTGAATATTTTCTAGTTGAATCATTTTTTTCCTACCATTTCTTTGATGAGCGATTGACAAACCTCTGTCAGTAATCCAATTACTTCTTCCATGCTGAATTGATAAATACCAGAAGCAACCATAGAGGCCATCCCGTGTGAGTAGATAAATAGATGCTGGTACAATCGACTAGCCTCCTCTACAGTCAAAGGATAGTCTGCGACAATCGAATCCAGAACCAATTGGTAACTATGATCCTTCATGGGAAGAAAATCTTGAAAGCGACGAATGGGATCTTTACTAGGATTTTGGAAAAGCAATTGAAAGAGTTGAGGCTCTTTTGAGGCGAAAAGGATATAAGCAACCCCGACAGATCGAAAAGGCTTCTCATCTTCTAAGGCCTTGCGAATATACTCCACCACGACCATTTCCGCAGCACCAATAACCTCTGCTTGTAACTCAGACATATTAGCAAATTGCCCAAAAATGACTCTCGGTGTGGCTCCCAGTTTCTCCGCTAATGCTCTAGCTGTCAAACTAGCCATTCCCTCTTCTCTCACCAATTGTAAAGCTGTCCCAATCATAGCCTCTTTACTAAATTTAACCTTGGGTGGCATAAGACTCCTTTCGCGCAACATCTGTTGCGCAACACTTGTTGCATAAAAGGATACCATAAAAAAGAAAGACTTGTCAAGAAAAAACTGTAAAACACAAAACAAAAAAACAGCGGACTTTTTATTTCTTTGCTATCCAGCCGATGGCATCGATTGGTGGGTTTTCGGTATCAATCCAGATGAATTCAATCTCGATTTCACCATTTTTAAACTTGGTCAATCGATTACTATTGATTTCTAGTTCGTTGAGTCGTTGACCTGTCAATACTTCTCGTTCCTTCAATTGGAAAAGTTAAAGGGAACTAATACAAATCTTCAAGACTTCTGTATTCTATAACTTCATTCTTTATGATACTCTTTTTAAATTCAAAATGATTCAATGGATTATCGATTAATACTAACTTTGGAATGTCATCTAGATTGGTAACCAAGGATAAAAATAAAAATCCGATTGAAAACTCCTTGGTTTTTTCAAATTCTTTGGCAGTCAAACGCACACGCCCCTTAGATTTTTTTGCCACCAACCTTTTTCGATTATGTCAAAATAAGGATCAAATAAATCCATTCTATTCTTTACAACCCCAGTTGTTTCAGCAATTCCCCCAAAAAACACGGTTCATCACCGTGTTTCTGTGTTTATTTCACCAACTTCTTCATCTCATCAATACGTGCTACGGTCGCGTCGTATTTAGCTTGGTAGTCGGCTTGTTTGTCGCGTTCTTTTTGAACGACTTCTGGTTTGGCATTGGCTACGAAGCGTTCGTTAGAGAGCTTCTTACCGACCATATCCAGTTCTTTTTGCCATTTAGCCAGTTCCTTGTCGAGACGAGCCAGTTCTTCTTCGACATTGAGGAGGTCTGCCAGTGGCAAGTAGATTTCTGCTCCTGTGATGACGCTTGACATAGCGAGTTCAGGTGCAGGGATGTTTGATGCGATTTCCAAGTGTTCTGGATTTGTGAAGCGTTTGATGTAGTTGACATTGCTGTTAAAGAAGGCTTCCAAGTCGCTATCGCTTGTCTTAACAAGGATCGTGATTGGCTTGCTTGGTGCTACGTTTACTTCCGCACGCGCATTACGAACAGCACGGATCAAGTCTTTGAGGCTTTCTACACCAGTGTGGGCAGCAAGGTCTTCAAAGGCTGGGTTGACAGTTGGGTATTCTGCTGTAACGATAGAGCCTTCTGAGATTTGTCCGAAAGATTTCCTCTGTCACGAATGGCATGATTGGGTGAAGGAGACGAAGGATCTTGTCCAAAGTATAAAGGAGAACAGAACGTGTGATGACTTTCTCTTCTTCGTTATCGCTATAAAGGACTTCCTTGGTCAACTCAACGTACCAGTCCGCAAACTCGTCCCAGATGAAGTTGTAGAGGATGTGTCCAGCAACACCAAACTCAAACTTGTCAAAGTTTTCAGTGACTTTTCCGATGGTTTCATTGAGGTTGTGGAGAATCCAGCGGTCAGTGACATTTCCAGCTTCCTTGTTGACAACTTTTTCGACATTGGCAGTTGCTTGCTCAAGGGTCTAAGCCTTCATTGTTCATGAGGATGTAGCGAGAGATGTTCCAGATCTTGTTAATGAAGTTCCATGAAGCATCCATTTCTCGTAAGAGAAGCGCACGTCTTGGCCTGGTGCAGAACCGTTTGAAAGGAACCAACGAAGGGCATCGGCACCGTATTTCTCGATGACATCCATAGGGTCAATCCCGTTTCCAAGAGATTTAGACATCTTGCGTCCTTGCTCGTCACGGATAAGACCGTGGATAAGAACGTTTTGGAATGGCTGACGGCCAGTGAATTCCAAGGATTGGAAGATCATACGAGACACCCAGAAGAAGATGATGTCGTAACCTGTTACCAAGGTTGAAGTTGGGAAGTAACGTTTGAAATCTTCTGAGTCGACATCAGGCCAGCCCATAGTTGAGAATGGCCAAAGGGCAGAACTGAACCAAGTATCCAAGACGTCTTCGTCCTGAGTCCATCCGTCGCCTTCTGGAGCTTCTTCACCAACGTACATTTCACCCTCAGCATTGTACCAAGCAGGGATTTGGTGACCCCACCAGAGCTGACGAGAGATTACCCAGTCGTGGACATTTTCCATCCATTGGAGGAAGGTATCGTTGAAACGAGGTGGGTAGAATTCTACCTTATCATCTGTATCTTGGTTAGCAATAGCATTCTTAGCCAATTGATCCATCTTGACGAACCATTGCGTAGACAAGCGTGGCTCAACCACAACACCTGTACGCTCTGAGTGACCAACACTGTGGACACGTTTTTCGATTTTAACGAGGGCACCGATTTCTTCCAACTTAGCAACGACTGCCTTACGAGCTTCAAAACGGTCCATGCCTGCAAATTCAAAGGCCAAGTCGTTCATAGTTCCGTCATCGTTCATGACATTGACTTGTGGTAAGTTGTGGCGTTGACCAACCAAAAAGTCGTTTGGATCGTGGGCAGGTGTGATTTTCACGACACCAGTACCAAACTCAGGATCTGCGTGTTCGTCCCCAACGATTGGAATCAATTTATTAGCGATAGGAAGGACGACGTTTTTACCAATCAAGTCCTTGTAGCGTGTGTCTTCTGGATTGACCGCAACCGCAACGTCCCCAAACATAGTCTCAGGACGAGTGGTCGCCACTTCAAGAGCACGTGAACCATCTTCCAACATGTAGTTCATGTGGTAGAAGGCACCTTCCACATCCTTGTGGATCACCTCGATATCAGAAAGAGCTGTGCGAGCTGCTGGGTCCCAGTTGATAATAAACTCACCGCGGTAGATCCAGCCTTTCTTGTAAAGGTCTACAAAAACCTTGCGAACCGCTTTTGATAAACCTTCGTCAAGGGTGAAACGCTCGCGAGAGTAGTCTACAGAGAGACCCATCTTGCCCCATTGTTCCTTGATAGTAGTGGCATATTCGTCTTTCCATTCCCAGACTTTGTCAAGGAATTTTTCACGACCGAGATCGTAACGAGTAATGCCCTCACCACGCAAGCGTTCCTCAACCTTAGCCTGAGTCGCAATCCCTGCGTGGTCCATCCCTGGAAGCCAAAGTGTATCAAAACCTTGCATGCGTTTTTGACGGATGATGATATCTTGCAAAGTTGTATCCCAAGCGTGACCGAGGTGGAGTTTCCCAGTTACGTTTGGTGGTGGAATAACGATTGAATAAGGCTTAGCCTTTTTATCGCCTGAAGGCTTGAAAACATCGGCATCAAGCCATTTTTGGTAACGACCAGCCTCAACCTCGGCTGGATTGTATTTAGGTGAAAGTTCTTTAGACATGTGTTTGTCCTTTCTAGTTATTTCTATTTTTAATGTTGACCTTGAGTTTCCCACTCACTCTTCAGCAAGCCATATCTCAAATCATCACAGCGATTTCCTTGAGCATCTTTGCGGTCTCTTATGCGAGCTTCAAGGGTGAACCAAGTTTCTCAGCGACTCGTTGACTTTGGACATTGTAGCCAAAACAAGTTAGTTCAATCTTGTGAAGACCCAATTCTTTAAAACCTAGGTCAATCAAGGCTCGCGCTGCTTCTGGCACGTAGCCTCGCCCCCAATAGTCTGGGTGCAAGGTATAGCCAATTTCCAGCACATCGTCTTTGTGGCGATGGTTGAAATCAACTGAGCCAATGATCTTATCAGTCCCTTTGACCACAATTCCATAGCCAGCAGGGAGATTGTCTTTTTGATTGCGCTCAGGAAGGATGTGTTCTAAGTAATAGATTTCATCTTCCAAGGTCTTGACGGGTGGAAAACCTGCTGGGTAAGAAACCTCTGGCAGACTAGCGTAGGCATGGATAGCCTCAGCATCGGCCACAGTACGGACTCTTAAAACGAGTCGCTCAGTCTCTATTCGTTCTGGCAGTTCAGCTCTTGTCATTTTCCTCCCTCGCTTTCTACAAAAAAAATCGCCCCTGTCATTAATCTGACAGGGACGAATGTGTTTATCCGCGGTACCACCCAATTTCGGGCAGAGCCCGCAACTCTCTCGTCTTTAAAACAAAAAGACATTATTATTTCATTTTCATCCATTAGCAACCAGTTTTGACACATTTGTGGACTTCTCAGCTCCGCCACTTTCTGTAAAATGTGGGACTCAAAACACCTCTAATGGCTATATTTTAACAAGTTTTTTACGGAAATGCAAGGAACAAGAAAGATTACTTGAACTTGATGCCGTTTTCTTTTAATTTCTTGATAGTAGCTGGACCGATTCCTTTCAAGGCAAGGAGTTCTTTTTCTGTCCAGTTTTTGAAGTCAGCAGCAGACTTGATCCCTTCATCGTAGAAAGTTTTAGCACGGTCAAGTGGAAGTCCGCCTAGGTCAGCTGCGAAATCTTCAACAGAAGTTGTAAGCTTGTGGGCTTGCTCTTTAGTTGCTTCTACAGCTTTTTCTACTTGCTTAGAGACTGCTTTTCCTGCCTCACTTGCTGCTTTTTCAGCATGCTTCACAACTTTTTTTGTTTCTTCGACAACCTTGTTTACAGCATTTGAAAGTGCACCTGAGCGACGAAGGTTGTTTCTTAATTGTTTTTTACGTTGTAGTTTTTTTGACATGATAAGATCCTTTCAATAAAAAATCCCTGTGATTGAACAAGGATTAATCTTTGTGTTTTTATTGTATCAACTTTCTTTTGAAAATGCAAGGTTAGAAATGATGCGCTTATTTGTAAACTATAGTAAATTCCCTCTAGAATAAGCTATGAAGATAGAAGAAAAAGCGAAAAAAATATGGTATAATGAATCGATAGATTTTTGAATAGGAATACAAGCATGTTTGGATTTTTTAAAAAAGATAAACCAATAGAAACTCCAGTACCAACAATGATACCGTCTCATATCGGTGTCATCATGGATGGGAATGGTCGTTGGGCCAAAAAACGAATGCAACCTCGAGTTTTTGGACATAAGGCTGGGATGGATGCCTTGAAAAAAGTTGCAATTGCAGCTAGTGATATGGGAGTTAAGGCCCTGACTGTTTATGCCTTTTCGACCGAAAACTGGGCTCGTCCAGACCAAGAAGTTAAATTTATCATGAACTTGCCAGTTGAGTTTTATGACAAATATGTGCCTGAATTGCATGAGAGAAACATGAAGATTCAGATGATAGGTGAAACCAATCGCTTACCTAAAGAGACTTTTGAAGCTTTGAAAAAAGCGGAGGAATTAACGCAGTCAAATACAGGATTAATTCTTAATTTTGCCCTCAACTATGGAGGAAGAGCTGAAATTACACAAGCTCTCAAGTTGATTGCAGAGGAAGTTTCAGAAGGTAAGATAAGTTCTGCAGACATTGACGAAGAATTGATTGGAGACTATCTTTTTACAGGTCATTTACCTAAAGATTTTCGTGATCCAGATTTGATTATTCGAACTAGTGGTGAACTTCGTTTGAGTAACTTCTTACCTTGGCAGGCTGCTTATAGCGAGCTTTATTTCACAGATGTCTTGTGGCCGGATTTCGATGAGCAAGCTTTGAAGGAGGCTGTTGCAGAGTTCAATCGTCGTAACCGTCGATTTGGAGGAGTTTAGGAGAAATTATGAAAAAGGATTTACTAAAGAGAACCATCTTTGCCGCTTTGGCTTTGGCTATCTTTATACCGCTCTTAATCTTGGGTGGCCTATGGTTACAGATTGCCATGGGATTGATTGCTATGTTAGGGGTTCATGAATTACTTCGTATGAAAGGTTTAAATACCATGACACCCGAAGGACTCTTGACCTTATTAGCGACATTTGCTCTTACGATTCCCTTGGAAAATTATTTGACCTTCTTACCAGTAGATGGGAATGTTGTTGCCTATGGCGTCTTGATTCTTATCACGTTAGGTTGTACAGTATTTAGTAAGAATTACACGATTGAAGATGCGGTCTTTCCAATTGCCATGAGTTTTTACGTCGGCTTGGATTTAATGCCTTGGTCGATGCTCGTGTAGCAGGTCTAGATAAAGCCCTTTTGGGACTTTGTATGGTTTGGGCAACAGATAGTGGTGCCTACCTAGTAGGAATGAATTTTGGTAAGAAAAAGCTAGCTCCGAGAGTCTCTCCAAATAAAACAATTGAGGGAGCATTGGGTGGAGTTGTCGCTGCTATGATAACAACAGCCATCTTTATGACGGTAGATAGTACCGTCGCCCTACCTTATGGGATTTACAAAATGACTGTTTTTGCTATCTTCTTTAGCTTGGCAGGTCAGTTGGGTGACTTGATTGAGAGTGCCATGAAACGCCACTTTGGGGTCAAGGACTCAGGAAAGTTCATCCCTGGACATGGTGGTGTATTGGACCGCTTTGACTCTATGTTAGCTATTTTCCCTATTATGCACCTATTCGGCTTATTTTAAGGAAAGGGAATCAGAAACTAAATGATTGGATTATTAACGTTTATCCTGGTTTTTGGAATCATCGTGGTGGTCCACGAGTTCGGGCATTTTTACTTTGCCAAGAAATCCGGGATTTTGGTTCGTGAGTTTGCCATTGGTATGGGACCAAAGATTTTTGCCCATATCGGAAAAGATGGTACTGCCTATACGATTCGTCTCTTGCCACTAGGTGGCTATGTCCGTATGGCAGGTTGGAGCGAGGATGCTACAGAGATTAAGACAGGAACTCCTGTTAGCTTGACTCTTGATCAAGATGGCAAGGTTAAGCGGATTAATCTCTCTGGTAAGAAGGTCGACCAAACAGCTCTACCTATGCAGGTAACTCAATTTGATTTTGAAGACAAGCTTTTTATCACAGGTTTGGTTTTAGATGAGGAGAAGACCTTTTCAGTAGATCATGATGCGACTATTGTGGAAGCTGATGGAACTGAAGTTCGTATTGCTCCTCTAGACGTCCAATATCAAAATGCTACTGTCTGGGGCAAATTGATTACCAACTTTGCTGGGCCGATGAACAACTTCATTTTGGGAGTCATTGTCTTCTGGATTTTGATTTTCATGCAAGGTGGGGTTCGTGATACGCAAACGAATAACTTCAGTATTATTCCAGATAGCGCCTTGGCCAAGGTTGGTGTTGAACATACAGCTCAGATTACCAAGGTAGGAAATTATGAGATTTCAAACTGGTCTGATTTGATTCAGGCGGTTGAGGCAGAGACAAAGGACAAGACTGCCCCTGTCTTGGATGTGACTATTTCTGAAAATGGGACTGAAAAACAAATAACTGTGAAACCTGAGGAAAATCAAGGACGCTATATTCTAGGTGTTCAACCTAGTCTTAAGTCTGATATCTGGTCTATGTTCATGGGTGGATTTACCTCTGCAGCTGACTCGGCTTTACGAATTCTCAATGCCTTGAAAAGTTTGATTTTCCAGCCTGACTTGAATAAGTTAGGTGGTCCTGTTGCTATCTTTAAGGCAAGTAGTGATGCTGCTAAAAATGGTCTTGAGAACGTCTTGTTCTTCTTGGCCATGATTTCCATCAACATCGGAATTTTCAACTTAATTCCTATTCCTGCACTTGACGGTGGTAAAATCGTGCTCAACATCATCGAAGCTATTCGCCGCAAACCATTGAAACAAGAAATTGAAACCTATGTTACTCTCGTTGGAGTTGTGATTATGGTGGTCTTGATGCTCGCCGTAACATGGAACGACATCATGCGCACCTTCTTTTAAGAATTAGGGGAGAAATATGAAACAAAGTAAAATGCTTATTCCAACGCTTCGCGAAATGCCAAGCGATGCTCAAGTTATCAGCCATGCTCTTATGTTGCGTGCTGGTTATGTTCGTCAAGTATCTGCAGGTGTTTATTCTTACCTGCCACTTGCTAACCGTGTTATTGAAAAAGCCAAGAATATCATGCGTCAAGAGTTTGACAAGATTGGTGCTGTAGAAATGTTGGCTCCGGCCCTTCTCAGTGCAGACCTTTGGCGTGAGTCTGGCCGTTATGAAACCTATGGTGAAGATTTGTACAAATTGAAGAATCGTGAAGGATCTGACTTTATCTTGGGTCCAACTCACGAAGAAACTTTCACAGCCATTGTCCGTGATTCTGTCAAGTCTTACAAGCAATTACCGCTGAACTTGTACCAAATCCAACCTAAGTACCGTGACGAAACGTCCACGTAATGGACTTCTTCGTACGCGTGAATTCATTATGAAAGACGGCTATAGCTTCCATGCTAACTACGATAGTTTGGATGTAACCTACGATGAATACAAGGCGGCCTACGAACGTATTTTCACTCGTAGTGGCTTGGACTTCAAAGCCATCATCGGTGACGGTGGAGCCATGGGTGGTAAGGACAGCCAAGAGTTTATGGCCATCACACCTGCGCGTACAGACCTGAATCGTTGGGTAGTTTTAGATAAATCTGTAGCCTCGTTTGATGAAATCCCTGCAGAAGTGCAAGAAGAAATCAAGGCAGAATTGCTGAAATGGATGGTTTCTGGTGAAGATACCATTGCCTACTCAAGTGAGTCAAGCTATGCAGCTAATTTGGAAATGGCAACCAACGCCTACAAACCAAGCAACCGTGTTGTGACGGAAGATCAAGTGGCTCGCGTAGAAACACCAGGTATTAAATCTATTGATGAAGTAGCAGCCTTTCTAAACGTTCCAGAAGAACAAACCATCAAAACCCTATTCTACATGGCAGACGGTGAGCTTGTCGCAGCCCTTCTAGTTGGAAATGACCAACTCAATGAAGTCAAATTGAAAAACCACTTAGGAGCAGATTTCTTTGACGTAGCCACTGAAGAAGAAGTCGTAGCTGTTATCCCAGCAGGATTTGGTTCTCTAGGACCAGTCGGTCTACCTGAAAATATTAGAATCATTGCAGACCGTAAGGTTCAAGATCTTCGCAATGCTGTTGCTGGTGCAAACGAAGATGGTTACCACTTAACTGGTGTCAATCCAGGTCGTGATTTTACTGCTGAGTATGTCGATATCCGTGAAGTACGTGAAGGTGAAATTTCGCCGGATGGAAAAGGTATCTTAAACTTTGCGCGTGGTATCGAAATTGGTCACATCTTCAAGCTAGGAACTCGTTATTCAGCAAGTATGGGTGCAGATGTATTGGATGAAAATGGTCGTGCGATCCCAATTATCATGGGATGCTATGGTATCGGTGTCAGCCGTCTTCTTTCAGCCGTTATGGAACAACACGCTCGCCTCTTTGTTAACAAAACTCCAAAAGGTGAATACCGTTACTCTTGGGGAATCAACTTCCCTAAAGAATTGGCACCGTTCGATGTGCACTTGATTCCAGTTAATGTCAAGGACGAAGACTCTCTTGCATTGACAAACCGTATCGAAGAAGCTTTGGTAAATAAAGGCTACGAAGTCTTGACGGATGACCGTAACGAACGTGTCGGTGTTAAATTCAGTGACAGCGACTTGATTGGTCTTCCAATCCGCATCACTGTTGGGAAGAAAGCAGCTGATGGTATCGTAGAAGTCAAGATTAAGGCGACAGGGGATACAATCGAAGTTCACGCAGATAGCTTGCTTGAAACCCTTGAAATCCTAACCAATAAATAAAATCTATAATCAGAAGAAAAACAAGACAAAAATGTAACTAGTTTTTGCCTTGTTTTTTCTTTATAATGAGATAAAATAAACATAAAAAGAGTAATACTCAATGAAAACCAAAGAGCAAACTAGGAAGCTAGCCGCAGGTTGCTCAAAACACCGTTTTGAGGTTGTGGATAGAACTGACGAAGTCAGTAACACATATACGGCAAGGTGAAGCTGACGTGGTTTGAATTTGAATTTCGATGAGTATAAATAAAGAGGTAGAGCTATGCTAAAATTTCCAAAGGATTTTGTCTGGGGTTCCTCAACTTCTGGGCCACAGACAGAAGGGCGAGTGCCTGGTGACGGAAAGGGAAATAATCTCTGGGATTATTGGTTTCAAGTAGAGCCAAATCGCTACTATAATGGGATTGGCCCTGACAAAACATCGACCTTCTATGAAAATTGGGAAAAGGATATTGAACTTTTGTTAGAAACAGGTCATACAGCCTTTCGTACTTCTATCCAGTGGTCTCGTATTTTCCCACAGGGTCGTGGAGAGGTCAATCCTCAAGGTGTGGCTTTCTATCGTCATGTCTTTGAAGCTATTAAGGCTAAGGGAATTCGTCTTTTAGTCAATCTCTATCACTTTGACCTGCCTTTTGCCCTTCAAGAAGATGGAGATGGTTGGGAAAATAAGGCGACCATCAAGGCTTATGAAGACTATGCTCGTTTCTGTTTTGAAACTTATGGAGACTTGGTGGACCAATGGATTACCTTCAATGAGCCTATCGTTCCTGTAGAGTTCGGCTATTTCTATGATGCCCATTATCCTCATAAGGTAGATGCCAAAGCAGCGGTTCAGGTAGCTTATAACACTCAACTGGCCAGCACTCTTGCAGTGAAGGCTTGTCACGAAATGTTACCAGGTTCTAAGATTGGGATTGTCCTAAACTTGACACCGGCTTATCCACGTAGTCAACATCCTGCGGATGTCAAGGCTGCACGCATTGCGGACCTCTTCCAAGCGCAATCTTTCCTAGATCCATCTGTCTTGGGAACTTATCCAGAAGAATTGGTGGAAATTTTAGCTGAGCATGATTTACTACCAGATTCTACAGCTGAGGAGTTGGAACTTATTCGTGAGCACACAGTAGATTTCCTTGGAGTCAACTACTACCAGCCTTTGCGCGTCATGGCGCCACGTTTTGCTAAGCATCCTGACAGCCCACTCTTGCCAGAGCATTTCTATGAACCTTACGTCATGCCTGGTCGTAAGATTAATCCTCACCGCGGTTGGGAAATCTACGAGCAAGGGATTTACCATATTGCTCAAAACATCAAGGAAAACTATGGCAATATCGAGTGGATTCTGACGGAGAATGGTATGGGTGTTGAAGGTGAAGATAAATTCCGTGAGAATGGTATGATTCAGGACGATTATCGTATCGACTTTGTCAAAGGTCATCTTCGTGAACTTCATCGTGCCATTGAAGATGGTGCTAATTGTAAAGGATACTTGATCTGGACCTTTATCGATTGCTGGTCATGGCTCAACAGCTATAAAAACCGCTATGGTATAGTCGAGCTTGACCTTGAAACGCAAGAACGCCGTCTGAAAAAATCAGGCCACTGGTTCAAAGAACTCAGTGACAATAATGGATTTTAAGCAACTTTTCAAATAGATTCAAAAAACCATTGGAAATAAAGACCTCTGAGAGAGTTTCCAATGGTTTTTATTTATCTTAAAGTAATCCGATAAAAAGCAACAAAGCAGACAGAGCAATAAAAGCTAGGGTTGCTAGACCACGTTGCCCTGGGCTGTAAATCTTTCGTTCGCCTCGAACTGGGAAGACGATAGCTAGTAAGGCACCCCCGACAGCACCCCCGACATGTCCAGCAAGGCTGATGCCAGGCATTAAAACGCTACCTACTAGGTTGATGATTAAGAGGGAGAGATAGGATTGACCAAGCTGTTGAAGATAGGGGTTGCGTGTAGCATAACGAAGAACGACAATAGAAGCGAACATGCCGTAGAGGGCAGTTGAAGCACCCGCAGTAATAGCGTCAGGGCTAAAAACGAGAACAAAGAGATTCCCCATCATACCCGATAGAAGATAGATAAAGAAAAACTGTTTGGAGCCAAAGATCTGCTCCATCTGACGTCCCAAAAAGTAGAGGGACAGCATATTAACAAAAAAGTGCTGCAAGCCAATGTGGACAAAGGTGGCCGAGAATAAGCGCCAGACTTGTTCAGGCATGGCCTTGATAGCAGGAGGATAAACAGCTCCGAACTGGTACAAGGTAGCTGCGCTGGTGTAATTGAAACCGCTAGTTAGAAACATGATGATAAAAACTAGGGTTGTCACGAGGAGAAAGAAGCTCGTGGTGGGATAACGACGATCAAAAATCTCTTTCATAGATGAGTACCTCCTCAACTGGAATATCGTAGTGATCAGGTTGGAAATCCTGAATCTGGCATGGATAAAGCGTACTAATGGTATGGCCCGAGAAATGCTCTAAGTAGCGATCGTAATAGCCACCACCGTAACCAACCCGATAACCAGAAGTATTGAAAGCTAATCCAGGAACATGGATTAAGTCAATCTGAGATGGCTCAAAGACAATAGCTTTCCCCTGTGGTTCAAGGAGACCAAAAGAATTTCTTTCGAGCTTCTCTGGTTCATATAGAACCAAGTCCATTTTCCCATGTGGATAAGTTTTGGGAATGAGGATAGTCTTTCCATCTTTTTGAACTTGTTCAATGAGTCTAGCTGTTTGAAATTCATGGGGAAAAGACAGATAAGTGGCGATAGTTTTTGCTTCCTTGTAGAAGGGATGAAGAAGTAGTTGCTCAGTTAACCAAGCGTCCATGCTTGCCTTTTGTTCTATAGGGAGAGTTTTGAGTTCTTGCAAGACCTGCTTGCGTAGGTTTTTTTTCATCGTTTACTCCGCAGCTTTCTTGGCTAAGAAGTTTGATACAGCCTCGACTCCAATAGCTAGGGCCTCTTCCTTAGGGCTCATCTGTGGATGATGAAGAGCGTAGGGGCTATCAACCCCAAGCCAGAACATGACACCAGGAACCTTGGAAAGCAGATATCCAAAGTCCTCCCCTGTCATGGCAGGTTCGATGTCGATCAGTTCAATGCCCTCTTTTTCATCAAAGAAGGTCATCAATTCTTGAGCTAGTTGGGGATTATTTTCAACAGGTAGGTAACCTCCCTGCTTGAATTCGACCTCTACTTCCATATCAAAAGCAGCTGCGACACTTTCAGCAATGGTTTTGACGCGTTTTTGCACCAGAAGGCTCATCTTATGTGTTAAAGCTCGGATGGTTCCATGCAAGAAGGCTTTATCGGTAATAACGTTGTTGGCAGTTCCGGCTTGAAAGACACCAAAAGTTACAACAGCTCCCTCGATAGGATCCACATTACGACTGACGACTGATTGGACTTGTGTGACAAAATAGCTCGCAGCAACCAAGGCATCCTTTGTTTCATGAGGAAAGGCTGCGTGTCCACCTTTCCCCTTAAAATGAATCTTGACCTCGCATGTTCCCGCAAATAAAGTGCTTGTATTGGTCGCAATCTGTCCAACTCTTAAGTCTGGACGAACGTGAAGAGCGTAGAATTGGTCAGGCAACCAGTCTCCAAAAGCTCCATCCTCATACATGAGCATGCCACCTGCTTCGTTTCCTCAGCAGGTTGGAAGAGAAAGAGGAGATTGTTTTTAGGTTGGTTTTTTAGAGCACGTTCGAGACTTCCAAGGGCAATGGTCATGTGAAAATCGTGTCCACAAGCATGCATACGGTCTGGGTGCAGAGAGGCAAAAGGAAGACCTGTTTGTTCAAGGATTGGGAGTCCGTCAATGTCTGTCCGCCAACCAATAGTACGTTCTGGCTGACTTCCCTGCAAGTAAACTAAAATACCTGTCCGCCAAGTACGAACTTGAACAAAATCCTTACCAGCTGTTAATTTATCAATGACGCTTAGTAAATAAGCTTGAGTCTTGAATTCTTCTAATCCAATCTCAGGGATTTGGTGAAGATCTCGTCGAATCTGAATTAAATCTAACATATTTAGTTCCTTTCTACTAGACAATAAAGAGGCAGAAATTCCGCCTCTGTCAATAATTACAAGGTACGAAGTGCATCTTCAAGCGCTGTTTTTTGTTGGGTTTGGCTGTCAATTTCTTTGATAATACGGGCCGGGATCCCAGCTACAACAACATTTTCAGGGACGTCTTGAATCACGATAGACCCTGCAGCAACAACAGATCCGCTACCTATTTGAACACCTTCGATAACAACTGCGTTGGCTCCAATCATTACATTGTCTCCAACCCGGACAGGTTCTGCACTTGCTGGTTCAATAACACCCGCAAGGACTGCGCCTGCACCAACGTGGCTATTTACCAACAATAGCACGTCCCCCAAGGATAGCACCCATGTCAATCATAGTACCGGCACCAATTTCAGCACCAATATTAATAACAGCTCCCATCATAATAACAGCGTTGTCACCAATTTCAACCTGGTCACGAATGATAGCACCTGGCTCGATGCGAGCATTAATATCGCGTTTATCAAGAAGAGGTACAGCAGAGTTGCGAGCGTCTTGCTCAACAACATAGTCTTTATTTTCTGTCAGTCCTTTAAGAAGTGGATTGATATCTTTCCAGTCTCCAAAGAGAACATTCCCAAGCTTGATAACAGAGGCAGGGATAGCTCCGGCAAGTTGCCCCTCAAAGGTTACCTTGACACTTGTCTTTTTCTCAGCATTTGCGATAAATTGGATAATTTCTTGTGCATTCATTTTTGTAGCAGTCATGGGGGTTCTCCTCACTCTTTGTAATGCTTACTATTCTACCAAAAAAGGCTTCAAAATAGAAGCCTCAACCATTAAAAGGAGGAAGATTCATTTCCTTCTTTTGCTTTTTCAACAGAGAGAAAAATCATAGGGATTATAATTAAAATCATGGAAATCAGTAAAAAGCTATCTAATACAAGGCCTAGAAATAGGACGCTGAGAATTGCAGATGACAGGGGTTCACTGGCACTAACGACAGATACGACTAATGGAGAAACCAGGGATACAGCTTTCATAGAGAGGAAAAAGGCAAAGGCAGTCCCTAAAAAAGCAATTGTTAAACAGATGGCAATACTGATCCAATCAAGCTGAAAGCTTATTTGATAGACAGGATAGAGAAAATTACTAAAAGTACCTGCAACAATCATTCCCCAACCGACAGTTGGAACAAAGCCATATTCTTTGGCAAACTTTTGTGGCAAAATCACATTAAACATGACTCCAAGGGCGCTGAGTAGTCCTGTAATTAAAGCTAAGGGTGTGATAGATAAGGTCGAAAAGTCACCTTTTGTAGTCATCAAGAAGACTCCGAACATAGCGATTAAGACATAGAGGATTGCATTTCTAGAAGCTTTCTTTTTATAGATAATCCGATCATAAGCTAAGATAAAAATAGGACTAATGAATTGGAGGATGGTAGCAGTCGTTGCATTTGAGTATTCGACGCAGAGATAAAAGAAAAACTGAACGGAGAAAATTCCCAATATAGCATAAGCAAAAAAAGAAAGATAATTCTTTTTATCAAGCCAAATATCGAATAAGTGAAATTTAAGCTTGTAAAATGCCAAAATGAGTACAGAGCTACCAGCTATTAGAAGCCTCATAGAAGTAATCCAGCCTGAAGAAACCTGATAATGTGTAAAAAAGTATTCCCCTAAAATACCACATATTCCCCAAACTAAGCCAGATAAGAGAGAATAGATGGTTCCCTTGAAGATGTTCTTTTGATATTTATTCATGAAGCTATTGTACCATGAATGAGAAAAAGAAAAAAGAGAGCAAGAACAAAGATTCTCACTCTCCTATCGCTTAGAAATTTAGCGACGGCGATTATTGTTATTATTGCTACTATTATTATTGTTATCGTTGTTATTGCTATTATTATCGCTGTTATTATTGTCGTTATTGCTGTTACTGTCGTTGTTATTATTGCCACTATTACTATCGTTATTGTCTGTTCTTATAAGATTTCCAATAATAGTGTTCCAAGCATGTCGATAGTCGGCATCACTGCCACCAATTGCAAATCGGAAGGTCGTAGTCGGAGCGCCAGCTTTATTGGCCCAGTAACTTGTAACAGTCTCTCCGCCAACATCGTAATCTTTTCCATTGAGGTTAACTCGTCCAGGTTTTTGACCAGTTGATTTAAGGACTTGGGAAGAAGTTACACTAGGATCAAGACTGAACCTTTCAGTTCCCCAAGCCGATGGCGATGCTTGTTCGATAGCATTTACTAGGTAGGCCATATATTTAGCGTTACGGTAATATCCTGCTAAATTTTCTAATGGTCGATTATCATCGTGTCCCATCCAGCCTCCGAGAGTTAGTCTTGGAGTGGAAAGCATCAACCACATGTCACCATTTACGTTTGTTGTACCAGTTTTCCCAATCCAGTCTGCGCTTGCTAGACGTGGGTTGATAGCTGCAAGGTTGTTTGCAAATGTCGTTGTGGCACGTGATGAAATAACGTCTCGTAACAAGTTCTGCATGATGGTCGCAGTTGCTTTAGAATATACTTGAACAGGATTATCTTGATGTTCATAAATGACTTCACCATTCGCCTTTTCGATTTTTGAAATCATATATTTCTTATGGTAAACCCCGTTATTAGCAATTGTTTGGTAACCGTTTGTGTGTTGAGCTACAGTAACATCAATTCCTCCCCCCATAGGAAGACTTTCAATGTCATATTCTGGAATCTCATAACCCATCTTCTCCATATAGGAACGAACATCAACCCCTTTCTCTCGCAGCATACGGTAAGTCCAGTAGGCCGGGATATTCCAAGAATAATTGAGAGCTTCTCTTAAGCTCATCATTCCTGTACCAGGACTATTGACATACATGATTGGGTTTCCGTTAGAAAACTTGGTTGGATAGTTGGAGAGAACGCTAGCACTACCCATCAATCCTTGGTCAATGGCAATACCGTAGGCCAAAATCGGTTTCGTAGTTGAGGCAGGAGAACGCTTAGTATCAAAGGCATGGTTATTCTGGTTGCTTTGATAATCTCGACCACCTACAATCCTAGAATAGCACCCGTTTGATTATCCATTAAGACATTCCCCACTTCTGGTTGACCTGTGCTGTCATTCAGTATGTAACCATAATCTGCAACTGCATTTTGCATAGCTGTATGGATATTCTTATCAATGGTTGTAGTGATGAGGTAGCCACCGTTCTTAATTTCTTTTTCTGCTAATTCACGGTAGGATTGTTGAATAGATTCATTCTGTAATTCTTGCGCAGATACGTTATCTTTTTGTACAAGGTAATCATACATGAGGTTTGTGGCCTCATTAAGTGTAGCAAAGTAGAGGAAGCCTTTTGAAGCGACATCCACATTTTCTGCAGGCAAGAAATCCTGTTTGATATCATAGTCTCTATAGGATTCATAGTCTTCCTTGTTTAGAAGACCAGTTCTATACATATTATAGAGAACATCTTTGGAACGTTTAATACCTATAGCCATATCCTCTTCGCTCTTTTGCTCACCAGTAGATTCATATGGCGAGTAAACGATAGGACTTTGAGGCAATCCTGCTATGAAGGCAGCTTGAGGGACACTAAGTTGACTAGCATCAACTCCAAAGATTCCCATTGCTGCTTGCTGAGCCCCTGCGATATTTTGTCCCTTGTTATTACGACCAAAAGGTGCTACGTTAAGATAAGTTGTTAAGATTTCATCCTTGCTCATAGCGCGTTCGAGTGCTAAAGCATTAACGATTTCATTCGCTTTACGGGTTAGAGTAGGGGCATCTCCAACAACTTGCTGTTTGATAAGCTGTTGGGTTAGAGTAGATCCTCCACTTGATGATCCAAGTCCGATAAAGTTACCTAGACTCGCGCGAATAATAGCCTTTGGAACAACTCCATTGTGATCATTAAAATGCTCATCCTCGGTGGCAATGACTGCATTTTTAAGGTTGTCAGAAATACCTTCTGATGTGACTGATGTTCTTAGGAGGTCACTTTCGATAGCAGCAATCAAGGAACCATCTGCATAGTGAATTTCAGAGATGGATGAGATATTATTAACTTGTTTGATCAAATCTTCTGTCTGAGGGACGCTAACTTTATCAAAAAGCGAAACAGCATAACCAAAAACAATACCTGTACCCAAAAGACCACCAATAAAAGCTATAATGAATAAGGTATTGAAGGTAGCCTTTATCCCAAATAAAATTTTTGGCAAAAATAGCCCAAATATTGGAGCTAGTTTTTGGAGTTTTTCATTTGAGGTTTTGTTAGAATCCTTCGCTTGAATTTTTTCTGTCATTTTTGCTTTTAGAGACTGAAGTAAGGCCAGCCCTTTTTCTTTGAATTCAATTAATTTATTCTTCATTTCTTTCCTCACTCTTTTTATTATACCATAAAAGCTTTTTATTGTAAGAAATTAGGCTTATAATAGGACTATATTGCAGTTTGTATCTATGATTTTAAAATAAAAAAGTCAGATTCTATTAGAATCTGACTTTTTCACATAGTTTACTCTTCTCCTGAGAGTTTTTTTCCAAGATCAATCAAGTAGTCTTTTAGGTGATTTTTAACTTGCGGATGTTTAAGTGCGTATTCAATTGAAGTCTTCATAAATCCGAATTTATCTCCGACATCATAACGGGCACCATTAAATTCACGTGCAAATACTCTTTGAGTTTTATTGAGTGTATCGATTGCATCTGTTAATTGAATTTCATTTCCTGCTCCTGGTTTTTGATTTTCAAGGATATTAAAAATTTCAGGGGTTAGGAGGTAACGACCGATAATTGCTAGATCGCTTGGAGCATCTTCAGGTGCTGGTTTTTCAACAAAGGTTTCTACACTGTATAGACCATCGATGCCTTCTCCTTGTGGAGCAATAACACCGTAGGATGAAACTTCTTCGTGTGGGACTGGCATAACAGCAATAGTAGAAGCATGAGTTTCTCATAGTCATTCATAAGCTGTTTAGTCAATGGAATAGCTTTATCGTCGTTGATATCCATGAGATCGTCTCCAAGCATAACAACAAAAGGTTCATTCCCAACAAATGCTTTAGCTTGTAAGACGGCATCTCCAAGGCCGCGTGGATGTGTTTGTCGAATGAAATGCAGGCGCATACCAGTCGTTTCATCGACTAATTTCAAGAGATCGTCTTTCCCTTTTTCTTTGAGGTTATATTCTAATTCAAAGTTTGAGTCGAAATGGTCTTCAATAGAGCGTTTCGATTTACCAGTGACAACGAGAATATCTTCGATACCAGACTTAAGAGCTTCTTCAACAATGAATTGGATTGTTGGCTTGTCTACGATTGGCAACATTTCTTTTGCCAAGGCTTTGGTTGCAGGAAGGAAGCGAGTTCCAAGTCCTGCTGCAGGAATGACTGCTTTTCTGACTTTCTGTGTCATATATTTCCTTTCTAACAATGGCTTAAGACCACTCGTTTTCCGCTTTAAATTCATTGCTCATGAGTTCAGCTACGGCTTCTTTGATATCGACATTTTCATAAATAACTTTATAGATGGCTTGAGTGATTGGCATATAGACATCAAGTTCTTTTGCCAATTCAAAAGCTGCCTTGGTTGTTGAAATACCTTCGATAACCATTCCCATATTAGCTTCGATATCAGCTAAAGCTTCGCCCCGACCGAGAGCATCTCCTGCTCGCCAGTTGCGTGAATGGACAGATGTTCCTGTAACAATCAAATCCCCAACTCCTGAGAGACCGCTATAGGTAAGTGGATTTGCTCCAAGTTGAACACCTAGACGTGTAATTTCTGCAAGACCGCGCGTGATAATCGCAGCTTTTGCATTATCTCCAAAACCAAGACCATGAAGGGCTCCAGCCCCAACTGCGATGATATTTTTGAGAGCTCCAGCTGTTTCAACTCCAATAACATCCGTATTTGTGTATAGACGGAAGTAGTTGTTGCTAAAGAGTGATTGAACATACTGTGCTGTTTGCAGATCTTTTGAAGCTGCTGTAATCAAGGTAATGTCACGGACAATGGTTTCCTCAGCATGGCTAGGTCCAGATACGACGACAATATCACTTCTTAATTCAGCAGGAATTTCTTCCCCTAAAACAGTTGAGAGACGCTTGTGGCTATCTGGTTCAAGTCCTTTGGAGGCATGCATGACAACCACTTTATGATCAAGAACTGCAGCGACTTGTTGAGCCACCAATCGGGTTACCTTGGTTGGTACCACAAACAAGATAGCATCAACATCCTTTAAGGTCTCTCCCAAATCATGATAGGCAACAATTTTTTCGTCTAATACAGCTTCCTTAAAATAGCGTTTGTTAGTATGTTGTGTATTAATTTCATCAATTTGATCAGGAATATTTCCCCAGATACGCACTTGATGCCCGTTGTCATTGAGGACTTGTGACAAGGCAGTACCCCAAGAACCAGGACCTAAAACAGCGATGGTTTGTTTATTCATATTTTCCTCCTTTGAGAAAGCACTTTCCTATATTTTACCATAAAAAGCCCCATCATGCACCCTATATAACAGACTAAGTTCTTTTTGAAAAAAATTTAAATAGATATTTGTCGTCATAAATTGAATAAGAGAATTGATGAAAGCAATGATTTTAGAAGTTCCATCATCAAATTAAAGAAAAGAAGAGCCCAATTTCTCTCAAAAATGGTATAATAAAAACATCACGAAAATTGGAGAGATACCATGAGTTTTTACAATCATAAAGAAATAGAGCCTAAGTGGCAAAAACACTGGGCTGACAATCATACTTTTAAGACGGGAACAGACGCCTCAAAACCGAAGTTTTATGCATTGGACATGTTCCCTTACCCATCTGGAGCGGGTCTTCACGTAGGACACCCAGAAGGATACACAGCGACTGATATCCTCAGCCGTTTCAAACGTGCGCAAGGCTACAACGTCCTTCACCCAATGGGATGGGATGCTTTTGGTTTGCCTGCAGAGCAATACGCTATGGATACAGGGAATGACCCAGCAGAATTTACAGCAGAAAACATTGCCAACTTCAAACGCCAGATCAATGCCCTTGGTTTCTCTTACGACTGGGACCGTGAAGTCAACACGACAGATCCAAACTACTATAAGTGGACGCAATGGATCTTTACTAAGCTTTACGAAAAAGGCTTGGCTTATGAAGCGGAAGTCCCTGTAAACTGGGTTGAAGAATTGGGAACAGCTATCGCCAATGAAGAAGTCCTCCCTGACGGAACCTCTGAACGTGGTGGCTATCCAGTTGTCCGCAAACCAATGCGTCAATGGATGCTTAAAATCACTGCTTATGCAGAGCGCTTGCTCAATGACTTGGATGATCTTGACTGGCCAGAGTCTATCAAGGATATGCAACGCAACTGGATTGGTAAATCAACTGGTGCCAATGTTACCTTAAAGTTAAGGGAACAGATAAGGAATTCACTGTCTTTACGACACGTCCAGATACCCTTTTCGGAGCGACCTTCACTGTCTTGGCTCCTGAGCATGAACTAGTAGATGCCATCACAAGTCCAGAACAAGCAGAGGCTGTAGCTGACTACAAGCATCAAGCAAGCCTCAAGTCAGACTTGGCTCGTACAGACCTTGCTAAGGAAAAAACAGGGGTTTGGACTGGTGCTTATGCGATTAACCCTGTCAATGGCAAGGAAATTCCTATCTGGATTGCCGACTATGTTCTTTCTAGCTATGGAACAGGTGCCGTTATGGCCGTACCTGCCCACGACCAACGTGACTGGGAATTTGCTAACCAATTTGACCTTCCAATCGTAGAAGTCTTGGAAGGTGGAAACGTTGAAGAGGCCGCTTACACAGAAGATGGCCTTCACGTCAACTCTGACTTCTTGAACGGTCTCAACAAAGAAGAAGCGATTGCTAAAATCGTGTCTTGGCTAGAAGAAAAAGGCTTTGGTCAAGAAAAGGTTACCTACCGTCTCCGCGACTGGCTCTTTAGCCGTCAACGTTACTGGGGTGAACCAATCCCAATTATTCATTGGGAAGATGGAACTTCAACAGCTGTTCCAGAAAGTGAACTCCCACTTGTCTTGCCAGTAACCAAGGACATCCGCCCTTCAGGTACTGGAGAAAGCCCATTGGCCAACTTGACAGACTGGCTGGAAGTGACTCGTGAGGATGGCGTCAAAGGTCGTCGTGAGACCAACACCATGCCACAATGGGCAGGTTCAAGCTGGTACTACCTCCGCTATATCGATCCACACAACACTGAGAAATTGGCTGATGAGGATCTCCTCAAACAATGGTTACCAGTAGATATTTACGTGGGTGGTGCAGAACACGCCGTGCTTCACTTGCTTTACGCTCGTTTCTGGCATAAATTCCTTTATGATATCGGTGTTGTTCCAACCAAAGAGCCCTTCCAAAAACTCTTTAACCAAGGTATGATTTTGGGAACAAGCTACCGTGACCACCGTGGAGCTCTTGTGGCGACTGACAAGGTTGAAAAACGTGACGGTTCCTTCTTCCATGTTGAAACAGGGGAAGAGTTGGAGCAAGCACCAGCTAAGATGTCTAAATCTCTCAAGAACGTTGTCAATCCAGACGATGTGGTGGAACAATACGGCGCTGATACCCTTCGTGTCTATGAAATGTTCATGGGACCACTCGATGCTTCGATCGCTTGGTCAGAAGAAGGTCTGGAAGGAAGCCGTAAATTCCTCGACCGTGTTTACCGTTTGATCACAAGTAAAGAAATCGTTGTGGAAAATAATGGCGCTCTTGACAAGGTTTATAATGAAACCGTTAAAGCTGTCACAGAGCAAATCGAGTCTATGAAATTCAACACAGCCATTGCCCAACTCATGGTCTTTGTCAATGCGGCGAACAAGGAAGATAAACTTTATGTAGACTACGCCAAAGGCTTTATCCAATTGATTGCCCCATTTGCCCCTCACTTGGCAGAAGAACTCTGGCAAACAGTCGCAGCAACAGGTGAGTCTATCTCTTATGTAGCTTGGCCAACATGGGACGAAAGCAAATTGGTTGAAGACGAAATTGAAATCGTCGTCCAAATCAAAGGTAAAGTCCGTGCTAAACTCATGGTTGCGAAAGACCTTTCGCGCGAAGAATTGCAAGAAATTGCTCTAGCTGACGAAAAAGTCAAGGCAGAGATTGATGGTAAGGAAATCGTAAAAGTGATTAGTGTACCTAACAAGCTTGTAAATATCGTTGTGAAATAAAAAATGATAAGTCTTCAAAGTTTTACTTTGGAGGCTTTTTTGGAAGCTTAGTACGGATATATGATATACTATTCACATCTTTAAACTTATAAGTGTGATACAAGGAGAAAGCTATGCCAGTAAATGAATACGGTCAGATGATTGGTGAATCTGTAGATGATACACCTGGAGTTTTACCTTCACTTATACGGATAGAAGGGCGATATACGATTATAGAAGCTCTATCGGTGGAAAAGCATGCAGAGGATTTATTAGCTGTCTATGGCCCAGATAGTCCTCGTGAGATGTGGACCTACCTTTTTCAACCACCTGTGGCTAATCTAGAAGAGTTAATGGTAGCTTTAAAGCAGATGATTGAGCAAAAGGATCGCTTTTACTACGCGATTATCGATAAAGCGACTGGTAAAGCACTGGGTACTTTTTCGCTCATGCGTATTGACCAAGCCAATCGCACCATTGAAGTTGGCGCAGTGACTTTTTCTCCGGCTCTCAAACAGACCAGGATGGGAACAGAAGCTCACTATTTGCTAGCCCGTTATGTCTTTGAAGAACTCAATTATCGTCGCTATGAGTGGAAATGTGATGCGCTAAATCTCCCTTCTAGAAAAGCGGCAGAACGTTTGGGATTTGTCTACGAAGGTACTTTCCGTCAAGCGGTTATCTACAAGGGAAGGACTCGAGATACGGATTGGATGTCTATGATTGATACGGATTGGCCAAGGGTTAAGGCTCGTTTTGAAGCATGGTTGAAGCCAGATAATTTTGATGGAAATGGACAACAGATTAAATCTCTACGAGAATGTTAGAAAGGTTTGTTATGATTAAGATTACAAAAGAAAGATCTGTTTCAATTGATGACGTTTTACATCTCTATCAGGCAGTTGGTTGGACAAATTATACAAATCAACCACTGATGCTGGAGCAGGCCTTGTCTCGTTCACTAGCCATTTATGTAGCGCGTGATGGCGAGAAAATCGTTGGTCTAGTTCGCTTGATTGGAGACGGTTTTTCATCGGTATTCGTTCAAGATTTACTGGTACTACCATCTTATCAGCGACAAGGAATTGGTAGTTCTTTGATGAAACAAGCTTTAGCTGATTATAAAGATGCCTATCAAGTCCAACTAGCGACAGATGAGTCTGAAAAAACATTAGGATTTTACCGTTTTCTGGGGTTTGAAACCTTATCTACTTACGATTGTACAGGAATGATTTGGGTGGATCGAAAAAAATTAAAAATAATTTTTTTATCTTAAGTTAACTTTTAAGTTTACTCATGTATCATGTAATCATTAAGTAAAGACCTCCTAACTTTATTTAATAGAAATCCTAAACTTTTCTTTTTTTCATAATAATCTCCCTAATGAAGCCACCAAATTCGGTGGCTTTTTTTATGTTCACCTGTAGAAATTTTTAAAATAAAATTGACCACATAATCATCCATTTCGACCACATAACACCAAACTATATTTTTTCTTTTTCCTTTTTGTTAAACTGAGGGTGTGAAAAGGAGGAAAGAAATATGATTTTACAAGCAAAAGGCCTCACTAAGAAGTATGGAGACCATATAGCAGTTAGAAATATAAATTTAGAGTTTAAAAAGGGAGTTTTAATGCAATCTTAGGACCTAATGGGGCTGGCAAATCGACCACGATTTCAATGTTAATCGGACTTAAACGAGCTACTAATGGTCAAATCATCTATGCGCCCAATACTAGGATTGGAGTTGTTTTTCAAGCAAGTGTATTGGATGAAAAGTTGACAGTCAAAGAAAACCTAACCATTCGAGCCCAGCAGTATAAGGGGATTAAAGGTGGTCGTGTGGAAGATTTAATCAATCAACTAGGGTTGACTGCTTTTCAGAAACAACTTTATGGAACTTTATCAGGAGGACAGAAACGTCGAGTTGACATTGCTCGGGCTCTCCTATCCAATCCCGATATTTTATTTCTAGATGAGCCTACGACTGGACTAGATATTCAGACTCGCAAATCCATTTGGGATTTATTGTATCGTCTACAAAGAGATGAAGGGATGACTATTATCTTAACGACTCATTATCTGGATGAAGCAGATGAGGCAGATCAACTTTATATTATAGATCATGGAAAGGTTATTGCCCAAGGTTCTGCTACTGAGATTAAAAGTGAGTACGCTTCCAATCTTTTAAAAATTTGTTTTAAAGACAAGCAAGTGGAGAAATTCTTACCTAAAAATATGCCTGTGGAAAAAGAAAATGAGTTTGAGTATAGTCTTTATCCCGAGAACCAATTGGAAGCTATTGATTATTTGACCCAAGTTCGTGAGAAGATTGCTGGCTTTGAATTTCGTCCAGGAACTATGGATGATGCCTTCATAGCCCTTACAGGAAGAGAGGTGCGCTAATGTTAGCCTTATTAAAACGTGATTTTTTGTTGTATTTTCGTAATCGTTCAGGAGTCTTTTTCTCATTACTGGGAGCTTTGATTTCCTTTCTACTCTATATCATTTTTTTGCAGAAAAATTTGATGGATGCCTGGTCCCAACTTCCTGATAATAAGAGCCTTTTAAATAACTGGCTGATGGGTGGAACTTTGGCTGTGACTGGGATTACAACCAGTTTTACAGCTTTGACCCAGATGGTACAAGACCGTGAAAATCAAGTGGATCAGGATCTCTTTTTGACAGACTTAGGGAGCTGGGGCTTGCAACTGTCTTATCTTATTAGTAGCCTTATCATTTCCTTTGTTATGCAAGCCTTTATGCTTATTGTTATGAGCCTTTATTTTCAAGAAATTCCAGCTATGAGTAAGCTATTTGAAATAAGTTTAATCATGCTACTAAGTAGTCTCCTTTCAACATTGGTAAATGCACTCTTGATTTACCATTTCCAGTCAGTAGATAGTCTGGGTAAATTGGCTACAATTGTAGGTACAGCTTCAGGATTTTTAGTAGGAACTTATGTACCAATGGGAATTCTTCCTAACTTCGCTCAAGTTCTCATGAAGTGCACACCGGCTACCTATCTTGCTTCTCTCTATAGACAGGTCTTAATGAAGGAGCAATTAGAAACTACATTTATGGGGAATAGTAGCTTATTAGAAGAGTTTCAAGAAAAATTAGGAATCCGGCTTAATTGGCAGAACCTTTTAACAAAGGAAGAAACATACTTAATAGTGGTGAGTATCTGCCTCCTAACTTTTCTGCTTTGGCTGGTAGTAGTTAAAATCTCTAGCAAAAAAATAAAATTTATAGGTTAAGCTAACTTTAAGTCTTCTCTTGTATCATATGGATATTAAATAAAGACCTCCTAACTTTATTTAATAGAAATCCTAAACTTTTCTTTTTCATAATAATCTCCCTAAAGAAGCCACCCAATCAGGTGGCTTTTTTGTTTGTCTACTAGATTTTTGCTATAATAGGAACATGAGTAGAATTTTAGATAATGAAATCATGGGCGATGAGGAGTTGGTAGAACGTACCCTCCGTCCCCAATATTTACGTGAATATATCGGACAAGACAAGGTCAAAGATCAGCTTCAAATCTTTATCGAGGCAGCAAAAATGCGTGATGAGGCGCTGGACCATGTTCTTTTGTTTGGTCCTCCAGGTCTCGGGAAAACAACTATGGCTTTTGTCATTGCCAATGAACTGGGAGTCAATCTTAAGCAGACGTCCGGTCCTGTTATTGAAAAAGCCGGTGATCTGGTGGCGATTTTGAATGACTTGGAGCCAGGAGATGTTCTTTTTATTGACGAGATTCATCGCTTGCCCATGTCAGTAGAAGAGGTACTTTACAGTGCTATGGAAGACTTCTACATCGACATCATGATTGGAGCAGGGGAAGCTAGCCGTAGCGTTCATCTAGACTTGCCTCCGTTTACCTTGATTGGGGCGACGACACGAGCAGGGATGCTTTCAAATCCTCTTCGAGCTCGTTTTGGAATTACTGGTCACATGGAATACTATACCCATGACGACTTGACAGAGATTGTCGAGCGGACGGCAGATATCTTTGAGATGGAAATTACCCATGAAGCTGCTTCGGAGTTGGCTTTACGTAGCCGTGGAACTCCTCGTATCGCCAATCGTCTCCTCAAGCGCGTGCGCGACTTTGCACAGATTATGGGCGATGGCTTGATTGATGATGTGATTACGGATAAGGCTTTGACCATGCTGGATGTAGACCATGAAGGTTTGGACTATGTAGACCAGAAAATTCTCCGCACCATGATTGAAATGTACGGTGGCGGTCCTGTCGGTTTAGGAACACTTTCGGTAAATATTGCTGAAGAGCGTGAGACGGTAGAGGATATGTATGAACCTTACCTGATCCAGAAAGGCTTTATCATGCGAACTCGTTCAGGACGGGTCGCGACTGCTAAGGCCTATGAACATTTAGGGTATGAATACATTGAAAAATAAGATTGAAATCTTAGATTCTTTTAGAGAAGATCATGATATGATGGCTATTCTGACTATCATCCGTGACCTGGAATTGAAAGATTCCTGGTTAGCAGCTGGTTCGGTCCGAAATTTTATCTGGAATCTTTTGTCAGATAAACCAGCCTTTGACCGTGAAACGGATGTGGACGTCATTTTCTTTGACCCAGATGTGAGTCATGAAGAAACGTTGGCTATAGAGAACAAGTTGAGAGAGGACTTTCCCCAGTATCAGTGGGAGCTGAAAAATCAAGTCTATATGCACCAGCATAGTCCCCATACGGAACCGTATGTGAATTCCTGTGATGCCATGAGTAAATATCCTGAACGTTGTACGGCAGTAGGACTTCGCTTGCATACTGACGCAACTTTAGAGCTCTTTGCTCCTTATGGTTTAGAGGATATTTTGAACTTTCAGGTTTCTCCAACTCCCCATTTTTTAGAAAATGACGACCGGATGAAGCTTTATCAACAGCGTTTATCTAAGAAAAACTGGCAAGTAAAATGGAAAAATCTCACATTTAAAAATACTTAAGGAAACTTTAAGATAGGAGCTGTATACTTATCTCATAAGTTAAGAAGACCTTAACTTAAACTCCTAAAACTTTTTCATAATAATCTCCCTATAAAAAAATTAAGTCGCCCAATCAGGCGGCTTTTTTTGTTCTAAGTCTATGCTTTTTCATGATATAATAGCCCTATGAGATTAGATAAATTTTTAGTAGCCTGCGCTGTCGGGAGTCGGACTGAGGTTAAAAACCTTCTCAAGTCAGGGCGCGTGACGGTCAATGGCAAGAAAGAAAAATCTGCTAAGTCGCATATCAATGAAGAGACAGATGAGATTTGCTTTGACGGGCAAAAGCTAGAGTATGAGGAGTTTGTTTACTATATGATGAACAAGCCTCAAGGAGTTATCTCAGCGACTGAAGATCCTAAACACAAGACTGTCTTGAACTTGTTGGATGACTATGCACGTGCCAAGGAAGTCTTTCCAGTCGGTCGTTTGGATATTGATACGCATGGACTCTTGCTCTTGACCAATGATGGCCAGTTGGCCCATGCTCTTCTTTCGCCTAAACGCCATGTGGATAAGATCTATCTGGCGCAGGTTGATGGAATCATGACGGATGAAGACATTGAGACATTTGCCAAGGGAATTCCGCTCAAGGACTTTACCTGTCAGCCTGCCAAACTGGAACTTGTGTCAATGGATGCAGAAAAGAATCAAAGTCTGGTTCGTGTGACTATTGCAGAGGGGAAATTCCACCAGGTTAAACGTATGGTAGCTTATTGTGGCAAGGAAGTGGTGGACTTGCAGCGTCTGAATATGGGAATTTTAACCTTAGATGAAAATTTGAAACCTGGAGAATGGCGTCGCCTAAGTAAGGAAGAACTAGAAGGCTTGCTTGAGAGTGTTAAGTAAACTAAATAATAGCAAAAGGTAGGTAGAATATCCCTGCCTTTTTCAGTTTTTGGTTGCTTCCTTTGTGAAAAGAGTTATAATAGACAGTAAGAATAAAGGAGGATTTTATGAACGCGATTCAAGAATCATTTACAGATAAATTATTTGCTAATTATAAAGCAAATGTTAAATACCAAGCTATCGAAAATGCTGCTAGCCATAACGGTATTTTTGCAGCCCTTGAGCGTCGTCAGAGTCATGTAGACAACACACCTGTTTTCTCACTTGATTTGACTAAGGATAAGGTCACTAACCAGAAAGCATCTGGTCGTTGCTGGATGTTTGCGGCTCTCAATACTTTCCGCCACAAGCTCATCTCTCAATACAAACTTGAAAACTTTGAATTGTCACAAGCTCACACCTTCTTCTGGGACAAGTATGAAAAGTCTAACTGGTTCTTGGAGCAAGTGATTGCGACTGCAGATCAAGAATTGACTAGCCGCAAGGTTAGCTTCCTACTCCAAACTCCACAACAAGATGGTGGTCAGTGGGATATGGTTGTTTCTCTCTTTGAGAAATACGGTGTCGTACCTAAGTCTGTTTATCCAGAATCTGTTTCATCTAGCAATAGTCGTGAGCTCAATGCAATCCTTAACAAATTGCTTCGTCAGGGTGCTCAAATTTTGCGTGATCTTTTGGCTTCTGGCGCTGACCAAGCGACTGTTCAAGCCAAGAAAGAAGACCTCTTGCAAGAAATCTTTAACTTCCTTGCCATGTCACTAGGTCTCCCACCACGTCAATTTGACTTTGCTTATCGCGATAAAGATAATAACTACCAAAGTGAAAAGGGCATCACACCACAAGAGTTTTACAAGAAATATGTTGACCTTCCACTAGAAGACTACGTTTCTGTGATCAATGCTCCAACTGCAGATAAACCATATGGCAAATCCTACACAGTTGAGATGCTGGGGAATGTTGTTGGTAGCCGTGCAGTTCGCTACATCAACGTACCGATGGAACGCTTGAAAGAATTGGCCATTGCCCAAATGGAGACAGGAGAAACTGTTTGGTTTGGTTCAGATGTCGGCCAACTCAGTAACCGTAAAGCAGGGATTCTTGCGACAGATGTCTATGATTTTGAATCAAGCATGGATATCCAACTCACTCAAGACAAGGCTGGACGTTTGGACTACAGCGAAAGCTTGATGACCCACGCTATGGTCTTGACTGGTGTTGATTTGGATGAAAATGGTAAATCAACTAAGTGGAAAGTTGAAAACTCATGGGGAGACAAGGTCGGTACAGATGGTTACTTTGTTGCTTCAGATGCTTGGATGGACGAATACACTTACCAAATTGTTGTTCGTAAGGAATTACTAACAGCAGAAGAACGAGCTGCTTACGAAGCAGAACCAATCGTACTCGCACCATGGGATCCAATGGGTGCCTTGGCAGAATAAAAGAATACAAAAAGAATCAGGTGATAATCCTGATTCTTTTTTGTTTGTACAGATTACATGATGCCGAAGAAACGAGCTGCAATACCTACTGCAAAGAGGGCAAGGATGATTGTAATTGGAGATACTTTTTTCTTAAGCAACCACATGCAAAGGAAAGTAAGGAGGAGTCCCATCAATCCTGGAATCAATGAGTTCAACTGACCTTGAAGAGTTTGAGGTTGAACACTATCCAAACTCAATCCTCCAAGTGCTTGACCAAGGATACCCTTCAACTCAGCTCCTGTAACAGGACCTTCTGGGAAGTTGATATAAAGCACCCTCTGCCAACTGTTTACCTGGAAGGTTAACAGTAAAGTTGATAGATACCCAACGCTGTACAAGAACGGCAAGGATGAACATACCAAGGATAGAAGCTCCTTTAGTGATGTCTTTCAAGATGCCACCTGACATGTCTTTAGTGATTTCAGATCCAGCCTTGTAACCAAACTCTTGTGTGTACCAAAGGAAAGACATACGGATTGCATTCCATCCAAAGAAGAAGAGAAGTGGTCCAACAATGTTACCAGTTGCAGCAAGTGATGCACCAAGGGCACCAAGAATCGGACGAACTGTAAACCAGAAGACTGGGTCACCGATACCAGCAAGAGGTCCCATCATACCGATCTTAACCCCTTGGATAGCAGCGTTATCGATTTCAGTACCGTTAGCGCGTTCTTCTTCAAGAGCCAATGTAACCCCCATGATTGGAGCAGCTACGTATGGGTGAGTATTGAAGAATTCAAGGTGGCGCTCAAGAGCAGCAGCTTGATCTTCTTTAGTTGTGTAAAGTTTCTTGATAGCTGGGATCAAAGAGTAAGCCCAACCCAAGTTTTGCATACGTTCGTAGTTCCATGAACCTTGAAGGAATTGTGAACGCCACCAAACTTTTTGGCGATCTGATTTTGATAATTGAATTTTTTCAGCCATGATTGTTCCCCTTTCTAGTAGTCTTCTAGGATATCACCGATTGGATCGTTAGAAGTTGCAGCTCCTCCGCCACCGTTTCCACCTTGTTTTGAAAGGTTGAGGTAGATGAAGGCAAGGGCAACACCGATGACACCAAGGGCAATCAAAGTCAATTGAGAGATTGCTGCAAGAGCAAAACCGATAGCGAAGAATGGCCATACTTCACGAGTTGCCATCATGTTGATAACCAAAGCGTAACCAACGGCAACGACCATGGCACCACCAACAGCCATACCACCGTTCAACCAGTCTGGCATTAAACCAAGAGCGTCTTGAACAGCAGAAGCTGGGATAGCGATAAGGAAGGCTGCAGGAACAGCAATACGAAGACCCTGAAGAATAAGGGCAAAGTAGTGAGCGCGCTCAACAGCTGCAATGTTACCTTCTTTAGCGGCAGCATCAGCAGTGTGAACCAAGGCGACTGAAATTGTACGAACAATCATAGTCAAGAAAAGTCCAGCTACGGCAAGAGGGATTGCAGTTGCAGTTGCCACTGCTATACCTTCAGTAGTAAAGTTACCACCTTTAATCATGATGATTGCAGCGGCAACAGAGGCAAGGGCAGCATCAGGAGCTACGGCAGCACCGATGTTTGCCCAACCTAGAGCAATCATTTGAAGTGATCCACCAAGCATAACCCCTGCTTCGAGGTTACCAGTTACAAGACCGATAAGGGTACATGCGACGATTGGTTGGTGGAATTGGAATTGGTCGAGGATACCTTCAAGACCTGCAAGGAAGGCAACAAATACGACCAAGATAGCAGAAATAATTGAAATATCTGACATGGTTTTATTCCTTTTCTATTTAATTATAATGAAGAGTATTATCATTCTTCTAATGATTCCTTAGAAGTAGATTTTGATTATTGAACGTTAGCTTTTTTGATTAAATCAAACAAATCTTTCTTAGTGTCGTTTGGTACTTTACGTACGTCAAATTCAACACCGAGATCACGCATTTTTTCAAAGGTAGCAACGTCGTCTTTGTCCATTGACAATACGTTGTTGACCATTGTTTTACCAGTTGAGTGAGCCATTGATCCAACGTTAAGAGTCTTGATAGGCACACCGCCTTCGATAGCACGAAGAGCATCTTGAGGTGTTTCAAACAAGATAAGGGCGTGTGTTTCACCAAAACGAGGGTCTTTAGCAACCTCAATCAATTTTTGGATAGGCACAACGTTAGCCTTCACACCGTTAGGAGCCGCTTGTTTGATCAATTCTTTACGAAGGTCGTCGTTGGCTACGTTATCAGAAGCAACGATAATACGGTTAGCTTTTGAATCTGGTGTCCAAGCAGTTGCGACTTGTCCGTGAAGAAGACGAGTGTCAAGACGTGCAAGATTGATCTTAAGTTTTCCGTCTCCGATGACAGTTCCTTCTGGAATAGCAGCTTGGGCTACAGGCGAAGCTGCAGCAGTTGCAACTTCCTCAGCTGGATTTAACTCTTCTGGAAGAGCCTTGATGCCATCTTTGGCTTCTTTAATGATGTTCGCAGCGACTTTATCCACGCCAGCCGCAGCATCCATTAGGCGCTCTGTGTAGGCTTGGATTAACATCGGTAAGTTAAGTCCTGTGATGATGGCAAATTTACGTTCAGGGTTTTCTCCCATCACGCGGCTAGCTTGGTTAAATGGAGACCCACTCCAAAGGTCAGCCAAGACTAGAACCTCATCTTCTGCGTCAAATGCAGCCACAGCATTATTGAACTTCGCGTATAAATCGTCTGGACCTTCGTTTGGCATAAAGGTTACAACTTGAACCTTTTCTTGTTCACCAAAGATCATAGATCCTGACTGATGAATACCAGCGGCAAATTCACCGTGGCTCGCAATAATGATTCCGATACTCATTATTGTCATTCCTCCTTATAAAATGTTTGACTCGTAGTTTAAGAAAACTTTAAGACTATTTAAGTATAAATCGTTTTTCATAAAAAATCAACTACTTATACTAAACTTTCAAAAAAATTTGTGAAAATGTTTACTTTTTAAAAACATTGATATATCAATGTATTTGAATATAAGATAAAAATAATAGTATAAAAAATTAGTATAAAAAGTTTTTAAATGTCTTATTAAAATTAGGAAAGATATTTTTTTCAAGATGCTTCTGATTCAGTTTTTTTGGTATAATAGATAGTAATTTATTTTTTTCTGGTTAGAAAATTTAGAGTGAGAGGTGTTTATGTCCCCTTCCATCCAGTTATTAAAAAATCGTTATTTAAAACATATTAAAGAAAATCCGGATCTCTACATCGGTATTGAGTTGGAGTTTCCTATCGTCCATATAGGTGGAAATCCTACTAATATTGAAGTTAGCAAGGAATTAATGCGATTCTTAGTAGAAGCTCTAGATTTAGAAGTTGAAAGATTGGATGAAGAGGGCAATCCAATTCAACTTGTAGAACCAATCAGTCAAGATCGTATTTTATTTGAGGTTTCCTACACGACCTTGGAGTTTGCTTTTGGTAGGGCTCAGAATATCCAAGAGGTTGAAGGACGTTTTCAGGCCTATATGAAGGTAATCCAAAGAAAACTAGGAGAAAAGCACCATGCTATCCAGGGTTGGGGGATTCACCCAAACTGGAATCAAAATGACAATCGACCTGTAGCTTATATACGCTATCAGATGCTGATGGATTATCTGCGTATGGGGAGTCACCAAGAAAGTGCGCATTTACATGACTTTCCACAATACGGAGCTTTCATCTGCGGGAGTCAAGTCCAGTTGGATGTTTCGACCGCTAACTACCTACGTGTCATCAATGCTTTCACTCAGATTGAGTCAGCCAAAGCTTTCTTATTTGCCAATTCTGAGTTTTCTGGAGCAGACTGGGACACCCAGATTTCACGAGATATTTTTTGGGAAGAATCCATGCATGGGATTTATCCAGAGAATGTTGGTGTCAATACCAGACTCTTTAAAGATGAGGATGATTTCTTTGATTATTTAGACCATTCTGCGATTTTCACAGCAGAACGAGATGGAGAAACCTATTATTTTTCTCCGATTCAAGCTAGAGATTACCTAGCTACTAATGAGATTCATGCTTATACTATAAATGGGAAAGAGACTCTGCTTGCCCCTCAAGAGAAGGATTTCCAAACGCACCGTAGCTACCAGTTTCAAGACTTGACAACAAGAGGTACTGTTGAATTTCGTAGTGTTTGTACACAACCGCTAGACCGCACCTTTGCTTCAGCAGCCTTTCATCTAGGTTTGTTGGTGAATCTTGACAAGTTTGAAACTTACCTAGAAACAGCACCTTTCTTTGAGAGATTTGGTCGTGACTACAAGTCTTTGAGAAGACAGTTTTCTAAGAAGCAACTCACAGATGAAGAAACAGTTGGGATTGTCCAATTCTCCAAAGACTTGCTAGCGATAGCAGAGCAAGGACTTGAGATGAGAGGTCAGAGCGAAATGGCTTATTTAGTGCCTTTGAAAGAAGAATTGGGCCTATAATTTTCCTATAAAGGAAGAATTTTCTAAAAAATCATGTTATAATGAATAAGACTATAGATAAAGGATAGAGATTTATGACATTAGTTTATCAATCAACGCGTGATGCGAAAAATACCGTAACAGCCAGTCAGGCGATTTTGCAAGGTTTGGCAACAGATGGAGGCTTGTTCACTCCAGTAAGCTATCCAAAGGTGGATTTGGATTTTGACACATTAAAAGACGCTTCTTACCAAGAAGTAGCTAAGCTTGTCTTGTCAGCTTTCTTGGATGACTTTACAGCAGAAGAGTTGGACTACTGTATCACCAACGCCTATGACAGCAAGTTTGATACACCGGCAATTGCCCCTCTTGTCAAACTTGATGGTCAATACAACTTGGAATTGTTCCATGGTTCAACCATCGCCTTTAAGGATATGGCCTTGTCTATCTTGCCTTACTTCATGACAACGGCAGCTAAGAAACACGGTTTGGAAAACAAGATTGTCATCTTGACAGCGACATCTGGAGATACTGGGAAGGCTGCTATGGCAGGTTTTGCAGATGTGCCTGGTACTGAGATTATCGTCTTTTATCCAAAAGACGGGGTCAGCAAGGTACAAGAGTTGCAAATGACCACTCAAACGGGCGAAAACACTCATGTTATCGCCATTGATGGAAACTTTGACGATGCACAGACTAATGTGAAACATATGTTCAATGATGTGGCTCTTCGTGAGAAATTGGCAGCCAACAAGCTCCAGTTCTCATCAGCTAACTCTATGAATATTGGTCGTTTGGTCCCACAGATTGTCTATTATGTTTATGCCTACGCTCAACTTGTTAAAACTGGCGAAATTAATGCTGGTGATAAGGTTAACTTCACCGTACCGACAGGAAACTTTGGAAATATCTTGGCTGCCTTTTACGCTAAAACAAATCGGCCTACCAGTCGGCAAGCTCATCTGTGCTTCAAATGACAACAATGTCTTGACAGATTTCTTTAAAACTCGTGTCTATGACAAGAAGCGTGAGTTTAAAGGTAACTACTAGTCCATCTATGGATATCTTGGTCTCTTCAAACTTGGAGCGTTTGATTTTTCCATCTTTTGGGAAATGACGCGGTTAAGACAGCTGAACTTATGAATGCCTTGAACACGAAAGGTCAGTATGAGTTGACTGATTTTTGATGCAGAGATTCTGGATCTCTTTGCAGCTGAGTATGCGACTGAAGCAGAAACAGCAGCAGAAATCAAGCGTGTTTACGAATCGGATTCTTATATTGAGGATCCTCATACAGCAGTTGCCCTCAGCTGTATAAAAAAATACCAAGCAGCGACAGGCGATGCAACTAAGACTGTGATTGCTTCAACAGCTAGTCCATACAAGTTCCCCGTAGTTGCAGTAGAAGCTGTAACTGGAAAAACAGAACTTAGCGACTTTGAAGCCTTGGCACAGTTGCATGAGATTTCAGGCATTGCCTTGCCACCAGCGGTGGACGGCCTTGAAACAGCTCCAGTTCGTCACAAGACAACGGTTGCAGCAGCAGATATGCAGACTGCAGTAGAAACTTATCTAGGACTTTAAAAGAGAGGAAGTAAACTCGGTTGGGAAACTAACTGAGTTTCTTTTCATCAGGAGGAAGGATTGTTTAAAAAAAATAAGGATATTCTCAACATAGCTTTACCTGCCATGGGTGAAAATTTCTTACAGATGCTCATGGGTATGGTAGATAGCTACTTAGTAGCTAATCTGGGGTTGATCGCCATTTCGGGTGTGTCTGTAGCTGGAAATATAATCACCATTTATCAGGCTATTTTTATTGCCTTGGGAGCAGCAATTTCTAGTGTCATTTCAAAAAGTGTGGGACAGAAAGATCAGTCTAGACTAGCCTACCATGTGACAGAAGCTCTCAAGATAACCTTGCTATTGAGTTTAATTTTAGGTGGCTTGTCCATCTTTGCAGGTCAAGAGATGATTGGTCTTTTGGGTACTGAACAGGCTGTGGCTGAAAGTGGTGGCTTATACCTATCTTTAGTTGGTGGAACAATCGTTCTCCTGGGCTTGGTGACTAGTCTAGGAGCCTTGATTCGTGCTACCCACAATCCTCGACTTCCGCTTTATGTTAGTTTTTTATCCAATGCTTTAAATATTGTTTTTTCAAGTGTCGCCATTTTTATCCTTGATATGGGGATAGCTGGTGTAGCTTGGGGGACTATTTTGTCTCGTTTGATCGGGGTTGTAATTTTGTGGTCACAATTAAAACTTCCATATATGAGACCGACCTTTGGGCTGGATAAAGACCTGCTGACCTTGGCTTTACCTGCAGCGGGAGAACGTCTCATGATGAGGGCTGGTGATGTAGTCATAATTGCCTTGGTTGTTTCCTTTGGGACGGAGGCAGTCGCGGGAAATGCTATCGGTGAAGTTTTGACTCAATTCAACTATATGCCTGCTTTCGGTGTTGCCACGGCAACAGTCATGCAGGTAGCTCGAGCAGTTGGAGAGAATGATTGGGCAAGGGTGGACAAGCTAAGTAAGCAAACTTTTTGGTTGTCTTTCTTTCTTATGTTGCCCTTAACGTTTAGTATCTATGCTCTGGGAGCGCCACTAAGTCATCTCTATACTAGCGATTCTGTGGCTATCAAAGCCAGTGTTTGGTGACATTTTTCTCTCTATTAGGAACTCCTATGACAACAGGAACTGTCATTTATACAGCTGTCTGGCAAGGTTTGGGAAATGCCCGACTTCCCTTTTATGCGACAAGTATTGGAATGTGGTGCATCCGTATTGGGACTGGTTACCTGATGGGAATTGTTCTTGGTTGGGGATTGCCTGGTATCTGGGCAGGAACGATTTTGGATAATGGTTTCCGTTGGATTTTCCTACGCTTTTGTTATAAATCTTATATGACATTGAAAGGATAAGAAATGCAAGAAACGGCTTTTATTTGGGATTTAGACGGGACCTTATTGGACTCCTATGAAGCTATTTTGTCAGGAATTGAGGAAACTTATGCACAGTTTTCCATTCCCTATGATAAGGAAAAAGTTCGAGCTTTTATCTTGAAATATTCTGTCCAGAATTTATTGGAGCAAGTGGCAGAAGAAAGAGACTTGGATGCTGATATGCTCAATCAAGTCCGTGCTCAGAGCTTGGCTGAAAAGAATGCCCAGGTCGTCTTGATGCCGGGTGCGCGTGAGGTTTTAGCCTGGGCGGACAAGCAAGGAATTCAGCAATTTGTTTATACCCACAAAGGTGACAATGCCTTCGTTATTCTACGGGAGTTAGGACTAGATGTTTATTTCACAGAAATTTTGACAAGCCAGAGCGGTTTTGCACGTAAACCAAGTCCAGAAGCAGCGACCTACCTTATTAGCAAATACCATTTAAAACCAGTTAGCACCTATTACATAGGAGATCGCCTTTTGGATATAGAATTTGTACTGAATAGTGGAATAAAGAGTCTGAATTTTTTAAGTTGTAATAAAGAAGGAAACCAACAAATAAGAGCATTAGAGGATATTATCACTCTCTTGAGCAATCAATGATTTCTGGAGCAATATGTCAGCTTTATGACAAAAATCTAACAAACTATTTCAATTAATGTGGTTTGTTACAGAGTCTAAACAGTTTTGTTAAACAGCCCCAAAAGGGCTTTTTTTCTCTTTCTTTATGTTATGATAGACATGTACTACATTGAAAAAGGAGTTTGAATAGTATGAAGAAACGAATTATTTTGGCATCAACGGTAGCTTTATCAATTGCCCCTGCCTTGGCAGCTCAAGCAGAAGAAGTTGTATGGTCACCACGTGCAGTTGAGCAAATTCAAAACGATGTTGCTAAAAGCGAAAATAAAACAAGTTATACAATTAAGTATGGAGACACCTTAAGCACGATTGCAGAAGCTTTGGGAGTAGACTTAAATGTCCTTGCAAACTTAAACAAAATTACGAATATTGACTTGATTTTCCCAGATACTGTACTGACTACAATTGTCAATGAACAAGAAGAAGTAACAGGGGTTGAGGTATATACACCAGAAGAAGTAGGTTCTGATGTAGCAAGTGCAACAGCAGATTTGAAAACTAACCAAGTAGTCGTAGATGACCAAACTGTACAAGTTGAAGATTTGACTAAACCAGTGGCAGAAACAGAAACTGTAGTTGAAGCAACACCACAAGCTGATGTAGCAGCTGAAGTTGCAGCTCCAGTAGTAGAAACAGTTCCTGCAGCAACAACAGAAGCTGCTCCAGTAACTGAAGCACCAGTTGTGGAAGAAACAACAGTTCAACCGGCAACTGAAACAACGACTGTTTCGGAAGAACCAGTAGCGGAAACAACTACTGTAGCTGAGTCAGCAACAACAGAAGCTGAACCAGTAACAACAACTTATCAGGCAGAACCAAGCCAAGCTTCATCACCAACTTATGCTGCACCAGCGGCTCCTGATTATGCAACTATTGCAGCTACAAAATCTGAAAATGCAGGTCTACAACCACAAACAGCTGCCTTCAAAGAGGAAGTTGCCAAAGTTATACGGTATCACATCATTTAGCGGTTACCGTCCAGGAGATCCAGGTGACCACGGAAAAGGTCTAGCGATTGACTTCATGGTCCCAGTTAGCTCAGCTCTTGGCGACCAGGTTGCTGAGTATGCTATTCAGAATATGGCTAGCCGTGGAATCAGTTATGTTATTTGGAAACAGCGTTTCTACGCACCATTCCCAAGCAAATACGGACCAGCCTACACTTGGAATCCAATGCCAGATCGTGGTAGCGTAACAGAAAACCACTATGACCACGTTCACGTATCTATGAACTAATAAGATAAGAGAAGTAGGGGACTAATTCAGTTTCCTCTTCTTTTTTGTTTTCAATTTCTTATCCAATAGAAATCCTTTTATAAAGATAAAAATACAGTTAAGCATAAGGTTTGCTCGAAAATATAAATGTTGAATAAAATGGGACAGAGTTAAGAAACAGGAAACCATGTTTATGAAGTGAGCAAAAAACTTACATGGTCAATTTATTTGTATTAGACTTGATAAGTCAATAGTTGACAAATCAAATGTTAACAAAGGAATAGAAATGCTAGAAATAAATGAATTACTCTACCAGCTCCATATAGTAGATCAGACGATTACTCAACTTTTTGAGAAACAATTGGGAATTAGTTTGACCCGCTATCAAATTCTGCAGTTTTTATTGCAAAAGTCACCGTGTAACCAAATTGCCGTTCATGAGAAGTTACAGATTGACCAGGCAGCTTTGACCCGTCATTTTAAGGTTTTAGAGTCAGAGGGCTATGTCAGTCGTAAGCGTAATCCAGTCAATCAAAGAGAGGTCTTGGTTGAGTTGACTGCTTTTGCCAAGGACCAACTCTTGGTCAGTCCACCTAAACATCACTTGAAAGTTAAGGAACAGATGGAAAACATCTTATCGACTGGTGAGCAGAAAGAGCTGATAACTCTACTGACCAAACTAGTGTCAGGTCTAGAAAAAATAGAATTTTAAGGAGAAATCAATGTCACTCATTACTACTATACTAGCAACTATTGTTGCCTTGGAACATTTTTATATTTTTTATTTGGAGAGTATCGCAACCCAATCAGATGCAACCAGCCGAGTCTTTAATATGGATAAGGAAGAGTTGACTCGAACATCTGTTACCTCACTGTTTAAAAACCAAGGAATTTATAATGCTTTGATTGGGGTGTTTCTTATCTATGGGATTTATTTCTCGCATAGCATAGAAATCGTAACAATTTTTGTCTTATTTATCATAGGAGCAGCGACTTATGGTGCTTTAACAGCAGATAAAAAAATCATTCTAAAGCAGGGAGGTCCGGCAATTTTAACCTTGCTAAGTATCCTTTTCCTAAAATAAAAACAACCAGCACTTTCTATGAAGATGCTGGTTTTTAATAACTGCTGTTAAACTTTTCTTCGCTTGATTTCGAGTAACCTTTGATAGAAGAAAATTTGATTGCTATAAATATAGGGGTATATAGAAATACTTGCAATGCCAAAGCTAATCCAGATGAGGAAATACCATGGTAAGAGCTGTAAATCAAGGACAAAGCGTTGGAACTTGTAGCCTTTCATAAGGAAGCGGCTGGTTTGAAGTGTACGACTTGGTTTTGCAATCCCTATTGCTAGAGTGTCGCAAAGTAGTAGTTCTACTTGGGAGTATGCATAATATTGGGGAAGATAAATAGCAGTTCCTATAACGATCAGAAAGACACTGCCAAAGAAGTAAAGTGCAAAAGTGAGTAGGAACTGTTCAATATCTGGATTCGTAAGATCGACAGATGGAAATTCAGGATGAAGTTCCACAAATTTTCGAGCCATTAGATTGCTGTAAAAAAGATAGTAAACTCCAAGTAGATTGGGTAGGCTCCATAAAAAGAGGTAGAAACGTTTCAGTAGAAGAGTCAGGAAAGTTTGAGTAAAGAAACGGTTATCAAACAATGCCAAACTATCCTTGAAAGAAAGTTCTGTCTCAGGAACTCTGAATAGACTGAGAGTTGTAAAAAGAGCACCAATTAAGATAATGGAGCTTGCAAAGCCAAAGACTAGAGGAAAGAGGGGAGGATTGAATTACCGTTATCAAAAAACTGAAAAAGGATTGCTCCAGAATTTCTTCATTAAGTAATGATAAAGGGCTTATAAAGCTAGAGATAATCAAAAGGATGCTTGGCAATAAATAGACGAGCATCAGTCTAGGATGTTCTGCTGGGAACTGTCGTGCTTGTTGACGGACTTCTTTTAAATCAATCTTTGGGTATTTCATGCTTTCATTATACCATAGTTCGTGACAGTTCCTGTTTTTTTTGATAGAATCATACAGTATGCCCTGGGGCAAAAGTAAGAACTAGGACTGTTTTTCCTAGTTTCGGAGGTAAAAGATGTCAGAATCACCAATTAAATATCGATTAATTAAGAAAGAAAAACATACGGGAGCTCGTCTAGGAGAAATTATCACACCACATGGAACTTTCCCAACGCCCATGTTTATGCCAGTTGGTACACAAGCAACTGTCAAAACTCAGTCTCCAGAAGAGTTGAAAGAGATGGGTTCAGGAATTATCCTTTCTAACACTTATCATTTGTGGCTTCGCCCTGGGGATGAACTGATTGCTAGAGCTGGTGGTCTTCACAAGTTCATGAATTGGGATCAACCGATTTTAACGGATAGTGGTGGCTTCCAAGTATATTCATTGGCTGATAGCCGAAATATTACTGAAGAAGGTGTTACCTTTAAGAACCACCTCAACGGTTCGAAAATGTTTCTATCACCTGAAAAAGCAATTTCTATCCAGAACAATCTAGGCTCAGATATCATGATGTCCTTTGATGAATGTCCTCAATTTTATCAACCTTATGATTATGTGAAAAAGTCAATCGAGCGTACCAGCCGTTGGGCTGAACGTGGGTTAAATGCTCACCGTCGTCCACATGACCAAGGTTTGTTTGGGATTGTACAAGGTGCAGGATTTGAAGACCTTCGTCGTCAATCAGCTCAAGACCTTGTAAGTATGGACTTCCCAGGCTACTCTATCGGGGGGTTAGCAGTTGGAGAAACTCATGAGGAGATGAACGCTGTTTTGGATTTCACCACTCAGCTGCTTCCTGAGAATAAACCTCGCTACTTGATGGGAGTGGGAGCGCCAGATAGCTTGATTGATGGGGTCATTCGTGGTGTAGATATGTTCGACTGTGTCTTGCCGACTCGTATTGCACGTAATGGTACTTGTATGACCAGCCAAGGTCGTTTGGTAATCAAGAATGCCCAGTTTGCGGAGGACTTTACACCACTTGATCCAGAGTGTGATTGCTACACATGTAAGAACTACACTCGTGCCTATCTTCGCCACCTGCTTAAGGCAGACGAGACCTTTGGTATTCGCTTGACAAGTTATCACAATCTCTATTTCTTGCTTAATCTCATGAAACAGGTTCGTCAAGCTATTATGGATGATAATCTTTTGGAATTCCGAGAACATTTTGTTGAAAAATATGGCTACAACAAGTCAGGACGTAATTTCTAATTTTATTGACACTAAAGCTAAAATCCTAAGGTTTCTCTTAGGATTTTTCTTTTTTTTGATAAAATAAATGTATTATGGAATGAAAATTAGAAGACTTTTATGCTTTTTAATAAATGGAGAATAAACTCGTATGCGTATTAAATGGTTTTCCTTAATTAGGATTACAGGTCTACTCTTGGTACTCTTGTACCACTTCTTTCAGACGATTTTCCCTGGTGGCTTCTTTGGTGTGGATGTCTTTTTCACTTTCTCAGGTTTCCTTATTACCTCACTATTGTTAGAGGAGTTTAGCCAAAAAGGGGAAATTGATCTCATAGGTTTTTTCAGGAGACGCTTTTATCGAATATTTCCTCCTGTTGTAATGATGGTACTTGTCATCATGCCTTTTACCTTGATGGTTCGACAAGATTATGTAGCTGGAATTGGTGCTCAAATTGCAGGAGTTCTTGGCTTTATGACCAACTTCTATGAAATGTTGACGGGTGGAAGCTATGAATCACAATTTATCCCTCATCTCTTTGTTCACAATTGGAGTTTGGCGGTTGAAGTCCATTATTATATTCTGTGGGGATTAGCAGTTTGGTTCCTATCTAAACGCTATAAGACCAGCGGCCAGTTACGAGCTACAGTCTTTATTCTCTCATCTGCTGCCTTTCTGATTAGTTTTCTTTCAATGTTCATCGGTAGCTTATCGTAAGTTCATACTCTACAGTTTACTTTTCTAGTTTTACACATGTCTATCCTTTCTTTTTAGGTAGTGTGTTGGCAACTATAGTAGGAGTTCGTCAAACGACACCGATTTTAAAACGATTAAATAAGCTTTTAGATTTGAAGCAAACCTTGCTAGTTTTTGCAGCAGGTCTAGGGGTATTAATCTTACTAACGTTCTTTGTCAAATTTACTTCCCTATTTACTTATTTGCTAGGCTTCTTGCTAGCAAGTCTTGCAACGCTTGTTATGATAGTAGCTACCCGCATCTTGCATGAGAAAACAGAGTCTACTGAAGAGCCTAAAATCATCAGCTTTTTAGCAGATACTAGCTATGCTGTCTATCTATTTCATTGGCCATTCTATATTATTTTCTCTCAATTAATGGGAAATATACTAGCAGTTATCCTAACAACGATCTTCTCGTATCTTTTTGCGACACTATCTTTCTACGTGATTGAGCCTTTAATTGCAGGAAAGTCGACTTGGCTCTTGGAAAAAGCAAAAGAGATTCCGCATATTAAGCCTATTTTCACTGGGAGCATTGGGAGTGCTTGGGTCAATCATGCTGATTGTGGTGATATTAGCTCCACAAGTTGGTGCCTTTGAAACAGATTTGACTGTTAATGGGCTTAAACAAGCTCAAACAAGTCTAGCTCGAACCAAGACGATGGCAGATCAAGAAGAAGCAAGTCGATATAATATTGCTGAAGGTGTATCCATTATTGGGGACTCTGTAACCTTGAGAGCAACTCCTGGTTTACAAGAAGTTTTACCTGATGCTCAGACTGATGCTCAAGTTAGTCGAAATACTAAACAAGCAAGTGCTATCATGCTATATAATAGCCAAAATAAAGCTTTGCCTAAAGTTGTAGTAGTTGCTACGGGAGTCAATAATCCTGAGGATTATAAAGCAGATCTTGATTTCTTGATTTCGAATTTGCCAAAAGGACATCAGCTTGTCCTTGTGACTCCATATGAGGGTGATACAAGTCAGGAAACTCAGCCATATGTTGAAATATGCAAGCTATGCTCGTGAAGTAGCTCAGCAATACCCATATGTTGAGATTGCCGACTGGAACCAAGTGTCTAAAGACAACCCAGACATTTGGAAAGGGACTGACCAGGTTCATTTTGGTAAAGACAATACCAAATTAGAAGAAGGTGCCAAGCTATATGCAGAAACAATTGCTTCTGCTATCAAAGCTCTTGAAGATAAGCCGGTCAAATCAAAATAATTACTTGTAAGCAGAGATAATCATCTCTGTTTTTTTAGAGTCAATGAAGGAGACAATAAACTAATATAGCATTTGTGAAAAAACTTGCCAACTTTTTGGAATTATGAGAAAATAGAGGATATTTATCAGGTGGAGGAACTGCTATGAGAGACGATATCAAGATCAATGACCGTGCTCTAGCCTTGGAAAATCAGATTATTGAAAAACTAGAAAAAGTGTATGATACTGATGTGGAGCTAGATGTATATAATCTTGGATTGATTTACGAGATTGACTTGGACGAAAACGGACTTTGTACAATAGTCATGACTTTTACAGATACTGCCTGTGATTGTGCAGAAAGTTTACCAATCGAGATTGTTGCAGGTCTAAAGGAGATTGATGGAATTAATGATGTCAAGGTTGAGGTAACCTGGTCTCCTGCATGGAAAATCACACGTATTAGCCGCTATGGACGTATTGCCTTAGGGCTACCCCCGCGTTAAATAATAGAGAGATATGGGATGAATTATGAATCGGGATTAAAGACCCGATTTGTATTTTTCCTTTTTTTGTTTATTTATTTTATACAATAAACAAAAAAATTTTGTTAAGAGTAGCCACTTCACTCAAAAATGTTATTATAGTAGAAGTGATTATAATAAAAAAAGAATAAGGTAGGATAGATATGAAATTATCTGTAGTCATTCCGTTTTTATAACGAAGAGAATATGATTCAAAAAAATGTATGATGAATTGGTTAAAGAAATCAATCAAATTACAAAAAGCGGAATTTGAAATTATTTTTTTATTAATGACGGTAGTAAGGATCGCACTTTTGAACGTATGTTAGCCATTGCAGCTGGCGATTCACGTGTTAAATATATCAGCTTCAGTCGAAATTTTGGGAAAGAAGCTGGAACTATTGCGGGACTAGAATACGCAACAGGAGAAGCAGTTATTCTAATGGATGGAGATTTGCAGCATCCACCAGCTATGCTTCCACAAATGATTGAAGCTTATGAGCAAGGATACGATGTCGTAAGTGCTCGTCGTACACGTACAGGCGAGAAACCCCACCGTACATTTTTAGCCAAACATTTTTATAAGCTTGCTAATAAAATGATGGATATCGAGCTGATGGACGGAGTCTCTGAATTCCGATTGTTTAGCCGTAAAGTTGTAAACGCCATTATTTCTATGCAAGAATACAATCGTTTTTCTAAAGGGATTTTTGCTTGGATTGGTTTTAACGAAAAAGTTATCGAATATGAAAACCAAGTACGTACAGTCGGTGAAACCAAATACTCATTGAAGTTCTCATTGAACTATGCGATTCAAGGGATTTTATCATTCAACGATAAACCGCTTCGTATGTGTATTAATTTTGGTTTATTCTGCTTAGTAATTTCATTGGTTTATGTTCTTTGGACCTTTATCCAATACCTTGTAGTACCAGATTCACTCGTGAGTGGATACTTTACTACAATCTTCTCAGTAGTTCTCTTTGGTGGAATTCAATTGATTTCTATCGGGGTACTCGGAGAATACATCGGTAAGATTTATTATGAAGTGAAGAAACGTCCACATTATCTTGTTGACCAAACGAACATTACCGTGAAAGGAGAGCAAAATGACGACTAAGAAAAAAGTCTATCTAGCAAGTTTTATTGCGCCTATGGCCATCATGTTTGTGGCTTGGGCTATTGATGGCTTCTTTCCTTTCGGGACAAAGTCACTCATGGCGGTTGACTTTAATGCTCAGTATATTGGCTTATATGCTTATTTCAAACATTTATTTTTAAATGGCGATTGGAGTAGCTTCTTCTACTCTTTCTCTAAATCCATTGGAGGTGGGATGTTAGGGATTTGGGGCTTCAACCTGTTGAGTCCGTTTAACTTCCTGTTCCTACTATTTTCTGAGGAAAATTTCCAATGGGTGGTACCTATCGTTATTGCCTTACGTTATGGAGCGATGGGATTAACCATGGCACATTTCTTGGTTAAACGTTATGATGGATTAAAGAACAAAGCCTACTTGGTTCCAATCGTCGCTACCATTTATGCCTTAAATGGATTTAATGTTAGTTATCAAATGAACCCAATTTTTCTATGATGGAATGGTTATGCTTCCGTTGGTTTTAATTGGGGTTGAACAAGTATTGGATAACAAGTCTCCAAAAGGCTACATTGGCATGCTTGCCTTATCTCTCTTTGTACAATTTTACATGGGTTATATGACCTGCATTTTTGTGGTCATTTATGCTTTGTTCTACATTATTCGTTCAGAGAACTTACGAAATAAAAAAGTTATTCTAACAAGACTGGGTAAATTAGCTGCCGCATCTATACTAGCTGTTGGTATAGTATCAGCTGTTTGCTCCCAATTCTTATTAGTTTAGTGTCAACAAAGGGTGGTTTACAGAGCTCGCTTAAATTTGAATGGAAGTTACAGATTAACCCGTTTGAAATTTTAGCAAAACTCTTCTTAGGAGCTTTTGATAATACTTCTTGGCCAGCTGGTCCTAACTTGCCGAATATATATGTGGCTAGCTTTGGTTTACTAGGAACACTTTATTACTTTATTTCGAGTAAGATTTCGAAATGGAGTAAAATTGCAGCGAGCTTTGTTCTCGTAGTATTTTTGATTTCTTGTGCCCATGAATTTACAAGTAAGTTGTGGCATATGGGACAAAATCCTGCTGGATTTTTCTATCGCTTCTCATGGATTATTGCTTTCTTTTTAGTTTATTTGGCTTATCTAAGTCTACGAGAAGTAGAAAAATTTACTAAAAGAGAAGCTAGCTTCCTACTGATTAGCGGTGCAGTTATCTTTTCTATTGTACAGTTACAACAACACTCTTTCTTAACAGTTTGGCAACGTCTTGCAACGATTTTGATTTTTGTGGTTTTGCTTGCAGCTTTATTCTATCCTAAAGTGAAACACTCTTGGATGATTATAGCTGCTTTGACTGTAGTTGAGTTAACAGCTAATGCAGCGCTTGTTCAATCAAGAGTTGGCTATACAGATGCCTATAAGTATCACGATGCAGTTTTACAATTAAAGGAAGCGATTAATCCAATTAGACCTGACCACAGTGATTTTTACAGAATTAATAAATCATTCAATTTAAGTAAGAATGATCCATTTATGGTGGATTATCCGGGTCTATCGGTTTTCAGTTCCAACCTGGAAAATAGTACACGTGATTTATTTGACCGTCTAGGAAATAACGGAATTAACGCAACGACCTACTATCAAGGAACTCCGTTCCAAGATGCTCTCTTCTCAGTAAAATACCTAGTGACTCCAAAACCGGTGACTAAAGAGGACTATCCTGATACGTCCAAACTGTATGTATTCGGAAACATGGTAACGCGTAAAGATATTACGACAAAAGCCCCTGTTTATGAAGCTGCTAGAACAAAGACATTTGAGACAGGTTTGATTTTGCCAATTGCTTACGGTGTTAATGATGAAACGGTGAATCTAAAATTAGAGAACCATCAACCGATTCAAAATCAAAATAAGATTGTACAAGCTATGGGGGCAACGAGTGAAAATTATTTAGCTGTACTCGGAGCAAATGAGATGAAATTGGACAATATGGAAGTTGTAGATTCATCTAAACCAGAAACTTACAAACGAATTGATTCATCTAAACCAGGAACAATTACCTATCATTTATTACCTCAATCTGCTGAAGATTATTGGGTAGCAATTCCGCAAAAATTATCTCATACAGATAAAAATAAAGTTCGTGTCAAGTTAAATGGCAAAAATTATGAATTCCAAGATAAATTCCAACAAACGCAATTTATTCAAATTGCACATAATTCAGTTGGTCAACCTACAGATTTAGTGATTGAAATTGATTCGGATAACGAATATGATTTATCTGGCTTGCGCTTAGCTCGTTCTAATAGTGCTCTAGCAAATCGTATCATTCAAGAACGTCAGTTGCAAGGAATAAAATTAACTCATTGGGATAATCGTAGTTTTAAAGGAACAGTTAATATAACTGATGACAGTACTTGGATGATGACAAGTATTCCATATGAAAAAGGTTGGACTGTTAAAGTAGATGGAAAAGTAGTTGAAACTGCAAAAGTTTGGGATAGCCTGTTGGCATATAAAAATTACGCCAGGTGAGCATACTATTGAAATGAGTTATTTACCAAATGGATTTGTTGCAGGTTTTATAATTTCAATCTTATCAACCTCTCTTTATGGATTTGCAATTTATAAAAAAATGGATTTAATTTAGTAGGAGTAGACTATAATGAAAAATTTCAAAAATGAAATTAAAATTTAGTTCGCTATTCTGTGTTCCATTTATGGGTATGTTAGGAGTCTTCCTTTGTTTAGGGTTGACTCCCTTTTCACAAAATTCGGTGCATAGTGGGGATTTTCTTTCACAATATTTTCCGCTTTATATCGGATTACATAAACTATTTTGGAGCGGCGATTTTAGCGGCCTATTTTGGTCCTTCTCTAAATCTCTGGGAGGAGCAATGCCAAGTGTATGGGGCTTTAATAGTTTAAGTCCTTTCACGTTTTTATACGCAATTTTCCCAATTTCGACATTTCATATTTTGAGTTATGTGATTCCACTCATTCGTTTTGGAGTAATGGGAGTGGCGTTTGGATATTTTCTTGAGAAGAAATATCAGGGTATCAGCAAAAATTATTGGCTTTCATTAGCCTTATCAACCTCTTATGCACTTAGTGGATTTATCGTTTCTCAGCATTTCAATCCCAACTTTTTAGATAATCTAGTTTATGTCCCTTTCATTCTTATTGGTATTGAAGAAATCGTAGAAGGAAAACGATCGTTTAAATTACCGATTTTCCTTGCAGTCAGCCTGATTACTAATTTCTATACAGGCTATATGATGTGCCTTTTTGTAGCCCTCTATACATTCTATGCTGTTTTTTCAAAGAAAGCTTCCTTGAAAGACTATCTATTGAAAATTGGCAGAGTTGCTTTGTTTGCAATAATTGGAATAGGACTAGCAATGTTTTGGTTACTACCAGTGTTTGGTGCGTTGGTAGAAAGTAAGGCAAGTGCAGGAAGTACATTTGAATGGTCTTCTAAAATCGTAAATGATCTTATAACTTTTCCTCAAAAATTTATTTTAGGCTCTTTTAGTGAAAAAGAGTGGGGGGACCCAAAAGCCTTACCACACCTTTTCATTGGAAGTTTAGGCCTCTTTGGCCTGTTTGTTTTCTATGTAAAAAAAGAAATTTCTCTTCGTAGTAAATTATCTGCAACATTTGTTTTATTAATCTTACTACTTTCCTTCAATATTCAAGGCTTTTGATCAGATTTGGCATATGGGGCAACGTCCGGTCGGTTTCTATTTTAGAAATTCTTGGGTTGCAAATGCCTTTATGTTGGTCTTAGCTTCCGAAAGTTTGATGAAGTGGAAAAATATCTTCCGCTTTAATGAGTTCTTAGTAGCTCTTATAGGTTTTGGGTCAATTTTATTGTTCTCAATGCTTGCTAAACTTTCTTATGTAGAAACATCACAGAAAATTCTTGCATTTATTATTTATAGTATCGTTTTATGTGCATTCTTTTTTTAACAAAGGTGGATTTATCTCGAAGATTACAACTAGTAACAGGAGTTGTTATTGTAGAATTAATATTGGGTGCGTTTATTGGACTGAAGAGAGCACCATTTCGTTGGTAATTCTAGCTTGAAGAATCAAATGGAGTATGCAGTAGCTTTTGATGAAGAAGGTTATAGTAAATTAGATCAATTTACACGTATGGAGATGCATAAGGGATTGTCGCATGCCAACTATCCGATTTCTTATAATTATAATGGAGCCTCTCACTTTACATCGAGTTTAGAGCATACTTTGATTGAAGAATTTAGTCACTTAGGACTTCCTGCCTCTCAATCAGTTGTAAACTATACAGGACGAAATATCATTTTAGATTCTATGTTTGGTTTTTCTCGGTTTATGATGGGTGGAGATGAGAATAAGGTATTTGCGGATGTTCGTGGTTTATATACTAAAGAAAGGACGTTCAAGAATCTTTTTGTGTATCAAAATCCATATGCTCTTTCATTAGGCTATCTGACAAATAAGGATCTTGCAACGAATGTAAGTTTTGAAAAGCATAAACCTGTTAATAATTTAAATCAATTATTACAAGTTGTGGGAATTTCGGAGAAAGAAGGTCTTAAAGAAGTAAGTGTATCAGAAGCCCATGTTGAAAATTTAACGAAAAATGGTGACAATTATACAATTACTCAAGAGGGTACTCCGGTAAAAATTGAATGGCAATTATCTCTTGAGCCAAATAAGTTGTACTTTGTTGAAATTCCAGAAAGACAAGCCGGTTCAGTCATTAAGTCAAAAGTATTGGTAGACGGATTAAGCTATCCTTATGAAAATCGATTCCGAGAAAATCAACTCTGGGTGGTTGGAAATGGAAACATAAACAAAACGCTCACATTTACAATTGATGAAGGAAAAGCCAAAGAATGGGATCTTCGTGGTTTTAAATTCTATTCAATAGATATACCAACTCTAACTAATGCTTTGGAACGGTTTAAAAAAGCAAATGACATCACCATTGATTCTTATTCAAATTCGACAGTGAAAGCGCACGTCAATGTTACAAATAGTGAACAATCCTTTGCAACCTTTACTATTCCATACCATTCAGGTTGGAGTGTAACAGTAGATGGTCAAGCTCAAGAAGTTCAAAAATCGCTTGGTTTCTTTATGGGTGTTTCACTAACTGAAGGAGAACACGAGATTGTATGGAGTTATAGCCCACCAGGGTTAAACACTGGAATAGTACTTTCAATGACTTCTTTCATCGTACTCATTTACTTGTGGAAAAAGAAAAAAGTGGAATAGATAACATGCTTTGTTGGCTATTCTAATAAAAAAGGATGAAGTTCTTATGAACTTCATCCTTTTTGCATGCTCATTATATTAGACCGTAATAAGACAATCCTTTATAGAATGATATAAGAATTTATTTTTTACCCGATTGTTCCATATTCCAGAAATCTGTCACGGCACCACGTGATGCAGAAGATACGGTATGGGCATATTTACCGAGGACACCACGGCTATAAAGTGGTGGTAAGGTTGTTTCTGCTTTGCGTTTTTCAAGTTCTTCATTGGAGACGGCCATGGAAATTTCTTTTGTATCTTGGTCAACTGTGACGATATCGCCTGTACGGAGGTAGGCAATTGGTCCTCCATCCTGGGCTTCAGGAGCGATATGTCCGACAACTAGACCATAAGTTCCACCAGAGAAGCGTCCGTCTGTCAAGAGGGCAACCTTGTCTCCTTGTCCTTTACCAACAATCATTGATGAAAGTGATAACATCTCAGGCATACCAGGACCACCCTTAGGTCCAACGAAGCGAACTACGACAACATCGCCATCAACGATTTCATTTGATAAAACAGCTTGGATAGCATCTTCTTCTGAGTCAAAGACCTTAGCTGGTCCAACGTGACGACGAACCTTAACACCTGACACCTTGGCAACCGCACCGTCAGGAGCTAGGTTACCGTTAAGGATAATCAAAGGACCGTCCGCACGTTTAGGATTTTCAAGTGGCATAATGACTTTTTGACCTGGTGTGAGGTCTGCAAAATCAGCCAAGTTTTCAGCAACTGTCTTACCAGTACATGTGATACGGTCTCCGTGAAGGAATCCATTTGCCAACAAGTACTTCATAACCGCAGGGACACCACCAACTTCGTAGAGGTCTTGGAAGACATATTGACCAGAAGGTTTCAAATCGGCCAAGTGAGGCACGCGTTCTTGGATGGTATTAAAGTCCTCAAGTGACAAGTCAACATTAGCTGCGTGGGCAATGGCTAGCAAGTGAAGAGTAGCGTTAGTAGAACCACCGAGGGCCATAGTAACAGTGATTGCATCTTCAAAGGCTTCGCGAGTCAAGATATCTGATGGTTTGATACCAAGTTCAAGCATTTTGACTACAGCACGTCCAGCTGCTTCGATGTCTTCTTTCTTATCAGCAGATTCAGCTGGGTGAGAAGAAGAGCCAGGCAAACTCATACCTAGAACTTCGATAGCGGTAGCCATAGTGTTGGCAGTGTACATACCACCGCAACCACCAGGTCCAGGGCAGGCGTTACACTCGAGACGTTTGACGTCTTCAGCCGTCATATCGCCGTGGTTCCATTTTCCGATACCTTCAAATACAGAAACCAAGTCGATGTCTTTACCATCAAGATTTCCGGGTGCAATGGTTCCCCCATAAGCGAAAATGGCTGGGATATCCATATTGGCAATGGCAATCATAGAACCAGGCATATTCTTGTCGCAACCACCGATAGCTACAAAGGCATCTACGTTGTGACCACCCATAGCAGCTTCGATAGAATCCGCGATGATATCACGTGACGTTAGGGAGAAGCGCATACCAGGCGTTCCCATAGCAATCCCATCAGCTACGGTAATGGTTCCAAATTGCACAGGCCAAGCACCTGCAGATTTGACACCTTCTTTTGCAAGCTTACCAAAGTCATGCAAGTGAATATTACAAGGTGTATTTTCTGCCCAAGTTGAAATGACCCCAACAATTGGTGTTTCAAAGTCTTTATCTGTCATACCAGTCGCACGAAGCATAGCGCGGTTTGGTGATTTCACCATACTGTCATAAACGCTACTGCGATGACGTTTATCTAATTCTGTCATTAAGTTCCCTCCCATTTCAGTTTGTTCCATTATAGCACAATTTTCATATGAATAACAGAAGAAAATTTTTTTAAATTTTTCAGACAATTCAACAGTGTACGATAAAAAAATACAACTTTTTTTGTCAAGTAACTTTACTTTACAAAAAAAGTTTTTGATATACTATTTAAGTTGATGAAAATCAAACCTAATTGAATTTATATCTTAAAAGGAGAAAAACGAAATGGCAGTACCTGCACGTCGCACATCAAAAGCGAAGAAAAACAAACGTCGTACACACTACAAAGTAACAGCTCCATCTGTAAACTTTGACGAAACTACTGGAGATTACTCACGTTCTCACCGTGTATCACTTAAAGGATACTACAAAGGACGTAAGATCGCTAAAGCTGCATCAGCTGAATAATAGAAGGGAGATACCATGCGCGTAAATATTACACTTGAACACAAAGAATCTGGTGAACGCTTGTACCTTACTTCTAAAAACAAACGTAACACTCCAGACCGTCTTCAATTGAAAAAATACTCACCAAAACTTCGCAAACATGTTGTGTTTACAGAGGTTAAGTAAGCATTCAATACGAATCGATACATAAGAAAAACGCTCTAGTCAAATTGTCTAGAGCGTTTTTGTCTTGTTTCGAAATTACATATCAATTTTATCAACTTGTTATTTATTTTATCAATGTGCATTTGCCAAAAAAGAATACAGGACGAACAAATTCCTGTATTCTTAAAGTAACTTAGAACAGATATGATAATGAAACGACTAATAAGATTATAGTGCAAATTATTTTTTTACGATTTTTTTACATATTGTTGTTTGAACAATTTATCAGAGAAAAGACTCAATACAAGCACAACACAAAAACAAGGTAGTTCTTAAAATAGAAAATAAACATAGCTGGTACTCCTTTCGTTATTTTCGTAAAGCCAATAACTAAGTTGAATAGTAATTAGTTAATCTGCAAATATGTTTATCTTTTCTGAAAAAAACTTTGGTCATTAATCGGTATCTCTATCTATATTTATTATAGTACAAATACCTTTTAATAAACAATTATATATACTTATCCTTTATAAACTGATACTTGTACACCCTTGACAAGGCTGGATACCTGCTTCGAACTTGCTCCGAAAAAAAGCGATTTAAAACAGTTGATATTTATCCAAAAAAATTCAGAACTAACAACTAGATAAAAATGATCACATTTTTGTGAAATAATTTAGATGTTCGGATATAAAGAAAACACTCTAGCCATATTGTCTATAGCGTTTTTATGTTGTTAAAAAATAGATATAGATTCTATCAAAGCATATATTCGTGAGCATATAATTTGTGCGCGCTCTCATATCATGATATACTAAGGTCAATCAAAAGAGCTTTTGTGAATTCAAAAGACAATTTTTTGGTTAAAAGAAAGGAGGCTCATTATGTTGTGGTCAATTATTATCGGAGGCTTTATCGGTCTCGCCGCAGGAGCAATTACTAAAAAAGGTGGTTCAATGGGAATCATTGCAAATGTTTTTGCCGGTTTAATTGGGTCATCCGTCGGTCAATCGCTTTTTGGGACATGGGGACCTTCTCTAGCGGGAATGTCAATTATTCCATCGATTGCTGGTGCGGTGATTGTTATCGCTGTAGTATCATTCTTTTTGGGTAAAAAAGGTTAACGTTTTACTCAATCATAAACTATAGATTTTAATTTAGTATTGACGGGTAAACCTATAGTTTAGTGCTTAAATTGAAAAGGATTTTTATATGTCAAAATCAAAGAAAATATTATTACTTATTTTTCTGTATTCTAATCTTGACAATTTTTCCTTCCTATTTTGATAGATTACCATCAAGTTAGTGATTTAGGAATCCAATTAGCTAGCTGGAGACAGACTGCTATTGAATACTATCTTGCTAGATATATCTTTTGGGGGCTTCTAGTCCCTATCTATCTTCGTTTTATTATGGATGTTAGTAATCCTGTTTTACCCTAGACAATATCTAGAAATAAAACTAGGTTCTAAAAGTGATAAATTGAAATTAAAAAATTCAGCTATCGAAGGTTTTGTTCGATGCCTACTGAATGAACATCGTATGATCAAAGATCCCAAAATTCAAGTACATACTCGAAAAAAAGAAATGTTTCGTTTATGTAGAAGGGACAGCTATTCTTTCAGATAACATTGCTAACAAATTTGAAGTAGTCCAAAATGAAATAACTCAAGGCTTAAAAGAGTTCTTTGGTATTGATAGAGAGGTTAAACTAGAAGTTTCAGTGAAAGAATATAACCCTCAAAAAAAGCAGCCAAGAAGATTGTTAGTCGTAAAGTAAGGAAGTAAAAATATGGAATTGTTAAAAAAATATCAATATCCAATCTTATGTGGTATAGCTGGGATTCTTCTAGCCTGCTTCATCTTGTCCTTCGGTTTCTTTAAAACATTGTTCGTTTTAATCTATGGAGCCTTAGGAATTGGATTCGGATACTATGTACAGAAAAATTATTTAAATAAATAAAGGAGTTTCATATGTCAAACGTAGAAAATAATGTAACTGAAAAAAAGATGTTGTTGTTTCTAAAGATGTTCGTGGAGAATTAACTTACGAAAATAAAGTTATTCAAAAAAATTATCGGTCTTTCACTAGATAAAGTCCCAGGACTACTACATGTGGATGGCGGATTCTTCTCAAATCTTACAGAAAAACTTGTCAATACTAACGATGTAACACACGGTGTTAACGTTGAAGTTGGTAAAGAACAAGTAGCAGTTGACTTGAACGTTATCGTAGAGTACAGAAAAAACGTTCCAACTCTATACAAGGAAATCAAAGATGTTATCGTATCAGAAGTTGCGAAAATGACTGATCTAGAAGTAGTTGAAGTTAACGTTAATGTTGTTGATATTAAAACTAAAGAACAACATGAAGCAGATTCAGTAAGTCTTCAAGACCGTGTAACTGACGTGGCAGAATCAACAGGCGAGTTTGCGTCAGAACAACTATCTAGAGTGAAAGCTGGAATTGGTTCAGGTGTTGCAATAGCACAAGAAAAACTTAGTGAAGGCGCTGAATTTGTTCAAGAAAAAGTTGGCGAAGGTGTTGAAACTGTTAAAGATGCTGCACCTCAAACTAAACCACGTGTACAATAATTACTAATTTAGAAAAGAATAAAAGGAGGACATAGATATGTCTACAGAAGAAAAATTCAATCAAGCAGCAGGTGCTATCAAAGAAGGCGTTGGTAAATTGGTAGGCGACAAAGAACTTGAAAGCGAAGGAGCAACAGAAAAAGTTGTTTCGAAAGTTAAAGAAGTCGCTGAAGATGCAAAAGATGCTGTAGAAGGTGTCGTTGAAGGTGTTAAAAATATCCTTCATAAAGACGATGCTAAATAATTAAATTTAGGTAATCTTGCTATTTTTCTCGAAAACACTCCCAGTTAGGGGGTGTTTTTGTTGTTTATTTTTTTATTAATGCACATTTGTCAGAGGCAATATCACAGCTAATATGGATTCCAATTTTACTAATTTAAACTTCCTAAAATAGAAAAGGTAGTAAGAGAATATCTTACTACCTTTTTTTGATTTATAAACCTAGTTTAGTAAACTCATACAATCAATATTAACCTCTCGTATCTTTTTCAACCGATTTTAATAGTTTACTTGCGAGATAGGCGAAAAGAACAGAGAATGCAACTAGTAGAAGCCATGCAACGAATAGATTTACTTGTACCTTTGTTGAGGTACTGAAAAATGATCCCCCCCCTCTTTAAAACCAGCTAAGTTTAAAAGTCCATCAAAACTATAACGGCTGAGTGTAAAAATAAGATAAGAACTGTAAAAAGCCATTTAAGGGAATATTCCCCGCAAAGAGAAATTGAAGGAGAATGACAAAGGGCATTACGGTCATTGCTTTTTCAACATTTTTAACGATTGAAGAGACAAATAAACCTAAAGCATCTGCCGAATAAATGGTTAAAAATATAGTCAGGAAATAAGAGATGAATCGTAGACTATCATTATCAAAGATGGTCTTAAATTCTGAAATTGAGTTGTGATAGAATAAGAATAAAATACTGGAGAAAATAATAGCTTGAATTAGAGAAACAAGGGCTTGGAATAGCATATGGGCGAACATATATGATGACAGGTTCATACCCCCTCGGTATTCGTGCTTAATAATATCTCTTTCTTTACAAATCAATGTAATAGAGTTAAAAAAACCCCTATCCAAATACAAGCACAAACAATAATGAATGAAGTGGATTTCACTTCTGCACCTAAGCCGGTTGAAAATCCGTCTTTTCCAGCTACAATACAAGTAACAAGGGAAATGATAGCAGTACTTATGAAAGAATACCATCCGTTAGAATTCAAGAAATTTCGTTTAAATTTACCCAAATATATCAAAATTTGTTCTTTATTCGATGCGTAGTTCATCTTAATCTCCTTTATATTCTTTATATTTTTTTGATGTAGTCATCTGGAGTTTGCTCTACTTCAGATACAACAAGTTCAAGCTGATTGACATTAAAGAAATCTAGGGTATCTTCTACAGACCCATAAAAGGCCAATTTACCACATGCTTCTTCCTCACTTTTAGCCAAAACTAATACTTTATCAAATAATTCTGGGGTTCGATCTGGACTATGTGAGATAACAAAAACAATCTTATTGTCATCCGCGATACTTCTTAAGCTAGCCATAATTGAACGCGCATTACTACCGTCTACACCAGAATCTGGTTCATCTAGAACGAATACAACTGGATCTGCGATATACTCAGTCGCAATACTCAATCTTTTTTTCTCTCCACCACTCAATTCAGATACCAAGGCATCTTTTTTCTTTGTTAGTTTGACTGTTTCTAATACTCTGGAAATTTTTTCCTCTAACAGGGCGGGATCCCTGGTAAAGTCCCGGACCAGTTTCATTTCTGCAGCGTTTTTCAAGGTCATATAAACACTATCTTTTTCACGATGAAGACTGAATTGGGGTACATTAGCAATCATTCTTCGAACTTTGTCAAATTGATTATAAATGTTTATATTTCCTAATAAGATATCTGCATCTGCTTTTTCAATCCCCATTATGGCGTTGATTAATGTCGTCTTTCCTGCTCCTGATCCGCCTAAAATGAGTACAATTTCACCAGAGGATACTTGAAAGTCAATATCTGATAGTAATAATTTCTCCCCTGCAAGACGTTGCCGGATTAAAACAGATAATTTTGTATCTTGTTCAATCCTGTTGATATTTTCCACGATACTCAGTTTTTGAACTTCAGTTAATTCCTTCTGAAAAACCAAGGAGTTATGATAAACCAAGAAAATCCGATGATTTATGGACACTAGATCAAAATCATTTAAATAGGTTTTTATCCTTAAGGAGATTATTATTCAAGTAAACAGTGTCATTGAGAGGCTGAACATAGATATTCCCATTATCTAGGACTTCAAAATGCTTGTCTACTTTCTCTTCTAGAATTGTGTTGATTTCCTCTTGCTTCCATTCGATATCCTTCTGGTTCATGAGACTAAAAAAATATAAATAGTATCATCAACACGGAGGGTATCTCGATTATTTAGGTAGTGTTTTTTTACCAATATCAATTTTTTTCTATTGTTTATATAGATGACATCCGTATTACTCTGTAAATAGTAACCAGTATGATCTTTTTCTAATGAGATATTCTCATCATCATTCAAAAATTTCAGTGATTTCCTTGGTAACAACGCTAGCTTCTTTTGAGAACAAAGGTAAATAAAGAAATTGTATGATCTTGAACTTCCTCTCCTTTGTCTAATTTTTTTCAGAGATAGTTTCTTTTATCCTATCGCTTACATTTTTGAGGGTTGATGGCATTTTTGAAAGGAATATTTTTTTATTTTTCTTGACCATTGTCTCTATAAATTCTATCGACATACTTTTAAGTCCACTTTGGGTTTTGTATTATCTACATACTCTCCACAAAAAGGACAGAACTTCCAGCCGATTCCAATATTTTTGAAACAGCTCGAACATTTTGATTTTACAATATAATCCTTCATTTCGACTCTACTTTACTACTTTTCCACAATTGATGCAAAATTCGAAGCTTTTTGATAGACTTGTTCCGCAATAGGGACAAGAAACTAAATCCTGGCCAGATGAATCAATAGATTTTTGAAGAGAAATCTGTTCTTGAAAGAGCTTAGTGATTTCATCAATTTCAGTTGAATAGAGAGGATTCTCCTTTATTTCTTCTAAATGTTCTTCAACAAATTTGATACCTATCAATCTGTACAAGTCATTTATTTGATTCTGTAGTCCTTGAATTTCCTTTTTCTTGCGAAGGTTTTCTGCATTTTGTTTTCCTTCTGAAATGACAGTACTAGTTGTCTCTTTGACAAGTCTAGCTCCATCTTTCAACTGGTCTAAAAAGCCATTTTTTTCTCCTCATCTGTGCTTGTTTTTAAGTATACATTTCGCTTGATTCCAGTATAACACATATGATAATATTATCAAAATTTTCTATGTTCTAAAATGTAATTTCCATACTCTTATTTTTCCAATCTTGGAATCTTGTTCTTGTTTTTTTGAGAGCGCTTGAAATATGTTATAATAGGACTAGATTATTTTTAGGAGGCAAACCGTGGGAAATTTTCTTGAGCTAGTCTTTCATCGTTTCTTTTTAGGAATGATTGTAGCTGCTTATTTCTGGCTATTGACCTTGGCAGGAGGCGTGTTCTTTGGTGTAGCACCAGCTAGCGCAACTATTATGAGTTTATACGCAGAACATGGCTACTCTTATCGTTCTTATCGTTTTAAAGAAACCTGGTCTCTCTATAAGAGCAACTTCATAAAAAGCAACCTAACTTTCTTTACATTTTTAATTTTTGGCTTTGTGATTATTTATGGCCTCTATCTTATGGTTCAATTGCCAAATCAAACCATTCTACACTTAGCAGCAACTTTTCTAAATTTATTTATCTTAGCAATGGTGTTCTTGGCTTATACAGTTTCCTTGAAATTACAGGTTTATTTTGAGTTATCCTACCAAAATACTCTAAAGTTAGCTTTTATTGGAATTTTTATGAGTTTATCTGCCGTGGTTAAAGTGCTATTGGGCAGTGTTTTGCTCGGAGTTATTACCTATTACATGCCAGCCCTTTTCTTCTTTGTAGGGATTGGAATGTGGCATTTCTTTATTAGTGATGTATTGGAGCCTGTTTATGAAAGCATTCATGAAAAAATGGCAAGTAAATAAGACAAAACAGTTTCGTCTCCACTCGCTTCTTAGAATCTATAGCTTGGTCATGATTGCCATCATTTCTGGTTTTGCTCTATTACTAGCCTATGCAGACTGGGATGCTCGTGAGAAGGAAGCTGATCGAGTAGGTCAGCGGGTTCTAGCAAGGACCATTAGCGAGGTTGAGTACTATTATCGAGAGTCATCTCGTCTTGCTCAGGCTTTAGTAGAGAATCAAGCTAGAATTGAGGGGATTTATAAATACTTTAGTCTCAGTACACCAGATTATTTCTACTGGCAGTTGGAGCGCAAAGCATCGCCCTATATTTCAGTGTCAATTTATGAAAACATCGATGACCTTTATGTTCGTAATGACTTTGTGACAGGTGTTTCGATTGTTTTGCAAGATTCAACGGAGGTCTTTGTATCCAAAAGGGATAACAGAGGTGGCTACAAAGTTTTAGCAGAAGATTTTAAGCCGGATGCTGATAGCTTTGCTATCCCTGTATCTGATCCTGTATCTGACCAAGCTCTAGGTGTTATTTATATTTCCATTCAGTCTGAAGTTCTATACAAAGCTGTTGACAATACAAGAGGTACAGTTCCCATAGCTGTAACAATCACCTCACCTTTTGAAACAGATATGTTTCATTTGGGTGAAAAAGGCCCTAATGAAGATTGGCTAGTAGGAATTACCTCTCATGGCTATCAAGTCCAAGTGGCAGTGCCTCAAAGTTATGTCTTGAAGGGGGAGTTTAGCAAGTTCAGCTCTAATACTAGGCTTAAGTGCGCTTTTTATCGTTATATTACATATAACTTTGAAAAAAACTTTTTCAGATTATCAAGATCAGGTAGTTGATTTGGTGGATTCGATTCAGGCTATTGCAAAAGGTGAGCAGACCAAGAGAATTGATACGTCTAAAAAGGATCAAGAATTGCTTTTAATTGCTGATACAACAAATGATATGTTGGATCGTCTGGAAAAAAATATCCATGATATTTATCAATTGGAACTTAGTCAGAAGGATGCCAACATGCGAGCTCTTCAGGCTCAGATAAATCCGCACTTTATGTATAACACTCTTGAATTTTTAAGGATGTACGCGGTTATGGAGAGTCAAAATGAACTGGCAGATATTATTTACGAATTTAGCAGCTTACTTCGGAATAATATTTCTAATGAGCGTGAGACCACACTTGAAAAGGAAGTAGAATTTTGTCGGAAATACAGTTATCTCTGTATGGTTCGCTATCCTAAATCAATTGCCTATGGATTTAAAATTGATTCGGGTATTGAGGAGATGAGAATTCCAAAATTTACCTTACAACCATTGGTGGAAAATTATTTCGCTCATGGAGTGGACCATCGAAGATCCGACAATGTCATTAGTATTAAAGCCTTGAGAAAAGACGGTCATGTTGAAATTCTAGTGGTGGATAATGGACGTGGGATGTCTGTTGAGAAGTTAGCTGAAATCCAAGCTAAATTAGCCAAACGAACTTTCGAACCTACTGAGGATTATAGTAACGGACGGAAGTCTATCGGTATTGTCAATGTACATGAGCGTTTTGTGCTTTACTTTGGGGAACGATACCAGATTAGTGTAGAATCTGGTGAGCAAGAAGGTGTACAATATCGAATCACCATTCAAGATGAGGAGAAAGGTTAAACATTAAACATGTATAAAGTACTATTAGTAGACGATGAGTACATGATAACAGAAGGGCTTAAGCGTTTAATTCCTTTTGAGAAGTGGGACATGGAAGTCGTTGCAACTGCTAACCATGCTGACGAAGCTTTAGACTATGTTAGAGAACATCCTGTGGATATTGTTATTTCTGACGTCAATATGCCTGACAAAACGGGCCTCGAAATGATACAGGAGATGAAGAACATTCTACCAGATAGCTATTATATCCTTCTATCTGGGTATCAGGAATTTGACTATGTAAAAAAAGCGATGAACCTCAGCGTGGTAGATTATCTGGTTAAACCAGTGGATAAAGTCGAATTAGGCAATCTACTTGAAAAAATTGCCACTCAACTAGGTGAAAAAATCGAAGAACCCTTAATTTTAAGTCAGAAACTAGATGAAGAGGCTCTTCTTGCTCACTTATCTCATAAAGAAAACTGGTGGATTGGGCTGTCAAAAGATAAGCAGGGTGATTTTCTTATTCCATACTATGTGCTCGGACAAGATTGGCAAATTGTATTTGCTGATAGAGAGTTTGAGGGCTTGCTTGTTATACTTTTTGAGAAACCTTACCAAGAGAACTTTGAAAAATGGAAGTTGGATGTAGAGAAGGCTCTCTTCTATGGTTCAGTTAACCTGAATCAATCTGAAAGTCTATTTTCTTATTATGAACCAATCTACCGAGTTATTATCCAAGGAAATCTCCAACAGATTATTGATGAATTGACCTTGCTTGAACAGATTGTTTTAGAGAATACGCCAAGAGTTTCGATTACTAAGCAGCTGTTTACCCAATTTATTATGGATGTTTTCCATCTTTTTGAACATCTGAAAGCAGATGATATGACAGATATTGTCAAAAGAATTCATGCCATTGTTGATTTTGAGGAATTAGTTGCTTTTACCAAGGAAACTTTGACTTCCTTCTTTGGACAATATCGAATGAATGAAAATGTAGTTAGTGTCTTAGAAGTAATTGGTAGAGATTATCAAAAAGAGCTATCTCTAAAGGATATTAGTAAGGATCTCTTTATCAATCCAGTTTATCTAGGACAGTTGATTAAAAAGGAAACCAATTCTACATTTGCAGAGCTCCTAAATAAGCAACGGATTAAAGCAGCTCAGCAACTCTTGCTATCAACCAATGATAGTATTGAGGATATTTGCTATACAGTTGGTTATAGTAACGTAGGTTATTTTTATAAAGTGTTTCGAAAACTTTGTGGCAAGTCTCCAAAGGCCTATCGAAAACAGATTGAGGTAACTGTATAAGAATTGTCTTGCATCTGTAAAAATGCTATAATACTAATAATCATTTTAGGAGGTTATCCTTATGCAAAAGAAACCAATTTATCTTTGGGTTTTACTAATTTTATCAGCCGTGCTTTCGGCTTTATCACTATTTGGAGTTTTGTCACCAGTTCCTACTGCAGATAGCATGGCTGGACTTGAAACATCAGGAGTAGATACAACTTATGCTCAGGAATTAGTTGCATATACCATTAAAGTAACGGAACATTCTCACTCTGTTTTCAATATTATCTTGGTTATTTTGTCAGCTATCTTGGTTACTGTAGCCTTGGTTTTCCTAGTTCGTCAAATATCCAATTAGCCAATTATACTTATGTGGCCTATGTTTTGGTTGCTATTGTAGGATCTATTTATAATTTTATGGGAGTACAGGATGCGGTTTTACTGTTTACTGAACCAAACGTCCGCTTCGGCGCAGAACTTGGTGCCAAAGGGGCTACAATTTTGGGAATTGTCATTAATGTTATTTTTCTAGGCCTTGTATTTTATAAGATATGGCAGCAACAAAAAGAATTAACAGAATCTCAAGAAGAAGAACTCGTCTAAGAGTTGACAAAGGATGACTATCAAGATACAATCTTGGTAGTTATTTTTTTGGATTCGAGAAAGAGGGAGGGAAAGATGAAAAAAATTTCCTTAGTTTATATCAGTTTGAGTGGGAATACTGAAAGTTTCGTAACACGTTTAAAAACTTATTTGATGGAGCAGTATAAGAATATTGATGTTGAGAAGATTGACATCAAAGAGTTGGTCAAGGAAGAACGAGGATTCTATGAAATGTCAAATCCTTTTGTCACTTTTTTACCAACTTATTTAGAAGGTGGGAATGGTGTTGACAATGGAGATGTAGAAATCCTAACGACTCCTGTAGGTGATTTTATCGCCTATGGTGACAATGCTAGCAAGTGTTTTGGTGTTGTAGGATCAGGGAATCGAAACTTCAATAACCAATACTGTTTAACTGCAAAGCAATACAGTCAACGCTTTGGATTTCCTGTACTAGCTGATTTTGAAATGCGTGGTATGTTGGGAGATATCAAGAAGGTTGCAGGCATTATTGCAGAGCTCTACGAACTTGAGGTTTAATAAGAGGTAGACTTTCTAAGCTAGAATTTTAGCCTATGGATCTTAGAATTATTTCAAAAGAGAACAGTTCAAATGAGTAAATTACAGAGATCATTTTTAAAGTATATAAAACGCAAACCAAGCTTCAAGGATATTATGCTATGCAGTGCTTTGCTACTATTAGCGATTGCTCTGCTACTGTTCTCTGAGAAAATTTTTGATGAAAATGTAGCACCAGTTGGAACCATGGTATCCTTAGGGATTGTTATACTGGTAGGAATCTTAGCTGTCAGAAGAAAGTAAAAAAACTCGAGAATTTACATCTCGAGTCTTTTTGTTAGTTGCGAATTTCGTCAACGATTTCTTTTGCAATGGGAATTCCTAAACGGTAACCTTTGTTGATGTAGTCAATGACATCATTGATGTTTTCTGTCGATTGGATTTTCTCTGTGATAGTTGCACGAAAAACTGAATCTTTCAATAGTTGGTCTTGAAGCAGTCTTTGAAGTTTCTCTTTTTCATATTTATTGACAAGAAAGAGAAAAACAAGACTGATAACAACTAAGATATAAGCATATTGGCTCATAAAAATTCTCCCTAAGTGATAAAGAAGTAGGTGGTAAGAGAAAAGTAAATTTTTTTATTTTTCGAGTGATAATACTGTAAGCGCCTAGCGTCCAATAATTAGGAATTTTAGTTACTTAGATTGCTTTGCAATCAAGTAACTTTGGCGAATTACATCTTCTCTGGGGCCTCTACACCCAACAAACGAAGGGCTTCTTTAAGGACGACTGCAGTTGCATAGCTGAGAGCTAGACGGCTATCACGCTCTGGACTTTCATCCAAGATACGAGTGTGGGCATAGTATTTATTAAAGGCTTGAGCCAAACTAATCGCAAATTTAGCGATGATAGAAGGCTCGTAGTTATCAGCTGCACGTTTAATGATACGTGGGAAGTCTTGGATTAGCTTGATAATTTCCCAACTTTCGGCATCGTTCAAACTATAGTTGGCACCTGCTTCAGGTTTGAAATCAGCTTTACGCAAGATTGATTGGATACGAGCGTAAGCGTATTGGACATAAGGACCAGTTTCCCCTTCAAAGGATACCATAGCTTCAAGGTCGAAGTCGTAGCCATTTGTACGGTCAGTTTTAAGGTCATAGAATTTAATGGCCCCAACTCCAACAGCATGAGCGACTTGGTCTTTGTTTTTAAGTTCAGGATTCTTGGCTTCGATCTGAGCTTTTGCACGGCTGATGGCTTCTGCGACAGTTGGCTCTAGTAAGATAACATTCCCTTTACGAGTAGAAAGTTTTTTCCCTTCTTTTGTTACCAAACCAAACGGAACATGGACAATATCTTGGCTCCAATCATAGCCCATCTCTTGTAGTACTGCCTTGAGTTGTTTAAAGTGAGCAGATTGCTCTTGACCAACGACATAGATAGATTTGGCAAATTGATACTCGTTTTTACGGTAGAGGGCCGCAGCCAAGTCACGTGTGATGTAGAGAGTTGCACCATCGGATTTCTTGATCAGAGCTGGATGTTCAATTCCATATTTTTCAAGATTAACAACTTGAGCACCTTCTGATTCGACTAATAGTCCCTTTTCAGAAAGGATGTCTACAACTGCATCCATTTTATCATTGTAGAAAGCTTCTCCGTTGTAGCTGTCGAATTCAACTTGTAGCTCATTGTAGAGACGGTTAAATTCTACCACGCTTTCATCACGGAACCATTGCCAGAGAGCGAGAGCTTCCTCATCGCCGTTTTCCAGTTTGCGGAACCATTCGCGTGCTTCTTCATCCAAACTTGGGTCGTTCTCAGCTTCAGCATTAATGCGGACATAGAGCTTAAGGAGTTCATCGATTGGATGAGCTTTGACAGCTTCTTCGTTACCCCATTTTTTGTAGGCAACAATCAACATCCCAAACTGTTTACCCCAGTCTCCCAAGTGGTTGACCTTGACAGTTTGATAGCCGATTTTTTTGGAAGATATGTGACAAGCTATCTCCGATAACTGTTGAACGAAGGTGACCGATTGAAAATGGTTTAGCGATATTAGGGCTAGACATGTCAATGACAACATTTTCTTGATTGCCAATCTCTTGGTCAGCGTAGTGCTCTTTTTCAGTGATAACGTTTTGTAGAACTTGACCAGAAATTGCAGCCTTATCAAGGAAGAAGTTGACGTAAGGACCTGTTGCTACAACCTTTTCAAAGGCTTGACTATTGATCTTTTCAGCGATGTCAGCAGCAATCATTTGAGGAGCTTTACGTTCGACCTTTGCCAATGAGAAGGCAGGGAAGGCGATATCTCCCATATCTGAGTTTTTAGGTGTTTCTAGTAAATTTAAAATAGCCTCTTGGTCCAGGCTATCAATGACGCTAGCCAACTCGCTAGCAATCAATTCTTTTGTATTCATTTAGGGCTCCTTTAGGGCTTTTTCTACTATTTTTATCATAATTTACTACATTTTTTTGAAAGAAGAGATATTTTTTTGAAATATCCAGTTTTTTTGATATAATGTTCTTACTAAAAAAATGTAAAATGTTATAAATATGCAATCGAAAGGATCTTATGAGAAAAAGAGAACGTCATCAGCTCATCAAGCGAATGATTACAGAAGAAACTAGGAACTCAAAAGGAAATTCAAGATCGATTGGAAGCCTGTGATGTCTTTGTGACACAAACAACCTTATCTCGTGATTTGCGAGAGCTTGGCTTAACCAAAGTTAAGAAAAACGATGTTGTTTACTATGTGTTAGCAAATGAGACAGAGAAGATTGATCTGGTCGAATTCCTTTCACATCACTTAGAGGGTGTTGCAAGAGCCGAATTCACCTTGGTTCTCCACACTAAACTTGGAGAAGCATCCGTTTTAGCCAATGTAGTAGATTCAAATAAAGATGGGTGGATCTTAGGTACTGTTGCCGGAGCGAATACCTTGTTGGTTATCTGTAAAGATCAACATGCAGCTAAAGTCATGGAAGAACGCTTGCTAGAGTTAATGGAAGATAGATAAGGTCTTGAGAGCTTCTCTCAGGACTGTTTTTACAAGGAGAGAGTAAATGACTACTGAAAAATTATCACCTGGTATGCAACAGTATGTGGATATCAAAAAACAATATCCAGATGCTTTTTTGCTTTTTCGCATGGGTGATTTTTATGAGTTGTTTTATGAAGATGCCATCAATGCCGCTCAGATTCTAGAGATTTCGTTGACCAGTCGAAATAAAAATGCTGAAAATCCTATTCCCATGGCTGGAGTTCCTTATCATTCTGCCCAACAGTACATAGATGTCCTAGTTGAGCGTGGCTACAAGGTTGCCATTGCTGAACAGATGGAAAACCCTAAGCAAGCTGTTGGTGTCGTTAAGCGTGAGGTTGTTCAAGTCATTACACCAGGTACAGTGGTTGATAGTAGTAAGCCAGATAGCCAAAACAACTTTTTGGTGGCCATCGACCGTGACGGTCAGCAATTTGGCTTGGCCTATATGGATCTGGTGACGGGTGATTTTTATGTGACAGGTTTATTGGATTTTACCCTGGTCTGTGGTGAAATCCGAAATCTTAAGGCAAGAGAAGTTGTCATCGGCTATGACTTAACTGAAGGGGAAGAACAGATTCTCGGCCGTCAAATGAATTTGGTACTTTCCTATGAGAAAGAATCATTTGAAGACATCCATCTACTGGATCCACGCTTGGCACCTGTTGAACAGGCTACCAGCAGTAAGCTTCTCCAGTATGTCCATCGGACTCAGATGAGAGAACTCAACCACTTGAAGCCTGTTATCCGTTATGAAATCAAAGATTTCCTGCAGATGGATTTTGCGACAAAGGCTAGTCTTGATTTGGTTGAAAATGCTCGTTCTGGTAAGAAACAAGGCAGTCTGTTCTGGTTGCTAGACGAAACTAAGACTGCTATGGGTATGCGTCTTCTGCGTTCTTGGATCCACCGTCCCTTGATTGATAAGGAACGTATTTTAGAACGTCAGGAGGTTGTTCAGATTTTCCTAGACTATTTCTTTGAGCGCAGTGATTTGACAGAAAGTCTCAAGGGAGTCTACGATATCGAGCGTCTGGCCAGTCGAGTGTCTTTTGGGAAAAGTAACCCTAAAGACCTCTTGCAATTAGCAACTACCTTAGGAAGTGTTCCACGAATTCGAGCAATTTTAGAAGGAATGGAGCAACCAGCTCTAGCTTATCTAATTGAACAACTAGATGCTATTCCTGAGTTGGAAAGCCTGATAAGTGCTGCTATTGCCCCTGAGGCTCCTCATGTGATTACAGAGGGTGGGATTATTCGAACTGGCTTTGATGAGACCTTGGATAAATACCGTCGTGTGCTGAGGGAAGGAACTAGTTGGATTGCTGAGATTGAAGCCAAGGAAAGAGAAAACTCTGGCATCCATACTCTCAAGATTGATTACAATAAAAAAGACGGCTACTATTTCCATGTAACCAACTCGCAGCTAGGCAACGTACCAGCCCACTTTTTCCGCAAGGCTACGCTGAAAAACTCTGAGCGATTTGGAACAGAGGAATTGGCGCGTATCGAGGGGAGAAATGTTAGAGGCGCGTGAGAAATCAGCAAATCTAGAGTACGAAATCTTTATCCGTATTCGTGAGGAGGTTGGCAAGTATATCCAACGCCTACAGGCTCTGGCTCAAGGAATTGCGACTGTTGATGTCTTGCAAGGCTTGGCAGTAGTTGCAGAAAAACAACACCTGATTCGACCAGAGTTTGAGCAAGATTCTAGAATTGATATCCAAAATGGTCGTCACGCAGTTGTTGAAAAGGTTATGGGAGCCCAAACCTATATCCCAAATAGTATCCAAATGGATGAAGATACTAGCATTCAACTAATTACAGGGCCGAACATGAGCGGTAAGTCAACCTATATGCGCCAGTTAGCTATAACAGCAGTAATGGCACAGATGGGTTCTTATGTCCCTGCAGAAAGTGCTCGTTTGCCAATCTTTGATGCAATTTTTACCCGTATCGGGGCGGCAGATGACTTGGTTTCAGGACAATCTACCTTTATGGTAGAGATGATGGAAGCAAATAATGCTATTAGTCATGCGACCAAGAACTCTCTCATTCTCTTTGATGAGTTAGGACGTGGAACCGCAACCTATGATGGCATGGCTCTAGCCCAGTCTATTATCGAGTATATCCATGAACATATTGGAGCCAAGACTCTTTTTGCGACCCACTACCATGAATTAACTAGTCTGGAATCTAATCTTGATCATCTAGTAAATGTTCACGTGGCTACGCTGGAGCAAAATGGTCAGGTTACCTTCCTTCACAAGATAGAACCAGGACCAGCTGACAAATCATACGGTATCCATGTAGCCAAGATTGCTGGACTACCGGCAGACTTGCTAAAAAGAGCTGATACCATTTTAGCTCGGCTAGAGAGCCAAGGTCAGAAGAATCCTTCCAATCAAAGAAACACTGTCAATGAGCAAATGTCTCTCTTTGATGAAAAAGAAGAAAATCCTATCCTAGCAGAATTGGCTGAAGTAGATGTGTACAATATGACGCCTATGCAAGCCATGAATCTCTTGTTAGAATGGAAGCAAAAACTATAAGCAAAAACCCACTCAGTCATGTGAGTGGGTTTCTTGTATATTAGTGTTTTCGAGCCAATAGTTGATTGATGTGTGCAACTTTTTTAGATTCTCTCTTGTAGAGAACAACCCAGATAATAAGGTAGACGATTGCAAACTCTGGGATGAGTTGAAGGATGAAAGTCCAGTGAAGCGGGAACCAGCCTGCTAGGATTGCTAGAGGTACAAAACCTAGCAACATAAGGAAGAAGTGAGTGACAGTCGCACGAAGAAGGCTCCAATCTTGAGCGAATAGACGGCTACCAAAACTAAAGAGGATTCCAATCGCTGACCAGATAAGTGTACAGTAGAGTAAAACTAGAGCACCGTGAATCTGATGACTGCTCATGAATTGACCAATAGCTGACTCTGGACTAAGTGGCGCGTAGTTATTTGGGGAATAAATGAGTGAAAAGATAATAGATAGGATGAGGCCAATGAGGATACCAGTTGTGGCATCGTGAAATACTTGTTTTTTCATAGTTCTAATTTCTCCTTAATAGTTTTGAGGTAACGGCGAGATGAGTAGGTGAAACTTTCGTTTTTTAAATAGATTTCAATCAAGCCGTTAGAGGTTAGTTTTAGATGACTAATAGCATCAATGTTGACAATTTCCGATTGGGAAATTTGGATAAAGGAAGCAGGTAGAATTTCACTTGCTTGGTAAAGACGGATGTCGAGAGCGTAGGTTCGACTATCCGTTTCAGCCAAAACTTTACGATTTTCAATGTAAATTCGCTGGATCTTGCTAATCTGAATCAAGTAGACCTGGTCTTGAAATTTTTCCTTTGATGGTCTCCTTTTGATCCAGAGATTGGACAAAGTCCTGAACTTTTTGAACTCGAGTGGACAAGGTTGGCGCTTCGATTATGATTTGTTCTTCAGTATGTTGTGCATCTATGTCAAGTCTGACTTTCATAATTTCTCCTTTATAAAGTTGTAATAGAGATCTCTTGCTTACAAATCTATTAAACACCATTTTGTCGACAATTACAAGAAGCTTTGTCTATGTGGTCGATTGGAGAACCTATCTGGTAGGTGAGCGTTTTCAGATGGATTTATGATCTAAGAAGTCAAAAAATAAGAAGAAATATATTGACAAAAATAGAAAAAACGTGGTACAATGTTAGACGGTACTTTTTACTTTTGGTCTCTCAAGAGTGTACAGGGACGTGCTGACAAATGTTGCAAAAGTACACACAGATGATAGCTGTCACCAAGTGTATCATCACCAAAAAAATAAAAAAACACAGGAGAATGTAGATGCCTACAATTAACCAATTGGTTCGCAAACCGCGTAAATCAAAAGTAGAAAAAAATCTAAATCACCAGCTTTGAACGTTGGTTACAACAGTCATAAAAAAGTTCAAACAAACGTTTCTTCACCACAAAAACGTGGTGTTGCAACTCGTGTTGGAACTATGACACCTAAAAAACCTAACTCTGCCCTTCGTAAATTTGCTCGTGTACGTTTGAGCAACCTTATCGAAGTTACTGCCTACATCCCAGGTATCGGACACAACTTGCAAGAGCACAGCGTGGTGCTTCTTCGCGGTGGACGTGTAAAAGACCTTCCAGGGGTACGTTACCATATCGTCCGTGGTGCACTTGATACTGCAGGTGTTAACGATCGTAAACAAGGCCGTTCTAAATACGGTACTAAACGTCCGAAAAAAGCATAAGGAAAGGGGATAAAGAGAAATGAGTCGTAAAAATAGAGCTCCAAAACGTGAAGTATTGCCAGATCCGCTTTACAATTCACAATTAGTTACTCGTCTTATCAACCGCGTTATGCTTGACGGTAAACGCGGTACAGCTGCTTCAATCGTTTACGGTGCTTTTGAACAAATCAAAGAAGCTACTGGTAACGATGCACTTGAAGTATTTGAAACAGCTATGGAAAACATCATGCCTGTACTTGAAGTACGTGCACGTCGTGTTGGTGGATCAAACTACCAAGTCCCAGTTGAAGTTCGTCCAGAACGTCGTACAACTCTTGGACTTCGTTGGTTGGTAACTATTGCTCGTCTTCGTGGTGAGCACACAATGGTTGACCGCCTTGCTAAAGAAATCATGGATGCTGCTAACAACACTGGTGCAGCAGTTAAGAAACGTGAAGACACTCACCGTATGGCTGAAGCTAACCGTGCCTTCGCACACTTCCGTTGGTAATATTATGATACCAAGAGCGGCAAAGGTCCAAGGAAAAAATAGGAAACTGATGCAGTGTTCCGTGAACACAAAGCAGTTTATCTTTTTTGCACCGGGTCTCGCTAGGGTTCAAATAAGTTAACTTGAGCTTTTGCCCGAGTTCAATTCAACTTAACATCTCGTAAGTTGAAACCAACAATAACATGAGACATTGAGAACGGGTGGGTCCTGCCTATCCGTTTTTATTGAAAAAGTGTTATCAATAGAATAGAAATTAAAAAATAGGAGAAAAAACCTCATGGCACGCGAATTTTCACTTGAAAAAACTCGTAATATCGGTATCATGGCTCACGTTGACGCCGGTAAAACAACTACAACTGAGCGTATCCTTTACTACACTGGTAAAATCCACAAAATCGGTGAAACTCACGAAGGTGCGTCACAAATGGACTGGATGGAGCAAGAGCAAGAACGTGGTATCACTATCACATCTGCTGCGACAACAGCTCAATGGAACAACCACCGCGTAAACATTATCGACACACCAGGACACGTGGACTTCACAATCGAAGTACAACGTTCTCTTCGTGTATTGGACGGTGCGGTTACAGTTCTTGACTCACAATCAGGTGTTGAGCCTCAAACTGAAACTGTTTGGCGTCAAGCAACTGAGTACGGAGTTCCACGTATCGTATTTGCCAACAAAATGGATAAAATCGGTGCTGACTTCCTTTACTCAGTAAGCACACTTCACGACCGTCTTCAAGCAAATGCACACCCAATTCAATTGCCAATCGGTTCTGAAGATGACTTCCGTGGAATCATCGACTTGATCAAGATGAAGGCTGAAATCTATACTAACGACCTTGGTACAGATATCCTTGAAGAAGATATTCCAGCTGAATACCTTGACCAAGCTCAAGAATACCGTGAAAAATTGGTTGAAGCAGTTGCTGAAACTGACGAAGAATTGATGATGAAATACCTTGAAGGTGAAGAAATCACTAACGAAGAATTGAAAGCTGGTATCCGTAAAGCGACTATCAACGTTGAATTCTTCCCAGTATTGTGTGGTTCAGCCTTCAAGAACAAAGGTGTTCAATTGATGCTTGATGCGGTTATCGACTACCTTCCAAGCCCACTTGATATCCCAGCGATCAAAGGTATCAACCCAGATACTGAAGAAGAAGAAACTCGTCCAGCATCTGATGAAGAGCCATTTTCAGCTCTTGCCTTCAAGATCATGACTGATCCATTCGTAGGTCGTTTGACATTCTTCCGTGTTTACTCAGGTGTTCTTCAATCAGGTTCATACGTATTGAACACATCTAAAGGTAAACGTGAACGTATCGGACGTATCCTTCAAATGCACGCTAACAGCCGTCAAGAAATCGATACTGTTTACTCAGGTGATATCGCTGCTGCCGTTGGTTTGAAAGATACTACAACTGGTGACTCATTGACAGATGAAAAAAAGCGAAAATCATCCTTGAGTCAATCAACGTTCCAGAACCAGTTATCCAATTGATGGTTGAGCCAAAAATCTAAAGCAGACCAAGACAAGATGGGTATCGCCCTTCAAAAATTGGCTGAAGAAGATCCAACATTCCGCGTTGAAACTAACGTTGAAACTGGTGAAACAGTTATCTCTGGTATGGGTGAGCTTCACCTTGACGTCCTTGTTGACCGTATGCGTCGTGAGTTCAAAGTTGAAGCGAACGTAGGTGCTCCTCAAGTATCTTACCGTGAAACATTCCGCGCTTCTACTCAAGCACGTGGATTCTTCAAACGTCAGTCTGGTGGTAAAGGTCAATTCGGTGATGTATGGATTGAATTTACTCCAAACGAAGAAGGTAAAGGATTCGAATTCGAAAACGCAATCGTCGGTGGTGTGGTTCCTCGTGAATTTATCCCAGCGGTTGAAAAAGGTTTGGTAGAATCTATGGCTAACGGTGTTCTTGCTGGTTACCCAATGGTTGACGTTAAAGCTAAGCTTTACGATGGTTCATACCACGATGTCGACTCATCTGAAACTGCCTTCAAGATTGCTGCATCTCTTGCACTTAAAGAAGCTGCTAAGACTGCACAACCAGCTATCCTTGAGCCAATGATGCTTGTAACAATCACTGTTCCAGAAGAAAACCTTGGTGATGTTATGGGTCACGTAACTGCTCGTCGTGGACGTGTAGATGGTATGGAAGCACACGGTAACAGCCAAATCGTTCGTGCTTACGTTCCACTTGCTGAAATGTTTGGTTACGCAACAGTTCTTCGTTCTGCATCTCAGGGACGTGGTACATTCATGATGGTATTCGACCACTACGAAGATGTACCTAAGTCAGTACAAGAAGAAATTATTAAGAAAAACAAAGGTGAAGAATAATTCACCGTCACTTTAAAAGAAGTCACTTTGTGGCTTCTTTTTCTGTTTGGTAGAAATAGCTAAAATTGCCTCAAATATGGTAAAATAGAAGGAGTATATTGTGAGGAAAATGGATGTCAACCACTTTTGAAATTTTAATGAATCAGTTGGGAATTCCCAGTGAGATAAGAAATCATGAGGCCTTCTCCCAGGCTGAAATTGAACAAGTTATTGTACACAAACAAAGCAAAATTTGGGAGTTTCATTTTGTCTTTGAGAATATCCTGCCCTTTGAACTCTTTTTAGCGTTGAAAAAGGGGCTGAAAGAAGAATTTTCAAAAACAGGAAATCAAGCGACTTTCGAAATTAAAACTAAAGATCAAGTTTTTTCAAGAGAGCTTTTACAGGCCTACTATCGGGAGGCTTTTTCAGATGGACCCTGTTCTAGCCAAGGATTTCGGACTATGTATCAGGATTTTCAAGTCCGATTTGAAAATGATCAGTTGATTATTGAAGCCTCCGAAGCAGCAGACACAGAGCATTTTAGAAAAAATCATCTCCCAAATCTGTGCAAACAACTTGAGCTCTTTGGATTTCCTAAGTTTACGTGTCTCTTAGAGAAAAATGAAGATTTGACAAAGGAAGAGCAGGAAGCTTTCCATTCTGAAAATCAAATGATTGTTCAGACTGCCAATGAAGAGACCCTTCGAGCTATGGAACAGTTAGAACAGATGGCACCGCCTCCTCCAGTTGAGGATAAACCTGTCTTTGATTTTTCAGGCTAAGAAGGCAGCTGCTAAGCCTAAACTTGACAAGGCAGAGATTACTCCAATGATCGAGGTCAATACCGAAGAAAATCGTCTGGTTTTTGAGGGTGTTGTCTTTGATGTTGAGCAAAAGGTAACTAGAACGGGTCGTGTCTTGATTAATTTCAAGATGACTGACTATACATCTAGCTTCTCCATGCAAAAAAATGGGTCAAAAATAAAGAAGAAGCTCAGAAGTTTGACATCATTAAGAAAAAAATTCATGGCTCCGTGTTCGTGGAAATGTCGAGGTCAATAATTTCACACGAGATTTGACCATGAATGTTCAGGACGTGCAGGAAGTTGTTCACTATGAACGGAAGGACTTGATGCCAGAAGGTGAGCGTCGCGTTGAGTTTCATGCCCATACCAATATGTCGACTATGGATGCTCTTCCTGAGGTCGAAGAAATCGTTGGCACAGCAGCCAAATGGGGCCACAAAGCAGTGGCAATCACAGACCACGGCAATGTTCAATCCTTCCCTCATGGTTATAAGGCGGCCAAGAAAGCTGGTATCCAGTTGATCTACGGGATGGAAGCCAATATCGTAGAAGACCGTGTTCCTATCGTCTATAACGAAGTGGAGATGGATCTTTCTGAAGCTACCTATGTAGTCTTTGACGTTGAAACGACTGGTCTATCTGCTATCTATAATGATTTGATTCAGGTGGCAGCTTCCAAGATGTATAAGGGCAATATTGTCGCTGAATTTGATGAATTTATCAATCCTGGGCACCCCTTATCAGCCTTTACAACTGAATTGACAGGAATTACGGACGACCATGTAAAAAATGCTAAACCTTTGGTCCAAGTTCTGAAAGAATTCCAAGAATTCTGTAAAGATACCGTTCTTGTAGCCCACAATGCAACCTTTGACGTTGGCTTTATGAACGCCAACTACGAGCGTCATGGACTGCCAAAAATCACACAACCTGTCATTGATACGTTAGAATTCGCTAGAAATCTCTATCCTGAGTATAAACGTCATGGTCTAGGACCTTTGACTAAACGTTTTGGTGTAGCTCTAGAACACCACCACATGGCCAACTACGATGCGGAAGCAACTGGCCGTCTGCTCTTTATCTTTATCAAGGAAGTGGCAGAAAAACATGGTGTGACAGATTTGGCACGATTAAACCTTGATTTAATCAGCCCAGATTCGTATAAAAAAGCTCGAGTCAAGCATGCGACCATCTATGTGAAAAATCAAGTGGGCTTGAAAAATATCTTTAAGCTGGTATCTCTCTCTAATACCCAGTATTTTGAAGGAGTTCCACGGCTTCCACGTACAGTTCTAGATGCCCATCGAGAAGGTTTGATCTTAGGTTCAGCCTGTACGGAAGGAGAAGTCTTTGATGCAGTCGTATCACAGGGTGTAGATGCTGCGGTCGAAGTAGCTAAATACTATGACTTTATCGAAGTGATGCCTCCGGCTATCTATGCACCTCTGATTGCCAAGGAGCAGGTTAAGGATATGGAGGAACTCCACACCATCATCAAGAGCTTGATTGAGGTTGGAGATCGTCTCGGTAAGCCGGTTCTTGCGACAGGAAATGTCCACTATCTCGAACCCGAGGATGAAATTTATCGAGAAATCATCGTCCGCAGTCTAGGTCAGGGGGGCTTTGATTAACCGAACGATCGGCCATGGAGAAGCTGCCCAACCAGCTCCGCTACCAAAGGCGCATTTTAGAACAACCAATGAAATGTTGGATGAGTTTGCCTTTCTAGGAGAAGATTTGGCTCGTAAGATTGTCATTGAAAACACCAATGCCTTGGCAGAAATCTTTGAACCTGTGGAAGTTGTAAAGGGTGATTTGTACACACCTTTCATTGACAAAGCCGAAGAAACAGTTGCCGAGTTAACCTACAAAAAAGCCTTCGAAATCTATGGGAACCCACTCCCAGATATCGTTGATTTACGGATTGAAAAGGAATTGACTTCTATCTTGGGGAATGGATTTGCCGTTATTTATCTGGCTTCACAGATGCTAGTGCACCGTTCCAACGAACGAGGATATTTGGTTGGTTCACGTGGGTCTGTCGGTTCTAGTTTCGTTGCGACCATGATTGGAATTACCGAGGTTAATCCTCTCTCTCCTCACTATGTCTGTGGTCAGTGTCAGTATAGTGAGTTTATCACGGATGGTTCCTACGGTTCAGGTTTTGATATGCCAGATAAAGACTGTCCAAACTGAGGCCATAAGCTCAGCAAAAATGGCCAGGATATTCCTTTTGAGACCTTCCTTGGTTTTGATGGGGACAAGGTACCCGATATCGATTTGAACTTCTCAGGTGAAGACCAACCGAGCGCCCACTTGGATGTTCGTGATATCTTTGGGGAAGAATACGCCTTCCGTGCAGGAACGGTAGGTACGGTGGCGGCCAAGACAGCCTATGGATTTGTCAAGGGTTACGAGCGTGACTATGGCAAGTTCTACCGTGAAGCCGAAGTAGAGCGCCTAGCCCAAGGAGCTGCCGGTGTCAAACGGACGACCGGTCAGCACCCAGGAGGAATTGTTGTTATCCCTAACTATATGGATGTCTATGATTTACACCAGTACAGTACCCTGCAGATGATGTGACCGCTGAATGGCAGACTACTCACTTTAACTTCCACGATATCGATGAGAACGTCCTCAAACTCGATGTCCTTGGTCATGATGATCCGACCATGATTCGAAAACTCCAGGACTTATCAGGCATTGATCCAAATGATATTCCTATGGATGATCCTGGTGTCATGGCCCTCTTCTCAGGTACAGATATCCTAGGAGTGACACCTGAACAAATCGGTACCTCAACTGGTATGCTTGGTATCCCAGAGTTTGGAACTAACTTCGTTCGCGGAATGGTGGATGAAACCCATCCGACGACCTTTGCGGAGTTGCTTCAGCTATCTGGTTTGTCTCACGGGACAGACGTATGGTTGGGAAATGCTCAGGACTTGATTAAGGCAGGGATTGCGGACCTTTCAACCGTTATCGGATGTCGGGATGACATCATGGTTTACCTCATGCACGCTGGTCTAGATCCAAAGATGGCCTTTACCATCATGGAGCGAGTGCGTAAGGGATTGTGGCTTAAAATCTCAGAAGAAGAGCGCAATGGTTATATCGAAGCTATGAAGGCTAACAATGTGCCTGAATGGTATATCGAATCTTGTGGGAAAATCAAGTACATGTTCCCTAAAGCCCATGCGGCAGCCTACGTTATGATGGCCCTTCGCGTGGCCTACTTCAAGGTTCACCATCCGATTTATTACTACTGTGCTTACTTCTCCATTCGTGCCAAGGCCTTTGATATCAATACCATGGGTGCAGGCTTGGATGCTATCAAACGCAAGATGCAAGAAATTGCTGAAAAGCGTAAGAACAATGAAGCTTCTAACGTAGAAATTGACCTCTATACAACTCTTGAGATTGTTAATGAGATGTGGGAACGTGGCTTTAAGTTCGGCAAATTGGACCTCTATCGCAGTGATGCGACTGAATTCATCATCGATGGAGATACCCTCATCCCACCGTTTGTCGCTATGGATGGACTAGGAGAGAACGTTGCCAAGCAACTGGTTCGTGCCCGTCAAGAGGGAGAATTCCTCTCTAAAACTGAACTCCGCAAGCGTGGAGGACTCTCATCAACATTGGTTGAAAAGATGGATGAAATGGGAATTCTCGGCAATATGCCAGAGGATAATCAGTTGAGTTTGTTTGATGATTTGTTTTAAGAACTTGGAGGATATTTCATGAAACTAAGAATTTTTGCGGAAGACAAGCCGGCTGAGAAGGTGTTTGAGTATCAATTAGAAGTTGCTGATCAGACAATTCTTCTATCGACAGCGCTTTTGTCAGGCGCTATTGCTTTAGCAGGATTATTGTCTGCTTTGAAAGAAAAATAAAAATAGAAAAGAGAAAAGAAAATGGTTTTACCAAATTTTAAAGAAAATCTAGAAAAATACGCTAAGTTATTGGTTGCAAACGGAGTGAACGTGCAACCTGGTCATACCTTGGCTCTCTCTATCGATGTGGAGCAACGCGAGTTGGCGCATTTAATTGTTAAAGAAGCTTATGCACTTGGTGCACACGAAGTTATCGTTCAATGGGCAGATGACTTTGTAAACCGTGAGAAATTCCTTCACGCGCCGATGGCGCGTTTGGACAATGTACCAGAATACAAGATTGCTGAGATGAACTACCTTCTTGAAAACAAAGCTAGTCGTCTCGGTGTCCGTTCTTCTGACCCAGGTGCCTTGAACGGAGTGGATGCTGAAAAACTCTCAGCTTCTGCTAAAGCTATGGGAATTGCTATGAAGCCAATGCGTATCGCCACTCAATCTAACAAGGTTAGCTGGACTGTAGCAGCTGCTGCTGGACTAGAGTGGGCTAAGAAAGTCTTTCCAAATGCTGCAAGCGACGAAGAAGCAGTGGACCTCCTTTGGGACCAAATCTTTAAGACTTGCCGTATCTACGAAGAAGATCCAGTTAAGGCTTGGGAAGAACATGCAGCAATCTTGAAGAGCAAGGCACAAATGCTAAACAAAGAGCAATTCTCAGCTCTTCACTACACAGCTCCTGGAACAGACTTGACACTTGGCTTGCCGAAGAACCACGTTTGGGAATCTGCCGGAGCGATCAATGCTCAAGGCGAAGGTTTCTTACCAAACATGCCAACAGAAGAAGTCTTTACTGCCCCTGACCTCCGTCGTGCAGATGGTTATGTCACTTCTACAAAACCTCTTAGCTACAATGGAAATATTATCGAAGGCATCAAAGTGACCTTTGAAAATGGTCAAATCGTTGATATCACAGCTGAAAAGGGTGACCAGGTTATGAAGGACCTCGTCTTTAAGAATGCTGGTGCGCGTGCCTTGGGTGAATGTGCCTTGGTACCAGATCCAAGCCCAATTTCACAGTCAGGCATTACCTTCTTTAACACCCTTTTTGATGAAAATGCTTCTAACCACTTGGCTATCGGTGCAGCCTATGCAACGAGCGTTGTTGGTGGAGCTGAGATGAGCGAAGAAGAGCTGGAAGCTGCAGGACTTAATCGTTCAGACGTTCACGTTGACTTTATGATTGGTTCGAACCAAATGGATATCGATGGTATCCGTGAGGATGGAACACGTGTACCACTCTTCCGCAATGGAGATTGGGCAATTTAAGGAGAAACTATGATTGGAAGTATGTTTGTCGGTCTTTTGATCGGACTATTAGCAGGAGCTATCACCAATCGTGGAGAACGGATGGGATGCTTCGGGAAAATGTTCCTGGGTTGGATTGGTGCTTTCCTGGGGCAAATGCTTTTTGGAACTTGGGGGCCTATTTTAGCTGATACGGCTATTATCCCATCAGTTTTAGGAGCCATGATTTTATTAGCCATCTTTTGGAAAAAAGACAGCTAGTTTTAACTTGCTAGAACAGATAAAGAGGTTGGAAATCTTCCAACCTCTTTTTTTATGAGCTGCAAAAAGGCTGATATGCGACTAGTTTGGCTTTCAGTGACTGGTTCTTTTTATATTGCGTCAAGTATGGTACAATAAAAAAACATGAGAATTCAACAATTACACTATATTATCAAAATTGTAGAGACTGGTTCCATGAATGAGGCTGCCAAGCAACTTTTCATTACACAACCGAGTCTATCAAATGCTGTTCGTGACCTAGAAAATGAGATGGGAATTGAGATTTTTATCCGAAATCCTAAGGGAATTACCCTCACACGTGATGGGATGGAGTTTCTATCCTATGCCCGTCAGGTTGTCGAACAAACCCAACTTCTAGAAGAACGTTATAAGAATCCAATCGCTCATCGCGAGCTTTTTAGTGTGTCTTCGCAACACTATGCTTTTGTGGTCAATGCTTTTGTTTCCTTGCTTAAGAAAAGCGATATGGAAAAGTACGAGCTTTTTTTGCGTGAGACGAGAACCTGGGAAATCATCGACGACGTCAAGAACTTCCGTAGTGAAGTAGGAGTCCTCTTTTTAAATAGCTATAACCGAGACGTCCTTTCAAAGATGTTGGATGACAACCATCTGGTTGCCCATCATCTCTTTACAGCACAACCCCATATTTTTGTCAGCAAGTCCAATCCACTTGCTAAAAGAGACAAGGTGCAGTTATCAGACCTGGAAGACTTCCCATACTTGAGCTATGACCAAGGGACCCATAATTCCTTCTACTTTTCAGAAGAGATTTTGTCTCAGGAACACCACAAGAAATCCATCGTTGTTAGTGACCGTGCGACCTTGTTTAATCTCTTGATAGGTTTGGACGGCTATACCATCGCGACTGGTATCCTTAATAGTAACCTCAATGGAGACAATATCGTCTCGATTCCACTTGATATTGATGATCCCATTGAACTGGTTTATATCCAGCATGAGAAAACTAGCTTATCTAAGATGGGTGAACGCTTCATCGAGTACCTACTTGAAGAAGTTCGCTTTGATAAGTAATTTGAATAAATGAGAAGAGAAAAGAAGAATGACGACATTAAATACAAATGATTTTGATTTTCACTTGCCAGAGGAATTGATTGCCCAGACTCCTTTGGAAAAGCGCGATGCCTCTAAACTCTTGATGGTCAATCGCCAGACTGGAGAATTTCAAGATCGCCACTTTCACTCCATTATTGAAATGCTAGAGCCAGGTGATGCCCTGGTTATGAATGATACCCGCGTTTTGCCAGCTCGACTTCATGGTCAAAAAGAAGAAACAGGGGGCCATGTTGAACTCTTGCTTTTGAAAAATACAGCAGGAGACGAATGGGAAGTCTTGGCAAAACCTGCCAAACGTCTCAAGGTCGGCACCCGAGTTATTTTTGGTGATGGTCGACTTAGCGCAGTCGTGACTGAGGAATTAACCCATGGCGGTCGTATTGTCCGTTTTGAGTATGAAGGAATTTTCCTAGAAGTACTTGAAAGTCTTGGAGAAATGCCTTTGCCTCCTTATATTCACGAAAAATTGGATGACCGTGAACGTTACCAGACAGTCTATGCCAAGGAGAGTGGATCAGCAGCAGCCCCAACTGCAGGTTTGCATTTTACAAAGGAATTACTGGAAGAAATCCAGCAAAAAGGCGTTCACCTAGTCTACCTGACCTTGCACGTTGGGCTTGGGACCTTTAGACCTGTTTCAGTAGATGATTTGGATAAGCACGAGATGCACTCAGAGTTTTATCAATTGTCTGAGGAAGCCGCAGCGACCTTGCGTCAGGTCAAAGAAAATGGTGGCCGTGTCATTGCCGTTGGAACAACCTCTATCCGTACGCTAGAGACTATCGGAAGCAAGTTTGACGGCCAAATCCAGGCCGACTCTGGCTGGACTAATATCTTTATCAAACCGGGCTATGACTGGAAGGTGGTGGATGCTTTTTCTACTAATTTCCATTTGCCGAAGTCTACCTTGGTCATGCTTGTCTCAGCTTTTGCAGGTCGTGAATTGGTCCTCCAAGCCTACCAACATGCTATCGATGAAAAATACCGTTTCTTTAGCTTTGGCGATGCCATGTTTATCTACTAAAAAAAGTAATTAAATAAAGACTAGAGAAAGAAGGGCTAATTCCTAATAGGATGAGCCTTTTTTTCTATGTAGGGTAGCTATTGAATAAAAAAACGAAATAAATGATACACTGAAAGCAATGAGTTAGCCATCAAAATTATATGTAAAACTAGGCTAGCCACTTTAAACGACCATATTTCAAAGGAGATTTTTATGACTAACACAACATTGCGCTATACAAGTCTATCAGTACTGACCTTGTTAGCTGCTATTACATTAGCTGCTTGTGGTGGAAAGGCTGACAAGAATACTTCAGCTTCAAATCAAAAGGAAACAACAACTCAAGTAACGACGGCTTCAGCAAGTAAAACAGAAGCAGGCAAAAAAGAGGGGCAGAAGTCTGAGGCAAGTAGTGTGTCAGATGCTAAAACGACTCAAGCAGAACAAAAGGAAGATAAGCAAAAGTCACAAGAAGCTTACGCTAAATTTGTGGGAACTTGGGAAAATTATGCAGGAACAACTGCAACAGTTACATCTGATGGAATTGTAACGATCCAAAGTTCAAAAGGAACCTTTAATTATGAGATGGGTCGAGTAGAGGAAAAAAATGGTTATTACTCAGCAGGCATCCAACGCGTTGATGGTGGAGAAGGTGCCCGCCTTATCTACACTCCAGAGGGAGTCCAAAATGAATTGACAGGTACAGATGGTAGCCAAGAAGTCTTGTCTATTGGCCAATCACCAAGTGACAAAGATAGTCATTTTTACCGTAACTAAGAATACCAGTAAGAAGTAAGGGTGTAGAAACGCCTTTGCTTTAAACAGTTTTAAAAGGAGTATAAAATGATAATGCCTTTTGTTTTTTTCTTTATCATCTTTATGTTATTCATCTTTGTTATAGCAGGGATTGTTTATTGGGCCATTAGCTACGCCAATACACACAACAAAGAATACCAAGCATTTGCAACTGCGCATGGCTATCAATTTGACCAAGCTCAAGGTAGAGACAACTATAGGGATTACTCAAGCGGAACGATGTCTAGTACGCTTACTATAACTCCTACACAAAGTCCCTATGTAGAAAAATATGCTAATTTTAGCCATTTTCCTTTTGGGTGTGGTCATGAGAGAAAAGTTGTCTATGTCATCTCTGGTAACTACAATGGGAAGCAATTTCGGGCTTTCACTTATCATTTTAGAGGCAATACAATTGAGGGGACAGGAACAGGTGGTGTCTTTAATGTTGTCATGATTGAATGCCCAGATACACCAAAAGGTCAGCTTTCAGAGCAAGTTTTCTACGAAAATGGCTTTCTTTGTGAATATCAACATGGAAATTTAAATGTGGAAACCATTCATGATCGAGTGAACCAACTAGGAAATATTGCTCAAGGTTTATAATTCTTTCATTTTTTTATCTCTCCTTTGGGAAAAAATCTATCAATTGTGTCATAAAATTGGAGGAGTAAATGAAGAAAAAATCCCTTTTTCAGGCAAGTTTTGAAGAGAGTCTGAATCTTGAAGATGATGGTTTTAGAAAGTTACAGCAGGAGCAACATGATAAGACTGCGAAATTTTTTAAGAATGGCCATGCTTCCCTTTGGTTTTGTATTCGAAGTTTTATTTTAAGCCTTATTTTTCCTGTCGGCTTTAACTTTATCTTGCTGGCTATCTCTATGGAGTTCCATGAAAGTGATACGTTGACCCTTCCAATAGCTAAGCACGAGTCTTTAACAGTAAATGTTTTTCTGATTTTACTTATTATCTGGTTATCCTTGGTTGTGATTGGAAAATTTATTAAACGAACGTACTTATTACCGTATCGTTATCAGTTTCATGCTTTTTACATTTATGATTTGGTTCTTATTGGAAATGGATCTAATATTTTTTTAGACTTTCTGCTAGCAAATTTGGCCTCTTGGGAAATTATTGGTATAGTTGGTTTCATTGTGATGATTATTTACTGGATGTTTAATATTGAGCTAGCGGGGTTAAGGAAACTCATGTATGGTGAGGTGTTGAAAGAGACATTTCGGAATAAGGTGGCAAAAGTGATTACTCTCTATGGTATGGGATTTTAGGAGTAGCTATTATCATAAAGCATCTTTTGGGATTTTTTGAAATAGATATTTTAAACTCAATAAAAGGCTTTGGTTTTTTGCTGTTATGGATTTTTTGTAACTTTGTATTGTTCGCCATCGTTATTTTTATCGGTTTTCCTTATTTCCTCCATGCCTATTATAAGTGGAAATACCCAGAAGACTACCGTGAGTGGGAGGGCCAGTCTGTCAAAGAATGGTATGGGAAGGCCTACATGAAGAAGCATCCAGAGCTCTTGGAAAAAGATTCTGGAGAAAATTAAAAATCAAGCTAGTTTTAGATGAGGATATCATTTCAGGAAGATCAGTTGGTTAGAGGAGAAAGGAAAGCATGTTTTTTAGGAAAGTGATTTATATAGGAGAGAGCCAAGGTCAGGCCATATATGTCCATGTCAATGAGCCACGAAATCCTCTAGCAGCTCCTAAGAGTAAACTCTTAAATACAGATGCGGCGCGTGGGAATCGAAAACATATCATCTTGTCGATTTGTACTCTTTTAGCGGTTAGTAGCATCCTGCAGTTTTTTCCCGCAACACGCTTTTTTACGGGTGTCTATAGCTATGGAACTCTGATTTGTTTTCTGCTAATTTGGTTGCTGGAAGCCATTTTACTATTGGTGATCGTGGAGCGAGCACTCTACAAAAATGTTGCCTTAGCGCAACCTACCAGCAAGGAAAACTTCAGAAGAGCCGTCAATAGCAATCTCTTTTGGAATAATTTTTCAGATAAGAAGGTTACCCTTGGCAAGAAGCTATTTGCCTGGATTTTCACAGTCTTTATAGCTGTCATGGGATTGGTGGGTCCGATTTCTGTCCTTTCCATGCTCGTTTTGAAGATGATGGGAACACAAATCGGCAGTGAGCTATTCCCTTTAAGTCTGATGGGGATATTGCCAGCTGTCGCAGTTCTATTGCTGTGGCAAAATAATATGATTCGATGGCTGAAGGCAGTTGAACGGTACAGAAATAGTCGAGTTAAGAAGGAAATATAACAAAGGAAATAGAAAGAGGTCAATATGTTTTTTCTCGGACGCCGTCGTGTCTTTATCGGCGAATGCAATGGACAGGCTGTCTATTATGACCAAAAGACAGGAGAGGCTTTGGCTGCTCCCAAGAGTAGGTTGCTCAATACTGAAAAAGCTGGTGACACGAATTCCTTTATTCCTAAATTGGTAATTCTCTTACTAGCAGGTGGGCCTGCAATTTCGGGCTTCTTTTCCCTCAAGTTTATTGGTGTCTACAACTGGTTTAGTCTAGCTTGTATTTTTCTATTTTGGTTGATGCAGTTTTTCTCGTTGGTTGCTTTACTTGAACGAGCACTCTATAAAAATGTTCGCAAAGCACAGCCGACGACAGAGAAAGCCTTTTACTATGCCGCATCTCATAATTTGTTTGTGAAAAACCAGTTTGATCCTAGACAACTGTCTGCTTTACCTTTTCGATTTGCCCGCTTTGCAGTAAATATAGTGTCCATCTTTTATTTTTTGTATTTCTTGACTCTTCCTCTAAAATTTGGTCAACCAATTAATGAAGGCTATGGTTTGTGGTTTGCTGGCATGTTATTCTTTACAATTTTTCTTATGTATAACCAAAACAATGCCGTTCGTTTTGTGAAGATTATGAGATTATACAGCCAAGGAAAAAGTACGATTTAAGGAAGAAGTGGAACATTGAGAAACTATCTTGGGATTCTGCTAAATATCTAGAGAAAATCTTTTTAGAAAAACAAAAAAAGCCTTTGTAAATCAAGGCTTTTTTTCCTGTTGTTTAGATGCCCCCTGCAGGCTCTTTTGAAAGAAACTTAGAAAAATCTAAAATGAAATTATTTCAAAATGGGGTAAAAGCAAAATTTCCTCCCTACTTTCTCAATTATTCCTAATTTTAGTTCCAAAAAGCTTCAATTCATAATCTAATTATAATATGGGTAATGGGTACTATCTTATTACATTCAGATTTTTTTGTTCTCTTCAAAGAGTTATGTAGGCTTTTATGGTTTTTAAATAGGTAAAAAGTTGAATTATAGTGAGTATTGTGTCACAATAGGTAATATATAAATAATTAATGGAATGGATATAATTCTTTTCCTACCTTTACAAGAAGGATTGGTTGCACCTTTTTTATCTAGCAATTATGGTTAGCTTTCAAGTTTAGCTAGTTTTTAAAAGCTCTGATTTCGACTCAATAAAACAAATTTCAGAAGTGCAAAAGACAAGATGGTGACATTGCTACAGTCAGTCGCCATGTCTTGCTGGCACAGGCTGTTTGTGCCGTCAGCTATTTACCAGTCAATTTGATCAAAGGGCTTAATTATTATTTTTTTGAAAGGTCTTTTATGGAAAAAATTCTTTCTTTAGGTCTGACAGGTAAGAAATTACTTGTTCAGGGTTTCTTGTTTGTTCTGCTAGGTCTTATCTTGATGGTCACGGGAACTTGGTTGCCAGTGACGGTTATTCGACTGGTTCTGTTTTTTTAGCTTGGATAGCAACGGTCTTAGATTTAGTATTACGTATTTTTCAAAAAAAGTCAGTCAACGGACACCTTGGGAGTTGCACTGGTTAAATTGTTAGTGATGGGATATTTGCTAGGCTCGAATCTTGCTACTGATGTGCCAATTTATATTTTGGCTCTTGTGATTGGAATTTCTCAGATTTTTCATGCTAGTATCAACCTTGTCACCTATGTTCTCTACCGCAAAAACAAAATTCGACCTCGTTTTCGTTTCTTACTAGATGGTCTCGTACTAGTTTTTCTTGGTGGGACTAGTCTTTTGTCCTCTACGGGAAATTCTGTCTTTCAACTCTTTGTTTTAGGGGCTTATTTTTGCCTTTATGGTGTGTCCAATATCCGTGACGGTTTCTTATTTGAAAAGGAAATTGGGAAAAACCATCTCAAACGTCGTGTCAGAATGAGCTTACCTATTGCCCTAGCCGCTCTCATCCCTGCAAGTACTTTAGCAAAAATCAACAAATTCATGCAGGAAAATGCTGATGAGAGAGAGGATATCCATCTTGGAATGGTGAAGTCTGGTAAGACAGCGGAGCTTGAAATTTTTATTCATACAGCTGAGACCTCTCTGTTTTCGGCAATTGGTCATGTGGATATCTGCTATCAAGGCCGTGTTATTTCTTATGGCAACTATGATCCGTCTTCTGAGACCTTATTTGGCATGGTAGGAGATGGTGTCTTATATTTTTGTGACCGCGATAAGTACATCGATCTATGTAAACGTGAGAGTCAAAAAACGCTATTTGGTTACGGAATAGATTTGACACCGGAAATGGAAGAAGCGGTTCAGGAAAAATTAGCTGAATTGAAACAACTGACGATTCCATGGGAGCCAAGCGCAGATAAAATTAAAACGGAAGATGGTAAGGAAGACTACACCTACGCTTATAAAATCAGACATGAGACGGATGGGGAACTTTATAAATTTATCAAATCTAAGTTTAAATCCTACTTTGTCTTGTCCACAAACTGTGTGCTCTTGGCTGATACCATAGTCGGTCAAGCTGGAACAGATATCCTCTCACCAAAAGGATTTATCGCTCCAGGAACTTACCAAGCCTACCTTGATCGAGAGTTTGAAAAACCAAATAGTATAGTCGTATCTAAACATGTTTATTAAGGAGAATTTATGAACTTAGTTAAAAAATATACCCCTGTTAATCCTTTTTTTATAGGGCTGGTTGCTCTTGTAATTCTGAATGCATCGAGCTTTATATCAGGAGCAATCTCTCTCTTTGATGTAACATCAACCTTGATTTATGGTGCTGTTATTGCTTTTGTGCTTAATGTTCCTATGAAAAAAATTGAACAGTACTTAGTTAAATTGAAGGTAAAGGCAGGGTTGCGTCGTCCGATTGCCATGGTACTTGTTTTTCCTAGCTCTTATCTTAATCGTGATTGCTCTTTTTGGTTTTTGGTGCTGCAACCCTAGCTCAGACTATTAGTCAGCTGGGAACAGTCCTTTCAACAGTCCTTACTCAACTTGGGAAATTGCTAGGCAGCTCGGAATTTGTAACCAAAGACATGTTGTCAACTATCGTATCAGGCATACAGGGACAATCTAGTTCTATTAGCCAAGCTTTTGATAGGTTTTTTTATCAGGTCTGACTAGTAATATCGGCAATATTTTTTTCAAGTTTGATGAATGCCTTTTTGATTATAGTCTTCACCTTTTTATTTTTTTATCCAGTAAGGAACATTTGGCAGCGATGACGAGTCGACTTCTAAAAAGTTTTTTTCTTCCAGAGAAGGTGGTGATAAAGTTGACTTACATTGGACAAGTAGCACTAGAGACTTATGACCAATTTTTGATGAGTCAGCTGATTGAAGCAGTTATCATAGGAGTTATGATAGCGGTTGGTTACAGCCTGTTTGGGATACCCTATGGAGTAATGACAGGTATATTTGCAGGAGTGCTATCGTTCATTCCTTATGTAGGGCCTATGATTGCTTGTGTTGTGGGAGCGATTTTTATCTTCACAGTGAGTCCTACTCAAGCCTTACTTTCTCTTCTTCTATATCAAGTTATACAGCTGATTGAAGGAAACCTTATTTATCCAAAAGTTGTAGGTCAGTCTATTGGTTTACCAGCTATTTTCACGCTTGCGGCTGCTAGTATTGGAGGCAATCTCTTTGGCTTACTTGGGATGATATTCTTTACCCCCGTATTTGCTGTTATCTATCGACTGGTTAAAGAATTTGTCGTTGCAAAGGAAAATCAGGTAGATTAAGAAAAACTAAATTTAATAAGATATACTGAGAAGAGAGTGAGAGATTCTCTTCTCTTTTATTTTTAAATACTTTTCTACAAAAAGCTATTGGACGTCAAAAAAGTCTTGGTTTCAAGGCTTTTTCCTGTTGTTTAGATGCCCCCTACATGGATTTGTAAGAACTTTTCATATTGAAAATAAACAAAAATGTTGAAATATAGCTGATTTTAGGGAAATACTTTTAGGTATTTTCAATGTCAGGATTTAAAAATGGGGCAAAAGTGGGGCAAAAAAACAAATTAACGAAAAAAATATCGAGTTCGTGCATCAAGTAAATGATAAATTGCAAGAATAAGTGCAACATTTACTCGAATTCATCCTCTAGAGCTTCACTAGCAGTTCTGTAAGCTAAACATTTTCGTGGTCGGTGATTGATATCATATAAAGCCTTGGTTCCCAAAGCTTTTTTATGTTATAAACTCATTAAAAGAACCCCCAGTTAGATTTGGAATATTTTTTATTCTGTGTCACATAAAAATAAATAAAATGAATGGCTATAGCTAGAGCTAAAATGGTTGTTATACTCACTACTATTATAGGATTAGAAGCAAAGATTAAAGAGAGAATCAAGGCAACCAGATAGAGTGTCGCTTGGACACAGTAGTAACTTTTCGAATAGCGAAGATAGTGTTTGTTATAGGGCCCATTTACTAGGACAGCAGCTTGAAAGAGGCCAAATCCGATATAAGAGAAGCTGGTTGCAAAGAGAAGATTAGCTTCAGGATTCAGAAGAAAACTCATCGAAACGGTCATCATAATAAGTCCAATGAAAATAGGATAGTGACTGTAAATTAGAAATAGTCCCTTTTGATTAGATTCTTCATCAATAGCATGGTCGAATTGACCAAAATAAAACAAGAACAGAGAAAGCATAATAATGAAATAAAGAACCGAATAAATCGAGAAATTCTCGATTGTAAAGAAGTTAGCTAGCTCCATAATCATCTCTCCAAACGTAATAATGACAAGAAGGGAGATGCGCTCGATTAAATGGGGGAGATTTACCTGGTAATGCTTATCTTTACTAAGCAAGATAATTGGCATAATAAATGTTAGCAGAATACTAGCAAATAAGACAGAGACTCCAACGTAAATAGGAAGAAGAGCTGCTAGATAGACTCCTAAACTTCCTAGACCTGTTATCCATAGAAAACCTTTGATACTTTCCCGTTCAACATTATCGGTTGATTTTTCTAAAAAAATTCAACCAAATATTGTAAAAATAAGGTAAAGGTTAATGTACCAACAGCCCAACAAAGATAATGAAAATATTGTTGCCAATCAGGTCCAATCATATTGGCTATAAAGAGTAAAAGTCCCATTTTGATAAACATGATTACCATGTTAAATAAAGAGTTCTTTCCATAGCGATTGGTATAAACGGTTTGAATCATCCATGAATCAGTGAGAACCAAAACAGCCATGAAAAAATCAAGGAAAGAATTCCAAGTCAAAATACCGTTATGAAGATGCTCAATTAAAGTAGTTGCTTTTGAAATTGCAAAAACAAACACTAGGTCATAAAATAGTTCTGAAAATTCTACACGTTTATGCTTAATAAGAGTTGTCATATTAATACCTTTCTACTTTAGAAATACAATTCATTATAACAGAAAATGGTAATGAGAGAAAAAGGATATGCTTAAATAATTTCATGTGGCGCGAATTGTAAAAACCTTGGAGCACATTTACCTCACGTACCAGCTTACAGGCGGAGTGTTTGATGATTGATAATGAAGTACGTGTATTCTGAGGCAAAAGATTTCGAGACTCCATTACGTAACTCCCATCTATAAATAAAAAATGATAGTTTCATCATAGCAAATCTAAAGAAACACGCTAAAAAGCAACCCTGACGAGTTGATTAAAATCCTATTAAAAATTAACTTTGTCAGGATCATCCTGAGTTTTGATGCCTTGAATCTTATCCAAGACCGCCATATCTTCCTCTGATAAGTCGAAGCCGAAGATATCCAAGTTAGCTTTTATATTTTTAGGTGTCACAGACTTAGGTAGTGGCAAGAAACCTTTTTGAAGGCTCCAACGCAGAGCAACTTGTGCCACAGATTTACCGTTACGTTCAGCCACTGCTTCAACATCTTCATTTCCAAAAATACCACCTGTACCTAGTGGACTATAGGCTTCAAGAAGGATATCGCGCTCTTGGCAATAGGCAACTAAGTCTTTTTGGTCACAACCTGGAGCCAAGAGGATTTGATTGACATGTGGCACAATTTCAGCTGTTTCAAGAAGAGCTTCTAGGTGATGTTGCATAAAGTTAGACACACCGATAGCACGCACCTTACCTTCTTTGTAGGCTTCTTCCATTGCCTTCCAAGCGCCTGCATTACCAGACTTCCAAGCATCATTCTCACGAAGCGCCTTTGGATTAGGCCAATGGATAAGCAAAAGATCCAAATAATCCACACCAAGTCTTTCGAGAGACTCATCGATAGAAGTCTTAGCCAACTCGTAATCGTGCTTATCATTCCAAAGTTTGGTAGTTAGGAAAATATCCTCACGTGCCAAATCACTATCAGCAATCGCCTTACCTACAGAAACCTCGTTACCGTAAATTTGTGCGGTATCAATATGTGTGTAACCCGCCTTAAGTGCGAAGCTAACGCTGTTATAGGCTTCTTCGCCTTCAGCAATTTGCCAAGTTCCAAAACCAATTTTAGGAATAGCAACCCCATTTGCAAGTGTATATGTTTCCATGATTTTCACCTTTTCTTTTTTTAATAGTACTATCTTAAATAAGATAAGGCAAAAATGCAAAGATTTGCTACGGCTATTATTATGAATAGTTCCTTACTTCTTTTTTTCCGATGTTCGTAACAGCCTTTGGAGATATTATTACTTGGGAAGAGAATGAATTTGTTGGTATTGTAAAATACAATCTTCAAAACTGCGACATTATTATCAAGAGCTTGAAATATTTTCTTCAGTATTTAGATAACTCATATGTGACTGATAACTTTGAACTGGATTTATATAGACAGGCTGTGTTAAAAGATGGTCCCTTGTCTTATAACCAATGTTTCGGTTTTGTTCCTTTACTAGCATTAGGTGCCTTTAAAGATGTGGAACATATGGATAAGCTAAAAACCTTGGAGCACATTTATCTCATGTACCAACTTACAGGCGGAGTAATGGACGATTGATAATAAGTAATCACCGTGAGGTGTTTTTTTCTATTAAATCGAGGTGTTAGATAAATAGCGAGTCTTTGATGAGAGTCGCTTATTTTGTGAATATAAACTTTTTGGTACAAAAAACAAAATGACAAGCAAAAAAGCCTTATAAATCAAGGCTTTTTCCTGTTGTTTAGATGCCCCCTACATGGATTTGTAAGAACTTTTCATATTGAGAATAAACAAAAATGTTGAAATATAGCTGATTTTAGGGAAATACTTTTAGGTATTTTCAATGTCAGGATTTAAAAATGGGGCAAAAGTGGGGCAAAAACGAATGACTCGTATTTTGTTTGAAAACCTATAATACCTAATGATTATGCTATTCTAGATATATAGTTTTTGTTATAAATAAATGTCAGTGCGAGATCAAATTGGAGAATAAAATGGAAAAACAAATTCTACGCAGAATGGAATGCGAAAAAGTGATAATTAAAGAGACAAAAAAGCTGAGAATATGATTTCCCAGCTTTTTTGAATGCGATAGAAATAGCAACTAGACTATTTACGAAAGGCCTCAATAATGTAGGTGAAGCCAGTAACTAAAAACTGAAAAAGGCAATGACATAAACGACAAAAGACACCTGTAGCCACTGGATTGAACAGAATCACTAGACCTAGTAAAAAAATTCAAGCAAGGCTACCCACGTGATATTGCTACCAATAATAGGGAAAATCAATCTTAGACGATTGCCTTTAAAGAAAGCAATAATGGCTTCTACAATTAACCAAATTCCTACAATGGTCGGAATGACGACCGGCAGGGTCACAAAGCCATAAGCAACGAGGTAAAGAGCTAAGAGAAGACTAACAAATCCTTGGAAAAGATAAACAGGTGAGCGAAGCTCTTTTGGTGCAGAGAAATAGCCTAAAATAGCTGCTATAGAAGAAACCAGTAAACCAAATGAAATCCACCAGCTGTAAGCAACAAGATTAGCTACTGGGTTTGTAAATAGGAAAAGTCCTAAAAGGACAAAAACAACTCCTGCAAGGAATAGCAGTAAACGATTAGGAAATTTCATTTCAATACCCCCTATATAGTATAGTATAGTTTGTTAATAAAACTATTGTACTTATTTTTATAGAAAATGTCAATAAAATAAATAAACAATTTGGAAGTTTCAGTCTGACTTACAAAAAGAAAAGGAGTTTTCACTCCTTTTCACAGATTTAAGACAAAGTCCTTATAAAAGTGTCTTCTAAAGATTTTAACTTCAATCTGAAGCGAGGTTATCCTCGCTTTTTCTATTTATCAAACAATTCCTTATTTTCAATCAAGAGTTCTAGTGGAGATTTTTCTCTTGCTACAATAAAACCAGGTTCATATTGAGTATGAAATGTTCTTTTCTGAGAAGTTGGATCAATATACAACTCATCTCCATCTTCTGTGTATAGTTGGTTGCCTTTTGTTAGATAAAGTAAATCCTCTAAGTGCTGTCCATAAGTATGTAGGAAATGTTCGATGTATTTGACAGCTTTTAAGATCTCACTTACTTTGTCAGAGTATTCATTCGATTCAAGAACACTCTTTTCTAACTCAATTTCTTTACTAGTTCCAAATAGTTGGGTTGGAGTTGCATTAAAATATTCTGCTATCTTATCCAAATTTGCAAAGGTAGGATAGCTTTTTTGTTTTTCGTAATCAGAGATGTCTGGAAAGATTGCTCATAAAAAAATGTGGGGCAAATGATGGGGCAAATCAGTTATAGACAAGCAAAAAAGCCTTATAAATCAAGGCTTTTTTTCCTGTTGATTTAGATACCCCCTACAGGGCTCGAACCTGTGACCCATAGATTAAGAGTCTACTGCTCTACCAACTGAGCTAAGGAGGCAAATAAAAAGCTGTATTGGTGCCGAAACTTCACGGTTTGTATTGAACCCGCGCAATTAAGCAGGTGGGCAACTCGCTCTAACTGAAGCTGTTTCCGTGTGAGACGGCCTACATGCTGTTAGAAGACTTTTGTTTCCCTAATAATACAAAAAATAGTCGGTCAACACTTAAATGTGAAGTCGTACACCACAGCGTTTCTATGATTATATGATACCACTTTTTCAAAAAAAATCAAGGGAAAATTAAAAATTTTGAAAAGGATTTCATAAGTTTCGTAATTTATCAATGGTTTCCTTGCGTTGAGCCAGGGCACGTTCGTATTTTCCACTATCTTCTGGTGAGAAGTAGCTATGGTTGCGAATTTTTCTGGCAAGTACTCTTGTTTGACCCAGTGACCTGGGTAGTTATGTGGATAGAGGTAGTTTTGGGCATTGCCTAATTCCTTGCTACCACTATAGTGGCCATCTCGCAGGTGACGTGGGATTGGTAGGTGACCTGAGGTTTTAAGGTCAGACAGAGCCTTGTCCATAGCTACATAGGCTGAGTTAGACTTAGGTGAAAGTGCCAAATCAATCACAACATTGGCAATGAGGATGCGGGCTTCGGGGAAACCGATCCTCTGTGCTGCATCCAGAGCAGTCACGGTATGAATCTGGGCTTCGGGATTGGCCAAACCGATATCTTCATAAGCAATAACAGTCAAACGACGAGCTAGGCTAGGAAGGTCACCGGCCTCTATCAAGCGAGCAGCATAGTGGAGACTAGCATCCACATCTGAACCGCGGATAGACTTTTGTAGGGCAGAAAGAACATCATAGTGCCCATCCCCATCCTTGTCCATGGTAATATAACTCCGCTGCAGACTATTTTCCATGATATCAAGCGTGATATGACGGATACCTTCATCATTTGCCGGAGTCGAAAGAACTGCTAAGTCTAGCGAGTTAAAGGCAGAACGGAGATCTCCATTGGTAGATGTTGCGATAAAATCAAGGGCATCATCATCTAACTCAACTGGGAAATCAAATCCTCGTTCAGGGTCAGTCAGGGCGATTTGAATGGCTTCTTTGACATCTTGGTTAGACAGGGGTTCCAGTTCAAAAATCTGAACACGACTGCGGATGGCTGGAGTGACAGAAAAGAAAGGATTTTCAGTTGTCGCACCGATCATGATGACCAGGCCACTTTCCAAAAGTGGCAGGAGAAAGTCTTGCTTGGTCTTGTCAAGCCGATGGATTTCATCTAGTAATAGGACGAGACCACCTGAAAACTTGGCTTCTTCGGCGATTTCTTGGAGACGTTTTTTACTATCAACTGTCGCATTAAAGGTTCGAAAGGCATACTTAGTCATTCCAGCGATGGCTGAAGCGATACTTGTTTTTCCGATACCCGGAGGTCCATAGAGAATCATGGATGATAGTCGATTGGCCTCCACCATGCGACGGATGATTTTTCCTGGTCCGACCAAATGTTCCTGACCGATGACCTGGTCGATGGTTTTGGGGCGCATACGAAGCGCGAGATTGTCTGGCATAGCAGTCCTTTCTAACATGGATTTTTCTGATACGAATGTGGTAATATGGTAGTATCTATTTTAGCATATTTCCGAGTATTCGGGGCGATTTAAGAGTCGTATAGAAAGAGGACAACATGGCAACATACGGATTTTTAGATGTTTTACAAGAAGAGTTGGACAAGAACTTTCCTTTTGACTATGAGATTAGCTGGGACAAACGCAATCATGCAGTTGAAGTGAGTTTTCTGCTAGAGGCGCAAAATCCTGCAGGAGTGGAGATGCTAGATGAGGATGGAGAGGTGTCATCAGACGATATCCTCTTTGAAGAAGCGGTGCTTTTTTATAACCCTGCCAAGTCAACAGTTAATGCAGAAGAGTATCTCACAGTCATCCCTTATCTGCCGAAGAAAGGTTTTTCTCGTGAATTTTTAGCTTATTTTGCACTATTCCTCAAAGATACTGCAGAGGTTGGACTAGATGCCCTCGTGGACTTTTTGGAAGACCCAGAAGCAGAAGAATTTGTCATGGAATGGAACCAAGAAGTCTTTGAAGAAGGAAAAGTTGGCTTGGAAGAAGGAGAATTTTATCCTTATCCGAGATATTAGAAAAGATTCTAAGTGGACATTTTTAAATAATGAATTCAAGGAGAAGGGGAGACTATGCTAGAAAAAGTCAAACAGTTTTTCAGGAGAAGGTCAGCTAAAACTGAGCCGTCAGTTGATATTCTTCCCCGCAATCGCTTTGCGGATTTAGATTTTGAGCGAGTATTGAAGTCAGGAACTCGTTGTTGTGTTGATGAAGATGGGCACTATGTTGAGGATGGTAAAATCACATTATTTGAATTTTCTATAGACTTTGCAGAATTTGAGTTCATAGGTGATTTCAAAATTGAGGAGGAAGATCAGTTTAAGCAACTATTAGCTCGTTTGAATAGTTTTGACAATGCCATTCAGTCTCATTTGGAAAGCGAGTTGCAACAACCTATCCCTCAGTTTGCCAAGAATCTCGGCTATACTCAGAAGAGGTGGGAGAAAACCTTTTACTTCCATCCTTGGATATTAAGTTTTGATGAAAATCCTCCTAATCTTCGCTATGTTGCAGATTATGTCAATGATGAGTTTACGGTTTATTTTGCTAAAAAACATGGCAGATGGCAAGCATACTGGGATGCAGAGTGCCAAAAAGTAATCGAAGAAAGCTAGCTCGTATTTTCCTAGAGAGTAATTGTTATCATAGAAAAGAGTAAATATCATGGAATTATTGGATAGCAGAATGGATTTCCAAGGTTGCAAGATTGCCTTGATTTGTGGGGATAAGGTCTTGACTATCTTACGTGATGACAAGGACGATATCCCTTGTCCCAACATGTGGGAGTTGCCAGGTGGTGGTCGTGAAGGAAACGAAAGCCCTTTCGAGTGCGCAGCGCGTGAAGTTTATGAGGAATTGGGAATTCATTTAGATGAAGACTGTCTGCTTTGGAGCAAGATTTATCCTAGCGTAATCTTTAAAGACAAGCAATCGGTCTTTATGGTTGGTCAACTAAGACAAGAACAATTTGACAATATTACCTTTGGGAATGAAGGACAGGCCTATAAACTGATGCCTATTGAGGAATTTTTGAAGTCTAAACAGGCAGTGCCCCAGTTGCAGGGGAGATTGAGGGATTATTTGGAGACAAAAAATGATTTATACAATCGCAACAACGACGTTAAATAAGGAAGTGAAATACAAGTTAGAGACTGGACAATATAGTAAAGAAGAAGTACAAACTATCTACCTGCACTATTTAAAGATAAGAAAGCAAAGAGAAGAAGGTTTTCGAACTGTGAGACTAGTCATGTTTTTTACGGCCTCTTTGTTTCCTATTTTAATACTGGTAGGTGCATTTCGAAGGTTAAACGACCTAGTTCTGGTCCTTTTTTCTTTCTTACTACTCTTCTTAATCCTCCTACCAGTTTATTTTTTACTCTATTATCTCCTATTTGGTCGCTTCAAAAGGCAGATTCATAGGGCGATGAAAGAATATTACGCAGATGTAATTGAGGAATTTGAGGATCAGTAAAACAGCGTGTGGAAGAGCATAGGAAGCGAGTTGAGAGAGTGAATTTGGAGGTGTTAGTATGATTCAGATTATCCGAGCGGGAGCAGAGGATTTAGAAACTATTATTACAATTCAGAGAGCCAGCTTTAAGGCTGTTTATGACAAATACCAAGATGAATATGACCCTTATCTCGAGGACCGCGAACGAATCAAGTGGAAACTAGTCGAACGTCCCAATAGCTATTACTACTTTGTAAAAGAAGATGAAGAAAACATCGGATTTTTACGAGTTCAGACCAATGCCGAGTTAACGAAAGCTTGGTTGGGAACGGCAGCGATTTTGTCCCAGTATCAAGGAAAAGGGTATGGTTCTGAGGGACTGAGATTGCTAGAAGAGGAATTGTCAACCATTACACAATGGGATTTGTGTACGGTGTTACAGGATGCAGGCATGGTCGCGTTCTACGAGAAGAATGGCTACCATCAAACTCATATCGAGCCTGAAAAAGAAGGCATGGATATGGTCTACATGAAAAAATTGATAGAGAAATAGAAAGGATGGTTCGGTTAAATTTCTAAACTGAACCCGCCCTAAACACGGTGCCAAAAAGATAAACTTCTCTTAGACACAAACGTCTTCAGAGAGTTTCCTATTTTGGCTTTGTGTTTTACGGGCTTGGTATCTTAATGATGGAGACATGGCAAGAGTTAAAAGTTATAGTGAAGCGTGAGGGAGAGGAGTTGGTTTCCAACCTCTTGATTGAGTTAGGTGCCCAGGGTGTTGCGATTGAAGACAGTATGGACTATGTGGGCAATGTGGATCGTTTTGGTGAGATTTTCCCAGAGGTGGAGCAACAGGAAGAAATCGTAGTGACCGCCTACTACCCTGAAACGGTTGATGTAGCAGCAGTTGAAGCGGACTTGCAGGCTCGTCTGACAGAATTGACCGATTTTATGGATCTGGGTGAAGTCAAGATGGGGACGACTGCCTTGGTTGAGGAAGATTGGGCTGACAACTGGAAGAAATACTATGAGCCAGCTCGCATCACTCATGACTTGACCATCGTGCCATCATGGACAGACTACGAGGCTACTGCTGGAGAAAAGATTATCAAGTTGGATCCTGGTATGGCATTTGGAACTGGAACCCACCCTACGACCAAGATGAGTCTTTTTGCCTTGGAGCAGGTTCTTCGTGGTGGTGAGACAGTGCTAGATGTGGGGACAGGTTCAGGTGTCCTTTCTATTGCCAGTTCGCTTCTAGGTGCCAAGGAAATCTTCGCCTATGACCTGGACGATGTGGCGGTTCGAGTCGCTCAGGAAAATATTGAGCTCAATACGGGTATGGAAAACATCCATGTAGCCCCAGGTGATTTGCTCAAGGGCGTGGAAACTGAGGCGGATGTCATCGTAGCTAATATCTTGGCGGATATCCTCATTCATCTGACGGATGATGCTTATCGCTTAGTCAAGGACGAAGGTTATCTCATCATGAGTGGCATTATCAAGGACAAGTGGGACATGGTGCGTGAGTCGGCTGAGTCAGCTGGTTTTTTCCTTGAAACCCACATGATCCAAGGGGAATGGAATGCCTGCGTCTTCAAGAAGACCAAGGATGTCTCCGGTGTGATTGGAGGCTAGCATGCAACAGTATTTTGTAAAAGGCTTGCCTGTCTCGCCTGTCACCATAGAGGACAAAGAGACTAGCAAGCACATGTTTCAGGTCATGCGCTTAAAAGAAGATGATGAAGTGACATTGGTCTTTGATGATGGTATTAAGCGTTTGGCGCGCGTGGTAAATGTAGAGGCGCGTCAGTTGGAGTTAATCGAAGAATTAGCTGACAATGTAGAACTGCCAGTCCAAGTGACAATCGCATCAGGCTTTCCAAAAGGAGATAAGCTGGAGTTTATCACTCAAAAAGTAACTGAATTAGGTGCTAGCCAAATCTGGGCCTTTCCTGCAGACTGGTCCGTTGCAAAATGGGATGGCAAAAAATTGAGTAAAAAGGTCGAAAAACTAGAAAAAATCGCCCTTGGAGCGGCAGAACAAAGCAAGCGGAATCTTGTCCCAAGCATTACCCTTTTTGAGAAAAAGGCAGACTTTCTAGCCCAACTTTCCCAGTTTGACCGCATCGTAGTGGCCTATGAAGAGTCGGCCAAAGAAGGCGAATCAGCAGCGCTCATACAAGCAGTATCGGGTCTTGAAAAAGGAACTAAACTGCTCTTTATCTTTGGTCCAGAAGGAGGTCTGTCACCTGCAGAAATCGAATCTTTTGTAGCTAAAGGAGCGATTCTCGCAGGACTTGGGCCTCGCATCCTACGAGCTGAAACAGCACCACTTTATGCCTTATCAGCCATCAGTGTTTGCTAGAATTAAAGAAATAAGAGGAAGAAGATGGAACAAAAACACCGTTCAGAATTTCCCGAAAAGGAACTTTGGGACTTGACAGCCTTATATCAAGACCGTGAGGATTTCTTGCGTGCAATCGAGAAAACACGCGAAGATATTAACCAATTTAGCCGTGACTACAAGGGCAATCTTCACACTTTTGAGGATTTTGAGAAGGCTTTTGCGGAATTGGAACAAATCTATATTCAGATGAGTCATATCGGGAATTACTCCTTTATGCCTCAGACGACGGACTATAGCAACGAGGATTTTGCCAATATCGCCCAAGCAGGAATGGATTTTGAGACAGATGCCAGTGTAGCCTTAACCTTCTTTGACGATGCCTTGGTAGCAGCAGACGAAGAAGTCTTGGATCGTTTGGGTGACTTGCCACATTTGACTGCAGCCATTCGTCAAGCAAAAATAAAAAAAGCTCACTATCTTGGGGCTGATGTGGAGAAGGCCTTGACCAATCTGGGTGAAGTTTTCTATAGTCCGCAGGATATCTATACTAAAATGCGAGCTGGGGACTTTGAAATGGCTGACTTTGAAGCCCATGGAAAAACCTACAAAAATAGCTTTGTAACCTATGAGAATTTCTACCAAAACCACGAGGACGCTGAGGTTCGTGAGAAATCTTTCCGTTCCTTCTCAGATGGACTACGTAAGCACCAAAATACAGCTGCGGCAGCCTACTTAGCTCAGGTCAAGTCTGAGAAATTGTTGGCAGATATGAAGGGGTATGACTCAGTCTTTGACTATCTTTTAGCTGAGCAAGAAGTAGATCGTGCCATGTTTGACCGTCAGATTGACCTCATCATGAAGGACTTTGCGCCAGTTGCTCAGAGGTACCTCAAGCATGTTGCCGAGGTGAATGGTCTTGAAAGATGACCTTTGCTGATTGGAAGTTGGATTTGGACAGTGTTCTGAATCCAGAGGTTAGCATTGATAATGCCTATGATTTGGTTATGAAATCAGTCGAACCTTTAGGACAAGAATATACTCAAGAAATTGCCCGCTACCAAGAAGAGCGCTGGGTGGACTTCGCTGCCAATAGTGGCAAGGATTCTGGTGGGTATGCGGCGGATCCATATCGCGTGCATCCTTATGTTCTCATGAGTTGGACAGGTCGTTTGAGTGATGTCTATACCCTGATTCATGAAATTGGACATTCCGGTCAATTTATCTTTTCGGATAATCATCAGAGTTATTTCAACGCCCACATGTCGACCTACTATGTCGAAGCGCCCTCAACCTTCAATGAATTGCTTCTCAGTGATTACTTGGAGCACCAGTCTGATGATCCGCGTCAAAAACGCTTTGCCCTAGCACACCGCTTGACGGACACCTACTTCCATAACTTTATCACTCACCTTTTGGAAGCGGCCTTCCAGCGTAGGGTTTATACACTGATTGAAGAAGGAGAAACTTTCGGAGCAAGCAAACTCAACAGCATTATGAAGGAAGTCTTGACGGATTTCTGGGGGGGATGCTATTGAAATTGACGACAATGCAGCCTTGACTTGGATGCGTCAAGCTCACTACTACATGGGCTTGTATAGTTATACCTATTCAGCGGGTTTGGTTATCTCAACAGCGGGTTACTTGCATCTGAAACATTCAGAAACTGGAGCTGAAGACTGGCTCAATCTCCTCAAATCAGGTGGTAGCAAGACACCGCTTGAGTCAGCAATGATCATAGGAGCAGATATTTCAACGGATAAACCACTTCGTGATACGATTCAGTTCTTGTCTGATACGGTTGATCAGATTATAGCTTACAGTACAGAGTTGGGCGAGTAGGAAAATGCCAAGTGATGAGGTTCTATGATGTTATTGATAGGATTATTGGAAGTTGTTATTTTTGCTTTATTTGTAGTAATTGTTAAAAAAAGTGTTGAAGGTCGTAATTGCAAAGAGGAGCTTATAGCTGAGTCGGTATTGCTATTCATCTTCTTCATATTATATTTGATTGTATTTAATTAAAAAAATTCTAGGTTTAAAGAATATAAAGTCATCTGCGGATGGCTTTTTGATCAGTGACTAGAAAAGCAGAGATACTTGAGATGCGTCGAAAATTACAAAAGAAAAAGTGATAGAAGAAAAAAACCAAGCTATAGCCGAGAAGAAATTCAGTGGTTGCTCGAGCATTTGGGAGATCCCTCTCCAGAAATTCGAGACGAACTTGTTTTTACGAGTTTGGCTAGAGGGATTCAAGAAGAGTTGTTTTCCCTTGAGCAGTTTCAGTTTATCTCAGAAGAGGTCTCCTCTGATGAAGGTCTATACAAAGAGATTGATAGTAGAGGAGTTTCGGCTCTTAAACGTTCTTTTAGGGCACTTATTTATGCCAATCTTTTGTCTGCAGATGGTAATGAGCACTCTCTTTTCTATAAAGGATTAAAAGCTGATATAAGGAATGCTATGCTGTCTCAAGGTTTGTATTACCTTAAAAAAAGAAAAAGGATACGACAGGTTTTTTTCAAGTCAGTATGGTTGGGTTCACGCTTTTGCGCATGGAGCGGATCTCTTGACTGAAGTCGTTTGTCATCCAGACTTTCCTAAAAATAGAGATTATGAAGTATTTGATGTACTCGGTCAATTATTTAAAAGAATTACCATTCGTTTTACAAATGATGAAGATTGGCGGTTAGCGAGAGTACTTTATGAACCTATTTTTGCAAGGGAAATTAGAGCAGGAACAAGTAGCTTCTTGGATAAAAACTGTTGACTTTCCGATAGAAGAGACCGAAGATTTTTATAAATTTTCAAACTTCAGATCCTGTCTGTTGGAAGTCTATATCCAACTTGACCAGAGAAATAGTATACAAGATGCCTTGAAAGAAGCCATTCAATCCTTTCAGTACTAAGGATAAGCGAGTCGTTTCCTGATTTTTAAAGAACTTTCCAATCATTTTTCTTGAAACCCTTTCCTTCTTTTGATAGACTAATAGATAGTTTAAAAAAAGGAGACTTAACATGAAAAAATTTGTTGCTGAATTAATCGGTACATTTATGCTTGTGTTCATTGGAACAGGAGCTGTTGTTTTTGGAAATGGTACAGAAGGTCTTGGACACCTTGGAATTGCTTTTGCCTTTGGTTTGGCAATCGTAGTCGCAGCTTTCTCAATCGGAACTGTTTCAGGTGCTCACTTGAACCCAGCTGTTTCTATCGCTATGTTTGTTAACAAACGTTTGTCATCTTCAGAACTTGTAAACTACATCCTTGGTCAAGTAGTTGGTGCTTTCTTAGCATCTGTTTCTGTATTCTTCCTCTTGGCAAATTCAGGTATGTCAACTGCAAGTCTTGGTGAAAATGCCTTGGCAAACGGTGTAACTGTATTTGGTGGTTTCTTGTTTGAGACAATCGCAACATTCTTGTTTGTTTTGGTTATCATGACTGTAACATCAGCAAGCAAAGGGAATGGTGCTATTGCTGGTTTGGTGATCGGTTTGTCATTGATGGCTATGATTCTTGTTGGATTGAACATCACTGGACTTTCAGTAAACCCAGCTCGTAGCTTGGCTCCTGCTGTATTGGTAGGTGGCGCAGCTCTTCAACAAGTTTGGATTTTCATTCTTGCACCAATCGTTGGTGGAGTTCTTGCAGCTCTTGTTGCTAAAAACTTCCTTGGAACTGAAGAATAATTCAACTATATCGTAAAAAATCCTACTCTCCATCTTGGAGGGTAGTTTTTTATATATAAAAAACACTCCCATAACCAAATGTGGGAGTGTTTTGTGATTAACTCAATTCAGCAACGATGGCTTTGATTTGTTCAGCTGTGTGGACACCAGCCACTTGTTTAACAACTTGTCCATCTTTCTTGAAGAGAAGAGTAGGGATAGACATGATACCAAATGCACGAGCTGTATTCGGATTTTCGTCAACGTCCATTTTAACGATCTTCAAGACATCTTCTGAAAGTTCTTCAGACAATTTGTCCAAGATTGGACCTTGCATACGACATGGACCACACCAAGTAGCCCAGAAGTCTACCAAGACCAATCCGTCTTTAGTTTCTTGTTCAAATGTTGCATCTGTAATTGCTTTTGCCATAGTATTTCTCCTTTTTAATTATATTGGCTTAAATCTTGTTTCATGAGATAGAAGAAAACATCTCCATAAGTCCCATGGTAGTCCAAATCATGCCCCTTGTAGGTTACTTTTTGGACAGGGTAGTAGTCTGCGACACCAATCAGGCAGGCATGTTGAGAACGTTCAAATTCTTCGTATGACTCGAAGGTTATGGTTCTCTCTTGCTTGCTGGCATCAAGATAAGTGATTTCAATCATAGGATTCTCCTTTGCTAAATCATATCTTCATTTTACTCCTTGGAAAAAGGAATGTCAAGAAAATTGCTTGCGCACGCAAGTTTTTTGTAAAAATTTTAGGAAAGCCAACTTGCTTTTGTTTCAAGGCTTTCTTCTACAGCTTTTTGTAGATAGGCAAGAGTTGTCTGACCCTCCTTAGTGAGGCAGATAAAACTAGCTCGCTTATCCTGGTCACAACATCTCCGACTAAGTAAAGCACAGTTTTTGGCTTCTAGGCGTGCCACCATTCGTGATACAGCACTTGGACTCAGATGGAGTTTGTCAGGCAGGTCAATCTGTCTCAAAGATTTTTCTTGAGCCTGATTTAAAAAGTGCAAGAGATAGAATTCTTTGAGCGTTAGGCTTTGGTCACTCTGCTCAGCAATCGTTTGCTCTAAAAGAGCTTCTAGCTCTACTTGTCGTCGGTTGAAGTCAAACCATTTTTCTAAGTAAGTCATATCAATCTCCTTTCTATATAGTAGTTATAAACAGATTTGCCTATCTGAGATGCTTGCGCACGCAATTAGTATACAACTTTTTAGATGAGATAGCAAGAAGGAAGTTTCTTGTGTATTTCCTTGAAATTTTCTGAAAAAAAGAGTAAACTGGTATGCAGAAAGTCTATTTTTGGAATATTCGATGAAGTTATATGTTCAGTTAATGATTCTCTTTGTCATTTCACTGATTGGTGAGGGAATCTCTAGTTTTTTTCCATTTGCCTATTCCTGGAAGCATTATCGGTTTGATTATTTTATTTTTTAGCCTTGCAGTTCAAGTGGTTGCGGGTACGTCATGTCAACATGGTTGGGAATTTTTCTCCTAGCTAATATGACTATCCTCTTTCTACCTCCTGCAGTTGGGATTATGGAGAAATTTGATGTGATTGCTCCCTATTTATTGCCCATTGTCTTGATTGTCTTTTTTGCAGCAGTTATCAATATTATCTTGATTGCGCTGGTCGTTCAGTTTATCAAAAAGCGTTATGAAGGTGATTACGAAGAAAGAGGTGCCAAATGAGCGAATTTGTATCCAATCCACTTTTTGGGATAGCCTTGTCTATTTTGGCTTATCTTGGAGGCATGATTATCTTTAGACGGTACCCTCATCCTCTGACCACTCCCTTGCTGCTAGCAACTTTATTTATCATTGTTTTTCTAAAACTGACTGGTATTTCTTATGTTGCCTATTATCAAGGTGGGGTCTACCTCAATAACTTGATTGTTCCTTCAACAGTAGCTTTAGGAATTCCTCTTTATAAGAGTTTTCACCTCATGAAACACCATGTTAGAAGTATTCTACTCAGTAGTTTCCTTGCTGTTGTTGTAAATACAGTTTTTACAGCTTTAGTTGCAAAATTTTTCGGTATGGATTTCTTCTTGGCGATTTCGCTTTTCCCAAAGTCTGTAACGACGGCCATGGCAGTTGGAATTACGGATAAGCTACAAGGGATAGCAACGATCACCTTGGTAGTTGTGGTAGCGACTGGGATTTTGACCAGTGTTATAGGACCAACGCTTCTAAAATGGCTAAAAATAGACGATCCAGTAGTTGCTGGACTAGCCCTAGGTGGGACAGGTCACGCAGTTGGAACTGGAACAGCCTTTCGCTATGGAGCTGTTGCGGGGGCTATGGGTGGCCTGGCTATCGGTGTCACCGGTATTCTCTATGTATTTGTAAGTCCCATCGTAGCAAGTTTGATATTGAGTTAAAAAAATAAGAATGTTATATTTCTTTTAGTGAAAAAGAAGCCCTAGCTTTATTTGCTAGGGGCTTCATTCATTATTGTAAGTTTACTTTGTTCTTTAAGATATAGTAGGTTCCAAGATAGAAGACAAGGCTAAGGATTAAATCCTTGAGAATTTCAAAGGATATCATCCAATTGTAGTCAAAATCGATGCGAAGATTGAGGGTGATAAATCCAAGTATAGTCTGGATGACGATGTAGGCTACAACTGCAAGAGCTGTACGGTATTCATTAAAGAGTTGACCGATAGAGATAGACAAGTAGATGCAGAGAATTCCTGCCACTGTACTAAAAATATATGAAATCAGAGATAAACCGATACTATCTAAATAATGGCCAAAAAAGTATCTGATCATATAGGCATCAATAATTTGTGGGTCTACTGTCACTAAAAAGATATAAATGCTTAGAATGAAAACTACTGTACTAAGCAAAGACCAGAGGAAAGCCCCCAAGAGTTTTGCTAGGATGATTTGGTGTTCAGATACAGGTAGGGTTAAAGTTAGGTATCCTTGACGCTCATAAACACTACCCTTGAAGCGACGGATAATCAATATCAAGGTTGAAATACTCATGGTAATGATTAGTCCTCCAAAAATAAAGGCCTGAAATACTAGCATGATTGATTCTTGATCTTGAGAAGATAGCATTTTGATGGCACTAGCCTGTAATCCAATGATGACAGAAAGTGCCAATACAGCACCATAAAGAGCTAAATACCATTTGTTAACATTTTTAAATTCATAACGAACTAAATTCCAAAACATAATAATCTCCTTTATCTAGGCTTTGAATTCATGACGGAAGAGCTGGTCGATTGACTCACCTGACTCATAACGAATATCATCCACATTTCCTTGACGGACGACTTTTCCATCCTTGAGAAAGACAATCTCGTCTAAGATAGGCTCGATATCTGAAATCAAGTGTGTTGAAATCAAGACAGTCGCAGTTAGGGAGTAATTGTTGATGATAGTATTTAAGATATAGTCACGTGTTGCTGGGTCGACACCACCAATTGGTTCATCAAGGATATACAAACGAGCATTCCGACTCATGACCAGAATCAACTGAACCTTTTCTTTGTTCCCTTTTGAGAGTTTTTTGAAACGACTATTTTCATCGATGCCAAGGTCACGAAGAAGACCTTGAGCGCGTTCTAGATTGAAGTCTTTGTAGAAGGTCTTAAAAATAGGTAAGAGCCTCTTTAACCTTCATTTGCTCGTTGAGATAGGTCGTATCAGGTAAATAAGAAACAATCGCTTTAGTTGCTGGACTTGGCTCCATACCATTAATCAGAATGCGCCCTTGTTCAGGTTGAAGTAAACCATTGATTAGTTTAATCAAAGTTGTCTTCCCAGAGCCGTTAGGTCCAAGCAAGCCAACGATTTTTCCAGCTGGAATTTCAAGGGAAACATTTGTAAGAGCAGGGCTTGCTCCATAGGATTTTGATACATTTTCAAAAGTTAACAAGGTCATAGTTTAAACTCCTTCAATATAATCTTTTAAAAACAGTCGGTAGTTCTTCTTTTTTATAGCCAAATTCTACCATACCTGTTACAAACTGTTGCAACTGTTCTTCAGAAAGTTGCTTTCGGGATTGGAGAATTAAGTTCAAATCCTCCGTGACAAAGCGGCCGGAAGTTCGTTTGGAATAAACGAAGCCTTCCCTCTCCAATTCAGATAGAGCACGCTGGATAGTGTTAGGATTGACTCCTGCTTCGCTAGCTAGTTCTCTAACAGTCGGGAGTTGTTGGTTGGGTTCGAGTTTATGGGAAACAATTTGTAATTTGATTTTCTCCATAATCTGCATATAGATGGGTTTGTTGTTATCAAATGTCCAAGACATCGCGGTCTCCTTTCTACCTCCTCTTGTGTTAATTCAATAATACAACAAAACAAAAAACTTGTCAAGCCAAAAGGAGAATTATTTTGGGAATTGTTCAAAAAATGGTATAATGAGAAGAAAACGACAAGGAGGGGAAGGCATGCGTTGTCCAAAATGTGGCGCTACAAAATCAAGTGTAATTGACAGTCGTCAAGCTGAAGAAGGAAATACTATCAGAAGAAGACGTGAGTGCGAAGAGTGTCAACATCGTTTCACAACCTATGAACGAGTTGAAGAGAGAACACTGGTAGTTGTCAAAAAAGATGGAACTCGAGAACAATTCTCAAGAGATAAAATCTTTAATGGAATTATTCGTTCAGCTCAAAAACGACCCGTTTCCAGTGATGAAATTGGGATGGTCGTCAATCGTATCGAGCAAAAACTCCTCAGTCGCAATGATAATGAAATTCAAAGTGAAGATATTGGTTCTCTGGTCATGGAAGAATTGGCTGAACTGGATGAAATCACTTACGTTCGTTTCGCCAGCGTCTATCGTAGCTTTAAAGACGTGAGTGAGCTCGAAAATCTTCTCAAACAAATTACGCAATCTTCAAAGAAGAAAAAGGAAAAATAAATGAAGCCTAATGATCGTTTTTCTTTTCTAAAGAATAATCGGGTGTCGCAAGATCCCACAACTTTGGTGCAGTGCTACCTCCCGATTATCGGTCAGGATGCGCTCAGTCTTTACCTTTATACCTTAGCTTTTTGGGATGATGGACAAAAAGAACACCTTTTTGCATCAATCCTCAACCACCTCAATTTTGGGATGGACAGACTCTTAAAGGCTTTTAAAATCTTAGCAGCTTTTAACTTAGTCACACTCTACCAAAATGGAGATGGATATAAACTTGTTATTCATCCAACACTTTCTCAATCTGACTTCTTGCGTCATACAGTGTATCGTACTTTGTTGGAGAAAAGGATTGGCGATACAGCAGTTTCTGATTTACGTCAAGAGGCTGCAGACGGAGAAGCTTTGACGGTTCATTTGAGTCAGGCCTTTCCAGAGATAGAAGAATTGGCTAGTCATGATGAGACACCAGTAAAAGCTGATTTTAAAAATGATTTTGATTTGGAGCATTTTCGTCAGCTCATGGCTCGAGATGGTCTCCGTTTTCAAGATGAACAGTCAGATGTTTTAGAGTTATTTAAAATCGCTGATGAGAAAAAATGGACCTGGTTTGAAACCTATCAGTTAGCTAAAGGAACAGCTGTTTCACAAGTTATTTCTGTCAAGCGCATGCGTGAAAAATTAGCGCAAAATCCTGTTTCGTCAGACTTTAGTCCTAAAGAAGCAACCATTATCAGAGAGGCTAAGAGTAAAACAGCCCTGCAATTTTTGGCAGAAATCAAACAAACACGAAATGCTGGGATTATCCAATCAGAACGAGATTTGTTACAGCAGATGGCGGCCTTGGGGTTGCTAGATGAAGTTATAAATGTAGTCTTGCTCTTGACCTTCAATAAGGTTGATTCTGCCAATCTTAATGAAAAGTATGCTATGAAGGTAGCAAATGACTATGCCTATAATAAGATTCGTTCTGCTGAAGAGGCTGTACTTCGAATCAGAGAAAAGAATCAAAAGGGGCAAGAACAAAAAGTAGCTAAGACAAATCAGACAAAAACCAATGTTCCTAAGTGGAGCAATCCAGAATATAAGAATGAGACGAGCGAGGAAACTCGTTTGGAATTGGAACGTAAGAAAAAAGAAATGTTAGCCCGATTAGAAAAAGGAGGAGACTAGATGGAAAGTGTAGGAAACGTGCTAAAAGGTCAGCCAAGCCGTTTTCAGTATCAGGATTTAGTCCAGCAAATCGTGAAAGATCCTGACGTTGCGGCTTTTATCCAGAAGAAATCCCTCAGTCAAGAGGAATTGAATCGTAGTATCTCTAAGTTCAACCAATACATCACTGAGAGAGATAAATTCCTCCGTGGAGATACCGACTATATTGCGCGTGGCTACAAGCCTATTTTGGTCATGAATCATGGCTATGCAGATGTCGCTTATGAAGAGACTCCGGAACTAATCGCTGCAGAAAAAGAAGCTGCTATTAAAAACCGCCTTAGACTGATCAATCTACCAGTTAGTCTTAAAAAAGCTAGTTTAGCCCAAGTTGATTTGGATGATTTAGGACGTCTACCAGTTTTTGAAAAACTATTAGGGTTTGTTGAAGATTTTCCTAGCATACGAAAAGGTCTTTATCTTTATGGAGACTTTGGTGTAGGAAAGAGCTTTATGGTCGCTGCCCTAGCACATGATTTATCAGAAAAACGTGGCGTTTCATCAACTTTGCTCCACTATCCGAGCTTTGTTATTGATGTTAAAAATGCTATCGGTGATGGAAACGTTAAGACTTTGGTAGATGAGATTAAGCAAGCTGAAGTTTTAATTTTGGATGATATTGGTGCTGAGCAATCAACACCTTGGGTACGTGATGAAATCTTGCAGGTCATTCTTCAGTATCGTATGCAGGAAGATTTACCGACCTTTTTCACTTCCAACTTCAATTTTGAAGATTTGGAAAAACATTTTGCAAAAGGCAAGAACGGAAACGATGAAACTTGGGAAGCCAGACGTGTCATGGAGCGTATCCGTTATTTAGCAGAGGAGACAAGATTAGAAGGAGAAAACCGCCGATGACAGAAACGATTAAATTAATGCAAAGCCACTCATCAGTTCGTAGATTTAAGGAGCAAGAGATTCCTCAAGAACACTTGAATGAGATTTTGAAAGCTGCCCAAATGGCTTCAACTTGGAAAAATTTCTAATCTTATTCAGTGATTTTAGTAAGAAGTCAAGAGAAAAAAGATGCTCTTTATGAACTAGTTCCTCAGGAAGCTATTCGTCAATCAGCAGCATTCTTGCTCTTTGTTGGTGATTTAAACCGTGCAGAAAAAGGAGCTCGTCTCCATACCGATACTTTCCAACCTCAAGGTGTGGAAGGTCTCCTCATTACTTCTGTGGATGCTGCTTTGGCTGGACAAAATACCTTGCTTGCGGCAGAAAGCCTAGGCTATGGTGGAGTGATTATTGGTTTGGTGCGTTATAAATCTGCTGAGTTAGCAGAATTGTTCAAGCTTCCTGACTATACTTATCCTGTATTTGGTATTGCACTAGGTGTACCGAATCAAAAACATGATGTGAAACCAAGATTGCCTCTTGACCAGCTTGTTTTTGAAGAAGAGTATCAAGAAGTCTCAGTTGAAGCAATTGAAGCCTATGACCGTGTTCAAGCCGACTATGCGGGTGCGCGTGCGACTACCACTTGGAGTCAACGTCTAGCAGAGCAATTCGGTAATCCAGAACCAAGTTCGACTAGAGAAAATCTTGAACAGAAGAAATTATTGTAGAAAGTGAGAAAACATGGCCTTACCAACTGTTGCCATCGTAGGACGTCCCAATGTTGGGAAATCAACCCTGTTTAACCGTATTGCAGGGGAACGCATCTCAATCGTAGAAGATGTCGAAGGAGTAACACGGGACCGTATCTATGCTACTGGTGAATGGCTCAACCGTTCTTTCAGCATGATTGATACAGGAGGGATTGATGACGTTGATGCTCCATTTATGGAACAAATCAAGCACCAGGCAGAAATTGCCATGGAAGAGGCTGATGTCATCGTCTTTGTAGTTTCCGGCAAAGAAGGAATCACGGATGCAGACGAATATGTAGCACGTAAACTATACAAAACTCATAAACCTGTTATCCTAGCAGTTAACAAGGTTGACAATCCAGAGATGCGAAATGATATCTATGATTTCTATGCTCTTGGCTTGGGTGAACCTCTACCAATCTCGTCTGTACACGGTATCGGTACAGGAGATGTACTGGATGCTATCGTGGAAAATCTCCCACATGAAGTCGAAGAAGAAAATCCGGATGTTATTAAATTCAGCTTAATTGGACGTCCAAATGTCGGAAAATCTAGCTTGATCAATGCTATTTTGGGAGAAGATCGTGTGATTGCTAGTCCCGTAGCTGGTACAACTCGTGACGCTATCGACACGCATTTTACAGATGAAGATGGTCAAGAGTTTACCATGATTGATACGGCAGGTATGCGTAAGTCTGGTAAAGTCTATGAAAACACAGAGAAATACTCAGTCATGCGTGCCATGCGAGCTATTGACCGTTCAGATGTAGTCTTGATGGTCCTCAATGCCGAAGAAGGTATCCGTGAGTATGATAAGCGTATCGCTGGATTTGCCCACGAAGCTGGTAAAGGGATGATTATTGTAGTCAATAAGTGGGATACTCTTGAAAAAGATAACCACACCATGAAAAACTGGGAAGAGGATATTCGCGAGCAGTTCCAATACTTGCCTTACGCGCCGATTATCTTTGTTTCGGCTTTGACCAAGCAACGTCTCCACAAACTACCTCAGATGATCAAGCAAATTAGTGAGAGTCAAAACACTCGTATCCCATCAGCAGTCTTGAATGATGTCATTATGGATGCTATCGCCATCAACCCAACACCGACTGATAAAGGGAAACGCCTCAAGATCTTCTATGCAACTCAAGTGGCAACCAAACCACCGACCTTTGTGATCTTTGTCAACGAAGAAGAGCTTATGCACTTCTCTTACTTGCGTTTCTTGGAAAATCAAATCCGCAAGGCCTTCGTCTTTGGAGGAACACCGATTCATCTGATTGCAAGAAAACGAAAATAAAATGATAAAAAGAAGAAGGTTCTTGGACCTTCTTTTTTGGAAATGACATCAGGAGACTAGAGCTGAATTTGTCATCAAAATAACATCATTTTCCTAGTCTTTGTCACGGATTTGTAATGGAAACGTACTTTCTTTGTAAAATTTAAAGTGCTATAATTCTCTAAATCAATTTTCCTAATATAGGGAGGTTATGATGAAAAAAGATAGACTGTTAAAGAATCCATTCTTGGTGCGCCTACTTGGATTACTGATGGCATTTTTCTTCCTATCAGCATTTACTGCACCTGAAAAACCAGATTATGGTATTTACGACCCAAATCATTATTTAACAGAGGATGTAGTCACCCAAATTCGTGATTTGAATGAAGCCAACAGTAAAAAGGCAGAAAAACTTCAAATAGGTGTCTATGTTGTAGACAGTCTGGATGGAGAAAGCATCGAAACGGTAGCCAATGAAACTGCTAGAGCTTGGAAGATAGGCTATTCTGGAGATAATTTTGGAAGTCTGATTGTGGTAGCTGTTCAAGACCGTAAATCAAGGATTGAAACCAGTAATAACACCGCCATTAGGATAACTGACTATCAAACCAAGCAGATATTGGCAGCCAGCCGTACAGATTTTAAAGTTGGAGACTATAGTAAGGGAATTTTAGCGATTGCCAAAGGTTTGGACAATCAGTTTTATAGAGGAAGTGGGACCATTTCATCTGATGAAGATTCCTCTAAAATCAAACGTTATTCTGAAAGTATCAGTGGTAAAAAATCTAATCGAGACAGAAACAGTTCATCAAGTCGCCATCAAAGAAAAGATCCCTTGAAAGATTTCTTTCTGTTTTTGACGGGGATATATTTCATAGGAGTCATTATTGCCATTATCAAAGGTGGTGGCGGTAGCGACGGTGGCTCATCTGGCGGAGGATGGTGGTATAGTGACTCGTCCGATTCAGGATCTTCTTGGTCAAGCTCAGACTCGTCTAGTGGCTGGGACGGTGGTGGCTTCGACGGCGGAGGCTCATCCGATAATTGGTAATTCTTTCCCTTTGTATTAAAAGATTAAAGAAATGAGTAGGTTTAGATATGAAAAATAAAGGAATCATATATGTATTGAGCATTTTACTAGCTATTATCTTGCTTGGCGGTTGCTCAGTAGTAGGCACTTATAACGGACTTGTCTCCGAACAAACCAAGGTCGAACAAGCTCAAGCTGATGTAGCGACAGCTCTTCAACGTCGTTCTGACTTGATTGGAAATTTGGTAGAGTCTGTAAAAGGCCAGATGAACCATGAGACAGAGGTTTTCACCAAGATTGCGGAAGCTCGTGCTAAAATTGGGAATGGCTCCGTAACTTCAAAAGAAAATCAAGAGGCTCAAGGAGAGTTGAGTTCAGCTATTTCACGTTTGATATCGCTAACAGAAAATTATCCAGAACTCAAGAGCAATCAAAATGTGGAACAACTCATGACAGAACTGGCTGGAAGTGAAAATCGTATCTTTGTAGCCCGCAAGGATTACAACAAAGTGGCAACAGAATACAATCAAAAATTAAGAAGCTTCCCAACAGTTCTTTTCGCTAATATGCTGAACTTTAAAGAGGCAGAAACCTTTAAAGAAAGCGAAGAAGCTAAGACGGCTCCAAAGGTTGACTTTGGCAATTCTTCATCACGATAGATCGTATGTCAATAAATCAATCAAAAACCTAGAATATTTGTTCTAGGTTTTTTTGCTTAAAAAAAGTAATTGAGGTGAGGAAAAAAATGAGAAAGATTTTTTATATGAATGCTAAGTTTAAATAAAAGTGGGGCTAAAAAGACAAAAAAATGCTAAAAAAAGCAATAAAATCAACCTTTTTTTCTGTTTATAAAGATGTATTCTTTGTTGAAAAAGATTAGTGAATATGTTACAATGAAAAGAACGTTTTAAAATATTAATAATTCGAAGTAAGGAAAAAAATGGCAAATTTACTAAAAACAATTATCGAAAATGATAAAGGTGAACTTCGTCGTCTTGAAAAGATGGCTGACAAGGTTTTGAAATACGAAGATGAGATGGCTGCAATGACAGATGAGCAGCTTCAAGCGAAAACGGAAGAGTTTAAGCAACGTTATCAAAATGGTGAAACGTTAGATCAGCTCTTGTATGAAGCATTTGCGGTTGTCCGAGAGGGAGCAAAACGTGTCCTTGGTCTCTTCCCATATAAGGTTCAGGTTATGGGTGGTATCGTTCTTCACCATGGTGACGTTCCAGAAATGCGTACTGGTGAGGGTAAAACCTTGACAGCGACTATGCCAGTTTATTTGAATGCCTTAGCTGGCCAGGGAGTACACGTAGTTACAGTCAACGAGTACCTAACAGAACGTGACGCTACTGAAATGGGTGAACTATACTCTTGGCTTGGTCTTTCAGTAGGTATCAACTTGGCAGCTAAATCTCCGATGGAGAAAAAAGAAGCTTACCTTTGTGATATCACTTATTCGACTAACTCTGAAATTGGTTTTGACTATCTTCGTGACAACATGGTTGTTCGTGCGGAAAACATGGTTCAACGTCCGCTCAACTATGCCTTGGTCGATGAGGTTGACTCAATCTTGATTGACGAAGCTAGAACTCCATTGATTGTTTCAGGTGCGAATGCAGTTGAGACAAGCCAACTATATCATATGGCAGACTACTTGTTAAGTCATTGGATAAAGAAGATTATATTATTGATATTCAATCTAAAACAATCGGTTTGTCAGATTCAGGGATTGATAAGGCTGAAGACTACTTTAAGCTAGAAAACCTCTACGATATTGAAAACGTAGCTCTTACTCACTTCATCGACAACGCTCTTCGTGCCAACTACATTATGACATTAGATATTGACTATGTGGTTAGTGAAGAACAAGAAATCTTGATTGTCGATCAATTTACAGGACGTACCATGGAAGGTCGTCGTTATTCAGACGGATTACACCAAGCTATTGAAGCTAAGGAAGGTGTGCCAATCCAAGATGAAACGAAGACTTCTGCATCTATTACCTACCAAAACTTATTCCGTATGTATAAAAAATTGGCTGGTATGACTGGTACTGGTAAGACAGAAGAAGAAGAATTCCGTGAAATCTACAACATTCGCGTTATTCCAATTCCAACCAACCGTCCTATCCAACGTATCGACCACTCTGACCTTCTTTATGCTAGCCTCGATGCGAAATTCAAGGCTGTGGTTGAAGACGTTAAGGCTCGTTACCAAAAAGGTCAACCAGTCTTGGTAGGTACTGTTTCGGTTGAAACCAGTGATTTCCTCTCTTAAGAAATTAGTAGCTGCAGGTATTCCTCACGAAGTTTTGAATGCTAAGAATCACTACAAAGAAGCGCAAATCATTATGAACGCTGGTCAACGTGGTGCAGTAACAATTGCAACCAACATGGCTGGACGTGGTACCGACATTAAGCTTGGTGAAGGAGTTCGTGAGCTTGGTGGACTATGTGTCATCGGTACAGAACGTCATGAGAGCCGTCGTATTGATAATCAGCTTCGTGGACGTTCGGGACGTCAAGGAGATCCAGGTGAATCTCAATTCTACCTATCTCTTGAAGATGATTTGATGAAACGCTTTGGTTCAGAACGCTTGAAAGGTGTATTTGAACGTCTTAATATGTCTGATGAAGCTATCGAATCACGTATGTTAACTCGTCAAGTGGAAGCAGCCCAAAAACGAGTTGAAGGAAATAACTACGATACTCGTAAACAAGTCCTTCAATATGATGATGTTATGCGTGAGCAACGTGAGATTATCTACGCTCAACGTCACGATGTCATTACTGCGGATCGAGATCTTGCTCCAGAAATTCACGCCATGATTAAACGCACAATCAACCGTATTGTTGACAATCATGCTCGTGCTAAGCAAGAAGAAATTAGAAGCAATTCTTAATTTTGCTAAGTATAACTTGCTCCCAGAGAACTCGATTTCCCTTGAAGACCTTACTGGTTTATCTGATCAAGCTATTAAGGATGAGCTATACAAACGTGCCTTGGAAGTATATGATAGCCAAGTAGCTAAATTACGTGACGAGGAAGCTGTTAAGGAATTCCAAAAAGTATTGATTCTGCGTGTTGTGGACAGTAAATGGACAGACCACATCGATGCGCTTGACCAGCTACGTAATGCTGTTGGGCTTCGTGGTTATGCTCAGAATAACCCAGTTGTAGAATACCAAGCGGAAGGTTTCCGTATGTTTAATGATATGATTGGATCAATTGAATTTGATGTTACTCGATTGATGATGAAAGCTCAAATTCATGAACAAGAACGTCCTCAAGCGGAACGTCATATCAGTACTACAGCTACCCGAAACATTGCAGCTAAGCAGACAAATCTTCCAGATGATTTGGACTTAAGTCAAGTGAAACGCAATGACTTATGCCCATGTGGTTCAGGTAAGAAGTTTAAAAACTGTCACGGGAAAAAATAATTAGACTGAATAATTTTTAGGCGGATGCATAGTAAAAAGTAAATTTTTGCTCGGCGTCCGTTTGCTTTATAAGGAGACGAGTTATGGTATTTACAGCTAGAAGTCATAAAATAAATATAGAAGAAGTTCGTAGTGTATCTAAACTAGAAGGCCAAGCACTTGCGAACAAACTCCAACGTGATCAAGAGCTTGAAGCAATTATTCGTGGGGAAGACCAACGCATCTTGTTAGTGATTGGACCTTGCTCGTCTGACAATGAAGAAGCAGTCCTAGAGTACGCTAAGCGTTTGTCAAAACTTCAGGAAGAAGTCAAAGATCGTGTTTTTATGGTTATGCGTGTCTATACAGCTAAGCCTCGTACTAACGGTGACGGCTATAAGGGATTGATCCATCAGCCCAATGCTAAGGAAGCTCCAAGTCTTATTAATGGGATTAAGGCAGTTCGTCAACTTCATTATCGTGTTATCACAGAAACAGGGATGACAACAGCAGATGAAATGCTTATCCAGAAAATCTTCCTCTGGTGGATGATTTAATTTCTTATATGGCAGTTGGTGCACGTTCGGTAGAGGATCAACAGCACCGTTTTGTAGCTAGTGGAGCTGATTTCTCGACAGGATTTAAAAATCCAACTTCAGGAAATTTAAATGTGATGTTCAATGGTATTTATGCTGCTCAGAATAAGCAGAGCTTCCTTTTCTTAGGAAAGGAAGTAGAGACTACGGGTAATCCTCTGTCTCACGCTATCCTTCGTGGAGCCCTTAATGAATACGGGAAAAACATCCCTAACTACTACTATGATAATTTACTAGATACAATTGCTCAGTATGAAGAAATGGGCTTGGAAAATCCTTTTATCGTAATTGATACCAACCATGATAACTCAGGTAAGAAATATTTAGAACAGATTCGTATTGTTCGCCAAACCTTAATTAACCGAGCTTGGAATGAAAAGATTAAAAAATATGTACGTGGTTTCATGATTGAATCCTATTTAGAAGATGGACGTCAAAATGAGCCAGAGGTCTTTGGGAAATCTATCACAGATCCTTGCCTTGGTTGGGAAAAAACAGAAGCTCTAGTTCGAGAAATCTACCAAACACTAGGAGATTAAGATGGTATTTATCGAAAAAGGTCAAGAAATCGATATTCAATCGGTAAAGGCTGACACACAGCTATCTGCTGAAGCCTTACATCACAAGAATAAACGTGATCAAGAACTGGCAAATATTATTGCTGGTAAGGATGACCGTCTTTTATTGATATTAGGACCTTGCTCGTCGGATAATGAAGAAGCTGTCCTAGAATATGCTCGTCGCTTATCTCGTTTACAGCAAAAAATAGCTGATAAAATCTTTATGGTCATGCGTGTATACACAGCCAAACCTCGGACCAATGGAGATGGTTATAAGGGCTTGGTTCATCAGCCAGATACATCAAAAGCACCGAGTTTAATTAATGGCTTACAGGCAGTTCGCCATCTTCATTATCGGGTCATTACAGAGACAGGATTGACAACAGCAGATGAAATGCTCTATCCATCAAATTTAGTGATGGTCGATGATTTGGTGAGTTATCATGCGGTAGGTGCTCGGTCGGTTGAGGATCAGGAACACCGTTTTGTGGCCTCAGGTATTGATGCTCCAGTCGGTATGAAAAATCCAACATCTGGTAATCTAGCTGTTATGTTTAATGCTATCTATGCAGCGCAAACAAGCAAACTTTCCTCTACCATGGTCAAGAAGTTGAGACGTCAGGAAATCCTTTGGCACATGTCATTCTTAGAGGTGGTCTAAATGAGTATGGGGATAACAAACCCAACTTTTATTATGAGACCTTACTAGACTCTATTGAGGGCTATGAGCAGATGGGCTTAGAAAATCCATTTATTATCATCGATACCAATCATGACAATTCAGGTAAAGAATATCTGGAACAAATTCGTATTGTTCGACAAAGTCTTCTGAATCGTGAATGGAATGAAAAAATCAGGAAAATAGTTCGTGGATTTATGATTGAATCTTACCTAGAAGATGGACGTCAAAATCAGCCTGAAATTTTTGGATGTTCCATTACAGACCCTTGTTTGGGCTGGGATAAAACAGAATCCTTGGTAGAAGAAATTTATGCTACTTTAACAAAATAAGAGAAAAGGATGGAGTTGGGGGGATCTCAACTCCTTTTGATAAAAATGATACTTGGACATGGAATCGATATTGAAGAATTAGCTTCAATGCAAGTGGCGGTTGAAAAAAGGGAAAGTTTTCCTCTGCGAGTCTTGACGGCAAAAGAGATGGAACGTTATACTAGTCTTAAAGGCCGTAAGCAAATTGAATATCTAGCGGGGCGCTGGTCTGCTAAGGAAGCTTTTGCCAAGGCTATGGGAACAGGTATAGGAAAGATTGGCTTTCAAGATTTAGAAGTCTTGAATGATGAGAAGGGTGCTCCTTATTTTAGCCTAGCTCCTTTTTCAGGGAAGATATGGTTATCTATTAGTCATACAGAAGATTATGTAACGGCAAGTGTCATTTTGGAGGGAGATCATGAAAACTAGTCCACATAGACCGACCAAAGCTCTGATTAACCTTGGAGCAATCCGATATAATATCCAACAAATGGGAGCTCATATTCCCCAAGAAACCCTCAAATGGGCGGTCGTAAAAGCCAATGCTTATGGACATGGAGCAGTAGCCGTTGCGACAGCTATCCAGAATGATGTAGATGGTTTTTGTGTGTCAAATGTAGATGAAGCACTTGAGCTACGTCAAGCTGGAATCACTAAGAAAATTCTCATTTTAGGGGTATCTGAGGTGGAATCTATTGTACTAGCTCAACAATTCGATCTTACTTTGACAGTAGCTGGTTTGGAGTGGGTTCGTACCTTGTTAGCTGGTCAATCAGATTTATCTGGTTTAAAAATCCACTTAAAAATCGATTCAGGGATGGGCCGAATCGGTTTTAGAGACGCTCAAGAAGCCCAAGAAGCTCAAGTTTTACTTCAGGGATATGGTGCCTCTGTTGAAGGGATTTTTACTCACTTTGCGACTGCGGATGAGAAGTCAGAGGTCTACTTTAATCAACAATTACAGCGTTTTAAAGCAATTTTAGCAGAATTTACAGATTTGCCAAAGCTAGTTCATGCAAGCAACTCCGCAACAACCTTGTGGCATGCAGAAACGATTTTCAATGCAGTTCGTATGGGGGATGCCATGTACGGACTCAATCCTAGTGGACGAGTCTTGGAGCTACCGTATGACTTGAAGCCGGCATTGAGCCTGGAGTCTGCTATTGTACATGTAAAAACGCTTCCAGCGGGGGCTTGTGTAGGCTATGGGGCTACGTATGAAACTGGTAGTGAACAAGTGATTGCTACATTGCCAATCGGCTATGCGGATGGTTGGACAAGAGATATGCAGAATTTCTCAGTTTTGGTGGATGGACAATTGTGCCCTATTGTTGGCCGAGTTTCTATGGATCAAATAACCATTCGTCTACCTCATATCTATCCACTGGGAACAAAAGTAACCTTGATTGGTTCAAATGGTGATAAGGAAATCACTACTACAGAGGTGGCGACCTATCGGGGGACTATCAACTATGAAGTTGTTTGCCTCCTAAGTGATCGCATCCCGAGAGAATATTATTAAGGACAAATAAGGAAAGGAGAGCAAGATGAATCTACATCAACCCTTACATGTCTTACCAGGTGTAGGGCCCAAATCAGCAGAAAAGTATGCTAAATTAGGCATTGAAAATCTGCAGGACCTCTTGCTCTACTTTCCTTTTCGTTATGAAGATTTTAAGAGCAAGCAAGTTTTAGAACTAGAGGATGGAGAAAAGGCAGTTCTTTCTGGTCAGGTCGTAACTCCTGCCAGTGTCCAATATTATGGTTTCAAGCGCAATCGCCTACGCTTTAGTCTGAAACAGGGAGAAGTTGTTTTTGCAGTTAATTTTTTCAATCAACCCTATCTAGCAGATAAGATAGAACTTGGTGCTACTCTAGCAGTTTGGTAAGTGGGATCGTGCTAAGGCTAGTTTGACAGGGATGAAAGTCTTGGCTCAAGTCGAGGATGATCTTCAGCCAGTCTATCGTTTGGCTCAAGGAGTTAGTCAGGCAGGATTGGTCAAGGTCATTAAAACGGCCTTTGATCAGGGCTTGGATCTCTTACTGGAGGAGAATCTCCCTCAAACTTTACTAGATAAGTACAAGCTTATGCCACGTGGTCAAGCTGTGCGTGCCATGCATTTCCCCAAGGATTTGGCGGATTATCGTCAAGCTCTTAGGCGGATTAAGTTTGAGGAACTTTTCTATTTCCAAATGCAATTGCAAACCCTCAAATCAGAAAATAAGGTTCATGGTAGTGGCCTAGTCATAAACTGGTCTCGTGAAAAATTAGAAAAAGCGAGGGGAAGCCTGCCTTTTGCCTTAACTCCAGCTCAGGAAAAGAGTTTGGAAGAAATTTTGACTGATATGAGTTCTGACCGCCATATGAATCGTCTTCTACAAGGAGATGTAGGTAGTGGTAAGACAGTTGTTGCAGGACTAGCTATGTATGCTGCTGTGACAGCAGGCTACCAGGCTGCTCTCATGGTACCAACAGAGATTTTAGCTGAACAGCATTTTGAGAGTTTACAGGAACTATTTCCGGATTTAAGACTAGCTCTTTTGACAGGCTCTTTAAAAGTAGGAGAAAAGCGCCAAGTTTTGGAAAAGATTGGCAAGGGTGAAATTGATTTTATTGTTGGAACCCATGCCCTGATTCAAGATGGTGTAGATTACGCTAGACTAGGTTTGATTATTATTGATGAGCAACACCGCTTTGGTGTAGGTCAAAGGCGCATCCTGCGAGAAAAAGGAGACAATCCTGATGTCCTCATGATGACGGCAACTCCAATTCCACGTACCCTGGCTATCACAGCTTTTGGAGATATGGATGTGTCCCTTATTGACCAGATGCCAGAAGGTCGAAAACCGATTGTCACGCGTTGGATTAAACATGAGCAACTGCCTCAGGTTTTGACTTGGCTCGAGGGAGAAATTCAGACAGGTTCTCAAGCCTATGTTATTTCTCCATTGATTGAGGAGTCTGAAGCTCTTGATTTGAAAAACGTTATTGCTTTATCGGAAGAATTGACGGTTCATTTTTCTGGTAAGGCAAGAGTAGCCCTCTTACATGGTAAGATGAAAAGTGATGAAAAAGACCAGATTATGCAAGAATTTAAAGAGAAGAAAACCGATATTCTTGTTTCGACAACAGTTATCGAAGTTGGTGTCAATGTCCCAAATGCGACAGTCATGATTATCATGGATGCCGACCGTTTTGGGCTCAGTCAACTCCATCAGCTCAGGGGTCGAGTTGGTCGGGGTCATAAACAGTCCTATGCTGTGCTCGTCGCTAATCCAAAAACTGACTCTGGAAAAGACCGTATGCGTATCATGACCGAGACAACAAATGGTTTTGTCCTTGCGGAGGAAGATTTGAAAATGCGAGGTTCGGGAGAAATATTCGGAACCAGACAGTCAGGTTTACCAGAGTTTCAAGTTGCAGATATTATCGAAGACTTTCCAATTCTTGAGGAAGCTCGTAAGGTTGCTAGCTATATCAGCTCCCTCCCTAACTGGCAAGAGGATCCAGAGTGGCATCTGATAGCTCTAAATCTACAAAAGAAAGAACATTTAGATTAAGCATTTTCTAAGAAAACTATAAGGTATGTTTTAGATAAGGTGCCTATACTAGAATCATCAAAAAGAAATAAGAACTCTCATATGATGATTAAGGTAAATGATTAAAAAGCATTTCAAGTGAAACAAGTACCTTCTCCTAAATACTAAGAAAAAGAGCGGAAACGCTTTTTTTCTATAAAGTGAGCTTAGACTAGGAATTAGAATAATTATCGGACTAGTCTATTTACTATTGTGGTAAAGGTTGCTATAATGAAGAAAACTAATCAATACACTTCTGAAAGGAGTTCGCATGACATTAGAGACAAGAAATGTTGCAATTCAGGATACATACGGGGAAAGATTTCAGCACTGTTGGGGTTGTGGACTAAGAATGATTTAGGCTTGCATTTGAAAACTTATCCAAGTGTAGAGGGCACGAGCTGCATTAGCCGTATCAAGGTAGACCAGCAGTATACAGGAGGTGTCCCTGCAAATCTATTTGGTGGCATGATTGCTGTGATTTTTGACTGTCATGGAACAGCGTCTGCCGCATGGTTCGCTCATCATCAAAAGGGTTTGGAATTGACAGCCGAAACAGTTATCGGACGTTTCATTACAGCTCATTTAGAAGTTGATTATCTAAGCCCAACTCCAATTGACGATGAGATTGTCGTTACTTCAACATTGGATGAACTAGGGGAAAGAAAAGCCATCGTTTCTATGGAAATGTCAGTGGCAGGTAAAGTGCGTGCAAAAGCTAAAATGGTTGCCGTTGCAGTTAAAGACAACATGTAAACATATAGATAAGGAAGTGAGAGCAAGGAATTGCTCTCATTTTTAGTTGTGTAATATAAACTCAAACAACTATCACGAATTTTTAAGAAAGAATCTGCTTGAAACTACTTTTAGTCTATCTTGGAATGAAAGAATAACGTAAAAAAACTTTCTGATTTAGGGTCATTCTTGCATTGCTTTTCTAGATATGATACAGTTATGATAACGTTTACAAAAACAAGGAGAGTTTTATGAGAAATCCAGCATTAATAGAAGAAATGAAAACTTATAGAGGGCGAGATGAAGTACCACTCGATTTTGACACTTTTTGGGATGGAGAGATTAAAAAGTTATCGGCCTTACCAGATTATCAATTAGAGGAGCGTGATTTTCATATTCCAAATGTTGAGTGTTACGAACTAACCTTTAAAGGGACTGGTAATGGAATCGTTTATGCACGAGTTGTTTTGCCTAAGCTAGATAAGAAGGTTCCTGTTATTTTTCATTTCCATGGATATATGGGCCGTGGTTGGGATTGGACAGATATGCTTACCTATACCGTAGCAGGTTATGGTGTGGTATCCATGGATGTCAGAGGACAGTCTGGTTATTCTCAAGATGGCATGTGTTCTCCTCTAGGAAATACAGTTAAAGGGCAAATTATTCGAGGAGCTGTAGCGGGCAAGGACCAATTGTTCTTCAAGGATGTTTATCTAGATATTTATCAGTTGGTGGAAATTATTGCAAGTCTTCCTCAAGTTGATGAAGAACAATTATCTAGCTATGGAGCGTCTCAAGGTGGGGCTTTAGCCATAGTTGCAGCGGCTCTAAACCCTAAAATCAAGCGTACAGTTTCCATCTATCCATTCTTGTCTGACTTTAGACGAGTGTTAGAGATTGGAAATACTAGTGAAGCTTATGATGAGCTATTTAGATATTTCAAATTTCATGATCCTTTCCATGAAACGGAAGAGAAGATTATGGCAACCTTGGGTTATATCGATGTGAAAAACTTTGCCCATCGTATTAAGGGTGAGGTTCGCATGATTACGGGGCTAGATGATGACGTCTGCTACCCAATCACTCAATTTGCTATGTACAATCGTCTGACTTGTGAGAAGAGTTATCGCCTTATGCCTGAATATGCGCATGAGGCTATGAATGTTCATGTCAATGATCAAGTTTATAATTGGTTGTGTGGTAGTGAAATACCTTTTACCTATGTAGGGCAATAGAATAGTTTTGAATATCCCTATAGCTTCGATTGAAGTGGGGGCTATAGTACAACAGAATTGAGTTTAAATATAGATGTGCTAGTTGATAAATCTGCTTTTTTTATAAATAAAAATAGCATAAAAAAATCTAGTTATCCGCATAAAAACTGGACTTATCACACTTTATCAAGGTCAAAACCACTCAATTTACTACTAATTTACTACTTATGAATGAGCTTTGATACGACGATTTATCCTTGAAAAGTGAAGATATAAAGATACTTCCAATAAAATTTGAATATTTAATAGGTAGACACTTCAAAAAATGAGGTGTCTATTTTTTTACCCGATTTTGAAAGGAAGTGAACTTATGAAAACAAAAAATCAAGAATCAAAAGGTCGTTCCCCACTCTTTAAGACCATCAAACATTCATTCAGCCAATAAAAAAGAAAGGATAGGTAAAAATATGGAACTTAAATTTGTGATTCCCAACATGGAAAAAACATTCGGCAATTTAGAATTTGCTGGCGAGGATAAAGTCGTTCAGCGAAGAATCAACGGACGGCTAACTGTCTTATCAAGAAGCTATAATCTCTATTCTGATGTTCAAAGAGCAGATGATATTGTGGTGGTGCTTCCTGCTGAAGCTGGCGAAAAACATTTCGGCTTTGAGGAACGTGTGAAGTTAGTCAATCCTCATAAAAAGGTTGTGATTGCCTTGTGGGTACTTTTAGGGCTTAGTTTCAGCTTTGCGATATTCAAGCACTTTACAGCTATAGATACTCATACTATTCACGAAACAACTATCATAGAAAAGGAATACGTTGATACTCATCATGTAGAAAATTTTGTAGAGAACTTTGCGAAAGTCTACTATTCATGGGAGCAATCCGATAAGTCCATTGATAATCGAATGGAAAGTCTAAAAGGCTATCTGACAGATGAACTTCAAGCTCTCAATGTTGATACAGTACGCAAAGATATTCCTGTATCGTCTTCTGTAAGAGGATTTCAGATATGGACGGTAGAGCCAACTGGCGACAATGAGTTTAATGTAACCTACAGTGTAGACCAGCTCATTACAGAGGGAGAAAATACAAAGACCGTCCACTCTGCTTATATAGTGAGTGTCTATGTAGATGGTTCTGGAAATATGGTACTGGTTAAGAATCCGACCATTACCAACATACCTAAGAAATCAAGTTATAAACCAAAAGCCATTGAAAGTGAGGGGACGGTTGATTCCATTACAACCAATGAAATCAATGAGTTTTTAACGACGTTCTTCAAGCTCTATCCTACAGCGACAGCCAGTGAACTTTCCTACTATGTGAATGACGGGATATTAAAACCAATCGGAAAAGAGTACATCTTTCAAGAACTGGTAAATCCTATTCACAATCGTAAGGATAATCAAGTCACGGTATCGCTGACAGTGGAGTATATCGACCAGCAGACCAAAGCAACGCAGGTATCTCAATTTGATTTGGTACTTGAAAAGAACGGGAGTAATTGGAAGATTGTAAATAACTAATATTGGTACATTATTACAGCTATTTTGTAATCATGTACTCTTTTTGATAAAAAAATTGAGATTCCTTTACAAATATGCTCTTATGTAGCTATTATTTAAGTGACTATTTAAAAGGAGTTAATAAATATGCGGCAAGGTATTCTTAAATAAACTGTCAATTTGATAGCGGGAACAAATAATTAGATGTCCTTTTTTAGGAGGGCTTAGTTTTTTGTACCCAGTTTAAGAATACCTTTATCATGTGATTCTAAAGTATCCAGAGAATATCTGTATGCTTTGTATACTATGGTTATGCATAAAAATCCCAGTGATAAAAGTATTTATCACTGGGATTTTTATGCCCTTTTGGGTTTTTGAATGGAGGAAAATCACATGAAAATTATTAATATTGGAGTTTTAGCTCATGTTGATGCGGGAAAAACTACCTTAACAGAAAGCTTATTATATAACAGTGGAGCGATTACAGAATTAGGAAGCGTGGACAAAGGTACAACGAGGACGGATAATACGCTTTTAGAACGTCAGAGAGGAATTACAATTCAGACAGGAATAACCTCTTTTCAGTGGGAAAATACGAAGGTGAACATCATAGACACGCCAGGACATATGGATTTCTTAGCAGAAGTATATCGTTCATTATCAGTTTTAGATGGGGCAATTCTACTGATTTCTGCAAAAGATGGCGTACAAGCACAAACTCGTATATTATTTCATGCACTTAGGAAAAATGGGGATTCCCTACAATCTTTTTATCAATAAGATTGACCAAAAATGGAATTGATTTATCAACGGTTTATCAGGATATTAAAGAGAAACTTTCTGCCGAAATTGTAATCAAACAGAAGGTAGAACTGTATCCTAATATGTGTGTGACGAACTTTACCGAATCTGAACAATGGGATACGGTAATAGAGGGAAACGATGACCTTTTAGAGAAATATATGTCCGGTAAATCATTAGAAGCATTGGAACTCGAACAAGAGGAAAGCATAAGATTTCATAATTGTTCCCTGTTCCCTGTTTATCACGGAAGTGCAAAAAACAATATAGGGATTGATAACCTTATAGAAGTGATTACGAATAAATTTTTATTCATCAACACATCGAGGTCAGTCTGAACTTTGCGGAAAAGTTTTCAAAATTGAGTATTCGGAAAAAAGACAGCGTCTTGCATATATACGTCTTTATAGTGGCGTACTGCATTTGCGAGATTCGGTTAGAATATCGGAAAAGGAAAAAATAAAAATTACAGAAATGTATACTTCAATAAATGGTGAATTATGTAAGATTGATAGAGCTTATTCTGGAGAAATTGTTATTTTGCAAAATGAGTTTTTTTGAAGTTAAATAGTGTTCTTGGAGATACAAAACTATTGCCACAGAGAAAAAAAGATTGAAAATCCGCACCTCTACTACAAAACAACTGTTGAACCGAGTAAACCTGAACAGAGAGAAATGTTGCTTGATGCCCTTTTGGAAATCTCAGATAGTGATCCGCTTCTACGATATTACGTGGATTCTACGACACATGAAATTATACTTTCTTTCTTAGGGAAAGTACAAATGGAAGTGATTAGTGCACTGTTGCAAGAAAAGTATCATGTGGAGATAGAACTAAAAGAGCCTACAGTCATTTATATGGAGAGACCGTTAAAAAAATGCAGAATATACCATTCACATCGAAGTGCCGCCAAATCCTTTCTGGGCTTCCATTGGTTTATCTGTATCACCGCTTCCGTTGGGAAGTGGAATGCAGTATGAGAGCTCGGTTTCTCTTGGATACTTAAATCAATCATTTCAAAATGCAGTTATGGAAGGGATACGCTATGGTTGCGAACAAGGATTATATGGTTGGAATGTGACGGATTGTAAAATCTGTTTTAAGTACGGTTTATACTATAGCCCTGTTAGTACTCCAGCAGATTTTCGGATGCTTACTCCTATTGTACTGGAGCAAGCCTTTAGAAAAGCTGGAACAGAATTGTTAGAGCCATATCTTAGTTTTAAAGTTTATGCACCACAGGAATATCTTTCACGGGCATATAACGATGCTCCCAAATATTGTGCAAATATCGTAAATACTCAACTGAAAAATAATGAGGTCATTCTTAGTGGAGAAATCCCTGCTCGGTGTATTCAAGAATATCGTAGTGATTTAACTTTCTTTACAAATGGACGTAGTGTTTGTTTAACAGAGTTAAAAGGGTACCATGTTACTACCGGTGAACCTGTTTGCCAGCCCCGTCGTCCAAATAGTCAGATAGATAAAGTACGATATATGTTCAATAAAATAACTTAGTGTATTTTATGTTGTTATATAAATATGGTTTCTTGTTAAATAAGATGAAATATTTTTTAATAAAGATTTGAATTAAAGTGTAAAGGAGGAGATAGTTATTATAAAACTACAAGTGGATATTGTGTCCTGTATGTGGAAATAAAACACGATTAAAGATAAGGGAAGATACTGAATTAAAAAAATTCCCCCTCTATTGTCCGAAATGCAGACAAGAAAATTTAATTGAAATAAAGCAGTTCAAAGTAACTGTGATTACAGAGCCAGACGCAAAGACGCAGAGCCGATAAAATGAGATTAATACAATCTCATTTTATCGGCTCTTTCCGTTATGTATGGATTCTTTTAATTAGTCTTCGATGTTTCTTGCTTCGTTGATACCGCTGGCTAAAGATTCCATTAAGGATAGTTCTTTGTCTGTAAAGCTATCCATGTATTTCTCTATCTGTAATCGTCGGGTGCTTTTTACCAAGTTATTAGCAGGTAAGAAAAATTCATCAACGGAAACATGAAGTAACGATACAAGGTCATAAAGAACTTGTATGCTGGGGTGTTGCCCTTTATTTTCAATATTAGTTAAGTACCGTGGGTCAATTTCAATCAATGCTCCCACTTGTTCACGAGTTAAACCTCGTTTCAATCGAGCTTCTTTAATGGCTAAACCAAAGGCTCTAAAATCATATTTATCTTCTTTTTTACGCATAGTAGACCACCTCTATACATTTTATTGTTCCTACTGAATTAAAAACAGGTATAGAAAAACGTGTTATATGGTTTATAGGTTTATATTTAATAAAAAGCACTACTAAACGCCAATAAAAAAAACCGTTATATGGTAGTGCTATTTACGCTGTTAAAATATTGTATATTACTTCCAAATGGCGGTTTGTTGGAGGTCAACGTCGCCATGAAGTACATCATATACAATAAATTTCCTTACATTGGGTTCTTGTCAAAAAAAGTCGTCTATCTGCAATAGATAAGTACGTCCACCAATGTGGTTTTATAAATCATATAGATAGAATAACAGAAGCATGTAAACAGAGAAATAAATCTGTTTATATGCTTTTTTGGCTATTCAGAACTTTTTTACAAAGTTTATTTATCAGTAATGCAACAAATCCCCCTTTCACATTGGGACTAAGAGTGAAAGGAGATAAACGAGCAAGGCTCACTTCCTTTCCTAGACAGAAAGGGGGTGAGAAACATGAAACCATCTTCTTTTCAGACCACAATAGAAAATCAGTTTGACTATATCTGTAAACGTGCTATGGAAGACGAGCGAAAGAATTATATGCTTTATCTTTCAAGGATTGCAAAGCGTGAGGTGTCCTTTTCGGATGTTGGCGATTATCTTGTTAGCCAGTTTGCGACAACAGATAACTATTCAACTGACTTTCAGATTTTTACACTCAATGGGTTATCAGTAGGCGTTGAAAATGATTTGTTGAGTGAAGCATTACGTGAGTTGCCAGACAAGAAACGTGAAATTCTACTGCTGTTTTACTTTATGGACATGAGCGATTCAGAAATTGCAGACCTGTTGAAATTGAACCGTTCTACTGTCTATCGGCATAGAACCAGTGGACTAGCCTTAATTAAAAAGTTTATGGAGGAATTTGAAGAATGAAAACACAATATCCTATGATTCCCTTTCCTCTCATTGTAAAGGCAACAGATGGCGATACCGAAGCGATTAACCAGATTCTACATCATTACAGAGGGTACATAACGAAGCGTTCCCTACGACTTATGAAAGATGAATATGGCAATCAAAGTATGGTCGTTGATGAAGTCTTACGTGGAAGAATGGAAACCAGACTGATTACAAAAGATTTTGTCATTTGAAATTAAGTAATATCTCTCTCCTTTCGTGGAAGCGTGCTAAACCATTCCACGCTTCCCGAACAGGGAGGTTTGTTATTCCACCAAAAGCATATTGAGCTTTCAATGTGTTTTGATAGGCTAACGAGCCATTGTTCTTTGAAAAACTGAATAAAAGTAATCGAATACGTTTCGATAAGAAAAGAGCCAACGGAACTAACCGCCATGACCCTATCTTATAAAGATAGCGAGCGATTCATGTTAGTGATCCGAGAAGCAATCTTTAGCAGGATTGCCTGCAACGACATTCTTATCGTGATAATGATACTCCCATACAGTCAATAGTCCGAGCGTGATAAAACCGTCGCAGGCAATGAGTATGGCTACATGAGAACCATGCAGGGGTGGAACTCCCGTGAGCTTTGCTAAAGCTGTTCGATTGCTGGTAAAACAACTTTTATGAAATCCAAATAAGTGATTTGGAAAGGAGGATTTTATGAAGCAGACTGACATTCCTATTTGGGAACGTTATACCCTAACCATTGAAGAAGCGTCAAAATATTTTTCGTATTGGAAAACAAGCTACGACGCTTGGCAGAGGAAAATAAAAATGCAAATTGGCTGATTATGAATGGCAATCGTATTCAGATTAAACGAAAACAATTTGAAAAAATTATAGATACATTGGACGCAATCTAGCGTCGCCAAAGGGTCTTGTATATGATAAAATAGTATTAAGTCGTATCAAGGCTCTTTCCATAAAGGAAAGGAGCAAATGCCATGTCAGAAAAAAGACGTGACAATAAAGGTCGAATCTTAAAGACTGGAGAGAGCCAACGAAAAGACGGAAGATACTTATACAAATATATAGATTCATTTGGAGAACCGCAATTTGTTTACTCGTGGAAACTTGTGGCTACAGACCGAGTACCAGCAGGAAAGCGTGATTGTATCTCACTTAGAGAGAAAATCGCAGAGTTACAGAAAGACATTCATGATGGTATTGATGTTGTAGGAAAGAAAATGACACTCTGCCAGCTTTACGCAAAACAGAACGCTCAAAGACCAAAGGTTAGAAAAAACACTGAAACTGGACGCAAATATCTTATGGATATTTTGAAGAAAGACAAGTTAGGTGTAAGAAGTATTGACAGTATTAAGCCATCAGACGCTAAAGAATGGGCTATTAGAATGAGTGAAAATGGTTATGCTTATCAAACCATCAATAACTACAAACGTTCTTTAAAGGCTTCATTCTATATTGCTATACAAGATGATTGTGTTCGGAAGAATCCATTTGACTTTCAACTGAAAGCAGTTCTTGATGATGATACTGTCCCTAAGACCGTACTAACAGAAGAACAGGAAGAAAAACTGTTAGCCTTTTGCAAAAAGCTGATAAAAACCTACAGCAAAAATTATGATGAAATTCTGATACTCTTAAAAAAACAGGTCTTCGTATTTCAGAGTTTGGTGGTTTGACACTCCAGATTTAGATTTTGAGAATCGTCTTGTCAATATAGACCATCAGCTATTGAGAGATACTGAAATTGGGTACTACATTGAAACACCAAAGACCAAAAGTGGCGAACGTCAAGTTCCTATGGTTGAAGAAGCCTATCAAGCATTTAAGCGAGTGTTAGCGAATCGAAAGAATGATAAGCGTGTTGAGATTGATGGATATAGTGATTTCCTCTTTCTTAATAGAAAGAACTATCCAAAAGTGGCAAGTGATTACAACGGCATGATGAAAGGTCTTGTTAAGAAATACAATAAGTATAACGAGGATAAATTGCCACACATCACTCCACATAGTTTGCGACATACATTCTGTACCAACTATGCAAATGCAGGAATGAATCCAAAGGCATTACAGTACATTATGGGACATGCTAATATAGCCATGACGCTGAACTATTACGCACATGCAACATTCGATTCTGCAATGGCAGAAATGAAACGCTTGAATAAAGAGAAGCAACAGGAGCGTCTTGTTGCTTAGTAGTACAAATGAATTTACTACTTATTTACCACTTCTGACAGCTAAGACATGAGGAAATATGCAAAGAAACGTGAAGTATCTTCCCTATAGTAAAAATACTCGAAAGCACATAGAATAAGGCTTTTACGAGCATTTAAGAAAAATATAAAAAGATAATTAGAAATTTATACTTTGTTTAATAATAAAAAAACAGTAGCAACTGAAACTACTTTTCAGAACAAATTGTTACACAACATTATTTTGAAACTTCAATCTATTATAGTACAACTTATTGAAAGCGTTTTTAAAAATAGTATATAATGAGGACATAAGAAAAGAGAAAAGGAGGAAAGTGGATGCCAAAAATTACAAAAGAAGCTTTGATTGAGCAGATTAAAAATGGAATCATCGTTTCTTGTCAGGCACTTCCTCACGAACCGCTTTATACAGAAGCGGGAGGGGTAATTCCCTTGCTAGTCAAAGCGGCTGAGCAAGGTGGAGCAGTAGGTATCCGGGCTAATAGTGTCCGAGATATCAAAGAAATTAAGGAAGTAACCAAACTTCCAATTATAGGGATTATCAAACGTGATTATCCTCCACAAGAACCATTCATCACTGCTACTATGAAAGAGGTTGATGAATTAGCAGAACTTGACATCGAAGTAATTGCTCTTTGATTGTACCAAACGAGAACGTTATGATGGTTTTGGAAATTCAAGACTTTATCCGACAAGTCAAAGAAAAGTATCCGGATCAACTTTTGATGGCTGACATCAGTACCTTCGAAGAGGGATTGACAGCAGTAGAAGCAGGAATTGATTTTGTCGGTACAACCTTATCAGGCTACACATCTTACAGTCCAAAAGTAGATGGCCCAGATTTTGAATTGATTAAGAAGCTCTGTGATGCAGGGGTGGACGTCATCGCAGAAGGAAAAATTCATACACCAGAACAAGCCAAGCAGATCCTAGGTTACGGGGTCCGTGGAATTGTTGTCGGTGGAGCCATTACTAGACCAAAAGAAATCACGGAACGTTTTGTTTCGGGTCTTAAGTAACACAATCTTTAAAAAGTTGAGGAGAGTGGTTGATGAGTAGACAAAAATGAAAACGTATACAATAACAATGTTTCCCATTATCCAAATTGGATATCGTCATTATAAATAAATTTAGGAGAATACATATGAAATTCAGAAAATTAGCTTGTACAGTACTTGCAGGTGCTGCAGTTCTATCTCTTGCTGCTTGTGGTAAAACAGACGCTAACAAAGATGCCGCTAAATCAGGTGGCGACTCTGCTGCTGCAACTACAGAAATTACTTGGTGGGCATTCCCTGTCTTCACACAAGAAAAAAACAGGTGACGGTGTTGGAACTTATGAAAAATCTATCATCGAAGCTTTTGAAAAAGCAAACCCAGATATTAAAGTTAAGCTAGAAACAATCGACTTCAAATCTGGACCTGAAAAAATCACTACAGCAATCGAAGCTGGAACTGCTCCAGACGTACTCTTTGACGCACCAGGACGTATCATCAATTACGGTAAAAATGGTAAATTGGCTGAGTTGAATGACCTCTTCACAGACGAATTTGTTAAAGATGTAAACAATGATAATATCATCCAAGCAAGTAAAGCTGGTGATAAAGCTTACATGTATCCAATTAGTTCTGCACCATTCTACATGGCTATGAACAAGAAGATGTTGGAAGATGCTGGTGTAGCTGACCTTGTTAAAGAAGGTTGGACTACAGATGACTTTGAAAAAGTTTTGAAAGCTCTTAAAGACAAAGGATACACTCCAGGTTCATTGTTCAGTTCTGGTCAAGGGGGGAGACCAAGGAACACGTGCCTTCATCTCTAACCTTTACGGTGGCTCTGTAACAGATAAAGAAGTAACTAAATACACAACTGACGATCCTAAATTCGTTAAAGGTCTTGAAAAAGCAACTAGCTGGATTAAAGATGGTTTGTTGAACAACGGTTCACAATTTGACGGTGGTGCAGACATCCAAAACTTTGCAAATGGTCAAACATCATACACAATCCTTTGGGCACCAGCTCAAAACGGTATCCAAGCTAAATTATTGGAAGCAAGTAAAGTTGAAGTGGTAGAAGTTCCATTCCCATCTGATTCTGGTAAACCAGCTCTTGAATACCTTGTAAACGGATTTGCAGTATTCAACAACAAGGATGAAAAGAAAGTTGCTGCAGCTAAGAAATTCATCCAATTCATCGCTGATGATAAAGAGTGGGGTCCTAAAGACGTAGTTCGTACAGGAGCATTCCCAGTTCGTACTTCATTTGGTAAACTTTACGATGACAAACGTATGGAAACAATCAGTGGTTGGACTAAATACTACTCTCCATACTACAACACAATCGATGGATTCGCTGAAATGAGAACTCTATGGTTCCCAATGTTGCAAGCAGTATCTAATGGTGACCAAGAACCTGCTGCAGCTTTGAAGACATTCACTGAAAAAGCAAACGAAACTATTAAAAAAGCAGCTAAAAAATAAGTCCTAAATAAACCTTACAGTCCCCCCTTTTCCCTGTGAACATTCGTACACGAAAAGGGGGACTTTTGTTTGAAAATGTAAGCAACTGACAAATCAAAATTAAAATGAAGTTCTTACATAGGCTTATCGTGGAAAAAATTTCATTTTGATTTTACATTAATGTCAGGTGACAAACAAAATAATAAAATAATTGAAAGTGAGGTACCGACAGTGAAAGTCAATAAAATTCGTATGCGGGAAACAGTGATTTCCTATGCTTTCTTAGCACCAGTGCTAATCTTCTTTACTGTATTCGTTTTAGCTCCAATGATTATGGGGTTCATCACTAGTTTCTTTAACTATTCGATGACAAGCTTTGAATTTATAGGATTGGACAACTATATCCGTATGTTTAAAGACCCAGTCTTTGTAAAGTCTTTAATCAATACCGTTATCTTGGTTATTGGTTCTGTACCTGTAGTTGTACTCTTCTCGCTCTTTGTAGCATCGCAAACTTACCAACAAAATGCTGTTGCTAGATCTTTCTATCGTTTCGTCTTCTTCCTCCCTGTTGTAACAGGTAGTGTTGCCGTAACGGTTGTATGGAAATGGATTTATGATCCTCTATCAGGTATTTTGAACTTCGTGCTTAAGTCAAGCCATATCATTAGCCAAAACATTTCTTGGTTAGGAGATAAAAACTGGGCTTTGATGGCGATTATGATTATTCTTTTGACAACATCAGTTGGTCAACCAATCATTCTTTACATCGCAGCAATGGGAAACATTGATAACTCTCTTGTTGAAGCAGCGCGTGTCGATGGAGCAACTGAATTACAAGTTTTCTGGAAGATCAAATGGCCAAGCCTTCTTCCAACAACTCTATATATCGCAATCATCACAACCATCAACTCATTCCAGTGTTTCGCTTTGATTCAGCTTTTGACTTCCGGTGGTCCAAACTACTCAACAAGTACACTTATGTACTACCTATACGAAAAAGCCTTCCAATTGACTGAGTATGGCTATGCCAATACAATTGGTGTATTCTTAGCAGTTATGATTGCCATTGTCAGCTTTGTTCAATTTAAAGTACTTGGAAACGACGTAGAATACTAATAGAAAGGAGACAGCTATGCAATCTACACAAAAGAAACCTTTAACAGCCTTCACTGTTATTTCAACCATCTTCTTGCTTTTATTGACTGTACTGTTTATCTTTCCATTCTACTGGATTTTGACAGGTGCATTCAAATCACAACCGGATACCATTATGATTCCACCACAATGGTTCCCTAAAGCTCCAACTATGGAGAACTTCCAACAATTGATGGTGCAAAACCCAGCCTTGCAATGGATGTGGAACTCAGTCTTCATTTCTTTAGTAACTATGTTCTTGGTTTGTGCAACGTCTTCACTAGCAGGTTATGTATTGGCTAAGAAACGTTTCTATGGACAACGCATTCTCTTCGCTATCTTTATCGCTGCCATGGCTCTTCCAAAACAAGTTGTTCTTGTACCATTGGTACGTATTGTCAACTTCATGGGAATCCATGATACTCTTTGGGCAGTTATCTTGCCTTTGATCGGATGGCCATTTGGGGTCTTCCTCATGAAACAGTTCAGTGAAAACATTCCTACAGAATTGCTCGAATCTGCTAAAATCGATGGATGTGGTGAGATTCGTACTTTCTGGAGCGTAGCCTTCCCTATTGTGAAGCCAGGATTTGCAGCTCTTGCAATCTTTACCTTCATCAATACATGGAATGACTACTTCATGCAGTTGGTTATGTTGACTTCACGTCAAAACTTGACTATCTCACTAGGGGTTGCAACCATGCAGGCTGAAATGGCAACCAACTATGGATTAATCATGGCAGGTGCTGCCCTTGCAGCTGTGCCAATCGTAACAGTCTTCTTAGTATTCCAAAAATCATTTACTCAAGGTATTACTATGGGAGCGGTTAAGGGTTAATCGAGAGTATTTGATTATTTTGATACATTCTACAATTAGAAATAGTATCATAGAGAAGAGAGTAGAATATGATTTTTGATGATTTAAAAAATATAACCTTTTACAAAGGACTTCATCCGAATTTAGATAAGGCTATTGATTATCTTTATGAACACCGCAAAGATACTTTCGAATTTGGAAAGTACGATATTGACGGAGACAAGGTCTTTCTAGTAGTTCAAGAAAATGTTCTCAATCAAGAAGAAAATGATCGCTTTGAATACCATAAAAACTATGCAGACTTGCATTTGTTGGTTGAAGGGCATGAATACTCAAGTTACGGTTCTCGTGTTAAGGACGAGGCAGTAGCATTTGATGAAGCTAGTGACATCGGCTTTGTTCACTGTCACGAACAATACCCACTTTTGTTGGGTTATCACAATTTTGCAGTCTTCTTCCCAGGGGAGCCTCATCAGCCAAACGGTTATGCAGGTATGGAAGATAAGGTTCGCAAGTATTTGTTTAAAATTTTAATCGATTAGTAAGTTAGGAGGAGCAAGCAATGGCACAAAAGGGCTCAGGATTAATTAAAGCAGCATTTGATACTGATAATTTTCTCATGCGTTTTAGTGAGAAAGTCTTAGATATTGTGACGGTTAATCTACTCTTTGTTGTGTCTTGTTTGCCAATTGTGACTATTGGGATAGCCAAGATTAGTCTTTACCAAACAATTTTTGAAATCAAGAACAGTAGACGAGTTCCAGTATTTAAAACCTATATTAGAGCCTTTAAACAAAATTTAAAATTAGGTCTGCAATTGGGTCTACTGGAGTCGGGAATTGTTCTGATTAGTGTTCTTGATCTATATCTGTTTTGGGGACAAGAAGGTCTTGCATTTCAGTTGCTGAAAGTGATCTGTCTAGGGATTTTTAATCTTCCTGACCTTAGTGATGCTAGCGTTATCCTATCGCAGCTCGTTAGTGAATTAGCATGGAAAGAGGTTCTTCAGAAAGGTTTGCTTCTAGTAAGCTTTTAACTTTCCTTGGTTCTTCCTCATGCTTGCAATCCTCTTCTTAATTGCTATGGTTCTATATCTATCAGCATTTACTCTTCTACTTGGTGGTTCGGCATTTTTACTATTTGGATTTGGGCTTCTTGCTTTTTTGCAGGCTGGATTAATGGAAAAATTGTTCGCAAAGTATCAAGCTGAATGAAATAGGGTATGAAACTACTTTTCAATTGTAAAAATCTTCAAACAGCAAGAAGAAATTAAAATCTAAGTGTCCGGGAGATATTGAAAGCAATTTTTACAAAGGTGTATACTAATACAGTAAAAATCAATCTGCCAAGTGCAGAAAATATGAAATCTTAGGAGAAATCTATGTCAGATTTGAAAAAATATGAAGGTGTCATTCCAGCCTTCTATGCATGTTATGATGATGCGGGTGAAGTAAGTCCAGAACGTACACGTGCCTTGGTTCAATACTTTATTGATAAAGGAGTTCAAGGACTTTACGTTAATGGTTCTTCTGGTGAGTGTATTTACCAAAGCGTAGAAGACCGCAAATTGATCTTGGAAGAAGTCATGGCAGTTGCCAAAGGTAAATTGACTATCATTGCTCACGTTGCTTGCAACAATACAAAAGACAGTATTGAACTTGCTCGCCACGCTGAAAGCTTGGGAGTAGATGCCATCGCAACAATTCCACCAATTTACTTCCGTTTGCCTGAATACTCAGTTGCGAAATACTGGAACGATATTAGTGCTGCAGCACCAAACACAGATTACGTTATTTACAACATTCCTCAATTGGCAGGTGTTGCTTTGACTCCAAGCCTTTACACAGAAATGTTGAAAAATCCACGTGTTATCGGTGTTAAGAACTCTTCAATGGCAGTTCAAGATATTCAAACATTCGTTAGCCTTGGTGGTGAAGACCGTATCGTCTTTAACGGACCAGATGAGCAGTTCTTAGGTGGACGTCTCATGGGAGCAAAAGCTGGTATTGGTGGTACTTATGGTGCTATGCCAGAACTCTTCTTGAAACTCAACCAATTGATTGCGGACAAAGAACTTGAGACAGCGCGTGAATTGCAGTATGCAATCAACGCTATCATCGGTAAATTAACTGCAGCTCATGGAAATATGTACTGTGTGATTAAAGAAGTCTTGAAAATCAATGAAGGACTCAATATCGGATCAGTTCGTTCTCCACTTACACCAGTGACCGAAGAAGATCGTCCAGTTGTGGAAGCAGCTGCTCAATTGATTCGTGAAACTAAGGAGCGTTTCCTCTAATCAACAGGAGGCTTTATGACTAATTACGTTGCAATTGATATTGGTGGAACTAATATCAAATACGGTTTGATTGACCAGGATGGACAACTTGTAGAGTCTCATGAAGTTCCAACCGAGGCTCATAAAGGTGGTCCGCACATCTTACAGAAAACAAAAGACATTGTAGCTAGCTATCTAGAAAAAGGTCCAGTAGCAGGTGTGGCTATTTCCTCTGCGGGAATGGTTGACCCTGATAAGGGTGAGATTTTCTACGCTGGTTCGCAGATTCCAAATTATGCAGGAACTCAATTTAAAAAGGAAATTGAAGCTAGCTTTAATATTCCTTGTGAAATTGAAAATGATGTTAACTGTGCAGGGCTTGCTGAAGCAGTATCAGGATCAGGGAAAGGGGCCAGTATTACCCTGTGCTTGACTATCGGAACTGGTATCGGTGGTTGTTTGATCATTGATGGACAAGTTTTCCATGGCTTCAGTAATTCTGCCTGTGAAGTTGGTTATTTGCATATGCAGGATGGAGCTTTCCAAGATTTAGCCTCTACAACAGCACTTGTTAAGTATGTGGCTGATGCACATGGTGATGAAGTTGATCAGTGGAATGGTCGCAGAATCTTTAAAGAAGCTACTGAGGGCAATAAACATTGTATGGATGGAATTGACCGAATGGTAGAATACCTTGGTAAGGGTCTCGCTAATATTTGTTATGTTGCCAATCCAGAAGTTGTCATCCTTGGTGGTGGGATCATGGGGCAAGAAGCAATTTTGAAACCTAAAATCCGTAAGGCTTTGAAAGATTCGCTTGTTCCAAGTTTAGCAGAAAAGACTAGACTTGAGTTTGCACATCATCAGAATACGGCCGGTATGCTAGTGCTTATTATCACTTCAAAACAAAACAATCCTAAGTTGGCTTTGCCAATTTAGGATTTTTAAATAAAGGCAAATACTAACTTGCTTACTGATGGCAAGGTATCTTGCATTTTTGACTTCGATATAGTATATTTAAGTTAATTCAAATATATATCAGTAACACCAATAGATATGGACTAAAGGAGAGCAATCATTGACCTATAATCAACAAGAAAAATATAACAGTAAAGTAAGCTCCCCTGAGGATCAAGAAACAGAAATTGCTGCTTACGGTCCACTTCCAAGCAAGGCTCAATTGGACTACCACAAGGAAGAATTGGCTGCCTTCATCCACTATGGTATGAACACCTATACCAACTCTGAGTGGGGGAACGGTAGAGAAAATCCTCAAAACTTTAATCCAACTAACCTTGATACAGATCAGTGGATTAAGACTTTGAAGGATGCTGGATTCAAACGAACCATTATGGTTGTAAAACACCATGACGGATTTGTAATCTATCCTTCTCAATATACAAAACATACGGTCGCTGCTAGTCCGTGGAAAGATGGTAAGGGAGACCTTCTCGAAGAAATCTCTAAATCAGCGACTAAGTATGACATGAATATGGGTGTTTACCTATCGCCATGGGATGCCAACCATCCTAAATATCATGTCGCAACTGAGAAAGAGTATAACGAATACTACCTCAACCAACTCAAGGAAATTCCTTGGTAATCCTAAATACGGAAATAACGGTAAGCTCATTGAAGTATGGATGGACGGTGCGCGTGGTAGCGGAGCTCAAAAAGTAACCTATACCTTTGATGAGTGGTTCAAGTACATCAAGAAAGCTGAAGGAGATATCGCTATCTTCTCTGCTCAACCAACAAGTGTCCGTTGGATCGGTAATGAACGTGGTATCGCCGGAGATCCAGTTTGGCATAAGGTCAAGAAAGCTAAAATCACTGACGATGTGAAGAATGAATATCTCAACCATGGGGATCCAGAAGGAGATATGTACTCTGTCGGTGAAGCAGACGTTTCTATCCGTTCAGGTTGGTTCTACCATGACAATCAACAACCAAAATCAATCAAAGATTTGATGGATATTTACTTCAAATCTGTTGGTCGTGGAACGCCACTTCTACTCAATATTCCACCAAATAAAGAAGGTAGATTCGCAGATGCAGATGTAGCTCGCTTGAAAGAATTCCGAGCAACCTTGGACCAAATGTATGCGACTGATTTCGCTAAGGGTGCAACAGTTACTGCAAGCTCTACTCGTAAGAATCACTTGTATCAAGCAAGCCACCTAACAGATGGTAAGGATGATACCAGCTGGGCACTAGCGAATGATGCTAAGACAGGAGAATTCACTGTTGATCTCGGTCAAAAGAGACGCTTTGACGTAGTTGAACTCAAAGAAGATATTGCTAAAGGTCAACGTATCTCAGGATTCAAGGTTGAAGTTGAACTTAATGGACGTTGGGTACCATACGGTGAAGGGTCAACTGTTGGTTATCGTCGCCTTATCCAAGGTCAGCCAGTAGAGGCACAAAAGATTCGTGTGACCATTACTGGTGCACAAGCGACACCTATTTTGACAAACTTCTCTGTTTATAAGACACCAAGCAGTATCGAGAAAACAGATGGCTACCCACTTGGATTGGATTACCATTCAAACACAACAGCCGATAAAGAAAATACAACTTGGTATGACGAATCTGAAGGCATCCGCGGAACATCTATGTGGACTAACCAAAAAGATGCTAGTGTTACATACCGTTTCACTGGAACAAAAGCATATGTAGTGTCTACAGTTGATCCAAACCACGGTGAAATGTCCGTTTACGTGGATGGTCAAAAGGTTGCAGACGTACAAACCAATAATGCAGCTCGTAAACGTAGCCAGATGGTTTATGAAACAGATGACTTGGCTCCAGGTGAACATACCATCAAACTCGTTAACAAAACTGGCAAAAGCTATTGCGACTGAAGGTATCTACACGCTCAACAATGCCGGCAAGGGTATGTTTTGAGATGAAAGAAACGAACTATGAAGTTCAAAAAGGCCAACCAGTTATTGTAACCATTAAAACGTGTTGGTGGTACAGGAATAGCAACAGTCCATGTTGTCACAGAGCCAGGAACAGGGGTTCATGGTAAAGTGTACAAGGACACAACAGCTGACTTGACCTTCCAAGATGGTGAAACTGAGAAAACAATCACGATTCCAACTATCGACTTTACAGAGCAAGCGGATTCAATCTTTGACTTCAAAGTGAAAATGACTAGTGTTTCTGACAATGCCCTTCTTGGATTTGCTTTCAGAAGCTACTATTCGAGTGATGAAAGTAGGTTTGCTTTTCAAAAGAGAATTGAGTTTTTGATACATTTGTTATAAGCATTTGAGTGATAAAAAAATCCTAAATTGTTACATCAATTTAGGATTTTTCCATTTTTACGATTTCTACGATAACCATTGAGTTTTTATTTTCCCAATAGCTATTAAAAAAATCTTTTCTTTACTTTCACGATCAATTTCTAAGAAATAAGCATAAAGCAAGTCAATGACAAAGAGCATAGGAAGCTGGGCAGAAAGCCGTTGAATATAAGGGTATTGACCTTGATTTGCTACAAGTACAGTCTCAGTAAAGTCCTGAGTCTCCTTGCTAAGCATACTGGTAAATAGAACAGTTTTTGCTCCCATATCCTGAGCATCTAGTAGACTATCGATGACGGAAGTTGTTGTTCCTGAAAGAGAAAAACCAAATACGAGACAGTTCTTATCCAAAATGCTTGTGGTCCAGGCGAAACCATCTGGATCTGTTAAGGCTTCACAGACTACACCTAGTCTCATGAAACGAAATTTCATCTCTCGAGCGACTAATCCAGAGCTTCCAGTTCCAAAGAAGTAGACGCGCTCAGCTTGTTCAATCATTTGAGCTACGCGTTCTAGTTGTTCTTCATCAATCAGTTCTCGAGACATCTCGAGATTAGTATAGCTTCTCAAAACTCTTTGCGTCAAGGGATTCATATCTGGTTGTAAGAGAGGAAGGGTATCTTTTTGTTGTTGATATTTAAAGATAAACTCACGATAACCTTTTGAATCCACATTTTTGCAAAACGTGGAGAGCAGCTTGTGATATATGTAGTTTTTGGGTGACCTCTATGAAGACAAGTCGTCATGAATTGTTTCTACTTGTAAGAAATAACGGGCGATCACTTGCTCTAATTCCGTCATTTCCTCAAAATGAAGATTGATAATCGTAGAGATGTCTTGCTTGTTCATGTGACTCCTTGGTTGATAGTATAAGTGTAAAAAAATCTAGAATTAGGATGATTATTCTTATTATATCACATCTATTTTTATACGTTGATATTTGATTAAAAGCAAAAACTCTTCCTTTTTCCATAATTTTTCTCCTCAAATTATGGTACAATGTAGAGTGAGATTTTTGATTAGAAACGAGACTGATTTAGTATGAGAAAATTTAATAGCCACTCGATTCCGATTCGGCTGAATTTATTGTTTGCAATCGTCATTCTATTGTTTTTGGCGATTATTGGACGCTTGCTCTATATGCAGGTTTTGCATAAAGATTTTTATGAAAATAAACTAGCTTCAGCTAGCCAAACTCGTGTTACAACAGGATCTGTGCGTGGTGAAATCTACGATGCCACAGGAAAACCACTGGTCGAAAATACTGTCAAACAAGTGGTTGCTTTTACACGTAGCAATAAGATGACAGCGACAGACTTGAAAGATATTTCCAATAAACTATTAAACTATGTATCGGTTACTTCTCCTGAGCTAACTGACCGTCAAATTGCTGACTACTACCTAGCTGATCCAGCTACCTATAAAAAGACGGTAGAAGGTCTTCCAAAGGATAAGCGTTTTGATTCAGATGGTAATCTACTTTCAGAATCTGAGCTTTATAACAATGCTGCTGAGAGTGTTGCTTCTGACAAAATGACCTATACAGAGGATGAGAAGAAAGCCATTTATATCTTTAATCAGCTTAATGCTGTCGGGAATTTTGCAACTGGCAATATTCAGACAGATCCATTAGACGATACCCAGATAGCAGTTATCGCTTCTGCCTCTAAGGAATTACCAGGGATTAGTATCTCAACTTCTTGGGATCGTAAGGTTTTTAGATACATCACTTTCGTCAATTGTTGGTAGTGTTTTCGAGTGAGAAATCTGGTCTACCAGCTGAAGAAGCTGATGAGTACCTTAAAAAAGGTTATTCCCTCAATGATCGTGTAGGAACATCATATTTAGAAAAACAATACGAAGAGATTCTTCAAGGGAAGCGTACTGTTAAGGAGATTCATCTTGACAAACATGGAGACATGGAAAGTGTGGAGAATATTGAGGAAGGTAGTAAGGGTAAAAATATCAAACTAACCATTGATTTAGCCTTCCAAGATAGCGTTGATGAACTTCTGAAAAGTTATTTCAAATCTGAATTAGCAAACGGTGGAGCTAAATACTCAGAAGGTGTCTACGCAGTAGCCCTCGATCCGAAGACTGGAGCTGTATTAGCCTTGTCAGGAATGAAGCATAATGTAGATACTGGTGAATTGACACCAGATTCTCTTGGAACTGTGACCAATGTATTTGTTCCTGGATCTGTCGTTAAGGCGGCAACCATTAGTTCTGGTTGGGAAAACGGAGTTTTATCCGGCAATCAAACCCTAACAGATCAACCGATTGTGTTTCAGGGGTCTGCCCCTATCAATTCTTGGTATACAGTTTCGACTGATTCCTTCCCGATTACGGCCGTTGAAGCCTTAGAGTACTCGTCAAACGCCTATATGGTGCAAACGGCACTGGGAATGATGGGTCAAACCTACAAGCCGAATATGTCAGTTGTAACCAATCAACTAGACTCGGCTATGGGTAAACTACGTTCAACTTTTTGGAGAATATGGTCTGGGTGTCGCTACTGGAATTGATTTACCTGATGAATCAATTGGATTTGTTCCTAAAGAATTTGATTTGGCCAATTATCTAAATAATGCTTTTGGTCAGTTTGACAACTATACACCTTTGCAGTTAGCTCAATATGTTGCGACCATTGCTAATAACGGTGTTCGTCTAGCTCCACACATTGTTGAGGGAATTTATGATAATAACGAGACAGGCGGACTTGGAGAGTTAATTCAAGAAACAGAGACCAAAGAAATCAATCGAGTCAATATTTCAGAGTCAGACATGGCCTCTTACAACAAGGGTTTTTACCAAGTTTCTACGGAACTAGCCCTTTGACAACAGGACGTTCTTCTCAAATGGGGCGACAGTTTCTATAAGTGGAAAAACTGGTACAGCCGAAAGTAATGTAGCAAATGGTCAAAAAGGCTACCAATACCAATGCGGTTGCTTATGCTCCGTCTAATAATCCTCAGATTGCAGTTGCAGTGGTCTTCCCACATAACACCAATCTAACAAATGGTGTCGGCCCTTCTATTGCTCGTGATATTATCAATTTATATAACAAACACCATCCAATGAACTAGAAAGGAAGCTATGCTTTATCCAACACCCATCGCCAAGTTAATTGACAGTTATTCTAAGCTTCCCGGTATCGGGATTAAGACAGCGACTCGATTGGCCTTTTACACGATTGGAATGCCTGACGATGACGTTAATGAATTTGCAAAAAATCTTCTTTCAGCTAAACGAGAATTAACTTATTGTTCCATTTGTGGCCGTTTGACAGACGAGGATCCTTGCTCGATCTGTACAGACCCTAGTCGTGATCAGACAACTATCTTAGTTTTAGAGGATAGTAGAGATGTGGCAGCTATGGAAAATATCCAAGAATACCACGGACTTTACCATGTTTTGCATGGCTTGATTTCGCCAATGAATGGAATCAGTCCTGATGATATCAATCTAAAGAGTCTCATGACTCGGCTTATGGATAGTGACGTTTCAGAGGTCATTGTTGCAACCAATGCGACAGCAGATGGCGAGGCGACTTCTATGTATCTATCTCGTTTGCTTAAACCAGCGGGAATTAAAGTTACTCGTCTAGCACGAGGGCTAGCAGTAGGAGCTGATATTGAATATGCAGATGAAGTCACTCTTCTTCGAGCTATTGAAAATCGGACAGAACTATAGTCTCTAAGGGTAAAAAAAGAGGCAAGCACTTAGTAAAGTAAAAACAAGAGTGAGGCTGGACCTAGTTTTGTCCCCAGCCTCTTTTGTTTTTTTGAATATACAAGTTTAAAAATAGACAAATATGATATACTAAAGAGCAAGTATTCTAGTAGAAATAGGACATTCATATGAAACAAAACAATTATTCTATTATACGGTGGACGCAGTGCAGAACGCAAAGTGTCTGTACTATCAGCGAAAGGTGATGCGTGCGGTTAACTATGATCGCTTCATGGTAAAAACTTTCTTCATTAGCCAGTCTGGTGACTTTATCAAAACACAAGAATTTACCCAAACTCCAAGTCAGGATGATCGTCTCATGACAAATGATAGCATTGACTGGGATAAGAAAATTACTCCAAGCGCCATCTACGAAGAAGGGGCAGTTGTCTTTCCAGTTCTTCATGGACCGATGGGAGAGGACGGGTCTGTCCAAGGTTTCCTAGAAGTCTTGAAAATGCCTTATGTTGGTTTGTAACATCTTGTCATCAAGCCTTGCTATGGATAAAATCACTACTAAGCGTGTCTTAGAGTCTGCTGGAATCGCTCAAGTACCTTATGTAGCAATTGTTGAGGGAGATGACCTAGCTTCTAAAATTGCGGAAGTTGAGGATAAATTAACTTACCCAGTCTTTACCAAGCCATCAAATATGGGTTCTAGTGTCGGTATTTCTAAGTCTGAGAATCAAGAGGAACTTCGCCAAGCTTTAGAGCTTGCCTTCAAGTATGATAGCCGTGTCTTGGTGGAGCAGGGTGTAACTGCGCGTGAAATCGAAGTTGGACTTTTAGGAAACTATGATGTTAAGAGCACGCTACCCGGTGAAGTTGTCAAAGACGTAGCCTTCATGACTATGATGCCAAATATATCGACAACAAGATTACCATGGATATCCCAGCTAAGATTAGCGATGATGTGGTATCGGTAATGCGCAAGAATGCCGAAACTGCCTTCCGTGCTATCGGTGGACTTGGCTTGTCACGTTGTGACTTCTTCTATACAGATAAGGGTGAAATTTTCCTAAATGAGCTAAATACTATGCCAGGATTTACTCAATGGTCTATGTATCCCTTACTTTGGGACAATATGGGAATTTCTTATCCAGAATTAATTGAACGTTTGGTTGATCTTGCTAAGGAAAGTTTTTGACAAGCGTGAAGCGCACCTATTGTAAAGACAGACATAAGGGCGGGGAAGGACCCTTGCCCCTTTTTAAAGGAGTAAATATGAAACTTACGATTCACGAAGTTGCGCGTATTGTTGGTGCTAAGCAATGACGTGTCAGTCTCATCCAGATAGTCCACTAGTTAAGGCAGAATTTGATAGTCGATTGATTGCTGATGGGGATTTGTTTATTCCTCTCAAGGAGTGCGTGATGGTCATGATTTTATCGAGACAGCTTTTTGGAAAACGGAGCTACTGCAACCTTTGTCAGAGAAGGAAGTAGTAGGTCATCCCCATATTCTAGTAGAAGATGTCTTAACAGCCTTTCAAGCTCTAGCAGCTAGCTATCTTCAAAAACAGGTGTAGATGTCTTAGCTGTTACAGGTTCAAATGGAAGACAACGACTATGACATGCTGGCCCATTTGCTTTCTACAAGCTACAAAAACCCTACAAAACGCAAGGAAACTACACAACGAGATTGGACTACCTTATACAGTTCTTCATATGCCGGATGGTACTGAAAAGTTGGTCTTGGAAAATGAGCCAGGATCACTTGGGAGATATCCATCTTTGTCTGAACTGGCTCGTCCCAAGACAGCTATTGTGACTTTAGTCGGAGAGGCTTATTTGGCCTCTTCAAGGACCGTTCAGAGAGTTGCCAAAGGAAATTACAGATTGCTGATGGTATGGAGAAAGGTAGCTTGCTCTTGGCGCCATCTGATCCAATTGTAGAGGATTATCTACCTGCTGACCAAAAAGTAGTTCGTTTTGGTCCAGGTGCAGAACTAGAAATTACAGATTTGATTGAGCGTAAGGATAGCTTAACCTTCAAGGCTAATTTCTTGGAGCAAGCTCTTGACTTGCCCGTAACAGGTAAGCATAATGCGACCAATGCCATGATTGCATCTTATGTAGCTCTTCAAGAAGGAGTGACTGAAGAGCAGATTGGTCAAGCCTTCCAAAACCTTGAGTTGACCCGCAATCGTACTGAATGGAAAAAAGCAGCCAACGGTGCGGATATCTTGTCAGATGTCTACAATGCCAATCCAACAGCTATGAAGTTGATTTTAGAAACTTTCTGCTATTCCAGCAATGAAGGTGGCAAGAAAGTCGCAGTTCTGGCGGATATGAAAAGAACTTGAGACCAGTCTGTTCAACTCCATAATCAAATGATTTTGAGCCTTTTCCCCAGATGTCCTTGATACCGTTATTTTCTACGGTGAAGATATCGCTGACTTGGCTCAATTAGCCAGTCAAATGTTCCCAATTGGTCATGTTTATTACTTTAAGAAAACAGCTGATGAAGACCAGTTTGAAGCCATGGTCAAGCAAGTTAAGGAGAGTCTTGGAGCTAAAGACCAGATTCTGCTTAAAGGTTCGAACTTCTATGAATCTAGCTAAGCTAGTAGAAAGTTTAGAAAATGAGCGCAACTGATTTTGCTAAGGCTATACAGAGGATGTTGGCTATCACTGATACTGGTTTGACCTATACAAAGGACCCCTTTGACCGTGAACGTTATGAGGATTTACGTCAGATTTTATCGAACGTATTGCAGGAGACCACGGATCTTAATCAAGAGGAATTGACTACGATCTTAAAACCAACAGCTAGCTATGCAACTCCCCTGATGGATGTGAGGGCTTGGATTGTTCAAGACCAGAAGATTTGCCTGGTTAGGGGACAAGGAGAGGATACTTGGGCTTTGCCAGGAGGATTTGGTGAAGTTGGCTATTCTCCTAAGGAGAATATTCGGAAAGAAATCCAGGAAGAAACAGGATTTTTTGCAGAAGTAGGTTCTTTATTGGCAGTTTTTGATACCAATCGCTTTCAAATGCAGAGTAAGCAGTATGCCAAGTTTGTATTTGATTGTCGACTATTGGATGGGGATTTTCAAGAAAATCAAGAAGTTGCTGAATTAGGAATTTTTGACATTTCGGCTCTCCCTCCCTTATCTAAACAAAGAATAACCAAGGAACAAATGGATATTCTATGGCAGGTTTATCAGGGTGAGCGGAAACAATATATTGATTAGAAGCTTTGTTTTATCTTAAGGCCACTAGCTTCTTTTGAACAAAAAAATATTTAGAAATAAATGTAAGCTAGGCTCTATGTAGATAAGTAAGAGATTGGCTTATATAAAGATGAGGAAAATTATATGAATATTTGGGATGCTTTACTTACCACCCAGGCGACGGAGCCACCCCAATTTGGATTTACTTGGTACGCAAGTACATTTGCCTTACTGTTTTTGACAATTTATCTTGCTTATCGCTATCGTGATAATAAGGTTTGTCAACGATTTTTCCAGATTATACAGGCAATTCAGTTAATCGCGCTATACAGCTGGTATTGGATTAATCAGTTCCCGCTGTCAGAAAGCTTGCCTTTTTATCATTGCCGATTAGCCATGTTTGTAGTTCTATTGCTTCCAGGTATTTCAAAAACCAAACAGTATTTTGCTTTGCTTGGAACCTTCGGAACGCTTGCAGCTTTTGTTTATCCAATCCCAGACGCATACTCTTTCCCGCATATCGTTATTCTGTCCTTTATTTTCGGACATCTAGCTCTTCTTGGAAATTCTTTGATTTATCTTTTAAAACACTACGATGCTCGTCTCTTGGATTTCAAAGGTATTCTTATACTGACCTCTTTACTCAATGGTTTGATTTTCATGGTCAATTTAGTGACAGGTGGAGATTACGGATTTATGACAAAACCACCATTGGTTGGAGATTATGGTCTTGTGGTTAATTATATCATTGTCACTCTATTTTTAACTTGTGCTATTTTCCTCTTCTCTAAAGGTTTTCAAGTCATTACTCAGGAGAAGGCAGAAAGAAGATTGAAAATCTGGCAGAAATAAAAAATATTTTCCCAACCGCTTGACTTTTATCTGAGAATTTTGATACAATAGTAGGCGGTATTGTTTACCCCATTTGTAAGGCCGGAACCTTTCAAATACCCCGCGGACCGGAACATCCGCCCTGTAAACAAAAACGATATTCATATAGGAGAAATCATGAACAAAACTACATTCATGGCTAAACCAGGCCAAGTAGAACGCAAATGGTACGTTGTTGACGCAACTGATGTACCTCTTGGACGCCTTTCAGCAGTTGTTGCTAGCGTACTTCGCGGAAAAAACAAACCAACATTTACACCACACACTGATACAGGTGACTTCGTAATCGTTATCAATGCTGAAAAAGTTAAATTGACTGGTAAAAAGCAACTGATAAGATCTACTACACTCACTCAAACCACCCAGGTGGATTGAAACAAATCTCTGCTGGTGAACTTCGTTCTAAAAACGCAGTTCGTTTGATCGAGAAATCAGTTAAAGGTATGCTTCCACACAATACTCTTGGACGCGCTCAAGGTATGAAATTGAAAGTATTTGTTGGAGCTGAGCACACTCACGCTGCACAACAAACCAGAAGTTCTTGATATTTCAGGACTTATCTAAGGAAAGGAACAATAAAGTATGTCACAAGCACAATATGCAGGTACTGGACGTCGTAAAAACGCTGTTGCACGCGTTCGCCTTGTTCCAGGAACTGGTAAAATCACTGTTAACAAAAAAGATGTTGAAGAGTACATTCCACACGCTGACCTTCGTCTTGTAATCAACCAACCATTCGCAGTTACTTCAACTGCAGGTTCATGCTGACGTTCTCGTTAACGTTGTAGGTGGTGGATACGCTGGTCAAGCAGGAGCTATCCGTCACGGTATCGCTCGTGCCCTTCTTCAAGTAGACCCAGACTTCAGCGATTCATTGAAACGCGCAGGACTTCTTACACGTGACTCACGTAAAGTTGAGCGTAAGAAACCAGGCTTGAAAAAGCTCGTAAAAGCATCACAATTTAGTAAACGTTAAAACTTATTTTAAACTTATTGAAAGCATTTCTGTATCAAAAATACGGGATGCTTTTTCTGTTCACCCCTAAATTTTTGTAACTAGGTGATACTTGAAATTAATACAAATTTGGTTGTTTTTGATAAATCTAAGCAACACTACATGATGAAGTGAAAGGGATGAATCTTTTGATAGTATTCACTTATTGTGAAATATGATATATTTATTAATTAGATGGATGAATACTCTAGAGTTAAATATAGTATAATAGGGACATACTTTTTGGTTTATTTTTGTTTGTAGTCGGATTATGAAAGAATATCCAATATTATGCGATAAGATAGAATGTTACAAAAAAGAAAGGGGATGCAATCCGATGAAGAAAGACAGATTAATTGTATTGACAGATGCTGTTCTAGCAATTATTATGACCATCTTGGTTTTAGAGTTAGAAAAACCAACAACACCAAGTCTTGAAGCTTTTTGGGATTTACGGCAAAATTTCTTTGCTTGTTTTCTTTCCTTTTTCTGGTTGGGATCGTTATGGATGGCACTAAACACATTATGGGAAAAGGTTGAGAAAATTTCCTCAGAAATTATTTGGTGGAATTTGTTTCTACTCTTGGAGCGGCAGGAGTTCTCTTTGGAGAATTTCATGCCATCCAAGATACCAGTCTGAATGATGTGGTGGACCGGATCTATATAAATGTCAAGGATTTACCGTTTCAGTCCTTGGGAGCTTTAGCTAATATCCTGTCTGATATTAAGAAGGGACTGATTCAAGACAGTCATATCTGGTCTTTCTTCCAGTCATTTTTCAAACAATATCAGTTGATAATCAGCTTAAATCAGATCTATCAGTTTGTCTATCTTTCTCTGATGGAGACTCATGTCCTATCTTCACTTTGATTATTGGAAAAACGGCTCGGTCAGAGCTAGTATGAATAAGGAGAACAAATGAAACGTTTAAAAAATGTTATGGCATATTATGCAGGTTACGGGTTTTACTCGGTTTGCTCTGAGTTTTGTGACCTTTGTTTTGGGTCAGGAGGCGTGCTTTTTCCTAGTTGAACCTGCTATCACAAATTACGGAGACAGTCTTTGGTATGCTTTTTGTGACTTCGACGACTGTCGGCTACAGGGGATCTCCTAGCTGTGACCTTGATTGGAAGGATTACCAGTGTCTTCTTGACGATTTATGGGCTCATATTTTTGGCTGTTTATCAGCTGTTATTTTTAGTTATTATACCAATTTTAAATAAGGAAAGAGGAGAGGACAAATGATCTGCTAATTATTCAACACGGGAATACCGTGAGAAATTATACTGATGACCTTCATGTTCGATTGAGAGATACAGCGATTTTGATGTGTGCAATTTTTATTGCCTCTATCGGACTAAATATGAATTCAACAGCTGTCATTATAGGAGCCATGTTGATTTCACCTCTCATGACACCGATTGTTGGACTGGGATTCGGTTTAGCTATTTTTGATACGCGTTTAATCAAGCAATCTCAGAGGTTTTATTGACTCAAGTGTTGGTCAGTTTGCTTGTCTCGACTCTGTATTTCTGGATTTCTCCCTTGTCTTATGCAAGTAGTGAGTTGATTGCACGAACCCTCCAACCATTTGGGATGTCCTCATTGCTATTGCTGGTGGGATTGCTGAGTGATCGGTTCAAGGAAAAGAAGCAAACAATATCGTGCCAGGAGTAGCCATTGCTACAGCTCTGATGCCGCCTATCTGTACTGCTGGCTATGGTTTAGCTAATGGGAATGTACGATTTTTATTGGGGGCTCTCTATCTTTTCTTGATCAACTAGTGTCTTTATCATGCTAGCCAACATTGTTGGAACAAGAATTTTTGATGAGAAAAATCTCCTTTAACTTCATTTAAAAGAGCTGAGCATTAAAAATGAGAATTGGCTTGATATCTTTTGATTGTATTGTTGATTCTTCCAGCTAGCTATTCGGCAGTTACTCTGACAACAGAACAAGCGCGCAAAAGAAGGGATCAAACAGTTTGTAGGAAAAGAGTTCGCCAATTATACGGTTATTAATCAAGTCTACAAGTCAAGTAACAATGAATTGGTCTTGACGGTTGTTGGAGATCCGATTTCAGAAGAAGAATTAGAAACACTCCACCAAAAACAAGCCTCTTACGGTATTCAATCTGTTCAATTGAAAGTGAATCAAGTTCAGAACTCGCCAACATTAGATAGTGAAGCGACCAAGGAATTTTATGAAAACATTGACAAGTATATTGATCAAAAACTCTCTGAAAAAGATTCACAAAACGATCTCGTAAAAGAAAATGAAGCAGACAAGGATTGAGGACAATGAACTGAATCGGTTTTTACGCCGTGTTTTTCTTGTATCTTCCTCTTTCTTACTTATAGCAGGTTGTTTTTGCTTGAATAAGAAATAAATTAGAAGTTCTATCATCTAAGAAAAATGATGAACAAAAAATCATTTAACTAATGGTGTGAACGTTTAGTGTTTATCAGCTCCATTCTCTGTAATTTTGGGGGTAAAATCCACACCATTTAGATAAAATTAGTTGAATTTGATTGGAAAAACGCTTTTATAAAAGCGGAGAAAAGTCTTGATATTACGCTGTTTTTAGTCCAACTGAAATTCATACTTTCCAAACCAGGCTTGAAAAAGGCCCGTAAAGCATCACAATTTAGTAAACGTTAATTCGTTACTGGACAGCAGAATACAAACGAAAACACTTTGCATCTTGCAAGGTGTTTTTTTCTATGAGAACTGGCGGTGCGCAATTAGGATAGCTCTAGCGACTTTAGTCGCATAGAGATATGCTAGTACAGTTGCCTCAAGAAAACAATGCTTCTTGGTCCACCCTGTTAGGACAAGCTTCAAAAACCAAGGAATCCAACATGATTTCTCTTGTAGTTACAGATGGCTTTAAGGGGCTTGAGCAGATTATCAGTCAGGCTCACCCATTAGCTAAAACAACAATGTTGCTTAATTCATATTAGTCGAAAATCTAGCTAGTAAAGTGAAACGAGCAGATAGAGCAGTTATTCTGGGGCAATTTATAATGATTTATCGTGCTGAAAATTTAGAAATGGCAGGACAAGCTTTAGAGGACTTTCTCGCCGAATGGAAGCAAAGTATAGGAAAGTCATGGAAAGTCTGAGAAGACGGATAATCTTTTAACTTTTATCAGTTTCCCCACCAGATTTGGCACAGCATGTATTCGACAAACCTCATTGAGTCTCTTAACAAAGAAATCAAACATCAAACGAAAAGAAGGTTCTTTTTTTCCTAATGAGGAGGTTCTGGAACGTTACTTAGTTACGTTGTTTGAAGATTATAATTTCAAAGCAAAGTCAACGAATCCATAAAGGGTGTAGTCAATGTTCTGATACACTTGAAAGCTTATTTAATTAACACTCCGTAACTCTACTTAAGTGTTTACACATAATTATTGACAGTATCAAAAAATAAAGTATATTGTTTTCATCATAATATAATTAAATATCAGTATAGAGAATTTTATCTATATATCAGATATCAGCAATTGCTTTTGCTGTCATTTTTCGCTACAATAGTTACAAGGAGGAAATAAACATGTTAAAAGAAGTATTAAACGTCGCAAAAGTTGCGAAAAAATCATCTCTCTTCTTAGGAGGGGTAGCATTTGGGACGCTTGGCTGGAAAGTCTTAGCAAGTAAAGAAGCTAAGAAAGGCTATTCTAAGGCCTTGGCTAAAAGCTTACAAATTGAAAGATGGACTGGATGCATCTAGCTTTTGCTGTAAAACAACACGGTGATGATGTTTTACAAGACGCTAAATATTTATACGAACAGGAAAAGAAAGAAGAACAATTAGATAGCCTGACAGGTGAATAATATGTCTTTTAAAGTGCTACACAGAGGATATCAACATATCCGATTATCGTCCTCGTTTTCACTGACCTTGGATATTCAAGATTATCTTCGTTCCTTGGCTAAAGATGAAAAAGGGATCGACTCTATTCAGTTTTATATGGATCAGCAGCACTTTACTTTACGTATGAAAGAAGGCTTTCTGTATTAGAAAAATGCAGAGGCCTTTTTAAAAATTGACAAGGGAAAGTTTCGGACTTGATGACTCTTCCCATTCGTAGAGAAGAGAGTGCTTATTCAATTGTATCGGGTGCAGCGATTAAGCGTTTGCTGTTTCGAAGTTTTGTACCCTACTCTATTCGTTATATTTGGACTTGTTATCAGGCTTTTGGGTTATGTCAAAGAAGCTATCAAACTTTAGCGCGCAAGGAACTAACCATGGAGGTCTTGGACTGTTCGGCCATTTTGTTGTCCTTGTTTATGAACCAATCCAAGACAGCTAGCAACATCATGTTTATGCTTGATTTGGCAATCATCTGGATCAGTGGTCTTTAAAAAAAAAGCAACAGATTTGGAACAAAGCCTTCTTGCTAAAGAAAGTGATGTTTTCTTAGTGCGGGAGACATGGTCATCAGCATCAAGAGTTCTGATGTTCAAGTAGGTGATGTATTAGTTGTCTCCCAAGGGAATGAAATCTTGTTTGACGGCCAAGTGGTTTCAGGATTAGGCATGGTCAATGAGAGTTCCTTGACTGGAGAGAGCTTCCCTGTTGAAAAAGAAAGAGGAGATTCTGTATGTGCGAATACTGTTTTGGAAACAGGAGAGTTAAGAATTCGTGTGACTGATAATCAGATAAACAGTCGTATTTTGCAACTCATCAATCTGATGAAAAAATCTGAAGAGAGTAAGAAGACAAAACAACGTCATTTTATTAGGATGGCAGACAAGGTTGTAAAATATAACTTCTTAGGTGCTGGTTTGACTTATCTGTTAACAGGTTCGTTTTCAAAAGCCATTTCCTTTTTATTGGTGGATTTTTCATGTGCTCTAAAAATATCCACACCTGTAGCCTACCTTACGGCCATAAAGGAAGGTCTAAATCGAGAAATGGTTATTAAAGATGGTGATGTATTAGAAAAATATCTGGAAGTGGATACTTTCTTGTTTGATAAAACGGGTACCATCACGACGAGTTATCCTTTGGTTGAAAAGGTTCTTCCTTTCGGAGATTATACTGAGAAAGATATTTTAAGAATAAGTGCATGTTTGGAGGAACATATCTATCATCCTATTGCCAATGCAATTGTTAAACAAGCTGAAATTGAAGGCATTGAACACGAAGAAATGCATGGCAAGCTTCAGTATGTTGCAAGCAAAGGGATTAAATCGCAAATTGATGGTCAATCGGTTGTCATTGGAAATTATGTACTAATGCAAGACGAACAGGTAAGAATTAGTTCTGAGCAGCTGGCCTTGATTGAGCAATATAAGACTCATTACAATTTATTGTTTTTGGCTTATAAGAAAGAATTAATTGGGATGTTTGTATCCACACTCCCTTGAGAAGCGAGGCGAAAGTTGCATTGAAAAAGCTAAAGCGCCAAGGGAAAAAACTGATTCTGGCAACTGGTGATACGTTGGCTAGAACAGAAGAGTTGGTTAAAGATCTGCCATTTGACAACGTTTATACTGATTTAAAACCAGATGGTAAGTTTCAGTTGGTTCAGGAATTACAGAAAGCTGGCCGAACTATTTTGATGGTTGGAGACGGGTTAAACGACTCTGCTGCCTTGACGCTTGCAGATATTGGGGTTGTGATGAATGAAAGTGCTGATATTTCTAAGCAGATGAGTGATATTTTATTATTAGATAATCGTTTAGATTTCTTCGAGGAATTGAATTCTTTATCTGAATCGTTGCAGAAATTAATTCAAAGAAATATTCAAGAAACAGTTGTAATAAATGGAAGTTTAATTGGATTTGGGTTGTTAAATTGGTTAAGCCCATCTAATCTTTCGATATTGCACAATCTGACTACTTTAAGAATCGTCCTTCGTAGTCTTTCTATTAAAAGTAGGTAAGAGACCGAGAAGCTGAGGTTATAAAAACTAAAAGGAGTTGTCTCATTTGAGAATAACGGTTCTTTGTCAACTGTAGTGGGTTGGTGGAAAATTATACCCTGGAGAGGACCAAATTGGTCTCTCCTTTTAAATATTGAAAAACCATTGGCAGTGGACATACTTTTAAGACTATATATTTCGAAACTAGTTTCACAATACAAATATTGACATGCAATTATTAATTGGTGGATTTTTAGTTGACATCTACAAAGTTTAATGTTAGAATACATTCAAAAATATATTTGAATAAGGTGTTTTTATGATTCAAAAATATTGTTACTTCAATAATCCTGTATTCTGGGACAGCCGTAGACTTACTTATTATCCTAATGTTATTTTTGACAAAAAGAAAAGCAGAAAAGACATCATTAACATCTATTTAGGACAATTTCTAGGCTCTGTTAGTCTAATATTGCTAAGTTTACTTTTTGCATTTGTCTTAAATTATATTCCTAGTAAAAGAGATTTTAGGTTTGCTCTGGTTTGATTCCACTTTTCCTAGGGACTCAAAGTTTTGCTTTTAGGAGATTCTGATGGAGAAGCTATTGCAAAAGATGGTTTGCGCAAAGATGATAAAAACCTGATTTTTCTAGTCGCTATGATTACTTTTGCAAGTTGTGGTGCTGACAATATTGGTGTTTTTGTCCCATATTTTATTACCTTAAATTTAGCGAATTTGATAGTGGCTTTACTTACCTTTCTAGTCATGATTTATCTCTTGGTTTTTTCTGCCCAAAAATTGGCACAAGTCCCTTCTGTTGGAGAAACTTTGGAAAAAAATATAGCAGATGGTTTATTGCCGTTGTTTATTTAGGATTAGGGATGTATATCCTGATTGAAAATAACAGCTTTGACATGCTAAGGACTGTGTTCGGCTAGGAGAAAAAATTATGAAAAAAGATAGTATCTGCCAAGTGGATGTTATTAATCAACAAAATGTTACAACCGCAACGAACTACCTTGAAAAGGAAAAAGTCCAAAAATCACTTCGCATTTTATCAAAATTTACCGATAATAAACAGATAAATATCATCTTTTATCTCCTTGCCGTCGAAGAACTCTGTGTCTGCGATATAGCCTGTTTACTAAATCTCAGTATGGCATCTGCCTCCCACCATCTTCGTAAACTAGCTAATCAAAACATCTTGGATACTAGAAGAGAGGGAAAATTATATATTATTTTATAAAAGATGAGGAAATCAGAGATTTTTTTAATCAACTAGGATAACAACTATTTTTACTACTTTTCCATGATTATAGGGGATTATATATGAATTTTTGATGAAAATTTCCCATAAGAAATACTTACTCGTATCAAATGTTTAAGAAAAAAAGTATAATTTAAAAGTAAATCGACCTAGGTAATGCAGCTCAAGTTAGCCAAGTTGAAAAGGGAGGAATTTGAAAGAATTTGTATCTTTTATTTTTTGTTTCATTTATGCCCTATGCTACTGGAATCGTTAGTAGTCATTTCATGAACCATACAGCACAGCTCTTTTATGGACTGATCGTTATTGTTTCAACGGTAGCAAATTGGTTTTTACATAAAGTAATTGATAAACCCAATATAGATCAGAAAGAATTACTTGAAGCTACCGCACAATATAGAAAGTTATTGATACCTGACCTAATAATTAAAGGAGTGGGATTGATTCTATCCTTAATTCTCTATCCTCCGATTATGATGTATAGTGTTTTAATTGCGGCATTTTACATCATAACTTTAAAAAAACACTATCCGAAAAAGAGTGAATAACTAAAAAAACGGTGACCAAAGTTAGGTGTATTATTTTTAATGCTTAGAGACCTAAACTATTCCCTATTTTAAAAATATTGATTCAGATTTTATGAAATTAAAAGTAGATATTGTTCAGAAAATCCTTGATATTACGCTGTTTTTTTAGTCCAACTGAAACCCATACTTTCCAAAACCAGGGTCATACTGATCTATGAGAAAAAGAACACATAACAAAAAGAGGAGCTTCACAATAAAGTTCCTCTTCTTTTATATATCCGAATCATTATTCTTATTTCAAAAAGGTAGTGAAAAAGGTAGTGATTCGGTTGATTTATATTGCAATGTAGTGAAATTTAGAATTTCAAGAATCGCTTAAAATCAAGGTTTCTAACATCTATTGACGTGTAGTGAACCCCCTATTTCACCTCTGTAAAAACTAAATAAGGTAAACTTTTGATATTCTGGTTCGATTTTAGCTTATTTTTTATGAAAGTTTACCTTACTTTAATGAAAACTGACTTTAAATTAGTTGAAATTTTACTTTTTGAAAAACTTATGAAAAACGTTGATTTTTAAAGCACTTTGAAATTAGATGAAATAAGTGGTGTCCCATCGACGGGCAAGAGAACGTTATTTTTATGAAAAACATCCTGATAGCGATTTAGCTCTGAGAAATAAGAAAATTTGATGAATAATTATGTCCAATATGCTTTATAGGAAACCACTAAAATGGTAGATATGACATTATGGTAGATAAATATGATAATGAGAACTGCAATTGTTATCCCTGCTAAAGCTAGTAGTGAAACTAAATTGACGGGATATATAGTAGTATTTTTTTAGTAATACTTGATATTTTTGGTATAATATGATTATTCAAATAGTCTGAATATATAGTAACAAGGAGGAAGTAATGGCTGATTTTTTTGCTGGGAAAATTGTTTATCTTGATGAGCAAGCTGTTTTTGATTTTTTAGAATTACATCAAAATGGGATACAATCTGATATCATAAAACGTGTGTCCGAAAATATGGTTGAGGTAGATGCCGAGGGAAAGGTTGGTATGAATTTCTTTACTCGATTTAAAATAGGACTCTCTGGAAATGCTTCATATCAACGAAGCGGTGTAGTAGAATCACAGATTACCTCTACATTGCTAAGTAACTTTAAAAAGTTTGCGACCAATAAAAAAGGTTCTTCAAAAGTGGAACGTTTAGATAATGTTAAACTTTTTATTGAAAAAGACTCCCCCGCTTTTTACCGTAACATCACTCCTGTTCTCGATATGATTAGTGATATTACTAAAATGAATAGTATTACAGATGATGATAAAAATAATTTTAAAGGTATTGAAATAAAGAATATTGAACGAACTTTGGACCGACTTTCTGGATATTATGAAATTAAGGGAATTAGTTCCGAGAGTAATGAAAGTGTTTTCAGATTCAATATATCGGGTCTACGTAATAATTATACGTTGAGTGACTTAACCAAGATGGATGTCAAACTTTATGGAATTAAGGTTGGAGAAGTAGATTCAATTGATTTAAGTTTTAATACAATGATAGATAGATTATCAAACCAGAGACAGTCACAACTAGGAGCTGACTTTGATGAAGAACAAAATAATGAGAAAATACCGATATATGATGTTCTAGTGGCAGGTGTGTAATGGTAAGATTTAATATTTTTTTGAGCCAGTTCAAAAGTTTAATGAAAGGGTCGCAAAAATTAGATAACTATGTTTCATTTAATGAGGTTATTATAAATTGGACTAAAAGATTCTACTATTATTGATATAATAAAACCCTCTAATAGATAAAAAAAGAATTGTATTTTTAGAATGGATACCTACTCGCTTTCTGGGAGCCTAGTTTTTGAAAAATATTGATTTATTAATCAAAAATTTTTAATGATTCAGGAACTGAAGAAATATATCTTCATAATCCCCCTAAAAAAATTCTTTAATTCATTAAAGCAACAAGTTAAATCAGAATTTTTAAATATTGAACAAAAGTACTTTTTGCAAAAAAATTAGTGAGGAGCAACTTAAAAAGGATTTCTGAAGATTTAAATGAAAAAAATAGTTGGTCAAGAAAAAGCTAAGAAAAAGTTTATTAAGGAAATTGGTTACTCAGTTGGTGCGTACGAATGCGAAACCACTAGTATTAATGTTTTATGGTGAACCAGGAATAGGAAAAACTGAAACAGCAAAACAACTATCATTTACACTATATGGAAATAATAATATTATTAGAGAACAAATGTCGATGGTTGGTGGTGAATCAAGTGTAAAAATATTTTTAAATCAACAAACCATAGCGAAGACTCATTTTCTAAAAACATTATTAAACAGAGAATCTAATGTTATTTTTGCTTGATGAGTTCGCTTTTAGCTCCTGCATTTTTTTCATAGCACCTTCTTTCAAATGTTTGATGAAGGTATTTATGAAGACCAAAAATTATAAAAGTAGATTTAAGAAACTCAATTATTATTTGCACCTCTAATTTTTAAAAGTCGTTTAGAAATGGAAAAAAATATTGATATAGCACTATTGAGCCGATTTGATGGTTTTTGTTAAATTTTCTCCACTATCTATTGATGAGAAAAAGCAGATTTTAAAATTGACGTATTCAAAAAAATTATTAGCTCTGAATATATAGCTGAAAGGTATCAGAAATATCTAGATGAGGACAAGATATTAGCTTGTATTGAATCGCATCTAAACACCCTCCCTAATGTTAGAGCAATAAGGAAGTACGCTGAAGATGTTGTTGCGGATGAATTATTGGAGGTCATAATAAATGGTGAAATCAAACTGATTATGTTAATCACCTGAGAGAGCGTATGAATATTGCAATTGAAGAAGGATTTTTATATCGAATCAATTTCATGTTCTTATGCTATTATCGAGAATAGAACAAAGAGAATTGTTGAACATTTAGGAAAGTCAGCAAAAAGAAAATGTCGCTCGATAACAAAAATAGGATATATTTATGAACAAAATTATGATAAAGGATAGCATAATTGATAAAAAAATTGAAGAAGCTTTGTTAGTTATCTAAATTATCGATTAATAGGTTCGCAGATAATGCTTGTGGATTCATCAAAAACTTATGATGATTGGAAATTTAGTAAAGATAAATCAACTAGTGAAAAATAAAATATATCAATTTAAGCAACTTAGGAATGAGATTGTTCATGATTTAGCAACTTATGATAGCAGTCATCCTAAATTGATAGATTTTTGATTCTTATATTGATTTAGCGATGTTAGGGAAAAGAAGTTGCAGTGGAATTATCTAGAATTGCAGCAGGAATGAAGAGAAAAAGCAAAATTTATAATTGACTTTTTATTTTTGGATGTAATAAAATAAATGCGTAAGACACCGTTATTTAGGTAGCGCCACGGATTGGCGTTGGGACGTAAAACTCCTGTCTTACTTTTATTATCTATCTAAAAAGTGTAGAGAAAAAAATGTAGAGATTCGATTGCTTTTGTACCATGAAGTAGTGAAATTTTTTTCAATTTCAAAAATCAAATAAAATGAAGGCTTTCTACTGTCGATTGCCGTGTAGTAAACTCTAGTTAATATCTGTAAAAACCAAATAAGGTAAACTTTTGATATTCTGGTTCGATTTTTAGCTTGTTTTTGATTGAAAGTTTACCTTATTTTTGATGAAATTGATTAAAATTAGTTGAAATTTTATCTTTTTGAAATTCGTGAAAAAGTTGATTTTAAAGCATTTTGAAATTGGATAAAATAAGTGATGCCCCAACCAGGTCTTAAGAAAGCTCGTAAAGCATCACAATTTAGTAAACGTTAATTCGAGAGAATTACTATACTTACAAAAGAGCACCTTTCGGGGTGTTCTTTTTTATGCTTCCATACTAAATTGGTGCAATTGATACCGTTGTTGCGACTTTAGTCGCTTACAAATGTGGCTGCAATCTGACAAAGTCAGTTGCCTCAAAACGTTAATCAATACGATTATATCAACGTTTCGAAACACTTCATGGTTCACACCATGGGGTGTTTTTTTGATGATTTTTAGCAAAATTCACACCACTTTTTCACACCAGTAGTCTTTGTCTTATACAAATTCTTCCTAGTATGAGTTTAGTATGATATAATTAAGGTGACAACAATCGAAAGGTGTTATAAATGAAAATAGGCAAGATAATTAAAAGAACTGAAGATACTGTTTATATCGGTTATAATAATGGAAGTTTTCAAAAGTCTACTATTGAAAATTGTGAATTCGAGCCCGAAATCGGGGATATTGTTCATATCTATGAGGGTGTAGTTGTAAAACTTGAAGCTAAAAATGCTACTTTTACTTATAAACCTAAGCATAAGATCATTAGCATTGAAGATGGGCTTGCTAGAGTACAGCTGAATACAGGGGATGAATTAACAATTCCGATTCGTGAGTTGAATTTTCAGCCTAAATTGAATGAATTAGTTGAGATTTATCAGGATGCTGATGAAATTATTGTTCTACGATCGAAAGAAAAAGGCATCAACTGGCTGTTGCTTATGTTATGTTCCTTAATCCCTATAGTGCTGATAAGTTCTCTCTTCCTCTTTAATCATAAGAAGCAAGATACAGAAGCAGTAAATGCTACAACAGAGCTGGTTTCTACTACTAGTACGACAGCGACTAGTACAACAACCACTAGTTCAACGACTACTCAAGATAGTGTTACGACTACGGAGGAAAAGCCTTCGACACAAGAAGAGCAAACGAATGCTGAATCACAAAAAATAGATGAGCAAGCTATTCTAAATGGAGATTTCTCTACTCTAGTTGGAACTTGGAGAAATGGACTTGGGAAAGAGTTTACATTCGATAAAAATGGGCTAGTAGACAGTGGAAATATTGAAAAAGTGAGTATAGGTAACGATGGAAGTATTAATTTCAGTATTAGAGCTGGTTTCTCAGGGTATGGAATGAGTATTTATCCTGCGGGGACTACTATGAAGTGGGTTGATTCTGATTCAAGTAAAAACAGGCTTATTGCTGGTCAAGCTGCTCCAACAAGCTCAGAACAAGTTTTTTATAAAGTAGACTAAATGATTAACCATCTCATCAAATTTGAGATGGTTTTCTTCTTTATTTGTAAGCCAATATCATTTTATGAAGGTTAAATCAAGTATGCTTTAAAAATAGCTTTCAGAGGCGTTCCAGTCTCTTTAGCAAGATGTTGGAATTTATGAGGACCTTGATGGATATTATTTTTCTTCATAGTATGTTGTGTTATAATGTAGATACGATATGAAAAAATTAAGATATCTCTTTAAATGCTGTAAATGTCACTTTGTGTGAACATGAGTACATTTGAATTTAGAGAATGATAGGAGATGCTTTACAATGATAAGTTTAGAGCTGATGTCTGAAGAAAATAGCATAGATATTTATTATTTTGAAAAAGAAAATCGGGAGTATTTTGAGCGAAGTTTACCTCCTAGACCAGCTCACTATTTTGACTTAGAAGGTTTTAAAGAAATTACAAGGGAATTGTTAAGGGAACAAGAGAATCATGATGTCTATATGCATCTTATTAGAGATGCACAAGGTACTATGGTCGGAAGAATCAATTTAAGTGTCTTAGAGGATGATCGAAAAACAGCAGAACTTGGATATAGGATCGGAGAAAATGTTACCAATTTAGGTTATGCAAGTGAAGCGGTTAAACTCGTTTTAGAAAAGGCCTTTACTACTTATGGTTTACATAAGATTATCGCAGGGACGGCCACGGGCAATCTGGCCTCTCAGAGAGTGCTTTTAAAAAATGGTTTTACCTTTAGTAAAATCATAGAAAATGACTTTCAAATGAATAACGAGTGGATTCATACGGCGGTATTTGAGATAAGGAATCTATAGCATCATCATTCCCAATCGTTTGCTAAACCCCTAACATTCTTAGTAGACATTTGTCTACTTTTTATATAATAAAACTAAACCAAAATGGTTGAATTTTTAAAAATAGAGTCAACCGACGATGAAAGATCAAACTAGGAGCTAAATCATGTACCAACCAGAAAAACTCAAAGCTCGGAGAAAAGCGCTAAAGCTAACACAGAAAGAGATTGCAGAGCAGCTTGGGATTAGTTTTCAGGCTTATTCAGCTTGGGAACGTGGAGTCAAGGAACCTTCCGAAGAAAAGGTTAGACAGCTAGAAGAGATTTTAAAAGTACCAAAAGGCTATTTTACCCAAATCGAAATTGTCCGTCTCTATAATAGCCTTTCCAATCAAGGGAAAGAGAAGGTGGTGGTCTATGCTCGCAACTTGGCTCAAGAAGAACAAGCCAAGAAGGTGACTGCTATTTCAGAAAAACTCTACGAGTATCATGTCTATGAACGCATGTCAGCTGGGATTGGTGCTTCGGTTTATGATGATCGAAACTTTGATACGGTTTATTTCAATGAAGAACTAGCTCACGATTTTGCTTCATGGGTCTCTGGAGATTCCATGGAACCTAAATATCAAAATGGTTCAGTGGCTCTGATTCGGGAGACCGGATTTGATTACGACGGTGCTGTCTATGCAGTGGTTTGCAATAACCAGACCTATATCAAACGGGTCTATCGAGAAGAAGATGGTCTGCGTTTGGTTTCCATCAATCCTAAATATAAGGATATTCACATTTCTTACGAAGAAGATCCTCGTATTGTGGGAATTATCGTAGGTAATTTTGTACCTATGGAGGGATAGCCTATGGGCTACTTTGATTATTCCAGAGAGCCCCAAAGTGATATTGCCTTTGTCGATATGAAATCCTTTTATGCTAGTGTTGAGTGTGTAGAAAGAGGACTCCATCCCCTTAAAACCTCCCTTTGTGTTATGAGTCGGGCGGATAATTCTGTTGGGCTGATTCTTGCCTCCTCACCTATGTTTAAAAAGGTTTTTGGGAAAGCAAATGTTGGTCGTGCCTATGACCTCCCCTTTGATATCAAGACGCGTAAATTTTCCTACTATAATGCCAAAAAACAAGGCTTACGGACAGACCCGGCCTATGTGAAATTTATCGAAGATTGGGCTCGGGTGACCGTGATTGTCCCTCCTCGGATGGATAAGTATATCACGGTCAATATGGAAATTCAGCGCATTTTCCAGAATTATGGCAGTCCAGATGATATTTATCCTTATTCAATTGATGAAGGCTTTATTGACCTAACCAGTTCGCTCAATTATTTTGTCCCGGACCAGCAGATTTCTCGCAAAGATAAGCTGGACATGCTTTCGGCTCGTATCCAGAGAGATATCTGGCGACAGACAGGGATTTACTCGACGGTCGGTATGTCGAATGCCAATCCCTTGCTTGCTAAGTTGGCCTTGGATAATGAAGCCAAGCACACACCGACCATGCGAGCCAATTGGTCTTACCAAGATGTGGAAGATAAGGTCTGGTCCATTCCAAAGATGACCGACTTTTGGGGGATTGGGTATCGGATGGAGAAGCGCTTGAATAGTTTGGGGATTTATTCGATTAAGGAATTAGCCAATAGCAATCCGGATGTCCTGAAGAAAGAACTTGGTCAAGCTGGGCTGCGCCTGTGGTTTCATGCCAATGGGATTGACGAGAGCAATGTTCATAAACCCTATAAGCCAAAATCTCATGGTCTAGGCAATTCGCAAATTTTACCGAGAGACTACGTCAAGCGGCGAGATATCGAAATTATCCTCCGAGAGATAGCTGAACAAGTGGCTATCAGACTTCGAAGGGCCGGAAAAAAGACGACGGTGGTCTCTATTCATCTTGGCTTTTCTAAGCAGGAGCAAAAACGTTCCATCCATACCCAGATGAAGATTGAACCGACCAACAGCACGAGTCTTTTAGTCAGCTATGTATTGAGATTATTCCATAGCAAATACACTTCTGGGGCAATCAGGAGTGTTGCCGTTAGTTATTCAGGATTTGTAGACGAATCCTTTGGATTGATTTCCCTTTTTGATGATGTTGATAAAGTAGAAAAAGAAGAAAGGCTCCAGACTGCCATTGACTCTATTCGAGAGCAATTTGGCTTTACTTCCCTTTTGAAGGCGACTGCCTTAGAGGATGCGTCAAGAAGTATTGCCAGAAGTAAGCTCATCGGAGGGCACTCTGCTGGAGGATTAGATGGATTAAAATGATTGATCGTTCTTATTTGCCCTTTCAATCCGCTAGGGACTACCAGGATCCAGGCATGCAGAAGTGGATGGGTTTTTTCCTATCGGAGCATACGAGTTCACTCAGTGAAGAAAAAAATCGTGTCGATTTATCGACAGATTTGAATCCAGTTGAGAAGTTGCTCTTGCTCTCTCAACTCTATATAAATAGACTAAAAGGTTCTTTTGTGGTCAAGGAGAATAATCGTAAAAGCACGATAATCGGTGAAGTAATAGAATTATCTCCTCAAGAAGTCTCTGTTAAAACAGATGAGGGCTATAGACTGCTAAGAGTAGATGATATTCTCACAATCCAACTGTGTCAGGAGGAAGTTTATGACTAGAAAAGAGTTATATGAAAATAAATTGCAGATGGACTATTTCTCAGATGACTATATTCGTTTCGAGGAAGATTTTCAAAAATACTCTGCCATGAATGTACCCCTGACTTTTCTGATTGACGACATTCTACGAACCATGGCTATGAACCAAAAGGACTACTTTGTCTTGAATAAGGAAAATACCAAGGACAGAAGAGAACATCGGTTTTATTTTAGAGTGAAGATGGAAAAAGATTGTCCACGTACTCGAACCTATGCTTATCTTGGGCTGGGGCGAAATCATTAGTAAAAATTCTTATCTTAGATATATTTGTTGCAATAATAACACTGCAAACAACTATAATTTACAGCCGTTCAAGAGCTATTTCTTGAATGGTTTTTTTGTTTGCGGTTTAAAAGCAATTGAACTATACCAATTTTTATTCTTGACAAGTTAAATAAACAAGTATATACTGTTTTTGCTGATTCTAAAAATCGAGAATTAGACTATACCAATTTTAAGGGGAAAGCACAGCTAGTCTGTGTCGTATATACTATGTGTGGAATTGTTGGTGTTGTTGGAAACACAAATGCAACTGATATTTTGATTCAAGGACTTGAAAAACTCGAATACCGTGGTTATGATTCTGCGGGGATTTTTGTCCTAGGTGGTGCTGAAAACCATTTAGTGAAGGCTGTTGGTCGTATCGCAGAATTATCTGCTAAAACTGCTGGTGTTGAGGGAACAACTGGTATCGGACATACTCGTTGGGCGACTCACGGGAAACCAACAGAAGACAATGCTCACCCACACCGCTCTGAGACAGGACGCTTTGTCTTGGTGCATAATGGAGTGATTGAAAACTACCTTGAAATCAAGGAAGAATACCTTGCAGGTCACCACTTCAAGGGACAAACAGATACTGAAATCGCCGTTCACTTGATTGGTAAATTTGCGGAAGAAGACGGATTGTCAGTACTTGAGGCTTTCAAAAAAGCCCTTCACATCATCCGTGGTTCTTATGCCTTTGCCTTGATCGACTCTGAAAATCCAGATGTCATCTATGTGGCCAAGAACAAATCACCTCTCTTGATTGGTCTCGGGGAAGGCTATAACATGGTCTGCTCAGATGCCATGGCCATGATTCGTGAAACTAACCAATACATGGAGATCCATGACCAAGAGTTGGTTATCGTGAAAGCTGATAGCGTTGAAGTGCAAGACTATGATGGCAATAGCCGTGAGCGTGCTAGCTATACAGCTGAGCTTGACTTGTCAGATATCGGTAAGGGAACTTATCCTTACTACATGCTCAAGGAAATCGATGAGCAACCAACAGTTATGCGTAAGCTCATCCAAGCCTACACAGATGAATCTGGTCAAGTAGTCGTAGATCCAGCTATCATCAAGGCTGTTCAAGAGGCAGATCGTATCTACATCCTTGCAGCTGGAACTTCTTACCACGCAGGATTTGCTTCTAAGAAAATGTTGGAAGAATTGACAGATACGCCAGTTGAACTCGGTATTTCATCTGAGTGGGGTTACGATATGCCACTTCTCAGCAAGAAGCCACTCTTCATCTTTATCAGTCAATCTGGTGAAACAGCTGATAGTCGTCAGGTTTTGGTTAAGGCCAATGAAATGGGTATACCAAGCTTGACAGTGACAAACGTGCCAGGATCAACTCTGTCACGTGAAGCTAACCATACCATGCTTCTTCACGCAGGTCCTGAAATTGCTGTAGCATCAACCAAAGCTTATACGGCGCAAATCGCAGCTCTAGCCTTTCTTGCAAAAGCAGTCGGGGAAGCAAATGGGAATGAAAAAGCCAAAGCTTTTGACCTAGTTCACGAATTGTCAATCGTAGCTCAGTCTATCGAATCAACCCTTTCAGAAAAAGAATTAATTGATAGTAAGGTTCGTGAGCTTCTTGAAACAACACGTAATGCCTTTTACATCGGACGTGGCCAAGATTACTATGTAGCCATGGAAGCCAGTCTCAAACTCAAAGAGATTTCTTACATTCAATGTGAAGGCTTTGCAGCAGGAGAGCTCAAACACGGAACCATTGCCTTGATTGAAGATGGAACACCTGTTTTGTCCCTCTTGTCAGATCCAGTCCTTGCTAACCACACTCGCGGAAATATCCAAGAAGTGGCAGCTCGTGGCGCTAAGGTTCTTACTATTGCAGAAGAAAATGTTGCCAAAGAGACAGACGACATCGTTCTTACGACCGTCCACCCTTACCTCTCACCAATCTCAATGGTCGTACCAACGCAATTGATTGCTTACTTTGCAACCTTGCACCGTGGACTCGATGTGGACAAACCACGTAACCTTGCCAAGTCAGTAACGGTAGAATAAGGGAAATCCTGCTGTTACTTTTCAATTTTTCTTGTCATCCTATAAAAATCTTGTTATACTATTGAAAAGTAGTAAATAGTGAAGTATAAGGAGATTGAAGCCTAAATGAAAAAAGGGAAAATTTCAACTATCATAGGACTCTTGTTTGCAAGTTCGTTTTTGATTCGGACTGTCATTATTCATCAAATGAGAGCTTCAAAGAAACAAGATAGTGAAAAGATTGCTGCCGTTCAAAAATTTATCAAATCTCAAGAAGAGGCAGAGTCAGAAAAACAAAAAAATACTTTTAAAAGTATTCTTGGAAATGGATCAGAAACTTCTGAACCCAGACCTAGCTACGACAAAACTATATTTGTGAATCAACAATACAATATTGGTGTTCGAGACGGAGCCTATTATCTACTGACACTCAGTAGCAACAAAGAACTCTTGCTAGAAGGGGTCGATGATGCCTATGCCCTAGCAGTTAGGAATGAAGATAAAAACAAACAAGAAGTTGCCATGGTTGTTCATAAAGATGGAGCTTGGCATATTATAAATGGTGAAGGGGAAGTCACAGCAACCCTTAACCGACAATATGTAACAGCTCATACCAAGCTTGTGATTAAGAATAATACTGTTGATTTTTGAATAACGTGAATGTCTCATGATTCTTTAGAAAAATAGATTACTAAAAATCTCCTAGAATTTTTTCTAGGAGGTTTTTATAACTATAAATCTTGGATGGAGATTTTATTTAATTCGTTTACAACTTGCAAAAATAGACATTCGGCTGATGTTTATAATATTAGGGTGAACCAAGCCCTTGAGATCAAAATTAGTGATGATGGCATCATAGTTCATCTCTTTTATTTCGTCGAGATTTAAGGAAGCCTTGTCCCAAGTTTCATATTGAATATTATTAGAAGTGTGGAACTGGTATAGAGAAATCAGGAAGTGAGGGTGAGCAAAGTCGTATTCGCTTAAAACTAAAACTCTAACCTTCTTTTTAGCTTCAAATAGCTGATCGATAATGCCTTCAGCGTGAGTGAAGAAAGTATATACTAGGTGTACAACGTTTCGAGATTTTTCCTTCTGACCAATGCTGGTCTTATATCTCATCATTTCTATCACTGTTGCTTCGTAGAATTTAGGGAAAATCTTTTTAATTTTGCTCAGGGTATAAGATTTATTACGGCTGATAATCGATTCGGAATTGATTTCTTTGCGTTCTAAAAGAGCAGTGTTATGCAAATTCCAGATAAGCGCATCTGTATTTGAGAATTGAACTCCGAATTTACGAGTGAGATTATCTAGTATATCCCGAGCGGCGTGGTAGGAATGGTCCACTTGTTCGCAGAGGGGACGGGCTGACAAAAAGTCATCGATTGTGAAGAAAAGAGAAAGCTCAGCAAATGGACTAAAAATCTGGTCAAGATTTTCACGTGTTAATTCAATTCCTATCTTTTGTGAGAAAGCTTGTAACTGGTGCTCAAACTTAGGCAACTGGTCATAGAGAGGGAACTTGCAAGAGCATTCAGTGGATAATTGAACGTAGTTTCCTGTATTGATTCGATGGATGTTAATAGCTGCTTGAGTTTTAATTTGGTAAAGATTTTGATATTTTGCAGGGAATTTTGCCAACTTAAGAAAGAAAGAAACAAAATTTTCCATATCTTCTTCCTGGACATGGGAAAAAGGCCAGTCTAAAAACCATAAGCTTCATGAAAGTATTGGGAGAAGAAGAAGCGGATATCCTTTTCATCTCCAATGATAGAAATCGGTGTAACTTTTAACTTGAAATTGTAATTTCCATTAAGGATCTTGTTAATTTCAGCAACTTTTTTCCGAAGTGCGGGAAGAGATACATCTAAAGATTCAGCAAGATGTTCATAAGTGAACGGAGCATCTAATAGGAAGAAAGCTTTTAAGACTTTAAAAAAATCAGAGGTCTGCAAAAAATATTGGTAGATTTTCTCAATACCAATATTTTGTACATTTACCATCATAATTCCAGCGGTAGAGTGTTTGATGCTAAAATCAGGAAGTATATCCCGTAATTCCTTGATGTCACTTTTTAATTATTCTGGGATTATTGCCAATGATTTTTAGATAAATCATCAAGATAGATCCAATCTGAGTTTTCAAATAAATACTCTAAAATCTTTAATTGTCTTTGTTCTTTTTGGTGAGTAATTCTCTCATGAATAGTAAACTCCTGCGATAAATTATTATCTACTTATAAAGAAATTGCAATTCCTTACAATTATATCACTAGAATATTAAAAAAACAATGAAATTTAATATAAATTTTTGTAAAATTGGCAAAATAAATAGCAATTTATAAAAATAAAGTATTTATAAGACGGAAAATCTCTAAACAATAAAGAAAAATAGATAAAATAATCCGCTTTCTTTTTAGTTTTTGATAATACATGTTTGTAAAAAAACATAGAGAATGATTTTTCTGTCCCTTGAATAAGAAATAACCCCTCAAGAGGTTATAGAGAAGAAGCCTCTTGGGGGTAATTGCATATAAGTATTATATTTAAAGCTTATTTTCGATACAAGCGATCATATTGATAGTAGGGGTCAAAGGTTACGTTGATTCCAAGTTTGCGAAGGACGTTTTTATCTTCATCTGTCAAGATAATGGTAGAGTGAGCTTCGCTTCCTTTGAGATTTCCTAATTCTTTCATGGCACGATCTGCATCTGGATTTTCCATGGCTGTAATGGCAAGAGCGATAAGAATTTCATTTGAATGCAGACGAGGGTTTCGACTGCCTAAGTGGTTGATTTTTAAGCCTTGAATTGGTTTGACCACTTCTGGTTCAATCAATTTAGTTTCCTTATCGATATTGGCCAATTTCTTGATAGCATTAATCAAGACAGCAGCGGTTGGCCCAAAGAGTTCGGAGTTTTTACCTGTAACAATCTCTCCTGATGGTAATTCAAGTGCCAGAGCTGAACCACCTGTTTCCTCTGCCTTTTGGCGAGCAACAACGGCAACTGTACGATCAGCTGGTGTAATTCCCAGGTCATTCATAAGAAGTTGAATCTTCTTAACTGCAGTTTCTCCGACCTTTTCAGCCTTGAAGTCAAGAACTGTCTGGTAGTGGCGACGGATAATTTCTTGTTTGGATGCTTCGATAGCCGCATTGTTATCAATGATAGCAAAACCAACCATATTAACACCCATGTCCGTTGGAGATGCATAAGGAGACTTCCCTAGGATACGTTCAAGCATGCGCTTAAGAACAGGGAAAATCTCGATATCCCGATTGTAGTTGACGGTAGTTTCTCCGTAAGTTTGGAGATGGAATGGGTCAATCATATTGACATCGTCAAGATCTGCAGTAGCAGCTTCATAGGCTAAGTTAACTGGATGATGGAGAGGGAGATTCCATACGGGGAAGGTTTCAAATTTAGCATAGCCAGACTTGATGCCGTTGAGTTGGTCGTGATACATGTTAGACATACAAGTTGCCAACTTACCTGAACCAGGTCCAGGAGCTGTCACGACAATCAAGTTACGACTAGTTTTGATATAGTCGTTTTTCCCCATACCTTCAGGTGAGATGATGTGATCCATATCTGTCGGATATCCCTTGATAGGGTAGTGGAGATAAGAGTCGATCCCATTTTTCTCTAATTGATTACGGAAGGTATCTGCAGCAGGTTGACCAGCGTATTGTGTGATAACGACAGAACCAACAAAGATACCAAGTTCATTGAATTTATCAATCAAACGAAGCACTTCTTGGTCGTAAGAAATACCCAAGTCACCACGAGCCTTTGAGTGCTCGATATTGCTAGCGTTAATGGCAATAACAACCTCGACTTGTTCTTTCAACTCTTGCAAGAGTTTGATTTTGTTATCTGGCTCATATCCAGGAAGGACGCGGGCAGCGTGGAAATCTTCCAACATCTTACCACCAAACTCTAGATAGAGCTTACCATCAAATTGATTGATACGCTCCAAAATATGGTCGCGTTGTAAGTTTAAATATTGTTCAGAACTAAAAAGCTTGTTTTTTTCATTTTTACCTCTGAACTCTATTATATAAAAAGAGAAGATAAGAAACTGAGGAGTGACGAAATAAGAAAAAAAGATTGGGTAAACGTTTGCATAAAACAAGAAAAAAAGTCTATTATGGAGTATAGAATATTATAAAAAGAGGTAGAGATATGAAAGAGAAATGGTGGCATAATGCAGTCGTTTATCAAGTCTATCCAAAAAGTTTCAAGGATAGTAATGGGGATGGAATCGGAGATTTAAAAGGGATTACCAGTAAACTAGACTATCTTGCTAAGCTTGGAATCACAGCTATATGGCTTTCGCCTGTCTATGATAGTCCCTATGGATGATAATGGTTACGATATTTCAAATTATCAAGATATTGCTGCTATATTTGGCACTATGGAAGACATGGATGAATTGATAGCTGAGGGGAAAAAGAGAGATATTCGAATCATCATGGATTTGGTGGTCAACCATACCTCAGACGAGCATGCTTGGTTTATTGAAGCGCGTGACAATCCCCAAAGTCCAGAGCGAGACTACTATATTTGGCGAGATAAACCCAATGATTTAACCTCTACTTTTAGTGGTTCGGCGTGGGAATATGATGAAAAGTCTGGTCAATACTACCTACATTTTTTCAGTAAGAAGCAGCCAGACCTCAACTGGGAAAACGAAGAGCTTCGTCATAAAATCTATCAAATGATTAATTTCTGGATTGACAAGGGTATCGGTGGATTCCGTTTGGATGTGATCGATATGATTGGCAAGATTCCAGATGAGAAGGTCGTTAGCAATGGTCCTATGCTCCATCCTTATCTCAAGGAGATGAATAAGGCAACCTTTGGTGACAAGGATTTGCTGACTGTTGGTGAAGCTTGGGGAGCAAATCCAGAAGAGGCTAAGCGTTATTCGAATCCAAAAGGTCAAGAGTTGTCTATGGTCTTCCAATTTGAACATATTTGTCTTCAGTATCAGGAAGGGCAACCTAAGTGGCACTACCAAAAAGATTTGGATGTCTCTAAGTTGAAGACCATTTTTAATAAGTGGCAAACTGAGCTCGGAGTAGAGGATGGTTGGAATTCCCTGTTTTGGAATAACCATGATCTTCCACGCATTGTTTCCATGTGGGGGGATGAGGAGAAATACCGTGAGAAATCAGCCAAAGCATTTGCGATTTTACTGCATTTAATGAGAGGAACTCCCTATATTTATCAAGGTGAAGAAATCGGTATGACTAACTTTCCGTTTGAAAGCTTGGAGCAAGTAGAAGACATTGAGTCAGTCAATTACGCCAAAGAAGCACTTGAACAGGGTGTGCCGTTAGAGCAAATTATGGATAGTATCCGAGTAGTGGGTAGAGATAATGCTCGTACTCCAATGCAGTGGGATAATACTGCTTATGCTGGATTTTCAAGTGCGAAACCTTGGCTATCTGTAAACCCAAATTATGACAGTATTAATGTTGAGTCTGCTCTAGATGACCCTAACTCAATCTTTTATACCTATCAAAAACTAGTCCAAATTCGCAGGGAAAACAGCTGGTTGATTCATGCGGATTTTGAATTACTAGAGACAGCTGAAAAGGTCTTTGCTTATATCCGCAAGGATGGTAAGCGTCGTTTCCTAGTAGTGGTTAACCTTTCTAGTCAGGAACAAGAATTTCACTTGGATGCAGTCCTTAAGTCAGTCTTAATCGCTAATACCGATGTTCGAGATAAACTCGAACAACTAACACTAGCTCCTTGGGATGCATTCTGTGTCGAATTAATTGATTAAATGAATAATCTCAAGTATCTTTAGGTGCTTGAGATTTTTTGTATCAAAGGAAAAACCCATAAAGAAGATTTGTTTGAATTTTCTAAAAAATTGCATGAAAACCCTTGCTTTTATAAAAAAATAGGGTATAATGGTGAAAATAACTATTTAAAGGAGAATACCAATGAAATCGAAAAAGTGGCTAGCAATAGCAGGGATTACGATGAGTGCAGCACTACTTTTAGCAGCTTGTGGGAAGGCTGAGAAAAAAGCAGAAGCTCCGACAACATTCTCGTATGTATACGCTATCGACCCTTCATCCTTGGACTATAGTATTACTAGTAAAAGTTCAACATCTGACGTTATCGCAAACGTTGTAGATGGTCTTTTGGAAAATGACAAGTACGGAAATTTGATTCCATCTCTAGCTGAGGATTGGTCAGTTTCACAGGACGGTTTGACATACACTTACAAACTTCGTAAGGGAGTTAAATGGTATACTTCTGAAGGTGAAGAGTATGCAGAAGTTAAGGCTCAGGATTTTGTAACTGGTTTGAAACATGCAGCTGACGGTAAATCGGATGGTTTAACTCTTATCCAAGATTCTATTAAAGGATTGGCAGAATATGTCAGTGGTGAGAGCAACGACTTCTCAACAGTAGGAATCAAGGCAGTTGACGATTATACTGTTCAATATACATTGAATCAACCTGAAAGCTTTTGGAATTCTAAGGTAACAACTGCACCAATGCTTCCTGTTAATGAAGAATTCCTCAATTCTCAAGGTAAAGATTACGGAACACCAACACCTTCATCTATCCTCTATAACGGTCCATATATCTTGAAGAATCTAACTTCAAAATCCGTTATTGAATACGAAAAGAATCCAAATTATTGGGATAAGGACAATGTCAAAATCGACAACATTAAGTTGACTTTCTATGATGGTTCTGATCAAGAGTCATTGATTCGTAGCTTTACAGCAGGCTCGTTCACAACAGCTCGTCTCTTCCCAACTTCTTCAAACTTCGAATCAACTAAACAAGAATACGGGGATAAGATTGTTTACAGCCCGCAAGAAGCGACCAGCTATTACCTTACATTTAACGTAAACCGTCAATCTTACAACAAGACAGCTAAGACTGACGATGCTCAAAAAACATCAACAAGAGAAGCTCTTCTTAACAAGAACTTCCGTCAAGCCATCAATTTCGCGCTTGACCGTCATTCTTATGCGGCTCAGTTGAATGGTGAAGAAGGGGCAGACAAGATTATCCGTAATAGCCTTGTGCCTTTTGACTATGTTCAGGTTGGTGAAAAGACCTTCGGTGAATTGGCTCAAGAGCAACTGGTTACATACGGAGACCAGTGGAAAGATGTAGCTTTGACAGATGGTAAAGACACTCTTTACAATCCTGAAAAAGCAAAAGCTGCCTTTGAAAAAGCCAAGTCAGAATTGCAAGCCAAGGGCGTAACCTTCCCAATCCATTTAGATATTCCAGTTGAACAGACAGATGTGATTGCTGTGCAACAGACAAACTCACTCAAACAATCTATCGAATCAGCGCTTGGTACTGAAAATGTCGTTATCGATGTGCTTCAAATGACAGATAATGAGAAAATGAGTATTACATCTCAAGCCAAGGTTCCTTCTCAAAAAGACTATGACTTGAATGGAACTGGTTGGGGACCAGACTATCAAGATCCAGCTACCTATCTAAATATCCTGGATGCTAAGAAGGGTTCTGCCCTTAAACACTTGGGTATCACAAAAGGAAAAGATCCAGAAGTCATGGCTCAAGTTGGACTTGATGAATACAAGAAACTCTTGGATGATGCAGCATCTGAAACAACAGACCTTAACAAACGCTATGAAAAATATGCTAAAGCACAAGCTTGGGTATCTGATAGCTCACTCCTCATTCCTGTTGCTTCTTCAGGTGGTTCTCCGACTGTGAGTCGTACAGTGCCATTTACAAAAGCCTACTCTCAAGTCGGAATTAAGGGTGATCCATTTGTATTCAAAGGTTTGGAATTGCAAAATGATATTGTAACCACTAAAGAATACGAAGAAGCCTTCAAGAAATGGCAAAAAGAGAAAATTGAAACAAATGCTAAATACCAAAAAGAGTTAGCGAACCACATTAAATAGCCTTCATAAAATATATCTTGACAAAGAATTCCTAATGCATTAGGAGTTCTTTGTTTTATATAAGAATAATTGCTTGTAATGTCAAAAATTATATAACTTTACTTTTTAGCCAAAATTTGATAAAATAACTACATGTTATAAAACCTAACATAAAAAGGAGAAGATGAATCATGAGACTTAAAAAACGCTTATTGGGAGCTGGTTTGACTCTTGCTACTACTGTATTGCTGGCAGCTTGTGGTCAGTCTGCATCGGACGATAAGACCTACTCATCGACATTTGGTGCTGATCCAACTACTTTTAACTATCTTTTGGATTATTCTGGTGACAATACCAATGTCATCACCAACTTGGTAGATGGTCTTTTGGAAAATGACAGCTATGGTAATCTGGTTCCTGCTCTTGCAGAGGATTGGAGTGTCTCAAAGGATGGTCTGACCTATACTTATAAACTTCGCCAAGATGCTAAGTGGTTCACTGCTGATGGGGAGGAATATGCGCCTATCAAAGCTCAGGACTTTGTGACTGGTATCAAATACGCTGCTGATAATAAGAGTCAAGCGCTAGATTTGATTCAAAACTCAATCAAAGGTTTGGATGATTATGTGACAGGGGCAAACTCAGACTTTTCAAATGTTGGTGTCAAAGCCATAGACGACTATACTGTCCAATACACCTTGACACGTCCAGAGAGTTTCTGGAATTCTAAGACAACTAATAGCATCTTGTTCCCGGTTAATGAAGAATTCTTGACCTCTAAAGACAAAGAATTTGGAGAATTAAAACCAGACAGTATCCTCTACAGTGGTCCTTATTTGTTAAAAGAATTTACATCTAAATCATCACTTGAGTATACGAAAAACCCTCATTACTATGATCAAGAAAAAGTGACGATTGAAAGAGTTAAGTTGGCTTATGTTGATGGTTCTGACCAAGATATGACGATTCGTAACTTTGAGAGTGGAGCCTACTCGTCTGCAGGTGTCTACCCAAATAGTTCAAATTTCGCTAAGACCAAAGAGAAATACAAGGACAATATCGTCTATAGCTTACAAGGTGCGACTTCTTTGGTACTATAACTTCAACGTAAATCGTCAAGCCTATAACCATACAGCTAAGACAAGCGATGAGCAGAAACAAGCTACAAAAACTGCGATTTTAAATAAAAATTTCCGTCAAGCTATTAACTTCGCCCTTGATCGTACAGCCTACTCAGCTCAATCTAATGGGGAAGAAGCTGCTAAAAATACTCTTCGTAACACACTTGTGCCACCTACTTTTGTACAAGTAGGAGATAAAACTTTTGGTGAGACAGTTGCCTCTAAGTTGGTGAATTACGGCACAGAATGGGCGAATATGAATCTTGAAGACACCCAAGATGGTTACTTCAACAAAGAAAAAGCGCAAGCTCAATTTGCAGAAGCTAAAAAAGAACTAGAGGCTCAAGGTGTGACCTTCCCGATTCATTTGGATTTGCCAGTGGATCAGGTCAACAAAACCTTGCTTCCTAAGCTTTATTCACTCAAACAATCTGTGGAATCCACTCTTGGAGAGGAAAATGTAGTCATTGATGTAGTTTTAGTTTCAACTGAAGACTATGCCAATGCGACTTTCCAAGCACCGACGCCAGCTGATCATGACTATGATTTGAACTTGGATGGATGGTCAGCAGACTACCAAGATCCATCAACTTACCTCAATCCTTTTAATGCAGAAGATGGTTTCTATCTTAAGATTTTGGGACTTGATCCAAGTAAGGATGCTGACAAGATTACAAGTCTTGGAATGGATCAATATACTCAGAAATTGAAAGTGGCGGATGCAGAAAGTTCAGATGTTGCAAAACGTTATGAAAATTATGCAGATGCACAAGCTTGGTTGATTGACAGTTCACTTCTTATTCCTGTGAATTCAGATGGTGGCGTAGCTTCAGTGACCCGCGTGACACCATTTACGCGAGCCTACTCACTTGTTGGAATCAAAGGGACTGGAAGCAACTACAAATACATGAGACTGCAGAAAGATGTGGTTACCATTGCCCAATTTGACGAAGCTAAAGCCAAATGGAAACAAGAACGCAAAAAAATTCAGTCGAAAAGAATCAAAAAGAGCTTGAAAATCACGTCAAATAAATATAAAAGAGTTTCTTGGAGAAGCTCTTTTTATTTGTGATAAAGGCGATAAAATATTTATTATAAATTAAAACGTTATCAAGTTATATGTTAATAGCCTTGAGGGCTAGTTTATGATATAATGAAGATAAAAAGTTATTTAGAGGTGAAACGTGAGTAAACGTTCAAAAAAATAAGTAAATCTGGTAAAGTTCAGCAGAGCTTCAACATTGGTTTCTTTGCAATCTATGTAGTTCTTGCTTGTTTTTTATTGTTTCTAGTATATCGTTATCATATTCTGGCTGTCAGTAACTTGAATATTATTCTGACAGCTGTTATTGTGCTTATTGCATTGGTGTTTTTAGTTTTAATCATAAAGAAAAAGGCTAAGATTTTCACCATGATAAGTCTTATCGTTTTAATTGCTTTGAGTTTAGCTTCTTTAGTTGGAGTCCAACAGTTTGTCAGCTTAGCAAATCAATTTAATGCTTCGTCTAATTATTCAAGTAATTCGATGAGTATAGCTGTGCTAGCGGATAGTGAGATTGACGACATTACTCAATTAACAAGCCTTGCAGCTCCGATGGCGACTGATAGCGAGAATATTCATAAACTAATGGATGATATCAAAGCCAGTCATAGTAAAGAACTGACTATAGATGAGGTTAGTTCCTATCTAGCAGCTTATAAGAGCTTGCTTGCGGGTGAAACTAAAGCAATTGTCCTGAATGGTGCTTTTGAAAATCTGATTGAGCAAGAAGATGCAGACTATGCTAAAAAGATTAAAAAGATCTATACTAAGGATCTAACAAAGACTGTTGAGGCTCCTAAGATAGCTACAAAAAATACCTTTAATGTTTATATCAGCGGGATTGACACCTATGGACCTGTAAGTTCTGTATCACGTTCAGATGTCAATATCATTATGACTGTCAATCAGGATACTAAGAAAATTTTATTGACGACAACACCTCGTGATGCCTATGTGCCGATTGCTGATGGTGGGAATAATCAAAAAGATAAACTGACACATGCTGGGATTTATGGTGTGGATGCTTCTATTCATACCTTGGAGAATCTCTATGACATTGAATTGAATTATTATGCTCGTCTCAATTTCACTTCTTTCTTGAAATTGATAGACCTTCTGGGCGGTGTAGATGTTTACAATGACCAAGAGTTCACATCACGTCATGGCAACTATCATTTCCCAGTTGGAAATGTTCATCTAGATTCTGAACAAGCTTTAGGTTTTGTTAGAGAGCGTTATTCATTAGCAGATGGCGATGGTGATCGCGGTCGTAATCATCAAAAAGTGATTGCTGCTATTATTCAAAAATTGACCTCTGCAGAAGCTTTGAAAAATTATGATGCTATCATTCAAGGTCTACAATCTTCAGTCCAAACCAATATGCCACCAGAAACTATGGTTGGGTTGGTAAATTCTCAACTAGCCAGTGGCGGTAAATATACTGTTACCTCTCAAGATCTAAAGGGAACTGGTCGTATGGATCTCCCTTCATACGCAATGCCAGATAGTGCCTTGTATATGTTAGAAGTGGATCAGAATAGTTTGGAAGCAAGTAAAACAGCTATTAAAGATATCATGGAAGGGAAATAAAATGATTGACATCCATTCACACATAGTTTTTGATGTCGATGATGGACCTAAAACTATAGAAGATAGTCGAGCATTGCTAGAAGAAGCTTATGCGCAAGGGGTTCGAACTATCGTTTCAACTTCTCATCGACGAAAGGGAATGTTTGAGACACCGGAAGATAAAATTGCTGCTAATTTTAAAATCGTTCAGGACTTGTCTAAGGAGATAGCTCATGACCTAACAATCTTATACGGTGCTGAAATCTATTTTACTAGCGACATCTTAGATAAATTAGAAAACCACATCATCCCTAAACTAAATGATACACGTTATGCCTTGATCGAATTTAGTATGAATACACCTTATCGTGAGATTCACAGCGCCTTGTCTAAGGTTCTCATGTTAGGGATAACGCCTGTAATTGCTCATATTGAACGCTACCACGCCTTGGAAAATGATGAAAAAAGAGTGAGAGAGCTTATTAATATGGGATGCTACACGCAAATTAATAGTTCAAGTATTCTAAAGCCAAAACTATTTGGTGATACCTATAAGTTCATGAAAAAACGAGCTCGCTATTTCTTAGATAGAGATCTAGTTCATATCGTGGCAAGCGACATGCATAATTTAGTTGATCGACGACCTTATATGAAGGAAGCCTACGAATTGGTTAGTAAAAAATATGGTCAAGAAAAAGCCCATGAGCTTTTTACAACCAATCCTGCAAAAGTGATTGAAAATCAAATATTATAGGAGTTATAATGAAAGACAAAGATAAAATCGAAATTGATGTAGTACAAATGGTAAAAGTATTGTGGAAACGTAAATTATATATAGCTCTGGCTGCTATTATTACAGGAGCAATTGCTTTTGCCTATAGTTCATTTGTAGTTAAGCCCGAATATACAAGTACTACACGTATCTATGTTGTTAATAGAAATCAAGCTGATAAACCTGGATTAACTAACCAAGACTTGCAGGCAGGTTCTTACTTGGTAAAAGATTACCGTGAAATTATCCTTTCTCAAGATGTACTAGAAAAAGTTGTAGCTGAACAAGGATTAAATTTTGATGCAAAAGCTCTTGCTAGAAAAGTTCAAGTAACAGTTCCGGCAGATACACGTATTGTGTCAATTTCTGTACGTGACAGTAAGCCTGAAGAAGCAAGTCGTATTGCAAATGCTCTTCGAGAAGTAGCTGCTGAAAAAATTATTTCTGTTACGAAAGTATCAGATGTAACAACCTTGGAAGAAGCTCGTCCTGCTTTATCACCATCTTCTCCAAACATTCGTCGTAACACAATTTTGGGTGTAGGTGCTGGAGCAAGTATCGTGATTCTTTTGGCCCTATTAGTTGAACTATTGGATGACCGAGTGAAACGTCCAGAGGATATTGAAGAAGTAATGCATCTTTCGCTTTTGGGAGTTATTCCAAATTTAGAGAAATTGAAGTAAGGGAGTAAACATGGCAAAGTTAGAATTATCAGAAAAACGCCAAGCGTTTGTTAAAAAAGCAGAAGAATACTACAACGCTCTACGTACAAATATTCAATTGAGTGGAGATAAGTTAAAGGTTATTGCAGTGTCTTCGGTTAGACCTGGAGAAGGAAAATCTACGACATCAACCAATATTGCCTGGGCTTTTGCGCGTGCTGGCTATAAAACACTCCTTATTGATGCAGATATTCGAAATTCTGTTATGTCTGGGGTCTTCATGTCTACTGAAAAAATCACTGGTTTGACAGACTACTTATCGGGTACAAAAGATCTATCACATGGTTTGTGTGAGACAAATGTGGAGAATTTATTTGTTATCCAGTCCGGGGCTATTTCACCTAACCCAACAGCTCTTCTTCAAAGTGAAAAATTTGAAGTTATGATAGAAACACTTCGCAAGTATTTTGACTATATCATTGTAGATACAGCTCCGATTGGAGTAGTTATTGATGCCGCGATTATTGCTCAAAAATGCGATGCCTCTATTTTAGTAACGGAGGCTTCTGCTACGAAACGTAGAGAAGTTCAAAAAGCAAAGACACAATTAGAGCAAACAGGCGTACCCTTCTTGGGAGTTATTTTGAATAAATTCAATATCCATCTTGAAAAGTATGGTACTTATGGTACATATGGTGGATATGGGAATTACGGTGCCTACGGTAAAAAATAAGTTTAGGGAGGAAATATGGAAGGAAGGGGTTTCTATAACGTAACTCTAGCGTTTTTGCAGAGTATACTCGTTAGTGTATTAGCTTATATACTGATTTCTGTTACAGAAACAGAGATTGTTGCAAAAACTGTGTTTGTCCTTTATTTTCTTCACTTTGCAGCCTTCTATATTAGTGGCTATGGTAAGGATTTTTTCAAGCGAAGTCAGTCGGTTGAATTGATAGAGACGATAAAATACATCATCTTTTTTGCCTTGTTAATTAGTTTCTCTAGTTTTTTCCTTAAAGATCAATTTGTTATTTCTAGAAGAGGATGATCTATTTCCTTTCTTTATACGGGATGTTAAATTATATTCTTAGTTTTGTTATTAAAAAAAATATTGGGTTCAATTTAATCATAATTTAAAAAGGGAGCCGAAAGATTCTTTTGATAACAGCGACATCTCGTATTGAAAAGGTGATAGAGCGGCTTCTAACAGCCAATGATGTCTCTGGTAAATTAGTAGCTGTAAGTGTGTTAGATAATCCAGATTTTAAACATGATAAGGTTACTGTTGTTCCACCCAAAAATCTTATCAATTATGCAACTCATGAGGTAGTTGATGAAGTCTTTGTAAATCTACCTAGTGAGGATTATGATATTGGTAGCATTATCTCTCAATTTGAAACGATGGGAATTGATGTTACTGTTAATCTAAATGCCTTTGATAAGAATTTAGGTAGAAATAAACAAATCCATGAGATGGCTGGATTGAATGTAGTAACTTTTTCTACAAATCTCTACAAACCAAGCCACATAGTTGCCAAACGAATGATTGATATTTTAGGAGCAATTGTTGGACTGATCATTTGTGGACTAGTAAGTATAGTCCTTGTTCCAATGATTCGAAAAGATGGTGGACCAGCAATTTTTTTCTCAAACCCGAATAGGAAAAAAATGGTCGTCATTTCACTTTTTATAAATTCCGTTCCATGAGGGTAGATGCAGAAGAAATCAAACAGCTATTGATGGATCAGAATACCATGCAAGGTGGTATGTTTAAAAATGGATAATGATCCTCGAGTTACAGAAATTGGTCGTTTTATACGTAAAACTAGTATTGACGAATTGCCCCAGTTTTTGGAATGTACTTATTGGTGACATGAGCCTAGTTGGAACTCGCCCTCCAACTGTGGACGAATATGAAAAGTACACGCCTGAACAGAAACGTCGATTGAGTTTTTAAACCAGGTATTACTGGGCTATGGCAAATTAGTGGTCGAAGTGGAATTACCAACTTTGACGATGTTGTCAAACTAGATGTAGCTTATATCGATGATTGGACAATTTGGAAAGATTTCGAAATTTTTATTAAAAAAACAATAAAAAGTAGTGCTGATGAGAGATGGAGCAAAAATAATTCTATAGACTTTAAACTACTAGGAGAGAAATGAAACAGTCAGTTTATATCATTGGTTCAAAAAGGAATTCCTGCAAATTATGGAGGATTCGAAACCTTTGTTGAAAAAAATTAACAGAATATCAAAAAGACAGCAATATACAATATTATGTCGCTTGTATGTGGGAAAATTCAGCTAAGTCAGGGATTACAGCTGATCAATTTGAACACAATGGGGCGGTTTGTTTTAATATTGATGTACCAAATATTGGACCTGCTCGGGCAATTGCCTATGATATTGCTGCAGTTAATAAAGCTATCGAATTAGCCAAATTTAATAAGGATGAGGCTCCAATTTTTTACATTCTAGCTTGCCGTATAGGTCCCTTTATTTCAGGAATTAAAAAGAAAATAGAAGCTATCGGTGGAACCCTTATGGTCAATCCGGATGGGCATGAGTGGTTGCGTGCGAAGTGGAGTATTCCAGTCCGCAAATATTGGAGGTTCTCTGAGCAACTCATGGTCAAACATGCTGATCTTTTGATTTGTGATAGCAAGAATATTGAAGCCTATATTCAAAAAGATTATGCTAAGTATCAGCCTCGCACTACCTATATAGCCTATGGGACAGATACAAGTAAGTCTGTCTTGAATGAAGATGATGAGAAAGTTCGGACTTGGTTTGCAGATAAGCGAGTCTCCGAAGGAAACTACTATCTTGTCGTGGGACGTTTTGTACCGGAAAACAACTATGAGGCCATGATTCGTGGATTCATGCAATCGAGTTCTAAAAAAGACTTTGTTCTTATTACTAATGTAGAACAAAACAAATTCTATGAACAGTTGCGTAAAGATACAGGATTTGATCAAGATCCTCGAGTGAAGTTTGTAGGAACTGTCTATGATCAGGAATTGCTCAAATATATTCGTGAGAATGCCTTTGCCTATTTCCATGGTCATGAGGTAGGAGGAACCAACCCATCACTTCTAGAGGCACTCGAATCTACTAAGCTAAACCTCTTATTGGATGTTGGTTTTAACCGTGAAGTGGGTGAAGATGGAGCACTTTATTGGAAGAAAGATCAATTGGCCTATGTCATTGATCAGGCTGAACAATTGGACGATCAAGTAATCGAAGAGCTTAATCAAAAATCAAGTAGACGGATTGCGGAAGCCTTTACTTGGGAAAAGATTGTCACAGACTACGAGAAAGTATTTAAAGGTTAGAAATGCAGAAAATATTATATCTCCATGCTGGTGCAGAAATGTATGGTGCTGACAAGGTTTTGCTGGAACTCATTAAAGGATTGGATAAAGATGCTTTTGAAGCACACGTTATTTTACCCAACGACGGTGTTTTAATGGATGCTTTAGAAGATATTGGTGCTAAGGTTAAAGTCATTGATTACCCAATCTTACGCCGTAAATATTTTAATCCAAAAGGGGTTCTTGAGTACTTCAACTCTTATAACCGTTACTCCAAACAAATTGCTCAGTATGCTAAGGAGAATGCCATTACCCTTGTTCACAACAACACCACAGCGGTTCTTGAAGGAATTTACCTCAAGCGGAAGTTGAAACTTCCATTGATTTGGCATGTCCATGAGATTATTGTCAAACCAAAAGCAATTTCTGATTTCATCAACTTTTTAATGGGGCGCTATGCGGATACGATTGTGACAGTTTCAAATGCTGTAGCTAATCATGTCAAGCAGTCTCGTTTTGTCAAAAATGACAAAGTTCAAGTCATCTATAATGGTGTTGACAATGCCGTCTATCAGGTGATGGATGCTAGCGCGGTCCGTGACCAGTTTGGTATCGCACAGGATGCCTTGGTTATTGGAATGGTTGGTCGAGTGAATGCCTGGAAAGGACAAAGGGACTTCCTGGAAGCTGTTACTCCAATCTTACAAGCCAATCCCAAATCAGTAGCCTTTTTAGCAGGTAGTGCATTTGAAGGGGAAGAGTGGCGCGTGGATGAGTTGGAAAAAGCTATTTCAGACTCACCAGTAGTTGGACAAATCAAACGAATTGGCTATTATAGCAAGACGACAGAACTCTATAATATGTTTGATATCTTTGTCTTGCCAAGTACAAATCCAGATCCACTACCAACAGTGGTCCTAGAAGCCATGGCTTGTGGCAAACCAGTCGTGGGCTACCGTCATGGAGGTGTCTGTGAGATGGTCAAGGAAGGCGAAAACGGTCTTCTTGCTACACCGAATCAGCCTGGAGAATTGTCTAAGGCTATTCAAAAATTAGTTGACAATACTGAGAAGAGAAAACAATTTGGTGAAGCATCTGTCAAACGCCAAAAAGAGTTATTTTCGTTGGAGAGTTATATCAAGAATTTCTCAGATTTGTATAAGATATAGAAAATTAAGATTATGAATAAAATAGATTTTGTTGTTATTTGGGTAGACGGTGGGGATCCTGTTTGGCAAGCTAAAAAGGCTGAATACTCTAAGTCAATAGATACTTCAAAAAAAAGTATGAATTCGGTCAAGGCTTATCGTGATTGGGGAACCTTTAAATACTGGTTTAGAGGGGTAGAAAAGTTTGCTCCTTGGGTCAATCAGGTCTATCTCGTTACTGACCAACAAAAACCCTCTTGGTTAAATATTACTAGCGAAAAATTGGTTTTAGTCGATCATTCAGATATCATCCGTAAGGAATATCTACCTGTTTTTTCTGCGAATCCTATAGAGAGCAATATCCATCGAATTCCTGGACTCTCTGAACATTTCGTGTTTTTTAATGATGATGTTTATCTAACAGCTCCAGTTGAACCAACGGATTTCTTCTCAGAAGACGGCTTACCAAAGTATAATACAGCCTTATCACCGATTGTCCCAGAACGTTACGGTACGGGGCATTTCCAAGTGAACGATATGGAAATTGTAACCAGTTATTTTAGTAGGGACGAGATTCTTAAAAATGGCAAATTTTTATCTTTCAAGCAAGGCTTAAAAAATATCGTTAAGACCCTACTCTATAGAAATAGTAAATTTATCTGTGGTTTTTGGGAAAATCATTTGACTCATCCCCTCTTAAAGTCGACCATGGAGTTGGTATGGGAGAAAGAAACTGCCATCTTGGAGAAAACATCGGCTAGTCGGTTTAGAAATCCATCTGATACAAACGTTTGGCTTTTTAAATACTGGCAGATTGCAAGTGGAGAATATGAAGTCGCTGATCCTAACTTGGGAGGTTTGTTCTCTCTAGATAATGCGGATTCTGATTTTTGGAAACTATTGAATTCTGGAAAATATAAAATTATGTGCATCAATGATGGTTTCAATGTTCAGGACGAAGAGAAAGTAATGGTGGACTTTATAAAAGCTATGAATCAACTTTTCCCAGAAAAAAGTTCATTTGAGATTTAAATATCTAACTGAGTAAGAGAAAGAAAAGAAAATATGATTTCGGTAATTGTACCCATTTACAATGTGGAGGCCTATCTTCGCTATGCTATGGAAAGCTTGGTCAATCAAACCTATAAAGATTTTGAAGTTATCTTAGTTGATGATGGTTCCACGGATGATTCTGGGAAACTATGCGATCAATATGCAAGTGAGTATGACTGGGTATCGGCATATCATAAAGAAAATGGTGGCCTGTCTGATGCTAGAAACTATGGTGTAGCTAGAGCTAAAGGAGAGTGGATCATTTTCCTAGATCCAGATGATTATTTTGAACCTTGTGCCCTTGGACTTTTGATGGAACTTCAGAAACGTTCAGGTGCACGTATTGTTGCAGGGAAAGGCAAGGACACTTACGATCATGAATCTTATCAAAATTACCAATTAAATGAAGAAACGCTATCGAAAGCCACACTTCTTTCTTCAGAAGAAACCTTGATAGAGATGCTCTATGGTAAAATTGCTACGGTCTCTGCCTGGGCTAAACTCTTTCCTAAAGATATCGTAGAAAAATACCCTTATCCAAAAGGGAAAATCTATGAGGATTTATATGTGATCAGTGACTACTTAAAAGAAGTTGAGTCTGTTTGCATTATTGATTTAGGTATCTACCATTATTATCGTAGACCGAATAGTATTACTCTATCAAACTTTAACAGTAAGCACTACGATTTCTATCATTCTATGAATCATTTGGAGGATGTTGTCAAGAAGGACTATTCAGATAATATAAACCTTGACGATGCTGTCATCGCTCGTTTATTCATTGGTAGTCTTCACATTTTCATTTTAATAACTGATTCTTCTAAAGAGGAAATAACTAGAATTCAAAGAAAAATTCGTCCATACCTAGGTAGAGTTATGAAAAATAAGCGGATTAGCCTGAAAAACAAGGCAATTTACATGATGTTATCTTTGACTCCGGGTTTGTATTATCGTTTTAAAAAATTAAAAAAGTCTCAGTAAAATATGAGATGCTTGAGATTAGAAAAGGAAAAAAATATCAAAGATAGAACGCGATAAACTGTTAGTGGCAGTGGTTCTAATATTAGTTGTATCTACGGACATGCTTAACACTTCGATGTTAGCATCTCTCTTGCCTCGTATCCCTAATGTTATTCCCCTTTTTAGGAGTTCGTTTTTCTTTATTTTTAAAGAGTACTCTTTGACTTTTCTCATCTTTGCGCCTCTCTTGTTTCTGGTAGGATGTATGATTTACTTTAAGACTGGAAACCTGAATGCTTCGATGTTTATTTTTCTAATTATTGTTCTTTACAAGGTCGAATATGAGAGTGTTCTTAAATTATATGCAGGATTAGGTTTATTCTTTGTTCTGTTGATTGTTTTTTTCTTTCTGCTATTGATATTATTCCTAATTTACAATTTGTTCAATACAGATCTACTGGTATCGTGGTTCGGAATTCTTTTTGGTTTTTATTTATCCTACAGACTTTGCCTCTCATTGTTTTTATATCTATATGGTTATTTCCTATCTTTATAGAAACAAGTTTATCTTTCAAAGAACTTTTTCGGGTTTAGCCATAGCAGGATTTGTTACTCATTTTTGTGATGCACGTTCTATACTAGCAGCAACAGGAATTTTTTTCTATACTTTTATTATCGTAAACACATCAAATTGTTTTTTTGAAACCTATGAATTGGGAGAAGATGTTCGTTTCAATCGAACTGTATACGAATGTCTCAATAAAATCGTATTCTCACAAACTTGTTAATATGTCTATATTTCGGGCAGGGGGCTCTTCTGCTATGGGATAGTATAATCCTAATCGAATGAAATATCAACTGGAAAAATTAGAGAAAGTTAACCAGCTGATGTCAATATGGGGCATTCATGATGAACAATTTGTTGATCAAATAAATCTCTTATTCTAATGAGTAATATTCAAAAATATTTTCGGTTCAAAAACATCTCTTCTTTTTGAAACGGCAATATTTTTGAAAGAATTGTGTAAACAAAGAGATGGTTATTTTTGACAAAAATACTCCTTTTATCAATCTTTTTCGTTAGATTCTTACTTAATTATAGAATGCATCGTACGGTGATTTTTTTCTAAAAAAATACAGATTTTTAATCAAAAAGGGTAAGTTCAATTCTTTGATATTTGATAAAAGAGAGTTGTAAAGTTTTAAATATTTTTAATTAAATGATTGAAAGGGTTGGATGACTATTGTGATGAACAATCGTACTATATCAGAAAAAAATTTATTTAATCACCTTATTTATATGGGTTGTTGTCACGTCATTAGTCACAACTACTTATTTTTATTAGATTAGAGGGCTCCTTATCATTGTATAGGATCGTCCTTTATTTCACAATTGCTATGATTCTGATAAAAGAGTTGGTGAATCTTCCAAGAAGCTTGTATCACTTTAGATTTCATTGGGAACAACTGTTAATAGCAGTATTGTTCATTATTTCTATGTTTATAGTTGCAAAAAATCGAGAGGGGTTACTTGATTTAAATGTTCTTTTACTTGTTTTTTCTGCTAGAGATATAGATTTCAGAAAGTTATTAGGAACTTTCTCTTTTGCCACATTTCTAGTCCTTGTTTTGACGATTTTTGCTAGCAACATGGGCGTGATTTCGAATATGATCATGCGTGCAGATAGCGGATATCGTTTTAGTCTAGGGTTTAATTATGTTTCGTTTGCTTCACAAAGATTATTTTTTGCATTGTGTAGTTATCTAATGTTTCGAGGGGAAAAATTTCTTACATGGAATTACTGGTCTTACTGTCGGCTACGATTTATATGTACCAACAAACTTCGACAACCAGTCCATTTTTATTTAAGTATTTTAATACTTACATATGCGTTGTTTAGTCTGAAAAATCATAAAAAAAGACTTTATTATTGGACACTTCTGGATGAAAACAATAGCAAAAATATGGTTTTATTTTTGGCTTTAATCATTACCTTATATTTCTGTTTTTTTATTCATCTGGGAATTTATTCCATTTTTGTAGACCAATTTACACATAATCGGCTACGGTTAAGTGTAGAGGGTTTCCGCAATTTTGGAGTATCTTGGTTAGGACAACATATTAAATTCACACTCTTAGATATTTTCGGGAATTTTACTAGTAATTATAATTTCATAGATAGCTCGTTTGTGCAGTTGTTGGTTATTGATGGCTTAATCGTCAGTGCCTTCATGTTGTTGACTCTTACTAAAGTTATGAAATATTTCGTAACCATTCGAAAAGATATCGTACTTGCCTGTTTAGGAGTAATGATTATCCATGGCATGTTTGACCCTCAAATGTTAGTTCTTCGATATTCTCCATTGATCTTATTTATCAGTCGTTTATTTATCATGAATTCAGATAATGAAATTGAATAAAGAAGATTAAATGATAAATTAACAGGAAGGCAAAATTTTCTATATTTATGAAAGTGCTTAAAAACTACCTCTACAATCTATCCTACCAACTCTTGGTCATCGTCCTACCAGTCATTACAACCCCCTACATCACTCGGGTCTTCTCGTCGGATGCTTTGGGAACTTATGGCTACTATAATTCCATTGTGACTTATTTTATCTTGCTAGCAACGCTGGGTGTGGCCAACTATGGGACCAAGGAAATTTCGGGGAACCGTAAGGAAGTAGCTAAGACCTTCTGGGGGATCTATAGTTTGCAGCTAATGGCTACTTACTTAGCAATTAGTCTCTATATCATATTATGCCTCTTGGTTCCTTCCATGAACGATCCAATTGCTTATATTTTAGGCTTTAGTTTGTTATCTCGTGGTTTAGATATTTCTTGGCTCTTTCAAGGACTTGAAGACTTCAAAAAGATTACCGCTCGAAACACCATGGTCAAACTTCTAGGGGTTGTTTCAATCTTTCTTTTTGTAAAGAAACCATCTGATTTATATTTGTATATAACTCTTATAGTTGTCTATGATTTATTAGGTCAACTGAGTATGTGGCTTCCTGCTCGTGAACACATTCGCAAACCTCATCTGGATTTGGTCTATGCCAAGCAACATATCAAACCGGTAGTCCTCTTGTTTTTACCTCAAATAGCAATTTCACTTTATATCACGCTAGATCGTACTATGCTAGGAGCATTGTCTTCTACTAAGGATGTAGGGATTTACGATCAAGCTCTTAAACTGATAAATATTTTGTTGACTTTGGTAACTTCACTGGGAAGTGTCATGCTTCCACGAGTTTCTAATCTTCTTTCATCTGGAAATCAAAAAGCAGTTAACAAATTACATGAAATGTCTTTCTTGGTTTATAACCTTGTTATTTTTCCAATGATTGCAGGAATTTTGATTGTCAACAACGACTTTGTTCAATTTTTCTTGGGTCAAGATTTCCAAGATGCTCGTTATGCGATTGCCATCATGGTCTTTCGGATGTTTTTTATCGGCTGGACTAATATTATGGGAATCCAGATTTTGATACCTCATAATCGAAATCGTGAATTCATGTTATCAACAACCATTCCAGCTATTTTTAGTGTAGGCTTGAATCTCATCTTGATACCGCCTTTAGGCTATATTGGCGCTTCAATCGTTTCTGTTGTAACAGAAGGTTTAGTCTGGCTTATCCAACTATACTTTACACGTGACTATCTAAAAGAAGTCAATATTCTTACATCCATGCTAAAAATACTCCTAGCAGCATTCCTGATGTATGGTGTTTTGTATTTTATAAAAACTTTTATCAACTTCTCATCTGTTGTAAATGTATTGATATGTTCTGTACTTGGCTTCCTAGTCTACGGAGGCTTGGTTTTAATCTTAAGAATCATGGATTTTCAAGAACTAAAAAGTATCATAAAAAAATAAGGAGAGATTATGTACGATTATCTTATCGTCGGAGCTGGTTTGACTGGTGCAATCTTTGCACACGAAGCTACAAAACGTGGTAAAAAAGTAAAAGTGATTGACAAGCGCGATCACGTCGGTGGAAATATCTACTGTGAGAATGTGGAAGGTATCAACGTCCACAAGTATGGTGCTCACATTTTCCATACTTCAAACAAAAAAGTTTGGGACTATGTTAATCAGTTTGCTGAATTTAATAACTATATCAACTCACCGGTGGCTAACTACAAGGGGAGCCTCTACAATCTTCCCTTCAACATGAACACCTTCTACGCTATGTGGGGAACCAAGACTCCTCAAGAAGTGAAGGACAAGATTGCCGAGCAAACGGCTGACATGAAAGATGTTGAGCCTGAAAACTTGGAAGAACAAGCCATCAAGTTGATTGGTCCAGATATCTATGAAAAGTTGATCAAGGGCTATACAGAAAAACAATGGGGACGTTCTGCCACAGACTTGCCTCCTTTCATTATCAAACGTCTTCCAGTTCGATTGACCTTTGATAATAACTACTTTGACGACCGTTACCAAGGGATTCCAATCGGTGGTTATAATGTTATCATTGAAAATATGCTGGGGAACGTAGAAGTTGAGTTAGGTGTTGACTTCTTTGCTAATCGTGAAGAGTTAGAAGCATCAGCTAAAAAAGTTGTCTTCACAGGGATGGTTGACCAGTACTTTGACTACAAACATGGTGAATTGGAATACCGTAGCCTGCGTTTCGAACACGAAGTCTTGGATGAAGAAAATTACCAAGGGAATGCCGTGGTTAATTACACAGAACGTGAGATTCCATACACTCGTATCATTGAGCACAAGCACTTCGAGTATGGTACCCAACTGAAGACGGTCATCACGCGCGAATACCCAGCTGATTGGAAACGAGGAGATGAACCATACTACCCAATCAATGATGAAAAGAACAACGCTATGTTTGCTAAGTACCAAGCAGAAGCAGATAAAAATGACAAAGTTATCTTCTGTGGACGCCTAGCTGACTATAAATATTATGATATGCATGTGGTCATTGAACGTGCTTTGAATGTGGTCGAAAAAGAACTTGGAAGCATATAGAGATATGTCTAGTGAAGGGGAGAAAAGTGAGATATTATCTGAAAGATTCATTTCTGCATAACCAACATGAAAAGAATGCAGGAAGTAAGGCGCGAAATGACGTGGAAGCCATTCTAATTTCAGAAGGGTATAAGGGATTAGAGATTAAGGTTGACAACTGGTATCAGATGAATTTCTTTAAGGCCCAACAACACAAATATAGTGCAACTAAATCTGTGTTTGATCAACTAGGTTCAGGGGATGAATTGGTCATTCAGTTTCCAATTATCCATCATACATTTTTGATTGCACAGCTCATCAAGCAGGCACAAAAAAGGGGAGCGAAATTCTATCTCTTGATTCACGATATTGAAACCTTGCGCCATGCAGCAGGCTCTGAAGTGAAATTGAGACATAAATTGAGAAACTATTTCCAAGAGAAGAAAGCTATGATGTCTGTGGATGGGATTATTGTTCATAATGACATCATGAAGGGCGTTTTAGCTAATCAAGGATTTCCAGTTGATAAAATGGTTAGTTTAGAGATTTTTGATTATTTGATTCCAAATTTTCAAGAAAAGTCTCTTCCTCAAAAAGAACAAGCAATCATCGTTGCTGGGAATTTAAACCCAACAAAATCAGGCTATCTGTATAGTTTGCCAGAGAGTCCTGCCTATAATCTCTATGGAGTTGGGTATGATGAAAGCCGTGCTTTGAATAACATCACTTACTTTGGTGCCTTTATGCCTGATGATCTACCGGTAGCTCTAGAAGGTAGTTTTGGCTTAGTGTGGGATGGGGATAGTTCGGAAACATGTCAGGGTACTTACGGCAACTATCTGCGTTTTAACAATTCTCATAAAGCTTCTCTTTACTTGGCATCGGGCTTTCCTCTCGTGGTTTGGAAGGAATCCGCCCTTGCTCATTTTGTATTGGATAAACAGTGTGGTATAGTAGTTGATTCTCTACACGACCTCCAAAAGGTATTAGACGAGTTGACGCTACAAGATTATAATGAACTTTTAGACAATGCTAGACACGTTGGGATTGCTCTTCGAGAAGGGGCTTATCTTAAAGCTGCTTTAATGAAATTAAAATGACTTTATAAAACTGATTTGTAACTGTTATTTGTAGAGTGTTGTAAGAGTAGCAGTCGGTTTTTCGTATTTTTATATTTTTAAAAAGTATAGAGTTTTTTTGATAAAGACATTATAGTTATCATTTTATTAATAGTAATTTACTGTACTTTACAAAAAAATTAATAATAAAATAAAAAAATTCGTTAGATTCCTTCTTAAGCTATCAACTTGAAAGTGAAAAAGGATAAAAGAGAAAGGTTGCCTAAAATGAAAGGTATTATTTTAGCAGGTGGTTCGGGAACACGTTTATATCCCCTTACTCGCGTTGCATCAAAACAACTGATGCCGATTTATGATAAACCTATGATTTACTACCCGCTTTCAACTCTGATGTTAGCTGGAATAAAGGATATTTTAATTATTTCTACTCCTCAAGATTTGCCTCGATTTAAAGAATTACTTCAAGACGGATCTGAGTTTGGTATTAAATTATCTTATGCGGAGCAACCGAGTCCAGATGGTTTGGCGCAAGCATTTATCATTGGAGAAGGATTTATTGGAACTGATAGTGTTGCTTTAATCTTAGGAGATAATATATATCATGGACCAGGTCTTTCAAAAATGCTTCAAAAAGCAGCAAGTAAGGAGTCAGGCGCGACTGTTTTTGGATACCATGTAAAGGACCCTGAACGCTTTGGTGTTGTGGAGTTTGACAAGGACATGAACGCTATTTCTATTGAAGAAAAGCCTGAACACCCCCGCTCAAACTATGCAGTTACAGGCCTCTATTTCTACGATAATGATGTAGTAGAAATTGCTAAAAGTATCAAACCAAGCTCTCGTGGCGAATTGGAGATTACAGACGTTAATAAGGCTTATCTAGAACGTGGAGATTTGTCAGTTGAGGTTATGGGGCGTGGTTTGCTTGGTTAGATACAGGAACTCACGAGAGTTTGCTAGAAGCTTCGCAGTACATTGAAACTGTTCAACGTATACAAAATGTTCAGGTTGCAAATTTAGAAGAAATTGCCTATCGTATGGGCTATATCAGTCGAGAAGATGTGTTAGAGTTGGCTCAACCGCTTAAGAAAAATGAATACGGGCAGTATCTGCTCCGTTTGATAGGAGAGGGATAGATGACAGATAATTTTTTCGACAAGACTCTTACAGTACACAATATTGAAGAGATTCCAGGCCTGTTAGAGTTTGACATTCCAGTTCATGGTGATAATCGTGGTTGGTTTAAAGAAAATTTTCAAAAAGAAAAAATGCTGCCACTTGGATTTCCTGAGTCTTTCTTTGCAGAAGGAAAATTGCAAAACAACGTATCTTTCTCACGCAAAAATGTTCTCCGTGGTTTACATGCAGAACCCTGGGATAAGTATATCTCTGTAGCAGATGGGGGGGAAGTTCTAGGTTCTTGGGTCGATTTACGTGAGGGAGAAACGTTCGGAAATACCTATCAAACAGTAATAGATGCGAGCAAAGGAATTTTTGTTCCGAGAGGGGTGGCTAATGGCTTCCAAGTATTATCAGATACAGTTTCTTATAGTTATTTAGTCAATGACTACTGGGCTTTAGAACTCAAACATAAATATGCCTTTGTAAACTACGCTGATCCAAGTCTTGGCATCAAATGGGAAAATCTTGCAGAAGCAGAGGTTTCAGAAGCAGATAAAAATCATCCATTACTTAAGGACGTAAAACCTTTGAGAAAAGAGGATTTGTAAAAGGGAAAGAAAATGACTGAATACAAAAAAATTATCGTGACAGGTGGAGCTGGTTTTATCGGTTCTAACTTTGTCCACTATGTTTACAATAATTTTCCGGATATTCACGTGACAGTATTGGATAAGTTGACTTATGCTGGAAATCGCGCTAATATTGAGGAAATTTTAGGTGATCGTGTTGAGTTAGTTGTAGGTGATATTGCTGATGCTGAGTTAGTAGACAAGTTGGCAGCTCAAGCAGATGCTATCATTCATTATGCGGCGGAGAGTCACAATGATAATTCACTAAATGATCCATCACCATTCATCCATACTAACTTCATTGGAACCTATACTCTTTTGGAGGCGGCTCGCAAATATGATATTCGCTTCCATCATGTGTCTACAGACGAAGTTTATGGTGATCTTCCTTTGCGCGAAGATTTACCAGGCCATGGTGAAGGTCCGGGTGAGAAATTTACTGCTGAAACCAAATACAATCCTAGCTCTCCTTATTCTTCTACTAAGGCAGCTTCAGATTTGATTGTGAAAGCTTGGGTAAGATCATTTGGTGTCAAGGCAACGATTTCTAACTGTTCAAATAACTACGGACCCTATCAACACATCGAAAAATTCATCCCCCGTCAGATTACAAACATTTTGAGTGGAATTAAGCCAAAGCTTTATGGAGAAGGTAAGAACGTTCGTGACTGGATTCACACCAATGACCACTCTTCAGGTGTTTGGACAATCTTAACAAAAGGTCAGATTGGTGATACCTACTTGATTGGTGCAGATGGTGAGAAAAACAACAAGGAAGTTTTGGAACTTATCCTTAAGGAAATGGGCCAACCTGCGGACGCTTATGATCATGTGACTGATCGTCCAGGACACGACCTCCGCTATGCGATTGATGCAAGCAAGTTACGTAATGAGTTGGGTTGGAAGCCAGAGTTCACAAACTTCGAGCAAGGTCTAAAAGAAACCATCAAATGGTACAGAGAAAACCAAGAGTGGTGGCAAGAAGAAAAAGAAGCTGTTGAAGCCAACTATGCTAAAACACAAGAGATTCTTGAAAAATAAAAAGCAGAACTTTCTGCTTTTTATTACTATACTGAAGAATTGTTAATCAGGTGAAAGGAAAAAAAGATGATTTTTAATTACAGGGGCAAATGGCCAATTAGGAACGGAACTTCGTCATTTGTTGGATGAGCGTAATGAAGAGTATATGGCGGTTGATGTGGCCGAAATGGACATTACCAATGCAGAGATGGTTGAGAAGGTTTTTGCTCAAGTAAAACCAAGTTTAGTATACCACTGTGCGGCCTACACAGCAGTTGATGCGGCAGAGGATGAAGGGAAAGAATTAGACTTTGCCATCAATGTCACAGGGACAGAAAATGTTGCTAAAGCATCCGAAAAATATGGTGCAACTCTGGTCTACATCTCTACCGATTATGTATTTGATGGTAAGAAGCCAGTCGGACAAGAGTGGGAAGTTGATGATCGACCAGACCCTCAAACTGAATATGGTCGTACTAAGCGTATGGGAGAGGAACTAGTAGAAAAACATGTTTCAAACTTTTATATTATTCGTACTGCTTGGGTTTTTGGGAATTACGGTAAAAACTTCGTCTTCACGATGAAAAATTTAGCTGAAACTCACAAGACTTTGACGGTTGTTAATGACCAACATGGTCGTCCAACCTGGACGCGTACCTTGGCTGAATTCATGACCTACCTAGTTGAAAATGACAAGGAATTTGGTTATTATCATTTATCAAATGATTCGAAAGAAGATACAACTTGGTATGACTTTGCAGTTGAAATATTGAAAGATACAGATGTTGAAGTCAAGCCTGTTGACTCAAGTCAATTTCCTGCCAAAGCAAAACGTCCACTAAACTCAACGATGAGTCTTGCTAAAGCCAAAGCTACTGGATTTGTCATTCCAACTTGGCAAGAAGCTTTGAAAGAATTTTTATAAACAAGAAGTTAAAAATTGAATGAATTATCGCTAAGAAGCTAAAAATATGGCTTCTTTTTTTATTATTCTCTAATTCGTTTTTAAAACGCATTTCAAAAAAACGAATGATTTCAAAAATGATAGCTAAAAGTTACGTGAAAAACAAAAATCAAAAAAATAGGTTTTCATGACTAGAAAAAAACCGAACGTTCATCCAACTGATGATAATTTGACACATTTTAGTATTGTTTTTTTAATTTTAGTTTTATAATAAAGTTATTTTTTTAAGAAATTTTTACCTTTTTTTCTTCAAAAACATGCTATAAAAATCATAAAAAAATTAAGCACGAATATTTTTTTATGATATAATATTCTGTGAATAGCTATGCCTTCTTGTAGCTATTAAAAAAACAAAGTGTGAAACTTGGAAGATAGAGAGGATGCAGTGTAATGACTAGAAATGGTTTTTTTACAGGCTTAGATATTGGAACGAGCTCTATTAAAGTGTTAGTTGCAGAGCTTGTAGATGGTGAAGTAAATGTAATTGGCGTTAGTAACGCAAAAAGTAAAGGTGTCAAGGATGGAATTATCGTTGATATCGAGGCTGCGGCGACAGCTATTAAATCTGCTATTTCTCAAGCAGAAGAGAAAGCAGGGATTTCTATCAAGTCTGTAAACGTTGGTCTTCCAGCGAACTTGTTGCAAGTTGAGCCAACGCAAGGAATGATTCCTGTAACATCAGACACAAAAGAAATTACAGATCAAGATGTTGAAAATGTCGTCAAGTCAGCTTTGACAAAGAGTATGACACCAGATCGTGAAGTGATTACTTTTGTTCCAGAAGAGTTTGTTGTTGATGGCTTCCAAGGAATTCGTGATCCACGTGGAATGATGGGAGTACGCTTAGAAATGCGTGGTCTCTTATATACAGGACCAAGAACCATTCTTCACAATCTTAGAAAAACTGTAGAACGTGTTGGAGTACAGGTTGATAACGTGATTATTTCACCACTTGCAATTGTAAACTCTGTTCTTAACGAAGGTGAGCGCGAGTTTGGATCTACTGTTATTGACATGGGTGGCGGCCAAACAAGTATTGCAACTATTCGCAATCAAGAATTACAGTACACAAATGTTTACCAAGAAGGTGGAGAATACGTTACAAAGACATTTCAAAAGTTCTAAAAACTTCTAAGAAAATTGCTGAAAGTTTGAAACTAAACTATGGCGAGGCTTATCCTCAATTAGCAAGTAAAGAAACATTCCAAGTTGAAGTTATTGGTGAAGTTGAACCAGTAGAAGTGAGTGAAGTTTACCTAGCGCAAATTATTTCAGCTAGATTGAAGCATGTCTTTGAACAAATCAAGCAAGATTTGGAAAGAAGACATTTGCTTGACTTACCAGGTGGTATTTCCTTGATTGGTGGAAATGCTATTCTTCCTGGAATTGTTGAACTGGCACAAGAGGTCTTCGGAGTACGTGTTAAACTTTACGTTCCAAATCAAGTTGGTATCCGCAACCCTGCCTTTGCGCATGTAATCAGCTTGTCAGAATTTGCTGGTAGCCTTACTGAAGTAAACGTACTAGCTCAACGTGCTATTAGAGGTGATGAAACATTACGTCATCAACCAATTGACTTTAGATCAAATCAACCAAAAGCAACTGCTTCTCAAAGCTCAGTTTTCGGATCAACTAGTGGTTCTGATGAACCTGTCTATACGACAGATGCATCACTCAACCAATCGGGAGAAAAACCGAAAGAGAAATTAACTGATCGTTTCCGTAGCTTGATTGGAAGCATGTTTGACGAATAAAGTAAAGGAAAAATAATATGACATTTTCATTTGATACAGCAGCAGCACAAGGTGCAGTAATTAAAGTTATCGGTGTTGGAGGTGGCGGTGGGAACGCCATCAACCGTATGGTTGAAGAAGGTGTTTCTGGTGTTGAGTTTATTGCAGCTAACACGGATGTACAAGCTTTAAGCAGTACAAAAGCTGAAACTGTAATCCAACTTGGCCCTAAATTAACTCGTGGACTTGGTGCAGGAGGTCAACCTGAGGTTGGTCGTAAAGCTGCTGAAGAAAGCGAAAGAAGTTCTAACGGAAGCAATCAGTGGAGCTGACATGGTCTTCATCACTGCTGGTATGGGTGGTGGATCTGGTACAGGTGCTGCACCAGTAATTGCTCGTATTGCTAAAGGTCTTGGGGCCTTGACTGTCGGTGTTGTGACACGTCCATTTGGTTTTGAAGGAAGCAAACGTGGCCAATTTGCAGTGGAAGGTATTAACGAACTTCGTGAGCATGTTGATACACTGTTGATTATTTCAAATAACAACCTATTGGAAATCGTTGATAAGAAGACACCTCTTCTTGAAGCTTTGAGTGAGGCGGACAACGTTCTTCGTCAAGGTGTACAAGGGATTACAGACTTAATTACTCGTCCAGGGTTGATTAACTTGGACTTTGCAGACGTTAAGACTGTAATGGCAAACAAAGGTAATGCTCTTATGGGAATTGGTATTGGTAGTGGTGAAGAGCGTGTGATCGAAGCAGCTCGTAAAGCTATCTACTCTCCACTCCTTGAAACTACAATCGATGGTGCAGAGGATGTTATCGTAAACGTTACTGGTGGTCTGGACTTGACCTTGACAGAAGCAGAAGAAGCTTCAGAAATTGTCAACCAAGCTGCAGGACACGGTGTCAATATTTGGCTTGGAACATCTATTGATGAAACAATGAAAGATGAAATTCGAGTAACTGTTGTAGCAACTGGTGTTCGTCAGGATTCTGTTGAAAAAGTTGTAGCTCCTAAGCCTAGACAAAATGCTTACCGTGAACCAGTTAAAACTGGACGTACTCATACCTACGATCGTCACTTCGATTTAACTGAAACTCCAGAAGTTCCAGTTGGTACTTCTCGTACTCCTGAAGCACCTAAAGCATCTGCATTTGGTGATTGGGATTTAAGACGTGACACTATTGTTCGTCAGGGAGATTCTTTAGTATCACCAGTAGAGCGTTTTGAAGCTCCTTCTTCTGATGAAGATGAGTTGGAAACTCCACCATTCTTTAAAAACCGATAATTCAAATGAATTTAAAAGAGAATACAAACCTTGTTTTTCAGCAAGTTACAGAAGCAGTACAAGAAGCCGGTCGTGAAGTCGACTCGGTTTCTGTCATTGCTGTAACTAAATATGTCGACGCATCAACTGCTTCACAATTGGTTGATCGAGGCGTGAGACATATAGGAGAAAATCGTGTTGATAAATTCCTTGAAAAATTTCATGCCTTAAGCGATAGAAATATAACCTGGCATTTAATAGGAAGTTTACAGCGACGAAAAGTCAAGGATGTGATTGCCTACGTTGATTATTTCCATGCTTTAGACTCTTTAAAACTAGCAAAAGAAATACAAAAGCGTACAAATCGCAAGATTAAGTGTTTTTTACAGGTAAATATCTCTGGTGAAGAAACTAAGCATGGTTTTTCAAAAGAGGAGTTAATGAATCTGTTGCCGGATTTAGCAATGTTAGATAAGATTGAATATGTTGGTCTTATGACAATGGCTCCTTTTGAAGCTGAAACTGAAGAGTTACAATCAATTTTTAGAGAAACACAAGAGTTACAAAAAGAAATTCAACAAAAACTAATCCCCAATATGCCAATGTCAGAACTAAGTATGGGAATGAGTCGTGATTATAAAGAAGCGATTCAATTTGGTTCAACTTTTGTTCGTATAGGTACATCATTTTTAAGTAGGAAAAAACCATGTCACTAAAAGATAAATTTGATAGATTTATAGATTATTTTACTGAAGATGGAGAAAATATTTCTGATGAAGTAGTAACTGCGTCATCAGAGCGTTCGTTGTCAGCAGTTCCACCAAGAAAGGAATTGCCACAACAGACTCAAGTTTCTTCAGAATCTGATACCAAGGAAAAAAATATTAGACGCCTTCATGCACGTCAACAAGAATTAGCAATTGAAAGTCATCGTAGTACTGAAAAAGTGACAATTGATGTCCGTTATCCTCGTCGATATGAAGATGCAACAGACATTGTTGATTTGTTGGCAGGAAATGAAAGTATTTTAATTGATTTCCAATATATGACTGAAGTTCAAGCTCGCCGTTGTTTAGATTATTTGGACGGAGCTCGTCATGTTCTAGCTGGTGAACTTAGAAAAGTTGCAAACACAATGTATCTTTTGACTCCAGTTGGTGTCGTGGTTAATATTGAAGATATTCGTTTGCCAGAGGAATCTCAAACTGAAGATTATGACTTTGATATGAAGAGAAATAGAGTACGCTAATGTTTCTAATTGCTCGATTTATACAAAATGCTACAGATATCTATTCACTGATACTTGTAGCTTTTGCTCTATTATCATGGTTTCCTAATGCCTACAATACACAGTTAGGTCGGTTTTTAGAAACTTTAACGAAACCAATTCTTCAACCATTAAGACGTCTTCCCCTACAATTTACTGGACTTGATTTTACTGTATGGATTGCAGTTATCTTACTCCATTACATCAGTCGTTATCTAATTAATATTCTATTGATGATATGAGCAAGGATATTTACCAACATTTTGCAGTCGAAGATATACCCTTTATTGATAAAGGATTGGAATGGATAAACCAGGTAGAAGAGCAATATGCTCCCGTGTTAACTTATTTTTTAAATCCGCATCAAGTTTTCATTCTTAAAACATTGGGTGGGAATGCAGGTATTCGAGTCTATAGTAGTGAGGATTTTGTTCCTTCTGAATATGCAAGGGTTATTCTCGCTCCAGATTATTTCATCCCCACACTTTCAGATTTTGAAATGACTTTGTTAGAGATTGTTTATCCAAATAAATTTTCACAATTAACACATGCTAAAATTTTAGGAACAGTACTTAATCGTTTAGGTATTGAGCGTAAATTGTTCGGTGATATTTTAGTAACCGATCAAAGGGCGCAAATCGTTGTTAATCGTAATTTTAAAAATTTGTTTGAGGACGGTATACAAAAAGTATCAAAAATCCCAGTTTCCTTAGAAGAGCGTTCTTTTTCAGAGAAGGTTGTTCCAAGAGAAAACTACCAGGAAAGGGATGTCTTGGTTCCAAGTATGCGTCTGGATGCCTTTTTATCCAATGTTTTGAAACTTTCTCGTTCTCAAGCCACTGCTCTCATTGATAAGAAGCTTGTTCAAGTAAATTATCATGAAGTTGAAAAAAACGGATTTCAACTTAAACTTGGTGATTTAGTAAGTGTCAGACGTTTTGGTAGAATCACTATTCTTCGTGAAAATGGTCAGACAAAAAAAGATAAGATAAAATTAACAGTGCAGTTACTATTAAGTAAGTGAGAAAAATATGTCGATTACACCACAAGAAATTATTGATAAAGCTTTTTTTCGATTAAATTCAGAGGGTATAATAAGGAAGAAGTGGACGAATTTTTTTAGATAAGATTTATTTTTGACTATGAAGAATTAGTCCGCTACAAGGATGAAACTGAAATCTATGTTAAAAAAACTAGAAGAACGCCTGTCCGATTATACGAATGATATTCCTAAGAGAACAGTAACAAACGACCAAGAACCAGAAGCAATTAATGATTCTATTTTTTATTAAATAAGTGAGGAAAATTATGCCAATTACATCATTAGAAATTAAGGATAAAACCTTCGGATTGCAGTTTAGAGGATTTAATCGCGATGAAGTTGATGAATTCTTAGATATTGTTGTTCGTGATTATGAAGCACTTGTACGAAGCAATCATGAGAAAGATCAACACATTAAAAACTTAGAAGAACGTTTGTCGTATTTTGATGAGATTAAAGATTCGTTGAGCCAATCTGTTCTGATTGCTCAAGATACAGCTGAGCGTGTAAAACAGGCCGCAAATGAGCGATCAAACAATATTGTTCATCAAGCAGAGCAAGATGCACAACGTTTGTTAGATGAAGCTAAATACAAAGCCAATGAAATCTTGCGTCAGGCTACAGATAATGCTAAGAAGGTTGCTGTTGAAACAGAAGAGTTAAAAAACAAGAGTCGTGTCTTCCATCAACGCTTGAAATCAACAATTGAAAGTCAATTAGCTATTGTTGATTCATCAGATTGGGAAGAAATTTTGCGTCCGACTGCAACATATTTGCAAACTAGTGACGAAGCCTTCAAGGAAGTAGTCGAAGAGGTTCTAGGTGAAGATGTATCTTCTTACCAGGAAGAAGAGCCGATTGACATGACTCGTCAATTCTCCCCAGAAGAGGTGGCAGAACTTCAAGCACGTATTGAGGCTGCAAATAAAGAATTACTAGAATCAGAAGCAAAGAATCTGTTGAAGGAGAGCTTGAACCTACTGTTGAATCTCATTCTGATTCAGATCATGAAGCTCAAAAAGAGTCTGTTCAAATTTTATAAGAATCTCATTAGAGAACAAGAATTTATCGATAACATTTTAAGCGAGTAGGAGATGGTGTGAGTCCTATAATCCCTGTTGGTAAATTTATCCTCTCTTGGTATCAAGTCTGAAATGAGTAAGATTTGACGTTGCCCACGTTACGGGAAAAGAGGGAAAAGGACTGAGTCTTTTTCCGAATAAAGGTGGTACCACGATTTTCGTCCTTTTTGCGAATCGTGGTTTTTAATTTGTCTATATATAAAGGAGATACAATGAAACTCAAAGAAACTTTAAATCTAGGAAAAACTGAATTTCCAATGCGTGCCGGACTTCCAACCAAAGAGCCAGTTTGGCAAAAAGAGTGGGACGAAGCTAAACTCTACCAACGTCGTCAAGAGTTAAATGAAGGAAAACCACATTTCACTCTTCATGATGGACCTCCGTATGCTAACGGGAATATTCACGTTGGACATGCTATGAACAAGATTTCTAAAGATATCATTGTTCGTTCAAAATCGATGTCAGGATTCTACGCACCATACATTCCAGGTTGGGATACTCATGGTCTGCCAATCGAGCAAGTTTTGGCAAAACAAGGTGTTAAACGCAAAGAGATGGACTTGGTTGAGTACTTGAAACTTTGTCGTGACTATGCCCTTTCTCAAGTAGATAAACAACGCGAAGATTTCAAGCGCTTGGGTGTTTCAGGTGACTGGGAAAATCCATATGTAACCTTGACTCCTGACTATGAAGCAGCGCAAATCCGTGTCTTCGGTGAAATGGCTAATAAAGGTTATATCTACCGTGGAGCGAAGCCTGTTTACTGGTCTTGGTCATCTGAGTCAGCTCTTGCTGAAGCAGAGATTGAATACCATGATTTGGTTTCAACTTCACTTTACTATGCCAACAAGGTTAAAGATGGCAAGGGTGTCCTAGACACTGATACTTATATCGTCGTTTGGACAACAACTCCATTTACCATCACAGCTTCTCGTGGTTTGACTGTTGGAGCAGATATTGATTATGTCTTGGTGCAACCAGCTGGCGAATCTCGTAAATTTGTAGTTGCTTCAGAATTATTGAATAGCTTGTCTGAGAAATTTGGTTGGGCGGATGTTCAAGTTTTGGCAACTTACCGTGGACAAAAATTGAACCACATCGTGACAGAACACCCATGGGATACTGCTGTAGATGAACTCGTTATCCTTGGTGACCACGTTACAACAGACTCTGGTACAGGTATTGTCCATACAGCCCCTGGTTTTGGTGAGGATGACTACAACGTCGGTATTGCTAATGGTCTAGAAGTTACTGTGACTGTTAACGAACGCGGGATCATGATGGCCAATGCAGGTGCAGAGTTCGAAGGTCAATTCTATGATAAGGTTGTGCCAACAGTTATTGAAACTTGGAAACCTTCTTCTTGCTCAAGAAGAAATCTCTCACTCCTACCCATTTGACTGGCGTACGAAAAAACCAATCATCTGGCGTGCCGTGCCACAATGGTTTGCCTCTGTATCTAAATTCCGCCAAGAAATCTTGGACGAAATTGAAAAAGTCAAGTTTCATTCGGAATGGGGTAAAGTCCGTCTTTACAACATGATTCGTGACCGTGGTGACTGGGTTATCTCTCGTCAACGTGCTTGGGGTGTGCCACTTCCAATCTTCTATGCAGAAGACGGAACACCAATCATGACAGCTGAAACCATCGAGCATGTAGCCCAACTCTTTGAAGAACATGGTTCCATCATTTGGTGGGAACGTGATGCCAAAGACCTCTTGCCAGAAGGATTTAGCCATCCAGGTTCACCAAATGGTGAGTTCAAGAAAGAAACAGACATCATGGATGTATGGTTCGATTCAGGTTCATCATGGAATGGTGTCGTTGTTAACCGTCCAGAACTCAAATATCCAGCTGACCTCTACCTAGAAGGTTCTGACCAATATCGTGGTTGGTTCAACTCATCACTCATCACCTCTGTAGCTAACCATGGAGTAGCACCATACAAACAAATCTTGTCACAAGGTTTTGCCCTAGATGGTAAAGGTGAAAAGATGTCTAAATCACTTGGAAATACCATTGCTCCAAGCGATGTTGAAAAACAATTTGGTGCTGAAATCCTGCGTCTCTGGGTAACCAGTGTAGACTCTAGCAACGACGTACGTATCTCTATGGATATTTTGAGTCAAGTTTCTGAAACTTACCGTAAGATCCGTAACACGCTTCGTTTCTTGATTGCCAATACTTCTGACTTTAACCCAGCTGAGGATGCAGTAGCTTACGAAGAGCTTCGTTCCGTTGATAAGTACATGACCATTCGCTTTAACCAACTTGTTAAGATTATTCGTGATGCTTATGCTGACTTCGAATTCTTGACCATCTATAAGGCCTTGGTGAACTTATCAACGTTGATTTATCTGCCTTTTACCTTGACTTTGCCAAAGATGTTGTCTACATCGAAGGTGCAAAATCTCTCGAACGCCGTCAGATGCAAACAGTCTTCTACGAAATTCTAGTGAAAATTACTAAACTCTTGACGCCGATCCTTCCACATACTGCAGAAGAAATCTGGTCATACCTAGAGTTTGAAGCTGAAGACTTTGTTCAATTATCAGAATTGTCAGAAGCTCAAACATTTGCTAATCAAGTAGAAATCTTAGACACTTGGGCAGCCTTTATGGACTTCCGTGGACAAGCTCAAAAAGCCTTGGAAGAAGCTCGTAATGCTAAAGTAATCGGTAAATCACTTGAAGCTCACTTGACGGTTTATCCAAACGAAGTAGTGAAGACTCTTCTTGGTGCAGTAGATAGCAATGTCGCTCAACTATTGATTGTTTCTGACTTAACAATTGCAGAAGGACCAGCTCCAGAAACTGCTGTAAGCTTTGAAGATGTAGCCTTTACAGTTGAACGTGCAACTGGTGAGGTTTGTGACCGTTGCCGTCGTATCGATCCAAGTACTGCAGAACGTAGCTACAACGCGTTTATCTGTGATCACTGTGCAAGTGTCGTGGAAGAAAACTTTGCCCAAGCTGTTACAGAGGGTTTTGAATCTAAATAAGACTATTTAAAAAAATACAGGTTCGTCCTGTATTTTTTTGATTTCTCTAAAAAATTTCTAAATGTACAGTAAAATTATGGTATAATAATGTGTATTTAATTGAAAAGGAGACTTTTATGAAAACAAAAACTCTAGCTCAAATCGATGGAATTATTGGCTTAATCACAGGTATTATTTTTGGCAATTTTACCTTTTGTAATTGTGATGATTGCTGGTATATCTGAAGATGAAGATGCTGCTGCTGTCATTGTTGGAATGATGTTTATTGCCTTTTGCTTTGGTAAAAATTGCAATACTAATTTTAGGGATTTTTAACTCTGATCTATTACAAAGATGACAAACGAATTTCGCTTGCGCCATCTATTTTGTTTATCGTAGGAGCAGTGGTATCATTGATTCCGTTTTTTTAGGATGGATTGGCGGTATTGTTATTATTATTGGTGCTGCACTATACCTATCAAGTTTAAAAACAATTTCAAATTCAAGAATAGATTTATATAGAAAGAAGGACTTAATAACTCCTTCTTTTTTTAATACTTGAAAACAATTTTGTGAAAAAAATTACACTTTTTTTCACTGTCCAGACTAGATTTTTTTCATGAAAAAAATCTAGTAGAATGGAATAGAAAAAAACGAGGGTGCCCTCGGAAAATAAAAGGAGAATCCATAATGGTAAAATTGGTTTTCGCTCGCCATGGTGAGTCTGAATGGAATAAAGCTAACCTATTCACTGGTTGGGCTGATGTTGATTTGTCTGAAAAAGGAACACAACAAGCGATTGACGCTGGTAAATTGATTAAAGAAGCTGGTATCGAATTTGACCAAGTTTATACTTCAGTGTTGAAACGTGCGATTAAAACTACTAACTTAGCTCTTGAAGCAGCTGACCAATTGTGGGTTCCAGTTGAAATCATGGCGCTTGAATGAACGTCACTACGGTGGTTTGACTGGTAAAAACAAAGCAGAAGCAGCTGAACAATTCGGTGATGAACAAGTTCACATCTGGCGTCGTTCATACGATGTATTGCCTCCAGCAATGCCTCGTGATGATGAGTACTCAGCTCATACTGACCGTCGTTATGCTTCACTTGATGACTCAGTAATTCCAGATGCAGAAAACTTGAAAGTTACTTTGGAACGTGCCCTTCCATTCTGGGAAGATAAAATCGCTCCAGCACTTAAAGACGGTAAGAATGTATTCGTAGGAGCACACGGTAACTCTATTCGTGCTCTTGTAAAACACATCAAAGGTTTGTCAGATGACGAAATCATGGATGTAGAAATTCCTAACTTCCCACCATTGGTATTCGAATTTGACGAAAAATTAAATGTAGTTGCTGAATACTATCTTGGTAAATAAGCTAAGTTAAGCAAATTCAAGCCTAGGATATTTCCTAGGTTTTTATATATAATATTCTCAAAAGGTTAAAAAACAATGTATGATGCAATTTAACTTGTCAAAGACCATCTTTCTTGTTATAATAGTTAGGATGGAGGCACTATGGCACTAAAAAAAGCAAGTCTAGCCTGTGAGGTTTGTGGTTCAAGGAATTATTCAATCAAAATTAGTGGAACTCCCAAAACCAACACGCTTAGAAGTAAATAAATTTTGTAAACATTGTGGCAAGTACACTATACATAAAGAAACGAGATAGGAGAATAGAATGAGTTTTATTAAGGATATTTTTACACTTCTTAAAAGAAACAACTTGGCCAACCCGCAAAAGAAAGTTGGATAGATTTTTAAATCAATTATTGAATATACAGCCTTTTTTTGTAATCATAATTTATATTTTTTTGACCAATTGATTGTTAATGGCTTAATTCGCTTCATCAATATTTTCTAAATTGAAACATAGTTAAGAAAAGGAAATATAATGGATTCTTTTTGATAAAGGATGGTTTGTTCTACAAACTTATTCTGGATATGAAAATAAAGTAAAAGAAAATCTCTTGCAACGTGCACAAACTTACAATATGTTAGATAACATTTTGCGCGTTGAAATCCCAACTCAAACAGTTCAAATTGAAAAGAATGGAAAGAAGAAAGAAGTTGAAGAGAATCGCTTTCCAGGATACGTTCTTGTTGAAATGGTTATGACAGATGAAGCGTGGTTTGTTGTTCGTAACACTCCAAATGTTACTGGATTTGTAGGTTCGCACGGAAATAGATCTAAACCAACTCCGCTTTTGGAACAAGAAATTCGTGATATCCTAATTTCAATGGGGCAAACAGTTCAAGAATTTGATATCGATGTTGAAGTTGGTCAAACAGTACGTATTATCGATGGTGCATTTACAGATTACACCGGTAAAAATCACTGAAATTGATAACAACAAAGTAAAAATGATTATTTCAATGTTTGGTAATGACACAATTGCTGAAGTGAATTTAAATCAAATTGCTGTCTTGTAATTTCTTTAATAGTATATAAAATAATTAGTTCATATTTCAGTCAACCACATCATAAAAGCTGTCTGAAATATGTAATACAATGGAACTAGATTGTTTTAACTAAAGAACTAACCATAACATAAGAAATTTAAAAAGTTTAGTTAAATCTGTTGACAAGGCAAAAAAAGTAGGTATAATAGAAAGAGTCGAAAAGCTCGGGTCCGTTGGTCAAGGGGTTAAGACACCGCCTTTTCACGGCGGTAACACGGGTTCGAATCCCGTACGGACTATTGGTATATTGCAGAAGAAGATGAAAAAAGTTTGAAAAAGCTATTGACAACGAGAGGACTCTGTGATATACTAATATAGTTGTCGCTCACGAGAGGGTTGAGAGACAAAGACCTTTGAAAACTGAACAAGACGAACCAATGTGCAGGGCACTATAACTAAGGTTATAGTACTGAACAATGAAAAAACAATAAATCTGTCAGTGACAGAAATGAGTAAGAACTCAAACTTTTAATGAGAGTTTGATCCTGGCTCAGGACGAACGCTGGCGGCGTGCCTAATACATGCAAGTAGAACGCTGAAGGAGGAGCTTGCTTCTCCGGATGAGTTGCGAACGGGTGAGTAACGCGTAGGTAACCTGCCTGGTAGCGGGGGATAACTATTGGAAACGATAGCTAATACCGCATAAGAGTAGATATCGCATGATAACTGCTTAAAAGGTGCAATTGCATCACTACCAGATGGACCTGCGTTGTATTAGCTAGTTGGTGAGGTAACGGCTCACCAAGGCAACGATACATAGCCGACCTGAGAGGGTGATCGGCCACACTGGGACTGAGACACGGCCCAGACTCCTACGGGAGGCAGCAGTAGGGAATCTTCGGCAATGGACGGAAGTCTGACCGAGCAACGCCGCGTGAGTGAAGAAGGTTTTCGGATCGTAAAGCTCTGTTGTAAGAGAAGAACGAGTGTGAGTGGAAAGTTCACACTGTGACGGTATCTTACCAGAAAGGGACGGCTAACTACGTGCCAGCAGCCGCGGTAATACGTAGGTCCCGAGCGTTGTCCGGATTTATTGGGCGTAAAGCGAGCGCAGGCGGTTAGATAAGTCTGAAGTTAAAGGCTGTGGCTTAACCATAGTACGCTTTGGAAACTGTTTAACTTGAGTGCAAGAGGGGAGAGTGGAATTCCATGTGTAGCGGTGAAATGCGTAGATATATGGAGGAACACCGGTGGCGAAAGCGGCTCTCTGGCTTGTAACTGACGCTGAGGCTCGAAAGCGTGGGGAGCAAACAGGATTAGATACCCTGGTAGTCCACGCCGTAAACGATGAGTGCTAGGGTGTTAGACCCTTTCCGGGGTTTAGTGCCGCAGCTAACGCATTAAGCACTCCGCCTGGGGAGTACGACCGCAAGGTTGAAACTCAAAGGAATTGACGGGGGCCCGCACAAGCGGTGGAGCATGTGGTTTAATTCGAAGCAACGCGAAGAACCTTACCAGGTCTTGACATCCCTCTGACCGCTCTAGAGATAGAGTTTTCCTTCGGGACAGAGGTGACAGGTGGTGCATGGTTGTCGTCAGCTCGTGTCGTGAGATGTTGGGTTAAGTCCCGCAACGAGCGCAACCCCTATTGTTAGTTGCCATCATTCAGTTGGGCACTCTAGCGAGACTGCCGGTAATAAACCGGAGGAAGGTGGGGATGACGTCAAATCATCATGCCCCTTATGACCTGGGCTCACACGTGCTACAATGGTTGGTACAACGAGTCGCAAGCCGGTGACGGCAAGCTAATCTCTTAAAGCCAATCTCAGTTCGGATTGTAGGCTGCAACTCGCCTACATGAAGTCGGAATCGCTAGTAATCGCGGATCAGCACGCCGCGGTGAATACGTTCCCGGGCCTTGTACACACCGCCCGTCACACCACGAGAGTTTGTAACACCCGAAGTCGGTGAGGTAACCTTTTAGGAGCCAGCCGCCTAAGGTGGGATAGATGATTGGGGTGAAGTCGTAACAAGGTAGCCGTATCGGAAGGTGCGGCTGGATCACCTCCTTTCTAAGGATAAAGGAATGCACATTGGTCTTGTTTAGTCTTGAGAGGTCTTGTGGGGCCTTAGCTCAGCTGGGAGAGCGCCTGCTTTGCACGCAGGAGGTCAGCGGTTCGATCCCGCTAGGCTCCATTGGTGAGAGATCACCAAGTCATGCACATTGAAAATTGAATATCTATATCAAATAGTAACAAGAAAATAAACCGAAAACGCTGTAGTATTAATAAGAGTTTATGACTGAAAGGTCAAAAAATAAGGTTAAGTTAATAAGGGCGCACGGTGGATGCCTTGGCACTAGGAGCCGAAGAAGGACGTGACAAACGACGATATGCCTTGGGTAGCTGTAAGTAAGCGATGATCCAGGGATTTCCGAATGGGGGAACCCAACAGGTAATGCCTGTTACCCATATCTGTTAAGGATATGAGGAGGAAGACGCAGTGAACTGAAACATCTAAGTAGCTGCAGGAAGAGAAAGCAAAAGCGATTGCCTTAGTAGCGGCGAGCGAAACGGCAGGAGGGCAAACCGAAGAGTTTACTCTTCGGGGTTGTAGGACTGCAATGTGGACTCAAAGACTATAGAAGAATGGTTTGGGAAAATCAGCCAAAGAGAGTGATAGCCTCGTATTTAAAATAGTCTTTGTACCTAGCAGAATCCTGAGTACGGCGGGACACGTGAAATCCCGTCGGAATCTGGGAGGACCATCTCCCAACCCTAAATACTCCCTAGTGACCGATAGTGAACCAGTACCGTGAGGGAAAGGTGAAAAGCACCCCGGGAGGGGAGTGAAATAGAACCTGAAACCGTGTGCCTACAACAAGTTCGAGCCCGTTAATGGGTGAGAGCGTGCCTTTTGTAGAATGAACCGGCGAGTTACGATATGATGCGAGGTTAAGTTGAAGAGACGGAGCCGCAGGGAAACCGAGTCTGAATAGGGCGCTTTAGTATCATGTCGTAGACCCGAAACCATGTGACCTACCCATGAGCAGGTTGAAGGTGCGGTAAGACGCACTGGAGGACCGAACCAGGGCACGTTGAAAAGTGCTTGGATGACTTGTGGGTAGCGGAGAAATTCCAAACGAACTTGGAGATAGCTGGTTCTCTCCGAAATAGCTTTAGGGCTAGCGTCGACATAGAGATTCTTGGAGGTAGAGCACTGTTTGGGTGAGGGGTCCATCCCGGATTACCAATCTCAGATAAACTCCGAATGCCAATGAATTATGGTCGGCAGTCAGACTGCGAGTGCTAAGATCCGTAGTCGAAAGGGAAACAGCCCAGACCACCAGCTAAGGTCCCAAAAATAATTGTTAAGTGGAAAAAGGATGTGGGGTTGCACAGACAACTAGGATGTTAGCTTAGAAGCAGCTATTCATTCAAAGAGTGCGTAATAGCTCACTAGTCGAGTGACCCTGCGCCGAAAATGTACCGGGGCTAAAACAATTTACCGAAGCTGTGGATACCTTTTATAGGTATGGTAGGAGAGCGTTCTATGTGTGATGAAGGTGTACCGTGAGGAGTGCTGGAACGCATAGAAGTGAGAATGCCGGTATGAGTAGCGAAAGACAGGTGAGAATCCTGTCCACCGTAAGACTAAGGTTTCAGGGAAGGCTCGTCCGCCCTGGGTTAGTCGGGACCTAAGGAGAGACCGAAAGGTGTATCCGATGGACAACAGGTTGATATTCCTGTACTAGAGTATGTAGTGATGGAGGGACGCAGTAGGCTAACTAAAGCAGACGATTGGAAGAGTCTGTCTAAGCAGTGAGGTGTGAATTGAGTTAAATGCTTAGTTCTATAACATTGAGCTGTGATGGGGAGCGAAGTTTAGTAGCGAAGTTAGTGACGTCACACTGCCAAGAAAAGCTTCTAGCGTTAAACATACTCTACCCGTACCGCAAACCGACACAGGTAGTCGAGGCGAGTAGCCTCAGGTGAGCGAGAGAACTCTCGTTAAGGAACTCGGCAAAAATGACCCCGTAACTTCGGGAGAAGGGGTGCTGACTTTAGGTCAGCCGCAGTGAATAGGCCCAAGCAACTGTTTATCAAAAACACAGCTCTCTGCTAAATCGTAAGATGATGTATAGGGGGTGACGCCTGCCCGGTGCTGGAAGGTTAAGAGGAGTGCTTAGCGGTAACGCGAAGGTATGAATTGAAGCCCCAGTAAACGGCGGCCGTAACTATAACGGTCCTAAGGTAGCGAAATTCCTTGTCGGGTAAGTTCCGACCCGCACGAAAAGGCGTAATGATTTGGGCACTGTCTCAACGAGAGACTCGGTGAAATTTTAGTACCTGTGAAGATGCAGGTTACCCGCGACAGGACGGAAAGACCCCATGGAGCTTTTACTGCAGTTTGATATTGAGTGTCTGTACCACATGTACAGGATAGGTAGGAGTCTATGAGATCAGGGACGCCAGTTTCGAAGGAGACGATGTTGGGATACTACCCTTGTGTTATGGCCACTCTAACCCAGATAGGTGATCCCTATCGGAGACAGTGTCTGACGGGCAGTTTGACTGGGGCGGTCGCCTCCTAAAAGGTAACGGAGGCGCCCAAAGGTTCCCTCAGAATGGTTGGAAATCATTCGCAGAGTGTAAAGGTATAAGGGAGCTTGACTGCGAGAGCTACAACTCGAGCAGGGACGAAAGTCGGGCTTAGTGATCCGGTGGTTCCGTATGGAAGGGCCATCGCTCAACGGATAAAAGCTACCCTGGGGATAACAGGCTTATCTCCCCCAAGAGTTCACATCGACAGGGGAGGTTTGGCACCTCGATGTCGGCTCGTCGCATCCTGGGGCTGTAGTCGGTCCCAAGGGTTGGGCTGTTCGCCCATTAAAAGCGGCACGCGAGCTGGGTTCAGAACGTCGTGAGACAGTTCGGTCCCTATCCGTCGCGGGCGTAGGAAATTTGAGAGGATCTGCTCCTAGTACGAGAGGACCAGAGTGGACTTACCGCTGGTGTACCAGTTGTCTTGCCAAAGGCATCGCTGGGTAGCTATGTAGGGAAGGGATAAACGCTGAAAGCATCTAAGTGTGAAACCCACCTCAAGATGAGATTTCCCATGATTTTATATCAGTAAGAGCCCTGAGAGATGATCAGGTAGATAGGTTAGAAGTGGAAGTGTGGCGACACATGTAGCGGACTAATACTAATAGCTCGAGGACTTATCCAAAGTAACTGAGAATATGAAAGCGAAGGTTTTCTTGAAATTTGATAGATATTCAATTTTGAGTATGTATGACTCAGAGTTAAGTGACGATAGCCTAGGAGATACACCTGTTCCCATGCCGAACACAGCAGTTAAGCCCTAGAACGCCGGAAGTAGTTGGGGGTTGCCCCCTGTGAGATATGGAAGTCGCTTAGCTAGAGGGAGTTTAGCTCAGCTGGGAGAGCATCTGCCTTACAAGCAGAGGGTCAGCGGTTCGATCCCGTTAACTCCCATAGGTCCCGTAGTGTAGCGGTTATCACGTCGCCCTGTCACGGCGAAGATCGCGGGTTCGATTCCCGTCGGGACCGTAATAACGAAAGTTATTAAGACTCGTTAGCTCAGTTGGTAGAGCAATTGACTTTTAATCAATGGGTCACTGGTTCGAGCCCAGTACGGGTCATCATTGCGGGTTTGGCGGAATTGGCAGACGCACCAGATTTAGGATCTGGCGCTTAACGGCGTGGGGGTTCAAGTCCCTTAACCCGCATAATAGAAATAGGCCGGCTTAGCTCAGTTGGTAGAGCATCTGATTTGTAATCAGAGGGTCGCGTGTTCAAGTCATGTAGCCGGCATTTTTTTTAATATTCAGAGTCATGAATGCGAACGTAGTTCAGTGGTAGAACACCACCTTGCCAAGGTGGGGGTCGCGGGTTCGAATCCCGTCGTTCGCTTAGAGAGGCCGGGGTGGCGGAACTGGCAGACGCACAGGACTTAAAATCCTGCGATTGGTAACGATCGTACCGGTTCGATTCCGGTCCTCGGCATAAATGAGCACCCTTAGCTCAACTGGATAGAGTACCTGACTACGAATCAGGCGGTTAGAGGTTCGACTCCTCTAGGGTGCATTTTTTTATTTACTTCGGGAAGTAGCTCAGCTTGGTAGAGTACTTGGTTTGGGACCAAGGTGTCGCAGGTTCGAATCCTGTCTTCCCGATTGATGGCGGTGTAGCTCAGCTGGCTAGAGCGTCCGGTTCATACCCGGGAGGTCGGGGGTTCGATCCCCTTCGCCGCTATAATGATCTTGTTGGACCTTTAGCTCAGCTGGTTAGAGCTCTCGGCTCATAACCGAGTGGTCGTAGGTTCAAGTCCTACAAGGTCCATTGGAATGATGGAGGATTACCCAAGTCCGGCTGAAGGGAACGGTCTTGAAAACCGTCAGGCGTGTAAAAGCGTGCGTGGGTTCGAATCCCACATCCTCCTTTATTTATTATTAACGCGGGATGGAGCAGCTCGGTAGCTCGTCGGGCTCATAACCCGAAGGTCGTAGGTTCAAATCCTGCTCCCGCAATATTGGCTCGGTAGCTCAGTTGGTAGAGCAATGGATTGAAGCTCCATGTGTCGGCGGTTCGATTCCGTCTCGCGCCATATTTTTATATAATTTTATGCGGGTGTAGTTTAGTGGTAAAACTACAGCCTTCCAAGCTGTTGTCGCGAGTTCGATTCTCGTCACCCGCTTTGAACTTTGTTCATTACCAAGTTTTTACTTGGGCGCGTAGCTCAGGTGGTTAGAGCGCACGCCTGATAAGCGTGAGGTCGGTGGTTCGAGTCCACTCGTGCCCATTAATAGGAGAATTACTCAAGAGGCTGAAGAGGACGGTTTGCTAAATCGTTAGGTCGGGTAACCGGCGCAAGGGTTCGAATCCCTTATTCTCCGTAATTAAAGAGCTGTATAGCTCTTTTTTTATTGTCTTAGTCTTATATTATTCTTTTTATAACTCTTAAACATTTGATATAATGTAATCGAAAGCACTACAATAATTAGTTAACTACAAAGGAGTTCGTTATGGAATTTAAGAAGATTTTAGGTAGCTTGCTAGTTTTTTTATAAGTCATTTTTATGTTTGGCTGTAGTAGTCAAAATTCTGAAAAATTCCAGTGAGGATCATAGTTTATCAACAACTGTCATTCAACCAAATACTAGTCAACAAACATCCGTAGAGTCTAAGAAAAAAATTTTAAAGAATTCTATAAGCCAGTTTTTTTGATAATTATCAAAAAAATTCTTTCTACACCGAAGGATGTTAATGCAATCGCTGAACTCTATAAGTCTTTACAAGGCGGTGAACGCCCTATCAATAGTTGGTCAGTTGAAAATGCGGTTTATCAAGCTGTTAAGATGAGTTTTGCCTATGCGGATTTTAATAAAGATGGTGTAGAGGAATTGTTAATAGGCGTTGAGCAATCTAATGGTGATTATTTTATTTCGGGTCTTTATTATCTTGTAAATGAGCAACCGATACTTTTAGCAGAAGGCTTTGTAGCAGGTCATGGTGGGGCTAGAAATTCTATGATTATCTATAAGGATGGAGATATCTTAGAATTAAGCTGGTCATCTGGTACAGGTGAAGGTAGGGGAGTACTTTATCATCTGAATTCTAGCCAGCAAGTAGCAAGTAAAGTTCAGGAACAGGAGATTCGTGTTCCAGGTAACAAAAGTTTGCATTCTGATTTTGGTAAAGCAGAGGCAGAATTAATGAATTTTAATCAACTAGATTGGCAGAAATTTGAAACTCCTACTAGCTCTTCTATTTCTGAGGAAAAACAAAAAGCTCCTTGGAATGCCAACAAATCTGCTAAATTAGAAGCTTTTATTAAAGGCTGGGGAGAAAGACTTGGTCAACCTAATTACAAAAAAGGAATTGCTGGAGGAGATGTCGGTGCAGATAATCTCTATACCTTTGGAGATGGACCGAGTGTCAAAATGGACGCAGAGTATACAGATAATGGGTTAGGAACTGCTATGTATCGTATCGTAGAGCGCTATAGTAACTGGGATAAATTTCCAGATGTTCATAGTTACTTCTTTGCGATTACCGACACAGGAGAAGCGATTGTCTTTCATTCGCCAACGACTAATGGTGGTGTCATGTATTTAAAACCGACAGAAAATACAGAAATCCAAGCAGAGTTTAAACGTTTGGTAGAAGAAGAGTAGACGATTACAAAAGAGAGTTAGGCTTTTACCTAGCTCTTTTTTTAAAAAAAAAATAATATTTCGATATCGAAATAGTTGACAGCTGTAATTTAGAGTGTTACAATAGTTAAAAACTTCGATATAGAACAAAAAAGGAGACAAAATGGATAAGATGTTAGGGGGCTACCAAGCTCTACAGATTCGATTGTTGAATGGGCGTATTTTTCAAAAGTTGCTTAGCAAGGAACCAGATGCTCAATACCGAAGTGAACAGGGAAAAATTTTAACGATTTTGTGGAAGCAAGAGTTGGGGTGTGCTACCGCGACCGATATCGCTCTTGCGACGGGTCTAGCCAATAATACATTGACCAGTATGGTTAAGAAATTGGAAGAACAAGGTTTGGTCACGATTCGACCTTGCACTCAGGATAAAAGGAAAAAATATATCTCTTTGACAGAACTAGGTTGGGCGCAAAAAGAAATTGGTGACCGTGTCAGTAAGGAGTTAGGTGAGGTTTTCTACCAAGGATTTTCAGATCAAGAAATCAAAGAATTTGAAGCTTATCAAGAGCGTATTATTCATAATTTAAAGAAAAAAGAAAACGAGGAATAACTCATGTCTATTCAAGCACAAAACGCACAAAATCTATACATTCATGCCATTCAAGATGGCCGTGTAGCAGAAGCGCAGGCTAGTTCTGTAGGGGATACCTATATCCAACACTCGACAGGAGTACCAGATGGGAAAGATGGCTTTGCTACTTTCTTTGCGAACTTTTTCAAACGCCATCCAGAACGTGACATCAAGATTGTACGGACTATTGAAGATGGAAATCTAGTCTTTGTTCATGTCCACCAATATCTGAACGGTGGAGAATCCCAATGGGTGACGACAGATACCTTCCGTGCAGATGAGAATGGTCGTATCGTTGAGCATTGGGACGTTATTGACTACTATCGCACACCTGAAATGGCCAACTAGACCAGATCTTTGGAGATTTTGAGATTATAGGTTTGGATAAGACAGCGGAAAATAAAAAGCTGGTTCGTCGTTTCCTGACAGAAATTTTCCAAAATAAGGAACTCGATCAATGGGAGGACTTTGTAGCAGAGAATCTGATCCAGCATAATCATGAGATTGGGCAAGGAAGTCAAGCCTATAAGGATTACGTACGTGAACATGATGTGACTTATGACTTTGTTTTCCAACTCTTGACGCAAGGGAATTTTGCAGTTAGCTATGGTCAGGTCTTGATTGATGGCCTTGCTTATGCTCAATACGATATCTTCCGCTTAGAAAATGGCAAAATTGTTGAACATTGGGATAATAAGGAAGTAATGCCTAAGGTAGAAGACTTGACCAATAGAGGGAAGTTTTAGAAGGAGGACCTTATGAAAGCAGTTGTGGTGAGCACTCCAGGTGGACCAGAGGTATTAGAAGTGGTCGAACGACCAAAACCAGTCCTGAAGGTAGGTTGGACCCTGGTGAAAATCCAAGGATTTGGCATCAATCACAGTGAAATTTTTACCCGCAAGGGACAATCACCATCAGTAAAATTTCCTCGTGTGTTAGGGATTGAGTGTGTTGGTCTTGTGGAAGAAACAACACGATCGGATTTGAAGATAGGCCAGCAAATCATTTCCATTATGGGGGAGATGGGGCGAGCCTTTGATGGAGGCTATGCAGAGTATACCCTTCTTCCCAATGAGCAAATTTATCCGATCAAGACAGAACTTGATTTGGAAAGTTTGATCGCCCTTCCAGAAACCTATTACACGGCTTTTGGCTCTTTTCTTAACCTTAAGATTGAGGAGAAAGATACGGTGTTAGTTCGCGGAGCAACCAGTGGTGTAGGAATTGCCTTTGCTAAACTGCTGAAAGGGAAATTTCCTAATATTCCCCTGGCAGGAACTAGCCGAAATCTAGCTAAGGAAGAGCAATTGAAAGCGGTCGGATTTGATCAGGTAATTTTGGACAAGGATGGTGTTTGCACTCGAAAGAGCAGTTCTATAAGGTCTTGGACCTTGTTGGTCCCAGTGCTATTCTCGATACTTTTGCGAAGACGGCAGAAGGCGGGATTATCTGTTCTTGTGGGTTACTGGGTGGTCAGTGGACTGTCCCAGACTTTGATCCGATCGAGATGCTCTATCGCAATCTCTACTTGACGACCTTTGCTTCTGGCAATGTGTCTCAAGATAAGCTTCAAGCTTTGGTAGATTTTGTCGAGCAGTATCATGTAGATGTAAGGCCTGAAAAAGTTTATAAGATTGACCAAATTCAGGAAGCGCACGCTTATCTGGAAGGAAGCCATGCTTTTGGCAAAGTGATCGTGAAAAATGAGGTAGATTAAATGATTGAATACAAACATGTAGCCTTGCGCTACACGGATAAAAATATTTTAAAAGATGTCAATCTCCGCATTGAAAATGGAGAATTTATGGTCCTTGTGGGTCCTTCAGGATCTGGAAAGACTACCATGCTCAAGATGGTCAATCGTCTCTTGGAGCCGACAGATGGCAATATCTATATGAATGGCAAGCGCATCAAGGACTATGAGGTGCGTGAGCTCCGTCTCAGTACCGGCTATGTCCTCCAAGCCATTGCTCTATTTCCAAACTTGACCGTTGCGGAAAATATAGCTCTCATTCCTGAGATGAAAGGTTGGACTAAAGAACAAATCACTTCTAAAACAGAAGAACTCTTGGACAAGGTGGGTCTACCTGCTGTAGAGTATGCAAAGCGCATGCCTAGTGAATTATCGGGTGGGGAGCAACAGCGGATTGGCATTGTGCGAGCTATTATTGGGGAACCAAAAATTCTATTGATGGACGAACCTTTTTCAGCCTTGGATGCTATCTCTCGCAAGCAGTTGCAGGCTCTTACAAAAGAATTGCACAAGGAGTTTGGTATGACTACCATCTTCGTTACCCATGATACGGACGAGGCTTTAAAATTGGGTGATCGGATTGCTGTTTTACAGGATGGAGAAATTCGCCAGGTGGCAGAACCTGAAACAATTTTACAAGCACCTGCGACAGATTTTGTAGCGAACTTGTTTGGAGGTAACCTTCATGTCTAATTTCATTTCAACTTTTCAAGAGCGTTTTTGGGAATGGGTAACCGCTCTTGGGGAACACTTACAATTATCTCTTTTGACCTTATTGGTTGCTATTTTTCTAACGATTCCACTTGCGGTTTATCTAAATAGCCACAAAAAAGTAGCGAACTGGGTACTACAAGTTGCGGGTATTTTTCAGACCATTCCCTCAATGGCTTTGTTGGGTCTCTTTATTCCTTTCATGGGAATCGGAACCTTACCGGCCCTTACAGCTCTAGTCATTTATGCTATTTTCCCGATTTTGGAAAATACAATCACAGCCTTGAACGGCATTGATCCTAGTCTTGAGGAAGCAGGGATTGCTTTTGGAATGACTAAGTGGGAGCGACTCAAGAAGTTTGAAATTCCACTTGCCATGCCTGTCATTGTATCGGGGGTTCGTACAGCAACCGTTATGATCATTGGGACAGCAACTTTAGCCGCTCTTGTTGGAGCTGGGGGATTGGGCTCCTTTATCCTTTTGGGAATTGATCGTCGGAATGCTGGTCTCATTTTAATCGGCGCAATCTCATCAGCCATTTTGGCCATTCTCTTTAATGTTGTTCTCAAATGGTTGGAAAAGGCAAAGTTGCGTACGATTGTTGCAGCCTTTGCTGTTATGGTGCTTGGTTTGGGAGCTAGTTATGTAACAAGCATGATCTCTAACAAAGGGAAAGAAAATCTGGTAATAGCTGGGAAGTTGGGACCTGAGCCTGAGATTCTCATGAATATGTATAAACTTCTCATCGAGGAAAATACGGATATGACGGTGACGGTCAAGCCTAACTTTGGGAAGACAGATTTCCTTTATCAAGCGCTGAAAAAAGGGGTTATTGATATCTATCCAGAATTTACAGGGACTATTACAGGTTCTCTCTTGCAGCCAGCTCCTAAAGTGAGCAATGACTCTGAAGAAGTTTTCGAAGCTGCGCGTGATGGTATTAAGAAACAAGATAATCTAGTCTTGCTGAATCACATGGCTTATCAAAACACCTTTGCGATTGCAGTTCCTAAAAGTATTGCGAAAGAATATAATTTGAAGACTATTTCCGATCTTAAGGGAGTTCAAGACAAGCTCAAAGCAGGTTTCACTTTGGAATTTAACGACCGCGAGGATGGGAACAAGGGCTTGCAGTCCGTTTATGGATTGAATCTAAATGTGGCAACAATGGAACCAGCCCTTCGCTATGATGCAATCAAGGCTGGTGATATACAGATTATGGAAGTCTACTCGACAGACCCAGAAATCGAACGTTACCAACTTCAAATTTTAGAAGACGATCAACATCTCTTCCCTCCTTATCAAGGTGCTCCACTCATGAAAGCTGAATTACTCGAAAAACATCCGGAGTTGGAAGCTGTTCTTAATAAGCTAGCTGGTAAAATTACCGAGAGCCAGATGAGTCAGATGAACTATCAAGTCGGAGTAGAAGGCAAGTCTGCTGAAGAAGTAGCACGGGACTTTCTCCTTCAAGAGGAATTCTTAAAAAAATAAAAGTAGAAAAAGACTTTATACTAACATAAAACCCATCTTTCTTTTAAGACAAGATGGGTTTTTTTGTATTAAATTAAAAAGTAATATAAGTGTTAGAAAGATGGTTAGAGTAATCTTAATACTTTAATGATACTTGTTAAAAGTTTCTATTTAGCTAAAATGAAAGTTATCGTCTTTCTTGCGATTTCATCTCCATGACTTCTAAGTAAAATGTCACTACTTGGTCTTCCTTATAAGATTTTCCTTTTTTGAGCCACCAGGTTAGTGTTTCGATAAAGTTAGTTACTACAAAATGTTTAAGGTAGGAAGCAGGAATATTAGGATAGGAAACTTGCAAGTCCTCTGCTATCATGGGGTAAACATGATGTTCTAGCTCTTTCTGTAATTGACGGAGGAAGTAGTCATTTTTTGAGAAAAGGAGGCTGGTGATATGGTCTTGATTTTTCTTAAAATGCGAAAAGATATGGGATAAATAAGCTTCTGTAGATATATTTTCCTCACGTTCAAAAAGATGATGGAAGAGATAACGGCAGAGCTCGTCTAGGAGTAATTCTTTACTTTCATAATGGCTATAAAAGGTGGAACGACCAACATCTGCTATGTCTATTATCTCCTGAACGGTAATCGTTTCAAAGTTTTTTTGATTTAGTAATTGTAAAAAAGCAGCATAGATAGCTTTTCGAGTCTTGGTGATGCGACGATCTTGAGTAATCATATGGGCACTTTGAACAAACTGTTCAGTATCGTACAAAGAGAACGGTTTGCTTCTGTCCTTTCATTGAGTTTTATTGGATAATAATAATGAACAAGATGTTCATGAATCTATTATAACAAAGGAATGAGGAATATGAAGACAAAACATGCTGTATGGGTAGCTTTTTTCTTAAATTTGAGTTTTTCAGTGCTAGAGTTTATTTTCGGAAGTATTTTTAATTCTAGTGCAGTTCTAGCAGATGCTGTTCATGATTTGGGCGATGCTCTTGCGATTGGTTTATCTGCTTGTCTAGAAACAGTCTCTAATCGTCAGGAGGATAAGCGCTATACTCTTGGTTATAAACGATTTAGTCTTCTAGGAGCCATACTGACATCCGTAATACTTTTGACAGGGTCATTCATGATGATTATAGAGAATATTCCTCGCTTGATAAAAACCAGAAGTAGTAGATTATCAAGGAATGCTTGTATTAGGAATTATTGCTATTATTATAAATTTACTGGCTAGTCTCATTGTTCGAAAAGGAAAGACTAAAAAAATGAGTCCATTCTCAGTCTTCATTTTCTGGAGGATATTTTAGGTTGGCTAGCTGTTATTGTGGTATCAGGGGTCTTGTACCTAACGGATTGGTACATCCTTGATCCACTTCTATCCCTTTTAATTTCTAGCTTTATACTCTGGAAAGCTATCCCTCGTTTGGTCTAGTCTTAAGATATTCCTAGATGCAGTTCCTGAGGGGCTCGATAGCGAAAAGCTAGAGCAGGATTTATTATCAGTTGAAAATGTCAAAAGTATCAACCAATTGAATATATGGTCCATGGATGGTCTAGAAAATAATGCTATCGTTCACTTATGTATAGAGGATTGGACGCGCATGGAAGATAGTAAAGAAGATGTACGCTGTTTTTTAAGACAAAATGGAGTTCACAATATTACTATTGAAGTGGATAGTAGTCCAATGAATCATGCCCAACACAAACGATGCCTTGAAGATATTGAAGGCATAAAAGCTCACGAACACTAGAGAAGTTTTGGAAAGGTTGATACTATACTATTTTTCAGTTGCTTGTATACAAATAGGTAAAATGAGTGTAAACTTAAAGTATCAAAAGAAGTTAGGAATCAAAATGTATTACAAAACCTTAAATAACAATGTCAAAATGCCACAATTAGGGTTTGGAGTATTTCAGACACCAGTAGATGAAACAAAGCAAGCAGTTCTTGATGCTATAGAGGTTGGATATCGTTCTTTTGATACTGCTCAAATCTATGGCAATGAAGCAGGTGTGGGGGAAGCTATCTTGGAATCGGGTCTTTCACGTGAAGAATTCTTCATTACGACAAAGATTTGGATTTCGAATGCTGGCTATGAAAAGGCCAAGGCTTCGATTGAAGAATCCTTGAAAAAACTTCAAACAGATTATATTGATCTTTTGTTGGTTCACCAACCTTTCGGTGATTACTATGGCACTTACAGAGCTATGGAAGAAGCCTATAAGGCAGGGCAGGTCCGTGCCATTGGTGTTTCTAATTTCACCAAATCGCTTTATTGATCTTCAGTATTTTGTGGAGATCAAGCCAGCTATCAATCAGATAGAAACCCATGTATTCTATCAACAAAAAGAAGCCAAAAAGTATTTGGAGAAGTATAATTGTCAAATTGAATCTTGGGGGCCCTTTGCTGAAGGTAAAAATGATTTCTTCAATACCCCTCTCTTGAAAGAGATTGGAGAAAGATATGGCAAATCCGTAGCCCAAGTAGCCCTACGTTTCTTACTCCAAAGTAACGTGGTTGTCATTCCTAAATCGGTTCATAAAGAACGGATGCAAGAGAACTTTGATATTTTTGACTTTGCGTTAACAGAAGATGAAATGAAGAGCATAGAAGGCTTGGACCAAGGAAGTACCCTATTTCATAATCATCAAGAACCAGAAACAGCAGAAAGATTTTTATCTTTTTTAAGCTAGTCTAATTTTATCATCATCAAATAGGGGGATAATCGATTAAAAGTTTCCTTCGGAAGTTTTCCCTCTTACAATATGGGATATAAAAGTGTATACTAGAGTTAGTAAGAAACAGAGAGGATTGTTTTTATGAAATCAGCAGTTTATAGTAAAGCAGGACAGATTGGTCTTGTTGAAGTAGAGCGTCCACAGATTAAGGAAGCAGATGATGTTATTATCCGTATCGTTAGAACTTGTGTCTGCGGTTCGGATTTGTGGACTTATCGTAATCCTAAAATAAAAGAAGGCCGTTTGAACAGTGGTCACGAAGCTATCGGAATTGTTGAAGAAATTGGAGAGGCCATCACGACAGTGAAGCCAGGGGATTTTGTCATTGCCCCATTTACTCATGGTTGTGGGGAATGTGATGCCTGTCATGATGGTTTTGATGGAACTTGTGATCGTCATTTGGGCAATAGCAACTGGTCTACTGGTGTTCAAGCAGAGTACATTCGTTTCCATTATGCGAATTGGTCTCTAGTCAAATTCCTGGGCAACCTTCTGACTATACAGAGGCTATGCTCAAATCTTTCTTAAGTCTAGCTGATGTTATGCCAACAGGTTACCATGCAGCGCGTGTGGCTGATGTGAAGCCTGGAGATAAGGTTGTCGTAATTGGTGACGGAGCAGTTGGTCAATGTGCAGTAATTGCTGCTAAGATGCGAGGTGCTTCGCAAATCGTCCTCATGAGCCGTTACAAGGATCGTCAGGAGATGGCCTTGGCCTCGGGTGCTACAGCAGTAGTTGAAGAACGTGGTGAAGAAGGAATCGCCAAGGTCCGTGAGGTTCTCGGTGGTGGAGCAGATGTGGCGCTTGAGTGTGTTGGAACAGAAGCGGCTATTGACCAAGCTTTAGGCGTGCTTCATAATGGAGGACGAATGGGCTTTGTCGGTGTACCTCACTACAATAATCGTGCGATTGGTTCAACTTTTGCTCAAAATATTACAGTAGCAGGTGGAGCAGCTTCTGTTACCACTTATGACAAACAGTTCTTACTAAAAGCTGTACTAGATGGAGATATTAACCCAGGACGTGTCTTTACAGATAGCTATCCTTTAGAAGATATTAATCAAGCTTATATAGACATGGATGAGCGTAAAGCTATTAAGTCTATGATTGTGATTGAATAAAAAAATGGGTGTTAGCACCCATTTTTTTGTCAGTTTTTCTTATTTATAATTTAGTGTACTTTCTCTTAGTGTTAACTTAGTTCCCAACATGGTTAAACTAGGGACTTTGCGACCATGGAGAACTTGTTTGTTAAGGATATCCATGCCGGTACGCCCCATCTCCTCTGTATAAACGGTAATACTGGAAAGAGGTGGAAAGACCTGTTTGGTAAGAATAGTGTCATTGAAGGATATCATACTTACTCGCTCGGGGAGTCCAACTCCTGCTTCTTGGAGAGCTCTTAAAGCCCCGATAGCAAGACTGTCACTAGCCACGAAAAATGCTGGCGGTAGTTTATCTCCTAAAGTATCGATAGCCTCTTTCATCAAGTCATAACCAGATTGAGCACTAAACTGTCCCTGGAAAACAAACTCTTCTTGATAGATCCCTTTTTCCTGTGTATAAGCCTTATAGTATTTTAAGCGTTTATCTTGAATGAGTTCTTCTTGGTCAGTTGTCACTTCAAGTCCAGTAAGGATTCCGATTTTTTCAATGCCCTGTTCGGTATAAAAATCAATAACTTGTTTAATAGCATTTTCAAAATCAGTAATAACACAGGTGTGACCAAGAGAAAGTGTGTCACTGTCAATAAAAACGAGGGGTTTTTGATATTCTTCAAAAGAAGAGATTTGTTCTTGGCTAAATTTACCAATACAGAGAATACCAATGACTTCCTCGCTAAGCGTGAAGGGTTGGTCATTAAAATAGCGTAATATTTCGTAGTCCAATTCCTGGGCTCTTTTTTCAATCCCTAAACGAATTTGATAGTAGTAGAGATCTTCAAGCTCGCCTTGCTCACTTACCCATTGGATGATGGCAATCTTTTGCTTTAGTTTATGGGATTGGCCAGTTTTGAGATGCTTGGTATACCCTAACTCTTCAGCAACTGTCAAGATACGATGTCGGGTTTCTTCTGTGACAGATAGACTCTGATCGCGATTGAGGACACGGGATACAGTTGCGATTGAAACAGATGCTAATTGAGCAATATCTTTTAATGTAGCCATAATAACCCCCTTTTTAGGTTATTATATCATATTTTCTTTCTTTTTACCTATTGTTTAGTAAAATATAGGTAAAAAATATTGACCTAAGCAAAACCCTTGGATACAATAGAAGAAAACGATTACAAGTTAAGGTTACATTAACCAAAAGTCAAAGGAGAATTCATATGACACTACATTTAACTGCAGAAGAACTTCGCAAAGATTTTTTAGCTATTTTTGGTCAAGAAGCAGACCAAACTTTCTTTTCACCAGGTCGTATCAACTTGATTGGGGAACATACTGACTATAATGGTGGCCATGTTTTCCCAGCTGCTATTTCACTAGGAACTTATGGAGCTGCACGCAAGCGCGATGACCAAGTGTTGCGTTTCTACTCCGCAAACTTTGAGGACAAAGGCATTATCGAAGTTCCTCTGGCTGACCTTAAGTTTGAGAAAGAGCACAACTGGACCAACTATCCAAAAGGTGTCCTACATTTCTTGCAAGAAGCTGGTCATGTGATTGATAAAGGGTTTGATTTCTATGTCTATGGGAATATTCCAAATGGTGCTGGTTTGTCATCTTCAGCTTCTTTGGAGCTTTTGACTGGTGTCGTGGCAGAATACCTCTTTGACCTAAAATTGGATCGTCTAGATTTAGTAAAAATCGGAAAATTGACAGAAAATAACTTTATCGGTGTTAACTCTGGTATCATGGACCAGTTTGCCATCGGTATGGGGGCTGACCAACGAGCTATTTACCTGGATACTAACACTCTAGAATACGACTTGGTACCACTTGATTTGAAAGACAATGTCGTTGTGATCATGAATACCAATAAGCGCCGTGAACTAGCTGATTCTAAATATAATGAACGCCGTGCTGAATGTGAAAAGGCAGTGGAAGAACTTCAAGTGGCCTTGGATATCCAGACTTTAGGTGTGTTAGATGAATGGGCTTTTGATGAATACAGCTACCTGATCAAAGACGAAAATCGTTTGAAACGTGCTCGCCATGCCGTTCTAGAAAATCAACGCACCCTTAAAGCGCAAGCAGCTCTTCAAGCGGGAGATTTGGACAAGTTTGGTCGTTTGATGAATGCGTCTCACGTTTCTTTGGAACATGACTACGAAGTGACTGGTTTGGAATTGGATACCCTTGTTCATACTGCTTGGGCTCAAGAAGGTGTTCTCGGTGCTCGTATGACAGGAGCAGGCTTTGGTGGTTGCGCCATTGCCTTGGTTCAAAAAGATGCGGTTGAGAACTTTAAAGAAGCTGTTGGCAAACACTACGAAGAAATCGTTGGCTATGCACCAAGCTTCTATATCGCTGAAGTTGCAGGTGGTACTCGCGTCTTAGATTAGGAGAGAAGGATATGGAAGCTGTAATATTTGATTTAGATGGCTTATTAGCCGATACTGAAATCATTTCTCTAAAAGTTTATCAAGAATTGCTTAGAGATTTTGGAATTCCTTTCACAGAAGAAACTTATTCTAGAGACTACAGTGGACATAGGGAAGAGGAGAATGTTCAACGATTTTTGGACACCTATGATTTACCTTGGAACTTTGACCAAACCTTGGCAAAAGTTTATGAACTGGAAGCTCAAATCTTAGCTCAAGGTGTAAATTTAAAAAAAGGTGCTAAAAATTTGCTTACTTATTTGCAAAGAGAAGGTATTCCAATCGCTTTAGCAACATCAAGTGTTGAATCTCGAGCTAGAATGATATTGGATAGCAATGGTATACTATCCCTATTTAACCATCTAGTTTTTGCAAAAGATGTGAAGCGAAGCAAACCTTACCCTGATATATTTTTAAAGGCCTGTAGTGATTTGAACGTTTTACCAGAGAATTGCTTGGTACTAGAGGATAGTGAAGCAGGGATTGAAGCGGCATCTAGAGCTGGGATTCCAGTTATTTGTATTCCAGATTTAAAAATACCAGCACAGTCTTTCTTAAATAAAACAGAACAAGTTTTTCAGGATTTGGACGCTGTTAGAGACTATTTAGAAAGTAAGAAGGAGGTTTTCTAGTGACCTTAGTAGAAACATTTGTTACCAAAGTCATTGCAGAAAGCACCTTTGAAGAGTTGGATCGTATCTATCTGACCAATCGTGTTCTAGCACTGGTGGGAGATGGGGTTCTTGAAGTCAAGACTGACCAAGATAACTTGATTGACCTTAAAGATCAGCTTGTTGAGGAAGCCGTTCGCTTGGAAACGATTGAAGATAGTCTGGCTGCGCGCGAAATTCTCGGTGCAGACCTCATGGACTTAGTAACGCCTTGTCCAAGTCAGGTTAATCGAGACTTTTGGGCTACCTATGACCAGTCTCCAGAGCAGGCGATTGAGGACTTCTACCAACTCAGTCAGAAAAATGACTACATCAAACTAAAGGCTATCTCAAAGAATATTGTTTATCGTGTTCCGTCTGACTACGGTGAACTAGAGATTACCATCAATCTCTCTAAACCTGAAAAAGGATCCAAAGGAGATTGCGGCAGCCAAGTTGGTCAAATCTAGTAACTATCCTCAGTGTCAGCTTTGTATGGAAAATGAAGGCTACCATGGTCGTGTCAATCATCCAGCTAGAAGCAATCATCGCATCATTCGTTTTGATATTTTTGGGCAGGAGTGGGGCTTCCAGTATTCGCCTTATGCGTACTTTAATGAACACTGCATATTCTTAGATAGCCAACATCGTCCCATGGCTATTAGTCGCCAAAGTTTTGAACGTTTGTTAGCGATTTTGGAGCAGTTCCCAGGCTATTTTGCTGGTTCGAATGCTGATTTACCAATCGTGGGTGGCTCCATCCTGACCCATGATCATTATCAAGGTGGGCGCCATGTTTTCCCAATGGAAGTGGCTCCTATTCAGAAAAGCTTTACCTTTGCAGGTTTTAAAACTGTTAAAGCAGGAATTGTTCAATGGCCTATGTCCGTCATTCGACTAACTTCAGATTCTAAAGAGGATTTGACAGAACTAGCGGATAAAATCTTGCTGACTTGGCGTCAGTATTCTGACCCAAGTGTACAGGTCTTGGCAGAAAGTAATGGAACACCGCATCATACCATCACTCCGATAGCCCGTAAACGAGATGGGCAGTTTGAGTTGGATTTGGTCTTGCGGGATAATCAAACATCTCCAGAACATCCAGATGGTATCTATCATCCCCACAAGGATGTCCAGCATATCAAGAAGGAAAATATCGGCTTGATAGAAATTATGGGATTGGCAATCTTGCCACCACGCTTGAAGGAAGAAGTGGAGCAGGTGGCATCTTATTTAGTCGGAGAGGGTGTTTCTATTGCGGATTATCACCAAGAATGGGCAGATGAGTTGAAAGAATCCTATCCTGGATTGACTGACAAAGTCCAAGCACTCGAAATCGTCCAAGAATCTGTGGGAAAGATATTTGCTCGAGTTCTTGAAGATGCAGGTGTATACAAGCAAACTGAAGAAGGACAAGCCGCCTTTATGCGATTTGTAAATCATGTTGGACTTATGGTATAGTATCAGTACGTTCCTCTTGCAGACCAGTATAAAATATAGTATGATAGTGTCGTTTGAAAGACTAGGAGGAATGTATGAAGGACTTTCACTTTGATGCCATATCAGCATTTGAAAATTATGAAATTAAGGAGATGAGAGATGGCCATGTAACCATTACTACCAAGGTCGTGAACTCTTCTCTTAACTATTATGGCAATGCCCATGGAGGTTATCTGTTCACCTTGTGTGACCAAATTAGTGGCTTAGTCGTTATTTCTCTAGATTTGGATGTTGTAACCTTACAGTCTTCCATCAATTACTTAAAAGCTGCCTATCTTGGAGATGAATTAACCATCAAGGGAGAGTGTGTCCATAAAGGACGTACCACCTGTGTCGTAGACGTAGATCTCATCAACCAAGATGGAAAAAACGTCTGCAAAGCAACCTTTACCATGTTTATAACAGGTGAGCGCTCAGAAGAAAAAAAGAATTAGAATTTAGAAATATAAAAAAAGAGGCATAAGCCTCTTTTTTATATTTACTTTTTCCGTCTAGTGCTCAATTATCTTATTCACTAAATCTTAAAAAATAGCCATCTGGGTCTAAAACTGCAAATTCATGAGGGTAGATATATTGTTCATCAACTCGAAATTCTCTTTTAGTCAAAGGACGATGAATAGGATAGTTAGACTCGATTACTTTCTGATAGAGTCGAGGGACATCCTCTATGCCAAAGGAAATGTTGACTCCACGACCAAAGGGGTAGGTCAGTTCAACTAATTCTTCATCTGTCCCCTCCTCTAACATTAGCTGGCAATCTTCAAGCGATAAGAAGAGGAAGTTTTCTTCTGGTCGCTCGTATTCGATCGTAAAACCCAGTAAATCGCAGTAGAAGGAACGAGACTGTTCTAAATTTGAGACTATAAACTCGGGAATAACTGCATTGTAGTTCATATAGAAACTCCTTACAATTCAATCTCCAAGACAATCGGTGTATGGTCTTGGCGTGCGCCTGAGTCAATCATGTCTGACTTGGTAACTTTGTCTGCTACACGGTTACTTGTGAGCCAGTAGTCGATTCTCCAGCCTGTGTTGTTGATTTTTGAAGTCTTGCTGCGTTGTGCCCACCAAGTGTAGCGTTCTGGAACATCGCCATGGATATGGCGGAAGGTATCTGTGAATCCTTTGGCTAAAAGGTTTGTAAATCCTTCACGTTCTTCGTCTGTAAATCCTGGTGAACGACGGTTGCTAGCTGGGTTGGCAAGGTCAATTTCCTTGTGGGCAACGTTGTAGTCTCCGGTTGCTAGGACAGGTTTTTTTGCTTATCTAATTCAGCCAAGTACTCTGCATATTTGACATCCCAAACTTGACGTTCTTCCAAACGTTTGAGGCCATCACCAGCGTTAGGTGTGTAGACCTGAGTCACGAAAAATGTACAAAATTCTAGAGTGATGATGCGGCCTTCAGAGTCCATGGTAGAAGGAGCACCGATTTCCGGAAAGCTAATAGTTGGAGTGAGTTCTTTCTTATAGAGAAACATAGTTCCAGCATAACCTTTACGAGCAGGTTCTTGAGAGGAACGCCAAGTATTTTTCATATCCAGGGAAGAGCTTGTCTAATACTTCGAGGTGTTTTTTTAGTAGGCCCTGTAGCTGAAAGCTTGGTTTCTTGGATGGCAATGATATCAGCATTTTCAGCAACCAAGGTTTGTAGGACATCTTGTGACAATTTCGCACGCGCAGAGTCACTCGTGAGTGCAGCATTTAGGGAATCAATGTTCCATGAGATAAGTTTCATATTACTTCCTTTTTCATTCAGATTATTGACTATATTATACCAAAAAAAGGCCTATTTCCCCAACGTATGGTTTGAAAAAACACCCTCTTTCGTTTATAATAAGGAGTAATTTATGGAATGAGAGTAAAATGAAGGAAATTTTACTCCTATGAATATCTTTATCGCACTGTACGATAAAGGAAGAGTATTTGTTGCAAGTTATGAATAAAGAAAACCTGAGGTAGTCGCCTCAGGTTTCCCTTTTCAATTAGAAAGGAAGTTTATGTTCATCATTCAAAAACTATGGTGGTTTTTTAAATTAGAAAAACGCCGTTATCTAGTTGGGATCCTTGCTCTTAGTCTGGTAGCTGTTCTCAACCTCATTCCTCCCATGGTGATGGGCCATGTAATTGATGCCATTACTCTGGGAAATTTGACTCAGCCAGAACTTTTACTGAATCTCCTATATCTGCTCCTAGCAGCCTTTGGGATGTACTATATGCGCTATGTTTGGCGCATGTATATCTTAGGAACTTCCTATCGTTTAGGACAAATCATGCGTTCTCGTCTCTTTGAACATTTTTCAAAGATGTCTCCCGCTTTTTACCAGACCTATAGAACTGGAGATTTGATGGCGCACGCGACCAATGATATCAATGCCCTAACCCGTCTGGCAGGTGGAGGAGTTATGTCAGCCGTTGATGCTTCAATCACTGCACTTGTTACCTTATTAACCATGTTGTTTAGTATTTCTTGGCAAATGACCTTGGTAGCTATTTTACCCTTGCCCTTTATGGCTATGGCGACCAGTCGTCTGGGAAGAAACCCATAAAGCATTTAACGACTCTCAGGAAGCTTTTTCTGAGCTTAACAACAAGGTTCAGGAATCTGTATCAGGTATTAAGGTGACCAAGTCTTTCGGTTATCAAGCTAATGAATTGGAAGCTTTTCAAGAAGTCAATCAACTAACTTTTCAAAAGAACTTGCAAACCATGAAATACGACAGCTTGTTTGATCCAATGGTTTTGCTCTTTGTTGGCTTATCTTATGTTCTAACACTTTTAGTTGGTTCTTTCATGGTTCAAGAAGGAAATGTCACTGTCGGTAATCTAGTCACTTTTATCTCCTACTTGGATATGCTAGTCTGGCCCTTGATGGCGATTGGTTTTCTCTTTAATATCACTCAAAGAGGAAAGGTTTCTTACCAGCGTATTGAAAATCTCTTGTCTCAAGAGTCGCTTGTTAAAGATCCAGAAGTTCCAATTTCAAAGATTGAAAATGGACGCTTGGAGTATGCAATCGATAGTTTTTCATATGAAAATGAAGAAACCCTTCATGGGATTCACTTTAGTCTAGAAAAGGGACAAACACTGGGCTTGGTTGGACAGACTGGTTCAGGGAAAACCTCACTGATGAAGCTGCTTTTACGAGAGTACGATGTAGACCAAGGAGCGATTTACCTTAATGGTCATGATATACGAGACTATCGTCTGAGTGACCTTAGAAGCCTTATGGGCTATGTTCCTCAAGACCAATTTCTTTTTGCTAGTTCTATTTTAGAAAATGTTCGTTTTGGTAATCCTGACTTATCTCTATCTGACGTTGAATATGCGACTAAATTAGCCCAAGTTTATCAAGATATTGTGGATATGCCACAGGGATTTAATACGATTATCGGTGAAAAGGGAGTTAGTTTGTCTGGTGGTCAAAAGCAACGTCTTGCTATGGCCAGAGCTATGATTTTAAATCCTGATATCTTGATTTTAGATGACTCCCTATCGGCAGTAGATGCCAAGACTGAATATGCTATTATTGATAATCTCAAAGCTACTCGAGAAAACAAAACAACGATTATCTCAGCCCATCGACTCAGTGCAGTTGTCCACGCTGATTTGATCTTGGTTATGCAAAATGGACAGATTATCGAACTTGGGACTCATGAGGACTTACTAGCCTTGGATGGTTGGTATGCCCAGACCTATCAGTCTCAACAATTGGAAATGAAAGGAGAAGAAGATGAGCAATAAGCAAGAACAATGGACAGTATTGAAACGATTGCTTGGTTATCTCAAGCCCTATAGCCTCTTAACCCTTCTAGCCCTATCATTTCTCCTAGCAACAACGGTTATCAAGAGTATCATTCCTCTGGTTGCTTCACACTTTATTGACCAGTATCTGGGGAATCTGAGTCAGTTTGCTGTAACTGTTTTGATAGCCTACTATGGTCTTTATATCCTACAAACCCTGATTCAATATATCGGTAATCTACTGTTTGCGCGTGTATCTTATAGCATTGTTAGAGATATTCGCAGAGATGCCTTTGCCAATATGGAAAGACTAGGCATGTCCTATTTTGACAAGACGCCTTCAGGTTCTATCGTCTCACGTTTGACCAATGATACAGAGACCATCAGTGATATGTTTTCAGGACTTTTGTCTAGCTTTATTTCAGCGATTTTTATTTTTGTAACAACCCTTTATACAATGATGGTCCTGGATTTTCGTCTGACAGGTCTGATTCTTCTCTTTCTACCTTTGATTTTTATCTTGGTTAATCTCTATCGAAAAAAATCAGTTAAAATCATAGAAAAAACGAGAAGCTTTTTGTCAGATATTAATAGCAAGTTGGCAGAAAGTATTGAAGGTATTCGAATTATTCAAGCCTTTAATCAAGAAAAACGCCTGCAGGAAGAATTTGATGAGATTAATGAAGAACACTACGTCTATGCCAACCGTTCAGTAGCCTTGGACGCCCTCTTTTTACGTCCTGCCATGAGTTTATTGAAGCTCTTAGGTTATGCAGTTCTCATGGCCTATTTCGGCTATAGAGGGCTTTATATCGGAATGACAGCAGGTACCATGTATGCCTTTATTCAGTATATCAATCGTCTCTTTGATCCTTTGATAGAGGTTACGCAAAACTTCTCAATTCTTCAGACTTCGATGGTATCAGCAGGGCGAGTCTTTGCACTGATTGATCAAAGCAATTATGAACCTGTCCAAGCTGACAGCGAGCTAGCAATCAGAGAAGGGAATATTCGTTTTGAGCACGTGTGTTTTTCCTATGATGGAATAAATCAAATTTTGGATGATATTTCCTTTTCAGTCAAGAAGGGGGAAACCATTGCCTTTGTGGGACATACAGGTTCAGGGAAGTCCTCTATTATCAATGTCCTGATGCGTTTTTACGAATTTCAGTCAGGACGGGTTTTGATTGATAATGTAGACATTCGTAACTATAGCCATCAAGAACTAAGAAAAAACATGGGTCTTGTCTTGCAGGAACCCTTCCTCTATCATGGAACTATCAAGTCTAATATCGCCATGTACCAAGAAATTAGCGATGAGGAAGTTAAGGCGGCAGCAGAGTTTGTGGATGCAGATGCTTTTATTCAAGAATTGCCTCAAGGCTACGACTCTCCTGTCTCAGAGCGGGGTTCTAGTTTTTCAACTGGTCAACGTCAACTTCTTGCCTTTGCCAGAACAGTCGCCAGTCAGCCTAAAATCTTGATTTTAGATGAAGCGACAGCCAATATTGATTCGGAAACAGAAACTCTGGTTCAGAATTCCTTGGAAAAGATGCGAACAGGGCGGACAACCATTGCCATCGCTCATCGTCTCTCTACCATTCAAGATGCTAATTGTATCTATGTCTTAGATAAGGGCCGGATTATCGAGAGTGGAACACACGAGGAGCTCTTGGCTTTAGGTGGAACTTATCACAAGATGTATAGCTTACAAGCAGGAGCCTTATCTTAAAAGGAAGATTTAAAAAGCTAGATTTCTTTCACCTAGCCATCTAATTTGTGGTATAATGAAGGATATTGATAAATTTTACTATACTAAAAACAGAGGAGAATATGCATGCTGAAATGGGATGAACTACCCCTCGAGATGCAATTAAGCGAGGTTGAACCCTACTACCAGCTAGTCTCTCAAAGAAAAGGAAGTCTGGTCCTCAAGCGTTGTTTGGATTTCTTACTAGCCTTGGTCCTATTGTTTTTGACCTCACCCTTATTTATTGTTCTAAGTATCTGGATTAAACTGGATAGTAAGGGGCCTGTTATTTACAAGCAAGAACGGGTAACCCAGTACAACCGACATTTCAAGATTTGGAAGTTCCGGACCATGGTGACAGATGCGGATAAAAAAGGAAGTCTCGTAACTTCTGCCAATGACAGTAGGATTACCAAGGTAGGTCAATTCATTCGTCGTGTCCGTTTGGATGAACTACCTCAGCTGGTCAATGTTCTAAAAGGGGAAATGTCCTTTGTCGGTACACGACCTGAAGTACCACGTTATACTGAGCAATACAGTCCTGAGATGATGGCGACTTTGCTTTTGCCAGCAGGGATTACATCGCTTGCCAGTATTCACTATAAGGACGAGGATGCCATCATCAGTCAAATGACGGCAAAAGGTATGACTGTTGATCAGGCTTATGTAGAAAGAGTTCTTCCAGAGAAAATGCACTTTAACCTAGCCTATCTGCGTGATTTTAGTTTCGTAGGTGATATCAAAATCATGTTACAGACTGTCGTTGAAGTTTTAAAATAAAGAAGCCACAAGTTAAAGGAGTAAATCAATGCCAAATTACAATATTCCATTTTCACCGCCTGATATTACCGAAGCTGAAATTGCTGAGGTAGCTGATACCCTTCGTTCAGGATGGATCACAACAGGTCCAAAGACAAAAGAACTAGAACGTCGTCTGTCTCTCTATACTCAGACGCCTAAAACGGTCTGCCTCAATTCTGCAACAGCAGCTCTTGAATTGATTTTGCGCGTGCTTGAAGTAGGGCCTGGTGACGAAGTCATTGTTCCGGCTATGACCTACACAGCATCATGTAGTGTGATTACTCACGTAGGTGCGACACCAGTTATGGTTGATATCCAAAAAGATACTTTTGAAATGGATTATGACCAACTGGAGCAAGCTATTACTGAAAAGACTAAGGTTATCATCCCAGTTGAACTTGCAGGGATTATCTGTGACTATGACCGTTTGTTCCAAGTTGTTGAGAAAAACGTGATCTCTTTACAGCTGCAAGCAAGTGGCAAAAGGCCTTTAATCGTATCGTGATTGTCTCTGATAGTGCCCATGCTTTGGGTTCAACTTATAAAGGACAAGCAGCTGGTTCGATTGCTGACTTTACATCATTCTCTTTCCACGCAGTCAAGAACTTTACAACTGCTGAGGGAGGAAGTGCGACCTGGAAAGCAAATCCAGCTATTGACGATGAAGAAATGTATAAGGAATTCCAGATTCTTTCTCTTCATGGTCAAACTAAGGATGCCCTTGCCAAGATGCAACTGGGTTCTTGGGAATACGATATCGTAACACCAGCCTACAAGTGCAACATGACTGACATCATGGCTTCACTTGGTTTGGTTCAGCTGGATCGTTATCCTGGCTTGCTTCAACGTCGTAAAGAAATCGTGACTCGCTATGACCGTGGGTTTGCGGGTACTCGCATTCATCCTTTGGCTCATGAGACAGATACTGTAGAATCTTGTCGTCACCTCTACATCACCCATGTAGTAGGAGCAAGTCTCGAACAACGCAACCAAATCATCCAAGAATTGGCCAAGGCAGGTATCGCAAGTAACGTCCACTACAAACCGCTTCCGCTTTTGACAGCCTATAAGAATCTTGGCTTTGATATGGCAGATTATCCGCGAGCTTATGCCTTCTTTGAAAATGAAATTACGCTTCCCCTTCATACAAAATTAACGGATGAAGAAGTAGATTATATCATCGAAACATTTATTAAAGTGACAGAAGAAATTCTTGCTTCTTTAAAATAATCACTTAAAAAAATCATTGACAAAGAATAGATAATGACATATAATAATTTCAACAAATCAGAAAAGTAATTATTTTTAGATCTTCAGGGAGCCTGTGGTTGCTGCGAACAGGTGGTTGAAAATAGTGAAATTGGGCTGATTTGAAAAAAATGAATTTGAAACAATGAAAATTCGGTGCGCACACCTTATAGTGCAACTTGTTGATAGACAAGGCAGAGATGTAAAGGGATAGTCCCTTTATAATTGAGGTGGTACCGCGTTACAAACGCCCTCACATGGAAGTGGATTCCGTGTGTGGGCTTTTTCTATCCGTCATTTTGTTTATCTTTTATTAGGGTGTTAAGTCGCTTTGATGAACTTGAGTTCTATCTACAGCTTCTTGCCTACTACTTAAAGCAAACAAAAAGTCGGATTCATACAGAAGGAGGAAAAATTTATGACAACAAAAGGATATTTTGGACAATTTGGTGGTAGCTTTGTACCAGAACCAATTCAGGTTTTACTAGATGAGTTGGAAGTGACTTTTGATAAGTACAAGGATGATCCAGAGTTTTTAGCTGAGTTTCGTCATTACTTGAAGGATTATTCAGGTCGTGAGACACCGTTATATTATGCAGAGAGCTTGACAGAGCACCTAGGTGGAGCTAAGATTTATCTCAAGCGTGAAGACCTTAACCACTTGGGTTCTCACAAACTTAACAATGTTTTGGGACAAATCCTTCTTGCTAAACGCATGGGTAAAAAACGTGTCATTGCAGAAACAGGAGCTGGTCAGCACGGCGTTGCGACTGCGGCTGCTGCAGCTAAGTTTGGTATGGCTTGTGACGTCTACATGGGGGCAGAAGATGTGGAGCGTCAACGTCTCAATGTCTTCCGTATGGAGATGATGGGAGCAACTGTTCACGCAGTTGAAACAGGTACTCGTACCCTCAAAGATGCGGTTGATGCAGCCTTTGGAGCATGGATGAATGACCTTGAAGCCTTCTACGTTTTAGGTTCTGCTGTTGGACCACACCCTTATCCAACTATTGTTCATGAATTCCAAAAAGTGATTAGTGAAGAATCTCGTCGTCAAATCTTGGAAAAAGAAGGACGTCTGCCAGACTACGTTATTGCCTGTGTGGGCGGTGGTTCTAATGCCATCGGTGCTTTTTCACAGTATGTAGCTGATGAAGAAGTCAAATTGGTTGGGGTAGAAGCTGCTGGTCATGGTTTAGATACCGATAAACATGCGGCAACTATGACCAAGGGGAGTGTCGGAATTGTCGATGGAATGAAGACTTATGCAGTTTTTAAGGAAGATGGAGAGCTCGCGCCAGTTTACTCTATCTCAGCAGGTTTGGACTATCCAGGGGTTGGTCCAGAACATGCCTTCTTTAAAGATTCAGGTCGTGTAGAGTATGTCGCAGCAACTGATGAAGAAGCAGTTCAAGCCTTGCTTTTATTAAGTAAGACAGAAGGAATTATCCCAGCGATTGAAAGCTCACATGCTATCGCAGAAGCAGTTAAACGTGCGCCGAAACTAAGTAAGGATGAGATTATCATCATCAATGTTTCAGGTCGTGGGGACAAGGACGTAGCTGCTATTGCTGACTACCTTGAAGCTAAGAATAACTAATCATTCCAAGATTAAAGGGAGAAAATTGTGATATTATTGATTGATAATTATGATTCTTTTACCTACAATCTAGCTCAATATATCGGTACCTTTTCTCCTGTTGAGGTCTTGAGAAATGACGATCCTCGTCTCTATCAAGTAGCAGAAAAGGCAAAAGCTCTTGTCTTTTCTCCTGGACCCGGTTGGCCAGCTGATGCTGGAAAAATGGAGGATATGATTCGAGATTTTGCTGGGAAAAAGCCGATTTTGGGGATTTGCTTGGGACATCAGGCTATTGCAGAGGCTTTTGGTGGAAAACTAGGTTTGGCTCCAAAGGTCATGCATGGTAAACAAAGTCAGCTCCAATTTGAAGCTCCATCCATTCTTTATCAGGGTATAGAAAATAACTGTTCAGTCATGCGTTACCATAGTCTGATGGTGGAGGAATTACCCGCAGACTTTGAAGTTACCGCTCGTGCGATAGACGATCAGGTTATCATGGGTTTTCAACACAAGAAGCTCCCTATCTATGGTTTTCAATACCATCCAGAAAGTATAGGGACACCAGATGGACTATCAACCATACGAAACTTCATTGAAAAGGTTATCTAAGGAATAGGGCGACAAAATAAAAGCCCTCATAGAGGGCCTGACTATCCTAAAAGCAAAAGCTTACCCAAAATAATCATACAGGTAGCAAATAAGAGGAAAGGCACGAATGGGAGTCTTTCCTTTTTCTTTTGCAGGAGAAAAGCTAGAATGCCAGTTGTAGAAGCGAACTGTATCAAAATTAGTAATTCTGTCAGACTAAAGATAAGCGCACAAGAAGCCAGAAAGAGAAAATCCCCTGCACCTATGCGGATATCGATGAAATGAGCCAAAATTCCCAGAATAAGAAAGAAAACCATAACTAGATTCCAACCACAGCAAACCATAAGGATTATATGAAAAGACAGCCAGACGAGCAAGGGATATTCCTGATGACGAAAGTCGTAGATGCCCAAAGTCAAGCCGGCAGTTATCAAGATGACTTGCCCCAAAGTTAAAAATCCCACAGACTCAGCTAGAAAGAGCAGTCCCAAAGACAACTCAAAGAAGGCATACCAGACAGGATAGCTTGACTTGCAATAGCGACAGCGAAAGCGATTGAATACCTGTGAGAGAAATGGAATCAAATCCAGTGGTCTCAAACGAGTCTGACAAGAATCGCAGTGACTAGCAGGAAAGATAATAGACTGCTCAGGAAAGCGGTCAATGACAAGACCTAGAAAGGAAGCAATAATAGCTCCAACAAGAAAAAAGTAAAGATGAATCATACTTATTTATTCGGAAAAAAAATAAGAGAAAGAGTATAATAGTTGGATAAAGGAGAAATTTTTAGGAGCAAATATGAAAATTCACTTTGAAAAAGAACTTCAGATAGAAAATGCCCAACTCATTTGTCGCTGGTCTAATGCTTTGGGAGAAAGTTTTCAGAAGCAATGGATGGGACCAATGATTCCTTTTCCCTTGACAATTCAAGTCTTGCAAGATTTGGAAGGAATTTTTTCAATATTTGATGGACAAGAGTTTGTGGGGCTTATCCAGAAAATCAGGCTAGAAGACAGGAATCTTCATATCGGGAGATTTTTTATCAATCCTCAGAAACAGGGGAAGGGATTAGGTAGCCAGGCTTTAAGGAAATTTGTTAGTTTGGCCTTTGAAAATGAAGACATAGATACTATTTCTCTAAATGTCTACGAGGCAAATCAAAGAGCTCAGAATCTTTACCAAAAAGAAGGATTTGAAATCGTTCAAATGGTTGAAGCACCTATACGAAAATATATGATGAAAAAAATCTAGATAAAAAAAATTAGATTATATTACAAACTGTCCCCGTACAATTTTTGGTTTTCAAACTTGTTGCAGAGAAATTTTCTTGATAAAATAGATATATGACTAGATATAAAGCAATCATTTCCTATGATGGTTACGCCTTTGCTGGTTTTCAGAGGCAACCTCACGCGCGTAGTGTCCAAGAGGAAATTGAAAAAACTTTAACCAAATTAAATAAGGGGCAGACCATTACCATCCATGGTGCAGGGCGAACGGATAGTGGTGTCCATGCCTTAGGGTCAGGTCATCCACTTTGACCTTCCCTATCAGATGGATGAGGAAAAAGCTTCGCTTCGCTCTCGATACTCAAAGTCCTGAAGATATAGACGTGATTTCGATTGAGATGGTGGCTGATGATTTTCATTGCCGTTATGCCAAGCATAGTAAGACCTATGAGTTTATTGTGGATAGGGGGCGTCCTAAAAATCCTATGAGACGTCATTATGCCACCCATTATCCCTATCCCCTTGATGTGGAACGCATGCAAAAGGCTGTGAAGAAATTAGAAGGAACCCATGATTTTACCGGTTTTACTGCTGCCGGAACAAGTGTGGAGGACAAGGTAAGAACGATCACGGAAGCCAGTCTCAGGGTTGACGAGACCGGTCAATTTTTGACCTTTACCTTCTCAGGCAATGGTTTCCTCTATAAGCAGATTCGAAATATGGTTGGGACCTTGCTAAAAATTGGCAACAATCGGATGCCGATTGAGCAAATTGACCTGATTTTGGAGAAAAAAGACAGACAGTTGGCAGGGCCGACTGCAACACCCAATGGATTGTATTTGAAGGAGATTCGTTATGAAGAATAATCGTATTTTAGCACTTTCAGGAAATGATATTTTCAGTGGTGGGGGACTAGCTGCTGACCTTGCGACCTATACCTTGAATGGTTTGCATGGTTTTGTAGCTATGACCTGCTTAACTGCTTTGACAGAAAATGGCTTTGAAGTCTTTCCTACAGATGAGATTATTTTCCAACAGCAGTTAGATAGTCTTAAGAGTGTAGACTTTGCAGCTATTAAAATTGGTCTTTTACCGACTGTTGGTGTTGCTGAAAAAGCCCTCAACTTTATCAAAGAGCGTACAGGTGTTCCTGTCGTCTTGGATCCCGTTCTCGTTTGTAAGGAGACTCACGACGTTGCTGTCAGCGAACTTTGTCAAGAGTTGATTCGATTTTTCCCTTATGTGACTGTGATTACACCCAATCTACCTGAGGCAGAATTGCTTGCAGATCAAAAGATTGAAAGTCTGGAAGACATGAAAAATGCAGCCAAAAAACTGCATGATTTGGGTGCACCAGCAGTCATTATTAAAGGTGGGAATCGCCTTAGACAGGATAAGGCTGTGGATGTCTATTATGATGGACATGACTTTACCATTTTAGAAAATCCAGTCTTAGAAGGTCAAAATGCTGGTGCAGGTTGTACCTTTGCATCTAGCATTGCCAGTCAATTAGTACAAGGAGAGGGGCTATTAGCAGCGGTTGAGAGTTCCAAAGCCTTTGTTTACCGTGCCATTGCACAAGCAGATCAATATGGAGTAAGACAATATGAAGCAAACAAAAACCAGTAAAATCGCCCTAGTATCCATCTTAACAGCCCTATCCGTAGCTTTGGGTTATGTAGTGAAAATCCCAACTGCTACGGGAATCCTCACGTTTTTGGATGCTGGAATTTTCTTTACTGCCTTTTATTTTGGGCGACGTGAAGGAGGCATCGTTGGTGGTCTAGGAGGTTTTCTCATTGACCTGATTTCAGGTTATCCTCACTGGATGATCTTCAGCTTAATTTTCCATGGTTCGCAGGGGTATTTTGCCGGATTTAAAGGGAAATGGCAATGGTTAGGATTAGTCTTGGCATCGCTTGTCATGGTTGCTGGTTATGCCTTTGCGACTGCTTGGATGAAAGGTTGGGGTCAAGCTTTAGCTGACGTTCCTCACAATCTGGTTCAGAATTTTGTTGGAATGCTTGTCGGATTCCTTCTCTGCCAAAGTATTACTAAGATTCGCAAACAGTAAAAGACAATCTTCAATGGCTGCTATTGAAAAAACTCTAATTTTTTGCTAGAATGAAAGCTATGAAAACACTCTACGATGTGCAGCAATTTCTCAAACAGTTCGGCATTCTTGTCTATATGGGTAAACGCCTCTACGATATTGAACTAATGAAGATAGAACTTTCTCGAATCTATGATGCTGGCTTGATGGATAAGCTGGATTATTTAGAAGCAGAGGCAGTTCTTCGCAGAGAGCACAAGATAGAATTAGACTATTTAGAAAAAAATGGAGATTAGATTTTATGGTAACTTGGGTATTATGGGGATTGATAGTGGCGATGTTAGCATGGATGGGATACAATTACATTCGTATTCGTCGTGCAGCAAAAATTGTAGACAATGCAGAATTTGAGTCTTTGATTCGTACAGGTCAGTTAATTGACTTGCGTGATCCAGCAGACTTCCATAGAAAACATATCCTTGGTGCTCGTAACATTCCTTCAAATCAATTGAAGACAAGCCTTGCGGCTCTTCGTAAGGATAAGCCTGTTCTTCTTTATGAAAACCAACGTGCGCAACGTGTTACCAATGCAGCGATTTTCTTGAAAAAACAAGGTTTTTCAGAGATTTATATCCTTTCTTATGGATTGGATTCTTGGACAGGGAAGGTCAAGACTAGTTAAAACCATGTAAAAAACTATCGAATGATAGATGAAACTAGCGTATTATGGTATAATTAATTTGTAAAAAAATTTAAGGAGTTTTTATAATATGGATACACAAGAAAAGAAAAAAACACCCACTTATTTTTAGGTATTCTATCTATCGTCCTTGGCTTGCTATCTCCAATAGTAGGACTGATTCTAGGTATCGTTGGACTAGTCATGGCTAATTCAAGTCAAAAAAAGAATCTGGTTTAGACTTTAAAAGAGAAAGAATCCTAAGTATTGTCGGGATTGTAGTTTCTGTCCTTAACTGGATTGCGGGTATCGCTTTATTTTTATAGCTAAGTAAGAATTTAAAAAGCTTTATATTTAAAAGCTTTTTTTATTTTTATCCAATCTTCTCGAAGTAGGTATCAATCATTTCTAATATTTCCCGGCTCAAGGGAAAGGTTATTTATTGCACATTAAATAAAAATCTCTTTGTATGGTATAATGAATCTGTAATAAATTTAAGGAGTTTTTATAATATGAATACACAAGAAAAAGAAAAAAAGCCCCAATTGTTTTGAGTATCCTATCTATCATATTTGCCTTTTGGATTTTCAGTGTTAAGTATTATTTTTTTGGTATTTTTGGTTTGGCCTTGGCTAATTCACATCAAAAAGAGTCTGGACTAGACTATAAGACAGAAAAAAATTCTCTCTATTTTTAGGGATTGTGTTAGGGATTGTGATTTCTGCACTTATCTGTATCGTACTTATCTCACAACTTTCGAGAATTAATTAAAACAAAAAAAGCTTTGTATGGTATAATGAATTTGTATTAAATTTTAAGGAGTTTTTTTGAAAAAAATGCAAGAAAAGAAGAAAAAAATCCACTTATTGTGGGTATCCTATCTATCATTCTTAGTTTGTTATTTCCGTTGGGAGGTATTGGTTTAGGTATCACTGGTGTATTGTTTGCTAACGAACTTCAAAAAAAGAATCTGGATTAGACTATAAAACAGAAGAATTGTATCTATTGTAGGTATTGTACTTTCTGCTCTTAACTGGATTATTGGAATTTTTCTTACATATGAGTTAAAGAAGATTAAAAAAAGCTTTAGTTTTAAAAAGCTTTTTTTGTTTTTATCTACTTTTTCGTTAAGTGGATTTTTAATCATTTTTAGTTCTTCTTGTTTCAAAAAAATTGGTTAACATAGTACAAAAATGCTACCAAATGAATAAATCCAATTTTAATGATATTATTAATGAGTATCAAAAATTAAGGAGTTTTTTTATAAAATGAATGCGCAGCAAAAGAAAAAAACACTCACTCATTTCAGGTATCCTATCTATTGTCCTCGGATTACTAAATCCATTCGTAGGCCTGTTTTTTTGGGTATCGTTGGTCTAGTCTTGGCTATCTCACTTCAAAAAGAACCTGAACTAGACTATAAAAAAAGAACGAACTCTCAATATCGTAGGTATTGTAATTTCAGTTCTTCACTTTATTTTTAGGTGTCATGCTATTCATACGCTAAAGAAGATTTTTAAAAAAAGCTTTAGTTTAAAAGCTTTTTTTATTTTATTCACTTTTTCTCTAAGTAGTTTTTTTATGATTTTTCAATTCCTCTTGATTCAAGGGTCGGTATTGACCTTCTGCTAACTCTGAATCTAATGTAAAATCCCCGAACTGAACTCGTTTGAGGGCAGTGACCTTGACACCAACTGAGAGGAACATTTTCTTGACCTGATGAAATTTCCCTTCAGAGATGGTGATGGTGGCTCGGCTGAGACTAGAACTTGAAGATAGAATCTCAAGCTGAGCAGGTTTACAAATAGTTCCATCAAGAAAGACAATCCCGTTTTTGAACTGCTGGATGTGATCTGGTGTGAGCAAGCCGTTCACCTCAACTTGATACGTTTTATCGACATGATATTGAGGGTGGAGAAGTTGAAAACCCAGAGGGCCATTGTTTGTTAAGAGGAGAAGTCCTGTTGTATCTCGATCCAGTCGACCAATTGCATAGAGTTGCTCTGACTGGAGATGCTTAGGCAGTAGGTCCATGACCGTTGGTAGTTCCTTGTCCTTGCTTGCAGTCACGACTCCATTTGGCTTATGGAGCATGAGGTAGGTATGTTCATAACCTTGAATTCTTCTGCCTTGGAAAATCAGTTCTTGGAGTCCTGTATCAGTATTTTGTGCAAGGGAAGAAGCTTCTTGTCCATCTACTAAAATTTCTTTTTTTAGGAGAGCCTGTTTCATAGCTTTCCGACTGATTTTTTCCTGGGCTAATAATTTATCTAAACGCATACCAGCCTATCTTATCACAAGATGTCATTTTTGAAAAGAAAAGGCATGGGAAGAAAAGTTTTTGAAAACATTTACACTTACTTGAGTTAAGTCATTTTCCTAAAATTGTGGTATAATCGTTCAGTTAGAAAATAATTTTTTGAATATAACAGAGGAAATCATGACAAAATTAAGAGAAGATATCCGCAACGTAGCCATTATTGCCCACGTTGACCACGGAAAAACAACCCTCGTTGATGAATTGTTGAAACAATCATCAACACTTGATGCACGTACAGAATTAGCTGAACGTGCAATGGACTCAAACGATATTGAAAAAGAGCGTGGAATTACGATTCTTGCGAAAAACACTGCCGTAGCTTATAACGGAACTCGTATCAATATCATGGACACACCAGGACACGCGGACTTCGGTGGAGAAGTTGAACGTATCATGAAAATGGTTGACGGTGTAGTCTTGGTCGTAGACTCTTATGAAGGTACTATGCCCCAAACTCGTTTCGTATTGAAAAAAGCTTTGGAACAAGACCTTGTCCCAATCGTCGTTATCAATAAAATCGACAAACCATCAGCTCGTCCAGCAGAAGTAGTGGATGAAGTTTTGGAACTCTTCATCGAGCTTGGTGCGGATGATGACCAACTTGACTTCCCAGTTGTTTATGCGTCAGCAATCAACGGAACATCTTCATTGTCAGATGATCCAGCCGACCAAGAAAGACTATGGCGCCAATCTTTGATACCATTATTGACCACATTCCAGCTCCAATCGATAACTCAGATGAGCCCCCTTCAATTCCAAGTGTCACTCTTGGACTACAATGATTTCGTTGGTCGTATTGGTATCGGACGTATCTTCCGTGGTACCGTAAAAGTTGGTGACCAAGTTACCCTTTCTAAACTGGACGGTACAACGAAAAACTTCCGTGTCACAAAACTCTTTGGTTTCTTTGGTTTGGAACGTCGTGAAATCCAAGAAGCCAAAGCTGGTGACTTGATTGCCGTATCTGGTATGGAAGATATCTTCGTAGGAGAAACCATTACTCCAACAGATGCAGTTGAAGCTCTTCCAGTTCTTCACATCGATGAGCCAACACTTCAAATGACCTTCTTGGTCAACAACTCACCATTTGCTGGTCGTGAAGGTAAGTGGGTAACTTCTCGTAAGGTCGAAGAACGCTTGCAAGCAGAATTGCAAACAGACGTATCTCTTCGTGTTGAGCCAACAGATTCACCAGATAAATGGACGGTTTCAGGACGTGGAGAACTCCACTTGTCAATCTTGATTGAAACTATGCGTCGTGAAGGTTATGAGCTTCAAGTATCTCGTCCAGAAGTGATCATCAAAGAAATTGATGGAGTCAAATGTGAACCATTTGAACGTGTCCAAATCGATACTCCAGAAGAATACCAAGGTTCTGTTATCCAAAGCCTTTCTGAACGTAGGGTGAAATGTTGGATATGATTGCAACTGGGAACGGTCAAACTCGTTTGGTCTTCCTAGTTCCTGCGCGTGGTTTGATTGGATATTCAACTGAGTTCTTGTCAATGACACGTGGTTATGGTATCATGAACCACACCTTTGACCAATACTTGCCATTGATTCCAGGAGAAATTGGTGGACGTCACCGTGGTGCACTCGTTTCTATCGATGCTGGTAAGGCAACAACCTACTCAATCATGTCTATCGAAGAACGTGGTACTATCTTTGTTAACCCAGGTACTGAGTTTACGAAGGAATGATCATCGGTGAAAACTCTCGTGAAAATGACTTGACTGTTAATATCACGAAAGCAAAACAAATGACCAACGTTCGTTCAGCTACCAAGGACCAAACAGCGGTTATCAAAACTCCTCGTATCTTGACACTTGAAGAATCACTTGAGTTCTTGAACGACGATGAGTACATGGAAGTAACGCCTGAATCGATTCGTTTGCGTAAACAAATCCTTAACAAGGCAGAGCGTGAGAAAGCAAACAAAAAGAAAAAATCAGCTGAATAAGAGCTAGAAAGAGATAAAGATGGTCTATCTAATCATAGGGATTTTATTACTCTTACTCTATATCTTTGCGACCCCTCAAAGTATTAAGGGAACAGTCAACGTTGTTATTCTGGTTTTCGGATTGGTTGCCCTCTTGATTTTATTGATGATGTCAGCTTTCCAAATCTTCCAGTTACCAGCAGAATTTTTCGTTGCAATAGCAATGATCGCTCTTGCTTACTTTAGCTTGAAAGATATTCATCTCATGTCTGAAGGAAAGAAATAAAGGCCTGAAATATTCCTAAACAAAAACACCTTTCGGATTGCAAGTTTCTGCAGTCTAAAAGGTGTTTTTTATCTCTTTGCTTACTCCTTTGTATTTTTGGAGTAACGGTGGTAGAAGTCTACTTTTATTTGAATAAAATGTTCTAATTCGCGAAAGAGTTGTAAAAGGGTGGCCCGTGTCTCAAACTCTTCTCTTGTTTTAGGGAGTGAACGATTGCGAAATACCTGCAGGTATTTCTCGATGTCTTCCAACAAGTTATAGGCTGGATTGGTTTGACTCAGTTGGCTAGCTGTTTTTGAAAAGAGTTGAGCTACAATCAAGCTTTCGCTAGCGGCTAGTTGGCAGGTGTTAATCTGTTGGGCCATATTTCTTAAAATGCGGGTTTGTCTTTGGCGCATTTCAAAGTAGTGGATATGGTAGTCTGTTTGATGAAAGAGATGATCAGAATGGTCGAGGTAAACTAACTTAAGAGAATCCTCAAGTAGTTGATCAAGTTCATTTACAAGTTGAGCCTGATTACGGCCATCTCCTCTTTTCAGATAGTGAGAAAGCCGTAGAAGAACATCTCTGAGTTTTTCTTCAACAAGAGTATGATAATGTTGAATTTCTTTTTCACGTGAAGGCATGTAGAGATTGACTAAAAGAGCAAAACTGGTACCGATGAGGAAGAGTAAGAGCTCGTTCAGTAAAAGTGCTGGTGCTGTTGATTGTTGGATTAATAGATGGCTAACCAAGACGCTACTTGGAGTAATTCCAATTTCCCAACCGAGTTTATAGGCTAGAGGAACATAGATTGCTAAGTAAAGTCCGAAGCTCCAAATATGATAACCAGTTAGTTGAAAGGCAATAACACCAACTAAGAGAGCTAGAAGAGTTGAAAAAAGACGATTGCGGGCTAGCTTGATCGTGCTTCTTCGTGTATCAGAGAGACTCAAAATAGCAATGATACCAGCTGATACAGCTGATGACAAATCAAAAAAGTAGGCTAGTAAACAAGCAAAACAAGTTGCTAGGACTAGTTTAAGAGTGCGTTGTGTGATAGACATAGAATACTTCCTTGAGATAAATGCTTTAAAGTTTTAGTAGTAGATGAGGTAGAAAGGTCTATTCCAAGAGAGTTATTGAGAAAATAATTTGTTCTCCATGTAGTGGTTTGATTATAGTATAAATATGTTTTGAAATCAAGTGAATCTAATAATAGTATAGGCAGAATGAATATCTACCAAACTGGTTCAGATATCGTTTTATGGTATAATATTAGGAAAGGAGCTTACTATGCCAACATTTATTCAAAATTATATCGATAAGTTAAATATCAGCAGTATTCTAGAAGAGTTGTTTTTCAAAATTAGTCTCTCTAGTCCTTCTTTTTATTGTCTTTTTATATCGTTAAAATAATTCTCCATCAAGTTGTGAAAAGAGTTGTTAAACCATCCTTAAAATTTTCCCAGAAAGATGAGGCGCGCCAAAAGACAATTTCTAGATTGATTGAAAATATTTTGAACTACACCCTCTATTTCTTTTTACTCTACTTTGTTTTATCTACTCTAGGCTTACCTGTATCAAGTCTACTGGCAGGTGCTGGGATTGCTGGGGTGGCAATAGGGATGGGGGCTCAAGGATTTTTATCGGATGTGGTCAATGGCTTTTTCATCCTCTTTGAGCGCCAGTTAGATGTTGGAGATCAAGTTGAGTTTACGAATGGTCCGATTACAATCTCTGGTAAGGTTGTGAGTGTCGGTATTCGTACGACTCAACTGCGCAGTGAGGATGGAGTCCTTCACTTTGTTCCCAATAGAAGTATCACGGTTGTCAGCAATTTTTCAAGGAAAGAAGAGAACTGAAATTTTACCTCTTTTATGGTACAATAGAAAGAGTTTGGTAAAGGAGAAACGATGGTTTTAGATAAACAATTAGGAAATGGTTGTGTTTGGATCAATCTAGATGTAGAAAAAATTAAAAATCTTGAAGATTTATCTGAAATCTACGGATTGGATAAGGAAACTATCGAATATGCGCTGGATAAAAATGAACGTGCCCATATGGATTATAACCGTGAGAATGGGACTGTGACCTTTATCTACAATGTTCTGGACTTAGAAAAGGACAAGGATTACTATGAAGCGATTCCCATGACCTTTATCGTTGAAAACAAACGAATGATTACCATCAGCAACCATAAGAATGCTTATGTCATTGATCAGATGTTAGCTTATCTGGATAGCCATGAGTCGCTTTCTATTTACAAGTTTCTCTTTGCTGGTTTAGAGATTATCAGTAACGCTTATTATCCTGTCATTGAAGAGATGGATAAAAGTAAGGACGAAATTAGTGCCTTGCTACGTCAAACTACAACAAAGAAAAATCTCTTTGCCCTTTCCGACTTGGAGACAGGTATGGTTTACTTGACAGCAGCGGCAAAACAAAATCGACTCCTCTTGGAACATATCCAGGGCCATGCTCTTTATCGGAGATTTAATGATGTCGAACGAGAGCAGTTTGATGATGCCATGATTGAAGCCCATCAGTTGGTGTCTATGACAGACTTGATTTCTCAAGTCTTGCAACAACTCTCAGCTTCTTACAACAACATCCTAAACAATAACTTGAATGATAGTTTGTCAATTTTGACTATTATCTCCGTCTTACTAGCAGTACTTGCGGTTATTACAGGTTTCTTCGGAATGAATGTTCCTCTACCATTTACAGAAGAGCCAAATGCTTGGATTTATATCTTAATGGCTAGCTTGATTTATGGGCAGCCTTATCTCAATGGCTGAAGAAAATTACTAGAAAATAAAAGAAAAGGAGCCAAAATGGTGATTGAAAACTACATGCCAGACTTTGCTGTAGAAGCAGTATATGATTTGACAGTCCAAAACCTGAAAGATCAAGGGATCAAAGCTGTTTTGGTCGATTTGGATAATACCCTCATTGCTTGGAATAACCCTGATGGGACTCCAGAGATGAAGCAATGGTTACATGACCTTCGTGATGCGGGTATTCGCATTATCGTAGTGTCTAACAACTCTAAAAAAAGAGTTCAACGTGCGGTTGAAAAATTTGGGATTGACTATGTTTATTGGGCTTTGAAGCCCTTTACTTTCGGGATTGATCGTGCCATGAAGGAATTCCACTATGAGAAAAATGAAGTGGTTATGGTTGGGGATCAGCTCATGACGGATATTCGAGCTGCCCACCGAGCAGGGATTCGTTCGATTTTGGTCAAACCCTTGGTCCAGCATGACTCTATCAAAACGCAAATCAACCGAGCTCGTGAGCGCCGTGTCATGAAACAAATCACTGAAAAGTATGGGCCTATCATATATAAAAAAGGAATCTAACTATGGAAGAAATTCTCTGTATTGGTTGTGGAGCAACCATTCAGACGGAAGATAAGACTGGTCTTGGATTTACACCTCAGTCAGCACTTGAAAAAGGTTTGGAAACTGGAGAGGTTTATTGCCAGCGTTGTTTCCGTCTTCGTCATTATAATGAAATCACAGATGTGCAGCTGACGGATGATGATTTCTTAAAACTTTTGCACGAGGTGGGAGATAGTGATGCCTTAGTAGTGAACGTCATCGATATCTTTGACTTTAATGGCTCAGTCATCCCAGGATTACCACGCTTTGTATCAGGTAATGATGTGCTCTTAGTCGGAAATAAAAAAAGATATCCTACCTAAGTCAGTAAAGGCTGGGAAGATTAGCCAATGGCTCATGGAACGTGCCCACGAAGAAGGTCTACGTCCTGTGGACGTTGTTCTGACTTCAGCTCAAAATAAGCATGCTATCAAGGAAGTCATTGAAAAAATCGAGCATTACCGTAAAGGACGCGATGTCTATGTAGTTGGGGTGACTAATGTCGGTAAATCAACTCTTATCAATGCTATTATCCAGGAAATTACGGGTGACCAGAACGTCATCACAACATCACGTTTCCCAGGGACAACCTTAGATAAGATTGAGATCCCACTTGATGATGGTTCTTATATCTATGATACGCCGGGAATTATCCATCGTCATCAGATGGCCCACTACTTGACGGCTAAAAACCTTAAGTATGTCAGTCCTAAAAAGGAAATCAAACCTAAAACCTACCAGCTCAATCCTGAGCAAACCCTATTTTTAGGTGGCTTGGGACGCTTTGATTTCATTGCAGGAGAAAAGCAAGGTTTCACAGCTTTCTTTGATAATGAACTCAAACTTCATCGTACCAAGCTTGAAGGAGCGAGTGACTTTTACGACAAGCACCTTGGAATCCTCCTTACACCACCGAATAGCAAGGAAAAAGAAGACTTTCCAAAACTGGTCCAACATGTCTTTACTATCAAGGATAAGACAGACCTCGTTATCTCAGGACTAGGCTGGATTCGTGTGACAGGAACTGCCAAAGTAGCTGTCTGGGCCCCAGAAGGCGTCGCAGTCGTCACACGAAAAGCAATTATTTAAACACAGAAAGGAAAGGGTTGTCTTTATAAAGGCGAGCACTGCGAGCCCATAGAAGATACTTTTCGCCGTGGTGTTAGTTGGTACAAGTGATTGTACCAACTGCGGAAAATTTGAGACCTTAGGCTCAAATTTTAGTCATGAAAGTCCAGAGGACTTTGCTGACGTCCGTCACCACTTCAGAAAAGTATAAAAAGAAACTCTTTTAAATGAATTATGTCATTAACATCAAAACAACGTGCCTTCCTCAACAGCCAGGCACACACCCTCAAACCCATCATCCAAATCGGGAAAAATGGACTCAACGACCAAATCAAAACCAGCGTTCGTCAGGCACTTGATGCCCGCGAATTGATCAAGGTTACTCTCTTGCAAAAACACAGATGAAAAACATCCACGAAGTAGCTGAAATCTTGGAAGAAGAAATCGGTGTGGATACAGTACAAAAAAATCGGTCGTATCTTGATTTTGTATAAGCAATCAAGCAAGAAAGAAAAATCGTAAAAATTTCTAAAAAAAGTTAAAGAAATTTAAAAATATACTCCCAAAAAAACTGTTTTTACAGAAGACTAAAGGAGATTAGCCTATGGCAATCGAATTATTGACTCCCTTTACCAAGGTAGAGTTGGAGCCAGAAATCAAGGAGAAAAAACGCAAACAAGTCGGGATTCTAGGAGGGAATTTTAACCCTGTTCACAATGCCCATCTGATCGTTGCAGACCAAGTACGACAACAGTTAGGACTGGACCAGGTCCTGCTCATGCCCGAATACCAACCTCCTCATGTAGATAAAAAGGAAACCATCCCTGAGCACCATCGCCTCAAGATGCTTGAATTAGCTATCGATGGAATCGAAGGTTTAGCTATTGAAACAATCGAGCTGAAGCGCAAGGGTATTTCTTACACCTACGACACTATGAAGCTTCTAACAGAGAAGAATCCAGATACGGATTACTATTTCATTATCGGTGCCGATATGGTAGACTATTTGCCTAAGTGGTATAGAATTGATGAGTTGATGGAACTAGTTCAGTTTGTGGGAGTTCAGCGACCACGTTACAAAGCAGGGACTTCTTATCCAGTTATCTGGGTGGATGTGCCCCTCATGGATATTTCATCTAGTATGGTGCGTGACTTTATCTCTCAAGGACGAACACCCAACTTTCTCTTGCCAAAACCAGTGCTAGACTATATCGAGAAAGAAGGACTTTACTGATGGCATACCAAGACTATATCAACTGTTCCCGTGAAGAATTGTTGGAAAAAATGGCAGAGCTTCTACCTGAAAAACGCTTAACCCATTGTCTGGGTGTGGAGCGTGCAGCTATTGAGCTTGCAGAACGATTTGGAGTTGATGCTGAGAAAGCTGGTTTGGCAGGTCTTCTTCATGACTATGCTAAAAAGCTATCAGATCAAGAGTTTCTAGACTTGATTGATCGATATCAGCTTGACTCTGACCTTAAAAATTGGGGCAATAATGTCTGGCATGGGATGGTTGGCATTTACAAGATTCAGGAAGATTTGGATTTACAAGATTCTGAAATCCTACGAGCTATTGAAATTCATACAGTTGGAGCTGGTCAGATGACGGACCTTGATAAGGTCATCTATGTCGCAGACTATATCGAGCACAATCGTGCCTTTCCAGGAGTGGAGCAGGCGCGTGAAATTGCTGAGCTATCGCTCAATAAGGCAGTGGCATACGAAACAGCTCGTACTGTGGAACATTTGGCTCATCAGGGATTCCCCATCTATCCCCAAACCCTTGAAACCTATAATGCCTATGTGCACTATTTGAAAGAGGACTAAATGAACGAAAAAGAATTACTAGAACTAGTCGTGAAAGCGGCTGATGAGAAACGTGCGGAGGATATTCTCGCACTTGACGTACAAGAATTGACCAGCGTGACAGACTACTTTGTTATCACTAGCTCAATGAATAGCCGTCAGTTGGATGCTATCGCTGATAATATTCGTGAAAAAGTAGCTGAAGCAGGCTTTAAAGGTAGCCATGTAGAAGGTGATGCATCTGGAGGCTGGGTCTTACTAGACCTCGGTGGTGTCGTTGTGCATATTTTCTCAGAAGAAATGCGTGCCCACTTTAACCTAGAAAAATTATGGCATGAAGCAAGTGCTGTAGATCTTTCAACAGCCCTAGCTTAAGCAGGTGAACTCAGTTGGCAGCAACTGGGTTTATTTGCTTAATTTAGAAGAAAATCGTTAGAAAGGTGAGAGCGAGTGGTGTTTGCCATGGACGCTCTTGGTATCATGATTATGGCGACTTATGAAACTTTTGCGGCTGTTTACGATGCAGTCATGGATGATAGTTTATACGATAAATGGACTGAGTTTTCTTTGCGTCATTTACCTAAGACTAAGGAGAGAAAGAAACTCTTGGAGCTGGCTTGTGGCACAGGTATCCAGTCTGTGCGCTTTTCTCAGGCTGGTTTTGATGTAACTGGGCTTGATTTAAGCGCGGATATGTTGAAGATTGCTGAGAAGAGAGCAGTATCAGCCAAGCAAAAGATTGATTTTATGGAAGGTAATATGCTGGATTTATCCAAGGCAGGTAAATATGATTTTGTCACATGTTACTCGGACTCAATCTGCTACATGCAGGATGAGGTGGAAGTCGGGGACGTTTTTAAGGAAGTCTATAATGCCCTTAATGAAGATGGGGTCTTCATCTTTGATGTGCATTCGACCTACCAGACAGATGAGGTTTTTCCAGGCTATTCATATCATGAAAATGCAGAAGACTTTGCTATGCTCTGGGATACCTATGAGGATGCAGCACCACATTCTATCGTGCATGAGTTGACTTTCTTTGTTAAGGAAGCAGACGGTTCCTTTAGTCGTCATGATGAAGTTCATGAGGAACGAACTTATGAAGTCTTAACCTACGATATTTTGCTGGAGCAGGCTGGATTTAAGTCCTTTAAACTCTTTGCGGACTTTGAGGATAAGGAACCAACAGAAACTAGCACCCGTTGGTTTTTCGTCGCGCAGAAATAGGAGAATATCATGACCATTACAGGTATTATAGCGGAGTTCAATCCTTTTCATAATGGCCACAAATACCTGCTGGAACAGGCTAAAGGATTGAAAATTGTGGGCATGTCTGGGAATTTCATGCAGCGTGGCGAGCCGGCTATCGTTGACAAGTGGAAACGGGCTCAAATGGCACTGGAAAATGGTGCAGATTTGGTCGTAGAATTACCTTTTTTAGTCAGTGTACAAGCAGCGGATTTCTTTGGTCAAGGTTCAGTAGATATCTTGGCTCGCTTGGGTATTGATACTCTAGCTTTCGGGACGGAGGAAGTTCTGGATTATCAGAAAATTGCAGACTTATACACGGAGCAAGGTGTTGAGATGGAGAAATTTGTGGAAAATATGCCTGATTCCCTCTCCTATCCTCAGAAAACCCAAGCCATGTGGAAGGAATTTGCATGTCTGGATTTTTCTGGCAACACGCCCAATCATGTTCTTGCTCTGGCCTATGCAAAGGCAGTTGCGGGACGAAACATCAAGTTGCATCCGATTCAGCGTCAGGGAGCTGGTTACCATTCTGCGGATAAGAATGTGGACTTTGCCTCAGCGACAGCCCTCCGTCAGTACCAATCAGACAAAGATTTCTTAGAACGCTTTATGCCTTCTGTTGCCCTCTTTGAAAATGCTAATAAGGTGAGTTGGGATGACTATTTTCCCTTGCTCCGCTATCAAATCTTGTCAAATCCAGACCTAACCACTATCTATCAGGTCAATCAAGAAATGGTTGTGCGCATTAAGGAAGCCATCAAAACAGCAAAATCTATTGAGGAATTGGTTGAGTTAGTGACTACCAAACGCTACACCAAGGCGCGTGTGCGACGCCTCTTGACCTATATCTTGGTGCAGGCTAGAGAAAGTGACTTGCCAGAAGCCATTCATGTCCTAGGTTTTACCGAAAAAGGTAGACAACACCTTAAAGATTTGAAAGATCAAGTCCAGCTAGTTAGCCGAATTGGTAAAGAACCCTGGGATGCCATAACCCAAAAGGCAGACCGAATTTATCAACTGGGACAACCTAGTATAGCAGAACAAAATTTTGGTCGAGTGCCAATTAAAATCGAATCAAACTAAGTCTACTGAGAGGTAGGCTTTTTTTAGATCTATCTCGAATAAATAGATAGGAAAGAAAAAATATTGTACAAGTTCCTGACAATTTTTTTCTTTTCGTGTATAATAGTGGAAAAGAGGTAAAACGAGGTATGGTTATGGAAGCAGTTCTTTACTCAACATTCCGAAATCATTTAAAGGACTATATGAAGAAGGTAAACGATGAGTTTGAGCCTTTGACGGTGGTCAACAAAAATCCAGACGAGGACATTGTTGTCCTATCAAAGAGTGAATGGGATAGCATCCAAGAAACTCTGAGAATTGCCCAAAACAAGGAGCTTTCTGACAAGCTCTTGCGGGGAATGGCTCAAGTTCGAGCAGGGCAGGCCCAAGTTCATAAGATTGAGGAGTAATGGATGCTACTCAAGTTTACAGAAGATGCTTGGGCTGATTATTGCTATTGGCAAAACCAAGATAAGAAAACATTAAAAAGAATCAACAAACTAATCAAGGATATTCAACGTGATCCATTTACAGGAATTGGTAAACCAGAACCGCTCAAATATGATTACCAAGGAGCGTGGTCGCGTCGTATTGATGCAGAAAATCGCATTATCTATATGATGGATGGAGATAGCGTCGCTTTCTTATCTTTTAAGGATCATTACTAAGTCTACTGAAAGGTAGACTTTTTTTATAAATAATCTTTTGTAGAGGTTCGTTTCAAAAATTGATAAAGTTCCTGGGATAAAAAGCTAGTTTTTTTAGTATAATAACCGCATCATTTACCCTTGAATGCGCTTTTATAACTCTTATTTTTATGGTATAATGAAGAGAATTGTAAATCATAAAAAAACAGGGGAAGCAAATGTCTAATTTTAAAGAAAAACTACCGATATTTCAGTCGAATGATGTTCAGATTTCAAATGTAGTTAATGCAGTTTGGTCGATTGCGAATACCTTACGTGGGGCTTACCGTGCAGATAAGTATAGAGATGTCATTATTCCAATGTTTGTCTTGACTCGCTTAGAAGCTGCTTTATTACCAACCAAAGATGAAGTAGTTGCACTTTATCAGTCAAATCCCAATACACCAGAGAAAGTTCTTGAGAACAAGTCTGGCTATAAATACTATAATACCAGTCCTTTTACGCTTGAAAACCTCCAAAATGATCCCAATGCGATTGAAGAAAATTTTATTGCCTATCTAGATGGTTACTCTTGTCGTGTGAAGGATATTATTGAAAATCTAAAGTTTAAAGAACAGGTCCACACACTTGCAAAGTCTGGGCGTCTTTTTACGGTCATCAAAAAGTTCTCTCAGATTGACCTATCGCCAAGTTCTGTGGACTCTATGGTGATGGGCTATATGTTTGAGGATATTATTCGTCGCTTTTCTGAAATGAGGAAGCTGGTTCTCACTATACACCTCGTGAAGTCATTGCTCTAATGGTCAATCTGCTCTTGATCGAAGCCGATGAAGAATTATTCGTCGATAAAAAAGAATTGAAAATCTTAGATATGGCTGCTGGGACAGGTGGTATGCTAGCGACAGCCAAAAGTTATATCCGCAAGCTAGATACAGGGGTAACTGTCCGTCTTTTTGGTCAGGAAGTTTTACCTGAGACTTTCGGGATTGGTCGAGCGGATATGCTGATTCGTCAGGAAGATTCGGATTATTTTGTGAAGGCAGATACTTTGAAAGATCCAGACCCATTTCCAGATACAAAAATGAATTTTGTCATTGCTAATCCTCCCTTTGGCCAATCTTGGGGCGGGAAAGATGCAGATGATGGCGTAGAAGACGCAGTTAAAAGAGACCATAAACTCTTTGTGACTACAGAAGGTCAACAAGGACGTTTTGTAGCGACTCCCAGGCACTGGCGATGCCCAATTGCTTTTCCATCTTCATGGTTTAGCTAAACTAGAAGAAAACGGACGAGCAGCTATTATTTCAAATGGTTCTCCTCTCTTTTCTGGTGGTACTTCATCTGGAGAAAGTCAAATCCGTCGTTACATTCTTGAGAATGATTTACTAGAAGCTATTATTGCCCTACCAGGACAGTTTTTCTACAATACAGGGATTGGGATTTATATCTGGATTTACAATAAAAACAAATCTCCTGAGCGTCAAAACAAGGTCCAATTTATCGATGCGACAGAGGAGTTTGTTCCTTTGCGTAAATCTCTGGGACAAAAACGCCGTGAATTGTCTCAAGATAATATCCGCCAGATTCTCCAATGGTATGATGACTTTACTGAAAATGACCATGTGAAGATTTTTGATAAGGAAGAATTTCTTTACCGAGAATATACAGTTATGCAACCTCTGCAACGTCGTGGCTGCATTACCAAGGAAACTATTGAGAAGGCAAAAAGTGTTCCTTTCCTAGCTAAACTATTTGACGAATACCAGTATCAAGAATTGCTAGAGATGGAACCACGCACAGCCAAGGATGAGAAAAATTACAGGACTTCGAAGCTGGGAAGGCCAAGCAAGAAGCTATCTTAGATGCTCTTGGTAAGGAAATCTCTAAAGAGACCTATCCTAACTTTGAAATCTTTGTCCAAGTCATTAAAGACTTATTGGGGGATATCAGGGTAACGCCTGCTAATATCAATGCGCTAGCCCTAGCCATGAGTGAAATGGACAAGACGGCAGAAGTCATCCGAACTAATAAGAAAGACAAGCCAAATGAGATTGCTGGAGGAATTGTCTACGATAAGACAACCAAGGATAGTGAAATCGTTAAGCTGACAGAGGATGTGGAAGACTATTTTGCGCGTGAGGTCTACCCCCATGTACCTGATGCCCACTACTGGTTTGATGAGGAAAAGGGTTATGGAGCCGAGATTCCTTTTACCCGCTATTTCTATCAATACCAAGCACCAGAAAGTGCCGACAAGCTCTTGGCAGAGTTCTATGACTTAGAAGCAGAACTACAGACTCTCTTGGAGGGACTAAAACATGACTAAGATGAAAGAGAGTGGCATCGACTGGATTGGACAGATACCAGAGGAGTGGGAAGTAATTAAATTTAAGTATTTAGGTGATGTGAAGCAGGGGTTAACATATTCGCCGAGCGATATAGTAGATAAGGATGAAGGGATTCTAGTTCTTAGATCTGGGAATATTCAGAACGGTATTTTAGATTTTAATAATAATGTATATGTAAAAAAACAAAAGTAGCAGAATCTATTGTACTTAGAAAAAATGATATTCTTATAACGGCTAGGAATGGTAGCCCAGCATTGATTGGTAAAAATGCAATTATTGATACAGATATAACAGCTACTTTTGGCGCTTTTTATGATGGTTTTTAGAGCCAATAAAAGTTTATTTTCTAAGTTTGCTTTTTATTTAATGAATGTTAGCTTTAATTTTTTATCGAACATTCTTTACAACTAGTACAGTTAATCAACTTACTGCGGCTATTTTTAATGGGATTGAGGTACCTCTGCCATCCATTTCTGAACAACAAAAAATTGCTGATTTTCTAGACAAGAAAACTGCCCAGTTGGATAAGGTAAAAAGTCTACTGGAGGAGCAAATTCAAAAACTCAAAGACTATCGCTCTAGCTTGATTTATGAGACTGTCACAAAAGGACTGGATAAAACAGTCCCTATGAAAGACTCAGGCATCGACTGGATCGGACAAGTGCCTCAAGGGTGGGAGATTTCTAAAATAAGATATTTAGTAACTACTCGAAGTGAAAAAAGAATAACAGACTCTTCTATACCTTACATAGGATTAGAAAGTATAGAAAGTCAAACTGGGAAATTTGTTGAAACTGGTATACAAGTTGATAAGAGTGAAAAATATTGTAGTCGAAATTGGAGATGTTTTATTTGGAAAGCTGAGACCATATTTGAGAAAATATTGGCGAGCTACCTTCCCTTCAACAGCTAGTTCAGAATTTCTTGTGTTTCAATCTTCAGAATTAGACATGAATTTTCTCTACTATGCTATTCAAAGTGATAGTTTTATTGAAGAAGTTAATACTTCTACTTATGGTAGTAAAATGCCTAGAGCAAGTTGGGAATATAAAAAAATATGAAAATTGCTTTTTCCATCAAGTCTTGTTGAGCAACAAAAAAATTGCCGATTTTTCTGGATAAGAAAACAATTCAAATTGACAAATTAATTCAAATCAAGAATGAGCAAATTGATAATATTAACAAACAACGACAAACTCTTATTTATGATTATGTGACAGGGAAGAGGAGGGTGTAGGATTGCTATTTGGAACTAATTTAAAATTTCGTTTAGCTTACTTCTTTACTGCGTTTTTTTCCAGCATTTATATTGATTTGTTTTTTTCATTAGTAGATATTCATCAATTTCTATGGAAAGAGACTGACTCGCTACCTTGTTATTTAAGTAGGAACTGGTTGCTTTTTTTCTTATGTTATTAGTATTACTTTCTATAATGCTAATATCAATTTACAGTATACGTGGTTATATAAACGGACGGAGGAGAAGAAAAACATTGTTAAAAAAACATTGTTTTTAAATTTTTAATGTATCTAAAGTCACGTTGAAGAATATTTCTCAAGGTAAAGTGATTGATATTCAAGACGGACCAAAAATAAATCCGGGATTCATATCCTTTGTATCGTCAACCATTGTACCCTCTTTAGTATTAAAGTTTATGAATGGAGTTAGTGCTCTAGTAGCAATTGTAATTATTGTTTTCTTTTTGTGTTATTAATGCTTAGTAATGATATTTTTTTCCAAACTTGATATTACCTATTTTTTTGGTATCAATTTATTAGTAACAAAGGATAACTACAATATTTTTTTCTTTCGAAAAGACTCGGCTGCATTTTCTGGTGTGAAAAGGATTTGTTCTCTAGGAAACACTGGTACAATGGCAAGAACATTTGTTTTTTTGATCAAGAAGTATTAAATGATGAAATAGGAGAGTAGAATGGTAGAAATATATGCAATTGGTTGGCAGGCTGGACGAGGTAAGTCACTTGGGAAATTGAAAAAATTTTTAGAAAAAGTTATCTCAGATGAAGCTAGTGATTATATACATAGTATTCAATTTGCTAATAATCAAAAATTCTGAGAAATCAACTTTAAAGGAAAAATTTGAAGAATCAATTGAGTCATTACAAAATGTTGAAACGAATGGGAATAATACGGAAGTTCCATTTTATAGAAAAGTTGATGGGAGTCTCCAGTCTGAAATAGATAGAATACAATTAGTCTCATCTCAATTAGAACCAGCTATACCTTCTCTAAGGGACTTTGAAGATATACGATTATATCTAGTTTGTGAAGAAATTGATGGTGTAAAGTACAAATATTTTTTTGAAATCAATTCGAGCAGCGAAATTAAAAACTAGATTTATTGCTACTTTGACTTCTGGAAAAGTTAAAATAGTTGATATAGAAAAAGATGAGGGAAGAAGTCTTCCGTTTATCATAAGTTATGCTGAAAAAAACTGAAAACAATGAAACTGTACAATATATCTTTTAATGTTCAGGATTATGAAATTATGTTTGGTTTAAATGAGTCAAAAAAATAATCGCGGCTGAAGAGAATTATGAGAAATTTTTATCTCATAATGATGACGAACCACTGTTTAATTTATCGACGGATTATAAAGTGAAAGTATCTGATAAAGAATCTGAAAAAAATAAAAAAACTAAATTAAAAAGTCATCGTAAATTGATTAATTTACTTGCAAAAATATAATAATGAAGCATCAAATTATGAATGGGAATATATAAAGAAAGCGAATGAATTGTCAGAACAGTTTTTTTCAAACACCTTTTTGATTTTTGACGAAGAAAAAAAGAAATATATCTAACAGCGGACTCTCTTGAGGCATTTATTTCTGTGATTACCAATGCAAAGAAATTAGGTATTGCAAAAAAATGAATATGAGGATTCACTGGCAGATAAGCGCCAGAAAGATAAAAAAAGATAATATTGAAGCACAATAAAATATCTGTTTTATTGTGTTATCATTTCTAGATTTTTAAGAAATTCATTGTAATCTTTGAATTTGTAATTATAACGAAATTTTTTTAAGAGTTAGAGAAAAAGAAAGTGAGAAACTATGGCAAATTTGGGCTTGAAGGAGCGCTATGATTTCCAGCAGTGGATTATCAAAGACTTGAAAGAAAAAAATGGTTATATCCAGCGGGATGCTGCTCAGTACGACCCTCGATTAGCCATGGATGTGGAACTCTTGTGGAACTTCTGATGGAAACCCAAGAGGAGACCATGGACTATCTCCTCAAAAAACTGAGCAAGGAGACAATCATCAATCTCATCAATACAGAAATCGTCAAGGGTGGATTTTTGTTCGCCTTAAAAGAGGGTGTCTTTATTGAGAACAAGCAACTGCGCCTTCTCTATCGCAAACCTGCGACTAGTTTTAATGAAAAGGCTGTTCAGCAATACCAAGCCAATCGTTTGTCTGTGATTGAAGAAGTGGTTTATGAAGAAGATGATCGCATCGACCTTGTAATCTTTATCAATGGATTAGCTCTTTTTGCCATTGAACTCAAGTTCAATCCAAACGGCCAATCGGTTCAGGATGCTATCAAGCAACTGAAAGGTCGCAATCCCAAGAATCGACTCTTTCGTTTTGAGCAGGGAGTTTTGGCTTCCTTTGCTGTAGATACCTTGGAAGTCTACATGACCACCCAGTTAAAAGGCCAAGAAACATACTTCCTACCTTTTAACATGGGGAAAGGAGAAGGGATTGAAACAGGAAGTGGAAACCCCCATAATCCAGACGGAGTGGATACAGAGTATTTATGGATAGACGTCCTGACCATGGACAGTATTCTCCAGCTGGTTGAGAGTTTCATCTTTTATGAAGTCGATAAGAGCAACTCTAAAAAGAAAACTCTTATCTTTCCAAGATATCATCAACGTAGAGCCGTTAGTCGCCTTCTAGAAGATATGAAGACCAATCATACGGATAACAATTATTTGATTCAACACTCAGCTGGTTCAGGAAAAACAAATACAATTGCTTGGCTTGCCCACAGCTTAGTGTCCCTTCATGATGATCAAAATAGAAATATCGTCGATACAGTCTTGATTGTTACAGACCGTATTGTAGTAGACCGTCAGTTACAAGATGCTGTTAGACAGATCAACCATAAGAACGGTGTCGTGAAAGTGATGGGTGATCGTGAGACATCAAGTGATTTAGCGGATGCCATTGCAGGGAATACAAAAATTATTGCAACGACAATCCATAAATTCGCACAGATCAATCAGTCGGATTGGATGTCTGTAGGCAATACCGCCAATAAGAAGTTTGCTATTTTGATTGATGAAGCTCATAGTTCGACGACAGGCTCTTATATGAGTTCAGTTAGTCAGGTCTTGACTGAAACGGATCCAGAAAATGGAACTATCGATGAGGTTCAAGAAGTAACCGTTGCGGATGCGATTGAGCAGGAGATTGCGCGTACAGGTAAGCAAGATAATGTTTCAATCATTGCCTTTACAGCAACTCCTAAGGCGACTACCCTACAGTTGTTTGGCTCGACACAGACAGATGGCTCGAAAGCTCCATTTGACGTCTATAGTATGAAGCAAGCAATCAATGAAGGCTTTATCTTGGATGTCCTAAACAACTACACGACCTATAAGACCTATTGCAAGCTAAATAAAGCTGTAGAAGAAGATCCTGAACTAAAAACAACTATTGCCAAACGTAAGATTGCTAAGTTTATTGAATTATCTGATGAAAATATCAATCAAAAAGTGGAGATCATCATGGATCATTTTATCAGTCATGATATTATGGCTGAGTTAGGTGGACATGGGAAGGCAATGATTGTGACATCTGGACGTGAAGCCGCGGTTAAATACCAGCTAGCCTTTCAGAAGTATTTCGAAGACCATAGTATTACTAGTATTGGGACCTTGATTGCTTTCTCAGGTAAGGTAAATTATCGTGGTAAGGAGTACTCTGAATCACAGATGAATCACTGTAAAGAAGATGCTTTAAAAGATCAGTTTAATACAAATGACTATCAGGTCCTGATTGTGGCCAATAAATACCAAACAGGGTTTGATCAACCTAAGTTGGTAGCCATGTATGTCGATAAGAAATTACGGAGTGTTGCGGCTGTTCAAACATTGTCTCGTCTGAATCGAATTTTCAGAGGTTACAACAAGAAGACCTTTATTCTTGATTTTAAAAATACTTATGAAGACATTCAATCTGCTTTTGCACCTTATTATCGCACAACGATTCTATCAGAAACGATTTCACCTCGAGATGTTTTAGACCTCGATAAAAAATTGGACGAGTACGGCATTTTAGATACGGAGGTTGTCCATGAGTTCAACCAATATCTGTATCAAGAGAAACGTTCTAGTCGAGATAAACAAAAAATGGTAGCCCTTCTAAACCAAGGTTATGAGAGAGTCAGACGCTACACTGATAAGGAGCAGTTATCTATTCGGAAGGTGATTCGAGGTTTCTTACGGATGTACACCTTCCTAATTCAAGCTACAGCTTATCAAAACGAGGTCTTACACGAGAGATACAATTATCTTCAACGCTTAGTGAAGATGATTGATGTTCGGATTGGTAGTGATGACTTTACAATCGCCGATAAGATAGTCGTTGATTATATGAAACATAAAAAGACAGGTTCATTTGTGGGAATTTCCGAATTGGATCAAAAGTATGAGGTGAACTTACCCAAACCAAGTTTAACATTAGTGACAGAAGACCAGGAAAAACGCTTGTCAGAAATTCTGGATGAAATAAATGAGCAGTTAGATTTGGATATTGAACCAGAAGTTGGAATAAGTGGTGCAGTCTCTATTCGTGAGTTACTAAAGAAAAATTCAAGACTCAAACAATCAGCACATGTTAACTCTCGAGAAGATTTTAAATTTGCTTTTGAAGAAGAGATTGATAATGCTCTGATAGACGGATATGAACAGAGTAAAGAACTATTTGGAGCCCTATTAAATAACGACTCTTTCAAGAAGAGATTAGCAAATATATTTATTGACGATGTGTTTAAAAAGTTTGAAAGGTTCTGAGGAATTGTAGTTCTAAAATTCAAGAGAATATATTCATTTAAGGTTTGTTAAAAAAATATTTTTTTGTGGTAAAATGTATAAGAATGTATGTCATTCGGATAAACAAATAAATTGAGGTAAAAACATGGAAATCATGACAATTGCGATTCTTGTTTTTGCTGTCATCATAGGTTTAGTCATTGGATATATCAGCATCTCAGCCAAGATGAAATCATCGCAAGAGGCTGCAGAGTTGATGCTTTTAAATGCTGAACAAGAAGCAACTAATTTACGTGGACAAGCTGAGCGTGAAGCTGATTTATTATTGAATGAAGCTAAACGTGAAAGTAAGTCTCTTAAAAAGAAGCACTATTGGAGGCCAAAGAGGAAGCCAGAAAATACCGTGAAGAAGTGGACGCTGAATTTAAATCAGAACGGCAAGAACTCAAACAAATTGAAACTCGTTTGACCGAACGAGCAGCGAGTCTTGACCGTAAAGATGACAATTTAACGAACAAAGAACAAACTCTTGAACAAAAAGAACAAAGTATTTCTGATAGAGCAAAAAACCTTGATGCACGGGAAGAGCAATTAGAGGAAGTCGAAAGACAAAAAGAAGCTGAATTGGAACGTATCGGTTCTCTGACACAGACAGAAGCAAAAGAGATTATCTTAGCTCAGACAGAGGAAAACTTAACGAAAGAAATTGCTAGTCGCATTCGTGAGGCTGAGCAAGAAGTTAAGGAACGTTCAGATAAGTTAGCCAAGGATATCTTGGCTCAAGCTATGCAGAGAATTGCTGGTGAGTATGTAGCTGAATCTACAAACTCTACGGTTCATCTGCCTGATGATACCATGAAAGGTCGTATCATTGGTCGTGAGGGACGAAATATTCGTACCTTTGAAAGTTTGACAGGGGTTGATGTTATCATTGATGACACACCAGAAGTGGTAACCTTGTCAGGTTTTGATCCTATCCGTCGTGAGATTGCCCGTATGACGATGGAAACCTTGCTTAAGGATGGACGTATTCACCCAGCTCGTATCGAAGAGTTAGTTGAGAAAAATCGTCTAGAGATTGACAATAAAATCCGTGAATATGGTGAGGCTGCAGCTTATGAAATCGGAGCACCAAACCTTCACCCAGACTTGATGAAAATCATGGGGCGTTTGCAGTTCCGTACTTCATACGGTCAAAATGTCTTGCGTCACTCGATTGAAGTTGCTAAGTTGGCTGGTATCATGGCTAGTGAACTTGGTGAAAATGCGGCTCTCGCTCGTCGTGCAGGATTCCTTCACGATATCGGTAAAGCCATTGACCGTGAGGTAGAAGGCAGCCACGTTGAGATCGGTACAGAATTGGCTCGCAAGTATAAGGAACACCCAGTTGTGATCAATACCATTGCTAGCCACCACGGAGATGTAGAACCTGAAAGTGTTATTGCAGTTCTTGTTGCTGCAGCAGATGCTCTAAGTGCTGCTCGTCCAGGAGCTCGTAGCGAGTCTCTTGAGAGCTATATCAAACGTCTCCATGACTTAGAGGAGATTGCAAATAGCTTTGAAGGAGTTCAAAATAGCTTTGCCCTTCAAGCGGGACGTGAAATCCGTATCATGGTAAATCCAGGTCAAATCAAGGACGATAAAGTCACAATCTTGGCTCACAAAGTTCGTGAGAAAATTGAAAACAATCTCGATTACCCAGGAAATATCAAGGTAACCGTAATTCGTGAACTTCGTGCAGTTGATTATGCAAAATAAATAAGAAAGAGCAGTTGAAAAATTACTGCTTTTTTGTTACACTAGATAGAAAGATTGTAGTTACTAGAAATGCCTTTATACAGATAATCTTGCTCATGTTTTTAGGTCATTTCACAAACTATCCAAAGGAGACATAATGGCAGACCGAGGCTTACTAATCGTTTTTTCAGGCCCTTCTGGGGTTGGGAAAGGAACGGTTAGAAGAGAAATTTTTGAGAGTTCTGAAAATCAATTCCAATATTCTGTATCTATGACAACGCGGGCGCAACGTCCAGGTGAAGTAGACGGAGTTGACTATTTCTTCCGTACGCGTGAAGAATTTGAAGAATTGATCCGTCAAGGACAGATGTTAGAGTATGCAGAGTATGTAGGTAACTACTATGGAACTCCCCTAACTTATGTCAACGAAACGCTTGATAAAGGAATTGATGTTTTCCTTGAGATTGAAGTCCAAGGAGCTCTTCAGGTCAAGAAAAAAGTTCCAGATGCCGTCTTTATCTTTTTGACTCCACCAGATTTGGAAGAATTGCAAGACCGTCTCGTAGGTCGTGGTACAGATAGTGCAGAAGTGATTGCCCAACGTATCGAAAAAGCTAAAGAAGAAATTGCTTTGATGCGTGAGTATGACTATGCTATTGTCAATGATTATGTTCCTTTAGCTGCCGAGCGTGTGAAACGTGTCATCGAAGCAGAACATTTCCGTGTTGATCGGGTTATCGGTCACTACCAGGATATGTTACCCAAGTCTCCAAATATTCGCTAAACTATAGAAAATAGGTACAAGTAAATGATGTTAAAACCCTCTATTGATACCTTGCTTGACAAGGTACCATCAAAATATTCACTCGTAATTTTGGAAGCAAAACGTGCCCACGAATTAGAAGCTGGAGCACCCCCAACTCAAGAATTTAAGTCTGAAAAATCGACTCTTCGTGCCTTGGAAGAAATTGAATCAGGGAACGTAACCATCCACCCAGATCCAGAAGGAAAACGTGAAGCTGTTCAACGTCGTATCGAAGAAGAAAGACGCTTGAGAGAAGAAGAAGAAAAGAAAATCAAAGAGCAAATCGCTAAAGAAAAAGAAGAAGGTGAAAAAATTTAAGGTTGGGGGGACTCAATCTTATTTTTTCTATTGCAAGAATACTCAATCAATTTAAAGGATTTAAGTAGAGAAGGAGGTGAGGATATGGCTATTGCAAAAATTATTGTGGATGTTCCCTTGATGCAGACGGACCAACCATACAGTTACAAGATTCCTGAGGAATTTGTAGATATGCTGGAAGTTGGTATGCGAGTTCATGTACCCTTCGGGAAGGCTAATCGCTTGATTCAAGGGATTGTTCTAGGAATGGAACAAGAAGCCGTTGCAGATGTGGCGGACGAGGATTTGAAAGAGATTGCTGAGGTACTTGACTTTTCTCCAGTTTTAACGAAGGAACAACTCTGGTTGGCTGAAGAACTTCGTAAGTCAGTCTTCTCATACAAGATTTCTATTCTAAAAGCTATGCTTCCGGGATTTTTGAATTCTAGCTATGATAAAATCCTCTATCCTCTGGAAGGCTTGAGTCAGAAAGACAGAGACCGTTTGTTTGGTTCGCAGGAGTCTCTAGCTTTTTCATCACTTGACCTAGAAAAGCAGGCTGAGATGATGCAATTGACTCGAAAAGGACTTTTTGAAGTTAGAGTATCAGGCTATAGACCAGAAGAAGGTCAAAACTCAATCATGGGTTGAAGTCAATCTTGACAAATTAGAAAAAGCTAGAAATCTCAAAGCGTGCCAAGAAGAAATTGGAACTGCGAGAATATTTAGTAGCACATCCTGAAACAGTTCCTTTGGCTGATTTGTTAGAACATTACTCACGAGACCAAGTTAACTTCTTTGTGGAACAGGGTGCTTTGACGATCCTTCAAAAAGAAATGCAACGGTCAGCTGCCTACTTTGAAGGGATTGAGTCGAATCAAGCCCTAGAGTTAAATCCAGAACAAAAAGAGGCCTGTGAGGCAGTTGTTGGAGCGATTGGTAAGCAGCAACCTCCATTTCTTCTTCAAGGAATTACAGGAAGTGGGAAAACAGAGGTTTACTTGCAGATTATCCAAGGGGCCTTGGAAATGGGAAAAACAGCAATCGTTTTAGTTCCAGAAATCTCTCTGACACCTCAAATGACCGAGCGCTTTATTGCTCGTTTTGGCGATAAAGTAGCCATTCTCCACTCTGGCTTGTCAAATGGTGAAAAGTACGATGAATGGCGCAAGGTGGAGCGTGGAGAAGCCCAGGTAGTTGTTGGGGCTCGCTCAGCTATTTTTGCACCTTTGAAAAATCTAGGTGTTATCATTATTGATGAAGAGCACGAGGCTAGCTACAAGCAAGACAGCAATCCTCGTTACCATGCTAGAGATGTGGCTCTTTTACGTGCCCAGTACAATCAAGCTGCCCTAGTTCTTGGTTCTGCAACACCAAGCCTAGAAAGCCGTGCGCGTGCTGGTAAGGGTGTTTATCAACATCTACGCCTGACTCAACGGGCCAATCCTTTGGCAAGTATCCCTGAAGTTCAACTTATTGACTTCCGTGATTACATCGGGCAGAATGAAACATCAAACTTTACACCACCACTGATTGAGGCCATTCAAGATCGACTGGATAAAAAGAGCAGGTTGTTCTCATGCTCAATCGCCGTGGTTATTCTAGCTTTGTCATGTGCCGGGAATGTGGGACCGTGGATACCTGTCCGAATTGCGATATTTCTCTGACGCTGCACATGGATACCAAGACGATGAACTGTCATTATTGTGGTTTTTCTAAGGAAATTCCTCATGTCTGTCCAAACTGTCAGAGTCGTAGCATTCGTTACTATGGAACAGGGACTCAGAAGGCCTATGACGAGCTGGCTGAACTATTTCCAGAAGCACGCATTCTACGCATGGATGTGGATACAACTCGCAAAAAAGGTAGTCACCAAGCTTTACTTGAACAATTTGGCAATGGTGAAGCGGACATATTGCTAGGAACCCAGATGATTGCCAAGGGCTTGGATTTTCCAAATGTGACCTTGGTTGGTGTTCTCAATGCGGATACAGCCTTGAATCTGCCTGATTTCCGTTCTTCTGAGAGAACCTTCCAACTCTTGACCCAGGTAGCAGGACGAGCAGGACGAGCTGAAAAGGCAGGTCAGGTCTTGATTCAGTCCTACAATCCTAATCATTATGCTATTCGTTTTGCCAAGGATCAGGACTACGAAGGTTTCTATGCCTATGAAATGGGAATCAGACGTCAGTTGGGTTACCCACCTTATTATTTCACTATTGGGATTACCTTGTCTCATAAAAAAGAGGAAGAGGTTCTTAGACGTGCTTATCAAGTCATGGGTATTTTGAGGTCTGGTTTGTCGGATGCTAGTATCATCCTTGGACCAACGCCTAAACCTATCGCTCGTACGCACAATCTTTATCATTATCAGATTTTAATCAAATACCGTATAGAAGATGAGCTTGGTCCGACACTCAACCAAGTTTTGGCCTTGACTCAAGAACGGGGAAATAGTGAACTGCGTCTCAGTATTGACCACGAACCGCAGCAATTTTTATAAGAAGGAGAAAATATGACGAAACTAATCTTTATGGGGACCCCCGAGTTTTCGGCAACCGTTTTGAAGGGGCTTTTGTCAGATGACCGCTATGAAATCGTGGCCGTCGTGACTCAGCCAGATCGCGCGGTCGGTCGAAAAAAAGTCATCCAAGAAACCCCAGTGAAACAAGCAGCTAAAGAAGCAGGGCTTCCTATCTACCAACCAGAAAAATTATCGGGTAGTCCAGAAATGGAAGCTATCATGAATTTGGGTGCTGATGGGATTGTGACCGCAGCTTTTGGACAATTTCTCCCAAGTAAACTCCTTGATAGCATGGATTTTTGCAGTCAACGTTCATGCTTCGCTTCTTCCAAAAGCACCGTGGTGGTGCTCCTATTCATTATGCCTTGATTCAAGGTGATGAGGAAGCAGGAGTAACCATTATGGAAATGGTCAAGGAAATGGACGCAGGAGACATGATTTCTCGTCGTAGCATTCCGATTACCGATGAGGATAATGTTGGAACCTTGTTTGAAAAATTGGCGGTTGTTGGTCGTGATCTACTTTTAGATACTCTACCATCTTATATGGCTGGTGAAATTAAACCAGAACCGCAAGATCCAAGTCAGGTTACATTTTCACCAAATATCAAACCTGAGGAAGAAAAGTTGGACTGGAACAAGACTAACCGTCAACTTTTCAACCAAATTCGTGGGATGAATCCTTGGCCTGTTGCCCACACTTTTCTAAAGGGAGATCGCTTCAAAATTTATGAAGCCATGCCTGTAGAAGGTCAGGGGAATCCGGGTGAGATTATTTCCATCGGTAAGAAAGAATTGATTGTCGCAACAGCAGAAGGAGCCCTGTCTCTTAAACAAGTTCAACCAGCTGGGAAACCTAAAATGGACATTGCTTCCTTCCTCAACGGAGTTGGACGGACATTGGCTGTAGGAGAACGATTTGGTGACTAAAGTAGAAACGGCTAGAAATCTAGCTCTAGTAGTGTTAGAGGATGTTTTTATCAATCAAGCATACTCCAATATCGCCTTAAATAAACACCTCAAGGGAAGTCAACTGTCAGTAGCTGACAAAGGTTTGGTGACAGAGCTTGTGTATGGAACTGTAGCTCGAAAACTCACACTAGAGTGGTACATTTCCCACTTTATTGAGGATAGAGATAAGCTAGATAGTTGGCTCTACGTTCTGCTTCTTATGAGCGTTTATCAACTCCAGTATCTAGATAAACTTCCTGATCATGCAGTGGTCAATGAAGCGGTAGAAATTGCAAAACTTCGTAAAAAGGGTAGCGAAAAATTGGTCAATGCAGTCCTTCGCCGTATCTTGCGAGAAGGTTTGCCAGATATTGCCAGTATCAAGCGTAAGAACAAGCGTGATTCTATCGCCTACTCTTTACCAGTTTGGTTAGTTTCAAAGCTCAAAGAGGAGTACGGAGAAGAGCGAGCTCAAGCTATTTTTGAAAGTCTACTAAAACGTAACAAAGCCAGTATCCGGGTAACTGATTTGAGTCGAAAAGAAGAAATCAAAACTTTGCTTAGTGCAAGTGATTCTATCTTATCAAATACTGGTCTGGTCAAAGAACAAGGGCATTTTGCTGGTCATCACTTATTTGCAGAGGGTGCTATTACCATTCAGGACGAGTCTAGTCAACTGGTTGCACCAACTCTTCATCTACAAGGAGAGGAGCAGGTTTTGGATGCCTGTGCGGCTCCAGGTGGGAAAACAGCTCATATAGCCTCTTATCTAACGACAGGTCAGGTGACTGCATTGGATCTCTATGACCACAAACTCACTTTGATTCAAGAAAATGCAGAGCGTTTAGGCGTAGCGGATCGCGTACGAACAGAAAAACTAGATGCCCGAAAGGTTCATGAGTTTTTTGGTAAGGATCAATTTGATAAGATTCTTGTTGATGCCCCTTGCTCAGGGATCGGTCTATTACGTCGAAAACCGGATATTAAATACAACAAAGAAACTGCGGATTTCATGTCTTTACAGGAAATTCAGTTGGAAATATTAGGTAGTGTTTGTCAAACACTACGAAAAGGTGGTATAATAACCTATAGTACCTGTACTATAGTCTCGGAGGAAAATTTTCAAGTCGTTCAGACATTTTTAGAAAGACACCCTGAGTTTGAGCAGGTTAAACTAGAACATGAATGCAAAGATATCTTAAAAGATGGTTGTATCCTCATTACTCCAGAACTGTATGGTAGTGACGGATTCTTTATCAGCCAATTTCGAAAGATATCTGATTAGGAAGGAACTGACACAATGGAAATTTCATTATTAACAGATGTGGGTCAGAAACGAAAAAACAATCAAGACTATGTCAATCTTTTTGTCAACCGAGCAGGTCATACGATGATTATCTTGGCTGATGGAATGGGAGGACATCGTGCAGGCAATATTGCTAGTGAAATGGCGGTAACGGACTTAGGTGTAGCTTGGGTGGATACTCAAATTGACACTGTAAATGAAGTTCGCGAATGGTTTGCCTATAATTTAGAAATTGAAAATCAAAAGATTTACCAACTAGGTCGTGATGAAGCTTATAGGGGTATGGGGACAACCTTAGAAGCTCTTGCTATCATTGAGAATCAAGCTATTTATGCCCATATCGGTGATTCGCGTATCGGTTTAATCCGTGGAGAAGAATATCATCTTTTGACAAGTGACCATTCTTTGGTTAACGCACTGCTCAAAGCTGGACAATTAACTCAAGAAGAGGCAGAAGCACATCCTCAAAAGAACATCATCACTCAATCTATTGGTCAAAAAGATGAAATTCAACCAGATATGGGAATTATCACCCTTGAACCAGGAGACTATATTTTGCTTAATAGTGATGGTTTAACCAACATGATTTCTGGAAGTGAAATCTGTGATATTGTAACAAGTGATATCTCACTGGATGATAAAGCAGCAACCTTGATTCGTTTTGCAAATAATGCCGGAGGGCTTGATAACATAAGTGTTGCCCTTGTTTCGATTAAGGAGGAGGCGGCACTATGATCCAGATCGGCAAGATTTTTGCCGGACGGTATCGAATTATCAAACAAATTGGTCGTGGAGGCATGGCAGATGTCTACCTGGCCAAGGACTTGATTTTAGATGGGGAAGAGGTAGCTGTAAAGGTCTTGAGGACCAACTACCAGACGGATCCTATAGCTGTTGCGCGTTTTCAACGGGAAGCGCGAGCGATGGCAGACTTGGATCATCCTCATATCGTTCGGATTACTGATATTGGTGAAGAAGATGGTCAGCAATACCTAGCTATGGAATATGTAGCCGGTCTCGATCTTAAACGATATATTAAAGAACACTATCCTCTATCAAATGAGGAAGCAGTTCGTATCATGGGTCAGATCTTGCTAGCTATGCGTTTAGCACATGCAAAAGGGATTGTTCACCGTGATTTAAAGCCTCAAAATATTCTCTTGACTCCTGATGGAACGGCTAAGGTTACTGACTTTGGTATTGCTGTAGCTTTTGCGGAAACCAGCTTGACTCAAACTAACTCTATGTTGGGCTCTGTCCACTATTTATCGCCTGAACAGGCTCGTGGCTCTAAAGCTACGTTTCAGAGTGATATTTATGCCATGGGAATTATTTTCTTTGAAATGTTAACAGGGCATGTCCCATATGATGGAGATAGTGCGGTCACGATTGCCCTTCAGCATTTTCAGAAACCACTCCCATCTGTTATAGCTGAAAATCCTTCGGTACCACAATCATTAGAAAATGTTGTTATTAAAGCGACAGCGAAAAATTAACGGATCGATATCAAACAGTCTCTGAGATGTATGTAGACTTATTGAGTAGTCTTTCTCACAATAGACGAAATGAATCTAAACGTGTTTTTGATGATGCAAGTAAGGTTGATACAAAAACATTACCAAAGATTCAGCAACAAACCTTGACAACGATTCCTAAGGTTGAACCAAAAGATAGTCGTCCTCAGACTAAGAAACCGAGTGTTCAAGCAGCTCCTAAACCTAAGGGGGTAGCTAAGCCAGTGAAGAAGCGTCGTTTTAAGGCTCGTTACTTGGTTCTCCTTGCTAGTTTTATTCTGGTGCTCTCTTCTATACTATGGATTATATCTAAGACGCCAGCAACTGTTGTGATTCCGAAAGTTGCAGGGCAAACAGTGGCTGAGGCCAAAGAAACTCTGAAAAATGCCAATTTTGAAATTGGTGAAGAGAAAAGCGAATCCAGTGATACAGTAGAAGAAGGACGAGTTATTCGAACGGATCCAGAAGGAGGTTCATCTCGCAAAGAAGGAATTAAGATTAATCTGATTGTTTCATCAGGTAAACCTTCATTCCCGATAGGGAACTATATCGGACGAAAATCTTCAGATGTAGTAGCAGAGTTAAAAGACAAGAAAGTCCCAGAAAATCTGATTAAGATTGTTGAGGAAGAATCGAGTGAAACTGAACCTGGTCTTGTCATGAGACAAAGTTTGTCAGAAGGAACAACATACGATCTTAGCAAGGCGACTGAGATTACCTTGACAGTCGCTAAAAAGGTTACAACTGTTTCAATGCCTTATTATATCGGCTCAAGTCTTGAATTTACAAAGAATAATTTGATTCAAGTTGTGGGTGTTAAAGAAGCTAATATTGAGGTAGTAGAAGTTTCTACAGTCCTTGAAGGAACTATTGAAGGAACTGTAATCAATCAAAGTCCAAAACCATATGAGGATCTTGATTTGAGTAAAACGCGTGTTAAAATTTCTGTTTATAAACCAAAACAAACGACAACTACTACAGTCACACCACAAGTACCTCATGAAAATAGAATCGAGGTAACACCTCCTCAAACTCGTGAGGCAGAAACTAGTCAAACAATACCTGAGCACAACTGAGGTAGCTAATACAGACTATTCATAAAACTTTGTCACAGAATTTGTGGCAAAGTTTTTTTTCTGAGGATTTTATGATAAAATAAAGGATATCAAAAAGGGGGAGAAAATGAAGGAATCAAAAGAACTCAATGCAGTGATTGATATCATTATGCTTGCAGGCACGATTTTACTTCGAAATGGTTCGGAAATTCATCGTGTAGAAGATACTATGATTCGTATTGCTCATTCACAAGGGATAATGGATTGCAATGTTTTAGCCATGCCAGCGGCCATTTTTTTCTCTATTGAAAATACCAATATCTCTCGTATGAAGCGAGTGACTTCGTCTCTTTATAACATTGAGAAAGTTTGTGATGTCAATCAAATTTCTCGACAGCTTGTCTCTGGACAAATTGATTTAGAGACAGCCTTGCACAATTGAAGGATTTAAATGAAAAATCCTTGCCCTATACTAAAGTACAGTTAACCATTGCTGCAACTTTAAGTGCTCCATTCTTCTCCATTATGTTTGGCGGAAATCCTTATGATGCGATTGGTGCAGGAGTTGCGACCTTGTTTGCTTTTACTTTTTCACTTTATATAGAAAAATTTATTCGCATCCCCTTTATGACTGCATTTGCAGGTGCCTTGGTTTTTGGTTTGATAGCACAAGTTTGGGCTCGTTATTCTGGTTTGCCTTCAACGGCAGACTTAATTATAGCAGGGGCTGTCATGCCTTTCGTGCCAGGGATTGCCTTAACCAATGCTGTGCGTGATATCATGACCAATCACATTAACTCTGGTATGAGCAAGATGTTTGAATCCTTGCTGATTACCCTTGCCTTGGGGGCTGGCACCTCTGTAGCCCTGGTACTCATGAACTACTAATATGACTTTGACAACATTTTTATTGCAAGCTCTAGCGAGTTTACTAGCAATTATCACTTTTTTAATCGTTTTAAACGTACAACGTTCTATGCTAATTCCTGGAGGAGTTTTAGGAATGTTTATCTGGTTGCTCTATCTCCTTCTTAAGGAGCCGACTAACGTCATTTTAGCAACTTTCATTGCTGCCGTAATTGGCTCATGTATTAGCCAGATTATGAGCATTATCTATAAAACACCCGCAGTTGTTTTTTCTCTTGCCATTTTGGCCCCCTTAGTTCCAGGATATCTGTCTTATCGAACAACTTCTTTTTTCGTTACAGGAGATTATAGAAATGCCATTACTAGTGCTATGCTGGTTGTCATGTTAGCTCTTGTCATCTCAATTGGAATGGCTAGTGGGACAGTTATTCTAAAATTGTATCATCATTTAAAATCTCATCGAACCATCTAAGGTTCGATTTTTAATTGAGTAAAACGATAAAACAGGAGTGGTTCGGATTATGGTTGATGAGTGTTTAGAAATAATATGATTTTTGGATTAAGGCTTTTTTCTCTATTTTGTTTTAATTTGTGATAAAATAGACTTGGACGATTTTTTTACAATGAATGATTAAATGCAGAGGTAAATATGACAATCGGTATTGATAAGATTGGTTTTGCGACCAGTCAATATGTCTTGAAATTACAAGACTTAGCAAATGCACGGGGGGTAGACCCTGAAAAATATACAAAAGGACTTTTACTAGAGGAGATTAGTATCGCTCCCTTGACTGAAGATATCGTGACTCTTGCAGCTAGTGCAGGGAATTCTATCCTGACAGAAGAAGAAAAGCAAGAAATTGATATGGTCATTGTCGCGACAGAATCTGGAATCGATCAAAGTAAGGCTGCAGCTGTTTTTGTGCATAGCTTACTTGGTATTCAACCTTTTGCTCGTAGTTTTGAAATCAAGGAAGCTTGCTATGGAGCGACAGCTGCTCTACATTATGCTAAGCTACATGTAGAAAATTCACCAAGATCAAAAGTACTTGTTCTTGCTAGTGATATAGCAAAATATGGTATCAATGCACCGGGTGAACCTACTCAGGGTTCAGGTAGTATCGCTATGTTGATTACTCAAAATCCACGGATCTTGAGCTTTAATGACGATAATGTAGCTCAGACTAGAGACATCAATGATTTCTGGCGTCCGAATTACTCGATTACGCCTTTTGTAAATGGAGTATATTCTACCCAGCAATATCTTGACTGTCTGGAAACGACATGGGAAGAGTACAAAAACGCTTTAATTGGACTTTAAATGATTTTGTGGCAGTATGTTTCCACTTGCCATATCCAAAATTAGCCCTCAAAGGTTTTAATAAGCTATTGGATGAATCATTGTCTCAGGAAAAACAAGAGCTCTTACAGAAACACTTTGACGCTTCTATCATCTATAGTAATCGAGTTGGTAATATCTACACAGGATCTCTATTTCTTGGATTACTTTCTCTCTTGGAAAATGCTGAAACATTGAAAGCTGGAGATAAGATTGCACTATTCAGTTACGGTAGTGGAGCAGTTTCTGAGTTCTTTAGTGTCGAATTGGTTGAAGGTTATGAGCAGTATCTAGATAAAGACCGTATCAAAGTGTTAGACCAGCGTATACCTCTCTCAGTCGAAGAATATGAAAAAGTATTCTATGAGGAGACACATCTTGATGATTCTGGTTCTGCTAAATTCTCGGGCTATGAAGACCAAGAATATGCCCTGGTTGAAATTTTAGAACATCACCGTTATTATAGCAAGGTTGAAAAATGATGAAGATTAATTGGAATGGATTTTCAAAAAAAACATATCCAGAACGTCTAGAAACGCTTAGGGATTCTGACTTGCTCTCTCATGAACTTCAGGATAATCTAGAGAAAAATGAGACTTTAAGTGTTGCCATTGCTGATCAGCTAAGTGAAAATGTAGTAGGGACTTTTTCTCTTCCCTACTCCATTGTTCCTGAGGTAGTGGTAAATAATCAGGCCTATACCGTTCCTTATGTGACGGAAGAGCCATCAGTAGTGGCAGCAGCTAGTTTTGCATGCAAGATTATCAACAGATCTGGTGGTTTTAGTGCCTATGTTCGTCAACGACTAATGATTGGTCAGGTTGCTCTCTATCAAGTACCAGATAGAGAGCAAGCTTGCCAGGAAATTCTGAATCAAAAAGACCAGTTGCTTGAAATAGCAAATCATGCTTATCCTTCAATCGTAAAACGAGGAGGAGGAGCGCGTGAGTTACGAGTTGAGAAAGTTTCTGGACAGACAGATTTTCTGGTTGTTTATCTTCACGTTGATACTCAAGAAGCCATGGGAGCTAATATGCTTAATACCATGCTAGAGGCTTTAAAACCTCATCTTGAGAGTCTAAGTCGTGGACAAAGTCTCATGGGAATCTTATCTAACTATGCTACAGAGTCTCTGGTGACATCTAGTTGCCGGATTGCTTTTCGTTATTTAAGTCCTAACAAGGATGAAGCGCGTGAATTGGCTGACAAGATAGTCTTGGCTAGTCATTTTGCTCAAGCAGATCCTTACCGAGCTGCTACTCATAATAAGGGGATATTTAATGGGATTGATGCTCTCTTGATTGCGACAGGAAATGATTGGCGGGCTATCGAAGCAGGAGCCCATGCCTATGCTAGTCGTGATGGCCTTTATCGAGGACTTAGTCTGTGGACATTAGACTCAGAGAAAGAGGAACTGATTGGAGAGATGACTCTTCCTATGCCAATTGCAACCAAGGGTGGTTCTATTGGCCTCAACCCTCGTGTTGTCCTTAGTCACAAACTTTTGGGTCAACCATTTGCGAAAGACCTAGCACAAATTATTGTATCTATGGGCTTGGCTCAGAACTTTGCTGCACTTAAGGCCTTGGTTGGGGCTGGTATTCAGCAGGGACATATGAAACTTCAAGCAAAATCTTGGCCCTCTTGGCAGGAGCCAAAGAAGCAGAAGTACCAAAGCTAGTAGAAGGTTTGATTGCTGAAAAAACGTTTAACTTAGAAAAAGCAAAAAGTATTTTAAAAGCATTACGCTCATAAGAAAAACTCAGACTAATCAAGTCTGAGTTTTTTATATAGTTAGACGCTTCTACCAGACAAGAGGCTAACTGGTAAGAAATAACCAGTAGTAGCGACCTCTTTACCCTCTATCTTTTGAAGGAGCAAATCAACTGTCAGGCGAGCGATTTCTTCCAAGGGTTGTTTAATGGTAGTAAGGTGAGGATAGAAATTCTCGATAAAATAAGTTCCATCGTAGCCAATAACCTTGAGTTGGTCAGGCACAGAAATACCAAGTTCCTGAGCGATCTTCATCACCAAGATGGCTGTCAAATCATCCGATGCGAAAATTGCATCTGGTTTTTGTTTGGTCAGGATATTTTTAATTTCCATTTCCTTACGAAGGGGGAGAAAAGTCACTGGAAACATTGATAATAGGAGCCTTGGGTAAGATAGAAGCAAAGCCCGCATGACGAAGTCCAGTTGGTGAGTTGGAGTTGTCATTTCCTGTAATCATAATAACAGACTTAGCTCCAGTTTTAGCTAAGGTTTGAGCGGCTAGGACTCCACCAGCATAGTTATCAGAAGAAACGACAGGTATGTCTGGTGATAGGTTACGGTCAAATGAAATGATTGGAGCGGTTACGCGATTGTAATCCTCAATCCCAAGGTTGTGACTTCCCGAAATGATACCGTCCACTTGATTGGCTTCCAACATTTCGATGTATTCACGTTCTTTTTCCGAATCGTGTTCACTATTACAGATGATTGTCTTGTAGCCTTTTTTGAAGAGTTCATGCTCCAATTTGTCAATCAATTCAGCATAGAACACATGGCTGATTTTTGGGAAAATCAAACCGATTAACTTGGCTGATTTTCCTTGAAGACTTCGAGCTAAGTTATTGGGTTTATAGCCCAGCTCACGCATAGCATCATTAACCTTTTGAATAGTTTTTTCTGAAAGATAACCCTTTTTGTTGATGACACGTGAAACAGTAGTAGGGCTGACGCCAGCTAATTTTGCGACATCAGTTAGTTTTGCGACCATATTTTAATTCATAGTAGGTTCCAGTTGGGTTTCCAGATTTAATGAGGATTCCATTTTGATCCGCATGAGGGAATACACGACCAGAAAATACTTTTTCTCCTTTATTAATGAAAATTTCAAAAACTGAGTTGTCAATGAAGATATTGACAGTAGTTGCCTGATTAGCAACTGAGCAAGAGCGAGTAGTTCCAAACTCTTGAGCATATTGTTCTCCGGCTTGACTGCGGTCAACAGTAACTTGACCATTGATAAGGTCAAAGTTGATAGAGAGCCCCTTGCCCTCCTTATTAGCAAAAAGAACAATTTCACTTTGACTATTGGCTTCCAAGTTAAGCTCAAGTTCGTAGGTGTTTTTGGTTTCAGAACGATTTGAAAACTCTTCTTCTGAAGCTCGCAGTTCCTTGATAGCAGCTACAGGATACTGATAGAGTTTGCCATCTTTAATGGTAAGTTCTTTGACCAATGAAAAAGTTCCTTGGTGGTCAAAACGGTCAGATGGATAAGACACATCTGGCAAACCAAGCCAGCTGACTGCCAGGGCACGACCATCAGGAGCGTTGAAGGCTTGAGTAGCGTAGGCTTCAAAACCATAATCGAGATTGTGAAGTTCAGACACATCTACCATACGAGCATTTTCTGGGTCAAAGGAAGCACCGATTTTATACATATTTGGGTAGATGTTGTCATAGTCTAGAACATTTTTATCCAAACCTTGTGGGCAGTAGAGAAGGATAGGTTGTTTCCCGACAAAGACAAGATTTGGGCACTCCATCATATAGGCAGTGCAGTCATTGTTGAAGTCTAAATCGCCTACTTCTTGCCAGTTGGTATAGTTATTATCCATAGCCTTATATAGACGAACAAAACCTTTTTTCTCCAAGTCCTGGCCACCGACGATAGCGTAGTATTGTCCTTTGAAATCAAAAATTTGTGGATCACGGAAGTGGTCAGTCGAATCAGCAGGTTGATCAATCAAGATTTTATCAATCTTCTTAATCTTACCATCCTTGTCCAACAAGGCCCCAATCTGATAGGGATGGCGGATCCAATTTTCATCTCGAACATTTCCGGTATAGAATAGGAATAGTTGATCACCAAACTGCATAGCAGAACCTGAGTATGCACCGTGGCTATCTAGTGGAGTATCAGGCAAAATCTTGACACCAGTTTCTGTAAAGTGCACCAAATCATCACTTTCAAGTTGAACCCAAGATTTCAAACCATGAGCTGCTCCGAAGGGGAAGTTTTGGTAAAAGATAACCCATTTGCCATCAAAATATGAAAAACCATTTGGATCGTTTAAAAGACCTTGCTTGGGTTCGATGTGATAGCTTGGATGCCATGGAGACTGAGCCATATTTTCTTGAATTTGTTTGATTTCTTCTTGAGTCCAATCTTCATAACGTCTGTAACGACGTTCAGTTGTCCATTTCATGTTATCTTCCTTCCAAAATTTCTACTATCTTAATAGTAAACGTTTCCTCATAAAAAAAGCAAGTCTTTTATATCGAATTTAAGAAAAAAATGTCAAACGCTTGACAGATAATTAGGAGCCTATTTTTTTATGAAAAATAATGAAAACATGAAAGTTTTTTGAAAAAAATACATAAAAAAACACGTAGAAACGGGCGTTTTTTTGAGAGAGTTTTATTAAGAAAGTAGCAAAAACTATCAAAGATTTCAACAATCAAAAAAACTTTTTCTGCAAAACGCTTGACATATTTTTTTGAAAGATGATAAAATAATACTCGTAGGGCGAGTAAAATCGCTTTCAAATAAGAACAAATTTTTTTATAAGGAGATTTTTGCAAATGACCAATACAGAAATTGCAAAAAAAGTCATCGAAGCCTTGGGTGGACGTGAGAACGTCAACAGTGTAGCTCACTGTGCGACTCGCCTCCGTGTGATGGTTAAAGATGAAGCGAAAATTAACAAAGATGCTATCGAGAACTTGGAAAAAGTTCAAGGTGCCTTCTTTAACTCAGGTCAATATCAAATCATCTTTGGTACTGGTACAGTAAACAAGATGTACGATGAAGTCGTAGCTCTTGGTTTGCCAACTTCTACAAAATCTGAAATGAAAGCAGAAGCTGCAAAACAAGGAAATTGGTTCCAACGTGCTATCCGTACATTCGGTGACGTCTTCGTTCCAATCATTCCAGTTATCGTAGCGACTGGTCTCTTCATGGGTGTTCGTGGTCTCTTGACTGCTCTCGGAATGACACTTCCACAAGATGTGACAACTTACACTCAAATCTTGACTGACACAGCCTTTATCATCTTGCCAGGATTGGTTGTTTGGTCAACCTTCCGTGTATTCGGTGGTAACCCAGCCGTTGGTATCGTCCTTGGTATGATGCTCGTATCTGGCTCACTTCCAAATGCCTGGGCTGTTGCTTCTGGTGGTGAAGTAACTGCAATGCAGTTCTTCGGATTTATCCCAGTTGTAGGTTTGCAAGGTTCCGTTCTTCCAGCCTTCATCATCGGGGTTGTCGGAGCTAAATTTGAAAAAGCTGTTCGTAAGGTTGTTCCAGACGTTCTTGACCTCTTGGTAACACCATTCGTAACACTTTTGGTCATGTCAATTCTTGGTTTGTTTATTATCGGACCAGTCTTCCACGTTGTTGAAAACTACATCCTTCTTGGAACAAAAGCACTCCTTAACTTGCCGTTCGGTCTTGGTGGTTTCTTAATCGGTGGAGTTCACCAATTGATCGTCGTATCAGGTGTTCACCACATCTTCAACTTGCTTGAAGTTCAATTGCTTGCTGCTGACCACGCTAACCCATTCAACGCTATCATCACTGCAGCTATGACTGCTCAAGGTGCTGCAACTGTTGCCGTTGGTGTGAAAACTAAAAATCCTAAACTTAAAACACTTGCTTTCCCAGCTGCTCTTTCTGCCTTTCTAGGTATTACTGAGCCTGCTATCTTCGGGGTTAACTTGCGTTTCCGTAAACCATTCTTCCTTTCATTGATTGCTGGTGCAATCGGTGGTGGATTGGCATCTATCCTTGGACTTGCTGGTACTGGTAATGGTATCACAATCATCCCTGGTACAATGCTTTACATTGGTAACGGACAACTTCTACAATACCTTCTTATGGTAGCTGTATCATTTGTACTTGGTTTCGCTCTTACTTACATGTTTGGTTATGAAGATGAAGTAGAAGAAGTTTCAGGAGCAATTTCTGAAGCTGAAACTGACCGTTTAACTGAAGAAGCAGTAACTGGTACTCTTGCTTCACCTAGCGAAGGTGTTATCCAAACACCAATCGTTGGTGACGTTGTTGCTCTTTCAAATGTGAATGACCCAGTATTTTCAAGCGGAGCTATGGGACAAGGAATCGCCGTGAAACCTAGTCAAGATGTTGTTTATGCACCAGCTGATGCTGAAGTAACAATCGTCTTCCCAACTGGCCATGCTTATGGATTGAGAACAGCTAACGGTGCTGAAATCTTAATTCACGTTGGTATCGACACTGTTTCAATGAACGGTGAAGGCTTCAACCATAAAGTTGCCCAAGGTGACAAGGTTAAAGCTGGAGATGTTCTTGGAACATTTGACTCAGCTAAGATTGCTGCTGCTGGTCTTGATAACACAACAATGGTTATCGTAACAAACACTGCAGACTTTGCTTCAGTAAATCCAGTTGCTTCTGGAACAGTTGCTAAGGGTGATGCAATCATCGAAGTTAAAGCTTAATAAATTAAAAAAACGAACAAATGTTATGTTTGTTCGTTTTTGCTTGAATGGTAAAATTTACAGAGAAAAAACTAAAATATAGAGCAATTTTCCTTCTGGGAATATGCTATAATAGAGAAAATAAATACAAGAGGTTTATCATGACAAAACTATACGGAAGCTTGGAAGCAGGCGGTACAAAATTTGTCTGTGCTGTCGGAGATGAAAACTATAATGTTGTAGAAAAAGTACAATTTCCAACAACAACTCCTATCGAAACAATCGATAAAACCATCGAATTCTTCTCAAAATTTGAGAATCTTGCAGGACTAGCCATTGGTTCATTTGGTCCTATTGATATTGATAAAAACTCAAAAACTTATGGGTTTATTACAACAACTCCAAAACCTAACTGGGCAAATGTAGACTTGCTTGGTGCTCTTCGTCGCGCTCTAAACGTGCCTATGTATTTCACGACAGACGTAAACAGTTCTGCATACGGTGAAGTGGTTGCTCGTAATAATGCCGGAGGTCGTATCGAAAACTTAGTATACTACACAATCGGTACAGGTATCGGAGCTGGTGTTATCCAACGTGGTGAGTTTATCGGTGGGGTTGGTCACCCTGAAATGGGTCATTATTATGTGGCTAGACACCCAATGGATATTGAGAAAGAATTTAAAGGTGTTTGTCCTTTCCATAATGGATGTTTGGAAGGTTATGCAGCTGGTCCAAGTTTGGAAGCTCGTACAGGTGTTCGTGGGGAAAACATTGAACTGAACAACTCTGTCTGGGATGTACAAGCCTACTATATCGCTCAAGCTGCCGTTAATGCAACCGTAACTTTCCGTCCAGATATCATCGTCTTTGGTGGTGGGGTTATGGCTCAACAACACATGCTTGACCGTGTCCGTGAGAAATTCACAGCCCTACTCAATGGCTACCTACCAGTTCCAGATGTGCGTGACTATATCGTGACTCCAGCTGTTGCAGGTAATGGTTCAGCTACACTCGGGAAACTTCGTACTTGCTAAGAGCGTTGCAAAATAAGAATATAGCAAAACTCCCAACTGAGAAAGTTGGGAGTTCTGTTTTAGTCTTTTTCTATTTTCGTTTCCTGATGGAAAATATTTTGCCAAGTTTCGTGGCGACGCCAGATGCTGGTATGAATGGTATCACCGACTTGGTAGCGGATGAGTTTTGTTTTCTGACTGATAGAGGTTAAATGAAGCTGTTTAATGGCAGAGGTCAGTTCTTTTTCAGCCTTATAGGCATTCTTGTCCAGTTCTTGTCCGTCCTGGCGGATATAAATGAAGTCTTCTGCAAGTAACTCTTCCAGTTGATTTCCTTGGTCGATTAGTTGCTCTCTCATGAGCAATTTTTTATAGACATTATCTAGAATTTCATCCTCAGGGATTGGTGCTGGTTCGATATGAATGTCTGTATCAAAGACACCAAATCGTTCTGACAACATGGATTCGACCTGGTCCGCAATTTCGTGACTTTCAAAAACAGAGAGATCTGGATTCATTTCCAGAGTGATGTCCAGATAAATGTTGCTTCCGTAGGTACGACCCCTTTGAGATTTGACCTTGCTAATCTTAGGAATTTCCATGATAGCTTTTTGATAATCTTCTAGCAAGTGTTCATCAAAGCCGTCAGAAAGGCTGAAGGATGACTCGATAAAGATGTCATAGGCTGTTTTGAGGATAAAGAAGGTAATGATAATAGCGACTAACTTATCCACGATTGGATAGTTGAAGCTACTAGCCAGGATAGCGATAGAAGTTCCAAGAGATGTCACGGCATCTGACAGATTATCCTTAGCTGCAGCCTTGAGGGCCTTGGACTTAGACTGTTTGCTCAGATGGGTATTGTAGAGATAGACTGCAAACATAATGATGGCAGAGATAACTCCCAACGTCGCCCCAAGTGGGTCGATGACGGTTTGTTCTCGGCTGAGTATCTTTTGGATGGTATCGCGTAGAACGTCAAAACCAACGTAAAACATGATGATGGAAGTGATGAGACTTGCCAAGTCCTCGATTTTCCAATGACCGAAGCGATGGTCCCTGTCTGCCGGTTGGCGAGCCAAACGAATCCCGATTAGAAGGGCTACATTTCCAACGATATCTGAAACGTTGTTAAAACCATCAGCCACCAAACTGGATGAATGGAGGAGGTGGCCGGTCGCTAGCTTAGCTGCAGACAAGAAAAGATAGGTCAAAATGCTAATAATGGCACCACGCTCAGCTAATTTTAAGTTTGAAACCGATTGATACATCTAACTCCCTTTCTAGAACTCTTTGTATGCTTTCATTATACTGGTTTTCCAAGGAAATTTCAAATGGAGGGGAATAAGTTAATCCCACCTCAAGGCTTGAAAACTTTTGAAATTCTGATATAATAGAACTACTCAAGGGAGTAGCTGGCGGTTAACCGCGATAGTGTCGTCATTACGAATTATTTCCGGCACTATATTAAACAGCGAGACTTGTTTTTTTAAAAAACAGGTCTCTTTTTTTGTAAAAAGAGACCAAAAAGGAGGAGACTGTTTTGTCAAAAGAACAAAATAAAGACTTGTTTTACACACAAACTGCAGAAGAAGTCCTAAAGAATCTGGACTCATCTGTCGAGGGTTTGTCAACTGCCCAGGCTCAAGAACGCTTAGCGACTTATGGTCGTAATGAGTTGGAAGAGGGTGAGAAACGTAGCCTACTAGCTAAATTCCTTGATCAATTTAAGGATTTGATGATTATCATCTTGCTTGCGGCAGCGGCACTTTCTGTGATTACAGAAGGAATGGACGGTCTAACGGATGCCATTATCATCTTGGCCGTTGTTGTCTTGAATGCTGCCTTTGGGGTTTACCAAGAAGGGCAAGCAGAAGCAGCCATTGAAGCTCTGAAAAATATGTCTAGCCCGATGGCTCGTGTTCGTCGTGATGGCCATGTTATTGAGATTGACTCAAAAGAATTGGTACCCGGAGATATCGTCTTGCTTGAAGCGGGAGATGTCGTGCCTGCAGATATGCGTTTGTTTGAAGCAGCTTCTCTTAAAATTGAAGAAGCAGCTCTTACAGGGGAGTCTGTGCCAGTTGAAAAAGATGTGACAGGACTTGTTGAAGCAGATGCTGGTATTGGGGACCGCGTTAATATGGGTTACCAAAACTCAAATGTAACTTATGGTCGTGGTATTGGTGTCGTAACAAACACTGGTATGTATACAGAAGTTGGTAAGATTGCAGATATGTTGGCTAATGCCGATGAGACTGAAACACCATTGAAGCAAAGCTTGGAACAATTATCTAAGGCCTTGACTTACTTGATTATTGTGATTGCGGTCATTACTTTCTTGGTTGGTGTCTTCGTTCGTGGAGAGCATCCATTAGAAGGCTTGATGGTTGCGGTAGCCCTTGCGGTTGCGGCGATTCCAGAAGGACTTCCTGCCATTGTAACTATCGTTCTATCTTTGGGAACTACAACTCTTGCTAAACGTAATTCGATTGTCCGTAAATTGCCAGCGGTTGAAACGCTTGGTTCAACAGAAATCATCGCATCTGATAAAACAGGTACCTTGACTATGAACCAAATGACTGTTGAAAAGGTTTATACCAACGGTCAATTGCAAAGCTCTGCAACAGAAATTGCGACTAGCAATAATACTCTTCGTATCATGAACTTTGCTAATGATACTAAGGTGGACCCATCTGGCAAGTTGATTGGTGACCCAACTGAGACAGCTCTTGTTCAGTTTGGTTTGGACCACAATTTTGATGTTCGTGAAATCTTGAAGGATGAGCCACGTGTAGCTGAATTGCCATTTGACTCAGACCGTAAGCTCATGTCTACCATTCATAAGGAAGCAGACGGTTCTTACTTTATCGCTGTCAAGGGTGCGCCTGACCAATTGCTCAAGCGCGTGACTCGTATCGAAGTCAATGGGGAAGTTCGTCCAATCACAGAAGAAGATAAAAATGCTATCCTTGCAACCAACAAAGACTTGGCTAAACAAGCCCTTCGTGTCTTGATGATGGCTTACAAGACAAGTAACGAAATTCCAACCTTGGAATCTGAAATTGTTGAGTCTGACCTCATCTTCTCTGGTTTGGTCGGCATGATCGACCCTGAACGTCCAGAAGCTGCAGAAGCTGTTCGTGTCGCTAAGGAAGCGGGTATCCGTCCGATTATGATCACGGGTGACCACCAAGATACAGCGGAAGCTATCGCTAAACGTCTCGGTATCATCGATCCAAATGATACAGAAGACCATGTCTTCACGGGTGCTGAGTTGAATGAACTCACTGATGAAGAATTCCAAAAAGTCTTCAAGCAATACTCTGTTTATGCTCGTGTATCACCTGAGCACAAGGTTCGTATCGTGAAAGCATGGCAAAATGAAGGTAAGGTTGTCGCTATGACGGGTGATGGGGTCAACGATGCGCCTTCACTTAAGACAGCGGATATTGGTATCGGTATGGGGATTACAGGTACAGAAGTTTCTAAGGGAGCTTCGGATATGGTCCTTGCCGATGATAACTTTGCAACTATTATCGTAGCGGTAGAAGAAGGACGTAAGGTCTTCTCAAATATCCAAAAATCCATCCAATACCTCTTGTCTGCTAATATGGCTGAAGTTTTCACCATCTTCTTTGCAACCTTGTTGGGTTGGGATGTGCTTCAACCAGTGCATTTGCTATGGATTAACCTGGTAACAGATACACTACCAGCCATCGCCCTAGGTGTTGAACCAGCTGAACCAGGTGTCATGACCCACAAACCACGTGGCCGTAAGTCTAACTTCTTTGATGGTGGTGTCTTCGGAGCAATCATTTATCAAGGGATCTTCCAAACGATGCTCGTTTTAGGTGTTTATGGTTGGGCTCTTCTCTTCCCAGAGCACCAAAGTCATACTGAAATCCATGCGGATGCCCTTACCATGGCTTTTGCAACTCTCGGTTTGATCCAATTGCTCCATGCCTTTAACGTTAAGTCGGTTTACCAATCAATCTTTAAAGTGGGACTCTTTACCAACAAGACCTTTAACTGGTCTATCCCAGTTGCCTTTGTCCTCTTTGTGGTGACAATTTTGGTTCCTGGATTTAATAATCTCTTCCACGTTTCAAACTTGAGCTTGACTCAATGGATGGTTGTTGCCGTAGGAGCACTTATGATCGTGGTCCTTGTTGAGATTGTTAAAGCAGTCCAACGAGCTCTTGGAAAAGATAAAAATGCTATTTAAACAATCATGAAAAGTCATCTTCGGATGGCTTTTTGTTTATATATAAAGATAAACTGCCAAAGATTTTGTGCTATAATCAAGGAGAATGATATGGTATGGAGGAAAGAATCTTGGAAAAGAAAATTGTAAAAGATATCTTGTTTTTGTCGCAGGTATCCCAGCCTGCTAGTCAGGAAGATTTACCCCTTGCAAAGGATTTGCAGGACACCCTACAAGCTAACCGTGAAACTTGTGTAGGACTAGCAGCCAATATGATTGGGGTGCAAAAGCGAGTCATTATCTTTAACTTTGGCATGATTCCTATAGTCATGTTTAATCCCGTTCTCAAGTCTTTTGAAGGGCCTTACGAGACAGAGGAAGGATGTTTGTCTTTGACAGGAGTGAGAGAAACAACTAGATATGAAAAAATTACAGTAAGTTACAGAGATGTTCATTGGCAAGAGAAGACCATTATCCTGACGGGTTTTCCAGCGCAGATTTGTCAGCATGAATTGGATCATTTGGAAGGTCGTATTATTTAGGTGCAAATCCTTGGTAGTCCTAAAAAAATATGCTACACTAACACTATGAAAATTTTAATCCCAACTGCAAAAGAAATGAATACAGATGTCCCTAGTTTAGAGGCAAATCCCTTGCGTCCTGAAAGTCAGGCTGTTATGGATGAATTAGCTAGATATTCTGCCCAAGAACTAGAGAGTTTTTATAAAATCTCTGCCGAAAAGGCGCAAGAGGAGTATGGTCGTATCCAAGCTTTGAAAAATGGAATGGCTCGAAACTATCCAGCCTTGCACCTCTTTGATGGGCTCATGTATCGCAACATCAAACGGGACAATCTAACCAAGGCGGAGCAAGCCTATCTGGAGAAACACCTCCTGATAACGTCAGCTCTTTATGGTGTGATCCCAGCCTTTGTACCAATCGCACCTCACAGACTGGACTTCTTGATGAAACTCAAAGTTGCTGGGAAAAGTCTGAAAAGTCACTGGCAAGCAGCCTATGAGGAGTCAATGAAAGGCCAGGAGTTAATCTTTTCACTCTTGTCTTCTGAGTTTGAAACTGTCTTTCCTAAAGAAATCCGTGAGAAAATGGTGACCTTCAAGTTCATGGAAGAAAGAGATGGAAAACTAAAAATCCACTCAACCATTTCTAAAAAAGCTAGAGGGGCTTTCTTAACAGCCTTGATGGAAAATCAGGTAACCTCAGTTGAAGAGATTAAAAAACTCAGCTTTGTAGGTTTCAACTATCGAGAAGAGCTGTCTACTGGCAAGGAATTGGCCTTTGTAAAATAGATTAAAAATAGAGCTTGTTCCCTATCTTTATAGGGGCAAGCTTTTTGTGATTTGACCTTACTATTTTTTATTTAGAATGGTAGGAATTTTCACACAATTTTGGTATAATAGGACTATTAGAAAATTTCGAGGAGACAAACATGTCAGTTAAGATTGCTTTACTTGGATTTGGTACAGTAGCCAGTGGTGTGCCATTCTTGCTAAAGGAAAATAGAGAAAAAATCGTTCAAGCAGCCCAGTCAGAAATTGAAGTAGCTAAAGTTTTGGTCAAAGACGATCAAGAAAAAGAACGCTTGCTTGAAGCGGGAAATGATTTTAATTTTGTAACAAATATCGATGAAATCTTGTCAGACAAAGACATCACGATTGTTGTTGAGTTGATGGGACGTATCGAGCCTGCTAAAACATTTATCACTCGTGCTTTAGAAGCAGGGAAACATGTCGTGACAGCCAACAAGGACCTTTTGGCAGTCCATGGTGCAGAATTGCTTGAGGTAGCCAAAGCTCACAATGTTGCTCTCTACTACGAAGCAGCTGTTGCAGGAGGAATTCCAATCCTTCGTACCTTAGTTAACTCACTAGCATCAGATAAAATCACTCGTGTTCTTGGTGTTGTGAATGGAACATCTAACTTCATGATGACCAAAATGGTAACAGAAGGCTGGTCTTATGAAGATGCCTTGGCAGAAGCCCAACGACTTGGCTTTTGCTGAAAGCGACCCAACCAATGATGTGGACGGGATTGATGCAGCCTACAAGATGGTTATCCTTAGCCAGTTTGCTTTTGGGATGAATGTCAAGTTTGAAGATGTTGGCCACCAAGGAATTCGCAACATCACTCCAGAAGATGTAGCAGTAGCTCAAGAACTTGGTTATGTTGTGAAACTGGTTGGTTCTGTTGAAGAAACAGCTTCTGGAATCGCTGCTGAGGTTACACCAACCTTCCTTCCTAAAGAACACCCACTAGCAAGTGTTAACGGTGTTATGAATGCTGTCTTTGTGGAATCTATCGGTATCGGCGAGTCTATGTACTACGGACCAGGTGCAGGTCAAAAACCAACTGCAACAAGTGTTGTGGCTGATATTGCCCGTATCGTTCGTCGTTTGAATGATGGAACAATTGGAAAAGCCTTTAATGAATACAGCCGCCCAGTGGTTTTAGCTAAGCCAGAAGATGTCAAAGCTAACTATTATTTCTCAATCTTGGCTCCTGACTCAAAAGGTCAAGTCTTGAAATTGGCTGAGCTCTTTAATGCGGAAGATATCTCCTTCAAGCAAATCCTTCAAGATGGTAAGCAAGAAGGCAAGGCTCGTGTTGTCATCATCACTCATAAAATCAACAAGGCGCAACTTGAAAATATTACAGCAGCTTTGAAGGGTGTAACTGAATTTGAACTTCTCAACACCTTCAAGGTTTTAGGAGACTAAGATGAAGATTATTGTACCCGCTACAAGTGCCAATGTGGGTCCTGGTTTTGATTCAGTTGGTGTAGCTGTAACGAAGTATCTAGAAATTCAGGTTTGTGAGGAACGTGAAGAATGGATGATTGAGCACCAATTGGGCAAATGGATTCCACGTGATGAACGTAATCTTTTGCTGAAGATTGCTCTACAAATTGTTCCAGATCTACAACCAAGACGTTTGAAGATGGTTAGCGATATTCCACTTGCGCGTGGACTAGGTTCTTCTAGTTCTGTCATCGTTGCAGGAATTGAATTGGCAAATCAACTAGGAAATCTCAAACTAAGCGATCACGACAAGTTGCAATTAGCGACTAAGATTGAGGGGGGCACCCTGATAATGTTGCACCTGCTATCTATGGAAATCTCGTCATTGCTAGCTCGGTTGAAGACCAGGTTTCAGCTATTGTGGCGCCTTTCCCAGAGTGTGCTTTCCTAGCTTATATTCCAAACTATGAATTGCGAACTCGCGATAGTCGTGGTGTCTTGCCTAGAAAATTATCGTACAAGGAAGCTGTTGCGGCAAGTTCTATCGCCAATGTGGCTATCGCATCCCTACTGACTGGAGACATGGTCAAAGCAGGCCAAGCTATTGAGGGTGACCTCTTCCACGAGCGTTACCGACAAGACTTGGTGCGAGAATTTGCGACCATTAAAAAAGTTGCCAAGAAAAATGGTGCTTATGCAACCTACTTGTCTGGAGCTGGTCCGACTGTCATGGTCTTGGCCGATCCTGACAAGATGCCAAAGATTAAGGCAGAGCTTGAAAAGCAACCTTTTAAAGGCAAGCTTCATGATTTGCAAGTAGATACAGAAGGCGTTCGCGTCGAAGCAAAATAAATATAGCAATAGGATGGGGAAACTCTCTATTAGAGGGCTTCCTGTCCTTTTTTTGAAAATGAAACATTGCATATCTAATGTTTCTCGTGTATAGCGACCGACGGACGGTCAAGGAGGTATGAGATGGCAGAAATATATTTAGCAGGTGGTTGCTTCTGGGGTTTAGAAGAATATTTTTCCAGAATTTCTGGAGTGCTGCAAACAAGTGTTGGTTACGCCAATGGTCAAGTAGAAACTACTAACTATCAACTGATCAAAGAAACAGATCACGCAGAGACTGTGCAAGTCGTCTACGATGAAAAGGTGGTATCGCTTCGTGAGATCTTGCTCTATTATTTCCGAGTTATCGATCCCCTTTCTGTCAACCAACAAGGAAACGATCGTGGTCGTCAGTACCGCACAGGGGATTTATTACCTAGATGAAGAGGATTTGCCAAGCATCCATACGGTCGTTCGAGAACAAGAGCTTCTCATCGGTCGTAAAATAGCGGTAGAGGTGGAGAAGCTTCGTCACTATATCCTGGCTGAGGACTATCACCAAGACTACCTCAAGAAAAATCCTGGTGGCTATTGCCATATTGATGTGAGGGATGCTGAGAAACCACTGATAGATGCTGCCAACTATGAAAAACCTAGTCAGGCAGTTTTACGAGAAAGTTTATCTGAAGAGTCCTATAGAGTTACCCAAGAGGCAGCGACGGAAGCTCCCTTTAGCAATGCCTATGACCAAACTTTTGAGGAAGGGATTTATGTTGATATCACGACTGGTGAGCCCCTCTTCTTTGCCAAGGATAAGTTTGCCTCAGGCTGTGGTTGGCCAAGCTTTAGCCGTCCTATTTCCAAGGAACTCATTCATTACTACCAGGACTTGAGTCATGGTATGGAGCGAATCGAAGTCCGTTCACGTTCAGGGAATGCTCATTTGGGACATGTCTTTACCGATGGTCCTCGTGAACTAGGTGGTCTCCGTTACTGTATTAATTCTGCATCCTTACGTTTTATCGCTAAGGATGAAATGGAAGAGGCTGGCTATGGCTACTTACTTCCATATTTGAACAAGTAAAAAGATGGTGGGTTTCCACCTTCTTCATTTTGGAAATAGAAGGGACACATGAAACAATTACTTTCTTACTTTAAACCCTACCTCAAGGAGTCTTTCCTAGCGCCCTTGTTTAAGTTGTTAGAGGCTATCTTTGAACTCTTGGTTCCCATGGTGATAGCGGGGATTGTTGACCAATCTATCCCTCAAAAAGATCAAGGACATCTTTGGATGCAAATGGGTCTCCTCTTTGTTTTTGCGGTCATCGGTGTCCTAGTAGCCTTAGTTGCCCAGTTTTACTCAGCCAAGGCAGCGGTTGGATTTGCTAAAGAGTTGACCAATGATCTCTATCGTCATATTCTCTCACTACCCAAGGATAGTAGAGACCGTTTAACGACTTCGAGTTTGGTAACGCGTTTGACTTCAGATACCTATCAGATTCAAACGGGAATCAATCAATTCTTGCGCTTATTTTTAAGGGCGCCTATTATTGTTTTTGGTGCCATTTTCATGGCTTATCGACTCTCGCCTGAATTGACTCTATGGTTTTTGGTCATGGTTGCCATTTTGACCTTTATCATTGTCGTTTTATCACGTCTGGTCAATCCTCTTTACAGCAGTTTGAGGAAGAAAACAGACCAGCTGGTTCAGGAAACACGTCAACAACTACAAGGGATGCGCGTGATTCGAGCCTTTGGTCAAGAAAAACGAGAAATCGAGAATTTCCAAGTACTCAACCAAATCTATACGGCTATCCAAATGAAAACAGGCTACTGGTCTAGTCTCTTGGCCCCTTTGACCTATTTGATTGTCAATGGGACCTTGCTGGTGATTATCTGGAATGGTTACCTTTCTATCCAAGGTGGACTCCTCAGTCAGGGTGCTTTGATTGCCTTAATCAACTATCTCCTGCAAATCTTGGTAGAGTTGATCAAACTAGCCATGCTCATTAATTCACTCAACCAGTCCTATATTTCTGCCAAGCGGATTGAAGAAGTCTTTGCAGAAAAGCCTGAAGATATACTGGCAGAAATTGCTCAAAAAGAAACTTTCTCGAACCAGTCCTTACGAGTTGAACACTTGAATTTTACCTACCCAGATGCTGCTCAACCTTCTCTGAGAGATATTTCTTTTGCTATGCAACAGGGACAAATTCTTGGAATCATTGGGGGAACTGGTTCTGGTAAGTCAACCTTGGTACAAGTCCTACTTGGGCTCTATCCGGCAGATAAGGGAAGCATTTCCCTTTATCGAGATGGACGTAGTCCTCGCGATCTTTCTGAATGGCGATCGTGGATGGCCTATGTCCCTCAAAAGGTTGAACTTTTTAAAGGAACCATTCGTTCTAACTTGACTCTGGGTATGGATGAGGCAGTCTCTGACCATGAACTCTGGCAGGCTTTAGAAATTGCCCAGGCCAAGGACTTTATTAGTGAAAAGGAAGGTCAGCTGGACGCAGAGGTCCAAGCGGGTGGCCGTAATTTCTCAGGTGGACAAAAGCAACGCTTGTCGCTTGCCCGAGCAGTTTTACGTCAAGCCCCTTTTCTCATCCTAGATGATGCGACTTCAGCCCTTGATACCATTACAGAGTCCAATCTTCTCAAAGCGATCCAAGAAAACTTGCCAAATACCAGTTTGATTTTGATTTCCCAACGGACTTCGACTTTGAAAATTGCTGATCAAATTCTTCTCTTGGAGAAAGGTCAACAATTAGCGCTTGGAAATCATGAGGAATTGATGAAGACTAGTCAAGTCTATCGTGAAATCAATGCATCCCAACATGGAAAGGAGGACTAGAATGAAGGCAAACATGCAAGTCAAACTCTCAAACGTTTGGCAAAAGATTTAACAAGTCATCCCATCCTTCTTTTCCTAGCTTTCTTGGGAACCATTGTCCAGGTAGCCCTTTCTATTTATCTACCAATCTTGATTGGACAGGTGATCGACCAAGTCTTAGTCGATGGATCATCCCAGCTATTCTGGCAGATTTTCCTCCAGATGATCTTGGTAGTCATAGGAAATACGCTGGTACAATGGGTCAATCCTCTCCTCTATAATCGATTGATTTTCTCATATACCAAAGATTTACGGGAGAAAACCATTGAAAAACTCCATCGTCTTCCGATTGCCCTTGTAGATAGACAAGGTAGTGGGGAAATGGTCAGCCGAGTGACGACAGATATTGAACAGTTAGCAGCGGGTTTGAACATGATTTTCAACCAATTTTTTATTGGAGTATTGATGATCTTGGTCAGCATCCTTGCCATGCTTCAAATTCATCTCTTGATGACGCTCTTGGTTCTACTCTTAACCCCTCTGTCTATGGTCATTTCTCGCTTTATCGCTAAGAGATCCTACCATCTCTTTCAAAAGCAGACAGAGACTAGGGGGGTTCAAACTCAGCTAATCGAGGAATCGCTCACCCAGCAAAACATTATCCAGTCTTTTAATGCCCAGGAAGAATTTATCGAGAGACTTCATGAGGCAAATGACAACTACGCAGGTTATTCTCAGTCGGCCATCTTTTATTCATCAACAGTCAATCCTTCGACTCGTTTCGTCAATGCCCTCATTTATACCCTTCTTGCTGGAGTAGGGGCTTTACGTATCATGGCGGGTTCCACTTTGACAATTGGGCGTTTAGTGACTTTTTTGAACTATGTGCAGCAGTACACCAAACCCTTTAACGATATTTCATCAGTCTTAGCCGAATTGCAAGTGCCTTGGCTTGTGCAGAACGTGTTTATGCTGTTCTAGAAAGTCCTGAGGTTACAGAAACAGGTCTGGAAGAATTAAACAGTGACCAAGTCAATGGAGCTATTTACTTTAAACATGTTTCTTTTGGTTACAATCCTGAAAAGATACTGATTAAGGATCTGTCTATTGATATTCCAGCTGGTAGTAAGGTTGCTATCGTTGGACCAACAGGTGCTGGGAAGTCAACCCTTATCAATCTTCTCATGCGTTTTTATCCTATTAACTCAGGAGATATTTTGCTAGATGGTCATTCCATTTATGACTATACTAGAGCATCTCTTCGACAGCAGTTTGGGATGGTGCTCCAAGAAACTTGGCTCAAGCAAGGAACCATTCATGACAATATTGCTTTTGGAAATCCTGATGCTAGCCGAGAGCAGGTCATTGCAGCAGCCAAGGCAGCTAACGCAGACTTCTTTATCCAACAATTGCCCCAGGGCTATGATACCAAGCTTGAAAATGCAGGTGAATCACTGTCAGTCGGTCAGGCTCAGCTCTTGACCATCGCACGTGTCTTTCTATCCATTCCTAAGATTCTCATTTTAGACGAGGCAACTTCCTCTATCGATACTCGGACGGAGGTGCTGGTTCAAGATGCCTTTGCCAAACTCATGAAGGGGCGGACAAGCTTTATCATCGCCCACCGTTTATCGACCATTCAGGATGCTGATTTGATTCTTGTCTTGGTAGATGGTGACATTGTAGAGTATGGTAACCATCAAGAACTCATGAGGAGAAAGGCAAGTATTATCAAATGCAGCAAGCAGCAGCTTTTGATTTAGATTGATAGCACTAGCTTTAAAATGACTCGTTTTTATAAACCAAAAGTTGCCTTAGGGTGACTTTTTTGTTACAATAGCTAGAAAAATTGTGATATTTAAATTGTAACTTAGAGAAGGAAAAGCACCATGAAAGTCTATCAGCATGTAAATATCGTGACTTGTGACCAAGATTTCCACGTCTATCTGGATGGGATTTTAGCTGTCAAAGAATCTAAAGTCGTCTATGTCGGTCAGGAAAATCAAGAGATTCTCGAGCAAGCAGAACACATCATAGATTATCAAGGTGCCTGGATTATGCCTGGCTTGGTTAACTGCCATACCCACTCTGCTATGACAGGTTTGAGAGGCATTCGTGACGATAGTAATCTCCATGAATGGCTAGAGAACTATATCTGGCCAGCTGAGGCAGAGTTCACGCCAGAGATGACCACAAAGGCCGTCAAAGAGGCTCTGACTGAAATGCTCTTATCAGGAACGACAACCTTCAATGACATGTATAACCCTAATGGAGTGGATATAGCTAAGATTTATGAGGTAGTCAAGGCTTCCAAGATGCGTTGCTATTTCTCTCCAACCCTCTTTTCTTCAGAACTGGAGAAGACAGATGAGACCATAGTCAGAACTCGAGCTATCATTGAGACAATCAAAGACTACCAGGATCCCAAGTTCAAGGTGATGGTGGCCCCTCACTCGCCCTACAGTTGTAGTCGAGATTTGCTGGAGGCAAGTCTTGAGCTAGCAAAAGAAGAGAATATTCCTCTTCATATCCACGTGGCAGAAACCCAGGAAGAGTCAGGCATTATCCTGAAACGCTATGGCAAACGCCCATTAGCCTTCCTAGATGAGCTCGGATATTTAGATCATAAAGCTGTCTTTGCCCATGGTGTGGAGTTAAATGAAGCAGAAATTACCCGCTTGGTAGATTCGCAAGTTGCTATCGCCCACAATCCTATCAGCAACCTCAAACTAGCCTCAGGTATTGCACCAGTCGTCCAACTTCAACAAGTAGGAGTACCGGTTGGTATTGCGACTGACTCAGTTGCTTCTAACAATAACCTCGATATGTTTGAAGAAGGACGGACTGCAGCTCTTTTACAGAAAATGAAGAGTGGCGATGCCAGTCAATTTCCAATCGAAACTGCCCTCAAGGCCCTGACCATCGAGGGTGCTAAGGTACTAGGAATGGAAGACGAGATTGGTAGTTTAGAAATCGGCAAGCAGGCTGATTTTCTCGTCATTCAACCCCAAGGAAAAATCCATCTCCAACCTCAAGAAAATATGCTATCTCACCTAGTTTATTCTGTCAAATCTAGTGATGTTTCAGATGTCTATATTGGTGGAGAACAAGTTGTGAAAGACGGACATGTACTAACTGTTAACTTGTAAAAATAAGCATAAAAATCTCTAAATCTCATGAGAAAAAAATCTTATGAGATTTTTCTTATTTTACTAGTAATATCAAGGCTTTTTACTAAGTATTCAAGTCTTGTATTTAGAAATTTTTCAAAAAGCAAATTAGATAAATAAGAGAACTTATGGTATAATAAAAAGATACAAAAAAAGGAGTATTTATGGACATTTCAGAAATCTGTCAAAAAAATTGACGCCAATCGTGAAAAATTAGCTTCTTTTTAGGGGGTCTCTTTGACCTCGAAAGGTTAGAAGAAGATATTGCCATTTTGGAAAAACAAAATGACTGAACCTGATTTTTGGAACGATAATATCGCGGCCCAAAAAACGTCGCAAGAATTAAACGAACTAAAAAACACCTACAATACCTTCCACAAGATGGAAGAATTACAGGATGAAGTTGAAATCTTACTAGACTTTTTGGCAGAGGATGAATCTGTCCGTGAAGAGTTAATCGAGCAGTTGGGAACTTTGGACCAAATGATGACCAGCTACGAGATGACCCTTCTTTTGTCTGAGCCTTATGACCATAACAATGCTATCCTTGAGATTCACCCAGGATCTGGAGGAACAGAGGCTCAGGATTGGGGCGATATGCTCCTTCGGATGTATACTCGCTATGGAAATGCCAAGGGATTCAAGGTTGAGATTTTGGATTACCAAGCAGGTGATGAAGCAGGAATCAAGTCAGTGACTCTATCATTCGAAGGGCCGAATGCTTATGGCCTCCTCAAGTCAGAGATGGGAGTTCATCGTTTGGTGCGTATCTCACCATTTGACTCAGCCAAACGTCGCCACACCTCTTTTACTTCTGTAGAAGTCATGCCAGAATTGGATGATACCATCGAAGTAGATATCCGAGAAGATGATATCAAGATGGATACTTTCCGTTCAGGTGGAGCAGGTGGACAGAACGTCAACAAGGTTTCGACCGGTGTTCGTTTGACTCATATTCCGACAGGAATTGTCGTAGCATCGACAGTTGACCGTACTCAGTACGGAAACCGAGACCGTGCTATGAAGATGCTTCAAGCTAAACTCTACCAAATGGAACAAGAAAAGAAAGCTGCTGAGGTAGACTCACTTAAGGGAGAGAAAAAAGAAATTACATGGGGAAGCCAAATCCGCTCCTATGTATTTACCCCTTATACTATGGTCAAAGACCATCGTACTAGCTTCGAAGTTGCGCAAGTAGATAAGGTAATGGATGGAGACCTAGATGGTTTCATCGATGCCTATCTAAAATGGCGTATTAGTTAATAGAAAGGAAGTCACATGTCAATCATTGAAATGAGAGATGTTGTCAAAAAATACGACAACGGGACAACTGCCCTACGTGGCATCACTGTAAGTATCGATGCAGGAGAATTCGCCTACATCGTAGGACCTTCAGGTGCCGGAAAATCAACCTTTATCCGTGCCTTGTATCGTGAGGTAAAAGTCGACAAAGGGAGCTTGCAAGTTGCTGGCTATAACCTTGTTAAAATTAAAAAGAAAGATGTTCCAATGCTACGTAGAAACGTAGGAGTGGTCTTTCAGGACTACAAACTGTTACCAAAGAAAACTGTTTATGAGAACATTGCCTACGCAATGGAGGTAGTTGGTGAAAGACGTCGTAATATCAAAAACGTGTTATGGAAGTCTTGGATCTTGTTGGTTTGAAACACAAGGTGCGTTCCTTCCCTAATGAATTATCAGGTGGTGAGCAACAGCGTATCGCCATTGCCCGTGCTATCGTAAACAATCCCAAGGTTTTGATTGCCGATGAACCAACAGGGAACTTGGATCCAGATAACTCATGGGAAATCATGAATCTCTTGGAACGAATCAATCTTCAAGGGACAACAGTATTGATGGCGACCCACAACAGTCAAATCGTAAATACCTTACGCCACCGCGTTATTGCCATCGAAAATGGTCGCGTGGTACGTGATGAAGCGAAAGGAGAGTACGGATACGATGATTAGTAGATTTTTCCGTCACCTATTTGAGTCTTTAAAGAGTTTAAAGCGTAATGGGTGGATGACCATTGCTGCCATTAGTTCAGTAATGATCACCTTGACCTTGGTTGCAATCTTTGCTTCAGTTATCTTTAACACTGCAAAATTAGCAACTGATATTGAAAACAACGTCCGTGTAATGGTGTATATCCGTAAGGATGTTGAGGACAATAGTGAAACAATTGTAAAAGAAGGCCAAACAGTTACCAATAATGACTACCACAAGGTCTATAATGCCCTCAAGTCTATGTCAGCAGTTAAAAATGTAACTTTCTCAAGTAAGGAAGAACAGTATGACAAGCTGACTGAAACCATGGGTGAAGAGTGGAAGGTTTTTGAAGGAGATGCCAATCCCCTTCACGATGCCTATATCGTAGATACCAATTCACCAAGTGATGTTAAGAAAGTAGCTGAAGAAGCTAAAAAGATCGAAGGTGTTTCTGAGGTCCAAGACGGTGGTGCCAATACAGAACGTCTCTTCAAGTTGGCTTCATTTATCCGTGTATGGGGCTTGGTCATTGCAGGACTCTTGATCTTTATCGCGGTCTTCTTGATTTCAAATACCATCCGAATCACTATCATTTCACGTAGTCGTGAAATTCAGATTATGCGTTTGGTTGGTGCCAAGAATAGCTACATCCGTGGACCATTCTTGCTGGAAGGTGCCTTTATCGGACTATTGGGAGCAGCTCTTCCATCAGTTTTGGTTTACTTTATCTATAATAAAGTCTTCCAATCAGTTAACCCGTCATTGGTTGGTCAAAACCTATCATTGATTACACCTGACATCTTTAATCCAGTTATGATCGGTCTTTTGTTTGTTATCGGTATTTGTATCGGATCACTTGGATCAGGGATTTCAATGCGCCGATTCTTGAAAATCTAAGGCAAATTTAATTTTAAAAAATACTAAAAAGTGGGAAGCACTCGAGGCTTAGCTTAGTCTGATTGCCCTGCTTTTTCTTTTTATCTCTATAGCCAGTCGCTTGCCAATTTTTGGGAAACAGTGTATGATAGGAAAGTACCTTTTAGGCTAAATCAAGAAAAATGAGGATAAGATGAAACAATTTTTGGAAAAGCTGAGTATACTCTCCCTGTCACTAGTATTGATCACATCGTTTTCAATCTCAAGTGCTCTGCCAGCTATGTTTGACTTTTATCAGGGCTATTCGACTGGTCAGGTCGAACTCTTGGTCAGCCTCCCATCCTTTGGGATTATGGCCATGCTTTTGCTGAATGGAGTTTTGGAGCGAATCTTTCCTGAACGCCTCCAATTGACCCTTGGTCTCTTAATTTTATCGATTAGCGGGACTGCACCTTTTTGGTATCAGGGTTACTATTTTGTCTTTGCGACTCGCCTACTTTTCGGGATCGGTGTAGGGATGCTCAATGCCAAGGCTATCTCGATCATCAGTGAACGTTACCACGGGAAAACTCGTATCCAAATGCTTGGTTTTCGTGGGTCTGCCGAAGTCGTAGGAGCATCCATCTTAACCTTAGCAGTTGGTCAACTCTTAGCATATGGCTGGACAGCCAGTTTCTTGGCCTATGCCGCAGGCTTGGTAGTCTTGGTGCTCTTTCTTTTATTTGTCCCTTACAACAAGGAAGAAATTCATGAGTCCAAGCATCAGACAGAAGAAGCTGTAAGATTGACTGCTTCTATGAAAAAGCTCATTTTCTTCCTTGCTATTGCAGCCGCAGTGATTGTATGTACCAATACGGCTATCACCTTCCGTATCCCTAGTCTTATGATTGAGGCAGGGTTTGGAGATGCTCAATTGTCCAGTTTGGTACTTAGTGCCATGCAGTTGATTGGGATTCTAGCTGGGATCAGCTTTTCTTTCCTGATCTCGACCTTCAAGGAAAGACTTCTATTGGTCTCTGGTGTCACTTTTGGGATTGGGCAAATCATCATTGCTCTTTCCCCATCACTCTGGGTGGTGGTTGCAGGTTCTACCCTGGGAGGATTTGCCTACAGCATCGCTCTGACGACAGTCTTTCAGTTGATATCTGAGCGAATTCCCGCAAAACTCCTCAACAAAGCAACTTCATTTGCTGTTTTGGGATGTTCTTTTGGAGCATCATTAACACCCTTCGTTCTTTCAGGGATTGGCTTGGTGACTATGGATGGTCGAATGACCTTTATTATCCTAGGAGCATGGATGATTGCCACATCAGTCATTGTTTCTATTTTATTGAAAAAGAAGTTTAATAAAGAAAAACTCAAGGAGAATCCTTGAGTTTTTTTGTACTAGCTAAACATCTGCCAAAAGTAATCAATGATATAGGTCAAACCATAGGTATAAACCACTAAGGTAAAAGGCTTTGTCAAGATGATAATGGTCATGTAGCGTTTGAAACTCATCTTGGTCAGGGCAGCCAGCATACAGAGAAAGTCCGCAGGACTGACAGGCCAGATCATCATAAAGATAAAGAATCGGTCAAAGCGATTGCCCTTATCTAACCAACCGATATACTTATCATAGGTCCGTTTGCTGACGACTGATTGGACAAAAGGCGCACCATAGAGCCTTACTAGGTAAAAGATAATCGCACAACCAATGACAATTCCAATGTAGTTATAGATAGTCCCCACGATATGCCCATAGATGAAGACACCCGCAACAGATGTCAGAGCACCAGGGATAATGGGAACAACTGTCTGTAAAATCTGTAAAAAGATAAAGAGTGGAGGCCCCCAGATACCTGCCTGTTGGATAAAGTCAGAGAGGGTTTCCTTGGAATGTAAAATCCCAGCTTGATAGGCCCAAATACAAAAGATAATCGTACCAACTCCACCCGCTATGGATGAAAAATGGATGACTTGCTGCAGAAGGGGAGAAATAGCCTTCATTTGTTTATCGGATGACATGTAAACTCCTCTTAAATAGTATAAATCTACTATACCATATTTTGAGGAGAAAGACTAGATGGGATACTTTGTGTGACTTTGCCTCAAGTATGGTAAAATGAGAATAAGAAAATGACCGCTTAGAATGAGGAAAATCATGTTAGGATTGAAGTTTAACGGCACTTGGCGTAACTACCAAAAACAGGTCTTGGATAACTTCCAAGAATACCAAGCAGATGGCCATGTCCACTTGGTGGCAGCACCAGGTTCTGGTAAAACAACCATTGGTATCGAGTTGATTGCCCGCTTTGATAAGCCAGCTCTGGTTTTGGTGCCGACGGTTACCATTCGTGAACAATGGGTGGACAGGATTCGTCAGGCATTTTTAGAGGATGAGAACCAGGTCACAAGTCTCGTGTCTCAAAATCTCAAGGACATGAAGCAAATCACCATCGCCACCTATCAAGCCTTTCATAGCGCTATGCAACAGGTGCAATCTCAAGAGGATAATGGCGAGGTTGAGGACTTTGTCGGCTTTGACTTGCTTGCCAAACTCAAGAAAAGGGGTGTCGAAACCCTCTGCTTGGACGAATGCCATCACTTGAGAAATGAATGGTGGAAAAGCCTAGAAGATTTCCGTAAAAATTACCCGCAACTGCAAGTCATCTCTCTCACAGCAACACCGCCTTATGACAGTGAGCCAGAACTCTGGGATCGCTATCTCCAGATGTGTGGCGAGATTGACCAAGAAATCACAGTGCCAGAACTGGTCAAGGAAGACACCCTCTGCCCACACCAAGACTTTGTCTATATCTGTTTCCGACTAAGGAAGAAGACAAGCGCCTGGAAGAATTTGAAGAGACCAAGTGGCAATATGTCAGCCAACTAGTGGTTGATCCTGATTTTCAAGAGTTGATTAAGAGTTCCAAGGTTCTTAAAGGGGAAATCGCTGCGGATATGCTCCTGGAAGATCCCAAGTATCTCTCCACCCTCCTCATTTATCTACAGGCTCAAAAGCTAGAAATTCCTAAGCACTTACGAGATTTACTGGGGGCGGAAGGCTTGCCTGCTCTTAATTACTACTGGCTCGAAGTCCTCTTGCAAGGCCTTCTCTATCAGACTCCTGACTGGTATGAGGATCCGCAGGAGACAAAGAAAAAGATAGAAGCAGAACTGAAATCAAGAGGATTGATTGAAAAACGTCAGGTCTTCTTGGTCAAATCCAAGGCCAATGACCAAATCCTCAATCAATCTCTAGGAAAACTGGCTGGCATCGCATCTATCTTTGAAACCGAGTATGCCAGTCTAGGTCACGGCTTGAGACAGTTAGTCTTGGCGGACTATATCCGAAAGGACTTTGTTAGTTATCTGGGAGATGACCAAGCACCAATCACGCAATTAGGTGTACTCCCCTACTTTGAAACCATTCGCCGCAGTGCGCAAAAACAAGGTCTTTCTGTCCCTATAGCAGTCCTTTCAGGTAGTGTCGTTATCATACCGACCAGTGTCAAAGCAGAACTCGAAGCGCTCATCCCAAATACCAACTTGACCTTCTCAGCCATCGGAAAACTCGACCAAGGCGCCTATCTCCAAGTAGGATTTCCATCCAGCTTTAAGGGGATGGTCGCTGCAGTGACCGAGCTCTTCCAACGTGGTTCTATCCAGGTTTTGGTCGGAACTAAGTCTCTCTTGGGAGAAGGATGGGATGCGCCTTGCGTCAACTCTCTCATCCTAGGAAGTTTTGTCGGAAGCTTTATGCTCAGCAATCAAATGCGAGGCCGTGCTATCCGTATCTGGCCAGGACATCCAGATAAGACCAGCAATATCTGGCATCTAGTAGCCATCAAACCTTATAAAAATCCAGCCTTTTCTAATGAAAATCAAGAAGAACAAGACCTCAATCCATATCAGGACCTGCAGACCCTTGCCCGTCGTATGGACCACTTCCTTGGCTTGTCCTATAAAGAAGATACCATCGAAACAGGTCTGGATCGCTTGAACTTTCCTGAGTTCCCATTTAAGAAAAAGAAACTCGAAGACTACAACGAGAAAATCATGGAACTATCCAAGGATCGTGCCTCCCTTCGTAAAAAATGGCAGGAATCTCTCATCGTTGCTGATAAGATTGAGATTGTCAATGAAGTAGCGACCGACAGCAAACGAATCCCTCTGCTTGCCCTAGCAGATGCTGAAAAGTGGCTTCGCTATGCTCTGATGGTATTTGCCATTAGCTTCCTAGCCTATGTCTTTAGACTAACCTTCTTTACCTTGCCATGGCTGACAGCTCTTTGTCTCCTCTTCCTAGCTATCACAGCCTTTCGTTATTATAACTACAAGAGTCCTTATAAACGCTTGCGCCAAATCGGTGAAGCTATTCGCAAGGTCATGGTAACTGCGGGACATTTGTCAGATGACCAGTCGCGCGTGCAGGTCGATGAGGACAAGGAAAGCTTTAACGTCTTTGCCTATCTAAAAGGTGGAAGCATGCGAGACAAGGAACTCTTTTCGAGGGTTTTAGGAGAATTCTTTGCGCCAGTGGACAATCAACGCTACCTCTTAGTAGCTCAAAAAGCACCAGCCGGCCAATCCAAGTATTTCGTAGTTCCTAGCCTCTTTGAAAAACGCAAGGAAGATGCCCAGCTCTTCCAAAATGCCGTCGCACCACACATAGGCAACTACCAACTCGTCTACACCCGCAACGAAGCAGGCAGAAAAAAATCCTGCTTGAAGCAAGACTCAAATCCCTTGCCAACAAAAACGACCGCATCATCACCAAGAAAAAGGTCAAAAGTGCTTTGAAATAGAAAAAGTACTTTTTGACTCAATCATGGTATAATGTCAATTATGAATAACAACAACCAACGTGCCCTTTGTCAGCAACTCTGGGCGGAAAATAAATACCTTGTTTTGAGTCATTCTAGCAATATTTACAAGGATATTCGCCAGTATCTCAAGAATGAAGTGGTGGAAGTGAGTCAAGTTCAAGAGATGATTGACCGTGCCTGCCAGATTCCAGAGCACAGGGGTCAGGTTTGCAATGCTTTTCAGCATATTTGGGGCTATTTTAAAAAGCAATCCAGCCTTGATGAGCGTAAAGACTATATGCTCTTATTGGATCGCTATCGCTTTGGTCAAGCTTCAAAGGAAGACTTGATTGCAAGGACTCGAGATTTGCTTGAACGCTACCCAAATGCTTATCTGCAAGATTCTACCTTGTTGAAAGGAGACTCCCATGAGACTTTGGCATGAGGCTTTGATTCCACAACTTCCCCGTCCTCAGCTCTTGGGGCAACATCGAGAGTGCTGTGCCCTTCGTGGCAATGGTTGGGGCAGAAAGCATGCGACAGTTGACTATGTCTTTACCCACTCGCCTTATCGTCTCTATGCCTATCATCGTTTGATTATGGGGGAGATGGCTAGCCGTGGCTACAATGTCAGTCCAGAGTGGCTGGACAAAAACTACCGTGGAAAGATTTGCCTTTCCTATGAAGACTTAGCAGAGGAAAAGCTGAATAGCCCTATCTATAGCGAACATGATGCTACCTACTATGAGGAGTGTCTGGCTAATCTCCGTGACAAGGGGATCGAGCTGGAGTAATAGTTATAGTACCTCAATTTTATAATTATGAAGGATTATGGTTTTTTTAAATTAAGGGGGAACGAAGTGAGCTTTTATAGGATATTTCCCACTATAGTGGTATTCTAGATAATAATTTTTTTATTATCTAGAACAGGGATTTTGAGACACTATGGCTCAAAAATTAGGGATGCAATTACGAAGTAATTTGCTCCCGTCCGCACTTTTTCAGGGAAATATCAGAATTATAAAGAAAAAAATCAACCTATAGTCTTTTCTAATACCAAGCCATAGGTAGTTTTCAATTCACTATTTTTTGCGAAGAACATAGCAACCTTGAAAGGTTAATAATCTATATCTATCAAAAGGATTTGGGGAATCTTCTCTAAATCTTTTTTTGTGCTCTAAATCTAGCTATAGTTTGAAACTATATCAAAGCCTAATTTTTTACAATTATACAGACAGTTTCTTTTCTGTTAAGATAGTTTCAACAACAATTTTTGGAGGACAAAACATGTCAACTACAATTATCGGTTTCCCTCGTTTGGGTGAATTCCGCGAATTAAAATTTACAACTGAAAAATACTTTAGAAAAGAAATCTCAGAAGAAGAACTCTTGGCTGCGGCTAAAGAATTACGTGCAAAACACTGGAACATCGTCAAAGAAAAAGGCATCACTGAAATCCCATCAAATGACTTTTCTCACTATGATAACTTCCTAGATGCAGCCTTCCTCTTCAACGTGGTTCCTACTTCAGTTCAAAACTTGGAATTATCAGAACTTGAGCGCTACTTTGCTTTGGCTCGTGGTTACCAAGGTGAAAAAGGGGATATTCGTGCCCTTCCGATGAAGAAATGGTTCAACACTAACTACCACTATATCGTTCCTAAATTTGAAAAAGACACTCAAATAAAATTGGCTGGTCACAAGATTTTCGATGAGTTCCAAGAAGCTAAAGAGCTTGGACTTAACACTCGTCCAGTCCTTGTAGGACCATTCACTTTCCTTCAATTGTCAGACTTTGAAGAAGGCGTGAAAGCAGAAGACTTCGTAGATAGCTTTGTAGCTGCTTACCAAGAAGTTTTTGCAAAATTGGCTGAACTTGGTGCGACTCGTATCCAACTCGACGAAGCTGCTCTTGTCAAAGACTTGACAGAAGAAGAAAAAGCCCTATTCTTGAACATCTACAACAAACTCTTGGCTGACAAAAAAGGTCTTGAAGTCTTGCTTCAAACATACTTCGGTGACGTTCGTGACGTCTACGCTGACCTTGTGAAACTGCCAGTAGATGCCATCGGTCTTGACTTCGTTGAAGGTAAGAAAACTCTTGAACTCGTTAAAGGTGGCTTCCCAGCTGACAAGACTCTTTATGCAGGTATTGTCAATGGTAAGAACATCTGGCGTAACAACTATGAAAAGAGCTTGGCTGTTCTTGAGCAAATCCCAGCTGAAAACATTGTTTTGACAAGCTCATGTTCACTTCTTCATGTGCCATTTACAACTGCTAACGAAGACTTTGAACCAGCTATCTTGAACCACTTTGCTTTTGCAGTTGAAAAATTGGATGAAATCCGTGACTTGGATGCTATCCGCAATGGTCAAGGAGCAGAAGCTCTTGCAGCCAACAAAGAACTCTTTGCGACTGAACGTGTTGGTGAAAATGCGGAACTTCGTGCTCGTATCGCTGGATTGACAGACGCAGACTATACTCGTTTGCCAGCCTTTGCAGAACGTGAAGCTATCCAAGAAGAAGCATTCAAACTTCCAGCTCTTCCAACAACAACTATTGGTTCATTCCCTCAAACTAAGGAAGTTCGTGCCAAACGTTTGGCCTTCCGTAAGGGTGAATTGACTCAGGAAGAGTATGATAAGTTCTTGGCAGAGCAAATCGACGAATGGATTAAATGGCAAGAAGAAGTTGGATTTGACGTGCTTGTACACGGTGAATTCGAGCGTAATGACATGGTTGAGTACTTCGGTCAAAACTTGTCAGGTTACCTCTTCTCTAAGAATGGTTGGGTACAATCATACGGTATGCGTGGGGTTAAACCACCAATCATCTGGGGCGATGTCACTCGTCTCAACCCAATCACTGTTAAATGGTCTAGCTACGCACAAAGTCGTACTGACAAACCTGTTAAAGGTATGTTGACTGGACCTGTTACCATCCTTAACTGGTCATTCCCACGTGAAGACCTCTCTATCAAGGATTCTACTCTTCAAATCGCTCTTGCAATCAAGGATGAAGTTCTTGACCTTGAAGCTGCAGGCGTGAAGATTATCCAAATTGACGAGGCTGCTCTTCGTGAGAAATTGCCACTCCGTCGTAGCGACTGGTACGAAGACTACCTTGACTGGGCTATTCCAGCCTTCCGCTTGGTACACTCAACAGTAGCGCTAGATACTCAAATCCACACTCACATGTGTTACTCAGAATTCACAGATATCATCAAAGCTATCGACAACATGGATGCGGATGTTATCTCATTTGAAGCTAGCCGTTCAAACCTTGAAATCTTAGACGAACTCAAAGCTCAAAACTTCCAGACAGAAGTGGGTCCTGGAGTTTACGATATCCACTCTCCTCGTGTGCCTAATGAAGGCGAAATCGACCACACAATCGAAGCCATCCTTGCGAAAGTTCCAAGCAAGAAAGTATGGATTAACCCTGACTGTGGTTTGAAAACACGTGGTATCCCAGAAACGAAAGAAAGCTTGATCCGCCTTGTAGAAGCTGCTAAAGCTGCGCGTGAGAAACTGTAAGAAAAGACAATTCTCCCTACACGGTTTATCAGTAAGAAATCAACTAGAAAAGGTTCATACATATGTCACGTCAAACACCGTCCCTCTCATTTGAAGTTTTCCCTCCAAACCCAGAAGTAGGCAATGATAAAATTATTTCTGCACTCCAAAATATGCAGGATTTAGCACCACACTTCATCAGTGTGACTGCAAGTAATAATAAATTTAATATCAAAGAGACGACGGTTCGTTTGGCTGACTATATCCAAAATGACTTGAATATTAAGACCATTGCTCACTTGCCAGCTATTTACTTGACCAAGGACAAGGTTGCTGAAACCATTAGAGACTTGGACAAGGTTGTCGTACAGAAGATTTTGGCCCTTCGTGGAGATATCATTCCAGGTGTTGAACCACAGAAGGATTTCCGTTATGCGACAGACTTGATTGAGTTCATCAAGGAACAGGCCCCACACTTTGATATCATTGGTGCTTGTTATCCTGAAGGACATCCAGACTCGCCAAATCAAATCTCAGATATCCAAAATCTTAAGAAAAAAGTGGATGCAGGATGCTCTAGTCTCGTAACGCAACTTTTCTTTGACAATGAGCGTTTCTACGATTTCCAAGATAAGTGTATCTTGGCTGGAATTGATGTTCCCATTCATGCAGGGATTATGCCAATCCTTAACCGTAACCAAGCCCTTCGTCTTTTGAAGACTTGTGAGAATATCCATCTCCCACGTAAGTTTAAGGCTATCTTAGACAAGTACGAGAATGACCCTGAGTCACTCAGAGCAGCAGGACTTGCCTATGCCGTAGACCAAATCGTGGACTTGGTAACGCAAGACGTTGCAGGTGTGCATCTCTACACCATGAACAATGCAGAAACTGCCCAATATATTCATCAAGCAACTCATGCCTTGTTTAACCATCAGCCTGTAAAATAAAACAAGCAGACCATTCTTTTCTGATGAGAAGAATGGTTCTTTTTGATAGAAAAGCCCGCACTTTTTAAGAAAAATATGATAAAATAGACTCTGTACGTACTTGATACAAAGATGAGGGTATAAAATAATACAATGCATTCAAACTGCAAGGTTTAGTGACACGAGCGAGTCAAATCGATAATATTTGACGAGAGAGTTAGTAAAGCATTTAGCTAATCGCCTAATAGCGATTAGCGTGAAAGGCTTAGATGCTTTAACATCAATCCTTTCTAATGATTTGTATCTTGATGAATTGAACCCGGCCGAAAAGCCGTGTAAAAAAGATAAACTGTCTTGTCTTCATCGAAGACTTCGCCAGTTTCCTATTTTTACTTTGCTTTTGACGGCCTTAGTATCTTGATCTTTGTAGGCAAGGCGTATAATTTTATCAATCCAAAGGGGATTACAATGACAAAACATGTGTTTCAAACGACTTTTGCGGGTCGTGAGTTAGTTGTAGAGACTGGCCAGGTTGCTAAGCAAGCAAATGGTGCTGTTGTCGTTCGTTATGGTGAGTCAACTGTCTTGACTGCAGCCGTTATGTCTAAGAAGATGGCAACTGGGGACTTCTTCCCGCTCCAAGTTAACTACGAAGAAAAAATGTATGCGGCTGGGAAGTTTCCTGGTGGCTTTATGAAACGTGAAGGACGTCCTTCAACAGATGCGACTTTGACAGCGCGTTTGATTGACCGTCCAATCCGTCCAATGTTTGCGGAAGGTTTCCGTAATGAAGTACAAGTGATCAATACAGTTCTTTCTTACGATGAAAATGCATCGGCACCAATGTCAGCTATGTTTGGTTCATCATTGGCCTTGTCTATCTCAGATATTCCATTTGACGGACCAATCGCTGGGGTACAAGTAGGTTATGTCGATGGTGAAATCATCATCAACCCAACTCAAGAACAAGCAGAGCGCTCTCTTCTTGAATTGACAGTAGCCGGTACTAAGCACGCTATCAACATGGTAGAGTCTGGTGCTAAAGAATTGTCAGAAGAAATCATGCTACAAGCTCTTCTTAAAGGACATGAAGCTGTCAAAGAATTGATTGCCTTCCAAGAAGAGATCGTTGCGGCAGTCGGTAAGGAAAGCAGTAGTTGAATTGCTTCATGTAGATGAGGAATTGCAAGCCGAAATCATTTCGGCCTACAATAGCAACCTTCAAAAAGCGGTCCAAGTAGAAGAAAAATTGGCTCGTGAAGCTGCAACTCAAGCAGTGAAAGACCAAGTCACTGCAGTTTACCAAGAAAAATATGCGGACCACGAAGAATTTGACCGTATCATGCGTGATGTAGCTGAAATTTTGGAACAAATGGAACACGCAGAAGTGCGCCGTTTAATTACAGAAGACAAGGTTCGTCCTGATGGTCGTAAGGTTGATGAAATTCGTCCTTTGGATGCAGTGGTTGACTTCCTTCCTCGTGTACACGGTTCAGGTCTCTTTACTCGTGGACAAACGCAAGCCCTTTCTGTCTTGACTTTGGCACCAATGGGTGAAGCACAAACTATCGATGGTCTAGATCCAGAACACAAGAAACGCTTTATGCACCACTATAACTTCCCACAATACTCTGTAGGGGAAACAGGTCGTTACGGTGCACCTGGTCGTCGTGAAATTGGTCACGGTGCTCTTGGTGAGCGTGCCCTTGCTCAAGTATTGCCAAGCTTGGAAGAATTCCCATACGCTATCCGTCTGGTAGCAGAAGTATTGGAATCAAATGGTTCATCTTCTCAAGCTTCTATCTGTGCGGGAACACTTGCTCTTATGGCTGGTGGTGTGCCAATCAAGGCGCCAGTAGCAGGGATTGCTATGGGCCTCATCTCAGATGGTAACAACTATACAGTGTTGACAGATATCCAAGGTTTGGAAGACCACTTTGGAGATATGGACTTTAAGGTTGCAGGTACTCGCGACGGGATTACAGCCCTTCAGATGGATATCAAGATCCAAGGGATTACTGCAGAAATCTTGACGGAAGCTCTTGCTCAAGCCAAGAAAGCTCGTTTTGAAATCCTTGATGTGATTGAAGCTACTATTCCTGAAGTTCGTCCAGAATTGGCTCCAACAGCTCCGAAAATTGATACCATCAAGATTGATGTGGACAAGATTAAAATTGTCATCGGTAAGGGTGGAGAAACCATTGACAAGATCATCGCTGAAACAGGCGTTAAGATTGACATCGACGAAGAAGGAAATGTATCTATCTACTCTAGCGACCAAGATGCAATCAACCGTGCCAAGAAATCATCGCTGGTTTGGTACGTGAAGCCAAAGTGGATGAAGTTTTCCATGCCAAAGTTGTTCGTATCGAGAAATTTGGTGCCTTTGTCAACCTATTTGATAAGACAGATGCCCTTGTACATATCTCTGAAATGGCTTGGACACGTACCAATAATGTAGAAGATTTAGTTCAAATTGGTGATTTTGTAGATGTGAAGGTTATTAAGATCGATGAAAAAGGTCGTGTAGATGCTTCTATGAAAGCACTCTTACCACGTCCTCCAAAATCTGAACATTCAGAAGAAAAAGGTGAAAAGGGGCATCGTCATGTCGGTCGTCCTCGTCACCATCATAAGGACCATAAACCTAAGAAAGAAACTACAGAAACACCAAAAGATTCAGAATAAGAAAGGAGAAATGTATGGGATGGTGGCGTGAAACCATTGATATCGTAAAAGAAAATGATCCAGCGGCTCGTAACACCTTGGAAGTCTTGCTGACTTACCCTGGAGTTAAGGCCTTGGCTGCCCACCGTCTCTCTCATTTTCTCTGGAAACACGGCTTTAAGCTCTTAGCTCGCATGCACAGCCAGTTTTGGCGCTTTTGGACGCAGATTGAGATACATCCAGGTGCTCAGATAGATTCAGGTGTGTTTATTGATCACGGAGGAGGTCTGGTCATCGGGGAAACAGCCGTCGTTGAAAAAGGTGTGCTCCTCTACCATGGTGTGACTCTCGGAGGAACAGGGAAAGACTGTGGCAAACGCCATCCGACCATTCGAAAGGGAGCTCTCATATCGGCTCATGCCCAAGTTATCGGACCAGTGGAAATCGGTGAAAATGCCAAGGTCGGTGCTGCAGCAGTCGTTGTGGCAGATGTTCCTAGTGATGTGACAGTTGTCGGAATTCCAGCCAAGATTGTCCGAGTGCATGGCCAAAAGGATGAGCCAACCATTCATGAAGTCGAAGAAAAACGAGAATACTACGTCAATAAACTCGAGCAGGCAAGAGATGCTAGTCATAGATCGTCTGAGCTGTAGAGGATATCTATATGATTCAAGCAAGAAATAAGTTAAGCCAAGAGGAGTTATCTGAGGCGAAAAAACTAATTAACTGTTGCCAAGCCTATGATGGAACTTATCGTGATCCTTATCTTTCTAACATGCTCAATTTTAACCCCGATATGCCCGCCTTTTTCCTTTATTATGAAAAAGGTGAACTTGTTGGCCTATTAACCGTCTATGCAGATGACCAAGATGTGGAAGTAGCAATCCTGGTCCACCCCAATCATCGTCGTCAAGGAATTGCGCGGGCTTTGTATAGAAGTTTTGAGAAAGAAACGACATCTTATCCAATTGAGTCTGTGACTTTTCAGACAGAGCGTGTTTTTCTAGAGCGCCATCCTGATTTTGTCAATAACTGGGGACTGGTCGAGGATGAAGAGACAGAAACCTGGTTAGGTAAGGATAGAAGACCTTATCCGTTAGCAACTGTTTCCAATCTGGACGTTTTGTTAGCAGATCGTTCTTATCAGGATCAAATTAGTCAGTTAAAATTTCAGGCATTTTCAGAGGAACATGAATCTAAAGAAGTTGTGGATAGATATGTCGCTAAAGCTCTGAAAGATCCAGAAAGTCGCCTATATATTTTATTAAAAAAAGGTCAGGTTATTGGAACTTGTACAGTTGATTTATCGAGTAATACGAATTACCTCTATGGTTTAGCAATAGCTGAGCTTGAACGTGGGCAAGGCTACGGAAGCTATCTAGCAAAATCCCTCGTCAACAAACTGATTGAGCAAAATGACAAGGAGTTTCAGATTGCCGTGGAAGATAGCAATGTAGGTGCCAAACGTTTGTATGAAAAGATTGGCTTTGTTAAACAGACCCAGGTGGTTTATCTGAATGCGAAAGAGTAATAAATGCTATTAGAAGAATTTGAAAATGTACCTGCTGTTATCGAGCCAACTGATCGAAGCCTCGTTAGTGGTGGAGAAGTTTGTGATACCATTATCTTGTCTTTTAATGGAGAAATCCTTGAACGAGTAAAACAGATAGATGGTGTCTACGAAGGTGGCTATCTTACCAATCTAAATGGCAAACTGCCATGGTATATCTATGAAAAAGATGGGAGTAAGGTAGCAGTTGCTATGGCTACTATTGGAGCTCCAATGGTTGTTGGACTCTTAGAAGAACTAAAAGCAAGAGGATTTAAGAACTTTATTGTTTTGGGATCTTGCGGAGTTCTAGACCAGTCTATTCAAGCAGATAAGATTATCTTACCAAGCTCGGCTTTACGTGATGAAGGTACTAGTTATCACTATGCTCCAGCAAGTGATGAAATAGCCTATGAGCAATCTCTACTCTTAACTATGGAAAAAGCCTTGGATAAAGCTGGCATTGAGCATATTCGAACAAAGTCTTGGACCACAGATGCCTTCTATCGTGAGACAGCTGCTAAGGTCAAACGAAGACTAGCAGCAGGAGCTAGAGTTGTAGATATGGAAGCTTCAGCTATCATGGCCTGGGCTCAATATCGACTAGCCAATGTCTATCAATTTTTCTACACAGCTGACTATGTCGACCATCAAAATCACGAATGGGATGCTAGACGCGAGGATAGAAAAGCGGATGCTATGACTTTCTTTGAGATAGCCCTAGTTATTGCTCAAGAGTTAGTTTAGACTAGTCTTTACGATAAATTCGAAACAAGAAAGGAAGGGAGCCTAACGGAAAACCTAGTAATAAAACTTCCGGAGTGACTCCCTTCATCTTTTTACTTCATTCTTCTTTTATGTTTAGAAAGGAGCAAGGAAATCCGATTTGTGATATGCAATCGGACTGGAATTCACTTGAACTCTTAGTGATAAAACTAACTGTTCTTGAATTTTAGCTTTCCTGACTATTATTTTATGATTAAAATCTATGACACTATGTCCCGAGATTTGCGAGAATTTGTCCCAATCGAGGACGGCAAAGTTAAGATGTATGTCTGAGGGCCTACGGTATACAACTATATCCACGTGGGGAATGCCCGTTCGACGGTGGCTTTTGATACCATTCGTCGCTACTTTGAGTACCGTGGCTATGAGGTTGTCTATATTTCCAACTTTACCGATGTGGATGATAAGATTATTAACCGTGCCAAAGAAGAAGGCATCACACCTCAAGAAGTAGCTGACAAGTATATTGCTGCATTTCGTGAGGATGTTACGGCCTTGGGCGTCAAGCCTGCTACCCGTCATCCACGAGTAGTCGAGTTTATGGCTGACATTATCCGTTTTGTGGAAGACCTGATTGAAAAAGGCTATGCCTATGAGAGTCAGGGCGATGTCTATTTCCGTGTGGAAAAATCCCACAACTATGCTAAGTTAGCCAATAAAACCCTAGAAGACTTGGAGTTAGGTGCTTCAGGTCGGACAGACGAAGAAACAGCTCGTAAGGAAATCCTGTAGACTTTGCTCTTTGGAAAGCAGCCAAACCAGGTGAGATTTCTTGGGACAGCCCATGGGGGCCTGGTCGTCCAGGATGGCATATCGAATGTTCGGTTATGTCAACGGAGATTTTAGGCGATACCATCGATATTCACGGTGGTGGAGCTGACCTTGAATTTCCTCACCATACCAACGAAATTGCCCAATCTGAAGCTAAAACAGGCAAAACTTTTGCCAACTACTGGATGCACAATGGCTTTGTCAACATCGACAATGTCAAGATGTCCAAGTCTTTGGGGAACTTCATTACGGTACACGATGCCCTCAAAACTATCGACGGTCAAGTGCTTCGTTTCTTCTTTGCGACTCAGCATTACCGCAAACCTATCAACTTTACGGAAAAGGCTGTGCGTGATGCCGAGACCAATCTCAAGTATCTAAAGAACACCTATGAGCAACCATTTACTGGAGAAGTAGATTCTCAAGAGTTGCAAGCTTTTAAAGATAAGTTCGTGGCTTCCATGGATGAAGATTTCAATACAGCAAATGGTATCACAGTCGTCTTTGAAATGGCCAAATGGATCAACTCGGGTAACTATGATGCAGTGGTTAAGGAGGCTCTTGCGACTATGTTAGAGGTCTTTGGTATTATTTTTGTCGAGGAAGTTTTGGATGAAGAGATTGAAACCTTGATTCAAAAACGTCAAGAAGCGCGTGCCAATCGTGATTTTGCGACAGCCGACCAAATCCGAGACCAACTGGCTGATCAAGGGATTAAGCTACTGGATACCAAGGATGGAGTGAGGTGGACACGTGATTGATGTCAATCTCATTAACGGGATTGCTCTAGCTTTTGAAGGAGATGCGGTGTATTCTATGTATATTCGTCGTCATCTCATCCTCAAAGGTATGACCAAGCCCAATAAACTCCACCAAGAGGCTACCAAGTATGTTTCAGCCAAGGCTCAGGCTCGTTTGATTTCACTGATGTTGGAGGAGCAAGTCCTGACTGAGAAAGAAGAAGAAATCTATAAACGAGGGCGTAACACCAATAGCCATACCAAGGCAAAGAATGCTGATGTTGTCACTTACCGTATGTCTACAGGTTTTGAAGCGGTCATGGGTTATCTCCATATGACTGAAAATATGGATCGCCTAGAATCTTTGATTTCTTGGTGCATCCAAAGTGGAGGGATAGGAAATGATTACAAAAGAATTACTAGATTGGTTTCCACAAGCTCAAATCGTAGATCAGCCAGTCGATAAGGAAGGCTATCTGACGCTTCCAGTATCCTCAAATCAGTGGGTTTTACTGGAGGAAGTTGGACTAAGTGAACGTGAAAAGCAGTTGGTGGCTCTCTTAACCCAGCAGGAACAAACGATCTCGCTCAATCCTTGGTATAGCCATTTGATTGAAGGTAAGGGACAAGCACCTCAAACGTTCAAAAAATTACAGCTTGTATACTGCCACCTGTCTTATTTCCAACAGGAGAATCTATCTTCTTGGTTAGACATGATGCGAACCCTGTTTCCAAATTACTTGACTACGATTCAGGTGGGGGCTCAGGATTATCTCTTTGTTCTCCAGCAGGATAAGTATATCTCTGTTCGTTCGATCTTATCAGATACTCTCGAAGCAGTAGAGTATGACTTTGGACTTCGTCTGTCGATTATGTTGGGGCAGGTCTGGTCACAGAATGCTCAACAATCCTTGTCAGACTTAATCAAGGCTGAGCGTGAGCTCTTTAAGACTTGGTGGCGTCAAGGTCATCAAGGGGTTCAGACTTTTTCTCAACTCTATCTATGGAGCCTTGGAGAAAAACAGGTTGACCTTAGAATTATCAAGGACTACCTTCGCCAGTTGATTCAGGACCAAGACCAGATTCAGGAAATTATTTTGTCTCTTTGGGACAATAGTGCGGTTCTGACAAAAACAGCTCAGCAGTTGTATTTGCACCGTAATTCTCTCCAATACAAGATTGATAAATGGGCAGAACTAACGGGCTTAGAATTAAAGGATTTGACGGATTTAACACTCTGTTATCAACTCATCTTACCAGATATCCTATAAAGTTTTGTGCAAGTTGCACAGAACTTTTTTTGGTTTTTGGTCAACTTGCCATAGAATGGTAAAGCGTTTTCATATATAATAAAACTATCAAAAACAAAAGGAGTTCTCCACAATGGTAGAATTAAATCTTAAAAAAATATTTACAAAAAAATATCCAAAACAGCGAACACTATTCAGTTGAAGACTTCAACTTGGACATCAAAGACAAAGAATTTATCGTTTTCGTAGGACCTTCAGGATGTGGTAAATCAACTACACTCCGTATGATTGCAGGTCTTGAAGACATCACAGAAGGTACTGCATCTATCGATGGTGTGGTTGTCAACGACGTAGCTCCAAAAGACCGTGATATCGCCATGGTATTCCAAAACTACGCTCTTTATCCACACATGACTGTATACGACAACATGGCTTTCGGTTTGAAATTGCGTAAATACAGTAAAGAAGATATCGACAAACGTGTACAAGAAGCAGCTGAAATCCTCGGATTGAAAGAATTTTTGGAACGTAAACCTGCTGACCTTTCTGGTGGTCAACGTCAACGTGTTGCCATGGGTCGTGCGATCGTCCGTGATGCAAAAGTGTTCTTGATGGACGAGCCTTTGTCAAACTTGGACGCGAAACTTCGTGTATCCATGCGTGCTGAAATTGCTAAAATCCACCGTCGTATCGGAGCTACAACTATCTACGTAACTCACGACCAAACTGAGGCGATGACACTTGCAGACCGTATTGTTATCATGTCAGCTACTAAGAACCCTGCTGGAACAGGTACTATCGGACGTGTTGAACAAATCGGTACTCCTCAAGAAGTTTACAAAAACCCAGTTAACAAATTCGTAGCAGGATTCATCGGAAGCCCAGCTATGAACTTCATCAACGTTAAATTGAACGGTGACCATATCGTTGGTGATGGCTTTAACTTGAAAGTTCCAGAAGGAGCTTTGAAAGTTCTTCGTGAAAAAGGTTATGAAGGTAAAGAATTGATCTTCGGTATCCGTCCAGAAGACGTGAACGCTGAGCCTGCTTTCCTTGAAACATTCCCAGAATCAGTTGTTAAGCAACTATCTCTGTATCAGAGTTGCTTGGTTCTGAATCTCACCTATACTGCCAAGTTGGTAAAGACGAGTTTGTTGCAAAAGTTGACGCTCGTGACTACTTGCAAGCAGGTGCAACAGTTGAACTTGGATTTGACCTAAACAAAGCACACTTCTTCGATGTAGAAACTGAAAAAACAGTTTACTAAGATAAAATAAATGATCAAACACTGCTAGAAATCTTCTAGCAGTGTTTTTCTAATAAAGCTCTAGGTTCTTCTAGTTTTCTTATTGTCGAAAAAGTGATAAAATGGTAGGAAGAACTGGAGAGTATGCATGCCCAAAGAAGTAATTTATTCAGGCGATGAAGTTGTCGCTTTAACACAAAAATATTTATCGAAGGAAGATGTGGCTTTTGTGCATAAGGCCTTGGTTTATGCTGTTGAATGCCACAGTGGTCAGTATCGTAAATCTGGCGAACCTTACATCATTCACCCGATTCAGGTAGCGGGAATCTTAGCTAAACTCAAGCTAGATGCCGTCACAGTTGCCTGTGGTTTTTGCATGATGTTGTCGAAGATACAGATGCTAGCTTGGATGATTTAGAGAGAGTTTTTGGTCATGATGTTCGCATTATCGTTGATGGAGTTACCAAGTTAGGGAAGGTCGAGTACAAGTCTATCGAAGAGCAGCTGGCTGAAAACCACCGCAAGATGCTGATGGCTATGTCAGAGGATATCCGTGTTATCTTGGTTAAGCTGTCTGACCGTTTGCATAACATGAGAACTCTCCATCACCTCCGTAAGGATAAGCAGGAACGAATTTCTAGAGAAACCATGGAAATCTATGCTCCGCTTGCTCACCGACTAGGGATTTCAAGTGTTAAGTGGGAGCTTGAGGACTTATCATTCCGTTATCTCAATCCAACAGAGTTTTACAAGATTACCCATATGATGAAGGAGAAGCGTAGAGAGCGGGAAGAATTGGTCGATGAAGTTGTGACCAAGTTGGAGGAATATACTTCCGAACGAAACCTCTCAGGGAAAATCTATGGTCGTCCAAAACATATCTACTCTATCTATCGTAAGATGCAAGATAAGAAAAAGCGTTTCGAGGAAATCTATGATCTGATTGCCATTCGCTGTATCTTAGAGACTCATAGTGATGTCTATGCTATGTTGGGTTATGTGCATGAGTTATGGAAACCAATGCCTGGGCGCTTTAAGGACTATATCGCCAACCGTAAGGCCAATGGTTACCAATCAATCCATACCACTGTTTATGGACCAAAAGGCCCTATAGAATTCCAGATTCGTACTAAGGAAATGCACGAGGTTGCTGAGTACGGGGTTGCGGCTCACTGGGCTTATAAAAAAGGAATCAAGGGGCAGGTTAACAATAAAGAATCTGCCATTGGTATGAACTGGATTAAGGAGATGATGGAACTCCAAGATCAGTCCAATGATGCTAAAGATTTCGTAGAGACGGTCAAAGAAAATTACCTAGCAGAAGAAATCTACGTCTTTACTCCAGATGGAGCTGTTCGTTCACTTCCAAAAGACTCTGGACCTATTGACTTTGCCTATGAAATTCATACCAAAATTGGTGAAAAAGCAACAGGTGCCAAGGTTAATGGTCGTATGGTTCCACTTACTACAAATTGAAAACAGGCGATCAGGTTGAGATTGTTACCAATCCAAATTCTTTTGGACCGAGTCGTGACTGGCTTACCATGGTCAAGACCAGCAAGGCTCGGAATAAGATTCGTCAGTTCTTTAAAAATCAAGACAAAGAATTATCGATCAATAAGGGCCGTGAAATGCTCATCAGTCAGTTTCAAGAACATGGCTATGTAGCTAATAAATTCATGGATAAGCGACATATGGATGACGTGCTCCAAAAAACTAGCTATAAGACAGAAGAATCTCTCTTTGCTGCAATTGGTTTTGGAGAAATTGGTGCCATCACAGTCTTTAATCGCTTAACTGAAAAAGAACGCCGTGAAGAAGAGCGTGCTAAAGCTAAGGCAGAAGCAGAAGAGTTGGTTAAGGGTGGCGAAGTCAAGGTAAGAGAACAAGGACACACTTAAGGTTAAGCATGAGGGTGGTGTCGTCATTCAGGGAGCTTCTGGTCTCTTGATCCGGATTGCTAAATGTTGTAATCCAGTTCCGGGTGACGATATCGTTGGCTACATTACCAAAGGGCGTGGTGTGGCTATTCACCGTGTTGACTGTATGAACCTTCGTTCGCAGGAAAACTATGAGCAGCGTCTTTTAGATGTTGAGTGGGAAGATCAATTCTCAAGTAAAGAATATATCGCCCACATTGATATCTACGGTCTCAATCGTACAGGTCTTTTGAATGATGTGTTACAGGTCTTGTCAAATACGACCAAAAACATCTCTACTGTAAACGCCCAGCCTACCAAGGATATGAAATTTGCAAATATTCACGTTTCTTTTGGGATTTCAAACCTTTCAACTCTGACAACAGTAGTTGATAAGATTAAGAGTGTACCAGAAGTCTACTCAGTCAAACGGACCAATGGTTAAGTTGGCTCGATAGATCTAGAAAGGATTTTTATGAAAATCGTCGTTCAGCGAGTCAAACAAGCTCAGGTATCCATTGAGGGGCAAGTTTATAGCCAAATCAAGCAAGGTTTATTACTCCTAGTGGGAGTTGGTCCTGAAGACCAACCAGAAGATCTAGACTATGCGGTGAGAAAACTCGTCAATATGCGTATATTTTCGGATGCAGAAGGAAAGATGAACCTGTCAGTCAAGGATATTGAGGGAGAAATCCTCTCTATCTCTCAATTCACTCTTTTTGCAGATACAAAGAAGGGCAATCGACCAGCATTTACAGCTGCTGCCAAACCTGATATGGCTGAGGCTTTTTACCAAGACTTAAATCGAGAACTAGCCAAGGAAGTTCCTGTTGAGACAGGTGTCTTCGGAGCTGATATGCAGGTGGAACTGATCAATGATGGTCCAGTAACCATCATTCTAGATACCAAGAATAGATAAGAAACCAAGCATACAAGCTTGGTTTTTGTTTATCTATGAAAACCCTAAAAGACAAAGCTTCTAGGGATAAGGGGAGTTAGTTCATTTTTTCAATATAGAGTTGCTTAGCGATTTCGAGGCTGACTTGAAGTTCTTCATTCTTGTGAATTAGAGTAAAAGTATTACTGAAACCATCAAACTGTTTGACTTGAAGTTGATCGCCAATATGGATGCCATGTTTTTCCAAATATTGAAGAAGTTCAAAGCTATCATGGACTCTTGTGAGAAGGTAGCTTCCTGCTTCGTTGATATCAGAAAGTGGCAGGTTATTGATCTCAACCAGAAGTTCACCCTTGGCAGGAATAGTACCACCATGAGGACAGGTCTTTGGAAAACCTAACATACTTTCCAATCTCTCCACAAAAAGGTCTGATACAGTATGTTCTAACACTTCAGCTTCTTCGTGGATCTGATTGCTAGTATAGTCTAAGTGGTGAACTAAGAATACCTCAATGAGTCGGTGTTTGCGATAAAGCTCAGAAACTAGTTTCAAACCAATGTCTGTCAGCAAATAGCCATTTTCTTTATTCTTTAGAATGAGATTTTCAGATTGCATGCGCTTAATCATTTCAGTTACCGCCGGAGGAGATACCTGCATCCGAGCAGCAATTTCTTTGTTGGTGATTTTTTGCATGTCCGTACCGATTTCATAAATACATTTTAAATAATCTTCTTTATTTGGAGTCATTCGTTTCCTCTTGTTCATTCTCTCCATCTAGTATACCAAAAAAAGCTAGATTTCTCTAGCTTTCTGTCATAATGCTTGTGATTTTAGTTTAGTTCTTTAACTGCAGCAATAGCAGCTTCAAAGTCTGGCTCCGTGTTGATATTGTCAACGTATTCTACATAACGGATGATATTATTAGCATCGAGAACAAAGACGGCACGTGCAAGGAGATGCCATTCGTTAATCAAGAGGGCATAATCACGTCCGAAAGAATGGTCAAAGTAGTCTGAAAGCATGATGGCATTGTCAAGGCCTTCAGCCCCACACCAGCGTCCTTGAGCAAATGGTAGGTCCATAGAAACGGTAAGAACGACGGTGTTGTCAAGGTTGGCAAGTTCTTGGTTGAAACGACGTGTTGCGTTGAGCAGATACCAGTATCGATAGAAGGGACAACACTCAAGACTTTTTTCTTTCCATCAAAGTCAGCTAGCGTTTTTTTAGAGAGATCGGTTGTCGTAAGAGAAAAGTCAAGTGCCTTGTCTCCGACTTGCAGTTGTTTACCTGTAAAGGTTACAGGATTTCCGAGAAAAGTGGTCATGAAACTACTCCATTCTTTTTTCTTTTATTTTACCGAGAATTGTCAGATTTTTCCAATGATTTGACCGAAAACTGAACAGACAAAAAACGCCAATACAAGGTGAATGACGTTTTTTAAATGATTATTTAGACAATCCTTCAGCAATCTTTTCAAGATTGTATTTCATCATGTTGTAGTAGCTGTCGCCTTCTTTACCTTCTTCAGCGATTGAGTCCGTAAAGATTTGAGCATAGATTGGGATATTTGTGTCTTTAGAAACTGTCTTCATTGGACGATCATCGACACTGGATTCAACAAATAGAGATGGAACCTTCATTTGGCGAAGTTTTTCAACTAAGGTCTTGATTTGGTCAGGTGTTCCTTCTTCTTCAGTATTGATTTCCCAAATGTAAGCACTTGGTACACCGTAAGCTTTAGAGAAGTATTTGAAGCATCCCTCGCTGGTTACGATAAGTTTCTTATCAGCATCAATAGCGTTAAATTTATCCTTGGCTTCCTTGTCAAGCTTGTCTAGTTTTTCAGTGTATTCTTTGAGATTCTTTTCGTAGAATTCCTTGTTGCTAGGGTCTTTGGCGATGAGTTGCTTAGCAATATTTTGAGCATAGATGATCCCATTTTCAAGATTGAGCCAAGCGTGTGGGTCTTCTTTCCCTTTTTCATTTTGGCCTTCTAGGTAGATGACATCAACGCCTTCACTAACTGCAAAGTAGTCTTTGTTTTCAGTTTTCTTAGCATTCTCAACTAATTTTGTAAACCAGGCATTTCCACCTGTTTCAAGGTTGATACCATTGTAGAAAATTAAGTCGGCTTGCGAAGTTTTCTTGACGTCTTCTGGTAGTGGCTCGTACTCGTGTGGATCTTGTCCTACAGGCACGATACTATGAAGATCAATCTTGTCTCCAGCAATATTTTTAGTAATATCAGCGATAATTGAGTTTGTAGCTACAACCTTTAATTTTTGGTCGCTTGTGGCCGTGTCTTTTTTTCCACTTGCACAGGCTGCTAGGCCGATGATGGAAAGAAAAAGAACTAGTAATGCACCTAATTTTTTCATTAGATTCCTCCAGAGGGTCTACCCTCATTATTGTTTGATTTTTTTATTTTTCAGTTTCAGATAACGTTGTTTTGGTGCGATAAAGAAACTGATGAGAAAGAAACTGGCAGATGTTAGCACGATACTTGAACCTGCAGCCAAGTTAAAACTATAACCGATAAAAAGTCCCAAGACAGAAGCTAGAGCTCCCAAGCCTGATGAAAGAAAAATCATGCTCTTTAGACTATTGGCGTAGAGATAAGCTGTCGCAGCTGGGGTAATTAGCATGGCTACGATAAGGATGGTTCCGACACTTTGCATGGCAGTCACTGACACCAAGGTCAAGAGTACCATGAGTAGATAGTGGTAGAAATTAACTGGCATGCCCATAGCCTTGGCTAGCAATTCATCAAAGGATGTAATCAAAGTTGTTTGAAGAAAATCCCGATAATCAAGAGAATGAGTGCTCCCACACCGATGGTAATATACATGTCTAAGTCTTGCACAGCTAGGATATTCCCAAAGAGGATATGAAAGAGGTCAGTCGAACTTTTAGCCACACTAATCAGGATGATACCCAGAGCCAAGAAAGATGAAAAGGTAATCCCTATGGCAGTATCACTCTTGATGATAGAGTTACCCTTGATGTAGGTGATGATAACAGAGGCAAGTAGTCCAAAGATGATAGCCCCGATAAAGAAGTCAATTCCTAAAATAAAGGAAAGAGCTACACCAGGTAAGACAGCATGCGAAATAGCATCTCCCATGAGAGACATCCCACGAAGAATGATAAAGCATCCGACCGCTCCAGCCACAATACCAATCACAACAGCTGTAATCAAGGCGTTTTGGAGAAAGTGGAAATTCTGCAATCCATCTATAAATTCTGCAATCATAGGTCACCTCCATTGAAAAAGAGTCGGTTACCATAAGCTTGTTTAAGATTGGCTTGGGTAAAGGTTTCCTTAGTTGGACCAAAGGCTATTAGTTCCTTGTTGAGAAGGAGTACCTGGTCAAAATAATGGGCAACCTTTCCGAGGTCGTGGTGGACGATAAGAATCGTCTTACCAGCTTTTTTGAGATCTCTCAGCGTGTTCATGATAATCTCTTCGCTGACAGAATCAATCCCCACAAAAGGCTCGTCTAAGAGAATATAGTCCGCCTCTTGAACTAGACAGCGGGCAATCAATACACGCTGGAATTGACCACCAGAGAGTTGACTAATCTGGCGATCTGCATAGTCAGATAGACCGACAATTTCAAGTGCTTCAGCCACCTTTTTCCAGTGACTTGCCTTTAAGGTGTGAAAGAGTGGAATGGACGGATAGAGTCCTAGAGAGACACATTCTTTTACCTTGATAGGAAAGTTGTAGTCGATATGAATTTTTTGTTCGACATAGGCCACTTTCTTAAGAGATTTGTTCATATCTTTATCATCGATAAAAGCATGTCCTTCATGTGGGATAATACCCAACATACTTTTTAACAAGGTTGATTTTCCAGCACCATTTGGACCAAGAATACCGGTAATCGTTGGTCCTTGGAGCACTAGTGAAATATCCTTTAGTGCCAACGTTTCTTTGTAGGAGACACTGAGGTTTTCGATACGTATCATACAGTTGTATTCCTCCTGTCTTTTAATATACCTTAAAAAAAAAATTAAGTCAAGTTAATTTTATTAAAAATTTAAAATATTAATGATGAAATCAATCAAGAAGAGACGGCATTTTTTAATTGCATTCCCCAGGATTTTTGCTAAGCTAAGAATAAGTGAAAAATGAAAGCGAGAACAAGATGACACGTTATCAAGATGATTTTTATGACGCTATAAATGGTGAGTGGGAAAAGACTGCAGTCATTCCAGCTGATAAATCAAGAACGGGTGGTTTTATCGACCTTGACGAAGAAATCGAAGAGTTGATGCTAACGACAACAGACAAGTGGTTGGCTGGAGAAGATGTTCCTGAAGATCCTATCCTAGCAAACTTTGTCAAATACCATCGTATGGTGAGAGATTTCGACAAGCGAGAAGCTGATGGGATCGAGCCAGTCCTTCCTTTGCTCAAGGAATACCAAGATTTGGAAAGTTTTGAGGACTTCGCAAGCAAATTAGCAGAGTTTGAATTAGCTGGCAAACCAAACTTCCTTCCATTTGGTGTATCACCAGACTTTATGGAAGCTAGAACTAATGTTCTCTGGGCTAGTGCTCCAGGAACTATCTTGCCAGATACAACCTACTATGCTGAAGACCATCCACAGCGCGAGGAATTATTGAACCTTTGGAAAGAAAGTACTGCTAATCTCCTCAAAGCCTATGACTTCTCAGATGAAGAAATCGAAGATCTTTTAGAGAAACGATTGGAGTTGGACCGCCGTATCGCAGCTGTAGTTCTCTCTAATGAAGAAAGTTCAGAATATGCCAAACTTTACCATCCATATTCTTATGAAGATTTCAAAAAGTTTGTCCCTGCTCTACCTTTAGATGACTTTTTCCAAGCTGTTCTTGGTCAAGTACCTGATAAGGTTATCGTAGATGAGGAACGTTTCTGGCAAGCAGCAGAGCAATTCTATAGTGAAGAAGCTTGGCCGTTACTCAAGGCAAGCTTGATCTTGAGTGTGGTCAATCTTTCAACAAGCTATTTGACAGATGAGATTCGCATTTTGTCAGGTGCTTATGGCCGTGCCCTTTCAGGAGTTCCAGAAGCCCAAGACAAGCGCAAGGCTGCTTACCACTTAGCCCAAGGACCATTCAAACAAGTTCTTGGCCTTTGGTATGCCCATGAAAAATTCTCTCCAGAAGCCAAGGCGGACGTTGAGAAAAAAAGTGGCAACTATGATTGATGTTTATAAGGAACGCTTGGCTAAGAACGACTGGCTGACACCTGAAACACGAGAAAAAAAGCTATCGTCAAACTCAATGTTATCAAGCCTTATATTGGTTATCCAGAAGAGCTACCAGCTCGCTATATGGACAAGGTAGTGGATGAATCTGCTAGCCTCTTTGAGAATGCCCTAGCATTTGCGCGTGTGGAAATCAAGCACAGTTGGAGCAAGTGGAATCAGCCGGTTGACTACAAGGAGTGGGGAATGCCAGCTCACATGGTTAATGCCTACTACAATCCACAAAAGAACTTGATTGTCTTCCCTGCTGCTATCTTACAGGCTCCATTCTATGACTTGCATCAGTCATCTTCTGCCAACTATGGTGGTATCGGAGCGGTTATTGCCCATGAAATTTCTCACGCCTTTGATACAAATGGGGCTTCCTTTGATGAAAATGGTAGCCTCAAGGACTGGTGGACAGAGAGCGACTATGCTGCCTTTAAAGAAAAAACGCAGAAGGTTATCGACCAGTTTGATGGACAAGAATCTTATGGTGCAAAAATCAACGGAAAACTAACCGTATCTGAAAACGTTGCAGACCTAGGAGGAATTGCTGCTGCCCTTGAAGCTGCCAAGAGAGAGCCTGACTTCTCAGCTGAGGAATTCTTCCATAACTTTGCTCGTATCTGGCGTATGAAAGGTCGTCCAGAGTTGATGAAACTCATGGCTAGCGTCGACGTGCACGCACCGGCTAAACTTCGAGTTAATGTCCAAGTGCCAAACTTTGATGACTTCTTTACAACCTATGATGTCAAAGAAGGTGACGGAATGTGGCGTGCACCTGAAGACCGCGTGATTATTTGGTAATCAAAAAACCAAGGATGATTGTCCTTGGTTTTTATGTTTTAGAAAAATGGATTAAAGGTTTTTTCGTGAGCGATGGTCGTAGCTGGCCCATGGCCTGGGTAAACATCATAGTTTGGTAGGGTGAAGAGCTGATTACGAATACTGTCAAGCATTTGCTCCAAACTACCTGTTGGGAGGTCATCACGGCCAATTGTTTCACGGAAGAGCGTGTCTCCGGTTAAGACTAAGTGTCCATCTGGGAAAACAAGTGAAGCTCCACCGATAGAGTGGCCTGGAGTTGGTAAGACGGTAAAGCGGAATTCTTCAATCTGATATTCTTCATGAAAAACATAGGTATGTTCAGCTGGTCTACACACGACATCCGCCATATCATCGTGTCTAGGAAGACCAGAAAGATTATCAACAGGAGTATAGAGCCAAGAAGCTTCACTCTCTGCTACATAGACTGGAGGATTTCCAAAAGTATCTCTAACCAAGTCTAGACTCAAGATATGGTCATAGTGGGTATGGGTCAGGAGAATAGCGCAGATAGTTTGTTAATGGTCTCAATAACGCTACGAATCTCAGCCCAATGGCTACCTGGGTCAACCACAATCAAGTGATTCTCACCTTCAATGTAGTAGGTATTTTCATAAGCAACAGGATTCACGGTTCTGTGAATTTTCATAAGTTCTCCAATCTCATAGAATATACTGCTACTAGTATAACACAGAAGAGTAAAATTAGGAAAAAATAAGAACAAACAAGAAAGTCCCTCCAGAAAGGAAGGGACTTTTAACTCATTAAAAATGATTTTTCCAAGCTTGGAAGCGAGCATCCAGTAGGAGTTGCGTCAGATTTCTTAAGATTTCAACTTGTTGAGGCTCTAGTGTTTGAGCTTGGGAAACCAGTTGATGAATGTGCTCGATAGCACCGGTAGAAGATAAATCATTGATAGAATTGATCCCAGACTCTAGAATAGTTCCAAAGAAGAGATTGAAATATAGCTCTAGTTCTTCATCCGGGACACTGTCCATCCATTCCTTTAGAGCGTCTTTGATTTGTAGACTTTCACTACTAATTTCCTCTAGTTGGACAAAGTGAGTTCCTTCAGTTTGCCAGCTGAAAGTATTGTGTTGGGCGATACCACCTAAGGCCAGACTGCGCACAACAATAGGAGTATCAGGAATTTCAAGCATCATTCCAATAACAGATCCCTGGGGTACATAACGGTGAATTTTTGGGATTACTTCCTGATAGCCACTGGTTTCAGTCAGATGAGCCTGCAAACCAGGAGCATCGTAAGTAAACTGCAGATATTTTTTCTTGCAATTCAGGCTGGATTTGACTTGCAGCATAGACGGCTAGATTACCACCTTTAGAATGTCCGGCAATGATTACTTTTTGCTTTGGATATTGTTTAAAGAAATCTTCCAAGTATTCAAGAGCATGTTTTTGAGCAGGGATTTCCTTCATATAGGTCATATGGAAATCTTCCTTCCAGCCAATAATACTATCGTCTGTGCCACGAAAGACAATCAGATAGGTATCTAGATTCAGACGATAGGTCATAGCAGCGAATTGTTTTTGGAGTTCCACATCAATATCATTAACGAAGTTAGAAAGCTTGCTATTTTTAAAACGCTTGTGTTGGGAGAGTTGGTCTAAGAGTTGTAGACGTTCTTTATTGGTCAACATGGTGCTTTCTCGTGGGACACGTGTTGCGACATCGCTTAAACGATTGACGGATTGGTCTAATAAGTTATCAAAAGGAAGATAAGTCAGCTCTGTCAAAGCAAGTACATCCAGTTCATTTAAGGGAATATCGTAAAAAGAATCGTATTGAACATAGGTAAGATAGTCAAAAATATTGGCCATAAAAGCTCCTTCTCTATGTTTATCCTATCACATTTACCTAGAATTAGCTAGTGGGCTTGTTCGAACGACCTACTAGGGTTTGATTGAAATACATAGAAGATAGATTGCTCCTATTTCAAACCTCTAAACGAGCTTACTTGTATATTTTTGCTATCAATCCCATTTTCTTTTAGAAAATTCTTCATCTCATTTACATCATCAGGCTGACCTGTGATGAGATAGCTGGCTTGATTGCCGTATTCATCAATAGCACGTTTTAAAAATTCTTGACTTTGAGAAAGTTCATCGCTAGTTTTATAAGTGAAATTCGGTGTTTTTTGAGCAAGTTCTTTCATCTCATTATCGAAAATAGTAACTCCTTTATCAAAATGGTTGAGAATAATCGGACATTTACCAGCCCATTCTTTGATAAGAGGGCGTAGAGCAGAAATGCCGACATCAGATGCAAAGCAAACTAGTGGCTTATTCGTATCTTTAACAGTCAAAGAGGAATCCAGCCAACTCATCTCAATCTCACTGCCAGCCGGTAAATGTGTTAAGGTGTTCTTAAAGTTACTACCGCTATTATGAGTCAAAATGAGAATTTCATCTTCATCAGGTGTGGAGGCAATGGTTAGCCATCGACTGGTTTGCTCTCCCTTAGCTTCATATTTACTAGCAGTAGACGAGGTATCAGGGAGTGTAAACTTAGCATAAGCCCCAGCTTTCCAGATTTGATGACTCGGTTTTGTGATATGAATTAAATATAGATCTCCGCTGGGGTTTTCGATGGATTTTATCGATAATGTCTGGCTTCGTCCAAGATAAGCGATGGCACCCCAAGTTATAATACATAGCGCTCCAAGTGTTGATAGAATGATAATAAACATTTTTTTACCTCTTTTCATTTTTTTATGACTCCTGTTCTTAATTTTATGAATGAACTACAAAAATTCATTCATATATTTTCAAAAATAAAGAAATCCATTCTTTATTTTTAGAACTCCTTTAATGAAGTTGGTTGCAAGTATTTCAACAGTTTTGCCAATATTTGGAAAATCTTTTTCCGTGATATGCATATCCATATAGTAAAACAGATTATAAACCTGTAAAATATCTTGAATCTTTTCTGGCGAGTACCCTTCAGCCTGCATACGATTTGTAAAAGTTTTTACTAGAAACTGATGAAAAGGATTTGCGACTTTGCCTTCTTCCGAGGAATAGTAACTGTGCAACTCATCTGCGATGGCAGGATTGTACCATTCTGCAAGGATTTTATTGGAAGAAACGAGAGTTCTAGACTGAGCAAATAGTTGACCAATGAGGTCGATCATGTCAATTTCCCAATCCAGTTCTTCGATCATAGCTTGGCGAACACGGTTGTTTTCATCTATATAGATGTCTAGAAAAAAATGGCTTCTTTACTCTCGTAATAGTTATAAAAAGAACCAACTGCAACACCAGCTTGCCTAGCAATTTCTGAAATTCCTGTTGCCTTGTAACCTTTTTTCGAAAAAACTTCATAGGCTGCTGTCTTTAAAGATTGTTTTTTGTCCAATATGATTTAACCTCCTTTGCTTTATGAATGAATAAACCTATTCGTTCATTCATATTTTAACAAATCATGGCTAGCTTGTCAATAAGAAGGCTAGATCTATTAAATAAGTTAAAGAAACGCTAACTAAATGAGCACAAAAGGAAAATATAGGATAAGGCTGGAACTATAGTTAAAAAAATAAAGGTATGATATCAATGGGATTATTCTTTATTTAGCTTTCGTTTCCGAATCTGGATTTGAAAGATAAATAGCCAAATAGTTGAGTTACTAATTCATAGATTTTTTTATTAAGGTTTTTTGATTTTTTGAACAAGAGTAAAGGAGGAGCGCATGCACAAGATTTTACTAGTCGAAGATGACCAAGTCATTCGTCAACAAGTTGGGAAATTGCTCTCTGAGTGGGGCTTTGAAGTCGTTTTGGTAGAGGATTTTATGGAAGTGTTGAGCTTATTTGTCCAGTCTGAGCCTCATCTGGTTCTGATGGATATTGGATTGCCTCTTTTTAATGGTTATCATTGGTGTCAGGAAATTCGCAAGATTTCCAAAGTTCCTATTATGTTTCTGTCTTCAAGAGACCAGGCTATGGACATCGTGATGGCTATTAATATGGGAGCTGACGATTTTGTGACCAAGCCTTTTGACCAGCAGGTCCTTTTAGCTAAGGTACAAGGATTATTGCGCCGCTCTTATGAATTTGGAAGAGATGAAAGTCTCTTAGAGTATGCAGGAGTTATCCTCAACACCAAGTCTATGGATGTGCATGTCAATGGAAAAACTATCAGTTTAACAAAAAATGAATTTCAGATTTTACGTGTCTTATTTGAGCATGCAGGCAATATCGTGGCGCGTGACGATTTGATGCGGGAACTTTGGAATAGTGATTTCTTCATCGATGATAATACCTTATCCGTTAATGTCGCTCGCTTGCGCAAAAAACTGGAGGAAGAAGGTTTGATTGGTTTTATTGAAACCAAGAAAGGAATAGGGTACGGGTTGAAACATGCTTGATTTTAAAAGTTTTTTTCTAGCTTATATCCGTTCGCGTAGACGTTTTTTTGCTTTTATTCTATCGCTTACAGGTTTGCTTTTTCTCTTTGAAATCTTGTTTGATAAGCAAGTGCCCTACTTTAACTATTTCTTCTTTCTATCTACATTTTTGACATTTTTGTTTTTGGTATTTGATTTCTTGATAGAATTGCAACGATACCGTAAGGAACTGTTCTACGGCGAAAGAGAAGCCAAGTCACCAATGGAGCTCTTACTAACTGAAAAATTAGAGAAAAGTGAAGAGGAACTTTATCAAAAGAAATCAGATGCGGAAAATCGCTATAATGACTTGGTGGACTACTATACTCTCTGGGTGCATCAGATAAAAACACCAATTGCGGCCAGTAAACTCCTCGTGAGCGAGGTGGCAGATCGCCAATTGAAGCAACAGCTAGAACAGGAGATTTTTAAGATTGATTCCTACACCAACCTCGTTCTCCAATACCTACGCTTAGAGAGCTTCCATGATGATCTGGTGTTGAAGAAAGAAAATGTAGAGGATTTGGTCAAGGAAGTCATTCGCAAATATGCCATTTTCTTTATCCAGAAAGGTTTAAGTGTTAATCTGCATGACTTGGATAGAAGCATTGTGACGGATAAAAAATGGCTGTTGGTAGTCATTGAACAAATCCTGTCAAATAGCCTTAAGTATACTAATGAAGGTGGAATTGAAATCTATATGGATGGTCAGGACCTTTGTATCAAAGATACTGGGATCGGCATTAAAAATAGTGATGTTCTTCGAGTCTTTGAACGCGGATTTTCAGGTTACAATGGTCGTATGACCCAGCAGTCATCTGGACTTGGTCTCTACTTAACCCAGAAAATTAGCCAAGAATTAGGTCATCAAATCCGTATCGAATCTGAACTTGGTCAAGGAACAACGGTGAGGATTAAATTCTCTGAAGTGAATTTACTGATTGAATGAAAAGAATTGTGAAGAGCTTGGAAGAAACCTTTCAAGCTCTTCTTTAGACCTTGATATTGTGAGAAAAAAGGCTTCAATTAGATAAAAAATGTAATCTTACAAAAATGTAAGATTAAAGCTCCATTTGTAAGGTTATGTTATGGAACCAACTCTTTTTTTAGAGTACACTTTATATCATAAAGATAAAGGAGCGAAACTATGAAAAATATTTTACAAAAGAAACAAACAAGTAAACCGAGTCTAAAGGATATCGAGCGAGTTGAGCTCGGCATTCAAATGATGCAGGCTCAGTTTCAATTAATGGGATATTAAGAAGGAGATTATCATGACACTATTAGATGTAAAACACGTTCAAAAGATTTATAAAACTCGCTTTCAAGGCAACCAAGTAGAAGCCCTGAAAGATATTCACTTTACCGTTGAAAAAGGCGACTACGTTGCTATCATGGGTGAGTCTGGATCCGGTAAATCAACCCTACTCAATATTCTAGCTATGCTTGACAAGCCAACGCGTGGACAGGTCTTCCTAAATGGAACTGACACAGCTACCATTAAAAATTCTGAAGCATCAAGCTTCCGTCGTGAAAAGTTAGGCTTTGTCTTCCAAGACTTCAATTTGTTAGATACGCTTTCTGTTAAAGACAATATCTTACTCCCTTTGGTATTGTCTAGAAAGCCTATTACAGAAATGATGAAAAAATTGGTCGTGACGGCCGAAAATCTTGGCATCAACCAATTGCAGGAGAAGTACCCTTATGAAATCTCTGGAGGGCAAAAACAACGGGTTGCAGTTGCACGAGCTATCATCACAGAACCAGAAATTCTCCTTGCGGACGAGCCAACAGGTGCCCTAGACTCTAAATCATCTGCAGCCCTCCTTGATATCTTTGATCAGATCAACGAACAAGGGCAAACCATTCTCATGGTAACCCACTCGACAGCTGCGGCCAGCCGTGCAAAACGTGTTCTTTTCATCAAGGACGGTATTCTCTATAATCAAATTTACCGTGGTGAAAAGACGGATCGTCAGATGTTCCAAGAAATCTCTGACACCTTGACTGTTATGGCAAGTGAGGTGAACTAGTATGTTTCGATTAACCAATAAGTTGGCCATTTCCAACTTAATCAAAAACCACAAACTCTATTATCCCTTTGCACTGGCTGTTCTCTTAGCAGTCACTATCAGCTATCTCTTTTACTCTCTGACCTTCAATCCCAAGATTGCGGAAATCCGTGGAGGATCCACCATTCAAGCTACTCTAGGATTTGGTATGTTTGTCGTCACCCTTGCGTCAGCCATTATAGTCCTTTATGCCAATAGTTTTGTTATGAAAAACCGCTCCAAGGAGTTGGGGATTTATGGCATGTTGGGCTTGGAGAAGCGCCATCTGATTAGTATGACTTTTAAAGAGTTGGTGCTATTTGGAATTCTAAATGTTGGAGCAGGTATCGGTATTGGAGCCTTGTTCGACAAGTTGATTTTCGCCTTCTTGCTTAAACTGATGAAATTAAAGGTTGAGATGGTCGCTACTTTCCAGATGAAAGTTGTCATTACAGTACTTGTTGTCTTTGGTTTGATTTTCCTTGGCCTCATGTTTCTGAATGCCCTTCGAATCGCCCGTATGAATGCCCTCCAGCTCTCGCGTGAGAAAGCAAGCGGAGAGAAAAAAGGTCGCTTCCTTCTTCTCCAAACCATTCTTGGTTCCATTAGCTTAGGGATTGGCTATTATCTTGCCCTTACAGTAAAAGATCCTCTTACAGCCCTAACAACATTTTTCCTAGCTGTTTTGCTGGTTATCTTTGGTACTTATCTTTTGTTCAATGCAGGGATTACAGTTTTCCTTCAAATCTTAAAGAAAAATAAAAAATACTATTACCAACCAAATAATCTCATCTCAGTGTCCAACTTGATTTTCCGTATGAAGAAAAATGCGGTTGGACTAGCAACTATCGCAATTTTGTCAACAATGGTTTTGGTAACCATGTCAGCAGCAACAAGCATTTTCAATGCCTCAGAAAGCTTTTAAAAAAAGTGATGAATCCTCATGACTTTGGGATTACTGGACAAAAATGTTGAAAAAGAAGACTTGGACAAACTCTTAAGCCAGTTTGCAAGTGACAAAGGTTATAGTGTCAAAGAGAAAGAAGTTCTTCGTTACAGTAACTTTGGTGTTGCAAATCAAGAAGGAACCAAGTTAACCATTTTTGAAAAAGGACAAAACCGTGTCCAACCAAAAACAGTTTTCATGGTATTTGACCAAAAAGATTATGAAAATATGACTGGTCAAAAACTTTCTCTATCAGGCAATGAGGTCGGACTCTTTGCTAAGAATGATGGACTAAAAGGACAGAAAAACCTAACTTTAAATGACCATCAATTTCTGTAAAAGAAGAATTTACTAAAGATTTCATTGTGAACCATGTCCCAAATCAGTTTAATATTTTTACTGCTGATTACAATTATCTTGTTGTTCCAGATTTACAAGCCTTTTTGGACCAATTCCCAGATTCGGCTATCTATAATCAGCTTTACGGTGGTATGAATGTAAATATCAGTGAAGAAGAACAAATCAAGGTCGCTGAAGAATATGAAAAATACTTACAAAAGTTTAATGCTCAATTAAACACTGAAGGTAGCTATGTGTATGGTAGCAATCTAGCAGATGCTAGTGCTCAAATGAGTGTCCTCTTTGGCGGTGTCTTCTTTATTGGTATTTTCCTATCCATTATCTTTATGGTCGGAACCGTTCTGGTCATCTACTACAAGCAAATTTCTGAAGGATATGAAGACCGTGAGCGCTTTGTTATCCTGCAAAAAGTTGGCTTAGATCAAAAACAAATCAAGCAAACTATTAACAAGCAAGTTTTGACTGTCTTCTTCCTTCCGCTAATCTTCGCCTTTCTACACTTGGCTTTTGCCTATCATATGTTAAGTTTGATTCTTAAGGTCATTGGGGTAGTAGATACAGCTATGATGTTAAGTGTAACACTTTCTATTTGTGGTATCTTTGCCCTCATCTACGTACTTATCTTTATGATTACTTCAAGAAGCTATCGTAGAATTGTTCAAATGTAAAAATAGGAACATCAAAAAAGCAACAGCTGAAACAGTTATTGCTTTTTTAGTAGCTGGGATTTTGTACCAGGTTTTTATCTCTTATTTCTCAACACGCAATTTGTTGGCGATATCAGCTAGGATTACTGCTACAAACTCATCATGTTTAAACATTAAAACGGTATCTACTTTCAGAGGAGATATCGTTTTTCTTCTTCTTCTTCTTCGGATAGGGAAACAAAAATTTCTACCTTTCTCTCTCTCCTAAATTACTTGATTTCTTCAGAGAAAGGCTGTAAAATTTTTGATATAATGTTTAAGGATGGACTGATGGATAGTAAAAAGATAATGTTCAAAAGAATGACAGGTAAGAATTAAAAATATGTAAGATTGGACAGAAGTCTCTCTACCATCGTCTATACAGAAACAAGATTATATGAAATAAAAGGAGTAACCAATGACCGGAAACTATTCAACACGTGAATACCGTGAAAAATTATATGATGATCTTCATGTTCGATTAAGAGATACACTGATTTTGATGTGTTCGATTTTTATTGCCTCTATAGGTCTAAATATGAATTCAACAGCTGTCATTATTGGAGCCATGCTGATTTCCCCTCTTATGACACCGATTGTTGGACTGGGATTCGGTTTAGCTATTTTTGATACGCGTTTAATCAAGCAATCTCTAGAGGTTTTATTTACTCAAGTATTGGTCAGTTTGCTTGTCTCGACTCTGTATTTCTGGATTTCTCCCTTATCTTATGCAAGTAGCGAGTTGATTGCACGAACCTCTCCAACAATTTGGGATGTTCTCATTGCTATTGCGGGTGGGATAGCAGGTGTAATTGGTTCAAGGAAAAAAGAAGCAAACAATATCGTGCCTGGCGTAGCTATTGCAACAGCTCTGATGCCACCTATCTGTACTGCAGGCTATGGTTTAGCTAATGGAAATGTGCGATTTTTATTCGGGGCTCTCTATCTTTTCTTGATCAACTGTGTCTTTATCATGCTAGCCAACATTGTTGGAACAAGAATTTTGATGAGAAAATCTCCCTTAAGTTCATTTAAAGAGCTAAACAGTAAAATGAAAATTGGCATGATATCCTTGATTGTATTATTGGTTCTTCCAGCCAGCTATTCAGCAGTCACTCTGACGATAGATCAAGCGCGAAAAGAAGGGATTAAACAGTTTGTGGGAAAAGAGTTCGCCAATCATACGCTCATTAATCAAGTCTACAAGTCAAGTAGCAATGAATTAGTCTTGACAGTTGTTGGAGATCCGATTTCAGAAGAAGAATTAGAAACAATCCGCCAAAAACAAGCCTCTTACGGTATTCAAACTGTTCAATTGAAAGTCAATCAAGTCCATAATTCGACAAAATTAGATAGTGAGATGACCAAGGAATTTTATGAAACCATTAACAAGTATATCGATCAAAAACTCTCTGAAAAAGATTCACAAAAAGATCTCGTAAAAGAGAATGAAGCAGACAAGGATTGAGGATAGTCAACTTATCTAACTCGAGGAAGCAAATCTTGGGAGAATATCCTATATCCAAAAGTTAGTGGATAGAAAGGATCGTTGACGAGGATACCATTTGTGGTAGTTTGACCAATCACTATTAGCTCAGCTTAATCAAAATATAAAAAAGCAACAACTGAAATAGTTGTTGCTTTTTAGGTGGCTGAGATTTTGTTCCAGGTTAAATGGTTTATTTCTCAACGCGAGACTTGTTAGCAATATCTGCAAGAATCAATTCTACAAATTCATCTACTGGGACAGTGTTGGTTTCTTTTTGTCCATAGCGACGAACGTTGACAGTTCCGTCTTCCATTTCCTTATCACCAACAATCAATTGGTAAGGAATCTTGCTAGTTTGTGAAGCACGGATCTTGAATTGCATTTTTTCGTTGCGTTCATCCACATCAGCACGGACACCACGGTCACGGAGCTTCTTAGCTACTTCCCAAGCGTAGTCCACGTGTTTTTCGTTAGATACTGGGATGAGAGTTACTTGGTGTGGCGCAAGCCATGTTGGGAAGGCACCCTTGTAGTTCTCAATCAAGATAGCTGTGAAGCGTTCCATAGTTGAGATAACCCCACGGTGGATCATAACTGGACGGTGTTCTTCACCATCCGCTCCGATATATTTAAGGTCGAAGCGTTCTGGGAGCAAGAAGTCAAGCTGAATCGTAGAGAGGGTTTCTTCTTTTCCAAGGGCAGTCTTCACCTGGATATCCAATTTTGGTCCGTAGAAGGCAGCTTCCCCTTCAGCCTCAAAGTAATCCACGCCCATCTCGTCAAGGGCTGCACGAAGCATAGTTTGAGCATTTTCCCACATCTCATCGTTATCAAAGTATTTGTGAGTATCTTGAGGGTCACGAAGAGAGAGGCGGAAGCGGTATTCGTTTAGGTTGAAGTCCCCATATACATCAATAATCAACTGAAGGGCACGTTGGAATTCTTCTTGGATTTGTTCTGGAGTCACAAAGAGGTGACCGTCGTTAAGAGACATTTCACGCACACGCTGAAGACCAGTCAAAGCACCTGATTTCTCATAGCGGTGCATCATTCCGATTTCAGCGATACGGATTGGCAACTCACGGTATGAGTGTACATGGTGTTTAAAGACTTGGATGTGGTGTGGGCAGTTCATTGGACGAAGAACGAATTCTTCACCGTCACCCATGTCCATAGTTGGGAACATATCTTCTTGGTAATGATCCCAGTGACCAGAAGTCTTGTAAAGCTCTACAGAAGCAAGTGGTGGAGTGTATACGTGTTGGTAGCCAGAAGCCAACTCTTTGTCGACGATGTAACGTTCCAATTCACGACGGATAGTGGCACCATTTGGCAACCAGAATGGAAGACCTTGACCAACTTCTTGAGAAATCATGAAGAGGTCAAGCTCTTTACCAAGTTTACGGTGGTCACGTTCTTTAGCTTCTTCACGCATTTGAAGGTAGTTCTTCAAGTCTTTCTTGTCAAACCAGGCAGTACCGTAGATACGTTGCATCATGGCATTGTCGCTATTACCACGCCAGTAAGCACCAGCCACGTTGAGAAGGTGGAAGATTTGGATGCGACCAGTTGATGGGACGTGTGGGCCACGGCAGAGGTCTACATATTCACCTTGACGGTAGATGGTCAAGCCACCTTCGTCTTCGGAATGTTCTTCAATCAATTCCAACTTGTAAGGGTCATTTTTGAAGATTTCACGTGCTTCATCTTTAGTAACTTCTTCACGAATAGATGGGAAGTTTTCTTTGACGATTTTTTTGCATTTCTTCTTCGATACGAGGAAGGTCTTCGTTAGAGATTTGACCAGCTGTGTTGTCTGTATCGTAGTAGAAACCATCTTCGATAGCTGGACCAACACCCAAATGAATGTCTGGGGAAAAGGCGACGAGCTGCTTGAGCGAACAAGTGAGCTGCTGAGTGACGCAAGATTGGAAGAGCATCTTCGTGATCAGGTGTCACGATTTCAATGCTTCCATCTTCAGTGATAGCACGAGTAGTGTCAATCAATTTGCCGTTGAATTTACCAGCAAGAGCTTTTTTGGCTAGTGAATTGCTGATAGATTGTGCAATTTCAAAAGTTGTAACGCCAGATTCGAATTCACGAACAGCGCCATCAGGGAAAGTAATCTTAATCATGGTTTTCTCCTTATATTTATTAGTTATCAATTGTTTTATAGCAGAAGTGTTTCCCTATTTTGCATTCTTAAATCAAGAAAAACAAAAAGCGACATCCTAAAAAGGACGTCGCAACGTGGTTCCACCTTCATTTATGTTCCTCAAAAAGAGGGACACCTCTGATTGGCTCTAACGTGGCCACCGTTTTATGTTTGCATAAAAGTCAGTAGAGTAGTATCAGTATAGTCTTTCTATGCGTTCTCAGCAACCACGCACTCTCTGGTAGAAAGGGTCTAAGTGACTTGTCTCTATGCATTATTATAGCATGATTGTGAGATTTTTCAAGGTTTTTGTGAAAGTTTTTTGTTTTTCAGTTTTTGCACTAAATTCTTAATAGTGGCACCGACAGCCATACCCGCGAGGGCAAAGATTTCATAGGCTAGGAAGTAGAGAAGGATAAATTCTCCGAAAGTAATGATGGTAAAGCAAAAGAGCAAGCCAACTCCAATTAACCACCAAACTGAGAACTTGAAACGATAAGAGTAGAATAGTGATACTATGAAAGTCACTAGTGGAGAGAAGATAATAACGTTACCGATGGTGAGCTCCTTCAAGATATAATTTTCAGTAATAGACCATAATAACAGCTCATAAAGTGGCCAATAAAAGAAAAATATGACCAGATAGTAGGGGAGATATTGCGAGAATTTACGCATGGTAATCACCTCTCTTTTCAAGATGTCAACTTAGATATCCTTCCTATAACTATTATAGCACTTTTGCGGTAAGAATAGTAAATCAGTTGACAAAGAACTTAGTTATTGGTAGAATAAGTAATGTCGTAGAGACAAATAACTTCTTCTTGGTTACAGGCATGCCAACCTGTCACTCGGATGAAGCCAAATAAAAAGGAGAAACATCATGGCAATCTCAAAAGAGAAAAAAAATGAAATCATTGCACAATATGCACGTCACGAAGGTGATACAGGTTCAGTAGAGGTTCAAGTTGCTGTCCTTACTTGGGAAATCAACCACCTTAACGAACACATCAAACAACACAAAAAAGACCACGCTACTTACCGTGGATTGATGAAGAAAATCGGTCGCCGTCGTAACTTGCTTGCATACTTGCGTAAAAACGACGTTAACCGTTACCGTGAGTTGATCAACTCTCTTGGACTTCGTCGTTAATCTGCTTTATTTTCCACTTACATTGCGTTGTCACCATACCTCTATATACTCAAGTATTATCTTCGGTTACGGTTCCTAGCACTGTAAGGTAAAATAAATCAGATATGTCTCCCTTTGGGGAGATTTTTTGTTTCACTAAAATTTTTGTTCAATCTTTGGCTTGCCGCCTAGTCTACAAACGTTTTATCCAGCAAGAATTATGATGCTAAGGGCGTTAAAAATCCTTATGAAAATAGGGAAAGGGCACAGTGTTCGATGAACACAAGGAGTTTCATCTTTTTCACTAGGATTTTAGCACAAGCTTAAATCGGCTCTCTGACTTCAGAGGGCTTTTTATTTTTGTCACCTTATCTTAAATGGTCTAAATAACAATGCTACAGTAATGGATGAAAATATGGTATAATCATAAGATAGATAGAATCGAGGAAATTATGTCATTTACACAATTTAAATTTAAAAAATATATAGAAAAAAGCCTTGGAGGAGTTGAAATTTACGACTCCTACCGAGGTTCAGGAAAAGTTGATTCCTATTGTCCTGGTAGGTCGTGACTTGGTTGGTGAATCAAAAACAGGTTCAGGAAAGACACATACTTTCTTGTTACCGATTTTCCAACAGTTGGATGAAGAGAGCGATAGTGTGCAAGCAGTTATCACAGCTCCAAGTCGCGAGTTAGCAACTCAGATTTACCAAGCAGCTCGTCAGATTGCATCACATTCAGATGTTGAGATTCGTGTTGTGAATTATGTTGGTGGTACAGACAAGGCCCGTCAGATTGACAAATTGGCAAGTAATCAACCACATATCGTTATCGGAACACCAGGTCGTATCTATGATTTGGTCAAGTCTGGTGATTTGGCCATCCACAAGGCTAAGACCTTTGTAGTCGATGAAGCCGACATGACCTTGGATATGGGGTTCTTGGAGACAGTCGATAAGATTGCAGGAAGTCTTCCTAAGGACTTGCAGTTCATGGTCTTTTCAGCAACTATTCCACAAAAACTGCAACCATTTTTGAAGAAATACTTGTCAAATCCTGTCATGGAGAAAATCAAGACCAAGACAGTTATCTCAGACACCATTGATAACTGGTTGATTTCGACCAAGGGTCGTGACAAGAATGCTCAGATTTATGAGTTAACTCAAGTTATGCAGCCATACTTAGCCATGATTTTTGTCAATACCAAAATTCGTGCGGATGAATTGCACAGCTACCTAACAGCTCAAGGCTTGAAGGTAGCGAAGATTCATGGAGATATTGCTCCTCGTGAACGCAAACGTATCATGAATCAGGTGAAAAATCTTGATTTTGAGTATATCGTAGCAACTGACCTGGCTGCGCGTGGGATTGATATTGAGGGTGTCAGTCATGTTATCAATGATGCCATTCCACAAGACTTGTCCTTCTTTGTTCACCGTGTTGGACGAACTGGACGTAATGGTTTGCCAGGTACAGCTATTACCCTTTATCAGCCAAGCGATGACTCTGATATTCGTGAGTTAGAGAAATTGGGGATCAAGTTTACTCCGAAAGTCGTCAAAGATGGAGAATTCCAAGATACTTATGACCGTGACCGCCGTGCCAATCGTGAGAAGAAACAGGAAAAACTGGACATCGAAATGATTGGGCTGGTTAAAAAGAAAAAGAAAAAAGTCAAACCAGGCTATAAGAAAAAAATTAAATGGGCTGTCGATGAAAAACGTCGCAAAGCTAAGCGAGCAGAAAGTCGTGCCCGTGGACGTGCAGAACGTAAAGCTAAACGCCAAACATTTTAAAAATAAAACAGTAGGACCAAGTGGTTTTACTGTTTTTTTATAGTTCTACATCGGGATTGACAGAATTCATCAGTAGATGATATTGGGAAAATGATCATTTAATCAGAACATTCTTTTAATTTTTCTGAAGTTTATAATATACTTAAATTAAAAAGTAGATTGTAGGAGAAGTTAAATGAAAGATTTTTAAAGATTTTATTGCTGGGATTGGTGAAATAAATGTTATTGTTTATTTGATATATGTGTGTACTGGTCTCGCTCCTCTCTTTCATATATTGATTATCGGTTCAGAAGTGACTACTGGAAAAATAGTTTTTAACTATCTTAGGCATACTTTATGCTATCTTTTTAACGATTGCTAGAATTTATAGAAAGTTTTTTCTGGTAAGAATCATCATGAAATATTAAAATCCCATCAGAAATTCTCTGATGGGATTTTTAGACTTTAATATTATGATTTTACTCCCACTCAACGGTTGCAGACTCCTTGAGAATTGCTATATAATAGGCTTTTTTTAAGGAGTTAGTAATTCTTTGGTGGGGTTTTTGGTGGGAATGTTATTTTTGAAATTGATTGGTTCCCGTTGAAATTTACTAAGCTAGAAGATGGGAAAAGAAACATTAATAATTCCTACCATTTCATTAGTGATAACTTCATCAGCGCCATCCCATAGATGCGAGTAGTGTTTCAAGGTGATTTCAGGAGAAGAGTGTCCTAAACGTTTTGATAGAATAAGTACAGAAGCATTTAATTCATTAATTAGCAGTGATGCATGGCTATGCCTAAAACCCTTCGCTTGGATAGGTTTTACGTGAGCAATCTTGGCGTATCTTTTTAATAATCCTTGAAATTGTAGATTTCAGCATAGGCAAAGCCATCGTATGAAAAAGATAAGATCGTTCTCGTGTCCTAGTCCAATCTTTTTTGAGCTTCACGCCATTTTTTTAACACATCAATTGTATCTTTATCTAAACTAATCATCCTTCTTCCGTCTTTCGTTTTCGTATAAAAATTACGAGTCCATTCTTTTTTGTTTTTAACAATAAGCATATGATGAACTCGTAAGCGTTGCTTATCAAAGTCAACATCATTCCATTGAAGAGCACAACCTTCATTTACACGTACGCCAGTCATGAAATATACCCAAATCATCACGAAGTTTAAATGTTCATATACATCTTCAATGTAAATTTGCGAAATAACAGCTTCAAATTCGCTCTTAGTCCAATATGGGACATTACTTTTCCCTTTAGGAATTGCATTAGATTGCTTAGAAATGTTTTTTTCCACATATCCCATTTGCAAAGCATAGTCCAATGATTTCCTAAACATGCCAAAGATGAGGCTAGCATATCCCTTGTGAATATCCGGCACCATCCTCATCTTGACTAGTCAGTAACCATGTTCGAAACTTCTGGACTTGTTCGAGGGTAATCGAACGAAGTGTAATGTCACCAAAACGATCACAAAGCTGTAAAAAGGTTTTTCTCGAACTAAAAAAATGTGCTGTGCTCAACTGTTGTTCTATAATAAGGAATGTAATGTTCCTCCATAAATTGCCGATATTTCATCTGGTAGTTAGAATAACCTTGAGATTGATGATATTCATATTTCAGTCGAGTTAATTCCTTATATGCTTCTGAAGCTGAATTAAATGGATTTCCGTGTTGATCTTTCCTTGATTTCTTTCGTACACGTTTCCCAGTTACTCTATCTATACTAAATTCGGTTTGAATAAAAAAATTTTTCCGTTTTTTTGTCAGTATAGACTCCAGGAAATTTAGTTTTCTGTTGATTTTTGTGGCATTATTCCTCCTTGTGAAGTGAAACACCCAGAATTTCTTCAACAGCAACGATAGGGACATGCCCTAAACGTCGATTATTATAAAAAGGCATATCCCTTTTGTACCATAATTTGCTTAGCTTGTCTAATAATTGTAACGGCAGTATAGGGATTGTAACCCATTTTAATTAAATCTTCTTTGTTCATTGTTTGTTTCATAATTAATAATCCTCTTGAAATTTCTAAATTTTATTGCGATAATAGAAGTAGGTAATAGATATTATTACTAGTATATTTTGAGTTTGTTTCTGACACCGACCAAAGTTTAGAAACAAGCTCTTTTTTTATTTTTATTTAAAGTAACTTTCATATCCTTATCCTTTTGAAAATATTTGAATAGTAGTTGCGGTACATTTTTATAAATGTTCCTTGATATATCAACGTTTTTTTGACATTGAAGAATATATTTGCTATTAAAATAACTGCTAAATTTTTTTATTCCATCTCTAAATCTTTTTTAAGATTCGTTTCAACATTTTATCTTCAAGTTTTTCTCTTGTATTGTTTGAAATTGTATCATTGAAGATTTCATTTCTTTCTTTTTAAAGGGTATGTTTTTAGTGGAAAAGTTTTATAAAAAGTTGTGGAAGGGTTTATACGAGTTCCTAAACCATATTTTTTGCTTCTTCTAGTGAATGGAACATTACCCTTATTATTTCTAAAACTTGCCAACTTGTCATTTTTCCTACTTCATGTTTTGTTCCAGTATTTTTTTCCTTGAGTTGGAAGTTTTTCTAGAATTCTTCTTTTAGTTTCCCCCTTATTTGTTTTTTAAAAATCTTATTGGAAGAAATGCAATGATATCTTCATCAATTAAATCTGATATTGTGGTAGTTGATAACTGATCATTAATATCTTGTAAAAATTGAGCTATATAATTTTGTTGATTATTTTGCTTAAAAATTTTTTTAGCTAACATCTTTTCGCATTTTATAGTTGCATCTATGATTATCTTTATATATCGAAAAACACTATCAGATATTAGAAGCTCTAAATATTGAATAATCATTTCATCAGTTAATTGTGCTAAGTAATGGGAGTATAATTGCTCAGCTATCATACTGCCAGTTAATTCGACTTCATATCTAAAGATCTCTAAATTCTTTAACGATGAATTTGTTTTAGGAATCTGCTTGTTCTTTTTTTGCTTTCTCAATTTTTGTTATAGAAGGTGTGTTTCTCTTTCTTATTAATTTTCAATCGTTATTATCGGAAAATAATCTGCATTTTGACTTGTACTATAGTTTTTTAAATCTCTTTTTTTGTCTGCTACAAGCGCCCTCATTAATAATTGACGAGTTTGTAGAGATGGTAATTTATTAAAAAGCAATTGTGAATGCTAATTCAATTTTTCTTAAAACCCTAACAGAATTCGGATTATATTTGGTTTTAATCTTATAATCTCTTTCTAATTTATGTAATACCTCTTTTTAATCTTAACTTAATCCCCTCAATGCCTGTAGTTTGAAAAATTAGGGAGAAGGACCGTTAAGTTGGATTGCAATATACCTCTTTCTGTAACCTACTTCTTTTAAGCTAATTGTCACTTTTCCTAAATCTACTGATTGAATTGTGATCTTAATTAATTCTCCTTGTGAGTTGTAATCTATAGATGCTGTGTCTTTAAATATTTGTTCATCAAAAACGTTAGGATCATAAGTTACTATTGGACTAAGAATTGAGACTACACAGTTATCAATACCCAAATAAGCTGGGGTAACTGAGAAACAAGATTTTATAAAACTTTCGTTTTGTTTCTGTGATTCCAGTAATTCTTTCTTCCTAAGTTCTCTATCTTCCTTTTGTCTTTCCTTTTCTTCTATTTCTTCACGAGATAAGGGAGGTCTCTTGACTACTTTACCATCTCGTTTATTTCTTTTAGGTCTTCTTACCATGTGTAATCCTCCTTGTTATTAAATCTGTATTGTAGATGACTTCTAAAATGTAACTTTCTTTAAAATTAAACCTCCTTTTTATACATTAGAAGTATGCCATAAATCATCACAAAAATCTTGTATTTTTCTTAAAAACAAATGAAAAAAATGAAAAAATTTTTAAAAACAAAAACACTCAATTTTGAGTGCTTTAAAAACAGCGTCGTAACAAGGTTTTTGAAGGAAAAAAAGTAAGTTTTTATCTACTTTATTTATTCTTAAAAAAAATTTTTTATTTTTCATTAAATTTTTAGAATGTTGAGAAAAAGTTCAATAATTTCAGTGCGATTTTGATTTAGTTGAATTTTTTTCGATTAAAAGTTGAAGATTATCATCTGAAGTTTCAGAAAGTGGTCTAAAAAAATCAGAGGATCTATATCCATAGCAGATAAAAATTTTTAGTAGAGTATCGACAGACAAGTTTCTTCTATTATTTTCAATTAAATTAATAAAAGGTAAGCTAAGATCACTTTTTTTCGGCAAGCTCTTGCTGTGTTAGCTCTTTTACTTAGTCGATATTCCCTGACCAATTCTCCAATCTTCATTTACAAATTCTCCTTTTTAATTATTGTATATTTTTTTGTTGATATTTATATAAACAATAGTATTTAAAATATACGTTTTTATTTACAATAGTAAATAAAAATGGTATAATAAGAGCGTTTGTAATATTATAAGAAGGGCTTGGATTTGGGGCATATACGCTTCAAATTTTATGTGGGTAAAAATGAAATCAAGAAAAAGCAAAAAGAATAAAAAAATAACTCTTGCTTTAGCGGCAGGAGTTGCTTTAACAAGTTTTTTTCAACCCTATCTGTAAAAAGCAGATGAACAGGTTGATGTAAAAACAACGGACAATTCAGTAGCTGAAGAAAAACATCTACAAAATTCCCCTACAACTTCTATCACTCAAGTTGAAGGTGTTGAAGTTTCAAACGGAACTGCTCTTGTAACTAAGACTCCAACTCAAGAAGTTGTTGGACAAGCAAAAGAAATCAAAGACCAAGCTGACCAAGCTGTTGAAGCTCAAACTCCTGTTGTTGAAGATGCTAAGAAACAAGAAACTACAACTGGTGAGGCAGAGGCTAGTGCTAAACAAGCGCTTGAGCAAGCCGAACAAAAGAAAAAGGCTGCAACTCCTGAAGCAATCGAAGGGACAAAAAAAGCGATTGATGCTTCTAAGAAAGAAGTGACTACGCAAACAGAAACAATTGATTCTTTGAAAGAACAACAACATCAAGTGGAAGAAAAGAAAAATGCACAAGGAGTTGTTGTTAAAAATGCTACGGAAGCTACAAACAAGCAAGCTGAAAAAGTTGATGGTGCTAAGAAGAAAGTTCAGAACGCTCAAGATGTTCTAAATGGAACTGGTGCTGATAAGGTTATCAAAGAAGAAAATGATGCCAAGAAAGACCTAAAAGCTAAAAAAGCTATCGTGAAAGATGCGAAAAAAGCTCTGACTCAATCACAAAATGCAGATGCCGCAAAAGCTCGTAATTTAGATGATGCAAAAAAACTTGAAGCAGAACAAAAGATTACTTTTGACCAAGCGACTGATACTCTTTCAAACGCAACGCAAACTCACAATGAAGCTACATCTAAGCGTAATGTTGCTAAACAAAACAAGGACAACGCCCAAGCTGTTTTGGATGGAACTGGCACAACAGCTATCCTAGATGAGCGCAAAAATGCACAATCTGATTTAGCTACTAAAGAAGCGACTCTTCAAGATGCTACTAAAACTTTAGATGCTGCTAAAAAGACTGATACTAAAAAGGCAGAGGATATTGCTGAGTTAGAAAAAGCGAAAACAGATGCCGAACGTACAAGTTCTTCTACTGCTAAAAACGCTTCAAGATGCGACTGATGAAGCAAACGAAAATTCTTCTAAAACTTGATGTTGCCAAACAAAACAAGGACAACGCCCAAGCTGTTCTTGACGGAACTGGTACAAAAAGCCATCTTTTGATGAACGTAATGATGCCGAATCTGACTTAGCAACTAAAAAAATCAACACTTGAAGATGCTACTACAAACTTGGAAGATGCTAAACGTGCAGATGCTAAACGTGCAGAAAAAAAATTGCTGGAGCTACAACTAACCTAAACCAAGCTAATTCTACATTTGAACAAGCAGAAGGGGATTTGCTTGACGCTCAAACTGCCGCAAACCAAGCTTCTGACGAGTTGAAGAATAAGAAAAAGGCTGAAAAGACAGCTCAAGAAACTCTAAATGCTTCTAAAGGAAAAGTGGTTGGAGTTACAAAAGAGCGTAACGATGCTAAAGCTGACCTGAAAGCTAAGGAAACAACTCTTGCAAGTGCGACTGGTACTTTGGCAGATGCTAAACGTGCAGATGCTCAAAAAGCAGAACAACTTAACTTGTTAGATGAAGCGAAAACTCAAGCTGAAAGTGAAGAGTCTAAGACTGCAACTGCTTTGACTAAAGCTCAAGGTGGCGCAAACCTCGCTTCAACTAAACTTCAAAAAGCTACTGATGATGAAAAAGAGGCAAAAGACAGTCTTGCTTCATCTGAAAGTCGCTTGGAAGGTGTTACAACTGAACGTGATGATGCTAAAGCTGACCTAGCAACGAAGCAGACTAAAAAAGAAGATGCTGAACGTAAGTTAGAGATTGCGCAAAATACAGATGCTCAAAAACGCTCTGACATCCAAGACTTGAAGACTCTAAAAGGTCAACAAGAAGATACTAAGCGCGCAACTGCTCAAGAATTGTCTAGTGCAACAACTGCCGCTAAAAATGCTGAAAATGCCAAGAATGAAGCAGATAAAGCTGTTGACACACTTGAGAAACAAATCTCTGCTATCAAGAATTTGACTATTCCTCAATTGCCACAAAATGTCATTGCAGCATATAAGACTTACTTGAACGATGATAGTGAAGCGAACAAACACGCTTTAAACAATGCTATTCAAGCGTGGTACAAGGGCGGTAAATACGACTTTGGAAAACCACAATTCGTTTGGAATCCAGAAACTAAGAAAAATGTCTTCACTGGTTGGGACAATAAAAACATTGTTCTTCCAATTGACGACACTCTAGTAGATTTGGATAACATCACTGACGAGCAAATTAAAGCTTTGAGCCATTACTATGTCCTCATGGCAAATAACCTCCAAGACCAAATCTGGGGAACGCATAATTTTATCGTTACCAAAGAGTCTGTTCAAGGAATTAAAAACATTGCTAAGAACTATGCCAACGAAAACAAACCTTACAATGACGGACATAGCCACACAGCCCTTAATAACCACGGAGTGGATGCTGTAAGATATAATGGAGAAGTGTTGAACTACGCATGGATTTTGGCTACATCTCAGGACTTGGGTGGTGGTAACGTTAGAGAAACTCGCAAAGCTACTATGTCTCAGCTCTACCGTGAAGTTTACGATGCTGTTATCGACTTTATGACCAATGACATTCATGCTCATTTCGGACACATGAAGGGGGATGGTGGGACGAGAAAAACCATTTATCCAAAGTGCAGTTGGCGGAAATATCAGTTACACCAAAAATAATGTTGGGCGCATCCACTTTGTTCAATTTGCAGGAAAAGATGCACGTTACATTGTGTCACGCAACCCACAAACTGATGAACGCACAGAAACTTATGTAGATGAATACTACCAAAACGGCATCGCCAAACCACTTCCAACTCCATTTGACACCAGCAAGATGGAAAAAGACTTGGCACAAGCTAAGAAAACTCAAGTTTCTGCTCTTGCCACTCACAACAATGCTCAAAATCGTTTGGCTTCTGCTAAACGTGCAGACGAAACTGCAAAATCTGAACTTGCAACTACTACAAACCGTCTTAACACCTTGCTTAACACGCAAGACTTGACACCTAATGCAGAGCGTGTTCTTAATACTGCTAAGTCAGAATTGAGCCAAGCTGAATTGCGTAATACAAACGCAAGCACTGCTTATGCAAATCTCACAAAAGAGATTCGAGACAAACGTGCTACTCATAAAGAGGCAGAAAAAGCTTTGTCTAAAGCACGAATCGCTAACAAGGTTGCACAAGAAAGTCTTGAAAAAGCAACGACTGCACACGACAATGCGGTTAATAAGCTAAACAGCATTAAAGATGCGATTAAACGCACAAAAGCAATCAAAGACTTAACTCCTGATGCACAAGCTAAATTTGATACTGCACAAGCAGAACATCAAACTGCTGAAAAACGACTTACAAGAGCTGAGAAAGCTTTGGTTGACCTTAATAACGAAATCAAGGCAAATAGTGAAGCTCTCGACACAGCTAAGTCAGAATTGCGCCAAGCAGAACAAACTGACAAGGATGCACAAGCTACTCTTAAAGAAGCAACTTCTGTTAAGAACAACGCTTCTAAAGCACTTGATGCCGCAAAAGATGCTCTTTATAAAGCAAATGCGATTAAAGAGTTGACTCCTGATGCACAAGCTACATTTGACCAAGCACAACTAGCCTACAACACAGCTAAAACTCGTTTGGAAAATGCGGAAACAGCCGTCAACAACCTCAACGCTGACCTTGCAGTGAAACGTCAAGCTTTGGCAGATGCCATTCAAGCACTTAAAGATGCTGAAAAAGCTAACACTACTGCTCAAGCTAAGAAAGCTAACGCTGAAAAAGCGCACACTAAAGCAACAAGCACACTTTCAACTATCCAAAACGCTCTTGCTTCACTCCTTGCCATTAAGGATTTGACTCCTGATGCAGAGGCTAAATTTACCCAAGCTGAATTAGAGTACAAGGCTGCTCAAACTCGTTTGGAAAATGCGGAAACAGCCGTTAATAACCTAAACGCTGACATCAAAGTGAAACGCCAAGCCTTGGAAGATGCTGTTAAAGCTTTGGGAGATGCTGAAACTCTTGCAAAAGCGACACAAGCTGAATTGGAAGTGGCACAGGCTACTTACAAGAAAGCTGATGAGGAGCTTACAGCTACTCGCAAAGTGATTGCGACACTAGAAGCAACTAAGGACTTAACTCCTGATGCTCAAAAAGCTTACGACCAAGCTCTTGAAGCTGAAAAACTCGCAGAAAAACGTTTGGCAGATGCTAAAGTAGCTGTTGAGAACCTAACTGCTGATGTGAAGACGAAACAAGAAGCTTTAGAACAAGCGCAAGCTGAACTTGCACAAGAAGAAAAAGCTCTTGAAGCACTCAAAGCAAAACAAGCCGAAGAGGAAAAAGTTCTAGCAACTATTCAAGCTCAATTAGACGACTTGAAAGCTCAAGAAGAAGCTGTTCGTGAGAAGATTGCTAAAATCGAAGACAGTATCAAAGAGATGGAAAAACTCCTTGATAGCCTCATCCACGCTTCTGAAAACTACGAAGTCGCAAAAGAAGAGTACGAAAAAGCTCTTGAGGCTCACCGCCTAGCTCTTCAAACTCTTGAAGCAGAACAAGCGAAACTTAATGCTCTCCTCCAAAACCAATTGGATGCCAAAGCTCAGTATGAGGCTGTTCTACTTGCTTATCAGAAGGCATATAATAAACCTCAAGAATCATTGAACCATAGACATGATTCTAAGGTAGAGAATATAGAACATAAACTGGTAACAGATAAACTTAGAACTGCTCTAAGTAATCCAGCTTATGTCTATGTTGGAAACAAACCTAAATATGGTGTCAATACGACTTTACCAAATACAGGTTCAAGTGAAAATATGTTGATGGTAGTTCTAGGAACTATACTTAGTGGAATTGGTTTAGCATTACCACTTAAGAGACGTGATTAACTAGAATATACTAAATTAGAGTTCTGTTAGAATAGTAAGTTATTTATAAAGGGCAGAACAGAATACAACATAAAAATTTTTAGTATTTTTAATTTCTATAAAAAGATTTAAAAATTTTTTTATTCAATACATTTTTAGTATTTTAGGAGGAAAAAAATGATGAAAAAAATTATTGTGATAGTAGCTTCAGTACTTGTAGCACTTTTTAGTGGCGGGTGGAACGTTCTTTTTACCTAAATCAAAAATCTGATCCAGCAAGCCAGTTCGTTGGCTCATGGTATGATAAAGAGCATGATGTTATGATAAAATTTAAAAAAAGATAACAGCCTTGAAGTGACTAATGATAAAGATGAAACTAAAGAAGGAACATGGAAAGTAGCTGGTAAATATATCAAATTTACTATCGATGGTGCATCTAGTGCAAAAGCAGAATTGCCTGAAGAAGGTGCTAAAGAAGTGAAAAAAACTTGATTTTTAAGTTTGATACAGCTAAAAACATTACAAAAGTAAGTTTCTTATAAAAGATGGGACATTTGAAAAGCAAAAATAACTAAATAGTATTAAAAAAAGGTAGTTCAATAATTTGAACTACCTTTTTTTATTTTAAGGAGAGATATATCATAATGTTTAAAGAAGTTACTTAGTTTGCTTGTGCGATTAACTTATAAGCATAGGACTTTTGAAACTCTTCTGGTCGATTGTGTCCGAGAGCGCGTGATACAATTAAACAAGCCTTTCGATCAAGGACAACACCTTTTAATTCGCCTCGTAGATAAATTTTTTCTTTTTTATCTCTGATATCTTTGGGATCTCGCGTGACAAGAAGATAAAGACGCTTTGCGTATTCTGCACGATATTTATGAGGTTTTAAAGCAGATGGAACTTGAAACACACGCTTTTTACCAGCTAGTTTAAATTCTTCAACAAGCCTTTCTAATTCTTTTTTGTCTCGCGTAATAATCGGAATCCATCGGTCTCGTGCTCCTTTTGATTTATGCTTTTTACCAATGATTTTAAGATAGTATCGACCATCTTCACGTTGATGTAGAGAATCACCTGTAATAGCTTTTAATTCATTTTTACGTAACCCAGTAGCAGATACGATTGAGAACCAGCGATTATTTGTTTCTTCAGACATCCTGTCGTCATTAGACTTCAAACGATTATTCTTTTTGTCGGCTCGATATCGAATATCCGTTGCAATAAAAGCGGTAGAAGGTACTCCTAAAACTTTGGCTAATGCTGCTTTATAGGTTGACTGAGTTGGAGCAGAAAGTCCTAATTTCTTACAATGTTCTAAGTATTGATTTACTAAGTCAATCCATCCCTCAATATCGTTAGATTTTTCAAGAGCTTCTAGATCTTCGGCAGTAGTTATTGAGGCAACAAAGGAAGCGAACCTGCTCCAGGAACCAGCGTAGTTATGAAGAGTTCGATCGGTATGGATTAAATGAATGTCCTCTCCCGTTTTTTTGGATTCATTTCGCTTGATACCCTTTCCTTTTTTAAAGCGCGTGACTAGATTAGTTAGTCCTTTTGATTGGACGAATTGTTTCCGACCCTCAAAAGTTGTTAGAGAATCTATCTGTTGTTTCTTAGCTTTCTCTTTAGCTTCTCGTCGATCAGCACGACTACGTCTCTTCTTTGCCATAGTTCTTTCCTTTCTATATGTATATTGTCTACTTTTAAAGAAGATCTTAAGAAAAATCTTAAGGTCTTTTTTTATTCAAGTTGAAAGTAGTGCAGTGACTTAAGCTTATATTCACTGATGTAGTATCTTCCCTTTGCTGAGGGCGCTTCTTAATTGATGGCTAAGAAGATAACCAAGTCATTTTTACAACATGACAAGTTGACTCAATTCAAATAAGATGTAGAGTTCCATCTTGCAGATAAAAATCTGTTGTTTTTTTCTTGTTAGTCTTTTTCAGGTTTTAAATGCTCTGAATTTAGCGACTGAGCTAAAGCTAGTTTTTGTATTTGATTTTTTTAGACTTTTTGTTATTTACTTTAGTTTTTTATACTTTGATTTTTTTACTTTGTTATGATCAAAAAATTTTTTAACTGCTGTTGACATTACTTTTATTATCTATACATTTTATTTTTTTACTGGTAAATGAAATACAAAAATTGGTTCCTGTTATTTACTTTTCGTTTTTAACTTTTTATTCTTTACTTTGTTACGATCAAAAATTTTTTAAACTGCTATTGACATCTTTTTATTATCTATACATTTATTTTTAGTTAATGAAATACAAAACTGGTTCTTTCCTAACCCAGCTTAAACCTACTGTTTCCACGATAGCTACCTCCTTTCAAACATAAAAAAACGTAGCTATATTAGTTACGTCTCTACTCAATCAATTATTTATATATTATTAGTATGCCATAAATCATAAAATAAAAATTAGGATAAGATTTTTTTACGTTATTCACTTTTACCTAGTACTGTGTGTTTAGCGTGACTTACATACGTTTCTGTCAACGCTAAACACACAGAAAAATTAAATTGCAAAATAAATGAGGGATGAGAGAAAGAGGTATAAGTACAAAAAAATTGAGAAGAAAAATAATACCTTTATCAGTTTTTTTAGATATTTTATTTTTATTTTTGAAATTTATGGCAGACTATATATAGAGAGAAAAAGGAGGTTACATATGTATGAGCATATGTTTTTTATTACAGGCCTAGTATATGAACTTGGCCCCCAGACATTAGTATCTTTCATTATATTTTTTTAAACTTAATAAACAACAAAAAGGAGAAAAATATGAACATTTATAAAGAGTATCTATGTAAAAAAATTTTTGGAGACTGTAAATATCGAAATTAAAAACAAGTGCGGATTTTGATGTCACTGTTAATTTTTGCCGTGATGAATATAATTTTTTTATCTAACTTTATCTCGTGAAGGAGAAGAACTAGAGTTTGATTTCATTGATGATAGGTTGAATTTGATTATTTATCACTGTTGCCATGATAAACTGTATTATAGTATTACAGAAATGAATGAGATTTTTAAATTTCAAATATGCAATTGATATGTTAGTGGAGTTATTCGTAGCCAATAAATGGTATACGTTTGTACCAGATTTAACTACTCATAATCTCTGGGAATTGGTTGAACAGTACAAAACAGGTAAATTAAGAGATTATTATTAAGATTGAAACATCTAATTATTGAAAAAAAGGTAACTAGACGTTACAATAAAAACATGTGAATTAGTTTTTTAAATATCTGATAGTAAGAGATAGTCAAAAAGGGATTATGAAATGAAAACTCCAAAGCTATATAATGAATTGATTAATGAGAAAAAATTACAAATGAAATTATTGCAGAATGTATATATTCTGTGAATAAACGAGCTAAAAATTATCGTGATAAAATTAAAGAATACAAAATGGAAGCTTCCATCAGCATTTTGGAGAGTAATATTGAAAAAAAGCGGAAGAGGAAATGGGTAAATACTATCAACTAAAAAGAAGAATTTTTGAAAGTATTTCCCCGAATCTGATCCACAAACAATTCATTGGCGAAGAGAAAAAAGAGTATATAGTTATAGAAAAAAACTATGAGAAATTGTTGAAAGAAAAAAACTAATGATATTTTTTTGGAAAAATAGTTACTATGATTACGACAAAGATATGGAGATCGAGTTTTTTTGATTATCATCTAGGAACAAAAAAATATCTATATTTCTTATATTACGAAATTGGGGAATATAGTTTTCATTCACCCGTTTCTGAGAAAATTGCTGAAAGCAATACAGAATTAGAAATTCAAAGAAATCGACGAAAATTTCAAAACTCATGGCTCTAAGATTGAAGGATTGCTGTCAATGCAATTTGTAAAAAAAGTCTTGGAATTACTACACATGAAGATTATACAATTGTGAATTTAGTGTAAATAAAAACGCACCATTTTTGGTGCGTTTTTATTTTCTATATTATAATAGAAATAAATAAAAGGAGGAATTACATGATTGGAGAAAATATAAAAACGTTACGTAAAAACACATAAATTAACCCAGCCTGAGTTTGCAAAGATTGTTGGTATCTCTAGAAATAGTCTGAGTCGTTATGAAAATGGGACAAGTCGAGTTTCGACAGAATTAATAGATCGTATCTGCAAGAAATTTAATGTTTCGTATGTCGATATCGTAGGGGAGGAAAAAATGCTTACACCAGTAGAAGATTATCAGTTAACTCTGAAAATTGAAGTGATTAAAGAACGAGGGGCGAATATCTTAGCGCAACTTTTTCGTTTTCAAGATGAACAAGGAATTGCATTTGATGATACTTTGAATCCTTGGGTTCTAATGAGCGATGATTTGTCTGATTTGATTAATACGAGGATTTATCTTGTTTCAACGTTTGAGGATATAGAGCGATTTAATGGCTATTTGGATGGTATTGAACGTATGCTAGAACAAGCTAGTCATCTGGTGGTGGCTTAATGAAACTAGAAGAATTTAGTCAAGATAATTTTGAACAAGCCTCCAAACGGCTTATCCGTTCTTTAACTCGTGGAAAAACAAGCTCATCTCATCCTAAGGCTATTTTGCTCGGTGGGCAGAGTGGTGCTGGGAAAACAACGATTCATCGTATTAAACAAAGGGAATTTCAAGGTAATATCATTATCATTGATGGGGATAGTTATCGCTCTTTTTCATCCGAACTACCTTGGCCTACAGGAAAAAGTATGGCAAAGATAGTGTGGATTATACCAAAAGTATTCGCGGGACAAATGGTTGAATATCTTGTAGATGAGTTGAGTAAAAAAGGTTATCATTTGTTAATCGAGGGTACCTTGAGAACAACAGAAGTTCCCCGAAAAACGGCCCAATTATTGGCAACTAGAGGATATCAAGTCTCACTTGCATTGATTGCGACCAAGCCAGAATTGTCTTATCTCAGTACCTTGATACGTTATGAGGAGCTCTACGCCATAGATCCTAGTCAAGCAAGGGCGACTCCCAAAAGAGCACCATGATGGAATTGTAGAACATTTAGTTGATAACTTACGAGAGTTAGAAAATGACAAAAATTTTTTTAATCAAATTCAAATTTATCAAAGAGATCAATCGTGTGTTTATGATTCGCAAGTAGACGGAACCTCAGCAGCAGAAGTTCTACAAGAATGCCTCTTTGGAAAAATGGAGTAAGGTGGAGGAAGAGATGTTGAAGTTGGGACAGGAACGGTTGAGAGAATTCCGATAAAGTATTTGAATGAAAAAGAATGCTGATAAATCAACATTCTCTTCTTTTTATTTTTTGAGAAAAAAATACTCCTTTTGTCTGTTTAGCTACCAAAAAGCTACCAATAATTTTTGAAATTATTTTTTTAATATGATTTTTAATACTTACCTTATTACTGAGTTTCTGAAAAAAATTAACTACTACTGTCAACAATTTTACATGTATATCACTTATTTTCTCCTACCTTTCTATGGTATAATAGATAATAATATAATTAATCTTTAATAGGTGGGTTTTTATGAGTTATACCAAAAGTCAGGTATCAAATTTTCTAGATGATAAGATTCTATTTAGATTCGGAATTTCTAGCGATTATATAATTAAATTCGACGCAAACGAAGAGCTTTTTACATTTAATGAACTTGAAACAATAATAGCAAGTAACTTTGGCTATTGGAATTCAATTTATGATGTCGCTCAAAATGATTTTTAAGTCAGAATGGGAAAAAGTTAAAAAGATAGATACAACACAATAAAAAAATAATATTTTTCGAACTGGAAGAATTAGATATTGAAAACATAAATAACCAAATCTGCAATAATCTAACAAATAATTATGAATCAAAGAGACCCAGATACGAGAGTTTACTTATTAAGACCATTCTCACCTATTGACAAAAGATACAGAGTTTCTGAAAATAAGAAACTTTGTTTCATTCTATATTCAACAGACTCAAAAATAGCCTTGATGGAGCCGTCAGAAGTTTTATCTATCTATCAAAAAAACAATTATCAAATAGGTTCCTATTTTTTTCAAGCGTCAACAATTATAATTATTATCCAGCGCTATATTTACTTAGAAAAGACTTCTCAAATATTAAAGAAAATATTTCTGATTTTTGAAGCAAATATAGTAACTCCTATAACTAACAAGTTGAAAGATATTTCAGATAACTCTGAAGTACAGTATAAAGAAATTACAACTTTCATAGAAGATAAGCATAATCAAATTCAGATACAATATGATGAAAAAGTTTCTGAGTTTGCTGAATTTAAAAAAATCTCTCGACGACTGGCAAAAAGAAAAGCATGAAAAAGATTAAAGCTTTAGAGGACACTTATGAAAACAAGCTTTCTTTAGAAGCGCCAGAAAGACTTTTGGAAAAAAACGCTCCAAAGAGCATCAATTGCTAGCAAAAAAATGGACACGCTTTTCTCATTTTTGCAGTCATAGCTTTAATATTTGCTCTAGTAGGGTTAGTTATCGTATTACACTTGTATTTAAAGAGTATTCAAAAGTGAGCTCCCGTTTATATCGGAATCATTTATACTCATTTCAGTGATTTCATTTTTTTATTTACATTGTTAGAATATTGATAAAAATCGTTATGTCAAATCATCATTTAGCTACCGAATATAAACAAAAAGCTGCTTTGACAAGATTCTATCAAGCTCTTACCAAAGCTGGAACCGCCATCGAAAAAGAAGAACGATTAATAATTATTAACTCACTATTTAGTAAAGTTGAAACTGGACTAGTAAAAAAACAGATACCTCAAATGATAATGATGCAATTTTAGCTCTTTTATCTAAGAATCTAAAAATAAAAACACTAACTGGGGGAAATTGATAAGTGACGAAGGGCTAATTTATGAGTACATTTAAAAAAAGTAATTTATTTTTGTACCAGATTTAACTACTCATAATCTCTGGGAAAATGGTTGAACAGTACAAAACAGGTAAATTAAGAGACTATGAATAGTCAAAGATAACATTTTGTTATCTTCCAACTAAAAAGTATATAAAAAGCAGGCCTAAGCCTGCTCTGTTTTTGACCCTGTTTTCTACCAAAGGTTCATTTTTATAAAAAAAGTAAGGAAAACACAAAGGGGAACTAAAAGGGTAATTAAATTGATGTGTTCAGTAAACAAGTAAATTGAAACTTTCATGGGTGCATTTTATTTTAATAATACTGCACTTCAATTCCATCCATAATATTTATTAAAAGTACTATCGCCAATTTTTAAAGAAATCAGTTCATTTAATGATGATACCTGGTATTCTTTATCTCCAATAACCACTACAATATCATGAATAGAATTAATGAAAATCCCACAAGCTTGACCATTATAATCAAAAGAGGCATCCCAACCATTATCGTATAACGCTTGTAAATCATCTAATATTGCCATATAAATCTAAATCCTTTTCCGTAGTGTTTTTGCAGGTGAAAGCGCCTAGATTGTTCTATGCGCTATGATTTAGTAACTGTTTTGCCTTGTTGTAGTATGGCTCAAGGAACTTCCTACACAATTCTCTATCTTCTGTATCCTCTTCAACATAGAAATAATACATTGGTTCATCATTGATAAGATCAAAAAGGGGTTCATTCTCTGCTATTAATCCATCAGCAAAAGCCTCGTCTTCGCCTAATTTGGCAGTGAGTTCAAGAAAAAAGTCATAGTAATCATCAACATCACCATTTACACCTCTTTTTAGCATGTCTAAGACTTGTTGACTGTATTTCATAACACTAGACCTCGTTTCCTGAGTTCAGCCATGATAGCCTCTTCATCTTTTTTTGAAAACATGGTAAACCTCAAATGTGATAGCTCTTCATCTGTCATCTCAGATAGGTTAAACCTTGGAGAACTCAACTCCATTGAGTCAATCTGAGAAAAAGCATCTGATAAATTCATGTTACACCTCTTTGATACTAAGAATTTCATCCTCAAAATACTCATAAAGAGTACCATCAACATCCAAGCCGATTGAGTCAACTTCCTCATCATTGTCATCTTTGTTACAGTACTCTTGGACAAAGCCTGAAATGGTTGAGCCGTCTTTAAGCATAAGTTTAACGTTTTGTCTTAAAAAGGTCCATAATTTCATAACTTGCCTCCATACGTTGGGACAATATGTGCCCCTGTCTTTCTATAATGTATCCTAAAGCTATCAGTTTCAAGTCTCCTATACCATTCATTAGTACCTCTGATATGATTAGCTTGTTTTTGCTTATTGTTCTATCTTAATTTTACCACAACTCTTGTACCTTACAAAAACTTCTCCTCTCTGAGCATGAAAAAAGCACTTAGATTTCTCTATGTGCTTTTGATTGTTAATAAGCAAATTCAAGTTTTGATTTTTATATCTTGATAAAGTTTTAAGATTTCAGGAGGAGTGTCCTCACGGAAAATAAATTGTTTCTTTCCTGAAATAGTTTTATCGCCGACAATCCAGTGGCGGATTTGTTTTGTAAAAACCAAAACTTCTTTGCTTGGAATATCCATTACTTCCATTTCAACACCTCTACTCTTTATCGCTAGCATTATCGCAATTAACCATATCCGTATGAAAATTTATCTGGTAATTCTTTGCCGAGCTTAATACTTTTAGTTAAAGTATCTTTTACAAACGAAGCGAACTCTCCCAAATCATCTCCAGTATAGACATATTTTAAAGTGGTCTTATCTACTGTTGCAACACCTTTACATTCACCACTTACTGCAGAGTATCGCCTCAAAACAGCGTTATCTTCTATCTTACTCATAGTAATAATTTGTTTATCAATCATCGCCATTCTTATTTAACTCCTGAAACAGCAATCTATAAAATCACTAATTCTTTCCCGTCTACATTAGAAACTCCATCAAATAAAACAGAAAGGACATTCCGTGATTTTTTTTCAGAAGTCATCGTAACAAGGGAATCTGTGAATATATGTCCATCGATTGAAATTTTTAGAATTATTCTTAAAATCATCAGGAAGATTTTCTTCTAAAGTCAACACTAACCTACGACCGAATCTTTTAGAACTTAAAATTTTCATCTGTCAACCTCTCGATTTCTTTTTTGTAGTATTTTATATCCTTTCGGACACTGTCAACTTCGATTTCGATTTTACCATTTTAGGTTTTCTCATAGAAAAATATCGCTCTGTAAGTTGTCGCTTAGCTAATTCTAACTCAAATGCTTTTGCCTCATCTAATGAAAGTAAATCAAGTGTAATACTTATACTCAGTAATTGTTCATCAGTAAACTCTGAAAAAAATCAACAGTTTTTTTCATCTAGATTTAAAGAGTCAACAAAGTTTAGAGCCTCTGATAGTTCCATAATATCACTCCTCTCTTAAATTCATTTCTAAAAACAATGATACCTTTGTTCTAGTCCTATACTTTTGCACTCGTTTGTTCTACCTTAATTTTACCACAACTCTTGTACCTTTGTTAAACCTTAGTATCTTTTAGGGTGTGTAACTTTAGGGTAATCATAGGGTTTTTAATATAGATATAAATCAATCTGCATTTACTACACCTACTAAGTTTTTTTATAGCATTTTTGCTTAATTAGGTATACAATTGTTCTTGGTTTTCCTATCTCATCTACAATGTCATCAACTAGAACATATTAGATTAAAAACTATTTACAGAAAAAAATCGCTCACTGAGAAGAAAACGATAGAATGAAATAAACACCCTGAGACAAGTATTTCAGGTGTTTTTATGATAAAATATAATAGATTAATAATTGATAATACGCATTTTATAGAAATTCCAATAAATAACAGGAAAGGTTGCTTTATGGCAATAGATATTAGTGAAGACCAGTTGGCTCTGGAGTCGGCTGACTTATTAAAAATTCTTTTAAAAGATCGAACGACCAAGAAAAATATTGTTTGGGCGACGCATTCTTATGAATTGTTGGGAAAGGGATTTGCTCCAAGTGACCGTATCACTCCAAGTAGGGTGACGGGAACCTATGCAAACTTGATTCAACCTCGATCAGAAAAATCCAAGTATGAACAAAAAGACCGAACCAAGATTAGAGCCGAAGTTTTTACGCCAACTTGGTTGGTTGAAAAGCAAAATGGCTACGTGGAAGCTGAACTTGAAGCTCTAGCTCTTGAAGATTATATCCAAGTCCGCTGGCTAGAAATTACCTGTGGTGAAGCACCTTATATGGTTACGCGCTATGATACAGTGACTGGTGAGGAAATTCCATTATCAGAGCGAGTTGGTTTTGTTGATAGAAAATTACAGCGCATTAGTCGTGAAGTCTCAGATGAAGCTACCTTCTATGAACTTGTAAAAGAAGCCTATCGTGCTTCCTATGGCTATGAGTATCAAGGAGACTCCCTACTTTTGGCGCGTGAAAATCTTTTAGCGACCTTTGAGGACTACTATCTTGCTAAGACTGGAAATCAACCAAGATTAGAGCAGAAGAAAAAAATTGCGACTATTATCTCTTACAATGTCTTTCAGATGGATGGATTGAAAAAAATCAGTCCTTACTCGGCTAAACAAAGTCCATCTCAACAACTAAGCTTATTTTCAGATGAGCTAGAAGTCCAAGAAGCAGAAGAATCTAAAACCCAAATCAAAAACTGGAAAAAAAATAAGATGATAGGTTTTGAGCGCCTATCTAGTAAGGAAAGTGAAATGAAATTTGATGTCGTGATAGGAAATCCACCGTATCAAGAGGAATTACAAGGAACAAGTGATAAACCAATATATCATCATTTCATGGATGAATCTTATAAAATTAGTAGAAAATCAGTATTAATAACACCTGCTAGATTTTTTATTTAAAAGCTGGGAAAAACACCAAAATCATGGAATGAAAAGAATGCTGTTGAATGAACATTTCAAAGTCATGTATTATGTTCAAGATTCTTCAAAAAGTTTTTTTCCTGGTACGGATATTAAAGGCGGAGTAACGATTAGTTACCATGATAATGATAGAGTTTTTGGAGCGATTGAAACGTATACCGCTTTTGATGAACTGAATTCAATTTATAAAAAAGTCTATCATAGAAATGATTTCAAATCTTTAAGTGACTATGTTTTTGCACCAGAAAGTTATAAATTAACAGAAGCCCTACACAGTGATTTTCCTAATTTCGTAGACAGGTTAAGTAAGGGACATAAATTTGATGTGACAACAAATATTTTTGAAAAGTTGCCTGAAATTTTTACGGATGATAAACCAGAATGTGAGTCAATTCAGTTAATAGGTAGGTTAAACAATGAGCGTGTAATAAAATTTGTCCCAAAGAAATATATCAAAGGACCTGGGAATTTGGATAAATATAAGGTGATACTGCCAAAAGCAAATGGCAGTGGGGCGATTGGCGAAGTCCTATCGACCCCACTCGTGGGTACCCCACTCGTGGGTCATACACAAACTTTTATTTCTATTGGTGAATTAGAAACGTTTGATGAAGCAGATTCATTATTTAAGTATATAAAATCTAAATTTGCTAGGACTTTGTTAGGAGTACTAAAAATTACACAAGATAATAAAAAAGGAACATGGAAATACGTTCCACTCCAAGACTTTACGGTCAACTCGGACATTGATTGGACACAATCAGTGGCGGATATTGACCGTCAGCTCTATCAAAAATATGACCTTTCTCCTGAAGAGATTGCCTTATTGAGACCCATGTAAGGGAGATGGATTGATGGTAGAGATTAAAACTTCTAAAGAGATTCATCCTAAAATCTATGCCTACACCACCCCTACGGTAACCAGTAATGAAGGTTGGATTAAGATTGGTTATACGGAGCGGGATGTCACGCAACGTATAAAAGAACAAACGCATACTGCTCATATAGAGACAGATGTCTTATGGACTGGTGATGCAGCCTATACGGAAGAACCGGATAAAGGAAAGACTTTTAAGGACCATGATTTCCACCATTTCCTTTCTTTTCATGATGTGGAACGTCGTCCTAAGACGGAATGGTTCTATTTTAATGGGACGCCTGAAAAATCTAAAAATCTCTTCGATAAGTTTGTTCAGCATGATTTGTCTGGTTATCAGCCTGGAAAAAGACAGGACTATACCTTGCGACAAGAGCAAGAAGAAGCAGTTGCTAAGACCTTGGCTTATTTCAAGAATCATCCAGGAGATAAGTTCCTCTGGAATGCCAAACCACGCTTTGGTAAGACCTTGTCTACCTATGACCTAGCTCGACGGATGGATGCTGTCAATGTCCTGATTGTAAGCAATAGACCTGCCATTGCCAATTCATGGTATGATGATTTTGAAACATTCATAGCAGGGCAGACGACATACAAGTTTGTTTCTGAATCAGATAGCCTTAAAAATTGTCCAACCTTATCTCGAAAAGAATTTGTTAGCATTCTAGATGATGATGTACGACAACTTGCTTTTATCAGCCTTCAAGACTTAAAAGGTTCGGTTTATTTAGGTGGAGAGCACGACAAACTCAAATGGGTGACTGATCTACATTGGGATTTGTTGGTCATCGATGAGGCTCATGAAGGAGTAGATACCTTCAAGACTGACCAAGCCTTTAATAAGATCCATCGAAACTTTACCTTGCATCTTTCTGGAACTCCATTTAAGGCATTGGCCAAGGGAGAGTTTACAGAGGAGCAGATCTACAACTGGTCTTATGCAGATGAACAGTCTGCCAAATCTACTTGGTCTCCTGAACAAGAAGAGGAAAATCCTTATGAAAGCTTACCTCAGTTAAATCTCTTTACCTATCAAATGTCTCAGATGATTGGCGAGGAATTAGAAAAAGGTGCTCAACTAGATGGCGAAAATATCGACTTTGCTTTTGACTTGAGTGAATTTTTCGCTACAGATGATAAAGGGAAATTTATCCATGAGCAAGATGTCAGAAATTGGCTAAATACTCTATCAAGCAATGAAAAGTATCCATTTTCAACCAAAGAACTTCGGAACGAACTCAAGCATACTTTGTGGCTTTTAGAACGTGTAGCCTCAGCTAAAGCCTTAAAAGCACTTCTAGAAGAACACCCCATCTATGAAAACTATGAGATTGTTCTAGCTGCTGGTGACGGGCGTATGTCAGAGGAAGATGATAAGGTCAAACTCAAATCCTTAGACTTGGTTAGAAAAGCGATAGCAGAGAATGACAAAACCATTACCCTATCCGTCGGTCAGTTGACGACAGGTGTGACAATCCCTGAATGGACAGGCGTATTGATGTTATCAAACTTGAAATCACCTGCGCTTTATATGCAAGCTGCCTTCCGTGCACAAAATCCATACTCATGGACCGATAGCAAAGGAAATCACTTCCGCAAAGAAAGAGCCTATGTATTTGACTTTGCGCCAGAAGAACCCTTATTCTCTTTGATGAGTTTGCAAACAACTTATCACTTGCAACCGCGGGAGGTGGAGGAACTTCAGCAACTCGCGAAGAAAACATCAGAGAACTCTTAAATTTCTTCCCCGTCATAGCAGAGGACCGTGCCGGCAAGATGGTTGAAATTGATGCTAAGGCAGTTCTAACCATACCGCGTCAGATAAAAGCAAGGGAAGTCCTCAAACGTGGCTTTATGTCCAATCTCTTATTTGATAATATCAGTGGCATTTTTCAAGCCAGTCAAACAGTTCTAGACATCTTAAATGAATTACCAGTAGAAAAGGAGGGCAAGTTACAAACCTCTTCTGATTTACTAGATTTTTCAGATGTTAAAGTAGATGATGAGGGTAATGCAGTTGTTGACCATGAAATTGTTGTCAATCAACAAACGCGACTTTTTGGTGAAAAAGTTTATGGACTTGGACAGTCTGTTGTTGAACTAGTCACAAAAGATGAGGAACGGACTCAAAAACAACTAATTAATGACTTGAGCGAGACGGTATCTACGGTAATTGTAGAAGAATTGAAAGCTGGATATGACCTGAAAACTCGGGAAACAGACCACATCAAGAAACAAATCGCAGTAACATTTGAGAACGAAGTTCGAAAAAATGAGATAGAACGTAAAATTACTGAAGCCCATATCAAGGAAGAGGTGCAGCAACAGCTCAAGGAAGCAAATGATAAGGAGCAAAAAGATAAGATTCAAGAAGTTCTTGAAAAACGAATAGAAGAAAATAATCTCATTCACAAAGAAAAACTAGAACAAACACTCAAAAAAGAAGTGGAAAAAATGCCTGAGAAGTTTATCGAACAGGTTGAGGTCAAACGTGTTGAACAGTTGAAACAATCTGCTCAAGATGAAATCCGGGATCACCTTCGAGGATTTGCAAGAACAATTCCAAGTTTCATCATGGCCTATGGCAATAAATCTCTAACACTTGATAATTTTGACACCTTTGTTCCTGAGCATGTCTTCTTTGAAGTGACTGGTATTACGATTGACCAATTTCGTTATTTGAGAGATGGTGGGCAAGATTTTGCAGGACATCTCTTTGATCGAGCAACATTTGATGAGGCTATTCAAGAATTTCTTCGCAAGAAAGAGGAGCTAGCGGATTATTTCAAAGATCAAAAAGAAGATATTTTTGACTATATTCCACCGCAAAAAACCAACCAGATTTTCACTCCTAAACGGGTGGTGAAGAGGATGGTAGATGATTTAGAAAAAGAAAATCCAGGAATCTTTGATGATCCATCTAAGACATTTATTGATTTGTACATGAAGTCAGGCCTCTATATTGCAGAGCTTGTTAAGCGGCTATATAACAGCAATGGCTTGAAAGAAGCCTTTCCAATTCCTGAAGAGCGCTTAAAACATATCTTAGAAAATCAAGTTTATGGATTCGCACCGTCGGAGATTATCTATAATATTTCGACTAATTTTATCTTTGGAAATCTTTCCCAAGATATCAGTAGAAAGAATTTTGTTTTAGAAGATACTATTCCAGCTGCCAAAGAAGGTAGGATTCAGGAGTTGGTGGATAAATATTTTTGGATAGGATAGTTGTTGATTGTATCTAAAACATGAAGTGAATAGAAAAAGAGGTCAAGTTAAAACTTGTCCTCTCTTGATTATAAAGTATATTATTGTTGTTTAGGGTAGAATAAAACAGAAGCAGAAAATATAAATACTTATTTTTCATTTTATCGAAGTCTATTATCTTAGTTACACAATATATAAGTAATTTTACATTTGCTAAATTAAAATATTATTTTTAGTGTCAAATAGTCATTGTTGATGGTATAATTTAAGAGAAGTTTATATAAGGGAGTTTTTTTATTATGGTTATTAATAGTATTAATTTAGTTATACCCAACGATATTCAAAAGGGCTTAGAATCAGGTATATACAAACAATTTGGTTCTGTTATCAGAAATAATAAGGGACAGATTATCAAGCATCTCAAAGCTGTAGATTTTTCTAAAGATACTGCAAATAAATTAATCAGCAATAAGGCTATAAAAGTTGGACTAATAGGTGCAGGAGTTTTAGCTGTAGGAGGAGTTGGTTATTACGGCTATCGTAGTATTCAGATGAATAGTATATCAAAATCTTTAATAAAGAGGTTAACTCAGTATTTAATCACCGCTCAAAAAGGAGAATTGACTGAGAAAAGATATTGATAAGTTTTTAAATTTCTTAAATAAAAATGAATCTCTGCTAAAGAAATTAGAATTAGATACATCTCTTGATGAATTATTTGAATTGGTTAAGACTTATACAGAACAGTTTGCTGAAGCAAACAACTATGTATATCATAAAAGAAACTAAAAGAAAAAAACTAATCATAACGACAAAAATTATTAATCTAAAAGAGTATCTTAAAGTACAAAAAGAACATATATAGTTCAGAAGTAATTTAGTTATTTTTAATTTTTATAATTTGAGATGCTAAAAAGTTTCTATTCTAATTTCTGAAAATAATTTTTTAAACAAGTATTTTCATTCAAATCATATTTTTTTCAATTATAAATGATTTATCAGAATACGAAGTGGTGGAAAAAAATAGTAGAGTTCTGGTTTAGAAATATTCTGATGCAGTAATTAAACTGGCTGATAGATTCGGCTATTTAAAAGATGAGTTAGAAGAGCTTACAAATTGGGCTTCTATTAAAGTTGATGGATCGTTTTGGACAAGCGTTCACCGACGCAGCAACGCAGTTAAGTAAAGTAAAACAATATTACGAATTTTCTTGGGATGATAAAGCTTTTGGGTTGACATAGCCTTCAATGCATGGCAGGAAAACAGATAAATGAATATTGTCGAAGAATTTGTGTCTGAGTGGGGACTAGATAGTCAACTATTTGCCAAATCACTAAAAGCCTATGACTTAAAAAAACTGGATGAAATTTCCTTCCATGAAGATCTCGTAAAAACACTCGATGCAACTAAAGCAACAAATCAATCTGCCGGAGCAAATTTAAACTCAACATAGAATTTAATAAAGTTTTTTCAAGTTGGATGCAAGAAATGAAGATGAAGTATAGGTAACAAAAGTATTATCTAAATAAGTACTGTAATATATTAAATAGATCCGATTTACACAGGTTGAAATATTTTAAACTTCTATTGTTACTAATAGTTTTCGTTCTTTTTATATTAATTTTATATCAGATACTGTTGTAATATACTTTTGCTTTTAGAAAGGTGGAAAGTAAATGGCTGATTATACTGATGACTCTTCAAAAGAATCATGGGAGGTGTATAAAAAGAAAATACAAAAAGCAGTGATTGGGACTTTTTGGGATGAGTTTGATTTTGAAATATAAAAACTCGATTCGAAAAAGATGGAAAATATGACAATGAAAGATATTTGTTATAGCTAAAGGATAATAGTAAGTTTTTAAAAAAAGATTATTGATAACGATAATAATTCGAAACATAAAAGAGTATTGTATAAATTTACTAAAAAAATGCGAATCAATGCATTCTTCAAAATATAATTTATCTATTTTTGCCAACTACAGGTGGATTGAATAATGTAAAAGGTAGCTTATATTTTTGATGAAAACAATATCGAATACTCTAATAGATTGTTAATTAATAAAACAACTTGATCATTTCGATACTTTTTATTGCTATAATGTCTGATTATTTTAAGAAAAAAATTCTGAACTAGCTTTAAGTTATTGTAAAGGAAAAGCCAATGAAGAATCTCTAAAGGAGTTTCTAACATTATTTGATGATGATATATAAATTCTGTTATCGAATATATCTTATAAACGATAAAAAAATTTCGTAGATAAATTAGTAGAAAATGGTAAAAACCAATCGAAAAACACTAAGGAAGTTGTTAGATATTGTCATCTCGCTAAGGAGTATTGGGAAAAAAAGTAGGGAGAGTCTTAGTTGTCAAGATTAATTTGAGAATGATAGAAATCTATATTGTTAATAATATAGAGAATATTGCATTAAAAGGACTGAAAATATATAAAACTTAGGAAGGTGAAAAAAATGAAATACGATGAAATAAAAAAATGATTCAGAAAAGAATTTAAATGATAAAGAAAATATAAAAAAATATTAAACTTAAAAAGCTAGAAGTTACAACAGATGTTGGAAATGAAACATTATCAATATCATACTTTCAAAAGGTGAATACACTATCTTTTTAGGCAACAAAAAGTATAACTGTTTTTCAATGATGATACTAATATAAATAAAAAGATTAGAGAGTTAACTGATAATGAGAAGCTACAATCAGAAATAATAGAAAAAAATTGAGGAATTTTTAAATAACCGCACAGCTATGAATATTGATGGCGTAGAAGACACAGAGTATAATGAACAGGATCCATTTGATAATTTTTGGGAAACATCCTTATAATCCAGATCAAATTAAATATATTGTCAAAGCCTTTTTACGGTAGGAACACTTCAAAATTATATTACCGGCTATGATGGTGAAGAGCCTCCAACTATAGATATGAATCCAGCTTTTTCAACGAAATTTTTGTATGGAGTAACAAAGCAAAAAGTCTATTGATTGAATCATTGCTTTTAAATATTCCCATTCCTTCCATATATCTAAATCAAACAAATAAGAATCTTTATTTACCTGCAGATGGTCTCCCAAAGATTAAATGCTATTAATGTTTTTTTGAGCGGTGAATTAAAATTAACAGGATTAGAGTATTTAGTTCAGTTTAATGGCTATAAATACAAACCAAAAGAATAGTCAGGATAAATCAGATATTTTGCCCTTAGATATAAAAAGAAGAATAAGAGATTATACTGTAAATTGTAATATTATTGATAGTTCTACACCGGATGAAGTAAAAGCTTGATATATTCCGAAGACTAAATTCAACTGGTATAAAATTGAATCCTCAAGAATTAAGGAATTCAATTACAACTGAAAGAGATTAGAGCACTATATAGATTGATGGAATTAAACAATATTTTTATAACTACCATCATGAATTCAGTTAATACAAATAGATTTATTCATCATGAATTTATTTTTAAGATTTATAGGTTTTTATTTATGGCAAGTTAAAGGAACTCCTAATTTAATTTATAAAGGAAATATGAAAAAAATTCTTAGATTCTGTACTTATTCATCTAAAAACTAATGTAGACAAAAATGAGCTCTATGAAATAATAACTTGTTTTTAAGTCGAGTTTAAAAAAATGCTTATATAATATTTGGGAAGATGCTTTCAAAAAAACCATCCTATGGTGAAAGGAAAGGGCCATTAATACTACATTATTTTCTCTGATATTGATTAATCTTATTGATGTCAAACTTCCTTCCCAAAAAGAAATTGGATTTTTAAAGGAGAAGTTTAATCGTTATATGGAAAAAAATATAGAATTTTTGGATTGCGATTTCATCTGCTACAAATAATATACGAAATATAAATATTGCTAATGACTATATTGAGAAATTTCTGGTTGAGGAGGAATTAAATGATAAAAAAATTGAGCTTAAAAAAATTTTTAAATGTTATGAGGAAGTTGAATTAGAATTATCTAAAATCAATATAATAACCGGCACAAATTCTTCTGGGAAGAGTACTTTTAATACAAGCCTTAAAATTATACGAGGAAACCAATAAAGATAATGTTAAAATTTTTTAAAGATATTGAAAATAAAAAGAGTTTTTAATTGATTTAACTCAAAATGCTGAAGATCATTTTATTGGATATAATGAACTACTTAGAAAGCGAAGCTTAAATTCCCAGAATTTAAGTCTCAAGAAGTTATTAATTCTTTTTCTATTTCTATTGATAAAAAGACTAAAGAATATTTTTGAAGTGGTATATCGCGATAATAATATTGTTAAAAAAATAATCTTGCAGGAGTAAAAAGCTACTGATTTAGATTCGAATCACTTTTTACTTTATACATGCTGACAGATACTTTGATAGTGAGCAAAAAAACAGATTGTTATTCCAAAAACTATGTACCTAAAAATAGTAATAAGAATATTGCTGATTATATATATGATCATAGTCTAAATCTAGCAAATTCCATTTCTGAGAATTTGTCCGATGTTCTACGAAATATAGGATTAATAAAAGATTGTCTTCAAGTAGAAAAAAATGGCTAATTTATACAATTTCAGAGTAGATGGTACACCAATTGAATTAGTAGGTTCAGGGAGTTAGATATACAATTCCTATTTTTATTAACTGTTATGACAAATCGAAATTCTGTTATATGTATAGAAAATCCAGAACTTCATCTTCATCCTAAAAGCTCAAACTAAATTGATGAATTACTTGATAGAAATTTGCGAGAAAAAAATGAGAATCAACTTATAATTGAAACACACAGTGATCATGTAATCAATAGTATTTGTGTTTATATTAAAGAAAATGCCTATGATCCACTAGATTTTAGTACTTTTTTTATTAAAGATTATAATATTCAATTACTTCAATTAATTCTGAAGGTAAGTTCACTAAAACCATTCCTGATTTTTTGATGAATATGAAATTCAATTGGAGAAATTAATATGGTAGGCTCTAAATTTTATTTAAATTCAATATTTTTTTCAGATGTCTTAGTTCAATGTGACTTATTAATAATGTTAAAGGAAATTTATAGCACCATTGATTGTTTTGAAGAGCCTAATATTTTTCTATAATCCTAATGATACTGAGTTTTGTAAATGTATGTCACAAATAAAAAAACTATTTCAGATAGAAACCTAAGAATATATATTTTTTAAACAACTAATAAGTTATATAAAGATGTTAATAATCAGAACAATAGTGTCGATCTATGCTTAAATGATGTAGATGGGTGTTTAATTTCTGTCTCAAAAAAATCCCCAATGGAATACTAGATTGTATAGGAAGGGTAACTGTGAAACAGATAACATTTTTTTGATGTTGAATCAACCATTGATCAATATAAAAACACAAAAATTTTTCAAAGATTAATTCCAAATATTATATCTCAGCTAGAAATCAATTACAGAATTGGAAAAAAATAAAAGACCTTTATCCGACAGTTAACAGTATCAAATTTCACGATGAATTCCACGGGGACTATACTAACGTGAGTGAAAATCATTTTATTAAGAATAAATGGGATGATTTTTTTAAAGTTGCTTTTTAGGGAAAAAAATCGAAAGTTATGATTATCATAATGAAAGTGAAACTGTAAGAAAATCTGTGGATTTATCAAAAGAAAGGACAGTAAAATTTAATAAAAAAAGAAGAAAATTTATTATCATCTAAAGTTGGATCAAAACTGGTCAAGCTATATTGAAATAAGTAGAGATACGATATATTTTCGGAAAATTAACTAGTCATTTAACAACAAAAAAATACTAATAAAAAAAGTCATTACCTCTAACCTTAGAAATTTCTAAAACTACTTTATATTATTTCAAATGTTAGAAATATCTTGCTTAAGTACATTTGCCATATAAAATTCTGTACGTAAAACAACATTTTAGCATTTTGTAAAAATTTACGGAATGCTTTTTTTATTTGATGATGTTAGTTTTCTAGCACACTGTTCCAGAAATCCAATGTATCTCGAAGCTTATTTTGTAGTACATTCTATCTAACAACCTGAAAAAGTCCTTATTTTATGCTACCCAAAGCATCTATATTCTATTTTACTGTCATAGTTTTACTCTTCATATTCTGTGGTTTAAAAATAGAGTAAAAGTCAAATTTTTATAATTATGTAATGAAAAAGATATGGTGATATGGATATAAAAGTTTAGCAGATTTTTAACAAGGAGGATATCACAGAATTTTTTTCTAATTGTTTTTAAAAATTAATATATAAAAGAAGCACCTTTCCTAGGAATAACGAGGAATTAAAGAGAATTGAAGAAGACGATAGAACCATTTGATATAAATATAAAAAAATGGGAAAATGACAACGTAAAAGTATTATACCTGAAGTGTTTATTCAATCTTGTATAGAAATGTTTAAATGTGATAAAATTGATTGTATATTTGGTGGGGAAGAAGAATTAGAAAGTTTATTATGTTTAATATTTTATAATACCTCTAGACTTGCTTTTATATATGATCTAGATGCAGGAATAAAAAGCTCGAAACCCTAGAATTTGAGCGAAAAAAATAAACAGGATATAATATTGCAAAGAAGTTTGTGCAACCTTTTTCTCATTTTCTGCAGAGTATTGTACAAAGTAGGCAAAAATCTTGCAAATTTAAAAGGTCTCCGAAATGGCTTTTTATAAAAAATTAATATGTAAATTTAGTTCTAAGAAAAAGTCGTTTTTACTCTGTTTTTATAACAACTATGAACTATTTTTTTCAAAATCAGGTATTAAGAAAAGCTTGTAAAGCATCAAATAATAGAAAGAATAAAATTTAATATAAAAAAATCCCCACCAGAAAAAAATTCTGGTGGGGATTTTTTTGATGAGAATCAATCAATTTTGACTAATTTTAAACCTTTTATAATAATCGAAAATGCTATTAAAACAACCATTTCACTTCAAATCATGTTTATAAATCATTCCCACTCAACGGTTGCAGGTGGTTTACTTGTAATATCATAGACGATACGGTTAACGTGGTCAACTTCATTTACGATACGAACTGAGATTTTTTGGAGAACTTCCCAAGGAATCTTAGCGAAGTCAGCTGTCATACCATCGATAGAAGTGATAGCACGGATAGCGATGGTGTAGTCATAAGTACGGCCATCTCCCATAACACCTACTGAACGAACGCCAGTGTTAACAGTGAAGTATTGCCAGATGTCGCGGTCAAGACCAGCCTTTGCGATTTCTTCACGAAGGATAGCGTCTGATTCACGAACAGTTTCAAGTTTTTCTTCAGTGATTTCACCCATGACACGGATAGCAAGACCTGGTCCTGGGAATGGTTGGCGCCATACAATGTGGTCTGGCATACCAAGCTCAGTACCGAGGGCACGAACTTCATCTTTGTAAAGAGTGTTAAGGGGTTCGATGAGTTCAAACTGCATGTCTTCCGGAAGACCACCCACATTGTGGTGAGACTTGATGGTTTGAGCAGTATCTGTACCAGACTCGATAACGTCTGTATAGAGTGTTCCTTGTGCCAAGAATTTCACGTCTGTTAGCTTGCTTGCTTCATCATCAAAGACATAAACAAACTCGTTACCGATAATTTTACGTTTTTGTTCAGGATCAGAAACACCAGCCAATTTATCAAGGAAGCGTTTGGCAGCATCTGCTTTGACAATGTTCAAACCAAACTTACCACCAAGCATATCCATAACTTGGTCAGCTTCTCCTTTACGGAGAAGACCGTGGTCTACAAAGATACAGATCAATTGATCTCCGATGGCTTTTTGGAGAAGAACTCCAACAACAGAAGAGTCAACACCACCTGAAAGACCAAGGAGAACACGTTTATCTCCAACTTTTTCACGGATTTGTTTGATTTGCATATCGATGAAGTTATCCATAGTCCAGTCACCTTTGGCACCACAGATATTCAAGGCAAAGTTACGCAAAATATCATAGCCGTGAACTGAATGACGAACCTCTGGGTGGAATTGGATACCATAGATTTTCTTATCTGGGTTTTCGATAGATGCGTACGGACAGTCAGCTGATGTACCAGTACGAACGAAATCAGCAGGAATTTCTGTAACAGCATCACCGTGGCTCATCAAGACAAGTTGCTCATCTGGAGTACCCGCAAAAAGAGCTGATTCTGTGTGAGTCAATGTTGATTGACCGTATTCACGGTTACCAGCGTCACCTGCAGGAACAACTTTACCACCAAGCTTGTGGGTTAATAGTTGCATACCATAGCAGATTCCCAGAATTGGAATTCCCAGTTCGAAAAATTTCTGGATCAATATCAAATGATCCTTCTTCGTAAACAGAGTTTGGACCACCTGAAAGTACAATCCCGATAGGATTGATAGCACGGACTTCGTCAGCCGAAATCTTGTGACTTTTTTTAGTTCTGAAAAGACACCAATCTCACGGATACGGCGTGAGATAAGTTGGTTATACTGGCTACCATAGTCCAATACGATGATCTTTTCGACATCTTGCAAATCAGTTGAAATGTTGGTCATCTTTTCCCTTTCTTAAAAGAAATATCTTCTTGAATATTCTATCATAAAAGGGTTAGAATTACCAACTAAACAAGTGAGGTTTGACTTTTGTCTATGAGATAAGGTACAATGGAAAAAACGAAGAAAAGAAGTGATCAAGCATGTTACCAGCTTATATGAAAATTCACGACCAAATCAAGAAAGATATTGACGAGGGAAATTGGAAAATTGGAGAAAGACTCCCAAGCGAACGAGATTTAGCAGAGGAATTTTCGGTTAGTCGTATGACTTTGCGTCAAGCTATCTCTCTTTTGGTTGAAGAAGGAGTTTTGGAACGGCGTGTTGGTAGTGGGACCTTTGTTTCAAGTACACGTGTTCAGGAAAAAATGCGTGGAACAACTAGTTTTACTGAGATTGTAAAAGCTCAAGGAAAAACTCCATCTAGTCACCTGATTTCTTATCGTCGAACTATTCCAAATGAGCAAGAAGTGGCTAAACTAGGTTTACTGCCAACTGATAATATCATTCGTATGGAGCGTGTTCGTTATGCGGATAAGGTTCCTGTAGTCTATGAAGTGGCGTCGATTCCTGAGAAATTTATCAAAAATTTCAAAAAAGAAGAAGTAACCAAGCACTTCTTTCAAACCTTACAAGAGCATGGTTATCGAATTGGTAAATCTCACCAGACCATTTATGCTCGTCTAGCCAAAGAAAAGATAGCTCATTATCTAGAAGTTGAAAAAAAGGGCATGCTATTTTAGGTTTGACTCAGGTTTCTTACTTTGATGACGGAACGGCTTTTTGAGTATGTAAAGAGCCAATACGTCGGAGAACGGTTTGAATTTTTATCTAGAAAATAATTAGTTTATAACATCACTCTTAAAGTAGAAACTCATCTACTTTTAAGAGTTTTTTTATTTAGTTAAGATTAGAAAACATTTTCCTAGTAAGAAAAAAAATAGCAATCATACGAGTATTTTTTCAAAGATTCGTGTTATAATAGATAGGGTTATATGGTCCCGATAAGGTGGTGGGATTGATTGTAAATACTCTTCCTACCAGTTCTTTGTAACTCTATAACGAATATTTTTTAAGGGGGGACATTTTTATGTCAGAACGTAAATTATTCACGTCTGAATCTGTATCTGAGGGGCATCCAGATAAGATTGCAGACCAAATTTCAGATGCTATCTTGGATGCTATATTAGAGCAAGATCCAGAGGCGCACGTTGCTGCTGAAACAGCTGTTTATACTGGTTCAGTGCATGTTTTTGGTGAAATTTCAACGACAGCTTATGTGGATATCAACCGTGTGGTTCGTGATACCATTGCAGAGATTGGTTATACCAATACAGAGTATGGTTTCTCAGCGGAGACGGTAGGAGTTCACCCATCCTTGGTAGAACAATCACCAGATATCGCTCAGGGGGTTAATGAAGCCTTGGAAGTTCGTGGAAATGCAGATCAAGATCCACTTGACTTGATTGGAGCTGGTGACCAAGGTCTTATGTTTGGTTTTGCGGTGGATGAAACTGAAGAACTCATGCCACTTCCAATCTCACTCAGCCACAAGTTGGTTCGTCGTTTGGCAGAGCTTCGTAAGTCTGGTGAAATTAGCTACCTTCGTCCAGATGCTAAATCTCAAGTTACAGTTGAGTATGATGAAAATGACCAACCAGTGCGCGTAGATACGGTCGTTATTTCAACCCAACACGATCCAGAAGTAAGCAATGAACAAATCCATGAGGATGTGATTAACAAGGTTATCAAGGAAGTGATTCCAGCTTCTTATCTTGACGATGAGACTAAATTCTTCATCAATCCAACTGGTCGTTTCGTTATCGGAGGTCCTCAAGGAGACTCAGGCTTGACGGGTCGTAAGATCATCGTAGATACCTATGGTGGTTATTCACGTCACGGTGGTGGTGCTTTCTCTGGTAAGGATGCGACTAAGGTGGACCGTTCAGCTTCTTATGCAGCTCGATATATTGCTAAAAACATTGTTGCTGCCGGTCTTGCTAAGAAAGCAGAAGTGCAATTGGCTTACGCGATTGGGGTGGCTCACCCTGTATCTGTTCGTATCGATACTTTCGGTACAGGAACAGTTGCTGAAAGCAAATTAGAAGCAGCAACGCGTCAAATCTTTGACCTTCGCCCAGCAGGAATTATCCAAATGCTAGATCTCAAACGTCCAATTTACCGTCAAACAGCGGCTTATGGACATATGGGACGTACAGATATTGATCTTCCATGGGAACGCTTGGATAAGGTAGAAGCCTTGAAAGAAGCAGTTAAATAACAAAAAAAAAGATTGGTTAAGGACCAATCTTTTTTTGATATGAAAAATCAAAAGATTCTTAGTTATCTATTGTTTTTACAAATGCCCAGTTCCCAACTGATTTTGTACCATAATCCAACATCATAAAGTCTAGTAAAGTGAAGTTATTCTTTTTGTAAAAGAAGACGTTCTTATCAATACTTGTAATTAGGCCTAAACGTTTGCATCCCTTGGCTTTGACATAAGGTACAACACAATTTTCTAGGAAAGCACTACCTATACCTTGACCTTGGATAGATTTGTTTACTGCTAGCATCATCAGATACCAATCAAAGTTTCCTGATTTTTTTAAGTGCTGTTCAGAGCGATCAACTAAATCAAGATACTTTTCAAAAGGTTTCTTGGCGTGATGTATCGGAAGAGTTTGATGACACCATTTAATAGATAGGAAAGAATGGTAAAATCCTTCTGTTGCAAAAGGGCAACTGCCATGATTTCCCCGTCTTGTTCAGCGACAAGACAGGTTTCTCCTTTGATATAGAGTCTGGTCAGAAGGCTATCCATTAATTCTAAGAATGCAGGATAGTATTCTGGTTTCTTTAAATCGTCTTTGATTAGAGTCGTAAAACGGATAGTCCATGAAAGCATCAGCCAAACACTTTTCCCAATTTTTCTGGAATTCATCTATTCTGGCTTCTCTGTAGACTAATTTTTTTCCATCTCAAACTCCTTATCAAAATTTCTAATACTATTATAACTAAAAAAATTATAATTTTCGAATTGACATATTTTTACTAAAAATATAACTAATTTTTATTTTTATTAGAATTTAGATTGAAAGTCAAATTTTGGAGGAGTGACACAAACTTAACAATTGCGAAAGAGATATCTCATTATAGTCAGAATATTTTAAGATAAGAAAAACTTTAGTGAATAAAAAAAGCCCTCAAGATTATAATCTTGGGAGCAGTTTAAATGCTATTTTGGTTATTTAATTGGAATTGAGATTTCAATTAATTTATCAGAATAAAGTGTTTTAATATTTGCCTCATCAATATTTCTGCTTTGATCAATTTTTACGACTGAGAAAAAAACTCTTTGAATTATTTTCGATTTCTTTTTTTCACGAATAGCTCGATGTTTATTGGAAATGAGGATTTTCGTAATGAAGTGGTGCCTGAGTAAAAGATAACATCTGTATTTCCTGCAGAATAGACCTCTACAAGAGTTGCGTCAGTACTTTCTAGTTGATTTTTAACAAGACGAGAGTGTGAATTAGTAGTATTAATAAGCTTCATAGGGATTCCTCCTGTAATTCTATGTCTATTATAGCACTTTTTAGAAAAATTGGGAAAGTTAACTTAAATTTGGTGTTGCTTTTTCCATTCTTCGATAGCCCATTTATGACTACCTCTTTTTAGATTCGCAATAGCTTCATCTATTGGAAACCAAGCGATATGATTAAAGTCTTCCAAAGGTTTTTGTACCTCTTGGTAAGAAGTAGCTTCATAAAGGAAGGCAGGATTGTAAAAATGAGTATCACGATGACTAGAGTAGAAATACTCGTCAGCTTGCCCATAATAAGTACCAATTTCAGCAGTGAAACCTAATTCTTCGATTAATTCCCGTTTAAGAGCTTCCAAATGGTCTTCACCTTCTTCAATCTCTCCACCTGGTAGGAACCAAGCACCATTTGGAGCTTGAACTAGGATAATCTTTTCCTTGTTTGAATTTGGTATGACTGCATAAACACCATATCTGTTTTTGTAAGTAACCCCTTCTTTTCTCTCTCCAAATGTTGGATTTGTCATAGATTTCTCCTTCATGAGTGCGCTTTCTTTCTATCATATTAAAGAATGTTCTCACTGTCAAGTAAGAACATTCTTTTCTTAGTATTAGTCAGTCGCTTCAACTTTTTCTAGCTTGTTTTTGGATTTAATCATGATTTTTCCATTGCTGGTCATGACAGCTTTTAACTCTTTTTCACTTGGATTTTCAAGGTAGAAGTCTGTAATAGCATCTTCAATATAGTCTTGAATCGTGCGGCGTAATGGACGAGCCCCCATTTTCGGATCATACCCCAAATCGACCAACTTTTCCTTAACCTTGTCAGTAACATCTAAAGAGATGTTGTTACTTGCGAGACGTTTGTTGACATCATCTAGCATGAGGTCAACGATTTGAAGGAGATTTTCCTTGCTGAGGGCCTTAAATTCGATAATACCATCAAAACGGTTCATGAATTCTGGGCTAAAGAAGTTGCCTAATTCTCCAAGAACAGAGTTAGTACGGCCTTCTCTAGCAGCACCAAATCCAACACTAGCTTCTGCTTTTCCTGTACCTGCATTTGAGGTCATGATAATAATGGCGTCTTTAAAGCTAACAGTTAGACCTTGACCATCCGTTAAACGACCATCGTCCAAGACTTGAAGGAACATATGCATAACATCTGGATGGGCTTTTTCAACTTCATCCAAGAGGATCAGTGAGTAGGGGTTACGACGAACTTTTTCAGTCAATTGACCTGCTTCATCATAGCCTACGTATCCTGGAGGGGCACCAACGAGTTTAGCCACGCTGTGTTTTTCCATGTATTCACTCATATCGAAACGAATCATACTATCAGCTGAACCGAAGAGTTCGATAGCCAATTGTTTAGAAAGCTCCGTTTTACCGACACCAGTAGGACCAACAAAGAGGAAGCTACCGATTGGACGGTTTGGAGTACCGAGACCAACCCGGTTACGACGAATAGCTTTAGCCAATTTATCAACAGCATCGTCTTGACCAATAACATGCGCCTTGAGGTCATCTGCTAAGTTGATGAGTTGTGATTGTTCTTTTTCTTTGAGGTCACCAACTGGAATATTAGTCTTTTGTTCGATGATGTGTTCAATCGTTTTTTCGCTAATAATTGGAGTGTCCTGATCCGTAACCTTAGTTTTTTGCATTTCCTTATATTTAGCAATCTGATCACGGAAGTAGGCAGCTTTTTCAAAGTCTTCATCTCTAGTAGCTTGCGCTTTGAGATTTTCAGCTTCGATTAGGCGTTGGTCAATCACTTTAGGATCAACAAAGTTTAGAGTTAGGTTCATTTTAGAACCAGCTTCATCCAGAAGGTCGATGGCCTTGTCTGGTAAGAAACGATCTTGGATATAACGATTAGAAAGAGTAGCAGCAGCCTCGATAGCACTGTCGGTATAATGAACGTGGTGATAATCTTCGTATTTCTTTTGAATACCTTTGAGGATAGTAATAGTTTCTTCCACAGTTGGTTCATCAACCTTGACAGGTTGCATACGTCGTTCGAGGGCTGCATCTTTTTCAATGATGCGGTATTCATTGAGAGTAGTAGCACCAACAAGTTGAAGTTCGCCGCGAGCAAGGGCAGGTTTGAGGATATTACCGGCATCCATATTACCATCTCCAGCAGAACCAGCACCTACAATTTCATGAATTTCGTCGATAAAGAGGATGATGTCCTTTACGCTTTACGAATTTCTTCCATGAGTTTTTGCATGCGTTCTTCAAACTGTCCACGAATTCCAGTACCTTGGACAAGACTTACTACATCTAAACGGATGACTTCTTTGCCTTGGAGTTTATGGGGAACATCACCATCAACAATTTTCTGAGCTAATCCCTCGACAACTGCTGTCTTACCAACACCAGGTTCACCAATGAGAACAGGATTGTTCTTAGTTCTGCGGTTGAGGATTTCAATAACACGAATGATTTCTTCGTCACGACCAATAACTGGGTCAATCTTACCTTGACGAGCAATCTCTGTCACGTTGATACCATACTCATCCAAAGAGACCTTTTTTTCTTTGATTAGGGTGGAGGTGTTTGAGCTGGACCACGATTTTGGAGAACCGAAAACCTCCATTGCCACCATATCCACCACCTGACTGAGTTGGAGGACATGATTATTAGAAGTAGGTCTGAAAGTACTGATGATCATTAAAGAAGTCACTAAAGGATCGAAAATCTCGATTGCTTTAAATCAGTAATGCCTTTGAATAAGCTGTTATTTGGATCTGTTTTTGATAATCTTTGTAGCAGTTTTGACAAAGATCGATTTGCTTTTTGTTTTCCGTTAAGATTTGTATAAAGGTGAATCGTTGAGTCATTGATTTTACAGTTTTGACAGAGCATACAACTACCTCATTTCTTTTTTAGCTTAACTAGTTTTTAGAAGGTCAAAAATAGTCAAACACATGTATAGTCTAATTATATCATGAATGAAAGGCAATTCAAGTAAAAAGATTAGTCTTAGAACTCATTTTACTAGAAGTTTGTGGAATTATGAAAATATGGATGATAAGAAAAAAATCCCTATTTGTGATGCAAAAAGGATTCTTGTTCATAAGCAGGAGACTAAGATCCTACTACAAGTTCAACAGATTAGTATAGAAAGTTCGTAGATTTCCATAGCAATCAAATCGATGCTATCAAAAGTATACGTTTCACGAGCTTCTACATCACGAAGTGTAAATAGTGGGCCATTTTCTTCATCATGGTTGAAAGCTACTTCAGCCACCACGACACCTTCGCGTTCAAAATTACGTTTTCAAGTTACCACCATCTTTTGTCATTGCTTCCAGACGATTGATGATTCTAACCAAATGTGATTCCATTATGATTCTCCTCCATTTCTTATCGTTTACTATTTTACCATAAACATAGTTACTTGACTAGAAAAAAACAAAGATTTCGTTCTATTTCTGTCTTTGAGAAATTTTTTTCAGAAAAAATAGGGAGGAAAATATTGAATTTTTATTCAAAAATATGTTATACTCATACAAGTTTTAAGATAGAAAATAGAAAGAAGCAGATTTCATGAATTTTTTTCATTTTTTTACCAAAGTATTTACCCATATTTTAACTACGGAGCTCGTTGTGACAGTATTTATTTCCATCTTGGTGGTCTTTTTTGGGGAACCCTCGTTGGAGATCTTGTTGGCCTTTGCACAACGTTCAAAATTAAACCCACTTGCCTGGTTTGGCCAATCTTTATATCTGGGATTTTTCCGTGGGACCCCATGATGGTACAGATTATGATTGCATTTTGCTCTTGATGCAGTATCGAGTGCTCCAACTATTCAAATTTGGGATTTTAGAATCGATCTGATCTCGCTTGATTCCAGGGATTATCATCATTTCGATGAATAGTGGTGCCTATGTTTCGGAAACGGTTCGTGCAGGGATTAATGCAGTACCTAAAGGGCAACTAGAAGCTGCCTATTCGTTAGGAATCCGTCCGAGGAAGGCTATGCGTTATGTTATTTTACCCCAGGCTGTTAAGAATATCTTACCAGCTTTGGGAAATGAGTTTATCACTATTATCAAGGATAGCTCGCTCTTGTCGGCAATTGGTGTCATGGAATTATGGAATGGAGCAACAACGGTGTCTACAACCACCTACCTACCCTTAACTCCGCTTTTATTTGCTGCCTTTTACTACTTGATTATGACATCTATCTTGACAATAGCCTTAAAAGCTTTTGAAAATCGTATGGGACAAGGAGATAAGAAACAATGACTGAAACGCTAATTAAAATTGAAAACCTTCATAAAAGCTTTGGAAAGAATGAAGTTTTAAAAGGGATTGATCTTGAAATCAAAAAAGGGGAAGTAGTGGTCATTATCGGACCTTCTGGTAGCGGTAAGTCAACCCTCCTTCGTTCCATGAATCTCCTCGAAGAAGCTACAAAAGGAAAAGTTATCTTTGAAGGTGTAGACATTACGGATAAGAAAAATGACCTCTTTGCCATGCGTGAAAAGATGGGAATGGTTTTCCAACAGTTTAATCTCTTCCCAAATATGACAGTTATGGAAAATATCACACTGTCTCCTATCAAGACCAAAGGTATAAGTAAGGAAGTGGCCGAAAAGAGAGCGCTGGAACTTTTGGAAAAGGTTGGTTTACCAGATAAAGCAGATGCCTATCCGCAAAGTTTGTCAGGTGGGCAGCAACAGCGTATCGCTATCGCTCGTGGTCTTGCTATGGAACCAGATGTTTTGCTTTTTGATGAGCCAACTTCAGCATTAGACCCAGAAATGGTAGGCGAAGTACTAGCGGTAATGCAAGAACTTGCTCAGTCAGGAATGACAATGGTTATCGTGACGCATGAAATGGGTTTTTGCGCGTGAAGTCGCAGATCGTGTCATCTTTATGGCAGATGGTATTGTTGTCGAAGACGGAAGTCCAGAGCAGATTTTTGATCAAACCCAAGAACAAAGAACTAAGGAATTCTTGAGTAGGGTTTTGTAAGAGTTGTAAAATTATATCCATTTCGACTTTTTTTTAGGTGGATAGTTCGACAAGTTAGAGCAAAACTTCATTACTTAGTTTAGATTAAAGTTACAAATAAAAGTAGGCATCAGCAAATGCTGATGCCTACTTTTTGTAGTTAAAAATAAGAAGGTAATGCTTGTAAGTATACCTAATACTGCGAAAATAATTTTTCCAAACTTGTTGGTTCTTTTTTGAAAAAGCTTATCAGAGGATAGTGTTAGTATCAGAAATATAAAAAAATAGTATATATTTATTAAAGATTGGAATGACTTTTCCTCCTTTTATTGTAAGACTTCCTTTACTTACATTATACATTATATTTGATGCAGAATCAAAAATTAATATCTTTATTCTGTGGAGTTCCTCTATCCTCCAGTAAGAGAATGACTAGTTATCCAACTGAGCTTTTTCTTATAGTTTCAGACTATAAGGTCTCTTAGAAAAGAAGTGTTAGAATGCCGGGCTATTTTTTGTTATAATAGAGAATATTTGTTAGAAATGAGAAAATACATGACACAGATTATTGATGGGAAGGCTTTGGCAGCAAAGTTACAAGGACAATTAGCTGAAAAAACGGCTAAACTAAAAGAAGAGACAGGCTTGGTGCCTGGCTTAGTCGTTATTTTAGTAGGGGATAATCCTGCTAGCCAAGTTTACGTTCGCAACAAGGAACGCTCAGCAATTGCAGCAGGTTTCCGTAGTGAAGTCGTTCGTGTTCCTGAGACCATTACCCAAGAAGAATTGTTGGATTTGATTGCCAACTACAATCAGGATCCAGCTTGGCATGGGATTTTAGTTCAGTTGCCTTTACCAAAACATATCGATGAAGAAGCTGTTCTATTGGCTATTGCCCCTGAAAAGGATGTGGATGGTTTCCATCCACTCAATATGGGTCGTCTCTGGTCTGGTCACCCAGTCATGATTCCATCAACACCAGCTGGTATTATGGAAATGTTTCATGAGTATGGGATTGAGCTGGAAGGAAAAAATGCGGTCATTATTGGTCGTTCTAATATTGTTGGGAAGCCCATGGCTCAGTTACTTTTAGCTAAAAATGCAACTGTTACCTTGACCCACTCTCGTACACAAGATTTAGCAACAGTTGCTTCGAAAGCAGATATTCTTGTCGTAGCTATCGGTCGTGCTAAGTTTGTGACTGCTGACTTTGTCAAACCAGGTGCAGTTGTCATTGATGTAGGGATGAACCGAGATGAAAATGGCAAGCTTTGTGGAGATGTTGACTACAATGCTGTTGCACCAATTGCTAGTCATATCACTCCTGTACCTGGTGGAGTTGGACCTATGACCATTACCATGCTAATGGAACAGACTTATCAGGCAGCGCTTCGTACACTGAACAAGGACTAGGAAGATGAAATTCGTATTTGATCTGGATGGAACGCTATCTTTTGACTACATGACCATAGATGAGGAGATTAAGCAGGTTCTTTTAAATGCTAGCGATTATGGACATGAGCTTGTATTTGCCTCAGCTCGCTCTTATCGAGATTGTTTGGGCTTATTAGGTACTGAACTTAGTCAGCGTTTGGTTATAGGTTTGAATGGAGGCGTAGGCTATTATCTAGGGAAAGCCATCTATGAGAGAAATCTCGATGCTAGAGTTTATCAGGCGCTAGTGGATTATTGCCAGACCTATAATCTCCCTTTCTTTGCAGATGATTGCTTTGACTATAGTGGTCAGATCGTGGAGAAGATTCCATTTATCTCTAGTGTGGATCCCCTAAAGGTAGCTCGTCATCAGAAACTCGAGGACTTGGGGACTCCGATTAAGGTAGTCGTTTATATGGGAGACCATGAGGATTTGCTTGATGATCTGCTTGGTCAGTTAGAAAGACTGGGGCAGGCTCATATGTCCTATCATGCCCATGAAAAGTGCCTTTATGTTAATCCCTTGAACACTCATAAGGCGACAACTGTTGAAAAGTTATGTGGAGAGAACTTCATTGCTTTTGGCAATGACCAAAATGATATTGAGCTGTTTAAGACATCTCTTTATTCAGTTCAGATAGGAGACTTTGCTGGCCTTACTCCATATGCAGATGAAACGTTAGAGCTAAAAGGAGAATCTTCTCCAGCAGTGGCAGCTAAAATCCTACAGACCTTTGTAGAATTTAAGGGAAAATAGATAGAAGGAGGTCTCAGCCTCCTTTTGTAGTATAATGAAGCGAGAGGAAAAAATGATGAAAGTGATTGATCAAACCTTACTAGAAAAAGTCATTGTGGAACGGTCTCGTAACAGTCATAAGGGTGACTACGGTCGTCTTCTCTTGATTGGGGGAACGTATCCTTATGGGGGAGCCATTATTATGGCTGCCTTAGGGGCTGTAAAGAGCGGAGCAGGATTGGTTACAGTAGCTACGGATAAAGAGAATATTCCAGCGCTACATAGCCATCTGCCTGAGGCTATGGCTTTTGACTCTTGGCGATAAGGAATTACTTGAGCAGCAGTTAGAGAAAGCAAATGTTGTCTTGGTTGGACCTGGACTTGTGGATGATGAGCGTGGAGAACAGCTTCTCCAAACAGTTTTTGATCATTTAGATCAAGACCAGACCCTCATACTTGATGGTGGTGTCCTATCCATTTTAGCTAGAATGGGAATGAAATTTCCCTAAAAGCTCACCTTGTTTTAACGCCACATCAAAGGGAATGGCAAGTCTTGTCAGGCTTAGAATTGACTTCTCAAGGAGCCAAGGAAACAGGAGAAGCTTTGGTGAATTTTCCTTCAGGAACGATTCTAGTTCAAAAAGGTCCTGCGACTCGAATCTGGCAAGCTGGGCATGCAGATTTTTATCAGCTAAGTGTTGGTGGTCCTTATCAGGCGACTGGAGGAATGGGAGATACCCTAGCTGGGATGATTGCTGGCTTTGCAGGTCAATTCCCACAAGCAAATCTCTATGAAAGAGTCACTGTAGCGACATATCTGCACTCAGCAATTGCTCAAGAATTAGCTGAGGACAACTTTGTAGTTCTGCCAACCACGATTAGTCAACATGTTCCTGCATTCATGAAGAGAATACAAAAAGACACCTGAAAATATCAGGTGTCTTTTAAGGATTAGAAGAGTCCTTTAACTTTGTCAACAAGACCGTCAAGTCCTTCTGAACCTGAAATCAAGTCTTGGGCTTGGCTAAAGTAGTCACCGAGTTGATCTTTATTCTCTTCGATGAAAGATTTAGCAGCGTCGAAAATCTTTTGTTTCGATTAATTCTTTAACTTTGTTAAATAAATCCATTGGGTTCATGGTGCTCCTCCTTTTCAACAATTCTATTCAATCATTTTTGTTCAAATCTTGCAAGAAACTTGACTCTTCAAATAAAGTTCAGGGGTGTCAAATGATGTAAATTTTGATATAATTTTTTTAGTGATGAATTTTTAGAAATGATCGGTACGTAGTTGTAGATTTAGAAGCTACAAGTACTGGAAGTAAAGGCAAAAAAATCATCCAAGTGGGAATTGTAGTCATTGAAGATGGTGAGATTGTTGAGCAATATGCTACTGATGTCAACCCTCATGAACACTTGGATTCTCATATCAAAGAATTAACGGGTTTGACAGACAAGCGTTTAGCAAAGGCTCCAGAGTTTTCCCAGGTAGCTGGAAAGATTTTTTTGAACTGGTCAAAGACGGTATTTTTGTTGCGCACAATGTTCAGTTCGATGCCAATTTGTTGGCAGAATTCCTATTTTTTGAAGGTTATGAATTACGCACTCCTCGTATCGATACGGTTGAGTTGGCTCAAGTATTTTATCCTCAACTTGAAAAGTATAATCTCGAATTCTCTGTCAAGAGTTGGGGATTCCCTTGGAGCAAGCTCACACAGCCTTATCAGATGCCCAAGCAACGGCAGAACTCTTTCTTTGTATGAGACAAAAGATGTTTCAACTTCCAAAAGGTTTGTTGGAGCGCTTATTGAGTTTGTCTGATAGCTTGTTGTACGAAACATACATGGTCATCGAGGAAGTTTATCAGAGCAGTCTCTCTTAGTTGAACATGACTTGGTAGAGGTTCAAGGTCTATTTTTAAGAAAAGAAAAATCAGCCCTTTCTCCACGAAAACTATCTAAAGATTTCCAAACCAATATTGCCTTGCTGGGGTTGGAGGATAGAAACTTGCAAGAACGCTTTGCAAAAAAGGTTCAAGAGTTTTTAAAGGAGGAGACAATCTCATTTATTCAGGCTCAAACTGGAATTGGGAAAACCTATGGTTACCTTTTGCCCGCCTTAGCCCTTGAGAATAAAGAGGGGATTCTCCTTAGTGTTCCTACTAAAATTCTCCAAAATCAGATTATGCAAGAAGAAGCTAGAAGATTGGAAGAAGTATTCCACCTTTCAGTCCATAGTCTCAAAGGGCCACAAAATTACTTGAAGCTAGATTCATTTTATGCAGCTTTAGAGGAAGAAGAGTCCAATCGTTTGTATACTCGTTTCAAGATGCAACTCCTAGTTTGGTTGACAGAAACAGATACAGGTGACCTAGATGAAATTGGTCAGCTTTATCGTTATCAACAATTTTTGCCAAATCTAGTTCATGATGGCAAACTCTCCAAAAATTCTCTCTTTTGGCTAGAGGATTTTTGGAAACGAGGGCAGAGCAAGGCACGCAGTTGCCAATTATTGGTGACCAATCACGCATATTTGGTTACCCGTTTGGAAGATGATCCAAGTCTTTTAGAGGGGCGTCTCTTGATTTTAGATGAAGCCCAGAAAATCTTGCTGACATTGGAGAATCTTTCTCGAAAATCTTATTTGCTTACAGATTTGCTAGAACAATTAGACCAAGCTCTATCTACAGAAGAAGGCATGCTTGAAAGACGATTGATGGAGAGTATTCGATTTGAGCTTTGTCATCTGATGGATCAGTTTCTATCTGGGAAACGAAGAATATGTCCAAGTAGTACCATTTCACAGTTGCGACAAGATTTTTCTGAGTTAGATATGCCAGTTTTCCAAGAGTATCAACAGTTTTTCTACTCAGATGGTGAATTTTGGTTATCCGCTTCAGAGTTTTCTAGTAAGAAGATTGAAATTTCTTCTAGTCGACATCAACGTATACTCTTTTTCTGAGATCTTTCCAGACTCCTGTCAGCTATTAGGTATCTCTGCTACTTTAGAAATCAGTAGTAGGGTTTCTTTGCCAGAATTACTAGGATTCCCTGATGCTGCCTTTGATAGACTAGATGAACAATTTCAAGAAAATCAAGAAATCTTAGTTGTGAAGGATTTTCCATTGGTGACCGAAAACTTCTCAAGAAGATTATGCTCAAGCTCTTGTCAATCTGATTGAAGAAGCAACAAGCTTGAAAGAGCCTATCTTAGTTTTATTTACGTCGAGAGAACTTTTGTTAAAAGTCTCTGATTATTTGTCAATTCCTCATTTAGCCCAGTATAAGCATGGAGAACCAGCCCAGCTAAAAAAACGTTTTGAAAGAGGGGAGCGAGAGATTTTACTGGGTGCAGGTAGTTTTTGGGAGGGAGTTGATTTTTCAGCTCATCCTCGTGTCATTGAGGTGGTGACGCGTCTGCCTTTCCAAAATCCTGAAGATCCCTTTACCAAAAAGATGAATCAAGAACTGCGGTTGGAAGGTAAAAATCCTTTTTATGACTATCAACTGCCTATGGCTATTATTCGTCTAAAACAAGCCCTTGGTCGAACAACGAGATATTCCAATCAGAGTTCTAGTGTCCTTATTCTAGACAGTCGTATGGTGACCAAACGATATGGTAAACAAATTGCGAGGTCTTTAACTCAAAATTGTCGACTGGAAGAAACGAATCGAGACCAAATCATTTCTAAAATAGCTCATTTTTTTAAAAATCATAGAAGATAACCAGAAAGTATGAAGGAGGCCTTTATGAAACGTCCTCTCGACTCTCGAGTCGATTATAGTTTGATTTTACCGGTGTTTTGTTTGCTAGTAATTGGTGTGGTAGCTATTTATATAGCTGTTAGCCATGATTACCCAAACAATATTTGGTCAATACTTGGACAGCAACTAGCATGGATTGCCCTTGGAATTATTATTAGCTTTGTTGTCATGTTCTTTAACACCAAGTTCTTGTGGCAAGCTACCCCATATCTTTATGGCTTAGGATTGATTCTAATGGTTCTACCCCTAATCTTTTACAATCCGAGACTTGTAGCGGCTACTGGAGCGAAAAACTGGGTATTTTTCGGAGGGATGACTCTATTTCAACCTTCTGAATTTATGAAAATATCCTATATTTTGATGTTGGCTTATATCATTGTGACCTTTATAAAGAACCATAAAAAAGATGCACGAACCATTGGATTGGACTTTCTCCTAATTCTATGGATGGTACTCTTTACGATTCCTGTTTTAGTTTTGTTGGCCTTACAAAGTGACCTTGGGACAGCTCTCGTCTTCGTTGCAATTTTTGCCGGGATGGTCTTGTTATCAGGAGTTTCTTGGAAAATTATTATCCCGGTTTTTCTAACAGCTATATCTGCTATTGTTGGATTTTTAGCCATCTTCATCACGAAGGATGGACGAGCATTTTTGCATCAAATTGGGATGCCGACTTATCAAATTAACCGTATTTTAGCATGGTTAAACCCTTTTGATTATGCACAGACAACAACCTATCAACAGGCGCAAGGTCAAATTGCTATTGGTAGTGGGGGCTTGTTTGGTCAGGGATTTAATGTTTCCAATTTACTAATACCAGTTAGAGAGAGTGATATGATTTTCACAGTGATTGCGGAGGATTTTGGTTTTATCGGTTCCGTTATTGTGATTGCCTTGTATCTACTCTTGATCTATCGTATGCTTAAAATCACCCTCAAATCTAACAATCAATTTTATACATACATCTCAACAGGTTTTATCATGATGTTGCTATTCCATATCTTTGAAAATATTGGTGCCGTTACAGGTCTACTTCCTTTGACGGGAATTCCGTTGCCTTTTATTTCTCAAGGAGGATCGGCCATCATTAGTAATTTAATTGGTGTTGGTTTGCTCTTATCTATGAGTTATCAAACTCACCTTGCTGATGAGAAAAGTGGTCGAGCCAAGTTTAAACGTAAAAAAGTCGTTTTGAAAAAGGTCAAATAAGGAGGATAAGAATGTCTAAAGTTGCTGTTATGTTAGCCAATGGTTTTGAAGAAATTGAAGCCTTGACAGTTGTGGATGTTTTACGTCGAGCAAATATTACTTGTGAAATGATTGGCTTCGAAGAAAAGGTCACTGGTTCACATGGTATTCAAGTCAGTGCAGATTTAGTATTTGAGGGAGACTTATCAGACTATGACTTGGTGGTTCTTCCTGGAGGGATGCCTGGCTCAGCTAATTTACGCGACAATGAAGTCTTAATAGCTGAGTTGCAGGGTCTGAATCAAGCTGGTAAGAAGTTGGCAGCAATTTGTGCAGCACCAATTGTTCTAAATCAAGCGGGACTTCTTAGCGGAAAAAAATTCACTTGCTATGATGGTGTTCAAGAACAAATTGCTGACGGAAGTTATCTCAAGGAAACAGTTGTGGTAGATGGCAATATCATTACCAGTCGTGGTCCTGCAACAGCTTTAGCTTTTTCTTATCACTTAGTTGAAATGCTAGGTGGAGATGCAGAAAGCTTACGAAAAGGGATGCTTTATCAGGACGTTTTTGAAAAAAATGATAAAAAAAAGAGAGATTTTTCTATAAAAGAAAATTTCTCTCTTTTACTATTAAAAATAAAGGAAATATTCGCTTTTTTAATGGAAAAATGGTATAATGAGGAGGTGTAAAGTATCACGATTATAAATGGTTTTGACCAATTTTTAGTTGTCTTGCTATGGAGCTTTTAATACGATGTATGCCTTCAGATTGAGACATGTTGAAACTATCGTGGTACACAAATAAAGTGTTGACTTGTAAGAAAAAGGAAAAAAATGTCAGAAGAAATTAAAAACCAACAGGCACACGATTATGATGCCAGTCAAATTCAAGTTTTAGAAGGCTTGGAAGCTGTCCGAATGCGTCCAGGGATGTATATTGGATCAACTGCTAAAGAAGGACTTCACCATCTAGTGTGGGAAATTGTAGATAATTCTATTGATGAAGCCTGGCAGGATTCGCTAGTCATATCGAGGTCTTTATTGAACCTGATAATTCTATTACAGTGGTCGATGATGGACGTGGTATTCCTGTTGATATTCAAGAAAAGACAGGACGTCCTGCGGTTGAGACTGTCTTTACCGTTCTACACGCTGGAGGGAAATTTGGCGGTGGCGGTTACAAGGTTTCAGGTGGACTGCACGGTGTTGGTTCATCGGTTGTAAATGCTCTATCAACTCAATTGGATGTCCATGTTCATAAAAATGGTAAAATTTATTACCAAGAATACCGCCGTGGTCATGTTGTGGCAGACCTTGAGATTGTTGGAGACACAGATCGGACTGGAACAACCGTTCACTTCACACCAGATCCAGAAATTTTTACTGAGACAACAGAATTTGATTTTGATCGATTAAACAAACGTGTTCAAGAGTTAGCCTTCTTGAATCGTGGGCTTCAAATCTCTATCACTGACAAACGTGAAGGACTTGAGCAGACTAAGCATTATCACTATGAAGGTGGGATTGCGAGCTACGTTGAGTACCTCAACGAAAATAAGGATGTTATCTTTGATACACCAATCTACACAGATGGTGAAATGGATGATATTACAGTGGAAGTCGCCATGCAGTACACAACGGGTTACCACGAGAATGTCATGAGTTTCGCCAACAATATTCATACCCATGAAGGTGGAACACATGAACAAGGTTTCCGTACAGCCTTAACTCGTGTTATCAATGACTATGCTCGTAAAAACAAACTTCTAAAAGATAACGAAGATAACCTAACAGGTGAGGATGTCCGTGAAGGATTGACAGCCGTTATCTCTGTGAAGCATCCAAACCCTCAGTTTGAAGGACAAACTAAGACCAAACTTGGAAATAGTGAAGTTGTGAAGATTACCAATCGCCTCTTCAGCGATGCATTTTCTGACTTCCTTTTGGAAAATCCACAAATTGCTAAGCGCATCGTTGAAAAAGGAATTTTGGCTGCCAAAGCTCGTGTTGCTGCAAAGCGTGCGCGTGAAGTTACACGTAAGAAATCTGGTTTAGAAATTTCAAATCTACCAGGAAAATTAGCGGACTGTTCATCAAACAATCCAGCTGAAACAGAACTTTTTATCGTCGAAGGAGACTCTGCCGGTGGTTCTGCAAAATCAGGACGTGATCGTGAGTTCCAAGCTATCTTACCAATTCGTGGTAAAATCCTCAACGTAGAAAAAGCTAGCATGGACAAGATTCTTGCTAATGAGGAAATCCGTAGCTTGTTTACAGCTATGGGAACAGGATTTGGTGCTGAGTTTGATGTTAGTAAAGCTCGCTATCAAAAACTGGTTATCATGACAGATGCCGATGTCGATGGTGCTCATATTCGAACACTCTTGTTAACTCTGATTTATCGTTATATGAAACCCGTTCTAGAGGCAGGATATGTTTATATCGCTCAACCACCGATTTATGGTGTTAAGGTTGGTAGTGAAATCAAAGAGTATATTCAGCCAGGAGCAAATCAAGAAAAACAATTACAAGAAGCATTGGCTCGATATAGTGAAGGTCGATCAAAACCTACAATTCAGCGCTATAAAGGTCTTGGAGAAATGGATGATCACCAACTTTGGGAAACTACCATGAATCCGGAACATCGTCTCATGGCTCGTGTATCAGTGGATGATGCTGCAGAAGCAGATAAGATTTTTGATATGCTCATGGGAGACCGCGTGGAACCACGTCGAGAATTTATTGAGGAAAATGCCGTCTATAGTACTCTTGACGTATAAAAGTGTGGAAAGTGTTTCCACTATTAAAAAAATATGATATAATCAATACAATTGTGTCAAGTATAAAAGGAGTTTGATATGTCTGATAATCAATTGATTATTACTTTGATTGCAGTTGCCGCTCTACTTATTGTTGCTTATGTAATGGCAATTTTAATTCGTAAACGCAATAGTAGCAGACTTGCAGCTTTGGAACAAAGAAAAGAAGAACTTTACAACCTTCCTGTTAATGATGAGGTTGAGGCTGTGAAATATGCATTTGATTGGTCAAAGTCAAATTGCATTTCGTGAATGGAACCAAAAATGGGTTGATTTGTCCTTGAATTCATTTGCTGATATTGAGAATAATCTCTTTGAAGCTGAAGGATTTAACAATTCTTTCCGATTTTTAAAAGCTCGTCAACAAATCGAGCAAATTGAGAGTCAGATTAGTCTGATTGAAGAAGATATTGATTCTATTCGTAAAGCTTTAGCAGATCTTGAAAAACAAGAATCAAAAAATAGTGGGCGTGTACTTCATGCATTAGACTTGTTCGAAAATCTACAGCACAAAGTAGCAGATAATTCTGAACAATATGGTGCAGCTTTACCTGAGATTGAAAAACAACTGGAGCATATCCAATCTGAGTTTTCTCAATTTGTAACCTTGAACTCTTCTGGAGACCCTGTTGAAGCTGCTGGCGTTTTAGATAGTACTGAAAATCATATTCTTGCTTTAACTCATATTGTTGATCGAATTCCAGCTATTGTAGCTAAACTAACAACTGAACTACCAGAACAATTAGAGGATTTAGAGGCAGGATATCGTAAGCTTTTAGATGCAAACTATCATTTTGTTGAAACAGATATCGAATCTAGACTTCAACTCCTGTATGAAGCTTTAAAAAATAACCAAGAAAATCTTCGTAAGCTTGAATTAGATAATGCTGAGTATGAAAATACTCAAATCCAAGAAGAAATTAATGCACTTTACGATATCTTCACACGTGAAATTGCTTCTGAAAAAGCTTTTGAAAAATTGATGTCTACACTTCCTACTTATCTTAGACATTTGAAAGAAAATAACGAAGTTCTTGTTAAGGATATGGAACGTCTAAGTAAGACTTACCTACTTTCTGAGAGTGATGTTAACCGAGTGCGTCGTCTTCAGGCCGATATTGCAGCTATTAGCACGACTGTAGAAGAGCTCACAAGCGAACAATCTGAAGTAACAGAACCATACTCTATCTTGAAGGAACGTTTAGAGAATCTTCAAACTACATTAAAAGATATTGAAGATGATCAAATCGCTGTTAGTGAACGTTTCGTTCAAATTGAAAAAGATGATGTAAATGCTCGTCAAAAAGCAAATGTTTATGTGAACAGACTACATACAATTAAGCGTTACATGGAAAAGAGAAATCTTCCAGGTATTCCTCAAAAATTCTTGAAACTATTCTTTGATGCAAGTCGTAGTACAGAAGATCTAATGGCAGAATTGGAACAGTCACAAGTTAATATTGAGTCTGTTAATCGTGTTCTTGAGATTGCAACAAATGACATGGAAATTTTGGAAGCTGAAACGTACAGTATTGTTCAAAATGCTACTTTGACAGAGCAATTACTACAATATTCTAACCGATACAGATCATTTGATGAACGTATCCAGCAGGCTTTCCATGAAGCCTTGCATATCTTTGAGACAGAGTTTGATTATCAAGCTTCTTTTGAAAAAATATCTCAAGCTTTGGAACTTGCTGAGCCTGGTGTAACCAATCGCTTTGTTACATCTTATGAAAAAAACAAGAGAAACGATTCGTTTTTAAAAGATAAAATCCTAGAAAATTTCCTAGGATTTTTTTCTTTTTATATCGAATCAAGTCAGGGTACACTTTTCATTGAAATTATAGTTCAAATTTGATATGATAAGACTATGACAAAAAGAGAACAACCCGAAAGAATGATAAGAATAATAGTGTGAAATTAGGTTTCCTTGTAGGGACTATTGTTTTTCACAATACTTGCTTTTGGGTGGTGCAATCACCCATAAAGTATTAACTAAACAGAACTTTGAACAAAAAGATTGAAGCATTAATATCTGAAAAAGATAGTGCTTTTTTTTCGCAAGAAAGTCAAAAAGATCATTTCCGTAAAGATAAATCAGAAATTATTACCTACTATCCAATGAGAGGAGATGGTATTATTTCTCCTGTCAAAGATATCGTGATAAAAGATATTACAGATAAGGTAGAAGGAAAAGAACATCTGATTTTCTATTATTCAGAAAAAGGAGATTCTTCCTTCAGAGGAATTGAAAATCGACTAGTAAAAAAACAAGTCTACGATTTGTCAAATTCCAATGTTGCAGAATTAGAGAATACAACCTTAAATCAGCTGTATCTTAAAGAAGATGGAAATCTCTTCACTCTTGATCAATTCTTCAATGATGCTTCGACAGCTAAAGGAAAATTATTAGAGGATATTAAATCAGCTCTTCTTGATAAGAAAGTAGAGCAAACACTTGTAAATCAAGTTATAGCTGACTTTTCGAACACGGATTTATCTAATTGGAAATTTGCCTACAAGGATAGTCAACTTATCCTTTACCCGATAAACCAAACTGGAAACGCAGAAGGAATTGGACTTCTTATTTCTGACTATTTTGAACTGATTAATGTAGCTTATTTATCAGAAAAAGATGCTAAACTGTATGAGACTATTCAAGGTGAAAAGCATAAAAAAGTTGTAGCTTTAACCTTTGATGATGGCCCAGATGGGAATACGACTCCTCAAGCTTTGGATATCTTAGCCAAGTATCATATAAAAGCAACCTTCTTTGTGCAAGGGAAGAATATAGCTGGTAATGAGTCTATTCTGAAACGAATGAAGTCAGAAGGACATGAGGTTGGTAATCATAGTTGGAACCATCCAGTCTTGACGAAACTTTCTCTAGAAGATGCAAAGAGACAGATTACAGATACAGAATCTGCAATTACCAGTGTTCTTGGGACTAGTTCTAAATTGATGCGTCCACCATATGGAGCAATTTCTGATGATATTCGAAACAGCATAGATTTAAGCTATATATTGTGGAATGTAGACAGTCTGGATTGGAAGAGCCTGAATGAAGCAAAAATTTTGACAGAAATTCAGCACCAAGTTAATAATGGATCTATTATTCTGATGCATGATATCCATCAACCATCGGTCAATGCGCTTCCACGAGTTATTGAGTATTTGAAAGAACAAGGTTATAGTTTTGTGACTGTCTCAGAACTTCTCAATTCTCGATTGCAACCACATCATGTCTATTATTCTCGTGAGTAGTGAATGATGACTATAGACTTTTATAGATTTTTGAATTAAAAATAGAAAAAAATGACTTTTATCTTGACAAACTAGGGAAAACTTGATATGATATAAAAAGTTGAGAAAAGCAGAAGTGAGAACTTCTCGCCTTGCGACTAACGTTGTCTGGCCCCTACGGATCAAGTTTCAGAAATGAACTATAATCATGTAGTGCGGATTTGCGTTAGCAAGTCCGCTCTTGTTTTTCTCTAAAATAAAAAAAGAGGTGAAAACCATAGCAAAGCAAGACTTATTCATCAATGATGAAATTCGTGTACGTGAAGTTCGCTTAATCGGTCTAGAGGGTGAGCAATTAGGTATCAAACCACTTAGTGAAGCGCAAGCACTTGCGGATGAAGCGAACGTGGACTTGGTTCTTATTCAACCTCAAGCTAAACCTCCTGTTGCGAAAATTATGGACTATGGCAAGTTCAAATTTGAGTACCAGAAGAAACAAAAAGAACAACGCAAAAAACAAAGCGTTGTGACCGTGAAAGAAGTTCGTTTGAGCCCAGTTATCGACAAGGGTGATTTCGAAACTAAACTTCGCAATGCTCGCAAGTTCCTTGAAAAAGGGAACAAAGTGAAGGTATCCATTCGCTTTAAAGGGCGTATGATCACCCATAAAGAGATTGGTGCAAAAGTTTTAGCCGAGTTTGCTGAAGCAACACAAGATATTGCTATCATCGAACAACGTGCTAAAATGGATGGTCGCCAAATGTTCATGCAGTTGGCACCAGCAACTGACAAAAAATAATTGTCGGAAAGTCAAATAAAGGAGAAAAAATCATGCCAAAACAAAAAACACACCGCGCATCAGCTAAACGTTTCAAACGTACAGGTTCTGGTGGACTTAAACGTTTCCGTGCTTACACTTCTCACCGTTTCCACGGAAAAACTAAGAAACAACGTCGTCATCTTCGTAAAGCATCTATGGTGCATTCAGGAGATTTCAAACGTATCAAAGCAATGCTTACTCGCTTGAAATAATCGCGTATTTGTAAGTAAAGAATTCTAGGAAATATTTGGAGGAAATATAAATGGCACGTGTTAAAGGTGGCGTTGTATCACGCAAACGTCGTAAACGTATTTTAAAATTAGCAAAAGGTTACTATGGAGCTAAACACATCTTGTTCCGTACTGCAAAAGAACAAGTAATGAACTCTTACTACTATGCATACCGTGACCGTCGTCAAAAGAAACGTGACTTCCGTAAATTGTGGATCACACGTATCAATGCGGCAGCTCGTATGAACGGACTTTCATACTCACAATTGATGCATGGTTTGAAATTGGCTGAGATCGAAGTTAACCGTAAAATGCTTGCTGACTTGGCTGTTAACGATGCAGCAGCTTTCACAGCTCTTGCAGATGCAGCTAAAGCAAAACTTGGTAAATAATTAATTATAAGACTGGTACAAGTTTGTCCCAGTCTTTTTTAAACAAAGGAGAAAAAATGGCTTCAAAAATGTTACACACTTGCTTGCGAGTAGAAAATCTTGAAAAATCAATTGCTTTCTATCAAGATGCTTTTGGATTTAAGGAATTACGTCGCAAGGATTTTCCAGACTATGCTTTTACCATTGTTTATCTAGGTCTTGACGGTGATGATTATGAATTGGAGTTGACTTACAACTATGATCATGGGCCTTATGTTGTGGGTGACGGCTTTGCTCACATCGCTCTAAGTACACCTGACCTTGAAGCTCTTCACAAAGAACATAGCGAAAAAGGTTATGAAGTAACGGAACCTAAAGGACTTCCAGGAACTCAACCTAATTATTACTTTATCAAAGATCCAGATGGATACAAGGTAGAAGTGATTCGTGAAAAATAATAAAAACTCCTCATTTGTCAAATTGAGTTAGACAATTTCACCTGACTCAGAAAAACTTGATACGGAGTAGTATAGGTCATTTATGTTAGTCTCTTTCAGACAAATGAGAGTGTTTTTCTGAGACTAACATAGATGGCTTTTTCTATCTAGCTTAATTTGATAATTTGGGATATAATAAAAATAATTAAACAAATTAGTGAGAGAAAAAGATGTCAGACCAAAATCCAAATGTAGAGCTAAACCAAGAGGAAGATAAACTAATTGTAGAAAATAATTCGGTGGAAGATATGAAGAACGGTCCAAAAGCAGTCAAGAAACCTTCAACTATTCTATCTTTCTCATTTTATTTGGCACTTACCTATATTCTTCTATTTTTAACTCTTGCTTTATTTACGGCTCCATGGGGAATTGTATTCTTGATTTTTCTAGGTCCTAATTTAATTGCTTACACTGTAGCAACTTTTTTAACTAGGATAGGAATCAAGAAAGTAAATAGAAATTTCTTGTATGCGAGTGTAGGATTTTATTTGCTTTCCGGACTTTTTAGCATTCGACCCGGATTGGCAGATGTTTAGGGTTTTTCCTTATCTCTCACTAATCCTAGTTCTAATCGGGATATTTTTAACGAAAGATACAAGTAACTAAGTTAAAAAGCTAGGTGCAATTCTTCTTCGAACTTATTTAATATCATAAAACCATAGCCTTTTAGGCTATGGTTTTTTTAGTTTAATGATTAGAAAAGAAATTGTGTTTCTATTTTTCTAAAAATGGTATAATATAAAGAGAATAAGGGAGGTGGTAGTGAGTGATTGCCCAATTAGATACAAAAACTGTATATAGCTTTATGGAGAGCATGGTTTCGATAGAAAAATATGTCTCTATCGGAAAAGAATATGGCTATAGTTCTTTAGGGATTATGGATATGGATAATCTTTATGGAGCCTATTCTTTTATCAAAGAGTGTCAAAAACAAGGCGTTCAACCACTATTAGGCCTTGAAATGACAGTTTTGCATGAAGAGAGATCTGTAAATCTTCGTTTTTTAGCTCTATCCACTCTTGGATATCAACAACTCATGAAACTGTCTACTTTAAAAATGAGAGGAAAAAAAGAATGGCCTGATTTTACTTCTAATCTCAAGGATATCTGTGTTATTGTTCCCTACTTTGATGGAATTGATCAGCTTGATCTTGGTTGTAACTATTATATCGGGGTTTTTCCGGATAGTCCTCAAACGAATTACTCTCGCCCTATTCTCCCTCTTTACCGAGTGAATTCATTTGAAGCAGAAGATTTAGAAACACTACAAATGCTAAAAGCTATCAAGGAAAATGTGACTCTTCGTGAAGTAGACATACAGTCCCAACAGGGCTTGTTTATTCCTGCTCATCGTTTAGAACAAGTTTTTCGAGAAAAATTCCCCGAGGCTGTAGAAAATTTACTGTTACTGACTAAAGAAACCGAGTATGAGATTGATAGCAGTCTTAAACTTCCAAGATTTAATGCTAAGAGACCTGCTGTAGAGGAGCTTAGAGAAAAAGCAGAAAAAGGTTTAGAGAGTAAAGGATTGACGTCTGAGGTTTATAATAATCGTTTAAATCAAGAATTGTCAGTTATTCACGACATGGGATTTGATGATTATTTCTTGGTGGTTGGAGATCTTTTACAGTTTGGTCGTTCTCAAGGTTATTATATGGGAATGGGACGTGGTTCTGCTGTAGGGAGTCTTGTAGCCTATGCTTTGGATATTACAGGAATTGATCCTGTAGCTAAAAATCTAATCTTTGAACGCTTTCTAAATCGTGAACGTTATACCATGCCAGATATCGATATTGATATTCCAGATATCTATCGTCCAGAGTTTATTCGCTATGTTCGTGACCGTTATGGTAGTATCCATGCTGCTCAGATTGTCACTTATTCAACCTTTGGAGCCAAGCAAGCCATCCGAGATATATTTAAACGTTATGGTGTTCCAGAGTATGAATTGACTACCATTACCAAAAAAATTGGACCAAAGGATACTCTGACTGATGCCTATACTAAAAATCTTAGTTTTAGGCAGTTGATTCAAAGCAAAATAGAATATCAAAAGGCCCTTGAAATCGCTAAAAAAATAGAAGGCTATCCGAGACAAACTTCCATTCATGCTGCGGGTGTAGTTATTAGTGATAAAACCCTAACGGATTATATTCCACTTAAGTATGGTGAGGATATGCTGATTACTCAGTATGATGCTCATGGAGTCGAAGGCAATGGTCTTCTGAAGATGGATTTCTTGGGTCTACGAAATTTAACATTTGTTCAAAAAATGCAAGAGTTATTGCTTAAGACACAAGGAATATCCTTGAAGATTGAGGAGATTGACCTTGAAGACAAAGAAACTTTGGCTCTCTTTGCTGCAGGTAAAACAAAAGGGATCTTTCAATTTGAACAACCAGGAGCTATCCGTCTTCTTAAACGAGTGAAACCTGAGAACTTTGAAGAAGTGGTTGCTACGACTTCTTTAAATAGACCAGGAGCTAGCGATTATATTGACAACTTCGTTGCAAGAAAGCATGGTAAGGAAAAAGTCACTGTACTTGATCCTATTCTAGAAGATATTCTGGCACCAACCTATGGGATTATGCTCTATCAGGAGCAGGTAATGCAAGTAGCTCAGCGTTACGCTGGTTTTAGCCTAGGTAAGGCTGACATTTTGCGCCGGGCTATGGGGAAAAAGAATGCTGCTGAGATGCATCAGATAGAAGAAAGTTTCATTCAAGGTGCACTTAAAAAAGGTCATGCTGCTGAGCAAGCCCAGCAAGTATTTGCAGTTATGGAAAAATTTGCGGGCTACGGATTTAACCGTTCGCATGCTTATGCCTATGCAGCTTTGGCATTTCAACTTGCCTATTTCAAAACACATTATCCGTCAATTTTCTATCAAGTGATGTTGAACTATGCGAGTAGTGATTATATTGTAGATGCTCTGGAGATGGGCTTTTGAACTTGCTCCTTTATCTATTAATACAGTTCTATTTCAAGATAAATTAGCAGATAAGACAATTCATCTAGGTCTTAAGAGTATTAAGGGAATGCCTCGTGATTTTGCCTATTGGATTATTGAGAATCGCCCATTTTCTAGTGTTGAAGATTTTATCACACGATTGCCGAAAAATTATCAAAAAATAAGTTTATTAACTCCCTTGATTGAGACTGGCTTATTCGATAAATTTGAGAAGAATCGGAAAAAAATCTTATCCAACTTACCTACTTTATTTATTTTTGTGGAAGAGTTAGGAAGCCTTTTTGCAGACAGCAACTATAATTGGACAGAAGCAGATGATTACACTGAAATTGAGAAATTCCAAAAAGAGCAGGAATGGTTAGGTGTGGGGATCAGTCAGCATCCTTTAGTTGCTTTAGCTAAAAAAGCCATCTATCCTATCACTAGCTTATCTGACTTATCTGAGGGACAAACAGCTACAGTGCTCGTTGAGATTCTATCGATTCGTGTTATTCGAACAAAAAAAGGTGAAAATATGGCCTTTTTGAAAGTCAGTGATAGTAAAACAAAAATGGAAGTAACTGTTTTTTCAGAGCGATATCACCAATTGAGAGACCAGCTACAAGAAGGAAAATTTTACTATATGAATGGTAAGGTCCAATCTCGAGATGGGAAGCTCCAGTTCATATTAAACAATCTTAAAGAAGCAGTTAATGAACGATTTTTGGATTCAGGTAGCCAATCATGACCATGACCAAGAAATTTATCATATTTTTAAAAAAATATGAAGGTCAGATACCTGTCGTTATTCGCTATGAAGAAGATCAAAAAAACTGTCCTTGCTTCAAGCTATTTTGTCGCTAAAGATATAGCTTTAGAAGAATCTTTGAGTGGGATTGTTATGAAAACGATTTATCGTTAAAATTTACGGAAAATAGAAGAATTTTTCATTTTAATTGTGATATAATCAGGGAGAATGTTAAAGGAAAAAGGAGCAAAAACCAAATGAAACGTATTGCTGTTTTTAACAAGTGGGGGAGATGCCCCAGGTATGAATGCTGCTATTCGAGCGGTAGTTCGTCAAGCCCTTTCAGAAGGCATGGAAGTATTTGGTATCTATGATGGATATGCTGGTATGGTTGCCGGTAAAATTTCTCCACTTGATGCTGCTTCAGTGGGAGACATCATTTCTCGTGGAGGTACTTTCTTGCACTCAGCTCGTTATCCTGAGTTTGCCCAACTTGAAGGTCAACTTAAAGGGATTGAGCAATTGAAGAAACACGGAATTGAAGGTGTTGTTGTTATTGGTGGAGACGGTTCTTACCATGGTGCTATGCGCCTGACTGAGCATGGATTCCCTGCTATTGGACTTCCTGGAACAATCGATAACGATATCGTAGGTACTGACTTTACAATCGGATTTGACACTGCAGTAACAACTGCAATGGATGCAATCGATAAAATTCGTGATACATCATCAAGTCACCGTCGTACTTTCGTTGTTGAAGTAATGGGACGTAACGCAGGTGATATCGCTCTTTGGGCAGGTATTGCAACAGGTGCTGACGAAATCATCATCCCTGAAGAAGGTTTCAAATTTGAAGATATCGTAGCAAGCATCAAAGCTGGATATGAACACGGTAAAAAAACACAACATTATCGTTTTAGCAGAAGGTGTCATGTCAGCAGCTGAATTTGGTCAAAAACTAAAAGAAGCTGGCGATACAAGTGACCTTCGTGTCACAGAACTTGGTCACATCCAACGTGGTGGTTCACCAACTGCTCGTGACCGTGTATTGGCATCTCGTATGGGCGCACACGCTGTTAAACTCCTTAAACAAGGAATCGGTGGAGTAGCTGTTGGTATCCGTAATGAGAAGATGGTCGAAAATCCAATTCTTGGAACAGCAGAAGAGGGAGCTTTGTTCAGTTTGACATCTGAAGGTAAGATTGTTGTCAATAACCCACATAAAGCAGATGTTGAATTATCTTACTTGAACAAGAGCTTGTCTTAATCCTACAAATAATTAAAAGAAAAACAACAAAAGTTGTACTATATAAAGGAGTCTTATAAATATGAACAAACGTGTTAAAATCGTTGCTACATTAGGTCCTGCGGTAGAAATCCGTGGTGGGAAAAAATTCGGTGATGATGGATACTGGGGTGAAAAATTAGATGTTGAAGCATCAGCACAAAACATTGCAAAATTGATCCAAGCTGGTGCAAATACATTCCGTTTCAACTTCTCACACGGTGACCACCAAGAACAAGGTGAGCGTATGGCTACTGTTAAACGTGCAGAAGAAATTGCTGGTCAAAAAGTTGGTTTCCTTCTTGACACAAAAGGACCTGAAATTCGTACTGAATTGTTCGAAGGTGACGCTAAAGAGTATTCATACGTAACTGGTGAAACAATCCGTGTTGCTACAAAACAAGGTATTAAATCAACTCGTGAAGTAATCGCTTTGAACGTTGCTGGTGGTCTTGACATCTTTGATGATGTTGAAGTTGGGCACCAAGTATTGGTAGATGATGGAAAATTGGGTCTTCGCGTTGTAGAAAAAGATGCTACTAACCGTGAATTTGTAGTTGAAGTTGAAAATGACGGAATCATCGCAAAACAAAAAGGTGTAAATATTCCTAACACTAAGATTCCATTCCCAGCACTTGCAGAACGTGATAATGCAGACATTCGCTTTGGTCTTGAGCAAGGAATCAACTTCATCGCTATTTCATTTGTACGTACTGCAAAAGATGTTAACGAAGTTCGTGCAATCTGTGAAGAGACTGGCAACGGTCACGTTCAATTGTTCGCTAAGATTGAAAACCAACAAGGTATCGACAACTTGGATGAAATCATTGAAGCTGCTGATGGTATCATGATTGCTCGTGGTGACATGGGTATCGAAGTACCATTTGAAATGGTTCCAGTTTACCAAAAAATCATTATCACGAAAGTGAACGCAGCTGGTAAAGTTGTTATCACTGCGACAAATATGCTTGAAACAATGACTGAAAAACCTCGTGCAACTCGTTCAGAAGTATCAGACGTATTTAATGCTGTTATCGATGGAACAGACGCAACAATGCTTTCAGGTGAATCTGCAAACGGTAAATACCCACTTGAATCAGTTAGAACAATGGCTACAATCGACAAGAACGCTCAAACTCTTCTTAACGAGTACGGTCGTTTGAACTCAGATCTATTTGAACGTCACTCTAAGACTGAAGTTATGGCTTCTGCAGTTAAAGATGCAACAAGTTCAATGGACATTAAATTGATTGTAACGATTACTAAGACAGGTCACACAGCTCGTTTGATTTCTAAATATCGTCCTGATGCTGATATCTTAGCTATCACATTTGACGAATTGACACAACGTGGATTAATGTTGAACTGGGGTGTTATTCCAGTGACAACTGAACGTCCATCAAACACTGACGACATGTTTGATCTTGCTGAGAAAATTGCTGTTGAACAAGGTTTGGTTCAATCTGGTGATGATATGATTATTGTTGCAGGTGTGCCTCTTGGTGAAGCTGTTCGTACAAATACAATGCGTATCCGTACAGTACGTTAATAAAATAATTTAAAAACCTATCACATCAAGCTTTAGAACTTGTGTGATAGGTTTTTTTGATGTTAAAAAATTTATTAGAAGTAGTAGATATGGAGACAATAAAAAAACTTTCTGGCAAAACCAGAAAGTATGAGAGGCATCTCCATGTGAGAAACTGGTTCACACAATTTCTCAAGGTCCGCTCCTGCGTTATGACCTCCTTATGCTCAATAGTAGCTTTTCGCTACTTATCGACTCATCGCAGAGACTATTCTACTATAAGCGAGAGAAAATGTCAAGAAAAATCCGTCCCTTGAAAATGGGACGGATAGAAGATGCTAATTGCCGGGATCGAACCGGCGACCTCATCCTTACCATGGATGCGCTCTGCCTACTGAGCTAAATCAGCTTACCCAAAAAGTATACTATAGATTCATATTTTTGTCAATATTACCCTAGGTTTACAATCGTACGTAAGACATCTATAAAGAAAAAGCTTAAGGTAAATAAACCTTAAGCTAAAAATAGTCTATTGCAATGTTTCTTGTTTTTTATCTGGATTCCAAACAAAACTTGCGATAAAGCTAAAAATAATAGTAAAGAAGCCAACCACGATAGCAAGGATAAGAGCAGGGATACGAATAAACCACCAGAGAGGGTTTGGTTTTGTATCTGTGTGCCATTGTTTCGTTTCTTCATCCAAACGTTGAAATTCCGTTTGAATACGGTCTGCCACCATTTCAATCCCCTCATCATTCATCTTTTTGATGTCAGAGATATCAATAGGATTTCCAAAGTTCATATCAACACGTTCACGACTGATAAGTCCCTTTAAAGTCATTGGTCCAGTATAAGTAACAGGCATAATACGGACCTTGGCCATTTTAGCGATTAGGGCAACCCCGCCTTTGACATCGTTAGAATGACGACTACCGCTTGGGAACATAATGAGAGAGCGATTGCTTTTTTTGAGGACGTTGATTGGATATTTAATAGCTGAGGCACTAGGATTTTCCCTATCAATTGGAAAAGCACCGCACATACGAATCCACCAACCAAAGATACGGTTTGAAAACAGTTCCTTTTTAGCCATAAAAATGAATTGTTTGGGTTTGGTTGCAAAAGCCATGTAGACAGGATCCCACCAAGTACGATGGGGAGCAACAAGGATATAATTTTCTTCTTGATTAGGTATTTTATCAGTGTTGTGATAATGGGCATTCCCGTTGATTGACCAGAGAATCAGCATAACTAGCCCACGTAGATAAGTATAAAACATGGTGTCTCCTTCGGTTTTCTTTCTATTATTATACCTTATCATAACAGGACAGGCAAATATTTTTTGTGTTGATAGGATGGGCCTTTGGGATGAAATTAGAATTATTCATAAAAAAATGATATGATAGAACTTATGGATAAAAATAAAATGAAGGGGTTAACCCAAGCAGAAGTTAGAGACCGACAGTCACAGGGGTTGGTCAATGATTTTAAAGCTTCAGCTAGCACCAGCACCTGGCAGATTGTCAAGAGAAATGTTTTTACACTTTTTAATGCCTTAAACTTTGCCATAGCTCTTGCCCTTGCCTTTGTACAGGCATGGAGCAACCTTGTCTTCTTTGCAGTCATCTGTTTTAATGCTTTCTCGGGTATCGTTACAGAGCTACGTGCAAAACATATGGTCGATAAACTCAACCTTATGACCAAAGAAAAGGTAACTACTATTCGAGATGGTCAGGAGTTATCTTTGGATCCGGAAGACCTTGTTTTGGATGATTTGATTCGTTTGTCAGCAGGTGAACAGATTCCAAGTGATGCAGTTGTGATAGCTGGCTTTGCAGAAGTTAATGAGGCCATGTTAACAGGTGAGAGTGATCTGGTTCAAAAAGAAGTTGATGCAGTCCTATTATCTGGTAGTTTCTTAGCCAGTGGTTCAGTAGTAGCAAAAGTCAATCGTGTTGGAGCAGACAACTACGCTGCTAAGCTCATGTTAGAGGCAAAAACTGTTAAGCCGATTAACTCTCGTATCATGAAGTCCCTTGAAAACTTAGCTGGCTTTACAGGAAAAATTATTATTCCTTTTGGTTTAGCACTTTTGCTAGAAGCCTTAATTTTAAAGGGGTTATCACTAAAGTCATCTGTAGTTAATTCGTCTACAGCTCTTTTGGGGATGTTGCCTAAAGGTATTGCTTTACTTACTATAACTTCACTTTTGACGGCAGTGATAAAACTAGGACTTAAAAAGGTTTTAGTACAAGAAATGTATTCTGTAGAAACCTTGGCGCGCGTGGATATGCTCTGTTTGGATAAGACGGGAACCATTACCCAAGGAAAAATGAAGGTTGATTCATTGTTACCTTTGACAGAAGTTTATGATGAGCAGTCTATTGCTGCCATCTTAACTAGCTATATGTCTCATATTGAAGACAAAAATCCTACTGCTCAAGCTATCCGTCATCGTTTCCAGGGGCAAGCTAGTTACTCAATTTCATCAAGTGTTCCATTTTCTAGTGACCGTAAGTGGGGAGCTATGGAGATGGAGGGGCTTGGGACTATTTTCCTCGGTGCACCTGAAATGTTGCTAGATGAGGAAGTAGTAGAAGCTAGAGCAGCCTTAGAGCGTGGCTCACGTGTCTTGGTATTAGCACTCAGTCAAGAAAAACTTGATCATCACAAACCACAAAAGCCATCTGATATTCAAGCTTTGGCTTTGCTTGAGATTCTAGATCCGATTCGAGAAGGGGCTGCTGAAACACTTGATTATTTACGAACGCAACAGGTAGGGCTAAAAATTATTTCTGGTGACAATCCAGTTACTGTATCAAGTATTGCACAGAAAGCTGGATTTGCAGATTACCATAGTTATGTTGATTGTTCAAAAATCACAGATGAAGAATTGATTGCTATAGCAGTAGAAACAGCTATTTTTGGACGTGTTTCTCCACATCAGAAGAAATTAATCATCCAAACATTGAAAAAGGCCGGTCATACTACTGCAATGACAGGAGACGGGGTCAATGACATCCTTGCTCTTCGTGAGGCAGATTGTTCTATCGTGATGGCTGAAGGAGATCCAGCGACTAGACAAATCGCTAATCTGGTCTTGCTTAACTCAGACTTTAATGATGTTCCAGAAATTCTGTTTGAAGGACGTCGTGTGTGGTAAATAATATTGCCCGTATTGCACCGATTTTCTTTATCAAAACAATCTATTCATTCTTATTAGCTATTATCTGTATTGCAAGTGCCCTTCTCGGTCGCGCAGAATGGATTTTGATTTTCCCATTCATTCCGATTCAGATAACCATGATTGACCAGTTTGTAGAAGGTTTCCCACCATTTGTTTTGACCTTTGAGAGAAATATTAAGCCAGTTGAAAGAGACTTCCTCAAGCAATCTTTACTCAAGGCTTTACCAAGTGCTCTTATGGTAGTCTTTAGTGTCTTATTCATCAAGATTTTTGGAACAAGTCACGGTTGGTCCCAAGTTGAGATGTCAACACTCATGTATTACATCCTGGCTTCTATTGGATTTATGTCCGTAGTGAGAGCCTGCTTACCATTAACGTTAGGACGTATCCTCTTGTTTGTTTGGTCGGTAGGAGGTTTCCTAGCAACTGCTCTATTCCCTACTACTCAAAAATTACTAGAAATTTCAACCTTAACAGCTCAAACTGTACCTGTTTATACCATTATGATGACGATTTTTATAGTTCTTTTTATCCTTTCAAATCGTTATCCTATTCGAAGATAAACTCAGACTGCAATCCATGATTGCAGTCTTTTTTGGTGTAAGATTGAAGCTTGAAATATGGTATAATAGGACTAATAGTGATTTGGAAAGTGAGAGAAGATGATTTCAAAGAGATTAGAAATGGTGGCTTCTTTTGTGCCTCAAGGAGCCGTTCTACTAGATGTCGGGAGTGACCATGCTTATTTACCTATTGAACTGATGAAAGAAGGCCGAATAAATCGTGCTATTGCAGGTGAAGTGGTAGCCGGTCCCTACCAATCTGCAGTTAAAAATGTCAAGGAACATGATTTGGAAGAAAAATCCAAGTCAGACTTGCCAATGGTTTGGCAGCTTTAGAAGAAGACGATCAGGTTTCTGTCATCACCATTGCAGGAATGGGAGGACGCTTAATATCAACAATTTTGGAAGAGGGATTGGATAAACTAGCTAATGTAGAGCGTTTAATCCTCCAACCTAATAACCGTGAAGATGAGTTACGTAGTTGGATACAAGAACATAGATTCCAGATTGTAGCTGAAAGCATCCTAGAGGAAGCTGGTAAATTTTATGAGATTTTAGTAGTGGAAGCTGGGGAAATGGAATTATCAGCAAGAGATACCCGTTTTGGACCTTTCTTGTCCAAAGAAGTCAGTCCAGTATTTGTTCAAAAATGGCAAAAAGAAGCTTCTAAGCTCGAATTTGCCCTTGCTCAAATCCCTGAAAAAAATTTGTCAGAAAGACAGGTTTTAATAGATAAAATTCAAGCAATTAAGGAGGTACTCCATGAAAGCAAGTGAAGTGATTAAACGTTATGAAGTCTTTTGTCCCCAAGAATTTTCTATGGAGGGTGATAGTCGTGGACTGCAGATTGGAACTTTAGACAAGGACATCCAAAAAGTTATGGTGGCCCTTGATATTCGTGAAGAAACGGTTGCAGAAGCTATTAACAAGGGTGTTGATTTGATAATCGTCAAGCATGCGCCAATCTTTCGTCCAATCAAGGACTTGGTAGCTAGCCGTCCTCAAAATCAGATTTATATCGAACTCATCAAGCACGATATTGCAGTCTATGTCAGCCATACTAATATTGACATTGTTGAAAATGGCCTTAATGACTGGTTCTGCCAGATGCTAGGCATTGAGGATACAAGCTATATACAGGAAACGGGCCCAGGACGTGGAATTGGCCGTATTGGAAATATTAAGTCTCAAACATTTGAAGATTTGGCTACACGCGTTAAAGAGGTCTTTGCTTTAGATAGTTTACGAATGGTGTACTATAAAGATAGTGATTTAAGAAAGCAAATTTCAAGAGTTGCTATTTGTGGAGGTAGCGGGCAATCATTCTATTCCGATGCTATAGAAAAAGGGGCAGATGTCTATATCACTGGTGATATTTATTATCACACAGCTCAGGACATGCTATCAGATGGTTTATTAGCTCTAGATCCAGGACACTATATTGAAATTCTCTTTGTTGAAAAAATAACAGAATTACTAAATCAATGGAAAGAAGAGAATGCTTGGCCTCTTGACATTATTGCCAGCCAGTCATCTACTAATCCTTTCCACCATATCTAATTAGAAGGTATAGATAATGAAAAAGTAGCCATTGTTGGAGCAGGTATTGTAGGGGCGACAACTGCCTATTATCTCTCTAAAGAAGCTGATATAGAAGTGACTGTTTTTGATCATGGATTTGGGCAGGCAACCAAGGCAGCAGCAGGAATTATCAGTCCTTGGTTTTCTAAACGACGCAATAAACCTTGGTATAAGATAGCGCGCCTAGGAGCTGATTTCTATGTGGATTTGTTAGCTGACTTAGAAAAGTCTGGTCAAGAAGTTGATTTTTACCAGCGTTCTGGTGTCTTTCTCTTGAAAAAAAATGAGTCTAAATTGGAAGAACTCTATCAACTAGCCTTACAACGTAGAGATGAATCTCCCTTGATTGGGGAATTAGGCATTTTGGATCAAGATTCTGTCAGTGAGCTATTTCCTGAGTTACAGGGCTTTGAACGTTTACTTTATGCTTCTGGTGGAGCACGAGTTGATGGACAAGTTTTAGTGACTCGTTTGCTAGAAGCTAGTCAGGTTAAGGTGATTAAAGATAGGGTGACTCTAAATCTTGTATCATCAGGTTATCAGATTGGAAATCAGATTTTTGACCAAGTTGTCCTTGCGACAGGAGCATGGTTAGGACAAGTTTTGGAACCCTTGGGTTATGAGGTTGATGTTCGTCCACAAAAAGGGCAACTACGAGATTATCAGCTTGATTTAGACATGGCAAGTTATCCCGTTGTTATGCCTGAGGGAGAATGGGATTTGATTCCTTTTGCTGGTGGGAAAATGTCCTTGGGTGCTACCCATGAAAATGATATGGGATTTGACCTGACGGTCGATGAGAATTTGCTTAATCAAATAGAGGGAGCTGCCTTGCCTTGTTATCCAGTATTGAAGGACGCTGACATCTATGGCGAACGCGTAGGAATCCGCGCCTATACGAGTGACTTCTCTCCGTTTTTTGGACAAGTGCCAGACTTGACAGGAGTATTTGTTGCGAGTGGCTTAGGTTCGTCAGGATTGACAACTGGACCAATTATCGGTTATCACCTAGCGGAATTGGTACAAGGAAGGACTGGAGATTTAGATTCAATTGATTATCCGGTTGAAAAATATGTTAAGAAAATAGAGAAGTAGTATACTTTTACTTAGTTTTTTTACGTGTGTATTAAGATGTTGAATGACATCCACTTGTAAAAATGGTAAAATAGGAAAAACAAGTAAGAATAGAGGAAAAAGATGAAAGAAAAGATTTTAGTCACAGGTGGAGCCGGCTATATCGGAACTCATACTGTAGTTGAATTGATTGAAGCTGGTCACCAGGTTGTTGTAGTGGATAACCTAGCTAATAGTAATCGTAAAAGTCTTGAAGTGGTAGAAAGAATTACAGGAGTTGAGATTCCTTTTTATGAAGCTGATATTCGAGATACGGATACTCTTCGTGATATTTTCAAACAGGAGGAACCTACAGGAGTTATCCATTTTGCAGGTTTGAAAGCAGTTGGTGAATCAACACGTATTCCACTTGCATATTACGATAATAATATTGCAGGAACAGTTAGTCTTTTAAAAGCAATGGAAGAAGCTAACTGCAAGAATATCATCTTTAGTTCTTCAGCAACAGTTTATGGAGATCCACATACTGTTCCAATCCTAGAAGATTTCCCACTTTCAGCTACCAATCCTTATGGCCGTACTAAGCTTATGCTTGAAGAAATCTTAACGGATGTATACAAAGCTGATTCAGAGTGGAACGTGGTATTGCTTCGCTACTTTAATCCAATCGGAGCTCATGAGAGCGGAGATTTGGGAGAGAATCCAAATGGTATTCCGAATAATCTCTTACCGTATGTGACGCAAGTAGCTGTTGGTAAATTGGAACAAGTCCAAGTGTTTGGAGATGATTACGATACTAAAGACGGTACTGGTGTTCGTGACTATATCCACGTGGTGGATCTGGCCAAAGGTCACGTGGCAGCACTTAAGAAACTTCAAAAGGGTTCAGGTCTAAATATTTACAATCTTGGTACAGGAAAAGGTTACTCTGTTCTTGAAATTATCCAAAATATGGAGAAAGCAGTTGGACGTCCAATTCCTTACCGTATCGTTGAACGTCGTCCGGGTGATATCGCAGCTTGCTACTCAGATCCAGCAAAAGCTAAGGAAGAGCTCGGATGGGAAGCAGGACTTGGTATTACAGAAATGTGTGAAGATGCATGGCGTTGGCAGAGCAAACATCCAAATGGATTTGAAGATTAAAAATAAAATTAGATATAAAAAGAGGAAAAAAATTCTCTTTTTAACAGTCATTTGAAAGCAATAACTAGACAGTCTCATAGTTTTTTGAAACGTTTTTTACAATAAATAAAAAAATAGAATAAAAATTAGTCTCTAAAAAGACTATAATTTTTCTAGAAAAATATGCTAAACTAGAGAGAGTGGAATAAAAATAATTGGGTGTCCCAAATAATCACTTTTAATCTTTGATCAGAGCACGTGTAGGGCAATTTTCAACTGCCTCTAGAACGTCATTACTAGTGGGAATCTCTTTTTCCAATTGGTCAGGATTATCGTAAAAGCGTACTATGCCATTATCATGATAATCAAATAGTTCTGAATAAGTTTGGCAAAGTCCACATGCAATACAGCGTTCAGGTATAAGTGTGATTTTCATATTTATATTGTAATAGGAAAATAGAAAAAACACAAGGAGTAAGGTATGGAAAAAGAACCATGGCAAGAAGATATTTATGAAGAAAACAAGGAAGAGTCAAGAAGTGAGCGCCACTCTAGAAGTGGGAAATGGGCCTTTCTAACGGCTAATAACGTTTAACAACCTTGGCTATTATTTTCTTTATTGTGGTTATAGGTATGATTGTCGTTTTAGTATACCTATCTTCAGGTGGAAGCGATAGAACATCAGCTTTGAAGGATTTTTATGATTCTGCAAATCCTAAAGTTGAAGAAGTAACTACTGTTACAACAACGATAGAAACAACTACGGTAGCTACTACTGAGTCTGAGGGACAACAAAATACTACAGAGACTCATACAGATCCTGAGGGTACAATTACTGTATTGGCAGGAGAAGGTGAAGCAGCAATTGCAGCTAGAGCTGGAATCTCTATTGCACAGTTAGAAGCTTTGAACCCTTCACATATGTCAACAGGTTCATGGTTTGCAAATCCTGGTGATGTCCTTAAGATAAGATAGGAGCAACTATGAAAACAATTCAGATTGCGATTGATGGTCCAGCTTCAAGTGGTAAAAGTACTGTTGCGAAAATTATCGCTAAGGATTTAGGTTATACTTATCTGGATACGGGTGCTATGTATCGTGCAGCGACCTATGTAGCTTTACAGCATCAAATCAATCCAGATCAAAGTTCTCAACTTCTTGAATTATTGGATCAATACCCGATTAGCTTTGGACGTTCTGAAAGTGGTGAACAGCTTGTTTTCGTTGGAGATGTTGATGTGACAAATCCAATCCGAGAAAATGAAGTGACTAATGCAGTATCATCTTTTGCAGCGATTCCAGCTATTCGAGAGAAGTTGGTTGCTCTTCAACAAGAAATAGCTCAACAAGGTGGCATTGTTATGGATGGCCGCGATATTGGTACGGTAGTGTTACCTAAGGCTGAATTAAAGATATTTCTCGTAGCTTCTGTAGATGAGCGAGCAGAACGTCGCTACAAGGAAAATCTTGCTAAGGGAATTGAAACTGATTTAGAAACTTTGAAGGAAGAAATTGCAACGCGTGATTATAAAGATAGTCATCGAGAAACTTCTCCTTTGAAGCAAGCTGAGGATGCTATCTACCCTAGATACAACAGGACTTTCTATTATAGAAGTTGTTGACAAAATCAAGGCAGAAGCAAAGAAATATTTATAAGAATAACTTTAAAACCGATTAGCCACTATTTTTGGCTAATCGGTTTTTTTCATGATGATTTGTCAAAAATGCTAATTTAGGGTATAATAGTTGCTGTTGAAGAAAATTTGACAATCAAATAATCATAATTTTTAAGGAGATAACATGAGTCAATTACCAAATTGCCCCAAATGTAATTCAGAATATGTGTATGAAGATGGCGCACTTCTCGTTTGTCCAGAATGTGCTTATGAGTGGAATCCTGCCGAGCAAGCAGAAGTTGAAGAAGGCCTTGTTGCTATTGATGCTAATGGTAATAAATTAGCTGATGGAGATACAGTAACCTTGATTAAAGACCTTAAGGTAAAGGGTGCACCAAAAGATCTCAAGCAAGGTACTCGAGTTAAAAACATTCGCATTGTAGAAGGTGACCACAACATCGATTGTAAGATTGATGGTTTTGGGGCTATGAAGTTGAAGTCAGAATTTGTGAAGAAGATTTAATCATGATTAAAAATGAAAAAGTAATATTTTATAGTCGTATCTTTTTATTCATAGCATCCTTTACCGGTGTATACTTGGAGATTACCAAACGTGGTGGTTTAGGAATGTTGCTTTACTACACAGTACTTTCTAACCTTTTGGTTGTACTTTTTACAGGTTATCTTTTGTTAAAGATGCGTAGTGGAGGTGATAGTTGGCAGAGTCCTGGGATTCTACGTCTCAAAGGTGGCGTCACTATGAGTATTATGATTACTTGTGTGATCTATCATTTCATGCTAGCTCCCTTGACGACAGATTTTTACCGTTTGGAAAATTTTCTTTGTCATTATATTGTCCCTCTCTGGTTTTTAGCAGATACAATTATTTTTGATAAGAGTCGTCAATATAAGTTAGTTGATCCCATGCTTTGGACTAGCCTTCCTTTGCTTTATATGATTTTTGCCCTTTTAAACGGTTTTGTTTTAAAGATGGATGTCCCTAATGCTAAGGATAGTCCCTTCCCTTATTTCTTTTTGAATGCTACCAAACATGGTTGGGGCTTTGTCTTTAAATGGGCAGCAACTATCTTTGTTGCCTACATGGTTTCAGGATATCTCTTTTATCTTGTGAAAAGTATTAAAAAATCTAAGAAATAAAAGTACCCAATGTGGGTGCTTTTTTTGTGATAGAGATAATTGTACCCGGACAAATCGATTTATTTTATCTTGTTATGAAGTCTTTTATACCTTACAATAAAACTGTAGCTACCAATACAACTATTGAGGAAGAGGAAATGACTGAAAATCGTTATGAATTAAATAAAAATTTGGCACAGATGCTTAAAGGTGGCGTCATCATGGATGTTCAAAACCCTGAACAAGCAAGAATTGCTGAGGCTGCAGGTGCGGCAGCAGTTATGGCCTTGGAGCGAATTCCAGCTGACATTCGTGCTGCTGGTGGTGTCTCTCGAATGAGTGATCCAAAGATGATTAAGGAAATCCCAAGAAGCAGTCAGCATTCCAGTTATGGCTAAGGTTCGAATTGGGCATTTTGTTGAAGCTCAGATTTTAGAAGCTATCCAGATTGACTATATTGATGAGAGCGAAGTTCTATCTCCAGCTGACGATCGTTTCCATGTGGACAAGAAAGAATTTCAAGTTCCCTTTGTTTGCGGTGCTAAAGATTTAGGAGAAGCCTTGCGCCGTATCGCTGAGGGAGCTTCTATGATCCGTACAAAAGGGGAACCAGGGACAGGAGACATCATTCAGGCAGTTCGTCATATGCGTATGATGAATCAGGAAATCCGTCGCATTCAAAACCTCCGTGAGGACGAGTTATATGTTGCTGCCAAGGACTTGCAAGTACCTGTAGAATTAGTTCAATATGTCCACGAAAATGGAAAATTACCAGTTGTCAACTTTGCAGCTGGAGGGGTTGCAACACCAGCGGACGCTGCTCTTATGATGCAGCTAGGTGCAGAAGGTGTCTTTGTTGGCTCAGGAATTTTCAAGTCAGGTGATCCTGTTAAACGTGCGGCAGCCATTGTCAAGGCTGTTACCAACTATCAAATCCTCAAATTCTGGCTCAAATCTCTGAAGATTTAGGAGAAGCCATGGTAGGTATCAACGAGAACGAGATCCAAATTCTCATGGCTGAGCGAGGAAAATAGATGAAAATCGGAATATTGGCCTTGCAAGGTGCCTTTGTAGAACATGAGAAAATGCTTGCTCAACTAGGAGTTGAAAGTATTGAATTGCGAAACCTAGAAGATTTTCAGCAACATCGAAGTGAGCTTTCAGGTTTGATTTTGCCAGGAGGTGAGTCAACGGCCATGGGCAAGCTCTTACGAGATCAGCAGATGCTTCTTCCTCTAAGAGAGGCTATTCTCAATGGCTTACCAGTTTTTGGAACCTGTGCGGGTTTGATTTTATTAGCGAGACAAATCACTTCTCAGGAGGAAAGTCATCTAGCGACTATGGATATAGTAGTGGAGCGTAATGCCTATGGACGGCAGTTAGGAAGCTTTTATACAGAATCAGAGTGTAAGGGCGTCGCTAAGATTCCTATGCCCTTTATTCGTGGGCCGATTATCAGTAGTGTTGGTGACGGTGTTGATGTTCTAGCAATTGTGAACAATCAAATCGTTGCCGCACAAGAAAAGAAAATGCTGGTAACCTCCTTTCATCCTGAATTGACAAATGATCTTCGCCTACATCAGTACTTTATCGATATGTGCAAATAAGAAAAGAAGTTGGGAGAAATCCCAACTTCTTTTCTTACATATAATAAACAATGGCAATATATTGGAGAGCTGAAGCTGCTAAGATAAAGAGATGCCAAATCATATGGAAGTAGGGCTTTTTCTTGGCGTAAAAACCGGCACCAACTGTATAACATAAACCACCTGATACCATGAGACTCCAGAAAATTGGAGTTGTTTGGCTGATGATTGCTGGTAAGATAGCCAAGACTAGCCATCCCATAACGAGGTAGAGAATGAGACTGAATCTTTCATTGACCTTCTTGGCAAAAATTTTATAGAGGATTCCAAAAATAGTCGTTCCCCATTGAATAGCAATAATGAGATAACCAAACCAGTTATTCATTAGGGTCAAAACGACAGGAGTATAAGAACCTGCAATGGCAACATAAATCATGGAATGGTCAATGATACGTAATACATATTTATGGGTTGAGCCATAAGCCATAGAATGGTAGATAGTAGAAGATAAGAACATGAGAAAGAGGCTAATGACAAAAATAGAAACCCCAACAGATGATAAAAGGCCATGTTCCTCGTAACTATAAGTAGAGGAAATGGGAAGTAAGACGAGCATCAGGACTGCCCCTACGGCATGGGTTACACTATTTGCAATTTCTTCTCCGAAACTGAGTCTTTTACTAAGTTTTAAGCTAGTATTCATCTAGGATTCCCCTCCTCTTTGGTAAGTATTAAGTCTAAAGTTTGATGATAGAGTTTAATAGTTTGGCAACTGGTTTGAATAATGGGATTTTCTGGATCAATTCCTTCGTTCATATAGTCCACAAAAGCATTATAAAGTTGCTCTGAGTCAGTCTCTGTTTGTAGAGTATTGAGTGTTTGAGCAATTTCTTGAATAGAAAAGACAGACTTAAGTGTTGTTATAGCGATCAAACGAGCAATTTGCTGGCGTTGGTATTTTTTCTTATCAGGTTTTGTCAGGTAACCATGTTTTACATAGTTATTGACCATAGAAGCAGTTAAGCCTTTTTCAGTTCCTGATGAGATAGGTTCGCATACTTGATTTACATAAAGTAAGACTTGGTCCAGATAGAGATCAATATTTGGAATTTCTTTCCATTTTGGATAGGAAAAATAACGTTTCATTTCCAACTCCTTTTTATCTAGTTTTGATAACTAGATTATATAATAACACAAAAAGAAAGTCAAATTTCAAGTGCTTGTAGAAAGATATAAATTATGCTATGATGAGAGAAACTAGTCAGAAAAGAGGGAATAAGATGGAAATTCGTTTAGCCTTTCCAAATGAAGTTAATGCAGTTATGAAGGTAATTGAAGATGCTAAAAAGACTCTTGCTAAAGCTGGTAGCGACCAATGGCAAAATGATTATCCAAATACTGATATTATTATTGATGATATCATCTCAGGCCAAGCCTATGTAGCTCTTGAAGAAGGAGAGGTTATCGCCTACGCAGCTGTTACTAGGAGTCCAGAATCTACCTATGATGCTATTTATGAAGGCAAATGGCAAGGAGGAGAGTCAGAGTATCTTGTATTCCATCGTATTGCTGTAGCTGTTGCCAATCAAGGACAAAAAGTTGCTCAGACGTTTTTAGAAGGACTAATTGAAGGCTTTGACTATCTAGACTTCCGTTCAGATACGCATGCTGAAAATAAGGTTATGCAACATATCTTTGAAAAACTTGGGTTTCAACAAATCGGCAAGGTCCCAGTAGATGGGGAACGTTTGGCCTATCAAAAAATAAAATCGAATGCAAAATAAATTTGCAAAAATAGTCTATACTTCTCCAATTGGGCTATTGTCAATAGTTGCTACCGACCAATATCTATTTGGTATTTGGGTGGAGGGCCAAAATCATTTTGAAAGAGGCCTGATAGCTGATAGTATAGAAGAAGTTAAAAGTCATCCTGTTCTGAATCAGGCTATTTCTTATTTGGATGACTATTTTTTAGGGCAGAATCCGAGTTTGTCGGAACTTCCTCTAGCTCCGATTGGGACGGATTTTGAAAAGAAGGTTTGGTCTTACTTACAGGAAATTCCCTTTGGAACTACAGTAACCTATGGACAAATAGCTAAAGACCTAAGTGTAGCCTCTGCCCAAGCAGTTGGTGGAGCAGTAGGTCGTAATCCGTGGTCCATTCTAGTACCTTGCCACCGAGTACTTGGAGCAAACAAGCGACTGACAGGTTACGCTGCAGGACTCGAAAGGAAAGCTTGGCTCTTGAACCACGAAAGGGCAGATTATAAATATTAGAAAGTGAATATATGTTAGAATTTATCGAATATCCAAAATGCACAACTTGTAAAAAAGCAAAAAAGGAACTTGATCAGCTAGGCCTTGAATATAAAGACGTTCATATAGTAGAAGAAACACCAAGTGAAACGGTGATTTTAAACTGGTTAGAAACTTCAGGATTTGAATTAAAACAGTTCTTCAATACGAGTGGAATAAAATATCGTGAGCTTGGTTTGAAAGATAAGGTTGGAACTTTATCTAATAAAAGAAGCAGCTAAACTCTTAGCTAGTGATGGAATGTTGTTAAAACGACCAATTCTTGTGAAAGATGGACGAATTCAGCAGATTGGCTACCGTAAAGAATACGAAGAGTTAGCATTAAAATAGATTTTACTTATCTCCTTGATAGATAAAATATATAACCTCCCACTTTTAAAGTATGATAAACTAGAAGGTAGATGAAATCTGATATGCTCGTAGCAAATATTTTTTTAATTAGAGCATAAGTATGATAGAATGAATCATTATCTTGAGAGGATGTTTCTATGAATGTTACAACGATTTTAGCATCTGATTGGTATCAAAATTTGATGCAATATATTCCAGATGGCAAACTTTTTAGTTGGCGTTCTGTCTTTGATGGGATTCCAAGAATTGTACAGCAATTACCTACAACATTGATGTTAACGGTATTTGGTGCCTTTTTTGGTATCATGCTAGCCCTAATCTTTGCTATCGTTAAAATCAACCGAGTTAGATTTATATACCCATTACAAGCCTTTTTTGTTAGTTTCCTAAAAGGAACTCCAATTTTAGTTCAACTGATGTTGACTTATTACGGGATTCCACTAGCTTTGAAAGCCTTGAATCAACAATGGGGGACTTCTTTAAATATAAATGCTATTCCAGCAGCAACATTTGCGATTGTGGCATTTGCTTTTAACGAGGCAGCCTATGCTAGTGAAACTATCCGTGCAGCCATTCTTTCTGTAAATCCAGGGGAAATTGAAGCTGCTCGAAGTCTTGGTATGACACGTGGTCAAGTTTACCGCCGAGTGATCATTCCAAATGCGGCGGTTGTGGCAACACCAACCTTGATTAATTCTTTAATCGGATTGACAAAAGGAACTTCTTTAGCCTTTAGTGCAGGTGTTGTAGAGGTCTTTGCTCAAGCTCAGATTTTGGGTGGAGCTGACTATCGCTATTTTGAGCGTTTCATCTCGGTTGCTCTCGTCTATTGGGTGGTGAATATTGCTATTGAAAATCTTGGTCGTTTCATTGAAAGAAAAATGGCGATTTCAGCACCAGATAATGTTGAGACAGATGTGAAAGGAGAGCTTCGCTAATGATTAAAATTTCAAATTTAAGCAAATCCTTTTCAGGTCAGACCGTTTTGGACCATCTGAACTTAGATATTCAAAAAGGAGAGGTCGTTGCTCTTATTGGTTCATCAGGAGCAGGAAAATCAACCTTTCTTCGTAGCCTAAATTACCTGGAAACTCCTGATAGTGGTAGTATTCAGATTGATGATTTCAAAGTGGATTTTTCTCAAATTACGCAAGAAGAAATCTTGACTCTTCGTCGCAAACTATCTATGGTGTTCCAACAGTTCAATCTGTTTGAGCGTAGAACGGCCTTAGACAATGTCAAAGAAGGCTTGGTAGTAGTTAAAAAACTATCAGATGAAGAAGCGACTAAGATAGCCAAAGAAGAGTTGGCTAAAGTTGGTCTATCTGATCGTCAACAACACTATCCTCGCCACTTGTCAGGTGGACAAAAACAACGGGTAGCCTTGGCGCGTGCTTTGGCTATGAAACCGGACGTCTTACTCTTGGATGAGCCAACTTCAGCACTGGATCCAGAATTGGTTGGTGAGGTAGAAAGATCTATCGCCAATGCCGCTAAATCAGGCCAAACCATGATTTTGGTGAGTCATGATATGTCCTTTGTCTCTCAAGTGGCTGATAAGGTTTTGTTCTTGGACAAAGGAAAGATTATCGAATCTGGAACACCAGATGAAATCATCAATCATCCAAAAGAAGAACGAACAAAAGAATTCTTTGCTAGTTACAAACGAACCTATATTTGATATAATAGAAGATAAGAAAGACTCAGTTGGCTAAGCTAACTGGGTTTACTCTTTAAAAATATAAGAAATGAGTGAGAGCATGCTACTACAAATATTCACTTTGTATATAGAGAGCCTACTTTTAACCATGTTGGTCATCCTAATTGTGTTGGGACTTTGGATTGGTCTAAGAGCTTTATCAGGTGTGGATAAGACAGCTAAGGCCCGTCAAGCCCACCTCTTTGATATGATGATGATTGGTGTATTAACAACTCCGGTATTATCCTTCGCAACGATGAGTCTATTGTTGGTTATCAAGGCATAATACTTGTATAATTGGAATCATTGAGATAGAATAAAAATAGTTACAACAAGAAAGAAGGAATTAGAATGTACGATACGATTATTATCGGTGCAGGACCAGCTGGGATGACTGCAGCCTTGTACGCGGCTCGCAGTAACCTAAAAGTTGCTTTGATTGAAGGAGGCCTTCCTGGAGGTCAGATGAATAATACTTCTGACATTGAAAACTATCCAGGTTATGCCAATATTAGTGGTCCAGAGTTAGCTGAAAAAATGTTTGAACCACTTGAAAATCTAGGTGTCGAGCATCTATATGGTTTGGTAGAAAATATTGAAAACCATAGTGATGTTAAGAAAGTAATCACAGATGATCAAGAATTTGAAACTCGCACAGTTATCGTAGCGACTGGTTCAAAACATCGTCTCTTGGGAGTTCCGGGTGAAGAAGAACTGAATAGTCGTGGAGTTTCTTACTGTGCAGTCTGTGATGGAGCCTTTTTCCGAGACCAAGATTTATTGGTTGTAGGTGGAGGAGATTCGGCTGTTGAAGAAGCAATCTTCTTGACTCAGTTCGCCAAATCTGTAACCATCGTTCACCGTCGTGATGAACTTCGTGCTCAAAAAGGTTTTTGCAAGATCGCGCCTTTGCCAATGAAAAAATCAAATTCATTTGGGATTCTGTTGTCAAAAGAAATCAAGGGTGAAAATCGTGTGGAGTCTGTTGTCATTGAAAATGTTAAAACAAATCAAGTGACTGAACATGCCTTTGGTGGTGTATTTATCTACGTTGGTTTAGATCCTGTGAGCGAATTTACAAAAGATTTGAAAATCCAAGATGAGTCAGGTTGGATTGTGACGGATACCCATATGAAAACTGTAGTTGATGGTATCTTCGCAGTTGGAGATGTACGTCAAAAAGACCTCCGTCAAATTACAACTGCAGTTGGTGATGGAGCTATTGCAGGCCAAGAAGCCTATAAATTTATTACTGAACATAGTTAAAAAAGTTTCCAATCAACTGATTGGAAACTTTTTTATAATCGATTGCGGAAGACTTCATACATGAGAATGGCAGCAGCAACACTGGCATTGAGGCTCTGTACGTGACCATTCATGGGAATGGTAATCATCTCGTCCACTTGTTTTTTGATATTACTAGAGATACCTTTGCCTTCATTACCGATAATGAGAGCTATTTTCCCTTTGGTATTCCATTTATGACAAGGTGTTCCGTTCATATCAGTTCCAAAAGTCCAGAATCCTTGATCTTTAAGTTTATCCAAGGTCTGGCTTAGATTGGTAACTCGAGCAATAGGAACATGTTCGATAGCACCAGTCGCTGTCTTTGCAACTACGGGTGTGATACCGACAGCTCGATGTTTTGGAATAATAACACCTGAAACATTGGTTGCATCGGCTGTTCGTAAGATAGAACCTAAGTTGTGTGGATCAGTTAGTCCATCGAGAATCAATAGGAGTGGATTTTCCTCTTGACTTGTTTTAGCAAGAATTTGGTCTAGTTCGGTATAGGCAAATTCGGAAACACGTAAAACGAACCCTTGATGAACAGCTCCTTCAGTCATTTCAGAAAGGGACTTTTTGGAAGTCCAAGAGATAGAGACTTTCTTCTCAGTTGCTAGTTCTTTGATTTTTTCAACATTCTTACCTCGTAAATCATCCTGGATATAAAGCTTTATTTCCAGTATTGGCTAAGAGGGCTTCAGTAACGGCGTGAACACCGTAAACAATATCATTTGTTTTCATCATTTTTTATCTATCATTTAAATACTAGTGCAAAGCGAAATCAATAAGATTTTATTGAATACCTTTTGACTCAGTTTGTTGATTATTCAAGGATTAGGAGTCCATCCTTGATAGCGAAAGGATCTTTTTCATTAATGCGATCGTAGAACATGACGCCATTTAAGTGGTCGATTTCATGTTGAACTACGATTGAGTTGTAGCCTTTAAGTTTAATGCGGTGTTTTTCTCCATCCTTATCGAAATAGTCAACGGTTACTCGAGCGTGGCGGATAACATAGCCAGGAACAGCACGATCTACAGACAAGCAGCCTTCTCCCTCCCCTAGAGCAGCGTCTTGGACTGAGTGAGAAACAATTTTGGGATTATACATGACAGCTTGTAGGTCATATGCTTCTTTAGGTGTTTCATCTTCCTCAGTAATATTTGGTACTAGTACAGCAATGATTCGTTTTGAGATATCTAGTTGAGGTGCTGCAAGACCAACTCCTCCACGAAGTCCTAATTTTTCAGCCATAACAGGGTCTTGGGAATGTTTAAGAAATTGCATCATTTTCTCTCCAAGAATGATATCTTGATCACTTAGGGGGAAGCTTACTTCCTCGGCAACAGCTCGAAGTGTTGGGTTTCCCTCGCGGATAATATCTTTCATATCAATTAAATGAGCAGCTTTGGTAATTCGTTCTATAGCAGACATATTCTCTCTCCTTTTCTTACTTCTTCATGATAACACAAAATGACCTAGAAAGAAAGCGTAGGAGTTCATCGCTAGATGAAATACAAAACTGTCTATGATATAATAAAGAAAGGATACTTGCATCAAAAAAGCAGGGAGAAAAATATGGAAAAACGTAGTCAGAAGAGAAAAAATAGAACTGTTTTACACATGATAAGTAAGCCTGTTGGATTTTTTAAGAATTACACTCAGTGGAGTAATAGAACCTTTATCATAGTATTATTGCTAATAGTTTCTCTTTCAATGTTATTAACTTTATTATTAGAAACTAGTTTAGGGACATCTTTAACTAGTGGCGATTCGACCGTGTTACAACAAGAGTCTAGATCTCGGGAAATCAAAAAGGGGCAGAGCAAGAAAACAGTGCTCAAATAATGGCTCACGGAGATTTACTTTATCACGATATCATCTACTTTTCAGCAAGACAAGAAGACGGTAGCTATGATTTTCATGAAAATTTTGATTATGTGAAGCCGTGGTTTAAGAAAGCGGACTTGCTTATTGGAGATTTTGAAGGAACTATAAATCAGAACTACAATCTAGCTGGCTATCCTTTATTTAATGCTCCAGAAGAAGTGATGGATGCCATTAAGGATGCGGGTTATCAGGTGCTAGATTTGGCACATAATCATATACTTGATTCTCAGCTAGAAGGAGTTATTTCTACAGCTGCTACGATTGAAAAAGCAGGTATAACACCTATTGGAGTGTATACTCATGAGCCACGTGACCAGGCACCTCTAGTGATCAAGGAAGTGAATGGCATAAAAATTGCTTTGTTGGCTTATTCTTATGGATTCAACGGTATCGAGGAGTATATTTCTGCAGAAGACTACAATCATTACTTATCTGACTTGAACGAAGATAAAATGAAAGCAGAGATTGAACGTGCTGAAAAAGAGGCAGATATTACAATTGTCATGCCACAAATGGGTATCGAGTACCAATTAGAGCCGACTGAAGAACAAAAAAATCTCTATCACAAGATGATTGACTGGGGAGCCGACATAATCTTCGGTGGGCATCCCCATGTAGTTGAACCAGCAGAGACAGTTAAAAAAGATGGAGACAAAAAGCTGATTATCTATTCGATGGGAAATTTCCTATCAAATCAACGCATTGAGACTATGCAAGATGTAGAGAATGCTAAGTGGACAGAACGTGGAGTTCTGATGGACGTGACCATTAAGAAAAAAGCTGGAAAGACAATAATCGAAACTGCAGAGGCTCATCCAACTTGGGTCAACCGCACATCAAAAGGAACTTATTCGCCAGAGGGATATTTGCTTTACCTTTATCAGGCCTATATTTTGGAGGACTTTATAGAAGGTGGTCCTCATCGCGATAAATTGGATGAAGAAACTAAGGAAAGAATTGATACTGCCTACAAAGAAATGAAAGAATTTGTAGGATTGAAGTGGTAGAAAAGGAGAAATCATGACAATTAAGCTGATTGCAACAGATATGGATGGGACAATACTGGATCCCCAAGGTCTTCTAGACCTACCTCGTTTAGAGAAAATTTTAGATAGACTAGATGAGAAGGGAATACGTTTTGTCATTGCGACTGGAAATGAAATTCATCGTGTACGGCAGTTGCTCGGTAACTTGGCTGATCGTGTAGTTCTAATTGTCGCAAACGGAGCAAAGATTTTTGAAAATAATCAATTAATCCAAGTTGAAACCTGGGATGATGAATTGGTGGAAAAAGCTTTGACATTTTTTAAAGGACAAGAGTGTCAGAATCAATTTGTCATCACAAGTATGAATGGTGGATTTGTTAAAGAAGGTACTATTTTTACCCAACTTGAAAAATTTATGACACCAGAAATGATTGAGCTTTTTTATCAAAGAATGAATTTTGTGGAGGAACTGCATCCAGAACTTTTTGGAGGAGTTCTCAAAATGAGTTTGGTGGTTGGAGAAGATAGAACGGATCAAGTTCAAGAAGATTTTAATCAAGTATTTAATGGTCGTGTTCAGGCCGTTTCCAGTGGCTATGGTTGTTTAGATATTATCCAAGATGGTATCCATAAAGCATGGGCTCTTCAAGAACTCCTTAAACGCTGGGATATCGAGTCTGAGGAAATCATGGCGTTTGGTGATAGTGAAAATGATGTTGAAATGTTGGAATTAGCTGGAGTGGCCTATGCCATGGAAAATGCGGATGACAAGGCTAAAGCGGTGGCAACAGACATTGCTCCTGCAAATAGTCAAGGAGGTGTCTATCAAGTCATAGAGGACTGGTTAGATAAGAATAGTTAAAAGTCTGAGGAAATTGATAGAAGGGATTGCCTGGTAAATAGATTTTTGCTTTTTTAACCTAGATAAGGTATAATATCTTTATAGTCTTTTGGGGTCGTTACGGATTCGACAGGCATTATGAGGCATATTTTGCAACCCGTGTGGCGACGTAAACGCTCAGTTAAATATAACTGCAAAAAATAATACTTCTTACGCTCTAGCTGCCTAAAAACCAGCAGGCGTGACCCGATTCGGATTGCTCGTGTCTGATGACAGGTCTTATTATTAGCGAGATACGATCAAGCTTTGTCTAGCAGTTTGATAAGAGATTGATAGACTCGCAGTTCCTAGGCTTGAGTTATGTGTCGAGGGACTGTTAAAACAATACATAACCTATGGTTGTAGACAAATATGTTAGCAGGTGTTTGGACGTGGGTTCGACTCCCACCGGCTCCATTGATAATTTACATTGTTTTGTAAATCTTTCTAAAAACGTTGTTTTTTACAACGTTTTTTTATTTTATTCTTTGGTATTCTTTTTGCAAAAAGAATACAACATTTTGTTGTATCCTAAATATTAAATCAAGTCCTGAATTTTTCTTAAGTTTTTTTATCATATTTTCTGTTATAATTATGCCTAAGAAAAATATAGGTGCCTTAAGAAAAATAATGAAAAACTAAATGTTTTTTTCATATAGTTTTCATTGTTTTAATAGTTTAAAGTCAATCTTATTTTTCTCTAATAGAAAATAATGAAAAAGTAGGTTTAGAAAGAGGTAAGTATCTATGTCTTCTCATAAAAAAGTGTCACTCTCTGAGATTAATCAATCTATCGATACTCCAAATAACAATCATTTCTGGCAAAAATTTAAAAGGCCTTTTTAGGTCCGGGTGCTCTTGTCGCAGTTGGTTATATGGATCCAGGAAACTGGATTACCAGTGTAGTCGGTGGTGCTTCCTATAAGTATAGTCTCTTGTTTGTTATCTTGATTTCATCTCTCATTGCCATGCAACTTCAGCAGATGGCAGGAAAGCTTGGGTATTGTAAACCCAGATGGACCTGGCTCAAGCAACGGCTCATCATTCACCCTAAATGGCTTCGTTATAGTCTATGGGTGATTTTGGAGTTGGCCTTGATGGCGACAGACCTGGCAGAAGTTCTAGGTTCAGCCATTGCCCTCAATCTTCTCTTTAAGATTCCAATTATGATAGCCATCCTTTTGACGGTTCTAGATGTCTTTCTCTTATTGCTTTTGATGAAATTTGGCTTTAAGAAGATTGAAGCTATTGTGACAACACTGATTTTAACCATTCTAGCAATTTTTACCTATCTGGTAGCTTTGTCACATCCAAGCTTCCAAGGAATCGTTGAGGGTTATCTACCGAATGCAACCTTATTTGAAAGTCCTTTGCCAGGGCATGAAAGTCAATTAACCTTGGCACTAGGGATCGTGGGAGCAACGGTTATGCCCCATAACCTCTATTTGCATTCATCCTTGTCACAGACTCGTAAAATCAATCACAAGGACAAAAATGATGTTCGAAAAGCCGTACGCTTTATGACCTGGGATTCTAATCTCGAGTTATCCTTGGCCTTTGTCGTTAACTCCCTTCTTTTGATCTTAGGAGCGGCTCTCTTTTTCGGCCATGCATCCGAGATTTCTGCCTTCTCTCAAATGTATAATGCCTTGCAGGATTCTACTATTGCAGGAGCTATAGCTAGCTCGACCTTATCAACCTTGTTTGCCTTGGCTTTATTAGCCAGTGGTCAGAATTCGACAATTACGGGTACCTTGACTGGACAAATCGTTATGGAAGGTTTCTTGCATATGAGATTGCCTCAATGGTTCATTCGTTTGGCGACTCGCCTCTTTGCCTTGCTGCCTGTCATGATTGTAGCGGTTCTGTTTGGTCATCAGGAAAAAACCTTGGATCAGTTATTGGTTTATTCACAGGTCTTTCTTTCAATCGCTCTTCCATTTTCAATCTTTCCCTTTGATTTATCTAACTTCTAAGAAATCACTGATGGGCGAATTTACCAATGCTAAATGGAATACCATCCTTGGTTATATTGTTTCCATTATCTTAACAATTCTCAATGTGAAATTGTTATTTGATATTTTCTAAGAAAATTCACCCGAGTTATAAAACAAACATATAAGAAAAAAAGATACCCAAGATTTCTTGGGTATCTTTTTTTGAAAAATAAACGGAAGACATGGGATTCGAACCCACGCACGCTTTAACACGCCTACCGCGTTTCCAACACGGCCTCTTAAGCCTCTTGAGTAATCTTCCATTGCTTTACTCACCTAGTCTACCATAAAAGCTTTCTTTCTTGCAAAATTTATTTGAAATTGAAGGATAGTGATAGAAAATGAAAGAAAATGATAAAAAATGCTTGACTTTGATAATTTTTTATGATAGAATATAAAATGTAATCGTTAACAGGAGGTGGGTTCAGTGCTAAAAAGCGAGAGAAAAAAGTTGATTTTAGAAGAGTGAGTAAGCATAATATCGTCTCTCTAGAGAAATTAGTAGGTTTACTAGATACTTCAGAATCAACAGTTAGACGTGATTTAGATGAATTGGAGTCTGAAAATAAACTTCGTCGAGTACATGGGGGAGCTGAGTTGCCTCACTCATTGCAAGAAGAAGAAACCATTCAAGAAAAAAATCTGTCAAAAAAACCTTCAAGAGAAAGAAAGTTGATTGCTCAAAAGGCAGCTTCCCTCATCAAAGAAAAAGATGTTATCTTTGTGGATGCAGGAAGTACGACAGCCTTTCTCATTAAAGAATTGGAGCGAAAAGACATTACAGTGGTAACCAATTCCATTCACCATGCGGTGCAGTTAGTGGACAAGCAAATTCCGACAGTCATTATTGGTGGTGGTGTCAAGATGACAACGGATGCCAGTATCGGAGGAGTAGCGCTTAACCAGATTAATCAACTGCACTTTGATCGTGCCTTTATCGGAATGAACGGTGTAGATGAAGGTTATTATACAACTCCAGATATGGAGGAGGGAGCCGTCAAGCGTGCTATCTTAGAAAATGCCAAACAAACCTATGTCTTGGCAGATTCATCTAAGATTGGTCAGTCTTGTTTCGCTAAGGTTGCGCCTATAAAACGAGCTATAGTCATTACTAGCAAGGGTCATGAGCTCTTGCCAGCTATCAAAGAGAAAACGGAGGTAATAGAAGTATGATTTATACAGTCACACTCAATCCATCTATTGACTACATTGTCCGTTTGGATAAAGTGGAAGTTGGTAGTGTCAATCGTATGGATAGTGATGATAAGTTTGCTGGTGGTAAGGGAATCAATGTTAGTCGTGTCTTGAAACGTTTAGATGTTCCAAATACGGCGACAGGCTTCATCGGAGGCTTTACTGGAAAATTTATCACAGATACTTTAGCTGAAGAGCAAATTGAAACGCGATTTGTTCAAGTAGCAGAAGATACGCGTATCAACGTTAAAATCAAAGCAGACCAAGAAACAGAAATCAATGGGACTGGTCCTAATGTTGCACCCGAACAACTTGAAGAGTTAAAAGCTATTCTTTCAAGTCTAACAGCAGAAGATACAGTTGTATTTGCGGGTTCGAGTGCTAAAAACTTAGGCAATGTCATCTATAAGGAGTTGATTGCCTTGACCCGTCGGACAGGCGCACAAGTTGTGTGTGACTTTGAAGGTCAGACCTTGATTGATAGTTTGGATTATCAACCACTTTTGGTCAAACCAAATAATCATGAACTGGGAGCTATCTTTGGAGTCAAGCTTGAAAGCCTTGATGAAATAGAGAAATACGCTCGAGAGTTGCTGGCTAAAGGTGCTCAAAACGTGATTATCTCTATGGCTGGCGATGGTGCCCTTCTGGTAACATCAGAGGGAGCATACTTTGCTAAACCAATCAAGGGAACAGTGAAAAACTCAGTTGGTGCTGGTGACTCTATGGTTGCTGGATTTACTGGTGAGTTTGTCAAATCAAAAGACGCAGTAGAAGCCTTCAAGTGGGGTGTGGCTTGTGGAACAGCAACTACCTTCTCTGATGACTTGGCAACTGCAGCATTTATTAAAGAAACTTATGAAAAAGTTGAGGTAGAAAAAAGATGAAAATTCAGGATTTACTGAGAAAAGATGTGATGTTGCTTGATTTACAAGCAACTGAAAAAACAGCAGCTATCGAAGAAATGATTCATAGCTTGGTAGAGCACGGATATGTGACAGATTTCGAAACCTTCAAAGAAGGAATCTTGGCGCGTGAAGCTTTGACTTCTACAGGTTTGGGTGATGGTATCGCAATGCCACACAGCAAAAATGCTGCTGTTAAGGAAGCGACTGTTCTATTTGCTAAGTCGAACAAGGGTGTTGACTATGAAAGTTTAGACGGACAAGCAACTGACCTCTTCTTTATGATTGCTGCTCCAGAAGGTGCCAATGATACTCACTTGGCTGCCTTGGCAGAATTGTCACAATATTTGATGAAAGACGGTTTTGCTGATAAACTTCGTCAAGTAACATCTGCTGATCAAGTCATTGAACTCTTTGACCAAGCTTCAGAAAAAGCTGAGGAGCCTGTTCAAGCACCTGCCAATGAATCTGGCGACTTTATCGTAGCTGTTACAGCTTGTACGACAGGTATTGCCCACACTTACATGGCTCAAGAAGCTCTTCAAAAAGTGGCTGCAGAAATGGGTGTTGGTATCAAGGTTGAAACTAATGGTGCTAGCGGTGTTGGGAACCAATTGACAGCAGAAGATATCCGTAAGGCTAAAGCTGTAATTATCGCTGCAGATAAAGCGGTTGAAATGGATCGTTTCGATGGCAAACCATTGGTGAACCGTCCGGTTGCAGATGGTATTCGTAAGACAGAAGAGTTGATCAACTTGGCTCTTTCCGGTAATGCTGAAGTCTACCGAACTGCTAACGGAGCACAAGCTTCAACAGCTTCTAACGAAAAACAAAGTCTAGGTGGTGCCTTCTACAAACACTTGATGAGTGGTGTATCACAAATGTTGCCATTCGTTATTGGTGGTGGTATCATGATTGCCCTTGCTTTCTTGATTGATGGTGCTATGGGTGTACCAAACGATAGCCTCGGAAATCTTGGATCATACCATGAACTCGCTTCTATGTTCATGAAAATCGGTGGTGCAGCCTTTGGTTTGATGCTTCCAGTATTTGCAGGATATGTTGCTTACTCAATCGCTGAAAAACCAGGTTTGGTAGCAGGTTTCGTAGCTGGTGCTATCGCCAAAGAAGGTTTTGCCTTTGGTAAAATCCCTTACGCTCAAGGTGGTGAAGCAACTTCAGCTCTTGCAGGTGTATCATCAGGTTTCCTTGGAGCCCTTGTTGGTGGATTTCATCGCAGGTGCCTTGGTACTCTTGGTTAAGAAATACGTGAAGGTTCCTCGTTCACTTGAAGGTGCAAAATCAATCCTTCTCTTGCCACTTCTTGGAACAGTCTTGACAGGATTTGTCATGCTTGCTGTTAACATCCCAATGGCAGCAATCAACACTGCTATGAACGACTTCCTTGGCGGTCTTGGAGGTGGATCAGCTGTCCTTCTTGGTATCGTTCTTGGAGGAATGATGGCTGTCGATATGGGTGGACCTGTCAATAAAGCAGCATATGTCTTTGGTACTGGTACTCTTGCAGCAACAGTGTCAACAGGTGGTTCAGTAGCGATGGCAGCAGTTATGGCAGGAGGAATGGTTCCACCACTTGCAATCTTTGTGGCAACACTTCTCTTCAAAAATAAATTTACAAAAGAAGAGCGTAACTCAGGTTTGACGAACATCGTTATGGGATTGTCATTCATCACTGAAGGTGCGATTCCATTTGGTGCAGCTGACCCAGCTCGTGCTATTCCAAGCTTTATCCTTGGTTCAGCAGTAGCAGGTGGACTTGTTGGTCTTGCAAATATCAAACTCATGGCACCTCACGGAGGAATCTTCGTTATCGCCCTTACAACAAATGCTCTTCTATACCTTGTATTTGTATTGGTGGGAGCACTCGTTAGTGGTGTCGTTTACGGTTACCTTCGTAAACCATTAGAAAAATAATCACAAACACATTCAAATGACTGAACACGAAAGTGGTCAGTCATTTTTTTCTCCTTTCGAAAAGCTTCTGAAATATGTTATAATAGAAACATGGCAAACAAGAATACAACTAAATCAAGACGCAGACCGTCTAAGGCAGAACTAGAAAGAAAGAAAGCTATTCAGCGGATGTTGATTTCGCTAGTATTGGCTATTTTTTTGATTTTTGCTGCACTTAAATGGGGTGCTGTAGGAATTACGATATATAACCTAATCCGCTTACTTGTGGGGAGTCTAGCTTATCTAGCTATATTTTCTCTTTTAATCTATTTGTTTTTGTTTAAATGGATTCATAAGCAAGAAGGATTGCTGGGAGGATTTTTCTTTATTTTTGCTGGATTACTTCTTATCTTTGAAGCCTATTTGGTTTGGAAATACAGTTTGGCTTCAGCTGTCTTTCAAGGAACAGTTGGACAAATCTATAAGGACTAACTAGCTTTCAAGTAACTAGTTTTGCTGGTGGAGGATTGTTAGGGGTTGGTCTTTACATCCCTATCGCCTTTCTGTTTTCAAATATTGGTACCTACTTTATTGGTACTATCTTTATCTTGGTCGGACTGTTGTTGGCTAGCCCTTGGTCTATCTATGACATTGCTGATTTCCTTGCAGCTCGCATGAGCATATGGATGGAAAGACGCGAGCAGAAAAAACAAGAACGCTTCATCAAACGCGAAGAAGAAAAAGCGCGTAAAGAAGCAGAAGAGCAAGAGAGAGTACTGCGAGAACAAGAAGAACAAGAGGCCTTACCTTTACCTCCAATCGATATGGAAACTGGAGAAATTTTATCAGACGAATCACTGCAAGAATTTCCTCCACTTCCAGAGGAGGAATGGGCAGAACCTGAGATTATTCTCCCGCAAGCTGATTTTGATTACCCTGAAGAAGGTGACTATCTAGAAGAAGAAGTTTACCCTGAAGAAGATGATGATAACGAAGATGTTGAAGTAGATTTTTCGGCTAAAAAAGCCTTGGAGTATAAGCTTCCAAGCTTGCAACTATTTGCACCTGATAAACCAAAGGATCAGTCTAAAGAAAAGAAAATCGTTCGCGAAAATATTAAAATTTTGGAAGAGACCTTCGCAAGTTTTGGTATTAAAGTGACTGTAGAAAGAGCAGAAATTGGACCATCTGTTACTAAGTACGAAGTTAAACCTGCAGTTGGTGTCCGTGTCAACCGTATTTCAAACCTATCAGACGATTTAGCTTTGGCTTTGGCTGCTAAAGATGTCCGTATTGAAGCACCGATTCCAGGGAAATCCTTGGTAGGTATCGAAGTTCCTAATTCGGAAATTGCAACTGTATCCTTCCGTGAGCTTTGGGAACAATCTCAGACTAAGCCTGAAAACCTTCTAGAAATTCCTCTTGGGAAAGCAGTTAATGGTACTGCTCGTACTTTTGATTTGGCAAAAATGCCTCACTTACTAGTAGCCGGTTCTACTGGTTCAGGTAAATCTGTTGCAGTTAATGGAATCATCGCAAGTATTTTGATGAAGGCCCGCCCTGACCAGGTTAAGTTTATGATGGTGGATCCTAAGATGGTCGAGTTATCAGTTTACAACGATATCCCTCATCTCTTGATTCCAGTTGTAACAAATCCTCGCAAGGCAAGTAAAGCTCTTCAAAAAGTCGTAGATGAAATGGAAAACCGCTACGAACTATTTGCTAAGGTGGGCGTTCGAAATATTGCCGGTTTCAATGCTAAAGTTGAGGAATTCAATGCCCAGTCTGAATACAAGCAAATACCTCTACCTTTAATCGTCGTGATTGTCGATGAGTTGGCAGATTTGATGATGGTTGCCAGCAAGGAAGTAGAAGATGCCATTATCCGACTCGGACAAAAGGCGCGTGCAGCTGGTATTCACATGATTCTTGCAACCCAGCGTCCTTCAGTGGATGTTATTTCTGGTTTGATTAAGGCAAATGTGCCGTCACGTGTAGCATTTGCTGTTTCTTCAGGAACGGATTCACGTACGATTTTGGATGAAAATGGTGCGGAGAAATTGCTTGGTCGAGGGGATATGCTCTTCAAACCAATCGATGAAAATCACCCTGTTCGCTTGCAAGGTTCCTTTATCTCTGATGATGATGTGGAACGTATTGTTAGCTTCATTAAGTCTCAAGCAGATGCTGATTATGATGACAGTTTTGATCCTGGAGAAGTTTCTGAGTCAGATGGTGATTCTGACTCTGGCGATGAGGGTGGGGATCCACTCTTTGAAGAAGCCAAGGCTTTGGTTATTGAAACTCAAAAAGCAAGTGCATCCATGATCCAACGTCGTCTATCTGTTGGTTTTAACCGAGCAACTCGATTGATGGAAGAATTAGAGATGGCAGGTGTTATTGGACCTGCTGAAGGAACAAAACCTCGAAAAGTCTTACAACAATAAAAAATAGCTTCTTTCCGAAATCGGAGAGAAGCTATTTTGTTATGGATTTGCTTTATTATCTGTGGCAGCTGTATCAGATTGAGCAGCTCCTTCAGTCTGATTTTGTTGAACATTGTTAGGAGCTTGAGTATTTTCTTCTGGTTGAACCTTGTTGTCATTTTTATGATCAACTCCACTAGTTGCAGCATTAGTATCTTGGTTATTTTCTTGATGTTGAGAAGGACTATTAGATTCAGCAGGAGTTTCCTTTTGGATCTCTTTGATTATGGTTGTTTGCGTAACAGGACTAGTATCTGCTTTCTTTTGTTCATTGGACTTCATTGCATTGCTAATGGTAATTGTCGCAGTGATAATTCCCAACATACTACCGATTAAGGTTAAGGTTTTCTGAAAAGCAGATAAACCTTTCTTGATGTGATGGCTAGCCTTGCCAGTTTCTTGACTGCCTTTGTTTGTTTTTTTATTTTGGCGAGAATAGTTAGACATAATGGTTTTTCAAACTCCTTTGCAAAACTAAATATGAATTTGGATTCATTTCATATTTTCATTATACGTTTTTATTTTTAAATTGTCTTAAAAAAATAAAACTTTTAGTTTTGAAAAACGCAACCAGTAGTTTTTTCTTTAAAAATGTAAGGCAAGAAGTTTGATGATAAATCATAACTGGTGGATTGAAGGTTAAAAGATGCTTTTACTATTAAGTAAGACTGGGAGATCAATCATCACAGCATTATTTAATGAATACAAAGGAAACTAGTCTTTATTCTCTTCGAAAGCGGCTTGAGCAACGGCGAGTCTAGCTGCAGGTACCCTGTAAGGTGAACAGGAAACATAGGTGACACCTATTTCCTGGAAGAAGGAGATAGAAGCAGGATCACCGCCGACCTCCCCACAAATACCAATGGATAGGCTTGGTTTTTACCCGGCGAGCTTTGCTGATTGCAATGCGCATTAACTCACCGACTCCCTCCTGATCAATATGTTGGAATGGATCAAATGAAAGAATGCTCGTCTTTTTGTAATGACCTATAAATTTTCCAATATCATCTCGAGAAAAACCATAGGTCATTTGAGTTAAGTCATTAGTACCAAAGCTGAAGAAATCAGCTTCCCGTGCTAGTTTATCTGCAGTCAGACAGGCGCGTGGTAACTCAATCATGGTACCAATTTCATATGGGAAGGGCTCTTGTTTATGTTCTCTAAAGAGATACTGGATGTGTTGAGTTAGATAGGATTTGACAAATTCTAACTCCTTTTTATCAGCAATTAAAGGAATCATGATTTCAGGTTTAATTTTTATCCCCTCTTGGTGTAATTTGATGGCACTTCTAAAAATAGCTTCAGTCTGCATTTTGTAAATATTTGGCTGTGTAATTCCAAGGCGACAACCTCTATGGCCCAACATAGGGTTGCTTTCTTGTAAGCTTACAATTTGGTGGGCCAGTTTTTCAGGTGACTTACTGAGTTTTTCAGCAAGAAGCTTGATTTCCTGCGGTTCTTTAGGTAAAAATTCATGCATGGGCGGATCTAGAAGCCGGACAATCAGAGGTTTGTCCTCAACTGTTTTGTACATTTGATAGAAGTCTTCTTCTTGGAATTCTAAAAAGATTCTTGAGTGCGGCTTTCATTTCTGTTTCCTTATTGGCTAGAATGAGGCGACGCATTTCCAAAATTCGATCCTGGTCAAAGAACATATGTTCAGTACGGGCTAGTCCTACCCCTTGGGCACCAAAATTCATAGCTGTCTGTAAATCTTTGACAGTCTCAGCATTAGCACGAACTTTAAGACGTGCAACTTTATCTGCCCAAGAAAGAAGGCGCTGAAGGTCTTCATTATTCTCAATCAAGACTGTAGGAATTTCTCCGATATAAACACAACCGGAACTACCATCAACAGAAATGATATCTCCCTCTGTTAAAACAAGATTACCACAAGAAAGTGTCTTCTCTTCCTCGCTGATCTTTAGTTCCCCACATCCAGCTACACAACAGGTACCCATTCCTCTAGCAACAACTGCTGCATGAGAAGTCATACCACCTTGGCTGGTAACAATAGCTTGGCTAACGACCATGCCTTCAATATCTTCGGGCGATGTTTCTTGTCTTACTAAAATAACCTTTCTTCCTAAATTGTGGAATTCTTTAGCTCGTTCTGCTGTAAAAACTATTTCCCCAGTAGCAGCTCCTGGGCTGGCTGGTAAACCTTGTGCAATGAGAGTTGCTTTTTCCATTGTAGCCTCTTCAAAGACTGGGTGAATGAGCTGACTAATAGAAGAAGGGGATACTCTCATCAGGGCATCTTTTTTACTAATAATCCCCTGGTCTACTAAGTCCAAAGCAATTTTTAAAGAAGCTTTAGCTGTGCGTTTGCCATCCCTAGTTTGTAAAATATACAGTTTTCCTTTCTCAATAGTAAATTCGATATCTTGCATGTCCTTGTAGTGGTTTTCAAGGATTCTAGCATACTCTTTAAAAGCTTTGAAAACTTGAGGTTGAGATTTTTCTAAAGCGGCAATTGGTTCTGGAGTTCGTATACCAGCTACAACGTCTTCTCCTTGAGCATTCAGTAAGAATTCACCGAATAGTTGATCTTCTCCACTAGCAGGATTTCTAGTAAAACAGACTCCTGTTCCGCTGTTTTGATCACTATTTCCAAAGACCATTGCCTGGACGTTAACGGCAGTCCCTAAATCATGAGGAATTTTATTAAGTTCTCGGTAGACTTTAGCCCGATTATTATTCCAAGAATTAAAGACAGCTTGAATAGCATCGAAAAGTTGGTCCATAGGATTTTCAGGAAAAGATTGGTTCTCTTTAAGATAGATTTCTTTATATTGCTTAACCAAGTCTTGATGCTCATCTAGTGTCAGCTCTTTAACTGGCTTACCATGACTTTTTTCAAAGTCTTTTAGTAGTTTATCAAAAAGTTCTTTAGAAATCCCATATACAACATCTGCAAACATCTGAAGTAGACGTCGATAGCAATTATAGGCAAACTCAGGATTAGTCTGCTCTGCTAGTATTCTTGTCCTCTGGTCATTAAGTCCAAGATTTAAAATGGTATCCATCATTCCTGGCATAGAAAATTTTGCTCCGCTACGAACCGAAACTAAAAGAAGACTTGAGCTTTCTCCGCTGAACGATTTATCGGTTTTTCTTTCTAATTTAGAAATCGCTTCCAAAATATCGTCTTTTAAAGAAGAATCAAAGAAATCGGGATTTTCGAGAAACTTAATACAGCTGTCGGTAGTAATGGTAAAACCTGGAGGAACAGGCAATCCCAAATTGCTCATCTCTGCTAAATTGGCCCCTTTTCCACCAAGGAGTGCCTTGTCGTTTGCGCTTCCTTCTTCGAAGAAATAAATCCATTTTGTCATAGTCGCCTCCAAAACATTAAATATGTGTCACAATTAAAGACAAAACCATTGTATTATACATCATATATATTTGTCAAATGAAAAAAACTACATGTAATGATTGACATATTTCAAATAATTGCTATAATATTCAATAAACATGATGCTTATTTTAAAATTGGTTTAGTAAAAATAAAAAAATAAGCATGTTCTTCCAATCGTTATTTGGAACCTATATAGAATATAGAAAGGTTTTCTGTGAATTGAAATTAAGTGAACGACAAAAAAAGATTGTAGAAATTGTTAAAGACCAGCAACCACTGAGTGGTGAAAAAATATCTGACTTACTAGATATTTCTCGAGCAACGCTACGTTCGGATCTTTCCTTCTTAACCTTGGTTGGAATCCTAAAGGCCACTCCTAAGGTTGGGTATACATATTCAGGCTCTGATTTAGAATCGGTCTTCTTTTTTGATACCTTTAGGAAAGAAGTGGCAGATATTATGACTTCACCAGTCTTGGTCACCAGTGATTCCTATATTCAGGATGCTATTATTACTCTCTTTATGTACGATGCAGACGTTATTTATGTCATCGATGAAGATAAGCTTCTTCTTGGAATTATGTCACGTAAAGATCTTCTGAGGGCTTCTCTCAATTCAAATATTGCCAGTACTCCGGTTGCTGTCTGCATGACCAGGATGCCTCATATTAAAACATGCCACCAAAATATGAATATTTTGGAAGCTGCTGTACTCCTTCAAGATTACGCCATTGATTCCTTACCGATTGTCGACGAAAAGAATGAACGTCAGATTTTAGGTAGTGTGACCAAGTCAGCCTTGTTGGACTATATTATTCAGCAAGCTCGAAGCACCGAGGTAAATAGAGAAGAGGAATAAATATGAAAAAAGAAATGATTGTTTATAGTATTTCAGATTCTTTGGGTGGGACTTCCCAAAAATTGCTATCCGCTGTTACAGCTCAATATCCAGACATCATTTTTAATAATAGCTATCGTTTTCCTTTTATCAACAAGGAAGATGAATTGTTGGACATTTTACGTGATGCCATCAAGGATGATGCCCTAGTTATCAGTACCTTGGTCGATGGCAAGTTAGCTTCGGTAGCAAGGGAGTTTAGCTTGATGCATGGGCTATCCTATTTGGATTTGATGCATCCGTTTTTTGAAATTATCAAAGAAAAGACAGGAAGGGATCCGATAGAAGTACCTGGCACCCTTCACCGTTTAGATAGCGAATACTTTAATAAAATTTCAGCGATTGAGTTTGCAGTCAAATATGATGATGGTAAAGCACCGCAGGGATTTTTAGAATCTGACATAGTCCTGCTAGGGGTTTCCCGTACGTCTAAAACACCGCTCAGTATTTATCTAGCAAATAAAGGATATAAGGTTTCGAACCTTCCTCTAATTCCAGAAGTTCCCTTGCCTCAAGTCTTGGAAAAAATTGATTCTCGCCGCCTAATTGGTTTAGTATGTGAGCCAGAAAAATTGGTTAAGATTCGCAGTAATCGTTTGGATTCTTTGGGTTTGACCCAGGAAACCAGCTACACAGATCTGGAAAAGATTTATCAGGAATTGGACTATTCTAAGAAGGTCTTCAGAAAATATGGAGCTCGAGTCATTAATATGTCTGATAAATCAATTGAAGAAACAGCCTTCTTAATCGAAGAGCATTTAAAGAAAATAAACTAAGAAAATAAATAGTGCATTATTTGTCGTAAAAGGATAGTGTGCTGGAGGTCAAAAATGGAGCAATACAAGCGTATTTTACTGAAAGAATTTGATTCTCGCCAAAAGGTAATCACAGAATTGACCAACCTTGAAGCAATTTTGAACCTTCCAAAGGGGACAGAGCTATACATCAGTGATATTCATGGTGAATTTGCGGCCTTTGATTATATTTTAAGAAGCTGTGCTGGTATTCTAAATGAGAAAATAAAGGACTGCTTTGGGGATTCCTTGTCGCAAGATGATAAAAACAGATTGTCAGCCTTGGTTTCATATCCTGAACTTGTCTTGGGACAAGGCGGTAAAAGCAGAGACTGGTATAGGGAAACTATTCCTCAACTTTTATCTCTACTGACTTTTGCGGCTGCCAAGTACACTCGGTCAAAGCTTAGGAAGGCATTACCACCCCAGTATGCTTATATCATCGAAGAATTGGTATACAGTGATATAGCTTTAAAAGATAAAAAGTCATATTTTGATAACATCCTTTCCTATGTTATCGAGTTAGGAGAAGCTATTCCCTTTATTCTTGGTGTTTCAAGCAGTATCCGTCGCTTATTGATTGACCATTTGCATGTGGTTGGTGATATTTATGACAGAGGAGCTGGTAGTCCGCAAGTTATGGATGAACTTTTACAATTTCATTCTTTGGATATTCAGTGGGGGAATCACGACATTATCTGGATGGGGGGCTTTTTCGGTTCAAAAGCCTGTATGTTAAATGCACTACGTATTGCTGCCCGCTATGGATATTTATGGGATATTGAGAAAGCTTACGGTTTAAATCTTCGCTCCTTAACGTTATTTGCTGATAGGGCCTATAAGGCCAATCCTCAGTTTAGGCCTATCCTAGGAAATAGAGAAGATGATTTCACTAGCGAAGAAATTTTACAGTTGGAAAAGTTCACCAGGCTCTTTCCATTATCCAGTTTAAACTGGAAACTCAACTGATAAAAAGAAGGCCAGAATTTCAAATGGAGGATCAGGTTAAACTGGATAATATTGATTATTTGAAAGAGTGTGTGACAATTGATGGAAAAAAATATAATCTTACGAATACCTGCTTTCAAACGATTGATCCGGCTAATCCAGCAGAATTAAGTTTAGAAGAGTCTCAAGCAGTTGATAGTCTCCTAGCCTCTTTCCAAGGATCTCCTAAACTTGCAGAGCATATAGAATTGTTAATGAAAAAAGGCTCCATGTATAAAATTTACAATCAGCATCTACTCTTTCATGGTTGCATACCACTTGAACCGTCTGGAGAATTGAAACCTCTAATTATTAACCAGTCTCGTTATGCTGGAAGAGAATTATTGGATTTCTTTGAATACCATATTCGTCAAGCAGCAAAGAATAAGGAAATCGGAGATGATTTTTCAACAGATTTAATCTGGTATTGTTGGCGAGGAGCAGTCTCACCTCTATTTGGTAAAGATAAGATGACAACTCTAGAGCGCTATTTTATTGAAGATAAGGATACTCACAAAGAAGTGGAAAATTCATATTTTTCTTATCGGACTTCAGAGAAAGTCTGCCAGCTGATTTTGGAAGAATTTGGACTTTCCTCTAAAGATTCTAGAATGGTCAACGGACATACTCCAGTTAAGACTGTGAAGGGAGAATCTCCTATTCGTGGGGGTGGTTTGCTCTTCGTCATTGACGGTGGGCTTTGTAAAGCTTATCAAAAGAAGACAGGTACAGCAGGCTATTCCTTACTAAACAATTCTTACGGTTTTCAATTGGTAACCCATCAGCCTTTTGAAGGCTCACAAAAGGTTGTTGAAGATCCTTTTGCTCAAACATCTTTGAAGAGAGTCATTGAAAATGTTGCGCAACGAACTCTGATTAAATCAACGAGTATTGGTCAAATGCTACTTGCCCAGCAGCAAGAACTTTTTGATTTGCTACATGAGTTTACGACTGTTAAAACTTGTCCTAAGTTCTATCGGAATTTAGGGCTTTTTCTTTCTTGTTCCAGCCTTCCTTTCATGTTACAATAGAAGAAGTGATTTTAGAAAGCGTGAGAAACCATGATTTACTTTGATAATTCGGCTACGACAAAGCCTTATCCAGAAGCATTAGAGACCTATATGCAAGTTGCTTCAAAAATTATAGGAAATCCTTCCAGTCTCCATCGATTGGGGGACCAGTCTACCAGAATTTTAGAAGCTTCTCGTCAGCAGATTGCGGATTTAATTGGTAAGAAAAGCGAAGAAATCTACTTTACATCTGGTGGTACCGAAGGGGATAACTGGGTTATCAAAGGGGTTGCGTTTGAAAAATCGCAGTTTGGTAAACACATTATTGTGTCTGACATTGAGCATCCAGCAGTCAAGGAATCAGCTCTATGGCTAAAGACACAAGGATTTGAGGTGGATTTTGCACCAGTAGATAAAAAAGGATTTGTGGATGTAGCTGCTTTAGCAAATCTACTCCGGCCTGATACCACACTTATTTCTATCATGGCGGTTAACAATGAAATTGGCTCTATCCAGCCTATTCAAGCTATTCAGAACTATTAGTTGATAAGCCAACTGTCTCTTTCCATGTTGATGCTGTTCAAGCTTTAGCTAAGATTCCGACAGAAACGTACCTAACTGATCGAGTAGATTTCGCCTCCTTCTCTAGTCATAAGTTCCACGGAGTTCGTGGTGTTGGCTTTGTCTATATCAAGTCTGGCAAGAAAATTACACCTCTATTAACAGGAGGTGGCCAAGAGCGTGACTATCGTTCAACGACTGAGAATGTAGCTGGTATTGCAGCGACTGCCAAGGCACTACGTTTGGCTATGGAGAGATTGGACTTATTTGCTAGCAAAACAAGTCAGATGAAAGAGGTCATCCGTCAAGCTCTTCTCGAATATCTAGATATTTTTGTCTTTTCAGGTGAGGAAGACTTTGCGCCTCATATTTTGACCTTTGGGATTAAGGGTGTTCGTGGGGAAGTTATCTTGCATGCATTTGAGGACTATGATATTTTCATCTCCACAACCTCTGCTTGCTCGTCCAAGGCAGGAAAACCTGCAGGCACCTTGATTGCCATGGGGGTTGAAAAAGATAAGGCTCAGTCAGCAGTACGCGTCAGTCTAGACCTAGAAAATGACATGAGTCAAGTGGAGCAGTTCTTGACCAAACTAAAATTAATTTACAATCAAACTAGAAAAGTAAGATAGGAGTATTCATGCAATATTCAGAAATAATGATTCGCTATGGGGAGCTTTCAACAAAAGGTAAAAACCGTATGCGTTTCATCAATAAACTACGTAATAATATCTCAGATGTTTTATCTATCTATCCTCAAGTCAAGGTAACTGCTGATCGCGACCGTGCCCATGCTTATCTTAATGGAGCAGATTATGCAGCAGTAGCTGAGTCTCTCAAACAGGTTTTCGGGATTCAAAACTTTTCTCCAGTGTATAAGGTTGAAAAATCTGTCGAGGTTCTTAAATCTGCTGTCCAAGAGATTATGCAGGACATCTATAAGGAAGGCATGACCTTTAAAATCTCTAGCAAACGTAGTGATCACAACTTTGAACTGGATAGTCGTGAACTCAACCAAGTTCTTGGTGGTGCTGTTTTTGACGCCATTCCAAATGTACAAGCCCAAATGAAAAATCCTGATATCAATCTGCAAGTGGAGATTCGTGAGGAAGCAGCCTATCTTTCTTATGAAACCATTCGTGGTGTAGGTGGTTTGCCGGTCGGTACTTCAGGAAAAGGAATGCTCATGTTGTCAGGAGGGATTGACTCACCAGTTGCTGGATATCTAGCTCTAAAACGTGGTGTAGATATCGAGGCTGTTCACTTTGCTAGCCCTCCATACACAAGTCCAGGTGCTCTCAAGAAAGCGCAAGATTTGACCCGTAAATTGACTAAATTTGGTGGCAATATTCAGTTTATCGAAGTACCATTTACTGAAATTCAAGAAGAAATCAAGGCTAAGGCTCCAGAAGCCTACCTCATGACTCTGACTCGTCGCTTTATGATGCGTATTACCGACCGTATCCGTGAAGTGAGAAAAGGTTTGGTTATTATCAACGGTGAAAGTCTTGGTCAGGTGGCTAGCCAAACCCTTGAAAGTATGCAGGCTATCAATGCGGTGACCAATACACCGATTATCCGTCCAGTCGTAACCATGGATAAGTTGGAAATCATTGACATTGCACAAGAAATTGATACCTTTGAAATTTCTATCCAGCCATTTGAAGACTGCTGTACGATTTTTGCGCCTGATCGTCCTAAAACAAATCCTAAAATTAAGAATGCTGAACAGTATGAAACACGTATGGATGTTGAAGGATTGGTTGAGCGAGCAGTAGCAGGAATTATGATTACTGAAATTACCCCTCAAGCTGAGAAAGATGCTGTCGATGAATTAATTGAAGATCTTCTTTAATGTGAAGAAACTGAAATTCCTAAGAAAAAAGTTAGTTTTTATCCTAAATTTGGATGAAAACCGACTTTTTTTCTATTTTGTGCTATAATAAGATAAAATTTTGAATATAGAGAGTTTTCTGACAATGAATCAATCTTATTTTTACCTGAAAATGCGAGAGCATAAACTCAAGGTTCCATACACAGGAAAGGAGCGTCGTGTACGTGTTCTCCTCCCCAAAAACTATGAGAAAGACACAGATCGAACTTATCCAGTCGTCTATTTCCATGATGGTCAAAATGTCTTTTATAGTAAAGAATCTTATGTCGGTCATTCATGGAAGATTATCCCGACTATCAAGCGTAATCCCGATATCAGCCGTATGATTGTGGTGGCCATTGATAATGATGGTCTAGGACGAATGAATGAGTATGCAGCATGGAAATTTCAAGAGTCTAATATTCCCGGTCAGCAGTTTGGTGGGAAGGGAGTAGAGTACGCAGAGTTTGTCATGGAAGTGGTTAAACCCTTTATCGATGAAAACTATCGCACAAAATCAGAACGTAAACACACTGCTATGATAGGATCTTCACTTGGTGGCAATATTACCCAGTTTATTGGCTTGGAGTATCAGGATCAGATTGGATGTTTGGGAGTTTTCTCATCAGCCAACTGGCTTCACCAAGAGGCTTTTGATCGCTATATCGAGCGTAAAAAACTATTACCTGACCAGCGAGTCTTTATCTATGTTGGAACGGAAGAGGCAGATGACACAGATAAGACCCTGATGGCTGGTAATATCAAGCAGGCCTATATTGACTCTTCTCTTCGCTATTATCATGATTTGATAGCAGGAGGAGTTGAGTTGGAAAATCTCTCTCTCAAGGTTCAGGCTGGAGCCATTCACCATGAAGTGCCATGGTCAGAAAATCTACCAGCTTGCCTACGTTTTTTTGCAGAAAATTGGTAATCACTATAAAGGAGACGTTATATGAATATCGAACATCTTAGTCATTGGAGTGGAAATCTAAATCGTGAAATGTATGTCAACCGATACGGACACGCAGGTATCCCAGTTGTTGTCTTTGCATCCTCAGGTGGTAGCCATAATGAGTACTATGATTTTGGCATGATTGATGCTTGTGCATCCTTTATTGAAGAAGGTCGAGTACAGTTCTTTACCCTTTCAAGTGTAGATAGTGAGAGCTGGCTAGCGACTTGGAAAAATAGTCATGATCAAGCTGAGATGCACCGTGCCTATGAACGATATGTGATTGAAGAAGCCATCCCTTTTATTAAACATAAGACAGGCTGGTTTGACGGTATGATGACGACAGGTTGCTCTATGGGAGCTTATCACGCTTTGAATTTCTTCCTCCAACATCCAGACGTCTTTACCAAGATCATCGCCCTCAGTGGTGTCTACGATGCCCGCTTCTTTGTAGGTGACTACTATAATGATGATGCTATCTATCAAAATTCACCAGTAGACTATATCTGGAATCAAAATGATGGTTGGTTTATCGACCGTTACCGTCAGGCTGAGATTGTGATCTGTACAGGTCTAGGTGCTTGGGAACAGGATGGCCTACCTTCTTACTACAAGCTCAAAGAAGCCTTCGATCAAAAACAAATTCCTGCTTGGTTTGCAGAATGGGGACACGATGTTGCCCACGATTGGGAGTGGTGGCGAAAACAAATGCCATATTTCCTCGGTCATATGAGTCTATAAAAGGAGTTGCTTATGAATTATCTTGTAATTTCACCCTATTACCCACAAAATTTCCAACAATTTAGTATTGAACTAGCCAATAAAGGAATTACAGTTCTAGGGATTGGGCAAGAACCCTACGAACAACTAGATGAACCATTGCGCAATAGCTTAACGGAGTACTTCCGAGTTGATAATCTCGAAAATCTTGATGAAGTTAAACGTGCAGTAGCCTTTCTTTTCTATAAGCATGGTCCAATCGATCGCATCGAATCACACAATGAATACTGGCTAGAGTTGGATGCGGCCCTTCGTGAACAGTTCAATGTTTTTGGTGCTAAACCAGAAGATCTTAAGAAGACTAAGTTTAAATCTGAAATGAAGAAACTCTTCAAAAAAGCGGGAGTTCCTGTGGTACCAGGTGCTGTCATTGAAACAGAAGCAGATGTTGACAAAGCTGTGAAAGAAATTGGACTTCCTATGATTGCCAAACCTGATAATGGAGTGGGAGCGGCAGCTACCTATAAGCTAGAAAGTCAGGAAGATTTGGACAAGTTCAAGCAAGAGTGGGACCATTCAACCGTTTATTTCTTCGAAAAATTTGTCACCTCTAGTGAAATCTGTACCTTTGATGGTTTGGTAGATAGAGATGGAAATATCGTCTTTTCTACGACCTTTGACTATGCACATACACCCCTTGATCTCATGATTTATAAGATGGATAATTCTTACTATATTCTTAAGGAAATGGATCCAAAACTTCGCAAGTACGGTGAGGCAATCGTCAAGGAATTTGGCATGAAAGAACGTTTCTTCCATATCGAGTTCTTCCGTGAGGGTGATGATTATATTGCCATCGAGTACAATAACCGTCCTGCAGGTGGTTTCACTATTGATGTCTATAACTATGCTCATTCTTTAGATTTGTACAAGGGCTATGCGGCTATTGTTGCGGGTGAACCCTTCCCAGAGTCTCCATTTGAAACCCAGTATTGTCTGGCGACTTCTCGTCGTGCCAATGCTAACTACCTATACTCAGAAGAAGAATTGCTTGCCAAATACGGTCAGCAGTTTAAGGTCAAAAAAATCATGCCAGCGGCCTTTGCTGAGTTGCAGGGAGACTATCTCTATATGCTAACGACACCAAGTCGTGAAGAAATGGAACAGATGATTAAGGATTTTGGTCAACGTCAATAATAGGATAAGGAGACTTAACAAGCTTTTATTTGTTAAGTCTTTTTTTAAAAAGCCCTAAATAAAAGCGTTTTTCTAAGTTAATCTTTTGAATATCTGTTGATAAAAAAATTTAAAAATTGATAGAATAGGGATTGTCTAAAAATATTAAGGAGAATCTATCAATGGATTTCACATGGGCTATTAAATATGCCACAGAATTTTTGGGAACAGCCATCTTGATCGTTTTGGGAAATGGTGCTGTTGCTAACGTTGAACTTAAAGGTACGAAAGGTCACCAAAGTGGCTGGCTCGTTATCGCTGTTGGTTATGGTATGGGGGTTATGATTCCTGCCTTGATGTTTGGTAACGTTTCTGGAAACCACATCAACCCAGCCTTCACTCTAGGTCTTGCAGTTAGTGGTCTTTTCCCATGGGCTCAAGTTGCACCTTACATCATTATGCAAGTTTTGGGAGCAATCTTTGGACAAGCATTAGTTGTTGCAACGCATCGTCCATACTACTTGCAAACTGAAAAAGCAAACAATATCTTGGGATCTTTCTCAACTATTTCAAGTTTGGACCACGGTACAAAAGAATCTCGTTTTGCAGCAACTGTGAACGGATTTATCAATGAGTTCGTTGGGTCATTTGTTCTTTTCTTTGCAGCTCTTGGTTTGACAAAAAACTTCTTTGGAGCTGAAGTCCTTCAATACATGAAACAAATGGCAACTCAAGCAGGTCAAACAATTGACTTCTCTGAATTGGCAATTAAAGCTCAAACAGCACCACACACAACTGCAGGTGTTGCAGTAGGCCACATGGCACTTGGTTTCTTGGTAATGGCTTTGGTTACTTCACTTGGAGGACCTTCAGGACCTGGTTTGAACCCCGCTCGTGACTTAGGACCACGTCTTCTTCACGCAGTACTTCCTAAATCAATCCTTGGTCAACACAAGGGTGATTCAAAATGGTGGTATGCATGGGTACCAGTAGTTGCACCAATTCTTGCAGCGATTGCAGCGGTAGCAATTTTCAAATTCCTTTACCTATAATATTTTAAAACTGGGTTTTCCCAGTTTTTTCTTTTTTTAAAATAGTTAGGCTTTTGGAGTAGCATTTACAATAGTCAGATTTTTTTCTTTTTGTTGTAAATGTGAAAATATCTCGAAAATATGGTAAAATAGAGTATTAAGAAATCGTTGAAAAAGGAAAAATTATGCGTAAAGAAATTGCACCTGAATTATACAATTACAATAAATTCCTGGTCCGGAATTTCATATACATGATACTAAGGTTGAAGCTGAAGGCTTTTTTCTTTTATCTTGGTTGAAAATAGCAAGGATGCTTTTGATGCAACGGCATTTACTCAACGTTTTTCCGAAGTTTTAAACAAGTATGATTATATAGTAGGTGACTGGAGTAATGAACAGTTGCGTTTACGTGGATTTTATAAAAATGAACGAGCTGAAGAATCCTTAGAAAAAATCAGCCGTTTACAGGATTATCTACTTGAATACTGTAGCTATGGTTGTGCCTATTTCGTTTTAGAAAATCAGGCGCCTAAGCGAGCATCTTTCGACCAAAAGATTCGTAGAAAAGAGGAAGAAAAAGACTCTCGAAGAGGCAAGAAACCTTCCCAAAACAAGAAAAAAAATCATACGGACAAGAGAAATAGACGTCGTCGCAAAGAGCAAAAACCTCAAACAGAGGTTAAGGATGACCGTCATTTTGTTATTCGTCAGAAATGACCAAAGAATAAGGAGAAAAGATGAAACCGTCGATTTATAGTCTAACTCGTCAAGGAATGCAAGAATGGGTCTTAGAGCAAGGAGAAAAGAAATTCCGAGCTGATCAGATTTGGGAGTGGCTCTACCGTAAACGTGTTCAGACATTTGAAGAAATGACTAACCTATCAAAGGATTTAATTGCTAAGCTTAATGACCAGTTTGTAGTTAATCCCTTGAAGCAACGCATCGTTCAAGAGTCAGCCGATGGTACTGTGAAGTACCTCTTTGAGTTACCAGATGGTATGCTGATTGAGACGGTGCTTATGCGTCAGCACTATGGTTTGTCAGTCTGTGTAACCACTCAGGTTGGATGCAATATCGGTTGTACCTTCTGTGCGTCAGGCTTGATTAAAAAGCAACGTGACCTCAATAACGGGGAAATTGTGGCTCAAATTATGCTTGTTCAAAAATATTTTGACGAACGTGGTCAAGATGAGCGTGTTAGCCATATCGTTGTTATGGGTATTGGAGAACCATTTGATAACTACAATAACGTTTTGAACTTTATCCGTACCATCAATGATGATAAGGGAATGGCAATCGGAGCTCGCCATATCACAGTATCTACTTCAGGCTTGGCTCACAAGATTCGTGATTTTGCCAATGAAGGTGTTCAGGTCAACCTTGCTGTCTCACTTCATGCGCCAAACAATGAACTTCGTTCAAGCATCATGAAGATTAACCGTGCCTTCCCAATTGAAAAACTCTTTGCAGCTATCGAGTACTACATCGAAACAACCAACCGTCGTGTAACGTTTGAGTATATCATGCTGAATGAAGTCAATGATGGAGTAGAACAGGCACTTGAATTGGCAGAGTTGCTGAAAAACATTAAGAAATTGTCATATGTCAACTTGATTCCTTACAACCCAGTTAGTGAGCACGACCAGTATAGTCGAAGCCCTAAAGAGCGTGTCATGGCCTTCTATGATACACTTAAGAAAAAAGGAATCAACTGTGTTGTTCGTCAGGAACATGGTACAGATATCGATGCAGCTTGTGGACAGTTGCGTTCAAACACCATGAAGCGTGATCGTCAAAAAGCAGTAGCAGAAGTGAATCCATAAGATGAATCGAAAAAAATTACTAAGCTTGGGAATTGTGCTATACAGTCTTTGTATTGTCTGTTTTTGTTTTACTCCCCAGCCTCAACTTCCTACAGGAGTGGAAACTCCAGGTATTCAAACTATTGGACGCCTGGTTTTTCTTTTGACGCCTTTTAACTCCCTTTGGAAACTGGGAGAGGTAACAAGTATCACACAGCTATTTTGGATCTTTTTACAAAATGCTTTAAATGTCCTCTTGCTCTTCCCTCTGATTTTCCAACTACTCTATCTCACGCCCTATCTAAGAAAAACGAAGAAAGTGATTTTGTTTAGCTTTTTATTGAGCTTAAGCATCGAGTGTACGCAACTAGTTTTAGACTTTTTCTTTGATTTTAATCGGGTATTTGAGATTGATGATTTATGGACCAATACTTTGGGTGGCTACATGGCTTGGGTCCTTTATAAACTACTACATAGAAACAAGATAAGGAATTAGAATGAGTATCTTAGAAGTTAAAAATTTGAGTCACGGTTTTGGTGACCGTGCAATTTTTGAAGATGTATCCTTCCGTCTCCTCAAGGGAGAGCATATCGGACTTGTTGGTGCCAATGGTGAAGGGAAATCAACCTTTATGAGCATCGTAACTGGTAAAATGTTACCGGATGAAGGTAAGGTGGAGTGGTCTAAATATGTAACAGCAGGCTACCTAGATCAGCATGCGGTGCTCAAAGAAGGTCAAACCGTGCGTGATGTTTTGCGAACAGCCTTTGATGAGTTATTCAAGGCAGAAGCACGTATCAATGAACTCTACATGGAAATGGCAGAAGAGGGAGCTGATATTGATGCATTGATGGAAGAAGTTGGCGAACTTCAGGACCGTTTGGAAAGTCGTGATTTCTATACATTAGATGCTAAGATAGATGAAGTAGCGCGTGCTCTTGGTGTCATGGATTATGGTATGGATACGGACGTAACAGCCTTGTCAGGTGGACAAAGAACCAAGGTACTTCTGGCTAAACTTCTTCTTGAAAAGCCAGATATCTTGCTTTGGATGAGCCAACAAACTATCTGGATGCTGAGCATATTGACTGGCTCAAGCGTTATCTGCAGAACTATGAGAATGCCTTTGTCCTTATTTCGCACGATATTCCATTCCTCAATGATGTGATCAATATCGTATATCACGTTGAAAATCAACAGTTAACTCGTTATTCTGGAGATTACTATCAGTTCCAAGAAGTATATGCCATGAAGAAATCGCAGCTAGAGGCAGCCTATGAACGTCAACAGAAAGAAATTGCGGACCTCAAAGATTTCGTAGCCCGTAATAAGGCGCGTGTCGCAACTCGAAACATGGCCATGTCTCGCCAGAAGAAATTGGACAAGATGGATATTATCGAGCTCAAAGTGAGAAACCAAAGCCGTCCTTTGATTTCAAAACAGCTCGTACACCTTGTCGATTTATCTTCCAAGCCAAGGATTTACAGATTGGTTACGACCGTCCGCTTACCAAACCTTTGAATCTTACCTTTGAACGCAATCAAAAGGTGGCCATCATTGGTGCCAACGGTATTGGGAAAACAACCCTCTTGAAGAGTCTTTTGGGAATTATTCCTCCTATTGCTGGGGAAGTTGAACGTGGTGACTATCTAGAACTTGGCTACTTTGAACAAGAAGTGGAAGGTGGCAATCGTCAGACTCCTCTAGAAGCGGTTTGGAATGCCTTTCCATCCCTCAATCAGGCTGAAGTCCGTGCAGCTCTAGCCCGCTGTGGTTTGACGACTAAACACATCGAAAGTCAGATTCAAGTTCTATCTGGTGGTGAACAAGCCAAGGTTCGTTTCTGTCTCTTGATGAACCGTGAGAACAATGTCCTTGTTCTTGACGAACCAACTAACCACTTGGATGTGGATGCCAAAGACGAACTCAAACGTGCTTTGAAAGAATATAAAGGGTCAATCCTTATGGTTTGCCACGAACCTGACTTCTATGAAGGATGGATGGATCAAATCTGGGATTTTAATGAATTAACATAAAAACCAAGTCTATTTGACTTGGTTTTTTGACTAATTTAGTTGCTTAAGACTATCTTTTTCAAAGTAACTCTTGCCATTTTCAACAACCATCGTGATGGTGACGTCGGTATATTTGCCGTCAGATAAAGTGCTAACAGTGAATTTATAAATACCATCTGATAGAGTTCCGGCTGGAAGTGATGTTAATTTATCTTTTAAGTAGTCTACACGATTATCATTTTTATGATTTTGTCTATCATCGATTTCACTAAAATTTAAGTGTTTGATAGAAACGATTAAAGATTTATTTCTAATATGTTTGTTAATATCGATATTGTAAAATCCTGCAATATCATTATCTCCATTATCTCTGTTTTTTTACAGCCTCTTTAATAAGAATACTATAAAAATTTATTTCGATCAGCTGGTGTAATCTCGACAGAATAATCTCTAATAATTTGAAACCAACTGCCTCATTTAGCTTAGTCGCTATATCATCTCTTAATTTTTAAATCTCTTATTTTTTTCTTCGTAGACTTTTAAGACAAATTCAAATTGTTCAAGTGTAACTTTATCAAATAACTCTTTTTCCGTATCGTTTTCGAGATAGGAACGAATTTCTTTTTGTCCTTTTCATCTAATGTTGTCACGTGTGTCCCATTTTGCACATCTGAAACATAAATAAAATCGATAAAACTTTCTCCGTTTGATAAGATCTCTGTGTAGAACAAAGTAGTAAGTGTTCCATTGTAAGGTTCAATTAAATGTTTTTTTCTCATATACTTCCACTTTACCTTTTTAGTCCAAAGTCTTTAAAGTCCTGTACATATTGATCCGTAGAGCCCCATACAGAAACTTTTACTATTAGTGATTAATAATAGATTACATAACAAGACAACTATAGTCCCAAAAAAATAAAACTTGAATTGTTTGAAGTTTTTCCCGTCTAGTTTAAGTTTCACTTTTTGAAAGTGACCAATAAAGAAGATAATAGAGTATAGGAGACTAACACTTAACAATGTAAGAAAAATTATCAATATAATTGATTGGTCACCAACGTAGATATACCATATTTGATAATTGTAAGCAGACTCGAAAGTCGCTAAAATTACTTGTATAATACTAGTCTTTTCGAACTAAGGGATTCTCTTTATAGGTTGATTTTTAATTTTAGAGGATCCCTAAAGGCAAAAATTACCTAAAAAGAATCAAACCTAATGCTAAAAAGAATACAGGCCATAGAATGAAAAAAAGCATAACCTGCTGAATAGAAGAGGCAAAATAAACTAGATTATAGATTAAATATCCTAATAAGACCAAGCAAAGTCTTATCAAAGCTTATTTTTATATGGTTTCATAGAAAGCCTCCATCAATTGTTAACTCTATTATACCATAGAATTATACGCAAGGGAGCGCTTTCAGAATTGTTATTGACTAATGAAAAAGATAGGTCTATTGACCTATCTTTTTATTAATAGTTTAGATATTGTTCAATCTCAGACTTTTTGAATTTCTTTTTCCATAGTGACAAATCGGGCAAGAAACGAAATAAGTTTTTCCGTAAGGAAAGAGTGGAATCCAGTAAAGAGTAAATTTACGTCCGTATTCCGTAATTTCCCAAGTACCAACATTGTTACAATGGCCACACTCGATAGCAGTTTGTGTATTTCCCAACACTTTTTTTGGTAACCTTTTGACCCCCAAAAATAGAATCATTTTATAATCTCCTTAAAGTTAATGATGTTATTGTTTACTGAAATCGTAGTCTTTAACAATTTCAATGCTGTCAATTGTGATAGCAGTAGTTGGTTTATCTTTTTCATCTTTTTCAGCCTTAGCAATCTTATCTACAACGTCCATACCTTCTATGACTTGTCCAAAGACAGGGTGCTTGCCATCAAGACTAGGATTTCCACCTTCTTTGTAGGCTTCGATAATTTTCTTAGGATAGCTACTTGTAGGAAGTTTAGCAGAATAGTCTGTTGTACTTTGATTGATGAAGAATTGGCTACCATTGGTATTTGGCTGTCCAGTATTTGCCATTGAAAGGGAGCCACGGATATTGTATAGATAAGGAGAGATTTCATTTTTAAAACCAGTTCCAGTATCCTTGGTATTATCCTTGCCATACCAGATAGATTCACCACCGGTACCATTTCCTTTTGGATCTCCGCCTTGAATCATAAATCCGTCAATCACACGATGGAAGGTAACACCATTGTAATAACCTTCTTTAGCGTGAGTAAGGAAGTTTTCAACGGCAAGTGGAGCTAACTTTGGAAAGAGCTTGATGCGGATATCGCCTAGGCTTGTGTGGAGGATAGCTTCAGCCTCGTTTTCAGCAACTTCCTTAGAAAGTTGAGGGAAGTTAGCATTTTCATTTGTCAAGGCATCTTTTAAGTCAGCAGCTTCTTTGTTTGCAGCTTTTGAACGTTCTTCCTCGGCAATTTTTGTATCAACGTAATCATCCCCACGAAGTGTACGTTGGAGACTAGTACATCCAGCAAGTACAAAAGTGGAAACTAAGAGAAGTGTAGCTATTTTTTTCATAGTAATCCTTTCAAGAATCATTTATACTATTGTACCTTAATTGACAAAGGATTTCAAATATTAGTAGTTTACAGAACTGGCTTAGATAATAGTTGGGATTTCATCATCATCTTGAAAATCTTCAACATTAATCAATGAACTTAATGCTAGGTCTCGAAAAGAATTATGCCTCCTCTTTCTGTCTGAGTTCAAAGAGGTCTTCTACTTTCAAATCAAAAACTTGAGCAATTTTAAGAGCCATTTCCAGCGAAGGATTGTAACGGTTATTTTCCAAGTGCAGAATTGTCTCGCGTCGTATGCCGATGAGGTCGGCTAACTCCTGCTGGGTCATGCCTGTGGACTCACGAATAGATTTGAGATTAGTAATAATCTTGCTTTCTTTGGCCATGCTTATCCTCTCCGTTCCAAGATAAAATAGACAACTGCAAAGATGAAAATCAAGGCAGCTATGCTAATAAAGATCTGGCCCATGTAAAGAGTGAGGGACCCCATATACCCAATGATAAATGCTAGGATTATCAGTGCGCCTAGTATAAAAACAAACATCAAACTAGCTGCCTTGGCTAAATTAGCATAAAAGCGTTCGTCCGGAGTCTCCTTGACATTTTTCAAAGAGAAAAAACCAAATACAATCACTTCAATAACGAGGCCAATTCCCAAAATCCATTCTTTGATACCAGAACTTTCACTTGGGGTCGCTGCCCAAACCCCTACTGTATAAAAAATGCTTGCTGCAAACACAAGTATCGTGTAAAGCTTAGCAGACAAGTCAAAAATAGTCTTCCCCTTACCTTTCTGAATCTTATGAGGCCATGGTTTCATATGTAGCCAACTCCAAATAGCTATAATTTGACCTAACACTGAAATACCAACAATAACTAACTTGGGTCCCCAACTAAGATTAGAACCAAATAAAACAATAAAATCAATAAAGAGAGCTACGGCAATCATTGCAATGAGGCCACGCATTTTTTGACTTTTTTTCATGATAGACTCCTTTTTTCGTGTTATAAATATATCACACTTAGATTTATGTTATAAATATATCACACTTAGATTTAGAAAGCAAGAATTTATGTGTCAATGTGGCAATTCTTTGAAAAAAATTTTTAATAAATACCTCGCTAGTCAAACAACTAAAAAAATTCTTTGAAGCAATGCATCGAATTTGGTTTGGATAGTTTCGTTAATAGTATTTGATGATAAAGAATTTTTGGAAAAATCTAGATACTGTATGAATCTCTGCTTTTTTCTTAGACTGTTATAATGTATGTCAGAATAAGCTTTTGTAGGTGTAGAAGTTATTTTTTTCTCTTTCTAACTTGTCCCTATTAGTCTAAAAAAATTTAAAAATTTTTAAAGTCTGTCAAGTTTTTTTCTTGACACCTCTCAGAAATCTGCTATAATAGAACATGTGCTAAATAGCTTAGCTATTTCACCGAAATAAAAATTAAAGAAAAGAGATATTAAAAATGGCAGTAAAAATCCGTTTGACTCGTATGGGTTCAAAGAAAAAACCTTTCTACCGTATTAACGTAGCAGATTCACGTTCACCACGTGACGGACGTTTCATCGAAACAGTTGGAACTTACAACCCACTTGTTTCTGAAAACCAAGTAACTTTGAAAGAAGACCGCGTTCTTGCATGGTTAGCTGATGGAGCTCAACCTTCTGATACAGTACGTAACATCCTTTCAAAAGAAGGCGTATTGAAAAAATTCCACGATTCTAAATTCTCTAAATAAGTTTAAAGTAGGTTGACAGATGGATACGATTGAAAATCTCATTATTGCAATTGTGAAACCTTTGATTTCACAACCAGATGCCTTAACTATCAAAATTCAAGACACTCCAGAGTTTATGGAATACCATTTGAATCTTGACCAGAGTGATGTAGGTCGTGTGATTGGACGTAAAGGTCGCACTATCTCAGCGATAAGAACGATTGTCTACTCTGTCCCAACTGAAGACAAAAAAGTAAGAATCGTTATTGATGAAAAATAAAAAGAGCGGGACTTAGGTCTCGCTTTTTTTGCAAGGAGAATAACATGAAAGATGTAACTATTAGACAATTAGAGGCCTATTTGTTAGAACATTACAAGAAATCACGAACAGAGGAAGGTCTTTTTATAAAATTAGTTGAAGAGGTCGGAGAAGTAGCTGAAGTTTTGAATGGACGTTCTGGGCGAAAAGCAGGGATTCAAGACTCAAATATTGAATTAGCAGTCGAACTAGCTGATATTATTCACTATACAGTTGCGATTGCAGCTATAAATAATATTGATTTAACGAAGACAATTTTTGAGAAAGACAAGAAAGCATCTATTAAATACAATCATGAACGAAATCTAGAACAGTATCTTGATGAGACTAACGAAAGCAGTCATCATTAAATACCAGTTCTAAATCTGATACATTATTACGTGATGATATCTAGATTCAAAGGGAGTTATAAATTATGAACGAAAAAACAAAAGCCTATTTGGCAGCCTTATCTTTTTCAACTATTATTGGGTTTTCTTTTCTATTTACCAAGGTTGCCTTAGGATTTGCTAGTCCTTTGACCAACTTAGCCCATCGTTATACTGTAGCAGCTCTAGTCTTATTCATTCTTCAACAAACCAAGGTGATACAAGTAAAGCTTACAAAAGAGGATATTTTATCAATCTTACCAATGAGCCTCTTTTATCCCCTCCTCTTTTTCATGTTCCAATCTTTTGCTCTCCAGTATATCTCATCCTCCGAAGCTGGAATTTTTCAAGCCCTGGTGCCCATCATTACCCTCATTTTGGCCTCTATCTTTTTAAAGGAAAAGACTACTTTAGTTCAAAAGTTCTTTCTTTTTCTTTCTGTTGCAGGGGTTGTTTATATTTTTCTTAGTAAGGGAGCTAATTTTGGATCAGGGACAGCTATCTTTGGCTACGTCTTGATGCTTGGATCGGTCTTCTCAAATGCCATTAATAATATCCTAAGCAAGTACAAGGGAGGCCAGTACAAGGTTTTGGATCTAACTGTAGTTGTGATTCTAGTCGGCTTTTTTGTTTTTAATAGCATAAGTCTCTTTTCTCACATCTCTAGTGGAAATCCAATGGGCTATTTTGAACCCCTTGGTCATATTGGCTATATCTTTTCTATCCTCTATTTAGGAATTCTAGCCTCAATCGTAACAGCGGCTTTATCTATTTATGCTATTGTTAGACTAGGGAGCATCAACAGTTAGTGTTTTTGGAAATCTAGGAACTGTTTTAACCATTGTAGCAGGAGCGGTAGTTCTGCAGGAGCCAATTTATAGTTATCACTTAATCGGAGCTAGTCTCATAATTGGAGGGATATTAGGGATGAATCTAATCAGAAGTAAATAGGTGGCTTCAATGCCACTCTGCTTCAGCTTGTGAAAATCCCTGTAACATGATAAAATAAAGGGAGAATTAGATACAGGAGATCAGATGAACTACTTTAACGTTGGAAAGATTGTTAATACGCAAGGTTTGCAAGGTGAAATGCGGGTCTTATCGGTGACAGATTTTTCTGAAGAACGCTTTAAAAAAGGTGCAGAGTTAGCCTTATTTGATGAAAACGATCAGTTTGTTCGAACAGTGGTTATAGCTAGTCACCGAAAGCAAAAAAACTTTGATATCATCAAGTTCAAGGATATGTACCATATCAATGATATTGAAAAATACAAGGGTTACAGTCTGAAGGTTGCAGAGGAAAAACTCAATGACCTGGATGAGGGTGAGTTTTACTACCATGAGATTATTGGATTAGAGGTATATGAAAACGATCAGCTAATCGGCACCATTAAGGAAATCCTTCAACCAGGAGCTAATGATGTTTGGGTGGTTAAGAGAAAAGGTAAACGAGACCTTCTCTTACCTTATATTCCGCCAGTTATTCTCAATGTTGATATTCCTAATAACCGTGTCGATGTAGAACTCTTAGAAGGGTTGGACGATGAAGATTGATATTTTAACCCTCTTTCCTGAAATGTTTTCACCGCTAGAGCATTCGATTGTTGGGAAAGCTCGTGAAAAGGGACTTTTAGATATCCAATACCATAATTTTAGAGATTACGCAGAAAAAGCCCGTCATGTGGATGACGAACCCTATGGTGGTGGCCAAGGTATGCTACTTCGAGCACAACCGATCTTTGATGCCTTTGATGCCATTGAAAAGAATAATCCGCGCGTGATTCTTTTAGATCCGGCTGGAAAACAGTTTAACCAAGCCTATGCTGAAGATTTGGCTCAAGAAGAGGAACTCATCTTTATCTGTGGGCACTATGAGGGCTATGATGAGCGTATTAAGACATTAGTTACAGATGAAATATCTCTTGGAGATTATGTTCTGACTGGAGGAGAGCTGGCAGCAATGACCATGATTGATGCTACAGTTCGCTTGATACCAGAGGTGATTGGTAAAGAATCTAGTCATCAAGATGATAGCTTTTCTTCAGGCCTACTCGAATATCCTCAGTATACACGTCCATATGATTATCGTGGTATGGTGGTTCCAGAGGTGCTTATGAGTGGCCACCATGAGAAGATTCGACAATGGCGACTTTATGAGAGTCTTAAGAAAACCTACCAACGTAGACCAGACTTGCTGGAACATTATGAATTGACAGCAGAAGAAGAAAAAATGTTGGCTGAAATTAAAGAAAAAAACGATTAAAAGGAGAAACTTATGCAAGTAATTAAACGTGATGGACAAGTCGCAGACTTTAACCCAGATAAAATCTATCAGGCTATCCTGAAAGCCGCGCAGACAGTCTATGTCTTGACAGATGATTTGCGCCAAAATCTAGCCCAAGTCACTAAGAAAGTTGTGTTGGATCTTGAAGAAGCCAAAGTGGAACGTGCAACTATCAGTATGATCCAGTCAATGGTTGAGCATCGTTTGTTAGGTGCAGGCTACATCACCATTGCTGAACACTATATCTCTTACCGTTTGCAACGTGACTTGGAGAGAAGTGGTTATGGTGACCACATCGCAGTTCACTTACATTTTGAACAAATTCGTTAAGATAAAAAGAGTGAGATGATAGAAGCATCTCACTCTTTCTTAAACCTGTTTTTTTGAGCAGTTTGAACGGTTGAAGGGACAAAACTAACTCTCCGAATATCGGATATTCGAATAATCCGAGTAATATTTTTAGCAAAATTTTTTTAACAATCAGTTGTTGGCGATCCGTATCGTACTGATAATATCACCAGTAAAGCTAGTCTCAGAAAAAAATAATATGAACAGCTGTTTTTTTCTGAATGGCTTGTTGAATAGTTGTTGCTAATGAGTTATTTTTGGATTGGAGTAGGCTCATCTTGTCCATAAAGGAAGCTTTGGACTTTTTCTAGCGCTTGTTTGAATAAAAAGTTTTCATAAGAGCCTCCTTTCTAATCTATCATTATTATATAAAAATTATAGAAAATCTACAAGATTTTTACGAATAATCAATAGAATATAAAAAAAGGAGAAAAACAATGGCAGAATTTACTTTTTGAAATCGAAGAGCATTTACTAACTCTATCAGAAAATGAAAAAGGATGGACCAAAAGAAATCAATCGTGTCAGCTTTTAATGGAGCCCCAGCAAAGTTTGATATTCGTAGTTGGAGCCCGGACCATACCAAGATGGGAAAAAGGAATAACATTATCAAATGAAGAGTTTCAAGTGATGGTAGATGCCTTTAAGAACCAATAGATCTGCATGAATATAGTTAAAAAGGATAGTGAACAGTATTCACTATCCTTTTATTAACCTGCAAAAGTAAGGTTGATTTTTGAGACGATGAAGTAGTGGTCGGCTGATGAAGCTAATTGCAACAATTTTAGCTAGATCAGGAATGATAAAAGGAATGACTCCTACAGCCAATGCTTTATCAAAAGGCATCCCAGCTAGGAAGTGGAGGCTGAGAATACCACCTACAAAGACAAGAGAATCTCCCAAGAGATTTGCAAAGAAAATACGTAAGAAACCACTATTCGTGTGAATTAGATAGGACGTAAGTCCAGCATAGACAAGATCAAACCAAAGGTAACCAGCACTTGGTCCTACTAAAACGTGAAAACCAGCTCCACCGCTAGCGAAAACAGGAAGACCAATGGCACCCAGTAATAGATAAAGTCCTACTGAGAGGACAGCTTCTCTAGGTCTAAAAACAGTAGCAATTAATCCAATAGCAAAGTTTTGCAGAGTGAAGGGTACTGGACCGATTGGAATGCTGATTTGGGCTAATACTGCAATAAGGGCAGCTCCTATAGCAGGGATGGCATAGATATGTGCTTTTTTCAAAATAGTTAACCTCTTTTTGTTTTTATAGTAACTATTATATAATTCCATTACATAAAGTCAACCATCTATTTATAAATAGTTAACTGATTTTGTAACAGCCGATTAATAATAAAAAAGAGACTAAATGGTCTCTTTTAAAATTAACGCATAGTTACAAATTCTTCTGAACCTGTTGGATGGATAGCGACAGTAGCATCAAAGTCAGCTTTTGTAGCTCCCATCTTGATAGCAACTGCAAAACCTTGGATCATTTCGTCAACTCCGTAGCCGATTCCATGAAGGCCAACTACCTTTTCGTCTGCACCAGCTGTAACGAGCTTGAAGCGAGCTTCTTGACGATGACTAGTAACTGCAGAATACATAGATGCAAATTTTGAAGTATAGACTTTAACGTTTTCTTGTCCATACTGCTTAATAGCTTCTTCCTCAGTCAGACCAACAGTTCCAATAGCAGGGTGTGAGAATACAACGGTAGGGATATTTGAATAGTCCATTTTAGCATTGGTCTTACCGTTGAAAAGTCTTTCTGAGAGTGTACGACCAGCCTTGATAGCGACAGGAGTCAGCTCTTTTTCACCAGTTACATCTCCAAGAGCGTAGATTCCATCAACGACCGTATTTTGGTATTCATCAACCTGGATAAAGCCGCGTTCATTGAGGGTGACACCAGCTTTTTCGAGTTGAAGTCCTTCAACATTTGGACGGCGACCAGTTGCCCAGATAACTTGACTGGCAGTATGAGTGCTGCCATCTTCAAAATGAATGGTAATACCTTGTTCAGTTTCTTCAAGTTTAGCAGGAACCTTATGTGTGTGGAGGTTTAGTCCTGTATTTTCCATTTCTTGAACTAGACTCTCAACGATATAGCTATCAAATCCACGTAGTGGACGTTCACGACGGACAAAAAGATCCGTCTCGACACCAAGTGTATGGAGTACACCAGCTAATTCGACAGCAATGTAACCAGCACCCAGAATAGCTACTGATTCAGGCAACTCTTCCCAGGCGAAGACATCATCTGAGCTACCACCTAGTTCAGCACCAGGAATAGAAGGGATATGAGGATGAGCTCCAGTCGCAATCACAATATGCTTAGCGTGGATCAACTCACCATTAACTCTGACAGTATGAGCATCGACAAACTCGGCACGTCCTTCAATCAAATCAACTCCGTTGCGCTTGAAGCTTCCATCATAAGATGAACGAGCACGGTCAATATAGGCTTCACGATTCTTACGAAGAGTAGAAAAATCAAAATTGACACCAGAATTTGTAAAACCATAGTCAGGTCCATATTTGTGGATACTCTCTGCAATTTGAGCTCCATACCACATGATTTTTTTAGGGACACAGCCGAGGTTGACACAAGTTCCACCTAATTTCTTTTCCTCAATAACTGCCGCCTTAGCACCATGTTCACCAGCACGATTCATAGTAGCAATACCTCCGCTACCTCCTCCGATAGCAATGATGTCGTATTCTCTCATAGGATCTCCTTTGGTAATTTTCTAAGACATATTCTATCTTTTTAATACTGAATGCAAAAAAATCTGCTACGATTAAAAAATTTTTAAGAAAATGCTTGCAAAAAAATAAAAAGAAGTTGTATTATATAACTAACACAACAATAAAAGATTCGGCAATTATTTTTGGATGGTCGGAAAGCAATTGTCCATTTTTAGGACTTGTGCTATAATCTTAATATATGTTTTAAACAGAGGTATTGAAATGAAAAAGAAGTCAAAATCTAAAAAATGGCCTTTATATACAGCTATTGGCGTTGCGACAGCCCTTGTGATCGGAGCAGGAGCTATCTTGCTCTTCAGACAACCGAGTGAAACAGTAGCTAGTGATGAACTGAGTCACATCGTGATTGCAAAAGAAGGAACGGTTGCTTCCTCGGTTCTCTTATCTGGTAGTGTAACTGCTCAAAATGAGCAATATGTTTATTTTGATGCCAGCAAGGGTGAATTGGACGAGGTCTTGGTTTCGGTTGGAGATCAGGTTAGTGAAGGGCAAGCTTTGGTAAAATATAGCAGTTCCGAAGCGCAAGCTGCTTATGATGCTGCTACTCGTGCCATAGCAAAGGCCGACCGTCATATCAATGAATTGTACCAAGCTCGTAATAGTGCAACTGCAACACCTGCTCTTCCTCAAGCAGGAGTCGAAGGTGGTTCAGATGCTTCCCTAACGCCATCGTCTGGTTCATCTGTATCTTCTATTGATTCACAAATTAGTGATGCACGTGACACTCGTGCAGATGCAGTAGCTCAACAAGAAAGCATTAGCTCAGTTGAATGCGACGACGGTATTAAGTACAGTTGAGGGTACTGTTGTTGAGGTAAAACGTAATGTTTCTAAAAATCCGACAGGAAATAGTCAAGTTTTGGTCCATATCGTAAGTAACGATAATTTGCAGATTAAGGGAGAACTATCTGAGTATAATCTTGCTAACCTTTCAGTTGGTCAAGAAGTTACATTTACTACAAAGGTTTATCCTGATAAGACTTGGACTGGTAAGATTTCTTATATCTCAAACTATCCGAAGAATAATAATGAATCAAGTTCAAGCTTAGCCGGTTCTAATTCGGGGTCTAAATATCCTTTCACCGTCGATGTTACAAGTGAAGTTGGTGATTTGAAACAAGGTTTTACTGTTAGCATTGAAGTTAAGAATAATAGCAAGGCTTTAATTGTTCCAATTACTAGTGTGGTCATGGAAGAAGATAAAAACTATGTTTGGATTCTTGATGAAAACAGGAAGGCTAAAAAAGTTGAAGTTGGGTTGGGTAATGCGGACGCAGAAAACCAAGAAATCACATCTGGTTTGACAGATGGAACAAAAGTCATTAGTAATCCGACAGCTTCCTTAGAAGAAGGAAAAGAGGTGAAGACTGATGAAGCAACTAATTAGCCTCAAAAATATCTGCCGTAGCTATCGAAATGGTGATCAAGAGCTTCAAGTTCTTAAAAATATTAACTTAGAAGTTCATGAGGGGGAATTCGTAGCGATTATGGGACCGTCAGGTTCTGGTAAGTCTACCCTTATGAATACCATTGGTATGTTGGATACCCCTACAAGTGGCGAGTACTACTTAGAAGGTAAAGAAGTGGCTGGTTTGGGTGAAAAACAGTTAGCTAAAGTAAGAAATCAAGAGATTGGTTTTGTCTTCCAACAGTTCTTTCTCTTATCTAAGATGAATGCATTGCAAAATGTGGAGTTGCCCTTGATTTATGCTGGAGTTCCTGCTTCAAAACGGCGTAAACTAGCTGAGGAATATCTAGAAAAAGTAGAATTAACCGACAGAAGTCATCACTTACCATCAGAACTATCTGGTGGTCAAAAGCAAAGGGTGACCATAGCGCGTGCATTGGTCAATAATCCTTCTATTATCCTGGCAGATGAGCCTACCGGAGCTCTTGATACCAAAACTGGGAATCAGATTATGCAACTCTTAGTAGACTTAAACAAAGAAGGAAAAACTATCATAATGGTAACGCATGAGCCTGAAATTGCTGCCTATGCTAAGCGACAAATTGTCATTCGTGATGGTATCATTTCGTCTGATAGTGCCCAAGAAGAAAAGGAGGAAAACTAAGATGCAAAATCTGAAATTTGCCTTTTCATCCATTATGGCTCACAAGATGCGTTCTTTCTTAACCATGATTGGGATTATTATCGGTGTATCATCAGTCGTTGTAATCATGGCCCTAGGAGATTCCATGTCTCGTCAGGTCAATAAAAACATGACAAAGTCCCAGAAAAACATCCATGTCTTTTTCTCACCCACAAAGAGTAAGGATGGTTCCTTCACTCAGAAGCAATCAGCACTTACCTTATCAGGTGCAGAGGAAGAAGTCGTGGTTGAACCACCAAAACCGCAAGAAGCTTGGGTTAGAGAAGCTGCTAAGCTCAAGGGTGTGGATAGTTATTATGTGACAAATACAACTAATGTTACCTTGACTTATAAGGATAAGACAGTTGAACGTGCAAACTTGACTGGTGGAAATATTACTTATATGGATGCGATTGAGAATAAAATTGTTGCAGGACGTAGCTTAAGACAGCAAGATTTAAAGATTTTGCTAGTGTGATCATTTTAGATGAAGAGCTTGCTAATAGTCTCTTTGGTTCAGCTCAAGAAGCCCTCAATCAAATCGTTGAAGTGAATGAACTCAGTTACCGTGTCATTGGTGTTTATAGTAGTACTGAGGCTAAGGCTGCTAAAACTTTTGGAATTGGTGGTATGCCAATTACGACCAATATTTCCCTTGCAGCTAACTTTCACACCGATGAAATCACTGATATCGTCTTTCGTGTCAATGACACTAGCCTAACACCGACCTTGGGTCCTGAACTGGCTAGTAAGCTGACTGAAATTGCAGGACTGCAACAAGGAGAATACCAAGTAGCTGATGCATCCGAGGCCTTCCAAGAAGTTCAGCAAATCTTTGGTTTTATGACGACTGTTATTAGCGCCATTGCGGGAATTTCCCTCTTTGTCGGCGGTACAGGTGTGATGAACATTATGTTGGTTTCAGTAACAGAACGTACTCGAGAAATCGGCTTGCGTAAGGCTCTAGGTGCCACTCGTGCCAATATCCTAGTTCAGTTCTTGATTGAGTCCATGATTTTGACCTTGTTAGGTGGACTTATTGGTCTAATCAGTGCAGTGGGAATGACTGCTGTTGCAGGAGTTCTTTTACAGAACATGGTTCAAGAATTGGAAGTTGGCGTTTCTATTCCAATTTCTCTATTTAGCTTAGCTGTTTCAGCCGGAATCGGAATTATCTTTGGTGTCTTACCAGCCAATAAAGCTTCTAAGCTCGATCCAATTGAAGCACTTCGCTATGAATAAGACAATCAACAGGAAAAACGAGATGGACGCTTGTCTATCTTGTTTTTTGTATGGATTTCCCTATCGAAAATCATTAAAAATGTGGTATAATGAAGTGTTAGAAAAACAGGTTTCATTAGCCTGGAAAGGAAATATTATGTCTGAAAAAAATTTTTATATTACAACACCGATTTACTATCCATCTGGTAAACTTCATATCGGTTCTGCCTACACTACCATCGCTTGTGATGTCTTAGCTCGCTACAAACGACTCATGGGCTACGATGTCTTTTATCTGACAGGTCTTGATGAACATGGTCAAAAGATCCAACAGAAAGCTGAAGAAGCTGGTATCACACCTCAAGCCTATGTTGACGGTATGGCAGTTGGAGTTAAAGAACTCTGGCAATTACTTGATATCTCATACGATAAATTTATCCGTACCACAGACGACTACCATGAAAAAGTAGTAGCTCAAGTCTTTGAACGTTTGCTTGCTCAAGATGACATCTACCTAGGTGAATACTCTGGTTGGTATTCAGTTTCAGATGAGGAATTCTTTACAGAAAGTCAACTATCGGAAGTTTTCCGTGACGAAGTTGGAAATGTGACTGGTGGTATCGCTCCATCAGGACACGAAGTGGAGTGGGTATCTGAAGAGTCTTATTTCCTTCGCCTCAGCAAATACCAAGACCGTTTGGTCGAATTTTTCAAATCACATCCTGACTTCATCACTCCAGATGGCCGTCTCAATGAAATGTTGAAAAACTTTATTGAGCCTGGTTTGGAAGACTTGGCAGTATCTCGTACAACATTTACTTGGGGTGTACCAGTTCCATCAAATCCTAAACACGTTGTCTACGTTTGGATCGATGCCCTTCTTAACTATGCGACAGCTCTTGGTTACGGTCAAGATGAACACGGTAACTTTGATAAGTTCTGGAATGGAACAGTCTTCCATATGGTAGGAAGGACATCCTTCGTTTCCACTCAATCTACTGGCCAATCCTTCTTATGATGTTGGATATCAAATTACCTGACCGTTTGATTGCCCACGGTTGGTTTGTTATGAAAGATGGCAAGATGTCTAAGTCTAAAGGGAATGTCGTTTACCCTGAAATGTTAGTAGAGCGTTATGGTCTCGATCCACTTCGTTACTACCTCATGCGTAGCCTTCCAGTTGGCTCAGACGGAACCTTTACTCCAGAGGATTATGTAGGTCGTATCAACTATGAATTGGCAAATGACCTCGGAAACCTCCTCAACCGTACGGTTTCTATGATTAACAAGTACTTTGATGGACAAATCCCTGCTTATGTAGAAGGTGTAACAGACTTTGATAATGCACTTGCTGACGTTGCAGAACAAACAATCGCTGACTATCACACCTATATGGAAGCAGTTGACTATCCACGTGCACTTGAAGCAGTTTGGACTCTTATCTCACGTACCAATAAATACATCGATGAGACAGCACCTTGGGTCTTAGCCAAGGATGAAGCACACTGTGACCAATTGGCAAGTGTTATGAGTCACTTAGCAGCTAGTCTTCGTGTCGTAGCCCACTTGATTGAACCATTTATGATGGAAACCAGTCGTGCAGTCTTGACTCAACTTGGTCTAGCAGAAGTTTCTAGCCTTGAAAACTTGAGTTTAGCTGCTTTCCCTGCAGGTGTAACAGTAGTTGCTAAAGGAACACCAATCTTCCCACGTCTCGATATGGAAGAAGAAATCGCCTATATCAAGGAACAAATGGAAGGCAACAAACCAGCCGTCGAAAAAGAATGGAATCCAGATGAAGTCGAACTCAAGCTAAACAAGGACGAAATCAAGTTTGAAGACTTCGATAAGGTTGAAATTCGTGTTGCTGAAGTCAAAGAAGTTTCTAAAGTGGAAGGTTCTGACAAATTGCTTCAATTCCGCCTAGATGCTGGTGATGGTGAAGACCGTCAAATCCTTTCTGGTATTGCGAAATTCTATCCAAACGAACAAGAATTGGTCGGTAAGAAAGTACAAATCGTTGCCAACCTAAAACCACGTAAAATGATGAAAAAATATGTCAGCCAAGGTATGATCCTCTCAGCTGAACATGATGGCAAATTAACCCTTCTCACAGTTGATCCAGCTGTACCAAACGGAAGTGTGATTGGATAAGATCTAAAAGGACCAGTTTAAGCTGGTTCTTTTCTTTTGTGAGATAGCAGTTGATAAAAGTGTCATTCTACTTTATAATGAAGAAAAACGGAGGAAGTTGCCATGAAATACATTCCATTTGGTCAAGAGAAAAGAGAATTGTCCGAAATCGTCCTAGGCATGATGCGAATCAGTGATAAATCGGTCAAAGAAGTTGAGGAGCTGGTTGAAACAGCCTTATCTGTCGGAATCAATGCCTTTGACTTGGCAGATATCTATGGTCGTGGACGTTGCGAAGAATTACTGGGTCAAGTCTTAAAACATCGCCCTGACTTGCGTGAGAAGATTTGGATTCAGTCCAAGTGTGGCATTCGCATAGAAGAATTTACCTATTTTGATTTTTCAAAAGATTATATTTTAGAGTCAGTTGATGGGATTCTACAACGATTGCAGGTTGATTATCTAGATAGCTTGCTTCTCCATCGCCCAGATGCCTTAATGGAAGCTGATCAAGTAGCAGAGGCCTTTGATATCCTTCACAAATCTGGTAAGGTTCGAAACTTTGGTGTGTCTAACCAAAATCCCATGATGATGGAATTACTGAAGAAAGAAGTCAAACAGCCTCTAATGATCAATCAGTTACAGCTAAGTGCAGCTTTCACGCCTGGTTTTGAGGCAGGTTTTCATGTCAATATGGAAGGTAACAAGGCAGCTGTACGTGATGGAAGCATCTTTGAATACTGCAAACTAAACGACGTCGTCATTCAGGCTTGGTCAGTCTTGCAGTTTGGCTATTTTAAGGGCAATTTTGTTGGCAAAGAGCAATTTCAAAATCTAAATGAGGATCTAAATCGATTAGCTTTAAAATACGGTGTGAGCCCATCAGCCATTGCTATCGCTTGGGTGTTACGCTACCCAGCCAAGATGCAGGCAGTAGTGGGAACAACTAACCCTAAACATTTGATAGAAGCTAGCCAAGCAAGTAATGTTAACCTAACTCGAAAAGAATGGTATGAGATTTACCTAGCAGCAGGGAATGATTTGCCGTAGAGGTGAATTGCATTTAAGAAATCACAGTCAAAAAGCCGTTGGAAAACGGTTTTTTGTTATAATTAAATTAAGATTCATAGATAACAAAGGAGAAAAAAACATGACATTTGAAGAAATTTTGCCTGGACTAAAGGCTAAGAAAAAATATGTACGTACTGGCTGGGGTGGAGCTGAAAACTATGTCCAACTTTTTGACACTATCGAGCAAAACGGGGTCGCTCTTGAAGTGACACCCTATTTCCTCATCAACGTATCTGGTGAAGGGAAGGTTTTTTTCTATGTGGAGTCCGACACCTTGTGATGTCCTAGCGACGGATTGGGTGGAAGTCCATGACTAAACGTGTCTTAGTTACGGGCGTTAGTTCAGGGATTGGTCTGGCTCAAGCTCGACTCTTTTTAGAAAAGGGTTATCAAGTTTTTGGTGTGGATCAGGGTGAAAAGCCTGCCTTACAAGGTGACTTTCACTTTCTACAACGTGATTTAACACTTGACTTAGAACCTATTTTTTTGATTGGTGCCCTCGAGTCGATATTCTTTGTAATACGGCAGGTGTTTTGGATGACTACAAGTCCTTACTAGAACAATCCGCCCAAGAAATTCAAGAGATTTTTGAAATCAATTACGTAACTCCAGTAGAGTTGACCCGACATTATCTTACTCAAATGCTGGAACATAAACATGGGATTATCATCAATATGTGCTCCATTGCCTCGAGTCTAGCAGGCGGAGGTGGACACGCCTATACCTCGTCTAAACACGCCTTGGCTGGATTTACAAAGCAGTTGGCTCTAGACTATGCTGAAGCTGGAATCCAGATCTTTGGGATTGCTCCTGGTGCAGTCAAGACGGGTATGACCGCAGCTGACTTTGAGCCAGGTGGATTGGCTGACTGGGTTGCTAGTGAAACACCCATCAAACGCTGGATTGAGCCAGAGGAAATAGCAGATGTTACACTTTTTCTAGCAAGTGGGAAAGCGAGTGCTATGCAGGGACAGATTCTGACTATTGATGGTGGTTGGTCTTTGAAGTAATATAGTTGATACTTAATGAATATGTGGAGGTAAGTTATGAAAAGAAATGAGTTCGGATTTGTGTTACCAAATCTCTATTATCAGTTTTTATCAGAATGGGACGAAGTGGATCCTTATGAGATTGGTGACTCAGGTATCTGTTTATATGCTAAGGAGGATCTCTTAGAGCGTAATGAGACCTATCAGATAGAAGTAGATGAACCAGACTTCTTTTATGATTGGTCAAGAGGGAGATTTGGCTTACTTTATCAAGAAAAATTCTGATGATTACATTTATGAAAATGACTTAGGGGCTCTAGGCTCCTTTAGAAATGCAAAAAGTTGCTAAAAACGTCAATGACTTTATTGATAAGGTATTGGAAGAAGAATTGTAGAATACTGAAGGGAGTAATCATGTTTAGGATGCTTGATGCAGATTCACCGATTTCAAAAGAAGACCTTTTACAATTTGAGGAGATTCTTGGGAAGAAATTGCCGGAAACCATGAAGGATTTTTATCTCCAGTACAACGGTGGCCAGCCCCAAGTAAGGGGGATTCACGATGAACATCATTTTTTTCCTTTCAATTCCTTTAATTCACTTGAGGAGATGAAGAAGTCTCTTACATGGTTTGACGATGAGGTTGTGCCTGAGGGATTTAAGGGCGCAGATCTTCTCCATTTTGCCTATGATCCTGGTTCTGGCAACTATGCTCTTTCCCTAAGAGAAGAGGACTATGGAAAGGTTTACTTCTATGTTTTAGAAGAAACAGCTGAGTTGTATGGTCAATGGCCATCTTTTGAGGATTTTTTGAATTCATTTGTTGAAGAGTGAGGCTAAAAAGGAGAAGAGATGCAGAAACACCAAGAACTTTCACTAGAGCAGATCATCGAGCAAGTGCGCGTGGACGAGTTATCATCAGATGATTTTTGCCTCTATGGCAAGGAGGATGGAGAACTGAGACTTAATAGCCTATATTGGGTATCAGATTATCCGGATGTCGTGGACGACTCTGATGTCTACCCAGCTGATGCATCGGAGCAAGATCTCCAGCTAGTCTACTATGGAGAGCAGTTGCTTGATGTTCTTTCCGTAGCCCTTGAGGAAAAACCAGATGCTAGTCACCAAGACTTAGTCGACGCTTTGAATTATTATAATCAGCACGATAACTTTATGCCCTTTTATGCTGAGTAGCTCTACTAGATTTATGAAGTCCTGCTACCAATAAACACGTTCCATATGGAGTTAAGAAATGATAGATTACGAAAACATAAATGAAAAAATTACCCCTTTTAACTTGCTTGTATATGATGAGAATCCTCAAAATGTTCGTGGGTCGCTCATTTATTACCCTGATGGAGAATACAGACAGGAAGTGTTTGACACTCGAGAAGACGAAGGGGGCGAAGGGAATGGCTACGATTGGGCATCTCTGGCTTTGGTATTTTTGGAGGAAAAAATTCCTGAATTAAGCGAAGCGATCGACTTTGATCCGGAAGGAAGTATGTTTTGTGCCTATTCTTCCAATGTAGACGCCTTAGCTAGATTTGCTCTTGGATTGAAAGAGTTTTGTGATGATATCGACACTATGAAAGACTTGTTTAGTAGAGCGGAGCTGGATTAACTTACCCCCCTCCAAAGTTTAGGAGTTAAAATAGAGACAGTCGATTAAATAGAACAATTAAAAGATGGAGCAGGATATGGTTGAGAAAGATGGGATTATCGTAAAGGATAGCCAGATCATCCTAAACAGTGGTGAGAAGCTATCGGTTGAAAATCTTATAGAGGAAGCGAGAAGGATTCGTTTTATCAGTAATCAGCACTTTAAGGATATAAGCATCAGAATACTAGAGAGTTCACGAGTCGTGTTTGAAAACTGTATCTTTGAGAATGTCTTCTTTGAAAACTGTGATTTGAGGGAAATCAGCTTTAAAAATCATACAGTTATTCGAAACTGTACTTTTAAACGATGCAATTTAAATGGAACTTTATTTTATGATAGTCACATTATATCGTCTACCTTCCTTTCTTGTCAGATGAAGCGTCCTCTTTTGGAGAATGTCAGTGAGATGAGGGATTGTCTCTTTAAAAAGTGTAGGATGCACGACATTTTCTTCCCCCTACCAGCTTTTCAGAATAATAAAATTATTGGAAAATTGTCTGAATGTACCTTTGGGTCGAAAACTAAGAAAGTAGAAAAATTGTATGCAGATCTATCAGAGGCTCAGCTCAGTTTTGTCGAGTTTACAAGTTGTGATTTGACGGAGACGATTCGTCCAGAGGATCCAGATATTCTTTATATAAAAAACTTGAGTGAACGATCAAAGAAGGCTCAGGAAAAAATAGCGACGATCCAAGATGATAGAAAAAGGCGAGCTCTTTCTATCCATACAGAGAGTTGGATGAATGAAGAGTATGTGGATTATTTGATGAGTCGCAAAGATTACAAATGGGCCTGGGATGATTATTTTGAGGATGTGTCGAAGTGTTTGGAACTGGACTGGGCGATTGACTAGCTCTTATGTGAATAGCATTAGAGATAGTCAGCAGAAGAAAGGATAGAGAAATGACAGTCAATATTGATGAATTAGTCAAGGAGCTTGGTTTTTGTGTGGTGCCTACAAAGGAGAAACCATTTAGTCTGGATGAGGTCCGTTTCAACCTTTTGGCATATTTAGAGGATTATTCTAAAATGGGATTTTCTTTTGTTAAAGCAGGTGACGAACTAGTCGAACTAAGGAAAAATCAGGAGAGCTATAGGCTTGTTGGCCAGTGTTTTTTAGGTGCTTTTGTAATTGGAGAAGAGGAACAAGTCTTCTTACTTTGCAATCGAGAAGGAAGGGAAGTTTTTCAAGAAGCGAGGATTTATGTCAATTCTTCCTTACATACTTTTGTTTCCTCTTATTCGCTCTTTCTATCAAGCATCTTTCTTTTGAAAGCAAAGTTTTATGAGATTGAGCAAGATGAAGTCGAAGAGATTGCAGCAAACTTGAAGGATCAAGTACTTGCCTTGGAAAAGCCCCTTGAACAAGAATTGCCCTTCTGGGAGCACATGGCCTATTTGATAGAAGACGATGGAATCGTTCTAAGAGATGATCTCTTTCATATCTTAAATAAAGAGCAGTAGGAATGGAATTAAATTAAATAATGGAGAAAAAATGACCCCAGATAAAGATTCGTGAGTGGAATGAAAAGCCAAGAACAAAACTTCGATTTATTAAAATTGGTGATATTTTTTGCTATCAATTTTCGGAGGAAATGTTTGTATTTGGTCAAATCCTTGGAAAAGTGAATGTTGGTCATGTCATCCAATTTTTCGATATCTTTCAAGCAAGTCCTACTATAACAGTTGAGGAGCTAAGTCGTGCTCAATTTATAGGTAAGCCCATCATTGTAGACTCCTACACCTTGTTTGATCGAAGTCCAGTATGGTCTTGGCAGATAATTGGTCACCAAGCGGATTTTTGATCCAAGCCCTTTTAAGATTTAGCCTTTAAGTGGGGAGATCCCAAATGGTCTTCACTTTGGGAAGGTCTGGCTAGATGGTAGGCGGGAACCTAAGATTTTTTCTAGGGAAGAAGTTGAGGACCTGGACTGGGAAGCCTGTGTCGGAAGTATAGTTTATAACAGAATCTTGGAAGAAGAACTGGCAAGCAGAGGAAATAAAGGAGTTTGAGATGGACTATGTAGATGAGTTAACTTCAGGACGTACGCCCTTGGTAAAAAAAGCAGCGAAAAAAATTTTAAAGGGCAGACTAAAAGGATATGGACCATTCTTGCATCAGGCCTTGGAAGGCGAGATGGAAAAGCCTAAATCATGGGAATCACAAATGTACTTGCTCTACGCCATGGCTGCAACGGATTGCACAGAAGAAGTCCCCTATCTCAAAGTCATTACTGCTGAGAGATATTCCCAACACCCTGTAACCTATCGCTCTCTAGCAGTAGCGATTGCTTATCTAGAAAATTTAGAAACAGAGAACTTGTCTTTTGTTTATGAGTCCTTGGAATCGAATAACTTATTGCAAGCTGCAGGTGCTTGTGCAGCTATCTATCTGAGAAAAGATTGTGCTGAAAGATGATGATTTTAACAAAAATTATGTCCTATGTAACTCAGCCTAAATACTTTGAGCATATTGGCAAAGTCACAAATCCATGTTTTATTTTCATTTTAGCTAGCATCTTATCTATATCCAGAACAGAATCGTCAGAAAATTGTAGACTTTTTCCCGTCAGTTCGATATATCTATCGTCAAGGATATAATCAATGACGATGTATCAAAAGGAAAGGACGGCAGGAGGGATCAGTCTATTCTAAAAATCTCCTTAAAGAGGAAAACAATAACTCTTAAAAAAACAAGACTTTTATTCATTTTTTTAAAAAAAGGAGTTCATATTGTGAAATGGTTTGAAAAAAAGCAGTGGGGAAGGAAAAAGATTATTCATCTGTTTGATGGTGATTTGGAATTGAATAATGTATTTCTTGATACTGTATTATGTTACGATTACAAATTAGATCTTGTCCTTTTATGTATTTGATTTCCCAACTAATTTCCCTGAAAAAGTGGCAGAAAAGTGCATTTAATGCTATAAAAAAATTAATTTAGAGTTTTTTTAATTTAGATGAAATCCATTTTTTTATTCTAAGGGGATTCATAAGGTGAATGGTCAACTGGAACTGCTTTTTTAGAGAATAAGGTTGAATTCAATTTTATAAACCAAAATGATGTGATGTTATCAGGGATCTTCTGACCTTGTTAGAATTGCTGAGATTGGTCCTGTGAAGATTGATACTTAAAGATGTATTCCTAGCTTACTTTGCGGAGATTCTGGATGATCAAACAATCCTCCATTGCTAGGGAGGGACACCACGACTATGGGAAAAAAAGTGAAGGAAGAGCACAAACATTAGACCTTGACCTAAGGATAAACCTTTCTACAAGAAAAAAACTACGAGACCACGAATATGAAGTTACAGTATTTTGAATTAGATAAGCCCTATGTGGAAAATCAACAGAGGATTGAGGAGTTGATGGACTCAGTTGCGCTAACTTACAAGGAAGCTAGAATTAAGGACTATCGACAGAATTGGAAAGACCTACGAAGAGCGTTCATATATGAATCCAAATGTATGACCTCTATGGTAGAGCGCCTCTTCAAACCAGTTGTGACCAAGGATTGTTGGAAAATCATCGTAGAATGTGTAGATACGATTAGCAATCCAGCTATCATGAACCTACTTGGTGTCTATACTGTCCAGGTCCCATTTGATTTTTCTAGCTATGAAACCTTGAGTCCATTGGAACAGAAAAAGCTGCTCTTAGAGGCCTTGGTAAAAGGGGTAAAGCGCGTGTTTCAGGAACTCTCTATTCCATGCTCCTTGATAGAGGATGTAGTCAATGAAATAGAGAAAAACGATTATGAAAATAGCTGGGAGTGGAAAAGGAAGAAGATCCAATCCACGATCTTTTCCATTCAAGTGGAGCATCAGCTGGATAAGGTGGATTTGTTTTGGAAGATAGAGCAAAAGGATAAGAGCATCCGTCAGTTGATTCAATCCTACCCTGCTCATGAGATGGATTATGGGGCTAAGCTTGGTAAACTGGAAGCAAAAGGTAACTTCCTGTATCTGCTGGATAAAGAGAATGAGATTGTGAGCAAAATTTCTGTTTCAGAATGGTGGAGCACAAACAATGAGTGACTTAAAAAAGAGATTATCTTTATTAAAAGTAGAAAAACGAATCAATCAGTTGAAGGGGATAAAGGATGTCCATTTTCTGACCGATAAACCTAAAGAAATTGCTTGGTATGCTGGGGAGTTGAATCCTATAGACTCTCCGCTTCCTTGCCTTTATGAGTTTCCTGTTGCCCACACTACTCAAGATTTAAGTAGGTTAATTCAAAGTCTAGTTGGCAATAGTAGTCAGTTTATCCTAGTTTTTTGGGAATTTTCACCGATTTATGTCTTGTTTCAAATGGAGTCTTTGGATGAATTTTTGCCCTCTTATTTTAGTGAATTTTCTACCAGAGACTTGACGCTATTCTTTAAAGACCAGGAAAAAGTATTGGATCTCCATTTAGCGGAGGATAAAGTAGAAGTGAGAGTCTTGGAGAATAAGGCTAAGAACCGGTAAATTCTATAAATTGAAAATGAACATAGAATTAGTCGATGAAAGAGACAGAGAGGAAAGAATGCCATTCTTGGAGAGACAAATGGTAAAGGAAAATTCTAATGTGTGAAAAAGAATATTATTATTATGGCAATAGTGAGTTTATGACAGGCCTAGGAGTTATTTATACAGAGTTTACTGGTCAGCGTGCAAGTCGACAAATTAACGTTTTGAATGGGCACTCTTATGCTTCCTCTTGCCTACAGGATTATGTTCCAGAAGTAGGGTTTCTACTCTATGATGGTCGAAAAGATGAGTTGGATCTATCAGACTCCATCAAGATTAGTCAAGAGGAATTTGAACGAATTTGGGCTCAGGCTGTCGCTAGCGGTCAGAATGATACGTAATCGTCAGTTGAAAATAGCCAAATATAATCCCAAAAATGTGAGAGGAGTCTAATAATGATGTTCAATTTGTTGAAGGAATTTGTAGAAGTCTATCATAGAAACAAGGGCTTAGGAGAGCTTGTATTTACTAGTGACTGTCTTCATGTCGAAAAGCGAGATTTGTCTGGTCAATTGAAAGAGTTCTACCAACATTTGAGCTTTGAGGAAGAAGCTTATTTTAGAGGAGCTCCCTATGATCTTGCTCTAATTCCTCTCCCTCTATGTGAAGCTGCATCAGAAGGATGGCAGGATACTAGCTGGAAAGAGAGTTATGTGGTTTTTGCTCACATGATGGGGGATGAGCCAATTTTTTGTGATCTAACTAGCGAGCTTAGTCCTGTATTTGGCAAGATTCCTGGGAATTCCAAGCTCTATTGCTTAAGCCCCTCTTTATCTACTTTCTTGTCTACTTATAGTCAGATGAAAAAGCTAGAAATCACCAAGTTTGAGAATGACATCTACATTGATGAGGACTTGTCGGACTATAAAGAAGGTTTTTTAACAGGAATCATGGCTATTATCGAGGAGCAACTTCCTGAAGCCTATCGAAAAGACTTTATTGAATTTATGCTTGGCTAAAGCCAAAGATGAAGAGATGAGAAGCAAATGAAAATGAAGAATTTTTTAAAATGTTGTGAGGATCTGGTCATACAAGAAAGTGGGGCCTCAGCTTTTGAACTAGAAAAACTCAAAGCCAGACAGTTTCCTCAAGCTCACCTGAATTTGCTCTCCATGACCAATGGCTTGAAGTTTTATGGTGGCTATTATCGCTTGTTTGGGACGGATTCTACTCAAGCTATTACGCTAGATTCCTGGAATTCGGATGAGCTCTGGAAAGACGTCTGGAGAGATTATGCATCAGACTACTATTTTTTTGGTATGTCTGCTATTGGAGATCAATTCGCTTATAGATTGAAGGATGGGAACATTCAAAGTAATCAAGTTTATTATTTAGATGGGATTACGATGGATGTTATCGAGATCTACGACAGTTTTGAAGCGTTTTTTGAGAGGGAATTTGTTCTGAAAGCCCAAGGTGGGATGGAATCTATTTTTGTTTCTGCTAGGGAACGATTTGGAAATCTAGACCTCTCCACAAGCTGTATTTATTCCCCTTCCTTAATGATAGTGAATGATCCAAGTGTTGAAAATCTCATGCTTTTACCGACAAAGGATGTCATGACCATCAATGGGGATTTGTTTGTTCAATTGTCTGATTCAGAGGAGTCTATTACGAAACTAGAGCAATATCTAGACGCTTCGGGTAGAGCCAGAGTCAAGGTCATTTTTGATCGAGATTGAGCAAGCAGGATATATAGTTTATTTAGAAAAAATACTCTGAAGATTCGTGATTTTAACCTTTTGGCGACAAGCGATGATTTAGTCTTCTAGTCAGGGTGTCATTGTAAAAATGATTTAGGTTGAAAATAGAAAACGAAGCATTTTATTCATGAAAAGAGGTGAATGATGACCAGTTTAGATAAATATTTAGAAATCATTAAAAAAGGATTTTCCGAAAGAGAGGATCTAATGGCAATGGCGCCTCTGCGTACGATTGAAGACATTGCACCATTATTGGATGAAACATTGACTTATAAAGAATTCATCAATATCAATCGCTTATTAAGACAAAAATACATTGTCGAAAACCCAGAGGATATGCTAAAAGATGTAGATTTTAACCAGCTTTCTTTACCTAGCAATACGAGAGTGATTTACTTGATGGGAAGTAAATCTGATGTGCTAGACTTTTTCAAACATATGAACAAGTAGAAAAGATTTTAATAGTTGGGGCTAGAAAAGTAAGAAAGATCATCTTACCCCAGAATGATTGTGTGAAAGCTCTAGGGATATCTTCCATGACAAATTTGGAAACGATAGAGAACATTTCTTTTCATACTGGCATGCGTTATCTGCACTTTGATTATGATGTAAAGTTGCCAAACTTTTCTTTTATTAGGGATTTAAATCAGTTGCTCTATCTTTCATTCACGTCAAATAAAAAATTACCAGAATTGGATTTTATCCATCCATCTAGTGAGCTCCGTTTTTTAGATTTTGTCGACACGTCTATTTTTAACTACGCATCAACAGTTAGCTACCTGAAGTGTCTGAAACATCTTCGATTTTTAACAACGGGAAGAACGAATCAAAAGCAAAGGGAACTTCTTAGAAGAGAGTTACCACATGTTTGCATGCGTAAGGGGTAAAAAATGCCTTTAATCCAGCTTTTTATGAGCGATGTCTTCATCATAAACGAACTATTAGTCCCGTTGTTTAAGTAGGAGGAAATATGAGCCATACGAATCTAGCAAAAGAAACCTTCCTCCAGTTTATGCAGGCTATGTATTCTTGGGAGAGAAAAGCTACTAGAAGCCTAAGAAAGCAAGCCGATAAAGAGATGTTGAAGGATGAATTAGCTGCTATATTTGATCAGTTTTGTAGATCTAAAAAAACACTCAGAGAAAGGGAAGTATCTTTATCTGTTCGATTTCCATTTGACTATAAATTAGAAACGCATCCCATCATTGATGAAGAGCATGACGGGAATCAAACTTACTTCTATATCAAGGAGAATCGTTCTGGTTTAGAAACTCTCTATCGTTTTCGAATGGTATTTCAAAAGGGGAAATGGTGGATTGATAAGAAAGAATGGCTTGATGATGGGAAGTGGATCAATTCTTCCTTGTGATATACTGGATAGTATAGGAATGCAGGAAAAGATGTACTTCAAAAAACAGTGGTAGTTGGATTAGGCAATGACAAGTGTAAGTAATGAAATGTTAGAGGTCAATATGAATAAAACACTTTCAAATCAAAAAAAGAAAAATTAACTGCTATAAAAAAATAAAATACTGAAGGCAAGAGATTTTCACTTAGAGGCAGAAAACCTATCTAATACTGAAGCCATTTTAACAGCTCTAAAAATCTGATAAGAAAAAGCGTTAAAATTAACTATGAAGAAAATGGTGAGAATCAATCATATCTGTATGATCATATAGATATGATTGATTCTATAAGTCCGTATCCTCTAGTCTCTAATTTTATAGAAAAGTAAAGACATCTGAAAACCTATCAAGTTATTATTGAAATGGCTGTTTTTTTGTTCTGTAATGGCAGATATGGCTTCTGCTAAATATTTGGCTAAAAGGGGGCTCAAACTTTGATACAGATATTTGTTTGAATATCTTATTTGCCCTTGCCTATTTAGATAATACTTATGTAGAGTTTTTAATTGATAAATTAGCCTATTTTAAAGAAGCCCAAGTTGAGAAAGGGAAAAAAATTATTTTCTTTTCAGCCAAGAGTTTATTGCCTTTAGTCGTTTTTCTTTATGGAAATGGGGAGGGTGATCGGCTTGCTAACCTACTGGAGAATGCTTGTGATGCCAAATATCAACCCTTTGACACGAATCCTTATCAGAATGTGAATGATGCCTATAAACAGGTTATGGAAACTATTTTTTCAGAGGAAGTTGATGTTTTTAGAGAAACAATTTTATCCATGTATGATTATCATTTAGCGAACACCAGAGATAGTCATTTAGTAGACTTCAATACCTTACTATGGCAATATTTCCCAATCGAAATCTTAGTTTTATTAAAAGAACGTCAGAAAAAAGGTCTCTCAATAGATGGAATTAGGCATCCCTTGTTTGATGACTTTTTGCCCTATTTCATGGATGACTTTCAGTTAACCGAGCAAAACAAGATGATTCTAGGAACGATCTTAGACTAGTTGTGTAGAATAGATGGAGAACGTCAATAACCCATGCAATCGCAAGGAATTATAGGAATCACCTATATCCATATAGATTTCTAGGAAAATGCAATGAGGAACTTTCCACATCCTTTTAGAAATAGAGGTAAAGAAATGAAAGAGGCCAAAGAACTCTTCGTAAAAAATGGCTTTTCGCGACTAAAGCGAACCCATAACTATTATAAAATTGATCATGATTTTTATACGGTCATCTATTTTCAACGAAAATCAGATGGTAGTGCCTATTTCGTAAATGTTGGCCTTCATCCTCTCTTTCTGGAGTCAGGACTGTTAGAAGAAGTGGATTGTGCTTTACGGACGCGATTAGGTTCTATCGAACATAGAAATGGCATGGATCAAGCTGAATTGGAAAAGGCTGTCCAAGAGGCCATCGATTTTACTGATCAGTATGCGTCGTATCCTACCGTATTTTCGAGCATAGATCCCGAGAAGGATCTTGAGAAGGATTGGTTGTTAAAACAATTCTCTATCACCAAAGTGAACTTATGCAGATTGTATGTTGAGTATTATGATTCAATCGATTCTAAGAAGTTGGCTTTAGATTTTGCAAACTATGGCTTATCCATTACACCTAAGATTGCTTCTGTTCCTAAAAACTTCTTTAAAACCTATATTCGTTCGGGAGAAATAATTAAAACTACTTATTAGGGCGGAGTGAAAGTGAAGATTTACTGATCAATATCCTGACGAAAGAAACCGGTAGGAAAAAATAGATGAATCTTAATGAACTCATCGAAGAGGTTGAAAATAATGTTGACTTAGCATCCTATATCAATCTTGTACCAAAAGGAAATAAGAAATGAAAAACTATTTACTTGATGAAAGGCTATTTCAGTATCCTGAATCGTTTAAAAAATTGATTGAACTCAATTTAGTTGATTTTGATTGTTGGTATCTGTTGGATTCAGAATGGGCCCTATCTTTGTATGAGGGATTGCAGGAAAGATACCCAAGCAGAAAGTTGATTCCATTTGCTAAAAGAGGAGATTGTGATGATACAGCTTGTTTTGAAATAGGAAAGGGCAATAAGGTCCAACTCATTCATGATTTTGCTGCCGAAGGATGGGAGCAACGGAAAGAGTTTAACGACTTTTGGGAATGGGTAGAATATGCAGTCAAATGCATGATAGAGTATAACAAAGAGGATGGGATTGAATAATAAGAATCCCTTATATAGAGAATAAAGCAACGGTCTTCAATAATGCTCTGCAAGCAAGCCTAGTTCTTAGTCTTATATATCTTTGAGTGGTCGATGATAAACCGAAAAATGCTATTGGGGCGCTACTAGCTTTCAATAAGCAGTATATTTAATGGGTAAGGAAAATGACGAACACGTACTATTACTATGAATTAACAAAAAAATTCTATTGATTCAAAAGACGAATTTTTTTAAAAAAATCAAACCATTAATCGATATGAATGATATTCTTCCCATTTTTGAAAGGAGATTATGGGGTTGTGAATTACAATCGTTTAAATGCTATTGTTTTTTTCAACGATATTGTGTAGGGGATAATGACAATACCATATATGATATAAAGTTATCAGAAAGCAATGTTTCAAGAGATATCAAGCGTTTAGATATTTTTTTGGTGCAAAAGATGAAATTTTAGATTTATCAGAATTTATTAATTTGAGAGATTAGATATTTGGGGAAGTGTTAATGTTAGAGAAATTATATTTCCTGAACATTCTGGAATTAAGATGCTAAATATTTTGAGAGTTCCAAAGTTGGAAGTTTTTAGATAATATTTCATCCCTAAAAAAACTTTAAGGTATTTTAGTCACAGATATTCCTCTAGAATTAGTGATTTTAATTTTTTTATCTAATCTTGAGGATTTAATATTTCTATCAATAAATAATAGTAAAAAAATTTGTCTGATGTAAAGTTTCTCGAGTTATCAAAAAAATATTATTTGGATTTATCCAATACCAATGTCATAAAAAAATCATGGTTTGCTTGAAATACTAGAAAAAAATGATAAATTTAAGGTTTTTTTATGATGGTGGAAATACTAAGAATATGAGAGCCTTTTTGAAAAAACATTTGCCAAGTGTATCTATGTTAGATTAATTATTTAAGGAGAAAAATGGGAAACATCAGCCAATTATTAAATGAGATTGAAAAAAGTCTCCAACAGCTAGATTATCCTTGTGTAGACCATCTAAATTCGGGACTATCCTCTCAAAAAACTCAAGAGTTATTTGAGGAAATCCCGTTGCAGCCAACCCAGGACTTGTGTGCCCTTTATACTTGGAGAAACGGATCAAAAGATAGTGAGGGAATCACACTCGGTGAGCTGGCATTTTTTCCTGGCTTCTATTTGATGTCTCTGGAAGAAAGTATCCAGACCTACTTGGAACTAATAGAAACGGATACTTGGGATAAGTCTTGGTTTCCAATTTTTGCCAGTGGAGGGGGAGATTTTTATGCCATGAACTTGGCTCCAGAAGCTCAGGGGCAAATACATGGTGTTTACGTGTATGAAGAGGAACCTCAGGTCGAATACCGGTCATTGAAATCCATGCTCACAACCTTTAAAGTATGTTATGAACAAGGTGTTATTTTCAGGAATGAACAAGGCTACTTGGATATGGATTATAGGGAGCATGCTGAGGTAGCGCATGAGATAAATCCAGATCTGAAGATGTGGCTGGAATTCTTAAAGGAGACGGAAGAGGAATGACCACGGAAAGAAATATGGCAGTAGTTACTGTATTAAAAAAGATCATTAAACTCTATGAGGAAACAACGTTTATTCCCCAACCGGTGAGTTTTTCAAACGAAAAATTAAGGATCCAGTCCTCAGATTTTACAGGAGAATTGTTTGCTTACTATCAACATATAGAGTTCGATAAGGATTTATTTTTTGCCAATCAAAATTTTAATATCGTTTTGTTGCCATTCGACTCTCCTGCAAGGACAGTCGAATCTTGGGCCTTACAAGATGTTCTTCAGTTTAGTGAAGGGCAATACCAGATATTCGCTACTACAGATACAGATGATATTCTTTTCTGTGATATGAAAGATGAAAGTTCTCCAGTTTACGCGGGCAGGCCTGGAGATCCTAATTTCTACAAACTCAGCGAAAGTTTGACGGAGTTTTTGGAGTTCTATTTCGCTTTTTCAAATTTTTGGAAACAAAGAGAAGATGTCCCTCTGGAGGAATATATTGTAGGGACAGGTGACTTGATAGAGCGCTACCTTTCCCCAGACGTCCAAGCGACAGCGAAAGAATATCTATTTCGGTAAGATTGACCTGAGAAAAGCCTTTCTTAGTAACACAAAGTGAGTTGGATAGGAGAAAAGAAATGAAAGTGAAAGAACTAATCGAAGAGATTGAAAATGATGCTGAGTTCTTCTCGTATTTAAACCAGGTTCCCAAAAAGAATAAGAAAACCCAAGCTAGCTATCTTGAATCGCTGAATCATCTGGCCTATTTATTTTATCTGGATGGTCAAGAGGAAATGGCTAAGAAATTATTAGATAGGCTCATACAAGTTCCATTTGAAGGGAATTATAACACTTGGACCTTTGTTGCGAGCTCTCTGGTTTTATTGGCCTATCTGGAAAGAGAAAAAGAAAATCAGGTACTCGTCTATAAAAAACTCCTTTTATCTCCGTTAGAACAAGGGGAGGAATCGACTCAAAACATAAGAAGGAGAGTTCATCAGAGATTTTTGAATGGTGATAGCTTGGAGCAAAAGCTTGCAAAAATCGAGCAAGCTTCAAGTTCCGAATCAGAAATGGAACGCCGTCTGCTATACTTAACAGATCTACTGAAAATTTACCTCTTTATTGCTGAGTCAACGCTTGAAGAGACAGATATTCAGGCAAAAATCGAAGAGAATATGGAGATACTGAAGAAGTATATCAAGGAACATGAAATCTATAGCCTCTTTCCTTTTAAGGGATAAGGTGAGCTAGCGATCTTTGACTTTTAGAAAGAGTGGAATATGGAAATCAAAAATCACTTTGGTGTATACGGGGTCTGTCTTCAAAACGGGAAATTGCTTTGCATTGAAAAAACGAGAGGACCTTATCAGCATCGCTTTGATCTACCGGGTGGTAGTCAGGAACTCGGTGAGGGGTTGACAGAAACCCTCAAGAGAGAAGTTCTTGAAGAGACAGGATATACGCTTATCCGTTATTCCAATCCGAGGATGTATGATGTGCTGGTTCAAGAAGAAGGGCAAGACTTCGCAGTACACCATATCATGGCCTTTTATGATATCGTACTCGATTTCGAAGGCTCTCAAAAATCACTTCCTCATGAAGTTCTTGATGGAAGCAATGATTCAGCGAATGCAGTTTGGGTCCCTATTGAGCAGATGACCCAAGAACATGCCTCACCCTTAGTATTGAAGGTGAAGGCAGAGTTACAAGGATTTCCAGAATTGGACATGACAAGCTATAAGAATTGGAAGGTAAAACATGCAAAATCAACTAGCTCTTAGTGGCGAAAAAATTGTTGAAAAAGTTTATCCCCATTTATTGCACCACGTCGGCTTGATTCGTGGGGAATACTTGTTGAGAGAACTAAACCAAAACATACTATTACCAAATTGTCAGCAATTTGTGAAAGATTATCTAGACACTATCTGTCATTTGTACTCAGATGAAGAAGTCTGGTATCGCTTTTCAGAGTTAACAAATGCAGAAGCAAATATTCTAGACGGGACTAAAGAGTATTTTGACGAACGTCACCCCTTATTTGGATACAGAGGTATCAGGCGTTTGTTGGCGTGTCCAGATGAATTTCAGGCTGAGACAAATGTTGTTACAGAAGTTTTTCAAACCAATCCCAATCTGTCTATTATTTTTCCTTTTGTCAATGATGCCGAACAATTAAAACAAGCTATTACAGTATTGCGTCAGTATGGTTTTACCGGGAAAGTCGGCACGATGATTGAATTACCATCAGCTTATTTCGACTTGGACAGGATACTGGAAACTGGTATTTCAAAGATTGTAGTTGGAATGAATGATTTAACTTCTTTTATTTTTGCGACTGTGAGAAACAGTCAATGGCATGATATGGAAAGTCCAATTATGTTAGATATGTTGAGACAGATGCAGGATAAAGCAAGGAAGAACAAGATTGATTTTGCTGTAGCAGGCTATCTGAATACTTCTTTCATACAAAAAATGAATCAGATGGGTATCGAATGTATTCTCCATTACAGCTCTATTCCAGAGATTTTTGATTTAGAAATTGACCATCCAGACCATCTTAAACATATAAAAGAAGAAAGTAAAAAATTACAAAGGAGAACCCATGACACCGCAAGAAATGTGGAATGCCTACAAGCAAATTAACCCCTCTATCGGAGATGAGATAGATGCCTGGGCTTTTGGAGTGGAACCAGACCTTTTAGCGGAACTGGTCTATAAAGGCGAAAAAACAGCAACTGCCTCAGCTTACGATCTTTACGCAGTAGAGGACGAACCCCTTCCCCAAGAAGGAACCTTTGATGTCATTTTAGACAGTCAAGATCAGGCTGTCTGCATTGTCGAAGTTACAAAAGTTTCTGTTCAACCTTTTCATAATGTGTCAGCCGACCATGCCTACAAGGAAGGTGAGGGGGACAAATCCTTAGCCTATTGGCGTCAGGTTCATGAGGAGTTTTTCACGGAGTGGCTGGAGGAAGCAGGTCTGGATTTTACGCCTGACAGCAAAGTGGTTTTAGAAGAATTTCGCAAGGTATACCCACTGTAGACAGCAGAAGGAAGAAAGTTTTGGAAATAGTTGTCCAAAGCTTTTTTCTGGCTTAAAATATGATAAAATAGGTATGTTTGAACTAGAGCATTTGCTCAGAAATATAGAATAGGAGAAAATGATGCAAGCAGTAGAACATTATATTGAAAAATTTGTTCCTGAACATTATGATTTATTTTTAGACTTGAGTCGTGAGACCAAGACTTTTTCAGGAAAAGTAACCATTACTGGTCAAGCTCAAAAGTGACCGATTTTCCCTTCACCAAAAAGGACTTAGAGATTGCTTCTGTTGAAGTAGCAGGTCAAGATCGTCCATTCACAGTTGATAATGAAAACGAAGCCCTTCATATTGAACTTGCAGAAGCAGGTTCAGTTGAATTGGTTCTTGCTTTTTCAGGTAAAATCACAGACAACATGACAGGAATCTATCCATCATACTACACAGTTGATGGAGTTAAGAAGGAAGTTTTGTCGACTCAGTTTGAGAGCCACTTTGCCCGTGAAGCCTTCCCATGTGTGGATGAGCCAGAAGCTAAAGCAACCTTTGACCTAGCTCTTCGTTTTGACCAAGCAGAAGGTGAACTTGCCTTGTCAAACATGCCGGAAATCGATGTTGAAAACCGCAAAGAAACTGGCATCTGGAAGTTTGAAACTACACCTAGAATGTCTTCTTACTTGCTAGCTTTCGTAGCTGGTGATTTGCAAGGAGTAACTGCTACAACTAAAAATGGTACCTTGGTAGGTGTTTACTCAACCAAGGCCCATCCACTTTCAAACCTTGATTTCTCACTAGACATCGCTGTTCGTTCTATCGAATTTTACGAAGACTACTACGGAGTCAAGTATCCAATCCCTCAATCTCTTCACATCGCCCTACCTGACTTCTCAGCAGGTGCTATGGAAAACTGGGGTCTCGTAACCTACCGTGAAGTTTACTTGGTTGTTGATGAGAACTCAACCTTTGCCAGCCGTCAACAAGTAGCCCTTGTCATTGCCCATGAGCTTGCTCACCAATGGTTTGGTAACCTGGTTACTATGAAATGGTGGGATGATCTTTGGCTCAACGAGAGCTTCGCTAACATGATGGAATATGTCTGTGTGGATGCCATCGAGCCAAGTTGGAATATCTTTGAAGATTTCCAAACAAGTGGAGTGCCAGCTGCTCTTAAACGTGATGCAACAGATGGCGTTCAGTCTGTTCACGTTGAAGTTAAACATCCAGATGAAATCAATACACTCTTTGACTCTGCTATCGTTTATGCTAAAGGAAGCCGTCTCATGCACATGCTTCGTCGTTGGCTAGGAGATGCTGATTTTGCTAAAGGTTTGCATGCTTACTTTGAAAAACACCAATACGGAAACACTATTGGTCGTGACCTTTGGAATGCCCTTGGTCAAGCATCAGGCCGTGATGTAGCAGCCTTTATGGATTCTTGGTTGGAGCAACCTGGTTATCCAGTTTTGACTGCTACAGTTGAAAATGATGTTTTGAAAATTTCTCAAAAACAATTCTTTATCGGTGAGCACGAAGACAAGAACCGTCTCTGGGTAGTACCCCTTAACAGTAACTGGAAAGGACTACCAGATACTCTGGAAACTGAAAGTATCGAAATTCCTGGCTATGCAGCGCTTCTTGCTGAAAACAAAACAGCTCTTCGTCTTAACACTGAAAATACTGCCCACTACATTACGGACTATCAAGGTGAATTACTTGATGCTATCCTTTCAGAATTAGTTGAACTTGATAATACAAGCAAACTTCAAATCGTCCAAGAACGTCGCTTGCTTGCTGAAGCAGGACATGTATCATATGCAGACTTGTTGCCAGTACTTGATAAACTTACCAAGGAAGAGTCTTACCTGGTTGTTGCTGCAGTTTCTCAAGTTATCACGGCACTTGAACGTTTCATTGATGAAGGAACAGAGACTGAAAAAGCCTTTAATAACCTCATTGCTAAGTTGGCCCGTCACAACTATGAACGACTTGGTTTTGAAGCAAAAGAGGGTGAATCTGATGAAGATGAATTGGTTCGTCAATTAACCATTTCTATGATGATTCGTTCAAATGATGAAGAAGCTAGTCAAGTTGCTAGTCAAATCTTTGCAGCTCATAAAGAAAATCTTGCAGGACTTCCAGCAGCTATTCGCTCTCAAGTCCTCATCAATGAGATCAAACATTATGAGACTAAGGAGTTGGTAGCAACTTACCTAGACCTATACACTCATGCAACAGATGCAGTTTTCAAACGTCAATTAGCAGCTTCGCTTGCTTATTCTACAGATGCAGAAAACATCCAAACGCTTATTGCAACTTGGAAGGACAAATTTGTCGTCAAGCCACAAGACCTCTCTTCATGGTACCTCCAATTCCTTGGACACCAAGCTACCCAAGAAACTGTTTGGGTTTGGGCGCGTGAAAAACTGGGATTGGATTAAAGGCAGCTCTTGGTGGAGATATGAGCTTTGATAGCTTTGTCATCTTCCCATCACACATCTTTAAAACAGAACAACGTTTGGCAGAGTATAAGGCCTTCTTTGAACCACAACTTTCTGACCTAGCTCTTAGCCGTAATATCAGCATGGGTATCAAGGATATCGCAGCGCGCGTTGAATTGATTAAACGTGAGAAAGCAGCGGTCGAAGCAGTTGTTTCACAATATGGCAAAGGCTTAAAAATCTTCATGTTTTAAATAGATTATAAAAACTCAACTTTCTCTTAGAAAAACAAGGAAAGTTGAGTTTTTTTAAGATATTTTTGCTATAATGGATATAATAAGGAGGAATTTTTTTGATGATCAAAATTCTATTAGTGGAAGATGACCTAGGCCTATCAAATTCAGTCTTTTGACTTTCTAGATGATTTTGCAGATGTCATGCAGGTATTTGATGGGGAAGAAGGTCTCTATGAGGCTGAAAGTGGCGTTTATGATTTGATTCTTTTGGACTTAATGTTACCAGAGAAAAATGGTTTCCAAGTTTTAAAAGAACTACGTGAAAAAGGTGTATCTACGCCAGTTCTAATCATGACTGCCAAAGAGAGTCTCGATGATAAAGGACATGGTTTTGAGCTGGGCGCAGATGATTATCTAACCAAACCATTCTACCTAGAAGAACTCAAGATGCGTATCCAGGCCCTTCTCAAACGTTCTGGGAAATTTAACGAAAATACTCTTGCTTATGGTGATTTGACAGTTAATTTATCTACTAATGAGGTTAAAGTCAATGATACTGTTGTTGAACTGTTAGGTAAAGAGTTTGAACTTTTGGTTTATTTCCTCCAAAACCAAAATGTTATCCTACCTAAAACTCAAATATTTGATCGTCTATGGGGATTTGATAGTGACACAACCATCTCTGTTGTAGAAGTCTATGTATCAAAAGTTCGTAAGAAATTAAAAGGCTCAGCCTTTGCTGAAAACCTTCAAACTTTACGTAGTGTTGGGTATATTTTTAAAAACATGTTTAATAAAATTAAAAAAAGAATTGGTACGCAGAAGATTTTAGCTACTTTATCCGTAACTTTTGGAGTATTTACGCTGATTTTTCTCTGCTATGACCTTGATTATCTTGCAGGTTATGCACTCCAGTCTCTATACATCAGTGGATGAAAAACTTTGTAGTCTCTGAGCAAACAATCCTCAGGATATTATTCAATTAGCGGTAAATCGTGCGACTGAAGACGTAAAAGATTTAGATAGTGGAATGTAGCTCCAGCATCTGATAAAAAACCAAATGTGAGTTCCAATACTGAAGTGATTTTGCTGGATTCAAAATCTGAATCAATTAGTGACTGGCAATCGCTTTTTTTAGGATTAGATAGAGTTACCTTTCAATAAAAAAAGGATTTAAATCATATCCGCCAACTTCATGTTGTCAATAGCTATGGTCAGGATGAGATTTATCGTGTTGTCCTGACAGAAATGAAATATTGATTCTGTCTCGACCAAATATTAAAGTATGCTGCTGTCCTAATTAAATACCAGCCAGCTAGAGCAAATCAGTCAAAATCACGAGCAGTTAATCGTGGTGGTCATGGCAAGTTTTTTTGGATTCTATCGATCCTAGCCAGTCTCTATCTTGCTCGTGTCAGTGTTAAACCCTTGCTTGAAAGTATGCAGAAAAGCAGAAGAGCTTTTGTGGAAAATGCCAGTCATGAATTACGCACTCCCTTTAGCAGTTCTTCAAAATCGTCTGGAAACTCTTTTTTAGAAAACCAGAGGCGACCATTATGGAGTCAAGTGAGAGTATCGCTTCGAGTTTGGAAGAAGTTCGAAATATGAGCTTTTTTTAACGACTAAATCTTCTCAATCTAGCACGTAGAGATGATGGTATTAAGCCAGAGTTTGGTGAGGTAGAACCAGATTTCTTTAATACAACCTTTACCAAACTATGAAATGATTGCGTCTGAGAATCATCGTGTCTTTTCGTTTCTGAGAATCGTGTTCATCGCACCATCATCACAGATAAACTTCTCCTCAAAGCAATTGATGACGATTCTGTTTGACAATGCTGTCAAAATATACAGAAGAAGACGGAGATATTTATTTTGAGATTTCAACGACAGAACGCAGTCTCTATCTAAAGGTAGTCAGATAATGGAATTGGTATTTCTGCAGCAGATAAAAAGAAAATCTTTGATCGATTTTTATCGAGTTGATAAAGGCTCGGACACGTCAAAAAGGGTGGTTTTCGGTCTTTAGGTTTGTCTTTAGCTAAAGCAAATCGTTGATGCCCTCAAAGGATCCATCAGTGTTAAAAGATAATAAACCCTAACGGAACAATTTTTTTGAAGTCAAGATAGCTATCTCAAACACCATCTAAACGAAAAGAATAAATAAAAAAACCTTCGATTCATCGAAGGTTTTTATTTGAATTTTTTCTTGATAAAAAGTACGCTGAAATTGCAATGTCCCTAGACTAAGACCGATAGCCAAAAGCAAATGATAAGACAGTGTTTACTTTTTAGTGATAAGAACATAAAAAGCTAAAAAGATCGCTAAAAAGACACAGAAAGCAAGCGATGTTTACAAAAAAATAGAACTTCCTTTACACTAGCGACAGAAGCATTTTCTGGAACATAATCTTGAAACTGAGCAGTTTTTACACTTTTCTTGTTCAAACTCATACGGGTGTAATTTTTCTAGCGGGCATATTTCTCTCCTTAACAGTACATTACTATTTTATCACTTTTTTATAGAGAAAATTATTACAGGATGGTTACAAATTGCATAAAATCTGTTTTTCAGGATCAAAGTCGGTTTTCTTGACATGCCCTGTAGGGAAAATGATAGGATGGGTGAACCGTTTAAAACTTTATTATTTTTTTCTCTTATTTCAACGAGGGAAATTTGATGGTTAAAACGAATAAAAAAATCATACACAGATGCAAATAAATTCAATTTTCGAAGTAAGGACAGGATTCTTTTAAATTGATTCTAGTTGTTCATGACGAGATAGGTTTTCTATCTTTAGTGCTATGGTAGAGGGGGGCTGTATTCCCCGGCAACAGAATAGTTAAAGGAGATTGGCATGTATCTTGCTATCAAAGAAATTTTACAGAATAAACTACGTTACAGTTTAATTCTAACTACCATTTTTCTCATTGCTTTTATGGTCTTTTTTATGACTAGTTTGGCTCTCGGGCTTGTTCGAAATAATAGGGCTGCTATCGATAATTGGCAAGCAACAGGAGTTGTTCTATCCGATTATGCAAACGATAATTTGACTGCATCCTTTATACCTGAAAAAGACTACAAGGATAAGGTTTCTGAGGATGCTGTTCCCCTAAGCTATATGTTTGCTGTAACAAACCTTGTCGATAGTAGTGACAAGATTAATGTCTCTATTTTCGGTCAAGAGTGGGACAGTTTTATCTCTCCATCCTTGATTGAAGGGCATTACCCAGAAAATGACCAAGAAGTTGTAGTGGATCAGTCTTTTGAAAATTATGGCATCAAACTTGGGGACGCAATTCAACTCAACGGAAGTGAAACAAGTTTTAAGATTGTAGGTTTGACCAAAGGAAATAAATTTTTCACAGAACCTGTTGTCTTTACGAGCTTAACAACGTATTGGAATTTACAAGGAACAACAAAAGCTAATCAATCTATTTCTGCATTGGTATTGCAAAATGATGTAGAAGTGACTGGCGATGGCTTGAAAGCAGATTTCTATTCAAAAAATGATTTCAAAAATTCCTGGTTATACCCCTCAGGTCAATGTATTCTCAGGAATGATTCTAGCTATGATTGTCATTACAGGTCTGATTGTATGGAATTTTTATTTACATCATTACCATTCAAAAATTAGGCCTCTATGGCATTATGCGAGCACAAGGAATTCAGATAAAATCCATCGTATGGTCCCTTTTCTGTCAAATCTTTTCTCTTTATCTGGTTTGGGTATCGGATTGGCCTTAGTAGCCATTTGGGCTGTCATCTTAGTCTTACCTGCAACCTTCTTTTTTTCTACCCTAGTTGGTTGGCATACTTTGTGTTAAGCCTGGTCATCTGCTTGATGGCTCTTTCTAGGTGGCGTCATTTCGCTTCCTCGTCTGCTAAAAGTAGATCCAATTACAGCCATTGCAGAATGATAAGGAGAATGATATGACGACATTAATTGAAATGATTCAAGTGACAAAAACATATGGCGAAGGCAATATGAAAGTTACAGCTCTCCATGAGACCAATTTTCAGCTAAACGCTGGTGAGTTTGTAGCGATTGTGGGGCCTTCTGGGTCAGGCAAAACAACCTTTTTAACGACTCTAGGCCAACTTCAGGAAGCTTCAAGTGGCAAAGATTCTGGTAAAGGGAAAAAGAGACTGGGAAACTTTAACTGAAAAAAAGAAAAAAACGGATTTGCGCTTTAGTGAATTTGGCTTTTATCCTCCAGGCTTCAAATCTGATTCCCTTTTTAACAGTTAAGGAGCAATTAGATTTAATTGACCGTTTGGATAAAAAGAAATCAGAAAAAAGTAACCGACAAGAGTTGTTCAGTTTGTTGGACTTTGGAAAAGGTTCAAAATCACTATCCCAAAAGCTCTCTCTGGTGGAGAACGCCAACGAGCTGCAATTGCTAGAGCCCTTTATAATAATCCGAGCATCGTACTTGCAGATGAGCCGACAGCTAGCTTGGATACGCAACGTGCTTATCAAGTGACGGATATGCTGGCTTCAATTGCCCATGAGCAAGGTAGGGGAGTTGTCATGATTACGCATGATACTCGCTTGCTAGATAAGGTTGACCGTATTTATGTTATGAATGACGGACGACTTGTTGAAAAGACACAAGCATAAAACGAAAAAGTGAACTGTTATTGATACGGTTCACTTTTTTTAAAATTTCGCATCATAAGACACACTTTTCTATATAGCTGATTTTTTGGAAATGTGGTATAATTTTCTCTATGGAAAAGATTATCATTACAGCAACTGCTGAAAGTATTGAACAAGTAAAACAGCTACTTGAAGCTGGTGTCGACCGCATTTATGTCGGTGAGAAAGATTTTGGTCTTCGTTTGCCAACTACCTTTAGCCATGAAGAATTGCGCGAAATCGCAAAAATCGTTCATGATGCAGGTAAGGAATTAATCGTTGCGGTCAATGCCCTCATGCACCAAGACATGATGGACCGTATCAAGCCATTCTTGGACTTTCTAGAGGAAATCAAGACCGACTACATCACTGTTGGAGATGCAGGGGTATTTTATGTGGTCAACCGTGATGGCTATTCTTTTAAAACCATCTATGATGCATCAACCATGGTAACAAGCAGTCGTCAGATTAACTTTCTGGGGACAAAAAGCAGGAGCATCAGAAGCTGTCTTTGGCGCGTGAAATCCCATCTGCAGAACTTTTCAAAATGCCTGAAATTTTTAGAAATTCCTGCTGAAGTCTTTGGTATACGGTGCTAGTGTTATCCACCATTCGAAGCGTCCACTCTTGCAAAACTACTACAATTTCACACAGATTGATGATGAAAAAAATCTCGTCAACGTGACTTTGTTCTTGGCTGAGCCTAGTGATCCCAGAGAGTCATTACTCTATTTTTTTGAAGACAATCATGGGAACTCATATCTTTGCTAACAATGACCTTGATTTGATGACCAAGTTGACAGAATTAGTAGAACATGGTTTCACTCATTGGAAAGCTTGAAGGTCTCTATACACCCAGGCCAAAACTTTTGTAGAAATTGCAAAAACTCTTTATCCAAGCGCGTAACTTGATTCAAGAAGGCACTTTACACATGACCAAGCCTTCTTGCTCGATGAAGAAGTTCGTAAGCTTCATCCCTAAAAAAATCGTTTCTTGGATACTGGATTTTTACGACTATGACCCTGATATGGTTAAATAAGAATCAAAAACCCGAAATAAAAATGTTCGGGTTTTTTCTAGTCAAGGATGAATTTGAAGCGTATTCATGATATAATAGAAGTAGCTCTATTTGGAGGTGTATAAGTGGAAAATCTGAAAAAAAATGGCAGGAATTAAAGGCTGCTGAGTTCGTCAAAAGATGGTATGGTTGTCGGACTTGGAACAGGCTCAACTGCCTACTATTTCGTAGAAGAGATAGGTCGTCGTATCAAAGGAAGAAGGCTTACAGATAACAGCTGTAACGACTTCTAGTGTAACCAGCAAAGCAGGCAGAAGGACTCAATATTCCTCTTAAGTCTATTGATCAAGTGGACTTTGTAGACCTGACAGTCGATGGTGCAGATGAAGTAGACAGTCAGTTTAATGGCATCAAAGGTGGTGGTGGTGCCCTTCTCATGGAGAAAGGTCGTCGCAACTCCATCAAAAGAATATATCTGGGTCGTTGATGAGAGCAAACTAGTTGAGAAACTCGGGAGCCTTTTAAATTACCTGTTGAGGTTGTTCAATATGGTGCCGAACAGGTCTTCCGTCGATTTGAGAGAGCTGGCTATAAACCAAGCTTCCGAGAAAAGGATGGCCAACGTTTTGTGACGGATATGCAGAACTTTATCATTGACCTCGCCTTGGAAGTGATTGAAGATCCAATTGCTCTGGGACAAGAATTGGATCACGTCGTTGGTGTCGTTGAGCACGGCTTGTTTAACCAAATGGTCGATAAGGTCATCGTTGCTGGACAAAAGGGCGTTCAGATTTTAACTTCAACAAAAGCGAAATAATCAAAGGAAAAAGGAGACACACTATGCCAAAATTTAATCGTATTCACTTGGTGGTACTAGATTCTGTAGGGATTGGTGCAGCACCAGATGCTCATAACTTTGTCAATGCTGGTGTTCCTGATGGTGCATCAGACACGCTTGGACACATTTCAAAAGCTGTAGGTTTGAATGTACCAAACATGGCAAAACTTGGTCTTGGAAACATCCCTCGCGAAACACCATTGAAGACTGTTCCAGCTGAGAGCAACCCTACTGGTTATGCGACTAAGCTTGAAGAAGTATCTCTCAGGGAAAGATACCATGACCGGTCACTGGGAAATCATGGGACTCAATATCACTGAACCATTTGATACTTTCTGGAATGGATTTCCCTGAAGAAAATTATTACAAAGATTGAAGAATTTTTCAGGCCGTAAGGTTATTCGTGAAGCTAACAAACCTTATTCTGGTACAGCTGTCATCGATGATTTCGGACCACGCCAAATGGAAACTGGTGAGTTGATTATCTATACGTCAGCTGACCCAGTTCTTCAAATCGCTGCTCACGAAGACATCATTCCTTTGGACGAACTCTACCGTATCTGTGAGTACGCTCGTTCGATCACTTTTGAGCGCCCAGCTCTTCTAGGACGTATCATTGCTCGTCCTTATGTTGGTGAGCCTGGAAACTTCACACGTACTGCAAATCGTCGTGACTTGGCTGTATCTCCATTTGCGCCAACTGTTTTGGATAAATTGAATGAAGCTGGTATCGATACTTATGCAGTTGGTAAGATTAACGATATCTTTAACGGTGCTGGTATCAACAATGATATGGGCCACAATAAATCAAACAGCCATGGTATTGATAATTTGATTAAAGCTATGAAATCTGAAGACTTTAAAGAAGGCTTCTCATTCACAAACTTGGTAGACTTTGACGCTCTTTATGGACACCGTCGTGATCCACACGGCTATCGTGATTGCTTGCATGAGTTTGATAAGCGCTTGCCAGAAATTATATCAGCTATGAGAGAAGATGATCTTCTTTTGATTACTGCTGACCATGGTAACGACCCAACCTATGCTGGTACAGACCATACTCGTGAATATATTCCACTCTTGGCATACAGTCCAGCCTTCAAAGGAAATGGTTTACTTCCAGTTGGACACTTCGCCGATATCTCAGCAACAATTGCGGATAACTTTGGCGTTGAAACTGCCATGATTGGTGAAAGTTTCTTAGATAAATTAGTTTAAGATGATTCGATACGCTCTACTTGTTAGAGGCATTAATGTCGGTGGAAAGAATAAGGTAGTCATGGCTCAGTTGCGTCAAGAATTGACGGAGTTAGGGATTAGAGAGTGTTGAAAGCTACATCAATAGTGGCAATATTTTCTTTGACACAAATATGGCTAGAACTCAGTTAGTTGAGGATTTAAAGGGATTCTTTGAAAGACACTATCCATTTATTCAGAGTTTTTCCTTGTTGAGTCTGGAAGACTATGAAGAGGAGCTTAGAAATCTTCCTGATTGGTGGAACCATGAGATGGCTCGAAAGGATGTACTCTTTTACACTGAGGGCTTGGATAGGAAATCCGTAGAAGAAAAGTTGCTCGCTTTGAAACTAGGAGAAGAAGTGCTTCATTTTGGGAAACTAGGAATCTTTTGGGGCAAATTGTCAGAAGAGACCTACGCTAAAACAGCCTATCACAAACAACTACTGAAGATGCCTTTCTATGGCAATATTACCATTCGTAACGCTAATACCTTTGACAAAATTGGTCATTTTTTTAAAACAATAAGAAGGAGATAGATAATGACATTATTAGCAAAAATCAATGAAACAGCTGCTTTCTTGAAAGAAAAGGGAGTTGAAGCCCCAGAGTTCGGCTTGATTCTTGGATCAGGACTTGGAGAATTAGCTGAAGAAATCGAAAATCCAGTTGTTGTAGACTACGCTGAAATTCCAAACTGGGGTCGTTCAACAGTTGTTGGACACGCTGGAAAATTGGTGTACGGTGAACTTGCTGGACGTAAGGTTTTGGCTCTTCAAGGACGTTTCCACTTCTACGAAGGAAATCCTCTTGAGGTCGTTACCTTCCCAGTTCGTGTTATGAAAGTCTTGGGATGTGAAGGTGTGATTGTAACCAACGCTGCCGGTGGTATCGGATTTGGTCCAGGTACTTTGATGGCTATCACTGACCACATCAACATGACTGGTCAAAACCCATTGATTGGTGAAAACTTGGATGACTTCGGTCCACGTTTCCCTGATATGTCAAAAGCTTACACTCCAGAATATCGTGCTACAGCACATGCAGTTGCTGAAAAACTTGGTGTTAAACTTGACGATGGTGTTTATATCGGTGTAACAGGTCCAACTTACGAAACTCCAGCTGAAATTCGTGCGTATAAGACACTTGGTGCAGATGCTGTCGGGATGTCAACAGTTCCTGAAGTCATCATTGCAGCTCACTCTGGCCTAAAAGTCCTTGGTATCTCATGCATTACTAACTTTGCTGCAGGTTTCCAAGAAGAACTCAACCACGAAGAAGTCGTAGAAGTGACAGAACGAGTTAAGGGCGACTTCAAAGGCTTGCTTAAAGCTATTCTTGCTGAATTGTAATCAACATTAATAAAAGAAAGGTAGGGCGTGTGTTCAGATTTGAACACGAGCGGAAAGCTTTTCTAATAACTCAATGAAAATAAAGAAAGGATGGGTTAACTGTATTCACTGAACTGAATACGGGTTGCTCTCCTCTAAATCATCAAAATTAAAAAAGAAAGGAATTGAACCCACCCTAAAAGCAGTGGGAAAAAGATAGTTGGTCTAGCGAGTATCGCTCACTGCGCCCAATTCCTATTTTCCCTTCGCTTTTTGACGGGTTTGGTATCTTATATTATGTCTATCCATATTGCTGCTAAGCAAGGTGAAATTGCTGATAAAATTCTTCTTCCAGGAGATCCTCTTCGTGCCAAGTTTATTGCTGAGAATTTTCTTGAAGATGCTGTTTGCTTTAACGAAGTCCGTAACATGTTTGGTTACACTGGAACTTACAAGGGCCATCGTGTATCTGTCATGGGAACAGGGATGGGAATGCCATCAATCTCCATCTATGCGCGTGAGTTAATTGTTGACTACGGTGTGAAGAAATTGATCCGTGTGGGAACGGCTGGATCTTTGAATGAGGATGTTCACGTCCGTGAATTGGTCTTGGCTCAAGCAGCTGCAACTAACTCAAACATCATCCGCAACGATTGGCCTCAATACGATTTCCCACAAATTGCAAGTTTTGACTTGCTAGATAAGGCTTACCATATTGCTAAAGACCTTGGCATGACTACACATGTCGGCAATGTCTTGTCATCAGATGTTTTTACTCAAACTACTTTGAAAAAAATATCGAGCTTGGTAAATGGGGAGTCAAGGCTGTGGAAATGGAAGCAGCAGCTCTTTACTATTTGGCAGCTCAACACCATGTTGATGCTCTTGCCATTATGACCATCTCAGATAGTTTGGTTAATCCAGATGAAGACACTACAGCTGAAGAACGCCAAAACACCTTCACTGATATGATGAAGGTTGGTTTGGAAACTTTGATTGCTGAATAAGACTCTTGGCTTTGAAGCTAATCTTCTTGCTTGCGATTTTTAATAGCTGTAAGCTTGATATCCAATAATCATCAAATAAAGTTGAAAGCCCAGTTTGTAATAGCTAAAGGTTTTCAACTTTTTTCGAACTAAAGACTGAAGGAGAAGTAAGATGGATAAAATTGAACAATTACAGGAACTGATAGACCAAAGTCAAAGCATTGTTTTTTTCGGTGGAGCAGGAGTTTCTACTGAGTCTAATATTCCAGATTTTCGTAGTTCAGACGGCTTATATAGTCTTAAGTTAGGTAGGCATTTTTCTGCGGAACAATTAGTTTCTCATACTATGTTTGTACGTTATCCAGAGGAATTTTTCGATTTTTACAAAAAACATCTCGTATATCCAGAAGCTAAGCCAAATTTAGCCCATTATTATCTGGCTTCATTAGAAAAGGCCGGTAAGCTGAAGGCTGTTGTAACTCAAAATATCGATAGTCTTCACGAGATGGCAGGTTCGCAGAAGGTTTTGAAACTACATGGTTCTGTGGACCGAAATTACTGTCTTGGCTGTCATCGATTTTATGATTTAGATAGTTTTTTGGCTCTCGAAGGTCCTGTTCCATACTGCCTAGATTGTGGCCAGGTTGTTAAACCCGATGTGACCCTTTATGAGGAACCTCTTGATATGGATGTTTTTAGTCAAGCGGCTCAAGTTATCCAGAAAGCTGATTTATTGATTATTGGTGGGACTTCTTTGGTTGTTTATCCTGCAGCTAGTTTGATTAATTACTTCTCAGGTTCAAAACTTGTTGTTATAAACAAGTCAAGTACTCCTCAAGACAGTAGGGCTGATTTAGTAATTGAGGGAAAAATTGGAGAAGTCTTTTCTAAATTGAGACAATAAAATATACAAAAATATATATAAAATGAGGGCTCAATTTTTGAGTCCTCATTTTTGATTTAAGAATTGATCTAGTTCTCTTTGATTGTTAATAATCGTAATTTTTCGAGTATAATCGAGAAAAATTCTTTTGTACTGATTTTTTTGTGTACAGAGCTACGACCATCCCAGAGAATCCAGCGGATAAACTCCCAGTTGAATTGTTCAGGGCAGCCAGCTGCCATGCTTTCTCTAACTTTGCCTCTATATTTGAGATAGCGTCTAAAGGCTCTAAAAAGACAAGACCAGGACGAAAAATTAAGAAAGATGATTTGGTCAGCCTCTTCCATCCTTTCTTCATAGCAACACCAAGTATAGTTGCCATCAATAACCCAGTTCTCGTTTTTTCGCTAAAAAGTCTGCATTTCTTTTTAGCATCCAATCTCGATTACTTTCTTGCCATCCTGGTTGAAATTGGAGAGTATCTATATGGAGTTTAGGAATGGAGTAGTAAGTGGCAAGTTTGTCTGCTAGAGTTGATTTTCCTGACCCAGAGTATCCAATTATAGAAATTTTCATGTTGTTCCCTCTAAAATTTGGTACAAAAAAAGCTCCGTAGAGCTCATTTTGTTTTTAGTCTTGATTAACCAAGTTTAGCAGCAAGACGTGCTTTATCACGGCTAGCTTTGTTTTTGTGGATCAAACCTTTAGTTTCTGCTTTATCGATAGCTGAGCTTGCAGCACGGTAAAGTTCTTCAGATGGGTTTGCTTCAAAAGCTTTGATAGCAGTACGCATAGCTGATTTTTGAGCTGAGTTTTTTTCGTTTTGTTTAACGTTCAATTCAGCACGTTTGATAGCTGATTTAATGTTTGCCAATGTTCTTACCTCCATATTTACTAACTATACCATTATATCTGAAAACTTATATTTTTGACAAGGGGAAATCATTTTTTTAAATAAATTTCATCAATTTCGTGATTTTTAGACTTATGGAGAATAACTTCAGCCCGATTTCGTGTCGGTTCTATATAGTTTTGGAGGTTAATCAGATTAATACTTGTCCAAACTTGGTGAGCTAAATCCTTTACTTCACCTAAAGGTAGCTGAGTGTAGCTATAGTAGTAGCTATCAGGATCATCCTGAGCCAAACTTAATAATTTTAGGAATCTATCTAAATACCAACTCTCGATATCCTCTACAGATGCGTCAACATAAATTGAAAAATCAAAGAAATCAGTTATATAGAGACGAGCATTTTGAGGATTTTGGAAAACATTAATTCCTTCAACAATTACAAAATCTGCGGCTTCTACTCGTTGCTTTTGCTCTGGGACGATATCGTAGATTTCATGAGAGTAGACTGGGATATCAACATCTTGACCATTCTTAAGTTGATCAAGGAAATTGATGAGAGCTTCCATGTCATAACTTTCTGGGAAACCTTTCCTAGTCAAAATACCTCGTTCGATTAAGGTATCATTAGGGAATAGGAAACCATCAGTTGTAACTAACTCTACTGTAGCTCCAGGAACAATACGTGAAAGCAATATTTGTAAAAGACGACTTGTAGTAGATTTTCCAACAGCCACACTCCCTGATACACCAATGATAAAGGGCTGGATTTTACTTTCTCTTTGAAGGAAAATACTTTTAGAGAATGCAAGGTCTTCTTTTGAACGCTTGTAGATTTGAATCAGATTCGCAAGTGGTAAATAAATGTCTGTTACATCATCTAAGCTAATTTGGTCATTAAAACTCTTGATTGAATCCAATTCGTCTTCAGTCAAAGGTGGAGTTGTTTTACGATGTAAAGATTGCCACGTTTTTCGGCTTATTTTTTCAAAATGTAAAAATTCATTAGTCATATTTATTCCTCGTTAACTATCCCAGTATATCATATTTCCTTTATAAAAGGGAACAAATGATTTGAGAAAAAAAGCGCTTTCTTTGTTAATATATAAGTAAAGATTACATATAAGGGAGGGTCAAATGACAGAGGTTTTTACAGAAAAAGACTCGGATGGTCAATCCTTTTAGTAGTCTCTTTATGGTTGTCTCCAACCTTCTTTAACTTTAATATCTCAATTGGAAATCAGCAATATAGTTGAGGGCTATTTGGTACTCTTTGTTTTATTACCAACTTTTGGTATTTGTTATATAATTTTAGCTTTTCTAAAAAGACAATGGTGGCTCATTTTATTGGGCTTGGCTTGTCTATTTTCTTTTTTATCAGTATGTTGATAGGCTATATCTTTTTAGGTCCATAGTTGGTATAGACCTTGTAAACGATTCAAATTATCTTATTTTTATGGTAAAATAATACTATGAGTAAAATGTATTATGCAGAAAATCCCGATGCAGCTCATGATATTCATGAACTAAAGGTTGAGTTACTGGGACAAAATATGAGCTTTCTGACGGATGCAGGAGTCTTTAGCAAAAAAAAATGATTGATTTTGGAAGTCAATTGTTGTTAAGATGTCTTGATGTCAAAAAAGGTGAAAAAATTCTTGATGTTGGTTGTGGCTATGGTCCACTAGGTTTGTCTCTAGTTAAAGCTTATGGGGTTGAGGCAGCCATGGTGGATATCAATAGTCGTGCTTTGGATTTAGCCCAGCAAAATGCTGTGAGAAATAAAGTTCAAGCAAGCATCTTCCAGTCCAATATTTATGAGCAAGTTGAAGGTCAATTTGATCATGTGATTTCGAATCCACCTATTCGTGCAGGAAAGCAAGTTGTTCATGAAATCATCGAGAAAAGCATTGATTATCTTGTAGGCGGTGGTGATTTGACCATTGTTATCCAGAAAAAACAAGGAGCTCCAAGTGCCAAAAACAAGATGGAAGAAGTATTTGGCAACTGCGAGGTTGTAAAGAAAGATAAGGGATATTATATCCTTAGAAGTGTGAAAGAATGAGAGCATTAGATCTAATCCAGAAAAAAAGAGACGGACAAGAACTGAGTTCGAGTGAAATCCAATGGTTAATTGAAGGCTATGTGGCAGGAACCGTTCCTGACTACCAGATGTCTGCCTTTGCTATGGCTGTTTATTTCCAAGGAATGACCACTAGAGAGAATTTCTGACTTGACCATGAATATGGTGAAGACAGGACAAGAATTTGATTTATCAGCTATTGATGGTATTAAGGTCGATAAACATTCTACTGGTGGAGTGGGAGATAAGGTTACCTTGATTTTAGCTCCCTTAGTCGCTAGTTTTGACGTACCAGTTGCCAAGATGAGTGGTAGAGGTCTAGGACATACTGGCGGAACAATCGATAAATTAGAATCTATCAAAGGCTTTCAAATCGAACGCAGTCAGGATGACTTTATCAAACAGGTTCAGGATATCGGGGTTTCGGTTATTGGCCAATCTGACCAACTTGTTAAAGCGGATAAGTTGCTCTATGCACTTCGTGATGTGACAGCAACAGTTGATACCATTCCTTTGATTGCTAGTTCTGTCATGAGTAAAAAGATTGCTGCTGGAGCTGATGCTATCTTGCTAGATGTTACAGTCGGTGAAGGTGCCTTTATGAAGACAGTTGATGAGGCGCGTGAATTAGCTCAAACCATGGTAAACCTTGGTAAGGCTGTAGGTAGAAAAACTGTAGCAGTTATTACTGATATGAGTCAACCATTGGGACGTGCAATCGGTAACCGACTAGAAATCCTAGAAGCATTGGAGATTCTTCAAGGAAAAGGACGTCAAGATATTAGCCACTTTATCTGTGAGTTAGCCCAGATTATGCTTTCTCTGGCAAATGTTGAAAAAAATGTCGAGGAAGTGAAAGCGCATCTTGAGAATGGCAAGGCTCTTAAGAAATTTGAAGAGATGGTTCTTGCTCAAGGTGGTGATTTAGAGGATTTATATCGCCCTGTAAATGTTGCTCATGTTATAGAAATACCTGCACATGAGGACGGTATCATTGCAGAACTACCAGCTATGGAGTTTGGTTTATATGCTATGAGACTGGGTGCTGGACGTGCTGTAAAAAAACAGATCAACTTGACTACGAGACTGGTATTGTTTTCGAGAAGAAAGTTGGAGATCCGGTCAAAAAGGGTGAAATTGTCGCAAAAGTATATGCAAATGGCAAAAATTTCTCCGGAACTAGTTACAGATTTCCAAAAATATGTTAAAATTAAGGTAAGTGATGAAGCGTTAACATTACGTGAAATCATTGAAATTATCTCCTAATTTAAGGAAAATCCGAAATGAAATTAAATAAATACATTGATCATACGCTTTTGAAGCAAGATGCGACCGAACAACAAATCGATCGTTTGCTATCTGAAGCAAGAGAGTACAATTTTGCCAGTGTTTGTGTGAATCCTTGCTGGGTTTCTCATGCAAAAGCTGGTTTAGAAAATACTGATGTCAAGGTTTGTACAGTTGTAGGTTTTCCTCTTGGTGCTACAACTTCAGCTGTTAAAGCGTACGAAACCAAAGAAGCAATCCAAAAATGGTGCTGACGAAATTGATATGGTTATCAATGTTGGCGCACTCAAATCAGGAAATGCTTACTTGGTTGAATCAGACATTCGAGCAGTTGTAGAGGCAAGTGGAGATAAGCTTGTTAAGGTGATTATCGAAGCTTGTTTATTGACAGATGATGAAAAAGTTTTGGCATGCCAATTAGTCCAAAAAGCAGGAGCAGATTATGTTAAGACTTCTACAGGTTTTTCAACAGGTGGCGCAACGCTGCCAGATGTTAAACTGATGCGTCAGACAGTTGGACCTGACATGGGTGTTAAAGCAGCAGGAGGAGCACGATCTTATGTTGATGCTGTCGCTTTTATAGAAGCAGGTGCGACACGTATCAGGGACATCTGCAGGTGTAGCAATTTTAAAAGGAGAGTTAGCAGATGGCGACTACTGAGTTAATTGATTTAGCGATTGAATCCAGTAAAAATGCCTATGTTCCTTATTCACATTTTCCGATTGGTGCTGTTTTGGTTGCTAAGGATGGAAGTGTCTATACAGGATGTAATATTGAAAATGCTAGCTACCCCTTGACCAACTGTGGTGAGAGAACAGCGATATTTAAAGCTGTATCTGAGGGGAAACGAGAGTTTTCAGAATTGATTGTCTATGGTCAAACTGAAAAACCAATTTCGCCTTGCGGTGCTTGTCGCCAAGTTATGGTCGAATTTTTTAAACCAGATCTAAAGGTGACTTTAGTCGCCAAAGATAAATCGACGGTCGTGATGACGGTCGGGGAATTACTTCCATACTCATTTACAGACTTGAACTAGTCTGCGCCACTCTTTGAGTGGAAATGGTCTTTATGGCCAAACTATCTATACTTGCAACTTAGTTGCGTATTTTATTTAGGAGGTTCAGGAATGAACAAGAAACAATGGCTAGGCCTTGGTCTAGTTGCAGTAGCAGCATTTGGACTTGCTGCATGTGGTAATCGCTCTTCTCGTAACACAGCTTCATCTTCTTCTGATGTGAAGACAAAAGCAGCTATCGTTACAGATACTGGTGGTGTTGATGATAAATCATTTAACCAATCAGCTTGGGAAGGTCTTCAAGCTTGGGGTAAAGAGCATAACCTTTCAAAAGATAATGGTTACACTTACTTCCAATCAACTAGTGAAGCTGACTACGCTAACAACTTGAACCAAGCAGCTGGAAGCTACAACTTAATCTTTGGTGTTGGTTTTGCCCTTCACAACGCTGTTGAAGAAGCAGCAAAAGAGCACGCAGATAAAAACTATGTTTTGATTGACGATGTCATTAAAGATCAAAAGAACGTTGCCAGCGTAACATTTGCTGACAACGAAGCAGCTTACCTTGCTGGTGTAGCAGCTGCTAAAACTACTAAAACAAAACAAGTTGGTTTTGTAGGTGGTATGGAATCTGAAGTTATCACACGTTTTGAAGCTGGTTTCAAAGCTGGTGTAGCATCTGTTGATTCATCAATCAAAGTACAAGTAGACTATGCAGGCTCATTTGCAGACGCCGCTAAAGGTAAAACAATTGCTGCTGCACAATATGCTGCAGGTGCAGACGTAGTTTACCAAGTAGCTGGTGGTACTGGTGCAGGTGTCTTCTCTGAAGCTAAATCAATCAACGAAAGCAAAAATGAAGACGAAAAAGTTTGGGTTATCGGTGTTGACCGTGACCAAGCAGAAGAAGGTAAATACACTTCTAAAGATGGTAAAGAATCAAACTTCGTACTTGCTTCATCTTTGAAACAAGTTGGAACAACAGTTCAAGATATCTCTAACAAAGCAGAAAAAGGTGAATTCCCTGGCGGTCAAGTTATCGTTTACTCATTGAAGGATAAAGGTGTTGACTTGGCAGTAACTGGTCTTTCTGAAGAAGGTAAAAAAGCTGTTGAAGAAGCTAAGGCTAAAATCCTCGATGGTAGCATTAAAGTTCCTGAAAAATAATTGATGGAAGTCATTTCTTAGGAAGCGGCCATTGGCCGCTTTTTTAAGAATTGAGACAAGTCTATTTTGTCTCAATAAAGCTTGTTAAATTATCTTAACAAGTTTTGTTGAAATAAAAGAAAACTCTGAAAGGAAGAGCATATGGCACACGAAAATGTCATTGAGATGCGTGAGATCACAAAGGTCTTTGGAGAATTTGTTGCAAATGACAAGATTAATCTAGAGCTTCGTAAAGGTGAAATCCATGCACTTTTAGGAGAAAACGGAGCAGGTAAATCTACTCTAATGAACATGCTGGCGGGACTTCTTGAACCAACTAGTGGTGAAATTGTGGTCAATGGTCAAGTTGTAAAATTAGACTCACCATCAAAAGCAGCTAGCCTAGGGATTGGGATGGTCCACCAACACTTTATGTTGGTAGAGGCTTTTACTGTTGCTGAAAATATTATTTTGGGAAGTGAATTAACAAAAAATGGCGTGCTAGATTTAGCTCGAGCAACTCGTGAAATTAATGAATTATCGGAGCGTTATGGTCTAGCGGTTGATCCTTCTGCGAAAGTATCAGATATCTCCGTTGGTGCCCAACAACGTGTCGAAATTCTAAAGACACTATATCGTGGAGCTGATATTCTTATCTTTGACGAACCAACTGCCGTTTTAACACCATCTGAAATTGATGAGTTGATGGCAATTATGAAGAATCTTGTTAAGGAAGGGAAATCAATCATCCTAATCACCCACAAGTTGGATGAGATTCGTGCAGTTTCTGACCGTGTTACAGTCATTCGTCGTGGTAAATCTATCGAAACAGTAGAGATTTTAGGAGCAACCAATGCTGACTTGGCAGAAATGATGGTAGGGCGTTCTGTTTCCTTTAAGACAGAGAAGCAAGCAGCTCAACCTAAAGAAGTCGTTCTATCAATTCAAGATTTGGTAGTCAATGAAAACCGTGGAGTTCCTGCAGTAAAAAATCTTTCTCTCGATGTTCGAGCGGGTGAGATTGTCGGTATTGCCGGGATTGATGGGAATGGTCAGTCTGAATTAATTCAAGCTATTACCGGTCTTCGTAAGATCGAGTCTGGTAATATTGAGTTGAAAGGTCGCTCAATTTCTGGCTTACAGCCTCGTCAGATTACTGAAATGAGTGTAGGTCACGTTCCAGAAGACCGCCATCGTGATGGTTTGGTCTTGGAAATGATGATTTCAGAAAATATCGCTCTTCAAACCTATTATAAAGAACCACTAAGCAAGAATGGAATTCTCAATTACGCGAATATTGTTTCACATGCAAAAAAATTGATGGAAGAGTTCGATGTTCGTGCAGCAAGTGAGATTGTTCCAGCATCTGCACTTTCAGGGGGTAATCAGCAAAAAGCGATTATCGCTCGCGAGATTAATCGCGATCCAGATCTCCTCATCGTCAGCCAGCCAACACGTGGTCTGGATGTCGGTGCTATTGAGTATATTCACAAACGCTTGATTGAAGCTCGTGATAATGGTAAAGCTGTCCTTGTAGTCAGCTTTGAGTTGGATGAGATTTTAAATGTCTCTGACAGAATTGCTGTTATCCACGATGGAAAGATTCAAGGAATTGTGACACCAGAAACAACCAACAAGCAAGAGCTTGGTGTCTTAATGGCTGGTGGTAACTTGGGAAAGGAGAAGAGTGATGTCTAAAAAATTACAACAAATTTCGGTTCCCTTGATTTCTGTCTTTCTAGGAATCTTACTTGGAGCCATCGTCATGTGGATTTTTGGCTATGATGCAATTTGGGGCTACGAAGAATTATTCTATACGGCCTTTGGTAGCCTTCGCGGTATTGGTGAGATTTTCCGTGCCATGGGACCTTTAATTTTGATTGCCCTTGGATTTGCAGTTGCAAGTAGAGCAGGATTTTTCAACGTCGGTTTACCGGGACAAGCCTTAGCTGGCTGGGTTTTGAGTACTTGGTTTGCCCTATCCTTCCCTGATTTGCCACGTCCCTTGATGATTCTTGCAACAGTCATCATCGCTCTAGTGGCCGGAGGTATTGTAGGTGCGATTCCGGGTATCCTCAGAGCTTATCTGGGAACATCTGAGGTTATCGTCACTATTATGATGAACTACATTGTTCTTTATGTAGGAAATGCCTTTATTCACAACTTCCCTAAAGAAATTATGCAGAGTACAGATTCATCCATCCGAGTCGGAGCTAATGCCACCTACCAGACACCTTGGTTGGCTGAATTGACAGGTAATTCTCGTATGAACATTGGTATTTTCTTTGCCATCATAGCTGTCGGACTTATCTGGTTCTTGCTCAAGAAAACAACTCTTGGTTTTGAAATTCGTGCAGTTGGATTAAACCCAAATGCTTCAGAATATGCAGGTATTTCAGCCAAACGTACCATTATCCTATCGATGATTATCTCAGGTGCTCTTGCAGGTCTTGGAGGAGCAGTAGAAGGACTTGGTACTTTCCAAAATGTTTACGTTCAAGGTTCATCATTGGCTGTCGGATTTAACGGTATGGCGGTTAGCTTGCTTGCTTCAAACTCACCAATTGGTATCCTCTTTGCAGCCTTCTTGTTTGCCGTGCTTCAAGTCGGTGCTCCTGGTATGAATGCAGCTCAAGTACCTTCTGAACTTGTGAGTATCGTAACAGCCTCAATTATCTTCTTTGTCAGCGTTCACTACATCATCGAGCGCTTTGTCAAACCAAAGAAACAAGCAAAGGAGGTAAGTAAGGATGTCAATTACAACAATGTTAACCCTCATGGTTTCGTCTATGTTGATTTATTCAGCTCCCCTCATTTTCACAAGTATCGGAGGAGTTTTCTCCGAACGTGGTGGGGTAGTTAACGTCGGACTAGAAGGAATCATGGTCATGGGTGCCTTTTCTGGAGTAGTTTTTAACCTTGAATTTGCTCAGGATTTGGGAGCATTAACTCCTTGGTTGGCACTTTTGGTTGGTGGTTTGGTTGGAGCAGTGTTTTCACTAATCCACGCAGTTGCTACAGTACATTTTCGTGCTGACCACGTTGTCAGTGGTACAGTACTAAATTTGATGGCACCTGCTTTGGCTGTCTTCTTAGTAAAAGTACTTTACAACAAGGGACAAACTGATAACCTGGTTCAAACTTTTGGACGTTTTGATTTTCCGATTTTAGCCAATATCCCAATCATTGGAGATATCTTCTTCAAGTCAACAAGTTTACTTGGTTACCTTGCGATTGCCTTCTCTTTCTTAGCATGGTTTATCCTTTTCAAAACACGATTTGGTCTTCGTCTTCGCTCGGTAGGTGAACACCCGCAAGCAGCTGATACATTAGGAATCAATGTTTATAAGATGAGATACCTAGGGGTAATTATCTCAGGTTTCCTTGGAGGAATTGGTGGAGCCCTTTATGCTCAATCAATCTCAGTTAACTTCTCAGTGACTACCATTATCGGGCCAGGATTTATTGCTCTTGCTGCCATGATCTTTGGTAAATGGAATCCAGTAGGAGCTATGCTTCAAGTCTTTTCTTTGGACTATCTCAAAGTTTAGCAGTTATTGGATCACAACTTCCTTTCTTGCAAGGAGTACCGACAGTATTCTTACAGATTGCACCTTATATGTTAACCATTATCGTCTTAGCAGCCTTCTTCGGTAAGGCAGTTGCACCTAAGGCAGATGGTATCAACTATATCAAATCGAAATAACATAAAAAAACGTCAGTTTCAACTGGCGTTTTTCTATTTTTTAGAATTTTGATGAGTCAGATTTAGACCCCAGGGAACAAGGTTCTCAGTTTTATTTTGGATCCGTTTGATATTGTCCTTGTGTCGAACAATCACCAGACTAGCAAGAGCAATAATAATCACAGTGAAGAGTAGGTCATAACTACTCAAGATAAATCCAAAAAGAGGAAATAGAAGGACTCCAATGATCGCAGCAATAGCAGCTGAAATACTAGAGAGGGAAATCATACTTCCCAGATAAAGGATTCCAAAGAAAATGACTGCTAGATAAAGGCAAAAGAGAGGAGCAAATCCAAAAATAACTCCTGCGCTGGTAGCGACAGCCTTGCCACCCTTGAATTTGGCAAAGATAGGGAAGGTGTGGCCAATGACTGCTAAAAGTCCAAAGACGATTGGTGAAATTCCCTGTATATGGAAGATTAGTGGAAGTAGAGTGGCCAAAGTACCTTTAAAGAAATCAATTACAAAGGTTGCCATTCCAGCTTTCTTGCCTAGGATTCGGAAGGTATTGGTCGTCCCAGTGTTACCAGATCCATGTTCTCTTAGATTGATGTTAAAGAAGGCTTGTCCAATCCACAAGCCTGAAGGAATTGAACCTAATAAATAAGCTAAAATTAATAATACTATTGTCATCATGTTTCTATTATACCATGAAATAGGAGAGAAACGAAACTGAATCTTTTCACCACTTGTGACATCTGATAATTTTATAAGTAGAAAAAGTTTTTAAATGAATAGTATGATTATTCGAAAATCAAGTCTAAAGTTTTTAAAAAAATTCATGGAAATTTCTGAAAATCCTTGATCTTGTGTTTATTTATGCTATAATAGGAACAATTATTTTTAGGAGGTGGAATATGTCTTACTTATTTGAGATATTACCAAGTTTATTGAGCGGTGCAACAATGACTCTACAAGTTTTTGCACTGGTCTTACTTTTTTCAATCCCTTTAGGCATTTTGGTTGCCTTTTGCTTACAGGTCCATTGGAAACCCCTCCATTACATGATTGACATCTATATCTGGGTGATGCGTGGAACACCCTTGCTCTTGCAGTTAATCTTTATCTACTATGTTCTGCCAAGTATCGGAATTCGACTAGATCGTGTGCCAGCAGCAATTATTGCCTTCACGCTTAATTATGCGGCCTACTTTGCAGAAATATTCCGTGGAGGGATTGCAACGATTCCTCAGGGACAATATGAAGCAGCTAAGGTTTTGAAATTTAAACCTATCGATACCGTCCGCTATATTATCTTGCCACAAGTGACCAAGATTGTTTTGCCAAGTGTATTTAACGAAGTTATGAGTCTGGTTAAGGATACTTCTTTGGTATATGCACTCGGTATTTCAGATTTAATCCTAGCTAGTCGTACTGCAGCCAATCGTGATGCTAGTTTAATTCCAATGTTTCTAGCAGGCGCTATCTATCTTCTTATGATTGGTATCGTTACGATTTTAGCTAAGAAACTTGAGAAGAAGTTCAGCTACTATAGATAGGAGGTTATCCATGTTAGAGTTAAGAAATATCAGCAAAAAATTTGGAAAAAAAGAAATTTTATCCAATTTCAGTTTAATAATTCCTGAAAAGCAAATTTTGGCCATCGTTGGACCTTCTGGTGGTGGGAAGACTACCTTGCTTAGAATGTTAGCTGGACTTGAAACCATTGATTCAGGTGAGATTTTTTATAATGGAGAATCCCTACCTTTGGATGAACTTGAAAAGCGTCACTTGTTAGGTTTTGTTTTTCAAGATTTTCAGCTTTTTCCTCACTTATCCGTTATGGAAAATTTGATTTTGTCGCCAATCAAGACTATGGGGATGTCTGAAGTAGATGCTAAGAAGAAGGCGGTAGAATTACTAACTCGTCTAGGTCTTGAAGCAAACGCAGATGCTTATCCATACTCATTATCCGGTGGTCAAAAGCAACGGGTTGCCTTAGCACGCGCTATGATGATTGATCCAGAAGTAATTGGTTATGACGAACCAACTTCAGCCCCTTGACCCAGAGTTACGTCTCGAGGTTGAAAAACTGATTCTACAAAAATCGAGACTTTGGTATGACTCAGATTGTCGTGACCCACGATCTCCAGTTTGCAGAGAATATTGCTGATCAGATTCTCAAAGTAGAGCCTAAGTAGGAGGTGTCTATGAATCGAAAGAAAATCAGCCTTGTTTTGGTATTCTTTCTGGCTTTTTTCATGGTAGGATGCACTCAAAAAGCTAGTGATCCCAAAGTCGATAATTGGGAAAAATACCAACAACAGGGAACAATTACCATAGGATTTGACAATACTTTTGTTCCTATGGGTTTTGAAGAAAAGAATGGGCAATATGCTGGATTTGATATTGATTTAGCTCAAGCCGTTTCTGAAAAACTTGGGTTCAAGGTACAGTTTCAACCCATCGATTGGGATATGAAGGAAACAGAACTTCAAAATGGGACCATTAATGCAATTTGGAATGGATATTCTGCGACGGATGAACGCCGTGAGAAGGTTGCTTTCACCATTCCTTACATGGAAAATCAGCAGGTTTTAGTTTCTAAGAAAACTCAAAATATCCATTTAGTGTCTGATATGAAAGGTAAGGTTTTGGGGGCTCAGGCAGGTTCTTCGGGTTATCTGGACTTTGAAGCGCAACCTGACCTTTTGAAAAATATCGTAAAAGATCAAAAAGCCAACCAATATCAAAGTTTTAATGAAGCCTTGATTGACTTGCAAAATGATCGGATTGATGCCCTTCTAATTGACCGTGTTTATGCCAACTATTATCTTAAAACTGAAGGAATTTTAGACCAGTATGAGATTTTCCCAGCTGGTTTTGAGAGTGAATCCTTTGCAGTTGGAGTAAGACCAGCTGATAAGACCTTGTTAGCAAATTTGAATAAAGCTTTTGTCGAGCTCTATCAAGAAGGAAAATTCCAAGAAATCAGCCAGAAATGGTTTGGCGAAGATGTGGCTACTAGCCAATTTAAAGGAAAAGAAAACTAAGATTTTGTCTTGGTTTCTTTTTTTGGTGAAGATGGACGATTTTTTGCTAAAAAAGGACTTGGGAATAGGCTTTTTAACTAGAAAAACTTTGCAAAATCCTTAGAAAACCTGTAAAATAGAAAAGATGAACAAATAGGAGGTTCCTTGTGTCAAAAAAGGAAATCAATATTAACAATTATAATGATGACGCCATCCAGGTGCTAGAAGGGTTGGATGCGGTCCGTAAACGTCCAGGGATGTATATCGGATCGACAGACGGTGCTGGAATTCATCACCTAGTCTGGGAAATCGTGGATAATGCGGTTGACGAAGCCTTGTCTGGATTTGGTGATCGCATCGATGTGACGATTAATAAAGACGGTAGTTTAACGGTTCAAGACCATGGGCGTGGGATGCCAACTGGTATGCACGCTATGGGGATTCCGACAGTTGAGGTTATCTTTACTATTCTTCATGCTGGGGGAAATTCGGACAAGGTGGTTACAAGACTTCTGGTGGTCTTCACGGAGTTGGTTCTTCTGTCGTCAACGCCCTCTCTAGTTGGCTGGAAGTGGAAATTACGCGTGATGGTGCAGTCTACAAGCAACGTTTTGAAAATGGTGGGAAACCAGTAACAACTCTTGAAAAGGTTGGAACAGCACCTAAATCTAAGACAGGTACCAAGGTTACCTTCATGCCGGATCCTAGTATCTTTTCTACGACAGACTTTAAGTACAATACCATTTCAGAGCGTCTTAATGAGTCAGCCTTTCTATTGAAGAATGTTACCTTGTCACTAACAGATAAACGGACAGATGAATCTATCGAATTCCATTATGAGAATGGGGTACAAGACTTTGTTTCCTACCTCAACGAAGACAAGGAAACTTTGACACCAGTTCTTTACTTTGAAGGGGAAGATAATGGTTTCCAAGTAGAAGTTGCCCTCCAGTATAATGATGGATTTTCAGATAACATCTTGTCCTTTGTCAATAACGTTCGTACCAAGGATGGGGGGTACACATGAGACAGGGCTTAAGTCTGCCATCACTAAAGTTATGAATGACTACGCTCGTAAGACTGGTCTTCTCAAAGAAAAAGATAAAAATCTTGAAGGATCAGATTACCGCGAAGGCTTATCTGCTGTTCTTTCTATTCTAGTTCCTGAAGAACATTTGCAGTTTGAGGGACAGACGAAGGACAAACTAGGAAGTCCACTAGCTCGTCCAATCGTTGATAGTATTATTGCTGAAAAACTGACCTTCTTCCTCATGGAAAATGGAGAACTCGCTTCAAATCTGATTCGTAAAGCTATCAAGGCCCGTGATGCTCGTGAGGCGGCCCGTAAAGCGCGTGATGAGAGTCGAAATGGTAAGAAAAATAAGAAAGACAAGGGCTTGCTTTCAGGTAAATTAACACCAGCCCAGTCAAAGAATCCAGCTAAGAACGAGTTATATTTGGTCGAGGGTGATTCTGCCGGTGGATCTGCCAAACAAGGTCGTGACCGCAAGTTCCAGGCTATCTTGCCACTTCGAGGTAAGGTTATCAATACAGCCAAGGCTAAGATGGCAGATATCCTCAAAAACGAAGAAATCAATACCATGATTTATACCATCGGTGCTGGTGTTGGGGCAGACTTCTCGCTTGAAGATGCCAACTATGACAAGATTATTATTATGACCGATGCGGATACCGACGGTGCCCACATTCAAACACTTCTCTTAACCTTCTTTTATCGTTATATGCGTCCGCTAGTCGAAGCTGGACATGTCTATATAGCCCTTCCTCCACTTTACAAGATGTCTAAAGGTAAAGGCAAGAAAGAAGAAGTGGCCTACGCTTGGACGGATGGTGAGCTAGAAGAACTACGTAAGCAGTTCGGTAAAGGGGCTACCCTTCAACGCTACAAAGGTCTTGGTGAAATGAATGCGGACCAACTTTGGGAAACAACTATGAATCCAGAAACCCGTACTCTCATCCGTGTTACGATTGAAGACCTAGCACGGGCAGAACGTCGCGTCAATGTCCTTATGGGTGACAAGGTTGAACCACGTCGTAAGTGGATTGAAGATAATGTCAAGTTTACGTTGGAAGAAGCAACAGTATTTTAAAAATTATAAAGAAATACAAATGGAGGACAAAAAATGTCTGAAAATCTTAATGAAGAGCAAGTAAAAGTAGCTCTTGAAAGTGGCTATGCTCAGTCTGAAGAATTATTAAATAATAGGGATGAATTAGATGATTTTTTGTACCGTTTGGAGCAAAAAATCAAAGATATGCCATTTGTCGGCGATAAATTTCAGATTATTCCAGTTATGATTTCCTTAGTGAAAAACTATGTTCAAGGGAAATACACCACTGTTCCATATGGAACGATTTTAGGAGTTTTAAGTGCTCTTGTTTATGTTCTGACTCCAATTGATATTTTTCCTGATTTTATCCCTTTAGCAGGTTACTTGGATGATATAGCTGTTGTAGGACTTTGTATGACAATGGTTAAAACTGATCTTGAAACCTATGAAAAATGGCGCCAAGCTCAAGGATTAATCTGAAAAATCGTCTATATTTCTTAATCTTAGCTCTTTAAAAGATGTGTAAATCATGATCAGTTTATTGTTTGATACTCCTTTTCTTGTGATAGTCCTGGTACTAGGCGCAGTTACGTATATGATTGCTAAATCAGGAAAACCTGAAAAAAATTCGCTTTCTTGAATTCTTACTATTAACTATAGTAACCACAGGTGTCTTTTTATTTGATAATCCTTTTAGGTCTAATCCTTATGCAGGTTTGCTCTTCTATGTTTTTGACTTTTATATTTATACACCAGTGAGCCTTGCTTTTGGATTCACAGCTATTTATAAGAGCAATAAACATATCATACATTATCCTAGTGCATATTCAAATCTTCTAAGAGTAAATGCCTGGTTTTTAACAATATTTTCGATTATTAACTTTCTCTTTTTAATGCTGACTGAAGAAATGGGAATTCTATTTCTATTACCACTTTTTGGGATCAGTTCTATCATTCAATTTATCTTTGGAGAACTTGAAAGAAAAAGAGTGCAGAATCTTCAACAACAAAAGCAAGAAGATGTTCCTATCCCTGGCTTAATTTCAAACGACGGTGACATAGATGAGAACTGAAACAGAAATACTAAATTTGCTCTTGCAAGTTGCGAAGACCTTAAAAGTCGAAGCCATGGCTCTATCGGGTTCTAGAACCAATGGTCAAGCTCTAAAAGATGAATTTCAAGACTATGATGTTGTTTATCTCGTAGAGAATCTGGACGAACTGATTTCAGATTTATCTTGGATAGACCAGTTTGGTAAACGTATGATTAAGCAAGAGGTTAGGTTGGGACGTCGCCGTCTCTATCTCATGCTCTTTGAAGATGGTAACCGTATTGATTTGACTCTATGTCCTAAAAGTGCATATCAAGGAGTGGGTGGATAGTGAGGCAGGATTCACAGTTTTAGTAGATGAGAAGGGTTTGTTTGAGTCTTATTCTCCCAGTCATCAGCGTTTCTGGATAAGCCCAGCTAGTAAGACGGATTTTGAAAAAAACTTGCAATGAATTTTGGTGGGTGTCAGCCTACGTTGTCAAAGGAATTTGTCATAAGCAAGTCATCTATGCGACTGACCATCTCAACGCTATCCGTAGTCGCTATAAAAAAACGCAAACCTGCTATGAAGGTAACGGAAGCAGTGGGGAGTGTTAATTAAGTCTGACAGATTTGGAGGAATAGAAGATGATTATCAGACCTGCAAGCAGAAAAAGATTGTCAAGCTATTTATAGCCTTTTATCAAAGTGAAAAATGGCTTTCTTTTTACAGAGGAAAAAAAGTGACATCTCTATTTTTCAACAAATCTGTCTCATTACTTGGTGCTTGAAGAGGACCAGAAAATCCTCGGCTTTTGTCCCGTTATCTGACGGATGAAGTGCTGACGACCTTTTTAGCTGAAATAATTATTGATAAATCCCACCGCAGAAAAAGGACTGGGACAGCAGCTAATTGAGGAGATCTACAAAAAAATATCCTTTGACACGGATTGAATTAATATCTGAAGCAGATGGACTTTTATCGGGCAATAAGTTTTAAGCCTGTTGGTACAGGATTTAGAAAATCTGAATGAAAGGAGACAGCCAATGACGCTTGACAACAAACTGGGTCTGACAGATTCGCTTGAACTAGCCAAGATGCTTATGCGACGGAGGCTGCCCAAGCCTGTCTAGACTTTGCTTTTCAGCAAGCTAGCTTGTCAAAAGTTTACTCTTTTATATCCTTACTCAATCAACTTTCGCAAAAAGTCATGCAAAAACTGAGCATGGAATTTGTCAAAGAATTTGATGATGAAGAAGTTCCAGCAGACAGTCCGCTTTATAGACATGTCCTATACAGAATCAAGAGTTTCCACTAAAAAGGCAGGTATTCCCATGAGAACTGAAACCGAGATGTTTGATATGATTTTGCAAACCGCAAAAGTGCTACAGGTCGATGCAGTCGCCATGTCCGGCTCGCGGACAAACCCAAAGGCTCCCAAGGACGAGTTCCAAGACTATGATGTTGTTTATCTTGTTGAGAACTTTGAAGAACTAATTTCAGATTTATCTTGGTTGGACCAGTTTGGCAAGCGCATCATTGAGCAGCATAACGTACTTGACCATCGCCATCTGTATCTCATGCTTTTCGAAGATGGTAATCGCATTGATCTAACCCTCTGTCCTAAAGAACACATTCAAGAGTGGGTAGCTATCGAAGCTGATTATACAGTTTTAGTAGACGAGAAGGGCTTGTTCGAGCCCTATTCTCCCAGTCCTCAGCGTTTCTGGACAAGCCCAGCTAGTGAGACGGATTATGAAAAAACTTGTAATGAATTTTGGTGGGTGTCAGCTTACGTGGTTAAAGGAATTTGTCGTAAGCAAGTCAGTTATGCAACTGACCATCTCTACGGTATTTGTCAACAAGAACTCTTGAAAATCTTAGCTTGGCAGGTGGCAAGTGATAGGAGAACAGTCGACATCGGTAAAAATTACAAATATCTCTTTAACTACATGCCTGCTGAGAAGGAGAAGGAATTATCAAATTTGCTTGATTTCTCAAGTTTAGACAAAATTACTCAGTCTTTATTGGCTGCGATGCAAATTTTTCACCAAGAAGCTCAAACCCTTGCCCAAAAGATGGGCTTTGAATACGATAGGGGAAGTAGCTGAGAAGATGATTCAGTATGCTGAGGAAAAACTTTCCTAATTACTAAGAAGTAAAGAACTCTATTTAACAATTTAAACTACAGAAAGGATAGTTTGGTTACTGAAGGTAACTGAACACCTTCGTTTATAAAAACTACTCTATATTCTTTGAAAGGAGTTGAACACGCCCTAAATACTGGGTGAAAAAGATAAATTCTCTTGAGAGCATCGCTCCCTGCAAGAATTTCTTATTTTTCACTTTGCATGTTACGGGCTTTGTATCCTATATGAGTAATATCCAAAATATGTCCTTAGAGGACATCATGGGAGAGCGCTTTGGGCGTTACTCCAAATACATCATTCAAGACCGGGCTTTGCCAGACATTCGTGATGGATTGAAGCCGGTTCAACGTCGTATTCTTTATTCGATGAATAAGGACGGCAATACCTTTGATAAGAGCTACCGTAAGTCGGCTAAGTCTGTCGGGAACATCATGGGAAATTTCCACCCACACGGAGATTCTTCTATCTATGATGCCATGGTTCGTATGTCCCAGGACTGGAAAAACCGTGAGATTCTGGTTGAAATGCATGGTAACAATGGTTCCATGGACGGAGATCCGCCTGCGGCTATGCGTTATACAGAGGCTCGTTTGTCTGAGATTTCAGGCTACCTCCTTCAAGATATTGAGAAAAAGACAGTTCCTTTTGCTTGGAACTTTGACGATACGGAGAAAGAGCCAACTGTCTTACCAGCAGCCTTTCCAAATCTCCTAGTCAATGGCTCAACTGGGATTTCAGCTGGTTATGCCACAGATATTCCACCACATAATTTGGCCGAAGTTATCGATGCAACAGTCTACATGATTGATCATCCGACTGCTAAAGTTGATAAGCTCATGGAATTCTTGCCTGGACCAGACTTTCCTACAGGAGCCATTATTCAAGGTCGTGACGAAATCAAAAAGGCCTATGAAACTGGTAAAGGGCGCGTGGTTGTTCGTTCCAAGACCGAAATTGAAAAGTTAAAAGGTGGTAAGGAACAAATTGTTGTCACTGAGATTCCCTATGAGATTAATAAGGCTAACTTAGTCAAGAAAATTGATGAAGTCCGTGTCAATAACAAGGTGGCAGGTATCGCTGAGGTTCGTGATGAGTCTGACCGTGATGGTCTTCGCATTGCAATCGAACTCAAGAAAGATGCGAATACTGAGCTTGTTCTCAACTACCTTTTCAAGTACACTGACTACAAATCAACTACAACTTCAACATGGTTGCGATTGACAATTTCACGCCTCGTCAGGTTGGGATTGTACCAATCTTGTCTAGTTATATCGCCCATCGTCGTGAAGTTATCTTGGCGCGTTCTCGCTTTGATAAGGAAAAGGCTGAGAAACGTCTCCATATCGTGGAAGGTTTGATTCGCGTTATCTCGATTTTGGATGAGGTTATTGCCCTTATCCGCGCTTCTGAGAACAAGGCTGATGCCAAGGAAAACCTCAAGGTCAGCTATGAATTTACGGAAGAACAGGCAGAAGCTATCGTTACCTTGCAACTGTATCGTTTGACCAATACAGACGTGGTTGTCTTGCAGGAAGAAGAAGCAGAACTTCGTGAAAAGATTGCTATGCTTGCGGCTATCATCGGTGACGAACGAACTATGTACAATCTCATGAAGAAAGAACTTCGTGAGGTCAAGAAGAAATTTGCGACTCCACGTTTGAGTACTTTAGAAGATACAGCTAAAGTCATTGAGATTGATACAGCTAGTCTAATCGCTGAAGAAGATACTTACGTTAGCGTGACGAAGGCAGGTTATATCAAACGTACTAGCCCTCGTTCTTTCGCAGCTTCAACACTGGAAGAAATTGGTAAACGGGATGACGACCGCTTGCTATTCGTTCAATCTGTCAAAACTACTCAACATCTCTTAATCTTTACAACGCTTGGGAATGTCATTTACCGCCCTATCCATGAATTGTCAGATATTCGTTGGAAGGATATCGGGGAGCACTTGAGTCAAACAATTACCAACTTTGAAACCAATGAAGAAGTGCTCTATGTTGAAGTTGTGGATCAGTTTGAGGATGCGACGACCTACTTTGCAGCGACTCGCCTTGGACAAATCAAACGTGTAGAACGTAAAGAATTCTCTCTTATGGAGAACCTACCGTTCTAAATCTGTTAAGTTCGCTAAGTTGAAAGATGATAGTGACCAAATTGTAACTGTTGCACCAATCAAGCTTGATGATGTTCTATTAATCAGTAAAAATGGCTATGCTCTTCGCTTTAATATCGAAGAGGTTCCAGTTGTAGGAGCTAAGGCTGCAGGGGTCAAAGCCATGAACTTGAAGGCAGATGATGAGCTTCAATCTGCCTTTATCTGCAATACATCATCCTTCTATCTGTTAACCCAACGTGGAAGTTTGAAACGTGTTTCAACTGAGGAAATTCCAGCAACCAGTCGTGCTAAGCGTGGTCTTCAGGTTCTGAGAGAATTGAAGAACAAGCCACATCGTGTCTTCTTGGCTGGAGCAGTCTCAGAACAAGGATTTATCGGAGATCTCTTTAGTACAGAAGTAGAAGATGGCGAACAAACGCTTGTCATCCAATCAAATAATGGAACGATTTACGAAGCAATCCTACAAGATTTGAATCTATCAGAGCGTACAAGCAATGGAAGTTTCATCTCTGATACTATTTCTGATGAAGAAGTTTACGATGCTTATCTCAAAGAAGTCTTTAAAGAAGACAAAGAAAATTAAAAATCAGTCCTAGTGACTGATTTTTTATGAGTAAAATTTTCAGAAAATTACAAATAATACTTGAATTTTTAGGAGAATAGTGTAGAATAGAACTCAAAGCCTGATTAGAATAAAGGAGATTGTCATGACAGTTACGATTGATTGGGAAAATCTCGGTTTTTCCTATATGAAACTACCTTATCGTTATATCGCTTATTTTAAAGATGGACAATGGACACAAGGGGAATTAACAGAAGATGCAACCTTGCATATTTCAGAATCATCTCCAAGTCTTCACTATGGACAGCAAGCATTTGAAGGATTAAAAGCCTATCGTACAAAGGATGGTAGCGTACAACTCTTCCGTCCAGATGAAAATGCTAAACGTCTACAACGTACTTGTGATCGTCTTTTGATGCCTCAAGTTCCAACAGAAATGTTTGTAGAGGCGTGTAAAGCAGTTGTTCGTTCCAATGAAGAATACGTACCCCCTTATGGAACTGGTGGAACCCTCTACCTCCGTCCACTCTTGATTGGTGTTGGAGATATCATTGGGGTAAAACCAGCAGAGGAGTATATTTTCACCATCTTTGCCATGCCAGTTGGAAATTACTTTAAAGGTGGTTTGGTTCCAACAAACTTCTTGATTCAAGATGAGTATGACCGTGCTGCACCCAATGGAACAGGAGCTGCCAAGGTCGGTGGGAATTATGCCGCTAGTCTTTTGCCAGGAAAAATGGCAAAATCCCATCACTTCTCAGATGTTATTTATCTAGATCCCTCAACCCACACTAAGATTGAAGAAGTTGGTTCAGCGAACTTCTTTGGAATTACAGTTGATAATGAGTTTGTAACGCCTTTAAGTCCATCAATCTTGCCATCTATTACTAAGTATTCTTTACTTTATTTGGCAGAACATCGTTTGGGAATGACACCCATTGAAGGAGATGTGCCAATTGACAGCCTTGATCGATTTGTAGAAGCAGGGGCCTGCGGAACTGCAGCAGTGATCTCACCAATTGGGGGAATTCAACATGGCGATGATCTTCATGTGTTTTATAGCGAAACTGAAGTTGGGCCAGTAACACGCAGACTTTATGATGAACTCACAGGTATCCAATTCGGTGACATTGAAGCACCCGAAGGATGGATTGTAAAGGTCGAGTAAAAGACTAAATATGTAAGAAACTCTATAGCGGTTGTAACAGCTGATATAGAGTTTTTTCTTGCTAGATTAGGGAATTTCTTGTACAATAGAAAACATGAAAAGAGGTAGAGTATGAGTAAAAAAGATAAAAAAATTGAAATCCAATTAACTGATGCAACTGTATTAGTTGGGAAAAGAAAAATATGATGGTTATACTTTTAACTATTGGGAAAAAAAGATTATTGGTGAAATTGCCGAATTAGATAACCAATTTGCCATTATTAAGAACGGAAATGTCGACAGTTTTTACAAGAAACTTGAAAAAGCTGTAGAAGTATTGATTGAAAACTACAATTTAGCAAAATAGTGCTTGTTTTTTGTAAATTTTCATGATATAATAGACTTTGTTGATTGTCGGAGAGATAGCGAAGAGGCTAAACGCGGCGGACTGTAAATCCGCTCCTTCGGGTTCGGGGGTTCGAATCCCTCTCTCTCCATATCACTATTGGGGTATAGCCAAGCGGTAAGGCAAGGGACTTTGACTCCCTCATGCGTTGGTTCGAATCCAGCTACCCCAGTTCTTAGGTAATAAATTCAAGATAAAAGTAAAAATATCTTAGGGTATTTTATTTTTATAATTGAAAGACGTGAACGATATGAACATGTCCTTGCGGGTGCTTAGGAAAAAAATTATAAGTATGTCAAGCTAAAGAAAAAGCTTGATTGTTGGAGGATTTTTTAGATGAACGAATTTGAAGATTTGCTAAATAGCGTTAGCCAAGTTGAACCTGGTGATGTTGTTAGTGCTGAAGTATTGACAGTAGATGCTACTCAAGCTAACGTTGCAATCTCTGGAACTGGTGTTGAAGGTGTCTTGACTCTTCGCGAATTGACAAACGATCGCGATGCAGATATCAATGACTTTGTAAAAGTAGGTGAAGTATTGGATGTTCTTGTACTTCGTCAAGTAGTTGGTAAAGATACTGATACAGTAACATACCTTGTATCTAAAAAACGCCTTGAAGCTCGCAAAGCATGGGACAAACTTGTAGGACGCGAAGAAGAAGTTGTTACAGTTAAAGGAACTCGCGCTGTTAAAGGTGGACTTTCAGTTGAATTTGAAGGCGTACGTGGATTTATCCCAGCTTCTATGTTGGATACTCGTTTCGTACGTAACACTGAGCGTTTTGTAGGTCAAGAATTTGAAGCTAAAATCAAAGAAGTTGACCCTAAAGAAAACCGCTTCATCCTTTCACGTCGTGAAGTTGTAGAAGCAGCTACAGCAGCAGCTCGTGCTGAAGTATTTGGTAAATTGGCTGTTGGTGATGTTGTAACTGGTAAAGTTGCACGTATCACAAGCTTTGGTGCTTTCATCGACCTTGGTGGTGTTGACGGATTGGTTCACTTGACTGAATTGTCACACGAACGTAACGTTTCACCGAAATCAGTTGTAACTGTTGGTGAAGAAGTTGAAGTGAAGATCCTTGATCTTAACGAAGAAGAAGGACGCGTATCACTTTCACTTAAAGCTACAACACCTGGACCATGGGATGGCGTTGAGCAAAAATTAGCTAAAGGTGACGTTGTAGAAGGAACAGTTAAACGTTTGACTGACTTCGGTGCATTTGTTGAAGTATTGCCAGGTATCGATGGACTTGTTCACGTATCACAAATTTCACACAAACGTATTGAAAATCCAAAAGAAGCTCTTACTGTGGGACAAGAAGTTACTGTTAAAGTTCTTGATGTTAACGCAGATGCAGAACGTGTATCACTTTCTATCAAAGCTCTTGAAGAACGTCCAGCTCAAGAAGAAGGACAAAAAGAAGAAAAAAACGTGCTCCACGTCCACGTCGTCCAAAACGTCAAGAAAAACGTGACTTTGAACTTCCTGAAACTCAAACAGGATTCTCAATGGCTGACTTGTTCGGAGACATTGAACTTTAATTCATTCGAATATGAACAAAATCCTTTGTTTTTTAAAACAAGGGATTTTTTTCTTTTTTTCTACTAGTATTTTTTTGATATAATGGTTCTATGTTATATTCAGAAAAAGAAGTGCTTTATCAAACACTTAATGAACAGCTCTCTTTTCTTTTAGAAGGAGAGACCAATGTTTTGGCTAATTTATCCAATGCCAGTGCTCTGCTAAAAACAACTTTTCCCAATACTGTTTTTGCAGGTTTTTATTTATTTGATGGAAACGAACTTATTTTAGGTCCTTTTCAAGGTGGTGTTTCTTGTGTGAGAATTGCTCTTGGTAAAGGTGTTTGTGGAGAGTCAGCAGCTAGCCGTCAAACGGTTATTGTTGGAGATGTAAAGACATATCCTAACTATATTTCTTGCGATAGTAAAGCACTCAGTGAAATTGTTTTGCCGATGGTAAAAAATAGTCATCTTCTGGGTGTCTTGGATTTGGATTCGTCTGTCCTTGATGATTATGATGAAATTGATCAGAAGTATTTAGAAGAGTTTGTATCTATTCTGCTAGATAAAACTGAATGGAACTTTTCAATGTTTGAGGAGAAAGTGTAATGTATCAGGCCCTTTATCGAAAATATAGAAGCCAGACTTTTTCACAGCTAGTGGGTCAAGAGATTGTCGCAAAAACTCTTAAACAAGCTGTTGAACAGGAAAAAATAAGCCACGCCTATCTATTTTCAGGACCTCGTGGAACTGGTAAGACTAGTGTTGCTAAGATTTTTGCTAAGGCTATGAACTGTCCTAATCAAGTTGCAGGGGAACCTTGTAATAACTGCTATATTTGTCAGGCTGTCACAGATGGTAGTTTGGAAGATGTTATCGAAATGGATGCTGCATCTAACAATGGAGTTGACGAGATTAGAGATATCCGTGACAAGTCTACCTATGCTCCGAGTGTTGCCCACTATAAAGTTTATATCATTGATGAAGTTCATATGTCTCGACCGGTGCTTTTAATGCACTTTTGAAAACACTGGAAGAACCAACACCAAATGTAGTCTTTATTCTGGCAACGACAGAACTTCATAAGATTCCTGCGACAATTTTGTCTCGTGTTCAACGATTTGAGTTTAAGTCCATTAAGACTCAGGATATTCGAGATCATATCTTCCAGATTTTAGAAAAAGAAGGAATTGATTACGAAACAGAAGCTGTTGAAATTATTGCTAGAAGAGCTGAAGGTGGTATGCGTGATGCTTTATCAATTTTAGATCAAGCTTTAAGTCTTACCAATGATGATAAATTGACAACAGCCGTTTCAGAGGAAATTACTGGAACCATTAGTCTTAGCGCCTTGGACGACTACGTAGCTGCATTGGCTCAAAAAGATGTTACCCGTGCTTTAGAAAATCTGCAAGTGATTTTTGAGAATGGGAAGAGCATGACACGTTTTGTAACGGATCTGCTGCAGTACTTACGAGATATTTTGATTGTTCAGACGGGGGGAGAAAATACTCACTATAGCCAAACATTCAAGGATAACTTATCTCTATCACAGGATCTCCTATTTGAAATGATTACCATAGCTACTAGAAGTCTAGCTGATATGAAGGCCAGTCTTCAGCCTAAGATTTATGCTGAAATGATGACCATTCGCCTAGCAGAGCTTGAAGTTAAACCAGTTTTATCAGGTCAAGTAGCTGATGAATTAGCTTCGCTTAGGGATGAAGTGGCACGTTTGAAACAGGCTCTTTCTAATTCTGGATCAAGTTCAAAACCAACAGCATCACCAGTAAGTAGACAGTCTGGCAGTAAGTCTGTTTATCGTGTGGATCGTAATAAGGTCCATTCCATCCTTCAAGAAGCTGTTGAAAGTCCTGATTTAGCCCGTCAAAATCTAATCCGTCTTCAAAATGCATGGGGAGAAGTTATTGAAAGTTTATCAGGCCCTGATAAGGCACTTTTAGCTGGTTCCCAACCTGTTGCGGCTAATGAGCATCATGCTATTCTTGCATTTGAATCCAATTTCAATGCTGGACAGACAATGAAACGTGATAATCTCAACACAATGTTTGGCAATATCCTTAGTCAAGCAGCAGGATTTTCTCCTGAGATTCTTGCTATTTCTATTGAAGAATGGAAAGAAGTTCGAGCAGACTTTTCAGCTAAGGCTAAATCGTCTCAAGAACAAACTATCAAGGAAGATGTTGAGGAGTCAGTACTCCCTCAAGGTTTTGAATTTTTAGCAGATAAAGTAACCATAACAGAAGACTAGACATTTTAAGAATAAGACTATGAATAGACAACAATTTATCATTATGGCCCTGTTTACAGCTGCTGAGACTTATTATTTTAATGAATCAGTCATGGAACAACGCTATATCATGGCCGTGCTTTTGGGCTATTTTTGATCCTGAGAAATTTTCGTGTCTCTTATATTATGGGAAAGATTATCAATGCCATAGATGACCGTATTCAAAGGAAAAAGTAGGCTTACATTCTAGACAAAAATAAAAAGCCTTTCAGGCTTTTTGCTATACTAGTAAGAGTATACATACATTAAGAAAGGAATTAAGATGTCAGTAATTGAGATTAAAGATCTTCATGTTGAAATTGAAGGTAAGGAAATTTTGAAGGGGGTTAATTTAACCCTTAAAACAGGAGAAATTGCAGCTATCATGGGACCAAATGGAACCGGTAAGTCTACTCTTTCAGCTGCTATTATGGGGAACCCAAACTATGAAGTCACTAAAGGTGAGGTTCTATTTGATGGTGTGAACATCCTTGAATTAGAGGTTGACGAGCGTGCTCGTATGGGACTTTTCCTAGCTATGCAATACCCATCAGAAATTCCTGGAATTACCAATGCTGAATTTCTTCGTGCAGCTATGAATGCTGGTAAAGAGGATGACGAAAAAATTTCAGTGCGTGATTTCATCACTAAATTGGATGAAAAAATGGAATTGCTTAATATGAAAGAAGAAATGGCAGAGCGTTATCTCAATGAAGGTTTCTCTGGAGGTGAAAAGAAACGTAATGAAATTCTTCAACTCTTGATGTTGGAACCAACATTTGCACTTTTGGATGAGATTGACTCTGGTCTTGATATTGATGCCCTTAAAGTTGTTTCTAAAGGTGTTAATGCTATGCGTGGTGAAGGCTTCGGTGCCATGATCATTACTCACTACCAACGTCTCCTTAACTACATTACACCTGATGTGGTGCATGTAATGATGGATGGTCGTGTAGTACTTTCTGGTGGTCCTGAATTGGCAGCACGTTTGGAACGTGAAGGATACGCAAAACTAGCTGAAGAACTTGGCTATGACTACAAGGAAGAATTGTAATTCCCTCGTATCTTTTAGGAGAAGTAAATGACTAAAGAAACTATTAAACTTTTTTCAGAATTGCACGCTGAACCAAGCTGGTTGTCCGACCTCCGTCAAAAGGCATTTGATAAGATTGAGAGTTTGGAATTACCAGTTATCGAGCGTGTAAAATTTCACCGTTGGAATCTGGGAGATGGTACCATTACAGAAAGCGAAGTATCGGCAAATATTCCAGATTTTACAGCTATTGACAATCAGTTAAAATTGGTACAAGTAGGTACTCAAACAGTCTTTGAGCAAATTCCTGTTGAATTGGCTGAGCAGGGTGTACTCTTTACAGACTTCCATTCAGCTCTAGAAGAAATTCCAGAACTTGTAGAAGAATTCTTCATGTCATCAGTTAAATACGACGATGACAAGTTGGCAGCCTACCACACAGCTTACTTTAATAGTGGTGCTGTTCTCTATATTCCAGACAATGTTGAAGTTGCTGATCCGATTGAGGGCATTTTCTACCAAGATAGTGATAGTGATGTGCCATTTAACAAGCATATCCTCATTATTGCAGGTAAGAACTCTAAAATTAGCTACCTCGAACGATTAGAGTCTCGTGGTGGAGGCAGTGCCAAAGCAACTGCTAATATCACTGTAGAAGTGATTGCTCGTTCTGGTGCTCAAGTGAAGTTTGCTGCGATTGACCGTCTAGGTGAGAACGTCACAGCTTTACATTAGCCGTCGTGGTAAATTGGGCAACGATGCAAGTATTGACTGGGCTATCGGTGTCATGAACGAAGGAAACGTCGTTGCAGACTTTGATAGTGATTTGTTTGGAAATGGTAGCCATGCAGACCTTAAGGTTGTTGCTCTATCAAGTGGTCGTCAGGTGCAAGGAATTGATACTCGAGTGACTAACTACGGTTGTAACTCTATCGGTAATATCCTCCAACATGGAGTTATCCTTGAAAAAGCAACCTTGACCTTCAACGGTATCGGACACATCATCAAAGGTGCAAAGGGAGCAGACGCCCAACAAGAGAGCCGTGTTCTCATGCTTTCTGACCAAGCGCGTTCAGATGCTAACCCAATTCTTTTGATTGATGAAAATGATGTTACTGCAGGGCACGCAGCGTCTATCGGACAAGTGGATCCAGAAGACATGTACTACCTCATGAGTCGTGGATTGGACAAGGCAACTGCAGAACGCTTGGTTGTCCGTGGTTTCCTTGGATCTGTAATCGTTGAGATTCCAGTCAAGGAAGTTCGTGATGAAATGATTGCAACCATCGAAGAAAAATTATTAAAACGCTAAGGTGAGTTTAATGATAGATGCAGAAGCTATTCGCAAGGATTTTCCAATTTTAGACCAGATTGTCAACGATGAACCTTTGGTCTATCTTGATAATGCTGCGACGACACAAAAACCACTAGCTGTTCTGGAAGCCATTAACCGCTACTATGAGCAGGATAATGCCAATGTCCACCGAGGGGTTCATACTTTGGCAGAGCGTGCGACAGCATCTTATGAAGCTGCTCGCGAAACCATTCGTAACTTCATCAACGCAGGTTCGACAAAGGAAGTACTCTTCACTAGAGGAACTACGACTAGTCTCAACTGGGTAGCACGTTTTGCTGAGAAAATCTTGAATGAGGGAGATCAGGTCTTGATTTCAGTCATGGAACACCATTCCAATATTATTCCATGGCAGGAAGCTTGTCGAAAGACTGGGGCAGAGCTTGTTTATGTCTATCTCAAAGATGGAGCTCTGGATATGGATGACTTGCGTTCTAAATTGACTGACAAAGTTAAATTTGTTTCACTAGCTCACGCATCAAACGTTCTTGGAGTGGTTAATCCTATCAAAGAAATCACACAAATGGCTCACCAAGTTGGAGCCATCATGGTAGTTGATGGAGCACAATCAACGCCCCATATGAAGATTGATGTCCAGGAGTTGGATGTGGACTTCTTTGCCTTTTCAGGTCACAAGATGGCTGGCCCTACTGGTATCGGTGTTCTCTATGGCAAAGAAAAGCATCTTGAACAAATGTCACCAGTTGAATTTGGTGGTGAGATGATTGATTTTGTCTATGAGCAATCTGCTAGTTGGAAGGAGTTACCTTGGAAATTCGAGGCTGGAACTCCTAATATGGCAGGGGCGATTGGACTTGCTGCTGCAGTAGATTATCTTGAAAATCTTGGCATGGACGTCATTGAAGTCCATGAACAAGAATTAATCGCATACGTTTATCCAAAATTACAGGCAATTGAGGGATTGACCATTTACGGTTCGCAAGATTTGGCTCAACGTTCAGGTGTCATTTCCTTTAATCTAGGTGACCTTCATCCTCACGACCTCGCGACAGCTCTAGATTATGAAGGAGTAGCAGTCAGAGCAGGTCACCATTGTGCGCAACCTTTGCTCCAGTATTTGAACGTTCCAGCAACAGCTCGTGCTAGTTTTTATATCTACAATACCAAGGCAGATTGCGACAAGTTAGTCGATGCCTTACAAAAGACAAAGGAGTTTTTCAATGGCACTTTCTAAACTAGATAGCCTTTATATGGCAGTGGTAGCAGACCATTCGAAAAATCCCCATCACCAAGGGAAGCTAGAAGATGCTGAACAAATCAGTCTCAATAATCCTACCTGTGGTGATGTCATCAATCTCTCTGTCAAGTTTAACGCTGAAGATTGCTTGGAAGATATCGCTTTTCTAAATTCAGGTTGTACTATTTCAACTGCCTCTGCCAGTATGATGACGGATGCAGTTCTAGGTAAGACAAAGCAAGAGATTTTAGAATTAGCAACTATTTTTTCAGAAATGGTTCAAGGTCAAAAAGATGATAGACAAGACAGTCTTGGAGATGCAGCTTTCTTATCTGGTGTAGCTAAATTCCCACAAAGAATTAAGTGTGCAACCTTAGCTTGGAATGCTCTCAAAAGAACAATTGAAAAATCAAGAAGATAAATAAGAAACATAAAAACACATAATGAAAGAAAGGATATTATGGCTGAAGAAAGAGTAGAACCAAAACCAATTGACCTTGGTGAATATAAATTTGGTTTCCATGATGATGTGCAACCAATCTTATCAACAGGTAAAGGATTGAACGAAGGGGTTATTCGTGAATTGTCCGCTGCTAAGGGTGAGCCTGAGTGGATGTTAGAATTTCGATTGAAATCTTACGAAACCTTTAAAAAAATGCCTATGCAAACTTGGGGAGCAGACTTGTCAGAGATTGATTTTGATGACTTGATTTACTACCAAAAACCATCTGATAAACCAGCTCGTTCATGGGATGATGTACCTGAAAGATTAAAGAAACCTTTGAACGTATCGGGATCCCAGAAGCTGAACGTGCTTATCTAGCTGGAGCTTCTGCCCAGTATGAGTCAGAAGTAGTTTACCATAACATGAAGGAAGAATTTGAGAAGTTAGGCATTATCTTTACAGATACAGATTCCGCCCTCAAGGAATACCCTGACTTGTTTAAACAATACTTCGCTAAGCTAGTACCACCAACAGATAATAAGTTGGCAGCCTTAAACTCAGCAGTATGGTCAGGTGGAACCTTTATCTACGTACCAAAAGGAGTCAAGGTAGATATTCCGCTTCAAACCTACTTCCGTATCAATAATGAAAATACTGGACAGTTTGAACGTACTCTGATTATCGTTGATGAGGGAGCAAGTGTCCACTACGTAGAAGGATGTACAGCGCCAACATATTCAAGCAACAGCTTGCATGCTGCTATTGTAGAAATCTTTGCTTTGGACGGAGCATATATGCGTTATACGACTATTCAAAACTGGTCTGATAATGTCTATAACTTGGTAACAAAACGCGCTAAGGCTCAAAAAGATGCGACTGTTGAGTGGATTGATGGGAACTTGGGTGCCAAAACAACTATGAAATATCCATCTGTATACTTAGATGGAGAAGGAGCGCGTGGTACCATGCTTTCTATTGCCTTTGCTAATGCAGGGCAACACCAGGATACTGGTGCCAAGATGATCCACAATGCACCGCATACTAGTTCATCTATCGTATCTAAGTCTATCGCTAAAGGTGGCGGTAAGGTAGACTACCGTGGACAAGTAACCTTTAACAAGAACTCTAAGAAATCTGTTTCTCACATTGAGTGTGATACTATTATCATGGATGACTTGTCTGCATCTGACACAATTCCGTTTAATGAAATTCATAACTCGCAAGTTGCTTTGGAGCACGAAGCTAAGGTTTCTAAGATTTCAGAAGAACAACTTTACTACCTCATGAGTCGTGGATTATCAGAACAAGAAGCAACTGAAATGATTGTCATGGGATTTGTAGAGCCCTTTACCAAAGAACTTCCGATGGAATACGCTGTTGAGCTCAACCGTTTGATTAGCTACGAAATGGAAGGATCAGTTGGCTAGACTATATGAACAAAGACAGAACGAATGTTACATTTGTTCTGTTTTTTTAATAATTTTAGTTTATAAATATTCACATTTGAAACGATATATGGTAAAATATTACAAAAATCAGTAAATGGGGGATGAATATGAATATTTTTAGGACCAAGGATGTTAGTCTGGGTAAGACTGAAATGCATCGTCATTTGAAATTATGGGATTTAATTCTCTTGGGAATTGGTGCCATGGTTGGTACAGGAATCTTTACCATCACTGGTACTGCAGCAGCTACGCTTGCTGGTCCTGCTCTTGTGGTATCTATCGTAATTTCTGCAATCTGTGTATCATTATCAGCTCTCTTTTTTGCTGAGTTTGCTTCACGAGTCCCCGCAACCGGTGGAGCCTATAGTTATTTATACGCAATTTTGGGTGAATTTCCAGCTTGGATAGCTGGTTGGCTCACTATTATGGAATTCATGACAGCTGTTTCAGGTGTTGCTTCAGGTTGGGCAGCATACTTTAAAGGTTTACTAAGTAACTATGGAATATCGATGCCTCAAGCCTTAAATGGTACCTTTAATCCAGAACAGGGAACTTATATCGATCTCTTGCCCATACTAGTATTGGTATTAGTAACAGGACTAGTGCTTTTAAATTCGAAAGCTGCCTTACGTTTCAACTCAATATTAGTTGTATTAAAATTTTCAGCCTTGGCCTTGTTCATCTTGGTTGGAATTTGGTACATTAAACCGGAAAATTGGTCTGACTTTGCACCATTTGGTTTTGGTCAGATATATGGAGGTAGCTCTGGTATTATGGCAGGTGCTTCACTTATGTTCTTTGGTTTCTTAGGTTTTGAGTCCATTTCTATGGCGGTTGATGAAATTCAAAATCCACAAAAGAACGTTCCTCGTGGTATTGTTTTGTCTCTAACTATTGTAACTATTCTTTATGCCCTAGTAACATTAGTATTGACTGGTATTGTTCATTATAGCAAACTCAATGTTGACGACGCGGTAGCTTATGCTTTGAGAAATATTGGTATTGGTTGGGCAGCCAATTATGTGTCTCTCGTTGCTATTTTTACCTTGATAACCGTATGTATCTCCATGACTTATGCTTTGTCTAGAATGATTTATAGCTTGGCTCGTGATGGTCTTTTGCCGCAAAGTTTTAAACAAGTGACAAAGACAAGTCGTATTCCAAAAAATGCAACGATTTTAACAGGAGTTGTCTCAGCTATAGCTGCAGGAATTTTCCCTTTGGCAAGTATTGCAGCCTTTTTAAATATTTGTACCTTGGCTTATCTAATTCTATTAGCATATGGAATTATCAAACTGAGAAAAGATAAAGGAATGCCAAAAGAGGGAGAATTTAAAACGCCACTGGTTCCAGTTTTGCCAATCTTGTCTATTCTAATCTGTTTGTCTTTCATGCTTCAGTATACACTTGAAACATGGATAGCCTTTGGGATTGCTCTTGTAATAGGCATTATTATCTACTTTACCTATGGATATAAAACATTCCACTATTTTAGAAGATAAATAAAAATCGCGTAAATCGCGATTTTTTTATTTATAATTTTTCGTTTACGAATCGAACAAAACTATTCCACCAAACTTTAAGGAAGATAGCTTTTTCTACATTTTTCTCTGCAACCATTTCAAAGCTAGGTTTATCAGACGTGATATAGCCTTGACCAACTAAATCCTTATCATCGTAGGTCAAATGACCAACGACTGTTCCAGCTTCTAGAGGTGCCGTAGGTAGATTGCTAGCTGGTGTATAACTGATGGATGATTGTGCCCGACTACCTAAACGTTGAACGATTTTAATATCTTCTTTCGCAACAGCCGTCACATTGTCATCTTTTCCATCCATAACTGGAGTTTTACTATCTTCATAACTTTCACCTTGCTTGACAACAGTTTGCAGAGCGTAGTTTGAGGAAATATAGTCTAAAAGAGCAGAAGTAGCTGTGAAACGAGCGTAGGGGTTACCAGCTTGAGTATTAGCATTAAGAACAACTGTAATTATTCTCATTCCTTTTTCAACCGTAGTACCAACAAAAGATTCACCAGCTTTATCGGTCGTACCAGTTTTCAGTCCATCGATACCACCACGGTGAGCAGGCATATCCTCTAACATAAAGTTCGTAGATGTGATAGTCATTCCGGCAAAGGTTGAAGTTGGCTTCTTGGTAATTTCTAAAACTTGAGGATATTTTAGAATGAGGTTACGAGCAACGATAGCCACATCATAAGCACTCAATTTGTTCTCATCATCTTTTTTTGAACCTGGATAAATATTATCACCAAGGGTTTCATTGTTAAGACCAGTTGTATTAACGATTGTAGCATCCTGGATACCCCATTCCAGCAATTTTGCTTTCATCATGTCTACAAACTCTTTTTCTGATCCAGCTATCTTCTCTGCGAGTGCAATAGCTGCACTATTTGCACTGGTAACTAAAGTTGCTTCAAGTAACTCTTCGACCGTATAATTTCGAGCTTCCAAAGGAACATTACTGGCTTCAGAATTAGTAGTGAGCTGGTATGGATAGTCAGAAATTTCAACTGGAGTAGTTAGAGAAATTTTTCCTTGCTCCAAGGCTTCATAGACTAGATAAACAGTAATCAACTTAGTGATAGATGCAATTTCGACGGGTTGACTTGCATCTTTCTCATATAAAATTTTACCAGTGTTAGCCTCGATAGCGATAGCGTGCTTAGCCGCTACATCAAAATCCTGGGCGTAAACAGGACTTGCTGTAACTAACAACAGGGGTGTGATCAATGTTAAAATTAATTTCTTCATAGTAACTTTATTCTATCATAAAGAAAAATATTCTTGATTTTTATGACGGGGGTTATCAATCTTTTTAAATATGGTAAAATAGGGAGAAGAGGAGGTGGCATATGTTTCGGAGAAACAAATTATTCTTCTGGACTACTGAAATACTACTGATAACCTTAATTTTCTATCTTTGAGAGAAATGGGAGCTATTATTACACCTTTTGCCAGTGTGATAAATACAATTATGATTCCTTTCTTATTGGGTGGTTTCTTGTATTATCTTACAAACCCTTTAGTTCAGTTTCTAGAAAAAAATTTAAACTAAATCGAATTATTGGTATTTTTATTGACTCTCTGTGGAATAGTCTGGCTGATTGTGATAGGCGTTGTTTATCTCTTGCCTATTTTAATCAATCAGTTGAGTAGTTTGATTAATTCTAGTCAAGATATATACAGTCGTATTCAAGATTTAGTAATAAAATTATCCAAATACCCAGCCTTTCAAAAATTTAGATGTTCAAAAGACTATTCAACAGCTGAATCTGTCTTATGTAGATATCCTACAAAAATATCTTAAATGGTGTTACAAATAGTGTCGGCAGTGTCTTATCTGCATTAGTTAGCACTGTCTTGATTATTATTATGACACCAGTATTTTTGATTTATTTCTTGCTAGATGGTCATAAGTTTTTACCTATGCTGGAAAGAAGTATTTTAAAACATGATAAACTGAATATTTCTGGATTAATAAAAAATCTAAACGCCACTATTTCTCGCTATATTAGTGGAGTTGCGATTGATGCGGTTATCATTGGATGTTTGGCCTATATTGGATATAGTGTTATTGGCTTAAAATATGCACTAGTATTTGCTATCTTTTCAGGTTTTGCTAATTTAATTCCTTATGTTGGACCTAGTATTGGTCTAATCCCGATGATTATTTCAAATCTATTTACAGATCCTCAAAAGATGTTAATTGCTGTGATTTACATGCTTATCATTCAGCAGATTGATGGAAATGTATTATATCCACGGATTGTTGGTGGGGTTATGAAAGTTCACCCAATAACTATTTTTAGTTTTGTTACTATTATCTAGTAATATTTATGGTGTTATTGGAATGATTGTTGCAGTACCCACTTATTCGATTTTAAAAGAGATTGTGAAATTCTTAGTACGCTTGTATGAAAATCATAAGGAAGTAAAGGAAGTTCAAAATCAATTATCAGAATAAAGAATCAGATTTTTTTCTGGTTCTTTTTTTCTTAAAATTTAATAGAAACTTACTTATTTTTAAAATACAGGATTGACTTGTTAAGGATAGAATAAGAATAATTAACAAATTCTATGTAAAAACACTTGCAATTTAGCTGAAATTTGATAAAATAGTAAGGAAAGTTAGACTGTATTGCCTACTGTCTATCTATAAAAATATATTTTTATTGGAGGCTTTTTACTCAAATGGCAAAAGAAAAAAATACGATCGTAGTAAACCACACGTTAACATTGGTACAATCGGACACGTTGACCACGGTAAAACTACCCTAACTGCAGCTATCACAACTGTTTTGGCACGTCGCTTGCCTTCATCAGTTAACCAACCTAAAGACTATGCGTCTATCGATGCTGCTCCAGAAGAACGCGAACGCGGTATCACTATCAACACTGCGCACGTTGAGTACGAAACTGAAAAAAACGTCACTACGCTCACATCGACGCTCCAGGACACGCGGACTACGTTAAAAACATGATCACTGGTGCCGCTCAAATGGACGGAGCTATCCTTGTAGTAGCTTCAACTGACGGACCAATGCCACAAACTCGTGAGCACATCCTTCTTTCACGTCAGGTTGGTGTTAAACACCTTATCGTCTTCATGAACAAAAATTGACTTGGTTGACGACGAAGAATTGCTTGAATTGGTTGAAATGGAAATCCGTGACCTTCTTTCAGAATACGACTTCCCAGGTGACGATCTTCCAGTTATCCAAGGTTCAGCTCTTAAAAGCTCTTGAAGGTGACTCTAAATACGAAGACATCATCATGGAATTGATGAACACTGTTGATGAGTACATTCCAGAACCAGAACGTGACACTGACAAAACCATTGCTTCTTCCAGTCGAAGATGTATTCTCAATCACTGGACGTGGTACAGTTGCTTCAGGACGTATCGACCGTGGTACTGTTCGTGTCAACGACGAAATCGAAATCGTTGGTATCAAAGAAGAAACTTCAAAAGCAGTTGTTACTGGTGTTGAAATGTTCCGTAAACAACTTGACGAAGGTCTTGCCGGAGATAACGTAGGTGTCCTTCTTCGTGGTGTTCAACGTGATGAAATCGAACGTGGACAAGTTATTGCTAAACCAGGTTCAATCAACCCACACACTAAATTTAAAGGTGAAGTCTACATCCTTACTAAAGAAGAAGGTGGACGTCACTCCATTCTTCAACAACTACCGTCCACAATTCTACTTCCGTACTACTGACGTTACAGGTTCAATCGAACTTCCTGCAGGTACTGAAATGGTAATGCCTGGTGATAACGTGACTATCGACGTTGAGTTGATCCACCCAATCGCCGTAGAACAAGGTACTACATTCTCTATCCGTGAGGGTGGACGTACTGTTGGTTCAGGTATGGTTACAGAAATCGAAGCTTAATTCGATTTAGTTCCCAGAAGAACAATTATTTAAGTCAGACACTAAAAAGAGCCTTGCTATGCAAGGTTCTTTTTGATTATACTAAAATACAAAAAGAAAGTATGGTAGTAAATTAAGAAAATAGAAACTTAATTAAATAATTGTCTTAATTTTTTTACTAATGTATATTCTAGTTTTCTGATTAAATTTTTATAGGTTAAAAAGCTTTTCACAAATACCTATTTTTTGATAGAATAGAAGATAGCAAAAAGAAATGAGATAGACATGTCAAAAGGATTTTTAGTCTCTATTGAGGGACCAGAGGGAGCTGGGAAAACCAGTGTGCTTGAAGCTATCCTTCCAATATTAAAAGAAAAAGATATTGATTTTTTAACGACACGTGAGCCAGGAGGCGTTTTGATTGGAGAGAAGATTAGAGAAGTTATTCTTGATCCAAATCATACACAAATGGACTCTAAAACCGAGTTGCTACTCTATATTGCAAGTCGTAGACAACACTTAGTAGAGAAGGTCTTGCCAGCACTTGCAGCTGGGAAATTGGTGATCATGGACCGCTTTATTGATAGTTCGGTTGCCTACCAGGGATTTGGTCGTGGTTTGGATATAGATGCCGTTAATTGGCTCAATCAATTTGCGACTGATGGTCTCAAGCCTGATTTAACGCTTTATTTTGATATTGAAGTTGAGAAAGGGCTTGAACGAATTGCAGCAAACAGTAGTCGTGAAGTCAATCGTTTGGACTTGGAAGGTTTAGAGATGCACCGAAAAGTTCGCCAAGGATATCTTTCACTTTTGGAGAAAGAAGGGGATCGCATCGAGAAGATTGATGCTTGTTTGCCATTGGATCAAGTAATTGAAAAGACCAAGCAAGTCTTATTTGACAGAATGGGATTGTTCAGATGATAAAAGAAGAACTAAAAGATTGTCAACCACAGCAATATGAACGTTTTGTTCGCATTCTTGAACAAAACCAGCTGAATCATGCCTATCTTTTTTCAGGTTATTTTGGAAGTTTAGAAATGGCCTTATTTCTTGCTAAAAGTCTTTTTTGTACTGATAAACAGGGTGTTCTACCTTGTGAATCTTGTCGAAGTTGTAAATTGATCGATCAAGAGGAATATCCTGATGTAACAATCGTCCGTCCGCTTAATCAAATTATCAAGACAGAGCGGATTAGGGAGTTGGTAGGGCAATTTTCTCAATCAGGTATTGAAAGTCAGCGCCAGGTCTTTATTATTGAACAAGCAGATAAGATGCATTTAAATGCCGCTAATTCACTACTAAAGGTTATCGAAGAACCACAAAGTGAAGTTTATATTTTCTTCTTAACTAATGATGAGGATAAAATATTACCAACAATTCGGAGCCGAACACAGATTTTTTTCAGTTTAAGAAGCAAGAAGCTAATCTTATTATTCAACTTGAGAAATTGGGTCTAGTTAAGAAAAAAAGCTAGATTGTTAGCCCAGTTTAGCCAATCTCAAATGGAAGCTGAAAAACTATTTAATCAAACAACATTTTTGGACACTGGTTGAAGAAAGTGAGCGCTTGTTTTCAGATCTTTTGTCGAGAAAAAGAGAATCTTATTTACAAGTTGCTAAATTAGCTAGTTTGGCTGATGATAAAGAAAAACAAGATCAAGTACTTAGGATTTTAGAGGTATTGGCTGGTCAAGAAATTCTTCGAACAGGAGCACGGCACATACTAGAAAATCTTGTAGAAGCTAGAAAAATGTGGAAAGCAAATGTTTCTTTCCAAAATGCAATGGATTACCTGGTTTTACAGAAATATTAAGTCTATGAAAGGGTTAAAGGGCTGCTGATGAATAAAAAAGAATTATTTGATGCCTTAGATGATTTCTCGCAACAGTTGTTAGCAACTTTAGCAGATGTAGAAGCCATCAAAAAAAATCTCAAGAGTCTTGTTGAGGAAAATACAGCTCTTCGTCTAGAGAATGATAAACTTAGAGAACGCTTGAGTGAGGAAGAAGAAACTGTCCCAACTAAGACCAAACATGTCAGAGAAAACGTTAGTCGTATTTATGACGACGGATTTCATGTTTGTCGAGATTTTTATGGGCAACGTCGAGAGCAGGATGCAGAATGTATGTTCTGTGATGAATTGTTGTTTAGGGAGTAAGCATGCAGATTCAAAAGAGTTTTAAGGGCCAATCTGCTTATGGCAAGCTGTATCTTGTCGCAACACCAATTGGAAATCTTGAAGATATGACTTTTCGTGCTATCAAAACTTTGAAAGAAGTTAATTGGATTGCTGCTGAAGATACACGTAATACTGGACTTCTGCTCAAGCATTTCGATATTCTAACGAAGCAGATTAGTTTCCATGAACACAATGCCAAGGAAAAAATTCCTGATTTGATTGATTTGTTGAAGCAGGTCAAGATATTGCCCAAGTTTCAGACGCAGGATTACCTAGTATATCTGATCCTGGACATGACTTGGTTAAAGCAGCTATTGAAGAAGATATAGCTGTAGTTACAGTTCCGGGTGCAAGTGCAGGGATTTCAGCATTGATTGCTAGTGGATTAGCACCTCAACCTCATATTTTTTATGGGTTCTTACCACGAAAATCTGGTCAGCAAAAGCAATTTTTTGAGACTAAGAAAGATTATCCGGAGACTCAGATTTTCTATGAATCACCTCACCGTGTTGCAGATACGCTAGAAAATATGCTAGAAGTCTACGGTAATCGCTCAGTGGTCTTGGTTCGAGAATTGACTAAGATTTATGAAGAATACCAACGAGGAACAATTTCAGAGTTACTAGTAAGTATTTCTGAGACTCCTCTCAAGGGCGAATGCCTTCTGATTGTAGAGGGGGCTAGTCAAGAAGTAGACGATAAAGATGAAGAGGACTTGTTCTCAGAAATCCAAGAACGCATCCAACAAGGTGTTAAGAAAAATCAGGCCATTAAGGAAGTCGCAAAGATATATCAGTGGAATAAAAGTCAGCTCTACTCAGCTTATCATGATTGGGAAGAGAAACAATCCAATGACTAAACAGGGAAGTTTGCCTTCTTCCCTTTTTTTGTTATACTAGTAAAAGAAAATTTAGAAAGATTTGTGGGTGTCAAACAGTCTAATGATTATTGATATGGACTTAAGTTTCACCCAAAGAGGTATTAGTGTCGTGTCTCAATCTTATATCAATGTTATCGGTGCCGGTTTAGCAGGGTCAGAAGCAGCCTTTCAAATTGCAGAACGTGGCATTCCTGTTAAACTTTATGAAATGCGTGGTGTTAAATCAACACCACAACACAAAACAGACAATTTTGCAGAGTTGGTTTGTTCCAACTCATTACGTGGGGATGCACTTACAAATGCCGTTGGTCTCCTCAAGGAAGAAATGCGTCGCCTAGGTTCTCTTATCTTGGAATCAGCAGAAGCAACACGTGTTCCTGCTGGGGGAGCTTGGCAGTTGACCGTGATGGTTTTTCTCAAATGGTCACTGAAAAAATTGCCATTCATCCCTTGATTGAAGTAGTTCGTGACGAGATTACAGAATTGCCAACAGATGCCATTACAGTTATTGCAACTGGTCCTTTGACTAGTGATGCTCTTGCTGAAAAGATTCACGCTCTTAACGGCGGGGACGGTTTTTATTTCTACGATGCTGCAGCTCCAATCGTAGACGTCAATACAATTGATATGAACAAGGTTTATCTCAAATCTCGTTATGATAAGGGAGAAGCAGCTTATCTTAACGCTCCTATGACCAAGCAAGAATTTATGGATTTCCATGAAGCTCTTATAAATGCAGAAGAAGCTCCGCTTAATTCTTTCGAAAAAGAAAAGTATTTTGAAGGATGTATGCCAATCGAAGTTATGGCTAAGCGTGGCATTAAAACCATGCTTTATGGACCTATGAAACCAGTTGGTCTAGAGTATCCTGATAACTATAAAGGACCTCGAGATGGGGAATTCAAGACTCCTTATGCAGTGGTTCAGCTTCGTCAAGACAATGCCGCTGGAAGTCTTTATAATATCGTTGGTTTCCAGACTCATCTCAAATGGGGAGAACAAAAACGTGTCTTCCAAATGATTCCAGGTCTTGAAAATGCCGAGTTCGTCCGTTATGGAGTTATGCACCGCAATTCTTATATGGATTCTCCAAATCTTCTTGAGCAAACATACCGTTCTAAGAAACAGTCCAACCTCTTCTTTGCTGGTCAGATGACTGGTGTAGAAGGATACGTTGAGTCGGCCGCTTCAGGCTTGGTTGCGGGGATAAATGCTGCCCGTCTTTTTAAAGGAGAAAGTGAGGCTATTCCCAGAGACAACAGCGATCGGAAGTTTAGCTCATTATATCACTCATGCTGATAGCAAACACTTCCAACCAATGAATGTCAACTTCGGAATTATCAAGGAGTTAGAAGGCGAGCGAATTCGCGATAAAAAGGCTCGTTATGAAAAGATTGCAGAACGTGCATTGTCTGATTTAGAAGAATTCTTAAGCCTATAAATTTTTTGAAAGTTTAGTCCGTGAGACTATAAAATTATCAAAAAAATGTGATAAAATAGTTTGAATAAAACAAAGGAGCGAAGTCAGGTGGAACCAAAATATAAACGCATTTTGATCAAGTTATCAGGTGAGGCCCTTGCTGGTGAACATGGTGTAGGTATTGATATTAAAACTGTTCAAGCAATGGCACAAGAAATTCAAGAAGTACATAACTTAGGAATTGAAATTGCTCTCGTTATCGGAGGTGGTAACCTCTGGCGTGGAGAACCTGCTTCGGAAGCTGGTATGGATCGTGTACAAGCAGATTACACAGGTATGCTTGGAACAGTTATGAACGCTCTTGTGATGGCAGATTCATTGCAACAAGTTGGAGTGGATACACGCGTTCAAACTGCAATCGCAATGCAACAAGTAGCTGAACCTTATATTCGAGGACGTGCCCTTCGTCATCTTGAAAAAGGTCGTATTGTTATCTTTGGTGCTGGAGTTGGTTCACCTTACTTCTCAACGGATACAACTGCGGCCCTTCGTGCGGCTGAAATTGAGGCAGACGCTATATTGATGGCTAAAAATGGTGTTGATGGTGTCTACAATGCCGATCCTAAGAAAGACAAGACAGCGGTTAAGTTTGAAGAATTAACTCACCGTGATGTGATTAGTAAAGGTCTTCGTATCATGGATTCGACAGCTTCAACCCTTTCAATGGACAATGACATCGACTTGGTTGTCTTTAATATGAATCAACCAGGTAACATCAAGCGTGTCGTATTTGGTGAAATATCGGAACAACAGTCTCTAACAATATTGAAGAAAAGGAATAGGATAGATTATGACAAATGTAATTGTTGAAAAAGCAAAAGAGAGAATGACCCAATCACACCACTCACTTTCACGTGAGTTTGGAAGTATTCGAGCAGGTCGTGCTAACGCTAGCTTGCTTGACCGCATCTACGTTGAATATTATGGTGTTGAAACACCACTTAATCAGATTGCTTCAATCACAATCCCAGAAGCGCGTGTCTTGTTGGTAACACCATTTGACAAGTCTTCATTGAAAGACATCGAACGTGCCTTGAACGCTTCTGATCTAGGTATCACACCAGCTAATGACGGTTCTGTGATTCGCTTGGTTATCCCTGCCCTTACAGAAGAAACTCGTCGTGACCTTGCCAAAGAAGTGAAGAAGGTCGGTGAAAATGCTAAAGTGGCTATCCGTAACATTCGTCGTGATGCTATGGATGAAGCTAAGAAACAAGAAAAAGCTAAAGAAATCACTGAAGATGAATTGAAGACTCTTGAAAAAGATATTCAAAAAGCGACAGACGATGCTGTTAAACACGTCGATGATATGACTTCTAACAAGGAAAAAGAGTTGTTAGAAGTTTAGAATAAACAGAAAAACTCAGTTGGCATTGCTGGCTGAGTTTTATTCGAAAGAAGGAAACATGAATACAAATCTTGCAAGTTTTATCGTTGGACTGATCATCGATGAAAATGACCGTTTTTACTTTGTTCAAAAGGATGGTCAAACATACGCTCTTGCTAAGGAAGAAGGTCAGCATACAGTTGGTGATACCGTTAAAGGTTTCGCCTACACAGACATGAAGCAAAAACTTCGCTTGACGACTCAAGAAGTTACTGCAACTCAGGATCAATTTGGTTGGGGAACAGTAACAGAGGTTCGTAAGGATTTGGGTGTCTTTGTTGATACAGGACTTCCTGACAAGGAAATCGTTGTGTCACTTGATATCCTTCCTGAACTGAAGAGCTCTGGCCTAAGAAGGGCGATAAACTTTATATTCGTCTAGAAGTAGATAAGAAAGACCGTATTTGGGGTGTTTTGGCTTATCAGGAAGACTTCCAACGTTTGGCTCGTCCTGCCTACAATAATATGCAGAATCAACACTGGCCAGCAATCGTATATCGTCTCAAGTTATCAGGTACCTTTGTTTATCTTCCAGAAAATAATATGCTAGGCTTTATTCATCCAAGTGAACGTTATACAGAACCGCGTTTGGGGCAAGTTTTAGATGCGCGTGTCATTGGTTTCCGTGAAGTTGACCGAACTCTTAATCTGTCACTAAAACCTCGCTCTTTTGAGATGTTAGAAAATGATGCACAAATGATTCTGACATACTTGGAAAGCAATGGTGGATTTATGACCTTAAATGATAAATCATCACCAGATGACATTAAAGCAACATTTGGTATTTCGAAAGGTCAGTTTAAAAAAGCACTTGGTGGATTAATGAAGGCTGGAAAGATTAAACAAGACCAGTTTGGTACTGAGTTAATTTAGGGAGACTTATGAGAAAATCATTTTATACTTGGCTTATGACAGAACGAAATCCTAAAAGTAATAGTCCCAAAGCTATTTTAGCGGATCTTGCTTTTGATGAGTCTGCCTTCCCAAAACATACGGACGATTTTGATCAAGTCAGTCGATTTTTAGAAGAACATGCCAGTTTTTCCTTTAATATGGGAGACTTCGATCGAATCTGGCAGGAATATATAGAACATTAACGATGCTAAAGTATTGGTGATAGCAATTTCCAAATGCCTTTGCTATAATAAAAAGAAATTAAAGAGTTAGAGAGGTTCTTTATTTGAAGGAACATTCAATAGACATTCAGTTAAGTCATCCAGATGACCTGTTTCATCTTTTTGGTTCCAATGAACGCCATCTTCGCTTGATGGAAGATGAGTTAGATGTTATCATCCATGCTCGTACAGAGATTGTACAAGTCTTGGGAGAGGAGTCTTCTTGTGAAGAAGCACGGCAAGTAATTCAAGCCTTGATGGTCTTGGTTAATCGTGGCATGACTGTCGGAACTCCGGATGTGGTGACAGCCATCAATATGGTTAGAAACAATGAAATCGATAAGTTTGTTGCTCTCTATGAGGAAGAAATCATCAAAGATAATACTGGTAAGCCTATTCGTGTGAAGACACTGGGGCAAAAACTTTATGTTGACAGTGTTAAGAACCACGACGTTACCTTCGGGATTGGACCTGCTGGTACGGGTAAGACATTCCTAGCAGTGACCTTGGCAGTGACAGCACTCAAGCGTGGTCAAGTCAAACGTATTATCCTGACTCGTCCAGCAGTAGAAGCTGGAGAAAGCCTAGGATTTCTACCTGGTGATTTGAAAGAAAAGGTAGATCCTTATCTTCGACCAGTCTATGATGCTTTATATCAGATTTAGGGAAAGACCAAACAACTCGTCTCATGGAGCGAGAAATTATTGAGATTGCGCCTTTGGCATACATGCGTGGACGTACCTTGGATGATGCCTTTGTCATTTTGGATGAAGCGCAAAATACAACTATCATGCAGATGAAGATGTTCTTGACTCGTCTTGGATTCAATTCAAAAATGATTGTCAATGGAGATATTAGCCAGATTGACCTACCTCGTAATGTAAAGTCAGGTTTGATTGATGCCCATGAAAAACTTAAGAACATTCACCAGATTGACTTTGTACACTTCTCAGCCAAGGATGTGGTTCGCCATCCAGTAGTCGCTCAAATTATTAGGGCCTATGAACCTCGACCTGTCAAAGTTGAAGAAAATCAAGAAGAAACAGAATAAAGAAAAAGAGCAAGTTCGTCTGAACTGCTCTTTTTTAATGATTAAATAAGCTCACTGATTGAAGTAAACTCACGATGTAAACCTTCAGCAACAGGTTGACTTGTAAGTTTACCTTGATAAGTTGTTACACCTTCACGTAAACCAGCATCTTCAAGGATTGCTTTCTTAAATCCTTTTCCTGCCAAGGCTTCGATATAAGGAAGGGTCACATTTGTAAGGGCGATAGTAGAAGTACGAGCAACTGCACCAGGAATGTTAGCAACTGCATAGTGGAGAACACCGTGTTTTTCATAGACAGGCTCATCGTGGGTTGTAACACGGTCAGCAGTTGCAATAACGCCACCTTGGTCTACAGCAACGTCTACGATGACAGAACCAGGACGCATTTGTTGAACCATGTCATCTGTCACTAATTTTGGAGCTTTGGCACCAGGAATCAATACTGCACCGATAACAACGTCTGCTTCACGCACACTTGCTTCGATATTAAATGGGTTAGACATGAGTGTTTGGATTTGGTGACCAAAGACATCTTCAAGTTCAGAGAGACGTTTAGCGCTGATATCAAGAATAGTAACTTGAGCTCCCAAACCAAGAGCGATACGTGCTGCGTGTGTACCAACGACACCACCACCGATAATGGTTACTTTTCCTTTTGGTACACCTGGGACACCACCTAAAAGAACTCCAGAACCACCAGCTTGTTTCGTCAAGAAGTGAGCTCCGATTTGGACAGCCATACGACCAGCAACTTCACTCATAGGAACTAACAATGGTAGTTGACCTTGATTGTCACGTACAGTCTCGTAAGCAACACCAGTTGTTTTTGCTGCTAACATAGCATCCGCTAATTCTGGAGCTGCTGCCATATGCAAGTAGGTAAAGAGGAGTAAATCATCACGTAGGTACTGATATTCAGTATCTAGAGGTTCTTTCACTTTAACAACTAACTCTGCAGCCCAAGCTTCTTTTGCAGTCGCAACAATTTCTGCACCTTGTTTCTCATAATCAACATCTGCAAAGCCAGAACCAAGTCCTGCATTTGTTTCAACGAGCACACGATGTCCACGACCAACTAAACTGTGTACACCAGCAGGTGTTAAAGCCACACGATTTTCATTGTTTTTAATTTCTTTTGGAATTCCAATTAGCATAGAGATTTTCTCCTTTTTTAGGTTCTATAGACCTTAATAAACCATCAGTGATAGAATCCAAGGGATTCATCTGATGGTTTTATTTTATATGAAAGTTGGACGAAAATCAAGAAAAATTCTTGAATTCTACTGCATTTTTTGTTAAGCTAATTTTTGCTAAGCTTTTAGAAAATATTTTTTTTCAAAGAAAAAGGGAGGACTGGGCAATGGAATCACTATTTATCAAACTAGCGAAGCATCCAATTATCGAAACTGAACGCTTAGTACTTAGACCAGTAACACTTGATGATGCAGAAGCCATGTTTGAATATGCTTCAGATAAGGAAACTACGCGCTACACTTTTCCAACCAATCAAAATCTAGAGGAAACCAAGAATAATATTGCTCAGTTTTATCTAGCAAATCCATTGGGCCGATGGGGTATTGAACTAAAAAGTAGAGGAGAGTTTATCGGTACTATTGACCTGCACAAGATGGATACTGTTCTTTAAGAAGGCAGCCATTGGCTATATTATCCAAAAAAAATATTGGAATCAAGGTTTGACGACAGAGGCCAATCGAGCAGTAATTGAACTGGCTTTTGAAAAGGTAGGAATGAATAAGTTGACCGCCCTTCACGATAAGGACAATCCTGCGTCAGGAAAGGTCATGGAGAAATCAGGCATGCGCTTTTCTCACGAAGAACCATATGCTCGTATGGACCAGCATGAAGAAGGTCGTATCGTGACGAGAGTGCATTATATCTTAACCAAGGAAGATTATTTTGCAAATAAGTAAGCAGTTGAAAAGATTTTTCAGCTGTTTTTTCTTTGCATTACGAATAAGCTAAGAGAGGAGAAAATATGGAAGAACTTATTGAGAAAATCAAAGATTATAAAATCATTATCATCTGTGCTAGTTTGGGCATGCTCTTAGGCGGATTTTTCCTCATAAAGCCTGTCGCTCAAACACCTGCTAAGGAAGCAAATTTGAAGACGGAAGTAACAACTGTTCCAAAAGATTCGACGGATGAAAAGAAAGATGAAAATCATAAGGAAGAAGCGGTGGAGCAAGATATGATTACTGTCGATGTAAAAGGTGCTGTCAAATCACCTGGAATCTATGATTTGCCAGTTGGAAGTCGGATTTATGATGCTGTCCAAAAAGCGGGAGGGTTAACAGACAATGCTGATAGTAAGTCTATCAATCTTGCTCAGAGAATTAGTGATGAAGCACTTGTCTATGTTCCGACTAAGGAAGAAGCTACAAGCCAAGAGACACATTCAACTGCATCTCATAGCAAGGAAAATAAGAAAGTTAATCTCAATAAAGCCAGTTTAGAAGAACTTAAACAAGTCAAAGGTTTAGGTGCCAAACGTGCTCAGGATATCATAGACCACCGTGAGTCCAACGGTAAGTTTAAGTCAGTTGATGAACTAAAAAAGGTTTCTGGTATTGGTGCTAAGACACTAGAAAAGCTAAAAGAATATGTTACAGTGGATTAGTCGATTTCCCATCCCAAAAATCTATCTCAGTTTTCTTTTGCTATGGCTCTACTATGCAATTTTTTCAGCAAGCTTTTTAGCACTTTTGGGCTTTGTTTTTTTACTCCTCTGTCTCTTTTTCCAATTTCCATGGAAAACTGTGACCAAGGTCCTTTTGGTGTGTGGACTATTTGGGAGCTGGTTTATATTTCAAAAATGGCAGCAAGAAGAAGCCAGTCGGAATCTTGTAGACACGGTTGATACAGTGAGAATATTACCGGACACCATCAAGGTAAATGGTGATAGCTTATCTTTTCGTGGCAAGGCTGACGGTAGACTCTTTCAAGTTTATTATAAACTCCAGTCAGAGGCTGAAAAGGAAAGGTTTAAAGAGTTATCTGAACTGCATGAGATAGTAGTAAAAGGAAAACTAGCTATTCCTCAAGGAGCAAATAACTTTGCTGGATTTGATTATCGAAACTATTTAAAAACACAGGGAATTTATCAGACCTTAACTATATCGGAAATTGTCGAATTAAAGCAAATTTCTAGTTGGGATACTGGAGAAAATCTATCCAGCTTGCGGAGAAAAGCAGTTGTCTGGGTAAAAAGGAATTTTCCTGATCCCATGCGTAATTATATGACAGGTCTTTTATTAGGGCACTTGGACACAGACTTTGAGGAAATGAATGAACTCTATTCCAGTCTAGGAATTATTCACCTTTTTGCTCTGTCAGGAATGCAGGTCGGTTTCTTCATGAATGCTTTTAAAAAGTTCTTTTTGCGACTGGGGATGAGCCAAGAAAGTTCAAAATGGCTTGTCTATCCATTTTCCTTGGTTTATGCAGGTTTGACAGGATTTTCAGCTTCTGTTATTAGAAGCCTGTTACAGAAACTTTTGGCTCAACATGGCTTCGAGGGGCTGGATAATTTTGCTCTGACAGTCCTTGTCTTGTTTATCGTGATGCCGAATTTCTTCCTAACAGCTGGTGGAGTGCTCTCCTGTGCCTATGCCTTTATCCTGACCATGACTGGTGAAGAAGTAGCAGGGATAAAAGGTTTGGTGAGAGAGATTTGCATTGTTTCCTTAGGAATTCTGCCAATTTTATCATTTTATTTTTCAGAATTTCAACCATGGTCTATCCTCTTGACCTTTGTCTTTTCATTCTTGTTTGACATGGTCTTGTTACCACTTTTATCAATACTCTTCTGTATGTCATGGATATATCCCATTACCCAGTTTAACTTTCTCTTTGAATGGCTAGAGAACATCATACGCTATGTTTCTCAGCTATCTACTAGACCCTTTATTTTTGGTCAACCTAATCTCTGGGTTTTGGTATGTCTATTAGTCTCTTTGGCGCTGATTTATGATTATCGTAAAAATTTGAAGAAAGCACCTTTGCTTATCCTATTTGTCGTTTCCCTTTTCTTAGTAACCAAACATCCACTGGAAAATGAAATCACAGTACTAGACATGGAGCAGGGACGGAGCATTTTCCTAAGAGACATGACAGGAAAGACAATATTACTGGATGTCGGTGAAAAGTTAGCACTTGAGAAAAAAGAAGCTTGGCAGGAGAAAGTCACCTCGAGCGTTGCAAAACGGAATTTAATTCCCTATCTGAAAAGTAGAGGAGTGGCAAAGATTGATCAGCTTGTTTTAACGGATAGTGAATCTAAGCAACTAGACCATCTACTAGAAATTAGTAAAGCCTTCAATCTTGGAGAGATTCTAGTAACTGAAGAAACTCTATCTAAAAGAGAATTTATGGATAAATTAAAGAAAGTAACTTGAAAGTACGTCCTATTAAAAACAGGAGAGCAGTTATTTATTTTTGGGAGTAGTTTAGAAGTAATCAAAAATCAAAACAGTGATAGTAAAGCCTCAATAGCAATGTATGGAAAGCTACTAAATCAAACTTTTCTAGTCACTGGAAATATAGAGGAGAAGTTCTTAAACAAGTCTTATCCAAAAATCCAAGCAGATGTAGTGATAACTCATCAGCAAGCATCGAAGAAAAAGACAGATGTCGAAGTCTTCAAAACTTTACAACCTAAAATCACTGTCATGTCGGTAGACAAGAAGAAAAAATTTAAAGAAAGAAATGGGGAGAATAACCAAGAACTTGGGAATTCGATTTACAAAACGGATCAAAAAGGAGCCATACGTTTTAAAGGTTGGAGTAGTTGGAAGATTGAGACAGTGCATTGAGATTATAAGATGAATCTAAAAATTAGAATTGTCTAAACAATCAACCTAAAACTTGATTTTTAGAACCTTTTTTGCTATAAAATGGTAAAGATTAGTGTCAAACTTTTATATTGCAAATAGGAGAAAACATGACAAAAAAACTTTAAAACGTCCTGAGGTTCTATCACCTGCAGGAACTCTAGAAAAAAACTGAAAAGTAGCTGTTCAATATGGAGCAGATGCTGTCTTTATCGGTGGTCAAGCTTACGGACTTCGTAGTAGAGCTGGGAACTTTACTTTTGAGCAAATGGAAGAAGGAGTACAGTTTGCAGCTAAATATGGCGCTAAGGTATATGTAGCAGCTAATATGGTTATGCATGAAGGAAATGAAGAAGGCGCTGGAGAATGGTTCCGTAAATTACGTGACATTGGGATTGCAGCGGTTATTGTATCTGACCCAGCCTTGATCATGATTGCTGCAACAGAAGCACCAGGACTTGAAATCCACCTTTCAACCCAGGCTAGTGCGACCAACTATGAAACTCTAGAATTCTGGAAAGAACTTGGATTGACACGTGTTGTTTGGCGCGTGAGGTTTCTATGGAAGAGTTGGCAGAAATCCGCAAACGTACAGATGTTGAAATTGAAGCCTTCGTTCATGGAGCTATGTGTATCTCATACTCTGGTCGTTGTACTCTTTCTAATCACATGAGTATGCGCGATGCCAACCGTGGTGGATGTTCACAATCTTGCCGTTGGAAATATGACCTTTACGATATGCCGTTCGGTAAGGAACGTAAGAGTCTTAAGGGAGAAATTCCCTGAAGAATTCTCTATGTCTGCGGTTGATATGTCTATGATTGACCATATCCCTGATATGATTGAAAATGGTGTGGATAGTTTGAAGATTGAGGGCCGTATGAAGTCTATCCACTATGTTTCAACAGTAACAAACTGCTACAAGGCAGCGGTTGATGCTTATCTCGAAAGCCCTGAAAAATTTGAGGCCATTAAACAAGATTTGATAGATGAAATGTGGAAGGTTGCCCAACGTGAATTGGCTACTGGTTTCTACTACGGAACACCATCTGAAAATGAACAACTGTTCGGTGCTCGTCGAAAGATTCCAGAATATAAGTTTGTTGCTGAAGTAGTAGCTTATGATGATGCGACACAAACTGCAACAATTCGTCAACGTAATGTTATCAATGAAGGTGACCAAGTTGAATTTTATGGACCAGGATTCCGTCATTTTGAGACTTATATTGAAGATCTTCATGATGCTAAAGGTAACAAAATTGATCGTGCACCAAATCCAATGGAGCTTCTAACGATTAAAGTTCCACAACCTGTTGAAGCTGGTGATATGGTCCGCGCTTTGAAAGAAGGTCTGATTAATCTTTATAAAGAAGACGGAACAAGCGTTACTGTTCGTGCTTAATATAGATGAAAATCTGAGGATACATCCTCAGGTTTTTCTTTTAAACTTGAAAATTATTACATATTTCCCCTACTTTTTCTGAAATTAAAGCATCATATTGATAGTGAATTGAAAAAGAGACAAGTTTTTTATCAAACGCTTACAAAGCTATTAAAAATTTGACAAAAAGCCAATTTTAGGTCTAAACTTAAGAGGTAAATTTAAATTATTAAGGAGAATTCGTCATGAATTTAACATTTTTCGGACTTTGTCTTGCCTGTATGGGTGTATCTATTGCTGAAGGAATGATTATGAGTAATCTCTTCAAGTCTGCCGCTCGTCAACCTGAAATTATTAACCAATTACGTAGCCTTTTAATTCTTGGTGTTGCCTTTGTAGAAGGTACCTTCTTTGTAACCCTAGCGATGGCATTTGTCATTAAATAGACAACTCTATTTAGAAATGGAGGTGTCAAACCATGGAAGAAAGTTTGAATCCAACCGTTAACATTGGACCAATATCCTTTGATTTGACCCTGCTTGCCATGTCTCTTGTAACTGTTTTGATGGTTTTTGCCTTTGTCTATTGGGCAAGTCGAAAAATGACCATCCGTCCTAAGGGCAAACAAAATGCTCTTGAGATGATTTATGACTTTGTGATTGGTTTTACCAAACCAAACATTGGAGATTCATACATCAAGGACTATTCCTTGTTCCTATTTTCTCTATTCTTGTTTATCTTGGTTGCCAATAATATTGGCTTAATGGCAAAGGTACAAACAACAAACGGTTATAACTTGTGGACTTCTCCAACAGCCAACCTTGGATACGATTTATCCCTCTCATTATTGATCACTTTGATCGCTCATGTAGAAGGAGTTCGTCGTAGAGGCGTTAAAGAATATTTGAGAGCATTTGTTACACCTGGCTTCATGACTCCGATGAACATTTTAGAAGAGTTCACCAATTTTGCCTCATTTGGCGATTCGGATATACGGAAATATTTTTGCCGGTGAGGTTTTAGCAGGATTGCTATTGGCCTTGTCACAACATGCCTTGTATTGGTATCCTTTTGCCTTTATTGCAAACATGTTATGGACAGCATTTTCGATTTTCATTTCATGTATTCAGGCTTATGTATTTACCATGTTGTCATCTATGTACATTGGTAAAAAAATAAATGAAGGGGAAGAGTAAGTAGAGGAGGATTAGAAGATGGATTTAACTATTAGTACCATTATTGGTGACTTTATTCTGATCGCTGGTTCCTTCCTTTTATTGATCTTTTTAGTGAAGAAATATGCTTGGGGAAATATTACCAGTGTCTTAGATGAACGCGCTGAAAAGATTTCTTCAGATATTGATGGTGCCGAGGAAGCCCGTAAAAAGGCAGAGGAACTTGCTAGCAAACGCGAAGCTGAGTTAGCAGGTAGCCGTACCGAAGCTAAAACGATTATCGAGAATGCAAAGGAAACAGCTGAGAAAAGTAAGGCCGATATTTTGGCTGAAGCTAAACTTGAAGCAGGGCGCTTAAAAGAAAAAGCCAACCAAGAAATTGCTCAAAATAAAGCTGAAGCTTTACAAAGCGTTAAGGGAGATGTAGCTGATTTAACAATTAGTCTAGCTGGAAAAATCATCTCTCAAAACCTTGACAGTCAAGCCCATAAAGCACTCATTGATCAGTATATCGATCAGCTAGGAGAAGCTTAATGGACAAAAAGACTCTAAAGGTAATTGAAAAATACAGCATGCCTTTTGTCCAATTAGTGATTGAAAAAGGAGAAGAAGATTCTATTTTTTCAGACTTGTCTCAAATCAAGCAAGTAGCTGAAGAAACAGGCTTACCTTCTTTTTTAGCTCAGGTGGCAGTAGATGAGTCGGATAAAGAAAAAACGGTTCGTTTTTTCCAAGACTCTGTGTCACCTTTAGTGCAAAACTTTATCGAGGTTCTACTTTACAATCACAGATCAAACCTATTTTATGATGTGATTGTAGATTGCTTGAATCGTCTTGAAAAAGAAACCAATCGTTTTGAAGTGACTATTTTGTCTGCACATCCTTTGACTGATGAACAGAAAGAACGACTAATTCCTCTAATCGAGAAAAAGATGTCTCTAAAAGTTCGTAGCATTAAGGAAAAAATTGACGATAGTTTAATCGGTGGTTTTGTTATTTTTGCCAATCACAAGACAATTGATGTGAGTATTAAACAACAACTTAAAGTTGTTAAGGAAAATTTGAAATAGAAAGTGGTGTTCTTTTGGCAATTAACGCACAAGAAATCAGCGCTTTAATTAAGCAACAAATTGAAAATTTCAAACCCAATTTTGATGTGACTGAAACAGGTGTTGTAACCTATATCGGTGACGGGATTGCGCGTGCTCATGGTCTTGAAAAATGCCATGAGTGGTGAGCTGTTGATTTTTTTGAAAATGGCTCTTATGGTATGGCGCAAAACTTGGAATCAACAGATGTCGGTATTATCATCCTTGGGGACTTTACAGATATCCGTGAAGGCGATACAATTCGTCGTACAGGGAAAATCATGGAAGTTCCAGTTGGTGATAGCTTGATTGGACGTGTTGTCGATCCCCTTGGTCGTCCTGTAGACGGATTTGGGTCCAATCAACACAGATAAGACTCGTCCAGTTGAAGCACCAGCTCCTGGTGTTATGCAACGTAAGTCTGTATCAGAACCATTGCAAACAGGTTTGAAAGCTATTGACGCCCTTGTTCCAATCGGTCGTGGCCAACGTGAGTTGATCATTGGTGACCGTCAAACAGGGAAGACAACTATCGCTATTGACGCTATCTTGAACCAAAAAGGTCAAGATATGATCTGTATCTATGTAGCGATTGGACAAAAAGAATCAACAGTTCGTACACAAGTAGAAACACTTCGTCAGTACGGTGCCTTGGATTACACAATCGTTGTGACAGCCTCAGCTTCACAACCTTCTCCATTGCTCTTCCTTGCTCCTTATGCAGGGGTTGCTATGGCAGAAGAATTCATGTACCAAGGAAAGCATGTCTTGATTGTTTATGATGACCTATCTAAACAAGCGGTAGCTTATCGTGAACTTTCTCTCTTGCTCCGTCGTCCACCAGGTCGTGAGGCCTTCCCAGGGGATGTCTTCTACCTTCACAGTCGTCTACTTGAGCGTTCTGCTAAAGTTTCAGATGAGCTTGGCGGTGGATCTATCACGGCTCTTCCATTTATCGAGACCCAAGCAGGAGATATCTCAGCCTATATCGCGACAAACGTAATCTCTATTACGGATGGGCAAATCTTCCTAAGTGATAGTCTCTTTAATGCGGGTATTCGTCCAGCTATTGATGCGGGTTCTTCTGTATCTCGTGTTGGTGGTTCTGCTCAGATTAAAGCCATGAAGAAGGTTGCTGGTACTCTTCGTATCGACCTTGCTTCATACCGAGAGTTGGAAGCCTTCACTAAATTTGGTTCAGACTTGGATGCAGCTACACAGGCTAAATTGAACCGTGGTCGTCGTACTGTAGAAGTATTGAAACAACCTGTTCATAAACCATTACCTGTTGAGAAACAAGTAACCATCCTGTATGCCTTGACTCATGGATTCTTGGATACTATATCAGTTGATGATATTGTTCGTTTTGAGGAAGAATTTCATGCCTTCTTTGATGCGCAACATCCAGAGATTTTGGAAACTATTCGTGAAACAAAAGACTTGCCAGAAGAAGCAGTCTTGGATGCTGCGATTACTGAGTTTCTCAACCAATCCAGCTTCCAATAAGAATAGAGGTGTCAGATGGCAGTATCTCTAAATGATATTAAAACAAAAATCGCCTCAACGAAAAATACTAGTCAAATTACTAACGCCATGCAGATGGTTTCTGCAGCTAAGTTAGGTCGTTCTGAAGAAGCTGCACGCAACTTCCAGATTTATGCTCAAAAAGTCCGTAAACTCCTTACAGATATCCTTCACGGAGATGGTGCTGGCGGATCAACGAATCCAATGTTGATTAGCCGCCCAGTCAAGAAAACAGGCTATATCGTCATTACTTCTGACCGTGGTCTTGTTGGAGGCTATAACTCTTCAATCTTGAAAGGCTGTCATGGAACTTCAACAAGAATACCATCCTTCAGGTGATGATTTTGAAGTCATCTGTATCGGTGGTATGGGAGCAGACTTCTTTAAAGCTCGTGGTATTCAGCCAATTTATGAATTGCGTGGTCTAGCCAGTCAACCAAGCTTCGATGAAGTTCGCAAGATTATTTCAAAAACTATTGAAATGTATCAAAATGAACTTTTCGATGAGCTCTATGTTTGCTACAACCACCACGTGAATACACTGACAAGTCAAATGCGTGTGGAGCAGATGCTTCCAATTGTCGACTTGGACCCAAATGAAGCAGATGATAACTACAGCTTGACATTTGAGCTTGAAACAAGTCGTGAAGAAATCTTGGATCAACTATTGCCACAGTTTGCAGAAAGTATGATTTACGGTGCTATAATTGATGCCAAGACAGCTGAAAATGCGGCAGGGATGACGGCAATGCAGACAGCAACAGATAATGCTAAAAAAGTTATCAATGATTTGACTATCCAGTATAACCGTGCCAGACAGGCGGCGATTACACAAGAAATTACAGAAATCGTAGCAGGAGCTAGTGCTTTAGAATAAAGCAATACTGCTCAGAGAAATGAACTTAGGACCTAGTCATACTAGGAACCGATAGTATCTTATACAGAATAGGAGAAGTAGATGAGTTCAGGTAAAATTGCTCAGGTTATCGGTCCCGTTGTAGACGTCATGTTTGCACCAGGTGAGAAACTACCAGAGATTAATAATGCACTTGTCGTCTACAAAAATGACGAAAGAAAAACAAAAATCGTCCTTGAAGTAGCCTTGGAGTTGGGAGATGGTATGATTCGGACCATCGCTATGGAATCAACTGATGGCTTGACCCGTGGTTTGGAAGTATTGGACACAGGTCGTCCAATCTCAGTACCAGTTGGGAAAGAAACTCTAGGACGTGTCTTCAACGTTTTGGGAGATACCATTGACTTGGAAGCTCCTTTTGGTGAAGATGCAGAGCGTCAGCCAATTCATAAAAAAGCACCAACTTTTGATGAATTGTCTACCTCTTCAGAAATTCTAGAAACTGGGATCAAGGTTATCGACCTTCTTGCTCCTTACCTTAAAGGTGGTAAGGTCGGACTCTTCGGTGGTGCCGGAGTTGGTAAGACCGTATTGATCCAAGAATTGATTCACAACATTGCCCAAGAACACGGTGGGATCTCAGTATTTACTGGTGTTGGGGAACGTACTCGTGAAGGGAATGACCTTTACTGGGAAATGAAGGAATCAGGCGTTATCGAGAAACAGCCATGGTATTTGGTCAGATGAATGAGCCACCTGGAGCACGTATGCGTGTTGCCCTTACTGGTTTGACAATCGCTGAATACTTCCGTGATGTAGAAGGTCAAGACGTTCTTCTTTTCATTGACAATATTTTCCGTTTCACTCAAGCAGGTTCAGAAGTGTCTGCCCTCTTGGGCCGTATGCCTTCAGCCGTTGGTTACCAGCCAACCCTCGCAACAGAAATGGGGCAATTGCAAGAACGTATCACGTCAACCAAGAAAGGTTCTGTAACTTCTATCCAGGCTATTTACGTGCCAGCGGATGACTATACAGACCCAGCTCCAGCAACAGCCTTTGCTCACTTGGATTCTACAACAAACTTGGAACGTAAATTGGTTCAATTGGGTATCTACCCAGCCGTTGATCCACTTGCTTCAAGCTCACGTGCCTTGGCACCTGAAATCGTTGGAGAAGAGCACTATGCAGTAGCTGCGGAAGTGAAACGTGTTCTTCAACGTTACCATGAGTTGCAAGATATTATCGCTATCCTTGGTATGGATGAACTTTCTGATGAAGAAAAAACCTTGGTTGCACGTGCACGTCGTATCCAGTTCTTCTTGTCACAAAACTTCAACGTTGCTGAGCAATTCACTGGTCAACCAGGTTCTTATGTTCCAGTAGTTGAAACAGTTCGTGGTTTCAAGGAAATCCTTGAAGGAAAATATGACCACCTACCAGAAGATGCCTTCCGTGGTGTTGGTTCAATCGAAGATGTGATTGCTAAGGCAGATAAAATGGGATTTTAAGAGGTGATCTATGGCTCAGTTAACTGTCCAGATCGTGACACCAGATGGTCTCGTCTATGATCACCATGCCAGCTTTGTATCGGTTCGAACTCTGGATGGTGAGATGGGAATCTTGCCACGACATGAAAATATGATTGCTGTGTTAGCAGTGGACGAGGTAAAGGTTAAGCGTATTGATGATGAATCTCATGTGAACTGGATTGCAGTAAATGGAGGAATTATCGAGATTGCTGATAATGTGATTACTATCGTCGCAAACACAGCTGAACGTGCCCGGGATATCGATATTAGTCGTGCAGAACGTGCCAAACTTCGTGCGGAACGTGAAATTGAAGAAGCGCAAGACAAGCACCTAATCGACCAAGAGCGTCGTGCAAAAATTGCTCTTCAGCGTGCTATTAATCGTATCAATGTCGGAAATAGATTATAAAAAAAAGAACTTGAGTTAATCAAGTTCTTTTTTTATTTTTTAAAAGCAATGCAAACCGCTTCTGGTACCTGGAAGTCATTAGATAGTTCAGCTAAACGACCGTTTTCAGAATTACGTTTAAATACAGTTACATTATCAGAATCTTGGTGAACAACGAGTAAAAATTCTTGATCAGGAGTTAAATCAAAATCTCGCGGAGTTTTACCATTTGTTGGAACAAATTCAAGTAGTTCTAGACTGCCATCAGCAAGAATCGTATATACAACAATTGAGTCATGTCCACGATTAGAAGCATAGAGATATTTACCATCTTTTGATAATCGGATAGCAGCAGTTCCGTTAAAATCATTGAATCCCTCTGGTAGAGTTGAGATGGTCTGTATGCGTTCAAATTCACCAACACCATCATAGATTAAGACTTCAATTGTACTATTCAATTCGCAAATAAGGTAAGCTATTTTATAATGATGGTGAAAAACAAGATGGCGAGGGCCTGCTCCTGGATTACTATGGTAAGTCGCAATTTCTGTTAATTGACCTTCAGAGCTCAAGTCATATGTAGTAACTTGGTCAGTCCCCAAATCACAGGTAAGAAGGTATTTATCTGGCGTTAAGTCAGCAAAGTGAACGTGTGGAGAAGCTTGATTTTCATGTGGTCCATGACCACTATGTTGATCCATAGCAGCTAATTCAAGACTTCCGTCCTCTTTCCGTTTATATACCAGAACTTGACCTTTATGGTAGTTAGCAGCATAAACAAGGTTTCGTTTATCATCCACTGAAACATAGCAATGAGGTGCCCCTTCTTCAACGACGTGATTAAGGAGGGTTCCATCAGTCTGATAGGCGGCGATTCCTCCTTGACCATCTTTGCTACCAACAGTATAGAGATGATTGACATCATCAAATGCTAGATAGGTTGGACTTGGTTCGTTTGCAAAAAGTTTTAAATGTGATAACTGGCCAGTTTCTGTATCAAAATCAGCCTTATAAATTCCTTGGGAAGTCCGACGAGTATAGGTACCAAAATAGACAGTTTCTTTCATATTCATACCTCGAAATAAATATGATTCTATTATACCATAAAACAAATGACTGGTTTAAAAAAATGCTACAAGAAGGAAATCAAAAATAGTAAAAAAATAATTCTTTTCATTTCCAGGAGGACCATTTTTAAAAATGCCTTATTTTTATCTAAAAAAATGGTATAATGATAGAATAAAGGAAAGGAAGATGAAATGGAACAAAAAGAGAAACAGTTTAACCTTTTCATGGTTTTTTTAAATGGTTTTTAGATAACAAAGCCGTTACAGTTTTTCCTAGTAGCCTTGCTATTAGGACTCAATATTTTTATACTCAGTAAAAATCAGCTTTTTTTATTTATACCTGTAATAGACTTTCTATCCGTAGTTATGTTGCCGGTTATTTTATCAGGACTGCTCTTTTACCTCTTAAATCCACTAGTGGATTTGATGGAGAAGTACAAGATAAACCGTGTTTTAGCCATTAGTATTATCTTTGTCATTATTGCTATTCTTTTGATTGTTGGTCTAGCCGTTGCGATTCCAAACCTTCAACGTCAAGTAGTTGCTTTTGCGCAAAATGTACCGACTTATCTCGAAGATGCTGACAGAGTTATTGATGATCTTGTTACCAAGCGTTTGCCTGATGATTTTAGACCACAATTGGAGCAAGTTTTAGCTAATTTTTCAACACAAGCAACTGCTTGGGCAAGTAATATTTCTTCTAAGGCTGTTAACTGGGTGAGTGCTCTTATCAGTGGAACTTCACAGGTCATTGTCGCTCTTATTATCATGCCATTTATGCTCTTTTATCTCCTTCGAGATGGAAAAGGACTTAGAGACTATATTACTCAATTCTTACCAAATAAATTGAGAGAACCAGTTGGTAAGGTACTTTCAGATGTCAATCAACAACTTTCCAATTATGTTCGAGGACAAATTACGGTCGCTGTAATCGTAGCTATCATGTTTATTATCTTCTTTAAGATAATTGGGCTTCGATATGCTGTTACTTTAGGTATTACAGCTGGTATTCTTAATTTAGTTCCTTATCTAGGTAGTTTTCTTGCAATGATTCCAGCCCTTGTTTTGGGTTTGATTGCTGGTCCTGTTATGCTCTTAAAAGTTATTATCGTTTCATTGTAGAGCAAACTATTGAAGGACGTTTTGTTTCTCCACTGATTTTGGGTAGTCAATTAAATATTCACCCAATTACCATTCTTTTTGTACTGTTAACTTCAGGGTCCATGTTTGGTATTTGGGGTGTATTGCTAGGTATTCCAATCTACGCTTCCGCAAAAGTAGTCATCTCAGCAATTTTTGATTGGTATAAAGGAATTAGTGGACTTTATGAACCAGTAGAGGAGACTGAAGGTGAACAATAGTCAACAAATGCTCGAGGCCTTGGAGCAACAAGATTTATCAAAAGCAGAATCTTTTTTTCAAAAAGCAATAAAGGAAGACTCTGATGAAGTCCTACTTGAACTAGGTTCATATCTAGAAGGTATTGGGTTTTATCCTCAAGCTAGTCAAATCTATGAAAAATTATCGCCTAAATTTCCAGAAGTTAATATCAGCTTAGCATCTATTGCTAGTGAAGATGGATTAATAGAAGAAGCTTTTACATATCTGGAGAATATAAGTCCAGAAAGTGATTGGTATGTATCAGCCCTAGTATTAAAGGCAGATTTGTACCAGATGGAAGGCTTGACGGATGTAGCACGTGAGAAGCTCCTAGAAGCTCGTAATTACTCTGATGATCCTCTTCTAATATTTGGTCTGGCAGAATTAGATAGTGAGCTAGGAAACGATTTAGAAGCGATTAAGGGATATGCCCAACTTGATAATCGTTCCATTTACCAACAGACTGGAATATCTACCTATCAGCGTATAGGACTTTCCTATGCAAGACTTGGCAAATTTGAGTCAGCAATCGAATTTTTAGAAAAAGCAATCGAATTAGAATATGATGATCAAGTAGCCTTTGAATTGGCAAGTCTTTATTTTGATAAAGAGGAATACCAGAAAGCCGTTCTATACTTTAAACAACTAGACACTATTTCACCAGATTTTGAGGGTTATGAGTATGGTTATAGTCTAGCACTCCATAAGGAGCATCGGACAGAAGAAGCTCTTAAAATAGCTCAACAGGGCTTGTCAAAAAATCCTTTTGAAACTCGTCTCTTACTCCATGCTTCTCAGTTATCTTACGAATTGCATCAACCGGAACAAGCGGAGGCCTATCTGTTACAAGCACAAGAGAATGCTGAAGATCAGGAAGAGATTTTGTTACGCTTGGGGACACTCTATCAAGAGCAGGAACGTTATGAGGACATTATAGCTTTAAAAACATACGAACCTGAAAATCTTTTGACTAAATGGATGATTGCAAAAAGTTACCAAGAGATTGAGGAGCTTGAGTCTGCAGAGGAAATTTATCAGGAACTTGCTCCAGACCTTAAGGACAATCCAGAGTTCTTGGAGCAGTATATTTATTTATTAAGAGAGTTGGGTAAGATAGAAGAAGCTAAAGACTTCATTCAATCCTATCTACAAATAGTACCCGATGATTTGCAAATGCAAGATTTGCATGATTATTTATCTTAATATAAAAAGAAAATCACCAAGCATAGGTGATTTTTCTTTTTGTTGATAAAAAGAACTATAAATTGCGTTAAATTTAGGCGGATTGAGTATGAACTTTTAGTATTTTTGATATAATTGATATAGTTAAATTAAAAGCAATTTTATTTGAAAAGAATAGAAAAGATTAGAGATATGACACAAGTAAAGATTGTAACAGATTCTTCTGTTACTATTGAACCAGAAATCGTTAAAGAATTAAACATTACAGTTGTTCCATTATCTGTAATGATTGACAGCGTTCTTTATTCTGATGCGGATTTGAAAGAAGGAGAATTCCTTCACTTGATGCAAGCAAGTAAAAATCTTCCAAAAACAAGCCAACCTCCAGTTGGACTCTTTGCTGAGATTTTTGAAGAACTTGGGAAAGACGGTAGTAAGATCCTAGCAATTCATATGTCCCATGCCCTTTCTGGAACTGTAGAAGCAGCGCGTCAAGGAGCAAGTTTATCAACTGCAGATGTCACTGTTTTGGATAGTTCATTCACAGATCAGGCATTGAAGTTCCAAGTTGTCGAAGCTGCTAGATTAGCCAAAGAAGGACAAGACTTGGAAGCCATTGTTTCCCATGTCGAAGAAGTTAAACAAAATACAGAGCTTTATATTGGTGTTTCTACCTTGGAAAATCTTGTAAAAGGTGGCCGTATTGGTCGAGTTACTGGTCTCTTGAGTTCACTTCTAAATATTCGCGTCGTTATGCAAATGAAAGATAATGAGCTGCAACCGATTGTCAAAGGTCGTGGATCAAAAACCTTTAAAAAATGGTTGGATGAGTTAGTAGTATCCCTTTCAAATCGTTCAGTCGCTGAAATTGGTATTTCTTATGCAGGCACAAATGAATTTGCAAACGAGATGAAAGCTGTTCTACAACCTTACGTTGAAAAACCAATTTCAGTCCTAGAAACAGGCTCAATTATCCAAACTCACACGGGTGAAAATGCCTGGGCTATCCTAATTCGATATAATTCCTAAAAAAACAGAGAAAAAGTTAAATAAATAGTGTTTTTAGCTTGACCCTAAAAGGGAATTTTTAGGTTATGATTATAAGTGTTAATTAGAAAAAATTTTTGGAGGATTCATTAACATGGCAAACAAACAAGATTTGATCGCTAAAGTAGCAGAAGCTACAGAATTGACTAAAAAAAGATTCAGCAGCAGCAGTTGACGCTGTATTTAAAGCAGTAACTGAATTCCTTTCTGCTGGTGAAAAAGTTCAATTGATCGGTTTCGGTAACTTTGAAGTTCGTCACCGTGCAGCTCGTAAAGGTCGCAACCCACAAACTGGTAAAGCGATCAAGATCAAAGCTTCTAAAGTTCCAGCATTCAAAGCTGGTAAAGCTCTTAAAGAAGCAGTTAAATAATAACTTTACAAAAAGCCTGTTGTATCAAGCATTTAAGCTTGTGTGACAGGTTTTTTTTTTAGTTGAGAGGGGGACTGGGAATGCTATGCTATGCTGATAGTCACTTATAGTTGAATAGCAGTGGTAGTTGATTCCTAATTCGAAGAAACAAAAAAGAACAGTCGAAGCTGTTCTTTTTTATTCTTATTTGAGACCGTATTTTTTGTTGAAACGATCCACGCGTCCATCTGCTTGAGTGAACTTTTGACGTCCAGTGTAGAATGGGTGTGAGTCTGATGAAATTTCCACACGGATCAATGGGTAAGTTTCACCTTCGAACTCAACAGTTTCGTTAGTGCGCTTAGTTGAACCGCTAAGGAATTGGTAACCAGTAGTTGTGTCCATGAAGACAACTGGGCGATATTCTGGATGGATATCTTTTTTCATTTTGCAATATTTCCTTTCTGCCATGGTCTCTTTGCGAGCCATAGATTGTTACCTTAATAGTCTATCAGATTATGACTATTTTGGCAAGTCTTTTATTTATTTTTCAATAAGTTTTTTAACTTCTGATAGATGACTTCATTTTCTTCTAAGCTGTAGGAATTAGCACCGCTAGCTAGTGGATGCCCCCCGCCGTCATGTTCTTTGGCTACTTGATTGATAGGGACTGATTTACTGCGTAGACGAACACGATAATGTCCATCAGCTTGTTCTACAAAGATTCCCCATAGACTGACGTCTTCTATGCGGCCTGGTGCACCAACAATAGCAGCTGTCTCAGCATCTGTTATCTGATAATGCTGGAGAATTTCATGAGTTAGTATGATACGGGCAGCACCATTTTCATCTACTTCCAGATGATCATAGATATAACCTTGAAGTCTGGCGATTTTATAGCTGATTGTATCCATATGACGTGTAAGTTTAGCATAATCAAAATCATACTCCCTCAGTTGACTCGCTATAAGAAGAGTACGAGCAGAAGTTGAAGGATAGAGGAAGCGACCAGTATCACCAATGATTCCAGCAGACAAGAGGTAAGCGGACTGGTCAGATAATTTAAGTTCGGTTTCTTCTGCAAAGATAGCTATCATCTCGCTTGCACTACTAGAAGTCGTATCTACCCAAAGGATATCACCATACTCCTCGTCATTGGGATGGTGATCGATTTTGATAATTGTCTCGGCATTAAGGTAACGTTTATCATCGATTCGAGCAGTATTTGCTGTATCACAGATAATGGCAAGTGCTCCTTCAAATTCTTGATCTTCTACCTCATCCATTTTGGCTAACCAAGTTAGGGTAGGTAGATCGTAGCCAACAACTTTAATCTTTTTCTCAGGAAAATTATACTGGAGCAATTCTTTGAGTCCTACTTGACTTCCCAAGGCATCGGGGTCTGCTCTCATGTGACGGTGAATAATAATTGTATCGTATTTTTTAATTTGTTCTAAAATTTGATGGCAAATTTTCATAAAATAACCTCAATTCTTTCTCATATCATTGTAGCACAAGAATTTTTATTTTTTTAAAATGAAAAAAATCTAGATATAATGGAGGAAGATTAATTGAGGAGGACCTTATGGCATTAGCAAAAATTGTATTTGCCAGTATGACCGGAAATACTGAAGAAATCGCTGATATTGTAGCAGATAAATTACGAGAATTAGGTTTGGATGTCGATGTTGATGAGTGTACAACTGTTGATGCTTCTGACTTTCTAGAAGCAGATCTTGCAATCGTTGCAACCTATACGTATGGTGATGGTGAGCTTCCAGATGAGATGATGGACTTCTACGAAGACTTAGCAGACCTCAACTTGAATGGGAAAATCTACGGAGTAGTTGGTTCAGGTGATACTTTCTATGACGAATTCTGTAAGGCTGTAGATGATTTTGACCGTGTATTTGCTTCGACTGGAGCAGAGAAAGGTTCAGAATGTGTTAAAGTTGATCTTTCTGCCGAGGAAGAAGACATTGAACGCTTGGAGCAATTTGCAGAAGAATTAGCTGCAAAATTAGGATAAAAATCTGACTGTGCTAATCAAATGAGCTAGCACAGTTTTTTTGATAGACAGTTCATGGGTAAGGAGATGAGATGGATTTAGAGCTTATTCGCAAACAAATTGATCAGGTTGATCAAGAATTGGTTAGTCTTTTAGAAGAACGTATGGCCTTAGTTGAGCAAGTAGTAGCTTTTAAAAAATCTTCTGGCAAGCCAGTCTTTGATAGCAAGAGAGAGAAGCTATTTTTTTGAAAAAGTAAGAAATCTTATAAAAAAATGACCAGTATCAAGAAAGTATAGTAGCGACATTTTTCTGACATTTTAAAAAAATTCTCGTCAATATCAGGATAAATCATTAAATGAATAAAAACAGTTCAATACATTAGGATTTTTTTCTAGCTGCTATGTTGGGTGGTCTTGTCCGCTATCTCGTTTCCACTTGTTTTCCAGCTAGTCCAGACTTTCCATGGGGAACTCTCCTTGTCAACTATCTAGGTATAATTTGCTTAGTATACTTGGTTAAGGGCTATCTAGTTCATAAAGGAACAAGTAAGGGCCTTATTCTAGCGCTCGGTACGGGCTTTTGTGGTGGTTTAACAACCTTTTCTAGCCTCATGTTAGATGCTGTGAAATTGCTGGATACTGGCCGTTATTTGAGCTTGGTAATCTACCTAGTTTTGAGCATTGGCGGAGGACTTTTATTGGCTTACTACTTGGGGAGGAAGAAATGGTAATCGTCTATCTTACAATTGCTTGTGGGCTTGGTGCCCTAGTTCGTTATTTTTTTTTCTCGTTTTAATAAAGATTTCATAATGCCACTAGGAACACTCATAGCCAATCTTATGGGTTGTTTCCTGATAGGTTTACTCTATAATCATGTGGATTCCAAGGAAGTCTATACCATCCTAGCTACAGGATTTTGTGGAGGTTTGACGACTTTTTCAACTTTGAATGAAGAGCTACAGAGACTGCTTAGTGACAGGAAGGTGTTTTACAGCTATTTTCTCTTAACTTACTTAGGAGGTTTAGTAGCGATTTTTTTAGGAATTCTGCTATAAATTTCTTTACTTTTTTGTGGAAATTTGGTAAACTGTATCTTGTGTGTAATGGACACACAAAAATACAGTTTATCCGCTGAGGAAGTTTCCTCAAGATTGACAAAGATAGGAGAATAAAATGAATCCATTAATCCAAAGCTTGACTGAAGGTCAACTTCGTACAGATATCCCTTCATTCCGTCCTGGTGACACTGTTCGTGTACACGCGAAAGTTGTTGAAGGTAACCGTGAACGTATCCAGATTTTTGAAGGTGTTGTTATTGCACGTAAAGGTGCTGGCATCTCAGAAAACTACACAGTTCGTAAAATCTCTAACGGTGTAGGTGTTGAGCGTATCTTCCCAATCCACACTCCACGTGTTGAAAAGATCGAAGTTGTTCGTTACGGTAAAGTACGTCGTGCGAAATTGTACTACTTGCGTGCACTTCAAGGTAAGGCAGCTCGTATCAAAGAAATCCCGTCGTTAATTCGATAAAAAAACTCTGCTGTAAGGCAGAGTTTTTCTCTAGCTCCCTTAGTTCAATGGATATAACAACTCCCTCCTAAGGAGTAGTTGCAGGTTCGATTCCTGCAGGGAGCGAAACTAGTCACAAAAACACTGGATAACCAGTGTTTTTTCTTTGACCAAATTTTGAAATATTCATAAGATATCCATGGTGTGGTATAATGGACGTAGAATGATTAGCAGAAAGAGATGAAAAAATATAAATACTTATTTTGGGTTGTTAGTGTAATGCTAATGGTCCTGACTCTTTATACACTGAATGGATGTAATTTAGGTGGTAAATATGGCATTAAAATTTAAAGAAACAAATAAAACGTTTCATAAAATCATAGAAGTTGACGGTGAAAAAAATATCTTTTGGATATGACTAGTATTAGTCCTAAAACTTATTTCTGGGGTTCTCTTCCTAATGAAATTACTGCCAAATGCTTAAAGTTAGATAAAAAGATACGAGTTTTGAGAGCTTAGCTCCAATTATGAGCAAATCTCTTGGTATTGGAATAAGTGTAGCAATAGGTGGAGCTTGTTATGGGATTGTTACGAACGCTTTTAAGAGTTACGACATTAGCCATAATATTTCTTTTTAAATTAGGTTTATTTGTTCTCTTTATCATCTTAGCTTATCTTACTTTCAGGTTCATTGCTTTTTGTGCTTCGTCATAATCTTCAACAAAAAGCTTTCAAGTAAAGAAACGAAGTATCAAATAGTTTTCAATTTAGCAAGCTCACAACGTCAGTTAAAACTGTATAAACTTCTGCCTTTTCTTTTTGTTGTAGTTATAGGATGTTTGGTGTTTTATATATTTACTGATAATGGGACAGAGGCCTCTATCCTTATCATTAACAGTATTTTATTTTTGGGTTTCTTTGCGGTGATCTTAGGTATGTTACCACTCCGAGAAAGTTACGAGAAGCAAGAGATTATTTTTGAAAAAATAGAAAAGTTATAAGTTGAAAAAAAGCATAAATGCTGTTTTATAACTGATTTTTAAATGAGCATCAGGAGATATTATGTTAAAATCGAACAAGTGGATATTCCTTGCGATTTCCGTTCCCTTTATGATTCTTGCTTTGTCTTATTTGTTTATTAGGGTACCGATTGGGAACACTGGTAAGTTTATTCATGATCATGAGGATTCTATCAAGAGAGAAATTATTGCAGACATAGACAGTCAAGGGAAATATATAAAGTCAGTGACGCTTTTACCAGGTTCTGCCAGGGGAGGATTTGATAATGGTGGAGATGTAGGTGGAAATTATCATATTTCCTTTACAGCCTATGCTAATAATAATCGCAAGCAGTCAATGAAAGTAGAACTAGTCTTTCCTGATGCTGGTATAGGTCCTTTTACATTTATAAAACCCAATCCTTATAAATCTCCTGAAACTATGAGGAGATGGTACTTATCAGTAGTAGAGGTATCAAGTGATCCCTCATGGGATTGGAAGCGAAAGCAAGATAAATTGAATGAAACTATGAATAATCTTTTGGATTTTGCTGTTCGCAAAGGCAAGGATGCAGACTGGCAAGTTCGAAAAGAAATTATGATTCGTTTTCTAAACAGATGGCTACAAGAACATGAGGAAAATTTCAAACTAGCTATCCAAACCAACCTGTATCAAAACGACCCAGAATTGGAACAGAAATTAGGAAAGATTCAAAGTATCAGTGTAAGTAACTATCAAATGTATATTCCTTCGAGTGGTAGCGACATTTTTTTTGATGTTCGATTTGAGAAATATCCTGAAGAAGTAGCTACTATAAACGTTCGCTTGTATTCCCAAGGGAAACAATCAGTTTTTAAGGATCCCTCAGTAGCTGCAACTATTAGTTTTGAAAGAGAACGTTTTACTATAAAAACTGTGCACGACTCCAAACTATTTCCTATTTTTTTAATCAAAGTCGATTTGGTAATAGTAATGGAGAAATATCTTATAAGCTCCCAAAAGATTATGAAAATCAATTTTTAATTCCTTAACTATCAAGCAAGCTATTGGGCTTGCTTTTTCTATATCTTTATCTTCTATCAAACAAGATACTAATTGTGTGTTATAAGAGTATAAGGAAATAGATATAGAGCGAGATTATCTCTATTTGTGGTATAATACACATAGATTTTGTTGTTTTTGGGGGAGAGAAATGAAGAAAGTACTTTTAATAATTTTGTTGCTAATACTCGGAGGTTGCGCAAATGTAAATGAAACTGGGAAAAAGAGACTAGTAAAAGTGATACAGTTATAACTGAAGATAAAAAATTGAAATTTGTAGTAGCACCACAATATGAAGGTAAAACATCTGAATTGATTGAACTTGGTAAAAAGTTGACCAAAGAACATCCAGAAATTGGAAGTAAGGGAAGTATGGCTATCTACTTTACAGGAGCAGTCTCAGATGGTAGAGCAGCGCTAATGTTGGTTAACAAGACAGATGTAGATATCAAAAAAGATATAGAGTTTTCACTGACTTGGTCATATGATGGAAAAACTATTTTTGATAATCAAAAGATAAGTTATGCTATCAAGGATAGCGGAGAATTACCCTCTTATACAACCACGTTAATTTTGTTACCACTTAACTCAGAGCAATTGGAGATTGTTGACTCGATGTCAGAACCTTCCAAGATGAAACTTTCAATGTCAGATGTGAAGAGTATCGACTAAGTTAGGAGGAGAATGTGACAACAGAAACCATAATATTTTTATTTGATACGGTTGTTACTTTTTTTATCCATAATTTTATTGTCTGGCACATATTTATATCCTTATTTTCAAGATGAAAAAAATGGTAGGCAGGAATCGTAGGAGGATAAGATGAAAGAAAGATATTATGAATTTTTTTGAATATGGCAGTTGTGGATACTAGTCCTATAAAGAACTCCGACTTTTTTTCAGGTCAGTTGCAATTGAAGTAATATTTTCTTTGCTTATATTTATAGGTTCTTTTTATAGAAGGTGAGAAACATGATGTGACTATGCTTTGTATTTTTACATTACCATTTTTTTCATCTATTGGCTTTGTTATTCATGTTCTTGATATTTCAAAAGTTTTTCTGAGTCAAAAATTATTTCAAATGGTACCAGCCAGTTCCGTGCTCATTTCTCATATGGAATTACTTTTTGGAAGCTCTTTATTTTTAGGAGATGACTACTGGTCTGTTTTCATGAAGTTAATTGGGTTGAGCCTTATTTTTCAACTACTCACCTTTGTTTACCAGTTGTTAATTGTTCCTAAGGCTAAGAATTTACCATCTGGAGAGTTCAGGAAGACAATTTTACATATCCCTCCATTCATTCTTGCATCATTAGCTGCGATTTTTGCAGTTATAGGACGATTATTTATGTTACCAGCGATATATATTGTTCCTTGTATTGTGGGCTTATGTATTGCTTGTCTTCCCTTCTATTGGCTTGAATATGCACGAGTATTCACAGGTTGGAAAAAGAAAAGCACCAATAACTTTATTTACAGAGGAGAAATAAAATGAAGTTATATAGAATGGCTAGCAGTAGTAGAGCTCGTGTTAGGAGGATAAGATGAAGGAAAAATATTATGAATTTTTGAATATACTGATGACTGGTTATATACCAGTAAGAAATTTAAATTTCTATCTTGCATTTTTTTATTCGAATTTCTATTTACTTCAGTGGTACTGATTGTTTCTATATTTACTAAGAATCAAATGCATAATCTTAGTATATTTTTTTAATTCATGTTACTATTGTCCATATGGTAATAGTACTGCTTGCATTTTTGTTATTTCAAAAATTTTCCGCTTCAAAATTATTACAATCAGTTCCGACGACTTCGTTTCTTTTTTTTCATTTTGAGCTTCTTTTTTGAGCTCTATATTCTTTGGGGAACAGTATTTATCGATATTTTTTTCTTTGCATTGGATTGAGCTTTGCTTTTCAAGTGATAAACTTTTTTTATCAAATATCAATTGTTCCAAAAGTAAAACAAATGCCAGATACTGAGCATAAGAAGAATATCTTACACTTACCAGCCCTTATTGTAATAATAACGTCAGCAGCAATAGTAGTCATAACACGATTGTTTATGTTGTCTGGAATATATATCATCATCGGTTTAGTAGGGCTGAGTATTTCATTGAACTCGTTCTTTATTCTCGGATATACTCAAGTATTCACAGGTTGGAGAAATACAAGTACTAATAACATTATTTTTTTAGAGGAAAAAAATAAAATGAAATTAGATAGAATGGCTAGTAGTAGAGCTCGTGCTAGGAGGATAAGATGAAAGAAAAGTATATTGAATTTTTGAATATGGCAGTTGTGGATACTAGACCTATAAAAAAACTCTGATTTTTAAAGTCAGTTGCAATTGAAGTAATGTTTACTTTGCTGATATTTATAGTATCTATTTTTATAAAAAGGTGAGAAACATGATGTGAGTATGCTTGTGTTTTACATTACCATTTTTCATTTATTGGCTTTGTTATTCATATTCTTGCTATTTCAAAAGTTTTCCAAATCAAAATTATTGCAAATATTTCCGGCTACGTCTGTGTTAATTTTTCACATTGAATTTCTTTTCTGGAGTTCTTTATTTTTGGGAGATGACTACTGGTCTGTTTTCATGGTATTGATTAGCCTAAGCCTTATTTTTTTCAGCTACTCACCTTTATTTACCAGTTATTAATTGTCCCTAAAGCTAAGACTTTGCCATCTGGAGAGTTCAGGAAGACAATATTACATATCCCTTCTGTTATTGTTGTTTGTTCAGCAGCAATTGTAATAGTTATAGCACGTTTATTTACGTTGCCGGCGGTATATGTTGTTACTAGTCTTGTGGCAGTAAGTATTGGATGTATTCCCTTCTATTGGTTTGAATATGCACGAGTATTTACCGGTTGGAAAAAGAAAAAGCACCAATAACTTTATTTTTTTAGAGGAGAAATAAAATGAAATTAATTAGAATAGATATCAGTAATATTGCTTATACAGAGAAAAGAGTTTCCATGGCTTCTTTTCCAGATTTGATTGAAAACTGTGAAAAATTATTATTTGAAACTGGGGTTTATAAAAATGGCCCAACAACGATTGAAACTTGTTTGAGCACTTTTGGAAAGCCAGGAGAAGTCTTGTTTAAGGTTTATATTCCGACAAACATTCCAATTGAAGGAAATGATGAAATCCAATATCTAGAACATTTTACAATTAAGCAGTGTGTCTCTGATGTAACTCCATTTGATGAACATCTCCTTCCAAAAATTGAAGAAATGAAGCAATATATTCAAGATGAGGGCTTGGAAATGCAGGGAGATACCGTTTTTCTAGCGATATTGCCAATATTTGGACAGCAGTTTGTTGAAATTAATATCCCAATTAAGGAGATTTCAGATGCTATTTAAAAACGTGGGAGAATACCAAGATATACAGTATAGAAATGTTATCTCAAGGTATTATAAAGTATCTCCAGAAGAGATGCCAGATACCTATAACGCTTTTTTTAGACGAAGTAAGAAAAGCAGGATATACGCTTTTAGAACCTTTCTTTTATACAATTAATTCTAAGTTAGAAGATAATCAAGATGTGTTGATGGAACTGTTTATCCCAGTAGAAGAAGAGTATATTGAGGATTCTTTGTCGAAAGACTTTTTGTATCACAGTATGTTTCAAGTTTTAAATACTGTTTCAACTAGAATATTGGAACCAGATGATGAGTCAGTAAGAGAAGGAATCGAGTTTTTAGCAGGCTATATTCGTTTTCGAGATTATAAAGAGTTGACTCCTCCCTTCTTCTTTACCACAGCAATTGATGAGAAATTTTATACAGATATAAAAGTAGGGGTGTTGAAGGAGTAGGTGCAGCCATGGATGGTTTATGAATGACTTTAAAATAAAGGAATTAAATAATCAATCTGTAACAGATGCAGCTAAGGATGCAATTGGCAATGGCTTAAAAGTAATAGGAGGGTGGTTTAGCTAATGGCAAAGATAAATAGAAAAAATAAAGAAAAGATTACTAGCATAGAGGACGAGAGATACCACGGCCCTTTGATCACAAATGGCGTTAGTTTAGGTTATATTAAGCTATATCCATGGATTAATTTACCATTTTGTTCCTTTTTCTTTTACTGGGGACTTATAGGTGAAACTGGAAGTCGTCAGGGAGGGATTAAAGTTCTATTCTTGACTTGTATCATTCTTAATGTTGTCAGTATGTTGTTTGGTTTTTCTAAGTTTTTAATCAATCGATTTAAATTTTTAACATATATTATGATTGCTTTACTTACTGGGACGACATTAGTTTGGACCAATTTTATCGGAATGTTAATGTTTATAACAGTAGGAGATTCAAATAGTATAGAGGGAATATATCAGTCCCCTCTTACTCCATTTTATGTAGTGTTGATGCTTTTTCTTTTTATATTTGTTTGTATCCTCTATACTTGGTATTATCTTCCAAAGAACCAGGGTAAAGTCTGGGCTTTTAATCAAGTAAAAGAAGGGGATAGAAAGAAAACATGGTGGAATAATTTTGCAATAGCTTTTGCTGGGGCAACAATTATTCCCTCCCTCCTAACGGGGTATATTCAAAATGCCTTTGGTGTTTTACTGGGAATTTTATTGACCTTGACCCTTCCAGCTGTCATGGTAGATGCTGTTTATGCGGCTATTTATGTGAAAAAGCATCCTACTAATGAGATTTCAGATATTATTTAAAAACGTTATATAATGCTTAGATAAACAGTATAGGAAAGTTATCTTAAAGTATTACACAGTATATCCAGTTGAAGAATAGTATATCGAAGATTCTTTGTCGAAAGACTTTTGTATCACAGTATGTCTCAAGTTTTAAATACCGTTTCAACTAGAATTTTGGAACCAGATGATAAGTCAGTAAGAGAAGGAATTAATTTCTTAGCTGGCTATTTTCGTTTTCGAGATTATAAAGAGTTGACTCCTCCCTTCTTCTTTACCACAGCAATTGATGAGAAATTCTAAACAGATATACAAGTAGGGGTGTTGAAGGAGTAAGTCAGATTCATCTGATAATCTACTGTTTAGAATAGGCTTTCTAAGCATAATTTATAGTAGTACTAGCCATAAATACACTGAATCCTCAGTGTTTTTTTGTTACTTTTTATCTCATAAGATAACAATCGTGAGTAATGAGAAAATATGAAAATAGAGAGGAGTAAAGAAAGCGCTCTCTTTTTATGCTATAATAGACATAACATGTTTAGGAGAAAGAGATGAAAAAAGGCTTATTAATCGGCTGTTTATCCATAGTTATACTATTTGTAATGTTCATAGTACTTAGTCCTATTATTGCTATGATGGATATGTGGGGTCTATTTGCCCATGCAAGTCGGAATGAACTTGAGCAAGCAGTGCATCGCTCTTATGAGAACTATGGTCTAACAGGTCAGTTTGAGTTAAAAAAATATGAAAAAAACTATACAAGCGTGGGAGGATTTGTAATCCATGGTACTTACACTGAAAATATAGATGGTAAAACCTATCAGGCTAAGTCTCGATTTGAATACTATACTCGCGCTTCGGAAAAAGAAACGTATAGAAAGACTGATGCGGAAGTAGATTATAAACAAAACAAAAAAATTTATCACGCTTTTCCAGAATTAGCTTATTTAGGAATTGAGATTAGTCCAGGCACTAGCGAATTTTTAAAAACATTGGATACTTCAATAACAGATCCTAAAATGACTGATTTGAAGTACGAAGGATTGATTTTTCAATTTAATAGTAAATCTGGCAACATGAATCTTTATGATGAAATCTTAGAGGAAAATAATGGACAAGCATTACAAGGGATGTATCCTATGGATGCTCAATATCTTTTCCAAAAAGATATTTTTTTATACCAGAGTTTCAATTTCGATACTACACTCCAGAAGACAAGAAGGATCAGTTATATGATGCCTATCTTGAAGATCTTGAATCACAAATGAAAGAATTTTTTTAACAATCAACCCTTACTAAATGGTATTTATGCTGTAAAGATTGATAAATATGAAGGGGATAAACTTGTTAATAATAGTGGTGGATATTATGTGAGAATAGCAAACCGTCAAGTTGTGGCATTTATCAAAGATTTACAGTAGGAGTTACTATGCTATTGCTGTTTATAAAGTTTTATAACCCAATGATATGAGATTGAAGGTAGAATATATAGACTGCTAAAGTGTGAGTAAAGGAGTAAGGACTATGTTAGGCATTTATATTGATTCTATAGGGGATAAGTCAGCGACCTATAAGTTGTTAAGAAACTATTCATCCTTGCCTCTTTCCTTAATTCAATCAAGAATAAAAAATCATGATACAGTCATGGAAGTGGATATTCTAGATTTGGATGAATTAAAAAGGTTAGAGATTTAATCGAACAGTTGACTGCTACTGGAACCATGGTTACCATTAAGGATTCGATTGGTATTATCACCTTAGAGATATTAGGTAATATCATTACCACCTATGAAGAAATTGCGGCTGAACGAGAAGAACTGGATGCACTTATGTTTGATTAGGAAGAATAATCGGTAATTTAAAACACCCCAGGAGTTAGTTTTTATTTCTAACTTCTGAGGTGTTTTTTTATATTCTAATAATGTTACAATACCCAAGTTCGAATGGCATGGGCAACGCCTGATTCATCATTTGTTTTGGTGATGTATTTGGCGATTTTTTTGAGTTCTGGATTTCCATTTTCCATAACAACGGGGTTTCCAACGACTTCGAGCATGGCGCGGTCATTTTCTTCGTCACCGATCGCCATGGTTTCATCCTTACTTAGTCCAAGTTTCTCAGCTAGGTGAGTGATAGCAGATCCTTTGTCTACATCCTTTTTAAGGAGTTCTAGGTAAAATGGAGCAGATTTGTTGATAGAGTATCGCTCGTAAAATTCTGCTGGAATCTTTTCAATAGCTGCATCGAGAATTTCTGGTTCGTCGATAAACATACATTTGACGATTTCTTTATCAGCCATTTCTTCAGGAGTGCGGTAAAAGATAGGCATGCTGACGAGAGTTGACTCGTGTACGGTGTATTTTCCGATATTGCGATTGGCTGTATAGATACCATCTTTGGTAATAGCATGCATATGGACTCCAAGTTTACGGCTTAGAAATTCCATATCCAGATAGTCTTCGTAGATCAAGGATTCGCTAATAATCTCATGTCCTGTAGCAGTTTCCTGAACAAGGGCACCGTTGAAGGTTACAACGTAGTCCCCTTCGTCTCTCAATTGCAAGTCGTCAAGAAGTTTGGCAACACCTGCAATAGGACGGCCGGTTGCAATGACAACCTTGACTCCAGCTCTTTTAGCATCTTGGATGGCTTCAAAAACTTCGGGAGTAATCTCTTTTTTGCTATTAACCAGGGTACCATCAATATCGACGGCGATTAGTTTTATACTCATAAATTTCCTCTGTTATTTCTTGTCTGGAGTAAAATGATCATTCTCAATTAAATGTGAAAAATTGTTGAATAATACTAGTGAAAAATACTGTTTTGCTTTAGCATTTCTTTAGGAAATAGAAAGCGGTTGTCACCATGACGGCTTCCTGCAAGAGATTGAACGATAGGAGATAGGCTAGAAAGTTCTGCCAGCTCGCCATTTTTTTGGACAATCTCAATTTGTGTTCTTGGATTTTCGGACTCAGGTCGATAAATATCGTAAGGAAGGTCAAAATTCTTGTGGATAGCTGTGTAATAGTTAGGGTCAAAACCAATTTCTTCGACAAAATTCCGCATGATTTCAAGTTGGTCTTGGTCATCCTGTGAAAGTAATAGATTTGAAGACCTTACGGTTGATAAAACGTTGCGAAAGATCAGCTAAAATTTTGTCAGTACTAGTCATCCAGAGCTGGAAGTAGGTATTCATAACACCATCGTCTAGCGCAAGATAGTCAGACAAGCTAACATTTTTCTCAAAAAATGGTAGTAGATGAGGTGAAGTACGAGCAAAGAAATCTTTATTGTCAGGATAGAGTTCTTTGGCACGTTTCAAAAGATTTTGCAGGAGAACCTCCATGGCTCGTGTAGCTGGGTGGAAATAAACCTGCATATACATTTGATAGCGACTAAGGACATAATCCTCGATGGCGTGCATCCCATTCCGTTGAAAGGCAATGCCATTTCAACAGGACGAATGACACGAAGAATACGTGTCAGATCAAACTGGCCATAAAAAGCACCGGTGAAGTAGGAGTCGCGCAGGAGATAATCCATACGGTCTGCATCAATCTGACTAGAAATGAGTTGAACGACTTGTTTGTTGGGATAGGTGTGATCAATGACACTAGCAACCTTTTTAGGGAAGTCAGGCGCCACCTGTAACAAGACCTGGTGAATCTCTGTGTCAGGACTTTGAATGATATCTTGTGTGATAGCCTCATGATTGGTATCAAAAAGATTTTCAAAAGTATGCGAATAGGCACCATGTCCGAGGTCATGTAGAAGAGCTGCAGTCATGGTTAAGAGAGATTCACTAGAGTCCCATTCCTCAGGATATTTCTCCTCAAAAATTTCCGTAATTTGCCTAGCAATTTCATAGACTCCTAGACAGTGAGAAAAGCGACTATGCTCTCCACCATGAAAGGTATAACTGGATGTACCCAACTGCTTGATTCGACGAAGCCGTTGAAATTCTTTTGTATTGATCAGGTCATAAATAACCTGATTATTAACGTGGATATAGTTGTGAACAGGGTCACGAAATACTTTTTCATTCATAAGACCATTATAGCAAATTCCTTGCCTTTTTGGTAAAATAGTAGAGATAAGTGAGAAGAAAGAGGAATAGTTGTGAAGATTCGAATGAGAAATAAAATTCAGTTTGACGACCAGCTGGAAGTAGTCGATCAACTTTATGATGTTGAACTACGTGAAAAGGGTGGGTATTCCTATCTCCTTTTTTACAATGAAGACCAAGAAAAAGTAGTCTTGAAATTTAATGGGGAGGAACTGGTCATGTCACGTTTCTCAAATCCTAAGACCATCATGCGTTTTCTTAAGGAATCTGATAGTTTGGCCTATATTCCAACACCTATGGGGATGCAGGAGTTTATCGTCCAAACAAGCCATTATGAAGTTGGTGAAGAAAAGCTTGAACTAGCTTATAAACTTCAAAATAAAGAAGGAGTTGCTTTTGCTAACTACCGATTAGAAATTACTTGGGGATAATAAAAAGGTTGGCGTGAGCCAACCTAAATAATATTTAGAATTTTTACTTTTTTATTCTATAAACTTTATATTGGATTTATTATGAACTTTTTTCTGTGTTTATTGAGCGAAGTAAGTAATTTACCTGACTTTTCGCTGTGATAAAAACACCAGAAAGGTTATTCAGGTGCTCGAAACTTTGAGACATTAGGCTCAAAGTTTAGGTATGAATTTCGAAGAAAAATCGCTACCGTCCGCTATCACTAAGAAAAAGTCAAAAAGGTTTATCATAAATAAGGTTGGCAATTGCCAACCTTATTTGATATAGAGTTCTTGATTTTTTAGGACGATTTCACGTACGCTTGCAAATTTCTTCAGTTTTTTAAGCTCTTCTGGATGTGTCACAAGAGTGATGACATAGCCTTCTTTACCCATGCGTCCTGTACGACCCGCACGGTGAGTGTAAGTTTCCGTGTCTCTAGGGACATCAAAGTTAATCACGCATTCCAAGTTATCAATGTCGATACCACGAGCGAGAAGGTCTGTGGCAAGAAGTAGTGTCAGTTGATTATCTTTGAATTTTTCTAGAATAACTTTTCTAAATTTAACGTTGACATCGCTAGCTAGCGAAACTGCTAAAACATCACGATATTGCAATTTTTCCTCAGCGCTTCCAAGGTCTGACAAGCTGTTAAAGAAGACAAGGCCACGGAAATCTTCTACATGTGCGAGTTTTCGAAGCATATCTACACGGTGGCGTTGGTCTACTTGCATGTAGAAGTGTTTGATGTTGTCTAACTTTTGATCTGATAGATCAATGATGTGCGTGTTAGGTTCAATCTTATCTTGGTCAAATTTGGTAGTGGCACTCATGTAAATAAGTTGATGGTCACGAGGTGCATAGTTGGTAATTTTTCAACAAAATGAATTTGAGAATCATCAAGGAGTTGGTCGAATTCATCAAGAATGATAGTCTCTACGTTCATCATCTTGATTTTTTTCAATTTGATGAGTTCAAAGATACGACCAGGTGTTCCAATTAAAATTTCTGGCCCTTTTTTCAGACGCTCAATTTGGCGTTTTTGGCTCGAACCTGATAAAAATAGCTGAGCTGTTAAGCCAATGGCCTCACCCCAGGTTTTAGTGACGTCAAAAATTTGTCCAGCAAGTTCGGTATTAGGTGCCAATATCAATAGTTGTTGGGCTTTTTTCTTTTGGAGTTTAAGTAAACTAGGTAGGAGATAGGCTAAGGTCTTACCTGTTCCGGTAGGACTGACTCCAAGTAGGTTTTCCCCTTCTGTTATAGGTTCAAAAAGTTGAATTTGAATGGGAGTAAATTCTTGGAATCCCAGTTGATCAATCAATTCTTGCCATTCGGTAGGTAGTTTGGTTTTCATTTTTCTGCCTCAAATCTAATGCCAGCATCCTGGCGCATAGCGTAAAGTAGGTCGTGGACATGTGTTGCATCTTCAATCCACGATTGGTAGAGAGTTTGCTCTGGTTGCTTAATCATGTTTGCAAATGCAGCAACTTCCTCAGTCATCGTATGAGGAGCTTGTTGGATAGGAAGTTGAAGTTCATTTCCTTTATGGTCTGTAAAAATAGCTGATTGAATATGCTCGATTGTATTGAGAGCCAATGTTCCGTCAGTTGTATAAATCTCACAAGGAAGATTAGAAGTGATATTTTTTCCTGCTTTGATATGTACTTGATAGTCAGTATAGGAAAGAATGCCGTCTCCATTTAAATCAATAGAGTTTTCAAGTTGTTGGGCTACATAGTTGGCATCAAGTGGTTTTCCAAATAAGCGAACAGCTGCATAAATAGGATAAATACCCAGATCCATAAGTGCACCACCTGCAAAACGATCTGAGAAAACATTAGGAGTATCGCCAGTAAGGAGGTTAGGCATTTTAGAAGAGTATTTGGCATAGTTAAAATCTGCACCAAGAATTTGCTTGTTTGCAAGAAAGTTCTTAATTGTAGCGAAAGCATCTTCGTGGTAGTTACGTGCCGCTTCGAAGATAAAACATTGATGCTCCTTAGCAGTTTGAACCAAATCCTGCCATTCATGCGGTTGAGTAACGGCTGGTTTTTCAAGGATGACGTGTTTACCAGAAAGTAAAGCAGCCTTAGCTTGAGAGTAGTGCAAAGAATTTGGACTTGCAATATAGATGACATCAAAGGAGCTTGCTAAAAAAGCATCCATCTGATCAAATAAGTCAACATTGTTGTAGATACTAGCAAAATTTTCAGCAGTTTCTAGTTTTCTAGAGTAGACTGCGACTAACTGATACTCTCCACTAGTATGAGCAACCTCTATAAAATGATGACTTATAGTACCAGTTCCGATAATCCCAAGTTTTAGCATAGACTCTCCTTATTCCTTGATTTGATTGTATTCATTATATCATAGAAAAGAAGAAAGTAGCCAAAAGCAAGATAATTCTTAATTTTGATGCTTCGAAATTTTATTAAAAAAATGATACAATAGTCTTTTTATAACAAAAAGGAGTTTAGTATGAGATTATTACCTATGAGAAAAATTTCTCGTCATTCAAAACGATTGGCGCTTTTTTTGACTTTCTGTGCAGGCTATGTTGATGCCTATACCTTTATCGAAAGAGGAAATACGTTAGTTGCGGGACAGACAGGTAATGTTGTCTTTTTATCTGTAGGATTAGTGCAAGAGAATGTAGCAGACGTAGAAGAAAAAGTTTTAACACTTTTGTCCTTTATGTTGGGAGTATTTCTACTAACTATTTACAAGGAAAAACTGAAAATTGTAAAAAAACCAATCTTATCCCTTGTTCCTTTGGCGCTTTTGTCTTTAATTATCGGATTTGTTCCTTTAACGGTTGACAATCACTTTATTGTTCCACCATTAGCCTTTTGTATGGGGCTTGTAACAACAGCTTTTGGAGAAGTTTCAGGAATTGCTTATAACAATGCTTTTATGACAGGAAATATAAAACGAACTATGCTTGCCTTTGGCGATTATATACGTACCAAACATACTCCTTATTTACGGGAAGGAATCATATTTGTTACTCTCCTGGCTAGTTTTGTCCTTGGTGCAGTCGTGTCAGCCTATTTAACCATCTTTTATGAAGAAAAGACGATTTTAGGAATTCCGATAATGATGTGTATTTTTTATGCTAGTATGCTTTTTGCTAAATTTCAGGAAAAAAATAAAGAAATAGCTTGAATTTTAATGACAAATACTTGTCAAAAATATAGAATCATGCTATACTTGTAGAGTTGACTATGCACATTCCTGTGCAACCGCACGAACATCGTAACTTGAATCTTCAAGTTTAAGTGGTTCGTCCCACGATGCTAGGCGAGTCTTCACAAAAATTACGGGGGAACCCCAAAAAATCATAGGAGGTGCATAATGAGCACATACGCAATTATCAAAACTGGCGGAAAACAAGTTAAAGTTGAAGTTGGTCAAGCAGTTTACGTTGAAAAAAATTGAACGTTGAAGCTGGTCAAGAAGTTACTTTTAACGAAGTTGTTCTTGTTGGTGGTGAAAAACACTGTTGTCGGAACTCCACTTGTTGCTGGAGCTACTGTAGTTGGAACTGTTGAAAAACAAGGAAAACAAAAGAAAGTTGTTACTTACAAGTACAAACCTAAAAAAGGTAGCCACCGCAAACAAGGTCACCGTCAACCATATACTAAAGTTGTCATCAACGCAATCAACGCTTAATTTTTAAGGAGAACGCATGATACAAGCAGTCTTTTGAGAGAGCCGAAGATGGCGAGCTGAGGAGTGCGGAGATTACTGGACACGCCGAGGTGGCGAATACGGCTTAGATGTCGTGTGTGCATCGGTTTTCTACGCTTGCCATTAACTTTATCAATTCAATTGAAAAAAATTTGCAGGCTATGAACCAATCTTAGAATTAAACGAAGATGAAGGTGGCTATCTGATGGTTGAAATTCCAAAAGATCTTCCTTCTCACCAGAGAGAAATGACTCAGTTATTCTTTGAATCATTTTTCTTAGGTATGGCAAACTTATCGGAGAACTCTTCTGAGTTCGTCCAAACCAGAGTTATCACAGAAAACTAACACGGAGGAAAACATTATGTTAAAAATGACTCTTAACAACTTGCAACTTTTCGCCCACAAAAAAGGTGGAGGTTCTACATCAAACGGACGTGATTCACAAGCTAAACGTCTTGGCGCTAAAGCAGCTGATGGACAAACTGTAACAGGTGGATCAATCCTTTACCGTCAACGTGGTACACACATCTATCCAGGTGTAAACGTTGGACGTGGTGGAGACGATACTTTGTTCGCTAAAGTTGAAGGCGTAGTACGTTTCGAACGTAAAGGTCGCGATAAGAAACAAGTTTCTGTTTACCCAATCGCAAAATAATCGCTCTATATACCATTAAATAAAGCTTTCCGATATTTTCGGGAAGCTTTTTTATGTATTATTAAAAAAATACTTTTTGTCTCAACATTATAAAAATCCAAGGTTATTATTTATTTTTAAGTATCTTAATTCTTCTATAGTAATGGCTAAAATATCAGATTTATGGTATAATGTAGGGTGAGACCTTGTTAATAATTTGTGAAAGAGTATATAATGAAAAAAATTATCATTAATGGAGGACGTCCATTAAAAGGTGAAATAACTATTAGTGGTGCTAAAAATAGTGTAGTAGCCCTAATTCCAGCTATTATCTTAGCTGATGATGTTGTAATCTTGGATTGTGTTCCTGATATCTCTGATGTGGCTAGTCTTATCGATATTATGGAAATCATGGGAGCTAGTGTAAAGCGTTATGAAGATGTAGTAGAAATCGATCCGCGTGGGGTTCAAAATAAACCAATGCCATATGGAAAGATTAATAGTCTTCGAGCATCGTATTATTTCTATGGTAGTCTTTTAGGACGATTCGGAGAAGCAACCGTTGGTTTACCTGGTGGTTGTGATCTTGGACCACGTCCGATTGACTTGCATCTAAAAGCATTTGAAGCTATGGGAGCTAAAACGACCTATGAGGGAGATAATATGAATCTCTCAACTCAAGGTGAACGTCTTCATGGAGCTCATATATACATGGATACTGTAAGTGTTGGGGCTACTATCAATACTCTGTTGGCTGCAGTCAAAGCTGATGGTCGCACAGTTATTGAAAATGCCGCACGTGAACCTGAGATTATCGATGTAGCTACCTTGCTTAATAATATGGGAGCTCATATTCGTGGTGCAGGAACTGATATTATAACTATTGAAGGTGTTGAACGTCTTCATGGGACACGCCATCAGGTAATCCCAGACCGTATTGAAGCCGGAACATATATCTCATTAGCCGCCGCGGTAGGTCAAGGAATTCAAATCAATAATGTTCTTTATGAGCACTTGGAAGGTTTTATCGCCAAATTAGAAGAGATGGGAGTGCGAATGACCGTTTCTGAAGATAGTATTTTTGTTGAAGAGCAAAAGAACTTGAAGGCGGTAAATATTAAAACAGCCCCATATCCAGGATTTGCTACGGATCTTCAACAACCTATCACACCTTTGTTGTTGAAAGCCGAAGGTCGTGGTAAGCTAATTGATACAATTTATGAAAAACGTGTAAACCATGTTTTTGAGTTGGCTAAGATGAATGCTGATATCTCAACAACAAATGATCATATCCTTTACAAGGGTGGCAATCAATTGCATGGAGCGAGCGTAAAAGCTACAGACTTACGTGCTGGAGCTGCTTTAGTGATTGCTGGACTAATGGCAGAGGGTAGAACAGAAATTACAAATGTTGAGTTTATTTTAAGAGGCTACTCAAATATTATTGATAAATTACGTAATCTTGGAGCAGATATTGAACTAATCGAGGACTAGTATTAGAGAATTAAAATGAATATCTGGACAAAACTAGCTATGTTTTCTTTTTATGAGACGGAACGATTAATCCTCCGTCCCTTCTTTTTTACCGATGTTTATGATTTTCACAACATAGCATCAGATTCTGAGAATCTTCAATTTATTTTTCCAGCCCAAGCTAGTATTGAAGAAAGTCAATATGCCCTTGCTAATTATTTTATGAAATCTCCTCTAGGTATTTGGGCGATTTGTGATAAAAAGCAAGAAAAAATGATCGGTTCTATCAAGTTTGAAAAAATTGATGAGATAAAAAGAGAAGCTGAACTAGGATATTTTTTAAAAAAAGAGTACTGGTCACAAGGTTATATGACTGAAGTGGTAACGAATATACGTGATTTATCAATAGAAGAGCTTGGTTTAAAACAACTATCTATTATAACGCATTTAGAAAATAGTGCTAGTCAGAAAGTCGCTCAAAAATCTGGTTTTAAACTCTACCGACGTTTTAAAGGAAGTGATCGATATAGCCGTAAGATGAGAGATTATCTTGAATTTCGTTATGCAAAAGGAGAACTAAGTGAGTAAACATCAGGAAATTTTATCTTATCTAGAAGAATTACCGGTTGGAAAACGTGTAAGTGTTCGTAGTATATCTAATCACTTAGGGGTAAGTGATGGAACGGCTTATCGAGCAATTAAAGAGGCTGAAAATAGAGGCTGGTAGAGACACGTCCCCGTAGTGGAACGATACGTATTAAATCTCAAAAAGTTTCAATTGAAAGACTAACTTATGCTGAAATTGCAGAGGTTACGGGTTCTGATGTGATGGCTGGTCGGGATGGATTAGATAGAGAATTTAGTAAATTTTCTATTGGTGCTATGACTGAAGATAACATTCTTTCCTATCTTCATGATGGAGGCCTTTTGATTGTCGGGGACCGAACTCAAATTCAAATGTTAGCACTTGAAAATGAGAATGCCGTTTTGGTTACGGGTGGATTTGAGATAAATGAAAATGTACTCAAGTTAGCCAATAAAAAGAATATACCTGTTTTGCGCAGTAAACATGATACCTTTACAATCGCGACGATGATCAACCGTGCTTTGTCTAATGTTCAGATAAAAACAGATATTTTAACAGTCGAAAAAATTTACCGAACTTCTCATGAGTATGGTTATCTACATGAGACTGATACCGTTAAAGATTATTTAGATCTTGTTCGTAAGAACAGAAGTAGCCGATTCCCAGTGGTGAATAAAGATCAAGTCGTGGTTGGGGTTATGACTATGCGTGATGCAGCAGATCAGTCGCCTGGAACAACTCTTGACAAGACTATGACTCGAACCGTTTATATGACAGGTCTTTCTACGAATATTGCAAACATTAGTCAACGCATGATTGCAGAAGATTTTGAAATGGTTCCTGTAGTTCGTAGTAATCATACACTACTTGGTGTTGTTACTCGAAGAGATGTTATGGATAAGATGAGTCGTTCTCAAATTTCAGCCTTACCAACATTTTCAGAGCAGATTGGTCAAAAATTGTCCTACCATCATGATGAAGTGGTCATTACTGTAGAACCATTCATGTTGGATAAAAATGGTGTTCTTGCTAATGGAGTGCTGTCAGAAATTTTTGACTTTGATGACTCAAAAACTTAGTTGTTAATAGTGGAAGAAATCTGATCATTGAACAAATGCTTATCTATTTCTTGCATGCTGTTCAGATTGATGATGTTTTACGTATTCAGGCCAGAATCATCCATCACACTAGACGTTCTGCCATTATTGATTATGACCTTTATTTGAATCAACAAATAGTAGCAAAAGCTAATGTAACAGTAAAAATTAACTAGAATGTAGGAGAAAACATGATTACTTTAAAATCAGCAAGAGAAATCGAAGCAATGGATAAGGCTGGTGATTTTCTTGCCAGTATTCATATCGGCTTGCGTGATTTAATCAAGCCTGGCGTCGATATGTGGGAAGTTGAGGAGTATGTTCGTCGTCGTTGTAAAGAGGAGAACTTTCTGCCATTACAAATCGGTGTAGATGGTGCTATTATGGATTATCCATATGCTACCTGTTGTTCTCTTAATGATGAGGTTGCACATGCTTTTCCTAGACATTACATCCTTAAAGAAGGTGATTTGCTTAAGGTTGATATGGTCTTGGGAGGACCAATTTCTAAGAGTGACCTTGATGTCTCTAAGTTAAACTTTAATAATGTCCAGCAAGTAAAAAAATATACTCAAAACTTTACTGGTGGCTTGGCTGATTCTTGTTGGGCCTATGCTGTAGGTACACCTTCTGAAAAGGTTAAAAACCTTATGGATGTTACCAAAGAAGCTATGTACAAAGGTATTGAAAAAGCAGTTGTAGGCAATCGTATTGGTGATATCGGAGCGGCGATTCAAGAATACGCTGAAAGTCGTGGTTACGGAGTTGTTCGTGACCTCGTTGGGCATGGTGTTGGTCCAACAATGCACGAAGAACCAATGGTACCAAACTATGGCGTCGCTGGACGTGGTCTTAGACTTCGAGAGGGAATGGTTTTAACAATTGAGCCTATGATCAATACAGGTGATTGGGAAATCGATACAGATATGAAAACAGGTTGGGCTCATAAAACGATTGACGGTGGTCTATCATGCCAGTATGAGCACCAATTCGTTATTACAAAAGATGGTCCGGTTATCTTAACTAGTCAAGGTGAAGAAGGTACTTACTAATACATGAAAAAGGAGCATGTCTCCTTTTTATTTTTCTAAAAAAGTAGCGTAGCAAAATCAAGAATTATTATATTATTTGTAGTAGAATATAAGATGATTCATAAGAAAGAAGGTATTCAATTGGAAAGTATTTTATTTTTTGTATCTGTTTTTTTAGCAGGGTGTTATCGTTCTTCTCACCCGTGTATATTCCCTTTATTACCAGTCTATACAGGTATACTATTAGATAATGATAGCCAATCAAAAACATTTCGCTTTTTTGGAAGAGATGTTGCTTGGTCTGGTCTAATTAGTACACTATCCTTTATTGCTGGTATCTCAGTGATATTCTTTATTTTAGGATTTGGAGCTGGTTTCTTAGGTAATTTACTCTATACTGATTGGTTCCGTTATGCTATGGGAGCTATCATTATCATATTAGGATTACATCAGATGGAAGTAGTTCATTTTAAAAAGTTAGAGGTTCAAAAAAGTTTTAATGTTAACAGAAAACAGTCAAATCGTTATTTGTCAGCCTTTCTACTTGGTATAACTTTTAGCTTTGGATGGACACCTTGTATTGGTCCAGTTTTAAGTTCAGTTCTTGCTCTTGCGGCATCAGGAGGAAATGGAGCTCTTCAAGGCGCTATTTTGACTTTAGTTTATACTCTAGGGATGTCATTACCATTTTTAATATTAGCCTTGGCTTCCGGTTTCGTCATGCCCTATTTCAGTAAAATCAAACCTCGTTTAATCTTACTTAAGAAAATTGGAGGTTTTCTTATCATACTGATGGGAATTCTATTAATGTTAGGACAGTTAAATAGTTTATCTGGTATATTTGGTTAAAGGAGTTTAATATGAAAAAAATTAGCATATATAGCAATTAGTTTCTTGTCTATTTTTCTTTTGATAGCTTGTGGCAATGAGCAAAGTAAAGAAAATAAAGAGTCTCAAAGCCAGACTCAAAGTAAGCAGCAAACAAGTAAGACACAAACAACTATACAGCAAGTAGCTGTAGGGCAAGAAGCACCAGACTTTACCTTGCAATCCATGGATGGTAAAGAAGTAAAATTGTCTGACTACAGAGGTAAAAAAGTCTATCTTAAATTCTGGGCATCTTGGTGTGGTCCTTGCCGTAAAAGTATGCCAGAATTAATGGAACTTGCTGCTAAAGAAGATCGTGATTTTGAGATTCTAACTGTTATAGCACCAGGTTTACAAGGCGAAAAATCTGTCGAGCAATTTCCGAAATGGTATCAGGATCAAGGATATAAGGATATACCAGTCTTGTATGATACACAAGGAGCTACTTTCCAGGCCTATCAAATTAGAAGTATTCCTACAGAATTCCTAATAGATTCTCAAGGAAAAATTGGGAAAATCCAGTTTGGAGCAATTAGTAATGCTGATGCAGAAAAAGCATTTTCTGAAATGGAATAAATTAGCAAAACAAAAACTGTCTAGACTATTTGTCTAGACAGTTTTTTAATGACTTGATTAGTTTTTAGAAGCTGCTTGGAATTCTGGGTTTTTCCATGCTTCATTAATAATTTCTTGCAATTCTTTAGCAGAGGCTTGCATTTTTTGTGTTTCAGCATCGTTCAATGGGATGTTAACTGGACGAACGATACCGTGTGCACCAACGATAGCTGGTTGACCGATAAAGACGTTTTCAACACCGTATTGACCTTCTTGGAATACTGAAAGTGGTAGAACTGCATTTTCATCGTCAAGGATTGCTTTTGTGATACGAGCAAGGGCAACTGCGATACCGTAGTATGTAGCACCTTTTTTGTTGATGATTGAGTAAGCTGCATCACGAACTGAGATGAAGAGTTCAACAAGGTCAGCTTCATTCAAGTCACGGTTAGCTTGCAACCATTGTTCCAATTTTACACCGGCAACGTTCGCGTGTGACCAAACGGCAAACTCTGAATCACCGTGTTCACCCATGATGTAAGCGTGAACTGAACGTGCATCAACACCGATTGTTTCAGCAAGAGCTTGACGGAAACGAGCTGAGTCAAGTGAAGTACCTGAACCGATAACACGTTCTTTAGGGAAACCTGAGAATTTCCATGTTGAGTAAGTCAAGACGTCAACTGGGTTAGCCGCAACAAGGAAGATACCGTCAAATCCAGATGCAACAACTTGTTCAACAATTGATTTGTTGATAGCAAGGTTTTTACCAACAAGATCAAGACGAGTTTCACCTGGTTTTTGTGGAGCACCAGCAGTGATAACTACAAGGTCCGCATCTGCACAGTCTTCGTACTTAGCTGCATAGATTTTTTTAGGTGAAGTAAAAGCTAGGGCGTGGCTAAGGTCTTCAGCATCACCAACTGCTTTTTCAAACAATTGAGGAATTTCAATGATACCAAGTTCTTGTGCAATCCCTTGTGTTACGAGGGCAAAAGCATAAGATGAACCTACGGCACCGTCACCGACTAGGATAACTTTTTTGTGTTGTTTAGTTGCTGTCATTTGTCTAAACATCTCCTAAGGGGTACCCCATTTGATTTCATTCTATCACTTTTGTTAAGCTTTGTCACGGATATACCTTCTAGATAAACATGTAAACGTTTTACACGTGTTGCCAGACTGTAAAATAGTCTAAACTATGGTATAATATATGTAATTACTAATAGTGAAACGAGGCATTTGTTAATGCAAGATAAAAATTTAGTGAATGTCAATCTGACCAAGGAGATGAAGACCAGCTTTATCGATTATGCTATGAGTGTTATCGTATCGCGGGCTCTTCCTGATGTCCGAGATGGGTTAAAGCCTGTTCATCGCCGTATTTTATATGGTATGAATGAATTGGGAGTTACGACTGACAAACCTCATAAGAAATCTGCTCGTATTACCGGGGATGTCATGGGTAAATACCATCCGCATGGCGATTCTTCAATTTACGAAGCAATGGTTCGTATGGCTCAATGGTGGAGCTATCGCTATATGCTTGTTGATGGACATGGAAACTTTGGTTCTATGGATGGTGATGGTGCCGCTGCCCAACGTTATACTGAAGCTCGTATGAGCAAAATTGCACTTGAAATGCTTCGAGATATCAATAAAAATACTGTTGATTTTGTTGATAACTATGATGCCAATGAACGTGAACCGATGGTGCTGCCAGCACGCTTTCCAAATCTTTTAGTTAATGGTGCTACAGGTATTGCCGTTGGTATGGCAACCAATATTCCGCCACATAACTTGGGTGAAACCATTGATGCTGTTAAGTTGGTTATGGACAATCCAGAAGTTACCACCAAAGATTTGATGGAAGTTTTACCTGGGCCAGACTTCCCAACAGGGGAGCCCTAGTCATGGGTAGATCTGGTATCCATAAGGCTTATGAAACTGGTAAAGGTTCGATTGTTCTTCGTTCTCGTACTGAAATTGAGGAAACAAAAACTGGTCGTGAGCGTATTGTTGTTACGGAATTCCCGTATATGGTTAATAAGACTAAAGTTCATGAGCATATTGTGCGCTTAGTTCAGGAAAAACGTATCGATGGCATTACAGCTGTTCGTGATGAATCTAACCGTGAGGGTGTCCGCTTTGTTATAGAAGTTAGACGTGACGCATCGGCTAACGTTATTTTGAATAACCTATTCAAGATGACTCAGATGCAGACTAGCTTTGGTTTTAATATGCTTGCCATCCAAAATGGTGTTCCAAAGATTTTATCTCTTCGTCAAATGTTGGATGCTTATATTGAGCACCAAAAAGAGGTTGTGACTCGCCGTACTCAATTTGATAAAGAAAAAGCTGAGGCACGCGCCCACATTTTAGAGGGTCTCTTGATTGCTTTGGATCACATTGACGAAGTCATTCGTATCATCCGTGCAAGTGAAACTGACCAAGAAGCGCAAGCAGAATTGATGAGCAAGTTCAAGCTTTCTGAGCGTCAAAGTCAAGCTATTCTTGATATGCGTCTACGTCGCTTGACAGGTTTGGAACGTGATAAGATTCAATCAGAATATGATGAGTTGATTGCTTTGATTGCCGACTTAGCAGATATTCTTGCAAAACCAGAACGTGTGGCCCAAATTATCAAAGAAGAACTTGATGAAGTGAAGCGCAAATTTGCTGATAAACGTCGTACAGAGTTGATGGTGGGTGAAGTCTTGACTCTCGAAGATGAAGATTTGATCGAAGAGACAGATGTTTTGATTACTCTATCAAATAAAGGTTATATCAAACGTTTAGATCAAGACGCATTTACTGCCCAAAAACGTGGTGGACGTGGCGTTCAGGGAACTGGAGTCAAGGATGATGACTTTGTCAGGGAGTTAGTTTCGACCAGCACTCATGATCACCTGCTCTTCTTTACTAATAAAGGTCGTGTCTACCGACTTAAGGGGTATGAAATTCCTGAATACGGTCGTACAGCTAAAGGATTGCCTGTTGTAAACCTATTGAAACTGGATGAAGGAGAAAGCATCCAAACTATCATTAATGTCGAATCAGAACGTAGTGATGATGCATATCTCTTCTTTACTACAAGAGCTGGTATCGTTAAGAGAACCAGTGTTAAAGAATTTGCAAATATCCGACAAAATGGTCTTAAGGCTTTGAATCTTAAGGAAGATGATGAGTTAATCAATGTTCTGTTGACTGAAAAAGATACAAGATATCATCATTGGTACTAAATTGGGATATGCAGTTCGTTTCAACCAATCGACCGTTCGTAGTATGAGTCGTAGTGCCACAGGTGTTAAAGGAGTAAATCTCCGTGAAGGTGACACAGTCGTCGGTGCTAGAGTTATTACTGACCAAGATGAGGTTCTAATCATTACCGAAAAAGGTTATGGTAAACGTACAGTTGCTACGGAGTATCCAACTAAAGGCCGTGCTGGTAAAGGTATGAAAACTGCTAACGTCGTTGAGAAAAATGGTCCACTAGCAGGTCTTCTAACAGTTAAAGGCGATGAGGACTTAATGATTATTACTGACACAGGTGTCATGATTCGTACCAATGTCGCCAATATCTCTCAAACTGGACGTTCTACTATGGGTGTAAAAGTCATGCGTCTGGACGATAATGCTAAGATTGTGACCTTTACAAGTGTTGCTGCAGCGGAGAAGGAAGAAGTTGGGGCAGAAAACGAAACAGAAAGTGAAGAATAATGTCTCGTAAAAAGAATTAAAAGAAACAAAAAGAATCGTAAAAATTTATTCATCAATATTTTAGCTTCGTTCCTCATTCTCATTTCTTTGGCTTTTGATTTTTAACTCACAAATTAGAAATATCTTTATGATATGGAATACAAATAAATATCAAGTTAGCCAAGTTTCGAAAGAGAAACTTGAAGAAAAATGAGGGAGCAGATGGGAATTTCGATTTTTAATTCAGTAAAAGCTATCTCATCAGAAGCTGTATTAGCTGCTCAATGGGATGCTACAGCAACTTCCAGTTATTGGGGAATTGCAATTCCTGAGCTAGAGACTTAATCTACCAATTTTTAAAGGTTTAAATAACATTAATCTCTATTATGGAGCTGGTACTATGAAGCCTGACCAAGTAATGGGACAAGGTAACTATTCACTAGCCAGTCACCACGTTTTTTCAGCTAAAAATGCAGAAAATATGCTTTTTTCTCCTTTAGATCGTGCTGAAAAGGGAATGAAAATTTATCTAACTGATAAAGATAAAAGTGTACTCATGAAATCACTGAAGTTAAACGTGTGACACCTGATCGTGTTGATGAAATTCAGGATCGTGAGGGTATCGATGAGATTACTTTAGTAACTTATGTGGATTATGATGCCGCTGAGAGAATCATTGTTAAAGGAATTTTATCAGAAACTAAATCATATGCAGAAACATCATCTGATGTTTTAGATGCATTCAATAAAACCATATAAACAATTTTTCTCTATAGAAAAGAGGTCTGCAGAATAATGCAGACCTTTTCTTTCAGTTTTTCAGAAATGTGTCCAAAAATACTTTTTCATTTTTTTCTTAAAAAGTAGTATAATGTTCATATTATAGAAATTTTTAGAAAATTCCGAAAGAGGTTCATTATGGGATATACAGTTGCTGTAGTTGGTGCAACAGGTGCCGTCGGTGCTCAAATGATTAAAATGTTGGAAGAATCTTCACTTCCAATTGATAAGATTCGTTTTCTTGCGTCTGCTCGTTCAGCAGGAAAAGTTTTGAAGTTTAACAATCAAGATGTTACGATTGAAGAAACAACTGAAACAGCCTTTGATGGAGTTGATATTGCTCTCTTCTCAGCTGGTGGTTCTACTTCTGCAAAATACGCACCTTATGCTGTTAAAGCAGGGGCAGTAGTAGTAGATAACACTTCTTATTTCCGTCAAAATCCAGACGTGCCATTGGTTGTACCTGAAGTAAACGCCCATGCTCTTGATGCTCATAACGGGATCATTGCATGTCCTAACTGTTCAACTATCCAAATGATGGTAGCTCTTAACCAGTTCGTCAAAAATGGGGCTTAGACCGTATTATCGTTTCAACTTATCAAGCAGTTTCCGGTGCAGGTATGGGAGCCATTCTTGAAACCCAACGCGAACTTCGTGAAGTCTTGAACGACGGCGTAAATCCACGTGATTTGAAAGCTGATATTCTGCCTTCTGGTGGCGATAAGAAACACTATCCAATTGCTTTTAATGCCCTTCCTCAAATTGATCTCTTCACAGAAAATGATTACACATACGAAGAGATGAAGATGACCAAGGAAACTAAGAAGATTATGGAAGACGATAGCATTGCCGTTTCAGCAACTTGTGTGCGTATTCCAGTTTTATCAGCTCACTCAGAGTCTGTTTACATTGAAACAAAAGAAGTTGCTCCTATCGATGAAGTAAAAGCTGCTATCGCAAGCTTCCCAGGTGCCGTTTTAGAGGATGATGTTGCAAATCAAATTTATCCTCAAGCTATTAATGCGGTTGGTTCTCGTGACACCTTTGTTGGTCGTATCCGCAAAGACTTGGATGCTGAAAAAGGTATTCATATGTGGGTAGTATCTGATAACCTTCTCAAGGGTGCAGCTTGGAACTCAGTTCAGATAGCTGAGACTTTACATGAACGTGGCTTGGTTCGTCCAACTACAGAATTAAAATTTGAATTGAAATAGGGAGCAAAACAGAAATCAGTAACTCGAAGAGTTTGATTTCTTCTTCGCTTTTATAATTTAAGGCTCAGGCTATAAAAGTCCACCGGACTTTTATACTCCCCCCGCACAGTTGATTAGTAAGTACGAATGTTGCAAACATGAGTAGTTCCAATCAACCACTGCGTTATGATACAGAAATCAGTAACTCGGAGAGTTTTATTTCTCCTTTGCAATCTAGCTATTCTAGTTGTTTTCCCTACAGTACAGGAGGCAAAGGCAAGTATGCCCCAGCCTCTTTCTTATATAGAGAAAGGTGTTTCCTATGTCTTATCATGATTTAAAAGAATGTAAAATCATCACAGCCTTTATAACGCCCTTTCATGCTGATGGTTCAATCAATTTTGAAGCTATTCCGGAGCTAATTGAACATTTATTGTCCCATCATACGGATGGAATTCTACTAGCAGGGACAACTGCTGAAAGTCCAACTCTTACCCATGATGAGGAGCTAGAACTTTTTGCGGCAGTACAGAAAGTGGTCAAAGGACGGGTTCCTTTGATTGCTGGTATCGGTACTAACGATACGCGAGACTCCATTGAGTTCGTTAAAGAAGTAGCTGAATTTGGTGGCTTTGCAGCAGGGCTTGCGATTGTGCCATACTACAATAAACCATCGCAAGAAGGGATGTACCAACACTTTAAGGCGATTGCAGACGCATCAGATTTGCCAATCATCCTCTATAATATTCCAGGTCGTGTAGTTGTTGAGCTTACTCCTGAAACTATGCTCCGTTTGGCTGAGCATCCAAATATTATTGGTGTTAAAGAATGTACCAGTCTTGCAAATATGGCTTATTTAATAGAACATAAGCCAGAGGAGTTCTTAATCTATACTGGAGAAGACGGAGACGCCTTCCATGCAATGAACCTTGGGGCTGACGGGGTAATCTCAGTTGCATCTCATACAAATGGTGATGAGATGCATGAAATGTTTACCGCTATAGCTGAAAGTGATATAAAAAAAGCAGCTGCTATTCAAAGACAATTTATCCCCAAAGTCAATGCCCTCTTCTCATATCCTAGTCCAGCACCTGTTAAGGCTGTTCTCAATTACATGGGATTTGCAGCTGGTCCAACTCGATTGCCATTAGTGCCTGCTCCTGAAGAAGACGCTAAGCGGATTATCAAAGTTGTTATTGATGGTGACTATGAAGCGACTAAAGCAACTGTAACTGGGGTTCTTCGTCCAGATTATTAATAAATCAAAATCATTATTAACTTCCTTAACAAAAATGGTTTGTTGAGGAAGTTTTTTTCCTTTTTTGCGAATGTATAGATAAGTAGAATAAGCAAGGAGATATATATGAAGATTAAAATTGATAATTTCGAAATCTATAAATTGAAGAAAGCTGGTTTAAGCAATCAGCAGGTATTAAAGGTACTTCAATATGGAGAAGTTTATGATCAAGAATTAACTTTAGAAACCATAGCAGAAACATCAGAGTGTCGAAATCCAGTGGTTTTTATGGAGAGCTATCATAAATTGACCTTTGAAAGCATGGAAAAATTAAAAAAGGACTTTGAAAAATTTCCATCATTCTCCATTTTAGATGACGTCTATCCTTTTTCTCTTTGTGAGATATATGATGCCCCGGTCTTGCTCTTTTATAAGGGTGACTTAAATCTATTAAAGCTACCGAAAGTAGCAGTTGTAGGTAGTCGCTCTTGTAGTCAACTTGGAACAAAATCTGTAGGAAAAATTATTCAAGGACTAGAAAATGAATTGGTTATCGTTAGTGGTCTAGCCAGAGGAATAGATACGGCAGCTCATATGTCTATTTTACAAAATGGAGGCAAAACCATTGCAGTTATTGGTACAGGACTGGATGTTTCTTATCCAAAATCAAATAAACGTTTGCAAAATTATATTGGAGAACACCATTTGCTCCTAAGCGAATACGGGCCTGGTGAAGAACCTTTAAAATATCATTTCCCAGCAAGAAATCGTATTATAGCTGGCTTATGCAGAGGAGTAATTGTTGCAGAAGCAAAGATGAGATCAGGAAGTTTGATTACTTGTGAACGTGCAATGGAAGAAGGTAGAGATGTCTTTGCTATACCCGGTAGTATTTTAGACGGTCGTTCAGACGGTTGTCATCATTTAATCCAAGAAGGGGCAAAACTCATTACGAGTGGACAAGATGTCTTATCAGAATTTGAATTTTAGAATCAAATAAGATTTAATTTATCAAACTTTTCTTCTTTATTATGGGAGTTAAGTCTTGACAGTCCCTCAAAAATGGTTTACACTTTATAAAGTTTATTACTTTGAAAAAGGTGTGATACTGTGGCTACGGCAACAAAAAGAAAAAAATCAACAACAAAAAAAGAATCTAGTAATCGTGGAGTCTCCTGCTAAGGCGAAAACGATTGAAAAAAATATCTTGGCAGAAATTATAAGGTTTTAGCCAGCGTTGGACATATTCGTGATTTGAAAAAGTCAAGTATGTCAGTCGACGTGGAAAATAATTATGAACCCCAATATATCAATATTCGTGGTAAAGGTCCTCTCATCAATGACTTGAAAAAAGAAGCTAAAAAGGCAGATAAAGTTTTTCTGGCGAGTGACCCGGACCGTGAAGGAGAAGCAATTTCTTGGCATTTGGCTCATATTCTCGAATTGGATGAGAATGATGCTAATCGTGTTGTTTTCAACGAGATTACAAAAGATGCGGTAAAAAATGCTTTTAAAGAACCTCGTAAAATCGATATGGATTTGGTGGATGCCCAACAAGCCCGTCGTGTTTTGGACCGCTTGGTAGGGTATTCTATTTCACCCATTCTTTGGAAAAAGGTTAAGAAGGGCTTGTCAGCTGGGCGCGTTCAGTCAGTTGCACTCAAGTTAATCATTGACCGTGAAAATGAGATTAATGCCTTCCAACCCGAAGAATATTGGACTATTGATGGAGTCTTCAAAAAGGGAACCAAGCAGTTCCAAGCTTCTTTCTATGGCATGAATGGTAAGAAGATGAAACTTGCTACTAATGAAAAGGTAAAAGAAGTTTTATATCATCTTACTAGCAAAGACTTCACAGTGGAACAGGTAGATAAAAAAGAACGTAAGCGTAACGCTCCGCTACCTTATACAACATCAACCATGCAGATGGATGCGGCAAATAAGATTAACTTCCGTACTCGTAAGACTATGATGGTTGCTCAACAGCTCTATGAGGGAATTAATATCGGAACAGGTGTTCAAGGTTTGATTACCTACATGCGTACGGACTCTACTCGTATCAGTCCGGTTGCCCAAAATGAAGCAGCAAGCTACATCAATGAACGTTTTGGTAGTAAGTATTCTAAGCACGGAAGCAAGGTGAAAAATGCTACTGGTGCACAAGATGCCCATGAAGCTATCCGCCCATCAAGTGTCTTTAACACGCCGGAAAAAATTGCTAAGTACTTGGATAAAGACCAGCTTAAACTTTATACGCTTATCTGGAATCGTTTTGTGGCTAGTCAGATGACGGGTGCTATCTTTGATACAATGGCCGTTAAGCTCTCTCAAAATGGAGTTCAATTTGCAGCAAATGGTAGTCAGGTTAAATTTGATGGTTATTTGGCGATCTACAACGATTCTGATAAGAATAAGATGCTGCCAGATATGAAAGTGGGAGATCTTGTTAAACAGGTCAATAGCAAACCGGAACAACATTTCACACAACCGCCTGCACGATATTCTGAGGCCACTTTGATTAAGACCTTGGAAGAAAATGGAGTTGGACGTCCATCAACTTATGCACCAACTATCGAAACAATCCAAAAGCGTTATTATGTGAGATTGGCTTCAAAACGTTTCGAACCTACTGAATTGGGAGAAGTAGTTAACAAATTGATTGTCGAGTACTTCCCTGATATTGTCAATGTCACTTTTACCGCTGAAATGGAAAGAAAACTAGACGATGTCGAAGTTGGTAAAGAAGAATGGCAGAAAGTAATCGATGAATTTTACAAACCTTTCTCAAAAGAAGTCGCAAAAGCCGAAGAAGAAATGGAAAAAATTCAGATTAAGGATGAACCTGCTGGATTTAATTGTGAAGTTTGTGGAAGTCCAATGGTGATTAAGCTTGGACGTTTCGGTAAATTCTACGCATGTAGTAACTTCCCAGATTGCCGCCATACACAAGCAATTGTAAAAGAAATTGGGGTAACTTGTCCTAACTGTCATCAAGGTCAAATCATCGAACGTAAAACCAAACGTAATCGTCTCTTCTATGGATGCAATCGATATCCAGAATGTGAATTTACTTCTGGGATAAGCCTGTTGGGCGTGATTGTCCAAAATGCGGTAATTTCTCATGGAGATCTGTGGTGGTGGCAAAACAAGTAGTTTGTAGCAATGGGGATTACGAAGAAGAAAAAAATCAAATAAAAATAATAAGGACTGAAATAAAAATTTCAGTCCTTTTAAGTTAAAACTTGACAGATCTCATCTCTTTATGGGAAACTAGAATAATAAATTTTTAAAAAGGAAAAAGATATGCGTATTATTTATCTCAGTATTGGATTTATCTCTTTAGCCTTGGCCATAGTTGGTGTAGCCTTGCCCTTATTACCGACAACTCCTTTTCTCTTATTGTCGATTGCTTGTTTTTCAAAATCTTCTAAGCGATTTGAAGACTGGCTCTATCATACCAAGCTCTATCAAACTTATGTTGCGGATTTTAGAGAAACCAAGTCTATTGCGCGTGAACGCAAGAAGAAGATTATCATTTCGATTTATATCTTGATGGGTATCTCCATCTACTTTGCTCCCCTTTTGCTTGTAAAAATCTCTTTAGCTTGCTTAACAGTATTTATAACCTATTACCTCTTTAAGGTAATTCCAGATAAAGAATAATATAAAAAGTAATCATTTTTCCTTGATAAAAAGCAGGGGTTACTCAGATTAATATGATATAATAAATTCAAAGAAATCGTCAAGGAGTATCAAATGATTTACGAATTTTGTGCTGAAAATGTAACCTTGCTTGAAAAGGCTATGCAAGCTGGAGCTCGCCGTGTTGAGCTCTGTGATAATTTAGCAGTTGGTGGAACGACACCAAGCTACGGAGTAACCAAGGCAGCTGTTGAACTTGCATCAAACTACGATACGACTATCATGACTATGATTCGTCCACGTGGTGGTGACTTTGTTTACAATGAACTCGAGATTTCTATTATGCTCGAGGATATTCGTCTAACTGCTCAAGCAGGAAGTCAGGGGGTTGTATTTGGGGCATTAACAGCTGACAACAAGCTAGATAAGTTTAATCTTGAAAAGCTAATTGCTGCATCAAATGGAATGGAAATCGTCCTCCATATGGCTTTTGATGAATTGAGCGACCAAGATCAAATGGAAGCCATTGACTGGTTAAGTCAAGCTGGTGTGAAACGTATTCTAACTCGTGCTGGTGTGTCTGGTGATTCTTTAGAGAAACGTTTTGCTCACTACCGCAGAATTTTAGAACACGCTGCAGGAAAAATTGAAATTTTACCTGGCGGGGGGATTGACATGGACAACCGTCAAACCTTTATCGATCAATTAGGTGTGACACAATTACATGGAACAAAGGTTGTCTTTTAAAAAATAGAAAGGAACTGCTAGCTTTTGGTAGCAGTTTTCGCTTATGTTAGATATATTTAAAGCTTATGAATTTAATAAGAAGAAAGCTATTTCTTTTGGTTTCATTGAGGAAAATGGTATCTTCAAATATAGCAGTCTAATACTAGAAAATGACTTTCAAATGATTGTATCCATAGTGGATAAAGAAATAAGACTTCATGTTTATGATCAGGAAACGGGTGATTTATATCCTCAAGTCCACATGGAAAGTATGAGAGGCTCTTTTGTTGGAGCAGTAAGGGAAGCTTGTCTAGAAGTTTTATACCAGATTCGTAAGTCATGTTTTGATGTGCAAGATTTTATTTGTCCTCAGACTGAGAGAGTCATGGCAATAGTTCAAGAAAAATATGGTAACCAATTAGAATATCTATGGGAAAAATCTCCTGATACAGCTGTTCTCCGTCATGAATCTAATCAAAAGTGGTATGCAGTTTTAATGAAAATTTCCTGGGAGAAGCTTGATAAAGGAAGAGAGGGTCTTGTCGAAGTTATCAATGTCAAACATGATCAAGTCGTTAGTTTAATACAAGAAAAAGGTATTTATCCGGCTTTTCATATGAACAAAAGGTATTGGATTAGTGTCCCGCTTGATGACACATTAACTGACGAAAAGGTTCTTGAATTATTTGAGATAAGTTGGGACTTGACCAGAAAAAAGAAATAGGATAAAACAACTGACAAGGAGACTTATACGTAGATGATTGATTTAAAACAAGTTGCTAGCATTCTACTCTTGCTATGGAATTTTTTTATCTTTATTCTATATGGAATTGATAAATATAAGTCCAAACGCGGCCATTGGAGGATTCCAGAGAAGTATTTACTTTTAGGAGCTTTTATATTTGGTGGCTTTGGAGCCTGGTTTGGAGGACTCATTTTCCATCATAAAACTCGAAAATGGTATTTTAATACGGTATGGATTTTTGGGGATGGCAGCAACAGTATTGCTGATGTATTTCCTTTTCAAATAGTAAAAAAAGCAGATATCAACCACTAAAACCGAATATTATTTATTAAAATACATAATTATTGACAAAAATATGAATATATTGTAAACTATTCAGAGTGATTGTCTGGAAAAGACAAGGATATTCCTAACAATAGGGGATCCAAAACTAGAAATGAGAGAAATATGTTGAACGAATTTCCGATTTTTGATTACGAAGATATTCAGTTAATCCCTAACAAATGTGTCCTTAACAGTAGGGCAGAAGCTGATACACATGTAACCTTTGGGAATCACACTTTTAAGTTACCAGTAGTTCCGTCTAATATGCAAACAATCTTGGATGAAGATGTTGCAGAACAACTTGCTAAGGGTGGTTACTTCTATATTATGCATCGATTTGATGAAGCTGGGAGAATCCCTTTTATTAAGCGTATGCATGCCCAAGGTCTAATTGCTTCAATCTCAGTTGGTGTTAAGGATTATGAGTATGACTTTGTTAGTCAATTAAAAGATGATGCTCCAGAGTACATCACGATTGATATAGCACATGGTCATGCAGATAGTGTCATTTCGATGATTCAGCATATCAAGAAAGAATTACCTGATACTTTTGTCATTGCAGGAAATGTAGGAACTCCAGAAGCAGTACGTGAATTAGAAAATGCGGGAGCAGATGCCACTAAGGTTGGTATCGGACCAGGTAAAGTATGTATCACTAAGGTTAAAACTGGTTTTGGTACAGGCGGTTGGCAGCTAGCGGCTCTTCGCTGGTGTGCTAAAGCTGCGCGTAAGCCGATTATTGCCGATGGTGGTATCCGTACACACGGAGATATTGCCAAGTCAATCCGCTTCGGTGCAAGTATGGTTATGATTGGTTCTTTATTTGCAGGCCATATCGAAAGCCCTGGTAAAACTGTCGAAGTCGATGGTAAACAATTTAAAGAATACTATGGTTCTGCTTCAGAATACCAAAAAGGTGCTTATAAGAATGTTGAAGGAAAGAAAATCCTTCTTCCAGCTAAAGGGCACTTACAAGATACCCTAACTGAAATGGAACAAGATTTGCAAAGTTCGATTTCTTATGCTGGAGGTCGAAAGGTAGCTGATCTTAGACATGTAGATTATGTGATTGTGAAGAACTCTATCTGGAATGGAGATTCTCACTAAAAATATGATTACTTATTTATGCTGCGAATTGGCGTGGCGTTTCTACAAGGTACCGTAAATACCTAACAATGAGTAAGTCACAAAAGAGATAAAGACAGGGGATTGCTGTCTCTATTTCAGCTTGGAGACTTACTTTGTAAGTCTCTTTTTTATTTCGGAGGTTATTGTGAAATTACTAGAGGAACGTATTTTAAAAGATGGGAATATTCTAGGTGAGAATATTCTTAAGGTGGACTCTTTTCTAACCCATCAAGTAGATTATTCTTTGATGCGTGAGATTGGTCGTACTTTTGCAGAATATTTTAAAAATGCAGGTATTACCAAAGTCGTAACCATTGAAGCATCTGGAATTGCTCCAGCACTATATGTTGCAGAACAATTAGATGTACCTATGATTTTTGCTAAGAAGGCAAAAAATATCACTATGAATGAGGGAATTTTAACTGCTGAGGTTTATTCTTTCACTAAACAAGTTACTAGTACCGTATCCGTTTCAGGGAAGTTCTTATCTCGAGGAGATAAAATATTAATTATTGATGATTTCTTGGCTAATGGTCAAGCAGCTAAAGGTTTGGTTCAGATTATCGAGCAAGCTGGTGCTACAGTTGAGGCCGTCGGGATTGTGATTGAAAAATCTTTCCAAGATGGTCGTGAACTGTTAGAAAAATCAGGTCATCAGGTAGTATCACTTGCTCGTTTAGAGCGTTTTGAAAATGGAAGAGTTATCTTCAAGGAGGCAGACATCTAATGAATCAAAAAGAAAATCACTCAAAAGCAGCCGTATTGGGCTTGCAACACTTACTTGCTATGTACTCAGGTTCAATCCTAGTACCAATCATAATTGCAGGCGCCCTAGGTTACTCGCCTCAACAACTGACATACCTTATCTCTACAGATATCTTTATGTGTGGGGTCGCAACTTTATTGCAGTTACAATTAAATAAATATTTTGGTGTCGGTTTACCGATCGTCCTAGGTGTGGCCTTTCAGTCTGTTGCTCCTCTTATCATGATTGGACAAAGTCATGGTAGTGGTGCTATGTTTGGGGCCTTGATTGCTTCTGGTATTTATGTCGTTCTTGTAGCAGGTGTATTTTCTAAGATTGCTAATCTGTTCCCTTCAATCGTAACAGGTTCTGTCATTACAACAATCGGATTGACCTTGATTCCAGTAGCTATTGGGAATATGGGAAATAATGTCGAAAAACCAACGGGACAAAGTCTAGCATTAGCAACAATCACTATTCTTATCATTCTCTTGGTTAATATCTTTACAAAAGGATTCATTAAATCTATTTCAATTTTGATTGGTTTAATTGCAGGTACCATCATCGCTGCGACTATGGGCTTGGTTGATTTCTCTCCAGTGGCAGAAGCTCCACTTGTTCATATCCCAACTCCATTCTACTTTGGCGCTCCACAATTTGAGATTTCTTCTATTGTCATGATGTGTATTATCGCGACTGTATCAATGGTAGAATCAACTGGTGTATATCTTGCCCTTTCTGATATTACTAAAGATCCAATCGATAGCACTCGTCTCCGTAATGGTTATCGTGCTGAAGGTCTTGCTGTGTTACTTGGTGGACTTTTCAATACCTTCCCTTATACAGGATTTTCACAAAACGTAGGTTTGGTGAAACTTTCAGGTATTCGTACCCGTTTACCGATCTACTACGCTGGTGGTTTCCTCATCTTACTTGGCCTTTTGCCTAAGTTTGGTGCCTTAGCACAGATTATTCCAAGCCCTGTTCTTGGTGGAGCTATGCTTGTTATGTTCGGTTTTGTTTCGCTTCAAGGGATGCAAATCTTGGCGCGTGTAGACTTCGAACACAATGAACACAACTTCCTCATTGCAGCTGTCTCTATTGCAGCTGGTGTTGGACTAAACGGAAGCAACCTTTTCAATACCCTACCAACAGCCTTCCAAATGTTCTTCTCAAATGGTATTGTCATTGCGAGTGCTGTAGCAATTGTTCTGAATGCTATTTTTAAATCGTAAAAAGTAGATAGAAGTGAGAAGTGATAGAAATATCCTTCTCATTTTTTTAGAATTCTTTATTGTTTCTAGAGGGCTTTTTATGGTAAAATGGTTTTATGAATGAAAGAATGAAAGAGCTCGTTGACTTGCTCAATCGCTATGCGACAGAGTATTATACAAGTGATAACCCATCTGTATCTGATAGTGAGTATGATCGTCTCTATCGTGAATTGGTAGAGTTAGAAAAAGCTCATCCAGAGCAAGTCTTGCCAGATAGTCCAACCCACCGTGTTGGCGGTAAGATTCTAGATGGTTTTGAAATATAGTCATCAGTATCCTCTCTATAGTTTGCAGGATGCTTTTTCTCGTGAAGAGCTCGATGCCTTTGATGCGCGTGTTCGTAAAGAATTGGACGAAGTTACTTATATCTGTGAGTTAAAAATTGATGGTTTATCCATTTCCTTGACTTATGAGCAAGGAATTTTTGTTGCTGGAGCTACTCGTGGTGATGGTTCAGTCGGTGAGAATATCACAGAAAATCTCAAACGTGTCAAGGATATTCCTTTATCTTTACCTGAGAAATTAGATATAACTGTTCGTGGCGAATGTTATATGCCAAGAGCATCATTTGACCAAGTTAACCAAGTACGACAAGAGAATGGGGAGCCAGAATTTGCCAACCCAAGAAATGCTGCTGCAGGAACCCTTCGTCAGTTAGATACAGCAGTAGTAGCCAAACGTAATCTTGCAACCTTCCTCTATCAAGAAGCAAGCCCTTCAACTCGGGATAGCCAAGAGAAGGTTTTGGAACATTTAGAACAATTGGGTTTTGTTGTTAATCCAAGACGCATATTAGCGCACAGCATGGATGAAGTTTGGAAGTTTATCCAAGAAGTAGGTCAAGAAAGAGACCAATTGCCTTATGACATCGACGGTGTCGTAATTAAGGTCAACGACCTAGCTGGTCAAGAGCAACTTGGATTTACAGTTAAAGCGCCTAAGTGGGCAGTCGCTTATAAGTTCCCAGCAGAAGAAAAAGAAGCAAAACTGCTTTCTGTTGACTGGACAGTAGGACGAACTGGTGTCGTAACTCCGACTGCCAATCTTACTCCGGTGCAATTGGCAGGTACAACAGTTGGTCGTGCAACGCTTCATAATGTTGACTATATCGCTGAAAAGGATATTCGCAAGGATGATACTGTCATCGTTTATAAGGCAGGAGATATCATTCCAGCTGTTCTACGAGTGGTGGAATCTAAGCGTGTGTCTGAGGAGAAACTAGATATTCCAACAAACTGTCCAAGTTGTGACAGTAAGCTTTTGCATTTTGAAGATGAGGTGGCTCTTCGTTGTATAAACCCACGTTGTCCAGCTCAGATTAAAGAAGGTTTAATACACTTCGCATCCCGTGATGCCATGAATATCTCTGGCCTCGGTCCATCAATCGTAGAAAAATTATTTGCTGCCGATTTGGTTAAGGATGTTGCAGATATTTATCATTTGACTGTGGAAGATTTTCTCTTGTTAGACGGCATCAAGGAGAAATCGGCTCAAAAACTTTATCAGGCTATTCAAGCTTCGAAAGAAAATTCTGCTGAAAAACTCTTGTTTGGTTTGGGAATTCGTCATGTGGGAAGTAAGGCAAGTCAGTTACTCTTACAACATTTCCATTCAATCGAAACACTGGCTCAAGCAGGTCCTGAAGAAGTTGCAGGCATTGAAAGTTTGGGAAGTGTCATTGCTCAAAGTCTCCAATCTTATTTTGAGGCTGAGGGTGCTAAAATCCTTTTAAGAGAATTGAAAGAATTAGATGTTAATCTAGACTATAAAGGACAGGTAGCTACAGCAGATGCAGCCTTATCAGGTCTAACAGTCGTATTGACAGGAAAACTTGAACGTCTTACTCGCTCGGTAGCTAAAAGTAAACTCGAAAATCTTGGAGCCAAGGTAACGGGTAGTGTATCGAAGAAGACTGACCTTGTGATAGCAGGAGCAGATGCAGGAAGCAAACTCCAAAAAGCACAAGAACTTGGAATTGAGATTCGAGATGAAGCTTGGTTGGAGAGTTTATAATCATTACACACTAAAGAATGACTATCTTAGATTTCTTGCTCCAACTCGAAAATTTAAACAAGAAATTATTTTTTTAAAATTTAACAATTAGAAATTAGGGAGAACTATGTACAATTATCCTGTACTTATTCATTATCATCGTAAGGATGAGGCTTATAAAGATTGTAGTTTCAGTAAAAGGCCTCTTGATACAGTTGAGTTAGTAAAAGAAGAAGAGTATTTTGGAGAAAAAATTTCTTTAAGTCAATCTAGCGAAAAAGCTATCGAAACGATGACTTTTGTAGTTACAAAAGACGGTGTTTCAAAAGAGTATCAAATTCGTTTCAACTATTATCCACTCTTGACAGAAGTTTGGATTTTGGATGGAGACGATACAGTTTACTACTCTGAGAACCCTGCTATCGCTAGTCCCCATTATAAAGATCAAAATCCATTTGCTTTTGACAAGGCTATTAATAGTGCTAGTTTTGATCATCATTGGGGCTACCAAGGAGAGTTAGGTTGTCAGGTTTCTGATACTCAAACGAGCTTTAGTCTTTGGGCACCGACAGCAACCTCTGTACAAGTCGTAGTTTATGAATCAGCTTCTAATGATGCTCCGATTTTAAAAACCTATGAGATGGAGCGAGGAAACAGCTATTCATACAGTCATAAATATAATACAATCGGTGTCTGGAGTCTTACAGTTCCAGAAAGTCTTGCGGGTCGTGCATATCACTACCAAATTGACTTCCCACATCACCAATCTTTAACCCGTGATCCATATACAATAGCAACTAGTCCTGATGGGAAACGTTCAGCAATTGTTTCGGAACAGGAACGTCAGGTAGATGGTTTGAAGTCAAGCATGGTACAGAAGCAACTTGGCGTTTAGAAAATCCTTGTCAGGCTGTTGTTTACGAAATGCATATTCGTGACTTGAGCAAGTCTGAAACTTCAGGTGTTGCTCCACAATTAAGAGGAACTTTTTTGGGAGCCGCTCAAACGGGGACAGTCAATCAGTATGGTCAGTCTACAGCATTTGACTATATTAAAGAACTTGGTGTTAACTACGTCCAACTACAGCCGATTGCTGACCGTCATAAAGAGTATGATGCAGATGGGAACGTCACCTACAACTGGGGTTATGATCCACAAAACTATAATGCTCCAGAAACTAGTATGTCAACGAATCCTGATGATCCGGGACAGGTTATTCGTGATTTAAAAACAATGGTTCAGGCTTATCATGATGCTGGTATCGGTGTCATCATGGATGTTGTTTATAATCATACTTTCTCTGTAGTCGATGCACCATTCCAAACAACGGTACCAGATTATTATTATCGAATGAATCGTGATGGGACCTATCAAAATGGTACTGGTGTAGGTAATGAAACTGCTAGTGAACACGAAATGTTCCGTAAGTATATGATCGACTCGCTTCTTTATTGGGTTAAAGAATTTAATATTGATGGTTTCCGATTTGACTTGATGGGTATCCATGACGTTAAAACGATGCAGATGATCCGTTGGGCTATGGATGAAGTTGATCCTAAAATCATCCTTTATGGAGAAGGATGGGATATGGGAACTGGTCTTGCTCCTTATGATAAGGCTAAGAAAGACAATGCCTATCAGTTACCTAATATTGGATTTTTCAATGATGATCAACGCAATGCGGTTAAGGGTGCTGAAGTTTATGGTGATATCAAATCAGGCTTCGTGAGTGGAGCCGGTACTGAACCAATCGTTGCTAAGTCTATCTTGGGAAGTCGTGAACTTGGTTCTTACCTCAGTCCTAACCAAGTCTTGAACTATGTGGAAGCCCACGATAACTATAACTTACATGACTTGCTAGCAACTCTTCATCCAACGGAGAGTGAAGAACGAATTATGAAAAAAGTGGAAACCGCAACAGCTATGAACCTTCTTATGCAAGGAATGGCTTTCATGGAACTCGGGCAGGAGTTTGGGCGTACTAAACTCGTAGCAACTGGAGAAAATGGTGAGTTGACTCATGATGATCGTGAGAGAGCTATGAACAGTTACAATGCTCCTGATAGCGTCAACCAAGTTAATTGGGATCTAATTAATGAACGTCAAGATAGTATAGACTTTGTCCGCCAGATTATTCGACTTAAGACACAAACTAGGGCCTTTTCTTATCCTACATACGAGGAAGTATACCGTCACGTCTTTGTGCATACCGCCATTCAGAATAGTGGTTGGATCGTTTATGAGATTCAGGGAACTAAAGAACATTTCTTGGTTGTATTTAATGCCAAAGGTGCATCTTTCTATTATGAAAATGCTGGAAATCTGGAAATGTTGGTTACAAATAGTCGTTCAAATCAAGAAAATGCTATTGATGATGTCAGTGTAGCTGTCATGAAAGTTTTATCATAATGCAAAAATCAAACTCAAGATACAATCTTGAGTTTTTTTGTTAATAGAATTAAAAAAATTGTTTAAAATCATGAAAAATTACTAAAAATATTTGAAAATTTAAGTAAAATTGTTAAAATAGTCTTTTAAGAGACATTTTACATATAAAATTTAAAAATTTATACAAAATGTTCAGTTTTTTTAACTTAAGAAAGAAAGGATATTCTTTATAAATACCAAGAAATTTACTCATATTGACAAAGAGACTATCTTAAAAATCATAAGTTTATGAAAAATTTAAGAAAGTCTAAGATAATTGTTTGAAGATTTTCAAAAATTTTAGGATAATCAGGAAATTGCTTGAAACTTATTTTAAAAAGGTAGTATAATAGAAATATAGAAAACGCTTACAATAAAAAGGGGGATTCAATGGATAAATTTGAAGCTTTAAGAACATTTACAACTGGCGAGAACTTCCACCTTCAGCACTTATTAGGAGCGCATCGTGAAGAGCAGGATGGAGAGTATGGTTATACTTTTCGTGTCTGGGCTCCAAATGCGCAAGCTGTCCATTTAGTTGGTGATTTTACAAACTGGACAGAAAATCAAATTCCCATGGTTCGAAATGATTATGGAGTTTGGGAAGTCTTTACTCCCCTAGCGCATGAGGGACAAATTTATAAATATAATATTACTCGTTCAAACGGTCATCAAATTATGAAAATTGATCCTTTGGCTGTACGCTTTGAAGCTCGCCCTGAGACAGGAGCAATTATAACAGAGATTCCTGAAAAAAAATGGAAGGATGGCCTATGGTTAGCTCGTAGAAAACGTTGGGGATTCTTCGACAGACCAGTTAATATCTATGAGGTTCATGCAGGTTCATGGAAGAGAAATCCTGACGGAACACCTTATAGTTTTGCTCAACTAAAAGAAGAGCTCATCCCTTACTTAGTAGAGATGAATTACACACACATTGAGTTTATGCCTTTGATGGCTCATCCACTTGGTTTGAGTTGGGGTTATCAACTCATGGGTTATTTCGCTTTGGAGCATTCTTACGGAAGACCAGAAGAGTTTCAAGATTTTGTTGAGGAATGTCATTTAAACAATATTGGGGTTATCGTAGACTGGGTTCCTGGCCACTTTACAATCAATGACGATGCCTTAGCATACTATGATGGAACGCCAACATTTGAATACCAGGACCATAATAAGGCCAACAACTACGGATGGGGGGCACTTAACTTTGACTTAGGTAAAAACGAAGTACAGTCCTTCTTGATTTCTAGTATAAAGTTCTGGATTGAATTCTATCACTTGGATGGAATTCGAGTTGATGCAGTAAGTAACATTCTATATCTTGATTACGACAATGCACCATGGACACCAAATAAAGATGGTGGTAATCTCAACTATGAAGGCTACTATTTCCTTCAACGTTTAAACGATATTATTAAGCTTGCTCATCCGGATGTCATGATGATTGCAGAAGAGAGCTCTTCAGCTACTAAAATTACAGGTCCAAAAGAGATTGGTGGTCTTGGATTTGACTACAAGTGGAACATGGGCTGGATGAATGACATTCTACGTTTCTACGAAGAAGATCCAATTTACCGTAAATACGATTTTAACCTTGTAACCTTCAGTTTTATGTATGTCTTTAATGAAAATTATCTTCTACCATTCTCACATGATGAGGTGGTTCATGGTAAGAAGAGCATGATGCATAAGATGTGGGGAGATCGCTACAATCAGTTTGCAGGCCTGAGAAACCTTTATACTTATCAAATTTGTCACCCTGGTAAGAAATTACTCTTCATGGGTAGTGAATTTGGTCAATTCCTAGAATGGAAATCTGAGGAGCAATTGGAATGGTCTAACTTAGATGACCCAATGAATGCTAAGATGAAATATTTCACTTCTCAGCTGAATCAGTTCTACAAAGACCATCGTTGTCTGTGGGAAATAGATTTGAGCTATGATGGAATTGAAATCATTGATGCAGATAATAGAGACCAAAGCTGTTCTTTTCCTTCATTCGTAAAGGGAAGAAAGACGAAATGTTAGTATGTGTCTTCAATATGGCACCAGTTGAACGACATGATTTTACAATCGGGCTTCCTGTTGCAGGTGTCTATGAAGAAATTTGGAATACAGAGTTGGAGCAATGGGGGGTGTTTGGAAAGAGCATAACCAAACAGTCCAAACTCAAGAAGGATTGTGGAAGGATTATGAACAGACATTGACCTTTACTCTACCAGCAATGGGAGCAAGTATTTGGAAAATCAAACGTCGCATAAAACCTACTAAAAAAGTCACTAATAACACTCAAAAAGGAGTAGAAAATGAAGAATGAAATGCTAGCTTTAATCCTTGCTGGTGGGCAAGGAACTCGTCTCGGTAAACTCACTCAAAGTATTGCAAAACCGGCAGTTCAGTTTGGTGGACGCTACCGTATCATTGACTTTGCGCTTTCTAACTGTGCTAACTCGGGTATCCACAATGTTGGTGTTATTACACAGTACCAACCTCTAGCTCTCAATAACCATATCGGGAATGGCTCTAGCTGGGGTCTAGATGGTATTGATTCTGGTGTTTCTATTCTTCAACCCTACTCAGCTAGTGAAGGAAACCGTTGGTTCGAAGGAACAAGTCACGCCATCTACCAAAATATTGACTACATTGATAGTATTAATCCTGAGTATGTGTTGATTCTTTCAGGTGACCACATCTATAAGATGGACTATGATGATATGCTTCAGTGTCACAAGGACAATAATGCTAGCTTGACAGTTGCTGTCTTGGATGTACCACTAAAAGAAGCTAGTCGTTTTGGTATCATGAATACAGATGCCAACAATCGTATCGTTGAGTTTGAAGAAAAACCTGCTCAACCTAAATCAACAAAAGCTTCAATGGGTATTTATATCTTTGACTGGAAACGACTTCGCAATATGTTAGTTGCCGCTGAAAAGAACAATGTAGATATGTCAGACTTTGGTAAAAACGTTATTCCAAATTATCTTGAGTCTGGAGAAAGTGTCTATGCCTATGAATTCAGTGGTTACTGGAAAGATGTTGGTACTATCGAATCTCTTTGGGAAGCAAATATGGAATATATTTCTCCAGAAAATGCTTTAGATAGCCGTAACCGTCAATGGAAAATCTACTCTCGTAACCTTATTTCTCCACCAAACTTCTTTGGAGAACATGCGCATGTAGAAGATTCGCTCGTAGTAGATGGATGTTTAGTGGATGGAACAGTAAAACATTCGATTATTTCAACAGGAGCACAAGTTCGTGAGGGAGCAGAAGTCGTTGACTCTGTTATCATGAGTGGAGCCGTTGTAGGTAAAGGTGCTAAGATTAGACGTGCTATTATTGGCGAAGGTGCAGTTATTGCAGAAGGTGTTGAGATTGATGGAACTGAGGAAGTTCAGGTTGTCGGATATAACGAAGTAGTGGGGGTAGCAACAGATGAAGATTGATAAATATTCAGCGATTTTAGGAAATACAGTTGGATTTCACGATATGTCAACATTGACGAGCAATCGTCCTGTAGCAAGTTTGCCATTTGGCGGGAAATATCGCTTGATTGACTTCCCTCTTTCAAGTCTTGCAAATGCTGGTGTACGTAGTATCTTTGGTATCTTCCAACAAGATAATATTTCTTCTGTATTTGACCATATCCGCTCTGGACGCGAGTGGGGCTTGTCTACACTCCTCAGCCACTACTATCTTGGTATCTACAACACTCGTGTAGAAAGTAGCACTGTTGGTAAAGAATACTATCAACAACTCCTTACATATTTGAAACGTTCGGGATCAAACCAAACAGTTTCAATTAACTGTGATGTATTGATTAATATTGATCTTAATCAAGTCTTCCATTTACACAACACAACAAAATCTCCGATTACAGTAGTTTATAAAAAACTACCCAAGAAAGATATTTCAGGAGTTAATGCTATCTTGGAAGTTGATGAAACTGACCATGTTTTGTCACATCACTTGTTTGATGAAAATTCAAACCAAGACTTATACAATATGTCTACAGACATTTTTGTAGTTGATACTCCGTGGTTGATTGAACGTCTTGAAGAAGAAGCTAAGAAAGAAAATCCAGAAAAATTACGCTATGTTCTCCGTGATTTAGCAGAGGAATCAGGTGCTTTTGCTTATGAATATACTGGATATCTGGCTAATATTCATTCTGTAGAATCTTATTATCAAGCGAATAAAGATATGCTCGATTTGCATAAGTTCTACTCATTGTTCACTCCGAACCAAAAGATTTATACTAAAGTTAAGAATGAAGAACCAACTTACTATGCTTCAAGCTCTAAAGTAGCTAAGTCTCAGTTTGCTTCTGGTAGTATTATCGAAGGTGAAGTAGTTAACTCTGTATTATCTCGTAATGTCCGCGTACATGAAGACAGCTTTGTCAAAGATAGTCTCCTCTTTACACGTGTGGTCATTGGTAAGGGAGCTCAGGTAGAGTATGCTATCTTAGATAAGGGTGTTGAGGTTGCTGAAGGTGTTGTTATTCGAGGTACTGCAGAACATCCTGTAGTTGTTAAGAAGGGCGAAAAAGTAACAGAGGATATTCTTTCATGAAAATTTTATTCGTAGCAGCAGAGGGCGCTCCCTTTTCAAAAACAGGTGGACTGGGAGATGTCATTGGAGCTCTACCCAAGTCATTAGTTAAGGCAGGACATGAAGTTGCTGTTTTCCTGCCTTACTACGATATGGTAGAAGCTAAATTTGGTGATCAAATTGAAGATGTTCTTCAATTTGAGGTATATGTTGGTTGGCGTAGACAATTTTGTGGAATTAAGAAAACAGTTTTAAACGGAGTTACCTTTTACTTTATAGATAATCAATATTATTTCTTTAGAGGTCATGTATACGGTGACTTTGATGATGGTGAACGTTTTGCCTTCTTCCAACTTGCAACCCTTGAAGCAATGGAGAGAGTTGGTTTTATCCCTGATGTTCTACATGCGCATGACTATCATACGGCTATGATTCCTTTCCTTCTGAAAGAAAAATATAGATGGATTCAAGCCTATCAAGGAATTAAGACTGTCTTAACGATTCATAACTTAGAGTTTCAAGGTCAATTTTCAGAAAGTATGCTTTGGGATTTATTCCGAGTTGGTTTCGAACGTTATGCTGATGGTACAGTTCGTTGGAATGATTGCCTCAACTGGATGAAGGCAGGTATTCTTTATGCAGATCGTGTAACAACTGTTTCTCCAAGCTATGCTTATGAAATTATGACAACTGAGTTTGGTTGTGGAATCGATCAAATTCTCCGTATGGAATCTGGTAAACTATCTGGTATTGTAAATGGAATTGATACAGACCTCTACAATCCTGAAACAGATCCACTATTGGATTATCATTTTTCAAACTGATTTCTCAGGTAAAGCAAAAAATAAGGCTAAATTGCAAGAAAAAGTGGGTCTGCCTGTTAGGGATGATGTACCTTTGATTGGTATCGTCTCACGTTTGACTCGTCAAAAAGGCTTTGATTTAGTAGTTGAGAGTTTACATCGCATGTTACAAGAAGATATTCAGATTGTGCTTTTGGGAACTGGTGATCCAGGTTTTGAACAAGCCTTCTCTTGGTTTGGTCAAGTATTTCCTGACAAACTTTCTGCAAATGTTACTTTTGATGTAAAACTCGCGCAAGAAATCTACGCAGCTTGTGATCTCTTCCTTATGCCAAGTCGTTTTGAACCATGTGGTCTTTCTCAAATGATGGCCATGAGATATGGAACACTTCCTTTGGTCCATGAAGTCGGTGGTCTGAGAGATACAGTTCAAGCCTATAATCCAGTTGATGGTAGTGGTACAGGATTTAGCTTTGATAATTTGACACCATTTTGGCTTAACTGGGCTCTACAAACTGCCTTGGATGTTTATCAAAATCATCCAGCGACCTGGAAGAAACTACAGTTACAAGCCATGGAACGTGATTTCTCTTGGGATACAGCTTGTCAATCCTATTTGCACTTGTACCAAAGCTTGGTAAATTAAAGCAATAAAAATCGTATGAAGCTTTCATACGATTTTTTGGGATGATATTAGTTAGGAATAGAAATGTCAAAAGTAAGAGGTCTTTGCGTGCTTGACGTCGATGGCACACTAATAGAAGAAGAAGTTATCGATATGTTAGGCCGAAAAGCAAACTGTGAGCAAGAAGTCTCACAATTAACTAGTCGCGCAATGAGTGGACAAATAGATTTTGAATCAAGCTTGAAAAGGCGTGTTTCTTTATTGAAGGGATGTCAGTCGAAGTATTTGATCAAATTTATAAAGAGCTTCATCTAAGTAAAAATGTTCATGAGTTTATCTCAATTCTTCAAGAACATAGAATTGCTGTTGGCATCATATCAGGTGGTTTTGTACCCATCGTTGAAAAGTTAGCAAATAGTTTAGGGATTCATTTGTTTGCTGCAAATCAGTTAGAAATAAATAATGGAAGACTAACTGGTCGACTTATTGGTCAGGTTATTACTCGAGAAGTCAAGGAAGAAATTTTTCTTCAATGGGTTAGTGAATTAGATGTATCTTTGGATAAAACAATTGCCGTAGGTGATGGAGCAAATGATTTAAAGATGCTTAAGAAAGCTGGTATCGGAGTTGCTTTTTGTGCTAAAGATATTCTGAAAAAAGAAATCAAACTGTATATTGACGAAAGAGACTTAGTAAAAATATTGGACTTGATTGATTTCCTTTAAAGAGAAGGAGAAGTGTATGAAAATTGTAGTTGCGCCAGATTCTTTTAAAGAGACTCTTTCGGCAGGGGAAGTGGCAAAAGCTATTAAGCGAGGTCTGGAAAGAGCCTTACCTAAAGTGGACTGTTTATGTTTACCAGTAGGCGATGGAGGAGAAGGTACTATAGAAGCCATCAAAAACTCTTTAGGACTATTAGAAAAAAGTACCCTAGTAACTGGTCCTTTTGGAGACGAGGTACAAATGCCCTATGTACAAAAAGGGGATATGGCACTTTTTGAAGTTGCAGATCTAGTAGGGCTTGCTAAGATACCTCATGAAAAGAGAAATCCTTTAGATATTTTTACAAAAGGGATAGGAGAGTTAATCAGGCATTTGGTAAATCAGGGCATTAAGGAAATTTATATCGGTGTTGGTGGAACTTCCAGTAACGATGGAGGAATTGGAATTGCATCGGGTCTTGGTTATCAATTCTATGACCAAAGTGGAAAAGAGCTTTTAGCTACTGGTCAGGCACTGTTCGAAATAGCTGAACTTTCAAATCAAGAGGCTGTTTCCTTACCTTCAGATGTACAGATAAAAATATTGGCGGATGTAACCAATCCTCTCTGTGGTGCAGATGGTGCAACCTATGTATTTGGAAAGCAAAAGGGATTAAATCCTGAAAAATTCACAGTAGTTGATAGGGCTATTAAGAAATTTTATGGTAATTTTTCACCTGAAACTTTAAAACTAGCAGGTGGAGGAGCAGGTGGTGGCATTGCAGCTGGTTTGTGTGCATTTGCTGGAGCAGAAATCGTATCTGGAATTCAGACTTGTTTGGATTTAATACATTTTGATGAAAAGGTTGAAAATGCTGACCTAGTGATTGTTGGTGAAGGTAGGTTAGATTCTCAAAGCTTGGCCGGTAAGGCTCCAATTGGTGTAGCAAAAAGAACACCAAAAGGTGTTCCAGTTATTGCAATATGTGGTAACCTGTCAGAGGAATTACCTCAATTACCATTTGAAAATCTAGTTGCTGCTTTCTCAATTTTAGAAAAGAGCGAACCATTGGAAGATAGCTTTACAAATACTGCCCACTATTTAGAGAATACAGCATTTAATATCGGTCAACTTTTATCAATAAAGTAGTTTAACCAAACCATTTTTTCCAAAGAGAAGTTGGGGCCTTTGGCTCTTTATCTTGCCAAAATTCAGAAAAGGCCTTTTTAAGGTCTTTTTCTTGAGTTTGGACAGGACTATCACTGTGTATAACCATGCCGAAAGGAGAAGAGTTATGATCCTCTGAAACAATTGTCGCTTGGCAATTAGCATCCTTTGCCTGTTTTAAATAAAAAACCTGCTTCTCAAAAACAACTTGAGGTGAAATTTTGACAAATAGGGGTTCCGTGTTTTCTTTTAAACATTTTAAGATAGTTGAAAAGTTGTTTTTGAATTTGTCATCATTTGTTGTCTCAATATCTGCAAAACCTAGTACTCTTTCCTCAAATGTACCGAGAAAGCGTCTTTGTTCATCAGGATTTAATTTTTAGGCCACCGTTAGCTTTTTCTATAATTTGTTTTGATAAATCAGTCATAAAAATAGTATAACATAAAAAAAGCAGAAGAAAGAAAAAAAGAAGAAAGCGATTACTTTATAAAGTTAAGGAAAAATTGCACAAAGATAACGTTTTTCCTTGAAAAAGGAGTTTAATTAAGGTATCATAGAGGTGTAAAATAAATAAACTCAAAGGAGAGTAAAAAATGTCAATTATTACTGATGTTTACGCTCATGAAGTCCTAGACTCACGCGGTAACCCAACACTTGAAGTAGAAGTTTATACTGAATCAGGTGCTTTCGGACGTGGTATGGTTCCATCTGGAGCTTCTACTGGTGAACACGAAGCAGTTGAACTTCGCGACGGTGACAAATCTCGTTACGGTGGTCTTGGAACTCAAAAAGCTGTTGACAATGTAAACAACATCATTGCTGAAGCAATCATCGGCTACGATGTACGTGACCAACAAGCTATTGACCGTGCAATGATCGCTCTTGACGGTACTCCTAACAAAGGTAAATTGGGAGCAAACGCAATCCTTGGTGTGTCTATCGCTGTAGCTCGTGCTGCTGCTGACTACCTTGAAATCCCACTTTACAGCTACCTTGGTGGATTCAACACTAAAGTTCTTCCAACTCCAATGATGAACATCATCAATGGTGGATCTCACTCAGATGCTCCAATCGCTTTCCAAGAATTCATGATCGTACCTGCTGGTGCACCTACATTCAAAAGAAGCTCTTCGTTGGGGTGCTGAAATCTTCCACGCACTTAAGAAAAATCCTTAAAGGTCGTGGTCTTGAAACTGCCGTAGGTGACGAAGGTGGATTCGCTCCTCGTTTCGACGGAACTGAAGATGGTGTTGAAACTATCCTCGCTGCTATCGAAGCTGCTGGTTATGTTCCAGGTAAAGATGTATTTATCGGATTTGACTGTGCATCATCAGAATTTTACGATAAAGAACGTAAAGTATACGATTACACTAAATTCGAAGGTGAAGGAGCTGCTGTCCGCACTGCTGCTGAACAAATCGACTACCTTGAAGAATTGGTAAACAAATACCCAATCATCACTATCGAAGATGGTATGGACGAAAACGACTGGGACGGTTGGAAAGCTCTTACTGAACGTCTTGGTGGTAAAGTTCAATTGGTTGGTGACGACTTCTTCGTAACAAACACTGATTACCTTTGAAAAAGGTATCGCAGAAGGTGCTGCTAACTCAATCCTTATCAAAGTTAACCAAATCGGTACTCTTACTGAAACATTCGACGCTATCGAAATGGCGAAAGAAGCTGGTTACACTGCTGTTGTATCACACCGTTCAGGTGAAACTGAAGATTCAACAATCGCTGACATCGCAGTTGCAACAAACGCAGGACAAATCAAGACTGGTTCACTTTCACGTACTGACCGTATCGCTAAATACAACCAATTGCTTCGTATCGAAGATCAACTTGGTGAAGTAGCTGAATACCGTGGATTGAAATCATTCTACAACCTTAAAAAATAATCGTTGATTTAACAACGTTTTAAGCCCTTCGGATTTTATCCGAAGGGCTTTTTCTTTGTTCAGGGGGCATAAAAGGGGCAAACTTTTATACAAAGAAGCTGTATTTTTGCCATTCCAAGTGGAAATAGAGATTTTTAAACGTTTTTTTGGTATAATAATACCCAGGAAAAACTAGAGAAAGAAGGAGGTTGAGATGGAAAAGTATTTATCGGTAACAACTTTGACCAAGTATTTGAAAATGAAATTCGATAAAGACCCATACTTGGAGAGGGTCTATTTAACTGGTCAGGTTTCTAACTTCCGTAAGCGTCCAACTCATCAGTATTTTTCTCTCAAGGATGACCGTTCTGTTATCCAAGCGACTATTTGGTCAGGTATTTATCAGAAACTAGGTTTTGATTTGGAAGAAGGGATGAAAATTAATGTTATCGGTCGTGTCCAAGTCTATGAACCAAGTGGGAGCTACTCTATCATTATTGAAAAAGCTGAGCCTGATGGTGTAGGGGCTCTTGCTATTCAGTTCGAACAATTAAATAAGAAATTATCGGAAGAAGGTCTTTTTCAAGATCGCTTTAAACAAGCAATCCCTCAGTTTGCAAAAAAAATCGGAGTGGTGACTAGTCGTAGTGGAGCTGTTATCCAGGATATCATTACAACCGTAAGCAGACGCTTTCCTGGTGTGGAAATTGTCTTATATCCTACAAAAGTTCAAGGTGAAGGGGCAGCAGAGGAGATTGCTCGTAACATTACTAGAGCTAATGAACGTTATGATTTAGATGTTCTTATCATTAGTCGTGGTGGTGGTTCTATCGAAGATCTTTGGGCTTTTAACGAAGAAATTGTAGTGCGTTCTATCTTTGAATCTCGTTTACCGATTATTTCAAGTGTAGGGCATGAAACAGATGTAACTTTATCAGACTTTGTGGCTGATAAGAGAGCGGCAACACCAACTGCTGCAGCAGAGTTAGCTACACCTGTGACTAAGTTAGATATACTGACCTACCTTAAAAATCAAGAGAAACGTATGGCTACTGCAGTGCAAAATACTTTGTCAATGAAAAAAAGAAGCCTTGAGAGGGCTTAGTCAATCAGTCATCTTCAGGCAACCAGAGCGTTTATATGATGGATATCTGCAACGCGTAGATCAGTTGCAATTACGTCTCAAACAAAGTATTAATACAGAACTTGTCAGACAACAACAAAAAGTCTCGGAACAAGTTCATCGTCTTGAACAGTTATCGCCAATCAATAAGATTCATCGTTACCAGGACCGCATGCTACAACTGGAAAAGTTACTTCGTAGTCAAATGGCGGTAGTTTATGATTCTAAGGTTGCTGAGGTGAAACGCTTGTCAGAAGCTCTACTCATGTTAGATACGAGTCGTATCGTAGCAAGGGGTTATGCGATTGTTAAAAAAGAGGATACCGTGGTATCTTCGGCAAAAGATTTGAAAAAAAATGACCAGGTGATGTTGATGATGCGAGATGGTCATGTAGAATTAGAGGTTAGAGATGTCAAAACAGAAGAAATTTGAAGATAATTTAGCAGAGCTTGAGACTATTGTTCAGAGTTTAGAAAATGGTGAAATTGCTTTAGAGGATGCTATTGCTGCATTTCAAAAAGGAATGATTCTTTCAAAAGAATTGCAAGCTACGCTTGATAAAGCTGAAAAGACTTTGGTTAAAGTCATGCAAGAAGATGGAACAGAAAGCGAACTTCTATGAACAAGCAAGAAAAACTAGCCTTAGTTGAATCAGCCTTAGAGGAGTTTTATGGTGACCAGCAATTTGCGTCAAGTTTAAGAGAAGCAGTTCTTTATTCCATACATGCTGGAGGTAAACGAATTCGTCCTTATCTACTTTTAGAAGTTTTGGAGTCTTTGCAAGTGCCAATCACTCTAGCTCATGCCCAGGCTGCAGCAGCGCTTGAGATGATTCACACACAGGGAGCTTAATCCATGATGACCTTCCGGCTATGGATGATGATGATTTTCGTCGTGGACGTTTAACTAACCATAAGAAGTTTGGTGAAGCACTAGCCATTTTAGCAGGAGATGCCCTCTTTTTAGATCCTTATGCTTTGATAGCGAAGGCAGATTTGCCGAGTCAAACTAAGGTGGATTTAATAGCTAACTTGTCACTTGCATCTGGAAGTATGGGAATGGTAGCTGGTCAAGTTTTGGATATGGAAGGTGAACACCAGAGCTTGTCTTTAGATGAGCTTCAGACTATTCATGCCAATAAAACTGGGAAATTGCTAGCCTATCCTTTTCAAGCGGCAGGAATTATTGCAGGATTGGATGAAAATCTTCAAAAACAGTTGAAAACAGTTGGAGAGTTGATTGGACTTGCTTTTCAAGTGAGAGATGATATCCTTGATGTTACTGCTAGTTTTGAGGAAATTGGTAAAACACCACAAAAAGATTTGCAAGCTGAGAAATCAACCTATCCTGCTTTGTTAGGATTGGATGAGGCAAAAGTTTTTTGTAACCAAACTTTGGATCAGGCTAATGAAAAATTAGACGAGATTAGCCAATTAGTCGAATTTGATAAAGAACCAATTGTAAAAATAGTAGAAAGTTTGAGAATCAATGCCTAAGGAAAGAGTAGATGTACTTGCCTACAAACAAGGTTTATTTGAAACAAGAGAACAGGCTAAACGAGGCGTAATGGCTGGATTAGTGATTGCCGTCCTTAATGGTGAGCGTTTTGATAAACCAGGAGAAAAAATTCCTGATGATACTGAATTAAAACTCAAGGGTGAGAAACTCAAGTATGTGAGCCGAGGCGGCTTGAAACTTGAGAAAGCCTTAGAAAAATTTGATATATCAGTTGAAGGCAAAACGACCATTGATATTGGCGCTTCAACAGGAGGCTTTACGGATGTCATGCTTCAAAATGGTGCAAAACTGGTTTATGCCGTTGATGTTGGGACCAATCAGCTAGCCTGGAAATTACGCCAAGATTCCCGTGTTATAAGCATGGAGCAGTTTAATTTCCGTTATGCTGAAAAGACTGATTTTGAACAAGAGCCATCTTTTGCGAGTATTGATGTAAGTTTTATATCTCTGGGGCTTATCCTTCCTGCTCTTCATAGAGTTTTGGCAAATCAAGGACAAGTCGTTGCATTGATTAAACCGCAATTTGAAGCTGGACGTGAACAAATTGGTAAGAATGGTATTATCAGAGATGCCAAGATTCACCAACATGTCATAGAATCAGTGACAGATATGGCTGTTCAAGAAGGATTTTCAGTTCTAGGATTGAGCTACTCTCCGATACAAGGTGGCCATGGGAATATAGAATTTTTAGCTTATTTACAAAAAGAAGACCAGGCAATTAATCAGGTCTCTTCGCAAATTAATCAACTAGTAGAAGAAGCACATAGAGAGTTTAAAGATGAATAAAAAAATTAGACTAGAAAAAAATCAGAAAATTTGTTACCGATTATCAAATTGGGACTCAAGAAGAAATTGTAGAGTATTTAAAAAGAGGCTGGGATTTCAGCTACCCAAGCAACAGTTTCAAGAGATATTAAAGAACTTGGAATCGTAAAAATTCCTTTGAAGAATAATACCTATATCTATGAACTCCCAAAATCGGTTGTTAAAAGTCTGCAATTAGCTGAGAATAATATTGTACATTCAGAGAGTTTGGGACAGATGATTAATCTTCAAATTATTCCAGGGAATACTCTTTTTGTTAAAAGTCAATTATTAGAGGTTTTTCAGAAAAACTTTTTAGTTGTATAGCTGATGATAATTCGATTCTTATGGTATTAAGAACTGAAGAAGAAGCCAAGGAAGTTTTTGAAAAAGTTAAAAATTGGTAGGTTTATATGTTACTGGAAATTTCGATAAAAAATTTCGCCATTATTGAAGCTATCTCCCTAAACTTTGAAAAAGGGATGACTGTTTTGACTGGTGAAACAGGAGCCGGAAAGTCAATTATTATTGATGCTATAAATATGATGTTAGGAGCAAGAGCAACGACTGATGTTATTCGTCATGGCGCTCCAAAGGCAGAAATTGAAGGTCTTTTCTCTGTAGAGAATAGTCGAGTTTTACGAGAACTTTTTGATGAACAAGGACTAGAGCTTGGTGATGACATTATTATTCGACGCGAAATATTGCGCAATGGTCGTAGTATTAGTCGAGTTAATGGTCAACTAGTCAATCTTTCTGTTCTAAAACTCATCGGTCAGCACCTAGTCGATATTCACGGTCAACACGATCAAGAAGAACTAATGCGCCCTCAAAGACATATTCAAATGTTGGATGAATTTGGAGATGCTACTTTCTTTGAATTAAAGGAAGCCTATCAAGAAAGTTTTGATCATTATCGTCGTATGCGTAAACAAGTTCTTGATATTAAGAAAAACCAAGAGGAACACAAAGCTCGCATTGAAATGTTAGAGTTTCAGATATCTGAGATTGAAGCAGCAAATTTAAAAGCTGGTGAAGATATAGCTCTAAACAAAGAAAGAGATAAACTTCTTAATCATAAAAATATAGCGGATACCTTGACAAATGCTTATAGCATGCTTGACAATGAAGAGTTTTCTAGCTTAGCCAATGTTCGTTCTGCAATGAATGACATGGAAAGCTTGGAAGAGTTTGATCCAGAATACCGAGAAATTTCAACATCTCTATCAGAGTCTTATTATGTTTTAGAAGACATCACCAAAAGACTAGAGAATATTATAGATGATTTAGATTTTGATGGGAATCACTTGTTACAGATAGAAAGTCGCTTGGATTTAATTCATACTATTACACGAAAGTATGGAGGTAGTGTGGATGAGGTCTTAGATTACTTTGCTAAGATTACGGATGAGTATAATCTCTTAACCGGAAATAATCTTTCATCAGAAGAAATGGAACTAGAACTTAAGAAACTTGAAAGCAATTAGTAGATTTAGCTAATCAAGTATCTCTTGCTCGACACGATTTGGCAAAAGATTTAGAAGCTGATATCAAGAAAGAATTGCAGGATCTCTATATGGAGAAAGCTCAGTTTCAAGTCCGCTTTACTAAAGGGAAATTTAGTCGTGAAGGGAACGAAACGGTTGAATTCTTTATTTCAACTAACCCTGGAGAAGACTTCAAACCTCTAGTAAAAGTTGCCTCTGGTGGTGAATTATCACGGCTAATGTTAGCAATTAAATCAGCCTTTTCACATAAGGAAGGTAAGACTAGTATTGTATTTGATGAAGTAGATACAGGGGTTTCAGGGCGTGTGGCGCAAGCTATTGCCCAGAAGATTCATAAGATTGGGCAGCATGGCCAAGTTTTAGCAATCTCTCACTTAGCACAAGTGATTGCGATTGCAGATTATCAGTTCTTTATTGAAAAGATTAGTGATGAGCATTCTACAGTATCAATTGTACGTCTCTTAACTATTGAAGAGCGCGTGCAAGAAGTTGCTAAGATGCTAGCAGGTGATAATGTAACAGAGGCTGCTCTGACACAAGCAAAAGAATTGTTGAAACATAAGGAGAAATAAATGACAGATTACTATGTAATCGGAGATGTTCATGGAAAAGCTGGAATGTTGGAAGACCTCCTCAAAACATGGGATGGTCAAACACAGTTACTATTTCTTGGAGATTTAATAGATAGAGGTGAGGATAGTCGTCGTGTTTTAGAGATGGTCAAGGACTTGGTAGATCATCAAAATGCAATTTGCATTTCTGGTAACCATGAATACATGTTTTTAACTTGGCTTGACAATCCTGAGGAAAGCTATGACCATTATCGTAGAAATGGTGGAGATACGACGATTAATTCTATACTAGGACGTCCTTTGGATGCTCCGGTAGATCCGATAGAAGATGCCAAACGTGTAGAAACTGAAGCAGCAGACTTGGTTGCTTTTATCCGACAAATGCCATTCGTGATTGAAACAGACCACTATATCTTCGTTCATGCGGGAATTGATTTGACCCTAGATGATTGGCATGAGACTACAGACTATAAGAAAGTCTGGCTAAGAAAACCATTCCACGAAGCTGAAAATCATACAGGAAAAACAATTGTATTTGGTCATACTCCTGTATACGGTTTGTTAAACCAAAAACCTGGCACATCTGAACTTTGGATTACTGATGATGGTAAAATTGGAATGGATGGAGGAGCTGTTTATGGTGGCGTTCTTCATGGTATTGTTTTTACTGAAAATGGAATGACAGAACGTTATTTCATCGAAAATGATGGATTCATTGCGGAAGATTAATACTCTCCACAGGGTATTATGGTCTTGTCAAAAATAAAAACAATTTATAATTAATAGATACCCTGAAAGGAAGAGAATCTTGAATTTAGAAGAATTAAAAAAACGACAGGAGAAAATCCGTAACTTCTCTATTATCGCCCATATCGACCATGGGAAGTCAACTTTAGCCGACCGTATTTTAGAAAAGACTGAGACAGTCTCAAGTCGTGAAATGCAGGCCCAGCTACTTGATAGTATGGACTTAGAACGTGAGCGTGGGATTACAATCAAACTAAACGCTATTGAGCTTAACTACACAGCCAAAGATGGAGAAACCTACATTTTCCACTTGATTGACACACCAGGGCACGTAGACTTTACCTATGAAGTTTCACGTTCACTTGCTGCCTGTGAGGGGGCAATCTTGGTTGTCGATGCTGCTCAAGGTATTGAAGCACAGACACTTGCTAATGTTTACTTGGCTTTAGATAATGATTTGGAAATCATGCCAGTCATTAATAAGATTGATCTACCTGCTGCAGACCCAGAACGTGTTCGTACAGAAATTGAAGATGTTATCGGTTTGGATGCTAGTGAAGCAGTTCTAGCATCAGCTAAAGCTGGAATTGGTATTGAAGAGATCCTTGAGCAAGTAGTTGAGAAGGTACCCGCACCAACTGGTGATGTAACAGCGCCACTCAAGGCCTTGATTTTTGACTCTGTTTATGATTCATATCGTGGTGTTATTCTTCAAGTCCGTGTCATGGATGGAGTAGTCAAACCCGGGGATAAGATTCAGCTTATGAGTAATGGCAAGACCTTTGATGTTACTGAAGTAGGTATTTTTACTCCTAAAGCTGTTGGACGTGATTTTCTTGCAACAGGTGACGTAGGTTATATTGCAGCCTCAATCAAAACAGTTCAGGATACACGTGTCGGTGATACAGTGACCCTGGCTAACAACCCTGCAACTGAACCACTAGATGGCTACAAGCAGATGAATCCAATGGTATTTGCGGGTCTTTATCCGATCGAATCCAACAAATATAATGACCTTCGTGAAGCTTTAGAAAAATTGCAATTAAATGATGCAAGCTTGCAATTTGAGCCAGAAACTTCTCAGGCACTTGGATTTGGTTTCCGTTGTGGATTCTTGGGACTTCTTCATATGGATGTTATCCAAGAACGTCTCGAGCGCGAATTTAATATCGATCTGATTATGACGGCGCCGTCTGTAATTTACAAAGTTAATTTAACAGATGGTGAAGCAATTGATGTATCGAATCCATCAGAGTTTCCAGATCCTACTAAGATTGCTTCTATTGAAGAACCTTATGTTAAAGCTCAAATCATGGTGCCACAAGAATTTGTCGGTGCTGTTATGGAACTGGCTCAACGTAAACGTGGTGATTTTGTAACCATGGACTACATCGATGAAAATCGGGTTAACGTGATCTATCAAATCCCACTGGCGGAAATTGTCTTTGATTTCTTTGATAAATTGAAGTCCTCTACTCGTGGTTATGCAAGCTTTGACTATGAGTTGTCTGAATACCGTCCATCTAAATTGGTTAAAATGGATATCCTTCTCAATGGCGATACCGTCGATGCTCTCAGCTTTATCGTTCACAAGGACTTTGCCTATGAACGTGGTAAATTAATTGTTGAGAAGCTCAAGAAGATTATCCCTCGTCAACAGTTTGAAGTGCCTATCCAAGCAGCCATCGGTCATAAGATCGTTGCACGTACAGATATCAAGGCTCTTCGTAAGAACGTCTTGGCCAAGTGTTATGGTGGTGACGTATCACGTAAACGTAAGCTTCTTGAAAAACAAAAAGCTGGTAAGAAACGCATGAAGGCCATTGGATCCGTAGAAGTACCACAGGAAGCCTTCTTGTCTGTTCTTTCTATGGATGAGGAGTAATACTCTCCCAAGATTATCAAATATTAAAACGCTCTAAATAGAGTGTTTTTTTAATTAGAATAGACGTATTAGTATTTATTACATACAATAATAGATTTATTGTATTTTCGAAAATAATGCTATTTTACAGTTTATCTTTGACACTTTGATATTCTTACTATAGAATAGTAGTGAAAGGAGAATTACTATGAAAAAAGTAATAACTTTATCTACGGTCTTACTTTGCGGACTGTGCCTTGCTGCATGTAATATAAGCAAGAATACTAATGCTGAAAAAGCAGAATCTACTAGTGTTCAAGAAACAAAAGTTCAAGAGACTACAGATGCAACAACCACAGCTCCTATAAAAGACACTCAATGGATTGGATCGGATGATTATGGATATGTGAAAGTTCCAAAATCTTGGATTCAATTTAAAGATGTTAATGGTGGAGATGATATTCAATACTCTGACGGTACAGATATCAATATCGTTACTTTAAATACATTTAAAGCAGAGCAGTTTGGTATTTCTGAAAGCGAACTTGAAAAGGTAGACCCTATTCAAATTTCAAATAGTATCTATCAATCAAAATCAGAAAGCTCTGATTTCTCTAAGGTTTGGGGCTCTAAGTCAAGAATCGGAGGCTATGATGCATATCAAGTTAACTGCATTGCCAAAACTGGTAAATACTTAGTAATTTGGATTTTTAAATCAGATGATGGAAAATTCAGATATGTCTCACTTGAAGGTGATATAGATACTATTAAAGAACTAGCACCGACTATCGAAGAAAGTTGGACAAATAAAAACCTTAAAAAGGCAGGGACATTTCCTGCTTTTTTATCCAGTTTTATTTACAATATCAAATATATTTCCTGATTAGAGCTTTTTTCAATGAAAATAAAAAGAATGAGTTTTTGAAAATATAATAGTAGATTTATTGAATTTTAGACAATACTGCCAGCTTACAGTATATATTTGACACATTGATGTTCTTACTTTAGAATAGTAGTAAAAGGAGAATTAGTATGAAAAAGTAATAACTTTATCGACACTTTTTGCTTTGTGGTATCACTCTTGCTGCTTGTAATACAAATACTGGAAAAAGATGTAACAGCTGAAACTACCACAATTGTTCAGGGAACTACTAGTCAGGAAACAGCGGAAGCTACAACAACCGCTCCAACTAAAGATACTCAATGGATTGGATCAGATGGTCATGGATACTTGAAAGTACCAAAATCTTGGGTTCAAAGTAATGCTGGTGGGACTAATGTTGATTTTATGTACAGTGATGGTACTAACAAGAATGCCATTTCAGTTAAAAGTATAAATGCAGAAGGAAAAGATTTCACTAATTTGCAGGCCAATTTTGAACAAAAGATAAAAAGAAAATTCTAGATTTACAAATATTACGACTGATCAAGGGAAAATTGGTGGTTATGATGCCGTCAAAATTTATGCAGATTATAATAGTAATAGTAGAAAAAGTAGTTATGTGGTTATTCAAGTCGGATGATAATATGATTAGATTAGTTACTCTTGAAGGTAATTTAGAAATCGTAAACGAAATTACTCCAATGGTAGAAGAAAGTTGGACCAATAAAAACCATAAATGTTGAAGCAGGATTGAATCCTGCTTTTTTTATAGTCTGAAAAAGATATATCTGTAAGAAATTTGTTTGTAGTTGAGTGAATAAAAATATGTCAAACAAAAAAATAGTAAAAATTCAAACAAAATACAACAAAAATATTGACAACGATTTCATATAGTGTTATACTAAAGGTATAAAAAGTTAAATAAAGAAGGGAGAATGTTATGGGATTAGATCATTTCTTTGACAAGGATTTAGTCTTTTGTCTAGAAGCGGATAATCAAGAACAACTCTTTGATCAGGTAGCGACCCTATTGGAAGAACGCAAAATTGTCACAGACACTTATCGATCGGCTTTGATTGAGCGTGAAAAAGCATTTCCGACTGGGTTTAGATATGGAATTCTTAGGTAAGGATTTGCCAAACGTAGCAATTCCTCACACAGACACGATTCATAATTTAACTGAAAACGTAGTTGTGGTTCGCTTAGCGAAACCAGTAACATTCCACAACATGATTGCTCCTGACAAGAAAGTAGAAGTATCATTACTCTTCTTTATCATCAATAATTCAAGTTCAAGTCAAACAAACATTCTTGCTCAATTGATGGACTTCTTTACAGGTAATGGTCATCTAGAAGCACTTTCTAAGATTACAGAACCAGAAGCCTTGTTCCAGTATATCTCAGAAGCAACTGCTTAAATTCATTAATAAATAGTAAATATAAAACGGAGGAAATCAAATGATTAAAAATTCTTGCTGCATGTGGTGCAGGTGTTAACTCAAGCCACCAAATTAAAAGCGCTCTAGAAGAAGAGCTCTCAAGTCGTGGATACGATGTACAGTGTGACGCAGTTATGGTAAAAGATGTCAATGAAGACTTGATTAAAGGTTATGATATCTTCACACCAATCGCTGCAACTGACTTAGGTTTTGACCCTGGTATCCCAGTAGTTGAAGCTGGACCAATCTTGTTCCGTATTCCAGCAATGAGCGCTCCAGTTTATGACAATATTGAAGCAGCAATCAAAGAACACGGATTAAGTTAATTATTATTTTGTAATTTTCCATAAAAATAAAGGGAGGAAAAATTATGGATTTCATTATCAATTTAGCCAACGATATCTTTAAACCTATCTTGGCTATGGGTGGCCCTATCATCATGCTGATCATTTTGACAGTATTGGCCTTGCTTTTCGGAGTTAAATTCTCCAAAGCACTTGAAGGTGGTATCAAACTTGCCATCGCACTTACTGGTATCGGTGCTATCATCGGAATGCTTAACGGAGCTTTCTCTGCTTCTCTTGCAAAATTCGTTGAAAATACTGGTATTCAATTGAACATCACCGACGTTGGTTGGGCACCACTTGCTACAATCACTTGGGGTTCTGCTTGGACACTTTACTTCTTGCTCATCATGTTGATTGTCAACGTTGTGATGCTTGCAATGAAGAAAACTGATACACTTGACGTTGATATCTTCGATATCTGGCACTTGTCTATCACAGGTCTTTTGATTAAATGGTATGCAGACAACAATGGAGTTAGCCAAGGAGTTTCACTCTTCATCGCGACTGCAGCAGTTGTACTTGTTGGGGTTCTTAAAATCATCAACTCTGACTTGATGAAACCAACATTTGATGACCTTCTTAATGCACCAAGTTCATCACCAATGACTTCAACTCACATGAACTACATGATGAACCCAGTTATCATGGTTTTGGATAAGATTTTTGATAAATTCTTCCCAGGTCTTGATAAATATGACTTTGACGCTGCTAAATTGAACAAACGAATCGGTTTCTGGGGATCTAAATTCTTTATCGGTTTCATCCTTGGTATCGTTATCGGTTTGATGGGAACTCCACATCCAGTTGCTGGAGTAGAAGATGCATCTTCATGGGAACTTGTTATTAAAGGTTGGTTGTCACTTGGTTTGACTGCCGGTGTCTGCTTGGAGCTCTTCTCACTTATCGGTTCATGGTTCATCGCAGCCGTAGAACCACTTTCACAAGGTATTACAAACGTTGCTACTAAACGTCTTCAAGGACGTAAATTCAACATCGGTCTTGACTGGCCATTTATCGCTGGTCGTGCTGAAATCTGGGCTTGTGCGAACGTACTTGCACCAATCATGTTGGTTGAAGCTGTGCTTCTTTCAAAAGTCGGAAATGGTATCTTGCCACTTGCTGGTATCATCGCTATGGGTGTGACTCCAGCTCTCTTGGTAGTTACTCGTGGTAAATTGCTCCGTATGATTATCTTCGGAACTCTCTTGTTGCCACTCTTCCTTCTTTCAGGTACACTTATCGCACCATTCGCAACTGAACTTGCTAAAGGTGTAGGTGCCTTCCCAGAAGGTGTGAGCCAAACTCAATTGATTACTCACTCAACTCTTGAAGGACCAATTGAAAAACTATTTGGTTGGGCAATTGGTAACGCTACAACTGGTGATATCAAAGCTATCCTTGGAGCAGTAGTATTCCTTGTATTCTACGTTGGTATCTTTGCATGGTACAGAAAACAAATGATCAAACGTAACGAAGAATACGCAGCAAACGCAAAATAATTTGCTCCTAAAAATGTAAATTGTAAAAACTAGGTTGTCAGTTTCCACTATGGAGCAGTCAGCCTAGTTTTTTTAGAAAATTGGAGGTAAGACTTATGATTGTATTAAAATCAGATCAATTATGTGTTGAGTTTCAAACACTTGGAGGCGCCCTTTCTTCCATAAAGGACAAGGAAGGCGTAGAGTATTTGTGGCAGGGGAATCCAAGTTATTGGAGTGGGCAAGCACCCGTATTATTCCCAATATGTGGTTCAGTAAGAAATGATACGGTCCTTTATGATAAGGAAGATGGTAGTCAAAAAGAAGGAAAAATTCCTCGACATGGTTTAGTAAGAAAAAAAGAATTTACATTAGTAGAACAAACAGATAATTCTGTTACCTTTTGCTATCGAAGACGATGAAGAAATGTATGCAAATTACCCTTATCATTTTCGTTTAGAAATCACTTATACAGTTACTGGTAAAACAATTCGTACTCAGTATAAAATCTATAATAAAGAATCTGAAAAGAGTATGCCATTTTTTATAGGTGGGCATCCTGGTTTTAACTGTCCCTTACTAAATGACGAGGTATATGAAGATTACTATCTTGAATTTGAAAAAGCCAGAAACATGTACAGTTCCAAAACCTTTTCCAGAAACAGGAATGTTAGATTTCAAAGATAGAAGTTCTTGGTTAAATAATCAAAAAAAGAATTAGATTTAAAATTTGATTTCTTTAGCTATGATGCTGTAACTTTAGATAACTTAGAATCTCGTTCAGTCGCTTTGAAGTCACGAAAACATGATAAAGGTTTTGAAAACTACATTTTGAAGAGTTTCCAAATTTAATCATATGGTCAACTCTTAATAAAGGTCCTTTTATCGCATTGGAACCATGGTCAGGCTTATCTACTTCGCTCGAAGAAGGAGATCGACTAGAAGATAAAAAGGATGTTAAAATCCTAAAAGCGGAAACTATAGGAGAAATGGGATTTGATATTGAAATTTTTATAAAAATAAAACAAAAATAAACACAAATTGTTGACTTTTTACAAACAAACGTAGTATATTATGTTTATAAAGAACAATTTGTGTTTATTTTAACAAGATTACTGTTCTGGCTTTTCTCTGAAGAAAGCTTATTAAGAAACGAATAAGATATTTGTTCTTAATTTAAATTATTGTCAACAAAACTACTAGTAACTATTTGAGAAAGGTCTCTTTTAGGCTAGAATCAGAAAGTTTTACTGGTCTATTATAAAAAAGGAGTATACAATATGGCTATTGTTATTGGTGCAGATGCTGCAGGTTTAAGATTGAAAGAAGTTGTAAAAGACTTCTTGGAAAAAGAAAACTTCCACGTAGTGGATGTTACAGCAGAAGGTCAAGACTTTGTTGATGTAACTCTAGCAGTTGCGGAAGAAGTCAAGAAAGAAGAACAAAACCTTGGTATCGTCATTGATGCTTATGGTGCAGGTCCGTTTATGGTTGCTACTAAAATCAAAGGAATGGTTGCTGCAGAAGTTTCTGATGAACGTTCAGCTTATATGACTCGCGGTCACAACAACTCACGTATGATTACTATGGGTGCTCAACTTGTTGGTGATGAATTAGCTAAAAACATTGCTAAAGGCTTTGTAAATGGTAAATACGACGGTGGTCGTCACCAAATCCGTGTCGACATGTTGAACAAAATGTGCTAATTTTAATATTGAAAGAAAGGTAAGATAAAATGAGAATTGCAATCGGATGTGACCACATCGTAACAAATGAAAAAATGGCTGTTTCAGAATTTTTGAAATCAAAAGGACATGAAGTTATCGACTTTGGTACTTATGACCACGCTCGTACCCACTATCCAATCTTTGGTAAAAAAGTTGGTGAAGCAGTAGTTAGTGGCCAAGCTGATCTTGGTGTATGTATCTGTGGTACAGGTGTAGGTATTAATAACGCTGTTAACAAGGTTCCTGGTGTTCGTTCTGCTTTGGTTCGCGATATGACAACAGCTCTATATGCAAAAGAACAATTGAATGCCAACGTAATCGGATTTGGTGGTAAAATCACAGGTGAATTGCTCATGTGTGATATCATTGAAGCTTTCATCAACGCTGAATACAAACCATCAGAAGAAAACAAAAAATTGATCGCTAAAATCCAACACGTTGAAACTCATAACGATCATCAAACTGATGCCAACTTCTTTACAGAGTTCCTTGAAAAATGGGATCGTGGTGAATACCACGACTAAGAGGTGACTTATGATTTTAACAGTCACAATGAACCCATCCATTGATATTTCCTATCCTTTGGATGAATTGAAAATTGACACTGTCAACCGTGTTGTAGATGTAACTAAAACGGCTGGTGGTAAAGGTCTTAACGTTACTCGTGTCCTATCAGAATTTGGTGACTCCGTAGTCGCAACAGGACTTGTCAGTGGTAAACTTGGAGAATTTCTTGTAGAAAAATATTGATGATAAAGTAAGCAAACGCTTCTTTTCAATCCAAGGAGAAACCCGTAACTGTATCGCAATTCTACATGGAGAAAACCAAACAGAAATCCTAGAAAAAGGTCCTGAAGTTCAAGAAAAAGAAGGTCAAGATTTCTTGGCTCATTTCAAAGAACTTTTAGAGACTGTAGAGGTAGTGGCCATTTCAGGTAGTCTACCAGCAGGACTTCCAGTGGATTACTATGCTAGTTTAGTTGAACTTGCTAACCAAGCTGGTAAACCTGTTGTCTTGGACTGTTCAGGCGCTGCACTTCAGGCAGTTCTTGAGTCTCCACATAAACCAACAGTCATCAAACCAAATAATGAAGAATTATCTCAACTTTTAGGAAGAGAAATTTCTAAAGATTTGGATGAATTAAAAGAAGTCCTTCAAGAACCACTATTTGATGGAATCGAGTGGATTATCGTTTCCTTAGGCGCTAATGGTGCCTTTGCCAAACACGGTAACACTTTCTACAAAGTAGATATTCCAAGAATTCAAGTAGTAAATCCAGTCGGTTCTGGCGATTCTACAGTGGCAGGTATTGCTTCAGGTCTTTTCCATAAAGAAACGGATCAAGAACTGTTGATCAAGGCAAATGTCCTTGGTATGCTTAATGCTCAAGAAAAAATGACCGGTCATGTCAATATGGCTAACTATCAAGGTCTATATGACCAATTAATTGTGAAAAGAGGTATAAAATGGTTTTAACAGAAAATAAACGCGCTTGTATGCAAAAACTCTCTGATGAGAATGGTATCATCTCAGCTCTCGCTTTTGACCAACGTGGTGCTTTGAAACGCCTCATGGCTCAATACCAAACAGAAGAGCCAACAGTTGCTCAAATGGAAGAACTTAAAGTATTGGTAGCAGATGAATTGACTAAATATGCTTCATCTATGCTACTTGACCCTGAGTACGGGCTTCCAGCTACAAAAGCACTTGATCCAAATGCAGGTCTTCTCCTTGCTTATGAAAAAACAGGATACGATACAACAAGTACAAAACGCTTGCCAGACTGCTTGGACGTTTGGTCTGCAAAACGTATCAAAGAACAAGGTGCAGATGCCGTTAAATTCTTGCTTTACTATGACGTAGATAGCTCTGACGAACTCAACCAACAAAAACAAGCCTACATTGAACGTATTGGTTCTGAGTGTGTAGCTGAAGATATTCCATTCTTCCTTGAAATCTTGGCTTACGATGAAAAGATTGCGGACGCAGGTTCTGCAGAATACGCTAAAGTAAAACCACGCAAGGTTATTGGTGCTATGAAGGTCTTCTCAGACCCACGCTTTAACATCGATGTCTTGAAAGTGGAAGTTCCAGTTAACGTGAAATACGTTGAAGGATTTGGCGATGGCGAAATCGTTCATACACGTGAAGAAGCAGCAGCCTTCTTTAAAGCTCAAGACGAAGCTACTAACTTGCCATACATATACTTGAGTGCAGGTGTATCAGCTAAGCTCTTCCAAGAAACTCTTGTATTTGCCCACGAATCAGGTGCAAACTTCAATGGTGTTCTTTGTGGACGTGCTACATGGGCTGGATCAGTTGAAGCTTACATCAAAGACGGTGAAGTAGCCGCTCGCGAATGGCTCCGTACAACAGGTTTTGAAAATATTGATGAACTCAATAAAGTTCTTCAAAAAACAGCTACTTCATGGACTGAACGTGTGTAAGGTATCCTTTGAAATCATTTAAAAATAAAAAGTCTCACATATAGTGAGACTTTTTTTATAACTAGACTTGATAATTTGTGTTTCTTTTTCCAAAGCTTTTAAGAGTTTTATCATTTAATTTTTGAATCTGAAATAATTGTATCAATATCAGCGATATTATAAAATGTGTAAAAATCAAACTTATCAAATTTGCTGTGGTCCGCCAAGAGATATTTTTTATTTGCATTTTGAAGAGCTATTTTTTGAACTTCACCTTCTTCTTCGCTGAAAGTAGCAATAGCATGTTCTTTTATTCCATTACAGCTTACAAAAGCTTTAGAAAATTGCAAGCTAGCAAGGTCTTGTAGGGTAAGAGTTCCTACAAAAGCTCCTGTAATATCACGATAATTACCACCGATTAATATCAAATCCGTTAGTTTTCGTTCATTTAGAATCAGAAATACAGGTAAACTATTGGTAACAACTCGGATATTGTCAATTGGTAGTTCTCGAGCAAAGTACTCTAGAGTAGTACCAGGACCAATAAAAATGGTTTCTCTTTCTTCAACTAGATGACCAGCAAATTTAGCAATTTCTTGTTTCTCAGCAGTCTGAAGACCTTGTTTTTCAATGTTGGATCTTTCATTAGATAGAAGAGAACCAGTACGAAGTTTTTCAGCACCTCCATGAACACGGACAAGTAGATCCTTATCAGCTAATTCCTGAAGGTATCGTCTAGCTGTCATATCTGATATATCCAGACTAGTCATAATCTCTTTAACAGTGATAGTTCCCTTGGTATTAACAGTTTCTAAAAATTCTATCTAGTTTTTTTCTTGTTTTAAGCATTGGATTACCTCCATATCCAATACTATAATACCACAAAGTAAAAAATCAATCAATTTAAAGAACATAAATAAACAAAAACAAAAAAACATCTGAGTTTTTCAAACAAACTTAGATGTTTTTTTAAAAGATAGTTATTAATCTAATCCATAATTGTAGTCTTCGTCTTGCATAGCCTCAACTTCACCAAGCAGGTAGCCATTACCAACTTGAGAGAAGAAGTCATGGTTAGATGTACCAGTTGAAATTCCGTTCATAACGATTGGGTTTACATCGTCTGCTGAGTCTGGGAAAAGTGGATCTTGTCCAAGATTCATAAGGGCTTTATTAGCATTATAACGAAGGAAAGTTTTAACTTCTTCAGTCCAACCAACACCATCATATAAACTTTCTGTATAACCTTCTTCGTTTTCATAAAGAGTATAAAGGAGATCGTACATCCATTCTTTGAGTTTTTCTTGTTCTTCTTCTGGTAATTCGTTGAAACCAAGCTGGAACTTGTAACCAATATAGGTTCCGTGTACAGACTCGTCACGAATGATCAGTTTAATTATTTCAGCTACGTTAGCTAGCTTATTATTACCAAGATAGTAGAGTGGTGTAAAGAAACCAGAATAGAAGAGGAAGGTTTCAAGGAAAACACTAGCTACCTTCTTTCAAGTGGTGTACCATTTAGGTAAATTTCATTGATGATTTCCGCTTTTTTCTGAAGATATGGATTTGTATTTGTCCATTCAAAGATTTCTTCGATTTCAGACTTAGTATTCAAAGTTGAAAAGATAGAAGAGTAGGATTTTGCGTGGACAGATTCCATAAATTGGATGTTATTAAAAACAGCTTCCTCGTGAGGTGTGCGAATATCAGAGCGAAGGGCCTGAACCCCTGTTTCAGATTGCATGGTATCAAGAAGGGTTAATCCACCAAAGACTTTACCAACTAGGTCTTTTTCTTTGTTAGATAATTTTCTCCAGTCATCCAAGTCATTTGATAAAGGGATACGAGTATCGAGCCAGAACTGCTCAGTCAGTTTTTCCCAAGTTGATTTATCAATGACATCTTCGATAGCATTCCAGTTAATGGCTTTGTAGTAAGTTTGCATTTGAAATCTCTTTCTGTGTGTAGTAATGCGATAAGTTAGTTCTTCCTATTCTAATATTTCAAAGGAGTATCGCACAAAAAGTCGGGAAACCGACTTTTTAATTGTATCATGATTTTATCAATCACATCAACTTAATTATAAGTGAGTATGAAAACCCAGATTCGATTTGAGAGATGTTCTAAATTACACAGCTCTCACATTGGTTAGCGCCTACTTCACCACCGTCATCTGTAAATGTACGGACGTAGTAGATAGACTTGATGCCCTTATTGAAGGCATAGTTACGTAGGATAGATAGGTCACGTGTGGTTTGTTTGTTTTCTTTCTTCCATTCGTAAAGACCTTTTGGAATGTCACTACGCATGAAGAGAGTGAGTGAAAGTCCTTGATCCACGTGTTCAGTAGCAGCAGCGTATACATCGATAACCTTACGCATATCCATATCGTAGGCTGAAGTGTAGAAAGGAATGGTATCTGTTGACAATCCTGCAGCAGGATAGTAAATCTTACCAATTTTCTTCTCTTGACGTTCTTCGATACGTTGCGTTATAGGGTGGATAGAAGCAGAAACATCGTTGATGTAACTGATTGATCCATTTGGTGCTACAGCTAAACGGTTTTGGTGGTAAAGACCATCAGCTTGAACCTTATCACGAAGCTCAGCCCAGTCTGCAGCAGTTGGGATAAAGATATCTTTAAAGAGTTCTTTCACGCGTTCTGATTTGGAACAAATTGACCAGACGTATACTTATCGAAATAAGTTCCATTTGCGTAGTCAGATTTTTCAAAATTATGGAAGGTTACACCACGTTCACGTGCGATGTTATTTGATTCAACCAGAGTCCAATAGTTCATGAGCATGAAATAAATGCTTGTAAATTCGATAGACTCTTCTGATCCATACTCAATCAATTGTTGCGCAAGGTAGCTATGTAGTCCCATTGCACCAAGACCGAATGTATGAGCTAAGCTATTTCCATAGTCAATTGTTGGTACAGCTTTGATATGAGAATTATCAGTAACAAAGGTAAGAGCACGAACCATAGCACGAATAGAGCGTCCAAAGTCTGGCGATGTCATCATGTTGACAACGTTGGTTGAACCAAGGTTACATGAAATGTCGGTTCCCATCTCAAGAAATTCTTGCGCGTCATTAATCAAGCTTGGTTCTTGGACTTGGAGAATCTCAGAACACAAGTTACTCATGATAATCTTCCCATCAACAGGATTTGCACGGTTAGCAGTATCGATGTTGACTACATAAGGATAGCCAGATTCTTGTTGCAATTTAGAAATTTCAGTCTCTAAATCACGTGCCTTGATTTTTGTCTTACGAATGTTAGGATTTGCTACTAGTTCATCATACTTCTCAGTAATGTCGATATAGTTAAATGCTACACCGTACTCTCTCTCAACAGAGTATGGGCTGAAGAGATACATATCTTCATTCTTGCGAGCCAATTCGTAGAATTTATCTGGTACTACAACACCAAGTGACAAAGTCTTAACACGAACTTTCTCATCGGCATTTTCTTTTTTAGTTGAAAGAAATGCGATGATATCAGGGTGAAAGACGTTGAGGTAAACCACTCCAGCCCCCTGACGTTGTCCCAATTGGTTTGAGTAAGAGAAGCTATCTTCAAAGAGCTTCATAACTGGAACGACACCAGACGCAGCTCCTTCGTAACCCTTGATAGGAGCACCAGCTTCACGTAGGTTACTAAGGGTGATCCCAACGCCACCACCAATACGTGAAAGTTGAAGAGCAGAGTTGATAGAACGGCCAATAGAGTTCATATCATCTGTAACCTGGATCAAGAAACAAGATACTAACTCTCCACGACGTGCACGACCAGCGTTCAAGAAAGATGGAGTGGCTGGTTGATAACGTTGATGGATAATCTCGTTAGCAATATCAGTTGCAATTGCTTCGTCACCATCTGCAAAGTAGACAGCATTAAAGAAGACACGATCTTCCATATTCTCTAAATAGTATTCTCCGTCGTTTGTCTTAAGAGCATACTGATTATAGAATTTGTAGGCAGCCATAAAAAGACTTGAATTGGAAGTTTTGTTCTTTTATAAATTGATACAATTCTACAAAAAAATTCTGGGCGATATTTTTAATAAAAGCCTGTTTCAATGTAGTTGTGTTTAATCAAGGTAGTCAATTTTATCTAAAATTGAATCAAATACCATTGAGTTCGGTACAAACATTTTCTTTAAAAATGCATCTAAGGCTTCTTTATCTTTATGAAGCATGATTTGTCCATTGACTGGACGGTTAATTTCATTATTTAGACGGAAGTATGTTACGTCTTCAAGTTGTTTTAATCCCATAAAATTTCCCTTATCTAATTACAAAAATAAAAGGCTTCTAAGGTTTACATAGAAGCTTTTTAAATCCTGATTTTATACAAGTTGCTTTGAGTTTTGCTGGTTGGAAACCAGAGAACACTTCAGTTGGTGTTTGAATGATAGGAGCAGCACTAAAGCCGAGTCCTTTAACTTGTTCGATATATTCAGGTTGTTCATCAAGATTGATTTCTTGATATGCGATATTATTGCTGTCTAAAAATCGTTTTGTCATCTTACATTGGACACAGTTATTTTTTTAGAATATACGGTTACCATTTATAGAACTCTCTTTCAAATTAATTATACCCTTCTTAGTATATCAGAAAAATCTTTGTCAACGAAAGAAAACTAAATATTGTATAATTCTTTTTAATATTTTTATTCAAAAACACAATATATAGTGATTCTAAAAATGGAAAACGCTTTATATGTAGGTTTCTTGAATCAAGAAAAAAATAAAAAACTACATAAGGTGTAGGCTTAAAAAAATTTGAAATATTTTTCTGCAAGTTATCTGAAAGTAAATTGGAGAAAGTCCATAAAATACTTGAAAAAGATACTTTAAAATGATATAATACAAAACTGTAAGGGTTATCAGATATAACTCAACAAGAAAACAATTAAAGGAGAGTCAAACTATGGCTTCTAAAGATTTCCACGTAGTGGCAGAAACAGGTATTCACGCACGTCCAGCAACTTTGTTGGTACAAACTGCTAGCAAATTTGCTTCAGACATTACTCTTGAGTACAAAGGTAAATCAGTTAACCTTAAATCTATCATGGGTGTTATGAGCCTTGGTGTTGGTCAAGGAGCTGACGTTACAATTACTGCTGAAGGCGCAGACGCTGATGACGCTATCGCTGCTATCTCAGAAACAATGGAAAAAGAAGGATTGGCATAAGAAATGACAGAAATGCTTAAAGGAATTGCAGCATCTGATGGTGTTGCCGTTGCAAAAGCATATCTACTTGTACAACCGGATTTATCATTCGAAACTGTTTCAGTCGAAGATACAAATGCTGAAGAAGCTCGTTTAGATGTTGCTCTTGAAGCTTCTCAAAACGAGCTTTCTCTTATCCGTGAAAAAGCAGTAGGTACGCTTGGTGAAGAAGCAGCGCAAGTTTTTGACGCTCACTTAATGGTTCTTTCTGACCCTGAATTAATCGGTCAAATTAAAGAAACTATCCGTGCTAAAAAAGTGAATGCAGAAGCAGGTCTTAAAGAAGTTACAGACATGTTTATCACGATTTTTTTGAAGGCATGGAAGACAATCCATACATGCAAGAACGTGCAGCTGATATTCGAGACGTTACTAAACGTGTTTTGGCAAATCTTCTTGGTAAGAAATTACCAAACCCAGCTTCTATTAATGAAGAAGTAATCGTCATTGCACACGACTTGACTCCATCTGATACTGCTCAATTGGACAAAAAAACTTTGTAAAAGCTTTTGTAACTAACATCGGTGGACGTACAAGCCACTCAGCTATCATGGCTCGTACACTTGAAATTGCTGCTGTTTTGGGTACAAAACAACATTACTGAGCTTGTAAAAAGATGGCGATGTTTTGGCTGTTTCAGGTATCTCTGGTGAAGTTGTTATTAACCCAAGTGAAGAACAAATTGCAGAATTTAAAGCAGCTGGTGAAGCTTACGCTCAACAAAAAGCAGAATGGGCTCTTTTGAAAGATGCTAAAACAGTTACTGCAGATGGAAAACACTTTGAGTTGGCTGCAAACATTGGAACACCTAAAGATGTTGAGGGTGTTAATGATAACGGTGCAGAAGCAGTAGGTCTTTATCGTACAGAGTTCTTGTACATGGATTCTCAAGACTTCCCAACTGAAGATGATCAATACGAAGCGTATAAAGCAGTTCTTGAAGGTATGAACGGTAAACCTGTTGTTGTTCGTACAATGGATATCGGTGGGGATAAAGAACTTCCTTACTTCGATCTTCCTAAAGAAATGAACCCATTCTTGGGCTACCGTGCTTTACGTATCTCTATCTCTGAAACTGGTAACCAAATGTTCCGTACACAATTGCGTGCATTGCTTCGTGCATCTGTTCACGGTAAATTGCGTATCATGTTCCCAATGGTTGCTTTGTTGAAAGAGTTCCGTACTGCTAAAGCTATTCTTGAAGAAGAAAAAGCAAAATTGGTTGCTGAAGGTGTCGCAGTTGCAGATGATATCCAAGTTGGTATCATGATTGAAATCCCAGCCGCAGCTATGCTTGCAGACCAATTTGCTAAAGAAGTTGATTTCTTCTCAATCGGTACAAATGACCTTATCCAATACACAATGGCTGCTGACCGTATGAACGAGCAAGTTTCATACCTTTACCAACCATATAACCCATCAATCCTTCGCTTGATTAACAACGTAATCAAAGCAGCTCACGCTGAAGGTAAATGGGCTGGTATGTGTGGTGAAATGGCCGGTGACCAAACTGCTGTTCCACTACTTGTCGGAATGGGCTTGGATGAGTTCTCTATGTCAGCTACATCTGTACTTCGTACACGTAGCTTGATGAAGAAACTAGACACAGCTAAGATGCAAGAATACGCTAACCGTGCTCTTACTGAATGTTCAACAATGGAAGAAGTTCTTGAGCTTTCTAAAGAATACGTTAATTTTGACTAATATTATTTAAAACCTTGTAGCATCAACTACAGGGTTTTTTGCTTTATATTTTAAATGTCCACCTGTAAAATTTCCTAAAAATATGGTAGAATAGACAAAGGAAAAATACGGAGGCAACTATGCAAAAAAGACCAATCATTATCGGAGTAACTGGAGGATCTGGTGGGGGAAAAACTAGTGTTTCTAGGGCAATTCTGTCACATTTTCCAAATGAAAAAATTGCCATGATTGAGCATGATTCCTACTATAAAGATCAATCTCATTTAACCTTTGAAGAGAGAATTAAAACAAATTATGATCATCCATTTGCTTTTGATACTGACTTAATGATTGAGCAAATCAAAGAGTTGTTGGCAGGGCGACCAGTTGACATCCCGACTTATGATTATACTGAACATACTCGTAGTTCAAAAACATACCGTCAAGAACCACAAGATGTTTTCATTGTTGAGGGTATTTTAGTTTTAGAAGATCAACGTCTACGCGATCTAATGGATATCAAGATTTTTGTTGATACTGATGATGATGTACGTATTATTCGTCGTATTAAACGTGATATGGAAGAACGTGGACGTAGCCTCGATAGTGTCATTGAGCAATACCTTGGTGTGGTTAAACCGATGTATCACCAATTTATCGAGCCAACTAAACGTTACGCCGACATTGTAATCCCTGAAGGTGTGACAAATACAGTTGCTATTGACTTGTTGACTACTAAGATTGAAAAGATTTTAGCAGAAGCACGCTTATCTAATTAAAAATTATTCAAAAACCTGTATCAATAGGATACAGGTTTTCTTTATTGTTTAATTTTTCTCAAGTCTTGGAACAATGAGTGCAGTTAAAACAGCCGAGATAATTAATTCTGCAATTGAGTTTGTTGAGATAACAGTAGCTAATAGTTTTTGGATATTTCCATCAAATACACTTCCAAAAAGGAAGAAGATTCCACCTAAGACAAACACGGTATTTGTTAGAGAACCAAGAGCACCAGCAAAGATAAGACCTGCTTTGTTTTTAAGAAGTTTATAAACAAAGTAAGGAGTCAAACCGATAAGGATTCGAGGAACAATAGCGATGATTAATGAATAGATATTACCGTTAGGTACAAATGGTGAGAAAAGATAACTAGTTGGTAAGATAGTAATTGTATTAACTGTTAAGCTAATCATACCCATTAAAAATCCAAGAATAGCTCCAATACGTGGGCCATAAATGATACTTCCAATAATAACAGGAATGTGTACAATAGTTGGTTTAATTGGGAATGGTAATACATTAAATAAGATAGAGCTAAGTAGATGGATGACAATCATACTTGCAAAAAAAGATAGCAACAGGTGCGATGTTAGAGCGTTTGTTCATTGAGAGTTTCCTTTATTCTTTCTATAATAATTTCCAAATCGGCTAAAGCGCCGCTTCCGAAGTCGCCACAAGCTAAGAGAGATTCTTTAGGAGAGATAATCCCGTATCCATAGTTTTGAAGAGTTTTAAGATTTGTCTGTGTGGCAGGATGGGTAAACATTTTTGTATTCATGGCTGGTGCTAATAGTTTAGGGATATTATCTGGTAATGCCAGAGCAGTACTAGTCACCATATTATCGGCAAAACCATGTGCTAATTTTGCAATGGTATTAGCAGTTGCTGGAGCAACGATAAACAAGTCAGTTTCTTTTCCTCTTTCGATGTGGTTGACTTGGTCTGGATAAGGTTCTTGCATGACATCGAGATGTACCAGATTTTGGGACAAGACTTGTAGAGTTAATGGCTGGATAAAATCAGTAGCTGCCTTTGTCATCAACACAGTCACATCATGTCCTTGCTTTTTTAAAGAACTAACTAAATCAGCACCTTTATAAGAAGCAATTGAACCAGTAATTGCAAGAGTAATGTGAGCCATAACTTTCCTTTCTAAAAAGTAAATCCTTGAATTTTTTTAATTATTAGCTCAGCGATTTCTTGTTTGCTGTATGCTGTTTGATAATCATTTTTTTCAACTAAGTAAGCCAGGTGTTGTTCAGAGTTTATTTGAGTCAAATCGTTAGCAACAATAATGTCTGCTCGATTCTTATTAAGACTTTCTCTAGCAACATCTATCAAATGATCCTTTGTAACATCAACCAGGAGTTTAAAACCTATTAGATGAATTTTAGGATTCCATTCTTTGACCAAAGAAATAATCTTAGGATTTTTCTTAAGAAAAAGAATCTGAGCATCTTCCTTTGAAGAAATTTTTGGACTCAGTATTCTGCTTAGTTAGAAATTTCGATAAATCTTGACTTGCTTGTACCTCATCTAAACTTGTCATATAGACTGGCGTGTAGTCAGATACAGCCATAGAATGAATTAAAACTTGATAATCTTTAACAAGATTTCGCATCTCCTCAAGTAAATCCAAAGTATTCTTTATTTCTATGATTTTTAAGATTTGGATGACTAGCTGGTTTAACTGCCTGAGAAGTTGTAATCAAGCAAACTTCATGACCTGCTTTTTATTAAAAGCTTCTGTTATAATCAAGCCAAGACGACCTGTAGAGTGATTAGTGATAGAGCGAACACGGTCTATAGACTCACTAGTACCACCAGAAGTTACTAAAATTTTTCATAGAACCATTCTACACAAAAATGTTTTAAGTCAAAGAAAGCGGTTTAGTTTAGCTTTGAGTTATTATAGTTATTATCTATAAAGACATATAAAAAAATAGATAATTTTTGTTATATTAAAGAATTAAAGAGAAAATACGAACATTAAGTTCGTTTTTATAAAAAAATCTTGTTTTGTGTTATAATGAGTTAAAAAGATAATAGGGCATAGGAGTTTAATATGAAAACAGATATTGAAATTGCGCAGAGTATAGAGCTAAAACCAATCGTTGATGTTGTTGAGAAACTTGGGATTTCTTACGATGATTTGGAGTTGTACGGAAAATACAAGGCTAAACTTAGCTTTGATAAAATCCGTGAGGTTGAGAGCAACCCAGTAGGTAAGTTGATTTTGGTAACTGCCATCAACCCAACTCCAGCAGGTGAAGGGAAGTCAACTATTACTATCGGTCTTGCTGATGCTTTGAATAAGATTGGTAAGAAAACCATGATTGCTATCCGAGAACCATCTCTTGGTCCTGTAATGGGAATCAAAGGTGGTGCAGCTGGTGGTGGTTATGCTCAAGTGTTACCAATGGAAGATATCAACCTTCATTTTACTGGTGATATGCATGCTATCACAACTGCCAATAATGCTCTTCTGCCTTGATTGACAATCACTTGCACCAAGGAAATGAGCTAGGAATTGACCAACGTCGTATTCTTTGGAAACGTGTTGTTGATTTAAACGACCGTGCTCTTCGTCATGTAACTGTTGGACTAGGTGGTCCTCTTAATGGTATTCCACGTGAAGATGGTTTTGATATTACTGTAGCTTCAGAAATTATGGCAATTCTTTGTTTATCAACAGACATTGATGACTTAAAACGTCGTTTAGCTAATATCGTCATCGGCTATCGTTATGACCGTACACCTGTTTCAGTTGGTGATTTGCAGGTTGAGGGTGCTTTGGCATTGATTTTGAAAGATGCTATCAAGCCAAACTTGGTTCAAACAATCTATGGTACACCTGCCTTTGTACACGGTGGTCCTTTTGCAAATATTGCCCACGGTTGTAACTCTGTATTGGCTACAAAAACAGCTCTTCGCTTAGCTGATTACACAGTAACTGAAGCTGGCTTTGGTGCAGACCTTGGTGCAGAGAAGTTCCTGGATATCAAGACTCCAAACCTGCCAACTGCTCCATCTGCGGTCGTTATCGTAGCAACTCTTCGTGCTCTTAAGATGAATGGTGGAGTTGCTAAAGATGCTCTGACAGAAGAAAATGTAGAAGCAGTTCGTGCAGGTTTTGCTAACTTTGAAACGCCACGTTGAGAATATCCGTAAGTTCGGTATCCCAGCAGTTGTTGCTATCAACGAATTTGTATCAGATACAGAAGCTGAAATAGCAACCTTGAAAGAGCTTTGTGCCTCTATTGATGTGCCGGTTGAATTAGCAAGTGTTTGGGCTAATGGTGCAGAAGGTGGAGTAGCGCTTGCTGAAACTGTTGTCAAAACGATTGCTGAAACTCCTGCAAAATATACTAGATTGTATGACAATGAACTCTCTGTTCAAGAAAAGATTGAAAAGATTGTTACCGAAATCTACCGTGGTAGCAAAGTAAACTTCGAGAAGAAAGCCCAAACTCAAATTGCACAAATCGTACAAAATGGTTGGGATAAACTGCCAATCTGTATGGCTAAAACTCAATACAGTTTTTTCAGATAATCCAAATGCTCTTGGTGCACCTGAAAACTTTTGAAATTACTATTCGTGAATTGGTACCAAAACTTGGTGCAGGCTTTATCGTTGCCCTTACTGGTGATGTTATGACCATGCCTGGTCTTCCAAAAAGACCTGCCGCTCTCAACATGGATGTTGAAAGTGATGGAACTGTTCTTGGATTATTCTAGTTCAATAACAAAAAGACAACCTCTTTGATAAGGTTGTCTTTTTGTATTAGAAAAAACTCCTAGAAATCTTCTAGGAGTTTAATTTTATTTCATTTCATAGTTGGGAAAAGAAGTACGTCACGGATAGTAGTAGTATCAGTGAGGAGCATGCAGAGACGGTCGATACCGATTCCCAAACCACCTGTTGGTGGCATACCATATTCAAGGGCTTCAATGTAGTCGTAGTCAATGCCTGTTGCTTCATCATCTCCAAGTTCTTTAGCTTTTGCTTGGGCTTCAAATCGGCTAAGCTGATCGATTGGATCGTTCAATTCTGTGAAGGCATTTCCATATTCTTTAGTCATGATGAAGAGCTCGAAACGGTCAGTAAAGCGCTCGTCTTCAGGATTCTTCTTAGCAAGTGGAGATACAGCTACTGGGTGACCATAAACAAAGGTAGGCTGAATCAAAGTTTCTTCGACAAATTCTTCAAAGAAGGCATTTATGATGTGACCAACTTCGGTGTAGTGTTTTTCAACTGGGACTTTCTTCTCAGCCGCGATAGCTTTAGCTTCTTCGAAAGTCATGTCTTGCCAGAAATCTACACCAGTAATTTCCTTGATAGCATCAACCATGTGAACACGTTTAAATGGCTCGTGAATCTTGATTTCAGTTCCTTGATAGATAACTGGACTGTCGCCTTTAACGGCTCTAGCAACGTGTTGGATAATACCTTCAGTCAAGTCCATGATGTCCTGGAAGTCTGCATAAGCTTGATAAACTTCGATCGAAGTGAACTCGGGATTGTGTGTAGCATCCATTCCTTCGTTACGGAAGATACGACCGATCTCATAAACGCGTTCCATACCACCAACGATAAGGCGTTTCAAGTGAAGCTCAGTCGCAATACGAAGCACCATATCAATGTTTTGAGCATTGTGGTGAGTGATAAATGGACGGGCAGCAGCACCTCCAGCTTCATTATGAAGAACTGGAGTTTCAACTTCAAGGAATCCTTGAGCATCAAGGTAACGACGGATTTCAGAGATGATCTTTGAACGAGTAACAAAGCGTTCAAAGCTTTCACGGTTTGAAATCAAATCAAGATAACGTTTACGATAGATTGTTTCAACGTCTGTTAAACCATGGAATTTTTCAGGAAGGGGACGGAGAGCTTTAGACAAGTGAGTGATATGTGTAGCCTTGATAGAGAGCTCTCCCATATCTGTACGCATGACTTCACCTTCGACACCAAGGAAGTCACCGAGGTCAGCCTTTTTAAAGATTTCGTAGTTTTCTTCACCAACTTCGTCTTTACGAACGTAGATTTGGATTTGTCCTTCACGGTCTTGAAGGTGAGCAAATCCAACCTTACCTTTACCACGTTTGGTTACTAAACGACCGGCGATAGTAGCAGTTTCGTTTAATTCATGTAGTTGTTCTTTATCAAGGTCAGCAAATTTATCTTTTAGTTCTTGAGAGTTGGCAGTACGTTCAAAACGTTTACCGAAAGGATCAATTCCTTGTTCACGGAGCGCAGCCATTTTTTCACGGCGAACGATCTGCTGGTCATTCAATTCTTCCATATGTTCTGTTGACATGAGTTCCTCCTAATTTTTAATCGAATTTTTGAAATAATAAATCAAATTTTTCACGATACTCCATTTTATCATAAATAGTCTAGAAATTCACGGATATTCTATAAAAACTAAAAAAGAACTTAACTGGCGAGTCAAGTTCTTTGAAGAAGAAAACAAAATTTTTGTTTCGTAACGGTAAATTTTTCTTATTCTGAATCTAACATTATATCAGCAAATTCAGCTCTGACAAATTGAGCCAAATCTTCAGGATTAATGATAATACTATGTCCAACTTCACCGGCTGACACGATTATCTCATTAAGAGAAAGAGCGGATTGATCTATAAAAATTGGATACTGATGTTTTTGTCTTATACCAACGGGATTATTGGCTCCGTGTATATAGCCAGTCGTTTTTTCCAAATCTTTTTGAGGAATCATACTAACTTTTTTATTGCCTGAAACTTTGGCAAGTTTCTTTTCAGATAGATGTTCGGTAATAGGTAGAATACCGATAATAGGTCCTGACTTATCTCCTAAAAGAGCTAAGGTTTTAAAAATATGGTTTCTTTCAATCCCTTCTGGCAATTGTCCCTCAAGAGCATTAATTTGAATCCCGGTATGGGCTACTCCTGATTTGGTTAAAATTTGTTCAACTAATGTTTCTTTACTTTTGTTTTTTTAGCCATTATTTGTATTTTTCCTCTAATTGACTCATCCAAATACCCAACCAGATACCAAGAGCGAAGAAGAAGGCGATGATAACATAGGATACAATTGATAAGCCGCTGTAACTTATGCTTTCAGGACTTCCAGCATTTGGTAATAAAATTAGTAGAGTACTTGAAAGTACGATACCAATAATAAAGTGATAAACACGAGAGTGGTAGACGCGAAGAGCATAGTCCATAAATTTTGAAAAAGCTATGAGAGTAAGAACAGCTCCGATACCAATTGGTAAGAACGTGCCAAATAGGTCGAAAGATTTGAAACCTGTAAGCATAGGTCCGTATAGTCCTAAAATCAAGAGTAAGTTTGATGGGCTTAGACCTGGAACAAGAATTCCAAGTGCTAGTAAGGAACCTGCAAGTATAAAGTTTAAGAAAGATGCGGATAAACTTCCTACTACGAAATTAAGTCCGTAAAGTGCAATACCTGAAACTATAAAGGTTGTCCAAAACCAAATGAGGTCTATTTTATCCCTTTCAGAATCACGATTAGCTTCTTTTACTAAACTAGGAACAGTACCGATAATTGCACCAGCAAAACTCCATAAGACATATACTTGGTAGTGTTCAAGTAAGTACTCAATGGGGTAAGAGAACAACCCAATACCAAGTAACATACCAATAGCAACTGGTAAGAAATAAAGAACGTCTTCTTTTAGTTGCTTGAAGGGATGGGCTAAGAAACGAATCATACGTTCATAAATCCCCAAAATTGCAGCTAGGACACCTCCGGAAATTCCAGGTAAGATAAACCCTAGAGCAATTACTATTCCTTTAATCATTTTTGAAATCCAAGATAACATGGAATTCCTCCGTTTTTCTTTTAAATAATCTCAAATTATATTATACCACAAAGTAGACTAAATTAAGAAAAAGCAAGCAGAAGGAATATCTGACTTGCTTTATGAAATATATATTATGGTTTTAAAAAAATAATTTTTCTAAATGTTTCTTCTTTATCTTTATTTAAGAAATCATGTTTAAATCTAAATGGTGATCAAATCCTACAAGTCTCCCCTTAGATGTATACTGATGAAGATCATAATCAAGGTCCGTCACCGGAGTACTTTCAAAATAACCTGAATCAGTACCATAAGTTGGAATCCAAACTGCAGTAAAGTTATCAGTGCTGACACTATGCTCTTGCATGAAGTAGACTCCAATATAGATGCCAATGTTTTTAGCGCCAAGGGCAGCTAGTTTAGCACGAAAAGCTTCGACCCCTTTATTCATATCTGACATGGTTTTTTCTTCGACATCGAGCCAATAGTAACTTGGATTATATGGAGATGCGGCGTTGTAGAAAGCCTCAGCAGCCTTTTCCATATCCTGAACATTTTTCGCAGATACATATGCATAAACTGCTACAGGAATATTCCTTTTTTGTAATTCTGTTATATGGCTTTTATAAGCTTTATCTGTACCGTTGGTATATGACGCATCGTTCTCGGTTGTAATTTGATTTCCACTATGAACCCGAACGATTGCACCCGAAATATTCTTTGATAAAATATCATAATTTATTTCAGATGGTCTTTGCCAACCAGATAAATCGATTATAGGTTTATCTAAATTGTGTAATGCTTGATTTTTCTACTTGTACTGGATTCGGTTTAGTTTTAACAGGATGTTCTTCAAACTTTGGTCGGTTTATAATTAAAATCCCGATGAACACAGCTAGAATAGTAAAAACAAAAAGCTGGATGAATTTTTTTCTCATACTCCTCTAGTTTATCGTAAATATGTTAAAAAAATCAAAAAAAACACTCAAAAACTGGCAGTTTGAAGCAATAAGTGTCCATGTGTTTTTAGCCAATTTTATGTTTGAAGAGGTAAAATATGGTATAATGTAATGGAAATTCTATAGAAAAGAGAAAAATATGGCAAATTATGCAATTATTTTAGCAGCGGGTAAAGGTACTCGCATGAAATCAGATCTTCCAAAAGTCATGCACAAGGTTGCTGGGATTTCTATGCTTGAGCATGTTTTCCGTAGCGTGGGAGCAATTAATCCTGAAAAAACAGTTACAGTAGTAGGACATAAAGGCAGACCTAGTTGAACAAGTCTTAGCAGGTCAAACAGATTTTGTAAGACAGACAGAACAACTAGGAACTGGTCACGCAGTTATGATGGCTGAGCCAATCCTTGAAAGTTTGACTGGACAAACCTTAGTCATTGCTGGTGATACTCCTTTAATTACTGGTGAAAGTTTGAAGAACTTGATTAATTTTCATGTGAATCATAAAAATGTTGCTACGATTTTAACTGCTGAAGCGGATATTCCATTTGGCTATGGACGTATCGTACGTAATGAAAATGCTGAGGTTCTTAGAATTGTTGAGCAAAAGGATGCTACTGATTTTGAAAAACAAATCAAAGAAATCAATACGGGAACTTACGTTTTTGACAATGCTCGTCTCTTTGAAGCTCTAAAAAATATCAATACGAATAATGCACAGGGAGAGTATTATATTACGGACGTAATTGGTATTTTCCGTGAAGCGGGAGAAAAAGTCGGTGCTTATACATTAAAAGACTTTGATGAAAGTCTCGGCGTCAATGATCGTGTAGCTCTTGCAACTGCTGAAGCTGTAATGCGCCGTCGTATTAACCAAGCCCATATGGTCAATGGTGTTAGTTTTGTAAATCCTGAAGCCACCTATATTGATATTGACGTTGAAATTGCTCCAGAAGTTCAAATTGAAGCTAATGTAACTCTTAAAGGAACTAGTAAGGTTGGCGCTGAAACCATTCTTACTAATGGTACCTACATCGTGGATAGTACTATTGGTTCAGGAGCTGTAATTACCAACTCTACTATTGAAGAAAGTACCTTAGCTGATGGTGTAACTGTAGGTCCGTACGCACATATTCGTCCAGGGTCAAACCTTGATAAGAATGTGCACATCGGGAACTTTGTTGAAGTCAAAGGTTCTAGCATTGGTGAAAACACTAAATCAGGTCATCTAACTTACATTGGAAACAGCGAAATTGGAAAAGATGTAAACATTGGTGCTGGTACCATCACTGTCAATTATGATGGTCAAAAGAAATACAAGACTATCATTGGAGACAATGTATTTGTAGGTTCTAATTCAACCATCATTGCACCTGTAGAACTTGGAGACAATTCACTTGTGGGTGCTGGTTCAACTATTACTAAGGATGTACCAACAGATGCTGTAGCCATTGGACGAGGACGTCAAACTAACAAAGAAAAACTTGCAACTCGTTTACCTCATCATCCTAAGAATAAATAGGAGTTTCTAATGGAATTCGAAGAAAAGACACTTAGTCGTAAAGAAATTTATAAAGGCCCAATTTTCCAGCTGGTTCAGGATCGAGTTGAATTACCTGCTGGAAAGGGAACTGCTCAGCGAGACTTGATTTTTCATAATGGTGCAGTCTGTATCTTAGCTGTTACTGCAGAAAATAAAATTGTCTTGGTTAAACAATATCGTAAGGCAATTGAAAAAATTTCTTACGAAATTCCTGCAGGAAAACTAGAAGTTGGTGAAAATGCAGATCCTGAATCTGCTGCTCTTCGTGAATTAGAAGAAGAAGCAGCTTACACGGAAATTAAGTCTTTTGTATGATTTTTATTCAGCAATTGGTTTTTGTAATGAAAGACTAAGATTATATCTAGCCAGTGACTTAACCAAGGTCGATAATCCACGTCCTCAAGACGAAGATGAAACCTTGGAACTATTAGAAGTTAGTTTAGAAGAAGCAAAAGCACTTATCCAGTCTAGTCATATCTGTGATGCTAAGACTATTATGGCAATCCAGTACTGGGAATTACAAGAAAAATAGAGGAGGAACCCATGGGAAAACCTTTATTGACTGATGAAATGATTGAAAGAGCTAATCGAGGAGAGGACATCTCGGGTGCTCCCTTGCTGGATAGCGAGGAAACAAAGATTCTACCGACTTCTTCTCGAGGTGTTTCCTACAATCATTCTAAAGATCATGGTTTTAGTCAGGAAACTTTAACAATTGAAGTCGAGCCTTCAATTCATAAGAGCCGTCGAATTGAAAATACTAAGAGAAACGTCTTTAATTCTAAGTTGAATAAGATTCTTTTTGCTGTTATTTTACTCTTGATTTTGCTAGTTTTAGCAATGAGATTTATTTAAGGGGACTATCATGAAAATTGGAATTATAGCAGCTATGCCAGAAGAGCTAGTTTATCTGATTCAACATTTAGAAAACGCTCAAGAAGAGACGGTATTAGGAAATAAGTATCATACAGGTAAAATTGGTTCAGTCGAGCTTGTCTTAATCGAGAGTGGAATTGGTAAAGTTATGTCTGCTATGAGTGTAGCAATCTTAGCTAAGCACTTTAAAGTAGATGCTGTTATCAATACAGGTTCGGCCGGTGCCCTTGCTGAAGGCATTTCAGTGGGTGATGTGGTTATTGCTGAAAAGCTTGCCTACCATGATGTTGATGTAACTGCTTTTGGGTATGAATACGGTCAAATGGCCCAACAACCACTCTATTTCGAATCTGACAAGAAGTTTGTCAGAATGATTCAAGAGAGTTTGTCTAAACTTAACCAAAAATGGCATTTAGGTTTGATTGCGACCGGTGATAGTTTTATTGCGGGTGAAGATAAGATTAAAGCTATAAAAGAACATTTTCCTCAGGTGCTTGCGGTTGAGATGGAAGGAGCGGCTATCGCTCAAGCAGCTCACGCGCTGAATCTACCTTTCTTAGTTGTCCGTGCCATGAGTGATAATGCTAACCACGAAGCTTCTATTTCATTTGATGAATTTATCGTAGAAGCAGGACGCAGATCGGCTCAAGCCTTGTTGACACTTTTACAATCTATTCATGATTAAAAATAAAAAGAACACTTGTTAGTGTTCTTTTTTTAGGAAAAAAGGAAGCTTGTCTCTGAGAGAGTTATTTTCAGTCTTTTTTGATATAATAGAAACATTGATTTGAAGAATTGGGAGAAAATGAATCCTTTATTAAATGGTATGAATGATAGACAGGCAGAAGCGGTCCAAACAACAGAAGGTCCACTGTTGATCATGGCGGGGGCTGGTTCTGGTAAGACACGAGTTTTGACCCATCGTATTGCCTACTTAATTGATGAAAAGATGGTTAATCCCTGGAATATTTAGCCATTACCTTTACCAATAAGGCTGCTCGTGAAATGAAAGAACGTGCTTATGCGCTCAATCCAGCTACCCAGGATTGTTTGATTGCGACCTTTCACTCTATGTGTGTTCGTATTTTACGTCGTGATGCAGACCATATTGGCTACAATCGTAATTTTACTATCATCGATCCAGGTGAGCAGCGAACGCTCATGAAACGCATTCTCAAGCAGTTAAACTTGGATCCTAAAAAGTGGAATGAACGCTCTATTTTGGGGACCATTTCTAATGCTAAGAATGATTTGATTGATGATGAGGCTTACGCTTCTCAAGCAGGAGACTTGTATACAGATATTGTAGCTAAGTGTTATACTGCATACCAAAAGGAACTTCGTCAGTCAGAATCTGTTGACTTTGATGATTTGATTATGTTGACTTTGCGTCTCTTTGATCAAAATCCTGATGTCTTGACATACTACCAACAAAAGTTTCAGTATATTCATGTTGATGAGTATCAAGATACCAACCATGCCCAGTATCAATTGGTCAAACTCTTGGCTTCACGCTTTAAAAACATCTGCGTGGTCGGTGATGCAGATCAATCTATCTATGGTTGGCGTGGGGCTGATATGCAGAATATCTTGGATTTTGAGAAAGATTACCCTAACGCCAAGGTCGTTTTGTTAGAGGAGAATTACCGTTCAACCAAAACCATTCTCCAAGCAGCTAACGACGTCATTAAAAACAATAAAAATCGTCGTCCGAAAAATCTCTGGACCCAAAATGCTGATGGGGAACAGATTATTTATTACCGTGCTAATGACGAACAGGATGAGGCTGTCTTTGTAGCTAAAACCATCGATGAACTTGGTCGAAACCACAACTTCCTTCATAAAGACTTCGCAGTTCTTTATCGTACCAATGCCCAGTCACGTACGATTGAGGAAGCTCTGCTCAAGTCTAATATTCCTTATACCATGGTTGGTGGAACGAAATTCTACAGCCGTAAGGAAATTCGTGATATCATTGCTTACCTCAATCTCATTGCCAACCTAAGTGATAATATCAGTTTTGAGCGTATCATCAATGAACCCAAGCGTGGAATTGGTCCAGGTACTGTTGAGAAGATTCGTGATTTTGCTAATTTGCAAGAAATGTCCATGCTAGATGCTTCAGCAAATATCATGTTATCAGGAATCAAAGGAAAAGCAGCCCAGTCTATTTGGGACTTTGCTAATATGATTCTCGATTTGCGTGAACAACTGGACCGACTAACTATCACAAAGCTAGTAGAAACAGTGTTGGAAAAAACAGGTTACGTTGATTTACTTAAGGCCCAAGCAACCTTGGAAAGTAAGGCTCGGGTTGAAAATATAGAGGAGTTCCTCTCTGTTACGAAAAACTTTGATGACAATCCTGAAAGCCAAGAAGAGGAAACAGGACTAGATAAACTCAGTCGTTTCTTGAATGATCTTGCCTTAATTGCAGATACGGACTCAGGCAGTCAGGAGACGTCAGAAGTAACCTTAATGACTTTGCACGCTGCCAAAGGACTCGAGTTTCCAGTTGTCTTTATTATCGGTATGGAGGAGAATGTCTTCCCACTTAGTCGTGCCTCTGAAGATCCAGATGAATTAGAAGAGGAACGTCGTTTGGCCTATGTAGGAATCACGCGCGCAGAGAAAATTCTCTATCTAACCAACGCCAACTCTCGCTTGCTTTTCGGGCGTACAAGTTACAATCGTCCGACCCGTTTTATCAACGAGATTAGTTCAGATTTGTTGACCTATCAAGGTTTGGCTCGTCCGGCTAATACGAGTTTTAAAGCTTCTTACACAAGTGGAAACACTACATTTGGTCAAGGAATGAGTCTGGCACAGGCTCTTCAAGAACGAAAACGGAATACTGCGCCTACATCTATCCAATCAAGTGGCTTACCATTTGGACAATTTGCATCTACTAGTAAATCGTCTTCTAGTGAAACTAGCTGGTCTATCGGTGATATTGCCCTTCATAAAAAATGGGGTGAAGGAACTGTGCTTGAAGTTTCAGGTAGCGGATCAACTCAGGAATTGAAAATCAATTTCCCAGAAGTCGGTTTGAAAAAACTTTTGGCAAGTGTAGCACCGATTGAGAAAAAAGCTTAAGTCAAATATGTTAAAAAGATATAGTTAGACAAAAAAAGGAGAATAAATGTCTGAAAAACAAATGAAAATCGTGGGTTGGATTGCAACTTTTTATGTCCATTATGATGTATGTTTCTTATATTCCACAAATTTTTAGATAATCTAGCAGGTCATAAGGGGAATTTTATCCAACCAGCAGTTGCAGCTTTAAACTGTTGCCTCTGGTGTTACTATGGCTTCTTTAAGGAAGAGAGAGATATTCCTATTGTTGCAGCAAATATCCCTGGGATAATTTTAGGAATTATAACTGCATTGACAGCTTTTAATTTAATACATAGAATAAACTCTTCTTCGTATTTAACTATGAAGGTGAGTTTTTTTCTTTATCCGAAATTCCTAAAAACATGATATAATACTATTAGAAAGGTTGGTGTTTATGGCTAGAATACTTATCATTGAAGATAATAATGAGATCCAGGAAATTTTGAAAACTCTTCTTTCTAAGGAACATGAGGTAATTCAAGCTTTTTCTGGTACTGAAGGAATGATTCGATTTGAGCAAGGCAACATTGATCTAATCTTGCTAGATATTATGCTTCCAGGCAAAAATGGCGATCAAGTTTTAAAAGCCGTTAGAAAAGATAGCTCAGTTCCTGTCATCATGCTAACTGCCCTAAGTGATAAGAAGCTCATCAGCCAATATCTCTTAGATGGTGCCAATGATTATATTGTAAAGCCTTTTGATTTAGATGAAGTTTTTGCGAGAGTTACGGTACAATTACGTCAAAAAAAGTGATAAGCAACCAGTTGAAATCGAAAATCCTGACAAGATGATACAACAGTTAAAAAATATTCAATTTGATGCAGATAGTTTTGAAATCAAGAATAGCCAGGAAACTATTCGCCTAGCTAAGAAAGAATGTTTGATTCTCCAAACCTTACTGGGACATCGAAAGAAAATTTTTACGAAAGAAGAACTCTATGAGTTGGTCTGGGAGGATACTTATTTACCAGGCGACAATACTCTCAACACTCATTTAAGTAATCTCCGTAAAAAATTAGGTCAACTGGATCCAGAGCAAGAGTATATTGAAACTATCTGGGGAGTTGGTGTTCGGTTAAAAGGAGAAGAGCAATGATCTACATTTTATTATCTTTGCTACTAATGGTTATCATTGTATTGACGATATGGTTGATTCGCTACCATCTAGCACTTGTAAACTTGAGCCAAGAAATCGAAGATAAGATTCTTACTGGAAGCATGAAAAGAATTGGAGTATCAACGTTCTCCAAGGATTTTTTACATCTTTACCAGCAAATTAATCATCTTTTTCAAGAAGTTGAGCAGTCACGGTTGATTATGAAGCGTGAAAAACAGACTTTAGACATGGCTATTAGCAATATTGCACACGATATTCGGACACCTTTAACGATTGCGTCAGGTTATACTCAGCAATTGCTTAAAACAGAAAATCCTGAGTCTGAGAGTTTGAGAAAAATTGCTCATCATCTCAATCAAGTTTCAAAACGGCTAGAGGCTCTTTTGGACTATCGTCGGTTAATGGAAGGAGCAGTTAAACCTGACTTATCTGAGTTAGAAATCTCGACATTTATGACGCAAAAATTGCTGACCTATTATGATTCTTTTCAGACGGCAAAGATTAACCTTGATTTGCAAGTAGAACCTGGTTTGTATTTACTGACTGATCCAGATTTATTAGACCGTATGTTACAAAATCTCATAGGCAATGTTCTAAAACATGGTAAGGATGAAGCGAGATTTTCTCTGAAGGAAATGGACAATCATATCTGTTTGGAACTTGCGAATCTTGTCAAACAACCCATTCGTAAAATTGAAAATCTCAGTCAACGATTTTACTCTGAAAACCTCTCAGATACTGAAGAATCATCTGGTTTAGGTCTTTATATTACAGAAGAATTATCCCATCTACTTGGTGCAGAATTACAACTAAGTACAGATGGTGCTTGGTTTACAGTTAGAATTTTCTTTTAAAACAAAGAACCTCCTCTTTTTGAATAGAGGAGGTCATTTTTATAAGCTTTTCTTCTTGAAAACAGCAAGTCCACCAATGGTAAAGAGTAGAATAATGGTTACTGTAACGATAACGGTGTATAGAATGGCCTGACTATGGGAAGTCATGGCATAAGCAAAATTCAAGGATAAATAGCGCAAAATCTCGATATCTGGAAAGATAAGCATTGGCATTGAAAGTAAGGTAGAACTGATTAAATAGCCAATGAAAACAGCCAAATAAGAATGAGTCACATAGAGAATGAAAGAAATAATGGAAAGCCAAGCTAGAATGCAGAGAAATTGAAGAGAAATTGTTAGAAGGAGATTGCCAATAAATCCTTCTGGCATCGTACCAAAACCGTTTAGGATAGTCGCTGGTACGAAAGCAATAACTAGGCTAACAAGAATTTGCATTAGAGCGATACTTGCTAATACTACAGACTTGGCTAGGAAGAATTCTGTGCGAGAAACACCCACTGTCAAACTGTTTTTATAGAGTTTTCCGATAAGGTCAACTCCTAGAACTAGGCAAGCAAGGATAATACAGAGGAAAACTAGGTTTGAGCTATTGCTAGAGGTGTTAATAAGGGCTTGTATACCATCCCATCCCTTGCTTGGCAGTTCGGTTTCTGCGTTTGTACTTGTACTGACGGATATGATCTGTCCTGTAGCTCCGAAAGTAGCCCCCATTAACATGAGTGCAAAGAGAACGAGCTCTGTAATCCAAAATCCTTTGGAACGGAAAAGACGGTAAAAGTCTGCTTGAATTGTATGTATCATGGTGTTCCTCCTATTTTACTAATTGTGTGAAGTATTCTTCAAGATTTTGACGAGCATAGTAAATCTCATCAACAGCGACATCTGCTAGAGTAAGTTCTTTAAGAATGCGTTTGACATCTTGTTCATGACTAAAAATATGAATCTCATTGTCTGAATTAACAACTTTAAATTCAAGATGGACTTTGTCTTTTAAGATTTGACTAGCTTTTTCTTTGTCACTTGATTTTAGAACAATATAGTCTTCATTGAGTGTCTCAAATTCGGCCTTACTGATTTCTCGAATGATTTTCCCTTGGTCTAAAATTCCAAAGCGATTGGCAACCAGATAGAGTTCTGACAAGATATGGCTAGAGATGAGAATTGTTATTCCTAGTTCTTGATTCAGACGTTGAATCATTTGACGAAACTCTTTGATTCCGAAAGGGTCAAGTCCATTGATAGGTTCATCAAGAATGAGAAAGTCTGGTTTTGATAGGAGGGCAATAGCAATACCTAGGCGTTGTTTCATCCCAAGAGAGAAATCTCGAAAAACTTTTCTACCTGTATCTGTTAACCCTACATACTTTAATGTTTCCTGAATGACTTGATCAGCATTTGGGATATGTCGAATAGTACAATAGTATTTAAGATTTTGATAGGCTGTTAAATGATTATGTGCTACTGGGGACTCAATGACTGAACCTACTCGAGATAGGGCTTTTGTGCATTCCTTATAACTTTGACTGGAAAAGAGGGAAATAGTTCCTTGGTCAGCAGATAATAATTGTGTAACGATTTTAATCAGAGTTGTTTTACCAGCACCATTTTTTCCGATAAGTCCATAGATATCTCCCTCTTTAACTGAGAGACTAAGATCTTGTAGAATAGGTTGTTTGCCAAATTGTTTGGATAAGCCATGGATTTCGAGGACTGTTTTCATAGTTTTCTCCTTTAATCTTTTAAGATGTTTTATTTTTTTATAACTCTAGTATAAAGCATAGATATCAAAGAATCGTCAATCATTTCTAAAGAGTTTCTAAAGTTTTTAAATTTTAAAAAAAAAATAAAAGCCCAGTTGGCTAGAAATACTAGTTGACTGGGCTTATTTTCTACAAAATATATTTCTCAATAGCGCGTGCAACACCATCTTCTTCATTGCTAGCAGTTACGGCATCAGCGAGAGATTTGACGTGGTCGCTGGCATTTCCCATGGCGATCCCCAGCCCAGCAAACTCTAACATCTCAATGTCGTTATTGGCATCACCCATAGCCATGATTTCAGAATGTTGGATATCTAAAATCTCAGCCAAACGAGAAAGAGCAGAAGCCTTGGTTGTACCGAGTGGCATGGCTTCATAGATAACAGGTTGAGAACGAACACCACTAAATCTCTGACAAAGTTCTTCAGCAAATCGCTGTTCAAAATCATCTGTTTGTTCTTTTGTACCTAAGAACATACCCTGGAACATGCGATATTTACCACTGGTAGCTTCCTCAAGGGAGATTTCAGTCAGGTCAGCAAAGACAAGTGTAGCATCATATTGAACAATAGGATTTGGTTTGCCTCCGAGAACGAAGTAGTGTTCCTCATCGAAAAGAGTCAACTGAACCTCACTCTTTTCAGCAAGTTCATTCAGGTATTCAATATCAGATTTGCTAAGTTCTTGCCAGTCAACAAGGCCCCAGTCACTGGTTTGGTGGGTAGAACAACCATTGTTGACGATGACGTATTCATTCTGCAAATCAAGACCTAGTTTTTTGTAGTAGGGAAGAACTCCAAAGAGAGGGCGACCAGTACAAAGAACAAGTTTGACGCCTTTTTCGACAGCCTTATGAATGGCATTAATATGAGCTTGAGGAATTTCCTTGGCTTCGTTGAGCAGAGTTCCATCCATATCAAGAGCAAGTAGTTTAATCATAGTAGTTCCTTTTCACGTGCTTTGCCTATATTATAGCATATTTTGGGAATCAGAGTCAGAATCTTCTGTTAAATCATGGTATAATAAAAGATGATGAAAAAACAAACGAGGCAGAGATGAAACTACTTTATACCGACATTCGGACTTCTTTGACAGAAATCCTAACCAAGGAGGCTCAAGGACTAGTTGACCAAGGAAAACGAGTCTTTTATATCGCCCCTAACTCTCTTTCTTTTGAAAAGGAACGTGCCGTGCTGGAATGCTTGAGTCAGCAGGCTTCTTTTGCGATCACAGTCACGCGATTTGCTCAAATGGCTCGTTATCTGGTTTTAAACGATATACCAGCAAAGTCTAGTCTTGATGATATTGGTCTGGGTATGGCTTTTTATAAGTGTCTATCTGAGATAGACGCTAAGGATTTGCGTGTTTACGGTGCTATTAAACAAGATCCGCAATTCATCCAACAACTGATTGAGATTTATCACGAAATGACAACCGCTAAGATGATTTTTTTGGACTTGGAAAGTCTTTCAGATGCTGATAAACGCTCTGACTTACTATTGATTTTTGAAAATATCACAACTTATCTCAATCAAGGACAAGTTTCACAAGGGAGTCCATTATCCTATCTGATTGACGCTATTGAAGAGGATAAGGTAAGTAGCGATTTTAGTAAGATTGCCCTAGTTATTGATGGTTTTACTCGTTTTTCTGCAGAAGAGGAACACCTAGTGGATCTATTTTATAGTAAGGGTGTTGAGATTATTATTGGTGTATATGGGTCTAAGAGAGCCTATAATAGCCCATTTAGTGAAGGTAACCTTTATCAAGCTAGTGTTGAATTTCTACGTCATTTAGCCTTTAAATATCAGACCAAGGCCGAAGATGCATGTCAAGAACACGGAAATCTTGATGCCTTTGCTAAAGCGTCAAAACTACTGGAAAGTGCTTATGATTTTTCTGAAATTATCTTAGATGTTAATGATGAAGATAGACAAGACTTACAAATCTGGTCTTGTCTGACCCAAAAAGAAGAGCTGGAGTTAGTTGCTCGCAATATTCGCCAAAAATTGCACCAAGACTCAGAACTGAGTTATAAGAATTTTCGTATTCTATTAGGAGATGTAGAGTCTTATAAACTGTCCCTGCAGACAATCTTTAATCAATACCAGATTCCCTTTTATCTAGGTAGGAGTGAGTCTATGGCTCATCATCCTTTGACTCAATTTGTAGAATCCATAGGACGTCTCAAACGTTACTATTTCCGTCAAGAAGATTTGATTAACCTCTTACGATCCGGCTATACACCGATCTCGCTCAGGAAGAAATCGATAGCTTTGAACAATATATCCGTTATTTAGGAATTGATGGTCTGTCTAACTTTAAACAAGAATTTACGAAAAACCATCGTGAAAAATTTGATTTAGTCAAATTAAATGAGCTTCGTGTTCGTGTTCTAAGCCCACTAGAAACTCTATTATCCAGTCGTAAACAAAAGGCTGAAAATATACTTGCAAAATGGAAGAACTTTTTGAAGGATTCTTTTGTGACCAAGCAATTGCAAACCTTATCTGCAACAATGGAAGTGGCAGAACAAGAAAGACAAGAGGAGGTCTGGAAAGCATTTTGCCACGTAATGGAGCAATTTGCAACTGTATTTGAAGGTTCTCAGGTCACTTTAGATGATTTCTTGGCTCTTCTTCATTCAGGGATGTCCTTATCAAATTATCGTACAATCCCAGCAACGGTAGATACGGTTCTGGTGCAAAGTTATGATTTGATTTCGCCTTTGACTTCTGATTACATCTATGCACTTGGCTTAACCCAGGATCATCTACCTAAAATCACCCAAAATACTAGTCTTTTGAGTGATGAAGAAAGAGAAGTTTTAAACCAAGGTACTGAAGATGGTTCTCAATTATTGATTGCTAGCCATGAAAATCTTAAGAAGAATCGCTATACCATGCTTTCTTTGGTAAACTCTGCCAAGAAACAATTGATCTTATCAGCGCCTAGTCTACTCAATGAAAACGAGAGTAAAGAGTCAGTTTATCTGAAAGAATTGCAGGATTTTGGTTTTACCAAGATTGAAAAGAGAATCGATCGAAAAAACCTATCAAAGGATGATATTGGTTCTTATCACAGTCTTTTGTCTAGTCTTGTTGCTTATCACCAGCAAGGTGAGTCGGAGACAAGTGACCAAGACTTAACCTTTATTAAGGTTTTAGCACGTGTCATGGGGAGAAAATTAGAAGCTCAAGGTCTTGATAATCCTGTCCTACCGACAAGTCCAAAAAGTAAGACCTTAGCTACTGAAACTTTGGAAGCCTTGTATCCTCAAGATCAAGATTTTTATCTATCAACTTCGGGATTGACAGAGTTTTATCGAAACGAATACAGTTATTTCCTTCGATATGTCTTAGGCTTGCAGGAAGAATTGCGACTGCGGCCTGATGCGCGGAGTCATGGCAATTTCTTGCATCGCATTTTTGAACGAGCTATGAAACTTCCTGCTGATACATCTTTTGATCGTCGTTTAGAACAAGCAATCTCTGAAACCAGTCAAGAACGTGAGTTTCAAGCCATTTATCAAGAAAGTTTGGAAGCCCAATTAACCAAAGAAGTTCTTTTGGATGTTGCGCGTGCAACTGGGCACATTCTTCGTCACAATTCTGAAATTGAAACCATTCAGGAAGAAGCAGTCTTTGGTGGTAAGGAACAAGCTTTTGTTCAGTTAGAAAACGGCAGAAATGTCTATGTCCGTGGTAAAGTCGACCGTATCGACCGCTTAAAGACAAGTGATGCGATTGGTGTTGTCGATTACAAATCTTCTCTAACTCAGTTTAACTTCCCTCTCTTTTATAACGGCCTTAATTCACAGTTACCGACCTATCTTGCTGCTCTTAAGAAAGAAGGAAATACCGATTTCTTTGGTGCTATGTATTTAGAGATGGCTGAGCCAGTTCAGTCCTTACAAACTGTTAAAACTCTTTCAAAGGCTTTAGCAGAAACGACTAAGAGTATGAAATATCAAGGGTTATTTCTCGAAAAAGAGATAAAGAACCTTGGGGAACTATATAATAAAAACAAGACCTATCAGTTGTCTGATGAGGAATTCCAGTTATTGCTGGACTATAACGCCCTTATTTATAAGAAAGCAGCAGAGAAGATTTTATCTGGTAGATTGCTATCAATCCTTACACAGAAGACGGTAGAAGCATTGCGCCCTATGTTCAGCAATATCAGTCTATTACAGGTTTTGAAGCTAATTATCATCTAGGTCAGGCTAGATTGTTAGATAAGGTAGCTAAGAGTAATGACAAGGAAGCTTGGTTTAATAAAATTAGAGAGGAGTTGGAACGATGAAATTTTTATCCCAAGAAGAGGTTGAAGAGTTGCAAGTAGCAGAAGCTCATTCTGACAAGAAACCAAAGAAAACCGCTGAGCAAATTCAAGCTATCTACAGTTCTGGTAAAAACATTCTGGTTTCAGCATCAGCTGGCTCAGGAAAAACCTTTGTCATGGCTGAACGAATTCTTGATCAACTAGCGCGTGGAGTAGAAATTCGCCAACTCTTTATTTCAACCTTTACGGTAAAGGCAGCCACCGAGTTAAAAGAACGCTTGGAAAAGAAAATCAGCCAACAAATCCAAGAGACTCAAAATTTGGAGCTAAAAAAACATCTTGGAAGACAATTAGCTGATTTACCAAACGCTGCCATCGGAACTATGGACTCTTTTACTCAGAAGTTCCTGGCTAAACATGGTTATCTGATTGACCTCGCCCCAAACTTTCGGATTCTTGAGAATGAAAGTGAACAACTTCTCTTAAAAAATGAGGTTTTTCGCCAAGTTTTTGAACAGCACTACCAAGGCAAGGATAAAGATAATTTTAGTCGATTGGTCAAAAACTTTGCAGGTAGAAGCAAAGACGCACGTGGACTACGTAAACAGGTCTATATGATTTATGACTTTTTGCAATCTACTAGCAATCCTCAGACTTGGCTACAGGATTCTTTCCTAAAAGGTTTTGAAAAGGCTGATTTTACGGTTGCTAAAGAAAAACTTGCAGAGGAAATAAAAGAAAGACTTTGGGATTTAGAAAGCTTTTTCCGTTACCATTTGGATAATGATGCCAAGGAATTTGGTAAAGCAGCTTACCTAGAATCTGTCCAACAAGTCCTTGATGAAATCGGTGCTTTAACGACTGAATCGAATTTTAATCAATGTCAGGAAGTTCTTGATAGAATAGTAAATAATATTGGTAATGGTCTTGTCAATCGTAATCGTAATGCCGACCTTAAAATTTTAAGAGAGGCCTATAATGAAGAAAGAAAAGCAAAATTTAAAAAACTAAACTCTCTTCAAAACGAAATTACGTTACTAAAATTCCAAAAAGATTATCATCAAGAGTCTTGGGACTTGGCTAAGACTTTCCAAGTTTTTCATGAGTGATTTTGTTGATGCTTATCGACAACGGAAGCGCGAAGAAAAATGCCTTTGAATTTGCGGATATTAGTCACTATACCATTGAGATATTGGAAAACTACCCTCAGGTTCGTCAAGAGTATCAGGAACGTTTCCACGAAGTCATGGTCGATGAGTACCAAGATACCAACCATATCCAGGAGAGGATGTTAGAACTCCTCTCTAACGGCTATAACCGTTTTATGGTGGGAGATATCAAGCAGTCTATTTATCGTTTTAGACAGGCAGATCCCCAAATTTTCAACGAAAAATTTCATAGATTTGCTCAAGATGACAAAGAAGGTCAGTTAATTCTGCTTAAGGAAAACTTCCGGAGCGGTTCAGAGGTTCTTGATGCTACGAACGATGTCTTTAAACACCTCATGGACGAGGAAGTTGGAGAGATATCTTATGACGGTATGCATCAACTTGTTTTTGGAAATACTGATATTCAATCAAATCCAGAAAACAAGGCAGAAGTTCTCTTGTACGATAAGGATGATGATAGCGATTCTGATGATGAGGAGGAACTTGCAACTAATAAACTGACTGGTGAAATGCGAATGGTGCTTAAGGAGATAATTCACCTTCATAATGATAAGGGTGTACCTTTCAAGGACATGGCTCTCTTAACTGCTAGCAGAAGTCGCAATGATCAGGTTCTACTAGCATTGTCAGAGTATGGTATTCCTGTCAAGACAGACGGTGCTCAATCAAACTATTTGCAATCCCTAGAAGTGCAGGTTATGTTGGATACTCTTCGTGTCATCCACAACCCTCTTCAAGACTTTGCTTTGGTTGCTCTAATGAAATCTCCGATGTTTAGCTTCGATGAGGATGAATTGGCTCGTCTAGCTCTTCAAAATTCTGAGGATAAGGTTCAAGAGAACTTTTATGAAAAACTAGTCAATACTCAAGCACAAACTAGCCTCCATAAGGATTTAATCAAGTCTGAATTACTTGAAAAGTTAGACTTGTTCATGGAAACTGTTAATTCTTGGCGTTTGTTCTCAAAAACGCATTCACTTTATGATCTTATTTGGAAAATCTATAGTGACCGATTTTACTATGATTATGTTGGTGCATTGCCAAATGGTCAGGCTAGGCAAGCAAATTTGTACGCCCTTGCTTTACGTGCAGATCAGTTTGAAAAAAGTAATTTTAAAGGCTTATCACGTTTCATAGCTATGATTGATCAAGTTTTGGAAGCCAAGCACGACCTTGCTAGTGTTACTGTTGCTCCACCCAAGGATGCTGTAGAGCTTATGAGTATTCATAGAAGTAAGGGGCTTGAATTTCCTTATGTCTTTATCCTCAATATTGATCAAAAATTTAACAAGAAGGAGACTATGTCTGAGGTTATCCTCAGTCGCACAAATGGAATTGGGTTAAATTATGTAGCTAGAGTCGCTACAAATGCAAAAGAGGAATATGTTCCGGCTACGATTAAGTTATCTATCCCAAGCTTAACATATACGCAAAATGAGGAAGAACTCCAATTAGCAAGTTATTCTGAACTCATGCGTTTGCTCTATGTAGCCATGACACGTGCTGAGAAGAAACTCTATCTAGTTGGAAGAGGATCACGTGAAAAATTAGAGTCTAAAGAATTTCCGACAAATGGAAAAGGTCTTTTGACTCGAGAAACTAGACTAGATGCTACTAATTTCCAAGATTGGATTTGGGCCATCTATCAAGCATTTTCTAAAGAGGATTTACACTTTAGTGTGCGCTTTGAAGGTGAAGAAGACCTAACCAAAGAAGCTATCGGAGAATTGGAAACTAAAAGCCAGCTCCAAGATCTTTCTCAGGCAAGCAACCATCAGTCTGATACCATTAAGGAAGCTCTACAAATGCTGAAAGAAGTGGAAGTATATAATGAAATCCACAGAGCAGCAATTAATCTTCCAAGTGTTCAGACCCCAAGTCAGATTAAGAAGTTTTATGAACCAGTCATGGATATGGAAGGTGTAGTAGTAGCTGGTCAATCTAAACCAAAAGAAAATACTGTTCAGTTTGAACTTCCAGACTTCTCCAAGACAGAAAAAGTCACTGGAGCTGAAATTGGTAGTGCTACCCATGAACTCATGCAACGAATCAATCTCGATAAAAAACCTACTTTGGAAACCTTGACAGAGGCCTTGGAGCAAGTTCACACTAGCACAGCTGTTAAAGATAAAGTTAATCTAGAAAAAATCTTGTCCTTCTTTGATACAGCTCTTGGTCAAGAGATTCTTAAAAATCAAGATAAACTTTATCGAGAACAACCCTTCTCTATGTTAAAAAGAGATGATAAGAGTCAGGAAGACTTTGTTGTCCGCGGAATTTTAGATGGATATCTAGTTTATGGTGATAAAATTGTTCTCTTTGACTACAAGACAGATCGTTATGAATATCCAAGTCAACTGATTGAACGTTATAGAGGCCAATTATCTCTATATGCAGAAGCCTTATCCCGTTCTTATCAAATAGGCAAGGTTGAAAAAAATATCTAATTTTTGCTTGGCAAAGATATGGTTGAGGTGGTTGAAGTGAACTAATCTTGTAAAAACTATTGCCTTAATGGCAGTAGTTTTTATTTATTTTCAGTTATGGTATACTAGTTTCAGAAAAGGATGTAAAAGAATCTATGTCAAAAAGAAATCGATATCGAATACTATCACCAATTAGCTTTTACAAAAAGCAAAAAGAGCATCGTAAATTTCTTGGAAATCTGAAAAAGAAAGCTCCAAAAATCTAGATAAGATTGCGCTGGAGATTCACCAAGAAGTATTTGAAGAAATTGATTGTACAGCCTGTGCCAACTGCTGCAAGAGCCTTGGACCTGACTTTAAGGAAGCAGATATCACACGCATTGCCAAGTACTTTAAAATGAAATTACCTGCTTTTGAAGCTGAATTTTTACAAGTTGATGAAGATGGTGATAAGGTTTTTAAATCCATGCCATGTCCCTTCTTAGGTAGCGATAATCTCTGTTCGATTTATGAAGTTCGTCCCTAAGGCTTGTAGAGAATTTCCACATACCGACCGAAAAAGATTTATCAAATCAATAATCTGACTATCAAAAAAACACTTTTAACCTGTCCTGCGGCCTATCTCTTCGTTGAGAAATTAAGAGAAAAAAATTAGAGTAAATTTTCTATTTTTATAATAAATTTTATCCTCAAGTAGACTTGTTATTTGAGGATTTTTGTATATTTATTAACATTGATTGTTTTTTTCTTGCTAGAGAAAACTTGTCCTATCTTAAAGTTTCTTTAACTTTTTCTTAAAAGAAAAACTGATATAAGTTATCTTTAAGCGATATTCTGTATAGTTATACCATTACTAAGAAAAGGAGTGCCGGTATGAACTATATAGTAATTTCAGCTTATCAACCTGATAATAAACTTATCAAACTCATCGAAAAAATCCATGAAAAGAGTGATTTTCATATTCTAGTTATCGACGACGGCAGTTCATCAAAGTGTCAAAAAATCTTTGATAAAGCTGAGCAATATGCTACGGTACTCCGTCACCAAGTGAATCAAGGTAAAGGACAAGCGCTTAAAACAGCCTTTTCTTATATCCAAGATCAAAACATTTATGGAACAGTAGTCACAGCAGACGCAGATGGTCAGCATAAGATTTGGGATATTTTCCGTACGGCTAACAAAGCTTCTGAAAATCCTATCAAACTAATCTTGGGTGTGCGTGCCTTCACAGGGAAAGTCCCCCTCCGTAGCCGTTTTGGGAATAGCTTGACAAAAGCACTCTTTAAATTGCAAACAGGAGTAGGAGTGACAGATACACAAACAGGACTTCGCGCTTTTACAACAAATCTCATTCCTTTTATGTTGAAAATAGAAGGTCAACGTTATGAATACGAAATGAACATGCTTCTGGAAGCAACAAAAGAATATGAAATCTTAGAAGTTCCCATTGAAACTGTCTATATCAATGATAATGAAGGATCCCACTTCCGTCCGATTAGAGATGGGTTAATGATTTATAAAAATATTTTTAAATTTGCCTTGTCATCATTCAGTAGTTTTCTTGTAGACTACCTTGTCTACGCCATTGCAATCTTGTTTTTACCAACAGTCCCAACTGGTTTACGGATTTCTTGCTAATGGATTAGCCCGTGTGACCAGCTCCATTTTTAACTATTCTACAAATAAGAAACTAGTCTTTAAAAACGAGGATAGTCTTGTAAAAACAGGTTTGGGATATTTTGGTCTAGCAGTTGGACTCTTTGTTCTAGACACGCTTCTTATTCGTCTATTCTATGCAACCTTTGGAATTAATCTCTTAATCGTTAAGATTATTGTTGGAATTCTTCTCTTTGCTGTTTCTTGGACCGTTCAGGAGAAATTCATTTTTAAGGAAAGGACATCAACTGTACTATTAAATTTTTAAAGAAACGATATGCTTATGCTTCAGTTGTCGGATTACTTTTAACAGGATCCTTTAGCTACTCAATGCTGAAGACTTTTGTGCTTGCTGAGACTATTTCAACAGTAGCAACAACTAGCACTAGTACAAATACTGCCACGGCAAGCCAAGCAGCTAAATCAGCAACAGTAACAGACTCAAGTTATAAAGATGATAATATTTCCATTAACTTATCAGAAACGACAGTTAATAGTACGCAAGTCTACGTTGCAGATATTACAGTAAGCTCTTCAGATTATTTAAAAACCGCCTTCGCTCAAAATGCCTTCGGAACCAATGTAACTGCAAAAACTTCTGAAACCGCTGCTGATAACAATGCTATTCTAGCGATCAATGGAGATTACTATGGAGCCAACTCTACAGGGTATGTTATCCGTAATGGAGTCGTCTATCGTGATACTGTCCGTGAGAATTCTAGTAATGGTGATTTAGCTATTTACAAGGATGGTTCTTTCAAGATTATTTATGAAGATCAAATTTCAGCTGACCAACTAGTTAAAGATGGTGTTGTCAATCTCTTGGCTTTTGGCCCAGCTTTAGTTGAAAATGGTGAGATTACGGTAGGAACAAATGAAGAAGTTGGCCAAGCTATGGCTTCAAATCCTCGTACTGCGATTGGAATTATTGATGAAAACCACTATATTATCGTAGTTTCTGACGGACGTACATCTGAAAGCAAAGGCCTATCCCTGTACCAAATGGCTGAAGTCATGAAATCATACGGTGTAAAAACCGCCTACAACCTTGATGGTGGGGGTTCCTCTACGCTTTACTTCAACGGTCAGGTTATCAATAAACCAACGACTGGAGGAAACAAAATTTCAGAAAGGGCGGTGAGTGATATTGTCTACATCGGTTATTAATCCAAACAAAAAACGCTTTACAAAAACAGTTGTTTCTTATACATTAATTACGATTTTCTTCTTTGCTTTCTCTAGAATTTATGAAGCATTTAGTTTTGGAGAGACATCAGTTCATATGCATTACTTGTTCGCTATACCTTTGGTGGGTGGGATAATACTAGCAATTTTGCTCAAAGCTCTTCCGTATTTTTCAAGATTAAGCCTTAATTTATGGAACTCGGCTGTAGCAATTGTTACAACAGGGACACTATTCCGAGGTATTGTCAATCTATCAGGTCGTTCAACAACGCTAGATGCGCCCTATTGGTATGTAGGAATTGTGTTTGCAGCACTAGCTATCGTATCGATTTTTTTAAATCCAAATCTTTGGAAGAATTCTTCTAAAGCAAGCAAAACAAAACGCAAAGAAGTCTATAGCCAGGTATAAACATCATTAATAAAAGTAGTCGTACAGCTCATGTACGACTATTTTTACGTTTGTTTCTAAAAATATTTTTAAATAGATTACAAGTTTCTTTCTTCCCCCAAAATGGCTTTTTATATTTAAAATAATAATGTATAATATAATGGATAATATCCCTATTAAAAAAATAATATCTAGAAAAAAATATACAGAAAGAATATATTTATTAGGAGTTTAGAATGAAAAAAGTAATGCTTTTTATGCGCTCTTTCTCTTTCGGTAGCAAGTATTTCACAATCTTCTATTTTTGCTGATGAGTCTAATGTTACAAATAAAGATGAACAAGTTACAACATCAGTCATTAGTAGTGAAGCTAAGGAGCAAAAAGAAGAAAATAAAAGTGAAAAGGAAGCTTCACAAACTACTGTAAAACCTGAGCAAGCTACAGAAAAGGAAAAAGATTCCAAAAAAGAGTCTGAGAAAGTTCAGCCAAAAGAAAAAGTATCTAAGGTAAAAAAAGAAGGTTGGCAACAAGAAAATAGTCAGTGGCTTTTTTACGAAAATAATCAACCAGTGATCAATTGGAAAAATATTGGTGGAGTCTGGTACTATTTCAATCAAAATGGTGTCATGCTTAGTAATACAGTCTTTGATGATTATCTTTTTAGCAAAAGTGGTGCACTAGTTGAAAATTCTTGGCTGAAACTAGGTGACAACTGGTTTTATGCTAATCAAGAAGGTAAAATTTCTCGAGACAAATGGAAGAAAATTTCTGGTGTGTGGTACTATTTCAATCAAGATGGTATCATGCTGAATAACACTATATACAACGACTACTTATTTAATGCTAATGGTTCTTTAGTAGAAAGTGCATGGGTAAAACTAGGTGACAACTGGTTTTATGCTAATCAAGAAGGCAAAATCTCTCGAGACAAATGGGAAAAAATTAAGGATATCTGGTATTACTTTAACCAAGATGGTGCTATGCTTAGTGAGACAGTATTTAAAGAGTACCTTTTCCATAAGAGCGGGGCTTTGGCGGAATCTTCTTGGTTAAAAATTGCTGATAAATGGTATTACGGAGATATATTCGGTAAAGTAATAAGAAATAAATGGGAAAAAATTAAGGGTGTCTGGTATCATTTTTGATCCTGATGGCATCATGGAAAGTAACACCTGGAAAAACAAATATTACCTTAAAAATAGTGGTGCCATGGCTTCATCTGAATGGATTTGATCAGAAATACAACAGCTGGTTTTATATAAAATCTGATGGAACATATGCTGAAAATGAGTGGCAAGGAGCCTATTATCTTAAGTCTGGCGGTTACATGGCTGTAAATGAATGGATTTATGATAAAAACTATAATGCTTGGTACTACCTAAAGGAAAATGGTGCATATGTAACTGGTACTTATAATATAAAAGGTAAAGATTACACTTTCCATAGTAATGGAAAATGGATTTCTGATCAATCTACACATTATAAAGTGAAACCAATTACGGCTTATATTTATAGTGAATCAGGTACACGTCTGAGCTATATTAACCAAGGTAGTATTGTTACTGTCACTGGTTCTGAAACTCAAAATGGCAGAATACCAGTTCAAGTTTCTGGTTTGTCAGGTTATATGAATAAAAGTGATTTAACATCAGTTAGCGCTAGCAACGAGTTCATTCCTCATTATACTAGTGATGGACACTATGTATATCATGAACTGTCACCTTATTCTAGTATTCGTGTTGCACCACATCATTCGTCAATGACAGTTGGCAAAAAATATTATTCTGCAGATGGAATTAATTTTGACAACTTCACAATTAATAATCCATTCCAATTTAGAGATTTAAGTAAACCTACTAATTATACTGCTGAAGAGTTAGACAAAGTATACTCTCTTATGAATATCAAAGGTAGTCGTTTAGCTGGTAAAGGTGCCATCTTTAAAGAAGCAGAAAGACGGTATGGGATTAATGCTCTTTATCTTATGGCTCATAGTGCTCTAGAAAGTTCATGGGGACGTAGTCAAATTGCAAAGGATAAGAATAACTTCTTCGGTATCGCAGCTTATGATTCATCACCCTATCAATCAGCTAAGAGCTTTGATAATGTCGATAAAGGAATTTTAGGAGCTGCTAAATGGATTAGACAGAACTATTATGATCAAGGTAGAACTCACCTAGGAAACAAATCATCTGGAATGAATGTTCTTTATGCCTCTGATCCTTATTGGGGAGAAAAGATTGCTAGTATCATGATGACTATAAATAGTAGACTCGGTGAAAAAGACTAAAATACAAAAACGATAACTAAACTGATTAAGTTATCGTTTTTTTATACGTATTCTAGTTAAATTATTTATTTAAAATGTATAAAGAAATGCAAAAGGATTTACTTTTAAAGTAAATCCTTTTTAATTTTGGAATGATTAAAGACTAAAAAAACTAAATCTTATCTTCATGCCTAATTATTTTCAGTTTTACGAGCTTTTGCAAGAACCGTAATAGAAGAAACTAGAACAAGTGAACCAAGAACTAGCATAAGAGTTCCTTTGCTCTCCCCAGTGAATGGAAGTCCAGGCTTTTCTTCAGTTGTAGTTACTGTTGTTGTAGGTACATTTGCAGTTGTTGTCGTTGTCTTTCGTTCTTCTGTGGTTGTAACAGTAGTAGTCGGAGCTTCAGTAGTAGTTACAGTAGTTGTAGTTGGTGCCTCAGTAGTCGTAACTGTAGTCGTAGTTGGTGCCTCAGTAGTCGTAACTGTAGTCGTAGTTGGTGCCTCAGTAGTAGTTACAGTAGTCGTAGTTGGTGCCTCAGTAGTCGTAACTGTAGTCGTAGTAGGTTCTTCAGTAGTAGTTACAGTAGTCGTAGTTGGAGCTTCAGTAGTCGTAACTGTAGTCGTAGTTGGTGCCTCAGTAGTCGTAGTTGGTGCCTCAGTAGTCGTAACTGTAGTCGTAGTTGGTGCCTCAGTAGTCGTAACTGTAGTCGTAGTTGGAGCTTCAGTAGTCGTAACTGTAGTCGTAGTTGGTGCCTCAGTAGTCGTCACTGTAGTCGTAGTTGGAGCTTCAGTAGTCGTAACTGTAGTCGTAGTTGGTGCCTCAGTAGTCGTCACTGTAGTCGTAGTTGGTGCCTCAGTAGTCGTAACTGTAGTCGTAGTTGGAGCTTCAGTAGTAGTTACAGTAGTTGTAGTCTCTTCAGTAGTAGTTACAGTAGTTGTAGGTTCTTCTGTGGTTGTAACTGTAGTCGTAGTTGGTGCTTCAGTAGTAGTTACAGTAGTTGTAGGTTCTTCTGTGGTTGTAACAGTAGTAGTCGGAGCTTCAGTAGTCGTTACTGTAGTCGTAGTAGGTTCTTCTTTAGTATTTACAATGGTTTTTGTTACCGCATGATCACTTCCGAAATCCTCAACATTGACAATTGTATCAGCATCTTGAATAATATATCCTGAAGGAGCTTCAATCTCAGTTAAGATATACTTGTCTTTCAAAAGTTTGTTTACAGCAATATTACCATTTTCATCTGTTTCAAACTCACCAATAACTTGATTATTGGCTTGACGAACTACTTTAAATTTGGCTCCTTTAAGTGGCTGGTTAGTATCATCAACCTTGTGAATATTGATTGAGTAAACATAACCAATACCAGCTCCACCAGCTATTTGAACAGCAGCAGCATTGCTAGCTTCTTTAAGGACAATGCCCTTACCTTTCAAAGTTACATCATTTTTCAGCAACTCACCATCTACAGGTTGATAATTCATTCGAACTTTATAGGCGATACGATACTGATCTTGTTCAGTGATATCTCCTAAATCAATTACAAATGAACTACCATCTTCAGAAATTGTAATAGTATGTTGGTCAGTTACATCAGTTCTATCTGTAAACTGCCATTCACCTTCAACAAATGCAAATTTACCTTTTATAACCTTAATACTATCTTTGATGTAGGTTGCATTTGTAAATTTTAGGTGATCTTCAATGGTTGCTTGTTGAATATTCTCTCTTGTACGGTTAACGGAGATTGTATACTCAACCGTTTTATAATCTGTATTGTCTACCCAGCTAGTTTTAGTTAAAAGTCTTGGGTTCCCATTTCCTATCCCCTTAAAAGTGATTTTACCAGCAACTTTAGTTTCCTTGTTGATAGTAATTTCTATCGGAATTTCCCCTTGCTGAGGATGTTTTTTAAAATCTACTCTCGAATAGAAGAAGAAGGAACCATTAGTATCTGAGTGTTTTTCAACATAGTCTGTGTATGTTATTGAAATAGATTTATTATCAGCACTTACTTTGGCATTAGCTATGATTTCGTTCGTATTAATGTCTCGAATCGTAAAAGTATCTGAAGTGATGATTAGAGCCTCTGGAACAGTTAGAACTGTAGTATCGCCAGCCTTGACGCTTTTACCTGACAAATCATAAGTAGCATTTATTCTGAAAGTAGCCCATTGTTCCAAATCCCAAGTTAGGTTACCACCTTCATTGTTAGTGACATTGACACTAGTAATTGTATCAACAAACTTTCCAGATACTGATACTTCATGACTTTCAGCAAAAGTTTTACTGTAGCCTAATGAAAATAATGTAGTTAGTAAGCATACAAAAAATGCAAATATTCTTATTTTTCTTATTCATATTTTCGCCCTTTCTATTGAAGATAGAGTATAGTTAACGATTGATAGATATAGCACGATAAATATCGTAGACAGACAACTGAAAAACTATAGGAAAATTTTTTTAGATAAGCAACATATCGCCTCCTCCAATCTATAAATAAAAACCATCCTTTAAAGTGAATTGTATCACAATAAATATTATAGGGCAAAATAATAACACAAAATAGTAAGAAATTTCCGATATTTTTTTAAAAAAAGAAAAAAAGATTGTTCATTTTTTTACAAACTTTTAAACTAATCTAATCTATACAATGTTAATGATTTAGTTTAGATATGAACTTAGTTTTTAGAAATAAGATAATCAATATGATATACTTAGAGCTAAGAATTGTGAAGGTATTATGACAATCATTATTTAGAAACTTTAGGATACTATTTTTTATGACTTACAAATTTTTACTTTTTGATCTCGATCATACTTTACTTGATTTTGATGCTGCTGAGGATGTAGCCTTATCGCAACTCCTAAATGAAGAAGGAGTAGAGGATATCCAAGCATACAAAAATTATTATGTACCTATGAACAAAGCACTTTGGAAGGATTTGGAGCTAAAAAAGATTACAAAACAAGAACTAGTCAATACACGTTTTGCAAAATTGTTTGCTCATTTTGGCTTTGAAAAAGATGGTGCCTACTTAGCAGAGCTTTACCAGTTTTTCTTGTCTAAACAGGGACAGATTTTCCCAGGTGTGGAAGAATTATTAAAAAATTTGATACATCAGGGCTATGAACTCTATGCTGCGACAAATGGAATCACCTTTATTCAGACAGGTCGTTTGGAGCGATCTGGTATTGCACCATTTTTCAAGGAGATTTTCATTTCAGAGCAACTCCATACTCAAAAACCAGATGCTGAATTTTATGAGAAAATTGGATCTCGTATCCCTAATTTTGATAAAAAAAATGCCCTTATGATTGGTGATTCTTTGTCAGCTGATATTCAAGGTGGAAATAATGCTGGTATCGATACTATCTGGTACAATCCGCGTCATCTGGAAAATAAAAGCCTAGCCCAACCAACTTATGAAGTCGACTCTTATCAGACGTTGCTAGAAATCTTAGATAAATTGTAAAAAGTGGTTTAGATAGCCACTTTTTGCTATAATAGAGACAGTATAAATGAAGGTGCGGTAGCAGTAAATGATGTCTAGGCCAATTCTTTCTCTTTATGAACCGTTGTATTCACTAAAGGAAGTTGATCAAAACATCTGGATAGTAGATGGTGATTTGATACAAATGGACATGAAGGTCTTCAAACTTCCTTTTCAGACACGTATGACGGTGATTAAGTTAAATGATGGCAAACTTTGGATTCATTCTCCTATTGCGCCAAATGAGAAACTTTTTACTGAACTGGACGCTTTGGGCAAAGTCGCTTACCTGATTTCACCAAATAAGATTCACTACGCCTATATTGCAGATTGGAAACAAAGATATCCTCAGGCGCAAGCATGGTCTAGTCCAGGAGTAGAAGAGAGAGCGGAAAGTCAGAAAGTCAAGGTTGTATTTGATGCTCCCTTAACAGATAAGGCTCCTGACCTATGGTCTGATGAGATTGATCAACTCATTTTTAAGGGAAGTTCAGTCATCGAAGAGGTGGTGTTTTTTCATAAATCAACTAAAACACTGATTGTAACAGACCTCATAGAGAATTTTGAACCGAAAAAGATACGTAGTCCAATCCGCAGAAGATTCTATCATTTAGCTCGTGTAACATCCCCTGATGGACAAACTCCTATCGATTATCGGATGACTTTTTTAGGAAGACAAAGGGAAGCAAAGGTTTCCTTTACCCGTATGTTAAACTGGAAACCGGATAAAATCATACTTGCACATGGTTTATGCTTTTTTAAAAATGGTACGGATGAATTAAGACGTGCTTTTCGATGGATACGGTAAAGGAGAGAAAGCTATGGAACACTCATCTTGGCATGCCTTGATTAAGGAGCGATTACCTGAGGGGTATTTTGGAAAAATCAATCACTTTATGGAGCAGGTTTATGCTCAAGGAACTGTTTATCCTCCTAAGGAAAAGGTTTTTCAGGCTCTTTTGACGACTCCGCTGGAAGAGGTTAAGGTCGTGATTCTGGGCCAGGATCCCTATCTTGGACCTGGTCAAGCTCAGGGATTGAGTTTTTCAGTTCCTGATTCAATCCCAGCACCGCCTTCGCTTCAAAATATTTTAAAAGAACTTGCGGATGATATTGGGGTAAAACCGTCACATGACTTGACCTCTTGGGCCAAGCAGGGAGTCTTGCTTCTGAATGCTTGCTTGACTGTCCCTGCTGGCCAGGCAAATGGTCATGCTGGTCAGATATGGGAGCCTTTTACAGATGCTGTGATCAAGGTTGTCAATAATTTAGATAGACCTGTAGTCTTTGTTCTTTGGGGTGCTTATGCACGCAAGAAGAAATCATTGGTGACCAATCCCAAGCATTTGATTATCGAATCCGCCCATCCAAGTCCTCTTTCCGTTTACAGAGGATTTTGGGGTTCCAAGCCTTTTCTAAGGCCAATACATTCTTAAAAGAAACAGGACAAGAGCCAATTGATTGGCTTAGATAAGGAGTGAATATGCCTCAGCTAGCGACAATTTGCTACATTGACAATGGAAAAGAATTACTCATGCTCCATCGCAATAAAAAACCTAATGATGTCCATGAAGGAAAATGGATTGGTGTAGGTGGAAAGTTAGAGCGTGGAGAAACTCCACAAGAATGTGCCGCACGTGAGATTTTGGAAGAAACAGGGTTGAAAGCTAAGCCGGTTTTAAAGGGAGTTATCACTTTTCCTGAATTCACTCCTGACCTGGACTGGTACACCTATGTGTTTAAGGTGACTGAGTTTGAGGGTGAATTGATTGATTGTAATGAAGGAACATTAGAATGGGTTCCTTATGATGAGGTTTTAAGCAAACCAACCTGGGAAGGAGACCACACCTTCGTAGAGTGGCTTTTAGAAGATAAACCATTCTTTTCAGCAAAGTTTGTTTATGATGGTGATAAGTTATTGGATACCCAAGTGGATTTCTACGAATAAAGGAGTAAGCAGATGCTAATAATCAAAAATGGTCGTGTCATGGATCCCAAGTCTGGTTTGGATCAAGTTTGTGATGTCTTGGTTGAAGACGGTAAAATTTTTAAAATTGCACCACAAATTAGTGAAGAAGGTGCAGAGGTCATTGACGCAACTGGTCTTGTAGTTGCACCCGGTTTGGTGGATATCCATGTTCATTTCCGTGAACCTGGTCAAACTCACAAGGAAGATATCCATACAGGTGCACTAGCAGCAGCAGCTGGTGGTTTTACGACAGTTGTCATGATGGCTAATACTAATCCAACGATTTCTGACGTAGAGACTTTGCAAGAAGTTCTCCAGTCAGCGGCTAAGGAAAAAATCAATGTTAAAACTGAGGCAACTATTACCAAGAACTTTAATGGCCAAGACTTGACTGACTTTAAGGCGCTTTTAGAAGCTGGAGCCGTTGGTTTTTCAGATGATGGTATTCCTCTTGAAAGCAGTAAAGTAGTCAAAGAAGCATTTGAAACTGCTAAAAAGCTTGGATCCTTTGTATGCCTTCATGAGGAAGATCCAGGCTTGAATGGAATTCTCGGTTTCAATGAAAATGTTGCTAAAGAACACTTCCATATCTGTGGAGCAACAGGAGTGGCTGAGTATGCTATGATTGCACGTGATGTTATGATAGCTTATGCAACTAAGGCTCATGTCCACATTCAACATTTATCTAAAGAAGAGAGTGTCAAAGTTGTCGAGTTTGCTCAGAGTCTAGGTGCTCAAGTAACAGCAGAAGTAGCACCGCAACATTTCTCTAAAACTGAAGCTCTTCTCTTGACTCAAGGAAGTAACGCAAAAATGAACCCACCTTTACGCTTGGAATCAGACCGCTTGGCAGTTATCGAGGGACTCAAGTCAGGTGTCATTTCAGTAATTGCGACTGACCACGCGCCTCACCATGTCGATGAGAAGAATGTCGAGGATATCACCAAAGCACCTTCAGGTATGACAGGACTTGAAACTTCCTTGTCACTTGGTTTAACTTACCTAGTAGAAACTGGGGAATTAAGCTTGATGCAGTTGTTAGAAAAAATGACTGTTAATCCAGCTAAATTGTATAATTTTGAAGCAGGTTACTTAGCTGAAAATGGGCCAGCCGATATTACCATTTTTGATGCTAAAGCAGATCGTATCGTAGGATCACATTTTGCTTCAAAAGCATCTAACTCACCATTTATCGGTGAAGAGTTAAAAGGTCAAGTCAAATATACTATCTGTAAGGGCAAATCGTTTACCAAGCAGATTAAAACTTTATAACAGAATTCTAACTATTTAATATCGTTATTGTATGGTTAACTAGAAAGAGCAGGTATGTATTCAACACAAAAATAATCAAGAAAAAAATTATCTTATTTTTTAAAAATCTTTTTTTCCCATCTTGATTTATCAATTTGCTAATTATTCTGCGTCCTTTATAGATACAACCATGACTGGGCAATATGATACGCTTAACTTAGCTGGAGTCTCTATGGCAACAAGTCTTTGGAATCCCTTTTTTACATTTTTAACTGGGATTGTTTCTGCTTTGGTGCCAATTATCGGACAGCACCTTGGTCAAGGGAAAATGAATGAAGTTGCATCGGATTACTATCAATTTATGTATCTATCCCTTGGATTATCTCTCATACTTTTTGCTTTAGTATTTCTAGCAGCTCCAGTCGTTCTTCATCATATGAGCTTAGAGTCTGCTGTTGAAAATGTAGCGATTCGTTATCTACGTTTGTTAGCCATTGGCATTATCCCACTTTTATTATTTAGTGTAGTACGTTCGCTTTTAGATTCCTTAGGATTGACAAATCTTTCCATGTACTTGATGCTTTTATTGCTTCCTCTAAACAGTGGATTTAATTATTTGTTGATTTATGGCAAATTAGGATTTCCTGAGTTAGGTGGAGCTGGGGCAGGACTAGGAACTTCACTGGCTTACTGGTGCGTCCTATTCATTTCTCTTTACGTTATACAAAAACAAGAGAGGCTCAAGGAGTTTAAACTAAATAAAATTTCTCCTTTAAATTTAGAAAAGATAAAGGAAGGTATCGTCTTAGGATTACCAATAGGTGGTACTGTTTTTGCAGAGGTGGCTGTTTTTTCAGCTGTTGGCTTAATAATGTCAAAATTTTCATCAATCATTATTGCTAGCCACCAATCAGCTATGAACTTTTCTAGCTTAATGTACGCATTTCCTATGAGTATTTCTACAGCTATGGCAATCGTAGTTTCATATGAAGTTGGTGCAAAACGATATAATGATGCTAAACAATATATTCGCATAGGTCGTTTACTAGCATTCGTTTTTGCTTTCTTAACTCTTTTCCTTTTCTTTATTTATATAGAGAAGCAGTAGCAGGACTTTATGGCCAAGATCCAGATTTTATTGCTCTAACGGCAAATTTTTTAACCTATAGTTTATTCTTCCAACTAGCAGATACATTTGCAGCTCCATTTCAAGGTATTTTGCGTGGTTACAAGGATACAGTTATACCGTTCTATCTTGGTATTCTAGGTTACTGAGGGAGTAGCAATACCCCTTGGTTTAGCTTTTAGATTTCTATACTTCATTAGGAGCTTATGCTTATTGGATTAGCTTAATTGTTAGCTTAATTATTAGTGGTATCCTATATCAATGGCGCCTGAAACACATTTTAAAGATAATTTCTCAATAAAAGAAATCTGTCTAATATATCAAAAACCCTAAACTAAGTTTAGGGTTTTTCGTAATTTAAATTATGTAAAGTTTATAAACTGTCTAAAGCATTTTTTTGTTCGTCGTTAACAATATGGGTATATAAGTCTGTGACTTGTGTGCTTGCATGTCCAAGTTGATGACTGACCAGAACCTGTGATTTTGTTGCATCATATAGACGAGTTGCCAGGGTATGGCGAAGTTTATGGGGTGTTACACGGACTTTGAAATCTTCAGAGTACTTGGCAACCATTTTTTCTACGCTGGAAGCATCAATTCGATTAGGAACACCACGATAAAGGGTTAGGAATAAAGCGGTATCTTTTTTTTCTGTCTTGTACCTTTTATCTCGAATGGCAAGATATTGTTCAAGATATGGTTTTGCAAATGCAGCAATATTAACAGAGTCTCGTTTTCCACCTTTTCGAGTAACATCGATCACCATCATTTTGAGGTTAAGATCTCGAAGGTCCAAGTTGACTGCTTCGGAGAGACGAACACCAGAAGCAAGAAGAAGGGCAATAATCGCTAAATCTCGCTCTTTATTTTTATTAAAAGAGGATAAGGCGCGATTAGAGAGAGTTTTAGAGTATTCCTCATCTATATAATTCAAAAACCCCTCTGTTTCATCACCTAAAAAGAGTTTTTGTTTAATATTTTCAGCTCGAGCAGCTAGAGTTTCTTTCTTTTTCTTGGTTGCAACCTTTTTCATAACATTACGATAGAAATAGGGTTCTCCCTGGTCGTTTTCAACTTCCTCTGTAAGATATTTATATAGACTTGATAAAGCTGATAAGGTACGATTAATTGTTGTTTGGGATATACCTTGTTTAGTTGTATTTGCATTCAGTAAGGGTCTTTCCCGTAAATATAGGATAAAAGATTCTAGATCTTTTTGTTAGTTGCTCTAAAACAGATAAAGGAATATCAGCCATAGAATTAGCATCCGAGATACCAGATTCCAAAATCCAGGTAAAAATCGGTCGTATTCCTTTAAGTATTCATATAATGTTGTAAAACTATAAGGAACAGCCAGTTTAGATTGATAATATTCCAACACGTACCAAGGCATCAGTTGTTTAAGTTTGTCGATGCGTTCCAGTAAAATCTCACGTTTCATCTATATTCTCCATAAATAAGTCTACTAGTAGTATAGCATAGCTGTATATATTTTTCAAGAAAAATTATAGTTTTTCGGAAAGATGTCATAGGGAATATATAGGAATATCTAAATTTTTTTAGTTTTAGTTTTTTTAGTTTTTATATCAATAACGATATAATCATTGTTTTATCTTGGGATACCAAAACAAACCACACCTTTCATGAGATGCGGTTTGTTTTTTATATTATAGAGATCTTTCATTATGAATAATATCTATAATTGATAAACTTCATTATTTTTTTGAAAGGTACTTTTATTTTTGAAAAAAATTATCCGGTATTTACATAACATTAATTATGTAAAACGCTGTTCTTACAATAGCAAATCTCTAACATCTCCAATTTCATTTTTTGGAATGACGAGATGTATCATATCTCCTAGATACATTCTTGTTGAGCCATTAACAGTTTGACTTTTTCCATTATGGATTTGTGTTGTAATGAGGACATTTGCAGGTAAGTTAAGCTCATGCACTTGTTTACCAGCTATTTTTTCAGATACTGGGATTTCTATTAGGGTGACTTCTCCATGATCATCTACTTCTTCAGGAAGCATTTTTTCTAACATGGCTTCATATACTGGAGCTCCTTTTAGTAAATCCATGATAATGTATGCCACCAATGTTACAAGACCTAGGGGCATAAGATTACGAATATCACCAACCATTTCTGTTACCAGAATTATTGCTGTTAAAGGAGCTTTAGAAATAGCGCCAAAGTATCCGCTCATACCGAGTATGATGAAGATTGGAAATTGTTCTTGACTAATCAAACCGAAATGAAGACAAATTGTACCAATTAGTGCACCTAAAAGTGATCCAAGCGCTAAAATTGGTAGAAAGATTCCTCCTGGAAGTCCACTTCCGTAACTAATCATACTCCAAATAAATCGAATAATAAAGTATGCTAACAAAGCCTGAAATGTAAAGCTTTGCTCAGTTAATGAAAGAATTAATTGATTGCCTCCTCCTAAGATTTGAGGGAGATATAATCCAATTGGAATGATGAGGATAAAAGCAAGTAAAGGGTAATAAGCTCGGTCCAGATGAAGGTGTTTTCCAATCCAATCATAGATCAGAGAAACATTTAGGACAGCCTTTTCGTATAGATAACCTGATACACCTAGAATAATACCCATCACTAGATAAATCCAATATTGATCTAGGCTCATCTGAGGAATATGGTCAGGCATATCTAAAACAGGTGTCAAACCAAACATTAGAAGTGAAACAAAGTTTGCTACAAGGCTTGCTGCCAGTGTGGAAACCCAGAAAAATCTTGAAAAATGGTGATAGACTTCTTCTACAACAAAAAGGAGACCAGCTATAGGGGCGTTAAAAGCTGCTGCAAGTCCAGCTGCGGCCCCACTTGCTATCAGTGATCGCTCTTCAACAGGGCTAGCTTTTAACCATTTGGCAATTCCTTTTCCTCCTACGGCACCTAGCTGAATACTGGGACCTTCACGACCGAGCATAAGCCCACTTGCAATGGCCAAAATACCTAGAATGTATTTCTTCCAGAGGACACTCCACCAATTGAGAGACATGAGACCTTTTAACTCCGCTTCAACTTGAGGAATACCAGAACCTTTAATATCCTTATCCGAACGGGTCAATCTTGCACTTAGAAAGATTATAAAAATATACATAATTAAAATTATGAATAAATCAATGACCCAGTTCGACTGGTTTTTATATAGGTGTTGGACAAAATGGAAGGTTTCTTCGATAAAGAACCGGAATGAGCCTACAATAACTCCAACTATAAGACCAACTAATATTCCTCGAGCAACCTGTGACAAGATAGAGCTCGAAGCAAACTCAAATTCATTTTTTGACCTCAGTTTACGTGATGATTCCTCCATAAAACCTTCCTCTGTATAAACTTTATTTACCTTTTGTTACTAATGACTTGATCGGTTCAAAGCTAGTTCTGTGAATTGGTGTAATACCTAGTTTAGCGATACCTTCCAAGTGTTTAGCAGTTCCGTAACCCGCATTTTGACTAAAATCATAACCTGGGAACTTCTGGTCATAGTTTGCCATGATCTTATCTCTCGTAACCTTGGCAACAATGGATGCTGCAGCTATGGATAAAGAATTAGCATCTCCCTTTACAATAGATGTCTGTGAAATAGGTAAGTCCAACTCCATGGCATCAATTAATAAGTGTTCTGGTTTTATCTGTAATTGTGCTATAGCTTCCTTCATAGCTAATTTAGTTGCTTCATAGATATTAACCTGGTCTATGACATGATTATCCATAACTCCTATGCCGATCGCTAGTGCCTTTTCTTTGACAGCCTGAAAAATTTCTTCGTGTTTTTTCTTTGGAATTTTTTTACTGTCATTCAAGCCTTTAATCTTGCAATTTTGAGGTAAAATTACTGCAGCAGCTACTACTGGACCAGCTAGAGGACCACGTCCAACCTCATCTACACCAGCAATGAAACTTATTCCCTTATCATAAAGCTCTTTCTCATAAGATAACATAGATTCCAAGCGAAAATTTTCATCAATTTCAGCTTGAATAGCTTGTTTTCGCTTTTGAATCTCTTTTTGAACGCCTGCTCGTGAATCTTTTGTTAATTCTTTAAAGATGGGACTATCTAGGTTCCCTATAGTTGCTAATAATTCTTTTATTTCTTTAATCGTTGCCATTGAGATCGTCCAATGTATCTAAGGTGTAGCTACCTAGTTTTCCGTCACGAACTTCCTTAACAAAGAGATTATAAAAGCGATCGTAGTCATCACGGAAACCAAGTAAACGAGTCATATCCATAATGATCTCTGGAGCTTCGTCATCCAAATTCATTTGTTTAAAGCGTTCTTGCAGTCTTTCTGGGTAATGATTTTTAAAATAATTGATACCAAAAATAGTCACTTCATCCATTGGAAGCAATTGGTCTTTGATAGCTCCAGTCAATGCAAGCTTGAGTGCAACAGTTTCATCTTCAAATTTTGGCCACAAAATTCCTGGGGTATCTAAAATTTCAAGATCCTTATTGGTTTTAAGCCACTGTTGCCCCTTTGTAACACCTGGTTTATTCCCGACAACTGCAATTTTCTTACCAGCTAAACGGTTCATAAGAGTAGATTTTCCAGCATTTGGAATGCCGATAATCATGGTACGCAAGGTTTCAATTTGGATACCACGCTCTTTCTGACGAGCAATTTTATCTGCCATAAGCTTTTTGGCTGCGTCTGTAACCACTTTAACTGTAACTTGCTCTTTTGAATTAATGGCTAATGTTTGGATTCTTTGTGCTTCAAAGTGTTGGCGCCACTCTTTCGTTAAAATTGGATCTGCAAGATCTGCCTTGTTTAAAATTAAGAGTCTTGGTTTATCTCCTACAATTTTAGTTAGCATTGGATTTTGACTTGACAAGGGTAAACGTGCATCTACCAAAATAGTCACAAAATCAACAAATTTTAAATTCTCCTGGACCTGTCTTCTTGCTTTTGACATGTGACCAGGAAACCATTGAATAATAGCCATTCTATTTCCTTTTCTTCATACAAACTTAATTAATAAATTCTTGATAATTACTGTCTATTTTACCATAATTTAGCTAGATTTGCAGAGGCTTTGTTACTTAAAAGAGTGAAAAAGCCCCTCTCAAAAAGTGGGGCTTTGGAAATTTTATTGATGAATCGCTTGTGCAGCAGTGATGAGTGTAAGGTTATACACGTCATCTGAGCTACATCCACGAGAAAGGTCATTAACTGGCTTGTTCAAACCCTGTAAAACAGGACCTACAGCTGAGAAACCACCAAGACGTTCTGCAATCTTGTAACCAATATTTCCAGCTTCGATACTTGGGAAGATAAATACTGTTGCTTGTCCAGCCACTTTACTTCCTGGAGCTTTCAAAGCAGCTGTTTCAGGGTGGAAGGCAGCGTCAAATTGTAATTCTCCGTCAATTTCAAGGTCAGGGCGCAATTCGTGTGCTCGTTTAGTAGCTGCTACTACTTTATCTACGTTTTCACCGAAACCAGAACCTTTACTTGAGTAACTCAACATTGCAATTTTTGGCTCGATACCAAACATTTTAGCTGTGATTGCTGAGTTAATAGCAATTTCAGCTAGGGCATCAGCATCAGGATTAATGTTGATTGCACAGTCTCCGAAAAGATAACGTTCTGAACCACGAGTCATTAAGAAAGCACCTGAAGTACGAGTTACATTTGGACGAGTTTTAATGATTTGAAGTGCTGGACGAACTGTTGCAGCAGTTGAGTGAAGAGCACCTGAAACCATACCGTCTACCAAGCCCATATATACTAGCATTACACCAAAGTAGTTTACATCTTCACGTAAGAGTCTAGCAGCTTCTTCTTCTGTTATCTTACCGTTACGACGTTCTACAAGAGAAGCAACCATATCGTCAAATTTAGCGTAATGATCTGGGTCGATGACTTCATAACCCTCATGAATTCCTTCGATTTCAAGGTAGATTTTGATTTTTTCAGGTTTACCAAGCAAAACTGGGATAACATCTGTTTCTTTAACCAAACGTTTTGTAGCTTGGAGAATACGGGGTTCTTTCCCTTCAGGGAGAACAATGCGTACATTTTTACCAACTAGGTTGGTTTTTAGACTTTCAAAAACTTCCATGAGTTTTTCTCCTTTAATATTAATTAATTGATAACTTAGTTATTAAATTCTTAAAATCATCTGGCAGTGGGGATGATAGTTCCAACTGTTCTTCAAGAAATGGATGATAAAAAGATAAGAAATGGCAATGTAGAGCTTGACGCTCTATGCCATGCTCTAGACTTCCACCATAGAGGTCATCCCCAAGTAAGGGAAAACCAATATGTGAAAAATGAACACGAATTTGGTGTGTTCTCCCAGTATGCAATCGAATATCGACTAAATGGATATCTCCATAGGATGCTATAATCTTGTATTCTGTATGAGCATATTTACCACCCTTTGCTACCCTCCTTGTGATGATAGAATCTTCGTCTCTCGCAATGGGAGCTATGATATTTCCTTCTGGCTCTAAAACACCTGCTCCTTTTACAAGAGCAAAGTACCGTTTTTCGATACTTTTTTTCTGAAGTTGTTTATCTAGCCTTGCATGAGCATATCCATGTTTAGCAAATAGCATCAAACCAGATGTATCTCTATCTAGCCTAGTTACAATGTGAACTTGCTGATTTTCGTAATTTTGTTTTACATAGTAACCTTTAATAAAATTAGCAATGGTATTGGAGTGATTAACACTAGGAATAGAAGCCACACCAAATGGTTTATTTAGAATTAGAAAGTGGTCATCCTCAAACAAAATATCCAAGGGATAATCTATGGCTTCCAGTGTTTCAAACCCTTCCTCTGGAGGAATGTCAATGACTACTTGATCCCCAATATCTAATAAATAGGTTGCATTTTGTGATTGGCCATTAACTCGAATATCTCCACCTCGAAATTTAATTTTAGCCAACAAGCCTTTGGAAACTTCATGTTTTCTGAGAAAGGTTTTTACCTTAACGTGCTCATCAGCAATAAACTCAAACCTCATTGTTCATCAACCTCGCCGATAAAGGCATCCTTTACACGGTTCCAGAAACTTGTGTGACTTGGAGTTGCCACGAAGTTAATCTTGTGGTGATCAATCTGATATTCAATTCTTTCGATATTACGGAAAAAATAAATACTGTTGTCAATAGAAATCGTATGATAGTCATTTCGAGTTGGAATAACTTCTATTTTTATCTTTTTTGGGAACAATGATTGATGAACCTAAGGTACGATAGATCCGGTTGTTAAGGCTAGCTATTTCAGCTAATTGAAGGGCTTCAATCGTCGGATGTAAGACTGCTCCACCGAGTGATTTATTATAGGCTGTACTTCCTGTTGGAGTTGATACAGTCAATCCATCTCCTCGAAACCGTTCGAAGGGAACATGATTTATCACGACATCGGCAACCATAGTTCGATCAGCTCTTCGAATGCTTGCTTCGTTTAGAGCACGGTAGACTTTTACTTCACCATTCTCTAGATAAATCTTGACATTTAATAATGGATATGAAACCTTAGCTCCTGTATCCAACTGTAAATTAGTAACTAGTTGATCTAATTCAAAATCTCTATAATCAGTATAGAAACCAAGATGTCCCGTATGAACCCCTACAAAACGAACCTTATCTAACTGATCCTCATACTTGTGAAAAGCAGATAGAAGCATTCCATCTCCTCCAATGGAGATAACAATATCAGGATTTTTATCGTTAAGTATAAAATTATGCTTCTTCAAACGATCCTTGAGTTCGTACAACACTTTTTCTACTTTGAGGGTTTACGGTTGGCGATCAGATCAACCCTTTTACCTGTATTCTTCATCTGTATCGTCACTATTTCCTACCCCGTCATTTAATTTCCGATGCAAAGGATCAAAGAGTGCTTGTGCTTCTTGAATGTCATCTCGAATCTTGCTCATTTCCTCATCTAGCTGGTGAGAAATTCTAGCTGTTATTTCCAAGCGTTCTTTTATTTCTTCTGGAAAATCTCCTTGATACTTATAGTTGAGAGAGTGTTCAATTGTAGCCCAAAAATTCATGGCCAAGGTACGGATTTGAATTTCAGCCAAAATTGTCTTTGAACCATTAATCGTATCAACTGTGTACTCGATGATTAGATGATAAGAACGGTATCCTGAGGCTTTACGATGTTTGATGTAGTCACGCTCTTGGATAATTCTCATATCCTGTCTTTTATGTAGAATCGAAACAACTTCTTGAACATCATCTACAAATTGAACCATAACCCGTAAGCCAGCGATATCTTGTAAATCCTGTTCTAAGGTATCATAGCTAATTCCACGACGAACCATTTTTTCTTTGATACTTTCAATAGGTTTCACACGCCCTGTTACGAATTCAATTGGTGAATGTCGATTTTGTTTGCGGTACTGTTTTCGAATCCCCCGTAGTTTTATTTTTAACTCGCCAACAGCTTGAATGTAAGGATCTAAAAATTCTTCCCATTCAGTAATCATAGATTTTATAGATTCACCCCTCTTTAGCTACAATATTCATTTACTCTTTGATTTTTCATTTAAAAAAATCATATACAATAAATACAGTTATTATTATACCATAAATCGCTTTCAAACAAAATAAAAGGTTCTCAAAATGAAACATTTAGAAATAGAATTAAAAACTCTTCTAAAAAGAAGACTATATAAAATTAAAAGAATATTTTTTCGGATATTACTCCTATTACGCAAAACAACTATTACATAGATACTTGTGACTATAAGCTACGTAGCAATAAGATAGCCATGCGTATTCGAACTTTTGAAGATAGCGCTGAATTAACTATAAAAATTCCTCAGGCTGTAGGCAATATGGAATACAATCAAGAACTTAACCTTGAACAAGCTAAGGATTCTATAGAACAAGCTCTTATACCGGATGGTTTAGTACTTCAAGAATTAAATAATCGTGGTATTCAAATTACAGAATGGCTTGTTTTAGGGTGTTTAACGACCGTTCGTTATGAAAAAGAGACGGACATTGGTTTGATGGCTCTTGATGAAAGTCACTATTTCGATGTTACTGATTATGAACTCGAATTAGAAGTTGCTGATGAGGCTAAGGGAACTATGGATTTTCAATCTTTTTTAGAAAAGAATCATATAGAATACCAGAAGGCACCATCTAAATTAGTTCGATTTATAGAAAAAAAGCAAAAAGACTGAAAATATAAACTTTTTGGTAGAATAGAAGGGATAAAAATAATTGAAATCTTTTTCATTTGAAAAAGATTCAGATAATTATAGAGGACGGTTTATCAATGTCAGATACAAAAAACATGAAGCTTTTCGCTCTCAACTCAAATAAGGAAATTGCACAAAAGATTGCAGAGGCTGCTGGAGTACCTCTCGGTAGAATTTCCTCTCGTCAGTTCTCTGATGGAGAAATTCAAGTCAATATCGAAGAAAGTGTTCGTGGATACGATGTTTATATCATTCAGTCTACTTCTTATCCTGTTAGCGACCATTTGATGGAACTTTTAATCACAGTTGATGCCTGTGTTCGTGCAAGTGCAAACACTATTAACGTTGTTCTTCCGTATTTTGGGTATGCTCGTCAAGACCGTATCGCTTCTTCCCGTGAGCCTTTGACAGCTAAACTAGTTGCTAACATGTTGGTGAAAGCAGGCGTAAGCCGTGTACTAACTTTGGACCTGCATGCTGTTCAGGTGCAAGGCTTCTTTGATATCCCTGTTGACAATCTATATACAGTTCCTCTATTTGCTAAACACTATTGTGAGAAAGGACTTGTTGGACCAGATGTGGTTGTCGTTAGTCCAAAAATTCTGGTGTTAAACGAGCACGTAGCCTTGCTGAATACCTTGATGCTCCAATCGCAATTATCGACTATGCTCAGGATGATTCAGAACGCAACCAAGGCTATATTATCGGTGAAGTAGAAGGTAAAAAAGCTATCCTAATTGATGATATTTTAAATTCTGGTCGTACTTTCTCTGAAGCAGCTAAAATTGTTGAAAGAGAAGGTGCTACAGAGATTTATGCAGTTTCAAGCCATGGACTATTTGTTGATGACGCTGCAGATTTATTGGATGCTAGCAATATTAAAGAAATCCTTGTTACTGACTCAGTGGCTACTCAAGGTAAAACCCCTAAGAATGTAAAATACATCACTGCAAGTGAGTTGATTGGTGATGCTATGGTACGTATTCATGAGAGAAAACCAGTTAGTCCACTATTTAAATAAAAAGAAAAGGTGACCTTTTGATTTATTTGGACAACGCTGCTACGACTCCGATGTCACAGGTAGCTATTTCTGCCATGACACAAGTCATGCAAGATATTTATGGAAATCCATCAAGTATTCATAGCCATGGTCGTCAAGCAGGTAAATTATTACGAGAAGCCCGCCAAGACTTGGCTGAATTATTAGGTACGAAACCTCAACATATTTTTTTCACTGCTGGAGGTACGGAGAAGTAACAATACAGCTATTATTGGTTACTGTCTTCGCCACCAGCATAAAGGGAAGCATATTATCACTACTGCTATCGAACACCATTCTGTTCTTGAACCAATCGAATATCTTGTAGAAAATTTTGGTTTTGAAGTAACTGTTTTGCAGCCTAATGATCAGGAGATTACTGCGAAACAAGTGAAAGATGCGCTTCGTGATGATACTATTCTAGTATCTACCATGTATGTAAATAATGAAACTGGAACTATTTTGCCTATTACTGAAATTGGAGAGGTCTTAAGAAATCACTCAGCAGTCTATCACGTTGATGCTGTTCAGGCTGTAGGTAAACTAACTATTAAACCAGAAGAGCTAGGAATCGACTTTCTATCTGTGTCTGGTCATAAATTTCATGGACCGAAAGGTGTAGGTTTCCTTTATGCTTCTACTATGGACTTTGATTCCTACATGCATGGTGGAGACCAGGAAAATAAAAAAAGAGCAGGTACGGAAAATCTTCCGGCAATCGTTGGAATGGTTGCTGCCCTAAAAGAAGAATTATCTAAACAAACTGAAAACTTTCAAGCTGTACAGAGATTAAAGGACCTATTTTTAGCTAAGATTAGTAGCTTGAACTACTACACCAATCATGGTAAAGAACAACTTCCTTATGTCCTAAACCTTGGTTTTCCAGGACAAAAAAATGATTTACTTCTACTTCGAATGGACTTAGCTGGCATTTCTATATCCACAGGTTCAGCTTGTACAGCAGGAATTGTACAAATAAGTCATGTACTAAAAGCATACTATGGAAATGATTCGGATCGTCTTCATGAGTCAGTCCGCATTAGTTTGTCACCTCAGAATACAGAGGAAGAGATTATTCAGCTTGTAAACACATTAAAAGAAATAATTGGAGATTAATAAATGGCATTTGAAAAAACTATTCAACTAAAAAATTGTCGTTACGAATACACTGTTAGCCCTTCTATCAAAATTTACACTTAAAGATAATACTTTTTTATGAAACTAAGGTTGGTAACTATGAATTAACTCGCCTTCTTGAGAAAGTTCCAAATAGTGGCGAAGGCTTCCAACTTAAGATTGTTATTAACAAAGACCTAACAGGTGCTAAAATCAATATTACTGATAAGTTCGGCTTACGCTTGGTTGATATCTTCAAATCTGATGATCATAAAATCCATCAAGAAAAGTTCTATTTCTTAATGGATAGTTTGGTAGAACGTGGTGTATTTACCAAGACTGAAAAAAATAGAAGGATAGAATAATGTTTCGACTCACTTATTTAGATGCTTATCAAGTTGAACGGACTCTATCTTATCAAGATTATGATGAACTAATGTTATCCTTGTCTGGATGTGTTACATTACCTGATTTCTATGAAGTGACTTCTCTTAGCTATCTAGATAAGGTGATCTATCAGGGATATATCGGTGATTTATATCGATTTCTGACAACTTTTGATTTTAATAAATTAAACTAAGATATTTCTTAGTTTTTTTATTATATATGTTGCATTTTTCACAAAGTTGCTTTAAAATAGAAGATAGAAAGGTTGTGATATTGTGAAAGAAAAACAATTTGATATTCCTAAAGCTACAGCGAAAAGACTTTCTCTATACTACAGAATTTTTAAACGTTTCAATGGGGAAAGAATGGAAAGGGTTAATTCTAAACAGATTGCTGAAGCTATTGGCATCGACTCTGCAACTGTTAGACGTGATTTTTCATACTTTGGTGAGCTTGGGCGGCGTGGATTTGGATATGATGTCAACAAACTAATGACTTTTTTTGCAGATCTTTTAAATGATAATTCAGTCACCAATGTTATGTTAGTTGGTATTGGGAATATGGGACATGCGCTCCTCCACTACCGCTTCCATGAACGTAATAAAATGAAAATCATCATGGCCTTTGATTTAGATGATCATCCTGAAGTAGGAACCGTTACAAAGGATGGTATTCCAATTTATGGTATTTCTCAAATTAAAGATAAAATTAAAGATGCTGACGTAGAAACTGCTATCTTGACTGTCCCTAGTGTAAAATCACAAGAGGTTGCTAATATTTTAGTTGATGCTGGTATTAAAGGGATTCTCAGTTTTTCTCCAGTACACCTTCATCTACCTAAAGATGTTGTCGTGCAATATGTTGATTTGACTAGTGAATTGCAAACTCTCCTCTATTTTATGCGTAAAGAGGATTAGAAAGTGTAAGTATTTATGAATAAACCAGTTATTGGGATTACAGGAAATGAAACCCCGCATCCAGATGATAAGCTTATGATGAGTTATGCTGCCAAAGGTTTTGTTGAAGGTATTAAGGAAGCTGGAGGAATTTCCATTATCCTACCAATTGGTGATGAAGAAATGGCTTCTCATTATGTAACAATGGTTGACAAGCTAATTCTTACTGGCGGTCAAAACGTAGATCCTAAATTTTATGGTGAAGAAAAAACAATAGATAGCGATGACTACCATCTACAAAGAGATATTTTTGAACTAGCACTCATCAAAGAGGCTATCAAACAAAAGAAACCCATTTTCTCTGTCTGTCGTGGAACTCAACTTTTTAATGTCGCTATGGGTGGTTCTCTCTATCAAGATATTGAGGATCATTGGCAGGATACTTCTGCTGAGTATACAACTCAGAGACTTGTTACCGAACCAGATACTATTCTTCGAGAAATCTATGGGGAAATCTCTCATATCAATTCTTTCCATCATCAAAGCATTAAAGATTTAGCTCCGAATCTAAAGGTTGTAGCTCATGATCCTAAAGATGGCATTATCGAGGCTGTTACAACTACAGACGGCTTCCCCTATCTTGGTGTTCAATGGCATCCAGAATTTCTTTTTGAAAATCGTCCCAAAGATAAAACACTTTTCGACTATGTCGTCAATGAATTGTAAACCTGTATATGATACAGGTTTTTTTTATATCATATCTGTCTTCTCACGGTAACTAAAATAATCAGAATATGAAACAATTAGATGATCCAATAAGACTAAACCCATTAAGTCACAGGCTTCTTTAACAAGTTTGTTACATGGTCATCATTTGGACTAGGAACTACTGCCCCTGATGGATGATTGTGGACCAAAATTATAGAAGTAGCCATATGTTTTAAGGCGTAATGTAGAATCTCCCTTGGTTCAGCAATACTTCTCGTAGCAGATCCTATAAAAATAGTCTGCTGATGAATGATTTGATTTTGAGTATTCAGATAGAGCGCCACTAGGTGCTCTTGTTTTTTATCTCCAAGCTCAGCTTGCATCTTTTTTGCTAATTTACGACTGCTAAGAATGCTCTCCATTTCCACCGTTTCCCTTTTATGGATACGGTAGCCTAATTCGATCACAGCTTGTAATTCTATTGCCTTAACACGTCCAATACCCGATAGAGTCTGCAATTCCTGTAGACTCATTCTTTTTAGTTCAGTTAAACAAGTTAGCTGATTTAAGACCTTCTGTGCTATTTCAAAAACATTGGCCTGTTTCGTTCCTGTCCTTAGTAATATTGCCAGTAATTCTTGATTGCTGAGTACTTCTACTCCCTCTCTGACTAGTCTCTCTCTTGGTAATAGTGAATCTTCTTGAAATGAAATACTATACATAAAAATCCTCCTCACTTTATTATTCGTGAGAAGGATCTTTAATTCGATAAAAATTAGTTATTTTTAGATTTTTTCAAGCGCTAGTCGTAAATCTTCAATTAAATCATCGACATTTTCAAGACCGATAGAAAGGCGGATTTGATTTTTAGTTACTCCTGCTGCTTCTAGATCAAAGTCAGACAATTGAGCATGTGTTGTAGTTGCGGGATGAACGACCAATGATTTTGCATCTGCCACGTTGGCCAGGTTTGAGAAGATTTCTAAGCTGTCAATAACCTTACGTGCTTCTGCTTCTCCACCTTTAACGTGGAAAGTAAAGATTGAACCAACACCTTTGGTAAGTATTTTTCAGCCAAGGCATGGTAAGGACTATCTGCAAGTTTTGGATAGTTGACCTTTTCAACCTTTGGATGGTTTACAAGGAAATCAACGATTTTCTCAGCATTTTGGACATGGCGTTCTACACGTAGAGAAAGTGTTTCAAGACCTTGTAAAAGCAAGAATGAGTTAAACGGTGAGAGAGCAGCTCCCATATCGCGAAGCAATTGTACGCGAGCAGCAACGATAAAGGCTGCAGCACCAACATCACGAGTATAACTGATATTGTGGTAGCTTGGATCTTCTTCGACTAATTGAGGGAATTTCCCTGAAGCAGCCCAGTCAAATTTACCGCTATCAACGATGACACCACCAATAGTTGTACCGTGTCCACCGATAAATTTAGTTGCCGAGTGAACTGAGATATCTACACCGTGCGAAAAGACATTAATGAGATATGGTGTTGCAAATGTATTGTCAGAAACCAAAGGAATTTGATGTTTGTGAGCAATTTCAGCAATTTTTTCGATATCAGGAATGTTGATAACTGGATTACCCAAAGTTTCAATCAAAACAAGTTTTGTATTGTCTTTAATCGCTGCTTCCACTTCTTCTAAATTGTCAATATCAACAAAAGTTGTGGTGATTCCATAGCGAGGAAGAGTTTCTTTCAAAAGATTAAAAGTACCACCGTAGATTGTTGAAGCTGCAACCACGTGGTCTCCTGCGTGAGCAAGTCCAAGGATAGTATAAGTAAGAGCTGCCATTCCAGAAGCTGTGGCAAGCGCACCTACTCCGCCTTCGAGGGCTGCAATACGCTCTTCAAAGGCTGAAGTTGTTGGATTAGTGATACGAGTATAGATATTACCAGCCTTCTGAAGTGCAAACAGTTCTGCACCTTCTTGTGTATCTTCAAATACAAAAGATGTTGTTTGATAAATTGGTACAGCACGAGACTTCGTAGTAGCATCTACCACTTGTCCTGCATGTAATTGTAGTGTTTCAAATTTAAATTCACGAGTCATCATCAGACCTCCAAAGGTTTTATTAAAATAATTGTATCATCTATGGCAGTCAGTTACAAATACAACTTTGTTATATATTGGCATAAGAAATAGCTATGGCTTTTTATTAGAATTGTATAACTTTTTCAGATAGTTTAAAAAGTTTGCATACGCTATTCCTATACTTTATAATGAATATAAAGGAGAAAACTATGTCAGAAATTACACATGAAATTGATTCAAACTTCGCTGGTCGTTTAAATATTTTACGTGCTGGTGTGCTCGGAGCCAATGACGGGATCATTTCCATCGCTGGAGTTGTTATCGGGGTTGCCAGTGCAACCAGTAATATCTGGATAATCTTTCTTTCAGGTTTGGCTGCCATCTTAGCGGGTGCCTTCTCTATGGCTGGAGGTGAATATGTTTCAGTATCCACTCAAAAAGACACTGAAGAAGCCGCTGTAGCTCGAGAGCAATTACTTTTGGATAAGGATATCGAGGCTGCAAAGAAATCTCTCTATGCTGCTTATCTTCAAAATGGTGAGTGTGAAACATCAGCCCAACTCTTAACCAACAAGGCTTTTCTTAAAAATCCACTTAAAGCCTTAGTTGAGGAAAAATACGGAATCGAGTATGAAGAGTTTACCAATCCTTGGCATGCTGCAGCATCTAGCTTTATCGCTTTTGTTCTTGGTAGTTTACCACCAATGCTTTCTATTACCATCTTTCCAAATGACTATCGAATCCCTGCTACTGTTTTTATCGTTGCTATTTCTCTATTGATTACAGGTTACACCAGTGCCAAACTCGGAAAAGCTCCAACAAAAACAGCTATGATTCGTAACCTTTGTATTGGTCTTTTAACCATGGGAGTGACCTATTTATTGGGTCAGTTGTTTAGCATTTAAAAAGATACCATACGGTATCTTTTTATTATCAAACATAAATAATTAAGTAAAACTACCAAAACCAACCTTCATTATCATTAATTGGTTCAGCCTCTTTAATCTTACGTGGTCCTGTTCCATACATCTCTGCTTCGATATCTTCTTTTGTTGGTAGGATTGAAGCTAGGATAATGTAGATGATGATTCCGAGTCCAAAGTTTGCGATTGTAAAGATTGCAAATGAAGCGCACGAGTGTCACATCAAGATCCCAGCTATCAGATAGACCAGCAAGTACACCTGATATCATGCGATATCTTCTCATTTTATAAAATTTTCTATTCATGATTTGTACCTCTTTCGGTATTCTTGAAATTAGTATAACATGAACTAAAACACCCCGCATCAGTCCTTGGGCTGATTTTGTAGGATGAGCTTCCCATGACAAAGACCACATCGATAACGTTTTGTATCAATTCGACGTTTTCTCTGATAAGCTTGGCCACAAGAGTGACATTTATAAATCAAAACTGGTTTTTGACGAGCGCTTGATAAGGGAGGAACAAAGCGGAGTCCATCCACTTCTTTTAACAGTTCCTTAAAAGCCAAATCCTTATGTTTATACCCTTTTCCATCATAATAGAGATGATAATGACAGAGTTCGTGACGGACAATCTTTCGAAACACATCCAAACCAAGTTCTTGATAGACTTTAGGATTAAAGTCTAAATGCCCATCCTTAGGGAAAAATCGTCCACCTGTCGACCGCAGACGAGTATTCCATTGAGCTTGATGATTGAATGGTTTCCCAAAGTCTTCTAAAGAGACTTGCCTAACGTAATCAGTTAGATTCATCTAGTGCAATGAGCGACAGATTTACTTTTTCACGTTGGACATCGATTATCTTTACCCAAACTGTTACCAAATCACCAACTGAAACGACTTGACTCGGATGCTTGATGAATTTCTTGCTCATGTGAGAGATATGAATGAGACCGTCCTCGTGAATACCTATGTCAACAAAGGCACCGAAGTCTACAACGTTACGAACGACACCTTCAAGCTTTTGACCGATTTTTAAATCCTTGATATCCAAGACATCCTGACGGAGGACTGGCGCATCAAAAGAATCACGGAAATCACGGCCTGGTTTGAGAAGATCTGCGATAATATCTTTAAGTGTTTCTTGACCGAGGTCTAGCTCTTGAGCCATTTCACTAACTGATACAGACTTGAGTTTTGCTTGTGCTTCTTCGTTTAGGTCCTTAATGTCCAAACGTTTGAAGAGTTCTTTGACAGCACCATAGTTTTCCGGGTGAACACCTGTGTTGTCAAGGATATTGCTACTTTCAGGGATACGGAGGAAACCGGCAGCCTGTTCAAACGCTTTATCACCTAAACGAGGAACTTTCTTGATTTGGGCGCGTGAAGTGATTTTACCTTCTTCTTCACGATACTTCACGATATTTTCAGATATCGTTTTGTTAAGTCCTGCGACATGTGAAAGTAAGGCTGGACTAGCTGTATTGACATTGACACCGACTTGGTTAACTACTGTATCTACGACAAAGTCTAGACTTTCAGATAGTTTTTTCTGACTAACATCGTGCTGATATTGACCGACACCGATTGATTTGGGATCGATTTTAACCAATTCAGCAAGTGGGTCTTGCAAGCGACGAGCAATAGAAATAGCAGAGCGTTTCTCAACGGTTAACTCAGGAAACTCTTGACGAGCAAGTTCACTAGCTGAGTAGACAGATGCCCCGCTCTCATTTACAATGACATAGCTGACCTCAGGAAAATCTTTAAGTACTTCAGCTACAAAGGCTTCGCTCTCACGACTAGCAGTACCATTACCGATGGCAATGATTTCCACACCATATTGACCAATCAAATCTGCCAAATCTCTCTTTGCTTCTTCAATCTGACGAGCTGAAGCTGGTTTGACGGGATAAATGACTTGCGTTGTTAGCATCTTCCCAGTTGCATCAACGACTGCAAGCTTGGCCCCTGTACGAAAGGCTGGGTCAAAACCAAGGACCACGCGCCCTTTAAGAGGAGCAACAAGGAGAAGATTGCGAAGGTTTCTGAGAAGAGTTGGATAGCTCCTTCTTCTGCCTTTTCTGTTAGTTCAGTGCGAATACGACGCTCAATAGCTGGTAATACTTTTTTCTTAACAGATTGCTGAATAACTTCGTCAATATAAGAATTCTTAACTTTAAAACGAACACTAAAGAAAGATAGAATACGATCAGTCGCATGCTCAAAGCTAATTTTCAAAATTCCTAGCTTCTCACCACGATTAAGGGCAAGCGTACGGTAACCTTGCATGTTTGCAACTGTTTCTGAGAAATCGTAATAAATCTGAAAGACTTGTTTTTCATCAAGACTCTCATCTTTGACTTGAGAAGTAATCTTAGAGCGTCTAAGTACCTCTTGATAGGTCATTGAACGCAAATGAACATCCTCGGATAGTGCTTCAACCAAGATGTCTACAGCCCCAGCCAAAGCTTCTTGAGGAGTTTCGAAACCTTCACAGACAAATGCCTCTGCTTCTTTTTCTAGGTTAGAAACATTTTGTAAAATTAAACGAGCAAGTGGAAAAAGTCCAGCCTCACGTGCAATCGTTGCCTTGATCCGACGTTTCTCCTTATAGGGAAGATAGAGTTCTTCTACATCTGCGAGTTTTTCAGCTGATAGAATTGCTTCTTCCAATTCCTTTGTTAGCTTGCCTTGCTCTTTGATTTTTGCTAAGACCGCTTCCTTACGATCATTTAGAGCAGTTAAACTCTTATCGAGGTCAATAATAGCCTTAATAGCTACCTCATCTAGACTTCCGGTCATATCTTTCCGATAACGGGCGATAAAAGGAATAGTCGCTCCTTCTGCTGTCAAAGACAAGACAGTATCAATCTGCTTTAAAGTTACACCCAAATCTTGGGAAATTTTTTCATATTTTTTATCCATGAAACTATTATACCATAAGCAGGAAAGCTTGTTTTCATTAATTTGTTGCTTTATTTCAACTTTATAAAGATAAAAGCCATGTTTATTTTAAAATCCAACTATTTCTTAGAAATAATAGTATAATAGTGATAACTAAAAGAATCGAGGTATGCCTTATGGCTGTTAAATTTACAAAAACTGATGACTTAGATAAGATGTTCGAAGAATTCGCTAAACTACCTGATTTAAAGCAAGTAACATTTCCAGATGACAAAGAAAAGAAAGATAAGGCAGAAAAGAAAAAATAGATGACACTCTTTCAAAGTTTACCTTCTAGTGTGCTACAAGCTGGCGCCATTTTTCTTTCAATTATCATTGAAGCTTTACCCTTTGTCTTAATTGGTAGTATCATCTCTGGTGCCATTGAAGTCTATGTGACTCCTGAGAAGGTTTATAAATTTCTCCCTAAAAATCGCTTGGGGAGAATCTTTTTTGGTACCTTCATCGGTTTTCTCTTTCCCTCTTGTGAGTGTGGAATCGTTCCTATCATCAATCGCTTTTTAGAAAAGAAAGTTCCTAGCTATACAGCGGTACCTTTTCTAGTAACCGCTCCTATCATCAATCCTATCGTACTCTTTGCGACCTATTCAGCCTTTGGTAATTCCATTCAAATGGTTCTTCTAAGAGCTTTAGGGGCAATACTCATTGCTACGATATTGGGTATTTTCCTTGGATTTTTCTGGGAGGGACCTATTCAAAAGGAATATAGATTGGCTTGTCATGAGCATGATTTTTCTCACTTGAGTAAAGGTCAAAAAATCCTTCAGGTCTTTATCCAAGCTATTGATGAATTCTTTGATATGGGACGTTATTTGGTTTTCGGTTGTCTGTTTGCTAGCATAGTCCAGGTTTATGTACCAACTCGTATTCTGACATCTATTAGCGCAACACCACTCCTTGCTATCGTTCTCTTGATGGTCCTATCCTTCCTTCTATCACTCTGTAGTGAAGCTGATGCCTTTATTGGCTCTTCACTTCTCTCCAGTTTTGGCTTTGCTCCAGTGCTTGCCTTTCTGGTTATAGGTCCCATGCTTGATGTCAAGAACCTCCTCATGATGAAGTATTATCTTAAAACGCGATTTATTTGGCAATTCATGACAATAGTGACTCTCGTTGTACTTATTTATTCTTATCTAGTCGGGGTGATGCTATGATACGATTTCTTATTTTGATGAGTTATTTTTTCTTAACCCTTTATCTACATCTATCAGGTAAGCTCAATCAGTATCTAAATCTCCACTATTCTTATCTGGCTTATATCACTATGGTTTTATCTTTGCTACTAGCCATCGTTCAAGCCTATATTTGCTTCAAGCGTTTGAAAGAACATAGTCACTTAAATAGTATTTCAGCCAAACTTGCTAGTTTTGTCCTCTTAATTTTGCCTTTGTTAGTTGGATTTACATTTCCAACTGTCACTCTGGATTCACAAACAGTATCGGCAAAAGGATACTATTTCCCTTTGTCTGAAGGAACTGACAAGGCAATCCAGGCAAGTGAAGGTACTAGCAGTCAGTATCTCAAACCGGATACCAGTCGCTTTTATTCACAAACAGCTCATGAAAATATTATTCGGAAGAGTGCTGATAAGTACTTAGCTCAATCAAGTATAGTTATAAATGATGAAAATTACCTGGAAGTCATGGAGGCTATCTATGATTATCCCAATGAATTTGAAGGCAAGGAAATCGAGTTTATTGGCTTTGTCTACAACGATCCCAGTCACAGCGATAGTCAATTTGTCTTTCGCTTTGGTATCATGCACTGTATCGCTGATTCAGGAGTTTTTGGCCTCTTAACCACAGGAAATACCAATCATTATGAGAATAATACCTGGGTGAAAGTCAAAGGTAAGATTAGCAATCACTATCACAAGGAACTCAACCAATTCCTCCCAACCCTTGATGTTCAATCCTTTATCAAGGTCGACAAACCTGAGAATCCTTATGTTTATAAAGAATTTTATAAAAGTAGCCTGAGCGGGCTACTTTTTCTTGTTTAACAAGTCTTTAACTTCTTGAGCTCCAACCTGATCACCTGCTTTTTCAAAAAGTTTGATAGCTTGCAAAAATTCTCTTGCGATTTTTCAGGTTTTTCTATAGAATAAATCTCTCCCAATCCTCTATAAGCGCAGGCCTGAGCAATAAAATCATCTGTTTGTAAAGCTTGCTTTAAGGACTGCTCCATATACATGATCGATTTTTCGATTTCCCCAATCTTAAATCGTAAATAACCTTGCTCATATTTATTGACAGAAGATTTTAGTGCATCCTCTGAAAAAGAATCTTCAATAACTTCTCGCTCTTTTTCTATATAGCTAAGAGCCGTTTGATAGTCATTCATTTCACGATAGACCATGGCTAACTGGTGATAGCCGATATGTTCGTTTTCTTTATCCTGACTTGAAATTGCCACATCTAGATAGTTTTGATAAATCAGCAAAGCTTCTTTGTAATCTTTTTCAAAGAACTTAATATACCCCATTAAATTGAGAAGGTCATAATCCTTACATGTTTCCAATGAAAAGTTTTCTGAGACTAATTTCTTGGCCTCTTCAATCTTCCCCTCAAACAATAATTCCCAGGCTTGATTCATACTTGTAATCCTCCATCTTATGTAGTATAGAAATCAATTGACAGATCACTATCAGACTCGTATTTTTTCCATGCTAGGCTAAATCCATAATAGTCTTCATATTCTGGATGCCAGTCATAATAAAGTGGGATACGGCTAAATTTTCTTGCAACTACTTCATCTTCAAATTCTGGGGACTCTCCTGCAGTAATTCCAAATTGAAGACCATTCAGTTCCCAGGTATTTCCCCAAATATTTTCATCTGATAGAACGTCAATCCAACGAGAGGCGTCAATATCAAAATCTGCACATAATTCAAGTTCTAACAATTTTCTGTAGTTTAGCTTGGTGGGTTTAATGAAGAAGGCACCATCTACCTGATACTTTTTATCTTTAACTTGAATTTGTGTGATTTTCATCGGAATTGGAATTCTATTTAACTCCAACCAAAAATAGCCTAGAGGAGTTTTGATTGCATGGTAAATTTGTTTAGACTCTATTTTTACTTTTTTCGAGCAAGCATTTAGAACTCTTCCATGCTCAAGTATATTTTTACAAACTATTTTTGAAGTCTCGGGATCAAAAATAGAATACCTACGGATGACCTTTTTTAACTTTTCAACGGGATAAGTGATATCTCTTGGGTGAGAATGATATTTCTGGACTACCAGAGCTATTTTTTCAATATTTTCCTTTCCAGTTGGTACAATCACACCATGCCCAATATGAATACTTGGATTATCACAGATATAAGTATATCCATTTCCACCTTCTTGAAACTCAACGACAACGAGATTCAACTCCTGATCAGGATCGAAAAGTGGTTCAACTTTTTCACTGGTCTGGCGCTCATAAAAAGTGAAACAACCTGGATTATCCTCTTCGCCAAAGACCATTAAACTACCACAATTTGGGCACTTCCACATATAAAAGGAAGCCTCCGAAATGTCTTCATAGGAAATTGTATCATTACCATCTTTTTATTCATGATTTCTACTAATAACTCATCCGAATAAACCGAATAAGCATTTGGATCAGGGGCTTCGTGGTCGTTCATTGCTTGACCACATCTACAAATCCATTTTCCCATATCTAACCTCAGCTACGACTTAATTCTTCAAGGAAAAAATGATTTAGCTCTTTCCAGTCTATTTTATCCTTGCTAACACTAAGTCCATTTTATCATTATACTAATACTTTATCAAAAAAATTATTATAGTATTTACAGAAAAAAAGCCTATACTAGGCTTTTTTCATCTGACAATATCTTTATACATATCTGGTCTTCTGTCTCTAAATAAGCCCCAGTTTAGACGCTCATTTGATCCTTTGTCAAGGTCATAAGTTGTTAACAAGATAGTTTCGCCTTGTCGTTCTGCTTGAGTCAAGATAGCTCCTGTTTCATCGGTCATAAAGGATGAACCGTAGAAATTAAGACTTGAACTTTGTCCCCCATTTTCCTCACAAGGTTGAACTTCTTCTAAGCCATAACGATTAGCCGCAATGACTGGTACTATATTTGCTGCTGCATGCCCTTGCATGGTACGTTGCCAATGCCCACAACTATCTGTATCCAAAATAGGCTCTGAACCGATGGCAGTAGGATAAAAGAGCAATTCTGCACCATTTAAGCAAGGCAACGGGCTGTTTCAGGGAACCACTGATCCCAGCAGATCCCAATACCAATCTTGCCGTAGCGAGTATCCCAAACTTTAAAGCCTGTGTTTCCAGGAGTAAAGAAGAATTTTTCTTGATAATAATGGTCATCAGGAATGTGAGTCTTCCGATAAACGCCTAGTACTTCTCCATCTGCATCAATGACAGCTATCGAATTATATAAGACATTACCATCCTTTTCGTAGAAACTGATCGGTAAAACGACCTTTAGTTCCTTGGCAATTACTTTAAAATGCTGAATAGCTGTATTTTCTGTCACCGACTGGGCATACTGATAGTAGTCATACTGACGTTCCTGACAGAAATAGGGACGTTCAAATAATTCAGGCAAGAGAATAATTTGCGCACCTTGCTCAGCAGCTTGACGGACTAAACCTTCAGCTGTTTGGATATTCGTTTCCACATCCTTAGCGCATTGCATCTGAATAGCTGCAACCGTTACATTTCTCATCTTTTTCTCCTATTCTGGAATTTGTTGGGTAATACAGTGGATATTTCCACCACCTAAAAGAATATCTCTTGCAGGGATTCCTACGACTTCACGGTCTGGGAAACACTGGCTGAGTATATCCAAGGCAACTTGGTCGTTAACATCTTGAAATTGTGGCACCAAGACAGACTTATTGGCAATATAGAAGTTCACATAGGATGCTGCTAAACGCTCACCAGCATAGCGCTCCTCTTCACCTTCTTCATATGAATAGCCCGGCAAATCTTCTTCCGTCACTACTTGATGAAGAGCTGGAATTGGAAGTTTATGAATGGTAAAGGAACGCCCCTTTGCATCTGTTTCCGTCTCTAAAAGAGCTAGATCCGCCGCAGACATGGCATACTGAGGATCATCGTGGTCGTCCGTCCAAGCTAAGACAATCTCCGCTGGGCCAACAAAGGCTGCAACATTGTCGACGTGTTCGTTGGTTTCGTCTTGATAAATACCGTAGGAAGCCAGATGATTTTTTCAGCTCCGAGGCTCTCTAGTAAGGTCTTTTCAATCTCCTCTTTAGTCAGGTGAGGATTACGACCCGGACTGAGCAAACAACTTTCAGTCACAAGTATCGTCCCTTGACCGTCACTATGAAGAGCTCCGCCTTCCAGTACAAATGGTTTGGCATCGTAAACAGGTATCTCTAAGAGCTCTGCAAAGCGACTGGCTACTTGGTCATCTGCTTCATAGTCTTGGTAGAGACCGTCAACAGTACCACCCCAGGCATTGAAAGACCAATCTACCGCCAACTTTTCCCTTTGATCATTAAGGAGAATAGTGGGACCAGTATCACGCGCCCAGGCATCATTTGTCGGAATATCTAGATAAACGATCTGGTCGCCAAGATAGGATTGGGCTTCAGCCAAATAGTCCTCCTCTACCAAAAGATAGACTATTTCCCCTTGGGCAATAGTTTTGATAATCTGACTAAAAGCTTTTTTAGCTCCCTTGCCTTGAAAAGGCCAGGAACCTGGTCGTGTTGGCCATATCATAAGAGTTCCATGATGGGGTTCATACTCTGCAGGCATACGAAAGCCTAATTTTTTTTGGACTGTCCATCATGATAATCTCTCCTTAAAGTCTTGGTAGCCGAAGGATTTGACTAGACTGCATTCACCCTCTTTATCCATCACATACAAACTTGGAAGTCCAATACCGTTAAAGGTATTATTCTTAACAAAGGAGTAAATAGCCATATCTTCAAAATAGAGGCGATCGTCGATTTCAATCGGTTTTTCAAAGCTGTAATCCCCAATGATATCCCCTGTCAGACAAGTATTTGAAGAGAGTCTATAAGTATAAGTTTTTTCTTGCGCTTCAAAACCATCTCTCAATGGAGGACGATAGGGCATCTCAAGGACATCTGGCATATGACAGCTTGCTGAAGCGTCTAAGACTAAGGTCTTAATCCCATTTTCAACAACGTCTAAAACTTCCGTAGCTAAATAACCCGCATTAAGTGCAATCGCTTCTCCTGGTTCGATATAGACATCAAGGTTATAAGTTTCTCGAATGCGTTTAATCTCAGAAATCAGCAAATCCACATCGTAGTCTTCTCTTGTGATGTGGTGTCCGCCACCCATATTGAGCCATTTGACTTGATGCAAATAGACACCAAACTGGTCTTCTACTGCTTTCAAAGTCGTTTGTAAATCATCTGCCCCTTGCTCACATAGGGTATGAAAATGAAGTCCGTCAACCAATTCCAATAAATCACTTGGTATCTTATCCAAAGTTACTCCAAAACGAGAGCCAGGAGCACAAGGATCATAGAGCGCGTGATCTCCTTGGGTAGAACATTGAGGATTGAGGCGTAAACCGACACTAATACCAGCTTCTCGACAAGTTTGACCATATTTCGTAGTTGTCTCTCTGAGTTAAAAACAATATGATCAGATATTTGCAGTAGCTCTTCCATATCTGATTCCTTGAAAGCAGGCGCAAATACATGGACTTCTCCTGGAAATTCTTCCCTAGCCAACTTCGCTTCATAGAGTCCACTAGCCGTTGTACCAGAGAGATACTGGCTGATTAGGGGATAGGTTTTATAGAGAGAATAAGCCTTTTGAGCTAGCAAAACCTTACAGCCTGTCTTTTCTTGAACTTCTTGTAGAATGCGACAATTCTCTTCTAGTTTTCCTAAATCAATGATATAAGAAGGTGTTGGTACTTGTTCTAACTTCATTAGTCCACCATTTGTGGATTTTCAACCACAACCCATGGCAAGCCGTATTTATTCAAAGCTTCCATGAATGGATCTGGATCCAACTCTTCAAGATTATACACTCCAGGTTGTCTCCAAGTGCCATCCATCACTAATTTTGTTCCAATCATAGCAGGAACACCTGTTGTGTAAGAAATTGCCTGTGAACCAACTTCTGCATAGCACTCTTGATGGTCGCAAACATTGTAGATGTAAATGGTCTTTTCAACGCCATCTTTGACACCTGTAAAGATACATCCGATATTGGTTTTACCAACTGTACGTGGGCCAAGGCTTGCAGGATCTGGAAGCAAGGCTTTCAAGAATTGGATTGGCACGATTTCTTGACCGTTAAAGTTAATAGCATCTGTACGAAGGAGCCCAACGTTTTCCAAGCATTTCATGTGGGTTAGGTAAGATTGGCCAAAAGTCATAAAGAAACGAATACGTTTCACACCTGGGATGTTCTTTGCCAATGATTCGATTTCTTCATGATGAAGAAGATACATGTCTTTTTGCCCAACTTGAGGGAAATCATACTCACGTTTGATAGACATTGCTTCAACTTCCACCCATTTTCCATCTTCCCAGTAAGAACCTGGTGCAGAAACCTCACGTAGATTGATTTCTGGGTTAAAGTTAGTTGCAAATGGATAACCATGGTCACCACCATTACAGTCTAAAATATCGATATAATGGATTTCATCAAAATAGTGTTTGAGTGCGTATGCTGAAAAGACGCTAGTTACTCCTGGGTCAAAACCAGAACCAAGAAGAGCTGTCAAGCCTGCTTCCTTAAATTTTTCTTGATAAGCCCATTGCCATGAGTAGTCAAAGTAGGCTGTAAAACCAAGTTCCTTGCAACGTTTCTCATAGATGGCACGCCATTCAGGGTCTTCTGTGTTCTCAGCCTCATAGTTGGCAGTATCGATATAGTGGACTCCTGTTGCCAAACAAGCATCCATAATAGTCAAATCTTGGTATGGTAGAGCTACGTTCAAAACGGCTTCTGGTTTGTAGCTTTCAATCAAGGCAATCACTTCTTCTACCTTGTCTGCATCAAGAGCAGCTGTCTCAATCTTAGTATTTGTTTTGCCTTCTAATTTAGCCTTCAAGTCATCACATTTTGACTTGGTACGGCTAGCAATCATAATTTCTTTAAATGTTTCGCTATCTTGGCAAATCTTTGAAATAGCAACTTGGGCAACGCCCCCACATCCAATAACTAGTAAACGACTCATTTTTTTCCTTCCTCTTCTTCTAAAATGTCTTCTACATACTTAGGCAACATAAAGGCACCCACATGTAAGTTTGCAGTGTAGTATTCTGTGAATAGCTGACGTTTTTTCCAACCTTCCTTATCAAAATCTTTGACAGGGTGGTATTTTTTTGATGCAAATCCAAACAACCAATAGCCAGCAGGACTGGTAGGTATATGTGCTTGATAAACCCGGCTAATTGGAAAAGCTTGATTGACCTTGCGGTGCATGCTTCGGCAAGCAGACTCATCTTCGTCAAAGAAGGGACTACCATGCTGGTAAATCATGATCCCGTCTTCTTTCAAGGCTCTATAGCTATTGCCGTAAAATTCCTTGGTAAAGAGCCCTTCTGTATGTCCAAATGGATCAGTCGCATCATTGATGATAATGTCGTAGTCATTTTCGCAGTTTCGTAAAAAACGTAAGCCATTTTGGTAATAAATAGTGACACGAGGATCATCAAGACCAGCAGCAAAATCTGGGAAGTATTCTCGACAAACCTCAACCAGCATTTCGTCAGGCTCTACAATATCGATTTGTTCCAATTCTGGATAGAGAGTTAATACTTGGGCAACACCACCGTCACCACCCCCAATAACCAAGACTTTCTTTGGATTTGGATGGACAGCCATAGGAACGTGAACTGTCATTTCGTTGTAGACGAAATCATCCGCATCTGAGAATAAAATATGGCCATTTAAAACTAACACTTTCCCAAAAGCTGGTGTATCTAATACTTCAATATCCTGCCATTCACTTTGACCAGAATACAGTTGCTTTGCTGTTCTCATCGTTAACTTCACATCTGAAGTATGAACTTCAGAAAACCATAAATCCATCTAGTTTTCCTTTCTTTCAATGACATTGATATGATTGACCTCTGGATCTTCAGTACCTTGGAGTGAACAACCACGTTCTTTGGCGAATTGAATATAATCGACAATTTCTCGTGTAATCCGTTCACCTGGCGCCAGGATTGGGATGCCAGGAGGATAACACATGACAAATTCTCCGCAGACTTGCCCAACGGATTCGTCCAAAGTTAAGCTTCTTCTCTCTGAATAAAAGGCTTCCTGAGGAGACAGCACTAGCTCAGGCTGAATATATTCTCCAGCAATCAAATCTTTTCCATCTCTTGAGTAGAGTCTCTTGATATCAGCTAGCGCACCCACTAAGCGCTCAATGTCTTGAATGCGGTCACCTATCGAGATGTAGGCCAAGATATTTCCAATATCACCAAACTCAATCTGAATATCATATTCATCCCGTAAGAGATCATAAACTTCAATCCCTGTTAGACCAATCCCCTGAGTGTAGACTGACAACTTAGTCACGTCAAAATCACAAACCGAGACACCGTCTATTAACTCTTTTGAGTAGGCGTAGTAGCCACCGATGGCATTGATTTCACGTCGAGCATACTCAGATAACTCAATAACTTTCTCAAAGGACTCTTTACCACGAAGGGATAGGTTTCTACGAGAAACATCTAGACTAGCCATTAGCAAGTAGGATGCTGATGTTGACTGTGTCAAATTAATAATTTGACGTACGTACTCAGGATTCATCTGATCGCCAACTAAAAGAAGAGAACTTTGAGTCAAGCTACCACCGGACTTATGCATAGATACAGCTGACATATCTGCTCCTGCATCCATAGCAGACAGAGGAAGTTTATCTGTAAAGTGTAGATGAGCACCGTGAGCCTCGTCTACTAAGACTTTCATTCCTGCGGCGTGAGCCATCTCTGTTAATCCCTTAAGGTCTGAACAAATCCCATAATAGGTTGGATTGTTAATTAGAATGGCCTTGGCATCCGGATGTTCCTTGATTGCTTGGGCAACACGATCATTCTCAAGCCCCAAAGCAATACCGATTTTGGGATCCACACTCATCTCTATATAGATGGGAATAGCTCCGCATAAAACGAGTGCATTAATGGCTGATTTATGGACATTTCGAGGAAGGATGATTTTATCACCGGATTTACAGGTGGAAAGAATCATGGTTTGCACGGATGAGGTTGTCCCGCCAATCATTAAAAAGGCATGAGCAGCACCAAATGCTTCTGCTGCTAGTTCTTCTGCATCTCTGATAATCGAAATGGGATGTCCTAGATTATCCAAAGGTTTCATAGAATTGACATCGATACCAACGCATTTTTCCCCTAAAAGTTCCACTAATTCTGGGTTACCACGTCCACGCTTATGACCTGGTACATCGAAAGGAACAATTCTTTTTTTTCGTAACTTGACCAGTCCCTCATAAATTGGAGCTTGGTTTTGATTTAACATTATAGAGACATACTCCTTTATCATATTTTTTACACCTTAACCATGTAAGGCTCTAAAGGATACTTATGAAAAAAGAGCAGGTTGGCACCTGCTCTACAATCTACTGACGTCTTTATGTTTGTTTCTTTTGAGTATGTCTGTTCCTGATGTTTCCTAACTCTCTAGTAGCAAATATTACGTACTTTATTGATCGTTTCACAAGATGACGTGTGCTTTCACCACACTAACAAATCTATACGAATTAGGACAAATGTCCTAACATCAACTTATAAAAGTAGGCTTTTAACCCTATCAATAATGTGGCTTTTTAACCACGCTTCGGCATTCAACCCTGCCTGTCCGTAGGCATTTTTTACTCGGGTTTATATTTACTAGAAAACATCTTCTCATTTTCTAAGCTTTATAACTATATCATTTTTACACAAATTTGTAAAAAGTATTTTTGGGGAAACTTTATAAATTATTTACATTTTTGTTCGTATTTTTACTATACCTAAAAGTTGAAAACTATTTCAAATTTGCCTTTTAAATAATAAAATAGGAACTAAGTTTGGTAGCTCCTATTTTTTTCATATGATAATTTAATAGATGATAAAAGTATACTAAGATAAAATGTTCCAATTTTCATACTCTAAAATTAAATTAATGATTAGTCGTTAAAATTTCAAAAGAAATTTATGTTAATGTCTTGTATCGTTAAAAATTAATCCGCATCAACCCAAATCTGGTATTTTTTTGACAGTGGAGGCATCTGAAAAGGTAGCCGCAAAGAGAGCCATCCTTAACCAAGTATTCTTCAATATCTTGATATTCTCCACGCTCTTCATAGTCTGCCAAGACTTGCTCGGCAATTCCCATGGCCTTTAATTCTCGAGTGCCAACTGTACCCAAATAAGCACAATAATCTTGGCAACAAAAAAGCCAATTTTCTCCTGCCAACTAGAGTAGCCCGGGGTCTGGCAAAAAAGAAGCTTATCTTTTTCTGGATTTGTTTGTCCTGACCACTCGGCGTCCTGGACAAATTCTGCATCAAATTTTTCTGCTGCTAGCCCGTTTGCGATGCAAAATGGACAAAGGTTTTCTATGTTATCGATACAATAAGGGATCAACTCATAATAAACATTGCTTTCTTTCCCACAAGATGGACAAACCTTGGCTTCTCCCTCTACAAAAGCTCCCGTTGCTAGAGGATCTGGATGGTAGATAAAATGTGGCAAAGACTGTGATAGTTCTTTTCTCTGCTTTTTCTCTTCTTTTCTTAGAGGACGAGGAAGGGCAAAACGATCGCCATGACTCTGACTCATTTCTTGCAAACGCGTCACTTTCTTTAATTGTTTTCGATCTGGTTTATCTAAGATTTCGGTAAATAAGCTATAGGCACTAGTGTAGAGACCCAATTGCTCATAGAGGTCCACTAAGACCTTCTTCGCTTCTAAATAATCAGACTTGGCTAATTCATCAACTAAGTCATAAAGAGCTGAGACACTTGGTGGATTGCCCTCTTGGGCTATATATTGCTTCTTTAAAGTAATGTATTTTTGTAAATATGGATTCATAGGATTACCTTTCTAATGGATTATAAAAACCTTAACAAATAGTCACTAAGACCTTCCCCTTGTGGTTTAAGATTTCCTTGTAAAAGTCTTTCATTTTGACAAAGCAGGTTAAAATGAAAGACTTGATTTCTTCCTCATCCTCAAGATAATCCCAAATATCAGGATACAAGTCGGCTTTCTTACAAGCTTCCATACTAAAGTTAGCCATAGCACTGTCCATGTCAAATTCTTCTAAAGCTTGACTGATTGCCGCAATTCTCGATTTATCAGTATAGGCGATATATTCAGATACATCCTCTAAAGGAGTCACTCCTAAAACCGCTTCTCTCAAGGGATTGTCATCCAAAAATTCTGAACTACTAAATCCTGTCATGACAAAGAGAAGAACATCCCACATTTTGTCGATATCTATTAAGATATCATGACTATCAGCGGAATCCTCAGCAAAGTATAACAAGTCATCTTCTTGATTGAAAAGACCTTTTATTTTTTCTAATTCATTATCTGCTAAATATTGATAATTGGCAATCATTCCCATGATTTTTCTCCTTTGAATCAGTTAGTATCATATGGATATTTCTAGCTCTATTTCCCTAGAAAATGCTATAATGGAGCTAAGAAATTGTTTTATTGAATGTTAAATAGGGGGAAATAGTAATGTTCACTATTATTGGTTTAGGGTTTTATGCACTTTTCTTTCTATCCTTATCCTTTACTATCTATCTCTATATCAGACTTGTAGTTGCGGTAAAAAAGGCAAAGACATTCCCAAATGGATTTATAAACTTGGTCATGCTGTTCAAGGAAGAATTCACGTTGACTATGAAGAAACCACTGATGCTAATGCCATTAAAGAGATTCATTGGTTCTTGCTAATCTATTTAATCGTAAATCTACTCGTATTGGCTGTCTTCTACTATCATGGTAATAGCTTTCATCAAGCCATTTATGAATGTTTGAAAAAACAATTTTTCATCGTACTTGTTAGTATGGTTTTAAAAAGTACTGGTAAATTTGTTGTACTGGCTATAAGAAAAAAAATTCATAACAGTCATGCTTATGCATCAACCAACGCTTTTATCGGGACAGCTTTTTTAACGAGTTATGTTTTTATGTTTTGCATGATGATGAGTGGTCTTCCAGCTCAACCTGTTCCAGTAACCATTCAAGATACCACTGTCATTATCGGCGAGACCAAGGCTTCCGAGCTTTTAGACCAAGGCTATACCTTTGTAGATAAAGGCGCAGAGAACTTCATCACCAATCCCAAAAACGACTACTTCTACTACGGTCAGCTTCTCGAAGTCAAGCGGGATAATCAGTCCTATGGCTTTATGAGCCTCACTCCCACAGGTAAAGATACTGATCAGCTCAAAAACTGCGTCATTACCTACTACAGATCACCTAAGGATAAGAATCAACTAGAAGAAATTTCCATCAATCATGTCAAGCTAGCAAATCTCAAGCTCCAAGACTTTCAAACACGAAAAATAATCGATATCTTTGAAGTTAATCCTGCTGATTATAATGTCTCTGATAAGGATACCAACTTTATCCTAACCATCCAAACAGCAGATTACGACCTCTGGAAAAGATATCGGATTGAAGCCAAGTTCAATTCAGATGGTTCCCTAGATAGCTATGGTGTCAGAGCCCAGCATAGCATGTGGGAATGATTCACCCTTATTTTTCCTCTTATCAGATAGACATTAGACTGAAAAAATATCATCGACAAGTTTATAGCTTTCGATGAATCTAAGGCCAGAGGAACCTTTATCTCTAGTGATTTCTTCATAAATATCTTCTAAATTATGGGCAGGTGCTAGCATCCAAAGACTAAAAGGTCTAAGTTTCACCTGTCCAATTTTTTCAATATTTTCTAATAATTGCCCTAAATCTTTGTGATTGAACCAGCAATCTGTAACGAGAGCAAACTTTGTATTGTCCATCTTACAGGAGATTTGACTGGTCAAAAAATCGTCGATGGTGGGCTTTTTTGTTTGTAAGAGGCGCGTGCAAGCCAGATGGTACTCAAGCTTTCTAGGACTCTGCTCAACCATAGATACAAAGACAAGACCATACTCATCTTCGAACTTTACAGCAAGGATATCTCCTTCTTCAAAGTAAGGTTTGCGTTTAGCTTTTGCTTTAGGAACCTTTAGAGGTCTAGGATTTTCAGTTTGCAACTGGATAGCAAGTTTATCCAAGACCTTTTGCCTTTGTTTCAAAGCCTTTGAGTCTATTTCCAACCAAAATGGATCAGCCCCTTTTTTGATAAGCACAAAGGTTTTATCTCTGATATCGTCTGTCAGGTAACCAATCTTCCACAGTGAGTAGGCAAGAGCAGTCCAATAAATTTCTGTAAAAAAGTCTGTTTGACAGTAATCTTTCTCCTCATCGAGGATATCCTTTATAATGTTCGTCACCTGTTCACCGTCTCTATAGCGACCGACTACTTCATTGTAAATGTCATAACCTAGATCACTGTCAATGATTTTAACGCCATCAATAGCCATACTCAACTCCTATATCTTATTAAATCTCAAAGCTTATTTAATCTTATGCTTGTTCATTTTTTCTTTGAAAATATCTGTAAGAATTTGTCGTAAGTCTTGAGCTTCCTTTTCAGGAAGTTGGCCTTCTTGTTCAGCAACGGCGTATAATTCTGGATACTCAAGTGTAATTCTCTTGACAGTACGTGTAATAGCATGTCTTCTAACAAAAAACGGGATACGCTTAATCATCTCTTGAGGAATTAGAGCGATTATCTTATCGGCTGTTTCCTTATCGCTAAGTTTAGAAAAAGTTAATCCCTTTTTAATCATTTCTTGTTCTTTTTCTGTAAAATCTTGTAATTCCATATGTCTACTTCTCATCTTCTGTCACTTCCCAAACTTCAGCTTGGTAAGGTTCTCCATCTTCATCGTATCGATTGATATAACCAATAAACCTCTCATTTTTTCTTGGTCTCTGCTGGTTTCCTTTGATAACCCAAACAGCCCATACTCCGATTAAAACAATTATTATGAATGCTAGTACTACTTCCATTTCAATGCCATCCTTTAAAATTGAACCCACTTATCATTATCCATAATAAATGGCTTAGCTAGACCTTCACCTGTATAGTTTTCGTATTTTGTATCTAGATATTTGTAACAATCTTCCTTGGTCGCAAATTTGATGGCTTGATAAGGCTCCTCAAAGGTTAACTTTTCGACAAAGAGATAGCCGTCCTCACTTGGCACAAGTATCCCTACATGGCCAATAAATAGGGATTGACCATCCAAGTCATCATGAACGACTACGGAAAGCATTCTTGCATTTTCGTTAAACTTGAATTGAGAAAGGAATTGTTCCATCTTTGCTGCATGAACCTTAACATCTGTCGTCGCTTCAGTCTTAACTCTTGAGAATAAAATATCAAAAGCATCCTTGTCTTCTGCAGCAAAGACCTTTCCTTTATCAATAGCATCGTTATCTAGGAATAACAAGGAGTCATCTTTTTCCAACTTAGGAATTTCAATAGAATTTTTCAATAAACAATAACTATTAATACGACAGTTGGTACCGACAAAATCTCCCTTTTAGGTGTCCAAAGATTGCTTATCTTTTTCAACATCATAGTCTGTTTTTGGTAAATGTAGAAAAAAATCTCCAGTTAAGCCTACTGAACCGACAGTCGTGTTGTAATCATTGACAAGGTTGAAAAAAATGCATCGACACTATCTTTATCCAAATGTGCAGCCAAGGCTTTTCCGAACTTCTTCTGTACTCGGTTGATTGTTCAAATTGCTATAAGTTGCTTTCCAGGAAACCTGATTTGACTGTGATTGAGTCACTGAAGTTTCAGCAGATCCGTCAGATGTCTTTTTGAGTTTGACTACAAGCCACTAAGGTGAAAAAAAGCGTCGACCAAAGACCAAGAGTTGCTAATCTTTTAAATTTCATAGGCGTTCCTTTATTAAATATAATTGTTGTTAAGAGTGAAAGTCATTATTCTTTCGGTTGAGAATAGACTTCGATATGCTGCCCTAGTACCTTGATTTCTACTGGTAGGTCATCAGATTTGTCACCATCAACATCCGTTTCTAATTCACTATCTGAAGAGATTTTGATGTGACGAGCTTTTATATACTCGATATTATCATTTACGACGACATCCCCTTTTAATAAATCAGGGATAACTGACAATTTTGTAAGGATTGAGGCATCTTTTAAAATCAGAATATTAGCATAACCATCCTTGTCTTCTTCAAAAATCTTCTTGTCAGCGAAATAATTTGTAAGGAGAACCAAAACATGACTGGCTGGGCCAATATAATTTCCATTTTCTGTCTCAACAGTAATATTAAATGCTTGATCTGTAACCACAGACTTCATGGTATTAATCGCATAGGCAAGCATGCCAAATTTTGTTTTATCTTCAATCCCAACGTTGTGGATAGCTTCTGGTAATGACCCAATACTAAAGATATAACCAAAATAATTTCCATTTGATTTTCCAATATCAATCTTGTTGGTAGAACTAAAATCAAGCTCGTCAATCGCACCGTCAATATCTTGATTGATTTCTAATAGTTTGGTGATAAGATTCCCTGTCCCTCCTGGAATAATCGCAAGTTTAGGAGTATATTCTTTTTCCGCAATCCCAGAGATTACTTCATTAACAGTGCCATCCCCACCAAAAACAAGAACAGCATCATAATGCTCTCGAGAAGCTTCTTCTGCAAAGTTTGTTGCATCTTGTGCTTTTTCTGTAATTTTAATTTCCACATGTTCGAAGTGGTCTCTAGCTTTATTTTCTAGCTTCACCTTATAATCCAGGGCTTTTTCACCACCAGAGGTTGGATTAATGATTACCATAATTTTATTCATCTATCGTTCTCCTTAAACATTTTAAAAACAATGCAAAAGCAAGTAAGAAACTTTTTATTTTTCATTCACTTTTTTTGATGCTGTATTAGACTGATAGATTTATATTGAGTAAAAACTATACATATAGAACTATCTAAATTCATTGTACTTGATTCTAGTTTATTTAGCAAGTTTACAAGATGTAGCATTAAAAAAACCAACCGACATTTTCTTTCGATTGGTATATTTCTTTATGAATCGTTTATAATCTTAACTATGTAAAAATTCTTTAGCCTTTTTTTAACAATGTATAACTCTTGATCTTCATGAGCTAGTTTGCTAAATAATTCATTGGATTTATTTACTTGTCCTTTTATGTTAGCATTTAAAGCCTGATAGTAACTAATTTCAAGTTTTTGATACTTAAACTCATTCTCCAAGTCTTCAAAATAATCATTACTTTTATGAGCAATCGTCAAATCATGAAGAGCATGACTCGTATTTTTAGTCTTGTCAGCTAGCATAGGATCAGTAATAGTCAAATCGTTTAACATATCATCAAGCTCTTCTCTATTCAAATCAGGTCGAGTAAGAATGGTAGATCGAATGAGATAACTTTTTAACAAATCTCTATATTTTGGTTTTAGTTTCGTATTAGCTAGTGTTTCCGTTGCTTCTTTAATAGCAGCCTTAAAATCACCAGTCATGTATGAGTATGATACAGATGTTAAAGAAGCATCGGTCTGCATGATTGCTCTATTTGACTTTTTATTGTGTTCTATATATTGTCTCCAAGATGGTAAATCCAGGTCCTTATGTAAAAGTTTAGTTCCAGCTCCTATATAGCTTTTTTTAATAAATAGCATAATAAGAAACAGGAGAACGTTCACTAATAAAATAAGCAATATTTGAAAAGTGGTATCTCTCACCATCCAAGCTATACAAAGAATAGAAATGACAGCAAAGACAATGGCAACATATCTATAAAGGACATATTTTTTGCGTAATTCTACATAATTCATTATATTCCTCAAAAAAATTTCTATAAAATTGGTAGACCTAATTGAATTTTTATCAAGTCTTTTCCTGACCACAAAGTGACTATTGCCGTCTTCTGTTTCAAGCCCATGTGGGACTGACGTATCAATTTCAACGACGTCCCCTAAATCACGAACTACTTCAACATTGATAATTCTTTCAACTGGAAGACTTATAACTTCCGCATCTTCCAATCCAAACATTGGAAGCTTGTCCACGAAAGCATGCTCTACTCCATTCGCATCCGTCAGAATCGCCTTGCCCCAACCCGGAAACTGATCAAGGTCGAATGCCTCAACGATACTCACTTTACATTCAACCATCGTCTTCTCCTTACAAGGCCTCTTCCATCGCTTCTTTCACATATCCTTCGACATCATTAATCTCTACAAACGATGGATCTAAGTGACACAAGAAGTGCCAATCTTCGGTGCCGCGTTTTCTGTAGAGAATCGCTTCGCCGTCTTCACTTCCAAAAAAGCTTCTATCAACTTCATACCCCGTGTTTTCTAGGAATGCTTTTGCCTTGCGGAAGTTTGCTTCTCTGGCTTCGACATAAGTCTTCGCTTCATCGTTGTTAATGACATACGCATCAATTAGTGAGTACCCTTCGATCATTTTATCGTTTGGTTCAGATAGATTCGCAATTTCTTTCCAAACAATAATCACAATTTCATTAGGGTCGAACATCCATTTAGACAAGGGTACAATGTTTCCGTTATAGACAATCTCCATATAATCCGGTAAGTTTGCAGGATTAAAAGATTCCATATCAAACTCATCTGTTTTCTCTAAAATATAGCCAGGGATTTGAGCTACAAAATCTCTCCCTTCTTCTAAAGAATTAAACGCGGCTAACTCTTTTTTATACTCACCTTGATACATTTCCAATATAACCATTGAGACCCTCCTAGCTTGTTTTTTCAATTATGCGCTCCAAATCACGCTTTTCCACACTCATGTATTCAACTTCTTTTGTTCCTTCATTGTAATGATAGCATCTAAAAATCAATTGATTCTCTGTCGGAAACAGCGTGTCTATCCCAGAGGATTCTCCTTGACATTTTTCTAGTACCATTTCATCAACGATCTCTAATGTCTTTAAACGAAACACAAACCATCTTTCTTCCGTTGTAGAGAATACACCATAAGAATTGTCAATCTTCCAAACGTTTGATAACCCGTCATTTTCAAATACTGGAAATCGTTGGCTAACCTTTATTTGAAAATCATGATTCGACATCTTATAAAATTCAGTCGTGTAAAAATTTACCAACAACGAACTATCCTCGTCAATCGTAAAAACATACGCTAAATTTCGTGGAAATTTATGTCTCATACTTAGCTCATGATTCGAAAATTCAAGGCAAAAGTCCTGCGATCCATTCTGGCCCGCTGTCAATGAAACGATGATTATATTATCAGAAAAGTTGTTAAAAGTTACCTCAGAATCAAGAAAGTTATCTTCAAAATCTAAATAGGAACTTTGAAGATTCTTTTCGTCACTCACTTCAATCCGAATTTCATGTCTACTTTTTCGATAAGCGAACCATGTTAAGTTATTGTTCTGAGATTGATGGCAGCCGATTAGTGTACCTTCTTTGGTATTTATATTTTCAAAACTCTTATAGGATTGGTTATAATTGTCAATTAAACAATTTTCATTCACTTTTTTAAAACGGCTAAGTTGAATCACTTGTTATCACCCTCTAATTGAACCTGTGTATGAGCTAGAAAATCTCCTAGATGCCTTTTATCTTTCCTAAAAATTGCCATTGCCAGTAACAACAGTGCAAGCAGGGTTGCTAAAGACGAAAGGATAATGGATATTAGATCAAAATCACTATAGACTCCATGAATAGTTCCTATATGCCCTAATTGCCAAGGTAAAAATTTGATGAGATTTCTAATAAAGCTGGCCTGAATTGTTTTTTTCTGATAGACCAGACGAAGCCCTGCTTTTGATTTCCCAAAACTTCCATTTTTTGCATAATCCGAAAATGTGAAATAAAGCATGATTGGCAGAACACTGATAAAAAATGTAAGAGTCTGCGCCTGAAATTCTGTTTGCATTGGCACACCATTAAAAAAACAATGTAGTAATAAGTTATAGCGCAAAAGAAACAGAATACCCAAGTAAGTTATGATTAAAAGATAATCAAATAGTAGTTCAGTCATTCTTTTTTAACCGAAATAGGATTAATTTCCAAAATCTCCATTATTTTATCCTCCTGTCTAAGCTCAGTACAAGCAGTGATACCTCATCAAATAGAAAACTCTCTATCAAATCCTCTAAATAGCCAATCATTACCTTCAATAATGGATATCCTGATTTAAAATATTTTTTTCTTACTAATTCTATTACTCGCAAATATTGTATAAATTAAATAACCAATAAAAAAATGATGATAAAAAAATAACATAGCAGCCAGTCTTACAACTTTACTACTTTTTCATATGATAATTTACAAATGTCTTTCCAGCCACTCGATCTTTTTAAAATCCTTATTGTTATTGTGATCATTTCGATAGGAGTCTTGAGAAGAAGCTTTGTAAATACTTAGATACTGCTCCAGACTTGGAAGACGAAAAGTGATGCCTTCAATGTGAATAAGCTCTATATCCGATTCCGAAACTCCTGCAAAATCAAGTAAGGAATCGATACTTCCAAATTCAACACTCACTCTATCCTTTTGGAATTCATGCTCATGAATATCTATTAAGACGTAGCCTAAGTCTTTCATCACTTTCATTATCTTGTCCCAGTCATAAATTCTGAGATGATCAGGTGCTTCCCAACCTCTAGGGTCACCAGGCACATGAATGTCAATGTCAGACGGCCCCCAATTTTCTTTCGTTCTAAACTCCAATCCCAAAGAACCCATCAGTGTCGGTGTAATTCCGACTCGATTTAAATGGAAACAAATGGTTTTAAATTCTTCAAATAAGAGACTCATGTTTACTCTAAACCTTTCATCTAAATGTTCGTTATTTCTACTTTATTACCTTGAACAAAAATCATTTTAATTTTCTAGAGTATATCCAGTTATTTTTAGATACAAAGTCTTTTCCATCTTCTAAAAGAATCAAACACGACTAAATCTTTAGAATAATCATTTTGGTACAATTTCCAATAGATACATCTTTCATTCTTCCCAATATTTGAAAAAAACTAACCAATATTTTAAGCAATTTACAATCAAATTATTTATCCTTAATATACGCATTTATCATATAACAAAGGTAATTAAGTTTTGTTTATCCAGGATCTACATCTATAGAAGTTATTTTTGTAACCATCCTCATTATATAAAAATTCTAATTGTAGGTTAAATCTACTAATTCAGAATCGGAGGTCATCTGATATTCAACAACAAAACCAGTTTGATCATTAAATTCATAAACTTGTAGTTGAGAGTACTCATAATTCGGATGGAAATTACATTCTACACCATAATCATCAATTTTATCAAAATCATTTAATTGTAATGACTCGTCAATATATTCAAGTAACTCTTTTACATCATCAACTTCTGAACCATCAACACAATCCATAATATCTCTATAATTATTTAGATGAATTGCTCTTAAAATCTTTTTAAGTACTTCAATTACTTTTTCTTCATCTTTGGTAGTTTTTCTTTGTACTCAAAATCATCGAATATTCCCATGATAATACTTCCTTTTCTAAAATTTAAAATCCTTTTTCCTTACTAATTCTATTACTTGCCAATATTGTATAAATTAAATAAGCAATAAAAAAATGATAATAAAAAAATAACATTAATTTTTAACACAAAATAAAGATTTAACAAATTTGCGAACGCATGAAATAATATACAGTATCCCTAGATTTCGTTTGACGATAAAGAAGCCCTAAAACAAAACTTAAAAATAATGTATATAAAAAAATAAAATAAAAGGAAATCTTGATGACTTTCTCCAACTATAAACCATAAAGGCAGATGCCAAATTCCCCAGATTGAACCTACAATCAAATTAGATTGCCAATAAGTATATTTTTTTATCAAGTAACGGTTGTAATACACCTCTCCATCCTAATTCTTCATGTCCACCACCAAAAATTAATTGTATAAAGAATAATGGCATCAGATAAATTGATACTTCATTTAATTCTAAGGAAGATACAGAAAATAGTATCAAAATTGCTAACAAATGAATAATGAAATAAATACTACTATTTTTTTCTTTTTTATTAAATACAAAATGTTTAAATTTTATATTATTACTTTTTCAAATAAAAGCCACTTGCAATAGCTGGACCAAGTGCACCTACTATATGTAACATTCTCCTATAAATGTTTCTAATCCCAAAATGTGAGATTGAGTAAAGATGGCAAGAATCCCCCAAGCTATATAAGTAATGCCAAATGTACAATAAAGATAATTTTTTAAATTCCTTTTATCAATTTCTGTCATTTTATTGCCCTTATCTTGATTATTTTATGAATAATATTTTTTTACTGCTTCTTAGTTGCTGTCGATTATAACTACCTATATTCTATCACAAAAACACAAAAACACAAAAAAGCCCTACAATCAAGGCTTTTCATTATTGATTCATACCAAGCTTTCTAGGCTTTTACGGCAAAGATACACACTCGGCGGTTCGGACTTACCGTATCATTTCGGCGGTGCCCCTCCTCTTTCTACGAGTCCTATCGCATGTGCCGAAGATCTACTTCTACTTCGCTAAAGTATCAGCTCGTACAAGCAGTGATACTGCCTCAACATGTGGTGCTAGTAAACTTCTATATTATAGAACGAAAGGGATAGAGTTAATGTTTAAACTTAAACTTTAGAATGAAAATATTTTTTCTTTTCTTACCCTACAGTATCCGTACATATTTTATAGGCTTCATCTCATAAAAACTTGTACCTTGCTAAATTCAACAAACTGAAGCTTGTTTGTTGAATTTAGCTTTCTTGGGTTTCTTTTCTGGCAGTTCCGCATACATACCTTTCAGTAGCTCAGTAATCAAATCCATATCCTCAAATCTGTCGAATGCATACATCAATGTCTTTGAACCCTCATACGGATAACGCAATTCTGAGTCTGCAAGAAGTTTGTCCGATGTCGGCGTTCTCTTTAAAAATAGTTCATTATCGCAAATGTCACCTATCAGCTTACCGTTAAAATATATAAGGTAGCCGCCCATCATCGATCTTATGACAATATCACCTGCTGCAGAAAAAATCTCACGAACAAATTCATTAAATTCATTCACTATGATTACCTCCTTCAAAATCAAATATTCCTTACTTTATGGCAAACTCTTTCCCTATTTATCCTCAAAATTTCAGCAATCCATTTTCATCAAATTGAAAATTCGGTCCCCATGAAACTTCCCAATAGTATCCATCTAAATCCGAAAAATATGCGTGATTATCCACCCCAAAATACTTCCTTTGTCTCTTTTACAATTTTTTCACCTGCTTTTCTTACTAATGCAATTACAGTCTCTACATCTTCTTTATGTTCAACATTGTAGGCTAATGTAATTCCTGAAAATCCATTCCCTTTTTGGTGGATTATTTTTCATCAATATCTTTTTGCTAATTGTTCCAAAGGAAATAGTTCAAACTTTGTTCCCGGAGTATCAAAAAAAGCATACTGACGGATTATTTTTCTCTGCAATCAGTCTTATATCCTAAACCATCGCTATAAAACTTTATTGACCTTTTCCATATCTTTCACACCTAAACAAAACAAATAAAAGATTAGTTACTCAACTTGCCATTAATTGTTTGATATTAAGTATTGATAAAGAAAAATTTCATAATTGCACATTTCTTATTGCAGAGATTACAAAACTATTAGATAACGAATTAAATTACTATGAACAAACTGTTTTCCTTTTATGCTAAGGGCTACTTTGAATTTAAAAAGAATTTAGATACTGGTGTTGAAAAAAATGAAACAGGCTATCCAAGTCTTTGATATTTTTAGAAGAGCAAAATATGAAATCTCAGTATATAGATCATTTCTCTCAAAATGTGGAAATAAGATAGAATACTAACTGAAAGACTTAGTGAAAAGCAGAAACTAGTAATGATACTAGTTTTTGCTTTTTCTCCATAATAATTAATTTCCCCCTTTTTTTCCTTCTAAATCTTTTTTTCACAACAAAAAAACCTGAATTTCTATATGCTTTTTGAGCCAATATATTTTTTTCATTTACAGCCAATATAATATGGTTAATTTCTAATTTTAAAGTTGAATCTATGAATTCAAATATTCCATTCAGAGCATTAGAACCATATCCTTGATTTCTGAAATTATCATCAATAGAAAATCCTCTAATAAGCGCATAATCATTTTTGATAATAGCCGTACTCTTTAGGACCAGTGTTTAGGTGTAGGCAAAAACCAATTACTTTATGGTCTTTATTAAGTATTACTATTGGGTATCTATCCTTATCTTTTTTTAGACTTTTCAATAGTATTTTTTTGGGGGTATCAGTATGTGTAATATCATTTAAAGAATAAGAACTTAAAGAATGGTAATGTTCAACTTCACTATACAAAGATAATTTCATGATAATTAATTCCTTTCTCTTTATGTAAGATACATAACTAAATCAGTTGATGATTTAATAATCATATCAATTGTTTTCGTACTTTCTACTTTCCTATTCAACTTTCAAATATATAGCGTTTTCATTATTTTCTTATCCTATTATATCATTATTCAAAATAAAAAAACTGCAACTTACTAGTTGCAGTTAAACCTAGATTTACTTCTGTTCCTTTAGAGACTTATATTTTCATTTTCAGGCATATTAAAAACATCGTTTTTTTCAAAATAAGGTTTTACCATTTCTTTCCATCTAGCTTTATGAAAATTGATCGAATTTAAAGGAGATAGGCCATAATTTCCCAATGCATAACCATCATTTACTTCAACAACAAGTGTCCTGCCATCACTAGTAACACCGATATCTAGTCCATAAGCTATTGGCGCATCTTTCCAACATGATATGGCTTCATCAATTACACTAGGATCAAATTGTGCATGATAGTCACCTGTATAGGGTCGAACATCTAATACGCGACCATCTAACACAAAACAACGCCATTCTGATATGAATTCTACAACCTCACTAATCCATATAGGATAGTCAAAAGGTAAACCAATACCTATCAAATCACGGGTTCCGTTAACAACTCTTCCAGTAAAGACTTTTGAACCAGCTTTAGGCTTAATAAATTTTCCCCAATTATCAGGTATATTTACAATCTCTCCCAAAACGCCTTCATAAATCTTTCGACCATAAAACTCTTTGAGCTCAATAGGATAGTCATAAACCGGAACGTTTAACCCCATCATTTTTAGTAATGCTCTAGTCTCCATTATATAATCTACAACTATATCTTCACTTGTTAACTGTTCTATTTCAGAAAAAGATTGATATAAAATAACTTCTTCTCCTTGTAAGTATGCACCTACTTGAGCATTGTACTTATTAATTGAAACTTCACTTGGTAGTTTGCTTTTGTCTAATATAAACAACCATTTTTATCACTCCTATATCACTAGTGTTGCACCTGTTGGTAAAAAAATAATAGCATTTTTGCTGTTATTTTTTTGAGTAAATAGCTCCCATAATATCATCGAAATAATCAACAGTATTTAGGAGCAATTCTATAACTTGGGACTTTGTTAGTCGCATTCCTCTTCTATCTCTAGCATCTTCTACTAAATTTTCAAGTTTCTCTAGATTTTTATCATCCAAGCTAATCATTATTCTATTTTTTTATCAGTTGCCATTTTCTTCACCTCAAGTCAATTCTATCATAGGTGTTACACTTGTGTCAATTATTTTCTTTTTAAAATATAAATATTTAAATTAGGATACTTTTTATACCTTTTTAATATTTTTGTATTCAGTATTTAGTAATAAAGACTTAACTATAAAAAGCCTTACAATCAAGGCTTTCGATTATCCCTTTCGTTCAAGGTTTTCTAGGCTTTTACCAGCAAAGCTACACACTCAACATGATGCGTTTGCGGAAAAAGATCCACCGGCTGGACTTTCTTCAACTCATAGCCCAACTCTTGGTAGAGTTTGATATCACGCGCCATGGTGGCGACGTTACAGGAGATATAGGCAATGCGGTCAGCTCCTGTTTGGGCGCTTGCTTTGATAAAGCTTTCGGTCAAGCCCTTGCGTGGTGGGTCGACCAGGATGGCAGTTGGTTGGATGCCTTCTTTGAGCCAATTCTTCATAGCATTTTCAGCTGTATCGCAGACATAGTGGGCATTGGTGATGCCGTTTAAGTTAGCATTCTTCTGGCAATTCTCCACGGCTTCTGGGATGACTTCTACGCCATAAACTTCCTTAACGTGTTTAGCAACTGATAGTCCAATAGTCCCAATTCCTGAGTAGGCATCAATAACCACATCCTCTGCTCTTAACTCAGCAAAGTCAATAGCTGTTTGATAGAGTTTCTCCGCCATTTCGGTATTGACCTGGTAAAAGGCTGGGCCTGAGATTTGGAAATCATTACCCAACATTTGATCGGTAATGTAATCTTGACCATAAAGCGTTCGCCATTCTTTTCCAAAAATGGCATTGGTAATCTGGTCATTGATATTCTGCATAACAGACACAATTTCTGGGAACTGCTTAATCAATTGTTCGATCAACTGTTCAACTCGGAAAACTTTAGGACGAGTTGTTACCAAAATGACCATAATTTGACCTGAATGGTGTCCACGACGTACAACAAGGTTACGAATCAAGCCAGACTGCTCCTTCTCATCATAAGGCTTCAAGTCATATCTACGGAGTAAATCACGTAGGGCTAGAATAACCTGGTCAATGACTGGATCCTGAATGTAAAAATCCTCTAATGGCATAAGGTCGTGAGAATTCTTACGGAAGAAACCAGTTTCTAGAACACCATTTACTCTACGTACAGGAACCTGAGCCTTGTTGCGATACTTGATCGGATGTTTCATACCAAGTGTATCAGCGACCTCTACATCCCTGATACCAGCAATCTTATAAAGACTGTCTTTAACTTGCTTGGTTTGAACTTGAGTTGCTCTGGATAAGCTAGATGCCCTAAGTCAGCAATCCCTGAACGCAGGTAAGCCAAATCTAAGTCTTGGTTACGATGTGGAGATTGTGTAAGATATTCCTCGACCTTACCAAAACCAATCTTCTTGTTGACTTTAAGGACACGCATAAGGATTTTTTCAGTCGGCAGAGCATTCTCTACAAAAAAGACTAAGCCATCTACCTTGGCAACACCTGCTCCTTCATGGGTCAAATCGACAATCTCAACTTCTACAATATCATTTTTCTTTAACATATTTTTCACTTTCTATAAGCCGACAAAAAAAGACGGCAACAATCCTGTTACCATCTATTATACCATGAATTGACCTAAACACCAAAACTCTTGAAGAAATCAAGGATAGCTTGCCAAATAGAGCTGAGGATATTGCCACCGTCTTGAATAGCTTTATTTGCATCAAAGTTTAGGTCGATATTGCTGAAACTGTCACCTGCTTGCGCAACAATGCTTTGTTTCAAATCTTTTAGAGTCTTAGTAAAGTCTTCGTTATTAAGAATATCGCTCTTTGAAAGATTGAAAGCAAAGTTGATGATGACATTGATCTGATTTCCTGTTATAACCTGATCTAGCTTATAATTATTTAATGTATCTTCGACAATCTTACGAACATCATCCTCTGTAAGTTCACCCTTAGACTCTTTTGCCTTAGCGACTGCAGCCTTGATATCGGCAAGGGCTACGTTAAGCTTGTTGGCATCGAAGCCTGATTTGTCCTTGTTTTCATCGTTAATATCTGATAAGGCCTTGAGCTCTTCTTGAGCCAGGTTTTTATTTTCTTGAGGTAATTGAACACCATTAGACTCAAGGGAATAGTAAATACCTGCTAAGGCACTTTCACCAGTAACCGGAATTGGTGCCGCAACGGTGATACGCGCGTGCTCCACACCCAAGGTAACAGCCGCATTACGGTACATATCTTGAGTTACTTTAGTGATATTTTCAGGTGTCTCAATCTTGACCTCAAGGGGAGATTTTTCTCCTAATTTTTGAATTTTTGCTGATGAATAAAGTTGAAGACTTGAATCGTTTGCGACATTCATAATTTTTGAGTAGACATCTGGTGTCATAGTTTTCAACTGTTTTGTATCTTTAGAGGCATCGTAGCCAAGTTTTTTAAGTGTTTGATTTTTTTGATCTTCCGTTAGTGAAGAGCCCAAGACATACTCAGGTTGAACATAGGTTTCATCAATTACTTTTTGAACATCAGTTGCTGCTTGAACGCTTTGCAATGTTGCAACCGCCAAAAAGAACTGCAGCACTCGTCAGAAAGAATTTCTTTCGCATGATACGTTCCTCCTTTTCCACTCTAGCATATTAAAGTATCCTTAAAGAAAACTTATAAAAAGCACCTAGAAATTCTAGATGCTTAAAATAGATTAAAAATTTTTCATGATATAGAGATTTAGTTGAACCTGTCTAGAGTAATAATAGTTTCCCCCATTTACATAAAGTTCTGTTCCTTGAAAAAGCGAAATAGGGTTAATGTAGGTATAGGTTTTTCCAGTTGAATTTCCTAAACTTGGTGCAACTGTATCTCTAGAGTACTGCTTAGCTAGTGCAAGTGTATTTTCTTTACCATTTTCTGCAATAAAATCAATATAAGCAGGTCCAAAATTATAAGCCTGTATCGCCGTCCAGACATCCACTCCTTTTTCTTTAGCAAGATTTAGATTTTCTGTTAAGGTTTGTACACCTTGACGGATGCTACTCTTGTCATCTGATATTGTATTAGTCGAACCGCTTTTGGACTCACTGGACTGCATCACATCATTTTCTTTACCTTTGGTTTCGGTATAAATCATGGCCAAGACTAGTTCTTCATTTGCTGGCGTGTCCTGCTCACTTAAGACCTCTCGTACCAAGGATTGATAAGTCATGACTTGTTTGACATCTTGATACATATGAAATAGTTTATAGCCAGTAAATATGAGAAGAACCAATACTAAGAGCCTTCTTAAAATTTTTAAACATTATTTACTTTGTATATCCTCGATATTTTTGATTAAGATAGAGTATGTACCATTGTCATTTTGAATAAATTCAACTGACTCAGCATCTTGATAAATACTATTTGGCACAATTAATTCAATCCCGTTTGATAGAGAAAGCTTTTGGTTTTCAAATCGTTTTAGTTGACGACTAGCATCTATTTCATCAAATTGAACAGGTTCTGGTACTGCTTCTTTCACTTGATCAACAAAGCTCAAACGAGCCGTTAGATTGTTATCAAAAAGATCATTAGCCAATTTTTTTCAGGAGAAAGTTCATTATTTTCTTCTAGATGATTGAAAATTGCTGACTTGACCTTAGATTGAAATTGGAAATCATCTGAGTTAAAGGTCTCAGCAATCCGTTGAGCTGTTTTTTCCAGTTCCTTGATTGACTTCTTAGGTGATATCTTTGGCTGAGCCTGAATCAGATTCTCAGAAAAATAGTTCAAAAAAGTTCCGTTATACTTGATTCGTTTCTCAATCAGGTGATATTTTCGGCTTTGAAGATTGACCACCAAGCCCTCATCTGCGCCTGTACCAAAGCCTGGAAGATTGTTTTGAGTCAGCTTGATTGGATTATCAACTTCTCCGCCTAGATGAGTTAAGGTTTCACGCAGGGCAATCCGTAGAAAAGCAAAGTGCTTTACTCCTTCTTTAGAAAACTGCACAAAAATCAAGTCATTGGTCTTGAGATTTTCAGAAATACTGAACTCTTCTTTCCAGAGATTTGCTAGCGTCACCGATGTCTCCAGTAAATCGTCTGTAATGTGATTGAAGAAGGGATTTTCTTCTTCGAAAATCCCTGTCTTAGCTTCATCAGAATACACACGCTCAACTTTTTTACGTAAGTATTCCTCGATTTTTGGAGTGATATTGAGAAACTTATCCGCTAGAAACAACTCCGTGTCATCAGGGCTGAATTGATGGATAATAGCTTTCTTAATATAAATGTCCATAAAAGTATTAGTCCTCGTATAATGGGAAGGCATCTGTCAAAGCTTTGACTTCGCTTCCGACTTTTTCTAAGACAGCTTCATTTTCTGCATTCTTAAGGGTTTTGATAATGAGTTCAGCCACTTTACGGCTTTCTTCTTGACCAAAACCACGTGCAGTTATTGCGGCTGCTCCGATACGAATTCCACTTGTCTTAAATGGTGACAGTGTTTCGTAAGGTATTGAGTTTTTATTTAGGGTAATATTAACTTCGTCCAACAAGTTTTGAGCTACTTTTCCGTTCTCTACTACCTTAGTCACATCAACAAGGAAGAGGTGATTTTCAGTACCACCAGAGATAATGCGGAAATCAGGATCTTGCAAGAAGACCTCTGCCATGGCTTTGCTGTTCTTGATAACATTGGCAGCATATTCTTTGAAGGCTGGATCCAATACTTCTTTGAATGAAACAGCCTTAGCTGCAATAACATGCTCTAATGGTCCACCTTGAATACCAGGGAAAATAGCAGAATTGATTTTTTTAGCAAGATCTTCGTCATTAGTTAAAATCAAACCACCACGTGGGCCACGAAGTGTTTTGTGGGTCGTTGTCGTTGTGATATGTGCGTATGGTACTGGACTTGGATGAAGACCAGCTGCAACCAAACCAGCAATATGAGCCATATCTACCATAAGTTTTGCACCTACAGCATCTGCGATTTCACGGAATTTTGAAAAATCGATAATTTGCGAATAAGCCGAAGCTCCAGCAACAATTAGTTTTGGTTTAACTTCCTGGGCTTGTTTCAGGATAGCATCAAAGTCCAAGACTTCTGTCTCAGGATCGACACTGTAAGAGACAAAGTTGTAGGTTTGACCTGAGAAGCTGACAGGAGCTCCGTGGGTCAAGTGACCACCTGCCGCCAAATCCATTCCCATTACAGTGTCACCAGTCTCAATCAAAGCCATATAGGCTGCACAGTTAGCTTGACTTCCTGAGTGGGGTTGTACATTGGCAAACTTAGCACCAAAAATTTCTTTTGCACGTTCAATAGCTAAAGTTTCGATAACATCTACTACATCCGTACCACCGTAATAACGACGTCCTGGATATCCTTCAGCATATTTATTGGTTAAGATAGAACCTTGTGCTGCCATTACAGCCTTAGTTACAACGTTTTCGGAAGCAATCAACTCAATATTGTTTTGTTGACGTTCCTCTTCTTTAGCAATAGCATCCCAAAGATCCGCGTCATAAGCTTTAAAATCATCTTTGTCAAAAATCATAGGTCTTCTCCTTTTAATAATTTAATAAATCGTTTCTGCACTTTATCACAAGTATAACCTACTCTTTCATAAAATGCATGAGCACCAAGACGATGGTCTGCAGAGTTTAATCGAATAAACTCATAACCCCGTCTTTTTGTTTCTTTCTCCAACCCTTCAAGTAAATCTCTACCAAAACCTCTACCCTGGCTTTGCGGCAACACTGCCAAGGCTAAGATATTGAATCCTGCTTTAGAATAGAGAGACTCATAAACCTCAGCGTGAATATAACCAACCAATTCATGACTAGTATCATCCTCATAACCAAGTAGGAAGTGATGGGAGTCTTGAGACAGTTTGGCTAGTTGACTAGCTGTTTCCTCTGGACTAAAAGTATAACCTAAGCTTCTTTGTTAATGACACAAATCGCTTCAACATCTACTGCTTTTAAATCACGTAGCATCTTATACCTCCTCAAAAGAGATTTCGGGAATCTTGGCAAGAATGTCTTCTTGAGTGATGGAACCTTGCCGTAAAATTTTTACCTTCTTACCAGTTAAATCTAGAATAGTAGAATCTTGGCCTGTCAAAAAAGTATCATCTTCTAAACCAAGAACCTCTTGGTCAAAGTCTTTTAGAATCTCTTTAAAGCTAACACCACTTGCATGTCCTGAAATGTTAGCAGACGGGCCAATTAAGGGACCAAACTCACGAATCAATTCTAGAGTGACGGGATGACTGGGCATGCGAAATCCAACAGTCGTCAAGTCTGAATTAACCCAGTATGGGACCTTATCATTAACTTCTAGGATAATGGTCAATGGACCAGGAAGAAAACTGTCAACAAGTTGTTGTAAATAAGGTGGATGATTCTTGGAAAAGTTCAAGATATCAGCTAGACTAGCGACATTAAGATTGAGCGCCTTGTCTCTTGGGCGACGTTTGAGCTGGTAGATATGATTAACAGCTTTTTCATCTAAAGCTTTTGCAAAGAGACCATAGACAGTCTCCGTTGGTAAAACTACAGCCCCACCTTTTTCCAATTCTTGCTTAATCTTCTCCATCATCAACGACAACCATCCTATCTTGACCAAATTGGTCTTTGAGCGTTCGAACTCGTTTCTCAGGAAGATTTTCCATAAAGAGCGCGGGCACACTTTGACCTTGTTTGTAGCCAATTTCAAGATAAATCTTACCACCATCATTTAGATAGTCCTTTGATTCTTCCGCGATTCTGCGATAGATCGCTAGACCTTCCTCGCCTGCAAACAGGGCTATATGTGGCTCTGAATGGAGAACATTCAAACCAACCTCTGCTTCATCTGCTCGAGAAATGTATGGTGGATTGGATACAATTATATCATATTTTGCAGAAATTTCGGAGAAACAGTCAGATTTGATAAAAGAGAGATTTAGATTTTGAGCGTAAGCATTCTCCGATGCTAGGTCTAGGGCATCCTGTGAAATATCCGCACCCGTAACTGACCAATCTGGTCTATTTTTCGCTAAAGCAAAGGGCAATGGCTCCACTTCCTGTTCCGATATCAAGAACTTTGAGGTTTTCCTTTGGATTCTCAGTCAAAATGAGTTCCACCAACTCTTCTGTCTCTGGTCGAGGAATCAAGACTCGCTCATCGACTTTTAACTGCATCCCATAGAATTCAGCATGACCGATAATGTACTGGGCTGGTATATGAGTTGCCAGTTTCGTGTAAATTTCTTCTACGAAGTGTTTATCTTCCTCTGTTACCTCTTGCTGGAGAGCAAAGACAAAGTCTGTAAAAGATAGATTTTTCAGACTACGATAGACAAAAGAGAGGCTTTCTGCTTCCTCTCCTTGTGCTATTAACTTTTTCCTCAAAATCTTTAAAAATTTGAGCTAATTTCATTATTTGTTTAATTCTTCTAATTTTTGCGTTTGATCATAAAGAACCAAGGCATCCACAACTTCATCGAGTTTACCAGACAAGATAGTATCAAGTTTTTGAAGAGTCAAGCCGATACGATGGTCTGTCACACGGTTTTGTGGGAAGTTATAAGTACGGATACGCTCTGAACGATCACCAGTACCGATTGTAGACTTACGCTCAGCATCCTGCTCATCTTGAGCAATCTGAGCAAAGTGGTCAGCAACACGCGCACGGATGATCTTCATGGCCTTCTCACGGTTTTTCTGCTGGGTACGTTCTTCCTGCATCTCAACCTTGATATTGGTTGGCAAGTGAACGATACGAACGGCAGTCGCAACCTTGTTGACGTTCTGTCCACCAGCACCTGATGCATGGTAGATATCGACACGTAGGTCTTTCGGATCAATATCGTACTCTACTTCTTCTACCTCAGGCATGACAAGAACTGTTGCTGTCGAGGTATGAACACGGCCTTGACTTTCTGTCACAGGGACACGTTGCACACGGTGAGCACCAGACTCATACTTGAGTTTAGAATAAACTGACTGACCAGAAACCATGGCAACCACTTCTTTGAAACCACCGACACCGTTCATAGAAGCTTCCATAACTTCAAAGCGCCAGCCTTGAGCTTCAGCATACTTTTGATACATGGTTAGAAGGTCTCCAGCAAAAAGTGCTGCTTCGTCTCCACCAGCAGCTCCACGGATTTCAAGGATGATATTCTTGTCATCGTTTGGATCCTTTGGAAGAAGCAAGATTTTCAATTTTTCTTCGTACTCTTCTTTTTCTGCCTTAGCATCCTTGAGTTCTTGTTTCGCCATTTCTTCCAAGTCAGCATCTCCGCCTGATTCTTTAATCATTTCTTCAGCATCAACGATGTTTTGAAGGACTTGTTTGTATTCACGGTAGGCTGTTACGGTATCACGAGTTGAAGCTTCTTCTTTTGAAAGCTCCATGAAACGCTTAGTGTCAGAGACCACATCTGGGTCACTCAGCAATTCTCCTAATTCTTCATAACGGTCTTCTACAGCTTGTAGTTGATCATAGATGTTCATTCTTATTGATTCTCCTTATTGATTTCAGGGGCAAAATAATGTTTACGACATACCGAGATATAGGTTTCATTACCGCCTATTTGGATTTGTTCTCCTTCATAAGTAGGCTTTCCATCTAGCGTACGAAGTACCATGGTCGCCTTTTTCTTACAATACTGACAGATGGTTTTAATCTCATCAATCTTGTCTGCTAGTAACAATAGATGTCTAGATCCCTCAAAAAGTTCATTACGAAAGTCGTTCTTTAAACCAAATGCCATAACAGGTATGTCTAACTCATCGACAACACGCGCTAGGTCATAAACATGGTGACGCTTTAAAAATTGAGCTTCATCGACAAGAACACAGTAGGGCTTTTCAGGTAAGTCTCGAATAAATCCAAAAATATCCGTAGTATCATCGATAGCAACTGCTGGTCTTTTCATCCCAATCCGACTTGAAACATAGCCAACACCATCACGTGTATCCAGAGCTGAAGTCATGATGACAACACTTTTGCCTTGCTCCTCATAGTTATAGGCTACTTTAAGAATCTCAATAGTCTTTCCTGAATTCATAGTCCCATAACGATAATACAACTGTGCCATGCTTCTATTTCACGTCCATTTCTAAATTTTTGCTACATTCTAGTATACCATATTTTCTCAAAGCTTTAAATGGCAAAATGTGGTAAAATAAAAGAAATCATTTAGTGAGTGGAGGGAACTATTATGCCATTTGTACGCATCGATTTATTTGAAGGACGCACGCTAGAGCAAAAGAAAGCCTTAGCTAAGGAAGTAACGGAAGCCGTGGTTCGTAACACTGGTGCACCACAATCTGCTGTTCATGTCATCATCAACGATATGCCTGAAGGAACTTACTTCCCCCAAGGGGAAATACGCACTAAGTAAAGCTTAAGCGATATGCTTAGGCTTTTCTTTATAAGTAGCATTCGTTGAATAAAAAGCTAGATTTTGTTACAATTTTAAGTGATATTTGTATATAAATTGTAAAAAGGAAATGAAATGATTACACGTGAATTTGATACCATCGCAGCAATTTCGACACCGCTTGGTGAAGGGGCTATTGGTATTGTCCGCTTGAGCGGAACAGATAGTTTTACTATCGCACAAAAGATTTTTAAAGGCAAAGACTTAAGCAAGGTTGCAAGCCACACCCTTAATTACGGCCACATCGTTGACCCTCAGACAGGCAAGGTCATGGATGAGGTCATGGTTGGAGCTATGAAGTCTCCAAAGACCTTCACTCGTGAGGATATTATCGAGATTAACACCCACGGTGGAATCGCCGTAACCAATGAAATTCTCCAACTGGCTATTCGCGAAGGGGCTCGTATGGCAGAGCCTGGTGAGTTTACTAAGCGTGCCTTTCTTAACGGTCGTGTAGACTTGACTCAGGCCGAGGCTGTTATGGATATCATCCGTGCCAAGACAGACAAAGCCATGAATATTGCGGTCAAACAACTAGATGGTTCACTATCTGATCTTATTAACAATACGCGCCAAGAGATTCTCAATACTCTGGCACAAGTCGAAGTCAATATCGACTACCCTGAGTATGATGATGTGGAAGAAGCCACTACTGCTGTTGTACGCGAAAAAACCATGGAGTTTGAACAACTCCTGACCAATCTTCTAAAGACAGCCCGTCGTGGTAAAATTCTCCGTGAAGGAATTTCAACGGCCATCATTGGTCGTCCCAACGTTGGGAAATCGAGTCTCCTCAACAACCTCCTGCGTGAAGATAAGGCCATTGTAACAGATATTGCAGGGACTACTCGTGACGTCATCGAGGAATACGTTAATATTAACGGTGTTCCACTGAAGTTGATTGATACTGCAGGTATTCGTGAAACAGATGATGTCGTGGAACAGATCGGGGTTGAACGCTCCAAAAAAGCCCTCAATGAAGCTGACTTAGTTCTACTAGTCCTAAACGCTAGCGAACCACTAACTGCCCAAGATCGACAACTTCTTGAAATTAGTCAAGATACCAACCGTATCATTCTACTAAATAAAACTGACCTACCCGAGACTATTGAAACTAACGAACTTCCTAAAGATGTCATCCGCATTTCAGTTCTCAAAAATCAAAACATCAACAAAATTGAGGAACGCATCAACAACCTCTTCTTTGAAAATGCAGGCTTAGTCGAACAAGATGCTACGTATCTATCCAACGTCCGTCATATTTCATTAATCGAAAAGGCTGTTGAAAGCTTACAAGCAGTTAACGAAGGTCTTGAACTGGGTATGCCAGTTGACCTTCTTCAAGTAGATTTGACCCGTACCTGGGAAATCCTTGGCGAAATTACTGGTGATGCTGCACCAGATGAACTTATCACTCAATTGTTTAGCCAATTCTGTTTAGGTAAATAAGAAAATACATAGAAAAAAAGGAGTTTTTATGAAATACCCTACATTACTAGAGCGTTTTTTAACTTATGTTAAGGTTAACACACGTTCAGACGAAAATTCTACTACTACACCAAGCACTCAAAGTCAAGTAGACTTTGCCACTAATGTTCTCATCCCAGAGATGAAGCGTGTCGGTTTGCAAAATGTCTATTATTTGCCAAACGGTTTTGCTATCGGTACTCTTCCAGCTAATGATCCTAGTTTGACTCGTAAGATTGGTTTTATCTCCCACATGGATACGGCTGATTTTAATGCTGAAGGCGTTAACCCGCAAGTTATCGAAAACTACGACGGTGGCCTTATCAATCTTGGAGAATCTGGTTTCAAGCTTGATCCAGCAGATTTTAAGAGCTTAGAGAAATATCATGGACAAACTCTAATTACTACAGATGGGACTACCCTTCTAGGTGCTGATGACAAATCTGGTATCGCTGAGATTATGACAGCTATCTTATACTTAACTGCTCATCCTGAGATTAAACACTGCGAAATCCGTGTCGGCTTTGGACCTGATGAAGAGATTGGTGTCGGTGCCAATAAATTTGATGCAGAAGACTTCAATGTCGACTTTGCTTATACAGTTGACGGTGGACCTCTAGTGAACTTCAGTACGAAACCTTCTCTGCTGCGGGTGCAGAACTTCACTTCCAAGGTCGTAATGTTCACCCAGGAACGGCTAAAGGACAGATGGTTAACGCCCTTCAGTTGGCAATCGACTTCCATAACCAACTTCCAGCTGGTGACCGACCTGAATTGACTGATGGTTACCAAGGTTTCTACCATCTCATGGATATAACTGGTAGTGTTGAGGAAGCGCGTGCTAGCTATATCATTCGTGACTTTGAAAAGGATGCCTTTGAAGCACGAAAAGCTGCTATGCAAGCAATCGCAGATAAGATGAATCAAGAACTTGGAAGTAATCGTGTTACCTTAACTCTTACCGACCAATACTACAACATGAAGGAAGTCATTGAAAAGGATATGACACCTGTAACCATTGCCAAAGCGGTTATGGAAAGTCTTGATATTACACCAATTATCGAGCCTATTCGTGGTGGAACTGACGGATCAAAGATTTCCTTTATGGGAATTCCTACGCCAAATATCTTTGCTGGTGGTGAAAACATGCATGGACGTTTTGAATATGTTAGTCTTCAAACTATGGAACGTGCAGTTGATACTATTATTGGAATTGTATCATATAAAGACTAAAAAAGACGAGGTAGCCTTGCTACTTCGTCTTTTTCTTATTCTGCTACTTTATCTGTTGATTCAAGATTTTGTTCGGTAGTCGTTTCCGTATTTGTTTCACTGCTTGTCGGCTCTGAGCTTGCCTCAACATGTTCTTCAGAGTTTTCTTGACTTGATGCTACGTGACTTGCACTTGCTTGATTTGTTTCAGCTGGGGCTGTTTTTGATTTAAGCTCCTGATTTAAAAGGAGAATTTCTCTAGCAACTTCTAGTAAAGCCTGCTTATCCTTACTTGCTGCTGCTAGTTTATCAAACAGAGCATCTACTTTTTCAAAGTCAGCATCTGAACCATTATTCATCTCCAAATAGCTATGGAGGGCAATGACGCCGTTATAAAGCTGTTGATAGAGAGCCAAAAGTTGTGGATCTTGAGCCTCTTCCTTACTTTCTTTCTGAATAGTCTGTGTAATACGTTTTAGAAGATCTTGAACTTGCGTGTTTAATTCATCAAGGTCAGCATTATCTTTATCACTAGCAACCTTAAGATTCTTAAGTTCATCAGCAAGAGAAACTTTTACACCGTCTTCCTTAACTTTACTAATCAATTCTTCAGCTTTGGTTAGTAACTCTTCTACCTGCCCTTTTAAGACATGATTAGTTTTTTCTTCAGGTTTAATATCATCAAACAAACCTCTCAAAAACTCATAAACTGCAGTTTTTGCACTCTGACCATCAACTTTTTCAGTATCTAAGATAGTTTCTGAAGACTTGCTTACAGCGGGCTCATTTTTAAGAGCTTCTTCTACTTCAAATTTAGTTTGATAGATTTCTGGGAAGAGTTTATTTAAATCTGTTGCCTTTAGGAATGATTGTGACTGATAAAGAGTCCACGTTAAGTTAGCAACTTTATTACGAAGCTTATCGTTTAATCTACCATCAGATAGATGTTGATAGAAATATTTAATGTACTCGACTGTTGTGACACCTGTACGATCATTAAAGTCTTGTAAAGCTTGTAATTTAGCATCTATAGCATCTAATCCTGCTTCATCTTGAGCTAGTTTACTTTCCTGTAATTGTACCAAGAGATCCTTCTTAGGAAGTCCATAAGCATCCGTATTTAAGGTATTAATCTTATCCACCAGAGCTTGGTATTTCTTATCTAATGGACTAGCTTCAGTAGGCTTCACAGTTGAATCAATATGAATATACTGTTTGTCAAATTGATCAAGAGCTGCCAAATAACCTGCAGTAGAGTTGGTAGATAGCTTCTTCATATTCTCAGAAAATTGCCCCAAAGCAAGTTCAATCTGTCTCTGTACGCTTGGCTTGTCTTTATAGAGCTCTCGACTCTCTGCCAAAGCTGCTCAACCTTATGCTCTACAGCATTTTCATCAAATGTGCCTGGTTGATAAGACGATTGTAGCGCTGGAATCTTATTCTTAAGAGCGACCTCGTAACCTTTTGTTTGTACTTTAATATAATGGTTATGATCTCCGTGTGGAATGACGAAGCTACCATTTTCAACTTGTAAGCTATATGGTGAAACACCATCACGTATAGCAGTTGTATAAAGCTCGTTTAGGAAATCAAGTTCAGGGTCCCCGGTAACTAAAGGAATACGGACGTGCTCCTTACGGATTGCATAAGGATGAATGTGTGTTGGATCATAATCTTGATCAGGGTTTCCAAAAACAAAGAATCCATTTGAGATACGAATGGCTTCTAGCGGAACACCATAGGTCTTAGAAATATACTCCATTTTTTCTTTGTCACTGGCATCTCTAGAAAATGCTTCTACATCTTTTGCAAGTGGTTTAGCAGACTCAGTTTTATGACTGTTTAAATGTTCTTGAGCAGCTTTAATCTGATCTTTTGTTAAATCTTTTTTTAAAGAAATAGTGGTTGTGATCTCCATGAGAAACGACAAATCCTTTATCATCTTCGCTTATCACTCGATCTGCTGCAAAGCCATGATCGTGCTCTTCCTCATGATGGTTTCCATGGTTATCATGATGGTGTTCTTCTGGTTTATGACTACTATGATTATCTGGGATAGTTTCTGAATGTTTATTGCCGTACAAGTGATCTTGTGCTGCCTTGATTTGCTCAGGTGTCAAATCTTTCTTAAAGAAGTAATGATTGTGATCACCATGACTCATGACAAAACCTTCTGAATCTTCACTTATAATTCTATTTGCATCAAAACCATGATCGTGTTCCTCTTCTTCATGGTGAACATGTGGTAACGGATTATTTGGTGTAGAATTAGAAGGACTTTCTAAGCTTGGAGTGTTAGATTGTGCTTGATGATTGTTAAGAGATGATTTAGGGATATAGTGATAGTGGTCCCCATGTCGTACGATATAAGCATCGCCAGTATCTCTGACAATATCATTAGGGTTAAAGACATAACCATCATCTGCTGCAGAAACACCATTATTCGATGTCAGTGACAAGGGTTGACTGAGAGCTGAACTATTGCCAGATAAATAAGCTTTTGCGGCAGCTAATTCACCCGCTGACAGATCACTCTTAGGAATATAATGGAAGTGTCCTCCGTGGGGAACGATATAAGCATCTCCTGTATCTTTAATGATATCAGAAGCGTTAAAAACATACCGTCATCAGTTGTATAACGTCCTTGAGCTCTAGCTGCCACAACTTCCTTAGAATCATTTTTTTGGTCAGATGTATGCCCTTGTTTTTGTTTTTCGATTTGTTCTTTGGTACGAATATTTTCAGCTTGACTAGCTTTTTTTAGGTAGACATAATATTTTCCATCAACTTTGATGATGTAACCACCTTTAATTTCGTTAACGATGTGTTCATCACGCAATTGATAACTTGGATCTTTCATGACTAGTTCTTCACTAAAAATCGCATCGAAAGGAACTTTACCATTATAGTAATGGAAATGGTCTCCGTGAGAAGTCACATATCCCTGATCAGTAATTTTCACAACAATTTGTTCGGCCTCAATGCCTTCCTTTTTGCTAACTTGATCAGGAGTCAAATTTTCGTTCTTTTTAGACTCATTGTTTTTCCCATCAACATAAGATACACGATTATCTTCCTTCTTCTCTGCTTCTTGGTGCTGATTTAAAACATAAGCACAAACACTAAGCGCAATAACTACTGCTGATCCAGCTAAATATTTCTTTGTTTTATTCATAATTTCCTCATTTCAATTCTTCTGCTAGTATTGCAATATCCTCTTCTAAATTATCTAAATAAGACTTATCATTTTGTGGGTCTGCCTCTAAAGGATTGAGAGTTTTAAGACTCACACCTGTTGACTTGATAAGCGTTTCAGCTACTTAGACGAAGCGTTGCTCTCTGTAAAAATAGTTTTAACTTTATAGGTCTTAACAAATTCTTGGATTTCACTCAGTTGTCTTGGGTTTGGTTCTTGATCAGGAGAAATACCAGCAATACCAAGTTGATTCAAGTCAAATCTCTTTGCTAAATAAGAAAAAGCAGTGTGTTGTGTCACAAACGTTCTTTGCTCCACTTTATCGAAGATAGGTTTATATTTAATTGTTAACTCATGAGCTTGATCAATAAACTTCTTAGCATTCGACTGATATATTTCTTTATTCTCACTATCTAATTCTGATAATTTATCAGCAATAATTTGTGCTTCCTCAGCTACCTTTTCAGGGTCTAACCAAGTATGGGGATCATAAAGACTTTTCTCATCCACACCTTTTCCTACTTCTATATCTTCTAAGCCAGATACTCTATCCAAGGTCATACCCTCAGATGCTTCTAGGACCTTAACCTTGGACTTTTGTAGACTTGGGTCTAGACTACCCGCCCAAGACTCTAAGGTATGAGAATGATAAACAAATACATCCGCATCGTAGATAGCTGCAATATCATTTGCTGACGGTTCATAAGAATGAATGCCTGAACTAGACTGAATCATTCTTACATCATTAAGATCACCAGAAACTGCTTTTACCATAGAATATACAGGATAAAAACTGGTAACTATTTTTCATTCCATGAGATTCTTTGACATCGATTTTGCTTATCTTGACTACAAGCTCCTAAAAAAATAAGGCAAGTAACGAAGAAAGCATACATATTAGTATTTTCTTTTTCACTAGAACTCCTTAACTAGTATTTAACCATTTAATTAACTAGTAAACATTCTACTCCTAAAAAAATTTAGGATGTCAAGTGATAGACTCGATTTTATAAGATTTTTTTATAAATAAAAAAAGCACCAATTTTCGGTGCTTTAATACTAAACTCCTAGATGAATATCTGGGAATTTTTTTCCATGAGTAACTCCCAAAATTCTTCCAATTGTTCTTGAACTGTTCTAGTAGTCCGAATAGTCATGTTATGCTTCTAGGACTGTCCTTACGAATGTAGCACTAGTTGATAGACTTTATTTGTAAAACCATAGCGATGGTAACTATTTTTCAATAAGGTAAATCTGATCAACTTCTCTTAAGTCAACAGTTTGAGTCCCTTTAAAGTATGTAATCAAGTGGTTTTTATATAAGATTACTTTTAGATCTTGATCATAATAGTCAGCTTGGTCGGCAATACCTTCTAGATTACCTTGCAGCTCTGGATAAGTTTGATATAATTCATTATAAGATGCAATTGATTTTTTACGAAGAATAAAGGCTGTAATAGCTGTAAATACTCCCATACCACCGAAAATTGCTGCTCCAATGATATAATACCAACCATCACGTGAATGTTCAGTCAAGCTCAGGTAAACATTCGTATTCATGTTTTGATAAACTGTAGACGTAGGTTCTAAAACTGATTTCAAGAAACCTGATAAGTCTACTATTCTGTTATTACGTGAGGTATTCACATTTGTACTTAGTGGTTGTAATTGTGTTCCCAACAAAGTCCCTGGATTATCAGCTAAAGTTTCAGCAGTAGCCTGCTCGATTAACTTCTTAACTTCAGCATCATTTTCTTTTGCTTCAATAACCGCGTATTTACCATCACCCTCTTGACTATATTGGACAAGATAGACAACGCTTCCACCATCTACATCACCAATAATCTCTGGATAAATATCATAAACAGTCATTTTAACTTGTTTACCAGATTCACTGTTACTAGCAAAGGCAGTTGTTGGGTTTTGGTGTAAATTCCAAAGAAATCCCATCAGACCTCCAACTGCAAGAAGAATGACCGAAAGGACTAGTCCAGAAACAAAACCTTTATTTCGTTTTTCTTTGAACATAATTGTCTCCTTTTACTTTGATATTTAAATTATATCAAAAAGGAAAGTATTTTTTTCAACCTGTGCCTTTAAAAATCATTGTAGCTATAGCCTTTTTTCTCTTTTTTAAATCTAAATTTAGTAAAAAAAGTTTGAGATTTATCTCAAACTTCTAAAATCTTTATTTTTCTAGCTATTTTTCTCATCACTTTCAAGTTGGTCAACTAACTGATCTACGCTGTTAAATTTCACCATGTCTCGAATACGATCAAGCCAATAAACCGTAACTCTTTCTCCATAAATGTCATCTGAGAAATCAAAGATATGAACTTCAAACCTCTCTTCAACACCATCAAAAGTTACATTTTTACCAACACTAGCCATTCCTCGGTAGATTTTTCTTTGAATTTCAATATCTACAGTATAAACTCCATCTGCTGGCATATATGTTCTATCTAAAAGTACTAAATTAGCTGTAGGATAACCAATAGTTCGACCACGCGCATTCCCATGAACTACTACTCCTTTAGAGGGCAATGGATCTCCAAGAAGCTGAGCAGCTTCCTTCACATTCCCATCAACAATACATTGTCGAACTCGTGTAGAACTGATTTTCCCTTTTTCATCTTCTACTGGTGGAACTATAACTACTTCCCCATCGAAAATTTCTTTAAGATCTTCAGCTGATTTGCGATCAGATCCCAAACTATAGTCAAATCCTACTACAATCGTATCTGCTTTCACTTCTTTCACAAAAGTATTGACAAACTCTTGAGCAGTCATATTTGCTACCCGACTTGTAAAATCCATTAAATACAAAGCTTCTACACCTGAACGTTTTAATTTGCGTTCACGTTCTTCAGCATTTAGAATATGTAATAATTGTTCTGGATTATATTGGTGTAATGTCAGTTTAGGTGATTCATTAAAGGTAACTACGGCAACACTCAAATGTTTTTTTGAGGCTATTTCGCCAGCAATATCAAAGAGTTTTTGGTGACCCACGTGCACCCCATCAAAGTATCCTAAAACTAGGACTGTTGGACCTGGTGTTGCGATATCTTTTTCTGTTTTAATCGGTACTGTTACAATCATAGTCATATTATACCAAAAAGACACAGGCTTTCAAAATAATAAGGATGTAAAACTTCATTTAGAAAAACTAAAATTGGCTTTTAACCTCACTTCTTAATTGCTCTAGATTTACAATACCATATTTATCCATAACTCTAGGAAGATTGTCAATGATGTCAGGGCAGGCATATGGATTGGTAAAGTTTGCTGTACCGACTCCAATTGCTGACGCACCAGCCAGATACATTTCTAGCACTGCCTCAGCCGAGTCAACTCCTCCCATTCCAATAATCGGAAGATTAGTTGTTTGAGCTACTTGTCGAATGAGTTTTAGAGCTACAGGAAACACTGCAGGTCCAGACATTCCTCCTGTCCCATTTGCAATGATTGGTTTTCTAGTTTTGAGATCAAAGCGCATACCAACAAGGGTATTGATCATAGTGAGACCACTAGCACCTGCGTCCTCTACTGCTTTTGCGATGGTCACGATATCAGTTACACTTGGAGTCAATTTAACGTAAACTGGCACATCTGATGCCCCTACGGCTGCCTTTACCACATCATAAGCTAAATCTGGGTCTTGCCCAATCAAAAGTCCGTGATTCCCATGATCGACGTTTGGACAAGAAATATTGAGTTCTATTGCCTTCACATTACTTGCTTTAGAAATACCATGAGAAACGGCAGCATACTCTTGTTTTGAAAATCCTGCAACATTGGCGATAATAGGAAGATTTGGGTATTGTCTTTGAAGCCAAGGTAATTTTTCAGAGAGAACGGAATCTAGTCCTGGATTTTGTAGACCAATGGCATTCAGCATACCAGCAGGTGTTTCTGCCACTCGAGGAGTTGGATTACCAAAACGTGGTTCAAGTGTAGTAGCCTTAATCATGATAGATCCTAAAAGATCCAAATCATAGTATTTGGCATACTCTTGACCGAAACCAAAACAGCCTGAAGCAGGAATGATAGGATTCTTTAGTTCTAAGCCTGGTAGAGAGACTTGTAATCTATTTGTAGTCATAACACTCTCCTTATAAAACAACTGTCCCTGTTTTAAATACAGGTCCATCTTCACAGACACGTTGACTGACTGTTTCATTATCTGGAACTTTTAGGACACAAGCATAGCAAGCTCCCATGCCACAGGCCATACGAGATTCTAGAGATAGATAAGCTCTTGGATGGTCATGGAAGGTTTGATTAATATATTTCATCATACCAGGTGCACCGCAAGAGTAGATGGCATCAAATTCAGTGTCAAATTCCTTAAACACTACAGAAACATTTCCTTTAATACCATGGGAGCCATCATCTGTTGTCACATAAACTTGACCATATTTGGCTAATTCATCTTCCAAAATAACAGCATCTTTAGTAGCAAATCCTAAAACAGTTGTTATTTCAACACCACGCTCATTCAGTTGTTTAGCTACTTCGAGTAAGGGCGGTACTCCGATTCCGCCACCAACTAGAAGAACACGATTCTGCTTATCTAAACTAGATAAATCAAAGCCATTTCCTTGAGGTCCCATAACGTCTAAAAAATCGTCAGCTTTTAATGTTGAAAAGATTGCTGTACCAGAACCCTCAACTCGATAAATGAGGTGGCATTGATTATTAGGCTTATCTATAGATGAGATTGAAATCGGACGACGCAAGAGATGAGCATCATCAGGTACACGTAAATGAAGAAATTGTCCCGCTTTCATAGCTTCAACCATTTCTCCTTCGAGAACTATTTCAAAGATTGCTGGCGCGATTTCCTCCTGGGAAACTACTCTCATCACTTCCAAGCGAATAGCTCCCATGCGCTTCTTACAATTTGGATTCATAACCTTTCCTCCTTAAATTTTAAGGGGATCAGATAAAGAAAAACCTTGCAATTGCAAGGTTTCAGGTAAGATGTTCACACAAAATCAGCAAATAAGCACCTGCTTACTCGTTTCAATTGTAGCTTCTTTTCTCTGACACCTTGTGAGTCTCTCTGGACTTCCCTTAAAGGTTAAATTTTCACTAGTATACTGTATCAAACATAAAAAGTCAAGTAAAAATAGGTAAGGTATCAGTTCATAAAAGTTGCTTATTTTTGTGAAGAAAGAATCTTTTCTAATTTTTGATAATCTTTAACACTGTCGATTTCATAGATAGAGTTTTTCTTCCAACTCTTCTACATATACATCTAGTTCTTTGATATTATCTTTAACCATATTGTCCCAGTAGAGGTCCACAAACTGGCCACTTGCATAGGCTTCATCGATAAACCCAACAATTTTCTCAGCTGTTGGAGCGTCCCAGAATGAAACACCGCTCAAGATGCGTCCGTTTTTACTATCGACAATGATATCTTGAACTTTGAAGTCATCCCCATAAACTAGGAACCACTCATTATCACAGTCTTCGCGATAAACACTAAAGTAAGTTGAACGTTCAATATCATTTCGGAACATATTCTTGAAAAGATAGTTATCCGCATCGATAACGTAGCTGTTAGCCAATTCTTCTTTTACCAAGTAAAGCGAGTAAAAGTTATTGTAATCAGCATACTTATCGTTGAAGACTAAACGCACACCGTACTTTTCTTTAAGATAGTCGAATTGTTCTTTTAAATAACCTACAACGATGATAATGTCATCAATTCCACGTTCTTTCAAAAATTCAATTTGATATTCAACCAAAGGTTTTTGATTGACTTGTACCAAGGCTTTGGGAGTATTTTCTGTCATGGGTCTCAAACGAGTTCCCAATCCCGCTGCTAGAATAATCGCTTTCACGCGTTTTCTCCTTTATTCTTTAATAATAATATAAACCCCAGCCATTACAATAAGTGAAGTAATGATGGTCAGTAAATTAAGGGGCGAACCCAAGAAAATTGCTGCAAATAAAACAGTCCATACTACATAACTCACATTTAATCCAGTAGCTTTTGCTGGCTGCAATCGATTGATAGCAATGTAGTAGGCAAGGTAAGAAATCATATTAAATGCCGCAAAGACAATTAATAGACCAAATAATTGTCCATTTGCCACTTCTGCAAACGAGTGATGCGAGAAGAGAACAATGACTAGGTAGGACAAGAAAGATGTTACTTGTCGAATCAAAAGGGCTTCTAGTTCACTGAGTTCACTTTCCATAGCAAATGAGCTGAGAACACTTTCACTTCCCCAAGCAAGAGCACAGATCAAGGCACAGAGGATACCAATATAGAATGAATTGACCTGTTCAACCTTATAGGTCTGAGCAATAATTCCTGCAATGATTAATAAAATTCCAAATACTGTATTCTTCGAAACCTTATGCTTAAGAATAAAGAAGGCAAGAAGGACAGAAACCGCAGGATAAATCGCTGAAACAGATGATGCTAAAGAACTACCGATATACTTGACTGCATAGAGATTGGCCTGCATGCCAATTGGTCCAGCCAATAGTGCTCCGATAATAACACTGACATTTCGAATGTTCAAGAAGATTGAAAAACGTACCTTACCTTCTTTAACTAAAAGATATCCTAGCAAGATAAAAATACTAAGAAAGTCGTGCGCTGCTGCTACTACAAAAGGTGATAGATCAGTAAATATAGAGAAGATATAAGCACTAATGGTTAGCCCTAATCCCCAAAAAATCCCTGAGATAAGTCCAAAGGAAACTCCGTTTTTAGTTTTCATCAATACCTCCCTGAGACTGCAATTCTTTTACAGCTCTATTATAACGAGTGATTCCATAATCTCCAAAATCTGCACCATTTTCCTCTTTGTAAATGGTCCATAGGCTCCAAATAATATCTTGCAATATTTTATAAATACGAATCTTCTCACGAGAAACTGGTGTCTGTTCGCTTTCATAATATGACAAAAAGGAATCTTCTTCGTCTGGAGTAAATTCAGACTCTAAAAAGAGAGCCGCAAGATCCCACATAGGGTCATTCATGGAAGAATATTCCCAATCAATTAGATAAAGATGCCCATCTGGTGATTCAATAAAGTTTTCAGGAACCAAATCAATATGACATGATTTCTTCTCAATTCCGATTTGTTCAAGCTCTTCTTTCAGAGAAAATACTGATTTTCTTACAGCTTCATAGTTTGGATAGTATATCTCTCCTTGAATCAAGGATTCATATTTTTTGATCTCATCAAAAGGAGCAAACTCTCCTTTTAATTTTTTTCCAGAAGCATGAATCGTTTGTAGAATGGGAGCAATTTTTTCTCAAATTTAGTTTTAATGGTATTTAAATTAAGTGTTTCAGCATTTTCAATGTATTGATTGACTTTGATACCAGCTTCAATATCAAAAAGATAATTTTCTACATCTAATTTTAAATCTTTCAACAATTCAATATTAAACTTTTCATTCTGGCGGTCGATTAATTTTTCTGTACCTTTACCGAAAAACTTAACGATATATTGATTCGAGGATGTTGAACCAAGTAGTTTTGATTGGTCATTCCACCCAACTGTTCAACGCTCTGAATTTCTTCATCACCTGATAATAAAGAGGCAATCTTCTCTTTAACGATTTCCTTCATAATCTTCCCCCCATTAGACTTCCCACTTAAATACTGTCTTGAAGGCAGTATTAAGGTCCGTTGCAAAAACTCGATGAATATCTTTAATTCCTCTGACTGGCTCTTCTAGATAAATGATATTCTTCAAACGATTGGCAAATTTTTTAATTTCCATCATTTGGATAGCATTTTCAAAGTCAATTCTTCCAGAACGAGAAGATCCAACTAATAACAGGCCTTTTTCCAATGAATCACGAGTGTTGATATTAACCTTATACTCACTAACACCCATCATCAAAATGGTACCTTGGGGTTTGATGTAACGAATCAAGTCATTGATAGCAGGACCGCATCCATCACCACCACAACACTCAAATCCATGATCAAAGCTAAGATCTTCTGGAATACTGTCAGTAATATAACGTTCATGCGCAAACGAGAAGAGTTCTAATTTTTCCCAGTGGCGACCAATGACAATAATCTCAGCATCAGGCAAAGTGTAGTTGATAATATTGGCCATGACAAAAGCTAAACTTCCATCACCAATGACAGCGATGCGTTGGCGTCTGCTGTGAGATACCGTCATGAAACGATTCATAGCATGCATGCCAACACTGACAAACTCTGTAATGGCGGCAACTGTGTCTTCGATTTCTTCGTAAGATACAACACGATCCTTAGGTAGAGATACAAATTCTCGCATAAACCCATCATAACCACTTGATAAGAAATATGTTCCAGTCATGTAATTTTCGTAGAATTCCTCATCACTTTGCATAGGTGGTTGATTTGGAATCATAACAACCTTCTGACCAACTTTGTAGGTACCGGTTGGATCAGAAATGACTGTACCACAAGACTCATGAATCATAGCCATTGGTAGTTTTTTCGCTAAAATTTTGGGATCACGTTTACCTTGGTAGTAACGTTGATCCGCGTGACAAACAGCCATGTAATTTGGTCGGATGAGGATATGATTCTCTTGATCAATTTCTTCTTCCTGATATTTAATATTGATAAACTTTGGTTTTGTCAGTTGATAAATTTGATTAATCATGTCTATTCTTTCTCAATCATGCTTTTAGCAATCTTCAAGTCTGTAACTGTTGTAATTTTAAGGTTTGAGTATTCACCTTTTGCCAAGGCTACATCTTTACCCTTAATGACAAAGATTTTACATGCATCTGTTAAAATTTCTTTTTCTTCTGCTGATAAAGAACCATACAAATCAATGAAGTCTTTACAACGGAAGGTTTGAGGAGTTTGCCCTTGATAGAGATGAGCACGATTTGGAATATCTGTGATAAACTGACCGTTTGTACTTTCAACAATGGTATCTACTGCTTCAACCACTGTATCAACAGCATCATGATTTTGTGCAAGAGCAATGTTATCTTGAATCATTCGAAGTGTGATAAAAGGACGAACTGAGTCATGAGTAACTACGATATCATCTTCCGTTAGTGGACGATAAGCACCGATAGCTTCAATAATCTTTTCAATACTGGAATTACGGTCAGCCCCACCTTTTGTGATGATGATACGGTCCTTATGGAGTGGAAGGAATTTTTCAACTAAATCTTCTGCGTGTGTCACCCAGTCTCCGTGAACTCCAACTACAATCTTTTCGATAGTTGGCTCTAAGACAAATTTTTCAATTGTATGGATTAGGATTGGGCGGTCTCCCAACTCAAGAAATTGTTTAGGTAGGTTACTAATACCCATTCGCGTGCCGGTTCCACCTGCTAAAATTCCAGCGTAAATCATTTTGATACTCCTTTGGTTTGTTTTAAAAACTCATTGTTACCTATTATATCACAATCCTACAGTAACTTGAACAAATACCAGTTGTTTTCAGCAAGAAAACTCTGTAAAAAAAGTATAAATAGAATATTCTTATCCTCTAAATGTAGAGTTCTTCAGAATAATATACAAAAGCTTAAAGAAAACTTAAAGACGTATTTATCGAAAGTAAAAAGCGTAGAGAACACATCGGACATAAGTCCAAATGAAATTTTCTACACTTTCTTTATAGATTAAACCTTATTTATCTTCTTCGTCGCTAATACCTTTGATAGCTTTTTTTAAATTCTGATAGCATTTTACCTACCGCTTCACCTAATTCAGGCAAGCGTTTTGGCCCTAAAATCAAAAGCGCTCCGAGGATGATTATAATTAATCCTGGTGCCCCAATATCACGTAAGATTCCCATTTTCTTCTCCCTTTCTTTTTATAATCCATTTACTAATTACAATACTGACCTCATACAAAAGAATTAAAGGAACAGTCATTGCTAAGTCACTAATAAAATCTGCAGGTGTCAATATAACCGCTAATACCAATAAGATGAAATAAGCATAACGCCTATAGGAAACAAGTAGCCCTGGCCCAATTAAACCTATTGAGGTTAAAAAGGCAATGATAACAGGCAATTCAAAAATCAATGCTAATGGCAGGGTTGTTTGAAATACAAAATCTAAATAGTTTTGCGCAGTTAACTGAGTTTCAAATAAATTTTCACCCAATCCCAGTAAGACCTGTAGCAAGGATGGTGTTACAAAGTAAAAACCAAAAGCCAATCCTAAAACAAAACAAATAAAAGTCGCGGGGATATAAACAAAAATGGCTCCTGCTTCTTCAGTTTTAAGAGCAGGTCTTACAAAGCACCATACTTGATAAACAGTGTAGGGTAAGGTAAGACTAAAAGCCATTAAACTGGCTAAGCGCAAATAAATCCATAGGATATCATTTGGTCCAAGCACGATTAATTTTTGACTAAAACCTTGAGTTACATACTGATAGACCTGATCTGCAAATAATAGTGAAAGACAAAATACTAGCGAGAAACAAATAGCGACTGCTAGTAATCTTTTTCTAAATTCTACCAAATGTTCAATAATTGTCAATTCCTTTTTATCCATTAACTTTCACCATGCTTAAATGTTACAAGAACTATGACTATTAAGAATACGATTTGAGCACCTATTACTTCCCAGCTTGGATAGAAGCCTAATAAGTCAATTGTCGGCAAACTAGGTACAATATGATTTGAAATCATGTTTGTCAATTGTAGTGCATGAATGCTGACGCCTAACATCTTGAAAGCCAAGGCATAAATCATCCAAGTTAAGACAAAGAAAACTTTATGTGGAAGGAAAAACTGACTCATCTTAGTCATAGCAAAAGCTATCAAAATTAGCACGATGAGTGCAAGAGAAATACCTAAAACAAAGTCAAAACTAGTAATTCTTGGCAAAATTCCCACATAAAAGAGAATGGTTTCAGCCCCTTCACGAAATACTGCTAGAAAGCTAAGAACAAACATAGAGATAAAGGAGCCTGTCTTGGTTACCATTTGCATTTGTGAATCCATAAAGCTATTCCATTTCTTAACAGAAGACTTCCCGTGTAGCCAAATCCCTATAAGGATCATCATAGCAACCGCGAAAATCCCAACTGCACCTTCGATAATTTCTCGATTGTTTCCCGAAATAACTGCTGGAAAAGCTAATTGTAAAATAATTGTAATACATAGACTAGCTAATACGCCTGCTAATGCGCCACTATATACCCACTTGAGTCCTTTACGTAATTTAGAAGCTTTCAAAGTTGTAACAAGCGCCATTACTATCAAGAGAGCTTCAATTCCTTCACGAAGTAAGATTAACATAGCATCAAATGCGGTATAAGAAGCAGTCGTGTCAATTTGAGATAGCTCTGAAATCAAACTAGAAAGTTTTTCCTGATAAGCTTGTTCCTGTCCTTTAACCATGATGGCAGGACTTTCACTCTCAACCTTGGTATAAAGCGAAGGATTGGTTGTACTTACAGAACCCTCGATGGTGGGCCAAATAGTAATAAACTCCTTCATGGTTGCAGCTGCTTCACTATCTTGACCAGCTTGAAATTGGGTCAAAGCCTTCTTTAAAAGATCTATCCCATCCTTCAGCGTCAGATTTGTTAAAGTAGTTTCAACATCTTTTCCATCTACGAAATTTGAAATAGCTGTTTTCAAATCATCAAACGATGATTGAATACTATCATAGTTTGTTGGTTCTGTTTCGATACTACTACGTAAAAAAGAAATGGCTGTTTCAACTTTTCCATAATGGGCAGTACTATAGTCACGAACCACAGCTTCATTAATGGTCCATGTTGAATTCATTTTTTTATAGGCTTCTCTTACTGCTTCCAAATCCTGAGAAGCAATTGCCTTATCTAAATCATCAAAGCGAGGCTCTAATCGACTTACAAGCTTTGATTTTTCTGCATCTAAATCTACTGGATTTTGCTCTTTCTCAAATAGTAAAAGAGCTGAAGAAATCTGGGTCAACTGTTCTTCTGTTATTTGACCTGATAGAACTAGTTTCTCTTTGACTTGCTGTCCCGCTTCAGAATTAGCATTGTCAATCTTATCGAATTCATTGGAAATTTCAGAAACCAGCTTTCGAGCCTCATCTTGCTTACCTTCTTTAACAGCCTTTGTTGCATCAGTGATTTTTACAAAATAGGAACTTAAATTTTCTTTAGCACCGACAGGTAAAACTAGAAGTGAAAAGAAAGCTAGGAAAAGAATGATATATTTAAGATTCAAATAGTTTCTGCCCAATGTAACCTCCCTTCTCAACCCCACCAAAGCAAGCAAAAAGGCCACTACCAATATGGGTCACATACTCATTCATTTTGTCCATAGCACCAAGATTCGTTTGAACTTTAACAAAACTATCTGGATCCTTTTGGAAAGAGATAAAGAGCAATCCTGTATCGAACTGGCCAGTTTTTTCATCAATTCCATCAGAATATGAATAAGATCGACGTAAAAGAGGTTTATTGACTTCTTTAGCTAAACGAACGTGAGAATCATCAGGAAGAAGACTTAAATCAACTTCATCAAATTCATGTTTCTTACCAAATGGAGCTCCACTTTCTTTGTAACGACCAAAGGTATTTTCTTGTTCTTCCAGATTGGTTCGATCCCAAGTATCTAGAAACATTTGGATTCTTCGAACTGCCATGTAGGAACCATTTTCCATCCAATCCTTGCTATCAGCCCAAACAACACTGTCAAATTCTTTTTCAGTAGTGACATTTGCTGTTCCATCCTTGAATCCAAAGAGATTACGAGGTGTTTCCATACGGTTACCAATAGCGGCAAAACCAGATTGACTCCAACGAAGAGTAACAGCATTTCTACCCTTGCGGATAAGGTTACGAATAGCGTGAAAAGCAACCTGTTCGTCATCTGCACAAGCCTGAATTACGATATCTCCACCAGTATACTTTTCGCGTAACTGCTCTTTAGGAAAGGGAGGCATATCTCTGAATAGTTTTGGACGTTTGTTCTCTAGTTTCATTTTTTCTAAGAAACTAGTTGAAACACCAAAAGTGAGAGTTAAGCGATGCGGATTTAACCCAACAGTTTCTCCAGTATCGCTCGGTGGTAAAAGAGTGTTTCCACCGTCTTTTTAACTAAATCACCATCTACAAGTTTGGCACTATAATCTGTCCAATCTTTAAATAGCTGAATAATTTTCTCTTTGTCATTTGTATGCAAATCCAAAACAACAAAATAGACGTTTTTCTGCATGGCAGTTGTGATACCTGCCTGATGTTTGCCATAAAAGGATATTTTTTCGTCACCGTACGAGATTTTTTCCTGACCATCTAACTTAGGTGCGAAAAAAGCAGAAGCACCAGAGATCCCTAGTGCTAGACCAGCTCCTCCGATACCTGCTTTTTTTAAGAATTCTCGACGGTCCATTTTTTTGTCAAAAAACTTTTCGTCTTTATTTGTCATCCTACTTATTCTCCACCAAGAAATTTACCCATTTGTGACAAAGGTTCTCCAAGTTTAGTTACTGCCTCAGATAATTCTTTTGTGTCTTCTTTTGTTAAATCTGTATAGAGTTTATAATGCTCTTTATCAGTCATGTGTTTATCTAACAAACTATTAACAGATTTAAAATCTTCCTCTAACTCTTTAACCAGAGCTGCATCAGATTTTTCAAGCAAAGGTTTAAAGAGTTGGAAAATCTTCTCAGCCCCTTCGATATTAGCACGGAAATCGTATAAGTCCGTGTGAGAATAGATTTCCTCTTCACCAGTAATCTTGCTTGTTGCCACCTCATTTAGAAGGTCAACAGCACCTGTCAACATGATTTTGTAATCTACTTCTACAGTAGCAATCTTAGCCTTTAATTCCTTAATATCATTTACTAATTGGTCACCATATACTTCAGTACCTTTAGTTGTATTTTCTTCCCAAAGAATACGTTCGATACGGTGGAAACCAGACCAACCTTCTTCTGTCTTATTTTCATCTAAATAGTCAGCTAAGCGAAAGTCAATCTTAACATCAGACTCACCAAAGCTTTCTGCAATTGGTTCTGAGCGCTCATAAGACATACGAATTAAAGGATATGCTTTTTTAGCTTCTTCAAGCTTACCATCTTTTAAGAGTTGAACAAAACCTTCTGTATCTGTCAATAACTTATCTATCTGGCCTTCCACAAATACTTTATAATCACTAGTTGCCTTGTCCAATAATTTTTGCTTATCATCTGTTAATTTAGCAACTGTAGTTGATTCATTTGTATTAGAAGATTGTTCAAAACGAACTGCACAAGCAGACAATAATAAAGCTGATGACAAAAGTACAAAACCAAGTTTTTTCATTAGATGCTCCTATTAAATCATGGAAACCCATTTTATTTTTCGTTTCATTATAACATCCTTTTTCTCATTTTTTTCAATAGAATTGTCAGAAAATTTAATGTTTGAACAGATAGACTATTATTAGACTTTTTAAAACTAAAATTGATAAAATAAGAAAGAAATAATATAAAAAAAGGAAATTTAAGACATTATGATGAATATGCAAAACATGATGCGTCAAGCTCAAAAACTTCAGAAACAAATGGAGCAAAGTCAGGCTGAACTTGCTGCAACAGAATTTGTTGGAACTTCTGCTCAAGACTTGGTAACTGCTACTTTAACTGGAGATAAGAAAGTTGTAAAAATAGACTTTGATCCGGCTGTAGTTGATCCAGAAGACATCGAAACTCTATCAGATATGACTGTCCAAGCAGTCAACGCTGCTATTGAGCAAATTGATGAAACCACTAAGCAAAAACTTGGAGCTTTTGCAGGAAAACTACCTTTTTAACATAAAAAGAGGCTAATTTAGCCTCTTTTTATGTTTAAAAATAAAGAAATTCAGAGCTTTCTTGAGAAGTAAATCCGTGTATTCAGGGTCTTCTTTTGCAGTTTCCAGTTCTTCTTGTATCATTTCTAAATCATCCGTAATCATACCATCTACTCCTAAGTGGAGAGATTTATTAAAAGCTTCAGAACTATTAACTGTCCATACATAAAGCTTCTGATCTGTATTCCATAGTTTAGTAACAAAATACTCATCCAACGTAGAATACTCCATGGTATAACCTGTAGCTGTTGTCCTTGGGAATACTGAATTATAAGGCATGATAAAGTAAACTGGAATTTCTTTATCGTATTGTCTAACCTTCTCCACAACATGATAATCAAGCGATTGCATCTGATGTCCGTACACCTTAATCTTAGCACCATACTTTTCAAGGAAATGGTCCATCATTTCCGCACTATCTTTTTTACTTGTTTTGATTTCAATGAGTAGTTTTTGGTTTAACTCATTAGCACGATTTAGATACTCATCAAAACTTGCAATCTTAGCTTGAAATCCATGCTCTGATATTTGAATTTTAGTTAATTCATCCAAAGTCAAGTCTTGTGGTGTCGTATTTAGTCCAGCAAGATTTCTTAAGCTAGCATCATGCATCATAACAAACTGACCATCTTTCGTTTCCTGAACATCCATTTCAACAAGATCCGGTTTCAGTTGAGCAGTTTGTTCCAAAGATTCTACGGTATTTTGTACCCCGTTTTCATTTGAAACTCCTCGATGGGAAATAACTTTTTGGAGGGTGAGCGACTGGTGCTTCAAGATAATTATAACCTTCTATAGCAAAAATGATCGCAGCACATATCATCACTCCCCACCTCATGATGTGGTCTTTCTCTCGCCTTGGAATCATATCAAGCTCTTCACCTGTTAAGAAAGATATAAACTTAATTAAGAAATAAGTTAATGCCATATAGTGGGCATTTTTAATTAAAACAAAATTGAAAATAGCCAGAACCAGTGACTCCCTTTGAGTAAGATTATCCACAAGATACTGAGCAAAAAGCAAGGGAATCAATGTTAGATAAAAGAAAAGATTCATTTTCAGAAGAATAATAAATAAATGCCATGCATAGAAACGAAAAATGATTTCTTGTTTTATCCAAACTATATTTTACTGCTTCTTTAACAGTAAATTTGTCATAGAATACCTTTGGTAGAGCAAACATCAATCTTACTGAAATATAAAAAGAAAATGATTGATAACAATAAAAATGATAATCCATAAGAGTAAATACTCTTCTTCCATGTAATTCTGAACAAATTCTGGAATCACAATTTTTGTTTTAGATAATATATTCTAAAAAATTTTTCCTAATAAAAGGGAAAAAGCATAGCAACGTAAAAAGATAAATATAGCTTTCGAAACAGTCAAATGCTTCATAAAATTATAGCTTTCTCGAAAAACCTTCCGAGTATATTCAATTAGAGTACGTTTCTCATGATAAAGTAAATGACGTGCTCCAATAAATAGGAGACAAAGTTGAAAATATGCAACTAAAAAGTTAAGGATAATTAATAGCAAGAATCCTAGACTAACTAGTGAGGGAATGCAAGATAATCTCCAATATATTGTTGTAGGAGATAAACAAATACCCTGTCTGGCTGAGTAAAAGTCCTGCCAATAAAGAATTGAGCGGCAACCACAGATACTCAACTATCATAAATATTAAAAAAGAATAGAAAGAGGATTTTATCAAGATTAAGGTAAACCCTCTTAAAACCAAGTTTTTTAGGTTTTTCAGGTTCCATAAGCCCTCCTATTTTAGAAACTGTGATAAGTCTAAACCACTAAAAGGGTTAGAGTTTAAACTACTCTGTCCTTCTAACAAAAGTTTGCTTTCATCAAACTCAAGAAAAGATTCGTATACTCTTGCAGTCATTCTAGCATCTTCTAAACTATTGTGCGATTGACCACTATAACCTAAAAATTTAGCTACAGTTTGTAACTTTAGATTTGAGATACCATGTAGGTCTGTACTTCGACGTTCAAATGCTTCGTTATAGACATCAACCATGTATTGACTTGTGTAATCAAAACCATGTTCTTTCAAAATTGGTAGGTCACTCTTTGCGGCATTGTAACCAATAATTGGAAAATCCCCGATAAAAGTCTGAAAATCTTCAAGGACTTGTTCAACAATTGGTGCATCCTTTAGTGTTTGAGCTGTAATACCAGTCAATCCATTAATAAAGCTTTTTAAAGGAGCCTCGGTGTAAACATATGAATCAAATGCAGTGATTTCTTCACCATCTTTGAAATGTACCGCCGAGACCTGTATCAGATGTGTTACCCCTTCATGCTGATTAAACTCTAAATCAAAGGAGATATACTCTCGTAATTTTTCCATACATCATATTCCTACTCTATGCTAGTAAAAGAAAAGAAACTACCTGGTTTTTCTATAAACCAAGCAGTTTTATCTTATTTTCCAAATAAGCGAGCAAAGAAGCCTTTCTTCGTTGCTTGAACTTCTTGCTTAGCTTGCTCTAATTCTAACTGAAGATTTTCCTGATCTTTCATAGCTTGAAGTGTTAGCTGTTGTTGTTGATCCAATTGCTTATCTTTTTCAGCAATTTGACGATCTTTCACTCGTATCTGCTCATCTTTTTCAGACAGTTGCTTATCTTTAGCTTTTAACTGCTCATACAAACGAATAATCTCAGAATTTTTCTCATCAACCAGGATTTCCATCAACTCTCTTTGTTTGACTTCATCACTAACCGGCTCATCTTCAAATATCGTTTTTTTGTAGATTTCTTCAAGCTTAATCAAGCCACTGCGAGTAACAACAGTAACTCCCTTGTCATTTTTTGTTGTGTCTTCTTCTGGTAATTCCTTGACACGATTATTGATTGCTTGGCGAGATAAACCCAAGACCTCAGCAATCTCACTAACAGTCATCTCAATACTCATAATATCCTCTGATTTTTCTAGCATTTCTTTAAATTAAATATTATCATAAGCGAGCAAAACTGTCAAATATCACCATGTTTTTCAAGCTTTTTTCACATTCGTATAATATAGTTAGTATCAAACAATCATAGTTTTAGATCAAAAAAGATGAGATAGACTCATCTTATCCTTAGATCGAATCACATATCAATAAATATTAAGAGAAAACCTTCCTTGGCTTGTACAGATTGTCCCTTTTTTCTAGAATGGCTAGTAGCCGTTCTCCTTCAAAGGCTGCCAACTCCTTCTCAGTTTGCTCTAACTCGATAAATCGCCCAAACCTCACTTCTGCTGCCTGTTCTGAAGTTAGATATACCTTGACTAAATCTCCTGTCCCAATCTCTAGAGGATGGAGAAAATCAAAATCTCCAGCTTGAACTTTTTCAGCGACTTCTTCCAAAGTCAAAGCATCTTCCAAGTTTAAACCAGCTGCGCTAGTTCGTGTAAGATGAGACATGTGAGCTGCATAACCAAGCTTCTCTCCCAATTCAACTGATAAGGTCCGGATATAGGTTCCCTTGCTGCATTTGACCCGGAAACGAAAACGGGCTAGTCCTTCCTCGTAGCCAATCTCACTGGTGCGCGTGAATTCATAAATGGTTACCTGTCGGACAGGGCGTTCCACTTCTTCTCCTGCCCGCGCATACTCATAGAGCTTACGACCATTGACCTTGACAGCAGAGTACATCGGTGGGATTTGAGTGATAGGACCAGTCAAACTCGCAATCGCCTCATCGACAAGTTTTTCATCCAGTGGAGCTAAAACAGGAGTTTCTGCAACAATTTCTCCACTAGCATCCTCGGTCGTCGTTGAATAGCCTAGAGTGATTTCTCCCTTATAGACCTTACCCTCGTCCTGCATGAACTCAACCATCCGAGTCGCCTTGCCAACTGCAATCGGAAGCACTCCCACCACATCAGGATCCAGCGTCCCTCCATGGCCAATCTTCTTGGTACCTAAGATTTTTCGCAGTTTAAAGACCGCATCATGCGAGGTCATGCCTGCTTCTTTTTTTAAGTTGATAATACCGTTCATGTTTGCTATCTGATTTCCTTTCTCATCATGTGGTTAATAAAATTTTTTTAATTCGTTCCAGTATCATTTAAACCATCCTCTCATGCCTTTAATTAGGCTGTTGGCACCTTTTTATATTTCTTTTAATGCAGTATCAATAATAAATCAATAGGTAAATAATCTACTATTCACCTCTATCTCTCAATTCTTTTATGATAGTATAAAGAAAATGTATCAGTATTGTTACTAAAAATGCGAACAAAGGGCGTAATGATACCAAACTGATACCCACAACAAAGAAGGCTGATAAAAAATAAATGATAAACGCCTCTAACTTAGAAGGTTTTCTAGCCTCTGGAAGCATATCTAAATGTTCCTTCGTTATAGCTGAGCGATCATTGAATTGATAAAAAGAAACGATATCTTGCAGATAAAGAATCAATATCTAAAAAGTCATATCCCTAATATAATCAATTACGTAAAAACATCAGTAAATTGTCAATTTCGTCAATATTTTCAGTATAGAGAGAAAAGTTTCTCTTTCCAGCAATTGCAATATTACTTGCAGCATAAACGGCAATCGGAATGCCATCTTTTGTGACAGGTGAAATATCTCCTTTACTACCTGAACCTACACACGTCATTTCATAGTTATTTAAATTAAATTGAAAAAAACTCCATGCCAGTATGCTTGTTCCCATAAATGTTCAAATCTTTTTTTCTTCATAATAAATCAAATCCTTATTTAACCCTCTTGCGACTATTCTTTTCTTTTTTAGAAATATATTCTGATTCTTTTCAAGACAAGAATTTCTACATCTTTTGCATAGAGACGGTAACCTTCCTCTTCTTGAACGATTTCAATTCTTTCAGTCCAATGTTCATCATCAGGTAATTTTGACTCAAGGATAAATCCTTCTGAGTTTCCACGTAATTTTAATTGTATTTCCATGTTTTACTCCCCTATTGATAAGCCCAATCCAAATGGTCCTAGTTTCATTTTTGCATCTGCTTTTTAGTATCTGGACAATGATTAACAATCATGACAGTCTCCACACCTTCTCTCACCCGAACAACACTCCCAATCGGTAAAGCAGTACGTTCTGACATCAGTTTTCTCCTTCTAAATATTTCTTCGCTTCCTGAACATAGAAAAGCTCTGGATTTTCATGGGCGATACTTTCAAACAAACTACGAGTACGAGCTTCATCTCCTTTTAGCTGAGCATTGAGAGCTCCGTAATAAGAAAACATGATTCGGGCTAATCTATTTTCTGGCTCAGTGGTATCGAAGTAGTCGTTCGCTTCTTGATTAAACACAATATCTTTTATGGCTTGAGTTTGGGCGACTAGTTTAGCTTTGCCTCCTTTAAAATCTGGCGCCTTGGACAACTGTTCCTCAAAGAAAGTGATAGCTGGTTCATCTTGGAGGTAAGTAGAAGATAGAAATTCATAATATAATTTCTTCAATTCAAATTTTTCTCTATAGAAATACTAGAAAAAAATTGATATTTGAAAAATTGACTAAGCGCTAATAAAAAAATCTCCTCTCAGGTAAGCTAATTCTCCTTTGATTAGTTCTAAACCAACCTCGTAAACTTTCTTATTAGGCTTATAAGAATGATGAACACTATATTCAAAGAAAGATTGATATTTTTCAAAATCCATCAAATCTTCTTTCCAATGAAAGTATAACTTTACCAATTAATATGCCCAATAAGTATCCTAAAAAAACAAAAAAATAGTAAAGATAAAAAAATAGCAAAAAAACGAACTGCAAAAATATTTTTGTTTAAACAATAAAAAAACAAACCCAAAATTGCCAAAAACAGAAATAGTAACTGAAAAATCTAGATACTTTTACTGATAAAAAGTGATTTTTACATTTTTACTGGCCAACTTATTAATTAAATCTTTCATCTTTTTCTCCGAACTTTTTATCTTCATTAGATAGCAAAGCAATACCAGTTAGAACCGCTATCACACTACCTATAGCAGCTTCAACAGGAGCAAAAACTATCGCCACAGTAACTACAGTAACAAATGCAACTCCATAAAAAATAAACTCAGCATTCTCAAATGTCCTTTGGAGATGGTCCACACTTCTCACCCCTGTTTCAGTGGTCGTTTTAACTGTTGCGTAATCTTGTTTAACCTGATTATGTTCTTTTACATAGGTAAAGCCATACGTTTTGACATCACTTTTCTCCTTCTAAATATTTCTTCGCTTCCTGTACATAGAAAAGCTCTGGATTTTCATGGGCTATGCTTTCAAACAAACTACGAGCACGAGCTTCATCTCCTTTTAATTGGGCATTGAGAGCTCCGTAATAAGAGAACATGATTCTTTTTTAGTTTATTTTTGTGGTTCATTTGTTTCAAAATAGTCGTTTGATATTATATTACAATAGATATCAACAATAGCCTTTAAACTCAAAAATTTCTTCCTGATATTTTTTAGTATTTGAGATTGAACATTACTTGTTAGTCCTTCAATTTCTACCATCAATTCTTTTTAATTCTAAACAATCATTCAAATGAAGCAAGTTTAGGATGCTATAATACTTGATATTAAATACATAGTACAGATTTTTGGATTTCTTTAGATTACTATTTTTTTATGTTATTCAGCAATTCTAAACTATCTCGGAAGTGTCCTCTATAAAAGGATACTCTTGCATTTGCCAAATATTTTGGAAGAACTTGAACATTTCTATTTAAAGAATTTGCATCAGCTCTAGCAACTATATCCTGATACTTTGTTAAATTGATATCTTCAAATAAAAATATCAATTAAAGTCTTATCTAGTAATATTTTTAGATAGAAAAATAAACAGTATAAGAAGGACAAGAAATATTGTTAATACCTTTGTGTAAGTGGTCGATGAATGGTTAAAATATATACATACACAATTACTGTTGAAAAACACTAAAAATACAGCAAATATTTAAATATAATTTTTAAGAAAAACTAATTCTATTTTTATCAGCTGACCATGTTCTAATAATTTCTATAGCTCTTTTCATATAAATTCCTATTTTCTCCAGGAAATTTTATTCCCCCTTCAAAGCATCAAACTTAGCTTTCATAGTTGGATTCTTCCGAGTCAATTTTTTGACAGAAACATCATCTAGCTTGTTATTGGCAAGGCGGAGTTGATTTTCTGATGTAGTCAAGAATTTCTTAACTTCTTCCATCCGTTTAATAGCCTTGTCGATTTCATCGATGGCCTTGCCAAAGTTGACAGAAGCCGAATTGTAGTTCTTTGCAAAGGCTACCTTGAAAGCTTCCAAGTCTTCCTCGAAGTGCGTAATGTCAATATTTTGTTCACGGATAAGTGCCAACTCTTGCTTGTATTTTAGAGAGTTAAGAGCCGCATTGCGCAAGAGTCCGATCAGTTGGATAAAGAACTGAGGACGGACAACATACATCTTTTCATATTCATGGCTGACATCTACAATCCCAGTATTGAAGTAGTCGTTATCTGCCTCAAGCATACTTACCAAAACTGCATACTCACAGTTCTTCTCACGACGATCCTTATCCAACTCCTTGTAGAAATCAGCATTCTTATGCTTTTTCTCAGTACCATCAGCTTCATTTTTCATCTCAAACATGATGGAAATGAATTCTAGCCCATTTTCATCAAAATCACGGAAGATAAAGTCCCCTTTAGAACCACGAGCTGAGACTTTATTGTCCTTTTCAAAGTAAGCATTTGGGAAGGCAAAACTACGAACCTTGTTGAACTCACTTTCTGCATAGTGTTCCAAACTTTCACCGATTGCCTTGGTTGATTGTTGCGCCTTGAAATTCTTATAGAACTCAACCTGCTCATTAGCTGCCTTCAGTTGGGCTTCATAGTTTTGTTTAACTGAAGTCAGAGAAAGCTCGTTTTCTTTTTCTTGTAAAAGGAGCTGATTTTTGACCTGGTCTCGTTCTTTTTCAAGATCAGAAAGAGTTTTTTGTAATTGATTTTCATGCTCTAAGCGCAAGGTAGCCAATTGATTCTCAAGAGCTTGGACCTCTTTTTCTTTTCTAACAGACTTTGGCTAGCACTTTGCTCTACTTCCTTCTTAGCCAATTCTTTTTCAGTTTCGAAATTTTGGATTTGACTTTGTAGCTGGGCAATTTCTTGGTCTTTTTGAGCGAGTTTTGCCTGTTGTTCATTCAAGGCTTTTTGCTCAGCCAAGGCCAGCTCTTGCTTCATGCGTTCATGCAATTCCTTATCAAACTCTACAGTTCGAACTTGAGAAATCAGCTCTGCATATTGGCTTTCATTAACTGTAAAAACTTCCCCACAATTGGGACATTTAATTTCGTTCATGAGTTACCTCTGTGTTCTTGTTTACTCCATTCATTATAGCATGGAAAGATAAAAAGAAAAAGTTGGAATGAATCCAACTTTTAATCTACGTATGTATCTTCATTTTTATTTAAGAAGGCGTAAGGTAATCCCATCAGTAGACCACCACCAATAAAATTACCAATAAAGGTTACACCCCAGTGACGAAGGATATTTCCAATACCAAAGTTTGCGATTGAATCAGCAGCAACACTGAACTTCACAATCGCAAATGATGCAAAGTTTGCGGCGATGTGCTCATTTGTTAAGAATACAAACATGTAAATAGCTGAAAGAACCAACCAAAGTTTAGCTCCACCATCTTTAACCAAAAACGAACGAAAGGATGGCGATATTTACAAAGATATTCGCTAAAATACCTTCAAGTAATACTAATTCATTTGAACGTGCTAGTTTCATTTCTACAACACCAGAAATGAAACTGTCGTGCGTTAGGTTTGCGTAAGCTGCTGAGTGTGCAAATCCCCAACCAGCGATAAGCGCACCAATTAAGTTAAAGAAAGTACAATACAAGAGAATTTCAGCTGTTTTTCTCCAGCTAATTTTTTTCAAAAACTACCAGCTGTTAAAAAAACATCATGTTTGACGTTACCAACTCAGCATTCAAAGAAAACAATGTAAGCCAATCCCCAAGCAAAAACAAACGGGAAAAGGAAACGTCCACTACCTGGTGCAATCTTATTGATCAAGTCAGCACCAACAGCTCCTGCTGCTGTACTGAAGGTAAGGAAAGCACCTGCAAACATTGAACGGATAGCATACTTGAATTTGCTATTTGAATAAAGACTTTCTTTCTTTTTACAAGCAAATTCAATTTTTGAGATAAATTCTGATGAAACCATATAAACTCCTAAAACTTTTTATTTGTGAATATTATAACATAAAATCGATATAATGGGAAGGCTTTTCCTAAATCAATCACTAACATTTTTAAAAATCGGAATCGTTTACAACCTTGTAGTATTAAGTTTTTACACTTCAAATATCTCTGAAAACTATTCCTGAACTTCTAGAGCTATTTATTATAATTAATATAATTTTTAACTATAATAAAAAAGAGAAACCTAGCATTTCTCCCCACTTCAATTGATAAATTTTAGTCTACATAAGTCTCTTCATTTTTTTATTTAAAAAGCATATGGTAATCCAATCAAGAAACCACCTCCAATTAAGTTAGCAACAAAGGTAACTCCCCAATGACGTATGATATTAGGAATATCAAAATTGGCAATCTGATCAGCTACAATACTAAATTTAATAATGCTAAAGGATGAAAAGTTAGCTGCAATGTGCTCGTTTGACAAGAAAACAAACATAGAAATAGCTGATAAGATAATCCACAGCTTAGCACCGCTATCCTTAACCAAAATAGATGATAGAATGGCAATGTTTACAAACATATTTGCCAGAATCCCCTCCAACAAGACCAAATCACTAGGTCTTGCTAACTTCTTAGCTACAATTTTGGGTAGGTAACTGTCGTGTGTGAGATGTGAAAAAGCAGATGAATTAGCAAAGCACCAACCCGCTAAGATAGCTCCAACTAAGTTGAAAAAAGCACAGTAGAGTAAGATAATAAAGGCTTTCTTCCAATCGATCTTCTTCAAGAATGTTCCAGCTGTCAGGTACATCATGTTTGATGTGACCAATTCAGCATTTAAAAACACAATGTAAACAAGTCCCCAAGCAAACACAAAGGGAAAAAGAAAGTAACCAGCACTTGGAATGATACTATTTAGTAGATCAGCACCAATAGCACCAGCGGCTGTACTAAAGGTTAAGAAAGCACCTGCAAACATGGAACGAATGGCATATTTGAACTTACTTTTTGTCAAATAGATTTTTCTTTCTTATGACAATAATAATCAATCTTTGAAATAAATTCTGAAGAACTCATATAAATTCCTAAAAAAATTTTCTGTTACTATTATAACATAAAAACTTTAAGAGAATAAAGAAATTTTTCAGATCTTATTTTTTTCCATCATCTTCCTTAGAAATCCTTACCCAAGCTACAGCGAAAAATCATTACCATCTAGCTATTAGTTGCCAAAGTTCATAATTTCTTCTCTACTCATTCCAACAAGCTCTGAAACCCACAAGCCTATAATATCGGACAAAATAGAATCACAAACATATTCAGCCTCAGCATGTCCATATTTACAAGTGAAAAGAGGGGTTCTTATGGTTGTTTGATAAAATTTTAAGGCTAACTCTTGCAGTTTTTCTTGCTCAAATTCAAGTCCCAACTCTTGTGCAAGTCAGTTCTCACTTTATCCAAATCTTCACCTTTTGACTGATAGTTCTCTCGTGCTTTATTGAGAAATCCTTTACAGAATTGTGACAGCAAATGCTTGTTTTGATAGAGCAAACGACAGGAAAAATCTGAGATAAAACCAGCATGAAGTAAGAAGGCAAGCAGGTCCTTAAGGCTTTCTGTCACCCTCCCAACTTGGCCTTCACTCCCTATAAAGCCGATACTCTCATCCTCAAGAATTACATATTCTCCCCCGCTGCCGTCTTTAGCAAAGGCCATGGGCGAAAGAGAATAAACTTCATTGTTCTGAGAAAATTCGACCTCTCGAAACTCCTCATAAAATAAAATATCACTTTGCTTTGACAACCTTCATAAGTGACAACAATCCAATTTTTAGCAATTGACTCTTAATAATGATGGATTTTTAATATGGCACTTCTTGGCCACATTGGCAAGATTTTTCACTAACTCCTCGTTTCTTTTGCTTTTCCCAAAATGAAAAGTAAAAGATTTTCCATCTTTCCTTGTAAAATACAGATGATACCTGTCCCCATTCATTCTTCTCCCTCGAAGGTAATCAATATCTATCTGTCTAATTTCAGCTAAAGGAACAATCCTTTTTCTAAAAAGAATAGTAGCATGAATGTATAACCTTCCCTTTGCGATATGAAAAAGGATCAAACATACTCCCACCACTTTTTAAGGCTGTTGAAACTCTTTGGAAAAAAAGATAGAAATAAAATAGTGTTAAGAAAATTAACAAAAATCTAATGACCTGATGTTTCCAAAGGACTTCAAAAACTGAAATACGACAACTATACATATTAAAATAATCCCTTTTTTTCTTTATTATACCACTTTATCTACTAAAGAACCTCAAATATAAAGAAAAAAACAGTTGAACCAGGTTCAACTGCTTAATTGTTTAAAAATTATCTAGTCAAATCAATTCGTTGACCGATTTTTCCAATGATAATAGCTCCGATGATTAAGGAAGCAAATTCTCCGATACCTGTAGTGAACCATGTCAAGAAAAATGGAGCTTCAGCAACAAGATACAATTCAGCCGCAATTGTTACCATAGATATTGAGAATAGAATTGAAAAGAAGAAATGATCTTTTCGGATCAATCCATTAAATAGATAGTCTTTGCTGTATTTGCTAAACAAAATGACTCCAAGACTTAGGAATACTAAAGTCGATCCACCTCCAACGGCAACATCGATAACTCCAAAACTAAAGAAATTAGCAATCATACATCCAATAGTAACACCGATGATATACTTAGGATTGTAAAAAGCCAGGAAATTCATCATTTCAGAGATACGGAACTGGTAGGCACCGTAACTGATAGCATTAAGCGGTGGCGTGATTGTTAAGACCACATAGATAGCAGCGACAATGGCAATATCTGCCATATCACGAACGGTAAGTTTTTTCATGTTTTCTCCTTTAGCGGTCCTGCCGCGTGTAATATGCTTGGTGAAAGAAGCTAAGCACCAAGGGTTGAACAAGTCAACTTTACAAGTATAGCACATTTATCAGCTTTATGCTATACTAATCTTATGAAAACATATATAAAAAAATTTTTTGATAACGAAATTTTATCCTATCTATTTTTCGGAGTTGCGACTACCGTAGTATCAATATTTGTTCGTATCGTCATCTTTTATCTAACACAGCAAGAGCTAGTTGCGACTGCTCTAGGAATATTGCTGGAATTCTATTTGCCTTTTTACAAATGACACATTTGTATTTAAGCAACAAAGAAAAACTGGTTTAACCGATTAATTAAATTTACCTCTGCAAGACTAATAACATTTTTATTGGATCTTCTACTAACTTTTTATTTTTTTGTAACAAGCTTCCCTCAGATCATTGGTTACTTTGTTGGAAATGATATTAATACAATTAATACAGTTGAAATCTTTTATTGCACTAGGGTTACGATGGTTGTTCTCAACTACGTTTTTAGTAAGCTTTTTGTATTTAAAAAGAAATAATCACTTTTCTTGCAATTAATATAAATTTACGATATAATGTAGTCTGAAAAATTTCGAAAGGAAAAAAAGAAAATGTTAAAAAGATCTTAAAGCATTTTTGCTCCGCGGTAATGTCGTAGACCTTGCTGTCGGTGTGATCATCGCCACTGCATTTGGTGCTATCGTAACTTCATTCGTTAACGATATCATCACTCCACTTCTATTAAACCCAGCTTTGAAAGCTGCGAACGTTGATCGTATCGCTGAACTTTCATGGAATGGTGTTGCTTACGGAAGTTTCTTGAGTGCTGTTATTAACTTCATCGTTATTGGTACAGTTCTTTTCTTTGTTGTTAAAGGAATTGAAAAAGCTCAAAGCCTTGGTAAGAAAGAAGCTGAAGAAGCTCCTGCAGGTCCAACTGAATTGGAAGTTCTTCAAGAAATCAAAGCACTTCTTGAAAAAAAATAAACATTTAAAAGGATTTAGATCTTGTCTAAATCCTTTTTTATATTATATTTCATCTTTTAGATGACTCTTGAGTTACACCATCTTTTTTGATATAATGAGGGAAGTTTCCACCCTTAGTGTAATGGATATCACGTAAGATTCCGGTTCTTGAGATGGGGGTTCGATTCCCTCAGGGTGGATTATAGATAGAATATTATATAATTGAAAAAAAGCAGTGAATGATTACTGCTTTTTTTATTTATATCTACACCTGCTCCGATAATTCTTCCCACTCTAGCATGGCTTCTTCCTGACGCTGGCTAATTTTATCCAGTTCTGCTTGTAATTGCATGAGTTCATCGGCATCATTGCTAGTTAGCATTTGCTCAGAGATATCTTGAGCTTGAGTTTCAAGTTCTTCGATTTCTGCCTCTAGGTTTTCGATTTGTCTCATCAACTTACGAAGTTCTTTTTGACTCTCTTTTTGGGCTTGATAGTCATTAACTGGAGAAGTTTCCTTCTCTTTATTTTCAGTTAAAGCCTCTTCTGCTTGGCTAGCTTCTAGCTCTGCTTTCTTTTCGACATAATAGTCATAATCACCAAGATAGAGGGTTGAGCCATTTTCGGACAATTCTAGAACATGAGTAGCTACTCGATTGATAAAGTAACGGTCATGGCTGACAAATAGAAGAGTCCCATCAAAGTCAATCAGTGCATTTTCTAAAACTTCCTTACTATCTATATCCAAGTGGTTTGTCGGCTCGTCCAATATCAAAAAGTTATTATTTTCCATAGAGAGTTTAGCCAGCAATAAGCGAGCTTTCTCTCCACCTGAAAGCATACCGACTAATTTCTTAACATCGTCCCCTGAGAAAAGGAAGGCACCGAGGCGATTACGGATTTCCACTTCTGGTGTTAATTTAAAATCATTCCAGAGTTCGTCTAGTACACTATTACTTGGTGTTAGTTTGCTTTGAGCTTGATCATAGTAACCAACCTCAACATTGGCACCAAAACGCTTCTCTCCTTTGATAAATGGAATCTGATCCACAATAGACTTAATAAAGGTTGTCTTCCCAATACCATTCGGACCTACAATTGCCATGGCATTCAACTTACGAAGATCGAGATTGATTGGCTCAGATAGTATTTCCCCATCATAACCTATAGCAGCATTTTCAACCGTCAAAACTACATTTCCTGAAACTTTATCAGAGCGAAATGTCATATTAGCTGATTTCTTAGCAGATTCAGGCTTGTCCAAACGCTCCATTTTCTCAAGTTGTTTACGTCTTGATTGTGCACGCTTAGTTGTCGATGCTCGAACGAGATTGCGATTGACAAAGTCTTCTAGGGCAGCTATTTCTTTTTGTTGCTTTTCGTAATTTTTGGCTTCTGTTGCGAGCTTCTGCTCCTTTTGTTCTACGAAACTTGAGTAATTTCCAACATATCTATCTAAAGCATGTCTAGTCAAGTCCAAAGTTATAGTCGCAACCTTGTCAAGGAAATAACGGTCATGACTGACGATAATGAGGGCACCGCTATAGTATACCAGGTAGTTTTCTAACCAGGCAATGGTTTCAATATCCAGATGGTTAGTTGGTTCATCTAAAACTAAAAGGTTTGGTTTCTCAAGTAACATTTTTGCCAGAGCTAAACGTGTATTTTTGTCCACCAGAAAGCTCAGCGATTCGCATCTGCCACATAGACTCGTCAAACTTGAAACCATTTAAAATAGAGCGAATATCAGCTTCGTAGGTAAAACCTCCAGCCTGACGGAAACTCTCAGACAAGCGGTCATAATTAGACATCAAATTTTCTAAATCTGCACCTGTCTTTTCACCCATCTCTAGTTCCATTTGTCGAAGATGTTTTTCGGTACTACGTAAATCATCAAAGACATGTAACATTTCGTCATAGATGGTATTTTCTGACTCAAATCGACTATCCTGTGCAAGATAAGAGAGAGAAATGTCTTTTTTCTTATTTATTTCTCCACTAGTCGGTTCTTCTTCTCCAACCAATATTTTTAATAATGTAGACTTTCCTGCTCCATTTTTTCCAACGAGAGCGATACGATCTCTTTCATCTACTTGGAGATTGATATTATCAAATAAAACTTCTCCTGCAAATGAGCGTTCAATTTTATTAGCTTGTAAAATAATCATACAGTTAGTATAGCATGTTTCTCCCTAGCCGTTCAAGACTTGAAATTAAGCTATATTTCATAACTTTTCAGAAACTCATGCTATCGTTTTTACTATCACTTTTAAATCATGATATAATGAGAACGATCAATACATTAGAAATAAGGAGTTGCACTATGACTTATCAAGAAAACTTCCAAAAATGGGCTGATTTTGCTGACCTCCCAGATTACCTTCGTCGTGATTTGGAAAGCATGGATGAAAAAACAAAAGAAGATGCCTTCTACACAAACCTCGAATTCGGTACTGCTGGTATGCGTGGATTAATTGGTGCTGGTACAAATCGCATTAACATCTACGTAGTCCGTCAAGCAACTGAAGGTTTGGCTCGTTTGATTGAGACAAAAGGCGGAAATGAAAAAGAACGTGGTGTAGCCATCGCCTACGATAGCCGTCACTTCTCTCCAGAATTTGCCTTTGAATCTGCATCTGTTCTTGCTAAACACGGTATCAAATCTTATGTCTTTGAAAGTCTCCGTCCAACTCCAGAACTTTCATTTGCTGTTCGTCATCTCAACTGCTTTGCTGGTATCATGATTACTGCTAGTCATAACCCAGCTCCGTTTAACGGATACAAGGTTTATGGTGAAGATGGTGGACAAATGCCTCACACGATGCAGACGCTTTGACTACCTACATCCGTGCTATCGACAATCCTTTCGCTGTAGAAATTGCGGATGTGGAAGCTGAAAAAGCATCTGGTTTGATTGAGGTCATCGGTGAAGCAATTGATGCGGAATACCTCAAAGAAGTAAAAGATGTCAACATCAACCCTGCCTTGATTGAAGAAATTTGGTAAGGACATGAAAATTGTCTACACTCCACTTCATGGTACTGGTGAAATGTTGGCTCGTCGTGCTCTTGCTCAAGCAGGATTTGATTCTGTACAAGTCGTGGAAGCTCAAGCTACACCAGACCCAGACTTCTCTACTGTTAAATCTCCAAACCCAGAAAGCCAAGCAGCCTTTGCCCTTGCTGAAGAACTTGGTCGTCAAGTAGGCGCTGATGTTCTTGTTGCAACTGACCCTGACGCTGACCGTGTCGGTGTTGAAGTCCTTCAAAAAGACGGTAACTACCTTAACCTTTCAGGTAACCAAATCGGTGCTATCATGGCCAAGTACATCTTGGAGGCACACAAAAACGCTGGAACTCTTCCAGAAAATGCAGCCCTATGTAAATCAATCGTATCAACTGACTTGGTAACGAAGATTGCTGAAAGCCACGGCGCAACCATGTTCAACGTCTTGACTGGTTTCAAATTTATCGCTGAAAAAATCCAAGAATTCGAAGAAAAACACAATCACACTTACATGATGGGATTTGAAGAAAGCTTCGGTTACTTGATTAAGCCATTCGTACGTGATAAAGATGCCATCCAAGCAGTCCTTGTAGTTGCTGAACTTGCTTCCTACTACCGTTCTCTTGGTTTAACACTTGCTGACGGTATCGAAGAAATTTACAAAGAGTATGGCTACTATGCTGAGAAGACAATCTCTGTAACTCTCTCAGGTGTCGATGGTGCTGAACAAATCAAAGCGATTATGGCTAAATTCCGCAACAATGCTCCAAAAGAATGGAACGCAACAGAAATCACAGTCGTAGAAGACTTTAAAGCACAAACATCCACTGCCGCTGATGGTACTGTAACAGCCTTAACGACTCCTCCAAGTGATGTCTTGAAATACACACTTGCTGATGGTTCATGGATTGCAGTTCGTCCTTCTGGTACAGAACCAAAAATCAAATTCTACATTGCAGTTGTGAGGTGAAAGCAACGAAGATTCACAAGCTAAGATTGCTAATATCGAAGCTGAAATCAATGCCTTTGTAAAAATAATCAATTAAAAGATGAGATAAAACTATCTCATCTTTTTCGTATCAAATCTAAGCATTTTTAAAGACTTTATGGCATACTAGTTTTTATCAAATTAAATGAGGTATTCTTATGGAACAATTCTTAGAAAATATTAAAAGATCTTGAAGTTACAACTGTTGCGCATGCATAAGAAGCCATCGACAAAAAAGAAACAGCGACTTTCTTTATTGGACGAAAGACTTGTCCTTACTGCCGGAAGTTCGCTGCTAAATTAGCAGCTGTCGTAGCTGAAACAAAAAGCTCATATCTACTTCATTAATAGTGAAGAACCAAGTCAGCTTGATGCTTTTGCAAGCCTTCCGTTCTACCTATGGTATTCCAACAGTACCTGGATTTGTTCATGTTGCGAATGGTCAAATCAAGGTTCGTTGTGATTCATCTATGACAGAAGAAGAAATTAAAGAATTTGCTGGATTAGAATAATCAAAATTATAAAAGGAAGGTTTAAACCTTCCTTTTTATATATCCGTTAAAGGTGTTGCAGTATCTGGTGAAGTGTCATAAACTTGAAAGTCTACTCCTACTCCTAAATCTGCCTGAGCCAAATGATTGACCATGGTCATGTGGGCTAGTTCTTTGATATTATTCTCTTTAGACAAATGTCCTAGGTAAATCTTCTTGGTACGATTACCAAGTGTACGAATCATTGCATCAGCACCATCTTCATTTGAGAGGTGGCCTAGATCAGATAGGATTCGTTGTTTGAGTCGCCATGCGTAAGAACCCGCTCGAAGTATTTCTACATCATGGTTTGACTCAATTAGGTAGCCATCGGCGTTTTCGACTATACCTGCCATACGGTCACTGACATATCCTGTATCCGTCAGCATGACAAAACTCTTATCATCCTTCATAAAGCGATAGAACTGTGGAGCAACAGCATCATGGCTAACACCAAAACTTTCAATGTCAATATCACCAAAAGTCTTAGTTTTTCCCATCTCAAAAATATGTTTTTGTGATGAATCCACTTTTCCTAGGTACTTACTATTTTCCATTGCTTGCCAGGTCTTTTCATTGGCGTAAAGATCCATTCCATACTTACGAGCCAGAACACCAATGCCGTGGATATGATCCGCGTGTTCATGTGTTATCAGAATGGCATCTAAATCTTCCGGTTTACGATTAATTTCACCCAATAAAGCTTGTAATTTTTACCAGATAAACCTGCATCTACTAAAATTTTTTTCTTGGGGGTTTCTAGATAAAAGGAATTTCCACTAGAACCCGATGCTAAAATACTGTATTTAAATCCTTTTTCATTCATTCTAGTCTTCTAGTTCATCCTCCCAAATCTCGTCTTTTACAGCATCCTTATCATATGGAAGCACGATAGTAAAGGTTGAACCCTTACCATACTCACTTTTGGCCCAGATAAATCCGTTATGTTGCTTAATGATTTCCTTAGCAATGGCTAATCCTAAACCAGTTCCACCTTGTGCGCGACTTCTAGCTCGATCCACACGATAGAAACGGTCAAAGATTTTTGGTAAATCTTGTTTTGGAATTCCCAATCCTTGATCGGAAATAGATAGAATCATTTGATCGTCAGTTGTTTTCATAGAAACAGTGATTTTCCCACCATCTGGTGAATATTTGATAGCATTATTTAAAATATTATCTATCACCTGGGTCATCTTATCTGTATCTATCTCAATCCATACGGAGGTAATTGGATAATCTCTGATTAATTCATACTTCAGATTCTCATCCTGACTTTTGATTTTATCAAAACGATTAAGGATAAAAGTAATGAATGCAGTAAAATTAATTAATTCTACATCTAAGTTGCTAGTAGCATTATCAATACGTGATAGATGCAGGAGATCTGTTACCATTCGCATCATTCGATTGGTTTCGTCCAATGATACTTTTTATAAAATCAGGCGCAACTGGTTCTGACAAAGCACCTTCATCCAAGGCCTCTAGATAAGATTTTACACTGGTCAAAGGAGTTCGCAGTTCATGGCTAACATTCGATACAAAGAGCCTTCGCTCTCGTTCTTCCTTCTCTTGTTCAGTTGTATCGTGTAATACAGCAACAAGACCTGAAATAAAGCCAGATTCTCTACGAACAAGAGCAAAACGGACTCGAATACTTATGTATTCACCATTCACATCTTGAGAGTCTATCATCAATTCCGGACTTTGAGTAATTAAGTCCCTCAACTCATACTCATCATCAATCTTAAGCAATTCTAGAATATTCTGATTCAGAGCCTCGTCTCTCTCAATACCAAGTTGTCTTTTAGCCATATCATTAATCATAATAATCTGACCACGACGATTGGTTGCAAGGACTCCATCCGTCATGTAGGAGAGAATACTATTCAATCTTTAGTCTCTTGCTCAAGATTTTCTTGTGTTAGGCGGATAACTTCAGATAAGTCATTGAGATTATTTGTAATATTAGTTATCTCTGAACTTCCTTGCATATCCAAAACTTGAGAATAATCTCCCGCAATCAAATCTTTGACTTTTTGATTCAGTTGTTTGAGACGGATATTATCTCTGCGGTTTTCTAATAAAAGAAAGGTAACAAGCATGATAAATCCGATTAAAATGAGTCCAAAGACGAAATCTCTGGTTAATATTGTTTGTCTAATTATTTCAATCATTATTTCTCATGTAATATCCAACACCACGACGAGTTAGAATGTAATCTGGTCTACTTGGTGTATCTTCGATTTTTTTCACGCAAACGTCTAATGGTCACATCAACAGTACGAACATCGCCAAAATAGTCATAGCCCCAAACAGTCTCAAGCAGATGTTCACGAGTGATGACCTGTCCAATATGCGTCGCTAAGTGATACAATAGCTCAAATTCACGGTGTGTCAAATCTAATTCTTCTCCGTATTTCTTTGCTACATAAGCATCTGGAAGAATTTCTAAGTCACCGATTTGAATACTTTGCAATTTTGCTTCTGTTTCTTGGTTATCTGATGCTAATAGCTCAGATCGGCGAAGCAAAGCTTTAACACGGGCCTGTAATTCACGGTTCGAAAACGGCTTGGTCACATAGTCATCAGCTCCAAGCTCTAGTCCAATAACCTTATCAAACTCGCTGTCTTTTGCTGAAAGCATGATAATTGGCACACTACTCGTTTTACGAATTGTTTTGGCAACTTCAAGTCCATCAATCTCAGGTAACATTAAGTCTAAAATAATAATATCTGGTTTTTCAGCTTCAAATAATTCAATAGCTTCACGACCATTAAAGGCAGTTACTACCTCGTAGCCTTCTTTAGTCATATTAAACTTAATAATGTCCGAGATTGGTTTTTCATCATCTACAATCAATATTTTTTTCATTTTGTTCACCTTTTCCTTATCTCATTATACCAAAAAATCAAAAAGAAGACACGATACACTAATGTTAATGGTCTCTTTTTAAATACTCTTGACAAATCTTTTGTTGGGGTTTAGCAATGGGATAATGTACAAACTCTTCTGGACTTAGCCAAAGAACTTCTCTATCAGAATAATCTTCAGACTTTTCTACCTTTCCTGTTAGAATTTGAATATGCCATTTACGATGACTGAAAACATGCTTAACCTCTTCAAATCTGTAGTCATCCCAATCAACAACAAGATTATAATCTTGTTCAAAACTTGCTTTAGGAGATGGTCCAAGCTGTGTGGTTGGTTCCGATACCTGACTAAAAAGGTTAAGTTCATCATCCTCTTTTGAAAATTCATCAACTTCTATCAATGGAAAATGCCAAAAACCAGCTAATAGCTTTTCGCTTTCGTTCTTTTCCAATAAGAATTGCCCTTTTTCATTTGATACCACTAATGCATTTAGATATATTGGAATTGGTTTTTTCTTTGGCGCTTTAATAGGATAGCGGTCCATAGTCCCGTGCTGATAAGCTGCGCTAAATTCCTTAATTGGACTATCTTGAGGTCTAGGATTGACAGGCGCTTCAATATCAGAACCTAAATCCATCAAAGCCTGGTTAAAATCACCTGGTCGATCTGGATCAATTAAGATTTCCATCATAGCTTGAAAAATTTTACGATTGCTGGGATTTCCTATATCGTGATTTACTTCAAATAAGCGAGCCAAAACACGCATGACATTCCCATCAACCGCAGGCTGGGGAAGATTAAAAGCAATACTAGAAATGGCACCAGCCGTATAGGGGCCAATACCTTTTAAGGATGAAATCCCCTCATAAGTTGAAGGAAATTCTCCACCAAATTCATTCATAATCTGTTGAGCGGCTGCTTGCATATTACGAACACGCGAATAATATCCAAGACCTTCCCATGCCTTTAATAAGCGTTCTTCAGGTGCATTTGCCAAACTCTCTACAGTCGGAAACCATTCTAAAAAACGTTCGTAATATGGAATAACAGTATCAACTCTTGTCTGTTGTAACATAATTTCAGATACCCAAATATGGTATGGATTTTTACTTCTTCTCCAAGGTAAATCACGCTTATTTTCATCATACCAGGCTAAAAGTTTTTGACGGAAAGAGAGAATTTTCTCCTCTTCCCACATGGTCACGCCGTATTTCTCCAAATCTAACATATATCTAGTATAGCATAACCTTAAGGGATACTCAAAAGCTAGTTAACCAAGCTATCTATTCATTGGGTTTTTTGATATAATATTTTTAACCTCATTCTCAAAGGAGATTATTATGCGTTATAACCAATTTAGCTACTTTCCTGTTTCAAAGGAAGATGCTTTAAAAGAATTATCTGAACTTGGTTTTAGTCTTGACCCTGCTAGTTCTGAAAAAGACCAGTTTGAGTCATTTGTTAGAACTTGTTTTTTTAATTACAAAAATACGGATTATCCACTTTCAACTTTGGCAGTGGATAAGAAAACAGACTTACTCACTTTCTTTAACTCTGAGCTAGAGTTAACTGCTGAAATCTTCTACACTGTAGTTTTTCAATTACTTGGATTTAGCTATCTAACAGACTTCGAAGACGCTCTTGCTTTCCATAAAGAAACAGCTTTTCCTATCGTCTATGGAGACCTGATTGATAATCTTTATCAGCTTCTTAATACCCGTACCAAAAAAGGGAATACTCTCATCGATCAATTGGTTAGTGATGGATTTATTCCTGAGGACAATCATTACCACTACTTCAATGGCAAGAGTTTAGCAACCTTCAATACTGACAATGTCATTCGTGAGGTTGTTTATGTAGAAACTCGTGTTGATTCTGATAGAGATGTACTTCCTGATCTCATTAAGGTGAGCATAATCCGACCAACATACAATGGGAAGATTCCAGCTGTCATGACAGCGAGCCCATACCATCAAGGAACTAATGATAAGGCGAGTGATAAGGCTCTCTACAAAATGGAGGGGGAATTAGCAGTTAAAGAACCTCATAAGATTATCTTGGAGGAGCGTAGGTTAGATTTGGTTGATTCTGTCGGCCAAGCTGAACTTGTTACTGAAGCGGAAGAAAAACTTACTCATATCAATAGCAGTTATACTTTAAATGACTACTTCCTTCCTAGAGGATTTGCTAATATTTATGTATCAGGACTTGGTACCAAGGATTCTCAGGGAATCATGCCTAATGGTGATTACCGACAAATCGAAGCCTATAAAAATGTCATTGATTGGCTCAATGGGCGCTGTCGTGCTTTTACTGACCATAGTCGTGAGCGCCAAGTAAAGGCTGATTGGTCAAATGGTAAAGTTGCTACTACAGGTCTATCATACCTCGGTACAATGTCCAACGGTCTTGCGACTACTGCAGTTGATGGCTTAGAAGTCATTATTGCTGAAGCAGGAATTTCTTCTTGGTACAACTACTATCGTGAGAATGGACTTGTCACAAGTCCTGGAGGTTATCCAGGTGAGGACCTGGACTCACTCGATGAACTGACCTACTCACGTAATCTCTTAGCTGGTGACTATATTCGTGGAAACGATGCTCATAAAGCTTCCATAGAAGAACTTAAGAAAAATTTAGACCGCAAAACTGGTGATTACAATCAATTCTGGCATGAACGCAACTATCTGCTCAATGCCCACAAGGTCAAAGCCGAGGTAGTTTTTACCCACGGTTCACAAGATTGGAATGTAAACCACTCCATGTCTATCAAATGTTTAATGCACTTCAAGTAGCATTAAGAAACACCTCTTCTATCATAATGGTGCTCCATGTATACATCAATAACTGGCAGTCTGTAGACTTCCGTGAATCCATGAATGCCCTTTTGACACAAAGATTATTAGGGACAAAAAAACAGAATATCAATTACCTATAGTGATTTGGCAAGATAATACTGCAGAGCAAACTTGGTTGACTCTTAACGATTTCGGAAATCAAGATGAGCATAAAACTTTCTCTTTAGGTACTAAAGAAGCTGTCATTCAAAACCGTTATCAAGATTCTGATTTTGAACGTTTTGGTAAAAGTTATCCAACCTTTAATAATGAACTCTATCAAGGTAAGGTCAATCAAATTACTATCGACCTACCTGTAACTGAAAATATCCATCTTAATGGACGTGTTAAACTTAATCTACGACTTAAGTCAAGTATCAATAAAGGTCTTCTCTCCGCTCAACTCCTTGAATTGGGGGAAAAGAAATATCTCCAGTCTTATCCAGGAGTCTTATCAGTGCGTACCCTTGATAATGGTAGATACCACATGTTAGATAATCTCTTTGAGTTACCACATATTCAAAGTGCTCAACGAGTTATCACAAAAGGATATCTCAATCTTCAAAACCGTGATGACTTATTGGAAATCAAAGAAGTTACACCGAATGAATGGATGGAATTCCAGTTTGAACTTCAACCAACAATCTATAGACTTCAAGAAGGTGATACTCTACGACTAGTTCTATATACAACAGACTTTGAAATTACAGTTCGTGACAATTCTGACTATCAACTCACAGTCGATTTATCACAATCTTCAATGGAAGTACCAGTTCAATAAAACTGTAGTATTAGTCAATAAGCTGACCAACTTATGAATAAATGAAAACCCGTGATTTTTTATATCACGGGTTTCTAAATTTATTCTGATTTATTACTTTTAGTTTCTTTCATCATTCTCGCAAGTCTCAATGCTCTATTTGGATTGAGGCGATTAAAGAGTTCTTCTAATTTTCATTCCAGACGTCTGCTGCTGAAACAAAAATTTCCGTCAGCATCACGGAAAGATATAGGTTTATCTCCCATACTTTTCTCCTAGTCCACAAATTCAAACTCAAACTTACCGATTCTAACCAGATCACCATCTTTAGCACCACGAGTACGGAGAGCCTCATCAACTCCCATTCCACGTAACTGACGTGCAAACTTCATAACAGATTCATCACGATCAAAATTAGTCATATTAAAGAGTTTCATCAGTTTGTCACCAGAGAGTACCCAAGTAGCATCGTCGTCACGACTGATTTCGAAGGCTTTTTCTTCCTCATCAAAGCCATAGTATACTTCTTCTTCCATCTCAGACTCATCATAAAGAAGAAATTCTGGAGTCTTATCAAGAAGCTCTGCTGTCGCATCCAATAAAGGTGCTAAACCTTGCTTTGTTAAACCTGAAATCGGGAAGATTGGTGGTAATTCTTCGAATTCATCATAATTAGCAGCCAATTTTTTCTTGAATTCTTCGAGATTTTCTTTGCTTTCTGGCATATCCATTTTATTTGCAACAATGATTTGAGGACGCTCCATCAGACGAAGATTATACGATTCAAGTTCCTTATTGATAGCAAGATAATCCTCATAAGGATCACGTCCCTCACTAGCCGACATATCAATGATATGCAAGATAACGCGAGTACGCTCGATATGACGCAAGAACTGGGTTCCCAAGCCAACACCTTGACTTGCTCCCTCAATCAAACCAGGAAGGTCAGCTACTGCGAATGAATCCCCTGATTGAGTACGAACCATTCCAAGGTTTGGTACGATTGTTGTAAAGTGGTAGGCACCGATTTTAGGTTTTGCAGATGTGATGACACTTAGTAAAGTTGATTTTCCTACAGATGGGAAACCAACTAAACCAACATCAGCAAGTATTTTCAGCTCTAATTGTAATTCACGTTCCTGACCTGGTTCCCCGTTTTCAGAGATTTCAGGAGCAGGATTTTTAGGTGTTGCAAAACGAATATTTCCTCGACCACCACGACCACCATGGGCAACGATAAACTCTTGCCCATTTTCAATCAAATCAGTGATAACCTTTCCAGTTTCTGCATCACGAACAGTTGTTCCTTGAGGTACACGGACAATCAAGTCTTCAGCTCCTCGACCATGCATCCCTTTAGTCATCCCTTTCTCCCCAGACTGGGCCTTAAAATGACGATTATAACGGAAATCCATAAGGGTACGTAAGCCTTCATCTACTACAAAAACAACGTTACCACCACGACCACCGTCTCCTCCCCATGGTCCTCCATTAGGGACATATTTTTCACGACGAAAGAAGGCAACCATTCCATCGCCACCATTACCAGCCTTGACCTTTATCTTAGCTGTATCTAAAAACATACTCATATTCTTCTCTCGCTTCAAAAAGGGCTGGGATAACCCAGGCACCAACTATAGTTTATAAATCCTAATATAGCTTTTAGAATCTGCTCAAGACACCTAATGCTGTCGCAAAGATTCCTGCTAAAGTAACAAACAACATGATCATAACAATAAAAAGTGTTAATTTTTCAAAAAAAGTTTTTTTACGTTGACCGTTATCTCCAAATGCCATCTTATTCTCCTTCTTTAAATAAATTTCAATTTCTAAAAATCTTCTGAAACTGGAGCTACTGCCCATAAAATTAAGTAGGCTAAAACACCTGCACCATAACAGAAGGCTAATACTCCCCAAACAACACGTACAAGTGTTGGATCGATATTAAAGTATTGGGCCGCACCAGCACAAACTCCACCAATTTTTTGGTCTCTACTACTTCTCATAAATTTCTTTTTTTCATATTTTTTTATTTCCTTTCTTTGATTTGATTAGTCATTTAAATATTTTCTTAAATTTCTTAATTGTTTTCTAGATGCCTTAAGCATACGCTTCGAACCTTTAACTGGCATACTAACAGCCCGTTGCGGAATGTAGAAGACTGTCTTTAAAATACGTTTTGTAACCGGTTCGTCAGCCCCTGTTTCTTTGGCAAAATTATTTGAAATAATGACGTCTAGATAAAATTCATGGACTCTTCTACCAAAATTCTCAGCAGAAATTTCATATAATTTTTCAGCCAAGTGTTTTTCATCCATTGACGGTGTAGCAAGTAAGGCTTCAATAATCGCTCCTGCCAAGTCACTTTCCTCATAATAAAGGGTTCCGAACATTTTATCATTGATGAGATTATCCAAATAAGGATTACCATGGGCAATAACAGGTGTCTTACTAGCTAAACTTTCCAGATAAGTCAATCCCTGAGTTTCACTTGTAGAAGCCGATATAAAGAAATCAGCTGCCTTATAATAGAGTGCCGTCTCATTTGGCGGAATCATACCTGTAAAGATAACAGAATCTTGAATTTGTAAGTCTTCTGCTTGCTCCTTAAGATTGTCTAAATAAGGTCCATCTCCAGCTACAACCAGTTTAACATTTGGTTCTTCTTTAAGAACATCTGGTAAAAGCTGTAAGAACTGCTTGAATATTCTTCTCGTAAGATACTCTAGAAAGACTTAGAAGCATCTTTTTCATCTTGTTGGATCCCTAATTTATCTCGTAAGTCACTAATGTGTTCAGGACCAATCTCAGGGCGTTCAAATTTGGCAAGTTCAATTCCAGTAGGAATGACACGCTTTTCAACTTTTACCTTATAGTCGGATAAAAGATCCCGCACAATTTCACTCGGACAAATGACTCCATCAACGTCATGAAGAAATCCTCTCACAAGATACTTGACCATACCTGGACGAATCAACATCCCCTTAGCAATATAGTGAACATAATCCTCGTACTGGGTATGATATGTGTGAATGACTGGGATTTTCAGTTCTCGAGCAATCCAAATTCCCAATAAACCAAGAGAAAACTCAGTTTGGGTATGAATAATATCGAGTTTGTATTGCTTAGCGATTTCAAGAGCTTTGGTAAATCCACGGTAAGCGAAACGACGGTCTTTAAAGGCAAAGAAAGGAACACTAGGAATACGGATTATCTGCCAGTCTTCATAACGATTGACATCCTTATCAGTTGTCGTGAAGATAAAGACTGCATGCCCTTGCTTTTCAAGCTCTGTTTTTAAGGTTCGAATACTGGTTGCTACACCCGAAACCTGTGGGAAATAAGTATCTGTAAATAATCCAATTCGCATATACTACCTCATTTTTTTCCTAAAGCCGCTTGCTCCTGATAAAATTTAAGCCAGATTTCAAGGAGATGCTCCTCCGAATACTCTTTGGAAATCTCTTTGGACTTTTCTTTTAATTCTTTTAAAGTCTCTGGATGATCGCGATACTCCAAAATAGCCTTCTTCATATCTTCAACATCAATTGTTGGTCTATAATTTCCTTCTAAAATGACCTTGTAGAGATCAAGATCACGAAGCATAATCGGAGCTTCACAACTGGCTGCTTCCAAAATTGTCATCGGAAATAGTTCATTATAACTAGGAAGCAAGAAAAGATCTGCCAAAGCATAAAGTTCTCTCATACGCTCAGGTGAAACAATCCCTGGGAAGATCAAGTTCTTTGGAGGATTGTCCATAATCTTTTTATAGCGTTCGTAGCCATCAGTAATTCCACCAAATGAGAAACCACCGGCCCAAATAAAGGTAACTTGTGGTAATTCTTCAGCTAAGGTGATAAAATCATCAATGCCTTTTCGTTTCTGAACTTGACCGGCACCTACGACTACAAACTCTTCCTTATCTATTCCCATATCTTGACGAAGCTGAAAAATTTGATCAACTGGCAATGGGTGCCATTTTTCTTTGTTAACAAAGTTAGGGATATAGGTCACCTTTTTCACGAGGAATACCAGCTGCTACCAAATCCTCAATGAAGGTAGGATTTACCACAACCAAGTGTTCCATCCTATCATAAAATGAAAAGACGTAGCGCTTGACGATTCCTTTTAAGAAAAATGGAATCTTCAAACTACCTTCCAAGGTATCCGGCAAGAAATGAACATAGCCAATTCGCCGTCCAGAGCGTTTCTTTTGGAAAGTAGATAAATAGTATGGAAGGTCTATCGTGTGAAAATGAGTTACATCAGCCTCCACAGGCAAGTTTTCTGTTACAATAAGTTGGTCTTTCGCATCTCGTTTTTAAAAAGTTGTACGAGTTCACGGTAAGCTCCAGAAACACCCTGACCTGCTACTTTTTTCACTGGAACTTAGCATATTGATGCGTAATTTCTCTTTTTCCATACTTTCCATTATACCATTTTCTTCAAATAAAATCAGCAAATTAAAAGAGATAGTATAAAAGCAAGGAATTCTGCTTTTATACTACTTCTCTTTAATTATAATTACTTTTATACCTAATGCGATGCGAGCATAGCGACTCATTTTTTTCAACAGTCCAAGCTGGATACCAAACTAATTTGACTTCGGTATTGCTAACTTCTGGTACATCTGTCATAGCATCGTAAATCTGATCCGTTAAAAGATCGGCCAAAGGACAACCCATTGTTGTCAAGGTCATATCAATCTCAGTTTCTCCGGTTTCTCCATCAAAACGAATTTCATAAATCAAACCAAGATTAACAATATCGATGCCCAACTCAGGGTCTATTACTTCTTCTAATGCAGATAAGATTTTTGTTTTGATAGTTTCAATTTGCTCTTCTGTATAAGCCATGTTCAATTCTCCAATCTTAATCTTCGATAAAGTCACGAAGTGGTTTACTACGGCTAGGCTGGCGAAGTTTTCTTAAGGCCTTAGCTTCAATTTGACGGATACGCTCACGAGTGACATTAAAGACTTTACCAACATCCTCAAGAGTACGCATCTTACCATCATCTAGACCAAATCGAAGACGCAAAACATTTTCTTCACGGTCAGTCAAAGTATCCAGAACTTCATCCAACTGCTCACGCAAGACGATTCGAGTTGTATAGTCAACCGGATTTTCAATCACTTCATCTTCGATAAAATCACCAAGATGGCTATCATCTTCTTCACCGATAGGCGTTTCAAGAGAAACTGGTTCTTGAGCAATCTTAAGGATTTCACGAACCTTATCAGGTGTCATATCCATACGTTCTGCAATTTGTTCAGGAGTAGGATCTTGTCCCAACTCTTGGAGAAGGTTACGCTGTTCACGAACAAGCTTGTTGATAGTTTCTACCATGTGAACTGGGATACGGATGGTACGAGCTTGGTCAGCAATAGCACGTGTAATAGCCTGACGAATCCACCAAGTGGCATAAGTTGAGAATTTGAATCCTTTTGAATAATCAAACTTATCAACGGCCTTCATTAATCCCATATTTCCTTCTTGGATTAAGTCAAGGAATTGCATGCCACGTCCAACATAACGTTTGCAATGGATACTACTAAACGAAGATTGGCCTCTGCTAAACGCTGTTTCGCTTCGACGTCTCCTGCTTCAACGGCCAAGGCCAATTCCTTTTCCTCTTCGTTAGTCAAAAGTGGAACTACCCCAATTTCTTTCAAGTACATGCGTACTGGGTCATTCACTTTGGCAGATGTCGAACCAATTAAATCTTCATCGCTAAGTTCTGGTTCTTCCTCTGTACTTAAGACACGTTCACTTGGATTTCCTTCGTTATCCGTGATAGAAATCCCAGCATCTTGAATTCGTTGCAAAAGATTTTCAATACCATCTACGTCCAAGGCAAAAGGAATTACAAGGACATTATTAATTTCATCATCTGTAGCTGTACCCGTTTTTTTATGATTACGAATAAATTCTGCTACTTGGACATCAAAAGTGGTTACTTCTTTTTGTTTTTTTGTCATTCTTACTCCATTCTTCTTTTTTGGGCAATTAAGCGTTCTATCTCTTCTAAGGCGGTATCAGTATCTCCGATGTGACTTGCTTCCTGAACCTTCTTTTTAATTTGTAAATTTTGCTGATTTATTAGCGCACGTTTTCTAGATTCTTCAACCTCCACCAACTCATGTGGAGACATTTCTGGTGGCAAATCTAGAGATAAGACTTGGTACCATGCACTTTCAACTTCTTTTGTCTGACGCGACAAATCTTCTGAGGATATAGACCCATTATCAATTAAAAGTCCATACAAGGTTTGAAACTCAGGTGTCTCAAAAACAAAATCATCTCTTAGTCGATAATCATTGAGAACTAATGGGTGCTCCATCATCCGATAGAGGATATGAGCCTCAGCTCGCATCACAGCAGTTAAATGTTTTGTCACTGACATTGTGATAGGCGTAGGATTTGTTACCTGCTTAACCCTTTCCTGTCTTTGTCTTACACGGTTCTCATTAATAATGTGTTCGACTTGTTGATAATCGAAAGAAGGTAAATGATCCGTCAGTAAATGAATATAAGTATTCTGAGCTGTGATAGATGGTTCTTTGACGATAAGAGGAGCAATTTTCTCAATAAACTCGATTTGTGCTTGTAGATTTTCATTATTACTAGGTTTATAATGATGAATATAAAACTCAATCGGACTTATTCTAGTATTAGCTAAGAGATATGCCAGATCCTCTGGAGAATTCTTTTGCAAGTATTCATCTGGGTCCATTTCATCAGGAATCTGAACAATCTGAACAGGTAAATCACCAAGTTCTTCAAGAGCTTTTGCTGTCGCAGCTTGACCTGCCCTATCTCCATCGTAAGTAATGATAACTTTTTTGGTAAATCGTTTTAAATGATTGACATGCTCACTTGTTAGAGCAGTTCCCATAGAAGCTACTGCATTTTCAATACCAGCACGGTATGCCGCAATAACATCCATAAATCCCTCCATCAGATAGATTTCAGGTGCTTTCCCAGATCCTTTTTTTATCTTATCCAAATGATATAATTCGTAACTTTTATTAAAAATTGCCGTCGCACGGCTATTTTTATACTTTCCAGTTTGAGAATCTTCTTCTTGCCAAACACGTCCAGAAAAGGCAATAACCTTACCTTGGTCATTTGAAAGTGGAAACATAATACGGTTATGAAATGTATCAAAGAAATGATTAGTCTCAGACAGGTAAAATAAACCTGAATCCAGTAAATCTTTTTCACTATAATCATCAGACAAACGCTGATAAAGATAACACCGCTCTGCTGGAGCTAGACCAATCATAAAGTGTTTAATGACATCATCAGTCAAGCCACGTTTATAGAGATAATTTCTAGCTTCCTCACCCATCTTAGTTGTCATGAGAATAGCATGATAGAATCTAGCTGCTTTTTCGTGCATCTCATAGAGATTTTGATGAGGCGAAGTATGCTGTACTTGATTTTGGATAGGTCTAACAATCTCTATCCCAAGACGCTCACCTAGAATTCTTACTGCATCAGAAAAATTGACTTGTTGGTATTCCTCGATGAACTTGAAAACATCACCAGAACGACCACATCCAAAGCAATGGTAGAATTGCTTATCTTCAACAACGTTAAAAGAAGGGGTCTTTTCACCATGAAAAGGACAGAGCCCCAAAAAGTTCCGTCCAGATTTTTGTAAAGAAATCACTTCTCCTATGATTTCGACAATATTGGTATTGTTTTTGATCTCTTCGATGACTCTCTTGTCAACCATAGACAATACCTCCATTTTATCACAGTTTACTTTATATAGTATAGCTTATTTCAGAAAAAAAGTAAACCATTTCATACCACTTACATGCTTCTATTTCATTGATAAATTGTATTTCCTTATGTAAGTATTCATGAAAATACTAAAATCTCTAGAATTTATCAAAAATAGAGATTCTTTGACACTTTCAACTATTAAAAAACTTAGAAGCAGATAACCTACTTCTAAGTTTTTAGCAATCAATCCTTTACTCAAATAGTTGATAGTAATCAGAAATTTTCATCTTAGCTTTTTCATCCTTGTTTAAATCTTGGATGATTCGTCCTTCTTTCATGACAATGAGACGATTTCCATACTTGAGAGCATCCTCCATATGATGTGTAATCATCAATGCTGTTAGATGGTCCTTGCTGACAAAGTCATCTGTCAATTCCATCAAGGCCACACTTGTTTTAGGGTCAAGGGCAGCAGTGTGTTCATCCAACAAAAGGAGTTCTGGACGTTTTAAGGTCGCCATTAAGAGGCTCAAGGCCTGTCTTTGTCCACCAGATAAGAACTCAATCGGTGTATCCAGGTGTTTTTCTAGACCATTTCCAACCTTCTCAATGGTTGCTTGAAATTCTTCCTTGTAAGCTGAGAGCCTTCTCGGAAAAAGTCCACGTTTTTCACCACGAAACTTAGCAATCAAGAGGTTTTCTGCAACCGTCATACGAGGGGCAGTTCCCATCTTAGGATCTTGAAAGACACGAGAGAGGTACTTAGCACGCTTTTCAGGGCTGAAATGAGTCACATCCTCTCCCATAATACGGATAGAACCACTAGTCAAGGGCAAAGTTCCTGCAATGCTATTAAAGAGAGTTGATTTCCCCGCTCCATTTCCACCCAGGATTGTGATGAAGTCATGTTCGTAAATATCAAGAGAAACATCGTTTAGGATCATTTTCTCCTCGTCAAAGCCATTTTTAACAATTTTTGTGGCATTTTTTAATTCTACAATTGCTGTCATTTGCTTAACTTGACTCCTTTCAAGTATTTATCCTTAAGTGTTGGAATGACTAGACAAGTTGCTAGGATAAGAGCGCTGTATAGACGGAGGTAACTAGTATTAAAGCCAAGAGCGATGACTCCCCATACTAAGAATTGGTAACTAATAGAACCAACAACAATAGTAACCAAGCGTTCTGCTAATGTAAGGCTCTTAAAGAGTACTTCACCGATAATCAAGCTAGCAAGTCCAACTACGATAACTCCGATACCACGAGAGACATCCGCATAACCTTCTTGTTGCGCGATAAGAGCGCCAGCAAGGGCAATGACACCGTTTGATAAAACCAGACCCATCAACTCCATACGTCCTGTATTGATACCAAAACTACGAGCCATATCTGGATTATCTCCTGTTGCGATATAAGCTTGTCCCAATTTAGTGTCTAGGAAGAAAAGCATAAGAAGGATAACCAAAGTCACAAAAATCAAACCTGTAAATAATTGATTAACCTCAGATGAGAAAGGAAGAACGTCCTGGATTTGTTTGGTTCCCAAGAGCCCAAGGTTAGCCCTTCCCATAATCATGAGCATGATTGAATGGCAAGAAGTCATCACCAAAATACCAGACAAGAGTGTTGGAATCTTTCCTTTTGTATAGAGAAGTCCGGTTGCCAGACCTGCTAAACATCCCGCTCCTACAGCTACTAAAGTAGCAAGGAAAGGATTAACTCCTTGTGTAATCAGCGTGACAGCTACTGCTCCTCCTAGTGGAAAGGAACCCTCGGTTGTCATATCTGGAAAGTTGAGGATTCGAAAGGTCATAAAGATTCCCAAACCTAGAATAGCCCAGACAAATCCTTGTGAAAGTATCGATACTAGCATGTTGTTTATTTCCTTTTTTAAAAAATGGAGGAGATGTCTCCAACTCCTCCTGTTTTCTTATTCAATCACCTGACCAGCTTCTTTTAGGACTGATTCTGGAATAGTGATTCCGAGTTCTTGAGCCAATTTTTTGTTGATAACTGATTTACCAGTTGAGAAGACATTGACTGGAGTATCAGCAGGTTTTTCACCCTTCAAAACTTTAGCTATCATCTTACCAGTAGCCACACCAAGATCGTGTTGGTCAACAACCACTGATGCCAAACCACCCGCTTCTACCATTGCAGTTGCACTTGGATAGATTGGTTTTTTAGCTGTTTGGTTACTTGATACTACAGTTGAGAACGCAGATGCGATTGTGTTGTCAATTGGAACCCAGATTGCATCCACTTTACCAGTCATAACGTTTACTGTAGAAGCAATTTCGTTAGTTGAAGGAACCGCAAAAGTCTCTACTTTCAAACCAGCTTTTTCAGCGTAAGCTTTGAATTCTTCGACTTGTGATTTTGAGTTATCTTCGCTACTTGAGTAAAGAGCTCCAACTGTCTTGACATCAGGAGTCAATGTTTTAATCAATTCAACCTGTTGTTCAGCAGGGTTATGGTCAGATACTCCTGTGATGTTTCCACCTGGTTTTTCCAAGTTTTGTACAAGGTTAGCTCCAACTGGGTCTGTAATAGCTGCCATGATAACAGGAAGGTCTTTTGTTGCACTTGCTAGACCTTGAGCTGCAGGTGTCGCAATTCCGACAACAACATCATTTCCATTTGACACCAATTGTTTACTCATTGTGGCAACCTTACTTTGGTCACCTTCTGAATTCATAAAGTCGATTTTAACTTGGTCGCCTTTATAACCTTCTTCAGCAAGTCCATCTTGGATACCTTGGTAGATTAAGTCCAGCGATGGGTGACTGACGAACTGTAGAACACCAACCTTGGCTATTTTGTTAGTTGTCTCAGTTTTAGTTTCTTGTTTCGTTAAGTTCGAATAGACCAAGCTTCCTCCAACTACAAGTGCTAATGCTGCAATAATACCAATTAAACGTTTATTCATATCAATTTCTCCTTATTTCACTTAAACTTAATAATGTTCATTTCACTTTTAATATAACTTTACCAAGCGACGCCATCGTTTAAATTCCATAAACTTTCCTCCCATAGAAAAAATCCTCACACAAAAAACTTGTGTGAGGACGTCGATGCGCGGTGCCACCTCAATTATAGGGAATCCCCCTATCTCTCAATCTCGCTTCACGAGTTGCACTGTAAGGTGTGCGCACCGAATTCTTATGATTTCAAATTCTTTATAACATTCAGCCCAATTTTCATCATCTCTATCTATCTGTTTCCACCAACCCATAGACTCTCTAAAAAAATTTTAATGATTACTTTCTGAATGATTCGATTATATCATTTTAAAAATGCTTGTCAAGTGATTTTATGAATTATTTTTTAAAAATGTAAAAATTCTTACGGATTTTATAAAAAAATAACTTAAAAATTAACCTGAATTACGTAGTCCTGTAGCGATTCCGTTAATAGTCGTATGAATTAATCTTTCTTCATGCGAAGATAACTGTCCATGACGTTGACGTTTAATCAGCTCTAACTGAATATAGTTTAAATATTGAAGTAAGGCATACGATAGTTTAGACTGGCTTTCAAATATGGGTTTTCAGCCAATAGCTCATCATGTCCTTCGATTGCTAAAATCACATTCTTAGTTAATTGCCATTCGTCTAAAATAGTATAATAGATTGCTTGTACTTCTTCGCTTTCACATAGCTTAGCGTACTCAAAGGCAATATTCATATTTGATTTTGACAAGACCATATCTACGTTAGATAGGAGTGACTGGAAGAATGGCCAGTTTTGATACATATCTCGAAGGTATTCGATATTTTGTGGATCTTGGTCGATAAATTCTTTAAAGCTAGAACCTACACCATACCAACCTGGGAACATAACACGACTTTGTGACCAGGAGAATACCCATGGAATAGCACGCAATCCACCAATTTCAGTGATGGTTTTACGAGCAGCTGGACGAGAACCAATATTAAAGCTTGAAATATTTTTGATTGGACTTGACTCAAAGAAGTAGTCATAGAAATATTCATTTCCAAATACCAAATCACGATAGATATCATAAGAACGGTTAACTACGTGGTCCATAATGGCTTCATAGCGATTTGAAGTATTAGTGTCGCTCTTCTTCTGCGTAATCATACGGTTGATGGCCGCAGATACTAACATTTCTAAATTATAATATGCTGCATCTTTATTACCATATTTATTGCCAATTACTTCGCCTTGCTCAGTAAGGCGGATACGGTCTTTAATTGACTTGAGCGGTGAGAAGCAATGGCATCATAAGTTGGTCCACCACCACGGCCAACGGTACCACCACGACCATGGAAGAAGGTTACTTTGACTCCGTATTCATCACCAATAGCGGTCAATTGTTTTTGAGCCTTATAGAGTGTCCAACAAGATGAGAGATATCCACCATCTTTGTTACTATCAGAGTAGCCAAGCATGATTTCCTGGTAATTATCTCTAGAAGCAATCCATTTCTTAGCAAGTGGTAAAGAGAAATACTTTCTCATTGTTTCTTCAGAATGATCCAAGTCTTCAATCGTTTCAAACAGAGGAACAATTTGAACACGCGCTTTTTCAGCATCTACAAGACCTACTTCTTTAAGCATGATAGCTAATTCGAGCATATCAGACACGCTTGTAGCATGAGAAATAATGGTTTGTCGAATAACATCTTCACCTAGTCGATCTTTTAACTCACGAGCAGTTTGGAAAATAGCCAATTCTTTTTCAAGTAATTCTGATTTTTGCGCATGTGTAGCAGATAAAATTCGAGGGTCCTCTATCAATTCATGTAAGAGCAAGTCACATTTCTCATCTTCAGATAAATCACTGTAGTGGTCATTAATTCCTGCAGATGCAAGTAATTCAGCCACACAAGCTTCATGTACACTAGAATCTTGTCTCATATCAATAGAAGCCAAGTAGAAACCAAAGACTTCTACTGCTTCTAAAAGCTCTGCAAATTCTCCCGTAATTAAGGCTTCTGCCTTATTCTCAATCAATGAATCATGAATGATATATAGGTCATTTTTAAACTCTTCGACTGTTTGGTAATAAGGAGGTCGATCCTCGGCCAATTCCTGAATAGCACCAGTAATTCGATTTCCAATATAATCAGAAACCACACCTTGTTGGTGAGTATTAGCTCTTAGAAGAGCTTCAACAGGATGGTGTTCATCAACCGATGAACCGACAAGTGCCCACTCTTTTAAATTCAATAAAGTTTGAATTAATTTTGATTGAATCAAATGAAAAGCTCTACGATAAGGTTCTTTTTCACGAAAAACTGATGTATCACCTGATTGTGCCGCCATTTCTTCAACAGCTTTACTAGTTTTAGATAAATTAGTTGATAGTGAGAAATTCAAATAGAGAGTAGAAATTTTACTAATATAGTAGTTAAGGATTACTTCACTTTGAATTGTAGCTGAACGTTTGAGAGTCTCAGCTGTTACAAATGGATTCCCGTCTCGATCTCCACCAATCCACATACCCATTGTAATGGGTTTGGCATCTTTCAAATCAATGCCTTGCTCTTTTGCTAAACGTTTATACTCTAGCATTAGATTAGGAACAGCTTGTAAGAAGGAGCTATTGTAGTATTCCATGACATTGGTAATCTCATTAGTTACCTTTAGTTTCTTCTCACGTATCATGTCAGTCTGCATGATGATTTCAATGTAGCGACGGAGATCGTTATGCCATTTGTCCTTGTTAATTAATCCCCTTCTTACATCACGGTATTTACGTAATAGTGTATGGATATGATTCGTTAAGTCCAACATACTCTTCCGTTGCACTTGTGTTGGGTGGGCTGTCAAAACAGGCACCACGTTCAGATGTTCAAGAATTTCAGCGGCATTTTCTTTTTCAGCGACCATTTTAATGGTTGTAGAAAGTTTACCTAGATAATCTTGATCAACATTATTTAAGTGGTTAATTTCATACGCTAAGTCAACATCTTCTGAGATATTGATTAGTAGGGGTAAAATTGAAAAATAGCGAGAAATATAGACCATCTCCTCATTTGAAAGAGTGGTTACAATCTTGTCGAGACCCTGATAATCCTCAGACGTTGATAATTCTTTCAACTGCATAATTTTATCAAAAAGTCTCAGGTGCAAGCATATTTTTTTGTGATTTCTTCAAGTAAATCCGTTAAAATTTGCACTTCCTCTTGAACAACAGTTTTATTACTAAAATTTTTCTAATTTTTTTGAAGAGACATTTATTTTTCTCCTTCTTACCTATGTTATCTTAGAATTGTGTTTCTATTTCGTTATAAAGCCCCGCACGTTTCTCACTGGCATCAATATTCAATACAAAAGCAATTGCCATAGAAAGAACTAAGAGACTATTTCCCCCTTGAGATAGGAAAGGGAAGGTAACTCCAGTAGATGGGATCAAACCTGAAATACCACCAATGTTAACAAATACCTGGATTAAAATCATTCCACCGATACCGATTGCCATCATCGAATTAAAGGGATCCTTGGCCCTAATACCAACCAAAATAATACGCAAAATCAAGAAGAAAACAAGGGCTAAAATAAGACTAGCTCCAACAAATCCAAATTCTTCGATAACAATTGAAAAGACGAAATCCGTATGGGCTTCTGGTAAATACCCTCGTTTTTCAATGGAATTTCCTAAACCTAAACCAAACCATCCACCATTAACCATGGCATAATAGGAATTGGCTAATTGGTGCCCAGCTCCAGCGACATCATCAAAGGGATTGAAAAAGGCGCTAAAACGTTTTGCTACATAACCAAATACAGGGATTTTAGAAAATTTCTCAACACCAATAAATTTAATAGTCGTCAATGATAGGGTAGATGCTCCTATTAGCAAACCTATGATAGTTCCAAACCAGCGATGTGCAATACCACTAATTGTATACATTAGTATAGATACCAATAGTAAAATGGTTGCATTTCCTAGGTCTGGGAAAATAGCCAAACTACCAATCATTACCAAAAGAACAAAACGCCAATCGTTAAAAGCTCTCGGAAACCACTGATTTTGTGTCAAAACTTGGAAATCATATACGCCAATTTCTTCTTGTTGTTTAGAAAAACGTTGAGCAAGATACCAAATAATAATAATCTTTAGGTACTCAGCAGGCTGAATCGTAACCGGTCCAACCTTAATCCAACCATAAGCTCCATTGACAGGAACACCGATTAAGCGAGCTAAAGCCAATAAGACCAACTCAACAAACATAACAATGAAGAGCAAGCGTTCATTCTTTAAGAATCCTAATTTTTAGTTTATAAATTAAGGCAATTAAGAATAAACTAACGATCCAGAACAGACCTTGATTTCGAACTAATTGAAAGGCACTCTTCCCTTCTTCGATTAAAGATGCACTAGTTGTTGAATAAACTACTATCAAGCCCAATACAGATAAAAAGCAGATAAGGGACTAAGATGGAATAATTCAACAGGTGCCGTTTACTAATTTTTCATACTTCACCATCTATCAGAAAATTCATTTTTTATTATTTATAGTTTTACTTGTTATTATACCATTTTTTTAGACCAGAAAAAAACTCTTACCTATTAAACCACCTTTTTGACCAATATATATAAAATCAGATAGTCTATTTCAATTTGTAGTCAACAATACTTTAAACAAAAAAACTATCTTTCATAAATTGAAAGATAGTTTTATTTAAATTAGTTAGATGATGTTGTTGTGTTATTTTCGCCTGAAGATTCACCTTGAATATATTGTGTAAAGATATTTTGGAAGGCTTGATCCTTAACTTTAATATTTGCCGCTTTTAGTTCTTTTCCAATCACTCCTTGAACAAAAGTAGCATCATTTTGTTTTTGAGTTAAAATGATTGTTTGAAGTTTGTCTTTATAATCTTCCCAGTTAGCTGATTTTTCGGATTTCTTCGTTAATTTAACAATATAGAAATTGCTTGTGTAAGCTTGAGTTCCAGGAGCAGTAATAACTTCTGATACTCCATCAACATCTAGTGCAAAAGCAGCTTTCTTAACAGCTGCTGGCAATTCTGTAGACGCAGAGTCAAATGTGATTTCGCCCCCGTTTTCTTTTGCCTTCTCGTCTGTTGTATTGTCTTTTACAAGTTGAGTAAAGTCAGCTCCTGATTCTTTTGCTTTTGCAAGTACTTCCTTAGCCTTTTCTTCACTATCAAGACGGATGATTTGAGCAGTTACTTCTGGAGTATACTCTTCATACGCTTTTTTGTAGTTTTCATCAGTTAATTCTGCTTCAGCAGCCTTTTTCACAGCATATTCTACCAACTTACTTGTACGAATTTGTTGTTTACGACTTTCAGCAGTCATACCTGCACGAGCAAGAACAGTTTGATAACTGTCTCCATATTTTTTTTGTTCTTCAGCTACTGCATCATCAACGTCTTTATCACTAACTTCTGAACCATATTGTTTTTCAAAAACCTTTTGAATCGTCATGTTAAGTAAGACTTGTTGAGCAGTTGGATTATTCTTAACTTCTTCAAAGAATTGATGTTCAGTGATTACATCACCCTTCATACTGATTAAGTCAGCTCCTTGAGAATTAGTTGAACATGCAGCTAAAGTAGCTACTGACAATAATGTAATGGCACCAGCCAAAAATTTTTTCTTCATGTTTACTCCTTTATGTTAGAAAAATGATTACCCTAACTATTTTACTAAATTGTCTTAAAAATATCTAAAAAAATTACTCAAAAATCTGGTATTTTTAACATCAGCTTTATTTTTTTCTCAGCATAAGTATTCCATCACCAAGAGGAACTAGGCTAGCTGTTAAACTCGGATTGTCCAAAGTCGCTTCAAAAAAAGCCGTTGTAATCCACGATAAATAGTTCGTTGACCACGTCGAACCTCCATGATATCTTTTGCCACATCACCACCTTGAAAAATATCATCCAAGACTACTACTCCACCAACTTCTAAATGTTTTAGAATTTCAGGAAGAAAGATGATGTACTTAGACTTAGCAGAATCCATAAATACAAAATCATAAGATTCTGTGAGAGTGGATAAAACATCTACTGCATCACCTTCAAGCAAGTGATTTGCTGGCGATTATCAAACTTGGCAAAATTAGCCTTGGCAAAGCCAATCATTTCAGGATTCCGATCAATGGTTGTAATTTTTGCGTTTGGGGCATGATTTGCCATTAAAAGAGCTGAAAATCCAATTGCTGTTCCAATCTCTAAAATGTTTTTAGGCTGTATTGTTTCCATTAGAAAACGAAAATATGCAACTGTTTCATGAGGAATGATTGGAATATTTTCTTTGCGGGCAAAGTCCTCAAGTTCTTTCAGTGGCCCTGTCACCTGCTTTTGACGATTTCTCATAAAATCGACAATTTCTTGTTTGACAACAGGTCTACGCATGTTGTGATTGGCATTTTTACTGTAAGATTCTACCATGGATCTTATGCCAATCCTAATTTTTCTACAAGTGCTTCAAACTCATTTAAGCGACGTTCAAAGACTGCAAAAGCATCATTGAGGTAGTCTTCTTTCTCCATATCAACGCCAGCTTTTCTCATAACATTGAGTGGATAATCAGACTTACCAGCCTTGAGGTAATCAATATAGCGGTCACGATCTTCTTGACTACCATGAACAATCTTTTCAGCTAAGGCTGAAGCTGCTGCAAAACCTGTTGAATATTGATAAACATAATAGTTATAGTAGAAATGAGGAATACGAGCCCATTCATATTGAATTTCAGGGTTATTTTCTTTTTTCAAACCATAATATGTTTCATTCAAGTCAGCATAAAGTTCATTTAAGAACTCACTAGTCAAGACTTCTCCATTTTGGTCAGCTTGGTGAATGGCGTGCTCAAATTCCGCAAATTGGGTTTGACGGAAGACCGTTCCTCGGAAGCCGTCCAAGAAGTTATTGAGAATTGCAAAGCGAGTTGCATCATCTTCAACTTCCTCTAACAGTTTTTCCGTTAGGATATTCTCATTAGTTGTTGAAGCAATTTCTGCTAAGAAAATTGAATAGTCTCCGTAAACGTATGGTTGGTTTTCACGAGTATAGCTTGAATGCATACTGTGTCCAGTCTCATGTACAAGGGTAAAGAGATTGTCTAAGTTATCCTGCCAGTTAAGAAGCATAAAGGCGTTAGTATCGTAAGATCCACCTGAATAAGCACCTGAACGCTTGCCTTGGTTTTCATAAACATCAATCCAACGTTCGCTAAAGGCACGTTTAACACGAGTCAAATAATCATCACCAAGAACAGCCAAAGCTTCTTCGGCTTTCTTCAAGGCTTCTGGATAAGTAAAGCTATATTCAACCGATGAAAGTGGTGTGTAAACATCGTACATTTTGAGATCTGGAATACCCAAGATTTTTGAACGAAGGTCAAGATAACGTTGCAAAAGTGGCAAATGCTTACGAACAGCTGACACCAGATTATCATATACACTTTCAGGGACAAAGTTAGCTGCAAGAGCTGCCTGACGTGCACTTTGGTAATTGCGCACTTTAGCACGATAGTTTTGTACCTTTACATTTGTTTGAAGTGTTTTAGCATATGTATGTTGGAATTGCTTATAAGTTGAGTAGAGAGCTTCATAAGCGCCACGACGTACCTCACGATTTTTTGATTCCATTAAGCGTGAGTAGGTCCCGTGTGATAGTTGCACTTCATTTCCTTCATCATCTAGTACATAAGGGAAGGTAATATCAGCATTGTCCAAGATTGCAAAAGTCTCACTAGCCGAACCAAAAATTTCTCCAGCTCCAGCAAGTAGTTCTTCTTCACGTTGAGAAAGAACATGATCCTTATTTTGCAATAATGTATTAAAAAAGTGTTTATATATCTGAAGCTTTGGCTCTGCCTCTAAGAAAGCATGATACTGTTCTTCAGTAATCTTCATAAACTCAGGCTCATAGAAAGAAAAGACTTGATCTAGTTGACTGTATAGAGTCATTGCCTTTGCATAGTATTCTTGATATTTAGCAACTCGTGTATCCTGGTCGTTTTTCATATGAGCGTAGACGTAGAGTTTTTCAAGACGACGACTCAAATCCAAATAACGATCTGTAATATTAAGAAGACTTTCTGCGCTATCCAAAAGATGTCCCTCAAGACTAGCTGCTTGTTTTGTATCCTCGGTTAATAGGGCTAATTCTTCTTCCCATTTTTGGTCTGTTTCAAAGATCGTTGATAGATCCCAAGTATATTTTTCATTGATTTCATTTCGTTGTAATACCATAAATTTCCTCCATCCTTTCTATTTTACCACATTTTTCAGAAAATACTGTTGATAAAAGGCTGGCGGATAAAGCTTTTGATGTTTCAATTGAGGGTTTTTTTCATAGTAAGATTTAAAATGTAGATAATAATCACTGATGTCTTTGTCAACTTGAAAAAAATTCCCATTTTCAATAGGACTTACTTGAGGGCACCAATCTTGAAACTTTAGATTAAGTAAATTTTTCCCCACTAGATATGCTTGTGACTGCTTTTTCATCCAGTAAGAATTTTGATAGTAGAGTTGCTGTCGAATGTAAGAACAGATATATCTATCTTGCTCAACAGTAAAGCACTGTAGTCTTTGTTTCTGATAAGGGATACGCAATATTTCTAAGAGATTACCTTTCCCATAGGGGAACTCTTTGGTCTGATAATGTAATTTCCCACGTAAGTCTTGATGAAGCAAGTATTTAAGTCGCAGCAATTCGTTCGTCAGATCCAATTCCCATACATAGAACCCCATATTATTACTAAAGTAAAGGAACCCTCTTTGTAGTTTTGTCAAACGTTCTTTTAACCATAGTTTTTCTCCTAATAGCCAAAGAACTTTAAAACCATGACTACGGTAGCCCCTACTTCTTTCAGCCAAAATACTTTGTCTTATGGGACTGCATTGAATTTCAAGAGCCAAGTTTCCTCTTACTAAAATGTCTGCGATTTGTTGACATTGAGATATAGGAAATTCTAAAGACACCTCATCATCCTTTTTGGCCCAATAAAAAAGCGCCTGCTTGTTTCCTAAATGTTCAGGGCTTTCGTTTTCATGAAACAGCTGACAGTTCTTTAGAGATTGATGGGCAAAATGTGCCCTCTTATTCTGCCCTCTTCTTAGTTGTACTATGGATCCACATGCTGGACAAGTGTAATTTTGTTTAACTAAATCATCTTCCAAAGAATTCACTAAATTCCCTTTTTTTATCTCTTGCTAAAAACATTTAGTCCTCCTATATTTTTTTCTATTCGAAAAATTAAAAAAAGACTGGAAAAGACCAGTCTTTACGCAACTATAAAAACAGTTTTAGGATTTACTTCTTCTTATCTTCATTTTCTTTTTTTAATCTCTTTTCTAACATTGGAATAAGATTTGAAATCTGGTTATTCTTTATAACTAATACTCCATACTCATGATAACGATTCGCATAGACAGGACTGATTTTTCCCGAACACACGATTAATTTCAGACAAGATTCTCCTGCAAAATGGTTGGCATAAACCTCCAGTTCGTTAATAGCTTCAACTGATAGATCAGTCATTTTACAAGAAATGAAAACTACAGAGTGACCTTTACGAAGAATGACATCAATCTCATTTTGAACATTGTCAGCCTCAGGGAAAATCCCATTCCAGTCAATTTCAGTACCAATCATACATTCATCAAAATACTCTGACTCGAGGGCTAGTAAATAGATATACAATTCTAAAATATGCCCTTTAGTTCGACATAACAGATGTGCTTCTGGAGTTGGGAAGGTATAAGTAACAGTATCTCTTGTTTCCTCTTCTACTTTCAGTAAATTAGCTTTTGTGAACAAAGGAATCAAGCTACTGGGGTAAGAATAATTTTTTCCATTACTCTCCAAAACTTTTGCTGTTTCAGCGTGAAAATCATTTGTTTTTGCCAGTGCAAAGAATTGGGTAATCTGATACCATTTTTCAGGATTTTCAATAGCATATTTGGCCAATTTTTTAATAGCTAGCACTTGCTTATTAGATTGCTGAGGTCTTCTTGATTTAAGAACTTTTCCACCACGTAAAGCTATCAATTGTTCAATGGATAAACTAGGAATATCTAAAATTTTATCATAAATCTTGCCCCTTTCCCAGGCATACTGCTTTCCTTGTTCAACATCCATAGCAATAATGGGAATACCTTTCTCCAAACCATACTGATATAGAACTATTGCTAATAGGTTATCTCCGCCAAAAACATCGATGGTAACTGTCTCAAAATCATTGATAAATACGTCTAATTCCTGGCAGGTTTTTCTAGTCTAAATTGTCGAAAATGTACTTGTTTTAAGTGTGGAACTTGTTCTATTAGAAAATGCTTCAAGGATAACTTTTTCTTCCTCAGCAATTTTTCTTGTAGAAAAGGTATAAAAATCTCATCACAATCACTGACAAAAGCCTGGTAGACATTTTTCTCAATGGTATGACGGTCGTATAGTTCAATTAAAAGACTAGTCATCTTAAGACCTCCTAGACAAAAAAGTCTGAAAGAATAGTGGTCGATTAGAATCGTTTTAAAACTATCACAATTCTGTTTCATTTCATCGACTTCTCCTACTTCTAGTATAGCATAAATTGAGATTTCCCTTTCTTATTAGGGTAAGAAATAAGGAATAGAAAACGACCGCTCTCTATTCCTTTTATTGAATTATTTTACTTTTTTAGCCAACATTGTTGCAAAACGTAGTTGGATTCGATTGCCATTCTCATCACGACGGTGGAGATGGCCAGGATTTTCATTGTACTTGATTAATTCCCAGTCCTTGTAGTAATTTGCCAACTCACCCTCTTTGAAGGTAAATGGGAAATTAACAGAACATGGATAATCTTCTGTATCCATAGCACACACAATCAAATTGTAACCCCCAATAGAGGTTTGATCCTGCATGTTTTTGATAATAGCCGGAATACGATCTGCTTGTAAAAACATGAGCACAACAGTTGATACGATAAAATCGTAAGTTTGTCCGATGCTAGCTGAATTAATATCGTAGAGACCAACAGGCATTTCTAAATCCTCTTGCTCTACAATGCTTTGCAAGATTTCAAGGGATAGCTCATTTTGGTCCACTGCTGTGACTTCAAATCCATATTGAGCTAGAAAGAGCGCATTTCTACCCTGACCACATCCTAGATCAAGTGCCTTACATGGTTTGACCGTCTGCATAGCTTCTAAGACTTCCGAATGAACTGGATTGCTATTGTATTTCTTTGGGAAATAATCCTCTGGTTTACAATAAAATTCCAAGTACCGCTCCACATCATCTGTGGCAGCTTCCACTCTGTGCCACGCTTGAGGTTGTGCCATAGGATTATCAGCACCTGCTTCAAAGAGGTGCTCAGCTATAACTTCTCCCTCTTCAGTCAATTCAATAAACTTAAGAACTCCTTTTAATACGGTAATCTTGCCCCAGGTTCCAACCTTAGTATTGTGTTTTCTTTGAACAGCCTCTGGCATGGTGTCTTTATTCCAGACAGGCATGCGTTTGTAGGCAACTAGTTTTTCCATATTCTTCACTCTTTCTATCGGTGGTTAACAGCTTTCATAACACGCGCAATATCACGGTCTTGCTCACGTCGTTTGATAGACTCACGTTTATCGTAATCGTGTTTCCCTTTTGCAAGTCCTAAGAGTAACTTGGCATAGCCATCTTTGATATAAACTTTAAGAGGAACCAAGGTCATACCTGTTCCTTTAGTTTCTTGCTCCAATTTCTGGATTTGTTTTTTATGAAGGAGGAGTTTTCGACGACGCTCTGGCTCCTGGTTCCAGATATTGCCCTCTTCATAAGGTGCGATATGGACATTACTCAGCCAAACTTCCCCATTCTTAACCTGGGCAAACCCATCTTTCAGATTGATGCGGGCTGCTCGAACACTCTTGATCTCAGTTCCTGTCAGGACCATTCCTGCTTCTAGCGTATCTACGATTGTATAGTCGTGGTGCGCCTTTTTATTTTGCGCGACGACCTTTCCCTCGCCCTTTGCCATGCTTGGCTCCTTTCTTTGCTACTTCTTTGTAAAAAGGTTTTTTGCTCTTTTTCTTCTTGTCTTTTGATGAATGCTTGCGCTTATCATTTGAGTGACCAGCTTTTCTCTTGTCTTCTTTCTTATCTGAACGACGACCTCTATCCTTACGACCAGACTGTTTCAAACCTTTCTCAATCACATCAAATTCACTTGGAATAAAGGAGAAATCAATCTCACCAGTCATCTTATCGGCTCTTTCAACCCGAATACGGATCTGCTGTCCCACTCGGAAGGTAATACCTGATTTCTCCCCACGAAGGGTTAAATCGCGTTCATTGAAATGGTAGAATTCGGGAAGATTTGTAATGTGAATCAAGCCTTCGACTGTATTTGGCAATTCAACAAAAAGACCAAATTTGACAATACTTGATACAACAGCATCATATTCTTCACCAACATAATCTTCCATGTACTCAGCCTTTTTCATAGCCTCGACTTCGCGCTCTGCCTCGATGGCACGACGCTCACGATTTGAAGACTGAGTCGCAATCTCTGGAATGACTTGTTCAAAATGCTCCGCTACTTCCTTAGAACGTCCATAGTCACGAATCATACGATGAACCAAGAGGTCTGGATAACGACGAATCGGGCTGGTAAAGTGAGTGTAATAGTCTGCAGCTAAGCCATAATGCCCATGATTATGCTCAGAATAACGAGCCTGCTGCATAGAGCGCAGAAGCATCATGGACAATACATCCGCGTAAGGTTCTCCCTCAACAGCACGCATGATGTCTTGAAGAGCTTCCTGACTAATCTCACTAGCAGTCCCATAAATTCTCAAGCCAAAACTTGAAGCATAATCAATAAACTTTTGAACTTTCTCAGCTTTAGGTTCCTCATGAATACGATAGATAAAAGGTAGGTCCAGCTTACTAAAGTGCTCGGCAACCGCTTCGTTAGCTATCAACATAAAGGACTCAATCATACGTTCAGCGACACCACGTTGACGAAGAACAATATCAACTGGCTGCCTTTTTTATCGACCAAAATCTTAGCTTCATTGGTATCAAAATTTAAAGCACCACGATTCATTCGCATACTTTCCAAAGTTTCATGGAGCTTAGCCATTAACTCGATACTAGGAACGATTTTCTTATAGTCTTGTCTCTTTTCCTCATCACCTGCTAGGATGTCATTGACATCACTATAAGTCATACGGAAACTTGTCTTGATAACAGTCTGTGTAATCGTATAATTACGAACACGACCATTTTTATCAATCTCCATAATAGCAGATTGAGTCAAGCGGTCCACTTGAGGATTGAGGGAACAGATACCGTTTGAAAGGCGCTCTGGCAGCATTGGAACGACGCGATCTGTCACATAAACAGAGGTCGCACGATTGAGAGCTTCCTTGTCAAGAGCAGAACCTTCCGTTACATAATATGAAACATCCGCGATATGAACTCCTAGTTCGATATTGCCATTTTTCAATGATTTAATATGAACTGCGTCATCCAAGTCTTTTGCATCCGCTCCATCAATGGTAAAGGTAATTTGATCTCTTAGGTCCAGACGACCTTCCAGATCCTTCTCAGATGGTGAATCCGGTACATTTTCCGCTTCTTTGAGAACAGCTTCTGGAAACTCAGATACAATGTCCATTGATTCCAAGACCTCGAGGACATCAATCCCAGCATCTGTAGAATGTCCAACCACATCTAAGACACTGGCAACAAAGAAATCGTGTTTCTTACTTGGGTACTATCAATAAAGACCTTGAGAACTTCTGTACCGTCTAATTGAATAGCTGGCTTCTTAACGTAGATTGGTTGACTAATCTTTTGATTTTTTGAACGGATATAACCCGCATACTTAGGCTTTTCCTCATCAAGAACAATTTGACCAACTACCGTCGTCAAACTGTGTTCCAAAATATCAATAATCTTAGCTTCAGCTGCTGTTCCTTTTTTGGCGATCCGCAACTTTCTTGATCACAATCTCAACAGTATCACCATCAATGGCATAGTTAACGTCATTTTTTCCTACAAAAAGGTCATCTTCTTCTCCATCTATGCTAACAAAGCCAAATCCATTTTTATGAGCATGAAAAGTTCCTTTAAGAGTAATCTCGTGTTTCTTCTTTTGGCCCAAGGTGAGACCACCATCTTCTTCAAAGCGAATTTGGTGCTTCCTTTCCATCAGGGACAAGGTTTTAATGAGCTCTCGAAAGTCCTTGGAACCATCCTTTCCAAGAGCTTGAGCCAAGTCATTTACAGTGACTCGTCCCTTTTTCTTTTTAAATATTCTTTTATTTTATCTTTCATGTTTTTCTTTCTAGATTGTTAAAAATTTTTTTCTTTTTGGCGTAAAACCTTTTTTTCTTTAAAAAATAAAAAATAGGCAAAGACCTAGTCCCGCCCATTATTTTCTTATCTACTTGATAATACCGTCAATGCTAAGGCAATGGCTAGCCAGAAAAAGACTAAGATTCCTGTCAAACGTTGCATTACGGCTTCAAAACCACGCGCCTTGCTACGTTCAAATAAGTCACCTGCACTGGCATCAAATACATTGCTAGATTGATTCTTAGTTGGTTGCATGAAGATTGCAATCACAATCACAACGGATAATACTAATAAAATGGTTAATAATAGGTTATACATATCAAACTCCTTAAAATCCTTATTATTTTATCATAATTTCTACTTAGATTCAAGATGTAAAAGTAACTTTTCTTTCCTTTGGACAATATTTTTAGAACTTCAATCTTATCTGGATGAGTTTTTGAGTTCTTACTGGTTAGATAATTCATGCTTCCACAAGAGGAACATTTCAGATTTATTTTGACACGCACTAGATTTCCTTCACTTTTAATAATGTTCTAAATTGGATAAGGTTAAAAATACAACTCAAAGCAACACAGGCTGCTGTTGCGTAAAAAACAGACTTATAACCAAATTGATTTGCGACTAATGAACCTGCTAGAGGACCAATCACCCCTCCTAGGTAAAAAAATACTTGGTTGAAAGCAAATACTCTCGAAATTGCAGCTTTTGGAGCCATTTTACTAAGAATAGCATTGATACCGGGAACTAAAGCCCCTGTTCCTAGACCGAAAAGAAAGCGGTAAATTCCAAGTTCAAATGGACTTGTAGCATTGGCACAAAGTACGTATATTACAGCTGAATAGACTTGAGCTAAGATCAGAAGTCGATGATTGCCAACTTTATCTCCCAATCGTCCCATAATACCTGCACTCATCATACTCGATAAACCCATGCTAGAAACTATTATACCAGAGACAAAGAGAAGATTCTCCTTCTGCCCTAGTTCTCGAACATAGAGAGCGAGAATAGGACCGATGGATTGAGCCGCAAATTGAATAACAAAACTTGTTGCAAATAAGTTAAATAAAAGATAAGGATACTTTAGACTAGCATACAAATATTTTGTTGGAATTGCAGTTTCTTTGGTTATAGGTTGAAAATCTTCCTTGATAAAGAATATAGTCAAAATTGCAGCTAAAGATACCAGAGCCCCAACCAATAAAAAGGCATTTCGAATTCCAAATACTTCTGCAATCAAACCTCCAACAAAAGGGCCTGAAAGTGTTCCTGCAAAACTCCAGATGTTATTGTTCCCAGAGCATAACCCGACTTATCCTTTGGAACTTGACTGGCTATTAAGGCAGTTGCATTTGGTACGTATCCAGTAAATACTCCATTCAAAAAACGTAAGACTAAAAGCCAAAAGATATTTGGTACAAAGGCTAAGCCTCCCATAGTAATAGTCATGGCTATCCCTGCTCTAATCATCATAGGTTTACGGCCATATTTATCTGCTAAAATTCCCCAAATAGGCGATATAAAAGCAGCCGAAACAGCAGAGATTGAAATAGCTATCCCTGAATAGAAAGTGACCTGACTTGGTTCAACTCCTAATTCTTCAACAAAAATTGGCATAAAAGGTAGAACTAAGGATACACAAGCCCCTGTCAAGAAACATCCAATCCAAGCTATGCGAAGATTATTTTTCCAATTAATCTCTTTCATGGAACTCACCTCTCTCTAGTAGAGAAATGATTTGACTTAATAGGTGATCAAGACTTCCACTATTATCAATAATGTGAGTCGCAAGTTTTTTCTTTTTGTCTAAAGGCCACTGTGAAGCAAGTCGAGATTCTGCAGATTCTAGAGATAGTTTGTCTCTATTCATCAATCTTTCAATCTGAGTTTCTCTGTCGAGATAGATTAACCATACTTCATCAAACCAAGATTCATAACCTTGTTCAAACAAGAGAGGAATATCCATAAAAAAGATAGCTTCAGTCTGAGCCAACTGATTTTTTAAAGCGGCCAGCTCTTCAAGAATAACTTTACCTTGAGTTTCTTTTGACCATTCTTGTTCTTCAGGATTAGAAAAAATCAGACTAGCTAGTAGAGGGCGGTTAAGTTGTCCATTATTTAAAAGAACCTGGTTGCCAAAATGCTCCACTAAAATATTATAGAGTCGACCACCTGGAGCTTGAAGCTGATGTACAAGAGCGTCAGCATCAACCACTTGAAAGCCTCTTTGACGTAAAAAATTTGTTACTGTTGATTTACCAGAAGAAATTCCTCCTGTGATACCTATAATTTTTCTCATCAACTTCTCCTTTGACACCTAGGGCAAAAATGAGTTCCTCGTCCACCTAGTTGAATTTTTTCTATAATAGTTCCACATCGTGAACAAGCTAAGCCGGCTTTATCATAAACTTGGTGTAATTCTTGCATAGTACCATTCTCACCAAAGGCATTGGTGTAGCTTCTAATTGTAGAACCACCCTTGTTAACAGCTTGCTCTAAAACGCTTATAGTTTGTTCGTGAATAGCTTTTGCTTCTTTTTTTGTTATTGTTTGTGAAGATTTAGCTGGGTGTACTTTAGCTCTCCAAAGAACCTCGTCCACATAAATATTTCCCAAACCTACAACTAGAGTCTGATCTAACAAGTGAGTTTTAATTGGCTTTTTAGATTTCTTAAGAACCTTTTGAAAAGTTAGGAGATCAAAATCCTGTTTTGTCGGTTCTGGACCCAACTTTTTGGAAATAAAGTAGGATTCCAGTAGCTCAGGTACTAACAGTTCCATGGTTCCAAACTTTCTGACATCCTCGTACACCAAAGTACCACCATCTTCAAAGCGAATCAAAACATGGGCGTGTTTGCGTTCTGTAACTTGGTCTGGGTAATAAATACTTGCCCTCCATCCTCAAATGCGAAATCAAAACCCTGTCTGTCAGGTGAAATAGCAAGTATTTCCCACGTCGTCCCATCGACTGAATAACCTGACCAGGTAACTCCTTTTGAAATTCTTCCAAGTCGGTCTTGATCATTTTGGGATATTGGATCTCTATGCTAGAAATCTTTTTTCCAAGAATCAATTTTTCTAGACCACGTCGAACCGTTTCGACCTCAGGTAATTCAGGCATATATCCTCCTTCTGTAAAAACAAGAAGCAGGCATGAGCCCACCTCTACTTAATATTCTTTCTCATTATAGCCAAAGTCGGCAAGATCTAATTTCTTATCGCGCCAATTTTTCTTAACCTTGACCCATGTTTCTAGGAAGACCTTGTCCCCAAGCATGAGTTCGATATCTTTACGAGCCATGGTACCAATTTTCTTGAGCATAGCACCACCTTTACCAATGATAATCCCTTTTTGGCTGTCACGCTCGACCATGATAGTTGCACGGATATGAACTTTATCTGTTTCCTCATCTCGCTTCATAGAGTCAACCACTACTGCTACTGAATGCGGGATTTCTTCGCGAGTTAAGTGAAGAACTTTCTCACGAATCATTTCTGAAACCAAGAAGCGCTCTGGGTGGTCTGTAATTTGATCAGCTGGGAAATATTGAAAACCTTCTTCTAAATTCTCACTTAAGATGTCTACTAAATGTGATACATTATTTCCCTGAAGAGCTGAGATGGGGACAATCTCTTTGAAGTCAATTTGATTACGGAAATCATCGATTTGTGCCAAAAGTTGATCCGGATGAACCTTATCAATTTTATTAACTACTAAAATTACGGGAACTTTTGCAGCTTTAAGACGTTCGATAATCATATCGTCACCCTTACCACGTGGCTCATCTGCAGGAACCATAAAAAGCACGGTATCCACTTCACGAAGAGTGCTATATGCTGACTCTACCATAAAATCTCCGAGGGCAGTTTTAGGTTTGTGAATCCCTGGAGTATCGATAAAGACAATTTGTTCTTTATCAGTGGTATAAATTCCCATGATTTTATTACGCGTTGTTTGCGCCTTATCACTCATGATGGCAATTTTTTGCCCCATTACGTGATTCAAAAATGTTGACTTCCCAACGTTAGGACGTCCTAAAATAGCTACAAAGCCTGATTTAAATGTCATTATTTCCTCATTATCATAAATAGTGTATCCCAAATTCTAGGGATAAAGATTAGTAAACCGATCAAAGCTGCTAAAACAGAAACAACAAGGACTGCACCTGCAGCCATGTCCTTAGCCTTCTTTGCCAGCATGTCGAAGTGATAATGGCTAGCCAAATCCACAACATTTTCAATAGCTGAGTTAAGAATCTCAAATGCTATTACCAAGAAAATGCTTAAAAGAAGAAAAAGCCATTCGATTCGTGATACCCGAAAAACAAAACCTGCAAGAATGACAATTAAAGCTGTCGCCGCATGTTTTCTCATATTTCGTTCTTCCTTAATCGCAGTCAAAATTCCTGTAAAAGCAAATTCCAAACTTGTGATTAGGTCACGGTTTTTCCATTTTCTCTTATTGTCTTGTGAGTCCATAGGCAGTCAAAATTTCTTCCTGTAAACCGAACATCTCCGCTTCTTCTTCCGGAGTGTAGTGATCATAACCGTTAATATGTAAAAAGCCGTGAACTGCTAAGAAGCCCATCTCACGTTCAAAACTATGACCGTATTCTTCAGCTTGCTCATGCGCTTTATCAATAGAGATAAAAAGTTCACCGATATAGGCATCAAATTCTGACAACATATCTGCCAAATCAGGATCATTGGCTAAATCTTCTTCATCAAAAGAAATCTCTAGCTTGGGCTTGTATTCAAGACTGATGACATCAGTTGGACGATCTGTATCTCGATACTCTAAATTGAGTTCATGACTCCGCTCATTCGTCACAAAAGTAACTGCCATCTCCTTGTCTTCTTTTCCTAACTTTTTGGCAGCAAACTCTAAAAGTTCTTGAGTTTGTTGTAGAATTTCGTGTGAAACTTTTCCAGTTTCATCTACTATTTCAATAAACATGTGTTTCTCGATTCTCTTTACTTGGCTTTATTATACCACATTTCTATGATTTTATTCTACCTTTTTGATATAATACTATGGAATACAATCGCAAGGAGAGAACCATGTCATTTGACGGATTTTTTTTACACCACATGGTTGAGGAATTACGAACAGAATTAGTAAATGGTCGTATCCAGAAAATTAATCAACCTTTTGAGCAAGAATTAGTCTTGCAAATTCGAAGCAATCGTAAAAGTCATCGTTTGCTCCTTTCTGCCCATCCAGTTTTTGGTCGTATTCAATTAACTGAATCAACTTTTGAAAACCCTGCACAGCCATCAATCTTTATTATGGTTTTAAGGAAGTATCTTCAAGGTGCTGTCATTGAATCTATCCAACAAATTAATAATGATCGTATCGTGGAAATCACAGTTTCTAACAAAAATGAAATTGGAGATCATATCCAGGCGACTCTTATCATTGAGATCATGGGAAAACATAGTAATATTCTCTTGGTAGACAAAACTGAGCAAAAAATCCTCGAAGTGATCAAACATATTGGTTTTTCTCAAAATAGCTATCGGACCTTATTACCGGGAGCTACTTACATCGCTCCTCCAAGCACCAATGCCTTTAATCCCTTTACTATCAAGAATGAAAAACTATTTGAAATTCTCCAAACTCAAGAATTAACTGCAAAGAATCTTCAGCATCTTTTCCAAGGATTGGGACGTGATACAGCTACAGAATTGGAGAAAATTCTCCTTGATGATAAACTAAATACCTTCCGTAATTTTTTCTCTCAAGGAACCAAACCATACCTAACGGAATTCTCATTTAGTCCTGTACCTTTCTCAAATCGTGTAGGTGAACCTTTTTCTAGCCTTTCCGAACTGATGGATACCTACTATAAAGACAAGGCCGAGCGCGACCGTGTCAAACAACAGGCTAGCGAACTCATTCGCCGTGTGGAAAATGAACTACAAAAAAATCGTCAAAAGCTTAAGAAGCAAGAAAAAGAACTCCTTGCTACCGAAAATGCTGAGGAATTCCGACAAAAAGGTGAGTTATTAACGACTTTTCTTCATCAAGTTCCAAATGACCAAGATCAGGTGGTTTTGGATAATTATTACACTAATCAACCAGTTACCATCGCACTTGATAAAGCTTTAAGCCCAAACCAAAATGCACAACGCTACTTCAAGCGATATCAAAAATTAAAAGAATCAGTCAAGTATTTAACAGACTTGATAGAGGAAACTAAGTCAACCATTCTCTATCTTGAAAGTGTTGAAACAGTCCTCAATCAGGCTGGACTGGATGAGATTGCTGAGATTCGCGAAGAATTAATTCAGACAGGATTCATCAGAAGACGTCAACGTGAGAAACTTCAGAAACGAAAAAAACCTGAAAAATATCTTGCTACTGATGGTAAAACCATTATCCTAGTCGGTCGTAACAATCTTCAAAACGATGAATTAACCTTCAAAATAGCTCGTAAAGAAGAACTTTGGTTCCACGCCAAAGACATACCTGGTAGTCATGTCGTCATCACTGGAAATCTCGACCCTTCTGACGAGGTTAAGACAGACGCTGCTGAACTAGCTGCCTACTACTCTAAAGGTCGCTTATCTAATTTAGTACAAGTAGATATGATTCAAGTAAAAAAACTAAATAAGCCTACTGGTGGAAAGCCAGGTTTCGTTACTTATACAGGACAAAAAACTCTCCGTGTAACACCGGATCCGGATAAAATCCAATCCATGAAATTAAGTTAAGCTCCCATGCCACAATTTTTAGTGCAATAGAAAGGAGGTCTTTCTCTGAATGTATAACCATATAAAGTCTATCATGACTATCATACTAGGTGCTGCTATCTTTGCCTTCGGACTTACATATTTTGTAGTCCCCCATCATCTATTTGAAGGTGGAGCCACAGGGATTACCTTAATTACCTATTATCTCTTTAATATCCCTATCTCATTGATGAACATCATCATCAATATCCCTCTCTTTATCCTTGCCTGGAGAATTTTTGGAGCAAAGACTCTATATTCGAGTCTCCTGGGAACCATCTCAGTATCCGTCTGGCTGGCTATCTTTGAGAAGATTCCTCTTCAGTTTAATCTTGAAGGTGATTTAGTTATCGTAGCCTTAGTCTCAGGAGTACTCTTAGGAGTTGGCTTAGGAATCATTTTTAACGCTGGTGGAACTACAGGTGGAACTGACATCGTTGCTCGAATCCTCAATAAATATACTAATATTTCAGTCGGAAAATTACTATTTGGCTTAGACTTCTTCATTCTTATGCTAATTTTAATTATCTTCCAAGATCTACGTCTAGTAACCTATACTCTTCTATTTGATTTTATCGTATCACGAGTTATCGATTTAATTGGAGAAGGAGGTTATGCAGGTAAAGGCTTCATGATCATCACTCAAAAGCCAATGGAACTAGCTGATAAAATTAATGACGAGCTTGGACGTGGTGTTACTTTTTATTTCAGGTCAAGGATACTACAGTAAAAAAACGATTTAAAGATTGTCTATTGTATCGTAGCTAGAAATGAGATGGTTAAGATGAAAGAGATGATTCACAGCATTGATCCTATGGCCTTTATTACTATCACTGAAGCCCATGAAATCCTAGGGGAAGGTTTTACATTTGATCCTAGGTAAACTAGCAATTTGAACTGAAAAAGCAATCCCATTACAGGATTGCTTTTTTTATTTCAATATACAAAAAAACAGAAGAGCATGCTCTTCTGTTTTTAATAGATATTATTTTTTTCAGCTGACAATGCTGCCATTGTGATGTAGTTGTATGGTTTGTTGAAGTGTGGCAAGAAGAATAGGTCAGTCAATGCCAATTTATCAATTGTAACATGTTCTTGAATAGCAAGTGAGAACATGTGGATAGCCATACCGATTGATGAATCGCGAGATACCATTTGAGCACCAAGGATTTCACGGCTGTCTTTATCAAAGACAATCTTGATAGCTACTTCATGGTTGTCATGTTTCATAAATTCTGGTTTTTGAAGGTCGTTAAATCCAGTTTCAGTAGCATTGTAACCAGCAGCTTTAGCTTTTTCAAGTGTCAAACCAGTTGAAACCATGTGGAGACCATAGATTGAGATACCATTTGATCCTTGAACACCGATTCCTTCAAGTTCATGTCCACAAGCGTTGTAAGCACCAACGATACCAGTACGAACAGCGTTTGAAGCAAGCGCGATGTAGCTAGTGTCTTTACGAGCGTTGTCATAAACAGTCGCACAGTCACCAACAGCGTATACACCTGGGATAGATGTTTCTTGTTTCTTGTCAACAAGGAAAGCACCGTTACGGAAGAGTTCAATCTTACCGTCAGCAAGAGCAGTGTTTGGACGGAAACCAACTGCAAGAACAACCATATCAACGTCAAATGTTTCTTTGTCAGTTACCAAGCGTTCAACTTTACCGTTACCTTCGATAGCTTTAACAGTTTGACCAAGTGCCAAACGGATGTTGTGGTCTTCCAAGTTTTTAGCCATCATTTGTGTGAAGTCTTTGTCATAGTATCCGTTCAATACAGTGTCAACGATATCAACAAGTACAACTTCTTTTCCAAGACGTTCGAAAGCTTCGGCAAGCTCAACACCGATGTAACCACCACCGACAACAGCGATACGCTCAAGGTGTTTGCTCTTATCCGCAAGTTTGTTGATAACTTCTTCTGCGTTTTGGTACAATTTAACGAATTGTACGTTTTCAAGAGTAGTCTTGAATTCACGGTTTCCTTTAACAATTTCAACACCTTCAATTGGAGGCAAAATTGGTGTAGAACCAGTAGCGAAGATCAACTTATCGTATGATTCTTTGTGTTCTTTTCCTTCAACTTCTGCAGTAACAACTTTGTTATCGTAGTCGATTGAAAGTACAGGTGAGTTCATGTAAACTTTCGCACCTTTAGCTTCAAGCTTTTCTTTATCAGAATAGAACAAGCCTTCAGCACCGTCGATTTGCTCACCAATCCAAAGTGCCATTCCACATCCAAGGAATGAGATATTTGAGTTTTGGTCAAATACAACGATTTCGTTTTCGTTTCCAAAGTTGTCCAACATAGTGTTGATACATGCAGTTCCAGCGTGGTTAGCACCCACAACTACGATTTTACTCATAAGATAAATCCTACCTTTAATTATTTTTTTCCTTAATATTATAACACTTTCTGTTAGCGTTTACAAGTTTTTTTGTTTGAAATTACTTAATTTTTGACTATAAATAAAAATTAATCTATTATAATTAAAACTTATTTAGTATCTAATTTTTTTAATAATTATTATTTTTGAGCATTTTTCTTGACTTTTTTTGTAAAAAAATAATTTGTGAAAACGCTGACTTTATGATATTCTATTTATATGGAAATAAATTATAAATTTTTAAATTTCTTATTAATTCAAGATTTGTAGCTATTTCCGAGTGATTTGAAGGGAGTTGATTCTTTGTCTCTCAGTTCATCATCTGAGCGATTAATGGGAACTACGATTACTATTTCCTTAGTACATGAACAAGCGGATTATCTTCTCCGTCAAGCTTTTGATTTGCTCAAGGAACTTGAATTCCGCTTCAATGCTAACAGTATTGAATCTGAATTAATGGAAATTAACTATCAGGCAGGTATTGTCCCAGTTAAAGTCCACCCTGATTTGTTTGAACTGATTTCATTAGGTCTAGAACACAGTCTAGCACCTAAAAGTCATCTCAATATTAGTATAGGGTCTTTGGTTCAAACCTGGCGTATTGGTTTTTCCGATGCAAAGCTTGCAAGCCCTGAAGAAATTGCTTCAGCCTTACCACTAATAGACCCTCATTTTATTAAACTCGATTCAGTCAATTCTACGGTTTTCTTAGAAAAAAAGGGAATGAAAATTGACTTAGGGTGTTTAGCAAAGGGGTACAGTGCAGATAAGGTTGCAGCTTTCTTAAAAAAAAACGGCGTCACTTCTGCTCTTATCAATCTTGGAGGAAACATCCTCACAATTGGGAACAACCAATCAAAAGATGGTCGTCCATGGCAAATCGGCATTCAAGATCCAACTCATACACGTGGTAATCACCTGATGACCTTATCTGTTACTGGAAAATCAGTTGTTACTTCGGGTATTTATGAACGGCACCTTGAAATTAATGGAAAGGATTATCATCACATTTTTGATAGTGAAACTGGCTATCCGATCGAAACGGATTTAGCAAGTTTAACCATAATATCTGACCGTTCAGTTGACGGGGAGATATGGACCACACGATTATTTGGCGAACGTAGCGCTTCTATTATGTGGCAAGTCGAGAATATTGAAGGTATAGAAGCCATCCTCATTGACAGAGATGGACATGTAACTTGTTCATCCGGCATCTAACGGTAATTAATTAACAACACAAAAGAGAAAGGAAAGCCCATGCTTAAACTTATTGCTATTGTAGGAACTAACTCAAAACGTTCCACAAACCGTCAACTGCTTCAATACATGCAGAAACACTTGCTGATAAAGCAGAAATCGAATTGGTAGAAATTAAAGATCTACCTGTATTTAACAAACCAGCCGACAAACAAATTCCAGCTGAAGCTATGGAAATCGTAGCTAAAATCGAAGCAGCTGATGGTGTTATCATCGGTACACCAGAATACGACCACTCAATTCCAGCTGTTCTTATGAGCGCCTTAGCTTGGATTTCTTACGGAGTATTCCCACTTTTGAACAAACCAATTATGATTACTGGTGCTTCATATGGCACACTTGGTTCTTCACGTGCTCAATTGCAACTTCGTCAAATTTTGAATGCACCCGAGATTAAAGCAACAGTTCTTCCTGATGAATTCTTACTTTCTCACTCTCTTCAAGCATTCGATAAGAATGGTGACTTGGTAGACCTTGATGTCATCAATAAATTGGATGCCATCTTTGATGACTTCCGTATCTTTGTCAAGATTACTGAAAAATTGCGTAGCGCACAAGAATTGCTTCGTAAAGATGCAGAAGAATTTGACTGGGAAAATTTGTAAGATAGGAGACAAAATAGAATGAAATTTGTTGGACTTGTTGGATCAAACTACGATCAATCATATAACCGCAAACTCTTGGAATTTATCCGTCGCAATTTTAAATTCAAATTTGAATTAGAAGTTCTTGAAATCGACAAAGTTCCAATGTTTAACCAAGACGAAAAATGGGACGAAAGTTTCCAATTGCGTTTCTTGTATAACAAGATTACACGTGCTGATGGTGTCATCATCGCCACTCCTGAGCACAACCACACTATCTCAGCTTCTCTCAAATCTGTACTTGAATGGCTTTCATACGAAGTTCATCCATTTGAAAACAAACCTGTTATGATTGTGGGAGCGTCATACTACGACCAAGGAACTTCACGTGCCCAAGTTCATCTACGAAAGATTCTAGATGCACCAGGAGTAAATGCATACACTTTGCCAGGTAATGAATTCCTTCTTGGAAAAGCCAAGAAGCTTTCGATAACGATGGAAACATCACCAACGAAGGAACTGTTAAATTCCTTGAAACTTGCTTAGATAACTTTGTTAAATACGTAGGAGTCGTTTCGAAATTGAAAAAACCAAAACCAATCGAACCAGAAGACTTGGATTGTGGAAGACCAATTGCCACAACTATTACAGAAGTTGATCCAGATGATCCAGAATGGGTAGAGAAAGTTGCAGAGATTACAGGTGCTGTATCTGGTGATACATACGTTAAACTTGACCACGGAATCCTTACAGTAAACCAAATTGATATGTTCTTGAAAGCTATGCCTTTTGAATTGACATACGCTGACGATAACAACCAATTCCTTTACTACAACAATGCTCATCAAGACCCTAATACTATGTTTGCGAAGCGAGTTCCTTCCCAATCAGGTGGCCGAATGTCAACAATCCATGGTTCACTACCACCCGCACGTATGAAAAATGTAGAGTGGGTTATCGGTACACTTCGCAACGGGAACCAAGAATACGTACGTACCATTGTTCCAGGTTCTCCAGCTGGTGTCATTAATACTCACAACTACCAAGCTATGTACTATCCTGACGGATCATATGCAGGAATTAACGAAATCGTATTTAATTTCCAACCATGGCTTGACTGGTACCTACAAGAAACTGGGCAACGACTAGTCGCTGGTAACGGATCTGTTCCCCCATCAACAAACCATGGTAGCGGAGCTGAATCTTCTAATAATAGTGCAGACGCAACTTCTGGAGCAAGCAAATAGTTATATTGTCAACTACATTTAGCTTCATCTTTACATAAAAACTCGGTTAGATAAATCTAACCGAGTTTCAATTTATGAATTTGGATCATCCAAACTTCTTCCGTGCAAACCTTTTTCGCGTTGGACCTGACGAAGTTTTTCTGGAGTAACATCATTACCCTCTTCATCGACGATTTTGATCCCTTCAACGTGATGACGAACTGAACGACGATAGCCTTCGATATACTCTTCACGAAGTTTGGCTTGTTCTACTTTTTCTTCCGCAGTCAAGCCTTCTGTTTTTTTCTTTTTAGCAAGTTCATTAATACGAGCGATTTTTTCTGGTGTCATATTTGGATCTCCAATCTACTTTTCAATTACTATTTTGTATTAAGAAGGTTAAAAGCAGCCACTGTTTTTGCTTTATTGACAAGTTCAGCTAGAATAGCCAAACGGTTATTCTTAACCTTCTGATCTTCAGCCATAACCATAGTGTTATCAAAGAAAGCATCAATAACTGGGCTAAGACCAAATAGTTGATCTAATTTATCACTTGCTGAACCTTTCAATTCAAGTTTTTCTACTGCTTGAGCTAATTCTTTTTCCTGGTCATTTTCAAAGAGACTACCATCAACTTTGACTGAAGCTTCTGCTTTCTCTGCTATGTTAAAGGCACGAGATAATGACTCAACGGCTGGTTTGTAGCTACTGTTTTTAGATGCATTTGTCAATGCTTCTGCGGCTGCAATCATATCAGAAACAACAAAGTTTGAACTTGCCAGAACAGCCTCTTTAATATCTTTTGCAGTTGAACCCATCATCTTATCAACACGAGCTTTAATGAAGTTAAGTACCTCTTCTTGGTTATCGTAGATTAAACTATCAAACGATAAAGCATAAAGGCTCGCAATCAACTTGTCCATTGGAATATGCCAACCGAAGTCTTCTAAATTCGAACAATTCCTTGTGTTGCACGACGGAGCGCATAAGGGTCGTTTGAACCAGATGGAATCAAGCCAACCGAGAAGAAAGATAAGAGAGTATCTAATTTATCAGCTAGCGCAAGGATAGCACCAACTTTAGACTCAGGAAGGGCTCCGTCAGCTGAATCTGGAAGATAGTGCTCACGAATAGCTTGTGCTACTGCCGCATTTTCACCTGCAAGAAGAGCATACTTCTCACCCATGATCCCTTGAAGCTCATCAAATTCACCAACCATACCGGTTAAGAGGTCAAATTTATAAATGGCTGCAGCACGAGCAAGATCAATAGATTCATCAACTGATAGACCAGCTTTTTCAGCTAGCTGGATAGCAATTTGCCCTGTACGAATCATGTGTTCACGAAGAGAACCAATCTTTTCATGGAAGGTAACGTGTGAAAGTTTAGCAACTAAATCTTCAATCTTGAGTTTTTGGTCTTCACGCCAGAAGAACTCTCCATCTTCCAAACGAGCAACCAAAACTTTCTCATTTCCTCGAATGACATTTTCCAAGTGTTCAGCATTTCCGTTACGAACTGAAATGAAGTTTGGTTTTAGATTTCCTTCAAGATCACGGACAACAAAATAGCGTTGATGAGTTTCCATTGAAGTAACCAAAACTTCTTCTGGAACTTCTAAGTACTTAGGATCAAAATTACCTATAAAAGCAGTTGGATATTCGACCAAGTTTAAGACTTCGTTTAAAAGTCCTTCCTCAATTTGAACTTTAACTCCTTTTTCTGCTTCAATAGTCTTGATCTGCTCACGAATCATATTTTCACGCTCAGTGCTATCTGCAATAACAAATACCTTTCGTAAGTCACTCTCATAAGTATCTGCATGCTGAATTTCTACCTCATGACCCAAGAAACGATGTCCACGGCTAACTCGTCCAGAGTGAATATCCAAGAAATCCAAATCAAGAGCTTCTTCATCCAATAGGACTATCAATGTATGCACTGGACGGATATATTCAAAACTGTTATTTGCCCAATGCATGCTAACTGGGAATGTTAAGCCAGCTAAAACATCTGCGACACCTACCAAAACATCCTTAGCTGGCTTTCCTGCTTCATGTTTTGTTACATAAACATATTCTTCACCTTTGATTTCACGGAATTCAATGTCATCTACAGTCAAGCCTTTTCCACGAACAAACCCTTCTGCTGCTTTAGAAAAGTTTCCTTCTGCATCCAAAGCAATTTTCTTAGAAGGTCCTTTAAAATCTTCAGTCAAATCAGTCTGCTGGTCTGCCAATCCAAGTACCCGGACCGCTAAACGTCTAGGAGTTGAAAATGTTTGAATTCCTTCATATGAAAGGCGGTTGTCATCCAAGAAGGCTGCCATTTTTTCACCCAGTTGTTTTTCACTTGGTGTGACAACGTAGGCTGGTAACTCTTCGAGTCCTAGTTCTACTAATAAGTTTTTTGTCATGTTTTTTCTCCGAAAAATATCTTTTTTTCCAGTTTGCCTTATGTGATTGGCACGCAAGCAACCGACTGTGTCGTTTCATTGCTAAAATTGAAGCCTAAGGTCTCCAATTTTGCCTGGTATCGTTAGTTTCTCTAACGATACCTCTATCACTGCGGCAACTGGTTCTGTAGGATTCCTCTATAACCAAATCCTATTTAATATACTCTCTTTATTCTTCCTCTTCTGCTAGGAGTTTTGCACGGGTTGCTTCGTCGAGAAGTGGGTAGCCTAGTTTCTTACGTTCTGCGACGAAGGTTTTGGCTACAACACGGGCCAAGTTACGGATGCGGGCAATGTAGCCGGCACGTTCTGTAACAGATACAGCACCACGAGCGTCGAGTAGGTTGAAGGTATGTGAACATTTCAAAACGTAATCATAGGCTGGATGAACAAGGCCTAACTCTAACGCACGTCCTGCTTCTTTTTCAAATTTCTCAAAGTTTTCAAGAAGCATATCTTGGTCTGAAACCTCAAAGCTGTATTTTGAGTGCTCGTATTCTGGCTGAAGGAAGATTTCTCCATATTTAACACCTGGAGCCCACTCAATATCATAAACAGAGTCTACTTCTTGAATATAAGAAGCCAAACGCTCCAAGCCATAGGTAACTTCCGCAGTCACAGGGCCAGTTGCCAAACCACCAACTTGTTGGAAGTATGTGAACTGCGTGATCTCCATACCGTCAAGCCAAACTTCCCAACCAAGACCAGCAGAACCAGTTGATGGGTTTTCCCAGTTATCTTCAACGAAACGGATATCGTGTTCCAATGGATTGATCCCCAATTTTTCCAATGACTCCAGGTAGAGTTCTTGGATATTTGATGGTGATGGTTTCATGACCACTTGGAATTGGTGGTGTTGGTAAAGGCGGTTTGGGTTTTCCCCGTAACGTCCATCTGCTGGACGACGAGAAGGCTCTACATAAGCCGCGTTCCATGGCTCAGGACCGATGGCACGGAGGAAAGTATAAGGACTCATGGTTCCCGCACCCTTTTCATTATCATACGCCTGCATGAGCATACAACCCTGGTCATTCCAGTATTGTTGCAAAGTAAGGATAATTTCCTGGAAAGTCAATTTTTTAGACATATTTTACTCCTTTTTTCTATAATTTCTTGCGACATGAGTCTGCCTCGTCGATTATACGAAGCAAGACGAGTTAGTACTGCGTCTAGCTCAGGCGCCCTAGTGCTGAGCGTGGGGCAGTCCGACTGTAAGGAGGTCTCTGCCACTAACGCAGTAGAAGGTTAGTTTTTTTAGACATCTTCTTCTCCTTTTTATAAGTTCTTGCGACTTTGGATACAAAAAGAACCGTGTCTTTGCTCCTAAGTCAAGCGACCTAGGGGCGTCAGAAACGCGGTTCCACCCTAATTTATTACTTCATTATTTTTTAAAAAATACCAAAAGCGCCACACTTATCTCTCAACCACCTGACTTCCACTACCACAGGCTCGCTTAGGATTTACTGATAAGATATTCTTTCTTGTTATCTATTATAACAAAATGTAATTTAAAAAGTAAATTTTTTTCATAAGGAATCATTTCTAAATGATATAAAATAGACATACCAATTCGACATCGTTTCCCTTTTTGCCCCTTGTCGAACAAAATTAAAAACCGCTACTCCTAAGACTAGCGGTTTAATCATGTTTTTAAGCTACAAATGTAGTCGCTCTATTATTTAAGAGTAACTGAAGCTCCAGCTTCTTCCAATTTAGCTTTAAGTTCTTCAGCTTCTGCTGCTGCAACACCTTCTTTAACAAGTGCTGGTGCACCATCAACAAGTTCTTTAGCTTCTTTAAGACCAAGACCAGTGATTTCACGTACAACTTTGATAACGCCGACTTTCTTGTCGCCTGCAGCTGTCAACTCAACGTCAAATGAGTCTTTAGCAGCACCAGCGTCAGCAGCACCAGCTGCAGCAACAGCTACAGGAGCAGCTGCAGTTACACCAAATTCTTCTTCGATAGCTTTTACAAGGTCGTTCAATTCAAGGATTGAAGCTTCTTTAATTTCAGCAATAATGTTTTCAATGTTCAATGCCATTGTTATTTCCTCCAAATAAGTTTAAATTTAATTTTTTTATTTTTTTGTAGCTAGGCTACGCTGCGTAGCTTAAGATTAAGCTGCGTCTTCTTTGTTGTCTGCAACCGCTTTGACTGCAAGAGCAACGTTGCGCACTGGCGCTTGAAGTACAGAAAGGAGCATAGAAAGAAGTCCTTCGCGGTTTGGAAGAGTTGCAAGAGCAATAATCTCTTCTTTAGATGCGACAGCGCCTTCGATTGCACCACCTTTGATTTCAAGTGCTTCAGCGTTTTTTTAGCAAAGTCGTTCAAGATTTTTCGCTGGTGCAATAACATCTTCGTTAGAAAATGCTACTGCAGATGGTCCAACAAAAACAGATGCAAGATCTTCAAGACCAGCTTTTTCAGCTGCACGACGTAAGATTGAGTTTTTAATAACTTTATACTCAACTTCGCTTCCACGAAGCTCACGACGAAGAACTGTATCTTGTTCAACTGTCAAACCACGAGCGTCTACAACGACGATTGATGCAGCAGCTTTCATTTTTTTCAGCTACTACGTCAACTAGTTCCGCTTTTTTTAGCAATAATTGCTTCACTCATTAGTGTGTTCACCTCCGTAATTATTTTTGCTTGGGAATTTTTTTCCAAAAGAAAAACGCGCCCAAACCTAGACACGAAAGTACAATACGCTTCTTTTTACATGATACGTTTTGTCCTCGGTAGGATATTTATGAGTCTTGCTCCCCTACTGTCTTAGGCAGTTTTTTTCAAACCGTTTATTAGTTTAACATACTTTAGAATATAAAGCAAGAGTTTTCTCCTTTTTTTTAAAAAAATTTCTTTTTTATTTTAGATTGAGATGTACATGTGACAAGAGTTTTTATACTTGACATGTCTGTTTTTTTATTGTACTATACAACTGTATATACACTTAAAAAGGAGTTATTATGAATACACATAAGAAAACACAATTTATGACTTTGACAGCACTGCTGACTGCTATCGCAATCTTGATCCCCTTAATAATGCCCTTCAAGATTGTTATTCCACCCGCTTCTTACACTCTAGGAAGCCACGTTGCAATCTTTATTGCTATGTTCCTTTCTCCTTGGATGGCAATCTTTGTCATTATAGCTTCTAGCCTAGGATTCCTCATGGCTGGTTATCCAATTGTCATTGTACTTCGAGCTTTCTCCCATATTTTTTTCGGAACTTTGGGAGCCTTCTATCTGCAAAAACATCCTCAAACCTTAGATAATCCTAAATCCTCTTTGATTTTTAACTTTATCCTAGGTTTGGTTCATGCCATCGCCGAAGTTTTTGCTTGTATTATCTTTTATGCAGGGACTGGAACCAATGTAGAAAATATGTTTTATGTCTTATTTGTCCTGGTTGGTATTGGTACAATTATTCATAGTATGGTAGACTATTACATAGCATTAGCTGTTTATAAAGCATTGAAAAAACGCCGTTAAGCGTTAAGAAATTAGAATATGACAAAAAAATCGAAAAAGAAGCACTTCTACAACTCTTAGAAAAAGCTCAAAAACCTCTAAACGGAAAAAAAGCTTGCAGAACATTTTCATGTCACTCGCCAGATTATCGTTCAGGACATTGCAGTTCTTCGTGCAGACGGTGCTCCTATCTTATCAACCAATCGTGGCTATATTTATAAAAGAAAGCAAAAACCAATCCGTATGTTCACAAGCTGTTTAAAGTAAAAGCACGAGATGGAAGAAATCGGTCAAGAACTTCTAGCTATCGTAGATAATGGGGGACGTGTTCAGAATACCTTAATTGATCATCCTGTCTACGGGGAAATCGAAACCTTGCTCAAACTCTCTTGTCGCCGTGACGTTCAGCATTTTTTAGAGCAAGTCGAACGGTCTGACTTTAGAGCGCTTTCTGAATTAACAGATGGCGTCCATTATCACCTAGTCGAAGCTGAAAACGAACAAGACCTCCTCTATATAGAGAAGGCCTTGGACAAGTTAGGGTATTTGGTAAAGGATTAAAAAGTTCTTTTTTCCCATCCGTCTTCTGTACGATGACGGTAGAAAAATTCTGACTTATCTGGAGCTTCCATCATCTCCATCAAAGGTAACATATCATAGGCCAGATCCAAATTTGGAATCTGGTCTTTTTGTACCCAGGACACTTCTCCTTCTTCAGAAGATTGGAGAGTGCCCGTAAATTCAGTCGACTTGTAACAAAAGACAATGTAGCGCTCACCTGTATCTAGCGGCCAATTTTTTATGCCGACAAGTTGAGGATTTTGAATTGTCAGACCTGTTTCCTCGTATATCTCACGAATAACAGATTCAGCAAAAGCCTCTCCGTCTTCGACATGTCCTCCTGGAAAGGCATAGCCAGACCAGTGGTTGGTTTCAGGTGATCGATACTGCATAACCACGCGCTTCTTTTCTAGATCTTCAATCATACAAATATTGGTAAGAATGGTTAATTGTGCTCGGGACATAGGACTCACTTTCTAATCTTTAATTCTCTATCATATATTTAATTTAGACTTCATAATCAAGGGATTAATCCAGTCGTGATATTCTCGAATATCATCAAGAAAAGATCCTCTATTAATCCTTATCTCCTTGTCTTTAGTATTAACTTGATAGTCTATACTGACAGGAATCGATGAGTCTGGAATGAAAGATAGGAAAAAGAATATCATCAACCAGATTAAAAGTGCAAAAAAACCACTGAGAGCCTGAAAAATAAGATGATGCCATTGAAAAATTCTAGTTTTATAGAAGATTGTCCATGGATGAATAAATAAGGTTAAGCCAAGGGCAAAAAACCAGATATTCCACACGATAGGTGTAAAAGCTAAACCGAACAAACCTAAGATAAAATGAATCAGTACAAATACCAGGAACAAAAGGTAAATAATTCTAAAAACAGTTAGATGTTTCTTCATGATTAACTCCTTTTCTTTTCAATATATTTCATTACTAGAGTTATAATAAATGCCAAACTGAAAAAGATCAGATAGGTTGCTATAGGGAACCAGATATAGCGGTGATCTAGGGATAAGAGAGATGGCAAAATCCCTTTACTATTTTTTCCACCAACCCCGATAAAGAGATGGACCACTAAACCGATACTATTAAGATAAATAAATAAATCTACAAATCTTTTTATTGTCATCCTTGCCCCAGATAAGTCTAGGAACCAATAGTCAAATAACTGATATACCAGACAAAAAGATTTATATATAGTGGAAAAACTATAATTGATATCTCTGTATGGCGAAGGAATAGGAAGACTTTCAAAAATTAGATTCAAACTTAGTCCTATTCCTAAGATAAGACCAAGGATCAGGAAAAAAAGCCTATAATTTTATGAGAATCTAGCCAGAGCTGAAAACTTTCTCTCCTCGAGAGATTCTTTTTTTGTATTTGAATTTCTTTTATTCTTTTTCATTTGAGTGAATTTTTCCTTATTTTTCTTTTTCCCTTTTTTTCTTTTTCAATATACTTGGAAATTAAAATAATCAACATAGCTACAAAAAGAAGATTACATAGGTAAGAATAGGAAACCAGATGTAGCGGGGATCTAACGTAATCAAGGGAGGAATAGACTTTCTATTTCGACCCATTATTCAAAAAAATAAGTGAAACAACAAACCTACTCCATTTAGCTACAAGAATGGATTTGCAAAATCTTGGACTCTAGTCATTCCATCGAAATTATCTCTAAAAAAATACCCTGATAAAGTATATTCACTAAGAATACTAGATTCATAATAAGTGGAAAGACATAATTGAGGTTTTGATATGGTTTTTGGAACAAAAGTTGTCCCAAGCAACAAATAAAGTAACCCGATAGCTGAGAACCAAAAATACACTACTATCTAATAGAAAAGCTATTTTTGAATGCTGTAGCAACCACAATTTAACTTTATCCAGCCAGCTTATTTTTTGATTTTGCTTATAGTGTTTTTTTGATGTTTTCTGACTCTTATTTTCTTGTTTCATGATAGTTTCTTCACTTCTGCTGCAACCTTTTTGAGATGCTGTTCCCGCATACTAGCGGTATTCACATCCCGGCCGACTTCTCCTAAGATGCAGACGCGCTTGGTTTTAATCCCACAGTGGTTCAAGACGGCATTTTTCAAAACAGAGATACCATAACTATCAGGAATGTTGAGAGGACCTGAAAAGATCTTGTACCACCAAGTAGGTGCCATGGAGGTTGCGTAAATACTGGCTGTTTTCCCTTTTAATAACTTTTTAAACTGCTTGCCTCTGACGTAATTCCAGATAAAACTCCCCTGATCATTAGCAGAGTAGGCAATTCCTGGTGTAAAGACACGATCAATCCAACCTTTCATAAGGCTCGGCATACTACTCCACCAGATGGGATAAACAAAGATCAGGTGATCCGCCCACTGGATTAATTCTTGAGAACGAAGGATAAAAGAATCTTCTTCCATCCGTTTTCGATAGCCATAACGTAAAACCGGATCAAAGTCCTCTTCATTAAGGTTGATGACTTCAAGTTCATGGCGACCTGAGTCAATATTTTCTACAATGGTTTGAAAAATAGCCTGACAGTAACTTTCCGTATCAGGATGCCCATTGATGACTAAAATTTTCATTCGTATTCTCCTTCAAGTCTTTTTTTCGTTCAATTTCTTTCATTCTTTATACTTGATTAATTGATAATGGCTCAAAGATTGATAGATACGTCTTTTAGGAATTTATATTTGAAGAACACATCATCCGCAATTCCTTAACAGGTTTTCCAAGTTCAAGTACTTTTTCTTGGCCATCAAAAGTAAAACCCATTTTTTGATAGAAAGCAATGGCTCGCTTATTATCTTTCAATACCCATAAATAAATTTCAGAGAAATGATTGAAAGCAACAAATGCAGCATGTATTAACTGTTCACTCACACCTTTTCCATAGTAATCTTTTAAAACATATAAGGCAATGATTTCACCAGCTTGAATGGCCTCATCACGAAAATTTCCATAGCTGATAAATCCAACGACCTGCTTTCCATCCATCGCAATCAAGGTATTTTCTGGATATTTTTGACTAAAGAATCGACATCTTTCTAATGTCATCGTCTCCTGAAATTCCGCGGGTAAAAGATCGTCATAAGCCTCTCTCCACGTTTGCCAGTGAACGAGAGATTTCCCTTCTATCTCTTCAGGAGTTTCCATTGTTTTAATGATAATCTTCATTCGCTTTATCCTATCTAATCCAACGCCTTGACTTCCAACATCATATCGCGGATTTGCGCTGCTAACTCAAAGTCAAGCACTTCGACGGCTTCTTGCATTTGTTTTTCTAGTTTCTTGACTAGTTCTTTGCGCTCCAATTTGTTGAGGCTATTGATATCAACTTCCTTGTCCTCTTCTTTAGCCACAGTTTTTGTGACAGAGATAAGGTCACGGATTTCTTTCTTAATCGTTTGTGGGACAATGCCGTGTTCTTCATTATAGGCCATCTGAATTTTACGACGACGGGCTGTTTCATCGATAGCTTTTTGCATAGATTGAGTCATAGTATCAGCATACATGATGACATGACCTTCACTATTACGGGCAGCACGACCAATGGTTTGGATCAGACCACGTTCATTTCGGAGGAAGCCTTCCTTATCCGCATCAAGAATAGCAACTAAACTTACTTCAGGTACGTCAATCCCTTCACGAAGGAGGTTAATCCCGACTAAGACATCAAAGACACCTAATCGTAAATCTCGGATAATCTCTGTCCGCTCTAAAGTCTTGATATCCGAGTGCATGTATTTGACTTTGATCCCCATTTCCTTGAAGTAATCGGTCAAGTCTTCTGCCATTTTCTTGGTCAAAGTTGTAATAAAGGTACGCTCGTTCTTTTCAACACGAGCATTAATTTCACCAAGTAAGTCATCAATCTGTCCCATCGTTGGGCGCACTTCCACTTCTGGATCCAAAAGACCTGTTGGACGGATGATTTGCTCAATCACGGTGTCCGTTTGTTCCATCTCATAATCTCCAGGTGTCGCTGACACATAGACAATCTGGTGAACATGACTTTCGAACTCTTCACGACGAAGAGGACGGTTGTCCAAGGCAGACGGCAAACGGAAACCGTAATTGACCAACATTTCCTTGCGTGAACGGTCTCCATTATACATGCCCTTGATTTGCCCCATGGTCATGTGACTTTCATCAATCATAATCAAAAATCATCAGGGAAGAAGTCAAGAAGGGTGTACGGAGGCTCCCCTTCGCTTCGTCCATCCATGTGACGTGAGTAGTTTTCGACACCATTTGTATAACCCATTTCACGGAGCATTTCAATATCGTACTCTGTCCGTTGTTTCAAACGTTGCGCTTCGAGGAGTTTACCTTCCTTTTCAAAAACAGCTAATTGTTCCTCCAACTCAGCCTGGATCTTAGCAATCGCTACTTCCATGTGGTCATCATTGGTCACAAAGTGAGTGGCTGGGAAAATTGCTAAATGATCCACTTCGCCCAGAACCTGACCAGTCAAAGCTTCGACTTCACGAATACGATCAATTTCATCTCCAAAAAACTCTACCCGAAAGGCATGCTCATCACGAGAGGCTGGGAAAATCTCCACAACATCCCCACGTACACGGAATCTTCCCCGCTGGAAATCAATGTCGTTGCGTTCAAACTGGATATCAACCAAATCATTCAAAAGTTTATCACGAGAAATCTCCAGACCTGGACGGAGACTAACTACGCTATCAGAATATTCCTTGGGCGAACCCAAACCATAGATACAAGAGACAGAAGCCACGACAATGACGTCATTACGCTCCAACAAAGCTGATGTAGCTGAGTGGCGTAGTTTATCAATTTCATCATTGACTGAACTGTCTTTTTCTATATAAGTATCGCTTGAAGGCACATAAGCTTCTGGCTGGTAATAATCATAGTAGGACACGAAGTACTCGACAGCATTCTCTGGGAAAAATTCCTTGAACTCCCCATAGAGTTGCCCTGCCAGAGTCTTATTGTGGGCAATGACTAGGGTTGGCTTATTAACTTGCGCAATCACTTGACTCATGGTGTAAGTTTTCCCTGTACCAGTCGCTCCCATTAGGATTTGCGCCTTCTCACCACCCTCGATGTTATCCACTAACTGCTCAATGGCCTGCGGTTGATCCCCAGAGGGTTGGTATTTGGAGACGAGTTTAAATTTGTTATTTACTTTTCTATCTATCATGACCGTTCCTTTCGTTTATATAGTCATTCATTTCTTGGTCTGAGAAAACCTCTCCTCTATCTACGCGAATTCGTATGATTTGGTTCTTTGCAACATATTTTCTTTTCTTTGGCAACTGAAAACCAAGTTTTTTATCGAATTTGATGGCCGTCTCACTATCTTTGAATAGTATCATCAGAACCCGGTATCTTTTTTTATCATCCAATTCGGATTGGTAGTCAAAAAAGTATTCAATTCGCTTCAAAAAATAAAGAAAGGATGATGAACGCTTGATATCGGCTGTGTGACTTGACCAATCTTTCATGACAAGGTCGATATCAGATAAGGGGATTTCAAAGGTTTTTCGGCCAAAAAGTTTCCCATAATAGGTGAAGGTCTGCTTATCTACTTCTATCAATTTCTTTGTTTTTTTCTAAGATTCATGATTCCATCTACCGCATAAATACCAGCGTATAATGGAAACAAAAGAAAGAAAAGGAGAAAGAGCTTACCAAAAATAATCCTCATACAAAGAATCATTTAAAAGGGAAGAAATAATCAAGCACAATGGAACGAGAGAAAAAAACAGACCCCATCCAATTTGAACTTTAAGCAGGCCTCTGTCAAACTTAACAATCATCTTTTTCTCCTTTCTAAGTACTCCTTCTATTTTACCATAAAAAGGGAAGACTTTCCGATTACCAATTTTATACCTTTTGTTATTCATATGTTATATCTTCTGACATAAAAATATAAAAATATTTGCCGGATTCAATTTTTTTCTGCTATAATTTGAAAATACCCTGAAAGGAGACATAACATGAAGAAAAAAATCCTAGCTTGTTTGCTAATTTTATTTCCTATTTTTTCACTAGGATTAGCAAAAGCTGATACAGAAAAAACCAAGTATGTCATTGCCAGTGACTCATCTTTTGCACCTTTTGTTTTCCAAGATTCGAGCAACCAATACACTGGTATCGATATGGATCTAATCAAGGCTATCGCTGAAGACCAAGGCTTTGAAATCGAAATTACCAACCCTGGTTTTGACGCTGCTATTAACGCAGTCCAATCTGGACAAGCAGACGGTATCATTGCAGGTATGTCAATTACGGATGCTCGTAAGGAAACTTTTGATTTCTCTGATTCTTACTATACAGCAAATACTATTCTTGGTGTTAAGGAATCAAGTACCATTTCTTCTTATGAAGATTTGAACGGTAAGACTGTAGGTGTGAAAAACGGTACTGCTTCACAAACATTCTTAAACGAGAACCAAAGTAAATACGGTTACAAGATCAAAACCTTTTCAGATGCTGCTTCTATGTATGATAGCTTAAACACTGGTTCAATTGATGCCGTTATGGATGACGAACCTGTTATTAAATATTCTATCAGTCAAGGACAAAAGTTAAAAACACCAATCGCTGGTACTCCAATTGGTGAAACTGCCTTTGCTGTTAAAAAAGGAAGCAATCCAGAATTGCTAGAGAAATTTAACAAAGGGCTTGCAAACCTTAAGGCAAACGGAGAATTCCAAAGAATCCTTGATAAGTATCTAGCTAGCGATTCTACTACTACAAGTTCAACCGCTGATGAAACAACTATCTGGGGCTTGTTCAAAAACAACTACAAACAACTTCTCAGCGGACTTGGAATTACTCTCTCATTAGCACTTATCTCATTTATAATTGCGATTTTCATCGGAATTATCTTTGGTATTTTTAGCGTTAGTCCATATAAATCACTCCGTTTGATTTCTGAGATTTTCGTTGACGTTATCCGTGGTATTCCATTGATGATTCTTGCAGCATTTATTTTCTGGGGTATTCCTAACTTTATCGAGTCTCTTACAGGACAACAAAGCCCAATCAACGACTTTGTCGCAGGTACAATTGCCCTCTCCCTAAACTCAGCTGCCTACATCGCTGAAATTGTTCGTGGTGGTATTAAGGCTGTTCCTATCGGACAAATGGAAGCTAGTCGAAGCCTTGGTATCTCATACAGTAAAACCATGCGTAAGATTGTCTTGCCACAAGCAACCAAACTCATGCTTCCAAACTTCGTTAACCAATTTGTTATCGCATTGAAAGATACGACGATCGTATCTGCAATCGGTTTGGTTGAACTTTTCCAAACTGGAAAGATTATCATTGCTCGTAACTACCAAAGTTTCAAAATGTATGCAATTCTCGCAGTCTTTTACCTTGTGATTATCACTCTTCTAACTAGACTAGCAAAACGCTTAGAAAAGAGGATTCAATAATGGCAAAATTAAAAATTGATGTCGATAATTTACATAAACAATATGGAAAAAACAAGGTTCTAAAAGGAATCTCTGTAAAATTCTACGAAGGTGATGTTGTTTGTATCATCGGACCTTCTGGGTCAGGTAAGTCAACTTTCTTGCGTAGCTTGAATCTCCTCGAAGAGGGGACAAAAGGTCATATCACAGTTAATGGTTATGATTTGACTGACAAAGCAACCAACGTGGACCATGTTCGTGAAAATGTAGGAATGGTATTCCAGCACTTTAATCTCTTTCCGCATATGACTGTCTTGGAAAATATCACTTTCGCTCCTATCGAGCATAAGTTGTTAACCAAGGCTGAAGCCGAAAAATTAGGCATGGAACTTCTTGAAAAGGTTGGACTTGCTGACAAGGCAAATGCTAATCCTGAAAGTCTATCCGGTGGTCAAAAACAACGTGTGGCTATCGCACGAGGTTTAGCAATGAACCCTGATATCATGCTCTTTGACGAACCAACTTCTGCCCTCGACCCTGAGATGGTTGGAGACGTTCTTAACGTTATGAAGGAATTGGCCGAACAAGGCATGACCATGATCATCGTAACCCACGAAATGGGATTTGCTCGCAAGGTTGCCAATCGTGTTATCTTTACCGCAGACGGTGAATTCCTAGAAGATGGTACTCCTGACCAAATCTTTGACAACCCACAACACCCTCGTCTAAAAGAATTTTTGGACAAGGTTCTCAACGCTTAAAAAACTGCAAGGTTTACCTTGCAGTTTTTTCTTACTTGTATTGGAATTTTGGATTTTTTTGAAAATTATGATAAAATAAAGGGTATAAAATGGGGATTCCTCATGCCTAGCTAGACTAGGAAAGTAAATAGAAATTAGGTAGCTGGATGTCATCTAAAGTTATTGTTACAATTTTTTTGGTGCTAGTGGAGATTTGGCTAAACGCAAGCTCTACCCTTCACTTTTTAGACTTTACAAATCAGGTAATCTATCTGATCATTTTGCTGTTATTGGAACTGCTCGTAGACCATGGAGTAAAGAGTACTTCGAATCTGTTGTTGTCGAATCTATTTTGGACTTGGCTGATAGCGCAGAAGAAGCTCAAACATTTGCCAGTCATTTTTACTATCAAAGCCACGATGTTAATGACACTGAGCACTACATCGAATTACGCAAGCTTCAGGCTGAGTTAAACGAAAAATATCAGACTGAGCACAACAAACTCTTCTTCCTCTCGATGGCACCGCAATTCTTTGGTACCATTGCCAAACACCTCAAATCAGAGCAAATCGTTGACGGCAAAGGCTTTGAACGTTTAATTGTTGAGAAACCTTTCGGTACAGACTATGAAACTGCAAGCAAACTAAACGAAGAACTTCTAGCTACTTTTAACGAAGACCAAATCTATCGTATCGACCACTATCTCGGTAAAGAAATGATTCAAAGCATTTTTGCCATCCGCTTTGCCAATATGATTTTTGAAAATGTTTGGAATCGTGAGCACATCGATAATGTTCAGATTACCTTTGCAGAGCGTCTCGGTGTTGAGGAGCGTGGTGGCTACTATGATGAGTCTGGTGCCCTTCGTGATATGGTTCAAAACCATACTCTACAACTTCTATCACTCCTAGCTATGGATAAGCCCGCAAGCTTTACCAAGGATGACATTCGTGCGGAGAAAATCAAGGTCTTCAAGAACCTTTACCAACCTACAGACGAGGAACTCAAAGAACAATTCATCCGTGGCCAATATCGTTCTGGTAAAGTCGATGGCATGAAATACATTTCTTACCGCAGCGAACCAAATGTCAACCCAGAATCAATGACAGAAACCTTCGCTTCAGGTGCCTTCTTTGTAGATACCGATCGCTTCCGTGGTGTACCTTTCTTCTTCCGTACAGGTAAACGCCTAACAGAAAAAGGAACACACGTGAACATTGTCTTCAAGCAAATGGATTCCATTTTCGGTGAACCTTTAGCACCAAACGTGCTTACCATCTATATCCAACCTACTGAAGGATTCTCTCTTAGCCTTAATGGTAAGAAGGTGGGTGAAGAGTTTAGCCTTGCGCCAAATTCTCTTGACTATCGAACAGATGCGACTGCTACAGGTGCTTCACCAGATCCATATGAAAAACTGATCTATGATGTTTTGAACAATAATTCAACCAACTTTAGCCACTGGGATGAAGTGAGCGCATCATGGAAATTGATTGACCGTATCGAAGAGCTCTGGGCAGAAAACGGAGCTCCACTCTACGATTATAAAGCTGGTAGCATGGGACCTCAAGCTAGCTTTGATTTACTAGAAAAATATGGAGCCAAATGGACATGGCAACCTGATACAAAGCTCTAACCAAAGAAGCGACGTCCTCCATTACGTCTACGACAAAATCGGACAGATTCAAAAAACGTTTGAGTAAGTCCATATCTGTCGGAGGATGTTCATCTGTCAACTCACCAAAACGATTATCTTAAGAGGGTATTATGAAAAAGTTATTAGTATGGGGATATGCTCTGCAAAAGTATGGATAAAGCAGGAAAAAAATGGGGTTGCCACGAGTAAGTAGTGGAGTCCTAGGGATATCAGAGAATTCAACCCTAAAAAAACGCATCCTGATTTTTGACTTTCCATGGAGTTGGTTCGTAAAGGGGCAAGAAATTCCTCCAATGCCTGAAAAGGTTTATGTCTGCTTAAAGAAAGCAAGAGGTGTTACTTTTGATTTTCTTCCATATAATGATTTCTTTATCATGTCAGCGCGCTTTTTGGAATTTATAAAAAAATATGGGTTTGATCATGATTTTGGTATGAGCAAGGCAATTATTGTCAATACAAAAAGGTGAGCTATTGACGAATGAAGTCTATTATTTGGTAAGAATAGTTAGCTGGGAAATTGAGGATGAAATTGTTTATCCAGATTTAGGAAGAGATGAAAAAGGTTTTTCGCTGGAGGCATATACTAATTCAGATAAGGATATTTTGCTGTCTACCAATTATAATTATTCAGGAACGCTTTTGGTCTCAGAAAATTTAAAAGAAAAAATATTGGAAATGTTCTCCTTACCTTTTTCTTTATACTTTGAAGGAATGGAAGGAGCAAAATTATTATGAATTTATTGGATTTGATGAATTATAGCAAAAAGGAAATTTAAATGTCAAAATTACTTTTTTTACTTCTTCTAAAAACGTCACATAGTATCGGTTATATTGGAGGAGGAGCTGAACATATTCCGTTAGAATTATGGCCTAAAGTTCCAAATTCTGATGCCTATCAAACGCATCTATTTACTCTTTATTCTGACTTTTTACCTGAAAATGTATTCCCTCGTAGAAATTATTATATCTCTGTTTTTTTATTTCTATAGAGGAGCATGTACTGGGAGGAGTAAAAGACTCTATTTCATCTAAATATACTGTTAATTGTCAGGATGATTTAATTTTACTAAATGATGGTTTTTAGTTGCGCTGTCCTTTATGAAAGGGAACAAGCTATCAACAAGCAAGATTTAGGAAATATTTCTTTGGAAAGAAAAATTTTTTTGAAAGGCTTGATGAAGTTGATAAAGAAGCTGATGCAAAATACAATGAAGATGAACATTTATTCTTTGAAGATAAAGGGATGGGCTTGGATGTATCCAAAAATTTTTTTGGTAATCCTTATTTTTGAACAAGATATAATATATCCTTCTCCTAAGTTTAGTTTTTTTGCTTGCAATTATTAGAAGAAGATATAGATAAAAAGTTACATATTTTTTTCAGAATGGTATTGGTTATTTTTTTATTATGACCAAAATATTAAGAAAAAAACTTCTATCTGGAAGTCAAGCAGGTATTTTTCTTTATTCAAAATACTTAATAATTAACATGAAACCTTCAGTTTCAACTTAGCAAGCCGTAGCTGCACAAAACCTCCAATCCCGACGTGGGGTGTGAGCGGTACGCACGCACGCGGCTTTTTGGTTTTATTAGACGGCCTCTGTAATGAAAATAAATTTTTAAATTAAATTTTTCAATAACTGAGAAAGGACGATTAAAATGCTTTGATTCAGATACAAAAAAATATGATTTCTGTATGGATAGGAACATCAAATAAGACGTTAGATGAATTTAATAAATACACTGAAGGAATGGAAGATTCAGATTCTCAATGTCCAGCATTTGCAGATTTTGGGGTTTCATTTATTGATTCAGACTTTTTTGTAGCTTTTCGTACCAAAAACGGAGAGATTGTTCCAATTGAAATTTTAGCTGAAGAAATTGGTACGCATTCGAAAAAAGCCACAGAAGAAATTATAAGAGCATCTAAAGAAAAAGGTGTGAATGAAGGAATTCTTTGTATTATTATGCAAACGCTACTTTTGAACCCGATGATCCAGAAAAACTTTATAATGACTTAAAATTTCTAGGAACGTTTAAAGATCCTAGAAAAAAATATCGCTAGTGATTGTGAAACATTAGTCAGGATAAAGGACGTCTGAAAGTTGGTTTTTCAGATAGCCTTAAACAATTAGATTAACGGCAATCTGATGGTTGCACCATCGACTACGCCTACGACCCTTTCGGCAGACGCCTTTCCAAAGAACGCCAAGACAAACTCGCCTGGACGAGTACCGAACCGAAACGCACCCACTTCGTCTGGGACGGCGCCACCTCTTGCAGGAAGTCCAACCGGACGGCAGATATACCTAAATCTACGACGCCGATCCCAACAGCTACGAACCTTTGGCGCAGATCCGCAACCACACCAATGCTGAAGGCGAAAGCAAACAGGAAACCCACTACTTCCACTGCGACCAAGCCAGCATCCCGAGAGAGATGACCGATAAGGACAGCAAGCTCATGTGGTTCGGCGAATACACCGCCTGGGGCCGTCTGAAAAAGAATGAAAGGGTTTACAAGGATGCGCGTCAGCCGTTCAGACTGCAAAAACCAGTATTATGATGAAGAGACGGGGCTGCATTACAACTTCTTCAGGTATTACGAGCCTGAGGTGGGGCGGTTTGTGAATCAGGACCCCATTGGGTTGTTGGGTGGTGAGAACCTTTATGAATTCTCATCAAGTATAAATAGTTGGTTTGATTCTTTAGTATTAAAGAAATGGAACTTTTGATTTTTTATTAGACAGTATCATGATAAACGTGCCAATGAAATATTTGCTGGAGGAACAGAAGGAAGGAGATTAAAAGCAAGTCCTAAAGAGAAATGTCCTAAAGAACAGCAAATTAGGGTATATGATAAACGTTATAGATGATCCATCTAAGGCCCCAGAGATGAAGCCTTTACTAGAAAAAATGAGAAAAGGTAATATCCCGTGGTCTTTTGGTAGTAAAGCACTTTTTTTAATAATTATAGGGATGTAAGATGAGCTTTAATAATAATGTGAAGAATTTAAATTTATTTCTAATTGATAATGGCTTTCAAGCTTTTATCCAGAATGTTCTGGAAAATATAAATCTTGGGTCAAAGAGCTTGATGATGAACATTTAGTCTATATGTACATATATTGTATAGAACATAAAGAAGGTTCTCAAACATGCTATTTAATAATTTCTTTACCTAGAGCAGATGATGATGCTTGGGTGGTAAGCCCATTAGCTTTTGGAGTGCAAATCAGTAAAAGTTGGGATGACGATAAAGATTTTTTCAATAAATGTATTAATCGTCTTGATAATATTATGTCACCAGCAGCATATCTGAAGGATGCGATAATTAATGAGATAAACTCAATGAGTTGCATTTCTACTGACTCATCTGATTCTAATTTTTTGGGAATTAGACAATTAACTAATCTGAAAGCCTTCAAAAAGCTTAAAGAACATAAAGATTTCTCTGAATTATCTGCTAAGAGTAAAGATTTATGGGTTAATGGAAAAGAAATTCTTCGTTTGGATGTGAATTTGGTTAAATCTTGTTATGAACCGTATAGTGATGAGATTATTATGGAATATATCGATGACTATTCTTGGGAGCTAAGTGTTATATTGGCGACGTATAGTGTATTTAAATAATTTATTCTCACCAACGCGCTGGGTCATACCTTGGCCTACACCTACGACAAAACCGACAACAAATCCACTACTTCCACTGCGACCAAATCGGTATCCCGCGCGAGATAACCGACATCAACGGCAATCTCTTATGGTACGACGAATACACCGCCTGGTGTCGTCTGAAAGACCGTCCCGAGACTTGGCACATCCACCGGTTCAAACGCAACATCGAAAAATGTATGCTCCTGTAACTGCACAGGATTGGATTAATCTATTAAAAAGATAATTTTTTTACTAAAGGAGATATGATAATGAAACAGTTATTTAACGTTATTGATAATAAACTTTTGACGTTTGATACCATTGAAAAATATGGATTGGCATTTTATTAATAATATTGAAGAAATGGAAACTTATCTATACAGCCAAACAGCTGTAGATACTTGTTGGCTCGACTTAAGAGAAAAATAACTCATTAATTCTAAAATTAACAAATGCTCAGGAGCAAGCTACTTGGGATAAAGAGATAGTTCCCATTATTCAATCAAGGCTAAAAAGAGGTTGGTTATATAGAATACTTAAATGATATTGAAATGGATTTGTTTAATTGCCATCTAAATACGGTCCATTTACTTAAAAATAAACTATGGAATACCATTTTTAAAGCATATAAAAAAGGGAATTTCCCATGTGGCTGGCTGGGTTCTTACCCTGAAGGTAAATTAGTTGTTTTCAATCCCAATGCTAACTCAATGTAACAAAAGAATATAAGCAAGCCATAGCCCCGCACAAAACCTTCAGTCCTGACGTAGAGTATGTACGGAACGTACACACACAGTTTCGCCTATCAAAACCACATCAACGAAGACGGCGAAAACCGACAACAAACCCACTACTTCCACTGCGACCAAGCCGGCATCCCGCGCGAAATGACTGATAAAGACGGCAACCTGGTTTGGTTTGGCAACTACACTGGTTGGGGCCGTCTGAAAGAGGAAACCCGAGTAACGGACAGTGCTTACCAAACCCTTTCGCCTGCAAAACCAGTACGCTGACCGTGAGACAGGGTTGCACTACAACTTCTTCAGGTATTATGAGACTGATGCGGGTCGATTTGTAAATCAGGACCCGATTGGGTTGTTGGGTGGGGAGAATCTTTATTCGTTTGCGCCTAATGCGCAGGCTTGGGTAGACTGGTTAGGCTTACGATTTGCAAAGCCTCATGTCATTAAAATTAATGGCAGAAACCCTATTAATTATAGGTATGCTGGGACTACGTATCATTTAAGTGGGAAACTAGGAGGAAAATATCCTCATGGTGTGCCATTTAATATGTTTGGATTACCCGATTTTAGTCGTTACTCCGTGAAAAACGTTAATATTGGTAAACCCGTTAGTGATTATAAAGATTTTAAGAAAGCAAATATATTGGCTTTTGGAAAAAATAATCCTTTTGGTGCAGAAGCTCCTCCAGGTTTTGTTTGGCATCATGATACAGGAGGGGTGATGAGACTGCTTCCTGAAGACATACATGACTCTGTGAAACATACAGGCAGTGCGGCCCAACATCAAACACGGAAGAGAAAAAGAAAAGGGAAGTGTTAAATAACTTAACCAAGTTAGTAATAAGCAATAGGAGTGATTTAAAAGTGAATATTAAATTTAAAAAATTTGGTTTGAGCCCAGATGACATACAGCAGATGAAAAAAATTATGGAATTTTGCCAGATAAGAGGACTTTACAAAGTCTAAGTAAAGCATATAATTCAATCAACCCTAGCATCGAAGATATTATTGAATTTCAAGATAAATTAGGTTTTTAAAGTTGATACAGATTATGTTGATTTTTTTACTTAGAAATAATGGAGGGGTTCCATCAAAGGTTAGAATAAAAGGTAATAAGATAGTTATTGATCATTTTTTTGTCTTTTTAAGTCTGATTATAAACTTAATTCGATTATTGATATATATTCCGATTTTTCAGCAATATGGATTACCAATTGCAAAAAAACTCCTTCTGGAGATAGTATTATTTTGTCCTCAGATGGGAAAAATTCGTTTTTTTAATCATAATATTGATTCTATTGATGAAGAAGTCGGTGTAATTGCAAATAATTTTTTTAGAATTGCTTGAGAAATTATATTAGTAAACTGTGGCTAGCTGAAACCTTACCTTCAATCATTGCATAGAGTATGTACAGTATGCACGCGGTTTCTGTTTTTCAGACGACCTCTACCTAAAAGAACTGGTGCGCTACGACTACGACGACTACGGCCGCATTACCGTAGAACGTGATTCCCTCGGACGCGAAAGCCGCCAGTAAACCCACTACTTCCACTGCGATCAAATCGGCATCCCAAGAGAGATGACCGACAAGGACGGCAATCTGGTTTGGTTTGGCAACTACACTGGTTGGGGCCGTCTGAAAGAGGAAAACCGAGTAACGGACAGTGCTTACCACCCCTTCCGCTTGCAAAACCAATATGCCGACCGTGAAACGGGGCTGCATTACAACTTCTTCAGTTATTATGATCCTGATGCGGGTCGGTTTGTTAATCAGGAAAAGATTATACTATGGATAAAGCAACAGGACGGTGTAAAGGACATGATGATCCACAAGAAACAGGACATGGAAAGTACCCTCATATAAATATTAGACGTCCGAATGGGAAACAAGTGCGTATTGATATTATAGGAAAATAGATATGTTAAATTTAACTAATTTACAAACAAAAAGGATATGATGAACTTATTGAAATTGATGGAGAGGTTGTTTATCAAGTATTTGCTATTAAGAAAAAAATAATGGAACTTATAGCACATATTACTATACAGTACCAAAAAAATAAATTGGATCAGGCTGAAGATTATGAGATAGAAGAATTTAATGAATTTAATGAACTTGAATTAGCTATAAAAACATATTCAATCAAAAAGGAGCTAATCTATCAAGATTTAATATATTTAAAGGTAACAAGCCTCTTTAAGACCTTTTTTAGACCATAGGTTGGGTCGAGCCCCAACAAAACATCAAGGTCGTCTAAAATCAATTCTCAGACTACCTCAATCCTTTTTCGAGGTCGTCTGAATAATCTCATTATCGTTCACTCTTACTCTATATCTTACCTACGAATACGGCCTAATATAGTCGCAATGAAAGATGGAAAAAAATTTATTTTATTGAGGTAAAAAATAATATAGACGATTAACGAAAGGTCAAAAGAGATCAGGGCTATTCAATTTGAAAAAACCGCACAATGCTGGGGGAAAATGTCCGAAGGCTGCATATATGGTTTCAACAAACAATAAGGATAATCAAACGGATGTGGGTTCTTCCAAAGGTGTTGCTCGCTTTTATGACTTTAGTATTCAAAGATTGATTTTAAGAAGGATAATTATGAAAAGTAAAGAATTTATTCAAGGTCTTATTGAATATTTAAAAAAATAATTTAAATATTCCTGATGCTATTTTTTTCTAAAAGATAGGATTAAATTTAAAAAAAGGAAAAATATGTTTATGGTGAAATATCCTTTAGCAATTCTCGTACTTTCGAGGGAGTCATACTTCACCCTATATGCATACAATTCTGAAATGGGAAAATTTTTTTCTCCCAAAATGTTCCTCCTTATGATAAATCGTCAAATCCATATGATTTAGTATTTGTGCAACCATCTATCTCGCGGGCGCATTTTTTTAAAGCTCCCCCTATTACCTCATTTCCTTATGGAGATACCATTAAATTACCTGAATCTGAGCATGATGCAAAAAAATATCTATCCAGATGTATTAATGTATTTGCAGCAAAATCATATTCCAATCATTATGGCCTTCCATTCCGGTAGCAAAGAAGTTTTAAAATATTTATCACTTTATCCAGAGGCTTTTTCGTTTTTAAAGCGTTAACCGCTATTTTTTTATTATAAATAAGAATGAATTACCACTAAATGATCCTTTAATACAGAATATTTTATTGTTTGATAAAAAAAGTATTAGAAAATGATAATGGATTGTTTAGCAAGGATGATTTAATCTTCCTGGAAAATTCTTTTGACCAAAAATTAAAACAACAAATTATTCAATAATTAGTCCTGGTAACAAGTCGTAGCCCGCACAAAATCTTCAATCCTGACGTAGGGTGTGTGCGGTACGCACGCGGTTTCTGCTTTTCAGACGACCTTCATCTTATTTTTGTTAAAAAAATATGCGCACGAAAGGGTTTTTATATCATACTGCTGCCTTTGAAATAGAATAAAAGGCGTATATAGAATCATGTGGGAGAATGATCTCAGAAACTAAACAGCAGGGATTAATTTCAAGGAAACAGGCAGCAAGATTGCGTAGAATTATTGGTGAATGTTCCTAATTTTATTAATGTAAATATATTGGAAAGGGTTAATATGAACTACTTGATTAAGCTCATATGAATCAATTGGTGATTTTTGTATTTGGTACTTCTCTTGAGGAAGTACAAGAAAAATATGGAAAAACCAGCAAAAATGGTTGAAGATAATATTATGAATAATAAGGTGGAATATAGAAATGCTTGTGAGTTGGTTTATGAAAACGATAAACTGGTTTATGGATATTGCTTAAAAGATTCTAATCCCATATTAGGAGATATTGATATATTTAAAAAAATTCAATCGAAGATCTTAAAGCCATCGATTCAGAATTTATTGAAGGAAAAAAATATATTCTTTTTAAGAACCTCGGAATTTGCATAGGAGGTATGACAGGGAAAAAAATTCCTGAAGGCAAGTTATTAATCGCATTCGATAAAAATCACTTTGATTTTTTTGAATGTTTTATCGAGGTGTAATCGAACTGTAGCCAATGAAACTTCCAATTACGATGTAAAGTAAGTCGTAGCCTGCACAAAACCTTCAGTCCTGACGTAGGGGGTGTGTAGTACTCATGCGGTTTTTGTTTCCAGCCAATCTTAATATCTTTTTTGAGGTCGTCTGAACTATTTGTTCGTTAAAATCTCATTACCATTAGTAATGGCATTCTATCTAGAGGTCGTTTTCCTGATAGCTGAGAAACTAATTGACATAGACAAATACAGGAAAGAATATATATTATGTTGAAAATATCAAATAATTCGTTAAATGGGATTGTATTGGGTCAAAAAAATGTGGTGGAAAATCTGAGCAAAAAATCAAAGATTCACGAAAGTAGAAAGGATTTAAATAATGGGCCTGCCAAAACAAGCAATTGATTCAATTGTTAAATTATCAGCTAAAGAAAGATTGGATTATTCTATTAAAACTATATCTGGTATTGAAACTTTATACCTACTAAATGGAAAGGATGACTGGATATGTTTGCAAGATGATGAAGGAAAAGAATATCTAATGATTTTTTTCCAGAATCTGAGTTTGCGGAGTTAGCTCTCCAATGGAATCCTCAAGCATTGAGAATAGATGAAATGGAACTAGAGAACTTCTTAGAAGATACCGTTCCTTTAATGTCTGAAAATAATATTAGATTAGCTATTTTTTTCCTATAGATGAAAAAAACAGAAACTATTATTTTGGATCCAATTGAATTTGCTAAGATGATCAATGATTATTTTTTTATGAGTGGTATGGGGAAGAATTTGATTTACCTTATTTGTCGATGGTTTTTACAACAAAAAGCAATAAATGCAATTCTTAATTTGTCCAGTCAAGAACGTTGTGAGCATACTTTAAAAAAAGGATAGCAGACTCTGGAGTTCTATATGTTTTAGCAGACGAAGAAGGAGATTGGATATTATGGGGAGATGAGAAAAATTCATCTTTAGCCATATGGCCTGAATTAGAATTCGCAAGAATTATGGCAAATTCTGAAGATAAGAATTCTGATATTTATGAAATTGAGATAGAAGAATTTTTAGAGGATGGAATACCATGGTTGATAGAAAAATAATATAGGTGTAGCTGTCTTTCCGATTTCTGACAATCCTGAAACTATTGATATGAAGGCTATTCAGTTTGCTGCCTCAGTCAATAAAATCTTAGATGAAAGTTATGATGAGGCCTTAGATTTGCCTTATCTTTAAACGAATAGTCAGTTCGAGATCTAACCAAACCGTAAGGTCGTCTGAAAAAGGATGAGCGGGTTTACAAGCATGTGCATCAGCCCTTCCGCCTGCAAAACCAGTATTGCGACCGTGAGACGGGGCTGCATTACAACTTCTTCAGGTATTATGATCCTGATGCGGGTCGGTTTGTGAATCAGGATCCGATTCGGCTGGTGGTGGGGGGATAATCTGTATGCGTTTGCACCAAATGCTCAAGATTGGCTTTACCTATTAGGTCTTTGCTCTAATTCGAAATTACCTAATGCAGATAAGGCTATCATTGACCCCAGAAAAATCACTGGATATGCCTTAAATACAGAACACCCTGTAGGTGGAAAAAGCAAAGGTTTTTCAATCTGCATTAGGATTTAATCAATCAAATGTAGATGAGTTGATTAAAAAAAATCAACAAGGTGTTTGTGAAAACCCAGCAACTCCAGGTAAATGTGATGAACATGGGCAACGCTATACTGTTGATATTCCAATGACTGGTCCAATTGGACAGACCGCCACAGTTAGAACTGGTTGGATAATCGATAGCGGACAATCAATTCCATGATTGGCAACTACATATGTTTTATAGTAGATTATTAAGGAGTTTATAGTGAAATATTCGCTTTTAGAAGTAGTCAAATTGCAACAAGATCTTCCTGGTTTTAATTTACAAAAGGGAGACATCGGTGCTATTGTAGAAGTTTATTCAAATCCTTATGAAGCATATGAGGTTGAATTCTGCGATACTAAAGGAAAAACAATCGAACTACTAACTTTAAAGCCAGAACAATTAATGCCATTTCTTGATACATAATATTATTCTTATGAATCTTATAAGCAAGCTGTAGCCTACATGAAACCTTCAATTCCGCCGTAGCATGGGAGCGGTAATCATGCTGTTTCTGCCTTTCAGACAACCTCAATTCTTTTTCGAGGTCGTCTGAAATATTTGTTCTTTAACAATCTCATTACCATTAGCAATGGCATTCTATCTAGAGGTCATTTTTCCTGATGGCTGAGAAGCTAACTGACATAGACAAATACAGGAAAGGATATGTATTATGTTGAAAATATTAAATAATTCTTTGGATGGAATTGTATTGGGTCAAAAAGGCTGACTTTGATGATGTTATTTTTAAATAATCCTAATTATTCAATAGAGTTTGATAGAAAACACAAGACACAATCTGATTCAGAATTGATTACTGTATCCTCCTTGAGGAATTGTGATGAATTTTGCTTAAATGGAAAAAGTTATTAACTTTTTCAAATCTTGAAAAAAATTTTTAGAAGAGGAGGATCCTCTAATAGAAGTTTCAGATGAAGAAAAATTATTTTTATTTTTTTCCAAAATATAATTTAGTTTTATATGTTGACTATAAGGATAATTTGTTTCTGCAGATATTAATTTACGATGAGAGTATAAGAGATTTATATGATAATAAAGGTAAAAAGTATTCAGACTTTCAAAAAAAGTAAACTTAAAAAAACCCAACTTTAAATCATGATAAATTAATATTTATTCCTTATAAGATCGTAGGCGATTTTGAATTAAATTGTTCTCTATCAGATGTTATAAAAATATGACATATCAAACAATGTTATCCCTGAAGGTAAAAAAATATTATAGAGATAAACAATTTTGTACTAAGGTTTGATAATGAAAAAGTTAACTGAGGTTACAATTTTTCAATGATAAGAAAGTAGAGCTTGCAATATACTATAATGAAATAGATATATCATCAAAAAAAGGGCTTACTGAGTTATTAAGTCGATATGATGTTATCGAGAGAACGAAATCTAAATATCTTTTCAAAGAATTAGGTCTAGTTGTAGAAAAAGATCTGTCCGAATTTCGTTTTTTTGAACAATCATTATTAAAATTTTGGGTAAATTTGCATAGACCTATTACTAGCTGGTAATCACAAGTAAGCCGTAGCAAGCCCGTATCCCCGTATAAAACCTTCAGTCCTGACGTAGGGTGTGTGCAGTACGCACGCACACGGTTTCGCCTATCAAAACCACATCAACGAAGACGAAGAAAGTTGCCAGCAAACCCACTACTTCTACTGCGACCAAATCGGCATACCGAGGGAGATGACCGATAAGGATGGCAATTTGCTGTGGTTCGGCGATTATTACGGTTGGGGCAAACTAAAGAGCGAAACTAACACATCCGGAACTGCTCACCAACCCTTCCGATTGCAAAACCAGTATTGCGACCGTGAAACGGTGTTGCACTACAACTTCTTCAGGTATTATAAGCCTGAGGCTGGGCTGCATTACAACCTGATGCGGTATTACGAACCTGAGGCTGGGCGGTTTGTGAATCAGGATTCGATTGGGTTGATAGGTGGGGAGAATTTATATGCTTTTGAACTGAATACGAAGGCGTGGGTGGACCCATTAGGCCTTGCTTCAAAAGCAACTTCAAAAATGTAACCATATAGATTTTCGGATGTTAGTTTTAAAGGACCTCATGCTGATATTTTTGTAGGAAATAAAAAGTAACAGAAGCCCTTTTAACCTTAGATGATAACGGAGAAATTGTATGGAAATGTTTTGGTGATATGAAAAGTGCTACTTCCAAAAAATTGAAAGTTGCTGATGACATAATTTCTGAACTGAAAGACAACTCACAAAATATGTCATCAGCAAAAGATCAGCTTAAAAAGGCTCTGACTGATTTTGAAGGTGATTTAAATGACCCAAAAAGTAGCACTAGAAGAAAGGAAATAGCTAAAAGAGGAATTAAAAAATTTAGGAAAATGTTAATGAGGTTATTATGGATATCACATCTTTCTTAAAAAAACAGGCAGATTTGAAGATTTGTCTGTGGGTATGTCATATAGTAGTTTTCAAAAAGCGGAAACAATTCAAACATTCGTCTAAATGGTTATACGATGACGATAATATAGAAAGTGGTTTTTTTCTATTTTTTTGGAAGGGATTAGAAATTGGTTTTAGGGATGAAGTTATTTATTTGCTATCAATAGATCCTTATTTCAAAGGTGTAAGTATTGCTAAAAAAATATAAAATTAATAGGAAATTAACTATTGAAAAAAATTTGTACAATATTTGTTTTTTTGCCGATATTAAATGGAAATTTGTATCAAGGAGGAGTGGGAACATGAGTGTGAGATAAAAAAACAGAAGGAGGAGTTTCTATTATTTTCACATTTGAATTAGATGGTTTAAGAATCTCTAAATTTTTCAGTCTCATAAAAAAATAAACGTAATTAGGTCGAGCCTTCCCCACAAGGTCCCCCTTTTTTTCAAATACAGAAAAACTCTAAAATCTAAATCTTTCAAATATTTAGACGTTTTTATATTGCTCATTAATTTATGCAAAACTAACAACAGGCGTAGGTTGGGTCTAGCAAGCAGTAGCCCGCACAAAACCTTCATTCCTGACGTAGGGTATGTACGGAACGTACGCATGCGGTTTATGTTTTTCAGACGACCTCTACCAAATTGCTACGACTACGACGGCTACGGCGATTTGACCGCCGTTTACGGACGTGACGGCAAAAAACTGCGCGGTTTCGCCTACCGCAAAGACCATACCGTCGTTACCGACGCATTGAGACGAACGGAAGTATACGGTTTCGATGAAAACCGCGAACTCGTCTACCGCATCGACGCCGACGGACAAAGCAGTGACAGCGAACGCGACGGCTACGGCCGCATTACCGTAGGACGCGAAAGTTGCCAGCAAACCCACTACTTCCGCTGCGACCAAATCGGCATACCGAGTGAGATGACCGATAAGGATGGCAATTTGCTGTGGTTCGGCGATTATTACGGTTGGGGCAAACTAAAGAGCGAAACTAACATATCCGGAACTGCTCACCAACCCTTCCGATTGCAAAACCAGTATTGCGACCGTGAAACGGTGTTGCACTACAACTTCTTCAGGTATTATAAGTCTGAGGCTGGGTGATTTGTGAATCAGGATCCGATTGGGTTGTTGGGCGCAGGGGATAACCTTTATCAGTTTGCTGTAAATGCTCAAAGTTGGATTGATCCGTTGGGACTTTCTCGTAACAGGTTAGCTACAGTAAGTAAAACGCCATCAAAAGTGAGTCCCACTGGTAGGGCTGTAATGCAGCGCATGTTAAGCGCTAAGGAGCTACGTGGTATGTCGACTGAGCAGATTAGTAATTTAAGACGTGTAAGCGATATTCCTAGCTCTGCCCAATTTTGGGATACTCCATAGGTATGATATGGATAAACGAATCGGGCCTAGGCAGAAATCTGATTATGGCCATTGATATTATAGAATCTACACTTAACATTGTTTATTTTAATTGAGGAGTTGTATGCTATGAATTTAGATGCAGTTAATCCAGAATTGGAATCAAAAATTAATGATTTAGTTTGCGAAGCTTATAATAAATCTTTTTCGGAACAAGAAAAATTATTAAAAGAAGCATTTGAGCTAATACCTAAGCCAGTAACTCAATGGGCGCATCCAACTACAATGGTTACGATTGCCTTATTTGAGTCATATTATAAAACATCAAAAAAATATGAACAGGCTGAGGAATGGCTGACTATTGCTTTGAGTGTTGCCGATTTAGGAACAACTAATGCAGGAACATATCTATTAGGCGGTATTTTTTTATTATGATATTGAAAAAAATATGATGATGCTTATAAATATTTCGATATAGCTTATAACGATGCTGGATATTATCCATTCAGTATCGAGGACAAAAAAATATTGGAAGTTTTATAAGCAGCGTAAAGAAGAACTAAATCCTAAGAAAAACAAAAAGTAAGATTGATATTTTCAGACGACCTCAATATTTTTATTAAGGTTGTCTGAAAACATTTGTTCTTTAAATAAACATTTTACAAATATACTTATGCTGCACCAATTTCTAAAAGTAATACTAAAAAAAGGAAAAAATGATGACTCTTTATCAAATATACTCTGCTGTTGATAATGAAGAAGCGTATGTGGACTTAAAAACAGGATGATAGAAAAATTGTAGAATTTATTAATTACAATAATGGTAATTATACAGATGAAGCAGTTTTTATAGCTCAGAATGGATATACCTCCAAAAATATTTCTAATACAGATTATATTCAAAACAATTCCTAAGATGTTATTGTTCTCTGAAACTTTTATTAATAAGTTGGCTGATACATTAAAAAAATGAATTAGATTTTTTTCCAGCTAAACTTAGAATTAAGGATGATGAATTTAAATTTTTTTCCTTGGAAAAAAATTAAATTAACTGCTGAATTAGTAGATATGGAAAAAAATCAAATTTTTTTATGAAATAGATGGAGAGAAATTTATCGATTATCCACCCTGTATTCTTTGAAAATATATCTGGCTTCGACTTTTGTGCAAAAGATATAAATGATGATTTAATTTGGGCTTTTTTTCTGATAAATTCAAAGAATTAGTTGTGACTAATAATTTGAAGATGGAATTTCTTCCTCTAACATGAAATACTCTGTTAATAAGTTATAGCAAGCTGTAGCCCGTACGAAACCTCCAATCCTGACGTGGGGGGATGTGCGATACGCACGTATGCGACTTCGCCTATCGAAACCCCATCGACGAAGGCGGAGAAAACCGACAACAAACCCACTACTTCCACTGCGACCAAATCGGCATCCCGAGAGAGATGACCGATAAGGACGGCAACCTCTTGTGGTTCGGCAACTACACCGGCTGGGGTCGTATGAAAGAGGAAACCAAGGTAACGGATAGCGCATACCAACCATTCCGCTTACAGAACCAGTATGCCGACCGTGAAACGGGACTGTATTACAACTTCTTCAGGTTCTATGAGCCTGATGCGGGTCGGTTTGTGAATCAGGATCCGATTGGGCTTTCAGGCGGAGACAATCTGTATCTCCAGTAGGAACACCATACCCTATGAGAGCCTTACCTCCTGGTTCTAATCAAAAGCCTTATACCATATATAGGGTACTGAAACCAATTGATAATGTAGCTGCAAGTAAAATTATGTCGTTGTTCGGAGAAATTGGATTAGGGACACAGTATGAATTACCAAAAATCTGTTAAATCATATATAGAATCTGGCATCTGGAAGAGGTAAAAAAATAGGAAAATGTTAAAAATTAATGAATTGAATTCATATCTTAAAAAAATAAAGGAGTACCAGAAGATAGTTACTCAATCAATGAAGTAAATGATGAATCATTATGTATTGTTGAAGAAAATAAAAAAATGGCATATATTCTATTCTGAAAGAGGATTGAGAACCGAAGAATATTGTTACCAAGATGAACATTTGGCAATTCTATATTTTATAAATCGGTTATCAAAAATGTTAAATTTTTCTTTCGAATGAAAAAAAGCAAACTGTAACCTGTATGAAACTTTTAATTATGGTATGGGGTATGTGCGTAACATACACGCGGCTTCTACTTTTTAAGCGACATCTAAATCTTCTTTGAAGGCGTCTGAGCTATCGATTCTTTAACAATTTCATTACTGATTGATGTAGAATTCGTCTGAAAACATACTTTCAGGCGAACTCTACCAATTTTCTCTCTTGTTGGTTACACCACAAGCTACAGCTACAACGCCCAATGGCTGCAAGTAGGCCAATGTGTGGCAGATGTCAAAAAGGTGCTAAACGTATGGGTATACTACTCCGTGTAATTACCGCATTGAAAAAATAAGGATTTTTATGGAACCACTAGATTTATCAAATGAAATCTTATTAGAAGATATTTTAGATACTAATGAATATGTACATTCTGAAAAAAAGAAACTTGGCAAAAGCCGTAATAGAACATTTTTCCTCCACATTCTGTTATTTACTTTCTAGAATTTGTTGAAAATTCTACCTATGAAAATAAATATTATGGGTATATTTTTTTAATAAGACAGAGAATAAAAATTTATCAATTTTCTTTTTACCGATAATAAAGAATTCAAAAAAATGTAAAATTAAATCTAAGACATAAAGACAGGAAAAAAAGGTCACAAAAAGATATTTTAGCTTTGGACATCATTGATTTATTGTAAATGTAGTCTGCAAGCGTAGTTTGGGTTACCAACGCCAGCAAGGCGTAACATATATAAAACTTTAATTCTGGCGTGGTGAGTGCAGTACGTTCCTATGTAGTTTCTGCCTTTCAGACAACCACTGCCAAACCGCCTAACCCAGAGGCGACGCACAGCCTCACTTCCGTCACCTTCGGATGAATTATTTGAAATTATTCGATTACCTTAGGAGATTATCATGGATATAACACTATTTAATTTTCGGACATTTTGGGAAGCAAATGCTGATGAAGATTATCGTGAAGATACCATCAGAATGTCTATTGCACTTATGATGTTTCTCAAAAACAATAACTTACTTGTTGATATTGAACCATTTAATGAGGATGGCTCTATCAAAGAAGATTTGATCATCCGAAAATCCAATGTAACCGATGAAGGATTCCAATTATTTGTTAAACCAGTAAATAACTGGTGGAATGCTTTGGATAGGGGAACTCCTCCCGAGAAAGTTACTATTTTGGAGAATGGGTTGAAAAAAATTCGTGCTGCGAAAAAGTAATTTTATATTTTCAGACGTCCTCTACCAAATCACCTCTCCCGACAGCTACGAACCCTTGGCACAAATACACAACCACACCAATGCCGAAGGCGAAAGCCACTAGCAAACCCACTACTTCCACTGCGATCAAATTGGTATCCCAAGAGAGATGACCGATAAAGACGGTAACCTGGTTTGGTTCGGGGATTATTACGGTTGGGGCAAACTGAAAAGCGAAACCAACATATCCGGAACTGCTCACCAACCCTTCCGCCTGCAAAACCAGTATTGCAACCGTGAAACGGGGCTGCACTACAACTTCTTCAGATACTACGAGCCTGATGCGAGTCGGTTTGTGAATCAGGATCCGATTGGGTTGTTGGGCGGGGAGAATTTTTATGCTTTTGCGCCTAATGCTCAGGTGTGGGTTGATCCTCTAGGTTTGAATAAATGCTGTGAAAATAGCAAAGTTAAAACAGAACCAAACACAGCATTTTTTTGGTCAGGTAGAACAGATGGTATTGGTGGACAACATATTGCTGCCGATATTGGCAAATCTAAAGGAGGAACAACATTAGAAATGTTAATTGAAGCTAGAAAAATTATCATACCTACGTGGGATCAAAATAACCAAGCAAGCATTAAAGCATGGGAAGATATTTCATCAGAGTATGCAACATGCGCTTCTGGTACTGTAACAGGCGTTATTGGCAAAAGATCTGCGACCAGGAAATATATGGGAAAAAAAGGTAATTACTATGGATGATTTCGTAATTGAAAAAAATTTCAAGAGGTATGTTAATTGTTTCTTTAAATGGAAATGAAATTTCATTTGAAGGAGAAATGTTCTTTCCAAATAATGAGTTTCACTTTTTCCCTATATGCGAAAAACAGCAAAAATTTACTAAGACCAACCAAATTTTTAAGCAAGGAAGAGTTAGATAATATTTTTAGAACATTTAAAAAGAATTTATTTTTAAAAAAATAGAGTATTAGACATAATTTTCTAAATTTAATTATCAACTGTAAAGTAGCCCAAGCAAGCCGTAGACCACATGAAACTTCCAATCCCGACGTAAGGTGTGCGGTATGCACACACACGGGTTCTGCCTTTCAGACGACCCCGCGCACAATATCCTGTCCGATCACAATAGCCCTACCGTCCCGGACAACCGCCTGAAAACCTACAACGGCACGACCTATTACTACGACCACTTCGGCAACCTGATCCACCGCGAACTGGCCGACGGCAAAGTGCAGAACTACTTCTACGATCTGCATGACCAACTGGTTAAAGCGGAAATCTTCAAAAAAGACGGTACAAAAGAGACTTGGGCCTACACCTACGACGCCTTGGGCAGAAGGATAGGCAAAGGCCGTCTGAAAAACGAAGAAGCTTTAGACGGCCTCGAATGCAACAACTGCTTTGCCTAGAAAAAATAGTAGTACCTCCTTTGGTTCAAGTGGTAGATCTTCAGATTCTTCATCATTAAATTCATCAGGAGGTTCATTATGAAAATTAAAGTAATTATCCCATTTCTTATGAGTATAATATCATCTGGTTGTTCGTTAACCAATAATGAAACTGATATTAATGACATTTGGAATTTTAGAATTACTATTACTGGAGCTCAAGAAAATAGACAGGCTCATTTGACTGGTTTACTTAGCAATAGTGCAATGGGAATATCAAGTATGAAAAACTACTATTTACAATGACAATGAATTAAATGTTGTTTTTATTTCAGAAACTAGCAGGATCAAAATATTCTGGGAAATTAGACAAAAAGAATTATTATTGGCAAAAATATTAGCAAAGTTACTTTTTGGCTCTGCAAGGGAAATCATATGGCATAACTAACTAGCCTAGACGGAATCAAACTCCAATACTACCTATAAAATATAAAAGGGTTATTTGAAATACATTTTTTAGATAACCCCATCCCCCCAACAGGAGCACCCCATAGTCGTCAATATAATTGCCCGTAAAATAGCGACTTCAAGGTCGGGATAATTCAAATTCTATCAATAAAAAAATGAGAAAAGGCTCGCACAAAAAAACATTTAGAACTAAAATCAAAAAAATCAATTTGAAGCTTCAGTTTGTAAATGATCTGGTGTAAAAACAAGGTTGAATTATCCCTAAGCAAATGCCAAATAGATATTTGGTAAAGAGCTATAAGAATGACTGGGCATTGTCCATCAAGAACTAGAAAACTAAGAAAAACAGGCTCAGCGATATTTGAGTTCTTTAGGATATAAAAATTTTAGGAGGTACTAAAGTGTTAGGTGAATTAAAAATCATAGATGAATTTGCGGATAAATTTGATTTTTCGAATGTTTGGCCCAGCTCTTTTAGAGAAAGAAGTTAGTTGGCCTGTAGATTATAATGGAAACCCTATGCTGTTCTTTATAGGTCTTCCTGCAAATTTATTAAATAAAAAAACTAGATATTAACTTGTATTGTAATATTTTTATCACTTACAATCATGAAGATGACCAACATATATATGATTTGAGCGATAAAAAAATCTAGAGCCAAATAAAAGTTCCTGTGTAATTTTTAAGTGATATTCGTTCTTCAAAAGTAAAAAAAATAAGCTGTATCGAACCTAGTAAAAAAAACTTTTAATCAGTGAGTCTGATGATGAGGTACCATACTGGCTACAAGATCCTATTCAGAAATCAAATATGTCATTTCAATTTCAAATATATGCAGGAGAAATAGATAATATGTTCCAGCAAGATTTTTGGAGATGAGTTTTATTATTTTTTTCTGTAATGAAAATTGTTCAGAAGGTAATGTCTTTGTTCAAATTACCTAATGAAATATTTAGAGAAAGCAGCACCTAAGTCTATAAAAAGCAGCATTATCGCATTTGTCTGATGGTGTTCAAGTAAAATTCAAGATAATCTAACCAATATATGGAGGCTTTTAAAACTATGAATATAGACTTTAATAAAATTGCTGAATTTTTGTGTTACAAAAACAGAAAAAGAAGATTGCTATTCTTCAAAAGAAATTTTCTTTTAATAATTCCAAGAGTAGAGAAGCGCTTACCGACTTAATTAGTAGTTTATTTGTCAATAAGATATATGAACCTTTCAAAATCATTATTCCTGCTATTTTTGCAAGTGAAATTTGAAGAGGATTTTTGAAATATGGGGAGATGTAGAATATATACTTGGTCTTTTGAATGAGTCTCCTATTATTTCTAGTAATCAGAAAAAGCAATCTTTTGAATTACTAAAGTCTGTAACCGAGTATAAAAAGCCAAAAAGGTGCTCAAGAAGGATTAGATAATTATTTTTGCACGACATCTATCACTATATTTTGTTGAAGAAGGAATAGAAAATGTGAAGGAATCAATTGAAGATGATGACCTTGAACTTGAATACTTTATGAGGTTAGGACTATTATCTGCTGCTTCTATTGTTAAAATCATCTGCAACTCTACTAATGATTTATTAGAAAAACAAATGAACGAGATTATTTTGAAACAAATTCAAGCATTACATGAAGAAAAATTGTTGAAATATAGTTAAAAACCAGCAAGCCGTAGCCCGCACAAAAATCTTCAGTCTTGACGTAGGGTACGTGCGGTACGCACGCGGTTTCGCCTATCAAAACCACATCAACGAAGAAGGAGAAAGCCGCCAACAAACCCACTACTTCCACTGCGACCAAATCGGCATCCCGAGAGAGATGACCGATAAGGACGGCAACCTCTTATGGTACGGCGAATACACCGCATGGAAAAATTACTATTAATGTAAAAGTTATCTAACATAATGGAGGTAAATATGCCCTTCCTGAAAATTACCTATAGAGATTACCCTAAAGAAGGATTGTTCAAAAAAACTTTATCGAGAAAACATCTATAAAATAGAGGAATTTAAAGAAGAATTTAACTATTACGAATATAGCCCAATAGAGAAAATTATTATTGATGAACATAATTTAGTACCTTTTCATCTTTTTCACCAGAAGGAATAAATTATTTAATGCCTAAAAATTATTGATGGCATTAGCAATGGCATTAGAAATGATGATATTCCAGTAAACATAGAAGAATTTATTATAAATATACCTACCGCAGAAAACATCACTCATGCTTTAAATCTCTTAAATAAAGATGAGCTTATAATTCTTAAAAAGTATTTAGAAAAAAATATTATTTGGGGACTCATCAAATTTGATACAGCAAATAGGTGAACATTATTTATTCAGAAGTATTGAATATCTCGAAAAAGTTAATAAGTAATTCCTAAATCTACTTATTATTTTGTTAATCGAATACATAAGCCAAGGTTTCTAGAAAAGTAGCCGTAGCCCGCATGAAACCTCCAATCCCGACATAGGGTGTGCAGTACTGCATTACCTACACAAGCACAATCGATTTTTTTAAATTTTTGGTATTAAGGAAAGAATGATGAACAAAAATCCGTCTCTTTACTATATTAGTATTTCTTTGTTTTACTTCAGCTTTTGCAAAAAGATTTTTTTAGACAAAAAAAGGAGAGCAATATGTTAGTCAGTTCAAAAAAATATGGCGCTTGATCTTGCTGAAATATACATAAAAAAACGTATATGGAAATACCGTTTCAATAAATCAAAAACCATACCGTATTATTGAAGAGAAAGATGTCTGGATCATTAATGGAGCCCCTCCAAAAGCACTAGGTGGTAATTTCCATATAGTTATTTCTAAAAAAGATGGGAGAGTAGAAGAAATAACCCATTCAAAATAGCAAGCCGTAGCCCGTACGAAACCTCCAATCCCGACGTAGAGCATTGTGGTACGCACGAAGGCGGTTTCGCCTGTCTAAACCACATCAGCGAAGACTACGAAAACTGCCAACAAACCCACTACTTCCACTTCCACTGAGACCAAATCGGCATCCCGCGTGATATGACCGATACGGATGGCAATTTGTTGTAGTTCGGCAACTACACCGACTGGGGTCGTCTGAAAGAGGAAACCAAGGTAACGGATAGCGCTCACCAATCCTTCCGCCTGCAAAACCAGTATTGCGACCTTGAAACGGGGCTGCACTATAACTTCTTCAGGTATTACGATCCTGATGCGGGTCGGTTTGTGAATCAGGACCCGATTGGGTTGTGGGGTTGAGATAATTTATATCAGTTTGCACCGAATGCTCAGATTTGGATTGATTATTGGGGGCTTGCTCGTTTGACTTATCGTCATACAATAAAACCAGATAAAAAGACTAATATATCAGAACTGCGTAGGCAAATTAGAGGACAAATAAAGGCTATGAATAAAATTATTCAAGAAGAGAGTATGATTGGATTAAAAGCAAGAATTAGGGCTTACAACGAAGATGTAGAAAAAGAAGGACGTATTTTTGTCAAAATATTAGAACCTGCTGGTGATTGTAAGGCATGGCTCCATGAGCCGGATATGAGGACAGGAGGCAAGCCAACGGATGTAACGAAGGTAGGTGACAAACGTATAATCTCTATTTTGGGAGGACAAGCAGATAGAATAGCTAGGAATATATTAAAAAAATGCCTGACGAAACAACTAAAATTACGTATCAATTAAAATTGAAGAGGTATATTGATTTAATATTTTTTTAACATTATATTTAAAGGAATTTAAGTATGAAAAGTATAGAACATTATAAAAAAATGGATGATGATGGCAAAATGGATTTTTCTCGATAATTTTGATGGTAATCCGTCTGTAGAATTTTTTTGAATTATTTGGAAGAAGAGCTATTTTTCTATAAATGTAGATGAATTTGTAAAAGTTGAAATATTAAAATTTTTTTATCTAGATTTCGGCATGATAATAGAGAAACAAAAGATAAAATAGTAAAACTAATAGTAGAAAAAAATACATAGATAATGAAGAGATGACCTTATCTATTGCAGCACTAGATGTTAACGTTTTTTTGATTTGGGGAAAGAAGATTTTAGAAAGATATCTAATTTCTTATTGGATAAAGAATATCAAAATATGGATATGATTGATTTAACATCTTCATTAATTAGATTATTATGTGCATAGAAGCAATGGTTCTGATGAGTATTTTTCAGGAGCTAGAAAAAAATAGATTCTTATAGAGATGATATAAAAACGTGGGCTAATTAACAAAAATTTATAGCAATCCGTAGCCCGTACGAAACCTCCAATCCTGACGTGGGGCATGTGAGGTACACACGAACCTTTGGCGCAGGTACACAACCACACCAATGCCGAAGGCGAAAACCAACAACAAACCCACTACTTCCACTGTGACCAAATCGGCATCCCAAGAGAGATGACCCATAAAGACGGTAACCTCTTATGGTTCGGTAGCTACACCGGCTGGGGTCGTCTGAAAGAGGAAACCAAGGTAACGGATAGCGATCACCAGCCCTTCCACCTGCAAAACTAGTATTGCGACCTTGAAACGAGGCTGCACTACAACTTCATCAGGTATTACGATCCTGATGCGGGTCGGTTTGTTACTCATGATCCGATTGGATTGTTGGGTGGAGAGAATTTGTATGCTTTTGCGCCTAATGTACGAATTTGGGTAGACTTTCTAGGATTAGCAAAAGGAGCTGCGAATCCCGTTTTTAAAGCAGCAATTGAAGTTTGGAAAAGAGCTCATAAAAATTACTCGCTTACATTAGGTGGTGGATATGACTTTGAAAGTAGTTTTAGAGGAAGATGTAAGGGAAATAAACAATTAAATAACTATGTGAGAGTTCTTAATAGTGAAGGCCCTGATTCTCGCAAAGGAAAATGGGAAGGTATACTTGATTTTTTTATAAACCATAAACCTAGAATTTCCTAAAATCTAAAAGTGTAATAAGGAGAAATTCAACATGAATGCTGATTTTGAGAAAAAAATTTTTTTAAAGAGTTAAGAGCTATTTTAAAAAAATGATTTTTTTAAAATTGAATACCTCGAATTATTTCTATAATAATAGTCATATTCAATGTATGTTTAATATTCAAAAAAAGTAAATACTCTAAGCAAAATTACTTTAATCTTTATGTAAAAAAACTTCTCCTAATATTTCGCCAAAAAGAAATTTCTTGGGGAGCGGATCTTATTTTAAGATTAGAGAATCTATTTCCTAAGCACTCATTTTTTTAATTAAAGGTATAAATTTTGATGAAAATAAAGATAAACAAAAATTATTTTTGATTTTTCTTGATTTATTAGATACCTATTTTTTTAATCGAAATAAAAAAAACTAACAAATATAGAAATATTCGAAAAACTACATTAAAATGCAACAGCAAGCGTAGGTTGGGTCTAGACCCAACAAAACGGCCAACTCATCGCCCAGCATCAATGGAAGGTGCCATCCAAAGAAGAGAACGCCCTGAAACGGATTGGCGCGATGCGCAGTACGACATGCTGCACCTCAAGGTTTGGGTTTTCTTGGCGGATAAACACAAATATATTAATGACTTAGAAAGGTTAATCAGACAATGAATCAGGAGCAATTTATAAAAAAAGATTAATATAGTTTTTAGTCGAAATTGATAAAATGATTAATAATTGCGATGAATATAGTTATACAAATAAACAGCAGTTGATTTCTATAAAAAAATGAACTATACGACATGATTAATTATCTAAATTCAGAAAGTCCTTTTCAACAAAAAAAGGAAAAAGAATTTTTATTGTCTCGGATAGTAATTGATTCTTGGCCATTTAATAATGAAGTTGGTAGACTCCTTGTAGAATTAGAAGAAGATTTCAATTCTTTGACAAAAAAATATAAAAAAATGTCTAAGTTAAAAATTTTTAATGAAACTCCTTTAGACTTTCAAGAAAAAAATTTTTTTGTTTGACAAATGGGAAGTCAGCTACCTTAATTTGATGGAAGTAAATCAAGGTTCTCCCTTAGTTGGAAGTCTATCCATTAACGGTCAAGTTATTATTAAAGAACAGGGATTTGGAGGGCCTTTGTTGTATTTCAATAGAAAAAAATATATTCCAGTTTTCATTAGACGATTTTTGCGTTGTTGGATTTAGGCTTGCAACATTAAATTTAGATGATCTATCAATTGAGTATATTGGAGGTATCGAAGACTTGATTTATCTGAAAGAGATAAAAGGTAATAGAATTTATTTCTATACAGATATATATAAAAAGCACAGAAAAAGAATTTAACTTTATATGAACAAATATAACTCAAGGCTATGCTGTAAACATCATAGCCAAAGAACTTCCATATTAATTAAATTTAAAGAATTTATTTAAAAAGTATTGGATAAGTATTTTAATTTCTTGGTTTTTTTCATTTGGTTATGGATGGCTTATTATGGGGATAACACGATAGTTAAATTGGTCGTGTATCCGATTATCTCTTTCTTTCTAGTTATTTTTATTTCATTTAGAATTAGAAAGAAAAAAACATTAAATATCTATCCATAATTCAAATGTTAATTGGGATGTTACTGGGATTAGCTATTCAAATCAAAAGAGAATTTTATGCTCCTTGAAGGATTGATATTCGGAGGAATTTGGGGATTAACAACACCCTTTTGGGTAAAAAAATATTAGTTATTTTTAAAAATAGGAAATTAAGTATAACAAAGCTCAAACAGATAGATACATGAGTAAGTAATTAACTAGAAGTGCTGGTAAGGTTTTTTTGGAAAAATACGGATCACGTAGTAAATGTGCATAGAAACTGATTGATAACAAAAAAATTTATAAAAGGAAAAATTAAAATGAGTATTTTTAAGTAATTATATAATTCAAGATTTAATCCAGAATGTATCTAAAGGAGTTACAGAGACATTTAAATTTGTATTAGAAAGATATAATTCTAATGAAATTTTTTTGCCTATACATTATATATTGATGACTATTGTTCATATCTGGGTTGGGCTGCTAACACTATTTCTCACTACGAAATAGAAAAAGTAAACTACCCAAAAGAAGATCAGCCTTTTATTAAATGGTATTACCCTCAATTTGCAATAGGACTTGGAGAGGTTCCTGAGAAAATAGATAGTGTATTCAATAATGAGATTCAAAAATATTCTTAATGATGCAAATACATTAATATCAGAAGGTAATTTTTGAGCAATATCAGGCGGAAGTATATGATTCAATTATAGAAGGATTTAAAAAAAGCGATAGAGAATATAGATAAGAAAAAAACAAAGAATGTCATATTTTTTGTTTCTATTGTAGATAGTGATAATGCTGAAATTATGGAAAATTATTCTGCTGAACAACTAAATTCATATGATAAATTCCTTACGTTCAAAAATAGATTTCAAAAGCAAGCTGTAGCCAGCATGAAATCTCTACTCCTGACGTAAAGTGTGCGCGGTACGCAGGTACGCAATTGGACAACCGCAGAAGGCGAAAAGCCGCCAACAAACCCACTACTTCTACTGCGGCCAAATCGGCATCCTACGTGAGATGACCGATAAGGAGGCCAATCTGTTGTGGTACGGCAACTACACCGCCTGGGGGCGTCTGAAAAAAGATGAGTGGGTTTATAAGAACGCACATCCCAAGAGGTCCGTATAAAAAATTCATCTCAGGGATAACTATAACATCCATCTAATATAAAAAATCGCCTTATATTCTTCTTGTTATTGAGGATATTGCTACCTTTAAAACTGGAGTTATTAACCTCTTTCATGACTTACTTGATCCTGATAAAAAGCACCTGATTTATCGTGATTTTATCAAAACATATCGCAATATGACTCCGATTGAAAAAATTGAATTTTTCAAAAAGAAGACCGTCGAGGAAATCGCAGCTAAAAAATAAGCTGTGGTATATATTTAGTGATGAGGCAACGCTATGAGAAAAACACTTTTTGGTTGGAGGCTCGCATTTTCTGTATTATGCTTTCTTGACCGCTCAGTACGTCAGTCAACTAAAGTACTACGACGTCTATTGAAATAACTTAGTTCTGTCATCAAACAGAACTTCTTTTTTTGATTAAAATCTATATCTAATATATAATCAATCTATAACGTATAGAACGGAGCTATATCATGGCTATAACTTTATCGAAACAATACAATTTTAAACTGAATGAAGCCACTATGGAACAAGCTCGAAAAATTATCAAGGAAAAGGGCATGACAATGACAGATGCTATTTCTTTATTTGTGGAGCAAATAGTCCTGGAGCAAGATTTACCTATTAAGACGGCCGAAGATCTACATAGAGAACAGTTAATTAAAGAATTACAAGCCCAATCTGAGCGTGCCTTGAGAGAATACGAGGCAGACGAAGGAACTTCCCTAGACGATATGAGGGTACGTTATGGCTTATAAAGTGATTGCTTCAAAAGAGGTCGAGGAAGCTATCGACAATATACACGACTATATAGCTACGGTACTTCTATCCCCTCAATCCGCCAAAAATACTGTGGCTAAAATCTTAGACAGCTTAAAAAGTTTAGAGATTTTTCCTGAAGCATGATTTGACGCTGATGAGAAAATCGGAGTAAAAATTAACAGCAAGTATCCCTCACGAGGAAAAATTATAGACCAATATGTTTTGCTTTACTTCATTGACCAAAACCGAAACACTGTTTTTTTATCTCACCTATTCCACACTAAAAGTGACTACGTCACTTTGTTACAAAAAGAAAATAAAAAAAGGCCAAATACTTGAGACAACTTTCTTAAGTTTATAAGCGCCGAAACCTTAATTTTTGGTACCTTTTTGCTACCTTCTTGGTTTAACAATACGGTATATATATAATATTTTACAACTATATCCTCTTTAGAAACGTGATTTAATAAAGATTTAAACACTATAGAGTATATCTTTGTAAAATACGGTTTAAAATTGGAGCAAGTAAAATGAAAAAAAGTTACTGATTGGAATGATTGGAACTGTTTTTGCTTTTTGACAGGAGCTTTAAAAAAATGTCACAACCACTTAAAAAAATACTCAATATAATGATTTGACCGTTAGATACTATTTAGGAATGACTTTCCCTAAGTATAACCATCCTGCAAAATTGTATGATGAAATCAATTTAGATAAGGTAGACAATATCCGAAAAAGCAAAGAGACTATATCTTATTATATTGGGTTTTTATAAAGATGGAAATTTAATTAAATTTGAGAAATATATTAATGCTAATAAAGTGATGGATTGTGCTTATGAATATGATGAGATGGGAAATCTAATCAAAATTTATAAAAAAATAACATTGAGGCAGGAAAACCGATCCAAAAAGAGAATGTAGAAGAAAAAAACTGCTACTTGTTAAATTATTAAAGGAGATTGATATGCTTAGTTTTTTTATGATTGCGATAAAAAAATTTATCTGTAGATGATTTCAATGAGGTTGAAAAAAATTAGGAGTATCTTTTCCATCTTCATTCAAATCACATTATTTCAAATGGAATGGAGGTACTCCCAATCTTTCTTGTTTTGTCAATGATAATATTGATTATGACTATATTGAAATTCGCGACTTCATTCCAATGAAATATTCTAAGCAGTTTGAGGATGATCCAGATTTCACATTAGAAGGAAGAGCGATAAATGAATGGGCACTTAATGAGTTACCTAGGAATTTGATTCCTTTTTGCTTTTTGATTGGGGAGGTAATTACCTCTGTTTAGAAAAATAGTTGGCAAATTATTTATTATGTAAGGGACGTATGGAGTGAAAATATATCAAGGGAAGCTAATTTTAATAAAAATTCATTTGTTATTGCGAAATCATTTGAGGAGTTTTTAAATTATTTAGAAGAAAATCCTGATGATTAATAAACTGGCGTAGCGTCGTTTATATATAGTAAGCGTAGCAAGCCATCCTGAGTATGCTGGTTGTGTTCGGCGTGCACACGGTTTCTGCTTTTCAGACGACCTTGAAGAACTAACCGGATTCGTTCGAGACGGCGGCCACCTCTTGCAAGAAGTCCACCCAGACGGCAGATATACCTATATCTATACCGATCCCGACAGCTACGAACCCTTGGCACAGGTACACAATCGGACCAACATGGTAATAAATACTCTTTAATGAATGCACATATTTTTTTATTTGAGGAATTAGTTATGAAAAGAAAAGAAATTATTTTAAGTATGCAAACGGCTTTTTCTTGGGGCAATTTGTAACAAAGTCAGACTTATTGCATTTGATATGACTGAATTATTATTTACTCTTTATGTATATATTGATTCACCATTGACAGATGATGAGTATGAAGCAATAGATAGTGCAGTTACAGATGTATTGGCTGATTTCCCAAATTTTCTATATGAGAAAATATACATTATTGAAAAATAATGATAATATTCATTCATTAAATATATATAAGGGATGTTTTTTTATGAGATTTGAAAATAAATTTGATTAAATAACTCTTAGCCCCTACCGTTCAAGACAACCTCCTGAAAACCTACAACGGCAAAAGTTACTACTACGACCTCGGAAACCTCATCCACCGCTAACTGACCGACGACGAAGTGCAGAACTATTTCTACGACCTGCATGACCAACTGGTTAAAGCTGAAATCTTCAAGAAAGCGGCCAACAAACCCACTACTTCCACTGCGACCAAATCGGCATCCCGCGTGAGATGACCGATAAGTACGGTAATCTAGTTTGGTTTTGGGATTATAACGGTTGGGGCTGTCTGAAAGAGGAAACCAAGGTAACGGATAGCGCTTACCAACCCTTCCGCCTACAGAACCAGTATGCCGACCGCGAGACGGGGCTGCATTACAACTTCTTCAGGTATTATGAGCCTGATGCGGGTCGATTTGTGAATCAGGATCCGATTAGGTTGTGGGGTGGGGAGAATTGGTACCAATTTGCGCCTAATGTGCAGACTTCGGTGGATTGGCTTGGATTACATTCTGATCCAGATTTATTGAATAGAATTAATAAAGTTGTTGCTGCAATGTCAGAAGGAGATAGGTCTCGTACAACTTATGCTTTGGCGAGAGTAACAACAAGTTCTGGTCGTAGCGAAATTTGGATAGCATCAGCGGGGAAAAAAGGATGGGTATCAAGGGCACTTCAAAGAATAGCTGGTTCTGATGAAGTAATTAATAATGTACACCGAAGTAATAAAAAAATCATTTAAATGATGCAGAACGTAAACTAATGAGGGAAGCAAGAAAAAGAGGAGTAAAAAAATTGAATCAATAGGAGCTACTAGACCAATGTGCGGTAGATGTCAAAAAGGCGCAAGAAGTATGGGAATTTTTGCGAAGAGTAATTACAGCTTTAAAAAAAGATAGGAATTAACTATGGAACCTCAAGAATTAACTAATGAAATTTTATTAGAAAGTATTTTGGATTGCACTGATTTTTGTATCAAATGAAGTTCCTAATCTATACAAATCGGTAAAAAAATCTCTGCCTAAAAAGCGATGAAATATTTTTTTATGAATTTTGTTGAAGATGAAAACAAAGAGGATAATTATTATGGATATGTCTATGATAAAAAAATACAGTAATGTATGAATATTCTTTTCAAGATAGTAAACTATTGAAAAATAGTAAATTGTCTCTTATTGAAAAGGATGTTAGTAAGTTAACTACAAAAGATATTCTTGAGTTGCCTGCACTCAATTTATTGTAGCAAGCCATAGCCCGCATGAAACTTCCAATCTCGATGTAAAGTGTGGGCGGTACATACGCAGTTTCTATTTTTCAGACGGCCTCGAAGGGGGAACCCGATTCGTTTGGGACGGCCGCCATACCTATATCTACACCGTCCAAGACTCCTACGAACCTTTAGCACAAATCCGCGATTTGACCACCGAAGACGGAGAAAACCACCAACAGACCCACTACTTCCACTGCGACCAAATCGGCATCCCGCGTGAAATGACCGATAAGTACGGTAATCTAGTTTGGTTTTGGGATTATTACGGTTGGGGCTGTCTGAAAGAGGAAACCAGGGTAACGGATAGCGTATACCAGCTGTTCCGCCTGCAAAATCAATATGCCGACCTTGAAACGGGACTGCATTACAACTTCTTCAGGTACTATGAGCCTGATGCGGGTCGGTTTGTGAATCAGGATCCGATTGTGCTGTTATTTCTGATTCACTTGGTAGACTTACAACTCGAGCAGTATCTATGGAGCTACACCATACCTACATACCGCAAAGAAGTAAATCCCCATTGGCACATTCCGCATGGAATTTGACCAAAGCAAGTCCTTGGGCGCATTCTAGCATGGATAAATATAGGCATCTTGGAAAAGATTTTAATTTAGAGAAAATTAAAAATGGGGTAAACTCATTCGATCCTAAAACATGCAAATAGTATATATATTATGGAGTATTAAAATGATAAACAGCTTAGATATTAGAAAATTTGTTGAAACCGAGAAACATAAAAAAATTATCTAAAAAGAATTGTCAGGAAATTATAAAGTTAAAATAACAAATGATGAATTATCTTCTCAAGGATGTAATAATCTAGCTGGTGCATTAAATATTGCTAATATAGACTTAGCAACAATTGAAAAAAATTAGATGCGAATAAAGAATTTATTTTTACTTTTATAGAAGTTACAACAAGAAATTTTTATCGCTAAATGTGAGAAGGAAAATGTTGCCTTTCATGGAGAAACAAAACTTTGTTTGATTTACCATACATTAGTAACCATATTTCTGGAACAATCAGAAAAAACATTGGCAGAGCATTACAAAGCTAGAAGATTTAAAGGTTATTCACGATTGGCCAAAGAGCAGTTTGCAGAGTATCAAGAAGCCAAGCAAGTTTATGAACAGAAAGCGTAGCTCACACCGATGGGAATGAAGGCTGATCGCTCGCAAGATACAAAGCAAAACCAGTCACCATGAGAAGCTTTACTCCTCAAAGTAAAAAAATAAGTAAGGAACATGCTAACTATGGAAATACTAAAAAAATTTCTTAATTTTATTTTTGTTATTAACCCCTTTAATATCATGTAAACAACATCCGGAAAGAAATTTAAAATGACTAACTTTATATCAACAGGTAGTACTTATTGGATTTCAGATGAAGAAATTCAAATTCTCGAAAAAGAAGGCCACTAATGGAGATAAAAACTCAGCATTCAAATTATATCAATACCATATGTTTGTATCTTTGGATCAAGATTCGGAATTTAAATGGCTAGAGATAGCGGCAAAAAAATGGACATCCAATTGCCCAATCCAATTTAGCTGATTTATTTTTTTCACACAAGGCAATAAAGAAAAAGCCATATTTTTGGGCTAAAAAGGCATACAGAAATGGTGGCAAACTACCAGACGAATTAAAAAAATATTGATTAATATCAATTAATTAATAAGATTTAGCGGATTATCGTTTCAAAGCTAAAAACTTCTGGAGGAGGAGGCTTAAGAAAAGAAGCTAAAAAAATTTCTTAGAAATTAGAAAATTGAAAAAAACAGGTAAGAAATGTCCTTAAATTTTTTTAGGAGAATTTAAATGAAAAAAATGGATACGTTAATTTTAACTTTTTAGATAGTAAGTCCAATATAAATGATATATTAGTTGGGCTAGATTTAGACTATTCAAATAAAGTGATAGCGCCAGATGGTCATGAGTTAGCATTGATCGCTTTCATACCAATTGAGGCTTTATTAACTATTGCACCTCAATTTAAAAACAGATCTTCAGGATATGGAATATAAAAGATAAAAGCAATTTACGTTTTTTTCTTATTATGATAAAGAAGATTATTTTCTTGACTACATTACTGAAATTGACGATGCTATTCAAGGATACACGAGAGTTATCGTCGGAGATAAAAAAATCAGTTCAAGTTTAACCTAGATAAATTTTTATCCAATTAATCCTATTGAGAATTTAGATGAAATGAGTTTTCTAGGAGGACAACCTGAATATTTACAGCAAGAGAGTGATGATTTTCTAGAAAAGTATATTTTTCATAGGTCAAATCTTAGGAATGGATTTACCTGAAAAAAAGTAAATGAAATTTTTTTATCTAACTGAGAACATAGGATATATTTTTATAAATCGAGATCTATCTGGTGGATTATTCTTCGTACAAACGACTTAAACAAAAACTAAAAAAAGGATTGAATTATGAATGAAAGTATTGAAACAGTATTAAATAGTTTTCTGATGGAAATGTATAAATGGGAAGATAATGCTAATAAGCATATTGATGCAGGCACAGATATTCCTGATGAGATATTGAAACAAACACTAAAGGAAATATACGATAAATACCTAACAGATAAAACCAAGAAAAAAATGGGAAAGTTAGAATGTATGACTATTAACTACCCTCCGACATTCAATTCAAATAACGAGAAAAATCATTGAAATAGAAGAAAAAGGTAGCTCTATAACTGTAAAAAGTACTGTGCTTTACGCTGGAATGGAAGCACAAAGACTTTATAAATTTAAAAAACAGGCAGATTTCTGGAAATTAGATAATGTAAAAGAATTTGATAGTTATGATGGGAAATGGCATTCTATCCATATCTAAATTAAAGTAATTAGCAAACTGTAGCCAGCATGAAATCTCCAATCCTGACGTAGGGCATGTGCGGTGCGCACAGGTACACAACTGAACCAACGAAGACGGCGAAAGCTGACAACAAACCCACTACTTCCACTGCGACCAAATCGGCATCCCGTGAGAGATGACCGATAAGGATGGCAATCTAGTTTGGTTCGGCAATTATTACGGTTGGGGCATACTGAAGAATGAAACCAACATATTCAGAACTGCTCACCAACCCTTCCGCCTGCAAAACCAGTACGCTGACCGTGAAACAGGGCTGCATTACAACTTCTTCAGGTATTACGAGCCTGATGTGGGTCGGTTTGTGAATCAGGATCCGATTGGGTTGTTGGGTGGGGAGAATTTGTATGCTTTTGCGCCGAATGTGCAGGAGTGGGTTGACCCGCTCGGATTATCTAATGCTCCAGGTGCCTGAAATTCATATTGAATCATTAGAAAGAACAGCTTGGATAAAAGGAACTCCAGTTTCATCATTTGGTAAAAACGTACATTATAAAGTGTATGATACTGGAAAAAAATTATTGGTGCATCAGAAGGGATAGACATACCATATATACGAGTTGAATGCTTTCAAGGAGTAATAGATGGACATCCAATTACAAAAAAAGAATACTTGAAAAGATTAGGAGCAATTTGAAATGGAACCTAAAAATTGATTTTTAAAGATGGCATTATCACTTATGAAAAATTTATTTTGGTTATTCAATAATACTAATGAATTCAATAAACTTGAATTTGAAGAAGATTTATTACAAGTACAGTTCTTTAATGAAAAATATATTTTTAGATGTTGGGTGGTATCCCCATATCGGTAGAAATGGAAAAATTCAAAGTTTACGTAATTAAAAAAATTGTGATTGGGAAAATCCATTATTTATAGAATCTGATAACACAATTAATGATTTAATTACCACTATAAAACAAGGAATTAAATGTATATATGCTCATGAGCATATACAACAATAATGGCAGGTGAGGGAGGAAGTCTCAACAATTCCACAAGGCCCACAGCACAGACCAGCGGACGGGTACGACCCATTTTGAATATGACAAACTGGGCTGGATTACCCAAGCGGGTAATGAAGTGTTCGCCTTCGACCCCGGGCACAATATCCTGTCCGATCACAATAGCCCTACCGTCCCCGACAACCGCCTGAAAACCTACAACGGCAGCAGCTATTACTACGACCACTTCGGCAACCTAATCCACCGCGAACTATCTGACAGCGAAGTGCAGAACTATTTCTACGATCTGCACGACCAACTGGTTAAAGCCGAAATTTACAAAAAAGAACTCGTAAAGCACCTCGCCCAGCTGAAAAAACGACAAACACCTCCACCTGTAAAATGTTAAGAAACAATATGATAAGGAATATTTTATGGAAATTATTTCAAGAAATACGTATTACAAAATAGAAGATGATATTCTTACTATTGCATTTGCAGATAGTGAAAAACCTAATCCTGACAATTACTTAATTTTGCAAAGAGAAGTTGATGACTTAGAATACTATTATTATGAAATTAATAGTCAACAATATTCAGGGGTAGGTGGTTTCAAAAAGGTAGAAATTTATTCCGATAAATTAGTTATTTATTTTTCAAGAAAACCAAAAAAATTTATCAAAAATAGTATTAAAAATCTAATTATTACATATCAACCTGATAAAAAAATTAAATGAATATATTGGGTATATTTTTTTGGAGAATCTGATTGTGAGGTTGTAGTTTGCTAATTAAAAAAATAAATCTATGTGGAACCCAGTAGTAATTTCATTTGATGAGTCCGATGATGAAGGTTTGTCATATATCTACTTTGATTTGGGAAATTTTCATTATTTCACCCTAACCTTCAATCAAGATGAAGATGATCAAATATACCTTGAATTCAATGAACAAACGTTTTTCAATCGAAAGCAATAACGTTGCATATGATTTAAAAGGTAATACTTTTATCATTCGATTTCGGAGAAGATATTCAGAAATCTTTGAAAATCGAGAAACATATTGATATTGAAATAAATATAGACACTGATATGGTTTCGTTTAGGAAAACACTAGAAAATATTTTTTTAGCAAAAAGAATATAACTTGTATAAGTAAGCTAGATGTAGTCTGAACAAAAAAACTCTCAGTCCTAAGGAGTATTTTTATGAAAAATCAAAGAATTAATTGAAAAATTAGAACAAAAAAAGTAGCCATCAATTTTTTTGAAAGCAGTATCAAAACCAGAATTTGCTTTTTCCTTTGCCACAAGATTTAAAAATTCTTTTTATGAAAATTATGAATATGCTATTCTTAATATTAATACTTCTTGTGAGATAAGAATCAGTTCACTTTCAGAATTGCAACCAACAAACCAAATTCTATATCCAGCTGATGATGTTATTTGGGAGGAGTTGGCAGATGATATCAGTAATGATTGGTTCATGATTGCATCTTCACAAGAGCTCAGTCAATATATCAGTATAGACTTAAATGAAAAAAGATTTGGTTTTTGTTATGATAGTTTTATAGAAACTCATGCTACACCTGATGAGTCTCCCATTATTGCTAAATCATTTACAGAACTACTGGAAAAATTAGTTTCCAATGAAAAAGAATGGTTTTGGTTAGATTCTTCTTTTCAAAGCTATGGTGATGTTTATGAAGATGAATGAGTAAGTTGTAGCCCGCATGAAACTTCCAATCCTGACATAGGGCATGTGAGGTACGCACAGGTACACAACTGGACCAACGAAGACGGCGAAAGCTGACAACAAACCCACTACTTCCACTGCTACCAAATCAGCATCCCGCGTGAGATGACCGATGATGAAGCTAATCTGGTTTGGTTCGGCGATTATTACGGTTGGGGCATACTGAAGAATGAAACCAACATATTCGGAACTACTCACCAACCCTTCCGCCTTCAAAACCAGTACGCTGACCGTGAAACAGGGCTGCATTACAACTTCTTCAGGTATTATGAGACTGATGCGGCTCGGTTTATCAACCAAGACCCGATTGGGTTGTGGAGCGGGGCTAATTTTTATTGGTTTGCACCTAATGTTCAAGGATCGGTTGACCCATTGGGGTTAGCAAAAAAATAGATGGGCTTACTATTCACTACATGGCAATATTTGATAAAGCTGGAAAAAGGAAGAATGTAACTGACTTCAAATTCAAATAAGAGGATTATATGAATAAATTTATTTATAAAAAAAGATCAAAATTATACTGACCACTGGGAATTTTTGCAATCAAAATAAATATCCATTTATTACAATTAATAATATTGATAATGGTTTTAGTGAGCTATTTTTTTGACATAACTAATATAAGTAATAAATTAGAAGATATTTCTAATTCTATAAAAGAAATATCTTCTTGCTATAATAAATTTTTTTAATTCCCAGCTACATATTAGAAAGATATGAATCTCAATATTATTACTTTGAATTCCCCGTTATAAATACCCACGCAGAACCTATTGCAAACCAGTTATTTGATTATTTACTTGAAAACATAAGTTAAAGCATACTGTTACGAAAGAAGATCAACCATTTACTAAGCCAAATCGAGCGAATTAGATTAAGATCTAATAAACAAGTCATAGCTCGTATAGAGAGATTCTCCTAAAGCACACAGTTAGCTTCATGAAACAAATCGCTACACTAAACGACCTGACGCAGACCGAGATAGGTAAGAACTCAGTAGCATCAGCTTAGGCCGTCAACCGCAGCTACGCCTACGACAAAGCAGGCAACCTGACCCACAGTACCGACCAACGGACGGGAACAACCCATTTTGAATACGACAAACTGGGTCGGATTACCAAAGCGGGTAATGAAGTGTTCGCCTTCGACCCCGCGCACAATATCCTGTCCGATCACAATAGCCCTACCGTCCCCGACAACCGCCTAAAAACCTACAACGTCAGCAGCTATTACTACGACCACTTCGGCAACCTCTTATGGTTCAGCAACTAAACCGGCTGGGGTCATCTGAAAAAGGACGAACGCGTCTATCTGAATGCGAATCAGCCGTTCAGACGGCAAAACTAATATGCCGACCGCGAGACGGGGCTGCATTACAACTTCTTCAGGTACTATGAGCCGAACGTCGGGCGGTTTGTGAATCAGGATCAGATTGGATTGATGGGAGGGACAAACTTTTATCAGTTTTCGATGAATGCGCTGGGATTGATTGATCCATTAGGACTATCAAAAAAAGGGGTTAAGGCTATTATAAAAAAATATCTGATTTAAGAAAAATCGTTAAAAACGGAACATCAGAAGCTTATAATCTTGCTGATGATACACTTAAAGTACCGTGTAGTAGTTGTGCATGGGTATTAAGATTCTTAAGAATGAAAGGTAAAAAAAATAGTCATGTATGATATAAATGAAATTATGAATAATATTTTCGAGTTTTTTAGAAAAAAACCAGAAAAAAATGAAATTTTTTTAATTAATAAGCTAAGAGATTTCCTAAAAAAATTTTTATGAAAATAATTCACAGATTAACATTAAAGAAAAAAATATTTTTTAAATAATAAAAAAATACTGATATATCATTAAGTTTTTTTATTAGCAAGTGAAAATTATTATAACAGCTCTATATCATTAAATTCATTAATAAGTAAACGTGTCCAAGCATGGAAATTATTTGATTCAAGCTCAGAAGGTTTTAGATTTTTTAAATCTTATTATCTATACTATGTACGATTACGAAAAAGGAAGAAGTTGCAAAAGAAGGAGGAGATATTGATGACTTAATTTCAATTATAATTATTGATTTACATGATATTCATCCCTCTTTGCCAACTCAATTTGAAGAGTTCCTTATTCAGCAAGCGTAGGCTAAGTCAAGACCCAACAAATGCCAAAGGCCGTCTGAAAAAGGAAACCCTAGTAACGAATAGCGCATACCAATCCTTCCGCCTGTAAAAACAGTATACAGACCGCGAGACGGGATTGCATTACAACTTCTTCAGGTATTATGAGCCGAACGTCGGGCGGTTTGTGAATCAGGATCCGATTGGGTTGTTGGGTGGAAATAATTTCTATCTATATAGCTTGAATTCTTCCGTATGGATTGATTTTTTAGGGTTGACTGGTGCTAGAGTTACATGGACTAGACCAAATGTGCCCGGAGGAACAATAACTGGCCTTAGCACTGTAGAGGGTGGTAAAGGTATTACCCATCCCGTTGTTCAAGAAGCATACGATAATGTCCCCATTGATAAACGTTCTGATCCTCGTATGCATGGTAGATGTGCTGAAGCAGAGGCTCTCAGTAAAGGGGCAGAAAAGGCAAATGTTACCAATATGGAAGAGCTTAGTAATTAAGTAAAAAATTCCGTCTCTACAGCAAACAGAATCGACAAAAAAGGAAAACCTATGCGTGCATGTCCTTCCTGTAGCTACGTATTAAAAAATCTTAGAATTCGCGACGGTAATGGAGGTTAAAATGACTGAAGTAAATAGACCTGATGTTATAGCAGGACGAAAATTAACCGATACATTTGATATTGATGCCATGAATTATCATGACGTTCAGATAATTACGCATGATTTCATCAAAAACGTACTTTTATCTAGTCCTTGTATTCATAATCAAATACCTAATACTTTAATAAAATTAGCAGAAAATACATGTCGTAAAATTCTATTGAATTTATCCAATGCCTTATCAAATGATGAATTGAAGAAGGAGCGCATAAGAGTTTGGAAAATTTATGATTCACAAACATCATCACATGAAAGAAACTTTACTCAACTTATACTAGGAGGGTTATCAGATGAGGAACAATTCACTGATGCACTTGAGAACTACGCTACAGTATCCGATATACTACTTCCCACTTTCTTTAATGTGTATAAATTATGCGGAGAGGAACTTTGTAAAAAATATCTAGAGTTTCTATTGAATCATCCTATTTTAAAGAAATATCGTGTTGAACATGTTTGAACCAAAAAGTTGGATATAATGATTGAATTTCCCAAAAGCAAGCCACAGCCAGCATGAAATCTCCAATCCTGACGTAGGGCATGTGCGCCCTGGCACAGGTACGCAACCGGACCAACATGGTAATAAATACTCTTTAAAGAATGCACATAAAAAGGAGAAAGTATGTATTTAGATCAAGTAAATTATGAATTAAACGAAAAAATCAATGATTTTGTATGTAACTCAAATGATGCTACTACGCCGGAGAAAAGCATTGATATTCTGAATCAAGCATGGGAACTTTTACCCAAACCAGCCACTCAATTCGTTGAGCCTACTTCGGCAATCGCCTGTGGTATTTCAGAAAATTATGAAAAATTAGGTGATTATCAAAAAGCTCTTGAGTGGATATTAATTGCACTTGAGGCACGAAAAGATGAACCTGCAGCAGGTGTGTTTATATGGACAGGAATCGTTTATTACGAATTAGGTGATATGGAAAATGCCTATAAATATTTTGACCTAACTTATAATGAGCTACGTTACACACCTTTCTCTATGGAAGACAAAAAATATTGGCAATTTTATAAGCAACGTAAAGAAGAATTAAATCCTAAGAAAAAAACCAAAAAGTAAGATTCGATATTTTTAGACGATCTTTTTTGTACCGTACTTAACCGCTGCTACGCCTACGACCCGGATGTAGTATAACTAGAGGGAAATATACTATGAAATATCATATTGAAGATTTAAGAGACCAATTACATAACCATAACTGGATTGTTTTGAAAGAATCAGAAGGAAATGATTTAGATATATCAGAATTTTGGACTATTCGTCATAGATACCAACCAAACAAAACTTGTACTCTAGCTTTTGAAGGAATGGATGACTTGGAAGTTTTACCAATCGAAAAAAAGTTATGCATGTTTTTTTATCTGAAGAGCCAGCTATATCATTATACTTTTCTAAGAGCATTAAGTTATGGAAGAGATTTAAATACATTCATTTTAAATCTGAATTCTTTTTATAATTTGCTAATTTTAAATCCTTCAAACTATATAAAGCTAATCAAAAATCCAAATAACTGTAAATGTTTCTAGTAAGCGTAGGTTGGGTCAAGACCCAACAAAAATATCAAGGTCGTCTGAAAAAGATGAGCGAGTTTACAAGTATGCGCACCAGCCGTTCAGATTGCAAAAACATCCTTGTCCACGCTGGCATGTAGCTACTGCCAAAAACGGATGGAAATCTTAGTCAAAAAAAGAAATAATGGGAATGGTACATTTTTCTTGGGAGTAATACAAAGATAATGTAACCGTACAACATAGGAAATAATATCATGACAACTTTTAGAAGATAAGATCTTTACTTTAAAAACAGAATAATATAATGAAAAAAATGAAAGAAATTCATTTTTTTAAATAATTTAATTTCAAATTCTGAAAAAAATCATTCCATATCCACTCTCATGTGAAATATTAAATCGTACTTTTACCCCCTACAGAAATATAGAATTATCAAAAGAAGATTTTTAGTTTATCGATAAAAAAATGAAATATTAAATTTTTTTACACCAGAGGAAAATGATATTGCTTATGTATACTTTTATGGAGGAATAAATGATTCGGCTGAAATACCAATAGAAATATTCCCCTTGTTTATTATCAAAATAAAAAAATATTAGCAATTGGCTAGAATTAATAAACAAACCTAATTTTTATTGTTTAAAATTATTTAATCATAAAATAGATAAAAGTTATCGATATATCTCTACTCGACAATGAGGAAGATGTGTTATCTATTTCTATTGGAGTGAATGCTTAACTATTTAAAAAAATAAATAAACTATTCCAGCAGAAGCAATCCTTTGCTTTTGTATAACTTAAAGGAGTTTACCATGAAAGAATTATTAGAAAAAAACTTGAAAAATAATAGTTTTTATTTATAAAGTCAGAATGGATCTTGAATTCGATGTAAAGGACTATCAAGAATTATTAAAAATTTTAAATGAAATCAAAGCATTATACTCATAATCTTAATCTAATTGAAAAAGATTAGCGTCTATTTTATATGAAATACCGAAATTAACACATATTTGGTATCTCAATTTAAAAGATGATCCAAATAAAAATGAATCTTCTATTGTTAATCAACTTGAAGATGCATGGATAGAGTTAGATTCAATAATTGAGAGGAAATTCTTGGTCAAGGACAATAAACTTCTGTTAACAACCATAGAAACTCTAAATTTAGCAAAAAGATAACCGTTTTGGGAAACCAAAGCATGCATGTGCAACATCTAACCCTTTGCTAGCTATATTAAGAATTACTGCAACAAGTGGATAAATAAGAGAAATCAGATGGAAAAAAATATTTCTTAGAAATTATCAATTTATTAATTGATAATAATACTGAACAAATTTATAGAAAGATTATGCTTTCTATATTAGATATTATTATAGAGAATCCAATTTTATGTATAAGTATCTATAAACCTTATGTTGATAGCGCAGAAAAATTATTGGAGATATTATGATGAAACTGTTGATAACTTAGAAAAAAATACCGAAAGGAAGTTATTGAGATTGCACTATTAAAAAAAATGGTCAACTTTAAATAAAAAAAGATAAAAATATAGAATTAAATTATATTTATCGTTTGATTCTTACTCCATTTAAATCAGAAGAATTAGATAGAAATTGTGATAATCTATATTGGTTTATTGAGTGTATAAACCATTATGGTATAAGCTCTTATAAGACAATAAATTATTTCAAAAGATACTTTTAATACTCCTATCTTTGCTAGAAGGCAGTAAAAATAACGAGGAGATGGTTTTATTAGTTTAGTAAGAATCCTGATAATGTCTGAAGAGGCCTTCGTCTATGATATTACTGGCCTCCTAAAAGGGCTGGGAGCCTTTAGATAGCCCACCGGATTGGTCCACCTCTTGCAGGAAATCCAACCGGACGGCAGATATACCTATATCTACATCAATCCCGACAGCTACGAACCCTTGGCACAGGTATGCAACTTGACCAACGAAGAAGGCGAAAGCGGCCAACAAACCCACTACTTCCACTGCGACCAAATCGGCATCCCGAGAGAAATGACTGACAAGGACGGTAATTTGCTGTGGTTCGGCAACTACACCGGCTAGGGTCGTCTGAAAGAGAAAAACAAGGTAACGGATAGCGCATACCAGCCCTTCCGCCTGCAAAACCAATATGCTGACCGTGAGACGGGGTTTCATTACAACTTCTTCAGGCATTATGAGCCAGAATGTGGCAGATTCATCAATCAGGATCCAATTGGACTAGGCTGAGGAGATAATTTATATGGATCAACACCCAATGCACAGGGATGGATTGATCCTTATGGATTATTTTGGGGATTAGTGATTCGCATTGGTGGAGCTATTATTTTAGGAATAGGTAAACTGATTGCAAAAGGGAGAAAGGCTATTAAGCAGTGCATTGGAAAATGCGGTGAAAAAAAGCCAAAAACACTAAAAAAAGGTAAGAGACCAATTAAAAAAATATTGATGAGGTAATAGAAAATCCTAATATTTTTAAAAAAGGGCATACTCAGAAACATTTTTTAAAAGAAATTGGAGACACTCCAAAAGGATGGAATACATAATGGAATACTTAAAACTATTAACAAAGTTAGCAAAAACTGAAAAAAATCATATCAGTATGATGAAATAATTAAATTACTTAAGCATCCTGTTGAATTTGAAGAAATTCCCTTGATTACTAGAACTGGAAGAGAAAAACCATTTTTGAAAAATACTATCCCCAAAACAGTTGAATTTGTTCTTTTTGAATACTGCAATATTTTTACATTAATAATATAAATTTAATGGCAAAAAGATATTCTGATAGATAACGATTTATCAATATGTATAACATACCCGGATATAAGTTCTGAATCACATAATCTATATAGTTTTTTTATACCCAACATATGTATTTATAGGTCGAAAATATGAAAATACATTTAAAAATTATCCAGTCTTAAATTTAGAAAATTTCTCATGGTTACATGAATATTTATCTGATTTTTAATTATAAAGGCATTTTTTTAACATTGTTTACTCTAAATTTGATGACGGTTTTTGGCCATGAAATTTTTTTAGGATATTTTTATTAAAAAGAAGGATATTTAAAAACAAGCGTAAATAGAATTAGCCTTCTCCTAACGCATACATTAAGGTCGTCTGAAATATTTATTCCGTAACAATCTAAGCCAAAACAGCCTATGAATACGGCCAGGACGGTCATGCTCAAAAAAATACAAGAACGTAAAAACAGATTAAACAATCTAAAAAAGAGCATAAAGAATATTGTGTCACGAGTAATAAATAAAAATCTAGTTATTAAATTTATCAACTTACAACTATAGGTATTGTTAATGAAAAAGAATTATTATATTTTTAAAAAAATATGAAATGCATCCTGATTTCTTGGGTGACACTATTAAAGATATAAATCAAGTAGGAGGTATGGATGATACAGTTTTACATATTGCAGCTAGAAATAATTCTTTAAATGATGCTCTTGTATTTCTTCAAAATGGGGCATTGATCGATCTTAAAAGGGGACTTAGGATATACTCCCTACATTATGCATGCATGTTTGGAAATATAGAAATGGTGAAAATACTCCTTGATTATGGATCTGATAAAAATATACAAAAATGAATTTGGAGAAAATGCCGTTAGAATTGCAATTAACTCATCCAGCGAAAAATAAAGAGAAGATAGTAAAACTATTAAATAATTTTTTAAAAAAACGTAAATAAAAAAATAGATAATAAATCAATCAAATGGTGCCATAACTTAAAAATGTAGAAAGTAAGACATGAAAAAAACAATCTAATTTTTATTAATTAAAAATCAAATGTCAGATAAACAAAAAAATGAAGATGCCTTACATTTAAATACACTTTTACTAAGCTCAATAGAAAAAAACCTAGTATAGCTAATGATTATTTCATAGAATTATTTAGTTATTATTCTAATATATCCCAAGGAGAAGTGAGTGAACTATTTAATTTACTACAATCTTTAACCAAAGATGAAATCAATATAGTTTATGATTTTTTTAGAATATATTTCAAAGTTTGTCAAAGACTTAGGAGTATTTTTGTGAATTTGAAAAATTTCTTACGGAGGTAAAATATATACAAGAACGAAATTATCTAGAGGAAAAAAATTAGGCCTACTTTTTCCAGTTTTCAAAGTTGATAAAAAAATAACATCATAAGTTTTTGATGATAGTGATAACTTTTATATATTTTCTATAATGCAACTATCTACTAAAACTTGGATTGAGATAACATACGATGATTTTCTCTCAATACTTGAATCACTAGAGTGGCAAGCTTTATACTAATAAGGCTATATTATATTTTACTCCTTGCTGTTTAAAAATATTTTTTTCTAATTTATCTAAATTTTATTTATATGGGTACGTTGTTGAATTTTTTTATATTGCCCTAAGAAACAAAAAGTACGATATTTAACACTAGTCAAATCAAATTAATCATTGTTTTTTTAAAATTAATCCAAAAATTTTAACCAGGAAATTAGTGTTGAAACACAAAAAGAAAATAACAAGTACTATCCAACTCTATTTATAACTTCCCAGCCTTTAAGGGCGCGGTAGGTGGCGACCGGTCGGTCAATCCGATACATGTTTTTGAAATTTTTTTGGAGGGTGAAACCAACTTTGCTTTTTGAAGGCATTTTTGCCATAAGATTCAAAAAGCAGTGAGAAGAATGAAAAAAATATTAACGATATGGTATTGAAGGAAATATCTTTCTATCAAGCAAAAAAATTTATGGAGTATACTTTTATGTTCAAATCAAAAATTATTTCCCGAGGATTTTTTAATATATGTATTAAGCGTAATGTAGAAATTAAAAAGTTAGATAAACTTCCTAAACTGGATAATAACTATTTGTTATTTATTACTAAATATCAGGAGGTAGAGATAATACCTGATATTTCTCTTTTTAATTATGAAGAGGCTTTTAAATGAGAATAGATACTTAGAGTGTAATTATCCCGAAATATCAAGGTGTTTTTTTGGAGTATTGGACAAGCAGGACAGGGAGATGGATGGTTTCTAAATAAAATAGATAATACCATTTTTTTCATTATAATCATGATACTGGAGAATATACCAAATCTGGATTTACAAATTTAGGGATAGATTTCTACAATTTATCCAATTGGCTTTGTTATACAGAGATTTAGAGCACCTATTAGATGAAGAAGAGACACTTACGGATAATATAAAAACTGAGTTTATATATTCAGTAAATAGTATAAGTAATAATTTATTTAATGTTTATCCATTTAAATATTTTTTTAATTGGAATATTCAATAAATTTATTAAGTAAACCGTAGCCTGCACAAAACCTCCAGTCTCGATGTAGGGTGTGTGCGGTATGCACGCACACGGGTTCTGCTTTTCAGACGACCTCGAAGAGGAAACCGGATTCGTTTGGGACGGCAGATATACCTATATCTACACCGATCCCGACAGCTACGACTCCTTGGCGTAAGTCCACGACTGGACAACCGAAGACGGCGAAAGCTGACAACAAACCCACTACTTCCACTGCTACCAAATCTGCATCCCGCGTGAGATGACCGACATCCATGGTAATCTCTTATGGTACGGCCAGGGGATACCATAAAGATGAAAGGAGAATTAAACCCATGTAGACCTGGATGTCAACCAGCTATTAGGGATTTTTGGGAGAGAAAGGAGTAAATGCCGAATATCGTGCAACAAATACTGGTAAAACCTATAAATGGAAACGAATGCCAGATGGTAAGGTTCTACAAACAGAAAAAAAGCAGGAAGTAAGATAAAAGCTTTTTATTTATAATTTGATTACTCGTAGACGAAAAATCGTCGAAATGTTGATTAATACGAATTATTTTCTAAATTTCAACCCTAGAAAGGATTTAATCCATGATTAAAAAAATTTAAAAATTAATGACGGTAAAAGCTACTGCTTTTAATATCTTTATCGCCTAGTGATAGGCAACCGTATGATATACCCATTTTTTTATTGATGATGAATCAGGAGATATACAAAGAGAAAGCCAAATTTATCCAATTCTTGATAGGGTAGAGAACTTTTTTTAAAGGAATAAACATTGATAATTTAATAAGAGACATTTCAATAGAGATTAATCAAGCTTGTTATGAGCAAAGTGATTATGAACCAACAGAATTCGATAATAAAGAATTAGCAAATGATTTAATGATTATCAATATTACAGCATATTTTTGATGATTTAGTATTTATATACTATTCTGGTTCGTTTCTTCCTGATATGGAAATATCTGCCCAATTAACTTATGAAGGTGAATTAGAAAATTTGGAAATATATGATAAATAGCAAACAGTAGCCCGCATGAGACCTCCAATCCTGACATAGGGTATGTGCGGAACGCACGCACGCAGTTTCCGCTTTTCAGACGGCCTCAAAACCTTCTTTGAAGTCGTCTGAACTATTTGCTCTTTAACAATCTCATCGGCAGTTAACATAGAGGTCGTCTGAAAATTGAACCCATTCAATCGAATCACGGAACAGGCTATACAACGTTCAACTAACCTGCCGATTCTCCGCCCAGGAACGCAAGGGTGGAAAGATGCAATAACAACTCTTCAGAAGGAAGGAGGATTAATTTATGAAAGAATTTTGTTATGAAAATCTTTTGGATGAAAAACAATCTAAAAGAATTGTACGACGTTTAATATATACTTTTTTTAAAGGCAACATTAGAAAAAAAGAAAATAATGGTAAATGGAAATCTAAAAGATAAAAACCTACTTTATATTTAAAAAGGCCTTTTCATCTAGGAGAAGGCAACCTATGCACACCAATTAAAATATGTGATTTATTTCTTATAGATGAACTATATATACTTCGACACTATAATTATAAAGATCAAACAACTCCTGTATTTTTTTAGCACCAAGCACACAAATTTCAAGTGATTTAGAAGATCTAGACTCTCTATGTTTCTATGAGTATTCTTATATTTTTGACAAAAAAATTTTTTTCACGATGTTTCTTTATAACGGATTCTACTACCTTGGAAAAACGGGAAAAAATTGTACCAATTCTGCAAATATTTGAACCTATTTAGCAGGAAGCATAGAGAGGTTGCATTATGAATACCAATAAAAAAATCATAGATATAAATTTATTAAAATTAAAAAAACAAAACAAAAATTTTTTTAAATATATTAAATCAAGAACTTAATTTTTCCGAGCTATTTTTGGATCAAATCTAGATGCTTTAGACGAATGCATGAGAGATTTAAGTTGGATTCAAGAGAAAGAAATTATTTTGAATTTTAATAATATTAATAAACTAAAGGATAGAAATAGTGAGTTATATCATTTAATACATGATGCATTATCTTTCTACAAACAATACTGGGAAGAAAAATAATCATGAAAAAAATAGTTACAATAAACTTTTAACTTACATGGTTGTATGAAATGATTTTCAGACGACCTTTCCCATTCTTACCTGCTTCGACCATAACGAAAACGGCCGACTTATCCCCTAACACCAATGGAGGGTACCGAGCAAGGAAGAGAACGAACAAAACGGCCTGTCCGAAACCGACTGGAGCGATGCGCAGTACGACAGGGACTATTTAAATCGGAGCCTAATGGAGCTCACATGCCTTTAAAAAAATTCGCCATACTAACGAGGAAATCATATGAATTCTATTTTTCAAACTAAATGAAAAAAATTAGAAAACTTACCTTCTATTTTTAAGTATTGAGGATGAATTATTTTTTTATCGATAGATTACAAAAGTTACCTATTGAGGAAATTATAAAAAAATGAAGAAATATTTAAAAGAATTATTTCAGCTATCCAAGACTCCCATCAAGACAATGGGATATTTGAAATAACGGATGAAAAACATCAATATTTTTCTTTGAATTTGTCATCTGGATTAGAAATTTAAAAACTATATCACCTTGATTTTGAGAAATATACAGATGGATTAGATACAAATTTTGATGGTTCACAAAAAATTTGATCCTCAAATGAAAAAACTATACAGCAAGACGTAATGCGTAAAATTCGTGGAGGCAATAAAAGATTTACATTAAGAGAATAAAATTCACGAGGTAATGAATTTACTGTTCGTTACATTCAATACCACCCAGGGAGCCCTAGGCATTATGAGGGAGCACCTTATTGGAAAATATCTTCTGGTAAAGGTGAAACACAAAGATTTCCTTCAGAATAATACGAAAGGTTGATAATGAATATTTATGATGAAATTATCCCCATGAAGAGTTTAGGGGAATCAGATTAAAAGACAATATAAAAAAATTACTCCAGTATCATTAATAAAAAAATATGTTAAATGGAAAATTAAAATTTTTTTCAAACTAATGTTTATTCATGCAGATATATATTTACTGATATTCCAATTGAAATTAACGTAGATATTACTTCAGGAGAAATTTATAAAATTTCTGCATTAGAAGGATATCAAGGCAAATTCAGAACTATTAAAAATAGGAATGCCCATTAATGATATCTTAAATTCTAATTTAGGTTTCTATTACGATGAATGTGAAGAAGCTTTTTCAAAAAAATTATTGAAGGAATTGCACTGGAAGTTTCTGAAGATGACCCTCCGTTCGAAGAAGCTATCAAAATGAATATAAAATATATCTCTGTTTTTTTGATCCAACCGCATTTGATAAATAAATTTAATTATACATTTAATATTAATTAATTAATTAATTTTGATTAAACAGGAATTCAAATAGTCGTCCTAGGGTGAGTTGATACCCAATGTTCCAGTAAGGTCGTCTGAAAGAGGAAACTCGAGTAACGGATAGCGCATACCAGCCCTCCCGCATACAAAACCAATATGCCGACCGTGAAACGGGGCTGCATTATAACTTCTATAGGTACTACGAGCCTAATGCCAGTCGGTTTGTGAATCAGGATCCTATCTTACTATTAGGTGGGAGCAATTTGTATAGTTTTGCTTCTAATACAAATGCTTGGTTTGGTCCATTAGGTTTGAAGAGAAAACGGAATAAGAAGCTTAGAAGAATTATTCCAGTATGATGATATTATGGATGATGTTGATAAGTAGTCACTGATTCCTGTTAGTCAAAGACAAAAATGTTTGATTAAGGATAAACTACCTAGTGCAAAACAAAGAAGCGTCCAACAAAATCGCATGATGCGTAGAGACTTTTCTCGAAGACAAAAAAGCTTAATGTGAGAACTTGAAACAGGGCATACATAGCCTGCAGGAGCCACTCCTCATCATATTATTTCGCATAAAAATGGTGGTTCAAATACATGGTGGAATCTCGCTCCTGTGAAACACCCTCATACTGGAACTATACACGGTACTGGGGCTGCCTTACGAACACATTTGCCATATAGCACCCCAACAGGAATAATTAACCAGATTGTTCCTAGATAATAGATATAAAAAAATTGAATGAAGGATATTAATTTATGGATAATTTCAAAAAAATTCTTGTGGATATACAAGATTTAATCAAATCTAGTAATGGAAACTTAATTAATTATGGAAAATCAAATTTTATTTTTTAAAAAAAGATATGATGTTTCTTTAGATGAGATAAATGATTTTGAAAAAAATATAAAGTCACATTCCCTAGAATATATAGAGAATTTCTTCTAACAGTAGGATCTTGTACTTTGTTTCAAGATGAGTTACTACCTGGATTCGATTTTTTTAGCTCCTAACGAGCTTTTATGATTGGTCACAACAAGTTTTTGAAGGAACTGATTGTAATTTATTCCCTAATATCTTAATTACTATTTCCATTCCAAGAACTGGCGATCAAGCTGGTTTCCTTCTTACAAAAAGAAAATGAAAATTTTTGGTGTTTTTTTCCTGATATTCCTCCTGAAGAGTGGGAAGAGGATACTGAATTTGAAAAATTTGAAAACTGGCTAGAAAACTTGATGAAAGAAAAACTAGAGGAAATTTAAAAAATTTTGAACAACCAATTTTAAAAAAATATTTATTATTTAGCAAATCTAACAAAAAAATAACACCATGCCGTCTGAAAACACTATCCTAAGCCTTATCAGACGGTCTTTCCCCTTCTTTAACAATTCAACTTCTCACTATCGTTTACGACCGCAACGGCAAACATCTGCGTGGTGTTGCCTACCGTAACCACATCATGATTGAGCACAACCAGCAAGTCGTAGCCCGCATAAAACCTCAGTCCTGACATAGGGGTTGTGTAGTACGCACTCAGTTGCTGTTTTCAGACAATCTGTTCAACCGCCACCATACCTACAACAAAGGCGCCAACTAGATATCGCCTATCGTAAAGATAGTCGTTTAGAATAATCGAAAAACAATCCTGCAAGAATTCTTGCAGGATTTTCGTTTATATCAAACCTTCTAGAAGGCCCTTCATAAAGTTTTCAGAGTTAAACTCACCGATATCATCGATTTTTTCACCAAATCCAATCAACTTAACAGGGATATTGAGTTCTTCACGGATAGCAAGAACAACCCCACCTCGGGCAGTTCCATCAATCTTGGTTAATACAATACCTGTCAATGGAGTGATTTTTGAAAATTCTTTAGCTTGTACAAGAGCATTTTGACCAGTTGAGGCATCTAGAGCTAGGAAGGTTTCATGTGGTGCTTCTGGCACTACACGCTTAATGATACGGCTAATTTTTTCCAACTCTGCCATAAGATTATCTTTATTTTGCAGACGACCCGCTGTATCAATCATGAGAATATCAATACCTTCTGCTACTGCACGTTCCATTCCGTCAAATACCACACTGGCTGGATCAGCTTTTTCTGGACCTGTTACAACAGGCACATTGACACGACGACCCCATTCTGCTAGCTGAGCTACCGCACCAGCACGGAAGGTATCCGCAGCAACAAGCATAACCTTCTTACCAGCTTGTTTGTAACGGTGTGCCAATTTACCGATAGAGGTCGTTTTCCCGACACCATTAACTCCTACAAAGAGCATGACAGTCAAACCATCTTGGAAGTTAATGCTTTCATTGTATTGCCCATCTTTTTCGTAAAGCTCCACCAATTTTTCGATGATAACACGACGAAGGGCTTCTGGTTTCTTGGCATTTTCAAGTTTAGCCTCATAACGCAATTCTTCAGTAAGATTTGAAGCTACCTGCACGCCAACGTCACTCATGATTAAGAGTTCTTCTAGCTCTTCAAAGAAATCTTCATCGACTGAGCGGAAATTAGCAAAGAAGGCATTCAAACGAGCTCCAAAGCCCGTACGAGTTTTCTTGAGACTACGGTCATATTTTTCCTGTACAGTCTCTTGAATTTGAGGAATTTCTTCGATTACTTGATCTTCTTCCACTTCTTCAGCTATTTCCGGTTCTGTCTCTTCTGATTGAGGTTGAACAGTTTCTTCCTCTTCACTATCATTTGAAGGGATCTCTTCAACAGGAGCTGATTCTACTTGAGGACTTTCTACCTCTTCAATTTGATTTGGTTCATCTTGAGAAACTTCTACTTCATCAATTGGCTCAATGATAACTTCTTCTACAATCTCTACTGCAGGTGAGTCTTCATTTGTTTCTTCCTGAGGTTCAGCAGGTAAGATAACTTCTTCTGTTTCTGTCACTACAGCATTTTCAGATTCCAATGCCTCGTGTTGCTCGTTATCATCTGATAAGTCAATGTTTTCTAACGCTTCTTTGACGACATCTTCAATTTTTGGTTCTTCTATTTTCCCAAATAAACGGTCAAATAATCCCATACTTTAATTCTCCTTCAGTACATATTTTTTTCAATCGCCCATGCGACGGCTTCCTCGTCATTGGTCATAGGTGTTACCACATTTGCAACTGCTTTGACTTCAGGAACAGCATTTTGCATAGCGACACCAATACCTGCCCATTCAATCATCGAAAGGTCATTAGCTTCATCTCCACAAGCCATCACTTGACTTCGATCAATTCCTAAATGCTCAATTAACTTAGCTAGTCCTGTCGCTTTATGAACATTCTTTGGTGACCATTCTAGCAAGAGTTCACGTGATTTAAAAAAATTTCATATTTATCAAACAATTCAGGAGAAATCTTCTGAATAGCTGCATCCAAAGGTTCTTGAGGAAAGGCAGTGACACATTTATTGTATGTAATCTGACTAGACAAATCTTCAAAAGCAGTTGGAATAAAGGTTAAAGCTGGGTTAAACTGAGCATATAAACTTTCTTGGTCAGACTGAATCTGATAAACGATGCCTTCAGAAATAGCATCTAATGGAATATTTAGTTTTTCAGTTTCTTCATAAATACGGCTCACATCATCGATGGAAAAGACTGTCTTATCAAGAATTTCACCAATATTTTTCTGAACCAATCCGCCATTAAAAGTAATAGTATACTCATCCTCATGATCATCTGTTCCAAGTTCTTTGAGGAAGAAATCCATAGCCTTTAGGGGACGTCCAGTTGTTAGGACTACCTTGACTCCTTGTTCACGCGCAGCCTTCAACGTTGACTTAGTACGTTCTGTTAATTTCTTGTCTGTTGTCAATAAGGTACCATCCAAGTCCAATGCAATTAATTTAATATCTGCCATTATAATCTCTCCATATAAGCAATAACTGATTGGTCCTTATGGTGACCGATAACTGTTTCAGCAAGTTCTAAAATCTCTGGACGTGCATTTTCAGGTGCGACCGGGTGTCCTACAACCTGCATCATGTGAAGGTCATTGAGATTGTCACCGAAGGCCATCACTTGGTCCATATCTAGATTTAACTTCTTGGCTAATTCTACAATAGCGACTCCCTTGTCAACATAGTCTAAAACAATATCGATTGATTCAAAACCAGTAGTCATAGCCTTAACACCAGGCACATGTTCATTGACCCAAGCTTCTCCAGCTTCAACTGTCTCTTCTGTAAAGTTAGTTGTGAATTTGAAAATCTCATCAGTAATATCTTCAAGACTAGCTATTTTTTGGATATTTTCATTGTAATGATGGCTAAACATAAGATAGGTTTCATCCACCGTATCTAAGACATAACAAGCCTTTTTACCAGTCAAGAGCATCTTCCTCTCATCAAAATATGGTGAAGTTTTTAGCTTTTCAAAGGTTGACAGGTAAAAATCACGTGGCATGGTTGCTTCATAGAGATCTTGTCCATGAAAACGAACCAGACTCCCATTTTCAGCAATGAAGATAATCTCATCTTTGACATCCGCAAAATGTTTCTCTAAGGACAAAAGTCCACGTCCTGATGCTACAGCAAAATAGATACCTCTCTCTTTATATGATGAGAGGAGAGCTTTTAAACGCTCCATATCAAATTGACCAGCTTCATCTAGAAAAGTCCCATCCATATCAGTTGTGACTAGTTTAATCATAAATACTCATATTCTCCAGTTGTAAATCTATCTTCTATTATACCATAGAAAAAGTAAATAGCGCCTAATCCATATGAGATTAGACGCCTATAAAACTAGTTATTTACAAAAATATGTATCAATCGAGCGATTGAACTTTTCACCATCAATCAATTCCAAGTCTTTTTATCCATATTTGGTAAGGACAGTCCGAAACTGAATAATACACATGCGAATTACAAATCCAATAATTAAAAGAATAATGAATACAGTAATTCTTGGGAAATGGAGAACAAAGGTTAACCAGTAATAAACTGCACCAATGACAAAAGATAAGAGGGCATAGATGTCTTCCTTTAGAACACTTGGAACTTCATTTATAAGGAGATCTCGGATAATACCACCACCGGCTCCCGTTAAACATGCCAAAATCCCTGCAGACATCAAGTTCAATTTGCTATCAGCTAAGGCTGTTGCTCCAATTAAGGAGAAGATAATCAGACCGATAGAGTCAAAAATGAGATAAGCTTCTCTCAGCCACTTATAGAATTTTTTTTCTTGACTGGCATGGGCTTGTTTGGATGTCACAAAGACATACATGATAACAGCTACAAGAATTGCTACATAAATCGGGCTAGGCTCTGCTAAAGAGGCAGGAAAGCGACTGATAATAGAATCTCTTAGGATTCCACCGCCTACTGCCGTTACAATTGCCAATAAACTAATCCCAAAAATGTCTAAACGTTTACCAAATCCTTTGATGGCTCCTGACGCCGCAAAGGCTATCGTACCGATATAGTTACAAACCATTAGAAATAAGTCAAAATCCATAGAATCTCCTCGTTGATGTATGTTAGCCTTCTCCTATATTGAAGGCACTTAGAAATCTTATTCTCAGATATGATTACATGAATTTTGACTAGGCATCCATATTATCAATATCTTTTAATTTGACTGAAACTATCTTAGAAATACCAGATTCCTGCATGGTAACTCCATAGATTGAGTCAGCTGCTGCCATAGTTCCCTTTACGGTGGGTAACGACGATAAACTGGCTATCCTTGTCAAATCGATTGAGATAATCTCCAAAGCGTTTAACGTTGGCCTCGTCAAGTGCGGCCTCAACCTCATCCAGAATTACAAATGGAATAGTCTTAACACGGATGATTGAGAAAAGAAGAGCTAGAGCTGACAAGGCTTTCTCTCCACCACTCATAAGATTGAGAGATTGGATTTTCTTACCTGGTGGTTGCACAGAGATTTCAACACCTGCTGTCAATAAATCTCCCTCGGTTAGGATTAGGTCCGCTTGACCACCACCAAACATTTGCTTAAAGGTTACTTTGAAGGATTCACGAATAGCTTCGAAAGTTGACTTAAAGCGTTCTTTCACTTCATCGTTCATCTCTGTAATGGTCTCAAGAAGTAAGTTTTTAGCAGAAAGAATGTCATCTCGCTGAGTATTCAAGAATTCCAAGCGTTCGTGTACTTCGTCAAACTGTTCAATGGCATCCAAATTGACCGGACCAAGTGAACGAATGGATTTTTCCAAATCCTTAACCTTTTGTTCAGCGATTGCCAAATCTTCCAATTGGTTGGCTTGCTCCAAAGCTTCCGTATAGCTAATCTGATATTCCTCTGTCAGCTGGCCTTGAAGATAACGAAGACGATCTGTAATCTTCTCTTTAGTCGCTTCCGCACGTGTTTGCTTACGAATTAATTCTTCATTTTGCTGACGAGCTTGTTCTAAATGACTGGCAATATCATCCAACTGTCCTTCAATATCGTCTAGTTCAAACTGCTTTCGAATCAATCCTTGTTGAATTTCTTCCTTTTGACTCTTGGCTTCTGCTTCCTGCTTGGCTAAAAGTTCTGTATCAACTTTTTCAAGATTGTCTACTTTTTTTTGCAAAAGACGTTCAATCTCTTCTTGCTCCATATCAAGGTATTCAAGCTCTTTGTTGATACGCTCAATATCCGCAACTTCATAGCGTTTTTGTCCAAGCATTTCAGTCTTACGAAGACGCTCTTGGGAAAGACTGTCCTGCAAACTTTGATATCGTTCTTGAATCGCATTTTTATTGGACTTGATTTCTTCGATTTCAGTTTCCAGCTTTTGCTTTTCAGTTGCAATAACTGCAAGACGTTCTTGGCATTTTTCCTTTTCAGCTTGCCAATCTCCACCTCTAAGATTAGTTAATTCTTGCTCCTGAAGTTTCAAGAGTGTCTCAAGTTCTTCGACCTGCTGGCTAGTTTGTTGATAGGCCAGATATAAACCTTGCTCTTCTATACGAGCTTGCTCCCCTTGGGACTTAATAGTCTCCAAAGTTTGACTGAGAGTATTCAAGGCTTCTTGAACTGACTTCAGATTTTCTTCTTCTTGACGAAGAAGTTTTTCTTCTTGAGCGATTTCTTTTTGCAACTGCTCCAATTCAGGCTTGATGAAAATGCTGTTATTTTGACGATTAGCACCACCAGCATAAGAACCACCAGTTCGTAGTTCTGTACCATCTAGTGTTACCATCCGAACTTGATAGCGCACCTTGCGAGCTGCATCACGTGCATGCTCAACTGTATCAAAGATAGCTGTTGTAGCTAGCAAGTTTTTAAAGATTGCTTCAAGCTTGGCATCAAAGGTAACCAGTTCATCTGCCATACCAAGAAAACCTGGACTTGAGGCAATCACATCTTGATTCTGACCAGAAATACTACGAGCCTTAATGGTTGTCAAAGGTAGGAAAGTCGCACGACCAGATCGATTTCTTTTAAGGAAGTCGATAGCTTTAGTCGCTGCCTGTTCATTTTCAACGATGATGTGTTGGCTACTTGCACCAAGCGCAATTTCAAGAGCTGTCTGATAACGAACATCAAAGGTTAAATGTTCACTGACTGCTCCGATAATACCACCCAAGCGATTTTTTTCTTGTAGAACACTCTTAACACCTGCATAGAAATTACTATGGTTTTTTTAAGAATGTTTTCCAGACTTTGTGCCTTGGCCTGTTTGTTTTTCAGGCTATCCAAACGGTCAAAAAGTTGATTTTGTTGATGTTGATAAGCCTGTTTTTGTGCTTCTTCTTCTTTAGCACTGGTTTGATAGTCAGCAAGTAAGCTTTGTACTTCTTCTTTAGCTGATTTAAGGGCAAGCTCTTGCTCACTAGCTTTTAGACTTGGCAGAAGCCAATTGTTCCTTCAAGGATTCTAATTGTTCTTCTTGCTTTTTGAGTCTGTTGGCGACTATTTTTCAAGATCATTTTCAATCCGTGTCAACTGGTTAGAGACATCCGCTTCTTCCTGTAAGAAAGCAACAAAGCGCTCACGCAGTTGCTCAATCATTTGATCTGGATCATCAGAAAAAGCTAATAACTCTGCTTCTAAACGATTGAGTTCCTTAGAATTGATCGCTAAATTTTCTTCTAACTGACTGAGATTTGCTTCTTTTTCTTCCTTCTCTTGAATAAGAGCATTTCTCTTTTTCGTCCAAACTAGCCAAACGTGCTTGAGCTTCTTGTTGATTGAGAGCAACCTGCTCTGTCTCCAGTTTAGACAAGGCCAATTTCCGTTCTAAATCACTGATTAGAGCAGTCAAATCCATCAAACTAGTTTGATCTTTAGCCATCTCTGCTTGTAAATCTTGTCTCTGCTTCTTGAGAGATTGATTTTCAAGTTCTAGTGACTCTCGTTTTTGATAATAACTAGTCAACAGTTCTTGGACTTGGTTTAATTCTTCTTCTGTTAGATCCAATTCAGCCTTACTAGCTTGAATCTGAGCGACCAGAACATCTAGATAGATTGCTTTACGTTGGCCGTCCAGGTCCATAAATTTACGAGCCGTTGCTGCTTGCTTTTCTAAGGGCTTGATTTGATTATCTAGCTCATAGATGATATCTTCCAAGCGGTCTAGATTGTCTTGAGTTTGTTGCAGTTTGCTTTCTGTCTCTTTACGACGTGTTTTATATTTTAAAACTCCGGCAGCTTCTTCAAAGATAGCGCGACGTTCTTCAGGTTTGGAGTTAAAGATTTCTTCGACCTTTCCTTGGGAAATGATGGAGAAAGAATCACGTCCGAGACCAGTATCTAAGAAAAGATCATGAATATCACGGAGACGAACTTTTTTTCCGTCTATCTTGTACTCACTATCTCCACTCCGATAGATATGACGTTCAACTTTGATTTCCTGTCCTGCATCCTTGATAAAGCCATCTTGATTATCCCAAAGTAACAATAACAGAAGCGTAGTTTAGAGGCTTCCGACTTTCTGTTCCTGCAAAGATGACATCAGGCATCTTCCCACCACGCAAGCTTTTTACACTGGATTCTCCAAGAGCCCAGCGTAAACTTTCTGTGATGTTAGATTTTCCAGAACCATTAGGTCCTACAACTGCTGTAACCCCCTGGTCAAATACAACCTTGGTCTTGTCAGCAAAGGACTTAAACCCCTGAATCTCAATTTCCTTTAAATACATGAATCCAGCCCTTCCTCAACTGCATTTTTAGCGGCTTCTTGTTCGGCCAATTTTTTTGAACGCCCATGACCAGTACCAAGACTCTTCCCTTCGACAAGAACTTCCACCTCAAACATCTTATCGTGCGCAGGCCCATTTTCCGAAATCACCTGATAACGGATATCAACGTCCCCATTTACTTGAAGCAATTCCTGGAGGTGAGTCTTGTAGTCTTTAATCATCTCAAAATCACCAGCCTCAACCTTTGGAATCATGACTTGGTAGATAAACTCTTTTACCGTAAGTAGATCCTTATCTAAAAGGAGGGCACCCAAAAAGGCTTCGAAAGCATCTCCCAAGATGGTATCTCGATTGCGACCACCTGATTTTTCCTCTCCCTTACCAAGTTTGATAAATTGATCAAACTGGCAATCACGGGCAAAACCGGCCAAACTCTCTTCACGTACAATCATGGCACGGAGTTTAGACAGGTCACCTTCTGGTTTTTTAGGGTATTTTTTGTACAGATATTCTGAAATCAATAATTGTAGAACAGCGTCTCCTAAAAATTCCAAGCGTTCATTGTGTGAAATTTTTAAGAGGCGGTGCTCATTAGCATAACTAGTGTGAGTAAAAGCAGTTTCAAGTAACTGTTTATCTGAAAAAACAAGCCCAAAACGTTGCTCTAACACGTTTTCTAATTCTCTCATAAGAACCTCTTTCTAAATCATTATAATCCTATCCATTATACCAAAAAAAGGTATCTTAGTCAGAAAATAACAGTTAAAATCACTTTTTCCCACTTGTGTTTAAAATCAATCCATTACTAGCAGTTCAAGCTATTTTTTGGTATAATAAATCTTATGGAAATTGAAAAAACCAATCGAATGAATGCTCTGTTTGAATTTTATGCAGCCCTCTTGACTGATAAACAAATGAACTATATCGAACTCTACTATGCAGATGACTATAGTTTAGCTGAAATTGCTGAAGAGTTCGGTGTCAGTCGTCAGGCTGTTTATGATAATATCAAACGAACAGAAAAGATACTGGAAGACTATGAGATGAAGCTTCATATGTACTCTGACTACATTGTCCGCAGTCAGATTTTTGATCAGATCATGGAGCGCTATCCAGATGATGCTTTTCTCCAAGAGCAAATTGAGATTTTAACAAGTATTGACAATCGGGAGTAATCATGGACAGTCTAGTTATTTATCAAGGAATACCTTGCAAACTATTAGCAGCTGAGGAACCATTTCCTAGTCGACTACAGATTATCTCGCCCAATGATATCTCCAAAGCTATGCAAATAGGTTTTAGCTGTTGGGGATATCCAAATGAAATCATGAAAGAAGTCACACCCGAAGAACTAGAGTGTTTGCAACATTTCGGACGATTTCCACTGAATTGAATAAATAGGAGAAAAATATGGCATTTGAAAATTTAACAGAACGTTTGCAGAACGTCTTTAAAAATTTACGTAAAAAAGGAAAAATCACAGAGAGTGATATCCAAGAAGCAACTAAGGAAATTCGTCTTGCTCTTTTAGAAGCCGACGTTGCTCTTCCTGTTGTTAAGGATTTTATCAAAAAAATTCGTGAACGCGCGGTCGGGCATGAAGTCATTGATACCCTCAATCCAGCTCAACAAATCATCAAGATTGTTAATGAGGAGTTGACGGAAGTTCTTGGTTCTGATACAGCTGAGATTATTAAGTCTCCAAAAATCCCAACCATTATCATGATGGTCGGTTTGCAGGGTGCTGGTAAAACAACCTTCGCAGGAAAGCTCGCTAACAAACTTAAAAAGGAAGAGGAGGCTCGTCCTTTGATGATTGCAGCCGACATCTATCGTCCTGCGGCCATCGACCAGCTCAAACACTGGGACAACAAATTGATGTTCCTGTCTTTGCTCTTGGAACTGAAGTTCCTGCAGTGGAGATCGTTCGCCAAGGTTTGGAGCAAGCTAAAGCCAACCATAATGACTATGTTTTGATTGATACGGCCGGTCGTTTACAAATCGACGAACTTCTCATGAACGAGCTCCGTGATGTTAAAGCTCTTGCTCAACCAAATGAAATCCTTCTCGTCATCGATGCCATGATCGGTCAAGAAGCTGCCAACGTTGCGCGAGAATTTAACGCTCAATTAGAAGTTACCGGTGTCATCCTTACCAAGATTGACGGGGACACTCGTGGTGGTGCGGCCCTTTCTGTTCGTCATATCACAGGAAAACCAATCAAATTCACTGGTACTGGTGAAAAGATTACCGATATTGAAACTTTCCACCCTGACCGCATGGCCAGCCGTATTCTCGGTATGGGAGATATGCTGACTCTGATCGAGAAAGCTTCCCAAGAATACGATGAACAAAAAGCCCTTGAAATGGCTGAAAAAATGAGGGAAAACACCTTTGATTTCAACGATTTCATCGATCAGTTGGATCAGGTACAAAATATGGGGCCGATGGAAGATTTGCTCAAGATGATTCCTGGTATGGCCAACAATCCTGCCCTTCAAAATATGAAGGTGGATGAAAAACAGATTGCTCGCAAACGTGCCATCGTCTCATCTATGACTCCTGAAGAACGTGAAAATCCAGATTTGCTCACTCCAAGCCGTCGTCGTCGTATCGCAGCTGGTTCTGGTAATACCTTTATCGATGTCAACAAGTTCATCAAAGACTTTAACCAAGCCAAACAACTCATGCAAGGTGTCATGTCTGGTGATATGAACAAGATGATGAAACAAATGGGTATCAACCCTAACAACCTTCCTAAATATGCCTGGTGGCATGGACATGTCAGCCCTTGAAGGAATGATGGGACAAGGTGGTATGCCGGATATGTCTGCTCTTGGAGGAGCCGGAATGCCTGATATGAGCCAGATGCTTGGTGGAGGTCTCAAGGGTAAAATCGGTGAATTTGCCATGAAACAATCCATGAAACGTATGGCCAACAAAATGAAAAAAGCTAAGAAAAAACGCAAATAAAAGGGACTCAATTGAGTCCTTTTTATTGTTCATTTCTAAGTTTCTCCAAGGTTTTCTTGAATATTTCTGGAATATCAGAAGTAAATTCCAGCGTTTCACCCGTTCTTGGATGGGTAAATCCTAGCGTCTTGGCATGGAGAAATTGCCCATGTCCCTTTAGGGTTTTACGAGGACCGTATACCTCATCACCAGCGACAGGATGACCGATATAAGCCATGTGTACACGGATTTGATGAGTTCGTCCTGTTTCCAGTTGCAACTCTAATAAAGAATAGTCACCAAAGCGTTCTAAGACTTGGAAACGTGTCACTGCTGATTTCCCTTTGGCAGTAACAGCTTGTTTCTTGCGGTCTTTTTCGCTACGACCAATCGGCGCCTCAATGACACCACGGTCATTTGGAAGATTACCATGAACAATGGCCCAATATTTTCGAAGAGATTTCTTATCCTTGAGTTCTTGGGCAAGTGCTAAATGCGCTTCATCGTTTTTGGCAATCATCAAGAGACCTGAGGTATCCTTATCAATACGATGGACAATTCCTGGACGCAATACACCATTAATGCCTGATAGGTCCTTGATATGGTACATGAGGGCGTTAACCAAGGTACCACTGGTATGACCAGCACTTGGATGAACAACCATCCCTTGAGGCTTGTTAACTACTGCTACATCCTCATCTTGATAAATGATTTCTAATGGAATATCTTCAGCAACATACTCTAAAACTTCTGGTTCTGGAACTTGATAAGTGATCATATCCCCTTCTTGAACCGAGTACTTAGCTTTTTTTACCTGTCCATTGACCAAGACCTGACCAGACTTGATTTGTTCATTAGCGAGGCTACGAGACAATTCTGTCAAATCGGACAAAGCCTTATCTAAACGTACTCCGCCGGTTTCAATTTTAATTTCCATTCATTTCCTCTTTTAGCATTGCAATCAATAACACAACTACTCCTACTGTTAGATAACTATCAGCCACATTGAAAATCGCGAAATTGATAAAATCTAAATGAAACATATCCACAACGAATCCTTGACTGATGCGATCGATAAAGTTCCCAAGGCCACCTGCAATAATCAAAACCAATCCAAAGACAGTCCAGAAGGAATCCTCTATATGCTTGTGCAAATACCAGATAGCCCCAGCCATAACTAGCAGAGTTATCACTGCAAAAAACCACTGCTGATCTTGGAGCATAGAAAAGGCAGCCCCCCTATTTTGCAGATAGGTTAAACTAACTAGATTTGGGATCCATGATTTGATTTCACCAAGAGCAATATTCTGAACGACATAAGCCTTTACCAATTGATCTAACACGATTAAGGCTGCTATAATCCCTGCTACTATTCCTCTTTTTTTCATGCTTTCCTCTTCTGATCAAAATACTCTTGCATAACCTCTACAAATAAAGTCCCTGCTTGACTCAAGTCTACTTCCTCACGTTTCACATAAACCATGCGATTATTTAGATTATCATTTAGTGGAATAACGGTGATCCCGTTAACGCTATCGCTATCTAAGAATCCAGAACCAGTCGCATAAGCATTTGTTCTTTCAAGAATTCCATTTAAAGTAGCGCGGTCTGTTACGTTAAACATCTGAGAGCTGGCACTTGTATCCACAAAGTTTTCTGAGTAATAGAGATATTCATCCTTTTCTTGTGTGAAACGAACTGTTGGCAAATCAACTAAATCTTCCATGACCAGTTCTTTTTTCTTAGCTAAGGGATGGCATTCACGTAGATAAATGTGCGTTTGGAAAGGAATCAACTCAATCACTTCAAGACCTAATTTTTCAATCCGTTGCATGATACCCTTTTGGTTTTGATTGTTGAGGTAAATAATCCCAATCTCACTATGACCTTGGGCTACTTCATCCAAAATCTGAACAGTTGTAGATTCAAAAATACGGAAATTCTTATACTCTGGGTACCTTTGAGAAAAAGTTGTGATAGTCGGTGGCAAGAAATCATAGTGCTGGCTGGCTATTGAAAACTCATCCTTTTCCTCTTCAGGATTGGCATACTGGTTCTGGAAAATATCAAATCCTTTGACTAACTCTTGAGCCTTTTCATAAAATTCCATTCCACGACGAGTAAGAAAGGTACCTGAACTAGTTCTACGGAAAATCTTGAACCCTAGCTCTTTCTCCAGATCTCTTACAGAAATAGATAGACTGGGTTGGCTAACGTACATTTTCTCAGCCGCTTCACGAAAAGTACCACTATTTGCAATAGCAACAACATAGCGTAATTGTTGAATATTCATGATTTCTCCTTCGATTTCTATCTTATCATTATACCATAAATCAAGCCTATCCAACAAAGGAAAATTATGTGTCCTAGACTTCTTAGCAAAGTAAACAAAAAACACCTTTAAAGCTAGACCCAAAATCCAACTAAAAAGGGGTGTTATCAAATGCGATTATTTAGCTGCTGCGTAAAGCTCGTCTACTTTGTTCCAGTTGATAACTGAGAAGAAAGCTTTGATATAGTCAGGACGAACATTGCGGTATTTCACGTAGTAAGCATGTTCCCAAACGTCCAAGCCCAAGATTGGTTTTTTACCTTCTGAGATTGGTGTGTCTTGGTTTGCAGTTGAAGTCACTTCAAGCTTACCTTCTTTGTTGACTACCAACCAAGCCCATCCTGAACCGAAACGAGTAGTTGCTGCTGCAGTGAAGGCTGCTTGGAATTCTTCAAATGAACCAAATGTTGCATCGATTGCTGCTGCAAGTTCAGCTGATGGAGCTGTTTTTTCTGGAGTCATCAATTCCCAGAAAAGAGCGTGGTTCAAGTGGCCACCACCATTATTGATAAGAGCTTGACGAATATCAGCTGGGATAGATTCTACGTCAGCAAGCAAAGCTTCAAGGTCTTCACCGATTTCAGGGTGTTTTTCAAGAGCTGCATTAGCGTTATTTACATATGCTTGGTGATGTTTGTCATGGTGCAAATGCATCGTTTCAGCATCAATATAAGGTTCCAAGGCGTCGTAAGCGTATGGAAGATCTGGTAAGATAATAGCCATCTGTAATACCTCTTTTTCTTTCTATATAAAAATGATAACGCAAACAACCTTTTTTTTCAAGTTATTTGCTCAATTTAACTGGCTGGCAATCTGTAATAGAGCCCTTTCAAATAGGTAGTTTTTCTCATAGACGCCAGTCTTGATTTGGTAATCAGCCTGGATTAAATAACGAATTGCATTTTGTATGAAACCAAGTGAAATTCCTCTGGAATCACGAAGAGCAAATTTTATTTGATAGGGATTCGGATTGCGACCAAGATAGTGACCTAAACTGCTGACCATCTGAGATTCTGTCTGACCAGACTCTTGCAAAATTTTAACCTGTGTGTAGAGTCTGAACTGCCCCAGCATTATGGCAATTAGTTTAATCTCATCTTCACCCTGTAAGGTCAAATCTTTCACTAAGTCCCTTGCTTGATCTATCTTCTTCGCTAGGATGAGCTGGGTTAAGTCAAAGATATTATCCTGCAGGGTTTTGGGGATAGCTTGAACGATGTCCTCCTCAGTGATGTGGCCATCAGTCTTGTAGGATTCTAAAAATAAAAGATTCTTTTGAATTTCACTAAATTGAAAACCAGACTTAATGAGTAGATGGTCGAAAGCTTTGTTATCAAATACCAAGCCTTGTTTTTGAGACAATTTTTGAAAATAAGCTCGAATCTCCTGATCTTTTGGCTCAAGAGCTTCAAATATCTTAGCATCTCTCTTGAGAATTTTAACTAGACGTCGCTTGCTGTCTAGTTTACCTTCTGCAAAAATAACTAATTTACTAGTAGGAGAGGGATTTTCTAGATATTCTTCAAAAGACTTGAGTTCATCATCTGAGAGATAACGTTTTTTTGCAGTTGTAATATCCAAAAAATGATCTAGGATCACAATCTTTTCATCCGCAAAGAAAGGGAGGCTAACCAATTCTAACTCTACATCCTTGTAGGAAACTTCCTTCATGTCAAAATGTGAAAAATTTAAATCAGCTGGATCATACCCGATTTGCTCTAGCACTTGCGCCTTCATGACTTCAAACTGGCCCTGATCATTCCCAGTAAACAGAGTTAGGGCAGGCAAGTTTTCTAAGGTCAACTGCTGACTTTCTTCAATGGCGAGCATCTCTTCTCCTTTCTTCTTATTTTTAAATAGATTTAGTCAATATAGTGCAATTTCCCACGGAAGTCTTCCAAGGATGCATAGCCTTTATCTTCCATGATTGCTTTTAGTTCAGCTGTAATACGTTCAAATGCGCTAACGCCTTCTTTATGCAAGGTTGTACCAATCTGAACCATGCTGGCTCCACAAAGGATATGTTCAAAGGCATCCCGTCCTGTCAAGACACCACCAGTACCGATAATCTGAATTTCTGGTTTCAAGCGTTGATAAAAGGCATGAACATTAGCAAGGGCAGTTGGTTTGATGTATTCTCCACCAATACCGCCAAAGCCATTTTTAGGGCGAATAACTACTGTTTCATCCTCAATATAAAGACCATTTCCAACAGAGTTTACACAGTTAACAAACTTAAGTGGATACTTGTTAAAAATCTCTGCTGCTTGGTCAAAGTGAACAATATCAAAGTAAGGTGGAAGCTTAATTCCTAGAGGTTTTGTAAAGTAGGCAAAGACTTCTGATAAGATACGATCAGTTGTTTCAAAGTCATAGGCAATTTGAGGTTTACCTGGTACATTTGGACAAGATAGATTGAGTTCTGTCAAACCTTTATAGTCACTTGCTTGTACTTTTTTCAAGATGGTATGTGTTTCTTCAGGAGACATGCCCACTAAAGAAAGGAAGAAAGTTCTATTTGGTTCTTTTTCCTGCAAATCTAAGAGATAGTCTAAATAGTATTTGAGCCCATTATTAGGTAAGCCCATGGAGTTAATGGAACCGAGCGGAACATCTTGATAGCGTGGTTCTGGATTTCCCTGACGGAACTCCAGGGTAGCTGTCTTGGTTACAAAAGTTCCAGCCGCAGAGTTTTTAACTCCTTCTAACTCTTCAATCGTCATACAAGCCACGCCCGCTGCATTCATTAAGCAATTACCAAACTCAAAGCCCGCAATTTGTGTTTTAGTTGATACCATCTATCCAATTCCTCCAGAAACCTTTTATTTTTAATATTATACCATAATTTGATTTCTTCTATTTAAAAAAGCTTGTTCTAGTGGAATCGTTCGTCTTTTACATTAACACTTCTCAGTCCAATTCCTTAATTGAAAGAATTTTTAGAAAATTCACCTTTTTTTCTTTACACTAAAAAAAAATTCTGTTATAATGGCTCACGTAATAAAATTAGGACAATAAAGGAGAACGACATGACATCTGCTAAAGAATACATCCAAAGCGTGTTTGAAACTGTAAAAGCTCGTAACGGGCACGAGGCTGAATTTCTCCAGGCGGTTGAAGAGTTCTTCAGCACTTTGGAGCCTGTCTTTGAAAAACACCCTGAGTATATTGAAGAAAATATCTTGGCACGTATCACTGAGCCAGAGCGAGTGATTAGCTTCCGTGTTCCTTGGGTTGACCGTGATGGAAAAGTTCAAGTTAACCGTGGTTACCGTGTTCAATTTAATTCTGCTGTTGGACCATATAAAGGCGGACTTCGTTTCCACCCAACTGTAAACCAAGGGATTCTGAAATTCCTCGGATTTGAACAAATCTTTAAAAATGTTTTGACAGGACTTCCAATCGGTGGAGGTAAAGGTGGATCAGACTTTGATCCTAAAGGCAAAACTGATGCTGAAGTGATGCGCTTCTGCCAAAGCTTCATGACTGAATTGCAAAAATACATCGGACCATCTCTTGACGTGCCTGCTGGTGATATCGGTGTCGGTGGACGTGAAATTGGTTACCTTTACGGACAATACAAACGCCTCAACCAATTTGATGCTGGTGTCTTGACTGGTAAACCTCTTGGATTTGGTGGTAGCTTGATTCGTCCAGAAGCAACTGGTTACGGTTTGGTTTACTACACTGAAGAAATGCTTAAAGCTAACGGAAACAGCTTTGCTGGTAAGAAAGTGGTGATTTCAGGTTCTGGTAACGTTGCTCAGTTTGCCCTTCAAAAAGCAACTGAACTTGGAGCAACTGTTATCTCTGTATCTGACTCAAATGGTTATGTCATCGACGAGAATGGTATCGACTTCGACCTTTTGTCAGATGTTAAAAACAACCGTCGTGCTCGTTTAACTGAGTACGCTGCAGAAAAACCTACTGCTACGTATTATGAAGGTTCTGTATGGACTTACACTGGTAACTACGATATCGCTCTTCCATGTGCGACTCAAAACGAGATCAACGGTGAAGCTGCAAAACGTTTGGTTGCTCAAGGCGTTATCTGTGTCTCTGAAGGAGCTAACATGCCTAGCGACCTTGAAGCTATCAAAGTCTACAAGGAAAACGGAATCCTTTACGGACCTGCTAAGCTGCCAATGCTGGTGGGGTTGCTGTATCTGCTCTTGAAATGAGCCAAAACAGCCTTCGTCTTTCATGGACACGTGAAGAAGTTGACGGTCGCTTAAAAGATATTATGACTAACATCTTCAACACAGCTAAAACAACTGCAGAAACATACGGTCTTGGTACTGACTACCTTGCAGGTGCAAACATTGCAGCCTTTGAAAACGTAGCAAATGCAATGATTGCCCAAGGTATTGTTTAATTCTAAAAATGAGCTCCTCACTATTCGTGGGGAGTTTTTCTGATGCAAAAAATACCTATCCAAATGGATAGGTATTTTTTGATTACAATTTACTTGCTACGGCATCCAATAATTCTTGGATTTTCGCCTGGTTGCTTCCTCCTGCCATGGCCATGTCTGGTTTACCACCACCACGTCCATCGACGATTGGAGCCAATTCTTTAACCAAGTTACCTGCGTGCACATCTTTTGTCTTGCTGGCTACAAGGACATTCACCTTGTCACCGATGGCTGCGACAAGAACAAGCACATCAGAGTAGTCTTTCTGTTTCCAGTTATCCGCAAATGTACGAAGAGCACCTGCATCTGATACAGACACTTGGCTAGCAATGTAACGGTGTCCGTTTGCTTCTTGAACATTCTTGAAGATATCGCCTGCGGCTGCAGCTGCAGCTTTTTCCTTCAATTCTGCATTTTCTTTTTGCAATTGTCGGAGTTGTTCTTGAAGTCCTTCAACTTTGTGAGGTACTTCTTTGAGTTGAGGAGCTTTCAAGGTTGCTGCAACAGCTTTCAGAGCATCTTCTTGGTCACGATAAGCTTCAAAGGCTTCCTTACCAGTTACTGCCAAGATACGACGAGTTCCTGATCCAATCCCTTCTTCTTTAACAATCTTGAAGAGACCGATTTCAGAAGTGTTACCTACGTGAGTACCACCACAAAGCTCTACTGAATAGTCTCCGATAGTAACAACACGAACTTCTTTACCGTATTTCTCACCAAAGAGAGCCATAGCCCCCATTTCTTTAGCCGTGTCGATATCTGTCTCAACAGTTTCAACTGCGATGGCTTCCCAGATCTTCTCATTGACTTGTTGTTCAATGGCACGAAGCTCTTCTGGAGTCACCGCTTGGAAGTGAGTGAAGTCAAAGCGAAGGAATTCTACTTCGTTAAGAGATCCTGCTTGAGTTGCGTGACTTCCAAGAATATTGTGAAGGGCTGCATGGAGCAAGTGAGTCGCCGTGTGGTTCTTCATGACACGGTGACGACGATTGCTATCGATTGCCAAAGTGTATTCTTGGTTCAAAGCAAGTGGCGCAAGAACTTCAACAGTGTGTAATGCTTGTCCATTTGGTGCCTTTTGAACGTCTGTCACAGTCGCTACGACGTTTCCTGCAGCATCCAAGATTTGACCATGGTCCGCAACCTGTCCACCCATTTCAGCGTAGAATGGAGTTTCTGCAAAGATCAGTGATGCAGTTCCTTCTGAAACAGCTTCTACTTCGGCATTATCAGCTACGATAGCCACCAACTTAGAAGGCAATTGGCTAGCATTGTAGTTGAAGACACTCTCAACTGTAATGTTTTGAAGGGTTTCATTTTGCATACCCATAGATCCGCCTTTAACAGCTGACGCACGCGCACGCTCTTGTTGTTCCTTCATAGCTGCTTCAAAACCTTCACGGTCTACAGTCATTCCTGCTTCTTCAGCGATTTCTTCTGTCAACTCTACTGGGAATCCATAAGTATCGTAGAGTTTGAAGACATCTTGACCAGCGATAACCGTTTGACCTTTTTCTTTCAAGTCTGCTACGATGGTTTCTGCAAAGTGTTGACCTGAGTGAAGGGTACGAGCAAATGACTCTTCTTCGCTCTTGACAATTTTCTCGATAAAGTCACGTTTTTCAAGAACTTCTGGGTAGTAGCTTTCCATGATTTTTCCAACAGTTGGAACAAGTTTGTAAAGGAAAGGCTCATTGATACCTAATTTTTGACCATGCATAGAGGCACGACGGAGCAATCGACGAAGGACATAACCACGACCTTCATTTCCTGGAAGGGCACCGTCACCGATCGCAAATGAAAGAGAACGGATATGGTCTGCAATAACCTTGAAACTCATGTTGTCACCATCTTGGTCGTAGACCTTACCAGACAATTTCTCCACTTCACGAATGATTGGAAGGAAGAGGTCTGTTTCAAAGTTAGTCTTAGCACCTTGGATAACGGCTACCAAACGCTCCAAACCTGCGCCCGTATCAATGTTCTTGTGTGGCAATTCCTTGTATTCGCTACGAGGTACAGCTGGATCAGCGTTAAATTGTGACAATACGATGTTCCAAATCTCGATATAACGGTCGTTTTCGATATCTTCCGCAAGCAAGCGAAGACCAATATTTTCTGGGTCAAAGGCTTCCCCGCGGTCAAAGAAGATTTCTGTATCTGGTCCAGAAGGTCCCGCACCGATTTCCCAGAAGTTGTCCTCGATTGGAATCAAGTGACTTGGGTCCACCCCGATTTCAATCCAGCGGTTGTACGAATCTGTATCAGCTGGGTAGTAGGTCATGTAGAGTTTTTCAGCTGGGAAGTCCAACCATTCAGGACTTGTCAAAAGCTCATAAGCCCAAGTAATGGCTTCGTCACGGAAGTAATCCCCGATAGAGAAGTTTCCCAACATTTCAAACATGGTATGGTGACGAGCAGTCTTACCTACGTTTTCAATATCGTTGGTACGGATAGCTTTTTGCGCATTGGTAATACGTGGGTTCTCAGGAATAATAGTCCCGTCAAAGTATTTCTTGAGGGTTGCTACCCCAGAGTTGATCCACAAAAGTGTTGGGTCATTGACAGGAACCAAACTAGCTGATGGTTCTACTGAGTGGCCTTTGCTTTCCCAAAAGTCGAGCCACATTTGGCGGACTTGTGCACTAGATAATTGTTTCATATGTATCTCCTTTTTACTAATTTGATTGGCTTTCTAGCATTTCAACATAATCGATAGCGACGCAGAGGGAAATGACTAGGTCTGCATAAGATTCGTCGTAAACGGTTACGGTATAAGTCGATGTTAAATGGAAAAGTTCCTTGGCAATCTCCGCAATCACTTGATCACGATCATCTAGGAGTTTAAAATTCAAATCCCAGACGTTCCCTTCGATACGAAGACCTAGGTTATCAAACTCATACTTATCCTTCCAGAAAGTCAACTTCTTACGAATATAAAAACTTTCACCATTGCTAAGTTGAATTTCAAAACGAGGCAAGAAGGTTAAGACTTCTTTTCGAATCTCACTGACCTTTTGGTTATCAGCATCATAGATAGTAAAGGTTTTTGGGAATCTTAAAAAATGAACCCTCTACCTGATAGGCGATTTCTCCCCTATCATCCTTGATATCAAAACGTTCACCACCTAGGCGAAATTTTTGTTTGACAAGAAATGTTCTCATAAACACCTCCAAAAATAAAAGACAAATCCATATCACGAAGGGCGAAAAACCGCGGTACCACCTTCATTCAATGAACTTGTCATTCTCTTGTTCTTATGCAATTATGTGATTGAGTAGCATGATTTTCTATCTTAGATGGCTCGCAGCACCGCCAATTCTCTGAACTAAGATGGAGAGAAAATCAATTCTCAACTCTAGTATTATACCGTTTTTGAAGAGGTTCGTCAAGCTTAATAACCATGAAGTAAAACTCATTTTTTTAACAGTTTACCAAATATTATATAGGCGATAGACCACAAGAAACATCCAACCAATAAGAATTGACCTAAAACAATGAGATAATCCAAAATTGAAATCAACTTATACCATCCACTAAATAGAAGACAGGGAAGAACAGTAAAAAGCATAATAATAAAATGTATAATAGATTGTTTAAATAGCGACCATTTTTTTCAATTTCATAAATTACCGAGGCTGATGTTATCGAGGTAGCAATAATGCCAACCAAAAAAATGTACTTTTAACCTGAAAAATATCAGTCCCTTGAAGTCTCATAAAAATTGCCAAACTGGTTATAATGACAAAAGGAATCATTCCTCTAAGAATAGCTTTTTTAATCATAGCTACTACCTCAATCATAAATTAAAATGCCTTTAACTCTATCGAAATTATAGCATAGTTAAGTATATTTTTTTCTACTAATTCATAATCTATTTTAATAAATAACCTAGCCATAAAAATGGTTAATTTTCTATAGCTAGGTTTTATTTTTTTGTCTGATTGAAATTATTTCCGATAGCAGATAATCACTTACTTCCGATACATCTTAAATTGTAGGAAGAGGTCACTGTAGATTCCTGTCCATTTATGGTCAAATTTTTCATAAACTTCTAGGTGTTTCATAGTATCTGCATCTGGATAGAAGGACTTGTCCTCTTTTGTCTCCTCAGGGAGCATTTCCTTAGCAGCATTGTTTGGTGTTGAATAGCCGACATACTCTGCATTTTTCAGAGCATTTTCAGGCTTCAACATAAAGTTGATAAAGGCATAGGCTGCATCCTGGTTCTTAACTGTCTTTGGTATCACCATATTATCAAACCAGAGGTTACTTGCTTCTGTCGGAACGACATATTTGAGGTTAGGATTCTTTTCCAACATCTGACTAGCTTCACCTGAGAAAGTCACACCGATAGCAGCATTGTTCTGAATCATGTAACCCTTCATCTCATCGGCTACAATTGCCTTGATATTAGGAGTCAGCTCATACAGTTTATCAACCGTTTGTGACAGTTGTTGAGGATCTTTTGAGTTAAGGCTATAGCCTAGTGAGTTAAGGCCTAAACCAAGCACTTCACGCGCCCCATCAAAGAGCATGATCGAATCCTTGTATTCTGGTTTCCAGAGGTCGTCCCAATGTTCAGGTGCTTCTTCCACCATGGTTTCATTATAGACAATTCCCAAAGTTCCCCAGAAGTATGGGATAGAGTACTGGTTATTTGGATCAAAAGACTGGTTGAGAAATTCTGGACCAATATTCTCAATTCCCTCAATTTTACTATAATCCAGTGGAACTAAAAGGTCTTCATCCTTCATTTTGTTAATCATGTACTCACTTGGGATGGCAATATCATAGGTTGTCCCACCCTGCTTGATTTTCGTGTACATGGCTTCGTTGGAGTCAAAGGTCTCATACTGAACTTGAATTCCTGTTTCTTCTGTAAATTTCTCCAGAAGTTCAGGGTCGATATAATCTCCCCAGTTGTAGATAACCAGTTTTTGACTATCACGGCTATTGATTTTACTATCAAGATGATAAGAAATCCCCCACAAGACAAGGATAATTGCTAAAATTCCTGCTAAAAATGAATAGAGTCGTTTCATGCTTGTTCCTCCTTCTCACGTGAAATGAAGTAATACCCTACAACCAGGATAATACTAAAGAGAAAGACCAAGGCTGAAAGAGCATTGATTTCTAGTGAAATTCCCTTACGAGCCCGAGAGTAAATCTCGACTGACAAGGTTGAAAATCCATTCCCCGTTACAAAGAAGGTCACGGCAAAGTCATCTAAGGAATAGGTGAAAGCCATAAAGTAGCCTGCGATGATAGACGGCGTTAGGTAAGGAAGCATAATTTCCTTAAACATCTGGAACTGGCTAGCTCCAAGGTCATAGGCCGCATGAATCATATCTCCATTCATCTCTTTCAATCGAGGCAAAACCATGAGCACTACGATAGGAATCGAGAAGGCCACGTGACTGGATAACACTGTCAGAAAACCAAGTGAAAACTTGAGTTGTGTAAAGAGAATCAAGAAGCTGGCACCAATCATAACGTCGGGAGCAACCATGAGGATATTATTGAGAGATAGAAAAGCTTCTTGGTACTTTTACGTGATTGGTAGATGTAGATGGCACCAAAAGTCCCAATCACAGTCGCAATCAGGGCTGATAGAAAGGCTAGTAAAAAGGTTTGAACTAAAATTAACATGAGCCTTCCATCGCCAAACATAGCCTCAAAGTGAGACAAACTAAAACCTGTAAAGCTATTCATATCATCCCCGGCATTGAAGGCATATCCGATCAGGTAAAAGATTGGCAAATAAAGGACGATAAAGACAAAGGCTAGGTAAAGATTTGATAATTTTTTCATCGTTCTCTCCTTTCCTTCGTCACCCACATAGTGATAAACATAGTCAGGATAAGAACAACACCGATAGTTGAACCCATACCGTAGTTGTCATTTGTCAGGAAGTTTTGCTCGATGGCAGTTCCCAAGGTAATCACTCGGTTCCCCCCAATTAAACGGGTCAACATGAAAAGACTCAAACTTGGGATAAAGACAGATTGAACTCCGCTTCGCACCCCGTTCATAGACAGAGGGAAGATGACATGGCGGAAGGTTTCCCACTTAGTTGCACCGAGGTCATAGCTGGCATTAATGAGATTGTTATCCATATCATCCAAAACATTGAAGATGGGCAAAATCATAAATGGAAGCTCGATATAGCTTGCGACAAAGATAAATGAGAAATCTGTAAATAGCAACTGCTGAGAACCAATTCCGATAAATTCTAAGAATTGGTTAATAGAGCCATTTTGACCAAAAATCCCGATAAAGGCATAAGCCTTAAGGAGTAGGTTGATCCAAGTTGGCAAGATAATCAGCATGAGCCATAGTTGACGGTGTTTGAGACGAGTCAAAAAAGAGGGCTGTTGGATAACTGATAAGAAGCGTCACCAGAGTTACAATTCCTGCATAGAGGACTGAGTTAAAACTCATTTTGAGATAGGTCAAATTTTGTGACGCAAAATAGGATTTATAGTTTTCTAAACTGAACTGGCCTTCGATGTTGAAAAAGGATTGTCCAAATATCAAGACCAAGGGTGCCAATACAAAGAGTGCAATCCAAAGCATATAGGGCACTACAAAGAGTTTAGAGGTTGTTTTCTTCATCTCTTTCCTCCTCAATAGCGTTAATCAAACCTGCTTCATGCTCTTCGATTTCTACGTACTCTTCGATACGAGCATCAAACTCTTCTTCTGTTTCATTGAGACGCATGATATGGATATCTTCCGGTTCAAAGTCCAAACCGATTTCCTCACCAACGATAGCCTTACGAGTTGAGTGAATCATCCATTCATTGCCGAGTTCATCATAGGCAATAATCTCATAGTGAACCCCACGGAAAAGCTGGGTATCAACCTTCACTTGGAGCTTCCCTTCTTCTGGAAGGGTAATGCGCAAGTCTTCTGGACGAATGACGACTTCGACTGGTTCATTTGGCTTCATCCCACCATCGACTGCTTCAAAACGTTTGCCGTTAAACTCGACCAAGTAGTCCTCAATCATGGTTCCTGGCAAGATATTTGATTCACCAATAAAGGTGGCTACAAAGTGGTTGATGGGCTCGTCGTAGATATCCACTGGTGTACCTGACTGAACAATTTCACCATCATTCATGACGAAAATCCAGTCACTCATAGCCAGGGCTTCTTCCTGATCATGGGTAACAAAGACAAAGGTAATGCCCAAGCGTTGTTGCAATTCACGGAGTTCGTATTGCATATCTGTTCGCAACTTCAAGTCAAGAGCTGATAATGGTTCATCCAAGAGTACCACACGTGGCTGGTTGATAATCGCACGAGCAATGGCCACACGCTGACGTTGTCCTCCAGATAGCTTACGAATCGAACGTTTTCATACCCTTCAAGCTGTACCATCTTGAGAACTTCTAATACACGTTTTTCAATTTCTTTTTTATCGACCTTACGCAATCGCAATGGAAAGGCAACATTTTCAAAGACATTCATGTGCGGGAACAAGGCATAAGACTGAAAGACTGTATGAACATCTCGCTTATTGGTCGGAATATCATTGATTCGCACGCCATCCAACAAAATATCACCAGTCGTTGCATCCAGCAAACCTGCAATGATATTCAGAATAGTTGATTTTCCTGAACCAGACGCTCCTAGCAGTGTGTAAAATTTTCCTTCTTCCAACTCAAAGTTAATATCCTTGAGAACCTTGGTGTCGCTGTCTTCAAAAACTTTAGAAACGTTTCTGAATTCGATAATTGGTTTTTTCAATTGTCATAAATTCCTTCTTTTTCATAGATTAACAGATTAGGGCTCTGTCAGTCCGCTACATGCTTTTGCAGGAGCTGCTCACCCCTGCATTGATTTTCCATAGACAAAGGATTAGCCCCCATTTATAGTTTGAATGAATGGGAGCTTGGTTCTTCCTATTTTTTATAGTTCCTCACCCAAGATACGAACCTCTCGCTCTAGGGTAACACCTGAATGTTCTTTAACTTTTTCGATAACAGACTCAATTAAGTCTTCATAATCTCGAGCTGTCCCATCGGCTACATTAATCATAAAGCCTGCATGTTTTTCTGAGACTTCGACACCACCGATACGGTAGCCCTTCAAACCAGCTTCTGAAATCAATTGTCCTGCAAAATGCCCGACTGGACGTTTAAAGACAGAACCACATGATGGATATTCCAAAGGTTGTTTGAGTTCTCGAAGGTGGGTCAAACGTTCCATTTCTTGGTTAATAGTCTCATAATTCCCTGGAGATAGTGCAAATTTAGCTGATAAGACGACTGCTCCAGATTCTTGAATGGCTGAATGACGATAACCAAAGGCTAGATCCTTAGCTGATAAGGTTTCAATTTCCCCATCTTTGGTCAATACTTTGCAAGACTGCAAAATATGAGCAATCTCACCTCCATAAGCACCAGCGTTCATAAAGACAGCTCCACCGACGCTTCCTGGAATTCCACAGGCAAACTCAAATCCTGTCAAACTATGGCGTAGAGCAATACGAGTGGTCTCAATCAAGTTAGCTCCCGCTTCTGCTTCAATGGTGTAACCATCGACCGAAACATTGTTGAGCTTGTCACACAAGATAACAAATCCACGGATACCACCATCCCGAACGATGATGTTGCTGGCATTTCCCAGTACCATCCAAGGAATATTTTCTTGATTGGCAAACTTAACCACTCGAGCCATCTCATAGCGATTTCGTGGAAAAACCAAATAGTCTGCCTTTCCACCTACTCTTGTATAAGCATAAGATTTTAAGGGTTCATCGAAACGAATATCGATTCCTTCTAAGGTTTCTTTTAATTTATCTAGTACTGTCATATCTCTCATCCTTTTATAAAATCCATTCTATTATACCATTTTTAGCATGATTTTTCGATGATTATGTCGCCTTTTTCAAAAGGCCATAAAAAAAGAGGCTGGGCCTCTTTGACACTATTGTTTTTTGCAAAAGATTGATTTTGTTAGGAAGATAAATCCTACAACTTCTACTGCCAGCAATCCTTCTACAATAAGTGGATTAGAAATCCAGCCAACTTGCGATAGGGCAGGGGCTAAATCAAATAAAGCATGTAAAGCGTAGGCTGCTAGTAGATAAATCCATTTCTTTTGACGAACAGCTTGATAAACCCAAACAGTCAAACCAACTTGGATCATCATAGCGAGGATTCTCTCAAGTCCCAAGAGGTAAACTTGCCAAGGAGCTAGGGTCCGAATGGTTTCCAGCATATTTTCTGTCAAGAGTTCTAAAACCTTAGGGTTTTGAGATTGGACAGCTGAAAATAGGATAAAGAGGTTTATTAGGCTAGCAATCCCAACAAAAAGTAATTCTAATCCACCGTGACCAAGACCATAGGCAAGGGCATCCGAAACTTCTAATTTTCTTTTCTTCTCCAACCATTTAAAGAAGATAAAGCGAGCTGTTTCTTCAAATAGAGCAGCCATTGCAATTCCATAAATTACATAGAGAAATGGATGCTCTGTCATTAGAGCAATTGTTCCATCCCTTTGCGGGCGAAGAACAAGAAGATGAACAATCTTCTCCAAGACTTGTGCCGATACGAAAAAGGCAATCGCTCCTAATCCTAAAACTGATAGGTTTATCTTATATTTTTTTCTCGCAAACCAAATGGCTCCAATCAGAAAAATGATTAAAGCAATCATCGTTGCTATAATATGTCCATTCATATTTCTCTTCCTTTACTCCGACTGTTCAATATCTTTTTTCATTTCGTCTACATTGAACTTTGCAAACAGATACTTACGATCTTGAACCGGAAAACGTTGATCTAATTGATCAACAGCTCCTAATTCTACAATCCCTTCCTCGATAACAAAGTCCATCACATGACCACCAAATGTTAGGTCATCTGAAATGAAGTGCAAATGGTAACCTGCGACACTAACCCCATGGAAAATTTCTGGGGTCCAGAAGCCAACAATAGTTCCAGACACGTTTTCACGACGATACTCTGGTTGATGAGTAGCAACCTCTGCAAACTTTCTTTCAGATGTTGACTTGGGAATCATACGTACATGCATATGCTTGAAATCCCCATGAATCTTGATGGAGCGAAATAGATTTTCCCCATCATAATAGGACTCAATTCTTTCTTCTAATTCCTGGTCAGTCATTTCAAAGCGCTGGCGGAAAATGACTTCAGCCTGATGGGGAACAACTGCCGCATAAGGAATCAAGGCATCAGGAGAGACTTCAACAATTTCTGGCTTTTCACCTGACCCCTTAGCTTGATAAGCCTTTCCATCCAAGACAATCAGCTCGCCATCTATAGAGTCAAGAGTACCTATTCCTAAATCACCATGTTGAAGTAATTCACCTACTGTCAGACTTCCTCCATAAAGTCCAGCCATCAGTGCTCCTAAAGTATTGTATTGAAATAATTTTACTGGTTCACGCACCTTAGTATCCCATTCTTCCAAATTTTGTACTTTCTAAGTATATCATAAATTTTCTTATATTTGAATGGGTGACTACTTCTCAACATTGCCAAACACTTGAAAAAAAGGTACAATGTAACAAAATCAAGAGAGGTCATGGATGAAGAAAATAAGCAAGTATGAACAAGTTGTTGACTATCTGAAAGATGGTATTGAGTCAGGAAAGTTGCCCACAGGCAGTCGCCTGCCCTCTATCCGTTCAATCAGTCAAGACTTCCATTGTAGTAAAGACACAGTCCAGAGAGCTCTTTTGGAACTAAAATATGAAAAGTATATCTACTCAAAACCACAAAGTGGCTATTATGTCTTAGAGCAACAAATCGGTCATGAAGACTTGGAGATACTAGTTAATGACGAGCACTTGGGTGCTTATGACGACTTTCGTCTTTGTGTCAATGAAACCTTAATCGGTCGAGAAAACTACCTCTATAACTACTATGAGCATCAAGAAGGTTTGGAGGAGTTACGTCGATCCGTTCAAAAACTACTCTTTGAACAGGCCATTTACAGTAAACCAGACCAATTGGTTCTTACATCAGGAACCCAACAGGCTCTCTTTATTCTCTCCCAAATAGATTTCCCAAGTCAGGCACAGGAAATTCTGGTTGAGCAACCAACCTACCATCGAATGAATCAGCTTTTGCTAGCTCAAAACCTCCCCTATCAAACCATTGAAAGACGGATTGACGGGATTGATTTAAATGAACTAGAGCAGCATTTTAAAACAGGTAATATTAAATTTTTCTACACTATTCCACGGTTTCACTATCCTTTAGGGCATTCCTATTCTGAACAAGAAAAACGAGCTATTCTTAACTTAGCAGCCAAGTATCAGATTTATATCGTCGAAGATGACTACCTGGGAGACCTAGATCCTAAAATGGGGCAAACCTTTCATTACCTTGACCAAAATGATTTAGTCATCTATATCAAATCCTTTTCTACCAGCCTTTTTCCTGCTCTTCGCATAACTGCCCTCATTCTTCCAAATACTATCAAAAAAGATTTTGTGTCCTATAAAAATATCCTTGACTATGATAATAATCTCATTATGCAAAAGGCTTTATCTCTCTATATTGATAGTCAATTATTCGAAAAAAATAGACTAGCTAGGCTAGTCCTTCAAGAAAAGAATCAAGCACAGATTCAAAAACTAGTAAATAACTATCCTATTAGTCTTCCAAGCTATCCTCTCCACGATGGACTCTTACTTGATTTGAGACAGTATTCTAAAATTGCCAGCCTCAAACATAGTCCTCTAGATCTTGACTTCTTTGAGTCCTCCTATTTGGGAACTTGTCCATATCAATTCGTAAAAATACCGCTTGAATTGATTCAAGCAACTCTTAAATATTTAAAAACAGAGCTGGACTAGTGTCCAACTCTGTTATTTTATTGTTCTACTTCTGTTAACTTAGCAGCTTTTTCAAGATATGTTTGATAAGTACCGTCATCTTTCAGTTTTTGAATAACCTTATCAACTACTTCCTTCAAATCTGAGTTGCCTTTCTTGATAGCAACTGCATTTTCTTCGCCTTCTTTCATAGTTAAGCTTACTGTTGCGACAGCCAAGTCAGCATTTTTTGTTGCATAGCTGAGGGCTACTGGCTCGTCCATATGAACAGCATCAACCTTACCTGATTGAAGTTCATTAACAGCTTCACCCATATTTGTCAATGAAGTCAACTGCGCTTTAGGAAGTTGCTCTTTGACCATAGATTCAGGGACAGTTCCTTTTTGAGCTGCAATATTTGCACTTGCTAGAGAATCTAAATCTTTGTATTTTTCAAGATCAGTTTTTCTGATTAGGAAGCTAATCTTGTTTTCATAGTAAGGAATTGAGAAATCAAAGACTTCTTTTCTTTCTTCAGTTGCACTGATTCCCGCAATGGCCAAATCTGCTTTCCCTGTTTGAAGACTGGTCAAGACATTATCAAAACTCATGCTGGAAACTTCCAATTTCACTCCAAGTTCATCCGCGATGGCTTGTGCCATATCAATATCAGCACCGACGACTTGGTTCTTGCCGTCGACAAGTGCTTTAAACTCAAACGGTGCATAGTCTGGGCTAGTTGCGACCACTAATTTACCTTTTTGTTTGATTGCCTCTACTGCAGACTGTGAGCTTGAGCTAGATGATTGGCAAGCAACTAAAAAGAAACTTGCAAGAAAACTACATAAGACAAATATCCATTTTTTTAATTTCATAAATAAACAACCTTTCTGTTGATTTTTGTATAATTATACTTTATACCCTAAGGTTTGTCAAGTTTTATCCTATTTTTCCAATAATAAATTAGCATTACAAAGAGCTGATAGAATTTATCAGCTCTTTCTTTAAATCTATAATTCTACAATCTTACCTGTCTCAAAGTAAACAACCCATTCACAGATATTCTTAGCATAATCACCGATACGCTCCAAGTAAGAAATCACTTGGAAGTAATCACGACCTGTGACAATGGCTTCTGGATTTTTCTTAATTTCTGCTGTCGCAAGGTCACGGATGTTCTCAAAATATTGGTTAATTTTTTCATCCAAAGAAGCAACTTCATAGGCCTTATCAACTGATCCGTTAAGATAGAGTTCGAGAGTCGTTTCTACAAAATCTTTCACATCACGTCCCATGTTTTTAATTTCTTCTTCAACAGCTGGGATACGTTCTTCACCCTTCATACGAATAGTTGCCTCAGCGATAGAAACAGCGTGGTCTCCCATACGCTCCAAGTCAGAAACGGCCTTTAGAACTGTTAGAACTGTACGTAAGTCCTGTGAAACTGGCTGTTGAAGGGCAATGATTTCAAATGATTTCTTCTCAAGTTTCACTTCATATTCATTGACTTCCCGCATCTTTATCAATCACTTCTTTCGCCAAGTCACGGTCATGGGTAACAAAAGCACGCACTGTACGATTGATTTGTGAAAGGACCTCTTGTCCCATAGCGTAGAATTGGTTGTGCAATTTCTCTAAATCTTCTTCAAATTGAGATCGTAACATCTTTCTCTCCTTATCCAAATTTTCCTGAAATATAGTCCTCAGTTTCCTTATGCTCAGGATAGAGGAACATTTCCTTGGTATTATTAAATTCAATCAAATCTCCGTTTAGGAAGAATCCTGTCTTGTCAGAGATACGTGAAGCCTGCTGCATGGAACGAGTAACCAAAAGCATGGTGTACTTGTCCTTCAGACTATAAAGAGTTTCTTCGATTTTCCCAGCTGAGATAGGGTCCAAGGCCGAGGTTGGCTCATCCAAGAGGATAATCTTTGGACTAGTCGCCAAAACACGTGCTACACAAACACGTTGTTGCTGACCACCCGACAGACCAATTGCTGAATCATGCAAGCGATCCTTAACCTCATCCCAAATAGAAGCTCCCTGTAGAGATTTCTCTACAGCTTCATCCAAAACGTTCTTATCTTTCTCCCCATTAATGCGGAGACCATAAACAACATTTTCGTAGATAGACATTGGGAATGGATTGGGTTGTTGAAAAACCATCCCGATTTCCTTACGTAATTCAACTGTGTCAGTACGCGGACTATAGATATTGTGCCCATTATAAACCACTGATCCAGTTGTCGTCACTTCAGGATTAAGGTCACCCATTCGATTAATAGCCTTGAGTAGGGTTGATTTCCCAGATCCAGAGGGACCGATAAGGGCAGTAATTTCCTTAGGTTGGAATGATAAGGAAACACTATTCAAAGCCTTCTTTTTATTGTAATAAACAGACAGGTCTGAAACTGCAAAATCGGTTCTGTCATACTGTTTCCTTTCTAACCAAAGTGTCCCGTTACATAGTCATTGGTTGACTGTAGCTTGGCATTTTGGAAAATATTAGCAGTTTTATCATACTCAATCAAATCACCCAAGTAGAAAAAGCCTGTGTAGTCACTAGCACGTGCAGCCTGTTGCATACTGTGGGTCACGATAATAATGGTAAAATCCTTCTTCAACTCAAGCATAGTTTCCTCAAGCTGAGCTGTCGCAATCGGATCCAAGGCTGACGCCGGCTCATCCATCAAGAGAATGTCTGGTTTTACAGAAATAGCACGAGCGATACAGAGACGTTGCTGCTGACCACCTGAAAGCATCAAGGCTGACTTATGGAGGTCGTCTTTGACCTGATCCCAGAGGGCGGCCTGACGAAGAGAGATTTCTACAATTTCATCAAGGACTTTCTTATCCTTAACACCTGCACGTTCGTGTGCAAAGGTGATGTTACGGTAGATTGATTTAGCAAATGGGTTTGGACGTTGAAAAACCATTCCAATATGTTTACGCATTTCATAAACATTGATCTCAGGACGGTTAACGTCAATTCCTTGATAGAGAATTTGGCCTGTAACTTTAGCAATATCAATGGTATCATTCATACGGTTGAGACTGCGTAGGTAGGTTGATTTACCTGATCCTGATGGACCGATTAAAGCTGTAATTTTATTTTTTTCGAATTGCATATCCACGCCCTTGATGGATTCATTCCTACCGTAGTAAACATGTAAATCCTTCGTAGAGAGGGCCACTTTTTCTTCTGGAAAAGTAATGATATGCCTTTCATCCCAATTATATTTTGACATGGCTTCTCCTTTAGGCTGCGGTTAATTTCTTATGTAGATAGCTTCCGAGTTTACGTGCTCCAAAGTTAAAGATCAAGATAAAGATTAGGAGCACCGCTGCAGAACCTGCTGAAACTAAAGTTCCATCAGGAATGGTTCCTTCACTGTTGACTTTCCAGATATGGACAGCCAAGGTTTCTGCTTGACGGAAGATTGAGATTGGACTGGTTACGCTGAGAACATTCCAGTTAGACCAATCAAGAGCTGGTGCAGATTGACCTGCTGTATAGATAAGGGCTGCAGCTTCTCCAAAGATACGACCTGATGCAAGCACGATCCCCGTTACAATACCGGGAAGAGCTTCAGGAATAACGACATGCAGAACTGTTTCCCAACGAGAGAGTCCTAGAGCCAAACCAGCTTCACGTTGCGTATGGTGAACGTGCTTCAAACTGTCTTCAACATTACGAGTCATCTGTGGAAGGTTAAAGACGGTCAAAGCCAAGGCACCTGAAATAATAGAGAATCCATATTCGAACTGGACTACAAAGATGAGGTAACCAAAGAGTCCCACTACTACGGATGGTAGAGAAGACAAAATTTCAATACAGGTACGAACGAAATTGGTAACACGACCTTTTTTTAGCATATTCAGCCAAGTAAATTCCAGCTCCCATTGATAGAGGTACTGAGATAAATAAGGTAATCACCAAGAGGAAGAAGGAATTATAAAGTTGAATTCCAATACCACCACCTGCTTGATATGAAGATGATTTTCCTGTCAAAAATGACCATGAAACATGTGGCAGTCCTCGAACCAAGATATAAAGAATCAAGGAAGCTAGGATGGTCACAATGATTCCTGCGATGGTATAGAGGACAGCTGTTGCAAGTTTATCTAATTTCTTAGCGTGCATAGTTTTTCTTTCCTCTTTCTTTCGTAATTAATTTAATCACACTGTTAAAGGCCAAACTCATCAAGAGCAATACTAAGGCCAGTGACCAAAGAACATTATTATCAACAGTTCCCATAACTGTATTTCCGATTCCCATGGTCAAAACAGATGTCAGAGTAGCTGCTGGTGTCGTCAATGAAGTTGGAACAACTGCTGAGTTTCCGACAACCATCTGAATAGCCAGGGCTTCACCAAAGGCACGCGCCATTCCGAAGACTACTGCCGTAAAAATACCTGAACGAGCAGCCTTCAAGGTTACACGCCAGATGGTTTGCCAGCGAGTCGCTCCCATGGCTAAACTTGCTTCACGATAGTGACGGGGTACAGCACGTAGACTATCTGTAGTCATGAAAGTCACGGTTGGTAGAATCATAACGAAGAGGACAAAAATCCCCGATAAAATACCAAAACCTGTCCCACCAAAGACACTACGTACAAAAGGTACCACAACTTGCAAACCAATAAATCCATATACTACTGACGGAATCCCAACCAGAAGTTCGATAGCAGGTTGTAAAATCTTAGCTCCTTTTGGAGACACTTCTGTCATAAAGACAGCTGCACCAATGGCAAATGGTGTTGCAATAAGAGCTGACAGAATGGTAACAATAAAGGAACCTAAAATCATTGGAAGAGCACCGAATTGTTTACCTGACGGATTCCAGGTTTGTCCAAATAGGAATTCAAAAATGTTGACTCCGTTGACAAAGAAGGTCGATAAGCCTTTCTGTGCCACAAAAATCAAAATCATAGCAACGATGATGACAATCAAAGAAAGGCAAGCAAAGGTTAGCCCTTTTCCTAATTTCTCAAGACGAGAGTTTTTTGAAGGAGAGAGCAATTTTTTTGATAATTCTTCTTGATTCATTATTAGCTCCCTTCTATTGCTGTCACAGTACCTGCAGCATCTTTTTCGACCTTCATTTCCTTGACAGAAATATAGCCCATTCCTGTAACAATTCCATTCTGCGCTTCGTCTGAAAGAACAAAGTTTAAGAATTCTGCAACCAAATCTTTAGGTTCACCAAGTGTATACATGTGTTCATAAGACCACAAAGGCCAATTATTAGTAGTTACATTTTCTGAGTTTGGTTCATAACCATTAAGTTTAATAGTCCCAACCGAATCATCAACATAGGCGAAAGCTAGGTATGAGATAGCACCAGGTGTTTGAGAAACAATGGACTTGACCATACCGTTTGAATCCTGTTCCTGACTTTGAACTGCTGACTGACCATTCATAATCACACTGTCAAAAGTCGCACGAGATCCTGAACTAGCTGCTCTGTTGATAATAGAGATCGCTAAATCCTTACCACCAACTTCTTTCCAGTTAGTAATTTCACCTGTAAAAATTTACGAAGTTGTTCTGTCGTAAGATTATCAACATCAACTTCTTTGTTGATGATAACAGCTATACCCGCAACAGCAACCTTATGGTCAACTAGGGCAGTTGCATCAATACCATCTTTCTCTTCTGCAAAAACATCAGAGTTACCGACATCTACTGCTCCCGATTGAACTTGGGAAAGCCCTGTACCAGAACCACCACCTTGAACGTTAACTGTTTTACCGATGTTGGTAGATGCAAACTCATCTGCTGCTGCTTCTACTAAGGGTTGGAGGGCTGTTGAACCAACAGCAGTCATAGACTCTCCACGATCAATCCAACTAGCGCATCCCGCTAGCGAACCAGCAAGTAAAAGAGTTGCAAGAGAAATGACAAGCTTTTTTCTTTTTTTCACTATTTGTCTCCTTGAAAATAATGGTGAATAGCTTGGAAGATTTGAATATTTTCATGTATTTTACAAAATCATCCATACTTCCACTATAACATAGAATACTGGTTTTGACTAGTTTTTTACCTGAATCGTAAGCCCTTAGGGAAATAGTTTTTTAGGGTATTCCCAGTGACTTTGGCAAATCCCAAACCATTTCCTCCAACCAAAACTTGATACCAGCCATTGGAATAGTTCTGATCTAGCTGAATCGTTTCACCAGCTACGTATTTTAGAAAGTCTTCTTGACTAATCTCAATACTTTGTTTGACTTGGCTGGGCCTCATTGCTAAACCAAGAGCAAAACTTGGCTCAAAACGTTTTTTCTTAAAAGTTCCAAGATGAAGACCATTTCGAGCGATTTTAATCTTGCTCAAATCTGGTAGGTCGCTTGGCAAGAGATAAAGCTGGTCTCCAAATGTCTGTAAAATACCTACCAGATGATTTTTAAGGTGGTCTTTTTCAAAATCTTGCCACAAGCTCAACTGTTCACGACTGAGATTCGTCTTAGAAGGCTTGAACTTCCCTGCTTGATTTTGTCCCTTAAACTGAAGATGAGCAACAAACTGGCCTTCACCCTTAAAGAGATGAGGATACATACGAGCTGTTTCAGGTTGGTTGATTCCTTGTGACATACCATTGATATGTTCGATTGGAATCAATTCAAAATCGTAGGTATCTAAGAGCCAGTTAATGATTTCTTCATTTTCTTCTGGAGCCCAAGTACAAGTGGAATAAACAAGTCGACCGCCATCAGCCAACATGGTAACAGCATCTTCTAAAATCTCACGTTGTAGATTAGCGCATTGACTTGGATAATCCTCAGTCCAATAATCCATAGCATCAGGTTGTTTACGAAACATCCCCTCACCTGAGCAAGGTGCATCTAGAACAATCAAGTCAAAATAGCCTTTAAAAACCTTGGCTAAACGGTCTGCAGATTCATTGGTCACAACGACATTAGTCGCACCAAACCGTTCCATATTTTCAACTAAGACTTTCGCTCGTTTGTTTGAAATTTCGTTAGAAACTAAAATACCCTCACCAGCTAGATAAGCAGCCAGTTGAGTTGATTTACCGCCCGGCGCTGCTGCTAGGTCCAAAACCTTCATTCCAGGACTTGGCTGGGCTACCTGAGCCACCATTTGAGCAGCTGGTTCTTGAGAATAAATCAAGCCTGTCACATGCTCAGGTGATTTTCCAGAAACCTTTCCATAATAGCCCCACAGTGTATTTGGAATTTCATCTGAGTATCTTATCTGACTTTCTTTTAGAGGATTGACGCGAAAGGCAGAAATGGCTTCATCATCAAAAGAGGCAAGAAAAGCTCTTGCCTCATCTCCAAGTATTTCTTCATATTTTTTTACAAATCCTTCTGGAAAGTTCATTTATGATTTCCTTTCGTAAATATAGGATTGAATTTCTGGTAACATTTCTATTGGAGCCATCATGACTGGTTGACATGTCTGAAAATCAGGTTTTTCTCCAGAGAGAGTTATAACTTGATATCCGAGATTTTCCCCCAAGATACTTGCAGCTGCATAATCCCAAGGTTGAAGATAGGTAATATAGGTCAAGAGCTGACCAGATAAGATTTTCGAGAAACTGATAGCTGCACTTCCATAAACTCGTACTCCGAGTGAAGCATTCCCTAAATCAGCAACACCCCAAGTATTTTTTTCTAACATTCCTGCATTAATGGCCACAAGAAAATCACTTAAAGGTTTAGCTTTAAAAGGAGGCAAAAGTTCATGATTACAATAAGCAGGAAAGACACCTCCACCATAATAACAAACATCTTTCATCACATCATAAATAATGCCAAATTGTCCTTGACCATTTTCGAAATAAGCTACCATGATAGCGAAATCTTCAGCTTGAGCAACAAAATTATTGGTTCCATCAATAGGATCAATGACCCAAACACAACCTTGATCAACAGGAGCTTTTAATTTTCCTTCTTCTGCACAGAATAAATCATTTGGATAGTGTGAGCGAATCCTATCGATTAGGAGAGTCTGCACTTCCTTGTCCAATTTTGTCACCAAATCAGTCGGAGAAGATTTTCTCTCGATATGAAGGTCCCCTTTCATATGTTGTCGGATATAGCTCGCTGCTTCTCTAACAATCTCTTTGGCAAAGGTAAATTTATTTTCCAAGTGAAATCATCCCTTCCCCTTTTTCTTTAGCTAATTGAACTGCTCGATAGAAAGAATAGCCACTGGCTGTTTCAAATTCCCGTCCCAAACGTTTTTCTTCACTCTTACTTGGAACTATTGTCTTGAATTCTTTATAAGAATCTAATAATTTTTTTGCTTCTATCTTTCCTTCATAAGCAACTTCAACATCATTAAAAAAAGAGAGCACTGAAGCAAGTTCTTCAGTGCTCCACGAAAAATCTAGTGGGTAACTATATTGTTTATTCATCTAATTTATACCAGCTCTCAAGGTAGCTTCCTTCAGTTCTTGTTTTCGATAACTTCTAGAAAGAAAAGCTCGGATTTCGTCCTCATTAAAACCAATCTGCATCCGTTTGTCATCAATGATAATTGGACGACGCAAAAGACTCGGGTACTGCTCGATTAAACGGAGCAACTCCGATACTGAGATACTATCCACATCAATATTCAATTTTTGAAAAATCTTTGAACGAGTTGAAATAATATCATCAGTACCGTTTTCGGTCAAGGAAAGAATATGTTGTAATTCTTTTCTTGTTAAAGGACTAGTCATAATATTGTGCTCTTGGAAAGGCACCTTATGATTATGAAGCCAAGCCTTTGCCTTACGGCATGATGTACAACTCGGTGATAAAAAAATAGTGTAATCATGCTTTTCTCTTCTTTGCATACTTTTCTGATTTTTATTATACAACAAATTTAAGCGCTTGACTAGTTATTTCCATAAAAAAAGACTATTTTTTTATTTTTAAAATAGCCTTTGTTAAAAAAATCTAAGCTATTAATATTAAATAGTTGATTTTTTTCATATAGATTTTGAAATCAATTTTTTTAATTTATAATAAACTATTATATTAAACTCTTTCACTTCTTCTACTCTTAAAGTAAAAAAATATCCAAATAAGATTTCATAAATAACAAAAAGAGGATAAAAACAATGCAAGAAAAAAAGTTCTCTGGTAAGATTAAAATCACTGGATCCTTAGCAGGATCAAATAGCCAGGTATCATCTCCGACAAAAAAAGAAACTGATGAAATAGGGTAAAAAAGCGTTCAAAACCTATGAAGATACCGAATAAACCAAGTCCTATAGGAAGTCCAACCATAAATACTAAGGGTTTTTCGATAAAGAGGTAAAAAAATCCTTTTCTGACAACCCTGTTCCAGAAAATGCAGAAGAAAGGTAATGTAACAAGAGCAACCCCTTGTGCTACATGAAAGAGACCTTTTACAACCGCAAAATGATGTAAGCCAAATGTAGATGAAGGGAAATCAGGCATTTTCAATACTTGATTGAAAGGATTGGTTAAATAATCCATTAGGATATGAAAATTATACTGAATAATGTCTGATTTCAGATGAACTCGATTTGTTAGATTTAACCAAGAAATCTCAAAAGGGTATAAAATCCAAGCAAGATAAATGGTTACTAAAATAGCAAGTGACAATAGAAATAGCAGACTTGCTCCAAAAGTTAGTTTAGTTTTCATCGAGATTCCACTCCGCTAAGCTTGATAGAACATGAGTCGGTGCAATAGGAAGATTTGGCACTTCTTCAGCTTTTGTAAAACCAGTAGTTACTAACAAAGTTGGAATTCCATTATCAATACCAGCTCGAATATCTGTCAGATAATTATCCCCTACCATGAGTATATCTTCACGTGCAAGTCCTAAATGCTCAACTGCTTTTTCCATAATAATAGCATTTGGTTTACCAATATAAACAGGCTTAACTCGAGTCGCGGCTTCTAACAAAGTAATGATTGAACCAGCGCCTGGTAATAGTCCTCGCTCAGTTGGTATGTTTAAATCAGGATTTGTCCCAATAAAGTGCGCACCTTTTTGAATAGCTAGTGTTGCAGTAGCTAGCTTTTCGTAGTCTACCTGCCAGTCCAAACCTACAACCACATAGGCGGGATTGTCTTTGTCTTCGAGATAGCCTGCTGCTCGAATAGATTCTTTTAAACCCTCTTCACCAATTACATAAACACTCTTTTCAAGTCCTAGGTCATTTATATAATCAATTGTTGCAAGTGTTGCAGTATAAATGGTTGAGACAGGAGTATCAATATTAAACTGCTTGGCCAACATTTCCTGAACACTTTCAGGTGTGCGAGTTGTATTGTTAGTTACAAAAAGGTAGGGAATTCCACGCTTTTGCAAGTCATGCACAAAAGCTTCTCCTTCAGGGATGCGGTCTTTACCCTTGTAAATCGTTCCGTCTAAATCGATTAAATAACCTTTATAAGTCATACATTTCTTTCTAATCTTTGTTAATTTTTTGCCAAGTTATCTTTGCCTGAGCATTGATGTCGCCTTCACTTGTGACTTGGTGATTGCTTTCTAGTTGATTCAATTCGTAACTAGAAGTAACCATACCACCTGGTCGAACTTCCTTGACATACTTGAGGTTGATTTTTTTAGGGATATGATTGGTTAGGAAATCTGCCCCCATGACCTCAAAAATCCAGTCTAGGTATTTGCTATTATTGACATGGCCATTCATATCTAAGTCGTAAAAACGGACATGATAGTCCTTGCTAATCGCTTCTTCCAACTCAGCGTATTTTGGTCCACGGATTAGTTTCTTAGAGAACTCTGATTGATAAGGTGCGACTATTTCAGGTTCTACAGGATGAACCTTCCGACTATCACGATCCATAAGGACAAATGTAGCTACCATGCGAATGATTTCTTGACCATCTTCATCATAAATAGTAAATCGGCGGTAGCAAAATAGACGATTGTAGCTCAAGGCCTCTGTTTCGATGGTAATTTCCTCGGCAAAACGAGGAAGTCTAATCACATCGATATCATAATCAGTGATAATCCAAACTAGATTATACTGTTCTAAAACATCCTTGTCACTCACTCCTAGATTAATTGATTGCATTCCTGATACTTGTAAGGATAACAAGATAACATCTGGTAGCTTGATATGACCGTTCATGTCAGCCATATCAAAAGGGATTTTAGTTTTCATTTGATAAGTTAAGCCCATAATATTACTCCAATATAAATCTTTCTGCTACTGTATCTCCTAAAAAGAGACCTTTTTTTGTCATTCGTATTTGTTGACCTTCTACTTGTAAAAGACCTTGATGACATAAATCTCTTACAACTTGGCCATATAAATTGTCAAAGGATGTGCCAAATTTCTCTTCGAATCTTACTTTTGAAACTCCTGTCTTCTTGCGAAGTCCAAGAAACATCTCTTCTTCCATTTGTTCCCTTAGACTCAGATGTTCATCATGGATGCGAGCATTTCCCCCTTCTACTGCCTTCAAATAATGGCGGATAGGACCATGATTTTTATAGCGAACACCATTGACGTAACCAGAAGCACCAGCACCAATACCATAATACTCAGCATTATCCCAATACATGAGGTTATGACGACTTTCAAAACCTGGTTTTGAAAAATTTGAAATTTCGTAATGCTCGAAGCCAGCACGCTCTAATTCAGCAATGATATATTCAAACATTTCAGCTTCTACTTCTTCTTTAGGAAGCGGTAATTTCCCTCGACGCATACGATTCATAAAGACCGTATGGTTTTCCAAATCAAGCTATAGAGACTCATGTGGGGAATGTCCAAAGTGATGGCCTTGGCAACATTATCCTTGACTTGTTCCATGGTTTGACCGGGAAGAGCATAAATCAGGTCAATGGAAATATTATCAAACCCTGCTAACTTTAGACGATCAATGTTTTCATAGATATCCTTCTCCAAGTGACTTCGACCAATTTTTTTCAGCATTTTATCATCAAATGTTTGCACACCCAGTGAGACACGATTGACAGCTGAATTCTTTAAAACTGCAATCTTATCCTCATCCAAATCTCCAGGATTGGCCTCAATGGTCAGCTCCTCTAAAACTGATAAGTCTAATTCTCTAGTTAGACCATCCAATAAAGTTTCCAATTGTTGGGCTGACAAGGCTGTAGGAGTTCCTCCTCCAATATAAAGAGTTCGCAACTTCTGAATATCATAGGAACGATACTCTCCCAATAAATGCTCTAGATAACTATCTACCGGTTGATTTTTAATAAAGACCTTAGAAAAGTCACAATAATAACAGATTTGGTGTGCAAAATGGAATGTGCACGTAAGCTGATGTTGGTTTCTTCTGCATAGTATTTATTATACCACAAAGACTTCACTCAAGAAAAAAATCACCATCTCCGACTCTAAGGGAATCAAAAATGGTGATTTCTATTTTAATCTTCTTTGATTTCGATGATGATTTCTTGACCGTCTTCTGGGTCTTCAACAACTACTTTTTCTTCCAATTGTTCCCTGAGACTATTCAAGGTCTCTTTTTGAAACTTCAGTAGCTTGTTGAGCTAAGGATTTAGATTTTTCAAGAACTGAATCAAAGGTAATTTCGCCTGATTCTACTTGTTCTTTTGTCTTTAGAACAAAATCTCTGGTTTGTTCTTTAACTTCTGTCAATTTTTCAAGAGCTTGTTCCTTAGCATATTCTGGATCTTCTCTTAAATCGTCAATAAAGTCTTGCGCTTGGCTTTTAACTTGTTTACCTTTGTCACTTGTTAAGAACAAGGCAACTGCAACACCAGACACGGTTCCTAGAAGGATTGAAGATAATTTTCCCATGAGCTTACTCCTTTATTTTTTGAAAAACTTACTTGCGACACGAATAGCTGATAGGCCAGCACTAGTCTTTAAAGTTTTTGAACCAGCTGATGAAGCTTTTTTACTTAAGACACGTGCCTGTTCGTTTAAATCCGATACAGATACTGATAAATCAGCTACTGCAGTAAAAAGGGGATCGATCGTAGCAATTTTGACATTGACATCATCTGCAAGGACATTTACCTTTGCAAGTAGCTCATTTGTATGGTGAAGAGTAACATCTACATCAGAAGTTAAGGTGTTCAAAGTCTTTTCAGCCTGATCAGCTACTTTTCCAAATTTTTGAACAGTTAAGGTTAAGTAAACCAAGAAAACAATCAAAAACAATAGCAACAATGATATAAAACGTTTCTAACATTTTAATTCTCCTTTTTATGTTATAAAATGGTGCGTTTTTTCTTTTCTGATAGAAAATAATATAAATACCTAATGCGATTAAGATAGCCGACAACCATTGAGAAACACGTAGTCCAAAGAACATGAGACTATCTGTGCGCATACCTTCAATAATCATACGACCAAAACCATACCAAATCAGATAAAGAGCTGTAATATAACCACGTCTAATTTCTTTCAAACGTCTTCTAATTACAATGATTAAAATAAACCCTATTAAATTCCATACAGACTCAAACAAGAAAGTAGGCTGACGATAAGAACCGTCAATGTACATTTGATTTTTAATGAATGCAGGTAAGTAATCAAGGTTTTCTACAACTGCACCATAAGCTTCTTGGTTAAAGAAATTTCCCCAACGTCCAAGACTCTGGGCAATCAAGACACTTGGTGCTGCAATATCTAGGAAGTCCCAGGTATTAATCAGCTTGCGATCCGCAAAGATGTATAGAACAATAGCACCTGTGATTAAGCCACCGTAAATAGCGAGACCACCATTCCATATAGCAAAGATTTCTCCAATATGTTGACTATAATAGTCAAACTTAAAGATGACATAGTAGAGTCTTGCACCAATAATGGACAGAGGAAAGGCTACTAGTATAAAGTCAATAATATCATCAGATAAAATTTTCTTTTTAGGTGCTTCTCTCATTGCAAGAAAAACTGCTAGTATTAATCCAGATACAATGCAGATAGCATACCAGCGAACAGCAAAGGGACCAATTTGAAAAGCTATTGGATCAATCATTTCGCACCTCATTCTGAGCAATTAGATTTGTCAAACGTTCTTCAAAAAGACGAGTTGCATCAAAGCCCATTTCCTTGGCACGGTAATTCATTGCAGCCGCTTCTATTACTACTGAAATATTACGTCCTGTTTTAACAGGAATGCGAATACGTGGTACAGTTACACCAGAAATCTCTAGTTCTTCAGGATTATTTCCCAATCTATCAAATTCCTTATCTATACCATAATTTTCAAGGTAAACTGCAAGTTGAACTTGTGAAGAATCTTTAACAGCACTAGCACCGTAAAGGCTCATAACATCGATTATACCAACTCCTCGGATTTCCAACAAATGTTTTAAGATTTCAGCCGGCTCACCCCATAGTGTCATTTCATCTTTAGCATAGATATCAACACGGTCATCAGCAACTAGTCGATGGCCTCTCTTAACCAATTCAAGACCAGTTTCACTTTTACCAATACCACTATCTCCTTGGATGAGTACTCCCATACCATAGATATCCATTAAGACTCCATGTACACTAGTTCTCTCAGCCAGTCTAGAATCTAGATAACTAGATAGTTGTCCTGACAGACGGCTGGTTGAAGTACGGCTCGTTAAAATTGCCACTCCACATTCTCTAGCAGCCTTTAACATTTCTTCAGGGACTACCAAACCACGAGCAACGATGACAGCAGGTGTTTCTGATAGAAACATCTTCTTCAAAACTTGATAACGGTTTTTGGAGGGCATTGTTACCAGATAGGACCACTCCTTCATCCCCAAAAGTTGAATTCGTTCTGGAGTATAGTAATCAAAATAGCCTGTCATTTCAAGACCAGGTCTCGTAATGTCTGCAGTGATGATTTCTTTTTCAAGCACTTCACCTTCACCGTAGACAATGTCCAGTCTGAGCTTTTCAATTACTTCTCTTACTAAAACCGACATAATATCCTCCTTAAATCGAGTTCTCCCTACTATTATATCAGATTGTAGTCAGATGTATCTAATTTTAACTGATTTTTCCACCATTTATTTAAAAATTGAAAAAAAGGCTAGATAAATCTAGCCTTTCACTTCAATTAGAATTTTTTTACGTTTACGAGCTGCTTCTGATTTACGTTTACGTTTTTACAGAAGGTTTTTCATAGAATTCACGTTTGCGTGTTTCTTGAAGAGTACCAGCTTTAGTAACCGCACGTTTGAAACGACGAAGTGCATCGTCAAGAGATTCATTCTTACGTACTACTGTTTTTAGACATTTTTTTCACTCCCTTCAAGTTCAAGATCTATTCTATTTTACATGGATAAGAGCTGTTTGTCAAGACTAAAATACTTTATTCAATGAATTTTTCACTATTAATTTCAAAATTGTTTTTATCACTTTTTTTATAAAAAGTAATTTATTGGATAGGAGGATTTATAAACTCATTAAATTGAAAAGAGAGCCTTTCGGCTCTCTTTAAGATAGTGTAGTTTTTTTCTAAAAAAATTATTATTTAGAAAATTTGCGTTTCATAACAACAGTTCCTGACATGATTACCACACCTGCCAATACAAGTACGGCACCAGTAGCTTCACCAGTAAATGGTAGACTTGATCCCTCTTCTGTTGTAGTTGTTGAACGAGAACCACTTGCATCTCCTCCTGGGTTACCTGGAGTTGTTGTAGGACGTTCTGGTGTTGTTGTAGGACGTTCTGGTGTTGGAGCTTCAGTTGTTGTTGGAGCCTCAGTTGTTGTTGTAACTTCTGAAGGAGCTTCAGTTGTTGTTGGAGCCTCAGTTGTAGGAGCTTCAGTTGTTGTTGGAGCCTCTGTTGTTGTTGGAGCCTCTGTTGTTGTAGTTGTTTCGCCTGAAGCATCTCCTTGGTTATCTGGAGCTTCAGTCGTTGTTGGAGCTTCAGTTGTTGTTGGAGCTTCGGTTGTTGTTGGAGCTTCAGTTGTTGTTGGAGCTTCAGTTGTTGTTGGAGCTTCAGTTGTTGTTGGAGCTTCAGTTGTTGTTGGAGCTTCAGTTGTTGTTGGAGCTTCAGTTGTTGTTGGAGCTTCAGTTGTTGTTGGAGCTTCAGTTGTTGTTGGGAGCTTCAGTTGTTGTTGGAGCTTCAGTTGTTGTTGGAGCTCAGTTGTTGTTGGAGCTTCAGTTGTTGTTGGAGCTTCAGTTGTTGTTGGAGCTTCAGTTGTTGTTGAGCTTCAGTTGTTGTTGGAGCTTCAGTTGTTGTTGGAGCTTCAGTTGTTGTTGAGCTTCAGTTGTTGTTGGAGCTTCAGTTGTTGTTGGAGCTTCAGTTGTTGTTGGAGCTTCAGTTGTTGTTGAGCTTCAGTTGTTGTTGGAGCTTCAGTTGTTGTTGGAGCTTCAGTTGTTGTTGGAGCTTCAGTTGTTGTTGGAGCTTCAGTTGTTGTTGGAGCTTCAGTTGTTGTTGGAGCTTCAGTTGTTGTTGGAGCTTCAGTTGTTGTTGGAGCTTCAGTTGTTGTTGGAGCTTCAGTTGTTGTAGTGTAAGTGTTTGTGAACTTACGAACTTCATCAGCTTCTGTAACAGTAGCTACGAGTTTACCTTCACCGTTATCTACAACTTTAACATGAACTGTGTAGCTTTCTTTAGAGTATTCAATACCTTCTTCTGAACCAGCTTTTTCTGTCAACACGTATTCGTGGTCTCCAGCTTCAGTGTATGAAAGTTTGAAGGCTACTTCGTTTGTTGCAACTTCAACACCCTCAACTTCTTTACCGTTTGATGATGTTGCGATTACGTTTCCACCTTCGCTCAATTCAAACTCAAATTGTTCTTTAGCAAGTTCTTTACCAACTAATTCTTTAGTTGCTTTGATGACTGCTTCAGCCGGTGTTGCTTTATATTTGTTTGTAAACTTACGAGTTGAATCTTCTTCTTTAACAGTAGCAACTAGTTTGCCTTCACCATTATCTACTACTGAGACATGGATTGTGTGGCTTTCTTTAGAGTATTCAACTCCTGCTACTGATCCAGCTTTTTCTGTCAACACGTATTCGTGCTCGCCTGCTTCAGTGTATGAAAGTTTGAAGGCTACTTCGTTTGTTGCAACTTCAACACCCTCAACTTCTTTACCATTTGATGATGTTGCGATGACGTTTCCGCCTTCACTCAATTCAAACTCAAATTGTTCTTTAGCAAGTTCTTTACCAACTAATTCTTTAGTTGCTTTGATAACTGCTTCTGTTGGTGATACTTTATATTTGTTTGTAAACTTACGAGTTGAATCTGCTTCTTTAACAGTTGCAACTAGTTTGCCTTCTCCGTTATCTGCTACTGAGACATGGATTGTGTGGCTTTCAGTTGAGTACTCAATTCCTGCTGCTGAACCAGCTTTTTCTGTCAACACATATTCGTGCTCGCCTGCTTCAGTGTATGAAAGTTTGAAGGCTACTTCGTTTGTTGCAACTTCAACACCCTCAACTTCTTTACCGTTTGATGATGTTGCGATTACGTTTCCGCCTTCGCTCAATTCAAACTCAAATTGTTCTTTAGTAAGTTCTTTACCAACTAATTCTTTAGTTGCTTTGATTACAGCTTCTGCTGGAGTTGCTTTATATGTGTTTGTAAACTTACGAGCTTCATCTGCTTCTGTAACAGTAGCTACGAGTTTACCTTCACCGTTATCTACAACTTTAACATGAACTGTATAGCTTTCTTTAGAGTATGTAACTCCTTCTGCTGTACCAGCTTTTTCTGTAATTGTATATTCGTGGTCTCCAGCTTCAGTGTAGAGAACTGAGAAGACTACTTCATTTGTTGCTGCTTCAACACCATTAACTGTCTTACCGTTTGATGATGTTGCAATGACTTTTCCACCTTCGCTCAATTCAAATTCAAATTGTTCGTTAGCAAGTTCCTTACCAACTAATTCTTTAGTTGCTTTGAATGTAGCACGAGCTGGTGATGGCTCATATGTGTTTGTTAAAGTTGGTGCTTGAGTTGTAACCTCAGCTTTAAGTGTTCCACCTTCAGCTTTAACAACGACTGTTACTTCGTATGAGATTTTCATCAAATGTGATACCTGGAACTTTTGTTTCAGTATTTTCTTTGATGACATAGTTGTAGGTACCAGGACCTTTAGCTTTCAAACCTTCAAATGTGATGCTTCCATCTGCTTTGTTTGTTGTTGAAGCAATTGGAGTAGTCAAGTTATTTGCATTGTACAAATCAAACTTGAACTCACCATCTTTCAAGGCTACTGAACGATTTCCAGCAATTACTTTCTTAGCAGTGATTGAGAAATCTGCTGCGATTGGTTCGTCTTGAAGGTTAATCTTAGAACCTTCAGCTCCAAGAGTTACCTTGTATTCTTTTTCATCAAGAGTATATCCAGCAGGAGCTGTTTTCTCTTTGATGATGAATGTCTTACCGACATATTTTTGATCAAACTCATCAGAAATTGCCACACCTTTTTCATTTGTAGTCAATTCTGTAGAGATAGTTCCATCTTCTGACTTAACTGTATAAACAGCGCCTGCAACTGGAACCAATGTGAAGGCATTTGTCTTGTTGATCTTAATCTTGAAGGCTGTAGAAGCTTCGATTTGTCCTTTTACAAGAGATACACGTTCAGCTTCGAACTTAAGATTTGTACGATTACTGCGGAAAGGAAGTGCAGTTCCATCTGCTGTAGTCAACTGGATAACGTTTTGAACTTTTCTTCCGTCACCAGGTGTAGTTGTATGATACTCAACCCAGTATGATTTAGACCCATCTGCAAAGATAAGCTTGAACTGAGTATAGTTCTCATTCCAAGCTACAGTATAGTCAGTACCTTCTACCATCTTCTTAGCATCAGAAGGAACTTGAGAAGTACCGTCGTTCAATGTAGCAGAAGAATAAACTACCAATGACTCAGGGATATACTGGATAGGAGCAAACTCAGCTGTGTTTGGAAGGAAGTCATTCAACACTAGGTTTTTACCATAGTCTTGTTTTCCTGTATTGACACGGATTCTCCATGGAGAGTATACATCACCTTTACCTACTGAACCGATAGCTGCAAGTTTTTGTGATTCCCATGCTTTGCTAACTACATCGTTACCGACCTTAGCATAGTTTTCGAAACCTTCTTGCTTGCTGTCAACGGTCTTAGATGTAAAGGTATGTGTGATTGTCTTTCCAACACCCTTGTTTTCAAAAGTAAGCGGCGTTGCTGTTTGGTCACTCTTGAACAAGAAAGTAATTGCATAATTTCCTTTCACGCCTTTAACGGTATCCCCGCCTGTTTTAGCTTGGAATTCATCAAGGTTTTTCAAAGTAACACGTGCCTTACCACCTTGGTTATCACCATTAGCAGTAACAACTACTGTACCGATATTTACTTTTGTTTCCTTATCGACCAATTCAGTTGTGCCGTTATACACGGTTACTGGTGTAGGAATATCTACATCAAAGTAATCGCCATTGGCCAATTTACCATCATATTTCTTGAGGTCAAATTGGACAAAGAACTGATTTGAACGATTGGTAATAATCTGATAAGTACCATCTGCATTCGGTTCCAATTTGGAATCCGACATGTTGAGGACACTTATATCAGTTACTACACCCGTTAATTCTTTCCCATCCGCATAAGCGACATTGGTCGATAAGAACAATGCACTCAGGAAGGTCAGAACTGATACAAAAAAATATTAAAAACGGCTTTTTCTTTAACTTTTTTTCACCATTAAATATTTCCTTCTTTCCCTATTTTTTTAAATATATTGAATTATTAAATAATCCAAGACAATAGTACTATATTTCAATTTAAAAGTCAATGAAATCGAAAGCAAAAAGTCGATAATTTAATATATTTTTGCTATAATTTTATCTTTTTTAGTTTTTTTAGAATTTTTTTCCTTTTGTAGCGTACATTTTTTTATAAAAAAATACGACATATGAAAAACGTTTGAAAAAAATCAAGTTTATGATATCCTGAATTTAAAAAGCCATTCAAAAAAATTTTGAATAGCTTCCTATTATATAGTCAATAAATTTTTTTATTTCTTTAATAAGCTAAGTGCATCAGCATCTGCGATAATAATAACATCATCATGGTTCTGAAGGCTACTTGCTGGAAGGCTTTCAGTAACGGGGCCTTCAACAGTTCCAGCGATAGCTTCTGCTTTTGACTCACCGTAGGCAAAGAGAAGAATAGACTTGGCATCTAGGATGTTTTTGATTCCCATTGAAATAGCTTGGGTAGGTACATCTTCGATTTTTATCAAAGAATCGAGCATTTGCTTCAATTGTAGATTGATCTAAATCAACCAGGTGTGTCTGGCTGTCAAATGGTGTACCAGGTTCATTAAACCCAATATGCCCATTGCGCCCAATTCCCAATATCTGCAAATCTACTGGATGGTCTGCAAGAATTTGATTGTAACGCTCTACCTCTTCTTCTGCGTGGTCTTTATCACCACGAGGTAAGAAACTTTCTTTAAATGGTTTTTTGTTGAAAAGATTTTCTTGCATGAAGTAACGGTAAGACTGAGGATTATCTCCATCAAGTCCTACATATTCATCTAAGTTCACACTTGTTAAGTTAGAAAAGTCAAGATTACTTTCAACGATTTGTTGATAAAACTCGAGAGGGCTACTTCCTGTCGCAAGACCTAGTGTTTTAGCACCATTTTCTAATTTTTCTTTTAAAATATCAAAGGCAACTTTCCCACCTTCAATTGGATTATCCACTTGAATAACTTTCATAATCAATTCCTCCGTTTTTCTTTCTTACATTATATGGTATAGACCAATTTTTGTCAAGTGAAAACGGTTTATTTTTTAAGAAGTGATTATATTTACTTGAATTCATAATTAAAAAGAAAAAAATGAAAAAAGAGAGAGCAATTAAGCCCTCTCCATTTTCATGAATAAGAATTAGAAACTTATCCAGTCTTAGAAGATATTTGTTTAAACTTCATCTTCTTTACGCTTGGTAAGCAACCCAAGACCAAATAATCCAAGTACTGCACCAATAGCCGCTACAACTGTAGTTGATTCTTCACCTGTATTTGGTAATTCACCTTCCTTAGGTGTTTCTGGGGTTGGTGGTGTTACCGGCAGGGGTCGGTGGTGTTACTGGTGGGGTCGGTGGTGTCACCGGTGGGGTCAGTGGTGTTACCGGCGGGGTCGGTGGTGTCACCGGTGGAGTTGGTGGTGTTACTGGTGGGGTCGGTGGTGTTACCGGCGGGGTCGGTGGTGTTACCGGCGGGGTCGGTGGTGTCACCGGTGGGGTCGGTGGTGTTACCGGCGGGGTCGGTGGTGTTACCTTGTTATTGAACTCGGTATCTTCTGGCATTTGTGTTGTTAGGGTCAACACTTTTCCATCCTTGGTTACTGTAACATTTACATTAGCAACCATACCATCGTATTCCATACCAGTCTCAGTACCTTTTACTTCTTCTACGTGATAAAGGTGAGTACCTTCTTCACCACGTTTGAATTCAAGGGCGGAGAACTTGATTTTACCTTCAGCATCATTGCTTACAGTTTCAATCACTTTTCCATCCTTATCTTTCAGTACAAAAGTAAATTCACCAGCCTTCAATTCACGGCCTTCTAATTTCTTAGTGAAACTGAACTCAACTTTAACCGGAATATTAACAACGCGTTTTTCAGTTGGTTTCTCTGGTTTTTCAACTGTTTTCTTAGTTGGATCGTATTGGTGAACGATTTGAGAAGCTGTATTTTCAATATCTACACCTTCTTTGGCAGCCTCTTTGATACGAGCTGGAATATCAAACTTGTAGTAACGTCCAAATGCTAGCTTAGCAGTGTCAATTACTTGAGTAGCTTCCTCATCACCAAGTGACTTTGTTAAATCAGCTTTAGATGTAGCAGTAATGACACCATCCACAATGGAGATATCAAACTTAGCTGTTACATCTTCACCAGTTACCGAATCATAAGCCTTAATTTCAGATACGTTAACATCCAAGTTTTCGCTGTCATATTTATCTGTAATTCCTACAGATTGAATATTGTGACCTTCTGTGAATTTAGTTGTATCCAACCATACTTGGTAAACAACCTTATCACCTTTATGGAGTGTTTGAGTATTGATATTTTGCTTTTTCATTATTATCAACATTGTCCACATATGGATCTTTGTTGGTATCAACTACTTTATCAGTCAACTCTTTATCATCATCAAGGAGTTTATTACCAGTGATATCAAATTTCTCTTCATTAAGAATATATTTCTCTGGATTGAACTCAGGAGTTTCTGGAGGAGTTACACGGTTGTTAAATTCTTTATCCGCAATGTCGCCTACAGTCGCGATCAGAATTTTTAGCTGTTCCATCGTGTTTCACTGTGACTGTTACATTCGCTTTCATTGTGTCGTATGTAACGGTTGCGTCGCTTCCTTTAACCTCTTCTACTGTGTAGTTGTGTACACCTTCTTGGTCTTTCTTGAACTCAAGTTTAGAGAACTTAACATTACCTGATGCATCGTTGCTTACAGTTTCAAGAGTCTTACCTTCTGAATCTTTAAGAACGAAGCTGAATTCGTTAGCTTTAAGCTCACGGCCTTCCAAACGTTTCGTGAAGTTGAATTCTACTTCAACTGGAACGTTGTTGACACGTTTTTCAGTTGGTTTTTCTGGTTTCACAACTTTCTTAGTAGTTGGGTTGTAGTAGTTGACTACTTGAGCCGCAGTATTTTCGATATCTACACCACCAGGTACATCAGCTTTCACTGTTGTTGGGATGTCGAACTTGTAGTAACGTCCAAATTCGAATTTAGTTGTGTCAATCACTTGTGTGTTTTCTGCATCGCCAAGTGACTTCGTGAAGCCATCTTTAAGGGTTGCAGTAATCACACCGTTGTTCACAGTAATATCGAATTTATCTGTTACTTCTGCGCCTGTTACTGAATCGTAAGCTTTAATCTTAGTAGCGTCAAGATTCAACTTAGTTTCATCGTAGTCATCTGAGATTCCTACTGATTGGATATTATCTCTGTTATTAGCATCAAATTGAGTTGTATCCAACCATACTTGGTAAACCAACTTGTCGCCACGTTTCACAGTCTTGGTGTTCAAGTTTTGAGCTTCGTTGTTTGATGCATCATCCGCATATGGGTTCGCATTGGTATCTGCGTACTTGTCTGCCAACTCTTTATCATCATCAACGAGCTTGTCGCCTGTGATATCGTATTTCTCTTCAGAAACAACATATTTCTCTGGTTGGAACTTAGGTTCAGTTGGTGGGGTTACGGTATTGTTGAATTCTTTATCAACAGCATCTGTTACATTAGCTACGATTGCTTTAGCTGTACCATCATGAGATACAACAACTTTCACAGTAGCAACCATTGTGTCGTATTTGACAGATGCATCTGTACCAGGAGTTTCTTCAACTGTGTAGTTGTATGTCTTACCAAGATCATCTCGACCGAACTCAAGAGCCTTGAAGACAATCTTACCAGTAGCATCATTCTTCACGCGCTCAACTTCAACGCCGTTTTTCTTCAAAACGAATTCGAATTCATTTGCTTGAAGTTCACGACCTTCCAAACGTTTAGTGAAGTTCATTTCCACTGGAACTGGAACACTATTGACACGTTTTTGAGTTGGTTTTTCTGGTTTCTCAACTTTCTTAGTAGTTGGATTATAGTAGTTCACTACTTGAGCTGCAGTATTTTCGATATCCGCGCCAGCAGCTACATCATTCTTAACTGTTGTTGGGATATCAAATTTGTAGTAACGTCCAAATTCAAATTTTGTTGTATCAATAATTTGAGTATTTTCTGCATCACCTAATGACTTAGTATTACCAGCTTTGAGTGTTGCTGTAATAACTCCATTATTAACTGCAATATCAAATTTATCTGTTACTTCAGCTCCTGTTACAGAATCGTAGGCTTTGATATCAGCTTCATTCAGAGTTAATTTATCTTCGTCATAGTTATCAGAAATTCCAACTGTTTGAATATTATCTCTGTTATTAGCATCAAATTGAGTTGTATCTAACCATACTTGGTAAACCAATTTAGAACCACGTTTAACAGTCTTAGTATTTAAGTTTTCTGCTTCATTGTTGTTATCTTTATCAACATAAGGATCAGTATTTGTTTCTGTATACTTTTTTGTTAATTCTTTATCGTCATCAAGCAGTTTGTCACCAGTAATATCGTATTTCTCTGTAGCGACAACATATTTTTTTCTGGCTGGAACTTAGGCTCTTCAGGTGGTGTTACAGTGTTGTTGAATTCTTTGTCAGCAGGATTAGTCACAGTTGCAATGAGAGCTTTAGCTGTACCATCATGTGATACTGTCACAGTCACTTCTGCTTTCATAGTATCATATGTTACAGTAGCGTCTGTTCCTACAACTTCTTCAACAGTGTAGTTATATACACCTTCTTCACCCTTCTTGTATTCTAGGGCTGAGAATTTAACATTTCCAGTTGCATCGTTCTTAACTGTTTCAACTTCATTACCTTTTGAATCTTTCAGAACAAAGCTAAATTCGTTGGTTTGCAGTTCACGACCCTCTAGTTTCTTAGTGAAATTAAATTCTACTGAAATTGGTACACTGTTCACACGTTTTTCAGTTGGTTAGATGGTTTTTCAACTTTCTTGGTAACTGGATTATAGTAGTTGACTACTTGTGTCGCAGTATTTTCAATATCTACTCCACCATCAACATCATTTTTGACTACTGCTGGGATATCGAACTTATAGTAACGTCCAAACTCAAATTTAGCTGTGTCAATAATTTGAGTATTTTCAGCATCACCAAGTGACTTAGTATTGCCAGCTTTAAGCGTCGCTGTCATTACTCCATTTTCAACTGTAATATCAAATTTATTTGTTACATCATCGCCTGATACTGAATCGTAGGCTTTGATCTTAGTACCATCAACATCAACCTTAGTTTCATCAAAGTCATCAGTAATTCCAACTGATTGTACCTTTTCCTTGTTATCAGTTGTGAATTTAGTAGTATCCAACCAAACTTGATAAACTAATTTATCTCCACGTTTAACAGTCTTGGTATTGATATTTTCAGCTTCGTTGTTATTCGTTTGATCGACATATGGGTTAGTATTCGTATCTTTATACTTGTCTTCCAACTCTTTATCGTCATCCAACAATTTGTTGTCTGTAATAGAGTATCTCTCTGTATTCAAGACATACTTCTCTGGTTGGAACTTAGGTTCAGTTGGTGGTGTAACTGTATTATTGAATTCTTTATCAGCTGGTTCTGTTACATTTGCGATTAAAGCTTTTGCAGTACCATCATGTGAAACAGTAACTTTAACTTCAGCCTTCATCGTATCGTAAGTAATAGTTGCATCTGCTCCTGCTACTTCTTCAACAGTGTATTTATGTTCACCAACTTGGCTCTTTTCAAATTTAAGAGCTTTGAATTTTACTTTACCATCTGCATCGTTCTTAACAGTTTCAACTTCTTTCCCTTTTGAATCTTTCAAAACAAAGCTGAATTCGCTGGCTTGCAGTTCACGACCTTCTAGTTTCTTAGTGAAGTTAAATTCTACTTCGATAGGAACACTGTTCACACGTTTTTGAGTAGGTTTTTCTGGTTTTTCAACTGTTTTACTTACTGGATTATAAACGTGAACGATTTGGTTGGCAGTGTTTTCGATATCAGCTCCTGCAGCAACATTTTCTTTGACTGTAGCTGGGATATCAAACTTGTAGTATCTTCCAAATTCAAATTCAGTTGTATTAATGACATTATCAGCATTAACAAATTTCTTCTTAGATGTCGCACTAATAGTACCATTTTCAACTGTAATATCAAATTTATCAGTTACATCAACACCAGTTTTACCATCGTAAGCTTTAATTGAAGAAGAGTCAACTGTAAGTTTGTCAGCATCATATTTATCTGAAACACCTACATATTGGACATTGTTTATCAGTAAATTTAGTTGTATCCAACCAAACTTGATAAACAAGTTTTGAACCACGTTCAACAGTCTTGGTATTAATGTTTTCTGCTTCGTTATTCGTAGTTATATCAGCGTAAGGGTCAGCATTTGTATCTGTGTACTCATTTGTCAACTCATCATCGTCGTCAACGAGTTTTGTACCAGTGATATCAAATTTTTCTTTGTTAAGAACAAATTTTTCAGGTTGGAATTCTGGTGTTTCTGGAGGAGTTATTTTATTGTTGAACTCTTTATCTTCAGTTCCATCTGTTGATTCTCCATTCTCATTTACACCACCTGCTGAGCTTACATTTGTTACAGTTGTTAAGGCATGGCCATTTTTAGAAACTTCTACAGTAAGTGTTGCTTTCATAGTGTCATAAGTCATCCCTAGCTCTTTAGTAGCTGGGATAACCTCTTCTACTGTATAAGTATGAGTACCAACTTTTGTATTGTCAAATGATAAATCAGTGAATGTGACAGTTCCGTCTGCTTTATTCTTAACAGTTTCAACTTCTTCACCAGCTACATTCTTAAGAACAAAGCTAAATTCACCTTCCTTAAGTTCACGGCCTGCAAGTTTCTTCGTAAAATCAAATTTAGTAACTACTGGTGCCACTACATAGTTATTGAAAGTTTTATCTTCAGCATTCGCACTAAATCCGCCTTCAGAGCTGTACTTAACAGTTGCTTGTAAATCGCCTACTGCATTTCTCAGTTACAGTAACCGTCATCGTAACTGTCATTGCATCATAATCAACGTTAGTATCAGAACCTTTTACTTCTGTGATTTTGTATTTATAAGTTCCAGGATTAGTAAATGTCAGTTTACTAAAGGTAGCTTTTCCATTCTTGTTAGTAACTGTTTCTTCATGTTTATCAGGAGTACTCTTTTCCTCTGTTAATTTGAAGGTGAATTCCCCATCTGTTAATACACGGCCATCTAGCTGTTTTTCTACTTCTGGAATTACTTCAGCTGGTTCACGTTTCACATAGTAGTAAATTGGTTGTTTATATGGTGTTAAGGAGTTTAATAAGTCAACGTTTGTACCAATACCATAATTTGCTCTTTCCAACTGTGCATTTGGAGAAAGGTGTCCAATATTGTCCCCTAAAAATGGTACAAATACCGTTTTCTTAGGTATATAGCCAGCTGCATTTTGGAAGTCAAATGGAATTTCTTTACCATTTGGGTAGTCTGTAACTTGTTGTGTTCTTGGATCGGTTACTTTATGTGGAATAGTCGTGAGAGGTGTCTTTTTAACAGCTAGTTCTTGTTTGTTATAATCACCTGGTTTGATTGGTTTAGTTTCTGCGAGTAACATGTAACCATCTGTTTCCAAGGTACCATCAGAACGTTTGTCTTGTTGTTTTGGATCTAATAAGTATACACGAACAACTACTGAACCATCTTCTCCGACAATTTCTTTAATACGTTTAATTCCTGCGCGTTCAGCATCCATAAACTTCGTACCGACTTTATAAGGACGACTTACAAAGCCAGTTGTAGTATCTGGATCTGCTGCTTGATAGAGTTTATAACCGTCAAATTCGCGCTCACCTGAAGCAGTAAAATGTTGTCCTTCCATAGCTTTAGTTGTGTATTTAGCTAAATCTACTTCATTACCATCTTCTTTATAATCTTGTACAGTTTTATCTGTTTTGTTAGCATTGAATGTTGGGTTACTTCTATCAACGACTTTATAGTAAGTTGTTTTTTCAACAAATCTAGGGATTTTACTATTTGTATCTGTAATCCTACGGCCATTATAAGCTGGTTCTACAACGTTAATAATATCTGTTGAAGTACGAGCCTTATAAACTGCATCGAACAGTTTTTGTTCCTCTGTAGTCAGTTGATGCCCACTTGCCACAAGATTTTTGATATTATCTCCAACTTCAAAACCATATTGAAGGAAGGGTTGAGGTGCTTCAGCCTTACTAGCAGCTACACCTTTATTATAATCAACCTGATAAGTCAGTTCTCCATTAGAAGCTGTCTTAGTAGTTGTAAAGCTTTGAACACCACTTGATGCAGAAATAGTTCTTGTTTCAACTACATTTCCAGTATTCTTATCAATTAATTCTACAGTTGTTTCAGTAGAATCATCAAATCTCTTGTATGAACGAGAGTAGTAGTTTGTATTGTAACGTTTATTAAACTCAGTTAGTTCGACAATACTGTATGTATAAACATCACCTTCTTTTCTTTCATAACCAGCTGGCACTGCTTGGGAACTAACAGTTGCACCATTTGGGTTTGACATTTCTGGTGTAGCTTTTTCACCGTCTTTTAGATAGGTTTCTGTCGCAACCGGTGTAACATTATGGTCATCAGCTGCACGACGACTACGTACTTTTGGTTTATTTTCTTCAGAAACAGCTGGTTTTACTTCTTCCGTTGTTTCAGAAGGTTTGAAAGCTTCTGTAGCTTCAACCTCAGATTTTGCTTCAGTAGTTTCTGGTTTTGCTTCCTCTTTAACTTCAGAAGCAAGTTGAAGTTCTGCAATACTATTTGCATCAGTCGCTTCAGGTTTAGCGACATCTTCTTTTATTTCAGGAACTACTTCTGTAGAAACCTCTTCCTTTTTAGATGACTCTCCAATAGGATCATCATGACTTACCATCTCAGTTTTTTCCTCAGAACTTGGTTGTGCAGGAAGCTCGGAAGCTAATACAGCACCACTATTAGCCATCATAAAGCTAAGAGTTGTTCCTAAAAATACTGATGCAACACCGACCTTGTATTTACGCAAAGAGAAGCGTTGTTGTTCTTTTTCTTATCATCTTGATAAGTTCTCCTTTGTTAATTTTTACTATTTGTTAGAAGTATTTTTGATGTTCTAATATTTTTGATTTTTAAATACAAAATTATTCTAACTTCTTTAGCAACTTTATCTTATCATAAGAATTTAAATAGTTCAAAAGAATTATGTGCTCCTGAAAAACGTTTACTTTTTATTTGTTTTTTAAAATAAATAATCAAAAATTATACTGTATTTTTTTAAATATTGGTTCAAGAGAAAACTGATTTAAAAGGATTTTTTAAAATAGAAAACTAACAATTTCTATTATATTTAAATTCCTATTTTATATTTGCAGCTCCTCTATTTTTACTTGTGAATGTGATTTTTCATAACTAAATTTATATTATTGTAAAAAGATTCTCAAATGAGAATCTTCTTTTATTAAATCGCTTCTGTAACAAAACTTCTGCTTTCTAATACTTTTAGCATAGCATCTGCTGTATCCAAAGCTGTAAAGAGAGGAACCCCATGTTCGATTGCCGAACGTCTGATTTGCTCACCATCTTCATCAGCTGTCCGTTTGGTGCCAACTGTGTTGATGATAGCTTGAATTTTTCCTTTGCGGACGTAACTTGGGATATCATGCTCATCATGACCGATTTTACCAACAAGATGTGCTTTTCAATCCCTGACTTGCAAAAGAAGTCTGCTGTTCCTGTAGTTGCAAGAATTCCGTAACCAATATTTTGGAAACGACGAGCCAAATCCAAAGCTTCTTCTTTTGCATCATCAGCAATGGTAAAGACAACATTCCCAAAGGTTGGCAAGTGGAGATATGAAGCTTCAAAAGCTTTATAGAGCGCTTTTTCAAGAGTAGTATCAGAACCCATGACTTCCCCTGTTGACTTCATTTCAGGTCCTAACAAGCTGTCTACTTTCGCTAGCTTAGTAAAGGAGAAGACTGGCGCCTTGATGTGAACTCGAGTGCTTTCTGGATAAAGTCCATCCTGATAACCAAGTTCTTCAAGACTTTGACCAAGAATCAACTTGGTCGCTACCTGAGCCATAGGAATATTGGTTACTTTAGAAAGGAATGGTACGGTACGGCTGGCACGAGGGTTAACTTCAATGACGTAGACTTTCTCATCCTTGATGACAAACTGGATATTCATCATTCCAAGGCAGTTAAGACCAATAGCTAAGCGTTTTGTGTAGTCCGCAATGGTTTCTTGGACCTTTTGAGACAAGGTTTGTGGAGGGTAAACAGCCATGGAGTCTCCTGAGTGGACACCAGCACGTTCGATATGCTCCATGATACCAGGGATGAGAACATTTTTCCCGTCTGAGATAGCGTCTACTTCACATTCCTGACCGACGATATATGAGTCAACAAGAACTGGATGGTCTGGACTAGCCTTAACAGCTGTACGCATATAAGAACGAAGGTCTTCTTCATTTTCTACGATTTCCATAGCGCGTCCACCTAAGACATAAGAAGGACGAACGAGGACTGGGAATCCAATCTTACGAGCCGCTAGTACTGCTTCTTCTTCATTGGTTGCAGTCTGGCCAGGTGGCTGTGGAATATCCAAGTCTTTGAGGGCTTGCTCGAAGAGGTCACGGTCTTCGGCACGGTCTAGGTCAGCTACTTGCGTTCCAAGGATGGTCACACCTGCTTTTGCCAATGGTTCAGCAAGGTTGATAGCTGTTTGACCACCAAATTGAACGATAACGCCTTTTGGTTGCTCTAAGTCGATAACATTCATAACATCTTCAAATGTCAATGGCTCAAAGTAAAGTTTGTCTGATACAGAGAAGTCTGTTGAAACTGTCTCTGGGTTTGAGTTCATGATGATGGCTTCGTAACCAGCAGCTTGGATTGCCTTAACAGAGTGAACTGTCGCGTAGTCAAACTCTACCCCTTGACCGATACGGATTGGACCAGAACCTAGGACAAGTACAGATTCCTTATCTGACTTGATTGATTCATTTTCCCAACCATAAGTAGAATAGAAGTATGGAGTTTCTGATTCAAATTCTGCTGCACAAGTATCCACCATCTTGTAAACTGGGACAATCTTGTTTTCCAAACGAAGTTGGCGAACTTGGTCAGCTGTAGTGTTCCAGAGTTCAGCGATTTTACGATCTGAGAAGCCATTGAGTTTTGCTGTTTTTAGGACTGTTACATCTTGTGGATGTGATCCTAACTCTTGCTCAATCTCAAAGATGTGTAAGAGTTTATCAAGATAGAAAATATCAATCTTAGTCAAGTCAGCAATCTCTTCTAGTGTATAACCACGACGGATTGCTTCAGATACGTAGAAGAGACGGTCATCTTGTGCTTTGACAACTTTTTCAATCAAGGCATCATCTGAAACATCTGCAAGTTCTGGCATTTCATTGTGATGCACGCCAATTTCAAGCGAGCGACAAGCTTTAAGAAGTGACTCTTCAATGTTACGACCGATGGCCATAACTTCTCCAGTAGCCTTCATCTGAGTTCCAAGACGGCGTTCACCTTTTTCGAACTTGTCAAATGGGAAGCGCGGAATCTTAGCAACAACATAGTCAAGAGCTGGTTCAAACATAGCATAAGTTGAACCTGTAACTGGGTTAATGACCTCATCCAAGGTCAATCCTACGGCAATCTTGGCAGCCAATTTAGCGATTGGGTAACCTGTCGCCTTAGAAGCAAGGGCAGAAGAACGCGATACACGAGGGTTTACTTCGATGACATAATACTTAAAGCTGTGTGGATCCAGAGCCAACTGAACATTACATCCACCTTCAATCTTAAGAGCGCGGATAATGCTCAAGCTCGCGTCACGAAGCATTTGGTTTTCATAGTCTGACATGGTTTGCGCTGGAGCAAATACGATGGAATCCCCCTGTGTGAATCCCAACTGGGTCAAAGTTTTCCATGTTACATACAACAAGGGCATTGTCAGCTGAGTCACGCATCACTTCGTACTCGATTTCCTTGAAACCGGCAATAGAACGTTCAATCAAACATTGGGTAACAGGTGACAACTTCAAACCATTTTCAGCAATTTCACGCAATTCTTCCTCGTTAGCACACATACCACCGCCAGTACCACCAAGTGTGAAGGCTGGACGGACAATAACTGGATAACCAATTGTCGCTGCAAAGGCAACTGCTTCTTCTACTGTGTTAACAATTTCTGATTCTGGAATTGGTTGCTTCAATTCTTCCATCAATTGTTTAAAGAGATCACGGTCCTCCGCTTGATCGATGGCTGACAATTTAGTACCGAGAAGTTCTACTCCCAATTCATCAAGAATACCGTTTTTAGACAATTCCATTGCCATGTTAAGCCCTGTTTGACCTCCAAGAGTTGGAAGCAAAGCATCTGGACGTTCCTTGCGGAGAATACGAGTCACAAACTCAAGTGTGATTGGTTCGATGTAAACCTTATCTGCAATCTCTTTATCAGTCATGATGGTTGCAGGATTTGAGTTTACCAAGACAACCTCGTAACCTTCCTCTTTCAAAGACAAGCAGGCTTGGGTTCCAGCATAGTCAAACTCAGCAGCCTGACCAATAATAATCGGACCAGAACCAATCACCATAATTTTTGAATATCAGTACGTTTAGGCATAGTTTATGATACAAAGCCCGTCAAGAACAAAATGAAAATAGGAAACTCGGTGCAGACGCCTTCAGCGTCAAAACGATGTTTATCTTTTTCACACAGTTCTTAGGGCGTGTTCACTTTCGCGAACAATGTATCTTCTCCTTTCTATTCGGCAACTCTCTGATTGCCATTAAATAAGATACAAAGGACGAATAGAAAGCGATTGAATTTTAGGAAACCAAGGAAGGATTGACAATCCGAGTTGGTTTCTCTAAATTCCGAGCTTTCCGTCCGTGTTCAGTTGCATAAATTCTCCGACGATTTCTCACTCGTCTTTAGTTTGCTTGTTTAAAGGCTTCCATCATCTCGATGAACTCGTCAAATAAGTAACTTGCATCATGGGGACCAGGAGCTGCGTCTGGGTGGAATTGGACAGAGAAACCTGGTTGATATCTGTGACGTACACCTTCGACTGACTTATCATTGATTTCTTCGTGAGTAATGATTAAGTGCTCTGGTAAATCTTCACGGCTAACTGCATAACCATGGTTTTGACTAGTGAAATCCACGCGCCCTGTTGCAATCTCGCGAACAGCATGGTTGAAACCACGGTGACCAAACTTCATCTTATAGGTCTTAGCCCCATTAGCCATGGCAAAGAGTTGGTGGCCCATACAAATCCCAAAAATCGGAATTTTACCTTGAATTCCACGAATCATGTCAAGTGCCTGTGGTACATCTTCAGGATTACCTGGACCATTTGACAACATCACACCATCTGGATTCAAATGTAAGATTTCTTCAGCCGTTGTTGTATATGGTACAACCGTTACATTACAATCTCTCTTAGATAGCTCTCTTAAGATAGAATGCTTAAGTCCAAAATCTACAAGAACAACACTTAAGCCAACACCTGGTGCAGGATAAGCAGTCTTAGTAGAAACCTGCTTAATATTATCAATTGGTAAGACCGTTGCCTGAAGTTGATCTGAAATATGATCAATACTATCACCGACATGAGTAATAGTTGCTCTCATAGTTCCATGCTTGCGAATAATTTTTGTAAGGGCGCGTGTGTCAATACCAGAAATACCAGGAATCTTTTTAGATTTCAAAAATTCGTCAAGGGTCATCTGGTTGCGCCAGTTACTAGCTCTACGAGCTTCTTCAAATACCACTACTCCTTTACAGGTTGGACTAATGGATTCATAATCATCACGGTTGATTCCATAATTTCCTACCAAAGGATAAGTGAAGGTTAAAATCTGTCCATTGTAGGACTGGTCAGTGATAGATTCTTGGTAACCTGTCATCCCTGTATTGAAGACAATTTCACCAGTCACATCGATATCTGCTCCAAAGCCTTTACCTTCAAAGATTGTTCCATCTTCTAATACTAGAAGTCTTTTTGTCATAATTCACCTCTCGTGGACGCTCTCAGGCGTCTTTTAACGTCTTGTGTTAGTTAATATTTCTACTTGCCAATACAGATTCTAAAATAGCCATTCTTACAAATACACCGTTGGTCATCTGCTGAACAATACGTGATTTTGGTGCTTCAACCAAATGGTCAGCAATTTCTACATCACGATTAACAGGAGCTGGGTGCATAATAATCGCTCTTTCTTTTAAGCGGTCATAACGTTCTTGATTTAAACCATGTTGTCTATGGTAGCTTTCCTTTGAAATACGACTCCACTTTCATGGCGCTCATGCTGAACACGTAACAGCATCATCACATCTACTTGATCAATAATCTCGTCAATGGTTACAAACTTGCCATAATCCGCAAATTCTTGGCTTCGCCATTCTTCAGGACCTGCAAAATACAGCTCTGCACCTAAACGTTTTAAAATTTGCATATTAGACTTAGCCACGCGCGAATGATCTAAATCCCCGGCAATGGCAACCTTAAGCCCTTGAAAATTACCAAATTCTTCATAAATCGTCATTAAGTCAAGTAAACTTTGACTAGGATGTTGGCCCGAACCATCTCCTCCATTAATAATGGATGTTTTGATCGTTGGACTCGCTATTAATTCTCTATAGTAGTCTACCTCTGGATGACGGATGACACAAGCATCTACACCAAGAGCAGACAGAGTCAAAATCGTATCATAGAGTGTCTCACCCTTATTGACTGAACTGGTCTTCACATCAAAATCCAAGAGATTTAGACCAAGTTTAATCTCTGCTACTTCAAAAGATTTGTGAGTCCTGGTTGAACTCTCGAAAAAGAGATTGGCAACTATAGGTTTATCTGTATAGGACTTACTAGCACCATTTTTAAACTCGATGCCTCTCTTAATCAGTTTCATGACTTGATAAACCGTCAAATCTTCCATAGATACTACATGTTGCAAGGCTTGTTGATTTTCCGACATGGCTACTCCTTCAGCTGTTTAAGCTTCTTCGGTAATCAGGACTCTGTCTTGACCATCAAGTTCTGTCATCTCAACGATGATTTCTTCAGAACGACTGGTTGGAATATTTTTCCCGACATAATCTGGACGAATCGGTAACTCACGGTGACCACGGTCAACTAGTACTGCCAAACTCACACGAGCTGGACGACCTTTGCTAACGATATTATCAATGGCAGCACGAATAGTACGACCAGTATAGAGCACATCGTCCACCAAGATGACTTCACGGTCTGTCACATCCACAGAAACCAAAGAAGTATCTTCTCCACTTTTAACATCGTCTCGGTAAGGTTTGGTATCCAACTCCACAACAGGAACGGATAGATTTTCTAATTGTTCCAAGCGTTCTTGGATGCGACGTGCAATAAAGACACCACGTGTTTTAATCCCTGCCAAAACAATTTTATTCAAATCTTTATTACGTTCAATAATCTCGTAGGTAATACGAGTAATGGCACGCTTAACAGTTAATTCATCAACAACTTCTTTTGTCTTCATGACAAACCTCCAAAAAGAAAAGTCTCCTTCACCAAGGAGACTTCAGAATGTATAGTTAAGCCAGCCCTCCCAAAAAGGGATAGACTTGTGCTTCTACTTGCTGTGGCTCCTTGCCTGCCTCACGGGACAGGATTAAAGGAATATTTAATTGCTACTAATATATCACAAAGGGATTAGCATTGCAAGAAAAAAACATGTGAAAAACTTATAAGGAATTAAAGTCATACAACTGAGGATATTGATCACACTCAGGGTTTTTGGGATGGCAAATGGCACGTCCAAAATAGATCATAGCCTGATGGGCTGGCAACCACTTTTCAGGAGGCAAAATATCCATCACTCTCTTTTCGACTTCAAGTGGTGTTGCTGATTTTTTTACAATATCATGGTGTTTACAGATACGCTCCACATGAGTATCCACTGCAAAAGCTGGGATCCCGAATCCTACACTCATGACCACGTTAGCTGTTTTACGACCAACACCTGCCAAACTCTCTAATTCTTCCCTGGTCTGAGGAACTTGACCATTAAAATCCTCTAATAACTGTTGCGCACATTTTTTAAGGAACTTAGCCTTATTGCGATAAAGACCTAAACGAGAAATATGTTTAGCAATTTCACTCTCACTGGCATCTGCCATGGCTTGAGGCGTAGGAAACGCTTCAAAAAGAGCTGGAGTTGCTTTATTTACCGCAGCATCTGTCGTTTGAGCAGATAGCATAACGGCAACCAAAAGCTCAAAATGATTGCGAAAATCTAGACTTGGTTTCGCATCGGGAAAAAGGGCTATGATTTCCTCAATGACATGACGGGCACGTTTCTTGGATAAAACCATCTATTCATCTCCATCAAACAGCCCTTGCAAGCCTGCAAAAGGACTATTTTCTTCTTTCTTAACTGCTTGTTGGGCTTGATATTCTTCCTCTGTCATGATTTGCCAATCATTTCCAGAAACAAATCCCTGACCTGCTTCTTCCTCAGCTGTTAAGACTTTGATTGGAATGTTTAGCAAGATATTATCTGAAACACTTTCTGCCAAGTCAATTTCACCATTTTCGATTGGTAAAACTAAGTCATCATCTAGAACTTCTTGATCCAGTTGATTGGTTGCGCCTTCCATAAAGACTTCTGTCACTGGATAAGACTCTTTCAATTCTACCGGTTCCATACTACGACTAGAAGCTAGGACAATTGTATATGACAAGAGATAGTCTAGGAAAAACATACGGTCTTCGTACTGAACCTTCCCTACTGCTTGGATATCTTTTACATCTAAAATTTCTTGATTACGGGCACGCAATTCAGCTGCCAAGTCTAAAGTTAGCTCAAAGTGCAAGCCTTCAGGCTGCTTACGAATTTCTTGGATATTTAATTTCATACTTCCTCCATAAATATTTACTCACTTGATTATACCATGAAAAAACCACAAGCAAGGCAACTAAACTTTCAAAAAAATCATTCTCTATTTTTTTGATAAATTTATTATGACAATTTTATTTTTTTGTGCTATACTATAGGCATCAATAGATGAGCAAAGGAGGACGCTCATATGGAAGACAAAGTTCTTTTAGCTGAAGCCTATCAGCTCGTTTCAGAATTAAACCAAACAATACAAAGTTGTAAACAGGGATTGCCTGATGATCTACGCTTACAGCAAATTATAGACGAAATTCTCAGAGAACTGAAAAATGCTGAGAAATTAGACAATGCTATCTTAATTGATCTTGAAAAATTTACCAACGTACTAGTCTCTTGATTGGACTTGGCACACTTAAGCTAAATGAGCAAACTCGCACTGCTTGGCGAAACTATGACAAGTTTCACTACGATCAAGTTAAGCACGTTTTGACACTCTATGGACCTGTTTTTGGTTTTTAAAAATAGAGGGTTTTCTGGCTTAATCTTGACAAATTTTCTCAAAAAGAGTATGATGATTTCAACAATACTCGGAGGTAAGGGAGACATGAACAACTAAGTCTATCAAATAAAGAACCTTTATTTAGTAGATCTTGTTTCTGTCTCTTTTTTGTATGCTCTTTTTTTGCTGGATTTTCAGCCCTTTTAAAAGAGTTTTTTTGACATAGACGATTGGCTCTACTAGGTAAAGTAGAGCTTTTTGTTATGCAATATGAACATTCTAGAAAGGACAATAATATGATAAAAATCAATCATCTGACCATCACACAAAACAAAGATTTAAGAGACCTTGTTTCCGATTTAAACATTACCATCCAAGACGGAGAAAAGGTCGCTATTATAGGCGAAGAAGGAAATGGAAAATCAACCTTGCTACGAGCTTTAATGGGGGAAGCTTTGCCTGATTTTACTATCAAGGGCGACATCCAGTCTGACCTTCAGTCCCCGACCTACATTCCCCAACATCTCCCTGAAGAACTGAAAAAAAAAAAAATCTCTGCAGGACTACTTCTTTTTAGAGTCTACAGATTTGGACTACAGCCTTCTCTATCGCTTGTCTGATGAATTACACTTTGACAGCAGTCGTTTTGCAAGTGATCAAGAAATTGGTAGTCTCTCGGGTGGTGAAGCTTTGAAAATTCAGCTCATCCATGAATTTGCCAAACCCTTTGAGATTTTATTTTTAGATGAACCTTCAAATGACCTGGATATAGAGATGGTTGATTGGCTAAAAAAACATATTCAAAAGATGAGGCAAACCGTTATTTTCATTTCTCATGATGAAGATTTTCTCTCTCAAACAGCAGACACCATCATCCACTTGCGACTGATCAAGCACCGGAAAGAAGCGGAAACGCTAGTAGAGCATTTAGACTACGATAGCTATAGTGAGCAGAGAAAGGCTAGTTTTGTCAGACAAAGCCAGCAAGCTGCCAACGACCAAAGAGCCTATAGCAAAACTATGGAAAAACATCGCAGAGTTAAGCAGAATGTCGAAACTGCACTTCGAGCTACCAAAGACAGTACTGCTGGTCGCCTATTGGCTAAAAAGATGAAAACTATTCTCTCTCAAGAAAAACGCTTTGAAAAGGAAGCTCAGTCCATGACCCAAAAGCCACTTGAAGAGGAACAAATCCAACTTTTCTTTTCAGATATAGAGCCATTAGCAGCTTCTAAAGTCTTAGTTCGACTAGAAAATGAGACTTTATCCATTGGCCAACGAATTCTGTCTCAAGGGCTACAATTAACTGTCCGTGGTCAAGATAAAATCGGCATTATCGGTCCCAATGGCGTTGGCAAATCCACTCTTTTAGCAAAGTTACATCAACTACTAAGCGGCAAAAGAGAGATTTCGCTTGGTTTTATGCCACAAGATTACCAAGAAACACTGCAATTGGATCTATCCCCAGTAGAATTTCTCAGCCAATCTGGACACAAAGAGGAAATACAGAAAATCCAATCTCGCTTAGCCAGTCTTAATTTCAGCTATCCAGAGATGCACCACCAAATCCACTCCTTATCTGGAGGTCAACAAAGGTAAACTCCTTCTTTTTGAATTTAGTTCTGCGAAAACCAAACTTTCTCCTTCTGGATGAACCCACACGAAATTTTTCTCCAACTTCTCAACCAGAAATCAGAAAACTCTTTGCCACTTATCCTGGTGGTCTCGTCACTGTTTCGCATGATCGACGTTTCTTAAAAGAAATTTGTACGAGTATCTATAGTCTGACAGAGCATGGTTTGGAAATAGTTGATTTACAAGATTTATAAATCTATAAAATAGCAAACATCCAGAGAAAAACCTCTGGATGTTTTTATATATGTTTCAAACGCTCAATCCGTTCTGAAATGGGTGGATGCGTATAAAATAGTTTTTTTAAGAAGCCTCTTTTTTGAGGATCGTTAATATAAAGTGCACTACTAGCATCATCCACATGATGACTCATAGGTTGACTATTGTCTAATTTTTGTAAAGCATTGATCATACCTTGCGGATTACGTGTTAATTCCACACTTGAAGCATCCGCCAAAAATTCTCGCTGGCGAGAAATAGCTAATTGTACCAAAGTTGCTGCAAGAGGCGCTAGAACGATGGCTAGGAGAGAAACAACTAGCATAATCACTTCAAGTCCCCCACTATCATGATCATTACTTCTACGACTACGGCCAGCACCTCCCCACCACATCATACGACCAGCCATACTTGATAATAGCGTAATCGCACTAGCTAGAGCAACAGCAATAGTTGAAATACGAATATCGTAGTTGCGAATATGGCTAACCTCATGACCGATCACGGCTTCTAACTCCTCACGGTTCATGATATCTAACAGTCCTGATGTAGCTGCTACAGCAGCATTTTGAGGATTAGAACCTGTGGCAAACGCATTTAAGCTAGCATCATCGATAACATAAACACGTGGCATTGGAATTTGAGCTACCATAGCCATATCCTCCACAACATGATAGAGAACTGGTTCTTCATTTCTGTCAACTTCACGCGCCCCATTCATGCTCATAACAATCTCTGTAGATTGGAAAATCATGGATACTGCATAGACAAGTCCAATAAGAATAGCTAAAGTTACTCCCATCAAACCAGAGTTCATAAATAAATAGCCTACTGCATAACCTACTAAAGCCAATAGAAGGAAAAATACAGTTAAAAGAACTATTGTTTTACGTTTATTACTTGCAATTTGTTGATACAGCATTTTACTCACCTAGACTAGAAAAATCAACCTTAGGCAACGTTTTTTCTTCTTCAGGTGTTTGAAGAAAGTCAGAAGCTTTAAACCCAAAAATCAGAGCAACCAAATTACTTGGGAAGGTTTCTAATTTAACATTGTAGTTGCTAACGACACTGTTATAAAGCTGACGAGAGTAAGATATTTTATTTTCTGTGTTAGTCAATTCTTCTTGTAATTTAGCAAAGTTGCTACTAGCTTTCAAGTCAGGGTAATTCTCAGCCACCGCAAAGATACCAGATATCTGACGAGTCAGTGAATCACTAGCTTTCATGGCTTCTGCAGGTGTAGTTGCTGCCGCTACTTGTGTTCGAAGTTGAGTCACTTTTTCAAGTGTAGAACTTTCATATTTCGCATAACCTTTAACCGTTTCAATCAAGTTAGGCAAAAGATCATTTCGACGCTTCAACTGAACATCAATCTGACTCCATGCTTCCTTTGTTTGCATACGTCCTCTAACTAGGCTGTTATAACTAATAACCACAAAGAAAACAAGAAGAGTAGAAATTCCAAAAATAATCCAATTCATTTGATGTTTCCTTTCATCTTTAGATTAGTTCAAGTATATCAAATTTCCATATTTTTGTGGTAAAATAAGATGACATAAAAGAAGGAAACAACTATGAAACCAGAAACTTTTTATACACTACTTGACCAACAAAAATATTATTCTTACTGACCAGCAAAAAGCACAATTTGAGCGCTATTTTGAACTCTTAGTCGAGTGGAACGAAAAAATCAATCTAACTGCTATTACTGAAAAGGAAGAAGTCTACCTCAAACATTTTTGTGATTCCATCGCTCCTATCCTACAAGGGTTGATAGCAAATCAGCCAATAAAATTATTAGATATTGGCGCTGGTGCAGGATTTCCTAGCCTTCCTATGAAGATTCTCTATCCTCAGCTAGAAGTCACTATCATTGATTCTCTCAATAAACGCATTAACTTCCTCCACTTACTTGCCGAGGAACTAGAACTTGAAGGCGTTCATTTCTATCATGGACGCGCAGAAGACTTTGCCCAAGATAAGAATTTCCGTGCCCAATTCGACATTGTGACAGCTCGTGCAGTTGCCCGTATGCAGGTTCTCTCTGAGTTAACCATCCCTTATCTAAAGGTAGGAGGAAAACTTTTGGCTCTTAAGGCAAGTAATGCACCTGAGGAATTGACAGAAGCCAAAAATGCTCTCAATCTTCTCTTTAGTAAGGTTGAAGATAACATCAGCTACACACTTCCTAATGGAGACCCTCGCTACATCACCATTGTGGAAAAGAAAAAGGAAACTCCAAACAAATATCCACGTAAGGCTGGTATGCCAAATAAACGCCCACTTTAATTGTTTTATTTAAACTGAGTCAGCATCAACTTCGTGTCTTTGTTTCTCGGCTCGGGAAAAAACGATTTACAAAATCATACCTCGCTCTCTTATTTCAGGGCTCGGGAAAAAATGATTTACAAAATCATACCTCGCTCTCTTATTTCAGGGCTCGGGAAAAAATGATTTACAAAATCATTTTTTTCTGCTATACTATCACAAGCAAAGGTTTTTAATGTCATCCCGTGAGGTGACGAAGACGCAGAAATATATGAAATTCTTTAAGAATGAGATAATTCTCTTTTTAAAGAAGTCTTACTCTGAGAGCCTATTGCTGTAAAATAATGGGCTCTTTTTTGATGCCCAAAAAGTGAGGTATTTATGAAACAAGAATCAACTGTTGATTTGTTACTCGACGTTGACCAACGTCCTTCTTTTGGTAAGGGAATCCTACTCAGTTTCCAGCACGTGTTTGCCATGTTTGGTGCAACCATCTTGGTACCATTGATTTTGGGAATGCCTGTATCTGTTGCCCTCTTCGCATCAGGTGTCGGAACACTGATTTACATGGTATCTACTGGCTTTAAAGTTCCAGTCTATCTCGGTTCTTCTTTTGCCTTCATCACTGCAATGTCTCTTGCTATGAAGGAATTGGGTGGCGATGTTTCTGCCGCTCAAACAGGGGTTATCTTAACTGGTTTAATCTACGTTCTTGTTTCAACTAGCATCCGCTTTGCTGGTACAAAATGGATTGATAAACTTTTACCACCCATCGTTATCGGACCTATGATTATCGTAATTGGTCTTGGTCTTGCAGGTTCAGCGGTAACAAATGCTGGTCTTGTTGCTGATGGCAACTGGAAAAATGCTCTTGTAGCTGTGGTTACCTTCCTCATCGCTGCCTTTATCAATACAAAAGGAAAAGGATTCCTTCGTATCATTCCTTTCCTCTTTGCCATTATCGGTGGATATATCTTTGCAGTCTTTCTTGGTCTAGTAGACTTCACACCTGTTCTTCAGGCTAACTGGTTTGAAGTTCCTGGCTTCTACCTACCATTTAGCACAGGTGGTGCCTTCAAAGAGTACAACCTATACTTCGGTCCTGAAACAATTGCAATCCTACCAATTGCTATCGTAACAATTTCAGAACACATTGGAGACCACACGGTCTTGAGCCAAATCTGTGGCCGCCAATTCTTGAAAGAACCTGGTCTTCACCGTACCCTTCTTGGTGACGGTATTGCAACATCTGTATCTGCCTTCCTTGGTGGACCTGCTAATACTACTTATGGTGAAAACACGGGGTTATCGGTATGACTCGTATCGCTTCTGTATCAGTTATTCGTAACGCTGCCTTTATCGCAATCGCCCTTAGCTTCCTCGGTAAATTCACTGCCTTGATTTCTACAATCCCTAGTGCCGTACTTGGTGGAATGTCTATCCTTCTTTATGGGGTTATCGCCAGCAACGGTTTGAAAGTTTTGATCAAGGAACGTGTGGACTTCGGTCAAATGCGTAACCTAATCATCGCAAGCGCAATGCTCGTACTTGGACTTGGTGGAGCAATCCTTAAACTCGGTCCAGTTACCCTTTCAGGTACTGCCCTATCAGCAATGACAGGTATTCTTTTGAACTTGATTCTGCCATACGAAAATAAAGACTAAATACACATTTAAAAAATCCACTCATACGAGTGGATTTTTCATATACTTAAGTTGATCCGAGAAAAAACAACCTTTTTATAAGGTTGTTCCATCATGGAGTAGTGTTCTTCCTTTTTTCTAGCATTAGGTCTTTTAACGAAATGATAGTTACAGCCAGTAAAATCATTGCCATACCAAGAAAATCTATAGGATAAAAGATATCTCCCATAATCATGAAAGCAAAGAATACAGCAGATATTGGTTCAATAGAGGCCAAGAGACTAGATTTGACTGGCCCAATCATACTTGCCCCCTTTAGAAAGGCCGTGTAGGCAAAAACAGTCCCGATGAGAATAATTCCAGCAAATGCTAAGAAAATATCAAAAGACATAGGAATACTGGCGCCGATAATCCCTGTAAATGGCACTGCTACCAACCCAGAGATGGTCATACCGACACCAATAACCAGAATACTCCCCCATTTTTGAATGAGCTTAATGGGTAAAATGATATAAAGGGCATAGGTTAAAGCAGAGAATAAACCCCAAAAGAGACCTGCTGGTGTCATAGAGAGCTGATCCATTTGACCGTGAGCCGCAATTAAAAAGGTTCCACCTATAGCCAAAAACATAGAAAGGATTTCTGCTATAGTAGGTGCTACCTTATCCTTTATACAAGTATATGCTAGAATACCCATAGGACAGACATACTGAAGCACCGTCGCTGTACCAGCATTTGTCTCCTGGATAGCAGATAAATAAGCCAACTGATTTAAAAAGAGACCAAACAATGCAAATAGCAAGAGAGAAAACATACTCGATTTATCCTTTAAAAAAGCTAGAAATTGTTCCTTAGACTTTATATAGGACAATAAAACCAAGAGCAAACCTGCAACAATCAAACGGATATTGGTTAGGACTAGAGCTGAAATCCCATGAGCCATCAGGTACTGACCACTGGTTCCAGACAAGCCCCAGGCAATGCCTGCAATCACTGTAAAAAGAGTTCCTTTAAAGGCTTTTGACATACTTCCTCCCTAGTCTGCTTCACGAATTAGGTCCATGACCTGATTACGGTCTATGATCCACTGGGCACGCTCGTCTTTTTCGTAGGTTCTATTGGACAAGAAAATCACAGCTTCCAGCTTCTTACGATTCCACATGATAAAGGTTCCAGTATAGCCTGTATGGTCTAGCCAATCTCCTTCAAGATTCCAGGCTAAGGAGCGCTCTTTATCATCTAAATCTGAGAAATTCTGGCTCAAATCTTCAGCAAAATCATCCTGCAAATAATGCTCTAGGAAGATTTTTAAATCCTTCACAGTTGAAAACAATCCAGCACTCCCTGCATGTTTCCCAAGCAAACGTGCCTTTGGATCATGCACCACTCCTGCTTTCTGATTACGAACAGTCGGAACGGCACTGCTAACAGGACCAAACCTCGTTTCCTTCATCTTCCATGAATCCAAAACTTGCTCTTGCAAAATCTGATCCAAGTCCTTATCAAAATATCTTTCCAAGAGAAAACCTAGCAAGAGAAAGTGAACATCTGAGTATAGAAAAGCCCTCTTCTCTCGTCGACTAAGATGAAACATAGCTTCTCTTAGCTGGTCTGCTGAGAGTTGATCTCTATTAGGTATATAAGGATCCAAATCAGTTGCATGCGTTAGCAATTGACGAATGGTGATATCTGGATAATCCGCCTCTGGAAGATAGGTCTTTATGGATTGATCGAGCTCAATCTTGCCTTGCTTCCACAAGAAGGTTAAGACAGTTCCAACTCCGACGACTTTGCTCACACTTGCCAAATCATAGACTAAACCTTGACAAGTCTGCTCTCCAATTTCTGGATTTGCTTCTCCGAGGTAGCAATCAGACCATTCACCATCCCGATAATACGCAAAAGAGGCACCAGGATAAATCCCTGCCTCAATTTGTTGCTCTATTTTTTGAATGATATCTTGTTTCATACTTCCTCAAACCACAATTCAATATTGTTAGTGTCTGTTGTCAAAAAGAACTTCTCAGACTTGGGAACAAAGTATCCTACTGACTTAAATTTCTGACAAAGACTTAGAATATCGAATTTTTCTACTTGAAACTTCAGCATAGACAAATCCCAAGTAAGAGAATTTTCAACCAGTAAATCCTCACCATGACCTTGTTTAAATATCAATTTCTTATCAGTTTCAATATCTTCAACTAAACTCTTAATTTGATTTGGCAAATGAACTTCCGTTGAAATTTCGAATTCAGACAAGTAAATCATACTATCATTTTTTAGAAAAAAATTCACTTCCTCTTCAAGCTTTTTTTAATTCATTTACATCATCTTCTGCATGAAGAAGGATAAGGTGATCTTGAGGTGAATGAATTTCAAAGGCATAGCCTTTTTTTCCTTTAAATAGTTTAGGTAAAGTTTCCATACGAGCGAGTAGAGCTTCAATCTCTGAAGGATTTTTTACTTTGACGATTAACTAGCTAATTTCTTAGTCCCTTCGACCTTACGGGTTCTCATACTTGGCGATTCTTCTAAAACAAGTTTTTCAAGACCTGATTGGTCCCCTAACGATAGGAAAGCTGATTCTTCCAATAAAGGTTTCATCCCTAAAGTATTTACATAAAACACTTCATTTATAGTTCGATTATTTACTTTTAGCGTTGGGATAATACACTGGTTTGATTTACATTCATAAATTCCTCCAACACTTTTTTTATTTTTAAAGTTTTTATCCTATTTTACAAGTTATACAATCAAAAACTTTACCTATATTAATAACATTAACAAAGCAAACTCCCCTCAAAAATAAGGGAGTTAATCTATTTCTAGGATATTTTGGACTTTAATCTTTCCAAATAAGTTCTGTTTTTAGACCATAATGGTCACTGACTTGTGGACTATTTTGTCCATCAAAGACTACATGTAAGTATTTAACTTGTAAATCTTTTGTCGTAAACACATAGTCAATTCGAAGAGGTTCTGAATTCCCTTTCCAGCCATCGATTTCAGGTGGAACCGTATAGCTACCGCTTCTTTCTTGAGCAGCTTCATAGGCATCTTGTAGTGATAGGGACTTGCAAGAATGGTCTGATAACCTTCTTGCCCAGCTGGATTATTAAAATCACCTGCTAGTAAAAGTGGTTTATTTAAATCAGTTAAGACTGATTCAAATCGAGCCCACTCCTCTTGGAAGCCTTTATCCCACCATGATAGGTGCACACTTGCAACTGCAAGATCTTTCCCATCTACCGTCGTTTCTACTAAGGCTACTCTGCGAGTATGATAGTCTGTAGGATCATCGATATCTGAAACTAAAATTTCTCGTGCTTGGATTTGGTTTTTAGAAAGTATTCCAACACCTTCATGATATCGATCATAGCCAATATGGTTGTAGGCCCAAGTCCAATAGTATTCTCTACCAGCTTTCTTCAACTCTTGGACCAAAAGATAGATATAATGATCTTGATGAATTGGCTCAGCTGATGGTAGGGGATGATAAAGTTCATCTGTTTCGGCAAGAATTGAACTTATTTCTTGGTTAATCTCTTGAAAACAAATCAGATCGTAGTCTTGTTCAAGAATGTCTTGAAGTAAAAGTCGGAATTTTTCTTGGGGATCTTTTTCCATCCAACTATGGGTATTTAGTGTTAAAAATTTCATACTTTTCTCCTATAAACAAGAGGTTGGAAAAACATTTCCAACCCCTGTCATATTACAATTCAACTTTGGCAACTACTGTTTTAGCTGCAAGTGAACCTGTTTGTTCTAGTTTAACTGACTTGATAGCATCTGTATTTGTAAATACAACGATTGTAGATGTTTCACGACCAGCTTCACGAATCGCATTTAGATCTGCTTCAACCAAGAGGTCTCCAGCAGCAACTGTTTGACCTTCTGAAACTTTTACTTCAAATGGTTTACCTTCAAGGCTAACAGTATCAAGACCGATGTGAACAAGAACTTCAAGACCAGATTTAGTCGTAATACCAAGAGCGTGTTTAGTTGGGAAAACACTTGAAACAGTACCAGCTACTGGAGAAAGGATATGTCCATTAGATGGTTCTACTGCGAATCCGTCACCCATCATTTTTTGTGAGAAAACAGGATCCTTAACTTGTTCTAATTCAACCACTTGACCGTCAGCAACAGAGTATACTTCCTCTGTCACACCCTTGAATTCAACTTCAGCTTTTTGAACTTCAGTCATTTGGTGTGGAAGTGTTTCTGGAATAACTTGACCTGAATCAAGAATATCTTGGATATCTGATTTAAGAACGTCAGCTTTTGGTCCGTAGATAGCTTGGACACCTTGTCCTTTCATGACAAGCCCCATAGCTCCCTCTGCTTTCCATTGTGCTTCAGAACCAACTTTTTCAGCATCTTTTACTGTAACACGTAGACGAGTCATACAAGCGTCAACATCGACGATATTAGCACGTCCACCAAGAAGATTGATAATATTTACAGCTTGAGAAGCTGCAGCAACTTGCCCTTCTCCGTTAGATCCTTCTTCAGTAGCACCTTCAGCTGTTTCGTAATTTCCATTACGTCCTGGAGTAGCATAGTTGAATTTTTGAATCATGAAGTTAGCAATGAAGTACATGATAACTGCAAAGAGGACAGTTACCCAAACAAAGTTAATGATATCCATTCCAAGACCTGCGTTAACAGCCAGTGGAGTACGAGTCAAGAATTCGATTGAACCGAATGAGTGCACACGTAGTTTACTACGTCAGCCATTGCAAAGGCAGCACCTTGAACCACAGAGTAGACAAGGTAAAGAGGTGTTGCAACGAACATGAACATATATTCAATCGGCTCAGTAACACCAGTCAAGAAAGTTGCAAGAGCTGTCGCAATCATCATTCCTTTGTATTGGTGTTTCTTGTCTGCTTCAACATTACGGTAAATCGCAGCAGCCACACCCATCAAAATACCGAACGAACCAATCATTTGTCCAACTTTGAAACGAGCTGGATGTACTGTATCTAACAAGTGTTGGTATTGACCTGCGTCAGTACCTTTAAGGTTTACAAGGTCAGTTACCCATGCAAGCCAAAGTGGATCTTGTCCAAATACTTGAGTACCTTTTGCTGCCACCAGTTAAGACATCATAAGTCCCACCAAGAGCTGTATAGTTCATTGGGATAGTCAACATGTGGTGAAGTCCAAATGGCAAGAGCAAACGTTCCAAAGTTCCATACAAGAATGGTGCTAGAACTGGAGCTGTTTCTTGAGAGTTAGCAATCCAAATACCAAAGTTGTTGATACCTGTTTGAACAACTGGCCAAGCAATTGAGAGAACAATCGCTGCAATCGCTGAACGAAGGATAACAACAAATGGTACGAAACGTTTTCCGTTAAAGAATGAAAGTGCATCAGGAAGTTTACGGAAGTTGTAGTATTTGTTAAAGGCAGTTGCCCCTACAAAACCAGAAATAATCCCTACGAAGACACCCATGTTAAGTGCTGGAGCTTCCATAACACTAATAAAATAATCAGAAACTTTGATTGATCCACCCAATAGTGTTGAAACCATAGCATTTGGATCTTTCAACATATCTCCTGATACACCGAAGATTGTACCAGTGATACGGTTGATTAAGATAAAGGCAAGACCTGCCGCAAACGCACCTCCTGCACGTTCCTTAGCCCAGCTTCCTCCAATAGCGAGGGCAAATAAGATATGAAGGTTACCGATAACTCCCCAACCAATTTGCTCAAGAACACCACCAGTAACAACAAGTGGTGCAAAGTTAGGGTTAATCATCACGAGTGACTTACCGATTGAAATCATCAATCCAGCCGCTGGCATAACAGCGATAACCACCATTAGAGCCTTACCGAATTTTTTTGCCAAAATTCGAAAAGACAAAGACATTTTTTTGAATGTATCTTTCATCATCCAAATCTCCTTATTTTTTTATTTACGCAAACGTTTTACGAAAACGTTTGCAGTATTCTACTTTTTATTATATCACTTTAAAAAAATTTTTGTAAAGGTTTTTTAAAAAAATTGAATTTTTTTAAAAAAATACAAAGAGATTTTTAAAACTTTTTATAAACTAGCTGTTTTTGAGTTTATAAGTGATTTCTGTTATAATATTAGCTATGAAATCCTATAATACCTTGAATGATTATTATCGAAACTTATTTGGAGAAAAAACCTTTAAAGTTCCTATTGATGCTGGCTTTGACTGTCCAAACCGTGATGGAACTGTTGCTCATGGTGGTTGTACATTTTGTACAGTCTCTGGATCTGGAGATGCTATTGTAGCACCTGATGCTCCTATCCGTGAGCAGTTTTATAAGGAAATCGACTTTATGCACCGAAAATGGCCAGATGTAAAAAAGTACCTGGTCTATTTTCAAAACTTTACCAATACCCATGAAAAACTAGAAGTCATTCGCGAACGCTATGAACAAGCTATTAATGAACCTGGAGTAGTTGGGATTAATATCGGAACTCGCCCAGATTGCCTGCCTGCTGAGACTATCGAATACTTGGCAGAACTATCAGAACGAATGCATGTTACTGTTGAATTGGGTTTACAGACTACTTTTGAAGAAACTTCTGACTTAATCAATCGTGCTCATTCTTATGAATTATATGTAGAGACGGTCAAACGATTGAGAAAATTCCCTAAAATTGAAATTGTAGCCCATCTCATCAATGGCTTGCCTGGGGAAACCCATGAAATGATGGTGGAAAATGTCCGCCGTTGTGTCACTGATAATGATATTCAAGGGATTAAACTGCATCTACTCCACTTAATGACCAACACTAGAATGCAGCGTGATTATCACGAGGGTAGATTGCAACTGATGAGCCAAGAAGAGTATGTTAAAGTTATTTGTGATCAGTTAGAGATTATTCCCAAACATATCGTTATTCACCGAATCACTGGAGATGCACCTAGACATATGATAATCGGCCCGATGTGGAGTCTTAATAAATGGGAAGTTTTAAATAGTATCGAAACTGAAATGAGACGTCGAGGAAAGTATTCAAGGTTGTAAAGCAATAAAGCAGGAGTTTAACAATGAAAAGACCGCTTGAAATGGCACATGATTTTCTAACTAAAGTCATCACAAAAGATGACATCGTTGTTGATGCAACAATGGGGAATGGCCATGATACACTATTTCTAGCAAAATTAGCTAAACAAGTTTATGCCTTTGACATTCAAGAACAGGCATTAGAAAAAACAAATCAACGCTTGCAAGCAGATGGCTTGACCAATGTGCAGTTAATACTGCAGGGACATGAAACTGTTGATCAGTTTGTGTCAGAGCTTAAGGCTGCTATTTTCAATCTGGGTTATCTTCCCTCTGCTGACAAAACTATTATCACTCGACCTCACACTACCATAGAGGCTCTCGAGAAACTTTGCCATATGCTTGTAAAGGGCGGACGAATTGCCATCATGATTTATTATGGTCATGAAGGTGGTGATCTTGAAAAAGATGCTGTACTTAATTATGTTAGTCAGTTACCCCAACAAGAATATACCGCTACAATTTATCGAACTCTCAACCAAGTTAATAATCCACCGTTTTTAGTGATGATTGAAAAATTAGAAAGGTATCGACATGGATAAACAATACCTAAAAGATAAAATCGAAGCTCTTCGTCACAACTTTGTCGAGTCAACCCAACATGAACGTGCAGTTGGTATTTTGGATGAAGCACATATGAGTAAAAAAATGCTGAAAATCAAGAAGAAAATGATTTCACTTGAAATGGAGCGTTGTCAGAAGAAAATCGAGCATAAAGACTGCTCCCTAATCGATCAAAGAATCCAAGAACAAAAGGAACTTTTTGAAGCTTGTCGACAGCATAAATAGGAGGAGCAAATATGGACTTACTATTTTATCTCCTCATTTTTTTGCTAGTTCTCATCGTATCGAGTACTACCAATAAGCTATTTCCATTTATGCCAATGCCACTTATCCAGATTCTACTGGGTATTGTGATAGGACTTTTTTTACCAAATAATCAGTATCACTTAGACACTGAGTTATTCCTAGCTCTTGTAATTGGCCCCCTCCTCTTTCGTGAAGCTCAAGAATCAGATATAACTTCTATCTTAAAACACTGGAGAATTGTACTCTACTTGATTTTTCCAGTTATCTTTATTTCAACTCTGAGTATAGGAGGACTTGCACATGTCCTTTGGGTTAGCTTACCTTTAGCTGCCTGTGTTGCAGTTGGAGCCGCATTAGGGCCTACTGACCTTGTTGCATTTGCTTCACTTTCTGAACGATTCACCTTTCAAAACGGATTTCCAATATCTTAAAAGGTGAGGGCCTTCTAAATGATGCTTCTGGTCTAGTTGCCTTTCGTATGGCTTTAATAGCTTGGACTAGAGGTGCTTTTTCTCTTTCTCAAGCTGGAAGTTCCTTAGCGATATCAATCATTGGCGGTTTTGCAATAGGCTTTTTAACAGCCATTATTAATCGTTTTTTACACACCTTTTTACTCAGTGTTCGCATAACGGATATTGCTAGTGAACTATTATTGGAATTAAGCTTACCACTTTTAACTTTTTATCTAGCAGAAAACCTTCATGTTTCAGGCATTATTGCTGTTGTAGTAGCAGGGATTTTAAAAGCAAGCCGCTTTAAAAAAATAAACCTACTGGAAGCTCAGGTTGACACTGTCACTGAAACGGTTTGGCATACAGTAACATTTATTTTAAATGGTTCCGTATTTGTCATTCTAGGAATGGAACTAGAGTGGATTTCTGAACCAATTCTCAAGAGCCCATTTTATAATAAACTACTGTTGCTTTTTGGTATTTTTCTTTTAACCTTTCTACTCTTTGCAATTCGCTTCTTCATGATTTACGGTTTTTATGTATTCCGTATCAAAAAACTCCAAAAAAGTCTCCATAAGTATATGAAAGATATGTTACTGTTGACGTTTTCTGGTGTAAAGGGTACAGTTTCTATAGCAACAATCTTGCTCATCCCTACTAATTTAGAGCAAGAATATCCTCTACTTCTCTTTTTAGTTGCTGGTGTAACCTTGCTCAGTTTTTTAACAGGCTTAGTTGTACTTCCCCATTTATCTGAAGAACAGAAGACATCGACTGACCAACTCATGCATATCGCAATTTTAAATGCAGTTGCAGTCGAGTTAGAAAAAGATTTGGATAAAACCAAAAATAAGGTTCCACTCTATGCTGCTATTGATAACTACCATGGTCGTATAGAAAACCTGATTTTGAGTTTAGAAAACAAAGAAATTCAAGAAGACTGGGAAGCTCTCAAACTTCTCATTCTTAGTATTGAGAGTGATAGTTTGGAACAAGCCTATGAAGAAGGCAAGATAGGCGAGAGAGGCTACCGTGTCTATCAACGTTATTTAAAAAATATGGAAAAAGGAATCAATCGAAACATTGCTTCCAGACTTACATACTACTTCCTAGTATCATTGCGGATTATTCGTTTCATCATTCATGAGATATTAACATTTGGTAAAACCTTCCGTTCATGGAAAGATAAGGACAAGCATATACTTCAGGCCGTTGATTATGATCAAATTGCTGATCTTTATCTAGCCAATACAGAAATCATTATTGAAAGTCTTGAAAATCTTAAGGGAATATATAAGAGTACCTTGATTAGTTTCATGCAAGAATCAAGGCTACGTGAAACTAGTAATATCACTAGTGGAGCTTTTTGTTGAACGAGTTATCAATAAAATAAAGCCAAACAATATTGATGAGATGCTAAGAGGTTATTATCTTGAACGCAAGTGTATCTTTGAGTTTGAGGAACAAAAACTCATCTCAACACAATATGCAAAAAAATTAAGGCAGAATGTCAACAATCTTGAAAACTATTCTCTTAAAGAATCTGCTAATACATTGCCTTATGATATGATGGAGTTGGTAAGAAGAAATTAGGATTTATCTTAAAAAAATAAAACACTTTGGAGAGTATAATATGAAAAAAAGTTGTGGATACAACTAACTGAAAGACCCATAATAAAAAGCTTTTTTACATTTTTATAAAGAGTCCGATAGCGAGTTGACTAGTGTAGCTGTCGCTTACTACTGGTTAATATCGATTTTCCCGCTAATCATGATAGTGGTCAACATCCTTCCCTATTTCCAAATCCCTATCTCTAATTTTTTAATTGCACTTAAGGAATTTTTACCCGATTCTATGTTTGAAGTGATTGAAAAAATTGTTCGTGAAGTTCTTACGCAACCATCGACGGGATTACTAAGTTTTGCAGTTTTATCAGCCCTCTGGACTTTTTCAAAATCAATGGATTTCCTTCAAAAGGCTTTCAATAAGGCATACGGTGTTGCCAAAAATCGAGGACTTATCAGTCATCAGCTTATATCCTTGCTTGTTAGTTTTGGATTACAAGTACTCTTTGCTTTAGCATTGTTCTTGAGTATGTTTGGCCAAATGCTTCTAAACTTGCTAAAGAACTATTGGCAATCTGATAGCATTTTGTTTGATTATTTACAGGATTTTACAGGTCCTATCATCTACATACTTCTGTTTGCCATCTTGGTCATGCTCTATTACTTCTTACCAAATGTAAAGGTAACTAGTATTCGTTACATTCTACCTGGTAGCATCATTGTACTAGTGACACTTATGCTATTTTTGAATATCTTCTCAACATCTATAAACACATATGTTAATCATCTTGTCGATGTCCGTTTTTTCAGTTCTATTATCGTGGTTGTAATTATGTTTTGGTTTATTTTAATTGCAAAGATTCTCATCATAGGGGCTGTAATCAATGCCAGTGTGCTAAGTCTTAAGGATCCGAGATATAAGATTCATTAGTTTTGTAAGAACATAAATAACATTTTTTTAACTACTATTCAAAGATTGGATTTAAAAGGTTAATTAATCAAAGGACTAAGATTTCTTTTATCAAAACTTTATGATACAATAATGATATGATTTTAATAAAACTTGCTTCCGTTTTTGCTTTTTGGTTTTTAACCATAGCTTTAGCTATTATTATTAGCAGATTTTTTTAAACTAAAGAAAAAAAGGTATTAATTTTGCTGATTTAGCCTTTCCATTTTTTTAATTTTTTTGAATATTATTTAATTACTGCAAAGGCATTTACCCACAATTACCTCCCTTTACTTGGGATAGTTTTTGTCCTTACTAGCAATTATTTTTAGTCTTTTTCTTTCTTATCAAAAAAACGTAGTTTTTACTATCCGAAGTTTATTAAATTCTTTTTGGAGAGCCGGCTTTTTGGTTACTTTTTCTTATTTATATCATCATGATAGTTCAAATCTTTTTAATGCCATAAACCTTCATTTCATGTATTTCATTTTGAAAAAAATAGAAACAAAGCACTTACTTTACAAGTGCTTTTCTGATATACTTAGTATGTTAAAGATTATTATAAAAAAATTTAAATAGGAGAATAATTTAGTGAAAAAAACAATTGTGGCAAGTGCCATCACACTTTTCAGTTTTAGGATTGACTAGTCCTGTTTTTGCTGAAGATTCTAAAATAGTAGAAACTACTATCAGGGATAAGGCAACTGAAGTTAAAGAAAAATAGAACTGCCATCGAGTGAGGAACAAACAACAACTACAAACACTCCTCCTGCCAGCAAACCTAAAGAAGAAGCTAAAGTATCTGAGACAAAAAAGGATGGTTGGATACAAGAAGATAATCAGTGGCGCTTCTATGAAAATAATAAGCCCGTCACCAAATGGAAACAAATCCAAGGTAAATGGTACTACTTCGACAAAGATGGTAACCGTATTAGCAACACTACCTTTGATGGCTATGCATTTGACAATGATGGTGTTATGGCTAGTGGAGGTTGGATTAAGTTAACTGACAAATGGTACTACTCAAATTCTTCTGGTAAGATTTCTCAAGAAAAATGGGAAAAAATCGGAAATTCTTGGTACTACTTCGACAAAAATGGGATTATGTTGAGCAACACAATCTTTAATGGCTATCTTTTCTCAAATAGTGGTGCTATGGCCACTAATTCTTGGGTAAAGATTAACGAACAATGGTACTATGCTCAAGCATCTGGAAAACCAATCCAACTAAAATGGGAAAACATTGGAAATACTTGGTACTTCTTTAACGCTGAAGGTGCTATGGCCAGCAACCAATGGAAAGGAAACTATTTCCTTAAAGCAAGTGGAGCTATGGCTAATAAAGAGTGGATTTTCGACAAAACTTACAATAGCTGGTTTTATATAAAAGCTGGTGGAACATATGCAGCAAATGAATGGATTGGTTCATATTATCTAAAATCTGGCGGTTATATGGCTAAAAATGAGTGGATTTATGATCCTTCTTATAAAGCATGGTACTACCTAAAAGATGATGGTGTCTATGTCACTGGAAATCATAAAATCAATGGAAAAACCCATCAATTCGAAAGCAATGGAAAATGGATTGCGGAACTTTCAGGAACTCCAGCATTTGAAAAAGGTAAGTATACCAAAGTTATTTTCTTAGATCCAGGTCATGGTGGTCGAGACTCCGGTGCATTTTACTATAACATTGCTGAAAAAGACTTGAACATGCAAATTTACAAAAAACTTCGTAAAGAACTGGAAGGACTTGGATACACTGTTCTAACTTCTCGTGAGAGCGATGTTTATGTTGATTTTGTAACTGAGCGTTCAAAAATGGTCAATAAGACCAATGCTGACATGTTTATTAGTATTCACTTCAATGCTACAAGTAGTTCTGCTTCGAACATCAGTGGTATTCAAACATATTCTTATGAACAAAACCCTGATTACCCTACAAAGATTAATTCTCAATGGCATAATCATCCAGACCGCATTAGTGAGAGCAACCGCTTAGCAGCAGCTATCCATTCTTCACTTTTAGCTGAAACAGGTGCCAAAAATGCTGGACTACTGCATGGTAGTTTTGCTGTTCTTAGAGAAACTAATAAACCTGCTGTCTTACTTGAATTAGGATATATGAGTAACTTCGATGAAAATCAACGTATCCGCAATGATTCCTACCAAAATAAACTAGTTAAAGGTATCGTCAAAGGTATTCAACAATACTATGCTGGTAAATAAAGCAAAAAGCCCCGAGATAACTCGAGGCTTTTTTAATCTTTTAATTGTTAGTTTCTGGAAATAGAAATCCAATTCCCACGCAAGCCAGCACTCCTGCACCGATAACTAAACCACTTGAAAGTGGCAAGATGTCAAAAATAGCATTTGCAATGATAAAGGCAATAATCAAGCTCATGAGACTGGCCTTATAATCTTTTTTAACCAAATTCTCAAGAGCAAAGAATAAGAATATACCTACTGGAAAAAGTGCCCAGATGTTAACATCCAAACTTGGCCATCCAACTAAACCAAAAAATAAGACTGCTACTGCAATGATTAAAAATCCGATACCTAATACTTTTTTCATGATATTACCTCATTTTCTTTTTTGTTAGGAAGCTTCATCTCCCTTTGACAATTACTACTATAACAGAAATAAAAATCGCAAACAATAGGTTTTGCCTATCTGGTAGATTTGGCAGATTATGTGGTCAGAATTTTTATAAAAAGAAGCCTGTCCTGAGACTAGGCTTTATTTATTTTTAAGAACCAGCACTTTCGTATGCGTCTAATCCCCTATCCCAGAGTTTCAGAGAGATGCAAAAGAAGATAAGAGAAATCAGAATCAAACCACCAATATTAAAGAGTCCATCCTTGCCCTGCAAGAAATAGCTGGCAGGATAGTAGGCCGTAAAGGCGAAAGGTACAATAAAGCTAATTAACCAACGAAGGAGCGAATTGTAAATGGAAATCGGGTACTTGGCAAAATCATTAAACATATAGAAAATGTAAATCATGGCACCTGACTGCTTGGTCCAAAAAGCGATACTGGCTGTTGCAATTTTCAAGGAAGTATAAATCAAGGCCGCAAAAGGAATACAAACTAGAAAAATCAGGAATTTTGGAAGAGTCCAAGCAATGCTAGTCGCCGTTGTCGCTAGTAAAATACCACCGACCAAAAAGTTCACCCAAGGCATCAATCTGAAAGGTCTCAACGAGGATGTGAAAGAGAGGATTGATAGGACGAGTCAGATACTTGTCAAACTCTCCTTTTCGAACTAGTCGTTGACCTAAAGCCCAGAGATTGTCAAAAAAGAGATGATCTAATCCCTTTGGAATTAAGGAAAAATCCATAGATAAAAGGCAATCTCTTGAAAAGGTCCAACCTTCTAGCGAGGGGATGTGTTGAAAGAGTACATTAAGAAACAAGAGGTTCAGGCCTTGAGTCAGAAAGACTCCCAACACACCAACCACAAAATCTACCTTGTATTCCATGATTTGCTTGATGTACTGTCTGATAAAAATCAGATGCATGCGTTGATATTTTTTCATACTAACCTCCCTGAATGGTTATAAATGACTGGACTCGTTTCCAAATCAACTGAGACAAGCCCACCATCACTATAAGCCAGAAAAGCTGAAGCAAAAGTGCTTGAAGAATCTGACTAGCATCGTATTTCCCAACAATAATCATGACTGGAGTGTAAATCAAGGACGAGAAAGGTAAGAAGGACAGAATATCTGAAATGACCTTTGGAAAAAAAGCCAAAGGAATCAAACTTCCTGACATAAAGGCCACTATTGAAGTCTTAAGTAGGTTGGAACCCCAAAGATTTTTTTAAATACAAAGGCTGAAAATCCAAAGCAGATATTAAAGAAAAAGTTAATCAGATAGGCCAGCGTTAAGCTAAAAAGATAAAGGGTAGTTAGTCCCAGCACTTCTACAATCCCTTGTCTAGATAAGATTTTCATCAAAACAATGACACTTAAAAATGGCAGTCCAACAGAGATAAAAATCAACCACTTGGAACCAAGCTCCGTAAAGAGGTAAGAAGCCGCAAAATGCACTGGTCGCAACAAGCGCATGATAATGGAACCATCCTTGACCTCATCACCAATCATAAAGGAAGAATCCGACCTAGTCAGAAGATTAGTCACAAAACTCATGATGATGTAGAGGGTGATATCCGCCATACTGAAGCCCTGAATCAAAGGCTCCTGGGAGGAATCAAAGACAGCCTTCCATAGATAAAAAGCCACAAAAGCACCCATGACATCGCCAATCCGATAAAGAATAAAGTTGACTCGATAGCTAATCAACTCCTGAATCCCTGCATTGATAAAGGATTTATAACGTCTCCACAATTTGACCATCTTAGAGCTCCTTTCGATAGAAGCGACGGATAATATCTTCAATATCCGTATCTACCATCTTCAAATCACGGACCTCAAAATCAGATAAGGTTTGCTTGATAATATCAGCTGATTGGTAGCGGGAACTATCAAATTCAATAGTCAGGTTATTTCCTTGTCTATCAATGGATATATCAGGTAAGCCTTCATAATGAGAGACGAGATGACTTTGACCTAGCTTCAGATCGAAGGAGAGAGTCTTCATCTTGCCAAAGGTCTCCTTGAGCTGGCTCACCGTCCCATCAAAAATCTCCTGCCCCTTGTCAATCATAAAAATCCGATCACAGAGTTGCTCAATATCGCTCAAGTCGTGAGTGGTCAAGAGAATAGTTGTCTCTTCCTCCTGATTAATCTGGGTAATGGCCCGACGAATGTTGTCCTTGACCGACACATCCAAACCAATAGTCGGTTCATCTAAAAAGAGAACTTTGGGATTGTGAAGCAAGGAAGCCGCAATATCCGCCCGCATCCGTTGACCTAGTGAAAGAGTCCGCACAGGATCCTTGATAAATTCCTTCAAATCCAAAACTTCATTCAAAAAGTCCATGCGCTTATGGAAAAGCGAGTCCGGTACATCATAGATCTCTTTCAAAACCGTGTAGGTCTCTTGCAGAGCCAAATCCCACCATAACTGGGTACGTTGTCCGAAAACGACTCCAATATCCTTGACATAATCTTGGCGATTATCCTGGGGAATCTTGCCGTTAATCCGACAAAAACCAGATGTCGGTTTCAAAATCCCTGTTAGCATTTTGATGGTTGTCGACTTCCCAGCACCATTAGCTCCGATAAAGCCTAGAATCTGCCCCTTGGGTACTTCAAAAGTCAAATCCTTGACCGCTTCAAAGGTCTGCTTTTCAGGATGAATAAAGGAACGCAAAGCCCCCTTCAAACCTGGCTCCTTTACTGTCTTCACAAAATTTTTCTGAAGATGTTCCACTTCTATCATTGCCATATCTATCTCCCTATCGTAAGAAACAACATTGTATTTTTGACTACAAATATTCTAAATCCTTACTTTCTACACTTTCTCAATATTATTACAGAAGGCTTTATACCAACCTATTATAGCCCAATAAAAAAAGGAATGCAAGCGTTTGCTAATAGATTATGAAACTAGAGATTTCTCTCTTAAAATAATACTTTTTAAATCAAAAATTATGTTTAATAGTTTCCTTAAAACACCAAAAAGACCTGCCCTTAGGGGCAGGTTACGAAATGTAAAAAAAGCAAAATATTTTGATCAATATGATTCACTATTCAATCAAAGAACTAATCTTTCATAATTCTTTTTCACACTCTCATCTTTGTCAACTAGAAAGCAATCTGGAAAGGCCATCTGTTCCCATTTTTTTATAATCAAAACTCGGATCAAAATGATTGATTAAGATTCCTAGCAAATTTCCATGAGAGCTCAGTAAAAATAGTTTTATCTGAATACCTTTCTTCCAAGTCCTCTAACAAATCTAAGATTCTCTTCAATGCTTCTCTATTAGACTCACCTCCAATCAGAGATTTATCTGGATTTTGCCATAAATATTGAATCGTTTCTTCAAATCCATAATCTTCAATAAATCTTGAGGATAATTTTTCTTTCTCGTAACCGATTATCAAGAACTATTTTTATCAAATTGAATTGGCGAGCTATTAATCGTTTCAAATGCTCGTTTATAAGGACTAGAAAAATAATAATCAATATTTAAAGAATTCAAAAAAATCTAACTGATTAAGAGATGAAAATCCTTTTTCCTGACAAAGTTCTATTAAAATCATCACTTGAAAATCTTGAATGAGCATGTCTAAGTAAAATATAAGAATTATTCATAAGTCATTACCTTTCAATTATTATCATCAGTCTCAATGGATTTTTTTAAACCCTCAATTATTCTCTAAAAATTCTATAATGCGAGAAACAATAGCATCGCTTTGATAATGATAGAGGTCATGTGGTACATCTATATAGACGACTTTCACATTAGACTGTCCACTAGCAAATCTCTCTGCATAATGCTGCCATTCTGATTGGCTAAAGGTCGTGCCTTCACCGTTAGAAACCAGGAGTAAGGCTGGAATTTTCGGATTGATGCTAGACGGAACCTTCTTGGCATTTTCCTTTACCAAACGGGATTCATAAAGCATGGCTTGTGACATCAACTGCTTATATGCTAGTAATTTATATTGTTCTCGTTCACTTTCGGTCAGAGTTGGATTTTTGATGTAAAGGACTCAGGGAAATAGCGTAAAAAGCCAATCTTGCTGCTCCAGTAGGCTACAGAAAGTAGGGCTTGATTATCCTTTAAATCCTCATAACTTGATGGCAATGCCCAATCTAAACCAACCAAGGCTTTCACTTCATCAGGATACTTTTCCTGCCAAGCCAGACTTTCAAGGCTAGCCATGGAATGAGACAGAATGATAAAAGGTCCTGATATATTTGCTTGTGATAGAGCTTGACGTGTCTCAGACAAAACTTCCATCACATCTCTGGATTGATTACTATCCTCGCTATAACCATAGCCAGCTCTCTCGACTACGACAATTTTATATTTTTTTGATAGGGAATCTGTTAGATTCTTAAAGTCTAATATAGGTGAAGCAATACCAGCACCTGAAAGAAACACTATCGTCTCAGATCCTTCACCTTGAACGTAAACATTCATTTGGTGCCCATTGACAAGAACTTGTTGTCCCACAGGTGTCAGTGAGGCTTGTTCCTTTTCCAAACTGATACGATGAAAGATAAATGTCCCTACTAAAAATAAGATAAGGAAACTAAGAAGGACAAGGGCTGAATTTTTCAGTTTTTTCATAGCATTATTGTACAAAAATTAGACTCTTTTAGCAACTTTAGATAGATTCTTCCCCAACATATTCTCCATAGTTTCAAACACAAAAAACCCACCCAATGGGCAGGTTTCTATTTTATATGATTAAGCTAGATTAAGCTTTACCTTCTGAACCGAATACGTCGATACGTTCTTCAACTGATGCTTGGATAGCTTTGACACCGTCAGCCAAGAATTTACGTGGGTCGAAGAGTTTCTTCTTGTCGTATTCTGCTTCGTTTGCTTCGTAGTCACGAGCGAATTTACGAGTTGCGTTAGCGAATGCGATTTGGCATTCAGTGTTAACGTTAACTTTAGCAACACCAAGTTTGATAGCTGCTTGGATTTGCTCATCAGGAATACCTGATCCACCGTGCAATACGATTGGGAAGCCTGGAAGAGCTTCTGTCAATTTTTGCAAGTGGTCAAGGTCAAGACCTTCCCAGTTTGCTGGGTAAGGACCGTGGATGTTACCGATACCAGCTGCCAAGAAGTCGATACCAGTTGCAACCATTGCTTTAGCGTCTTCGATTGGAGCCAATTCACCTTTACCAATGATACCGTCTTCTTCACCACCGATAGTACCAACTTCAGCTTCTACTGAGATACCTTTAGCGTGTGCTTTTTCAACAACTTCTTTAGCCAATTTAAGGTTTTCTTCAACTGGAAGGTGTGAACCGTCAAACATGATTGAAGTGTAACCAACTTCGATACACTCAAGTGCATCTTCGTAGTGACCGTGGTCAAGGTGGATAGCTACTGGTACAGTGATACCCATTGACTCAACAAGGTTAGCGATCAAGTTGCGAGCAACTTTGTAACCACCCATGTATTTAGCAGCACCCATTGAAGTTTGGATCAAAACTGGAGCTTTTTTAGCTTCTGCTGCACGCAAGATAGCTTGAGTCCACTCAAGGTTGTTTGTGTTAAATCCACCAACTGCATAACCGTTGTCACGAGCTGCTTGGACAAATTTTTCTGCTGAAACGATTGCCATTTGTCAGGCCTCCTATATATTTTTTGGGACATCCCATTTACATTGTTCATTTTATCACTTTTTTTAATAAAAAAAGCTAGTTTTTTTCCCGTAGTTTCATCTGAATTTCTTCTATTTTTAAAAATATGTAAACTCTCTCTAAATCCTTTTTATTCCGGCTTTTTGAGGTAAATTCATATAAAAATACTAAGTGATCTTCATATCTTTCAAATCTATAATCAATTTCTTCATTTTCTAATAAACTTTTGACCACGAAGAGCCCCAAACCAGCTCCCTTACTTTGGCGACTAGAGGACGTAAAGGATTGTTCAAATTTATCTTGCTCCTCAGGTGTACAGGTGTTCTCAATAAAGACCCAACCATCTTTTTTCTCCAATTTTTAGGAAACCACCTTGGACAGAATGTTTCACCGCATTACTGATAAGATTAGAGAGAATCAGTTTAAGGACCGAAGGGTTTAGATAAGTTTGTTGGTTAGTCAGTTGATTTTCAATAGAAATTTTCCGCTCCTTGGCTAACAAGTCATAGTCCTTCAAGAGTAGATTGGTCATATCAAGAAGATCGATTTCCTCCCTCTTATCCCGCAATTCCTGCACCGAAGAAAGGGATAAGATCTGAAGAACGTGGTGACTTAAATCATCCACGATACCTAATGAAACTCCCAAATAGTAGTCACGGTCCTTGTAGCGACCGATATTTGCTTGCATATTTTCCAAAAGAATCTTTAGACTAGCAAGAGGTGTCTTGAGTTCGTGAGAAGCTCCTCGAAGGAATTCAACCTTCATCTTTTCTAGCTGGAGAATAGCTTCATTCTTCTCATGTAAGTCCGCAATAACCGTCAAAAGATGCTGATAGAGACTATTAATCTGCTCTTTGAGATCACCAATTTCATCCTTAGAATCCACGCACAAACGCACTTCCGCATCCAAATCCATCATCCGACGTGTTACTCGCTTGATTTCCAATATAGGCGCTACAATAGTTCTCGCATATATATAGGAAATGAGAAGGGAAATGATGAAGGAAGCTAACAGAGTATAGGGTAGAAATTGCAGACTCATATCTTCTGCTTCTTTCTGCAAATCCATAGATGCTAAAAACTGCAAGGTCATAGTCTGACCGTCCTTAGTTTGAACTTCTCTTTCTTCAATAACCAATGAGGCTGTCTGACGCTGCCTATCTAGTGGAAGATTGTCATTGACCTCCAACTTATCCTGGGTCATCTCACCCTTGATAGCACCCTTAATGTCACTACTCTGAGAATAGAGTTCAAGGACTTCTTGAATAGACTGACTATCCTTCCCTTGAAGGGATTGAACAATTTCTGTAGCCTTTTGCCCTATACTCTCCTGACGATGACTGAGATAGGTCGATGGAAAGAGGAAATAGATGGCCAAATGCAAACAAATGACTAAGGTAGAAAATACCGAGAAGGTATAAATAAATATCTTTTTAAATAAACCTGAACGTTTCATTTTCTCTCCAATTTATAACCAACATTGCGCACGGTAAGAATACAATCTAGATCCAATTTTTTTCGTAATTCCTTGATATAGACATCGATAACACGGTCAAAGGGTACCTCATCTGTCACCTTCCATACGGCATCGATAATCTGCGACCGAGTTAAGGCTCGACCTTCATTTTTTACGAGATAGTCTAAAATTTCCAATTCTTTTGCATTCACTGCAACTTCTTGTCCAGCTACTATGGCACTATAACTGTCAAAGTCTACCTTGGTATCCTTATAGGTAAAGATATGACCAGTATCATAATAACGTTTAAAGATGGCATCCACTCGAACCTTCAACAACGATAAAGAAAAAGGCTTTTCCAAATAACCATCTGCTAATGCAGCAAAGGCACTCATCTTATATTCTTCGTCCTGAAAGGCTGTCAACATCAAGACCGGAACTTGGCTGCTTTTACGGATTTCTGACAAAACCTCTAAACCATTGAGTTTCGGCATTTGGATATCTAAGAGAACCAAGGCTACTTGGTGATTCGAAAATTGTTCTAAGGCCTCAAGGCCATCTGCTGCCTGAAGGGTTTCATAGCCACAATCCGTCAAATAATCACTAATCCCCTCGCGAATCATGTCTTCATCTTCTACAATTAGAATTTTCATATAAATCCTTTTTCTATCAAAAAAATGCTACCTATATTATATCTCATTTGAATGAGAATAGGTAGCATATTTTTTATTCACTATCTATCAAAAGTTCTTTTGGTTGTTTAAAGAGGAGATTGCTTGAAGCAAGTGCCATAACTAATACTACAAGAACTAAGCCAAGTACAAAGATGATGGCAAAGTCTGAAGGTTGTATAGAAATATCCAGACTTGAAAGAGTCTTGCTAAAGCCGTCAACTTCTGCACCACCACCAAGATTGGAAGCTTGTGCTGCCTTACTTGCCTGTTTAGCCACATCTGATGTGACATTGGCTAGTACTGTATTTCCAATAGCACGAGCAGTATAGTTAGCTAGGGAAATAAGCTGAAATTAGTGCTGGAATAGCAATCATAACTGCTTCTGTGATAAATTGTCCTAGAATACTTGCTTGTTTTAGACCAATTGAAAGGAGAATTCCAACCTCTTTACGGCGGGCGTTAATCCAAAGCGTGAGTAATAGACCAAGTAGGAGAACTGAGAAGCCTAAACTACCCCAGAAGAGGAGATTAGCCATCTTGTACATGCCTGAGATCGATTGCTCCAGGGCAGGGTAGTTAGAAGAACTCTTAATCAAGGTATACATCTTCCAGTTAATACCATTGATAGAGCCTAATTCTTGCATGACACTATCTAGGTTCTTATCTCCAGCTACAAAGAAGGTCGCATCTCCATAAATAGCTGTATCTTCTGTATAACCATAGAGTTGGGCTGCTGTGTGAATATCTGTGATAGCTGTATTCTCATAAAGTTCTTGTGAGTAGGTCACAGCAGATTTGTTATGTCCATCAAAAAGTCCTTTAATCGTTACTTCTACTGTTTCCTTGGCTCCTTTTTCATTATCTGCATCGTAGATATTGGAGTTCAGTTTGACCTTGTCCCCTACCTTCCAGCCATGTTTAGCAGCCAAGTCTTTGTGCATGAGAATCTGGTATTTGTCATCGTTTGTTAAATGTTCTCCTTCGACCAGTTTGTAAGAGCCTGACACAAACTTGTCTTCTTTAGCCGAATCATTAACTCCTGTTATCATCAAGCTACTTCCAAAACGTTGAGCTCGATCTGGCGTTAGATTTTTCTTGGTTTCAGGTGTCTCAATCAATTCGTAGCCTGTTAAATCACCGATAGCATTGATACGTTTAATGTAAGATTCGATGGCCTTATTTTCAGTAATTTTTTTAATATCCTCACCCTTTATGTTCCCTGCACCACGTGGAGTTCCTTGGTTAACTCTACGATTGATTTGCATAGAAAAACTATTGGTGATATTTTTAAAGGTTTCTTGAGAAGCCTTGGCTGTCGCACCCTTGATAGACAAGCCGACCAAACTCAAGCTAGCCATCAAGAGAATGATAAGAAAGATCACAAGCGACTTAAAAAATTTTCTTGTGACATAGGCAAATGCGTTGTGTAACATAAGATTCCTTTCTAGATTTACTTCACTTATATTTTTTTATATATTTTTATATTTCCCTAAAATAGTGCGGACGGGAGCAACTTCATTTTAGAATTTCATCCCTAATTTTTTTGAGCCTTCTGTCTCAAAAATTCCGTCCTAGATAATCACAAAGTTATTATCTAGGATACCACTATAGCGGGAAATGACTGTTTAGAATCACTTCGTATATATTTACTTAATACCATCACTAAAGCTATTTTCAACATCTAAGAAGTAGATTCTATTTTTCAGTCAGTTTCTTATCCTTCAATTCAAGTGTAATATCTGACGCCTGTGCTACTTCTTTACTGTGGGTCACAACAATCACACACTTGCCTGTTTTCTCAGCAAGAGATTTGAGCAGGTCAATAATATCCCCAGCTGTCTTAGGATCTAGGTTTCCTGTTGGTTCATCTGCTAAAATCACTGGTGCTTCAGATACGAGGCTACGAGCAATGGCAACACGTTGTTGCTGCCCTCCTGATAATTGGAGAACATTCCGCTTGATTTGACTTTCATCTAAACCAAGTTCAAGAAGGGTATCCTTGCTAGCTTTTTATTAACCAAGCGGATATTTTCCAATGGAGAAAGATAATCAATCAAGTTATAGTTTTGGAAAACCAAAGAGATATGGTGCATGCGATGATAAGAATAACCTTGTTCACGAATATCCTTGCCTTCGAATAAGATAGCTCCTTCGACTGGGCTATCAAGTCCTGCTAATAGAGATAAGAGTGTTGACTTCCCAGCTCCTGATTCTCCGATAATACTATAAAACTTGCCAGGTTCAAAATCGTAATTGATTTTATATAATACTGCTTCTGCAGTGTTTTTATAACGATAAGTAAGATCTTGTAATTGTAGTAAAGTCATGATTTCTCCTTTATTAACTGATGGATGATAAAATTTCTTTCGGTGATTTTCTAAATAAAAATAGGAAACAAAGTGCAACTGACAAGCAGCTGATTATAAGTAGGAAGATATAAGATTCTCCAAATGATAGAAGACTTGTTGAAAGATTCGTTGCTTTTGCTAGCGTATCTTGTAGGGCAGCTTGGTCGCCACTTGCTAATACAGTCTTCAAGAGATAGGAAGTAATGGCATTTCCAGCTACAAATGCTGGCAGAATAGATGCCAATGAAACTAGGATGACTTCCAGGCAGAATTGGCTAAAGATTGCTATTTTCCCTTTACCTAGTGCCAATAAAATACCAACCTCGTAGACTCGCTCTCGTAACCAAAGTGACAAGACCAAAATCAGCGCTCCTACACCAGCAATCATAATGCCATAGAGGAAAATCTGTAGGAAGGTTTGGAAGGTCGAAACTGAATCCTTGATTTGTTCAAAAGCCTTATTTTCCTTCTCGACTTGGTAACCTTTAGTTTCCAGGGATAACTTTTCAACTTCTTGAATGATACTATCCATATCTTTTGGATTTTCTAGATAGAAACGAGCAGCAGTAACTTGAGCTTCCTTATTTCCAAGAAGAGTTTGGCTACTTTCGAAGTCTGTATAGACCGTGTTTTCACTAAAATCTGAGCTAAGACCAGTGAATTTTTCTTGCTTCTTACCTGAGAAAATACCTACGATTTCATAGTCTAGCCTTTGTCCACTATTTCCTTCAACTTGACCAGGATTTAAGCTAATCTTATCTCCTACTTTTAGATTGTTTTTATTTGCTAAATCTTCATGGATTAAGATTTTTTTGCTATCTCCCTTTTTTTCGAAATGCCTTCCTTCTTTAAGGGTAAAGGCAGAGCTAGTAAAGGAGACATCCTTAGAGGAATCTTCTAAAGCTATCAAACTGATGAGATTTTTTTCAGCCTCTGTCAAATCATCCCTTTGAATACTTTGTTCTCCAGTAACGACTTCTTTGTCAGTTAACTTGGCTATTGTTTCTAGCTCAGGTGAAATCTTCTCAAGCCCCTTTATATTTTTAAGGTCATCTAGTTGAGACAGTTGAAAGGTCTGATCTGCTTCTATTCTTTTTAATAGAAAAAAAGATGTATTCAGTGAGCGATAGAGATTATTTTCTACTGTTTTGTTGGACTTCATAAGCGTCAAACAAGCTGATATTCCTGCCAATAAAACAAATAGAATCAAGAATAATATGAGACTTCTCAGTCGTTTTCTGCTGACATAAGCCCAAGCTCTTTGAGTGGGATTCATATAGCACCTCCATATTTGTAAAATCCATTATAATATTCAAATATGAAATGTTTATGAAATACCAAAAAGAGCAAAAAAATATTTTTGCTCTTCTTTATGAAAAAAATAAAAAAAGCTAGCCAAAGCTAGCTCTTTTTCCTATGCGGAGAGGGACTTGAACCCTCACGACCCTAAAAGCGGTCACAGGGATCCTTAGTCCTGCGCGTCTGCCAATTCCGCCATCCCCGCGTCGATTACTTTACTAGTATATCAACTTTGAAAAAAATTGTCAAGACTTTTTTCAGATTTTTTCATCTTGAAATGTATTATTCTGTAATTTCAAGCAAATTTTTCATCAAGCAATTTTGCACCAAGTGTATTCTTAAAATGTCCAAGTGCAAAGGCATGATTTTCAGGCCAAATGGATGCAACTGCTGGTTTCACAACTTCTATCTTATAACCAAGATTATAAGCATCAATCGCCGTATGCAAGACACAGATATCTGTAAGAACTCCTGTCAAAATGACTATATCAACTCTACGCTCTCTGAGACGAATATCCAAATCTGTTCCAGAAAAAGCCGAATAGTGACGTTTATCCATCCAGAAAACACGACTATCTCCAGCATGCTCCTGATAAAAGTCTGCTAACTTGCCATACAGATTGCGTCCACTAGTCCCAATAATGTTATGTGGCGGGAACAGCTTACTTTCAGGATGAAAGACATCATTTTCATTATGAGCATCGATGGTGAAAAAGATATAATCACCACGCTCAAAAGCCTTTTGGGTCACATGATAGATATCATCAGATATTGCTTGAGCTGGAGCACCCGCAGTCAGTTTCCCATGATCCGCTACAAAATCTTCTGTATAGTCAATAGAAATTAAAGCCTTAGCCATTAATAGTCCCTCTTTTTCACTTCTTCAAAAATATCTGGAATTAGAACTTTGAGATAAGTTCCTTTCATACCAAGAGAACGACTCTCAATAATCCCTGCTGATTCGAGTTTACGCAGAGCATTGACAATCACCGAACGTGTAATACCGATACGGTCAGCAATGACTGAAGCTGTTAATTGACCTTCATTACCATTTAATTCAGCTAGAATAGCCGATACTGCTCTAAGTTCAGAGTAAGAAAGTGTATTAACCGCCATAGTTACAGCCGTACGACGACGAATATTTTTCTCATCTTCTTCACGTTGGAAGTTCAAGAGTTGAATTCCTACTACTGTGCTGGCAATTTCAACCAGAATTAAATCTTCATCTTCAAACTTTTTATCATTACGCCAAATAATCAAAGAACCCAAGCGAATACCAGAGACATGGATTGGAGCAATTGTTGTCAAACCATCTGGAAAATCTGAACGACTCTCAGTTGGGAAAATTGTCAAATCATGCTCTACTGGAAGATTGGCCTCCGTATCGTATATCATGTTTGCACCTTGCACATAATCTTCTGGGAAAGTCTTTGATTGGAAGAAATGCTCTACTCGGTCATTATTAGTTTTGTAGCGCATAAAGTAGCCCAACAAACGACCCTTGCTATTCACAATACAAGCGTTACAGTCAATAATATCTGCTAATTGACGTGTAATGGCATTATAAGGAAGCTCATCTTGTAATTGCTCTTCCGAACGCTTTAAAATTGATGTGATTTTTCTTGTTTTTTCTAATAAATGTGCCATTTTTTACCTCGCATATAATCGCTTCCATTATAACATAGAAAAAGTCTTTATTTCAATAATTATCTGAAAATTGCTTTATTGCATCACAATTCTTTTATATTCGCAAATTTTTTACTGTTTTTTTAACATTTATAATTGACATCCATTTATTTTTTTGATAATATAATATTACAAGATAACAAATTTATAAATACAAACTCAAGTATAATTTTTTTCTTTAATTTAGGTCTCCTTATATATAAAAAGCGATTCACAAAGTGAACCGCTTTTTATTATTTATCACCCTTGTTACGAATAACAAAGCCTGTTTTCTTCTCGCTTGAAGTATTGCGTGGTTTTTTATTGTCCTTACGGTAACGCTTCTCTTTATCAAATCGATCCTTTGAACGTCCACCTTTACGATATTCATCACGACGTCCATTGCCACGGCGTTCACGGTCTCTACGGTCGTCTCCACGACGGCCTCCTCGACCACCCTTGCCTTTGCCACCGAAGCCACCACCAGATGGTTTAAATGGTAATGGTTTTTCACGCGCAATTTCAACTTCTGGAAGACTATCTGGGTCTTGCACAGTTAAGCTGAGAATATACATGGCCAATTCTTCTGGGCTGAATTCTGAGGCTAATTGACGAGCATCCTTGCCAAACTTCTCAAAGTTGCTACGAATCTCCTCATTCGCAAAATCACGTTCAATTTTCTTAAGAGCAACCTGCTTCTTAGCTTGGAAGGCTTCTTCTGCACTCGCAGGTTTGAGACCTTTCATGCGTTTCTTTGTTAAATTCTCGATAATTTGGAGGTAGCCCATTTCATTTGGGGCCACGAAGGTAATAGACTGACCTGACTTACCTGCACGACCTGTACGGCCGATACGGTGAACATAACTTTCAGGGTCTTGTGGGATATCGTAATTGTAGACATGAGTCACACCTGAAATATCCAAACCACGAGCAGCCACGTCTGTTGCAACTAAGACATCAAGGTTGCCATTTTTAAAATCACGAAGGACACGAAGACGTTTGTTTTGGTCCAAATCTCCATGGATACCTTCTGCACGGAACCCACGGATTTTAAGCCCACGAGTTAGCTCGTCTACACGACGTTTGGTACGACCAAAAACGATTGATAACTCAGGTTGATCAACATCCATAAGACGAGTCATGGTGTCGAATTTTTCTTGTTCTTTAACACGGATATAGTACTGGTCTACTAATTCTGTTGTTAATTCTTTAGCAGCAATCTTGACATGCTCAGGTTCTTTCATGAACTGAACACCAATACGTTTTATAGCATCTGGCATAGTCGCTGAAAAGAGCAAGGTTTGACGATTTTCCGGTACACGAGAGATGATGTCTTCAATATCTTCAAGGAATCCCATGTTAAGCATTTCATCTGCTTCATCTAAAATCAAGGTTTCAATATCATGTAATTTCAAAGCCTTGCGTTTAATCAAGTCAAGTAAACGTCCCGGTGTTCCTACAACGATGTGAGCACCTGATTTAAGAGCCTTGATTTGTTTTTCAATACTTGAACCACCATAGACTGAACGGACTTTTACACCCTTGCTTCTACCAAAGCGGAAAAGCTCTTCTTGGCTTTGAACTGCAAGTTCACGAGTTGGCGCAATGACCAAAGCTTGAATGGTTGCTTCTTCTGTACGAATTTTTTCAAGGGTTGGTAAGCCAAAGGCTGCTGTTTTCCCTGTACCAGTCTGTGCTTGACCGATAACATCTTTTCCCTCAAGAGCCAAAGGAATGGTTTGCTCTTGGATAGGACTTGCTTCTACAAATCCTGCTTTATCAACTTCTGCTAAAAGGTCAGCAGACAAGTTAAATTCATTAAATTTCACGTTTTTCTTCTTTCTAAAGGTGGTGCGAAGCCACCCTATAGCGCTTAGTTTATACTTTTCTTTTCATGACGTATTTTCATATCTTTATATGAAAGATCGTGTTGCTTCTTTTCCACTAAAGAAAAGTACTGCTTTCTTTGCAACTTATCTAGTATAACACAAGAAGGGGTTAAAAGATAGTCAAACCCTCTGATTAAATCATGTAAACGATTTTTTTACCAAACTCTTCTTCTCTTCACTAAATAGTTCTTAAAAAAATCATCGTCGATTGTTTTTAGAAAATGTAATCCCTTTATTTTTAGCGTAGCAGAATTGTGAAAAAAATTTTTTCTTGTGCTAGAATGAAATCAAACAGGAGGATTTAAAAATGTTAACATACGATTTAATTGTTATTGGATTTGGTAAGGCTGGTAAAACTCTTGCTGCTAAACTGGCTTCAGCGGGTAAAAAGGTTGCCCTTATCGAACGTAGCAAAGCTATGTACGGTGGAACTTGTATCAATATCGGTTGTATTCCAACCAAAACCTTGTTAGTTACTGCAGAAAAGGACTTGTCATTTGACGAGGTTATGGCAACAAAAAATACAGTTACTACACGTCTCAATGGTAAAAACTATGCTACTATTGCTGGTACAGGCGTTGATATCATTGATGCTGAAGCTCACTTTGTTTCTAATAAAGTCATCGAAATTCAAGCTGGTGATGAAAAACAAGAACTAACTGCTGAAACTATCGTTATCAACACTGGTGCTGTTTCAAATGTTTTGCCTATTCCAGGACTGTCTACTAGCAAGAATGTCTTTGATTCAACTGGTATCCAAAACTTGGAACAATTACCAGAAAAACTCGGAATTCTTGGTGGTGGAAATATCGGTCTTGAATTTGCAGGTCTTTACAATAAACTTGGCAGCAAGGTAACAGTCTTAGACGCTCTAGATACTTTCCTACCTCGCGCAGAACCTTCTATCGCTGCTCTTGCTAAACAATACATGGAAGAAGATGGTATTGAATTGCTTCAAAACATCCATACTACTGAAATCAAAAACGATGGTGACCAAGTTCTTGTTGTGACTGAAAATGAAACCTACCGTTTCAATGCCCTTCTCTACGCAACAGGACGTAAACCAAATGTGGAACCTCTTCAACTTGAAAATACAGATATTGAACTAACTGAACGTGGTGCGATTAAGGTGGACAAACACTGTCAAACAAACGTTCCTGGTGTCTTTGCGGTTGGAGATGTCAATGGTGGACTTCAATTCACTTACATTTCACTTGATGACTTCCGTGTTGTATACAGCTACCTCGCTGGTGATGGCAGCTACACACTTGAAGACCGTCTCAATGTACCAAACACTATGTTCATCACACCAGCACTTTCACAAGTTGGTTTGACCGAAAGTCAAGCTGCTGAATTGAAACTTCCATACGCTGTTAAGGAAATCCCTGTCGCTGCTATGCCTCGTGGTCATGTAAATGGTGACCTTCGTGGTGCCTTCAAAGCAGTTGTCAACACTGAAACCAAGGAAATTCTCGGGGCAACTATCTTCTCTGAAGGTTCTCAAGAAATCATCAATATCATTACTGTTGCTATGGACAACAAGATTCCTTACACTTACTTCACAAAACAAATCTTCACTCACCCAACCTTGGCTGAAAACTTGAATGACTTATTTGCGATTTAACCTAAGATACACTTATGAAAAAACAACCTCCTTAGGGTTGTTTTTTTATCCAAAATCTCAAATCTGTCTTTTTCAGCATTTTATGATATAATAGAAATATGAAATTAAAAACTACTTTGGGCCTTCTTGCTGGACGTTCTTCTCACTTTATTTTAAGTCGTCTTGGACGTGGAAGTACGCTCCCAGGAAAACTTGCCCTTCAATTTGATAAAGATATTTTACAGCATCTAGCAAAAAACTATGAGATTGTCGTGGTAACTGGTACGAATGGTAAAAACCTTGACAACAGCCCTTACTGTCGGGATTTTAAAAAGAAGTCTATGGCCAAGTATTAACCAATCCAAGTGGCGCCAACATGATTTCAGGAATCACCACTACTTTTTTGAATGCAAAATCCTCTAAAACGGGTAAAAATATAGCTGTCCTAGAAATCGACGAAGCCAGCCTCTCGCGTATCTGTGACTACATCCAACCTAGTCTCTTTGTTATCACTAATATTTTCCGTGACCAGATGGACCGCTATGGTGAGATTTACACTACCTATAAGATGATTCTGGATGCCATCCGAAGGTTCCTACTGCTACGGTTCTTCTTAATGGGGATAGTCCACTTTTCTACAAGCCAGCTATTCCTAATCCTATTCAATATTTTGGCTTTGACTTAGAAAAAGGGCCAGCTCAGTTGGCACACTACAATACCGAGGGTATCCTATGTCCTAATTGCCACAGCATTCTCAAGTATGAACTTAATACTTATGCTAACTTAGGGGCTTATATCTGCGAGAATTGCGGATGCAAACGCCCTGATTTAGACTATCGAGTGACAGAACTGGTTGAGTTAACCAACAATCACTCTCGCTTTGTTATCGACGGCCAAGAATACGGTATTCAAATCGGTGGACTCTACAATATCTACAATGCCCTTTCCGCTGTTGCTATTGCTCGCTTCCTTGGAGCTGAGCCACAACTTATCAAGCAAGGATTTGATAAGAGTCGTGCTGTCTTTGGACGACAAGAAACTTTCCAAATCGGAGATAAGGAATGCACACTCGTCCTTATCAAGAACCCTGTAGGAGCTACTCAAGCGATTGAGATGATTAAACTGGCTCCATATCCGTTTAGTTTATCAGTTCTTCTCAATGCGTTCTATGCAGATGGGATTGATACCAGTTGGATTTGGGATGCTGACTTTGAACAAATTACTGATATGGACATTCCAGAAATCAATGCTGGAGGAGTTCGCCATTCTGAAATCGCTCGTCGTCTTCGTGTTACTGGTTATCCAACTGATAAAATCACTGAAACGAGCAGCTTGGAACAAGTTCTTAAAACGATTGAAAATCAAGACTGCAAGCATGCCTATATCCTTGCGACATACACAGCTATGCTTGAATTTCGAGAATTACTAGCTAATCGTCAGATTGTTAGAAAGGAGATGAACTAATGGTTTATACTTCACTTTCATCAACAGACGGCAACTATCCATACCAACTAAATATAGCCCATCTCTATGGAAACCTTATGAATACCTACGGAGATAATGGAAATATCCTCATGCTCAAGTATGTAGCTGAAAAGCTTGGTGCCCATGTTACAGTTGACATCGTTTCTCTCCATGATGATTTTGATGAGAACTACTATGATATTGCCTTCTTTGGTGGTGGTCAAGACTTTGAACAAAGCATCATTGCTGGTGATCTACCTGCTAAAAAAGATAATATTGATAACTTTATCCAAAATGATGGTGTCGTTCTAGCTATCTGTGGTGGCTTCCAACTATTAGGCCAATATTATATTGAAGCTTCTGGCAAGCGTATCGAAGGATTGGGTGTTATGGGACACTACACACTCAACCAAACCAATAACCGCTTCATCGGTGACATTAAAATTCATAATGAAAAATTCGATGAAACCTACTATGGTTTTGAAAATCACCAAGGTCGCACCTTCCTCTCAGATGAGCAAAAACCACTCGGTCAGGTTGTTTACGGAAATGGAAATAATGAAGAAAAGCTCGGTGAAGGTGTTCACTATAAAAATGTCTTTGGTTCATATTTCCACGGGCCAATCCTTTCTCGTAATGCCAATCTAGCCTATCGCTTGGTCACTACTGCCCTCAAGAAAAAATACGGTCAGGACATTGTCCTTCCAGCTTACGAGGACATTCTCAGTCAAGAAGTTGCTGAAGAATATGGCGATGTTAAGAGCAAGGCTGACTTTACTTAAAATTCTAATTCCAAGGAGCCTAGCTTTCTTGGAATTTTTTTGTATCCTTTTCTCCTTCTCCCTTGCTTTTTCTCCTATTTTTTGCCAAAAATAGAGGGTAGAAAGAAGGTAGCTTATGTCTAAATTACAACAAATCCTAACATATCTTGAAACAGAAAAAAACTAGACGTCGCTGTCGTATCTGACCCCGTCACTATCAATTATCTAACTGGATTCTACAGTGATCCACACGAACGCCAAATGTTCCTTTTTGTCCTTGCAGATCAGGAACCGCTTCTCTTCGTTCCAGCACTTGAGGTTGAACGTGCGACTAGCACAGTGTCATTCCCAGTAGTTGGCTATGTGGACTCTGAAAACCCTTGGAAGAAAATTCAAAATGCCTTGCCAGAGTTTGACTTCAAACGTGTAGCAGTTGAGTTTGATAATCTCATCTTGACTAAATATCACGGTTTGAAAACTGTCTTTGAAAGTGCTGAGTTTGAGAACTTAACTCCATTGATCCAACGCATGCGCTTGATCAAATCAGCAGACGAAGTGCAAAAGATGATGGTAGCAGGTGTCTATGCCGACAAGTCTGTTAAAGTTGGTTTTGATAATATCTCTCTTGATAATACGGAAACTGATATCATTGCGCAGATCGACTTCGCTATGAAACGTGAAGGTTATGAAATGAGCTTTGACACCATGGTCTTAACAGGTGATAATGCTGCAAATCCACACGGTATCCCTGGAGCTAACAAGGTTGAAAACAATGCCCTTCTCCTCTTCGACCTCGGTGTGATGGTGAATGGTTATGCATCAGATATGACGCGTACAGTCGCTGTTGGTAAACCAGACCAATTCAAGAAAGATATTTACAACTTGACTCTAGAAGCTCAACAAACTGCCCTTGACTTTATCAAACCTGGTGTCACAGCTCATGAGGTTGACCGTGCGGCTCGTGAGGTTATCGAAAAAGCCGGCTACGGTGAGTACTTCAATCACCGTCTCGGTCACGGTATCGGTATGGATGTCCACGAATTCCCTTCAATCATGGAAGGAAACGACATGGTCATCGAAGAGGGTATGTGCTTCTCAGTTGAACCTGGTATCTATATTCCTGGTAAAGTCGGTGTCCGCATCGAAGACTGTGGAGTTGTGACCAAAGATGGCTTTGACCTCTTTACAAGCACCAGCAAAGATTTGCTTTATTTTTGATTAAAAAGCATATTATAAAAATAAGATGGAAAAGTTTAACTTTTCCATCTTATTTTTGATTTGATAATAAATTTTTATCCGCTATATAGCCTTTTTCTTTTTCACACCATCTGGAATAGTCTTCCAAAAGGTCATTCCAGCCTTTTCCATGACACAACCAGAGGCAGGATTTAAACTTGCATAGCAAGCATCTACCTGGTCAAAACCAATCTCATCCAAACAGTATGATAAAACAGCCTTCAAGGCTTCTGTCATGATCCCTCGTCCCCAATAGTCCATCCCTAAGATATATCCGATTTCACAGCTAGAGTTTCTTTATCCACACTGACCAGACTAATATCTCCAATGACATATTCTGAATTATCTTTGAGACAAATAGCCCATTTGTAATAATCCGGCTCGTCATAGGATTTTACCCAATTGGCGATAGAGTTTCGAGTCTGTTCGACATTCAGGTGAGGAACCCAAGTCACATAGGTCAGATTTTCTAAGCGTGAAGCCCAATTATCAAACATGGTTTGAGCATCACCTTCACAAAAGCGTCTCAATATCAACCGTTCGGTATGTAGTGTCTTTGTACCAATAGACTTCATAATACACCCTCACTTTCCTATTCATGTCAATATGATAAAAAGGTCCCCCGGACCTTTTTACTCCCAAAACGTATCAAAGACGGTGATTGGTAGGTGGCGTTTGTGTTGGCCTTTGTGCCACCATTTTTCAATAGTTGCTTGGGCTTCTTGGCTGATTTGTTTTCCTTCTAGATAGTCATCAATCTCTGCATAGGTTACACCGAGTGCAACTTCATCTGCCAAGCCAGGTTTCTCTTCTTCTAGATCAGCAATCGGTACTTTTTCATAGAGAGCAGGATCAGCTCCAAGCACCTTCAATAGTTGTTTTCCTTGACGTTTATTGAGGCGATAGAGAGGAAGAATATCTGCACCGCCGTCACCGAACTTGGTAAAAAAGCCTGTGATATTTTCCGCAGCATGGTCTGTCCCGATAACAGCACCACTATGAGCTCCAGCGAGCGCATATTGGGCAATCATCCGGCTTCTAGCCTTAATATTCCCTTTATTAAAGTCTGACATTGGACTACCAGTAGCTTCAACAGATGCAGCCATAGCATCTACAGAATCCTTGATATTGATCACCAAGCTCACATCTGGCTGGATAAAAGCAAGGGCTTTTTGGGCATCATCCTCATCAGCTTGAATGCCATAAGGTAGGCGAACAGCGATAAATTTATAAGAATCATCTCCGGTTTCAGCTCGCATTTCTTCCATAGCTAGTTGGGCAAGGCGACCAGCTAAAGTCGAGTCTTGACCACCAGAAATTCCTAATACAAAACTTTTAAGGAAGGGATGTTTCTTCAAATACCTTTTTAGAAAGTCAATGGAACGACGGATTTCTTCCTGCGGATCAATGACAGGTTTAACCCCTAATTGCTGGATAATGGTCTCTTGCAAACTCATTCTTCTTCTCCTTCACTTAGAGCTGCCTTACGCATCTTGTCAATCAAGTCCATCTTATCTTGCCAAATATCATGCGCTAAGTCTACTGGATAATGTTGTGGGTTAAGAACACGTTTGTACTCGTCCCAAAGCTTATCAAATTCCTTGCGAGCATAGGCTTGAATCTCAGGTAGACTTGGTAAATCATAAACTAGCTTACCATCCTTGAAAATATCAACCAAGAGAGGAACTGCATCGAAATTACGTACAGTTTTATTGATATAGGTATAGGTTGGGTGGAACATCTTGAGTTCAGTCATACTTGACACATCAACTCCGTCATAGGTGATATAATCACCCTCAGATTTTCCTTTTTCACGACTGGTAATGCGCCAAACTTGTTTCTTACCAGGAGTTGAAACTTTTTCAGCATTGCTAGAGAGTTTGATAGTATTGCGCATGTGGCCGTCTTGGTCCTCAATCGCTACAATCTTATAAACTGCTCCAAGTGCAGGTTGATCATAGGCAGTGATTAGTTTAGTCCCAACACCCCAAACATCAATCTTAGCTCTCTGCATTTTAAGGTTAAGAATAGTATTTTCATCAAGGTCATTTGATGCATAGATTTTCGCATCAGGGAAGCCTGCCTCGTCTAATTGATGACGAACCTTCTTAGAAATATAGGCGATATCTCCTGAATCGATACGGACACCCTTAAAGTTAATCTTATCTCCCAATTCTCTTGCAACCTGAATGGCAGCAGGAACACCGATACGAAGAGTATCATAAGTATCTACAAGAAATACACAATCACGATGCGTTGAGGCATAAGCTTTAAAGGCCTCATAATCATTACCATATACCTGTACCAAGGAATGAGCGTGAGTGCCTAGAACAGGAATTCCAAAGAGTTTACCTGCACGCACATTACTAGTTCCATTTGCACCACCGATTACAGCAGCACGCGTTCCCCAAATCGCTGCATCCATTTCTTGGGCACGACGTGTTCCAAATTCCATCAAAGGCTCATCTTCAATGACAGAACGAATGCGTGCTGCCTTAGTCGCTATCAAAGTTTGAAAGTTGACGATGTTCAAGAGAGCTGTTTCCACCAATTGACATTGAGCCAGTGGACCTTCCACCTGAACGATTGGCTCATTAGCAAAGACCAAGTCCCCTTCTTTGGCAGAACGTACTGTCAACTCCAATTTGAGATTACGGAGATAGTCTAAAAACTCTCCATGGTAACCAAGTGATTCTAGATAATCAATATCACTGTCTGAGAAGCGTAAGTTTTCTAGGTATTTTACTATTCTCTCTAACCCTGCAAAAACAGCATAGCCGTTATTAAAAGGTTGTTGGCGGAAATAAACCTCAAAAACAGCTTTCTTATTATGAATGCCTTGGTCAAAGTAGACCTGCATCATGTTAATCTGATACAAATCCGTGTGTAAAGTTAAACTATCATCTTTGTACATATGAGTCCTTCTTTCCTGTTTCTAAAAAAGGAAACAGATTCTTTATAAATTAGTACCATTATAGCATATTTTATAAGGTTTGACTCAAGTCTACTCACTTTCTAGCTGTTCTAAATCTTCTTCATATTTTTTCTGGGCCCATTGACCATAGCTTCTCAAGCCTAGGTTTCCAATAAATACCAAAGGAAGATAAAGTAGATAGGTAAAGCCCCAAGCAGAAAGGTATTTGAAGTTCAATGGATTATGCTGATAAATATCTATATTGAACTGATAGTTTTGCAGCATTAAAATAGTTGTGATTAGCAGTGTCACTAATAAGCATCCCTGAATCGTAAAATGAAACCGACTATAGTAGGTCACACCGAGATTGCGAGCTCGGTTGAAAAAGTAAAAAGTTCCAATAATGATAATGATGAGCATCATACTCGGATTAAAAAGACTTGGCGCTAATACTGCAATTAAGTAAGTTAGGAATAATAATCCTATAGAGATGTGAAAAGTTTCTGCACCTGCTTTATTCATCAGTTGTTCTTCTCTTTCATCCAGTAATTGATAATAAAATAATCTATTTTTCATCTTCTTCCTCCCAAAATAATTGATCTAGAGTTTTCCCTAAGCATCTGCAAATGGATTGGCAAAGTGAAAGCGAAGGATTGTACTTTCCAGCTTCTATCAAACCGATAGTCTGCCTAGTGACACCCACAGCTTCTGCCAAATCTCCTTGTGTCATGTCAAGCTCCACTCGAGCTAACTTTAATTTTAAATTCTTAACCACATGTTACCTCCTCCTTAATTTTTAAAAAGTCGCGCTTCTTTTTTTCAACTTTATTATATCATATATTTTACATCATGCAATATATATCTGCTATTTTGTAAGATTTATTTATAAAAAAACTCTCTACCACTTACATGATAGAGAGTTCTATACTCACAAATCTTTTTGATAATAGTGCCTTTGTCCAGTGTAGGGATAATCTTTTAAGGTAAAGACTTCCTTGTAGCCCTGCTTTTGATAAAAGGCTGGCGCTTGGAACTGATAGGTATTCACAAAAGCAAAGCGACAGTTTCTCTTTTTAGCTTCACTTTCTGCTTGCTGCAATAGTTGGGAACCGATTCCTTGTCCTCGCAAGTCCTCCTTCACAAACAAATACTCAATTTCTAACCAATTCCCGAAAGTCTCTGCTACTAAACCAGCCATGATTTCACCATGTTCACCTTCGACATAAAGATTTAGTGGCTCACTTTCAGCAACTTCTCTTTTGGAACGATTATAGGAGCGAATCAAGTCTCCTATTATTTGCGATTTATGAGACTCTGTATTTTCCAATCTTACCTGCATCCAAACCTCCTAAAGACACTTTATAGCTTGATTATAGTCTTATTACCAAGAGCTGTCAAACTAGAAAACTCATCAACCTGAGTTGATGAGCTTCTGACTTATTTTCTAAATTTCCATTGGCTATAAATACCAAAAGCAACAATCCAGATAGCTGAACCTCTTGCTCCCATTACAGTTGATTCTTGTAAAAAGAGAGAGTTCCGAATACAAAGATGAAGAAGAGCATAGTCAGAGGATTTAGCAAGCGATATTGGGGCATGAGATAGCCATCTGCCATAAAGTCTTTTGACTTGCGATACTTAAGATGGGCCACCATGATCAAGATGTAGATGGCGATATAAACACCTGATGAAGAAGCTGTAATCAAAGCAAAGGCATCTGATACTCCAGGAAGAACATTGATGAAGGCAGCAAAACCAATCAATACCGCAGAAGCAATGATAGCATTCTGAGGAACGTTGTGACGTGAGAGGGTATCTGCCTTAATAGCTTTCAAGAAACGATTTGGTGAATCATGGGCAATTTGATACAAGTGACGACCTGTTGAGTAAAGGGTTGAATTCAAGGCTGACGCTGCTGAAGTCAAGACAACAAAGTTAATCAAAGCAGCAGCCCACTTAAGACCAACAAGTTCAAATACCGTTACAAATGGTGAATCTGCTGCAGAAAGCTCACGCCAAGGAATAATAGACATAATAGCTAAGAGAGCTCCACCGTAGAAAAAGATAATTCGCAAAGGAATTTCCTTAACAGCCTTAGGCAATACTTTTCTTGGATCCTTAGTTTCAGATGTAGTAACACCGATAAATTCAATCATCAAGTAGGCAAAGAAAACCATCTGGAAGGCCATGACAAAGTTCATACCACCATTTGGAAAAAGGGAGAAATGCTCACTGATATTTGTCAGGCTTGCTGAACCATAAGGAGTTTCAAAGCCGGTCAAAACCATAAAAACACCTGTCGCAATCATGGCAAGAATAGCCACAATTTTAATCATGGCAAACCAAAATTCTACTTCTCCAAAGATTTTAACAGCAATCAGATTGACCAGTCCTAAAATTGTTAGAAAAACAACCTGAATCAACCAAGATGGCCAGGATGGAAACCAAAACTGAACATAGTGAGAGATGGCTGTTATTTCAGCCATTCCGATAAAGATCACCGATAACCAATAAGACCAAACTGAGAAATAGCCCCAGCCCTTACCTAGATAACGAGTAATAAAATTGATAAAGGTATGTTGCTCTGGATCCTGGTACAACATCTCTCCGATAGCTCGCATCATGAGATACATAAAACCACCCGTAATCATATAGACCAGTACAATTGACGGTCCCGTTAAACTGATAGAGCGACCAGCTCCCAAAAATAGTCCAGTCCCGATTGTTCCTGCAATGGCCATAACCTGAACGTGGCGGTTTGTTAATCCACGCTCCATTTTACTTTTCTTTTTATGTTTATTTTCTGAATTCATCTAGTCTCCTCAAGTTTTTAGAATGAAGAAAAGGAGTGATAGGAAGCGCTTTCCCTGTATCTACTCCTTCTTTTCTATCCTATTAAACTGTTTTTTCAACTTTTAAAATCTTAACATCATAGCTTCCAGCAGGTGTTTCGATTGTAGCTGTATCACCTTTTTTCTTACCAATCAAGGCTTGACCAATTGGGCTTTCATTTGAAACTTTTCCTGCAAAGGCATCTGCCCCAGCTGAACCAACGATGATGTATACTTCTTCATCTTCTTCGCCAATTTCTTGAATAGTTACAGTTCGACCAATTGCAACCTCATCTTGAGCAACAGCATCACTGTTGACAATTTCAGCATAACGGATTTTAGTTTCCAAACTAGAGATTTGTCCTTCAACAAAGGCTTGCTCATCTTTTGCTGCTTCGTACTCACTGTTCTCTGACAAGTCACCATATGAACGTGCAATCTTAATACGTTCAACAACTTCTGGACGACGAACAAGTTTCAACTCTTCTAGTTCTTTTTCGAGTTTTTCCTTTTCTTCAATCGTCATTGGGTATGTTTTTTCTACCATTTTTCTCAACTTTCTTTTACTTATCTATAATATTTTATTCGTTAAAGCAAAATTATGTGGAAAACCACATAATTTTAGTTTGCATTATTTGATTGTTTTAATTTACTGTTGATGTGCTCTTCAACGTTTTTGTCATGCTCTTCTTTCGTTGCTGCAAAGTAGACTTTCCCATCTTTAACATTCGCAACAAAGAAGAGATTATCACTCTTAGTTTGATTGATACTTGATTCGATGGCATCCAAGCTTGGGCTATCAACTGGACCAGGCATTAGGCCAATATTCGTATAAACATTGTAAGGTGAGTCAATAGTTGTATCAATAGCTACATCATCAGCAAGACTGATTTTTTGACCAAGTTTGCCCTCTGCATAAAGAATAGCGATATTGCTTTGAAGTGGCATACCGAGATTCAAACGGTTATAGAAGACTCCAGCGATAAGCTTGCGATCTTCTGTTTTTGCCCCTTCCTTCTCTACAAGTGAAGCAATAGTTAAGAGTTCATTTACTGTTAGGTTCTTTTCCTTGATAGTAGCATAATGTGGAGAGAGGTTTTTATCCATTGTAGCAAGCATTTCATCAATCAAGCTTTCAATAGTTGTGCTCTCTTTAATTGAATATGTTGCTGGGAATAGATAACCTTCTAAGCGATAACGAACACCACTATCTTTTGCAGGTAAGCTTTCAAGAAGTTTTGGATATTTTGCAACCTCTCGAGCAATAAAGTTTTCATCTTGAACTTTAGCCATAAAAGCTTCAGCAGTCAAAGCTTCTTTAAAGTCACCTTGTAGTTGACCGACAGCTTGGGAAATCTGTTCAAGAGTGTAGCCTTCAGGAATAGTTAGATTTGCAAAGATCACTTCTTGAGGCTCTGGAGTTCCTCCTACTTGCAATGCTTTAATCAAATCTTCAGTACTCATACTTTTCTGCAAATTATAATAACCAGATTTTTAAATCCGAATAATTTTTTTATATTTTACATATGCTGTAAAAAGTAAACCATGTTTAACCAAACCTGATTTCTCAAGTATTGAGCCAATTTCTTGACTATTAGCCCCATTTGGAATATAAACTTTTACAAATTGCTTAGAAGATGAATCTACAGGTTGCAATGCTGACTCAGCATAGCGGTATCCATAAAAACCACCTACTCCAAGAAGAGCGAGTAGAATTAGTAAAGTTACTAAAAATCGTACAAAACGAAACTTCTTCTTTTTCTTAGTTGGTTTCACAGATTCTCTACGACTGCGTCTAGGAATATCTGCTTCCTCTGAGCTTGAATCTTCTTGAACCGGAATAACAACCGTTTCTTCGTCAATATTAGACGCAAAAGTTTCTTCTTCATTTTCAAGTTGTGAATCAAGCTGAGTTTGGTATGACACCGCAACTCTAGTAGGTGTTGAATGAATTTCCTCTTTCACAACATCTGGTTGATTAAATTCAACAGATTCAACTGAGTCTTCTTCGGTAGCAAACGAACGAGGTGGAACGCTTGGTGCATTTGCAATCAACTGATCAACTGTAGACACAGAATTAGCAATTAATTCTTCTTCTGCTGTTTTACTTTCCGGTTTTTCTTGTTCTGATGTATAAGTATTTGTTAAAGTTTCAAATAGGTCACTTGTAGGTTCTGAAATCCTATCTTCTTTTTTTAGTCGTTCTAAATCTCGCAAAATTTGCTCTTTAAAACTTAGCTTTTCTTCTTCTCTTGAATTTTCGCTCAAAGGTATTACCTCCTTGTTGATAATCCATAATATTATATCTTAAAAACCAAATAAAAGCAACTATAGTTGGCTGTCTAAAACTTTTTTTCATTTTGCCAGACCATATTATACCATTCTTCTCCTGCAAACTTAGATTCAGATTTTCCTTCATTGATAAATCCATGCTTTTCGTAGTAGTTGATAAGATAATCATGGCAAGTCAGATTGATACCTTGGCGCTCGTGCTCCAGAGCAATATTCTTTAAAGCTGTCAATAATTTTCGGCCAAGACCTAGAGATTGAGCTTCCTTAGCAACAGACAAACAAGTAATTGAAATGTAGCCACCAGAATGATGACTGTGGTCTTCAATTTCTTCTGTAAAAGATTTATCTTGCAAATATCTATGTGGCACTACAGGTCCTTCAATATAGCCTAAAATATGGCCGTCTTTTTCAGCAACCAAAAAGCTTGTCTTAATTTCTCTTAAATGTGCTTCAAAAACAGTACGTGGAATTGCTTCTTCTACAGAGAAGTTTTCCAACTCAATTTCTTGAATACGATCAAGATCCGCCAGTCTTGCTTTTCTGATTATCATATTTCCTCCTGATAATAAGGGTTATCCCAATGCATATGAAAATAAGTATCACTACTATTTTGCGATTCAGCAAAGCCATATTCAACAAATGCATTCATCTCAAAATAAGACAGCATTTCATCAGGACAGGGAAGATAAAGTCCGGATTTATTGGTTAAACGACTACTCTCTTTCAAAGCTGCTAGTAAAAGTATCCCAAATCCTTGCCCTCGATAATCAAGATGAATCACCAAACTTAAAATGATAATAGGCACTTTACTAATAGAATGAATATAGTCTATATCAAAAGCTGAATCCTTCGAACTTGTTTCAGTTAAATCAGCTCCTATAATAAAACCAATCACCTGCTCCTCAAGGCTAGCTAAGAGAAAAGTACCCGCATGATTGCGGATACGTTCTTCTATCATTTCTTTACTAATATTTCTGTAGGAGTCAGCATTCTTTTCTATAATCAAGTAGATTTGATCCAAATCAGATGCTTGAGCCTCCCGAATTGATACTGGAAATTCCATAGTTCTTCCTTATTGAACATTGCTTGTTAAATTAGACAAGAGACGTTCAAATGAGTATTCATAAGTTTGGATATCACCAGCTCCCATAAAGACATAAACAGCATTGTCATGGTCAAGGAGTGGAGATACATTTTCAACTGTGATAACTTGATTTTTCTTGTTAATCTTACTTGCCAGATCTTCCACCTTAACATCACCATGGTCCACTTCACGCGCTGAACCATAAATCTGAGCTAGGTAGACTGCATCAGCTTGATTCAAGGCTTGGGCAAATCGTCCAACAAAGCAATGGTTCTAGTAAAGGTATGAGGCTGAAAGATAGCTACGATTTCCTTGCTTGGATATTTCTGACGTGCAGCATCCAAGGTCGCAATAATTTCAGTTGGATGGTGAGCAAAGTCATCAATAATCACTGTGTCATTAACAATCTTCTCTGTAAAACGACGCTTAACTCCACCAAAGGTATTCAAATGCTCACGTACCAAATCTAGATCAAATCCAGCTGTGTAAAGTAAGCCAATCACTGCTGTAGCATTCATGATGTTATGGCGTCCAAAGGTTGGAATATGGAATTTACCAAGATTTTCTCCACGGAAATAGACTGTAAAAGTAGAACCCGTCGTTGAACGAAGTAAATCACTTGCTACAAAGTCATTGTTTTTCTCTTCAAAACCATAGTAATAAATCGGAGCATTGGCAGTAATCTTACGTAGCTCTTCATCTTCACCATAGACAAACAAACCTTTAGTAATTTGTTTTGCATAATCATTAAAGGCATTGAATACATCCTCTAGACTAGTAAAGTAGTCTGGATGATCAAAATCGATATTGGTAATGATGGAGTATTCTGGATGATAAGGCATGAAGTGACGCTCATATTCATCTGATTCAAAAACAAAGTACTTGGCATTTTCAGATCCACGACCTGTACCATCTCCGATTAAATAACTTGTATCAGTTATATGTGATAAAACATGTGATAAGATTCCCGTCGTAGAAGTTTTACCGTGGGCTCCGGCTACCCCCATGCTGACAAAGTCACGCATAAAGCTTCCAAGAAACTCATGGTAACGTTTATAGCTAAGGCCGTTTTTGGTCTGCATAAGCAATTTCAACATTATTATCAGGACGAAAAGCGTTTCCGGCGATAATTTCTAAATCTCCCTGCAAATTCTTCTCATCAAAAGGAAGAATAGTAATCCCTGCTTGCTCCAATCCACGTTGTGTAAAATAGTACTTGTCAACATCAGACCCTTGAACCTTATGTCCCATTTGATGTAACATCAAGGCCAAAGCACTCATACCTGATCCTTTTGATCCCGATAAAATGATAGTTTTTTTGCCATCTTATTCCCCTTTATTATTCTGTTATATTTGTCAAGTTAAGTTCTTGAGCAACTTTTTCGTTCTTTTTCAGTTTGATTTTTCTTTTTGTTATATATTTGGCTTTTCTTCAAGAAATCAAAATTGTTTTTCTTTGAACCTAGATTATCCTCTTTAGAAGACTTTTGTATCTGAACTATATTCTCAGCCAAAATGTAATGACTTTGAGTCAATTTTTTACTGTATTTTGTATATTCTCCTGGATTCTCCTTTTGGAAAGGAGCCGTAGGCTGCTTCGATGGTTTAGCAATCTTAGAACTTTTATGGCGTCTTACATGCGTAATATCCTGTGTCAGATAACTAGCTGAACGTTTTTTCTTCAAATCCGCTCTTGCTTCTTCGCGAGCCAATTCAGCATAGCTTTTTTCTGTTTTTTCAGAAACTTGCCTATTATGTTGTTGATTCGAAGGTTTATCCTTAATAATTGGTGACCACTCTATGTAATTCTTGTCTTGGTAGTCTCCCTTGATATTACTAATAAAGTCTGATTCATCATATAAGTTCATGACTGGCATCTCTGATAGCATGATCTCATCATCTGATATTATTGGAAACCGTTTTTGATTCATTTTTATTTCCTTTCAATACTCCATTATAGCGTAAAGTCCTGATTTTTCAAGTCTTGTCTTACGATATTCCTAAAATTTCCCTGATTTCATCAAGAGTCAGACTTGCACGAGACTCAGTTCCATCCAAGACCTCTGAGACTAGATTCTTTTTCTGTTCTTGTAGCTCCTGAATCTTCTCCTCGATAGTGCCACGTGTTACCAATCTATAAACCTCAACAATTTTTTCTTGGCCCATTCTGTGTGCTCTACCAATAGCTTGAGATTCGACTGCAGGATTCCACCATAAATCAACCAAAATGACCGTATCAGCTCCTGTTAAATTTAGACCAACTCCACCAGCTTTAAGTGAAATTAAGAAGACATCTTTCTCACCTTGATTAAAATTCTTGGTCATCTCTTGACGTTCCTTAGAAGGTGTAGAACCTGTTATCTTAAATGATGATAAACCTAAATCAGGCAGCTCTTTCTCTATAAGATCCAACATACCTCTAAATTGAGAAAAAATTAGAACTCTGTGGCCACTTTCAGAAATCTGTATCAGGAGATCACGCAAACTATCTAACTTGCCACTGGCCCCTTCATAATCATCCATAAACAAGGCTGGTGTATCACAAATCTGACGCAGACGCATGATACCCGTTAAATATCTACACGGTTTTTTTGAAATTCTGTCTCTGTCACTTGGACCAAGCGCTCCTTCATCTGTTGGAGTTGCGCTAGATATATGGCTTTTTGTTGGTCTTCAAGTTCATTTTTATAGACTACTTCTATCAAGTCAGGTAACTCTGATAGAACTTCTTCCTTCTTGCGTCGCATAACAAAAGGTTTAATAAATTGAGATACCTGCTCTGCAGAAAATTTCATAAAATCATTTTTTGCTGGTAGTAAACCTGGCAAGACGATTCGGAAAATGGACCACAGTTCTCCAAGATGGTTTTCAATTGGGGTTCCTGAAAGAGCAAAGATTGATGGTACGACAAACTGTCTTAAAATTTTAGCAATCTTAGTTTGCGCATTCTTCATCACTTGCGCTTCATCTAAAAATAGAAAGTCAAAAGACATCTGCTTGTATATGTCACTATCCTGACGGAAAGTTGCATAACTAGTAACATATATCTGATGTTTTTCTGCCAAAAGTGATTCTCGATTCGGTTTAAGTCCGTGGACAACGACCAAGTCTAAATCTGGTGCAAATTTTTTGAATTCATCAGCCCAATTATAAATTAGACCAGAAGGAGCTAAAATTAAAATTCTACTATCTTTCTTAATCTGGCTACTAATAAAGGCGATACACTGCAAGGTTTTCCCTAAACCCATATCATCAGCTAAAACCCCTCCAAAACCATAGTGATGGAGCATCTGAAGCCATTGAACTCCCTTTTTCTGATAGTCTCTTAATTGAGCTTGAATTTCTATTTTTTGCATGGGAAACTCCTCTGGATGTTTCAAATCACGCGCTAAATCTCGAAATTCATCCGATAAAGAGATGTTCTCTTGATTTTTAAATAGCTGAGATATGGTATAAGCAAGAGACTTGCGTGCTCTAAAGGAACCATCTCCAATCTCATCGATACCCAGATCTTCTATTTCCTGACGAACTTTTTTGGTCTCCTCATCAAAAAAGAACACTTCATTAAATGAGTTAATGTAAAAATCTTGATGACTAGCCAAAGCTTTCATAGCCAAGTCAATATCTTCTTTAGTAATTGCTTGAAAATCAAAATGAATATCTAATAAATTTCCCTGTGAAGAAACCTGAATCTGAGATTTTTGAACTCGATAAAGTTCTTGCAACTTTCCAGAAATAGAAACTTCTCCAAACGATTGAAAGTCAGGGATGACCTTATGAAAGAAAGTATAGATAGCCTCAGATTTAAGAGCTTGACGCCAAGATTGAAATTCTGCCTCAAATCCAGAGGATAGAGCTAGTTGAAAAATCTTTTGTTCTAACTGAATATCGCTTGCAAAAGGGAGGGATTCTAGTTCTCTACGAGAGGTTATAAGACAAGATTTATAGTCAAATGTCATATCCAATCGAATGGAACCATCTTCTTCTCTATCAAAGTAAAAAAAGGGTTGAAAAGTTCTGATTTGAAGACTCTCTGAGCTACTACTTTTCCCTATTTTGCGAAGTTGAACTAATTGAGCAGCAAAAAGTCTCGATCACTTTTATCAAACTGCAGAACTTTTCTCCCCTGATTATTCATAGGTAATTTTACTATTTTTATCCAATAAACTAGCTTGCTCTTTTGACAAAAGATAAAAAGTACCTTTTATGAAACAGAACCTGACCTCTATAAAACGAATTACTCCGCTTTTCTTCGGTAATATCCATCTCATAATAATTTGTATTTTCTATAATGTTAAAGGAGATAAAACCTGCTTCTCCATCAAAATCTTGAAACAAGATATGATGATAAGCTGAGACCTGATGCTCAAACTGAAAATCGTCTAACTCCATTAACAGGTTTACACCTTGCTCAAAAAAGGTTAATGGAAAATAAAGATGGCGCCCTTTGATTTTTGAAGAAAAGGTTAGCATCTGATTGGTTTTCTATTAATCCCTGTAGAAAAACCAAGAGATTTTGGCTACTATCATCAAACTGAGAAAGTTCTATAGCAGATTCATATGTTTTACCAATCATATATCCTTTATGATTGTCTATAACCTTTAAAAATAAAGGAATGTCACGTATGACATAATATTTTTCAAATGGAGAAAGCCCTATTTTTAAAGTCCAAATAATACGATTAGTCCCTGCTTCTACCTGCCCATGTACAGATATTTGATATTTTTTAGGCAAATTAGGAGTTTGGATCATATCCAAGAATTGCTTCCCAAAAGACACTTGAGTCTCAACTTCTTCTTGTTTTTCCTGTCCAGTCTCTAAATTGATATAAATTTTACGACCCTTTTTCATCATTTTTTTAAGATAATGCTCCAAGGCCGCTAAATGAACACAGTAACCTCTTTTTTGAAAAAAGTCACAGCCGCAGAAAACCAAATCATCATCTAAACTATAGCGAATTTCTTCCTCATCTACTCGAGCAAAAAGACGAGTGTTTTTTTCTTTGATGATTTGAACCTTTCCAGTTTCATAGAGTTCTATTCCTTCAGTACGGATCTTCCCCGGAATCAATTTAGCCATATTTTCCCCTTTACTTTATCTCTTTATTATACCATATTTCTCCCTATGAAAATAGCCTTCTAGGATACTTTAGTCCTAAAAGGCTAGTTTTTAAACTTTAGCAAAAGTGGTTACAATTCGTTGACAAACTTCTTCTAAAACTGATGTTGGCATGGCCACATTGAGACGAGCATGCTGGGCCCCTTCCTCACCAAAGTCCAAACCACGGTTTAAGATGACCTTGGCTTCTTTTTCAATAGTCCCTGCAGATCCTCTTCTGACAAACCATAAGCTGAAAAGTCAAGCCAGACTAGATAGGTTCCTTGAGGTTTCATGACCTTGATTTTAGTTTCCTTCCCAAATAAATCAACTAGATAATTGATATGATTTTCAATGACTTCTTTGAGTTCCCCTAACCAATCCATACCATAACGATAAGCCGTTTCTGTAGCCAAATAGCCTAATCCTGATATTTCATGCTGGTTATTAGCAAGTTGACGTTTTTGGAATGCCATTTTTAACTTGGGATTCTCAATAACGACATAAGAATTTTTTGTTCCTGCAATATTAAAAGTTTTAGTGGCACTGCTCAGAATCAAAGAGAAATCTTTAAAAGCTGGATTAACAGTATTGAAAGAATGGTGTTTGTGACCAAATAGGGTTAAATCTTGATGAATTTCATCTGATACTAACAGGACCCCGTGTTTTTGACAAAGCTGTCCAATTTTCTCAAGCACTTCTTTTTCCCAAACACGGCCACCAGGATTGTGGGGATTGCAAAGTAGATAAAGTTTTACGGTATTATCCACCAAATCTTTCTCCAATTGCTCAAAGTCAATCTCAAAGAGTCCATCTTTTTCCACTAGAGAGTTGGTGACCAATATTCGGTTGTTGAGCTTAATACTACGGGCAAAAGGTGGATATACTGGTGTGTTAATAAGCACGGCTTGGCCTTCATTGGTATAAGCTTGAATGGCTGTTGAAATAGCTGGTACTACTCCCTCGATAAAGATCAGGGAATCCTTATCGAACGTATAACCATGCTGTTTTTCCTCCCAATTTTGAACAGCTTCAATCAAGCCATCACTAGCATAGGTATAGCCATAGACTAATTGCTCAGCATAGTCATGGACAGTCTGACGAATCTCAGGTAACACTTCAAAGTCCATATCAGCAATCCAGGCTGGCAATACTTGACGGTCAGTCTCGGCTTCTTTCCATTTGTAGGTATTATGTCCAAAACGATTGGGCAAGGTCGTAAAATCATATTTTCCCATAGTCTTATCCTTCCAAGGCTTGACGCAAGTCTTCAATCAAATCTCCAGCATCCTCAATACCAATGGATAAGCGTAAGAGATCATCTGTCAATCCGTAAGAATGACGAACTTCTACAGGAATATCTGCATGGGTTTGAGTAGTTGGGTAGGTAATCAGACTTTCAACACCACCCAGGCTTTCAGCAAAAGAGAACACTTTCAAGGTATTTAAGATATGAGGAATACGCTTCTCATCAGCCACTTTAAAGGAAATCATTCCCCCACGACCTGTATACAAAACTTCTTTGACAGCAGGTGATTGTTCCAAAAAGGCTACAATCTCTTGAGCATTAGCTGTTGAGCGCTCCATACGAAGTGACAAGGTTTTAAGACCACGAATCAATTGGTAACTATCAAATGGTGACAAAACAGCACCTGTGGTGTTGAGATTGTAGAAAAGTTTTTCATATAGTCCTAAACTATTAGTTATAACTACACCTGCCAAGACATCATTATGTCCTGCAAGGTATTTGGTTGCTGAATGAAGGACAATATCAGCTCCTTCTTCTATCGGGCGTTGGTAAATAGGGCTGTAGAAGGTATTATCCACCACAACTGTCGCCCCTTTAGCATGAGCCAATTGAGACAATTTTTTAATATCAAATTCCAACATCAAAGGGTTGGTTGGTGTTTCGATATAGAGTACATCTACATCCTTTTCTAGCTCAGCAATTAGCTCTTCTTCTATGTTGGCATAGGTAAAGTGGAATCGTCCTTCCTGCTCCACTTGATTGAACCAACGGAAAGAACCACCGTAAAGATCACGGACTGCCAAGACTTTGCTGCCTACAGGAAATACACTGAAAGCCAAGACAATAGCCGCCATACCTGAACTGGTTGCCAAAGCATAGTCTGCCGATTCGATAGCTGCTAAAACGTCCTCTACCTTACTACGAGTTGGGTTTTTAGTACGTGTATAATCATATCCTGTTGATTTTCCAAATTCTGGATGTTGATAGGTGGTAGAAAAATGTAGGGGGGTCACTAGAGCACCTGTTGCTTTATCAGATTTAATACCTGCTTGGGCTAAAATTGTGTTGATGTGAAATGATTTTCTCATACTTTACCTCCAAATCTATAGTAACTATTGTACCACTTATTTTAGATCCTTCGTTTTCTTGTTTTCAAGAGCTAGTTATAGCTTTAAACTATAGTAAAAACGATAACCTTATCAAAGGTTACCGTTTTTAAATTTAGAGTCATTATTTAACGTGTTTAGCTAATTCTTCTTGGGCTTTTTTATTAGATTCTTCTTTTTCTTTCAGCCATTTTTGTCTAGCTTCTTCATACTCAGCCGTTGTGACAACTTTATCTTGTAGTTTAACGTATTTGTATGATTCAACACCCTTGTTACCTGCTTGAGAGAAAGCAGCAGAGAATGGTACAGTTCTTCTCAATCCAGGAGTTCCTCCTTGTGAAACGTTTGGAAGTGCAAGCGCACTGTCAACTAACCAGGCTTGAGCTTCAGCGTACTTATCATAACGTTTGTTCAAATCTTGTTCAGTATTAGCTTCTTCTAACATCTTAGTATAGACATCCAAACCAACCGCAGTTGCTTTAGCATTGGTTTCACCAGGTTCTAGACCAAGGTTTTGCAATGAGCCACCACTTGTTAAGCTAAGAGTATCGAGGTAAGTTGATGGATCTTGATAGTCAGGTCCCCAACCACCGTTATAGAGGTCATAGTCTTTTTGCGCAGCCGTATTTGCTAGATAACCAATACTATCCATTTCTTCTGTAGTCAGCATTTGAATATTGATAACGACATTATCTGCACCTAGAACAGATTCAATAGACTGTTTGAAAGAGCTTGCCTCTTGGACACCCTTCTTAAAGGTTTGGTCAACTGGTAAATCCAAGTGAATTGGGAATTGAACACCTTTAGCTTCAAGTTCTTTCTTAGCTTGAGCAAAGACTTCCTTAGCTTTATCAGCATTGTAGTAGGCATCTTGCGCATCATCAAAATTCATATTTTCCCATACTTGACCGTAATTGACCATCTTAGAAGCTACGACATCACCAAAATCTTTCCCTTCAAGAGTAACGAATGTCGGTGGGACAAGCAAGTTTCTGATAATCTTAGTTGCTCCATCTTCCCCTTGAGATTGAGCACCATAAGCAGTACGGTCATAGGCAAAGTTGATAGCTTGACGGAATGATTTGTTTAAGACTGCTTCTTGTTGGGCCGTCTTTTCAGCGTCTGTCGTTTTTGATGTGTGGTTATATGATTTTCTATCTAGGTTAAAGTTATAATAGTAGGATGTCGCATTTTGCATACTATAAATGATGTTATCTTTATATTTTTCTTTTACTCCAGAGAAGCTTGAGCTATTTGGATAGAGACGCGCAAAGCTATAAACTCCCTCACTAAAGCTACGAACTAGAGAATCTTGATCACTACCATCATAGTAGGTCAATTTAACTTCATCTACGAATACATTTTTAGCATCCCAGTAATTTGGATTTTTCTTGTATTCCATGACAGATTTAGAAGTGAAAGACTTGAGAATAAATGGACCGTTGTACAAAAGATTTGCTGGATCCACTTTACCAAAGTTGTCCCCCTGAGAATTCAAGAAATCAGCATTAACTGGGAATAGAATGGTTGCAGTTGTTTTTGAGTTCCAATAAGGTTCTGGTTTTGTCAAGGTATATTGAACTGTTTGGTCATCAATAGCCTTAACTCCAACTGTTGAAAAGTCTGTTGTTTTTCCGTTGATATAATCATCCAAACCTGCTACAGAATCTTGTACGAGGTACAAAGCTTCAGATTTTTTATCCGCAGCATATTTCAACCCTGTCACAAAATCTTGCGCAGTAACTGGAGCATACTCTTCACCTTCAGATGTATACCATTTAGCATCCTTACGAAGTTTATAAGTATATGTCAAACCATCTTGGGATACAGTCCAATCTTCTGCCAATGAAGGAATATAATTTCCATACTGGTCGTTTTCCATCAAACCATCCACTAAGTTTGTAGCAACATCACCTGTAGTTGCACGGTTTTCTAAGAGATAGTTCAAACTAGAAGGATCGCTTGCGTATACATAGTTGTATACTTTAGAAGAGCTAGTCGAATTACCACAAGCTCCCAGAAGCAAACCAGCACTTAAGACGACGCCTGCTAACGTCAGATATTTTGCCTTAGACTTTTTCATAAACAGAACCTCCAAATTTAAATATTTGTATCATTATACAGCTAATGTTTTTAGTCAAGTAATTATATTTAAAAATTTTATTTTTTCTACATTTTTTTATATTTTTGTATTTTTTTCAAGAAAAAAACGAATAATTTAGACTTTTTTTACATAAAAAGTTCAAATTGTTCGTTTTATTTATAAACTGTTATGATAATTTTTAAACGTGCACGTAAGCGATCTGCTTTTAGCTGGTCCAATGACCTTATCCAAAAGTCGCGTACGTAGACTCAGGACACCATAGACGCCTCCTCCCATAAGGCCAATGATAGCAACATAAACGAAGCTCCATAGACGTCCGGTTGGTTGGAAGAAAAATCCTATTATCCATTGTATGAAACCAACTAGCAGGAACATCACTACGGTTAGGATAGAAATTAAGATAGTTCGTTTAGAACAATATTTCGACGGATACCCGTCACCTGGCAAATATCACGGTACATTAAAACATTTGGAATAATCAATCCGATTGTTGTAGATATTAGCGGACCGTAACTGTGGAATAGAGCAATGGCTGGAAATTGTAAGACCAGCTTTGCAAGCGAACCATAGACAAAGTATAAAACAGCTTTGCGATTTCGGAACATTGCTTGAAGCATAGGTGACAAGACCATGTACAAACCTAAGATTGTCGACTGTAAGACTGCAAAGACAAATAAGCCCATAGCCAAGCCATCTGGCTTACCGTAAAATACTGTATAGAGTGGTTCACCTACCATGACTACTCCAACCGTTGCAGGTAAGAGGAATAGGAAGAGCATGGTGATGCTATCTTGAACTAGACGAGAAGCTGCTGGTAAATCCCCCTTGACATAGTTCTCCGTCAAGAGAGGCAGACCAACGCTACCAATCGAAACTCCAACCGAAATCAAAATCATAGTGATTTTATTAGGATTGGCAGAGAAATAAGAGAACATGACAACTAAGTCTTCATTACTATAGTTGGTAAACCACTTCATGCTATTGATAAAGGTCATTTGGTCCAAGATTTGGAAAAGTTGAATAGCAGAACCAGTCAAGATAAAAGGAATAGCTTCCTTAATCGTATCAACCAAAAGACTCTTACTATCAATCTTATCTCGGGTTTCAAAAACTTTTTGGAGCAATCCTTCCTTATAAAGGAAATAAAGCAAGACTGCAAAACTCGCCATCATCCCAATAAAGGCCGCAAAAGTAGATTGAGTAACTGCTGATAGATAATCTTTTGAACCGAGCTTCATGATGATAAAGGTTGCTAAGAGCATCCAAATAACACGGATAACCTGCTCAGCAATTTGACTCATGGCATAAGGTTTAAGATTATTCAACCCTTGGAAAAATCCACGGATAACACTCATAGACGGGAAAATCAAGACAGCCCAAGATAGGCTCTGCATAATTGGGATTAACTCACTTCCAACACCTGAAAGGTCTGCTAACCACGGAGCCATGAAATATAAGATTAGGGCAAAGAAAACACCTAATCCTGTCATGAAGCCTAAGAAACTACGAATTAAGGCAAAACTATGCTCTTCCTCATTCATGGTATTATACTTTGCGACTTGCTTTGCGACTGCAACAGGAATACCCGCAGTCGAGATCAATAAGAACCATGCATAAATATTATAACCCATGGTGAAGAGCCCATTTGCCTTAGCGGCATATGTCCCCATCCAAATATACCAAGGAATAATGTAAATAGCCCCGAGCAGGCGGCTGATAAAATTACTAGCCGTTAGCCAAGCAGTCCCTCGTAACATCTGGGCTTGCTGATGATTATTTTCGTTAGACATAGCTTCCTCATTCATTTTTAATCACTAGGAAAAGTTCCTTATCTTCCATTATAAACTTTTCCTTGTTACTTGTAAAATTCAGACTTTCAGTTTACAATAGAAAGTATGATAAAGATTGAAACTATATTAGATATTTTAAAGAAAGATGGTCTCTTCCGTGAGATCATCGACCAAGGACATTACCACTACAACTACAGCGATGTTGTTTTTGACAGCATCAGTTACGATAGCCGAACAACCAAAGAAAAATACTCTATTTTTTTGCAAAAGGAGCTGCCTTTTAAAAAGAATATCTGTTTTTCAGCTATCGCACAAGGGCTTGGTTGGTACGTAGCTGAGCAGGACTATGAAGTTGGTATTCCTGTTATTGTTGTTAACAATATCAAAAAGGCCATGAGTTTGATAGCCATGGAATTTTATGGCAACCCTCAGGAGAAACTTAAAATCCTTGCTTTCACTGGCACTAAAGGAAAAACAACAGCGGCTTACTTTGCCTATCATATCTTGTCCCAACGCTACCCAACTGCCCTCTTGTCGACAATGAATACAACTTTAGATGGCAAGACTTTCTTCAAATCTTCCTTCTCAACACCTGAAAATATCGACCTCTTTGATATGATGGCTCAAGCGGTTAAAAATGGTAGAACTCATCTGGTAATGGAAGTTTCCAGCCAAGCCTATCTGGTAAATCGAGTGTATGGGTTAACTTTCGACGTGGGAGTTTTTCTCAACATCACACCAGACCATATTGGTCCTATTGAGCATCCAACCTTTGAAGACTACTTCTACCACAAGCGTCTCTTGATGAAAAATAGCCGAGCAGTTGTCATTAATAGTGATATGGACCACTTCTCTGTTCTAAAAGAACAAGTTGAAAATCAAGAACATGATTTCTACGGAAGCCAGTCAAGTAACCAAATCGAGAACTCCAAAGCCTTTAGCTTCTCAGCTACTGGTAAATTAGCTGGAGACTATGATATTCAGTTGATTGGGCACTTCAACCAAGAAAACGCCGTTGCAGCTGGGCTGGCTTGTCTTCGTCTAGGTGCTAGTCTGGATGACATCAAAAAAGGGATTGCGACTACTCGCGTACCTGGTCGTATGGAAGTTCTCACTCAGAAAAATGGCGCAAAAGTTTTCATCGACTACGCCCACAATGGTGACAGTCTTAAAAAACTAATCTCTGTCGTTGAAACACATCAAACTGGAAAGATTGCTTTAGTCCTTGGTTCGACTGGAAACAAGGGAGAAAGCCGTCGAAAGGACTTTGGACTTCTTCTCAATCAACATCCTGAAATCCAAGTCTTTCTAACAGCTGATGATCCAAACTACGAAGATCCAATGGCCATTGCTGATGAAATTAGTAGCTACATCCATCGTCCTGTTGAAAAGATTGCTGACCGTGAGCAAGCTATCAAGACTGCGATGTCAGTTACAAGTCAAGAACTGGATGCGGTCATTATCGCTGGTAAAGGAGCTGACTGCTACCAAATCATCAACGGGATAAAGGAGGACTATCCTGGAGATGCAGCCGTTGCAGAACGTTATCTATAGTAAATTAAAAGAAGGCTAGGAAATTTCCTAGTCTTCTTCTATTATTTTATAAAGATGAGTCTTTCCTTATCAAATTCTACAGCTAACTCATATTTCCCATCTTCATTTTGAATGATGTAGCCCAATAAAACTAAACTATCGACAAAGACATCCCGTCGTTTCTGCATGAGCTGGTCTTTTTTGAGGAATTTGAGCAAAAAGGTTGTCATATACTTGAGAGCATACTCAGGGTTGACATCACCCAAAACAGCATAGAGTTTCTGCTGTTCTTCTGTCAGCGGATACTGGTGCTTAACCTTATAAAAATAATTAGACAAGGTCATCTTTTCCCTTGCAAAATCGGTGTGCTCTTCTAGGATAGCTGCATTTGTTTGATTTCGCAATTCCGTCTGAAAATCTTTCTCCAGGATTTCTTGGTAAACAGGACTATCATCCCTCACAAAGACTTCTTGGTCTAGTGCAAGAGATTCTGTAGATTCTAGAAATGGGAGATTGAGATAATAGCGTTTATTCTCTCTCAAGATCAAACCCGCTTTAATATATTCCTCCAAATACTTGTCAACTAGAACATCTGGAAACTTAGCCTTAATTTCGCGTAGAATAACTTCATCATGCTGATCAAGATAGTCCACCAAGTCCCTAAAAAATGGCTGTTGCGTTAAGCGAGATGGATTAAAAATCTGAATCATGAAGATTCCTTTCTTTACATACTAAAAGTGGAGAGGTTGCTAATTGACTCGGGTTAGTGCCAGGCTGATTCAGAGGTACAGGAAGTTCTAGTTTCTGGTAATACTCCCTCCAAAAATCACTGATTTCCTGTGTATCATCCCCAAACTTCATGGTAATGGTCTCAAAAATAGGGAGGATTTCTGCTACAAACTGGGAGCAATAGAAACCATCTCCATCAGGATAAAAAGAAAAATTATAAGGAGCTCCCAGATGCTGGTCTGCTGTTTTCTTTACCTTTTGAATATCTATCTTTGGATAGCAATAGATATCATACAGATAATCTGGGTCGAAGAAGTCTATTGGTTTTTGACAGATAACGCCAACTTCCCCACTAGCATGATAGACGAAGCCATCCAAAAAAATAGCTACATGGCTATAGTTCCCAGTAGATGCCTGGATAGCCTGTCCTATATCCGAATCATCTTTTACAAAAATTAAGTCGCCATTTTCCAACATACTTCTCTCCTAGCAAAAAAGGAGTCGAAACTCCTTTTTATTACAATGGGTATCCCCATTTTCATTTTAGAATTAAGCATTAAAGCTTTCTGTCAGTTGAGGTACAACTTGTTTCTTACGTGAAACAGCACCTGGAAGGAAAGCGTGGTTGTTTTCAAGTTTGAAGTTGAAAGCTGCTTCTACCTTGTCCATATTAGCACCAAGAGCCAAAATTTCTGAGTTTGAGTTGACGATGTCTGTAATCATCAAGACAAAGTCAGAGTAGCCGTTAGCTGCATTTGCCGCTTGGATGGCTGCTTCGATTTCAGCTTGGCGCGCCAATACTTCAGTAATATCAACTGTATTCACTTGAGCCACACGGACATTGTTTCCGTTGAGTTCAAATGTCTTAGCATCAATATCAATCAATTCTTCTGCTGACTTACTTGCCAAGTTTGTACCAGCCTTGAGCATGGCAAGACCGTATTCTTCCAAGTTCACACCAGCCAATTCAGCCAATTCAAGAGCAATGACTTTATCTGATGGGTGAGTGGTTGGAGATTTCAAAAGAAGGGTATCTGAAATCAAACCTGAAAGCATCAATCCAGCTAGCTCTTTAGGAACAGCTACACCATGTTCTTTGAACATGCGGTAAACGATAGATGACGCTGATCCAACTGGTTCCAAGCGCATGTAAAGTGGGCTTGCTGTTTCAAAGTTAGCAACACGGTGGTGGTCTACAACACCATAAACTTCAACTTCAGCAATATCTGAAACAGATTGTTGGAATTCGTTATGGTCTGTCAAGATAACTTGCTCAGCATCTTCTGCTTTAGCAGATGTAATCACACGCGGTGCTTCTACACCAAAATAATTCAATACAAAAGCTGTTTCTTCATTTGGAGTTCCAAGAGCCACCGCTTCTGTATCCAAACCATAAGCTTCTTTTGCAAGATAAGCAAAAGCTACAGATGAACCAATGGCGTCTGAGTCTGGATTTTGGTGACCAAATACTAGAATCTTAGACATGATAATACCTCGTTTCTTTATTCTCCTTATTGTAGCATTTTTTTCGCTTTTTGACAAAAGTAAGAGGAGTCAAAGGACTCCTCATTACAAGTCAAAAGAATCGACTAAATTTCTATTTTGATTCTCTTTGAAATAATTTTCTTTTTGCATACGTGTCTTGCGCTTGAAAAGAGCTTCAGCAGACATGGCTTCTTCCTTTCTGTCAAAACCTTCTGCAAAGATGAGTTTTACCGGCAATCGAGCGCGTGTATATTTGGCTCCTTTACCGCTATTGTGAACGGCAATCCGTTTCTTCACATCTGTTGTATAGCCTGTATAGTAGGAACCATCACGGCACTCAACCACATACATATAAGCCTTATGATCCATAGTAAATCTCTTGAATTTCTGGTGTATAAGTACCATCACTATTATGAACAATGAGTGGTGGTAAAACCTTAAAGCCACTAGTGGACCCGTCCTTGATAGCTTCAATCAAAAGCATATTGGCTTCCTTTTCACGTTTAGGGTAAACAAATTGTAATCGCTTTGGAGCTAGATTATGCTGTTGGAGTGTATCTAAAATATCTAATAATCTATCTGGACGATGGACCATTGCCAAACGCCCGTTTGATTTGAGAATACTTTGAGCACTACGACAGATTTCCTTGAGGTTGGTCGTAATTTCATGCCGAGCTAAAAGGTAATGTTCGCTTTCGTTCAGATTAGAATTTGGATCCACTTTAAAATAAGGCGGATTGCATAATATTAAATCAACCTTGCTCCCCTGAATATGACTAGGCATATTCTTCAAATCATCACAAATAACCTGCATTTGCTCTTCCAAGCCGTTTAAACGAACTGACCGTTCAGCCATATCAGCGAGACGTTCCTGAATTTCTACAGATAGAATTTTAGCCTTGGTACGACTACTAGCAAAAAGTCCAACAGCTCCATTGCCCGCACAAAAATCCACAATTAACCCATTTTTAGGAAATCGGGGAAAGCGTGACAAAAGTACACTGTCCACGGAATAGCTGAAAACCTCTCTATTTTGGATAATCTTGATATCTGTAGAGAAGAGTTGGTTAATCCGCTCTCCTGATTTTAATAATTGTTCTTCGTTCATACTTCTATTATAACAAAATATAATAACATCACAATGATTTGAGGAATATCAATTACTGTTTTTCTTTAAATGCTCCAAGGCTTCTCGTGTCCAAACAGGCATCATGCGACCAAGCGGTGCGAATCCATGTTTGATACGATTATTCGAAAAACGTCTCCGTCTAGGAAGTTGATGTTTTTCTTCTTCCAAGGTACGAATGGAGAGGCTAGCTTTTCCAGTATATTCGTCAAAATCTACTACTTGCACCTGGACTTCATCACCGATTTTTAAAACTTCGTAAATATTTTCGATAAATCCTGTCCGAATCTCCGAGATATGAATCAGGCCTGTCACTCCTGTTTCTAACTCAACAAAAGCTCCATAGGGCTGAATCCCAGTAATACGGCCATTTAGCTTATCACCGATTTTCATTTTAGTCCTCAATTTCAATAGTTTCAATGACCACGTCGTCAACTGGCTTGTCCATTGCACCTGTTTCAACACCTGCAATTGCATCCAGAACTTCATAAGAAGCTTCATCCGCAAGTTGACCAAATACAGTGTGACGACGGTCTAGGTGAGGAGTTCCACCTTGTTCTGCATAGATTTCTGCAATTGGATCTGGCCAACCACCACGAGCAATTTCTTTCTTAGAATAAGGCAAGTGTTGATTCTGCACGATAAAGAACTGGCTACCATTTGTATTTGGCCCAGCATTAGCCATAGAAAGGGCTCCACGGACATTATAAAGTTCTTCTGAAAACTCATCCTCAAAAGATTCTCCATAGATTGACTCTCCACCCATACCAGTACCAGTTGGATCCCCACCTTGAATCATAAAATCTTTAATAATACGATGGAAAATGACACCGTCATAGTAACCATCTTTTGATAGAGCAATAAAGTTGGCTACTGTTTTTGGTGCGTGATCAGGGAAAAGTTTGATACGCATATCCCCATGATTTGTTTTAATGGTCGCTAAAGGACCTTCTACTGCTTCAATGTCTACTTGTGGAAAATGTAATTCTTTTTCTACCATACCAAATCCTTCTAAGGCATCAAAGATGCCATCTTCTTCTAATGTTTTTGTAATATAATCTGCTTTTTCTTTGATTTTATCATGAGAAATTCCCATAGCAACACTAATGCCTGCATAATCAAAGAGTTCTAAATCGTTAAGACCGTCCCCAAAAACCATAACGTTTTCAGGTTTTAAACCTAATTGGTCAACTACCTTGGCAACTCCAGCTGCTTTTGAACCGGAAATCGGCACAACATCTGATGAATGTTCATGCCAGCGTACCATACGCAAAGTCGATGCTAAACTTTCAGGCAACGTTAAGTCATCTCCCTGATCCTCAAATGTCCACATCTGATAAATATCTTCTTTTTGGTAAAAATCAGGGTCCACCTCTAAATTAGGATAAATCGGATCAATCGCCTGGCTAATCATCTCTGTTCGCCTTGATAGTTTAGCAGCATGACTTCCCACCAAACCGTAATCAATCCCAACTTCCTTGGTCCAAGCAATATACTCTTCTACCTTATCCTTAGCAATTTTGTTACTATAAATAACATTGCCCTTTTTATCCTCAATATAGGCACCATTCAAGGTCACAAAGAAATCTGGCTTAAGCTCCTGAATCTCTGGTACCACACCAAATATGCCCCGACCAGTTGCAATACCTGTCAAGATTCCCTTCTCACGTAATTGTTGAAAAACCCTTGGAATAGTACTTGGAACAAAACCTGTCTTTGAATTTCGTAAAGTATCATCTATATCAAAAAAGATAATCTTAATCTTCTTAGCCTTGTATCTTAACTTGGCATCCATTATAATACCTCCTTCAATTCACTCTTTCCATTATACCATAAAGTAGAGAAATCCCACATCCCCAATAAAATCCTTGTCTCTTATCCGAATTCCTTTACTAGATACAAAACCAAATCATCATTATTTTGGCTAGTTGCATTCATTTTCAAGGGTTGATTTCGATACCAGACACCCGTCCCATCTGGAATATAGCCTCGTTTGATGTACAATCTTTGGGCGGGTCCATATCCTGAGTGCAAGCCTACGCCTAGACTTACCTTGATCGAAACAAGCTCGACTCGTTTTTCTGCTTCTTCTAGCAGTTGACTCCCAACTCCTTGATTTCGAAAAGGCTCAAATACATTAAAATCGGATAATTCTGGATAGACTTCTGCAAAAGGACCATGTTTAGCAGAGGGCAAAATGGTAATGTAGCCCGCTACAGCACCCTCAACCTCTGCAACTAAGACCTCTCTCTCCCCACTTTCTTGCTCCTCAAAGTATCGAGTTAAAACCTCCTCTCTACTTGGCCAACCTTGTCTGATAAATCCTCGAGATAGATATTTTATGTCAGATTCTTGCATTTTTCTAATTGAACATGTCGTCTTCATAAGCTTCTCCTTTATAGCTTTCTCCTACCATTATAGCACGATAATAAAGATTAAAAGAAAAACCTAGTAAGACAAAAGAATCTTACTAGGTCAACAGGGAGTCCTGTAAAAGTCTGATAAAAGACACGCCTGAACAAAAAAAGAGGTCCACTGGACCGAAAAAAAGACCCGTAAGGGTCTTTTCTTTAATCTTCGTTTACGAAAGGCATCAAAGCCATTACGCGAGCGCGTTTGATAGCTGTTGTTACTTTACGTTGGTTTTTAGCTGAAGTTCCAGTTACACGACGTGGAAGGATTTTCCCACGTTCTGAAACGAAACGGCTAAGAAGCTCAGTATCTTTGTAATCAACATATTCAATTTTGTTTGCTGCGATGTAATCAACTTTTTTACGGCGTTTGAACCCGCCACGACGTTGTTGAGCCATGTTTTTTCTCCTTTATAGTATTAATTGTCCATTAGAATGGTAAATCATCATCTGAGATATCCAAAGGATTCGTTGCTCCGAATGGATTCTCATTACGTGAAAAGTCTGGTACTGAATTTGTAGGTGGTGCAGGACTAGTAGTTGGTGCAGAATAAGATCCACCAGTCTGTCCTTCACGAGCACTACGGCTTTCCAACATTTGGAAATTCTCAGCTACGACTTCTGTCACATAGACACGTTGTCCTTGCTGGTTATCGTAACTACGAGTCTGAATACGGCCTGTAATCCCAACAAGAGAGCCTTTTTTAGCCCAGTTAGCAAGATTTTCAGCCTGTTGGCGCCACATAACGACATTGATAAAATCAGCCTCACGTTCGCCATTTTGACTCTTGAATGTACGGTTTACTGCAAGAGTAAAAGTCGCAACTGCTACATTTGATGGGGTATAACGTAACTCAGCGTCACGTGTCATACGCCCTACAAGTACAACATTGTTAATCATAATTTACCTTCTTACGCGTCAAGTTTGACGATCATGTGACGAAGAATGTCAGCGTTGATTTTTGAAAGACGGTCAAACTCTTTAAGAGCTGCATCGTCGTTTGCTTCAACGTTAACGATGTGGTAAAGTCCTTCACGGAAATCTTGGATTTCGTATGCAAGACGACGTTTTTCCCATGCTTTTTGATTCAACAACAGTTGCACCGTTGTCAGTCAAGATAGAGTCAAAACGTGCTACCAAAGCGTTTTTCGCTTCTTCTTCAATGTTTGGACGAATGATATAAAGAATTTCGTATTTAGCCATTGATATGTTCCTCCTTTTGGTCTAATGACCCCAAGACTTAGCAAAGGGGTAAGTGAGGTTTGCTCACAATAAACTATTATACTAGAAAAAAATTTTTTTGGCAAGTAAAAAGGTGTTTCTAATTCATTTTTTTAAAAGCTTTTTAGCAGAAGTTCGAGCAATTTCCTCTACTTGAATATTTTCTGCTTCAAATTTTTCTTTTAGGAATGGAAGATCAACTATTCCATCGATTTGGACCTCAATAATAATTTTACCGTCCTTGCGAGGAAGGTTAATCGTATGTGAGATATTAAGATTTTCTTCAACGATCAAAGAAACAATCTTGCTTAGAACTCCGACCTCATTTTCAGTGATAAAACGAACACGAATTCCTTCTTCTCCATAACCTGAAACCTCTAGAAAAGCTCTGAAAACATCGCGATCTGTAATTACACCATAGAGCTGACCGTTATCCATAACTGGAAGGATACCAATTTTATTTTTAAGCATGAGATAGGTTGCATCTTCTAGGCTAGCGTAACCTGAAACAGTTATAACATCACGAATCATGACATCTTTTACCTTTGTTTTATTAAGTAGGTAATTCATCTCATAGATAGAAAGACTTGTAGCTTTAGATGGACTAGCTTCAGCAATAGTGCCTTCTGTAACCAATCCCACTAATCTATCATTTTCAATAACAGGAAGACGGTGCAAACCTTGTTCACGCATTAAGTCAGCCGCATGAGCTATTGTTGTATCTGGACTGATATAGACTACCTTACGTGTCATAAAATCTTTAACTGCCATAAGACTTCTCCTTTATATTTATAGTTTTATTATACACCTTTTAAAGAAAGCAATCAAACGCTTTCAATTCTTTTTCAAGATTCAGAAAACTCTGATGACCTTACAAAAAAGAGCTCTTAAAATGAGCTCTATGAATGAAAGAAATAACTCTTCATTCGTTTTTAATTTTTTCTGGTGAGATATAGGATTAGAGGCATTCTCTATCCGCCGACTAAAAAGGTCCCCGGACTAGATGTTAATTGCTACCGCAATTTTTATCCGCCGACTAAAACAATCCACTGGATTGTTTTAGCCACCTAGATATGCTTTTCTGACTTCGTCTGAGGCTGCGAGTTCTTTTCCTGTTCCTGATAGGACAATCTTACCTGTTTCTAGTACATATCCTCTATCTGCAATAGCAAGTGCTTTATTAGCATTTTGCTCAATCAAGAGAACGGTTGTCCCTTGCTTTTGAATATCTTGAATTATATCAAAAATTTCTTGGATAAAAATCGGCGCAAGTCCCATTGATGGTTCATCCAAAAGAAGGAGTTTAGGTGTAGACATGAGTGCACGCCCCATGGCAAGCATCTGTTGCTCACCACCAGATAGGGTAGCAGCATCTTGATTTTTTCGCTCTTCCAAACGTGGGAAACGTGAAAAGACTTTCTTCAAATTCGCTTGATTCTCTTCACGATTTTTCTTAAGAAAGGCTCCCATCTCCAAGTTTTCCATAACAGTCAAACCTGAAAAGACATGACGTCCTTCTGGAACCTGAGAAAGACCTGATGCAACAATTTTCTGAGCAGGCATCTTTTGAATTTCTTGCCCTAAAAACTCAATTTTCCCAGAGCTTGGACGGACCAAGCCTGAAAGGGTACGAAGAATGGTTGTTTTACCAGCTCCATTTGCTCCGATAAGGGATACTACTTCTCCTTCGTTTACTTCAAAACTCACATCACGAACAGCTTGGATCATGCCATAATGCACTGATAGATTTTCAACTTTTAACATAGACATTAGGCTTCACCTCCTAGATAAGCTTCGATAACTCGTTTATTGGCCTTGATTTCACTAGGCGTTCCGTGAGCAATCAAGCGACCATACTCAAGCACATAGATACGTTCAGTAACGTCCATTACTAAGTTCATATCATGCTCAATCAGCATAATCGTAATGTTAAATTCATCCTTAATACGACGAATCAACTCTGTCAATTCAGCTGTTTCCTGTGGGTTCATACCCGCTGCAGGCTCATCCAAAAATAGAATTTTTCGGTTCTGTAGCGAGGGCACGAACGATTTCCAAACGGCGTTGTTGACCATAAGCTAAGTTTTTTTAGCTAAAGTATCAGCATCCCCATCCAAATCAAAGATTTTTAAGTAAATCGATTGCCTTAGTTTTTAATTCTTTTTCATTTTTATAAAATGTTGGCAAACGCAAGAAACTAGCAAAAACATGCTTTTTATGGTGATTGCCAAATGCAATAAGAACATTATCCAAAACAGTTAAATCTTTAAAAAGTCGAATGTTTTGGAAAGTACGCCCTAGGCCAAGAGAGGCAATTTTGTAAGGTTGCTTACCATTTAACAAGTGACCATCTAATGTAATTGTTCCTTCACTTGGTTCATAAACACCTGTTAAAAGGTTGAAAAGAGTTGTTTTCCCAGCTCCATTTGGTCCAATCAAGCCAACAAGTTCACCTTCATTCAATTCTAGAGTTACATCTCCAACAGCTGTTAGACCACCAAAATGCTTGGTTAACTGTTTTACTTCAAGTAATGCCATTAGTTTTGTTCCTCCTTCTTAGTTTTTTTAAAGAGACGAGATAGACTTAATTCCCATGTTCCAAGAAGGCCACCTGGTCTGAAAATCATTACAAGCACCAAAGCCAAAGCATAGATGATCATACGAATACTTGCTACATCCTGGAGAATCATATTAATAATTCCCAATACAATAGCTGAAACAATAGCACCTGTAACAGAGCCCAAACCACCAAATACAACGATAATTAAGACGTTAATAGAGTTGATAAATGAATAATCCTTAGGAACTACTGATCCAACAAATCCTGCCTGAAGAGATCCCGCAATACTTGCAGTCATAGCTCCAAATACAAAAGCGATAATTTTAATTCTTGTTGTATTGACCCCAACTGATTCTGCTGCAATCTCATCTTCACGAACAGCTAGAGTTGAACGGCCAATTGGGCTACGAAGGAAGTTTAGGGTTGCTATCGTTGTAATAACCACAAAGAAGTAAACCATTTGCCAGTTGGTAAAGTTTGGAATACCAAGAATACCGGCTGCTCCATTGGTAATATCTCCACCATTGACGATAAAGATACGAATGATTTCAGCAACACCAAGTGTAGCAACTGCAAGATAGTCCCCCTTCAAGCGAAGAGTTGGAATCCCAACGACTAAAGCCACTAATCCTGAGATAAGTGCTCCAAGAAGCATAGCTCCAAAGAAGGCTCCATAAGTAGGAGATTTAGAACCAATAATAGCTGCTGCATAGGCACCAATAGCCATAAATCCAGCATGACCTAGTGAAAATTGGCCAGAAAAACCAACAATCAGGTTAAGTCCCACTGCAAGGATAATATTGATACCAATTTGTTGTAGGATTTGAATGTAAAAAAGATTTAGGACTCCAGCTGAAACAAGCAGGCTAATCAAGCCATATCCTGCCAACAAAAGGAGCAACCATAGAATATTAACTTTTAAATTATCTTTCATTGTTTACACCTTCTCTTTCACATTCTTACCAAGAATACCTGCAGGACGAACAATCAAGATCAAGAGCAAGATACCGTATACAATAGCATCACGGAAATCTGACATTCCAAATGCTGTTGCAAAAGTTTCTAATAATCCGATTACAAATCCTCCAAGAGCTGCACCTGGAATAATTCCAATACCACCTAAAACGGCAGCAACGAAAGATTTAATACCTGGAGTCATCCCCATCAATGGTTCCAATGAATTATAGTAAAGTGCAATAAGGACACCAGCAGCACCAGCTAGAGCTGAACCCAAAGCAAAAGTAAAGCTGATAGTACGGTTTACGTTGATTCCCATCAACTGAGCCGCATCACTATCAACTGAAACGGCACGCATTGCCTTCCCCATCTTGGTCTTTTGTACAATTAATTGCAGAAGAACCATCAATACAAGTGACACACCTAATATCATTAACTGAATATTTGTTAAGCTAATTGGTCCCAAGTCGTAACGGACAGTTTGAATGGCTTGGGGAAAGGCACGTGTATTTGCACCAACGAAATAAACCATCCCGTACTCAAGCAGGAAAGATACCCCAATCGCTGTAATCAGAACTGAGATACGAGTTGAATTTCGTAAAGGTCTATAAGCTAGAAACTCAATAACAACACCCAGAATAGCTGTACCAACCATAGATAGAAGTAGGGCAACAAAGAAATTCAATTGTAGGTAGTTAATCAAGAAATAGCCCATAAAAGCCCCCATCATATAAATATCGCCGTGGGCGAAGTTGATGAGCTTGATAATTCCATAAACCATGGTATATCCAAGGGCTAATAATGCATAAACACTACCCAGGATTAAACCATTAACAAGTTGTTGGAGCATATAGTTCACTCTTTCTAATAATAATTTTTAGGATATAAATTGCTTCTAAAATACCGAAACAGGGAGTGAGTAAAAAGCTCATTCCCCATTCTCGTTATCTTTAATTTATGGTTGTACGACTTCTGCCGCTTCAACTTTACCATTATTCATAGTCATCATGAATGCAGTTTTAACAGTGTTGTGATCTGCATCGAAGCTTGTTTTTCCTGTTACTCCTTCAAAGTCTTTAGTTTTAGCAAGATTATCTTTAAGTTCTACAGATGTTTTAGCACCTTTTGCTGCATTTGCTACAAGGTAAACTGAGTCATATGCAAGAGCTGCAAAAGTTGAAGGCTCTTCATTGTATTTAGCACGGTAAGCTTCTAGGAAGGCTTTTGCCTTATCAGAAACATCAACTGTTGATGAGAAACCAGAGATGAAGTAAATGTTTGATGCTCTTTCTGCTGTTGCTTGTTGAACAAACTCTTCACCATTAAATCCATCACCACCGATGATTGGTTTGTCAATACCCATACCACGAGCTTGGTTTACAATTTTACCTGCTTCAGTGTAGTAACCTGGTAATACGATTGCATCAAATTCTTTATCTTTGATTTTTGTAAGAGCTGCTTGGAAGTCAGTATCTCCTGATACGAAATGTTTCATCAGCTACGATTTCACCTTTAAATGATTCACGGAAAGCTTTTGCAACACCTTTAGCATAGTCACTTGAGTTATCAGTATACAAAACAACTTTCTTAGCACTCAATTTATTAGCTACATAGTTTGAGATGATTTTACCTTGGTAGCTATCTTGGAATGTTCCAATAAATAGGAAGTCTTGTCCTTTTGGTCAAACCATCTTGAGTAGCACTTGGCGAGATTAATGGCACAGCAGCTTGAGTAGCGTTTGCCACTGCAGCAGCAGTTGCTCCAGAAGTCGCAGGACCTACGATAGCTGCTACTTTTGATTGAGTAACAAGGTTTGTAGAAACAGAGGCCGCTTCAGCAGTTTCGGATTTGTTATCTTTATCTACAACTTCGATTTGTTTTCCATCAACACCACCAGCAGCATTGATTTGATCAACTGCAAGTTGAGCACCCTTTTGTTCAGATGTACCGTAAGCAGCTACTGCTCCAGTCTCCTCAAAGTTGAAACCAATTTTAATAACTTTTTCATCTACTGGGTTACCAGTTGCATTCGATGCTCCTGATTTCACTTCACCACAAGCTGTTAAAACAGCTACACTTGCGAGTGCAACAAGCGATAATGCGAATTTTTTCTTCATAATTTGTCTCCTTCTTAAGTTCATTTTTAATGACATGTTAAGAATATACCGAATTATCAGAAAATTGTCAATACTTTTTTTGTATTTTTTAAATGATAGCGTTTTCTTCCTTTCGATAAAGGTTTCCAACAAAAAGGAGTTTCTAGTTCTTGAATGTGGCAAACTCTTACTTTTTTTAATAAATTTTCTCTTTTTCTAAACGTTCTACCAATTCAGCTACTTCTTCTGTTGGGTACATAAAGCTGTATATAACGACGCTTTTTAGAATGGTAACAGATATCTCCATAAACTTTGGAGTTTTTTTACATCACGATTATAGTATAAGATAGACAATCAAACCAGAACGATTCTCTTTTTTTCAAACATAATATAGCTTCCTTTCTAAACAAATCTTCCTTTCTATTATATCAAAAGCAAACTCAGTCGAGTTTGCTTTTAAGGATTATTAGTTCAAAGAATTATTTGCCATAATCTCGTCAATGAAACCATATTCTAATGTTTCTTGAGCACTCATCCAGTAATCACGTTCAGCATCTCTATGAATTTGCTCAACAGATTTACCAGAATTATCTGCAAGAATTTGCTCCAAAGTCTTACGGGTTTTAAGCAAGTGTTCAGCTGCAATAGCCATATCAGTCTGCTGAGTTCCGCCACCAGTTCCTCCCATTGGCTGGTGAATCATGTATTCTGCATTTGGAAGCATAAAACGTTTACCTTTAGCACCACTAGATGCAATGATAGTTCCCATTGATGCTGCCATCCCCATAACAATAGTTTGGACATCTGCCTTAATAAAGTTCATAGTGTCAACAATTGCCAAACCTGCTGATACAGAACCTCCAGGAGTGTTTACATAAAGGTAAATATCTTTTGTACTATCTTGCGCATCCAAGAAGAGCAATTGAGCAATAACTGAGTTTGCCATATTGTCTTCGACTGGTCCAGTCAACATGATAATGCGGTCCTTAAGAAGTCGTGAGTAGATGTCATACGAGCGTTCTCCACGACTTGTTTGTTCAATAACTACAGGAATCATTCATTTCTCCTTCTAATCTTTAAATTTAGTAGTTGACTACTGACAATGAAGCAATTACACCTCATTGGTCAAAAAGGTCAATTTATAGTCTATATAATTCTCTTTCAGAACTCTACTTAGTTCCGAACAATCGGTCTCCTGCATCACCTAAGCCAGGAACAATATAACCATGTTCGTTCAAACGTTCATCCAAAGCTGCTGTAAAGATTTCTACATCAGGGTGTGCTGCTTGAAGTGCCTTCACACCTTCTGGAGCTGATACAAGGCAGACAAACTTGATGTTTGAAGCTCCACGTTTTTTGAGAGAGTCAACAGCCAAAATCGCTGATCCACCTGTTGCAAGCATAGGATCAACTACAAAAATTTGACGTTGGTCAATATCTTCAGGTAATTTTACCAAGTATTCTACTGGTTGAAGAGTTTCTTCATCACGATACATACCAATATGACCAACTTTGGCTGCAGGGACCAAGCTCAACAATCCATCGACCATCCCAATACCTGCACGCAAGATTGGTACAATTGCTAATTTTTTACCAGCCAACTGTTTTTGAACTGTTTTTGTGATCGGTGTTTCGATTTCTACATCTTCAAGTGGAAGATCACGAAGCACTTCATATCCCATCAACATTGCAATCTCGTCTACTAGTTCACGAAAAGCTTTTGTAGAAGTGTCAGTGCGACGCAAGATTGATAATTTGTGTTGAATCAGTGGATGATTAATAACTTCAAGTTTTCCCATTTGTGAGTTCCTTCTTTCAATTTATTCTTCTAATTATATCAAAAAATGGTTCAAAAATCTTTTGAAACCATTCTTTTTTTGATTCTAAATCAAATTTACTTCCCTAATAGCTGACTGAACTGTTTCAAGTGGTAGATGGGTTAATTCCGTCTTTTTTTCTTGATAAAGGTATTGAGCATAATCATCCATACGGTATTGGTTGATATAAACAACACGTTGACAACCTACTTGAAGTAGCTGTTTTGTACAGTTAAGACAAGGAAAATGCGTAACATAGGCAGTGAATCCCTTTGGAATACCTCGTTCAGCCCCTTGTAAAATAGCATTCACCTCTGCATGTAGGGTTCTAACACAATGCCCTTCTATTACAAGACAGTCATGATCAATACAGTGTTCAGTACCTGAAACAGATCCATTGTAGCCTGTTGAAATCACTTTGTTATCCTTTACAAGAACAACTCCAACTTTTGCGCGTTTACAGGTTGATCGATTGGCAATCAATAGGGCTTGTGCTGCAAATATTCGTCCCAGGCAAGTCTTTTATCTGACATCATTTCTCTCCTAATCGTCTATTTTTTAAAAAATGGTAGGCGTAAATCTGCAATCTTTTCAGCGGGCACCCTCATCCCATCCTTGATCCATTTAAGCAAGACCGATACGATGGCCGAACTCCAAAATGAATGCAGGTAAGAACTGACACCTTTTGACTTCCCATAGTATTTTTCTAGAAATTCTTGCATGGCTTGCACAAAGATTTTTTCTAAGTGATAGTCTAGGGCAAGCTGAATAACTTTGGCTTCTTTCTTGGCTTCTTTAAAGAGGTGAACCCATACAAGATAAAGGTCTGTTTTAACATCGTAATGACTCAATTGCTCCATGATGTTATGGACGCTACGTTTAAAGACACTTTCTAAAATCTCTTCTTTTGAATCATAATTTCGATAAAAAGCTGCACGAGAAACGCCAGCACGCTTGACTAACTCAGAAATGCTAATCTTAGCCAACTCCTTTTTCTCCAAGAGTTGCAAAAGAGCTGTTTCAATCGCTTCTCTGGTTAGCAAATTAGATTCTTGATTTGATTTTCTTAGGTTTTCAAGCGACTTTTCAGATATTTTACGTTCAGACATAACAATTTCTTTCTACTTGTGACAACAGAGATGTACTACTTTTGTTTCAAGAGCTTTCATGATATAATTGTAAAAAAAGACAGAACCTTTGTCAATGTATAAGTGATAAAGATGGAGAATTTCTATGACTTGGAAGATTGTAGCTGACTCTGGTTGTGATTATCGTCAACTGGCAAACCCCGCTTTTGATACTGAATTTGTCAGTGTTCCCTTAAAGATTCAGGTAGCAGATCAAGTCTTTGTCGATGATGCCAATCTGGATATCGATAAGATGATGGAAACTATGTATGCGACTTCTGAAGCTTCAAAATCAGCCTGCCCTAGTCCTGATGATTACTTACGAGCATTCGAAGGCGCCAAACATATTTTTGTAGTGACTATCACTGGAACTCTCTCTGGTAGCCACAATAGTGCTCAATTAGCTAAGAATATCTATCTCGAAGAACACCCTGATACTCAGATTCATGTCATCGATAGCTTATCAGCTGGTGGGGAAGTTGACTTAATCGTTGAAAAGATCAATGACTTGATCAACCAAGGACTTTCTTTTGAAGAAGTGGTTGAAGTTATTACTACTTACCAAGAAAAAACGAAGTTGTTGTTCGTTCTTGCTAAAGTGGATAACCTGGTTAAAAACGGCCGTTTAAGCAAGCTTATTGGTGCGGTTGTCGGGCTCCTCAATATTCGTATGGTTGGGAAAGCAAGCGAAACCGGAACCTTAGAACTCCTCCAAAAGGCTCGTGGTGCTAAAAAATCTCTTCAAGCTGCCTATGAAGAGCTTATCAAAGCTGGCTACGCTGGTGGGCGTATCGTCATGGCTCACCGCAGCAATGAAAAATTCTGCCAACAGCTCTCAGAGCTCTTACGAGAAAAATACCCACAAGCTGACATTAAAATCATCCCAACTTCTGGACTCTGCAGTTTCTATGCGGAAGAAGGTGGGCTCCTCATGGGGTACGAAATCAACTAATAAATCTGACAAGAGATGTCTAATCATCTCTTGTTTTTTTATGGTACAATACTCTTATGAAACATTTTGATACTATTGTCATCGGAGGTGGCCCTGCTGGTATGATGGCTACGATTTCCAGTAGCTTTTACGGGCAGAAAACCCTTCTCATTGAAAAAAATCGGAAACTTGGAAAAAAATTAGCTGGAACTGGCGGTGGTCGTTGCAATGTAACTAACAACGGAACTCTAGACGATCTACTAGCTGGAATCCCAGGCAATGGGCGCTTTCTTTATAGCGTCTTCTCCCAGTTTGATAACCATGATATTATCAACTTTTTTACGGAAAATGGCGTCAAACTAAAGGTAGAGGATCACGGGCGTGTATTTCCTGCTAGCGACAAATCTCGGACTATTATCGAAGCTTTAGAAAAGAAAATCTCGGAATTGGGCGGACAAGTCATGACTCAAACAGAGATTGTTTCGGTTAAAAAGATAGACGACCAGTTTGTCCTTAAGTCCGCAGACCAGACCTTTACTTGTGATAAACTCATTGTCACAACAGGTGGTAAGTCTTATCCTTCTACTGGTTCAACTGGTTTTGGCCATGAGATCGCTCGCCACTTCAAACACACTATTACCGAGCTTGAGGCAGCCGAGAGTCCATTATTGACGGATTTCCCACATAAAGCCTTGCAGGGGATTTCACTGGATGATGTGACTCTAAGCTATGGCAAGCATGTTATTACCCATGACCTCCTCTTTACTCACTTTGGTTTATCAGGTCCCGCTGCTCTTCGTATGTCTAGTTTTGTCAAGGATGGCGAGGTACTTTCCTTAGACACTTTGCCTCAGCTTTCTGAGAGAGAATTAGTTGACTTTTTAGAAGAAAACCGGGAAAAATCCTTGAAAAATGCCTTGAAGACTTTGCTCCCTGAACGCTTGGCAGAATTCTTTGTTCAAGGCTATCCTGAAAAAGTTAAACAGCTAACTGAAAAAGAACGCGAGCAACTGCTCCAGTCTATCAAATCCCTCAAAATCCCTGTAACTGGCAAAATGTCATTGGCTAAATCCTTTGTCACCAAAGGTGGCGTCAGTCTCAAGGAAATCAATCCTAAAACTCTGGAAAGTAAGCTGGTACCTGGTCTTCACTTTGCAGGGGAGGTGCTTGATATCAATGCCCACACAGGTGGTTTTAACATCACTTCTGCCCTTTGTACCGGCTGGGTGGCAGGAAGTCTACATTATGATTAAAAAATACGAAAGAGAAGTCTATGAACAGGAGAGAATCAGTCGAATTTGTTAACATGTGTATGATTAAAAATGGGGACAAGGTTCTAGTTCAAGACCGAGTTAGTCCTGACTGGCCTGGAATTTCGTTCCCTGGTGGGCATGTTGAACGTGGTGAATCCTTTGTCGATGCCGCCATTCGTGAAGTGAAGGAAGAAACTGGTCTGACCATTTCTAAACCTCAACTTTGTGGTATCAAACATTGGTATGATGACGAGGACTATCGTTATGTTGTCCTCTTATACAAAACAGAACACTTTACTGGTGAGCTCCAATCTTCAGACGAAGGAAAAGTCTGGTGGGAGGACTTTGAAAATCTATCTCATTTAAAATTAGCTACTGAGGATATGTCTGATATGCTTCGTGTTTTTTTGGAAGAGGACCTCAGTGAGTTCTTCTACTACAAGGACGGTGATGACTGGCTTTATGAGTTGAAGTAAAAAATAGGCTAGGAATTTCCTAGCCTATTTATTCTCCATTTGTCTGAACGTAAGCTGCAATCACATCTGATGTGTACTGGGCTGTTCCAGGTCCAAATTTATCAATATTTTCCTTGAACTCTGGGTTATAGACATAGCCTTGGCCGATATGACCGAAGACTTCCATAGAGCAGTCAAATCCATATGTACGAATAGCTTGCAAGAGTTTGGCTGCTTCCTCTTGGTTTTCGGCCGCTGTTGCAGGCAGACCAGCTTGAAGGTTTTGTGCCAAGGCTTGAAAAACTTGGTTGAAGGCGGCTGTGGCCTCGTCTTCACGACCCTTTTGTCGCTCGAGGGCTTGATCCATAACTTCTTGCCCATATTTCTCTATCGCTTCTTGGTGGTATTTTTGATTGTCTTGATAACTAAATCCCGTGAATTTTTCCTCAATGGTCATTTTTCTTTCTCCTTTTTGATCTTGAATAGTTTTTTGCAAGGTAGAAATCAAAGTATCTAGATGTTGCCTTTCTCGAGTTAGGTAATCCAACTGTCTTGCCAAATGTGGTAACAAGTCCGTCTTTTCTTCCTTCAATAGCTCTGCTATTTTTTCTAAAGAAAAGCCTAGATACTTGTAATAGAGGATAACCTGAAGTCGTTCTAAATCCTCTTGACTATAGGTTCGATAGCCATTTTCTGATTTTAACGGAACCAAGAGTCCTATCTTATCATAATGGTAGAGGGTCTTGACGGAGACACCTGAAAGTTGCGCAGCTTCTTTGATATGGTACATGATTTCCTCCTCACATGAATAGTATATCCCCTTACCTTAGGGTAGAGTCAAGTATTTTATCATATTTTTTATGAAAACATGAAAATCGCTTTCTTGACAGGCTTCAGAAAACATGATAGGATAATCAAGTCTATCAATCAAATAAAAGGCTCTTAAAGAGCAATTGTGAGAGGGCTATTTGACAACTCAAGTAGCCTTTTCTTATTTTAAAAATAGATTGGAGTTTTAACGATGTCTGAAAAATCGCAATGGGGATCAAAACTGGGCTTCATCCTTGCATCTGCTGGTTCTGCTATTGGTCTTGGAGCTGTTTGGAAGTTCCCTTATATGACCGCTGCCAATGGTGGGGGAGGATTTTTACTGGTCTTTCTTATCTCGACAATTTTAATTGGTTTCCCTCTTCTACTGGCTGAGTTTGCCCTTGGTCGAAGCGCTGGCGTGTCAGCAATCAAAACCTTTGGCAAGCTGGAAACAATCAAAAGTACAACTTTATTGGTTGGATTGGTGCCTTTGCTCTTTTCATCCTTCTCTCATTTTATAGTGTCATTGGGGGTTGGATTCTGGTATACCTTGGTATCGAGATTGGAAGATTATTCCACCTAATCGGAAATGGAGATTATGCCCAGCAATTCTCGTCCATCATTTCTAATCCAGTTATTGCTTTAGGAGCCCAAGCAGCCTTTATCTTCTTGAACATTTTCATTGTTTCACACGGCGTTCAAAAAGGTATTGAAAGAGCATCAAAGGTTATGATGCCCCTACTTTTTATCATCTTTGTCATTATTATCGGGCGTTCTCTTAGCTTGCCAAATGCTATGGAAGGCGTCGTTTACTTCCTCAAACCTGACTTTTCAAAACTAACAAGTGCTGGACTTCTCTATGCACTTGGTCAATCTTTCTTTGCCCTATCCCTTGGAGTTACAGCCATGCTGACCTACGCTTCCTACCTAGACAAAAAGACTAAGTTGGTCCAATCAGGAATTTCCATCGTAGCCTTGAACATCTCTGTATCGATCATGGCTGGACTTGCGATTTTCCCTGCTATGTCAGCCTTTAATATCCAATCTGAAGGTGGACCAAGTCTCCTCTTTATTGTTTTGCCGCAACTCTTTGACAATATGCCTTTTGGTACTATTTTCTATATTCTCTTTCTCTTGCTTTTCCTCTTTGCAACGATAACTTCCTCAGTCGTTATGCTTGAAATCAATGTTGGTAACATCACCAACCAAGACAATCGTAAGCGTGCCAAATGGAGTATGATTTTAGGTGTTTTAACTTTTTGTATTTGGTATCCCTTCTGCCCTATCCTATGGTCTTATGGCTGATGTCCATATCTTCGGAAAGACCTTCTTTGACGCCATGGATTTCTTGGTTTCCAACCTCCTCATGCCTTTCGGTGCTCTCTGCTTGTCTCTTTTTACAGGCTATATTTTTCAAGAAAAACACTGGCAATAGAGGAACTTCATCTTGATGAAACACCTTGGAAACAAGGACTTTTTCCAAGTCTGGCTTTTTCCTTCTTCGTTTCATCATTCCAATTATGATCATCGTGGTCTTTATCGCCCAATTTATGTAAATACAAAAAAGGACTTGAGAATATCTCTCAAGTCTTTTCTTTTTATGGATGGCTTACAATCAATTCTAGACCTTGCCCTTCCAAGGTCCAAGCTTCAACATCACTTGGTAAGATAAAGTGACTACCTTTTTGAATTGGATAATCTTTTCCGTCCACAGTCAGTTTCCCTTGACCAGCCAAGACGCTGAACAAGCTGTAATCAGCTGTCTTCTCAAATTCAACTTTTCCTGTGATTCCCCACTTGTAAACAGCAAAGAAATCATTAGAAACAAGTATAGTTGAACGCAAATCATCTGCTTTGACAGTCACAGGACGACTATTTGCAGGCTCACCAATATTCAAAACGTCGATTGATTTTTCAAGATGAAGTTCACGCAAGTTGCCGTTATCATCCTTGCGGTCAAAGTCATAGACACGGTAAGTTGTATCACTAGACTGTTGCGTTTCAAGAATCAAGATGCCTGCCCCAATAGCGTGCATAGTTCCACTTGGTACATAGAAGAAATCTCCGGCCTTAACAGGTACCTTTGTCAGCAAGGCATCCCAGTTCTTGTCTTCGATTTGCTGGCGGAGTTCTTCTTTTGACTTAGCATTGTGACCGTAAATAATCTCTGAGCCTTCATCTGCAGCGATGATATACCAACATTCTGTTTTTCCAAGTTCGCCTTCGTGCTCTAGTCCATAAGCATCGTCTGGGTGAACTTGAACACTGAGCCAATCATTGGCATCTAAGATTTTAGTCAAGAGTGGAAATACTGGTTCTGGACGGTTGCCAAACAACTCACGGTGTTCTGCATACAAAGTAGCGAGGTCTGTTCCTTCATAGCGGCCATTGGCTACCTTAGACACTCCATTTGGATGAGCTGAGATTGCCCAATATTCTCCAATTTTTTCACTAGGAATGTAGTAACCAAACTCATCACGTAGTTTAGTCCCACCCCAGATTTTTTCTTGCATTACAGAATTTAAAAATAACGGTTCTGACATCTTGATCTCCTGTCTGATTTTTCTCCCTTCATTATAGCAAAAAGAGTTCCAGTTGAACTCTTTTTCTTATCTTATAAAGTAGGGAGAAGATTTTTATAAAAATAGTAAATAAATCCCTCATCTATTGTAACTTTTGTCAAAAACACACCACTTTGCTTTTATTTCATACGATAAAAATCAATCACTAGACCAGCAGGGCCTTCAACTAATAAGGACTCTGTTCCCCAATCGGTTACAACTGGGCCGTTTAAAACCTGGATACCAAGTTCTTTCAACCGTTTGTAGTTCTGGTCTACATCCTCAACCTCGACATGAAGAATGATTCCTGACTGAAAGTTTTCCAAAGGAACCAAATGATTTTGAGACAACATGAGACAGTGACTGCCAATCGTGAACTGAGCAAAACTGTCGTCAACATAATCGGCTTTTTTATCCAAAATACGCTCCAAGCTAGCACAGACTTGGGGAACATTTGAAACGATGATATCTAATTGATTTAAATTCATTTACTATCCTCCATAAAAAGACCGGATTGCTCCGATCTTTTCAAGTTTCTCTCCACAAAATCAAAGAATATAATCTACAATATTTACATTTGATTTTCCATGAGAGGAATTATTTGATTGCGCGTGATTGCAATCCTTCTTCTTCCAAGAAGAGACGGAATGGTACAAGCTCTTCTGCTTCATATTTTTCCTTGAAGGCTTTGATTGCTTCTTCTGAGTGAAGTTTTGGATCCAATTCAAGTACTTCTACTGGAAGTGGACGGTGTTGAGTGATGCGAGCATCGATGACAACTGTCTTACCTTCTTTGTTCAATTTAACAGCTTCTGCAACAACTGCATCGATGTCTTCGATACGATTTACAGTGAATCCTACAGCACCTTGCGCTTCAGCGATTTTAGCGTAGTCAGCGTTTGTGAAGTCTACACCAAACAAGTGTTTGTTTGTGTCTTCGTATTTGTTCTTGATGAAGGCATATTCATCATTTGAGAAGACAACGTTGATTACTGGAAGGTTGTATTGAACGTTAGTGATCACGTCTGGGTAGCACATGTTGAATGCACCGTCACCCATGATGTTCCATACTTGGCGATCTGGATTGTCTTTCTTAGCAGCAATACCACCAGGAAGGGCGATACCCATTGTCGCAAAGAGTGGAGATGTACGCCACATGTTCTTAGGTGTCATGTGAAGGTGACGAGTTGATGTTTGAGTAGAGTTACCTACGTCGATTGAGTAGATTGCATCTTCATCAGCGTATTTGTTGATAGCGTTGTATACTTGGTACAATTGAAGCGCACCCTCAGTTTTACCTTCGAGTTTGTTCATGTAATCGCGCCAGTTTTGGTTGTTCTTAACGTTTGCACGCCACCATGGAGTAGATTCAACTGGGTTTACTTTATCAAGGATAGCTTTCGCTGCTTGACCTGCATCACCAAGGATTGAAGCGTCAAGGGCGTGACGTTTACCAAGTTTGTATGGATCGATATCCACTTGGATGAATTTTTCAGTGTTTTTGAATGCTTCGTATACTTCAGCAAATGGGAAGTTTGAACCAAGGAAAAGAACTGTGTCTGCTTCGAAAGACCACTTCGTTGGCTGGTTTCCAACCAACACGGTAAGCAGAACCTGTCAAACCTTCGTAGTTCCATTCGAACGCTTCGAAGTTTTTACCAGTTGTGATGATTGGGGCTTTGATTTTACGTGACAATTCAGTAATCACTTCACCAGCTTTAACACCACCGTAACCAGCGTAGATAACTGGACGTTCAGCATTGTTCAAAATTTCAACAGCTTTGTCGATTTCAACTTCGTTCAAAGCAGGAGCGATAAATGAACGCTCGTATGAACCTGAACCGTAGTATGAGTTTTCGTCGATTTCTTGGAAACCAAAGTTTACTGGAATTTCAACGACAGCTGGACCTTTTTTAGAAACGGCAGCACGGCAAGCTTCGTCAATCACTTTTGGCAATTGCTCTGCGTAAGCTACACGTTTGTTGTAAACAGCGATACCGTTGTACATTGGGTTTTGGTTCAATTCTTGGAAGGCATCCATGTTCAATTCGTTAACTGGACGTGATCCAAGGATAGCAAGGAATGGAGTGTTATCCATAGCTGCATCGTAAACACCGTTGATCAAGTGAGTTGCACCAGGTCCACCTGAACCAACTGCAACACCGATAGATCCGCCAAATTTAGCCTGCATAACCGCTGCAAGAGCACCTGTTTCTTCGTGGCGAACTTGCAAGAAACGGATATCTTTGTCTTCAGCTAAAGCGTCCATAAGTGAGCTGAGTGTCCCTGATGGGATACCGTAGATAGTGTCTACGCCCCATGTTTTTCAATACGTTGAGCATTGCTGCAGATGCAGTAATTTTCCCTTTGAGTCATAATGATAACTCTCCTTCAAAATAATTTCATATATTTACAAAAAACGCTTTTATATAGTAATTGAAAACGATTCTGTAAATTTACAATCCTAATTTATCACATTTGATTTTAGATTTCTAAGTATATGCTCAGAATACTCTATTCTCTATTACAGTACAGTTTGAAAGCGTTTTGAAAATCTGTTTTAGAATAGCAAAAAAAGCGGTTAAGACCGCCTTTTTAATCGACTTTAGTAAAATTAAGCATGAGAGAGCTGATTAGAACAGAGACTGAACTAAAGGCCATGGCCAATCCTGCAAGTTCTGGATTGAGCACTAAACCAAGTCCTGAAAAAACTCCTGCCGCAACTGGAATACCGATGAGATTGTAGATAAAGGCCCAGAAAAGATTGAGTAGAATACGATTAAAGGTCTTCTTACTCATATCAAAAGCACGCGCCAACCCTAATAGATTGTTGGTTGTAAGGACAAGGTCTGCGGATTCAATGGCAATATCTGTCCCAGAGCCCATGGCAATTCCGACATCCGCTACACTGAGGGCTGGTGCATCATTGATACCATCTCCGACAAAGGCCAGTTTACCTTTCTTTTGAAGCTTGTGAATTTCATGAGCCTTTTCCTCAGGTAAGACATTTGCAATCACTTCTTCGATACCAATTTGGCTTGCAATAGCCTGCGCTACTCCAGCATTATCTCCGGTAAGCATAACAGTTCTAAGGCCACGTTTTTTCAATTTAGCAATAGCTTCTCGAGCATTTTCCTTAGGGACATCCTGCAAGGCAATTAAGCCTTTTAACTGACCATCCACGGATAGGAAGACAACTGTTTTTGCTTCTTTCTCAAGCAAAGCAAATCGTTCTTGATAATCATGTGGAATAACAAGGTCAGCTAAGAGCTTAGCATTTCCAAGCAAGACATGCTTGCCATTGATAGTACCCAGTCACACCTTTTTCCATGCAAGGCTTGAAAGTTTTCCACTGGGTAAAGGCTAATTCCTAGTTCAGAAGCACGATTAACAATAGCTTGAGCTAGCGGGTGTTGAGATACATCTTCTAATGAAGCAGCCAAGCTGATCACTTCTCCTTCATCTCCGATAACATCTGTCACCACTGGTTTGCCTTCGGTCAAGGTTCCTGTCTTATCAAAAACAATGGTTTGGACTTTTTGGATTTCCTGTAGAACTGTACCATTTTTGAGAAGAACCCCCATCTTGGCACTTCGTCCTGTTCCTACCATGAGTGCTGTCGGTGTCGCGAGTCCTAGTGCACAAGGACAGGCAATTATCAAAACAGCAACTCCGTAGAGAAGCGACGTCACAAAGCTTTCTCCAAGTAAAACAAACCAGACCCAAAAAGTTAGGATTCCTAAAATGACAACTGCTGGTACAAAAATCCCTGAAATCTTGTCGGTCAAATCTTGAATAGGAGCACGACTCGTTTGAGCTTTTTTCACAAAGTCCACAATCTGAGCCAACATAGTCTCAGAGCCCACTTTTTCAGCTCTAAAAATGATCGTACCACTATTATTGATGGTTGAACCAATGACAGTGTCACCGGCAGACTTGTCTACTGGAATACTTTCCCCAGTCACCATTGATTCATCAATACTAGTTTCTCCTTCTATTACGGTCCCATCAACAGCAATTTTTTCACCTGGTCGAACGCGAATGAGATCTCCAACTTTGACCTGTTCTAGAGGAATTTGAACATAAACATCATCACGCAAAACTTCCGCTGTTTTTGCTTGTAAGTCTAATAATTTTTCGACTGCCTGTGAAGCATTTTTGCGCATGCGTTCTTCAAATACTGCACCTAAGAGAACGAAGAAGAGGATAAATCCTGCACTCTCAAAATAAACCGGTAAGCCTGCAAAGAGGGCAAATAAACTATAGACATAGGCTACCAAGGTTCCTAGGGCTACCAAGGTATCCATGTTAGCATTGTGTTTTTTAAAGCTAGCCCAAGCACTTCTAATATAAGGAACTCCAGCTACCAGCATAATGGGTGTCGTAGCTAAGAAAGTTCCCCAGTGCATGATTGGGTGACTGATACTGCCAGTCATCATGCCAATCATGAGGAGGACTAATGGTAGGGTAAAGATGCTGGTAATCCAAAAACGTTGTAACAGACTGAGAGATTTTTTAGTTTTTTCAACAACAGTGTAGGTTCCCTTTTGCATCTTCATGCCACATGAAAATTCATGTTCACCTAACTCTTGAGGAGTAAAGCGAATAACTTTTTCCTCATCTTGGGCGATTGGTTCTAGAATCCCTTCTTCTTCGAAGAGAATCTCTTTATAACAGTTTGATGGTGTTACACGATGAAAGGTAATCTCAGCAGGAATTCCTTTTTGTAGTTGAATATGGGCTGGATGATAGCCTTTTTCTGCAGTGATACGGATTTTTTGAACACCATTTTCAATACTTGCTTTCACAATTTCTGTCATATTTCTCTCCTATTCTACAATCATCTTACCGTGCATCATGTTCATGCCACAAGAGAATCCATATTCACCTGCTTTTTCAGGAGTAATTTCAACCACATATTGGTCTCCCATAGGCAGATCAGCATGCACACCAAAGTCTGGAAATACGATTTGATCCAAGCAAGGTGAAGGATCTTTTCGATCAAAAATAATGCGAGCTGGTTGCGATTTTTTGAGGATAATGGTTCCTGGAGTATAGCCCCCCATGACTTCCACTCGAATTTCTTGATAGCCATTCTTTTGTTGGGCTCTCTTTCCGTCTTCTTGAGGTTTTTGGAAAAACCAAAAGAGGATAAAAGCAATCATTCCTAGAACAATAATAGATACAAATAGATTTAACATAGCGTCTCCTTTACATACAATTACATTTTACTTCTGTTACAGCACTTGCTTTTTTATTTGAAATCACTTCTTCCAAGCCTTCCAAGTCAGCTAGGGTAAAGTCACATTCTTCAATCAAATCGGCAAGTAAGAGCTTTATTCTGCGGGAACAAAGCTTGTCTTTGATATCCTGAACCATTAAACCTCTACTGTCGTCTAGAGTTAAAATGGCCGAATAGACAAAGGATTTGCCCTGCTTATACCGAGTCAAACATTCTTTCTCCACCAAACGGGCTAAGAGCGTCTGGATCGTGGACTTGGACCAACTAAACCTTTTCTCTAATACTTTGATAAGATCGGTACTAGTCTGCTCTCCCTGCATCCAGATAATCTTCATAACTTGCCATTCTGCGTCCGAAATCTGCATTGCTATCCCTCCGAAATCTACATTTGTCAATTATAAAGATAAGTATACTCTCAAAAATCTACATTTGTCAATCTTAAGTTTCCAATTTGAAAATAGTTTAAAATGTACTAAGATTTTTCCTTATATACTCGTTAAGTTCACTTTTTGAACTCTCTTTCATGTTTACAAAGACATAACTCAAAAACCTCCACTTGAAGTGGAGGTTTGTTTTACTACTAATACAATTTTAAATCATGTGAATCAGCTGGGAAACTTGGGTCATATGGATTGTGACGAAGTTTGAATCGTTTCACATCTTCAATTGTCTGTGTTCCAGATAACTGCATAACTGTCTTCAATTCATCATTCAAATGTTCAAAGACTTGGCGTACACCAACACTACCACCAAGGGCTAAACCATAAATAACAGGTCGTCCAATGGCTACTAAGTCAGCTCCAGAAGCCAAGGCTTTAAAGACATGCTGACCACGACGAATACCAGAGTCAAAAACGATTGGCACACGTTTATTTACTGCTTCAGCCACTTCTTGTAGCGAGTCAAAAGCAGCCGGTCCACCATCAATCTGTCGACCACCGTGGTTGGTTACCCAAATACCTGAAGCCCCTGCATCCAGTGAGCGTTCAACGTCTTCTCGGCATTGTGGACCTTTGACATAAACAGGAAGTCCTGAGTATTCTGCGATAAATTCTACATCTCGTGGAGATAGGCGTTGTTTGGCTGATTTATAGACATAGTCCATTGACTTACCAGCACCTTGAGGTAGGTATTCTTCTACGATAGGCATGCCAACTGGGAACACAAAACCGTTGCGTTTGTCTACCTCACGGTTACCTCCTACTGTCGCATCAGCAGTCAAGACAATAGCCTTATAACCTTCTGCCTTGACGCGATCCATAATGTGACGGTTAATGCCATCATCTTTACTAAAGTAGAATTGGAACCAATGAGGTGTACCTTGAAGGGCTTGAGAAATTTCTGGCAGGTCAACTGTTGAGTAGGAGCTAGTTGTATAGAGTGAACCGAACTCGTGTACTCCACGCGCAGTCGCAACTTCTCCTTGCTCATTAGCTAGTTTATGGGCTGCAACAGGTGCCATAATGATTGGTGAAGATAGTTTTTCACCATCAAATTCAATCTCTGTGCTTGGATTTTCCACATCACATAAGGTCCGAGGAACAATGAGTTTGTGGTTAAAAGCTCGGATATTCTCTCTCAAAGTAAAAGTGTCCTCTGCACCACTTGCAATATATCCCCAAAAGAAGCTTTGGGAATAACTTGTTGGGCCATAGGCTCCAAATCATAGGTATTTATAAAATCTACAGGTCCTTCTGCATTGCTTGTTTTATATGACATCAATAGTCCTCCTTAAACGTAAACGTTTACTTTTGTTTACTAGAATAGTTTAAAACTTTTTCATGATGTTTTCAAAAATTTTGTCTGTACTTTTCATCATAAAGGTAAACAGATTAAGAACTAGAAGTTAAAGATGATACAGATTCACTCCTCCTATCTTACTCTAAACAGAGACTATGGTTATAAACCTTCCATTAAATAAAAAACTCAGGTAGTTCTAAGAATACCTGAGTGTGTATCTATTTATACATTTTGCCAATTTTCTTGGTCTTCTTTAAAGCGTTTTAGGAGGTCAAGTCCTTCTGGTGTGATGTAACCTTCTTCTTGGGCTAGGTGGATGAGCTCGCTATAGTTTGAAAGTGTTACTAGTTTGACACCAGCATCCGCAAAGTTCTTATCTGCTTTTGGCAATTGATAGCTGAAGATAGCCACAACTCCAAGAACATCAGCTCCTTCACGTTTAGCAGCTGCTACAGCTTCGAGAACTGAACCGCCCGTTGAAATAAGGTCTTCGACCACAACCATCTTTTGACCTTGGGCTACACGGCCTTCGATTTGGTTTCCGGCACCGTGGTCTTTTGGTTTGCTGCGGATATAAGCAAATGGCAGATTCATCTTGTCAGCGATGATAGCACCGTGTGGAATACCTGCAGTTGCTGTTCCTGCAATTACTTCTACTTCTGGGAATTCTGCTTTAATAGCTTCCACAAAACCATTTTCAATCAAGGTACGAGTTTCTGGGTAAGCAAGTGTCACACGATTGTCAGTATAAATCGGTGACTTGATACCTGATGCCCAAGTGAAAGGTTCTTCTGGTTTGAGGTAAACGGCTTGAATTTTCAATAGATGGCTAGCAATGTCTTTAGCAAGTGTCATGGTCTACTCCTTTTGTTTTTATAATCTATTTCTTTAATTTCAGTCTTGGTTCCACTCATTCTTGATAGCATGATAAGCTGCTACTGGATCCGTGGCTTGAGTGATTGGGCGTCCAACTACGATATAGTCACTACCAATCTGATAAGCATCTGCTGGCGTCATGACTCGTTTTTGGTCTCCAACCGCAGCGCCTGCTGGTCGAATACCTGGTGTCAGACAAATAAAGTCTTGGTTGGTAGCTTCTTTGATGAGTTTCACTTCCTGAGCCGAACAAACCACACCATCTAATCCAGCTTCAGCAGTTTTCTTGGCATAATGAATGACAGATTCTTGAAGACTGGTTTGGATATTTTGAAAGTCTCTCATTTGCTCTTCAGAAGTTGAAGTCAACTGTGTAACAGCAATCAACTTTGCCTGATTTCCAAGTCCTTCACGCGCCGACTTCATCATTTCAACACCACCAGCTGCGTGGACATTGGTCATATCAACGCCCAGATGAGACAAAACCTTCATGGCTGACTTGACTGTATTAGGAATATCATGAAGTTTAAGATCTAGAAATACACTATGTCCCAAACCTTTAAGATAAGAAATAATCTCAGGTCCTGTAGCATAATAGAGCTCCATACCTACCTTTAGATAGAGGCTCTCTCCTGCTGGAAAAAGTTCTAAAAATTGCTTGACTGCCTCAAAACTAGGAAAATCAAGAGCAATGACTGGACGAGCTTCGTGCATACTTTTCTCCTTTTACCTTTGTTAGCTAGAGAGCATGAAAAAAGGAACCTGCCTACAGCAAGGTTCCACGAAAAATGGGTAGTCTCCACCCTTTCACCGTCTAACCTTAGCTGCCTCTCTGGACTGCTTTAAAGGTTTTTTACTATTCTATTATTTAAAGCGGTACTTGTCAAGTAAAAACAAGTAACTGAACGAATCATTTGAAACTTAGCGACTCTGTGTTGTTTGAGTCGTCTGTGTTGTTTGATCTTGATTTCCTTGCTCAGCTTGTTTTTTCTTCTCTTCTTCCTGCTTCTTCTTTTCCTCTTCTTTGGCTTTGACTCTTTCGTCATCCAGAGCCTTATCCACTAGACTATAGCTATAGATACCGACCTCCATGTCAATACCACTTGGTACGGTTAATTGAGGTTTTATCTTGCTATAATATGGTAATTTTTTACCTAGTTCTGATAATGGTACCAGTATCTCATCTGTATCGTGCATTGTGATTTTGAGGAGGTCGCTGGTGGCTTTACTTGGTGCTAATTCAATCTTATCAATGGAATCCTTAATTTCGGAGCTCACTTTTGATAGCTCTGAAATCAAAGTCTTGATTTGTTCTTTGTTCGTAAAAAGAACTGATATAAAAGTTTCAGGCAGATCACTTGGACTCACAGCGGTTGATTCAATTTCACCACTGGATAAAATTGGATAATAATTCTCTCCTGATACAGAATAGGCTACAATCCCAAATTCTTTAACTTCAATTGTAAATTTTGTAGGGAATTTGTATTGAATGGTAGCTGATTCAACCCAATGATTGGATTTGATTAATTTCAGCATGCTTATCTTTTATTTAGAATCAAACTAATAGTATAGTCACTGTCACGAATTCCTGAGCTTCTTTTATCTGTTCAGCATTCGTTTGGACTGTACCTGTTACCTCAATTTGTTTAAGGGTAGCAAAAGGAGTCAGAAGGTAGATTGATAAGAACAAGATCAAAAAGCTCGGAACTAAAATAGAAACTGCACGCCAAATATGAACAGACCGAATTGGAGGTTTAGGAGTTTTTGGGCTTTACTTTTTTTCTTTCTTAACCTTTAGATCTTTTTTTCTTTATTCTTATCTTTACTACTTGAATCTATTGAAGATGTCTTTCTCTGTATCAGTCTGTTCCTCTTGTTTTTCTTGAACATCACTGGTATCAGAATCTTCTTCCTTTTCAGATTCCGTATCGCTTTCTGGTTCAGAATCAACATCGGCTTCCTCATCCGAATCTGTATCAGCTGTATTTTCAGCATTTTTAGCTTCTTCCGCCTTTTTTTGAAGATACTCTTGGTGTTGCTTTTTGCCATTCTGATAATTCTTGATTGCTCTCCTCAGAAGAAGATGGCGCTTTTTTTTCCTCTGCGCTTGCTTCAACTTCTTTTTGTTTAGCCTCTTCTTCAGCTTTTTTTTGAAGATACTCTTGATTTCGTTTTTGCCACTCTGACAATTCCTTGTCAGAAGTTTGCTTTTTCTTTTTTTCCTTTGACATCAATTTTCCTTATGATATATCTTTTTTAAGTAGCTCATAAAAAAATCCGCCACAGATTTTTAATTCATGAGAATTCCTCATCGTATTTTTGATAGATTTCTTTGTTGGTCAGAAGTAGAGTTACTTTTTCTTCCAAGCTAGATCAATTCAAGTCACTTTCTTGTAACTCTTCTGCATATCCTTTTTTCACAAAGTAAGCTGCATTTTCAATCTGGTCTCCACGACTGGCTTCACGACTAAGTGGCACAATAATATGCAATTTAGCCATAGCCAACAGCTCAAAAATCGTATTGGCACCACCACGGGTAATGACAACATCTGCCATATTCATGAGCGGTTGATAGAGTTTAGTGACATAATCAACTCGATAGAGATTTTTGCTCAGTTCATTCAAGCTAGAATCTCCAGTAAGGTTAATAATATTATAGCGACTAGTCAGCTCATTTTTATGGTCTGTAACCAACTGATTAAAGACACGTGCTCCAGCAGACCCCCCCACAAATAGAAGTGTTGGTAGATTGCTGTCAAAACAAGTTCGGATATCGACCATAATCTCCGGCTCTTCTATAACTGGTCCAGAAACCTTGGTTACCGCTCCTACATGTTCCACCTTAGTAAGACTAGCGGGTTGTTCAAAAGTAGAGTACATCTTAGTCGCAAACTTATAGGCTATTTTATTGGCCAAGCCCATTGATAAGTCTGACTCATGAATAAAGACAGGGACTCTAGATAAACGGGCTGCAATAACGGGGGGGACAGATACAAATCCTCCCTTTGAAAAGAGGGCATGGGGACGAATCATAAGCATGATAAAGAAAGATTGGACTATTCCCCAAGCAACTTTAAAAACATCCCACATATTCTGCCAAGAGAAATAGCGACGCAATTTCCCAGTAGCAATAGAATGGAAGGTCACATCAAGACCTGACTTGAGGATTTCTTGGTGTTCGATTCCATGTTTATCACCAATATAGTGGACTTCCCAGCCATCTTCGATGAACTTGGGCATCAATAATAGGTTAAGGGTAACGTGTCCTACCGTCCCCCCGCCTGTAAAGACTATTTTTTTCATATTATCCTTTTAACTCCGCAACTGTAGCAAGGAAAAGATCTCCACGAACTTCAAAATTGGCATACATATCCCAGCTTGCATTGGCTGGACTGAGAAGAACTACATCTCCTGCTTCTGCATGTTCATAAGCCTTGCGGGTTGCATCTGCAATATCCGTCGCGTCGACATAAGCCACACCAGCCTTATCCGCTGCACGTTTGACACGCTCTGCAGACTGACCGAGGATGACCATTTTCTTAAGTCCAGTAATGTCTGGTACCAATTCGTCAAACTCATTGCCACGGTCTAAACCACCCGCAATCAAGATAACCTTGCTATTATCAAATCCTGACAAGGCTTTTTGAGTTGCTAAGATATTGGTTGACTTACTATCGTTGTAGAATTTTACACCCTTAATTTCATCTACATACTGGAGACGGTGCTTGACGCCACCAAAAGTTGACAAGGTTTCCTTGATGGTTTCATTATCAACGCCACGCAGTTTAGCAACGGCAATGGTTGCAAGAGCATTTTCCACATTGTGGCTACCTGGCACACCAATCTCATCAGCTGCCATAACTTTTTCGCCACGGAAATAGAGTTGACTATCTTCTAGGTAAGCTCCGTCAACCTTTTCAATCGTTGAAAAAGGTACAACTTTTGCTTGAGTTTTTGTTGCCAGCTCTTTGGCTAATTCTTGATTAAAATTCAAAACTAGGTAATCTGAATCCGTCATATTATTTTGGATATTCCACTTGGCTGCTACATAGTCCTCAAACGAACCGTGATAGTCAATATGAGATGGAATCAAATTGGTAATAACAGCAATCTCAGGATGAAAGGCTTGAATACCCATCAATTGGAAAGATGATAGCTCCATGACAAGGGTATCCTTATCTGTTGCCGTCTGAGCCACCTGACTAGCAGGATAACCGATGTTACCTGATAAGAGTCCATTTTGTCCTGCAGCAGTCAGAATTTCACCAATCATGGTTGTGGTCGTTGTCTTACCATTTGAACCAGTAATACCGACGATTGGTGCATCAGAGATCAAATAGGCCAACTCAACCTCTGTCAAGACTGGAATGCCTTTTTCCAGAGCTTTTTCAATCATAGGATTGCTATACGGAATTCCTGGGTTTTTCACCATGAGGGCAAAATCTTCATCCAACAATTCCAAAGGATGGCCACCTGTCACAACCTTGATTCCCTCTTCCAAGAGACTTTGTGCTGCAGGGTTTTCCTCGAAAGGTTTACCATCATTAACAGTGACAATAGCACCAAGCTGGTCCAAGAGACGAGCTGCTGATTCACCAGATTTGGCTAAACCTAAAACTAATACTTTCTTATTTTTCAAATTGATCAATTCGTTTCATAGCTAGAACTCCATTTCTACTCTTACTATTTTACCATTTTTATGAAAATAAAAAAGCCACAAAGGGCTTTCTTATTTGTTTTTTGTTATAAAAAACCTATTCTACCGACTTGAGGGCTTCTAGCATATCGACCTTTCGGAGATAGTGATTGACAAAAAAACCGAGTATGGTCAAGATGACACCAACAGCTAAAACTGGGATTAAGTACACTTCCCAACCGACCTGTGGTTGAAAACGGAAGGTTCCTGGTGCTATCATTTGAATTAAAAATTGATGGAGATAATAACCAGATATTAGGCCTAAAATCATTCCAACCAGTGACAGTATGATGGTCTCTCGATAGATATAAAGGGTCACTTCTTTATTGTGAAAACCAAGGACCTTTATGGTTGAGAGTTCACGAATTCGTTCAGCAACATTGATATTGGTCAAATTATAGAGGATCACAATAGCTAATAGCACTGATACCAGCACCAAAATTGCCATGGTTTGGTTAAGGGAACTGGCAAAACTTTCAAAGAGTTGGATAGTAGAAGCATTTTGAACGACACCATTGACAGCTGCCTGCTCCATAAATTCTCCTGCAACTCTTTCAGTATTGCCTTCACTTTTATCCTTGAGTTGGACAAGATAAGTATTCATCTTAGGAGTTTGACCAAAAATCTCTTCATAGCTAATTTGATTCATATAGACAAAGTGACCTACATAGTGCTCAGTAATAGCACCAACTTTAAAGGTTTTCCCATCGATTGTAAAATTGTCACCAACAGAAACTCCAGCCAACTGAGCTAATTTTTCTGTCAAGACAACTCCGTTAGATAAGTCAAGTTTTTCCCCATTTTTTTCTAAACGGACAAATGGAGCCAGGTCATCCTTATCTGTTACCATGATGGTCACTGTCTGAATTCCAGCCTTGCCCGGATACTTCTCTTCAATCTGCTTAGAAAAAATCAAACGAAAATCTTTAACTTCATCGCTTTTCAGTTTTTCTTCTAACTTGTCCTTATCAGTATCTGAAGCTCTAGTATTTACAGAGAGAACCATCTGATATTGTTGCAGGTCCTTAAACTGCCTGTCGGCCACGCCAACCACAGAGGATTGAATCCCAAGTCCTGCAAAGAGGAGAGCCACTGAACCTGCAACCCCAAAAATGGTCATTAACATACGCTGCTTATAGCGAAAGATATTACGAGCCGTAACCTTTTGAGTAAAGCTCAAGCGTGACCAGATAAATTTGATGCGTTCTAAGAGAATTTTAGAACCCTTGACTGGAGGCTTAGGTAATAATAATTTCGCTGCTTCTTCATGCAACTCTCTACGAGATACAAGGTAGGCTGGTAGGACACTAGCTAGCAAGCTTAAGCCTATAGCCGAGCAACTATAGGTCCAGTAGAAATACTGCTGACTCTCACCAACAATCATTCGCTCAGTGATGATATGGGAGATGGTAGGTGCTAGGATATAATGGCCAATCAGAATTCCTAGAAGGGTTCCAAATGTTCCAGCTACTAGACCATATATCACAAACTTGGCGATAATATCTCTGCTACGGTAGCCTAGAGCTTTAAAGATACCAGCATTGGTTCTTTCCTCGTCTACAAAACGTGTCATGGTAGTAAAGGTCACCATGGCTGCAACAGCATAGAGAACGACTGGAAAAATATTGCCAACTGCCCGAATGCTCATGGCTGAATTACTATACATGAGATAACCTTGGCCGGTAGGAGAGCTTTTTCGATTGTATACATGATAGGTTGGCTCTGTAAGAGCATTGGCCTCATCCTGACTGGTCTGCCATTTAGCCTTTTCCTTAGTAAAATCCTTTTCAGCTTGGCTTAACTTTTCTTTTTCTTGTTTCAGTTGTTCCTTGGCTTCTTCTACCTGACTAGATATTTGACTTTTGTAGGGTTCTGGTAGTTGGCTCACTTGATTTTCTTGGGCTTGTAGACGCGTTTCGATTTCCTTTAGGTGACTCTTGCCAGCTAGCAAATTATTTTCAGCCTCGTCAAGTTGTTTCTTGCCCTCATCAAGGGACTCTTGAGCCTCCTTCTTCATTTTTTCTAGCCGCGCTTGACCATTATCAGCAAGTTGTTCCTTAAGAGCCAATTCTTCTGCCTCTAGCTTTCTTTCGTAATCGCTGGAAAAAGGATTGACATCTGTTAGACTAGCAAAACGTAGGCGGGCAATCGTGTAAACAGAGCTCTTAAAATTATCTTCAGTTACGACAGCGTAAGCTGCTAAGTTCCCATTACCACTGCCTGAACTCCCCATATCTGATTTTGAAAAAATATCTGGAGAGTGAACGAAGCCTGTAATGGTATAGCTATCTCGCTTCAATTGAGAATTGCTACCATTCTTTTGACTCAAATAAATGACTTGACCAATCTGATAGCGATCTTTCCAAAAATCAGCTAGAGCCAATTCATCTTCTTTTTCAGGCAATCTACCTTGAGTCACCTCAAATTTTGAAATATTTTCGGTTTTAGAAAAAATCCGTATGGCTTCTTGACTACCTTCTAGAGTCAAATCCGTCATATAACCAAATTCGACATCTACTCCTGATAGAGTTTGCAATTCTTCCTGATCTGCCTGATCTAAACCATAATCTGCCAATAGGGTAATATCTGCTGTATTTGTTTTTTGAATATAATCCCATGCTGTTCGCTCCATATTTGGACTGGCTACCTTGAGACCGACCAAAGCCAAGGAACCCAACATCATTAGAGTTAGTATGGACAAAAACCGACCCTTTGAACCTGTAAAAGACTGGAGCAGGTCTTTCCAATATGCCTTTCTTTTCATCTCAGTACTCCAAATCATCAATATCCTGTGGTTGAGGATTGATAACAACACTCTTGACACCAGCATCGTGCATCTGAATCACCCGATCAGCTATAGGAGCTAGGGAAGCATTATGGGTCACGATGATAACGGTGGCCTCTTTTTTACGTGACATATCTTGAAGAATCTTTAGAACCTGCTTACCAGTCTGGTAGTCCAAAGCTCCCGTTGGCTCATCACATAGGAGAATTTTGGGATTTTTAGCCACCGCTCGAGCAATGGAGACCCGTTGTTGTTCACCACCTGACAGCTGGGCTGGAAAATTATTGAGACGGTGTCCTAAGCCAACATCCTTGAGAATCTGTTCTGGATTCAAGGCATCAGCAACAATTTCTGAAGCTAGCTCAACATTTTCCTTAGCAGTCAAGTTAGAAACCAAGTTGTAAAATTGAAAGACAAATCCAACGTCATCTCTACGATAGTTGGTTCTCTGATGAGAAGTGAAATTCGAAATATTGGTTCCATCAACCCAGACTTGTCCCTCATCGTTTGTATCCATACCACCAAGAATATTTAAAACGGTTGACTTTCCTGCTCCAGATGTCCCAAGGATAATGACTAGCTCTCCCTTTTCAATCTCGAAACTCACATCCCGATTAGCTACAATTTCTGTATCACCAGTATGATACCTCTTATAGCTGTTTTTCATCTCAATATAAGCCATCTTTTCACTCCTCTTTCTTCCCTTATTTCACCTATATTATAACTCTTTTAAAAGGAGAATAAAAGCAAATATAAGATAGAAAAGAGAGAACACTTTTGTTCTCTCTACTTTGATTTACTCTATATTTTAACAATCACTTGTCACCTTAAAGTGTAGACGGTATTCTCCTAGAACATCTCCGTTTTCAGCCTTAACGACAACTCGAACTGGATCACCTTCACGAACGCTTGGAATTACTGTAGCAATACCATTATCTGATACACTTGCTGTTACAGTTGGTGCTTGGTCTTCTTTAGCTTCTAGATAATAATCAGTCAAGCCAGGGTTAAAGTTCGGTAAATCTTTTCCATCTACTTGAATTTGCGCTTGAGCTTTCTTAGCTGCAGCTACTTGTTTAGAGAAGATTTGAATTTCTGTAATAGAAGTTCCCCATTTACCATCTGGTCTAACCATACGGATACGAACTGCGTAAGTGTTGACTTTATCAAAGCTAAAGTGGGTCATTTCTCCAGCTCTTACTTGATCTGGAGCCTTAATATTTGTCACTTGTTTCCAGTTGTTAGCATCATTAAAGACGTGGTCTTCACTAGCTACAAAGCTTGGGTTCTTAGGCACTGTTGGAACATCTGTTCCTATATAGTATTCGATGACATAAGACTTAGGTGCACCAACACCGTGGTCTTCGTGGAAGGCAACATTGAGATTGTCAACCGAACGTTTAGACAGGATACCAGAATCACCAAAGAGGATTCCCACTGATGCTTCACTTGTACGGTTCCAGTTTGTCCAACGGTTAGCTGGTTGGTTGTTGTATGAGATTAGTTTATCATTAACATTTGCTACTGAGTCACTTGAGTTTGAGTCTGATGCAAAGGCAAGTGGCAACTCTGAACCTGTCCACTGGTCAGAAATGTTAGCACCAGTTTCTGTCTGAGCAGACACACGAACATGAAGCTTGGTTGGTAACTGAGTCCCTTCCACATGTCCTGTAACGGTAAAGCTACCTTCTTGTGCATACTGGCTTGGATCAATAGCATCCCAAGTCACTTTAGCTGAAGATACTTGGCCATTTGAGTGGTAAGTACGTACGCTTTCTGGTAATTGAGGAGCTTCTGAAACCGGAGTTGTTGTAGTCACTTCTTCGACTGCAATGATACCTTCTACAGAAACTTTAGCATGAGCTTCGTTTTCAAGCCCTTCTACTTTACCTAGAACATCAAAGCTATGGTATTTAGCAAGGTCTTCCTTAGCAACCGCTTGCCAAGTAACCTTGTGAACTTTTGGAAATCCTTTATCGTACTCTACCGTTACTGTATCAGGTAGACTTGGTTCTTGGTTTAAACCTGTCACGACGCTAACTGGACGAATGGCTTTGACAACTTTACTTTCTGTATTTGCTTGAATATTCAAGTCAATGTGACCTTCAGCTCCTTCAAATTGAGCTTTCAGAGTTACTTGACCAGGTTTGTGTAATTCAAGCATACCCTTACGAACGGCTACGTCTCCTTCACCTGTAGTTGAGAAGGTCACCTTGTCGGCTTTCAAGACTGCCTGAGTACCATCTTGATAGTGAGCAAATACCTTGATGCCAACTGTTTGATCTTCTTTCAGTGCATCTGCATTTTCTACTTCTAGGCTCAAACCTTCAATCTGCGGAGCTTCTTGTAAGAATCGGATAGCATACGTTTGAAGTGCTCCACCATCATTTGGTTGAACATAAATGCTTGCACGCATACCATTTGCTTCGTTAGCTTGAATAACTGTTACTTGAGCATTTTCAGCTAAAGCTTTGACTTCAGGTAAAGCAGTTCCATAAGCAAGTTTATGGTATAGAACTGGATGGTCAGTTGAGAGACCTTCTACTGTTTGGTCTGCTACTGTTACAGTCGGTACTACTGGACCATCAGCTTGACCTTCGGCAACTACGAATGTAGCAGCGATTTCATCATCACCTGAAATTCCTTTAACGAGAATGCGAGAACCTGGGATAGCTAGTTTAGCTTGATCTTCAGCTGCAACTTCCCACTTATCAAGGTCATAGCTTCCTACAGTACCGTCTGATAATACATAGGTAACAGATGGATCAACCGTACTCAGATCTGTACTCGGTGCAATTCTCTTAACTACAGGCAATTCTGCTTCGAGTGCCAAGACTTCAACACGCGCTTCTACATCGCGACCATCTGCCACACCTTTAACAGTAAAAATACCAGGTTGGTTGACATCAACTGCTGACCATTCTACTGGAAGTTTTGCACGACTGCTATCACTGTAGATAAATCCTACTTTGAAGGCATTTTCGCTGCTTGACCAATAACTGTACGAACTTTAGGAACCTCTGTACCTAAAACAGTCTTTTCCTCTTGGTCTTTCTTACCTGTGAAAATGGTTGTTTGACCAGATTTCAAGAAATCAGAGTGAGCAGTCAAGGTGAATTTACCTGCTTGCTCAGTTGATTTAACAATCACAACACCCTTACCATTAAAGGCCTTGCGAATCCATGAACCGTCTGCTTGTTCTTTGTAACGTTCACGACTGGCTTGTTCTCCGTTGTCTACACCGACAATCTGACCTTGTCCATGCAACTGGAAGCGAACAAGGTTATTGGCAGTAGGAACTACGTTACCCTTACTGTCAATAATTTCGTAATAGATATAAGTGAGGTCTTTTCCGTCAGCTGCGATAGCATTTTCTTCTTTGACCAAACGAACCCCTGCAGGTTCGCCAGCAGTCACAATCTTATCACGAGCAATAATATTTCCAGCTTCATCACGAGCTACTGCTTCCAAAGTACCAGCTTCAAAAGCAACCTTCCATTCAAGGTAAAGTTCATTAGCATTAGCACCCTCTTGGTAAGTACGTCCATCACTTGTTTGTTTTTTGTTAAATGTCTTCTTGCCTAGAGTTTCACCATTCAAGTATAGTTCTACACTTGCAGCGTTAGAATAGGCACGTACTGGAATCTTACCATCAGCATCCGCTACATTCGCTTTTAGAGTAGGATTTTCCCAGTTCCAGTGAGGAAGCAAGTGAACCATTGGTTTCTTCTCAGCAGAAACCCATTGGCTTTGATACAAGAAGTAGTCATGTTTTGGAATACCAGCTGTATCTACGATACCAAAGTACGAGCTTTTAACCGGTGTGTGGTTTTGGTTATGCCATGGAGTAGGTTCACCGATATAGTCCGTACCTGTCCAGATGAACTGACCTGCATAACCTGCATTGTCACGGTCAAAAGTCCAAGATGCTGTTGCTGTTTTACCCCAAGCAACACGGTCATTACCGTAGTCTGATTGCTCGTAATTACGGTAAGCTTGATTGCTATGTACCAATTCACGTTCTGGTCGGAAATAACTTCCACGTGTACGAGTAGCTGAAGACGTTTCAGATCCGTAAATCAACCAATTTGGATGTTTGGCACGGAGTTTATGATAGTTATCTTCTGAATAGTTAAATCCAACCGCATCGAGTTCGTCCGCGATCTTTTCATGATCACCACTACCATCACCAAAGCGGAACTTATCTGCTCCCATAGTGACATAGCGTGTCTTATCAACAACCTTAATAACTTGAACCAAGCGTTTAACTGTTGCTAAAGAACGAGGTTTCCCGTCTGCTTCACCGATTTCGTTACCGATAGACCACATAACAATAGCAGGGTTGTTCTTTCCTCGTTCAACCATGGTACGAAGGTCAAAATCAGACCATTTTTCACCTTTCTTAGCATCTGGGTGAGTAGCATCTTTATCAAAGAAGCGACCGTAGTCATACTGTTTCTTACCACCATACCAAGTATCGAAAGCTTCTTCTTGGACCAACAAACCAAGCTCTGCGGCAATCTGCAACGTTTGCTCACTAGCTGGGTTGTGGGTTGTACGGATAGAGTTGACACCCATATCCTTCATTTGTTTCAGACGGCGGTATTCTGCTTTATAGTTTTCTTCAGCACCTAGAGCCCCGTGGTCATGGTGAAGAGAAACCCCATGGAATTTAATACGTTCACCATTCAAAGAGAAGCCTTCATTTGGTGTCCAGTTGTAGTAACGGTAACCAAACAAGTCCTTCTTAGCATCGACCAATTGACCATCACGATAGACACGAGTCACCAATTCGTAAAGAGCTGGTTTGTCGCTATGAACTGTCCAAAGTTTTGGTTTATCAACTTGCAAAATAGCATTCAAGCTAGCTGATTGATGAGCTTTCAATGCTTGACTAGCTGTACGAACTAGATCAGTTACAGCTTGACCATTACGTTCGATGATTTGGTATTCAGCAAGAATTTCATGATCTTTATCATCAGTATTGACAATCTTACTTGTTACATGAGTATCAACCATACCATTCAGTTGCTTTTCAAGATTTGATGTTAAGATAGTTGTTCCATTTTTAGCAAGATGAACTTGATCTGTGACTTGAAGGGTAACATCACGATAAATTCCACTTCCTGAGTACCAACGACTACTTGGCTGTTGATTGACTACATGAACTGCAATGACATTTTCGCGGCCGTCTTTATTGAGATAGTCAGTGATGTCATATGAGAATTGGTTGTAACCATTTGGATAGTGACCAACTAGCTGACCGTTTACATAGACTTGCGAATCCATATAAACCCCATCAAAGATGATACGAACATTCTTATTGAGATTTTCTTCATCAAGTTTAAAGGTCTTACGATACCAAGCTTCACCACCATTGAGTTGCCCGCCTTCGTTTTGGGCAGGAGAGTCATGATCAAAGTCCTGATTAATACTCCAGTCATGAGGAAGGTCTAATTTCTTCCAGCTTGACAAATCAGTATCTGTTTTAATAGCATCTTTAGTATTTGCATTGAGTTTGAAATACCAGTTTTGGTTGAATTCTCTTTCTCGATTATCAATCAATAGGTTTACCCCTCCTTGCTCTTTTTTTCCTCTTTTGTCCTAATCTTTACTCATATTTTTATACAAATAAAATAGATACATCAATAGTTTCTTGTAAAAAGCATACTTGAGACTATGATTCCTAAAATTAGTAGAAAATTATGAATACAAATAACTGTCTTAAGGTATTTTTAAAGGAATTGCTAAATCATATATAAAATAAAAAGGTTGTTTATCATGTGAAACAACCTTTTTAAAAATATTCATTACTAATATAGTTTAAGAGCCAAGACGAACATGCTACTCCGAAATATAAATGACAAACCCATCTTTCAAGATGACATACTGTCCATTTTCCATCTGGCAATAACTCGCTAGATCAACTGAATCTCTATCTAAAGTATATTTCTCAGAAGACTGATTAAAGATGGCTTGAACTTCTTTTCCTTCGTGGCTCCATTTCAAGGCAAGAACATCTGGTTTCACTTCTTCCAAACTATAGGAACCGTGCTGAATAATACTAGCAACTTCTTTACGGAGCTGTATCAATTGCTTCATGAAGTTTAGCATGTCATTATCCTCAGACACACGGTCCCAAGGCATGACTCGGCGGCAATCAGGATCTGGCCCGCCAATCAGTGCTAGCTCTGTTCCGTAATAGATACAAGGAGTTCCTTTTTGAAGATAGAGGAAAGTTAGGGCAGCCTTGACATGCTGGATATTTCCATTGGCAGTTGTGAGGATACGCTCTGTATCGTGAGAATCTAAAAGGTTAAACATCACTTCTGCGATTTGTTGCTTATAGTACATAGATTGGCTGTTGATTTCGGAAATGAACTGCTCCGTCTTTTTTGTCTGACGCAAAAAATAGTCCTTGATACTTTCAGAGAGTGGATAATTCATAACCGCGTGGAACTCATCTCCTTGTAGCCAAGGCTGAGAAGTATGCCAGATTTCACCTAAGATATACAAATCAGGCTTTTTAGCGAGAACTGCCTTTCTAAAATCTCTCCAGAACTGGTGGTCAATTTCATTAGCAACATCCAAGCGCCAAGCATCGATATCAAAATTCTCAATCCAGTAGGTCGCAACACTCAAAAGATAGTCTTTAACTTCAGGATTGGCTGTATTTAACTTAGGCATATAGCTAGCAAAGGCAAAGGTATGATAAGGTAGTTGTCTTGGATTCTGAAGTTTATCCTCAGTAACTGGAAATTCTTGAATATGGAACCAATCTTTATAAGGGGAATTTTCTCCATTCTTTAGAACGTCCTGCCATTGGGCTGACTGATAACCGATATGATTAAACACCGCATCAAGCATGATCTTAATGCCACGTTTATGAGCTTCATCGACTAAATTACGAAAGACTTCCTTATCTCCAAAATGACGATCAATCTCAAAATAATCCGTCGTATCATACTTGTGATTGGTCGTTGCTTCAAAAATCGGACATAGATAAAGTCCAGTGATTCCCAAATCTTTAAGATAGTCTAAATGGTCAATAATCCCTTGTAAATCTCCACCAAAAAAGTCATCCCTGTTAGGCGCAAGCTCAGCATCCCACTCTCGAGCTCCATCTGGAGTTAGATTAGAATTTCCATTCGCAAAGCGTTCTGGGAAAATCTGATACCAAACAGTATTTGAAACCCAGTCAGGAACTTGGCAACCATCGATTTCGTGAATGTAAGGAAGTTTGAAACCATTACCTTCAGCATACAAGTTTTCTTGAGTATGTTCCACACAACCCTTATCACCATAGAAGACATCCTGATCTTCCTTATCAAGAAGTTCAAAGAGGTACTGAATGCGTGCAAAATTAACTGATACTGTGACCTGCCAATAATCAAACAAGGCGTCTGAGGTTACTTTAGTCATTTCTTTCTTGGCTTCATACTTATCCTCAATGAAAATAAAGGGGTCGCCATAGTGCAATATGACCTTCTGGACATCATCTTTCTTTGTTCTAATTCGGATATGTAGCTGATTTTCCTTGTAAAGATACGCATACTCTGATTCTGGTCTATGATAAATGGCTGTTAATTCCATGTCTTGTCTCCTAAATAATCATCATCAACAAAAAATGCAAACGTTTTCGTAATTGCTAGTTCTAGTATACTACTTTAAGATTCGATTTACAATACTGGGGCAAATTCCGCAAGAAAACAGCTCAAAATAAATTCTGCAGACTAATCCAGAAATTTCAGCACCTATCAATAAAAAGCTCTAAATTCAGCCTCACAATCTAGTCAATCCGACAAAGGGCAATTTCTTTTAAAACTCTGTCGTACAGGAAGGTTAAACAAATGTTATCTGTTATATTTTGAACTTGATACATTTGTCCGTTCATATGATCTCATCCATTATCTCTTCAATCAACTCCGTAAGACTTTCTGCTACATAGATAATTTCATCAGGATCATGGATGTAGCAAATAACCTGACCTTCCTGACCCTCCTGGTCTGGATCAAAATCCAGCATAAGATAACAAGAGTCACAATACTGAGCAAAAGGAAGCCATTTTTTATTAAAAAGATAAGGCTTAATTCTACTATCACGCATATTTTCTAGGTCTTGACTAGAAAAATAGTCGGGAAATTCTGTTAACAGAGCATCTCTATTTTGAAAGTATTTTTTACAATTCTCAATTTCCTGTAGACTCATGAGAGAAAAAGTCAAATCTCTCTGGTCAATTACACAAGGTAAAATAGAGAGGTACTTACTCCCATTTTTATAACTATAAAGCTCTTTGAAGTCACTAGGTAGACGAATACCAAATATTTCCTCAAAGGCTTGAAGCTCTTCCTCAGAAGCACCAGAAATGCCCTGATAATCTTCCAGATATCCTTCCTCTACAGGATCATCCAAATCCCAGTCTTCAAAACACTCACAAATATAAGTTTCTATTTTTTTAACTTGGTCAATTAGTTGCATCATTTCACCTTGAGTTCTTTATTTTAACTAGCTTCAAATTCCTTTTACCGCTTATAACTTGTTTTTTCTAGGAGAAGGGGTTCAGGATTTTGCTTTATCCAAGCAAGAGCTAGCTGACACAAGCGGTCTAGGCGAGGCTCGTCATCAAAATCTTTCCCATGAATCTGACCAATAAGCTCTTTAGTCTCTGCTAATTCTTGTTCTGAAAGAGAGCTTCCTAGAGACAAGTATTGAGGGAGAGCCTGAAGCATTTTTCTATAGTCCCTGTCCCAGTTGACCCCACCATTGCGGTCCAGTTCATCTCGGACTCGACCTGGTATACGGATAACTTCTCCCTGAACAGTTTTGGCTGCTCCACTTGAAGGAATCAAGAAAGACCATAGTTCCTCATATTGTTCCTCCCAGCTGCCTTCTTTTACGAGAATCGGAGAAACTCCATCGTGGGTTATTCGTTTTGGCTACCGGCTTGACATCAAACAAAGCATAAAGTTTTTCTAGACCCTGATCTGCTGCTTCTAGATAGTCGGGATTGATCCCTTCTCTATGAAATTCAAAATCCTTACCAATATTTTCAACCTTTTCTTTCATAGCAGATGTTTTCTTAGCACCAGAATCCAGTAGCATAGAGGCAATTTCAGCTGTTTGGGCAATATAGATTCCTCGACAGACAGTGAGCATGGAGTCTAGTGGGGTCTGTCCTCTATCATTCTTAGGGTTTACATCTGCCCCCTTTTCTATTAGAAGTGCAACGGTCTTAGGATGAAAAAACTGAGCTGCCACATGCAAGGGTGTATTGCCATAAGTATTGGTTTTTTCAATGTCTGCACCCAATTCGAGCAAAAGTTTTACAGTATCTCTTCCCATGGTTGCCTGACGATACAAAGGAGTCGCTCCATAATAATCAGGGATATTGATATCTAAGCCCTCTTCTACAAGCCAAATAACCAGTTCATCAGGTACACCACCGAGATGGAGAGCCGTACTTAAGCTATATCTACCATCATGGGCAGTTAACTCACACTTATCATATACGGCCTTTAATTGGTCAATATTGCCATCAGTTAGTAGTTCATTAAAGTCCTTGGGTAAGGTAACTCTTTTCTTTTTTGCCATTTTTTCTCCTGTATCCATCATTCTATCTTTTTGTACCTAGATTGTACTCTAAGTATCTTCTTGATTTCTTTTATTTGTATTATACCCTAAAAGCTATGAATAGGCACTAATAAAGCTTGATTTTTAATTTTAAAACACTCTTCTTTCATGAGATTAAATCAAAAAGCTATTCCTTAAAGGAATAGCTTTTTTACTTATAATTAAAAATTTCTCCTGCCAACTTATCAGCTAACTTAGGAAAGAGGCTATAAAATTTATGAGCTAAATTTAGCAAGGCTGGGAGATTGAGCTCGCGTTTGTTTTCTCCTATGGCCTTAACAATTTTTTTAGCTACTGCATCTGGCTCGAGTAGGAAGCGGTCGACCGATTTGAGATAGGTCCCATCTGGGTCTGCCTGGTCGAAAAATCCTGTACGGATAGGTCCTGGATTAACCGTCGTCACATAGACACCATAGGGCATGAGTTCCAGGCGCAGAGCATTTGAAAAACCAATGGTCGCAAACTTGGTCGCAGAGTATAGACTAGACTTAGCAGTCGCAATCAAACCTGCCATGCTGACGATATTGATGATATGACCTTTTCGAGTCGCCTTCATACGAGCTGCAAGCAAACGTGATAGATTCATGAGAGCAAAGGTGTTGACTTCAAACATTTGATGAATGTCTTGATTAGAAATCTTGTCAAAATCTTCAAAAATTCCGTAACCAGCGTTGTTCATTAAAACATCAATCTTGCCATAACGCTGATAGAGTTCAGCAACTAGTTCTTCTAATGCTTGAGCGTCGGTAATATCAATTTCAATCAATTCTGCCTGAGGATGATTTCCGTATAACTGAACTAGTTTCTCCTTATTTCTACCTAGCAAAATGAGTTGGTCATCTGGCAAGAGTTTGACCATTTCTTGGGCTAGACCACCGCTAGCACCTGTGATGAGAATAGTAGACATACTTTTCCTTTCTCAATCTTCTAGATTTCCACTTCTTCCAAATCTTTAACGACATGGACATTTTCAAAAATCGTTGCAGCATCTTTCTTGAGCTGGCTGATATCTTTTGAGAGAAAACGGGCACTGATGTGGTTGAGCAAAAGCCGTTTGGCACCTGCTTCTACTGCGACCTGCGCTGCCTGCATGTTAGTAGAATGGCCATGATTGCGGGCAATTTTCTCATCACCTTTACCATAAGTGGATTCATGTACAAGGACATCTGAATTGACAGCCAAACGCACACTGGCATTGGTTTTTCGAGTATCACCCAGGATAGTGATAATCTTACCTGGACGTGGCGCTGAGATATAGTCTGAAGCCTTGATCTCGGTGCCGTCTTCTAGGACTACATCCTGCCCGTTTTTGATTTTCCCAAAAAGCGGTCCAAATGGTACGCCGGCAGCTTTGAGTTTTTCAGCATCCAAGGTCCCTTCTAGGTCCTTTTGCATAACACGATAACCAACGCAGAAAATAGTGTGATCCAACTCTTCTGCATACACAGTGAATTTATCTGTTTCGAGAATTTTCCCTAGAGAATCTTGGTCAAACTCATGAAAATGAATGCGATAAGGCAAACGAGAACCAGAGACACGCAAACTAGTCAAGACAAATGACTTAATGCCTTGGGGACCATAGATTTCCAAATCCGTCTGCTCTTCATTGGCTTGAAAGGCACGACTAGAGAGAAATCCTGGCAAACCAAAGATATGGTCTCCATGCAAGTGTGTGATAAAGATTTTGCTGACCTTCCGTGGTCGAATCGTGGTTTCCAGAATGCGATTTTGCGTTCCTTCTCCACAGTCAAAGAGCCAAACTTCGTTAATCTCGTCCAAGAGTTTCAGGGCGAGACTTGAAACGTTGCGGGCTTTAGAGGGCTGACCAGCCCCCGTTCCTAAAAATTGAATATCCATTCGATACTTTCTAATTAATCAATATATAACATAGCAGTGCGATTTTCTGAGCGATAATAAAATTTGCCAGAAAAAGCTCTAACTTCTTGCAGTAAATCCTCTTGACTATAACCTTTGAGACGTTTGCGACCATCTGCCAAGCTTTCCAAATCTGTCAAGGCTGTGAGATTTTCCACGTTAACAACTTCCTCTTCTCCGATTGCCTTCATGTAAATCTTTCCAGACTCCTCAAAGACTAGCTGATGAGGAAAAATCTGAGCAATCTCAAAGAGCAAGTCAGCTGTAATTGCTTCCTCAGCTTCTGAGAAAATCCGACCTAGCCCTTCTTTCTCATAGCAAAATCCAAAGGATTTACCTGATAGATTGAGACGGATAAAGGGCTTGCTTTCCAAAGCGAAACTTGGCTCAGCATTATAGAGGTTCAGTTCTTGGCTGACTTCTGCAAAATAATCTGTCGAAGCTTGAGGACTTTTTTTCTGGTAGAGCTCGGCAAAGTAGGCATTCACTACGCTGGGTGGAGGTGTAATGAGAGCTAGTTGATCCTCTTCAGATCTACCAGCTAAAAGTTGGTCCAGATAGACCTTGTCTAGACTTGTATAGCCACCATACTTGAGTGCCAAAGTTTTTATATCAGTCATAAAATTCTTCTAATCTCCATTTATTTTTCTCAGAAATGTATCCTCTAATGACTTCGCCGTCATCTTGGTAGTCACGTTCTTCAAGAATAGCGACACTTTCTAAATCATGAATCTTGTAAGATTTAGAAAAAGGTACGCGCAGGGTAAATGCTTCAAAAATTTCCTTAATCTTATCCAGCAATAAAGCCTGCAACTGTTCTCGACTATCTTTAGACTTTGCCGAAATCAGAGCATAAGGCGTCTGAGTAGGCGTAAAGTCCTCCACCAAATCTGCTTTATTATAAAGAGTTAAGCGAGGAATATCCTCCATGTCCAAGTCTTTCATGATAGAGAGGACCGTTTTTTCATGTTCCTCATGATAAGGATTGCTGGCATCGATGACATGGACCAGAAGATCTACATGCTTGCTTTCTTCCAAGGTTGATTTAAAACTCGACACCAACTCTGTCGGTAGGTCTTGGATGAATCCAACGGTATCTGTCAAGGTTACCTGTAGATTGCCCCCCAGATGGATGCTTTTAGTTGTTGCATCTAGAGTTGCAAAAAGCTCATCCGCTTCATACTGGGTCTTGCTGGTCAAAGTATTCATAATAGTCGACTTCCCAGCATTGGTGTAACCAATCAAACCAATCTTAAAGGTACTTGACTCCAAACGTTTTTCTCGAACTGTCGCTCGATTTTTCTCAACCACCTTGAGTTGACGTTCGATATCTGCAATCTGGTTGCGAACACTACGACGGTTAAGCTCCAGCTGACTTTCACCTGGACCACGGGAACCAATTCCCCCTGCCTGACGGCTTAGCATAATCCCCTGACCAACCAAACGAGGCAAGAGATACTTGAGTTGTGCAAGATGAACTTGTAGCTTACCTTCATGGCTTCGAGCTCTCATAGCAAAGATATCTAAAATCAACTGCATACGGTCAATGACCTTGACACCTAAGACTTCCTCTAAATTGACATTTTGTCGAGGTGTCAGACGGTTATTGACGATAACAGTCGTGATTTCTTCTGCGTCCACCATTTGAGCAATTTCTTCCAACTTACCAGAACCGACAAAGGTCTTAGAGTCGTATTTTTCACGCTTCTGTCTGTATCTATCCACTACGACTGCTCCAGCCGTCTTTGCTAGACAAGCCAGTTCTTCCATGGAGAGGTCAAAATTATCCATACCCTGGAGTTCAACACCAATGAGCAGGACTCGCTCCTCTTTTTTCTCCGTTTCAATCATTTAAAAACTCCTCAATCTGGCTTAAAATACGCTCTTTCTCACCAGATTCTCCTATCTGATAAAAGGTCACCTGCATGCGATTGCGGAACCAGGTCAACTGGCGCTTGGCAAATCGACGAGTCGCTTGCTTGAGACTATCGCTAGCCTCCTCCAAACTCTGCTCTCCACGAAAATAGGGGAAGAGTTCCTTGTAGCCAATCCCTTTAGCAGCCTGCACATCTGGATAATGGTCAAACAACCACTTGGCTTCGTCTAGAAGTCCAGCTTCAAACATCAAATCCACACGGTGGTTAATCCGATCATATAGTTGACTACGCTCATCATTCAAGCAAATAATCAATGGTTCATATAAACTTTCTTGATTTTCCAAATCTTGTCCAAAATGGGCAATTTCCAAGGCACGCATAGCACGACGACGATTAAATTGGGGAATTTCAAGGCCTGCTTGAGCCACCAGATGAGCTAATTCCTCGTCTGAATAATGCTCTAAACTAGCTCGATAAGCTAAAATATCCTCATGAGGAGCATCACCACCTAGGTGATAGCCTTCTAGCAAACTCTGGATATAAAGTCCTGTCCCACCTGCAATAATAGCAAGCTTACCTCGACTTTGAATATCCTCAATGGCTGATTTTGCTTCTGAAACAAAATCAAAAGCCGAGTAGGACTCGGTTACATCTCTCACGTCAATCAAATGATGAGGAACAGCTGATTGCTCCTCTGGACTAGCTTTGGCTGTTCCAATATCTAATCCACGGTAGACTTGTTGGCTATCTCCGCTCACTACTTCGCCATTAAATCTCATAGCAACTTCAATGGCTAGGGCAGTCTTTCCAACAGCTGTTGGACCAACAATCACAATTATTTTGCTTTTCATCGTTTTTCCTTGAAAAATTCCCATTTTTTCGTTACTATTATTATATCACAAAAAGCACAGTCAGAAAAATGCTATCTTTCTAGCTATTTCTGCCTGATATATAAATTAAAGGAGGAAGACTAATGGCTAAAGGTTTTGCTAAAGGTCTCGTAACAGGTGTTGCAGGAACTGTCGCTGCAGTAGCAGGTGCAGTATACGCATTTAAAAAACAAGTGATTGAACCAGAAGAACAAAAAGCAGCTTTCATCGAAGAAAACCGTAAAAAAGCAGCTCGCCGTCGTGTATCACGTTAAGAAACAAAAGAAGTTGGAAATTCCAACTTCTTTTTATGTTATTAAATAGCCAAGTCAAACTTCAATTGCGGTTTCACAGGATCATAGTCAACCAACTCAAAATCCTCTGCTTTAATATCAAAAAAATTTGTCTTGTCTGGTACATTCAAGACCAAACGTGGTTGGCAATTTGAAGGTTGACGACGGAGCAATTCCTGAGCTTGTTCAAATTGATTGTCATAGATGTGAAGATTGTTGATAAAGTAGAAGAACTTCCCAACCTTCCAGCCAAAATGTTTAGCAATCATCATCTGAAGCGCCACATACTGCATAGCATTAATATGATGAGCAACTAGCATATCATTAGAGCGCTGAGTCAAGGTCGCATCCAAATAGATTTCCCCATCTACTCGACGGACATCAAACATAGTCTGAAATGCGCATGGAAGGAGTCCATCTGTTTCCTCAAAGCTTGGTAATCCCAAAGAGAGATGATATTGCGACGGTTCCAAGGATTGGCTTCCAACTGTGTGAGGATTTTATTGATGATGTCGTGCTTCTTAACCACAGCCCCATAACGCTCACCAATGGTCCCTGTATCTCCAACTTCCCAGTCATTCCAGTAGTGAACATTGTATTTGTCATTAAGAACTTCTAGACTATTAGACTGGTCTTGATAAATCCAAAGCACTTCTTTGATAGCTGATTTGATAGCAATTGGACGCAAGGTTGTAATGGGAAATTCACCCTTTGACAAATCATACTCTGCAAAAGCTCCAGTTACATACTTAGAGTTGGCAACTGTTCCATCCTTATACTTGGGACGAGCCTGTTCTGAAAAGACACCTTCCTTAAGGATTCGTTCGATATTGTCTTTAAAAATCTTATCTGCTTTTGTCATTTACTCTCACCTCAATAATTGTCTTAACTAGTATAGCATAAAAAAAGAAAGGAGGAAAATCACTAGCTTTAAGTTAGTGTTTTGCTCCTTTTTACTTTTTATTGTAATACAAGGGATGCTGCCCCAATAACTCCAGCGTCATTACCTAGAGTCGCAAGAGCCAGCTTAGTTGTTGTACGAACTTGCGGGAAGGTATTTTCATCATAAACTTTTTGCACGCCTTGAAGAAGGAATTCTCCGGCAGCTGATACACCACCACCAATAACGATTGTTGATGGATTTAGGATGGAACCAATGTTGGCACATGCAATACCCAAGTAGCGTGAGAAGTTACGGTAAACGATTAAGGCAAGATCGTCCCCTTCTTTTGCCAAATCAAAGACAGTTTTAGCAGTTACTTCTTCACCATCATCAATTAAGCGTTTTAGGGTTGCTTCGCCTTCATACTCATCTGCGTAACGACGAGTCAAGTTAACAATACCTGTTGCTGAGGCCACCGTTTCTAGACATCCTTTTTTCCCACAAGTACATGCGATTGGTTGGTCAAAGTCAACTGTGATATGTCCAAGTTCACCTGCAGCACCTGCAACACCGTGAAGCAATTTACCTTCTGCCACGATACCGCCACCAACACCTGTACCCAGAGTCATAAAGACAACGTCTGGTTGGTTTTCACCAGCACCCATCCAACGCTCACCAAGAGCAGCTACGTTAGCGTCATTATCGATAAAGAATGGAATACCCAAGGCTTTTTCCATCTTTTCTTTGATTGGTTGAAGAGTTTTCCAGTTGAGGTTGTAGGCACCAATAACAGTTCCTTTCTCACGATCAACAACACCCGGTGAACCCATACCAATTCCACGGAAGTCTGTCGCAGACAATCCAAGCATTTCAAAACGATGTTGAATTGATGCAATCATATCATCTACAATGTGACTTCCTTCATCCAAAATATTAGTCTTAATAGACCATTTTTCTTGGATTTCTCCTTCTTGAGTTAAAATTGCAAACTTGACAGATGTCCCGCCAAGGTCAATCCCAATAATCTTTTGACTCATCTTTTTCTCCTTTTCTTTAATTGAAAATGCTTACAGTTCTAGTATAACAAAATCTGCCAATCAGTGCAAAGGTTTGCATTGGCTTTCCAGAATTTTTTATGTTCTATGGTTTCCACAAACCAGAAGCATCTACATAATAGCGTCCGCCATCCACTCGCTCATTTTTTGCCATTTTACCATCTGATTTGAGGTAGTAGTTTCCTTGCCAAGCATTACGAGCATAAGAACCATCTGATTTTAAGTAGTACCAAGATTGATAAGAATAGTCATAAACCCATTCACTCTGAGCCATTTTACCATTTGATTTAAGGTAGTATGCACCTTGCCAAGTATTATGCGCATATGAACCATCTGATTTGAGGTAATACCAGGCTTGTAGTAAGAATCATAAATCCATTCACCTTGAGCCATCTTACCATCTGATTTGAGATAGTAACTTCCTTGCCAAGTATTGCGTGCATAAGAACCATCTGATTTGAGGTAATACCAGGCTTGGTAATAGTTATCGTATACCCACTCATTCTCAGCCATTCTTCCATCTGACTTAAGATAGTAAGCACCCTGCCAAGTATTTTTTACTGGTTTCCCATTTTCAGAAAAATAGTACCAAGATCCATTCTGACGAACCCAGCCACTTACAACTGCTACACTAGAGTCAGGTTCTGTACTATTTGGGGCCACGCTATCAGGTGCTGCACTGCTAGTCGCTTGAGATGTACTCGTCTTCTTCTCTTTTAAAACTCCTTTGGGTGCTTTCTTAGATTCACAGGCTATCCCATCATGATCTTTATCTAAAGCAGCAGAATAACCTGGTTCTCCTCTATGAATATCCGCATAACCATTCTCCCAAGCTTCCTTACAGCTTGAAAAATGGATACTTTCATCTGCCACAACAGGTTGTAAAAACAAAGCTAGGGCAGGTAAAGAAGCCAAGCCTAGTTTTAATAAATGACGTTTGTTCATGATTTTCTCCTAAAAATTATAATATCAATCTCAATATTATTCTATCAAACTTGTTTCAGCAATTCAAGAAAACTTCTGGTTAATTCTGTAAACTCTTTTAGTTTTGCCTTATTCAAAACATGAGGGCCATCAGGGATAATCTGAAACTTAGTTTCATTTAGTTCTCCTTTACTGACAACTCATACAAGCCCCTAACCGCATTACAACCGTATACAGCTTCTGCCTGTGCCAAATCTTCTAAAGTCAATACCTTTTCTTCTACTTGTCCGCTTTCAAGTAAATGCTGGCGATAAATCCCTGGTAAAATGCCAAGAGTACTAGGTGGGGTATAGAGCTTACCATCCATTTTTAAGACCAGATTCCCAATAGAGGTTTCAAGCAATTTTCCATCAGCAGTGTGATAGATGATTTCCTGCTCTCCCACTGTCAAATGTGGTCGGTGTGTCGTCTTAAAGTAGGTAAAGGCCTGCTCCAAATCCGCTTCCTGTAGACAAAGTTTGGCCTGACAGAAGCTAGAGCTAAGTGGTGTCAATACTTGTCGTTCAATTTCAATCTCTCCAGACCTGCTGAGACTGATTCGCAAACGGTAGTCTTGATGAAGGTCACAAGCCTGGCACTCCTCCTCTAACTTTTGTCTCAAAACTTCTTGGTCAAATGGAAAGGCAAAATAACGACTAGCCTTTTGCAATCTTTCTAGATGTTGCTTTTCAAAGAGCAATTTTTTCTGGCTGATTTCCAATGTAGTAATTAGTTGAAAACGAGGCTGTTTTCGGTAAAGAACAGCCGCCTTTTGCTGGACTTCACGGTATTCTGACTCCCAAGTACTATCCCAAGTAATGCCTCCACCGACACCATAGATAGCTTGACCCTTGTAGAGTTGTATGGTTCGAATAGCCACATTGAAATCCGTCGTCCATTGGGAATCAAAAGTCCAACAGTTCCACAGTAAACTCCTCTAGCCTGCAGCTCCAAGTTCTTGATAATTTCCATGGTCGCTATCTTGGGTGCACCTGTTATGGAGCCGCATGGAAATAGTGAACGGAAGATTTCTACTAGGTCAACATTCGGTCGTAACTGACTCTTGATAGTCGAAGTCATCTGCCAAACTGTTGAATACTGCTCCACCTGGCATAAACGTTCCACATGCTCACTTCCAACCTCAGACAGGCGATTCATGTCATTGCGCAAGAGGTCTACTATCATCATATTTTCAGAACGATTTTTGGGATCCTGTTCCAACCAAGCTGCCTCTTTCAAGTCTTCAGTATCAGTCAGACCACGTTTAGTCGTCCCCTTCATAGGACGAGTCGTCAATTCACGACCATTTTGTTCAAAAAAGAGTTCTGGACTCATGGAAATCACTGCCATGTCGTCATGTTCAACATAGGCATTGTAACCTGCTTCCTGCTCCACCACCATACGATTGTAGATAGCAAAAGGATTAGCACTTAAATTCTGCTTGAGTTGGACAGTATAATTGACCTGATAAGTATCCCCTTGTCTTAAATGATGGTGAATTTGGGCAATAGCCTTTTCATAGTCCTCAGCAGATGTTACTTCCTGCCAATTTGATGGCAAATCCACCTCCTCATAAGTCAGAGGAATTTGGGAAGCTTCCACCCTATCATGAACGGTAAAATACAGTAGATACTCTCCCAGTAAAGGAGCCTTGTGTACTACTAATTTTTTCTCAAAAGCAGGTGCAGCCTCGTAGCTGACATAACCAACTACATAATAGCCTTGTTCTTGGTAGCTTTCCACCTGAGCTAATAAGTCTGCCACTTCTACTAAATCTCTGGTTTTTAACTCTTTGATAGGCTGGGTAAAGGTGTATCTCTCGCCCAAAGCCCTAAAATCAATCACTGTTTTTCTATGCATATCCTAAGTATACCATAAATAAGAAGGTCCCTAGAATTTATCTAGTCAGTATTTTTTTATCAGATTATCAGGAAATGTTTTAGAATTCCTTATATTATTTAACAAAATAAAAGGTTCAGCTTATGCTGAACCACTTTTTAATCTGGCACATATTCCAATATATCACCAGGTTGGCACCCAAGTTCTTTACAAATGGCATCTAGCGTTGAAAAACGTATAGCTTTGGCCTTACCTGTTTTCAGTATTGAAAGATTTGCAGGAGTAATACCAACTCGTTCTGCTAAGTCTCCTGAACGCATTTTTTTCTTTGCTAATTCGACATCTAGATTAATGACAATCACGGTATAATCTCCTTTCTCTAAATTGTAAACTCATTTTCTTCTGCAATTTCATTTGCTTTTTCAAGGATTTTTCCAATTGTCCAAACAACGAGAGCAGTAACCATGAATGTTATATTTAAGAATGAGTAACCATTGAGTGTCAAAATCCCATCTCCTAGAAATGAGGCAATAAAGAGGGAAAGAGAAATACGATTAGCAAGTTTGACATTATGAACTGTAAAAATCTGTTCATTAATGATATTTTGGAAGAACTGTCTAACACAGAATAGTACAAACAGAATGATAAAGCTATTGATAAAGGACAAAGCACTCACTAGTATTGAAGTATTCACCATATCAGGTTTTTAAGGAAATAGTCCCAAAGTTAAGTAGGCTAATCTCAGTTACATTTAAAATTGTTAAAAGGATGGATATAACTAAAGACACTCCCAAGATAAAAAGTAGGATATTAATAAAACCTAAAAGCAAATGGTAAGTAGGAATTTTTTTCTTAGACATTAATTTCAAAACCTCGTTTCTAATCTCTACTATATTATACAATATTAGTAAGTGTTACGTACATGTATTATGCTACTTTATCTGAAAATTGATTTTTGATTGAAGTAAGCACCAAGCTAGCAATAAACAAAAATGCTGCAATCGAGAAGTTAAAAATAATATGAGCTGGGTTAAGAATAAGTTCTGTAATACCTTGGATTGCTCCTACTAGCGTCATTAAAACTGCACCCTTTTTCAAGAATGAAATGGTTGTATCTTCAAAAAGATCGCTTTCTTTAAAGTCCTTAGCAAACTGTTTTAATTTGATAAGGCCATAAGTCAGAAGTGTATTACCAGCAACAAAGGTTAGAACAAAGGCATTAACCCCTCCCCACGCTTCGTAGCCTGACCTTGTTACCTCTGCACCTTCAGGCATTAGTTGGCTGATATCAAATTGACCAAGGAAAAGAACTAAGGAAGCAATACTAAAGAAACTGAGGGTAAAGATTCCGAAATTAGAGCCTAGTGTAACAAGTGATTTAGTAAAGTTTACGATTTTAGTTGATGTAGTTTTTTTCATGATGATTTCCTCTTTTATAAATTATTTTTAGTTTTAGCAACAAATGAGCTCTTTTTTGTTACTACTCGAAAACTTATTATTGTTTATCGATATATCTAGTATAGCATAATTTTTTTGAAATGCAACACATTTTTTTATCGTTTTTTTGATAATTTTTCTTTTATTTAAAAATATCTTTATTTAAGAGCAATTAGACTTCAAATACTAAAGTCAACACTTCTAAAAATCAAATATGAATCTAAAACATTTTTTTAGTAAACTCTTTTTAAGAATATCACGTTCACTCAACATAATCCAACAAATAACCATAACCTTTTTCTTCCATTTGATCTTTAGGAATAAAGCGAATGGACAGACTATTGATACAATAGCGTAAGCCTCCCTTGTCCTTAGGCCCATCTGTAAAGACATGTCCTAGATGAGAATCGCCAGTTCTACTTCTGACTTCTGTTCTGACCATATTGTATGACTTGTCTTCCTTGTAGGTCGCTACATCTGGACTGATAGGCTGGGTAAAGCTTGGCCAACCACAACCGGATTCAAATTTATCTTTCGAAGAAAAGAGAGGTTCACCTGTCGCTACATCTACATAAAGACCTGCCTCAAATTTATCCCAATAACGATTTGAAAAGGCACGTTCTGTTTGACCATTTTGAGTCACTGCATACTCCTCTGGAGACAGGAGTTTTTTCAATTCATCGTCGCTCGGTTTTGGATATTGACTAGCATCAATAACAGGATAGGCTGCTTGATTGACATTGATATGGCAATATCCGTTAGGATTTTTCTGGAGATAGTCTTGGTGGTAGTCCTCAGCCACGATAAAATTTCTTAAGGCTTCCTTTTCAACCGCTAGAGGCTGGTCGTACTTTTGAGCAACTTGTTCAAAGACTTGATTGATGACTTCTAGGTCTTGCTCATCTGTATAATAGACACCGGTTCGATACTGGGTTCCCACATCATTTCCCTGCTTATTTTTACTGGTTGGATTGATAATGCGGAAATAATGAAGCAAGATTTCTTTTAAGGAGATTTGATTGGCATCATAGGTCACATGAACAGTCTCAGCATGCCCGGTTTGGCCAATCAATTCATACTGGGTTGTTTCTCCTCTACCATTCGCATAACCAGAAACAGCATCTGTCACACCCGCTACTCGTGAAAAATACTCTTCGACTCCCCAGAAACAACCTCCAGCTAGATAGATATCATGTAGGTCAGCATCTTTACTTGGCTCAGTTTTTTTCGTGACTTTTTGCCCTTGACTAACTGCTGCCCTCTCGATTTGAGAAGTATCAGTGTAACTTGCGCTTCTTTTTTCCAAAAGAAATAAAACTCCTAGAACAAGGAAAATAATGATTCCGATCAGTAAGATTATTTTTAATTTATCATTCATGAGCAGCCTCTAATCTATGCTTTTCAAACTCTCTAAAATACTTGCCTTATCCATAAAGCCCGGCTGGGTCTTAACTAGTTTGCCTTCTTTATCAATAAAGGCTTGAGTCGGATAAGATCGAACTCCGTAACTTTCCAAAAGTTTACCCGAAGGGTCTAAAAGGACAGGGAGATTTTTATAGTCCAATCCTTGATACCATTTTTTGAAGGCTTCTTCTGATTGCTCGCCTTTTTGACCAGGAGAAACGACTGTCAAGATGACATAGTCATCACTTGCTTCTTTTGCAAGTTCATCGGTATCAGGTAGACTGGCTAGACAGACAGAACACCATGAAGCCCAAAATTTGAGATAGACCTTTTTGCCTTTGTAATCTGATAGGCGATAAGTTTTCCCATCAACCCCCATTAGTTCAAAGTCAGCAACTGCTTCTCCTTTTCTTGCTACCTGAGAGCTAACTTGTGCATTTTTGTCTCCATTTTGCTTATCAGCTTGGTTCTCCATCTGATTGTTACAAGCCGATAGACAGACCAGACTAGCGCAGACCAATACAGTTGCTTGCCATTTTTTCATCTTTATCATCTTTCTCACTCCTCATATGAATATAGATATTGATTTTATAGCTCTATTATATACCTACCATACTAAAAAAATACTTGAAATCTGTTTGGAAAAATTCTTAAAACTCTTGGGAACCCTAAAAACTCTCACCTGCTTAGCAGGTGAGAGTCCATTAATTATCTAGAAAATAGAAGTTTTAAAAGCTATCTGTTTGTTGAAGAAGTTTCTTAAAGAGTTTTTTTCTTTTAAAAGCAACAGTATTGTCAAATTTAACAGATCCGTTCTTCAAGCTTGCTTTATCTTTTTCAACAGCAGTAGCAAAGGCTTGTTTAGGTCTTCATAAGAGTTATAAGTTGTACCATCAATTTCAATAGATTGAATTCCATGTTTGGCACTTGTCACAATTTCATTGAAGTAAGCTTTCTTCCAATCTTCAAGATTGTTGAATTTTCCATCAGAAATCTTGTTAATGATGAAGTCATCACCTAGAGTATCTTTACCAGCTTTTTAGATTCAGCTTTTAGCATGTTAGAAGCATAGTTTAGGAAGCCTTTTTCATAGCCATAGTAACCCCAGATTCTGAAAGTATTGTGTTTGAAGGACATCGCTCCTGGAGCACCTTCACTAGTATTTCCACCGTAGATACCCGTCATCATCGGCACAGTAACATAAGCCGAATCAAAGTCAGATGGATTATAAACTCTGTTACCTGGGCCACGGTTGGTCATGAAGTTGTTAGTTACTAGATCATCTACTGTACGTAATGGAATAGCCTTTTCCTCATCACTCAAAGGACGTACCTTATCGAATTGATTCTTGGTATTATTTCCTCGGTATTGTTTGTCTACCTTCTTGAACCAAGCGTTGTTTAAATCTTGATTTACCTTATTCAGGACAGCTTCTCCTTCAAGATAATCCAGAAGCATGAGGGTGTCATTATAACCCTTCATGTAACGATCAATTTCGTCACGGGACTTCAGATCATTTGGATTAGTGTTATACCATTGATTTCCATCGTTTGGACGTTCATAGGCCATGTTGAGACCAAGGGCTTTGTATTCTCCATTTGGATTTGATACAGACGGAGTTTGTAACATTCCTTGAGCAAATGCTTCAAGATCTGTTCCTTCACGGTGTCTTGAACCACCTAGATAAACCATTCGGTCATTAACGTGAGTCGTTTCGTGTGTAAAGGCAGACACACCAAAATCACTAATCATATCCGTCACCATAAAGAAGACAGAATCATCTTTATATGGATTGGCATAAACACGAGCTACAGCTCCCATGCGCCAATCAGTCGCATGGTAACGGTCGGTAGGTCCATACAATTCACGGATAGGTGCCACATCTTTACCACCATTTGTATGACCATAACGGTCGGTACTGATACCTTTATAGTTTTGGTTATCCAAAACTGGTGTTGGAACCATGTTGTTGCTCTTCAAGAGTTGATTACGGACTTTATCCAGAGATAGACGTGACCAGAAATCTAGGTAATTCTGTTGCCCTTTCGCAACCTTATCAATTTCAGCTTTGAAGGCATTACGCTCTGCTTCAGTGTTCTTACCATATTTTTCAAATGAACTATAGGCCATGGTGTTATAGGTTGAAATTAAGAACATATGGGCATCTTTTAAGTTCAAAAGTGGTAAAATCATCTTGCCATGCATATCATTATTTAAGCCTTCGTAAGCTCTATGTTTCTTATCTGCAAAATCAGGATTTGTTGTTTTTGGCTCCACGATATAGACATTATCTTTGGTTGCTTTTATGAACCAATCATTCAAGTCTGTATCTTTTGTGAAGAGTTCCATATTATATTTGAGGAAGTCATTTAGGTTGCCAGAAAGAGTATGTTTAGCAACTACTTCACGGAAGGCATCATGTGTACGAGTACCTTTGACATAGTCTTCTTTTGAACCAATTTCAATCAAACGGTCTAATACATTGATGTTCTTACCATAGAAGTCTGGCTTGAACAACATGAGTTGCTTGATATTGAAATCATCAAACTTCACTCCGTAATAACGGTTCAGGTAAGATAGACCAAGAAGAACCGCTGCCTTGTTATCATCAATTTTCTTAATCAAAGCACGCTTAGCAGCCTCATCTGTGTTTAATTGATGATCTTCATTTTCAACCAACTGCTTGACAAATTTAGTAAGATTATCCTTGACTTCTTTGAAGGTTTCTTCTAGATAAAGATTCTTAATAGCATTAACTTTGTTTGGACCAGTTCTACCAAGGTGTGTGTAGATTGGATCAGATTGCAATTCTACAGGACTTAATTTTTCAACAATAGCATTGATGAGATCACTACGGACTTTGTCAACCATGTTCGGTGTGTAAACAACTTCACCAAGTTCTGCAATACCATACTCTTTCACTTGTTTGACTTTAGAGTCTTTCGGCGTAATACTGAAGACATCTTTTGTCTTATCTGCATAGTGGATCATAATATGATCAGCATCAGCTAATTCCGTCACAAAGGTATTGCCCTTCATGGCAGTGACAGACAATACTTCTTTAGTTAGGAGAGGACTTCCTGCAGCAAGTTTATTACCTTGGTCGACAATCCACTCTTTATTATAGAAAGGTTGAAGTTTTGCGATATTACGGTAAGCTAGCTCACGATTCGCATCATAACTATCGATTGCTTTGTATTGATCGTCTTTGTTAAGACTATTATTAAGCTTGTCTTCAATAGGTTTGCTGCTGGTAAATTTATCAGCAGTGATTCCCATCGCTTCAATTTTCTTCTCGGCTTCTGCTAGTGAGATACTTGGAATTTTACGTGAATTGTTAAAGGACTTCTTGCCTTCACTCACGCCATCAACACTATAATTACGTTTAGTTCTTGAATAGGTGAAGTAGTCGTCAGCATCAATATCTGAGTGACCAAATACCATCTCACCTGTTTTGACTTTCATCATAGTGATGTTGTCTTCAATAGTACCTAAGGCCCAGTTGGTACCCAGCAATCCACCAGACTGAACAGCTTCTTTCAGTTCGATAGAACCTTTAGCGACTGAATTTCTAAGGACTCCTTCTTTACCAACCGTGTGGTTATTAGCACCATTTTGAGATGAATAGACTAGACCTGCAGCTTTTTGCTTTGTTACCAGTGATTTCAGCATCAACATAGGCTTTCTCAACTACACCCTTCCAGTTTTTCACCAAGTACACCAGCTAAATAGCCTCCTCTATTACCAGCAGCGTGAAGTTTGCCGATAAAGGCGACATTACTTACTTTTTCCACTACCATCAATTTTTATTGATAATACCAGCTACATCATTATTACCAACAACACTTCCTGTTACTTTGACATTCTCGATAGTTGCATTATTTTTGATGACATTAGCAACTGGAGCTACTCGATCAACTCCAGGCATATCAATATTGACATTTTCTAGTAAGAGATCCTTGACAGACCCACCTTCAATGTTTCCAAATAATGGTCTAGTGATATTATGAATGGCAAATTTATTGCCATCAGTACTTCCCAATGAACCTTTAAAGGCATTGGTTACATAAGATTTGCCAGCAGCTGGTACATTATTAGCATTCATATTGCTACCAAGCTTAAAGGTCCCAGTAGGATTCGCTTGCATTGCTTTTACAAGTTCATTAAAGTCGTAGTATACATCACCTTCGTGAGCTTTTGGCTTAGGTAAATAGTGTACATACTCTTCAGTGAAACGATTCTCTGCAGTACGCTGAATCAAATCTGGTGCTTTAGCAGTTACTTTGTATAGTTTATTTCCATCTACAGTAACTTCTTCGATTTTATCAACCGCTAGTTTTGTAACCTTGTTATCGTAAGTCGTAACCTTTAAGTAATATGGCTTAACATTCGATGGTTTTTCAGACAAGAGACTACTGTCGGTCTCATTACCTTGGTCATCCACACTGATTAAGCTTGTTTCCTTAATATTTTTGACTTCGACTTTTTTAAGGTCGATTCTCAGTGGTTCTTCCTTGAGAACTTCTTCTTCATCACCATTACCACGATCATACACCATGGTCGTTGCAAGTGTATAATCCTTGTAATAATCTAAATCAGCTAAAGCTGTCGCAAGATTAGACTCTGAAATAGCAAATGTCTTAATAACTTGATCGCCTTTTTTCAATACTGCTTGAATAGACTTGATAGTCACTCCATCTGGTTTTTTAAGGCTATAAGTTGCTTTTGCACTTCGATTCAATTCTTCTGTATCAACTTTAGTTAATGTTAGAGTAGGTTTTTCTAATTCCTTAGTACCTGTTTTGATAATGTGGTCTTGTACCTGTTCAACAATTTCCTCTGAAACAGTAGGGGCATCTGCAGTTTTCACACCCTTGATAGTCTTGTAAACTTTGGAAATTTTCTTCTTACCATTCTTACCTACCTGAGCTACTGTTTCAGTTCCCTTGAGTAGACTAGAATCTTGTTCCGTTATCGTTTTAAAAGGAACTTCTTCAACAGAAACTTCTTCGGTTTGGCCTTCAATTGGTTTGGTTCCACGACTGATTTTTTCAGCTAGAGGAGCTTTAACAACTTCCGTACTAGTGGTGATAGCTTCGCCAACTTTCTCCCCATCTACAGTTTTATAGACACGATGTATGAGTTGACTACCAGCTTCACCCTTTTGAACAACACTTTCTTCGTCTGTATAGCGATTAGAATCCGATAGGTATTCTGTAGAGTATGGAATTGTAACAGTTTCTGATTCAGTCACGGTTGACTCTGTCACATTGTATTCTGGTAAGCTAGGTTGGATAAGAGGCTCTCCTACGTGTCCCTCTTCTTGAGTTCCTTTTGCTGTTACTTCTCCTGTATATTCTGGGAGTTCTGGCTGGACAAGAGATTCACCTACATGACCTTCCTCTTGGGTACCCTTGGCTGTTACTTCTCCTGTATATTCTGGAAGGTCTGCCTGGACAAGAGATTCACCCACATGACCTTCCTCTTGAGTGCCCTTTGCTGCCACTTCTCCTGTAAATTCTGGAAGGTCTGCCTGGACAAGAGATTCACCCACATGACCTTCTTCTTGAGTGCCCTTTGCTGTACTATTCTCTGGTTGGGCTGGTAATTCTGGTTGAACTGGGGATTCACCAATAGGAGCTTCTTCTTGGGTGCTCTCTGTTGTTTCTTCACTTGTATGAACAGGAGGTTCTGGTTGAACGAGAGATTCGCTTCCTTGAGTTTCTCCCTGTGTTGCTGTAGTTGTAGTATCTTCGCTGTAGGTTGGAAGCTCTGTTTGACCAATGGTTTCACCTTCACGAGCTTCTTGTGTCACTTTATCTGTAACCAAGTTGTTGTCTTGGTTATTTTCAGGCATAGAAACCTTAAAATCAGCTTCTTTGAAGTAACCAATATAGTCATATCCATCAATTTGAATGACTCCGTTGGCTAAATCTTCTTGACTACAAGCAGAGATTGTTTGGTTATAAGATAAAAGAATTTGATTTTCAAAAGCTTGAATCGTCTGAGGAACAAAGTAGCTACCTCCAAGTGCACCAATAAATAGAACACCTGCTATCTTATTACGTCGCTTCTTAGAAATCACAAGTACAGCAAGTGAAGCTGTCGCAAAACCAAGACCAACCAGACCTAACTCCTTACTTCCAGTATTTGGTAAATGTTGCGTATGAACTTCTTTTTTTCTATAGACAAGATAAACAACATCATCTTGTTTTAAATCAGAAGGGAGTTCCTTATGAATAAGGGCCTTTTTCAGCTTCTGTCAGCTCTTGCTCTGCTAAATAGCGATAGTGTACCTGATTTGGCTCACAAACTTCATTAGCCGCTACTTGACCAAGCAAGAGGTTGTTAGCACCAAAAAGCAAGGCCCCAATGACAGCAGAACCAACTCCGACAGAGAACTTTCTAATAGAATATTTTAAAACCTTTTCAACTTGTTTCTTTTCCATTTTACAATTTCCTAATATAATCTTGTGGGTATTGAGCACGCGCTCCTCCAATAAGCTTGGGACGGCTAGCAAGTGCAGTTACATGGGCTTGACCAATCTCTTTCAAAATTGGTCGAATAGGCACCTGAACATGTTTGACATGCATGCCTATAGAAGTGTCACCAATATCTAGACCTGCATCTGCTTTTATAAATTCGACTTCAACTGGATCTTTCATATACCGAAAGGCCGCCAATTGACCAGAACCTCCAGCATGTAATGTAGGTAGTACACTGACTATTTCCAAATGGTATTTGATGGCAACTTCTCTCTCTACTACAAGGGCTCGATTCACATGTTCACATCCTTGAACAGCAAGATAGATCCCTTGAGATGATAGGATGTCTAAAATCTTTTCGACAATTAGTTCCCCAATCTCTTGGCTGGAGGCTTTTCCAATATGTCCTCCTATTACTTCACTAGAAGAAAGCCCTAAAACGAAGATAGATCCTTCATGAAGACAAGCTTTAGCTAGTACATCCTCAAGGATTTCCTCTACCTCTCTTTGTATCCTTACTTGGTCCATAGTTCACCTCACTTACATCATTCTATCATACCGTTTTTTCAGCATTATAGCAAGATATGTGATGCAAATAAGATAACTTTCTAAAGCCTATAATGTCTGCGTATTCTGACGACAATTTTTATCTCATTTCACCTTAATTCTTAAAGACTTTTCAGCTCTAATTATATCTAAAATATATGAGAAAATTAAAAAGCAGAGATCGGTCATTCTCTGCTTCTTTATTCTTATTATATCTTTTGTAGTCCTTGCACGGCATCATGGTTAATTAAGACTTGGCCATATTCCTGCAATACTGAACGACTTAAATCACTGTCATCAGAATACTCTCTCATTCGGGCTAATAGCCAGGCAGGGTATGGTTTAGGATGATTTTCAATATCTACTAAGATCGTTAAGTAATACTGATTATTCATCTTATAGAGTTCCGATGTTTCCATCTCAAAATTTACTGTCTTTGAGAAAGAGACTAAGCTTGTTAAATTGTCAAATTGAAGGATATAGTAGATGTAGGGTTCTTTAGTAGACTCTTCTTGGAAATCCGAAGCCTCCTCTAAATCTCCTTCGCTTTCTTCCACTTCCTCTTCCTCTTTTTCAACCTGTTCCAAAGACTGAATAGCTTCAATGTCGTCTTTTGTTTTCTCTGCAAGAGTTTTTTCCAAAGTTTTCAAAAACTCATCTGGAGACATTTTTGACAATTCTTCCATGTCCGGAAGATCTGCCAAATCCTCAAAATCCAAATTCTGATCAATCTTAGACTTGGTCACAAAGACATCCACTTTATCAGGCTTAGGAGTCACTCGAAAACTGAGCATCCCTGTATCCAAGAAACTGTCTGGCATTTCTAACTCATCCAAGATAGCATAAAAGAACTCTTCTGTTTTTTCTTGTGGAACAAGAAAATCTGCGATTTCCATTCCCCTGTCCATCAAATCTTCTAAAGACATGGTAATTTTTAGTGTGGTATCACTGATTTGTTTCATTTTCATATCTAGTAACCTCATACTTTCAGTTCTATCTATTATACTAGATTTTAAAGATTTTATCAAAAGAATGACGTTGGAATGTGATATAATACTAGTATCTATTTTAGTATGTAAGAAAGAAAAATTTCATGAAAAAAATATAAAAATTAATGCGTTGGCTAGCTTACTGGTCAATATTCTAAACATCGTCTTTCCCTGATTACAAATCCTTATCTGACGCGGATTCTTAGCAAGTCGAATTACGGTTATTTCAACACTGCCAATACTTGGGCCAGTTTTATCATTCCCCTCGCTGCATTTGGAATATACAATTACGGTATTCGAGCGATCAGTAAAGTCAAGGATGATAAAAAAATCAGATTAACTACGTCTTTTCTAAGTTATTCTATATTTCCCTAATTACTTCTATTCTGACAACTGCAATTTACTTCCTCTTCATTCATTTTGACACCAGTATTGTCAATCTAAAAATCTTATACTATATTCTTGGAATCCAAGCCCTCTTCCAATTTCTGAATATCGAGTGGATGAATGAAGCCTATGAGAATTATTCTTTTATCCTATATAAAACACTAGTTATTCGTATAGGAATGTTAGTTGCAATCTTCGCCTTCGTTAAGTCACCTGATGATATTGTTCCTTATGCCACAATCATGAGTGCGACAACCATTATCAACTATCTACTCAGCTTTCTTTGGATTAAACGAGAGGTTTCCTTCGTAAAGATTGAATTCATCGAGCTCCTTAAAGCATCAAAACCTCTTCTCACTATGCTCCTTCTAGCAAATGCCAATATGCTCTATACTTTGCTTGATCGCATGTTCATCACTAAAGGACCTGACGAGAATTATATTTCATACTACACTATTGCTTCAAGTATTGTTATGCTAATTGCTAGCGTCCTAAGTGGAGCTATTAATGTTAGTATCCCTCGACTTGGTTATTATCTAGGAAAGAAAGATTATCAATCATATAAATATCTTGTTAACCAAGGAGCTTCTCTATTCTACTTCCTCATGATACCAACTAGTATTGGAATTATGATTCTGGGAACTTATGCTGCAGTAATCTACTCTTCCGAAAAATATATAGAAGCTGGTATCGTAACAAGTGTATTCGCGTTTCGAACAATCATCTGGGCTATTGAATTAATCCTTGGAAAACAGATTATTTTTATCAATGATCACGAAAATCGTTTAACAGCCTTTTACTTTATTGGAGGTGGAGCCAATGTGATTCTAAATTCACTTCTCCTTTTCAATAACATTTTTACTCCAGAATACTACATTGGTACAACAATTATTGCCGAAGCAATTGTAGTTCTACTTGAAATTTATTTTATTCAGAAACACAAATTATTAGAATTAAAAAGAAATTTTTACAACTCTGGCTCGATATACAATCGTGTCACTAGGTTTCATTCCTATTTATTATATCTTTAAAAACCATCTTCCAAATTCATAGTTACACAGTCAATGTGAATATGCTCAGTATGGTTTTATGCACGGTAATAACCTGTGGTATTTATTACGGATTCACACTCTTTGTTTTTAAAAAGACAAAACCCTTCACTATGCACTCGGTTTAGCGCGTGCCAAACTTAAAGAGGATAAAGAAAAACACCTTTAAAGGTGTTTTTCTTTATTTTTAAATCAGATAATATCTAATTTTTTTCTTCAGTTGTTTCTGATACTAGTTCTGAAGCCTGATCTTTTTCATTTACGACAGAAGAGTTTTTTTCTCGATATTGATTTCTTTTGTAACAGCCTGAGTTGTTTCAGTGACTTTGTCCTGTTTGTGTTCATCCTTCGTCTCTTGAGTTGTTTCCTCAGATTTACTTGTTGACCAAACTCCTTCTGCATTAACCTTGTAGCCATCAGGTGTTGTGCCATTTCTTAAAAGTGAACCATCTGTTTGGAAGTAATACCATTTACCATCAAGTTGTTTCCATCCAGTCTGCATAGCTCCATTAGCATCAAAATAGTAAGTTTCATCATTTACTTTATGGATTCCTGTAGCCATCTGACCAGTTTCAGTATCAAGGTAGTACCAAAGACCATTTTCTTTGAGCCAACCTGTCTTCATTGCTCCACTATTTGTAAAGTATCTGTATGAGTCATCGAACCATTTCCAGCCTGTTTGCATGGCTCCACTCGCATTTAGATAGTAGCGAGTACCTTCGATTTCTTGTAGGCCAGTTTGCATGATACCTTCTTTATCTAGATAATACCAAAGGCCGTTTTCGTTGAACCAACCTGTTTCATAGCTCCACTGCTTGTGAAGTAGCTATAATGATTATCGAACCACTTCCAGCCTGTTTGCATAGCTCCACTTGCATTTAGATAGTAGCGAGTGCCTTCGATTTCTTGCAGGCCAGTTTGCATAATTCCTTCTTTATCCAAATAGTACCAAAGACCATTATCTTTGAGCCAACCTGTTTTCATTGCTCCACTGCTTGTGAAGTAACTATAATGATTATCGAACCATTTCCAACCTGTTTGCATGGCTCCACTTGCATTTAGATAATAGTGAGTGCCTTCGATTTCTTGCAGGCCTGTTAGCATAATTCCTTCTTTATCTAAGTAATACCAAGTATCTTTATCCTTGATCCAGCCTGTTTTCATTGCTCCGGAACTTGCAAAATAGCTCCAATGCCCTCCAATCAAGACCCAACCTGTTTGCATAACTCCCTTATTATCAAAGTAGTAGTGTACTCCATTGATTTCCTTTTTACCAACTATGTGTTTTCCATCTTCATCAAAGTAGTACCAGTTTGATTCAATTTTTTGCCAACCAGAGCCTGTCTCATCCGTCTGTAAAGCTCCACTACTTGCAAAGAACATTTTCTTACCATTAAAGACTTGTGAGCCAGTAAGCATTTTACCATCTTTATCGAATAGGTACTTTTTACCACCTATTTCAGCTAGCTGATCATAACGTCTTGCACCATCTGATTGGATATAATACCATGCATCATCATGTTTAAACCATCCACCTGTCTGCATTTTACCATCATCGTTAAGATAGTACCAATTTCCTTCGAGATTTACACTACTATCTTTTAAATGCAGCCAACGGCTAGTTTGTTTTTGTCCTTTTCCGTTAAAGAAATAAGTTGCTCCATCAATTTCTTGCCAACCAATCGCCATTTGTCCATCTGAAAGACGATATTTCCAATATCCACCTTCCTGATACCAATTCGCATCAACTTTAGGAATATCAGGGAAAGAATTTGAGACATTAGTAAATCCTTGATTACTAATATCAAATACTGTTGCATCTTGAGTTTTGCTAGATGCACGGACAACCTGGATGTTTTTCTCTTGAAGATAATTTTTTGTCGAAGCAAGGTTGATATCTCCTCCAGTAGTTTGGATAATCATGCTTGGAGAAAGATTATCGATAAAAGCTTTAGTATTTGATATTTTGGCATCATAGTGGTGATTCCATTTCATCATGTCCACTTTTCCAATAACTGGACCTAACTTATCCTCTGCACCTTCAGCATTATCTAGGTCCCCTCCTAGGTATATTTTCTTTCCTGCGACTGTGACAACTGCAACGATTGAATTGGAGTTATCATCAAGAACTTTTTTAAGTTTCCCGTCTGGTCCATACTCATTTTTATAATTATAGAGTTGGATATCCATGTTTCCTAACTTGAAATGGCTATCCTCATCCTTTATATCTTGAATAAGAGTTACACCTTTACTTTGTGCTGCACGGAGGGCATTATCGTAATTAAACAGATTATCCCACAATCCCCAAGAGCTTGTAATTCGTTCATCAGCATATTTTTTCAGATAGAATCTATCCACCTGATAGCGACTAAGAACTTCATCCGCTGCCCCAATATGGTCGCTATGGACATGAGTTCCTAAGATAAAGTCTAATTTTTTAACTCCGACTTGGTCAAGATGACGAATTAAGCGATCTTCTAACACTTGATAATTTCTCATGGAAATTCCCCAGCGATTTGGGTATCGTGTATCAGTTCCATCAGGGAAGTCATAATCTTCTCCCATATCAATTAGAGCGTAATGCCCATTACTTTCTAGTAATATAGCATCACTTCCTGATTTAGCTTTTGTATTGATAAAGTGAATCCGATCCCCTGAACCAGTTGAAATAGTATCAGCGTTAACCGATATAGACTGACTTGCTAATACGGTTAACAGTAGAGAACTACATAAAAGTATCTTTTTATCTTTTTTTCATAGCACATACATCTTTCTTAATGATTATTAAAATACTTTATTTGTCAATCCAATAATTCTTTTTCATTCCCTGGGGTCTGTTGGTCAGCAGGGGGTGGAGTCATATAATCTTCACCAAACTCATAGACAAGAACCTCATGATATCTTCTAGGTACTTTTAAGATTAGATTTTCATATGGCATATCAATTGTATCAAATAACCATTCTTTTTATACCGGCTGGATAGTAAGAGTCATAAGTTGAACAAACTAAGTCTGTAGAGTTTTCAACACTGTATTTTAAGGCAAGTTGTTCTAGCTTTTGATTCCAGAATTGAGGAGATGTAAATCTGAATATTGCTGACGCAATATATCGAGGAAGATTTTTAATCCCTCCGTTTTCGTATTTAATTCCTTTAAAGTTTAAAGACGATAGACGAATTAGTTGTTTATAGAGTTTCATTTTCTTACGATCTTGTTCATCTGTAACAAAACCATCGTACGGGAAGACATCTACACAAGTCCCAAGAACAACACTTGAATCTAAAAGATTCGAATCTCTCCGTGTTCGAATATCGTAAACACGCATATAACTATATGGATAACCTTTAGTTTCTCTGAAAGAAATCAGCTTATAGTATGGGTGATCATCGTTTTTTAGAACAGCATATAACTTTTCAAATTCATCTCTAGCTAACGAAATGTCTGTATCATCATCCCAAGGAATAAAACCTTTGTGACGAACTGCTCCTAATAAAGTTCCAAAATCGATAAAATATTTGATATCATGTTTTTTTCACAAACTTGGTGTAAGTATTCTAGAATTCCAAGCTCAATTTGCTTGATTTCTTCAAGTCTTAAGATTCTTTTCTGACATTATTTGTCACTCCTAATCTTTACTTCTAACAAAAATCTATTACTTCCCTATAATCTTCCACAATTTGAAATCATGGTGAGATACTCTCTGCTCAACTGGAGGTAACTGCATGTAATCTCCATAATCTGAAGTTAGAATTTCATGATAATATTTTTGGAATCATAAATTCCTTACCTTCAAAGCTACCACTTTCAACTTGTTCTACCCATTTACGTTCCCAAACAGGCTTTATTCATATCTTTATAAATAACATAGTCTACAAGTTCATAATCTTCTACTTTTTCTAGATTTAGCAAGCTCATCAATTTGGGCAACATACTTATTTGTGTTAGTGAAATAAAAGATAATAACAGAAATATAGCGGATAATTGAATTTACTACACTTTTAGTATTCGTAATTCCTTTGAAAGTGTAGCAACTTAATTGACGCTTTTTAATAATCTTGGTCATCTTATCTTTAAATGCCTGATCATCTTCATACCCGTCAACAGGGAAAATATCAACATAAATTCCCATGTCTGAATCAATTCGAACATCTTCTTCTACCAAATAGGTATGATTATCTTGAACTTTCATGAATGGATAGACATAGTTAACATTATTTTTATAAGACATTAATTCATAGCGCTCGTCTGGATGTGCAATCATATAATCTTGCAGCTTTTCGTAATCATCACGAAGCATACAAATATCCATGTCATCATCCCAAGGAATAAAACCTTTATGACGAACAGCCCCAATTAAACTACCATAGGACAAGAAGTATTGGACACCAATTTTATGACACACGTCATGGATATACTCCATGATTCCTAACTCCATTTGTTGAATTTCAGAAATATCTGTTACTTCCACGTAACGGATATTTTTTTCTTTCTCACAAATCATTAGACCATATCCTACCACTAACCAGAAAATGATGTTGATGAAGTTAGTCGAATACATAATTTGACTTTCAAACAGCTGACCAAATAAAATTCCAAAGAATAGAATCATAATCAGTTTTTCACTATTTTTCTTTGATTTAACCAAATAAGAAACAAATCGGAAACCAACATAAGCAACGATAAGTACGAAAGAAATTAGACCCAAGAATCCAGAACTCACAAAAATAGTAACAAAGATATTGTGGAAATTACCGCCAATAAGCGAGTTTTCAATTTCAAATTTACTAAAATACTTTGTATAATAATCTGAAACGTTTCGAACACCATAACCAAATAGAGGTCTAGCACTTCCCATTTTGATTGCGTTTTTCCAAATGTAAGTTCGCCCACTTGGAGTCGTTTCAATCAAGTGAAGTTCTCCATTTTTCTTTGCAACATCCGAATCAGTTTCAGAATAAGATTCACCTTTTTCTAAATCTATCACAGTAGCTTTGGCAGCCGAAATATAAACAGAAGTGGCATAACTTATTCCAATGTTTGCACCCGTGAATAGTAAGGCAGCCACTAGAAAAGTGACCCACTTTTTAACAAGATTTCCTCTGGTTACAAAAAGACAATACATACCAAGCATCAGTATGACAGATAAGAGAGCTCCTCTACTCTGCATAGTTGCAAAATAAACTAACTGAATGACATTATTAATTTTAAGATAAACAGAGTATTTGCTTCCCTTATGAATTAAATACATAGCAAAAACTATACTAATGTATGAGAAAATTGCACTAGCATTTGGGTTGACAAATCCCCATAATCGTCCATTCATTACTCCGTAATAATAAGAATTCTCCAACTTGAAATAAAATTAAGACTCTTGAAAGTAATAAAATAAAAGCAAATATAGCTGAAGTAAAAGAGACAATCTGTATGGTTCCTGCAATCATACCTAGTAACTTCCTTAGCTGATCAGGTTTTACCATGGTAAATAATAAAACATAAGCCAGCATAAAGAAAAATTTCAACCATATTTCCAAGCAGGTGCCCAGAACGATTAATGAGCGCTGATAAAAAGTGGCTACCTACTAAAAAGACCAAATAGGGTAAGAAACTTTTTATCTATCTCTATTCGTTTCCAATTAAAAAAATAAAGTTAAACAAATTGACAGAACAACGATTGCTGAAAGTCCCTTATAGACAGGGTTGGTTACTTTTATAAATTAACGAACTCATACTTAAAATCGAAATGAAAACAAAAAGATACGATATCCATAGTTTTGATTTTTTTCAAAGCATTCATTCATTTTTTGAAAAATTCATTTTTCAACTCCTTTAATGACATTATTTATTCAAGCCTACAATTTGTCTATAAATCCATGGAGAAATTCTTAGTGACAAAATGGCTATTTTTCCGAAAAACTAGTAAAATAAGGATCTCTCAATATTTCTGAGATATGACTAAGTATCCAATTTCTCAATTGAGTTTTCTCTTTTTATATTCTGTCGAATCTGTGAAGATTATTTTATCGTAGACTGTAATATAAGACCAAGATTCTCTATTTACTAATTCGGGTTTCAATTGAGGGAAACATTGATAAACTTTAGGAATAATAGTTTTTATATACTTCTATAGTATCAAAAACATGACTATTCACAGATGTAGTTGCGCTTCCCTCTCTATGGTCATAATAGTATATTGGTTTATCTATAAAAACACTATTACATTTTGTTTCAAGTAAAACTTCTGTTAAGAATAGAGCATCTTCTGCTAAATGATAATCTGTACTGAATCTAAAATTTTCGATCAATTGCTTATTAAATAATTTTGCAACAGGGAAAAAAGAAGTTCGAGTCGTCATCAATAATTCTTTCATGGTTTGCTCAGCAGACCATATTGACTCTTGACCTGAAAATTCGGGCAAATCTGTTATCTGACCATTTTTTACATGATGCACACGAGCAACTGAGAAACCAACAGAAATATCTGATCTTACTGCGCTTATTAAAGTTTCCAAGTAATCATTGGCAATGAAATCATCACTATCTATAAAAGTCAGCCATTCTCCTGAAGATTGCTCAATTCCTAAATTCCTAGCGTTTGAAACACCCCTATTTTCAATATGGAATACTCTAATATTCTCATTTTTAGAAGCAAGCTGATCACACAAGTATCCACTAGTATCTGTCGAACCATCATTTATAAGGAGCAATTCAAAATTGGTATAAGTCTGTGTTAGAATTGACTCTACACAGCGTTCCAAATAAGCTTCTACATTATAAACTGGAACAATGATACTAATTTTTTCTTGCATTATATTCTCCCATATATTCTCTATAACTCTTATCCATATCAGCGATTACAGCATCATGATGAGGTACTTGCTTGTCAGCTGGTGGTGGTGTCATGTAGTCACCAAAAGCAATGCTAAGATAAGCATCATAACCAACCGGAATAGGCATTTCTGTTCCTTCGAATGGTAGGAATATGTTGTCTTCAAAAGCCTGAATTGGATATTTGTTTTTCATATAGCCAGGGCCTGAACATAATTCTGTAATCCCGTCACTTTCAGAAAGTCCATACTTGGTCATTTCTTTTTCAGCCTTTTTCCAGATACGATATCGTAGAGCTTTAGGTGTCAATCCTAATAAAATAGTACTTCCCCATTTCATGAGAGCTCCATGCTTTTCTGGAATGGTTTGTGCACAAAATAGAGAATAAATCAAAGCCCAACGGACCTGTTTCTTACGCTCTGCTGGATTTTTAGGGTAATAGTCCAGAGGTAAAACGTCCAAAGCTAAGCCGTGAGGTAAATCCAAATCTTTCTGATATGGCTTGATACAAGTCGTTTCCTTATCTCTAATGGTAATGAAAAGATTGCGGTCAACATAATCTTTACTACTCTTTGATAGGAAATAACGCTGATCAGCATAAATAGGCCACAACTCTGCTAATTTTTCATAATCCTTACGTGGCATAAAAAAATCTAAATCATCGTCCCAAGGAATAAACCCCTTATTGCGCAAGGCTCCGATAGCACCTCCACCACACAAATAGCAGAGTAAATCATGTTCTTTACAAAATTCGACAAAATATTCAGCCATTTCCAGACTACGAGCCTGAATTGCCTTTAAATCACTCATCTATTTCATATCCTCTTCTGTAGAATTGTATCATTCTATTATACCATAAAAAGTGCCTATTATCTTATCCATTCATAAGAAAAATCAAAGCCCAATCACCTATCATAATAGATGCATTAGCTTTGATTTTTACTATATTTTTATCTCAATCCCATTTGGGCAAGCTTTATTTTTATAAGCGTTTTTGATCTACACGAAGGGCTTGACCACCGTAAACATCAAATTCGTCTTGCCAATCACCAAGTTCTGGTACTGTTACTCTCTCAATACCATTTTGAGCTCCATCTAAAATAGACAAGCCATTAGTTAGTAAGAAAGTATACGGAAGGTTTGTTGACGTCATAGAAAATACTTTCCCAAGAGCTTCTGAACCAGTGAATAGTTTTGTCGGGTCCTTAATTTGTTGCAAGATTGCTGACATAACCTGTTGCTGTCTCCGTGTTCTACCGTAATCACCTTCATCATCATCACGGAAACGGGCATAGTTCAGCAATGTAGAACCATTCATTTGTTGCTTGCCAGCTCGAATAGTTTGAGTTGGTGATTCAGTTGCAGTCGCATGTAAATCATCACCTACTGTAGCTTCTGTGACTGGGACACCATTTAAGGTTGAAAATTGCGCATCGATGGTTACTCCATCTGGGAAAAGAGTATCAATTGCTGTGGCGAAGGCTTGGAAATCTACAAGTGCGTAATATTTAATATCCAGGTCAAAATTGTCCTTAAGGACTTTACGTACCCTCTCAGCTCCTTGGTTCCCTTCCTGCTCTCCCAATTCATATGCCAGATTCAATTTATGATCGGCTTGTCTCTGACCATCAATAACTTGGCTATAGCCATCGATATAGACTAAGTTATCTCGCATAAAACTAACAAGTTTAATTTTTTTATCCTTACCACTGACATTCAAAACCATAATGGAATCTGTCCGTGTTTCTGCACTATTCTGTCCAATACGGCCATCCGTACCCAAAATCAGAATATTAACCCCATCACGAGTATCCTGCCCATTAAAGACTTGAACTTGAGCCGCTTTTGCATCTTTTGGCTTATTATCTTCCCTTGACTGAAAACCTTTTAAAAACATAAGAGTCATCCCTATTGCTACAAAAAGTAAAATTGTAAAAATCCAAGCAAACAATCGCTTAAAAGAGAAGCGACGTTGTTTCTTAGGTTTCTTAACTTTTTCTTTCTTTACTTTTTGTTTCTTAATTTTTTGCTTGGGAACTTTATGACGAGAGCTACGACTTCGATTTCCATAACTTGGAAGGCCTATGTTATTGGTTTGTTGAGGCAACTCCTCTAGTTCTTCATAGGGTTTAATCTCAGAAACTTTCTGCTGACCTTCTAGTTTACTATGCAAAAAATCAAATTCTATTCGTTCCTTTTCATTTAAATAATGAATATTTTTTAAGAGATAATCATAGCGTAGTTTTTCGTGATGAGATAGAGGATTTTCTCTAGTCATAGATTCTCCTTCCCTTTATCGTGTATAGTATAAATAGGGTAAGCTCCCAAAATTTTATATTGGATTCCAATAGCTTCTAATTCTTCTCTTGCAAAATGAACTAAATCTTTATCTCTATAATCAACATCGATAATAAAGAAGTATTCACCAAGAGCAGTTTTAAGGGGGCGACTCTCAATCTTTGTCAAGTCTATTCCTCGCCAAGCAAAGGTCGAGAGCGCCTTATAAAGAGCGCCAGGTAAATTGTCTGGTAAGGTAACTGCCAGACTCATTTTTTCTGTTGAGAACTGCAAAGCTATCTCCGGTAATTGTGCACCTAAGACCCAAAAACGAGTAAAATTAGCTTCCATCTCTTGGATATCTTCAGCAATCAATTCTAAACCATATTCATCAGCAGAATTTCTCGGAGCAATGGCTGCAAATGGTTGATCTGGATGTTCTGAGACAAATCTAGCTGCATAAGCTGTACTAGCTGTTACTTCTAGTTCAGCATTTGGAAAATGCTGGTCAATATATTTTTTTCCTTGTGCAAGTGCCTGCGGATGAGAAAATATTTTTCGATGGTTGAATGCCCAGAAACAGCCATTAACTGTTGTTGAATCGGTTGTACTATCTCTGCAACAGCCTGAATTTTCGCTTGATGATAGAGATAGTCTGAGGTCTCATGGACACTTCCTTCAATGGAATTTTCAACTGGGACAACAGAATAATCAACCAAGCCCTGTTCGTAAGCCTTGATGACATCTGTGATATTTGAAAATGGCTCTAGTTCCTCGTTGGGAAAAGCCGTTTGCACAACATGGTGCGAAAAAGATCCCTTGGGACCTAGATAGGCAATTTTCATTTCAGTTCCTCTATAATTTCCTCTGGGCTTAATCTTGCCACATCTACAACTCGACTAGCTACTTCTTCATACCAAGCTTGTCTTTCTTTAAAAATCGCAGCCAAATCTTCCTTGCTATTCTTTAAAAATAGTGGGCGTTGGTTTTCCTTATCCGCCGCGATACGTTGGTAAAGAGTTTCAAAATCTGCTTTTAGGTAGATGTTGTCTGGATTTTCCTTCAGCAAATCACGATTTCTAGAAGAAACAACTACTCCACCACCAGTTGAAATGACTAGATCTGTTTTTAGCAAATCAGCTAAAACTTCTGATTCCACCTGACGAAAGGCTGCTTCCCCCTTTGCTTCAAAAAAATCAGCTATAGGCATTTCAATACGTTGCTCAATCACAGCATCCATATCCACAAAATCAGGATCTAATCCTCTAGCGATGGTAGTTTTTCCTGCACCCATAAAACCTAGTAAAACCTTAGCCATGAATCAGAGTCTCCAAATCATTGAAAAACCTTGGGTAACTAGTATTGATGGCTTCTGCACGGTCAAGTTCTACTTCTCCATCTGTTACTAAGAGGGCTGCAATAGCCGTCATCATCCCAATACGATGATCCCCAAAAGTATTGATCCTAGCTCCATGAAGAGCAGACTGCCCCTTGATAATCATTCCATCCTCTGTAGGTGTGATGTCAGCCCCCATGCTATTTAAGGCATCTGCAACAACCTGAATACGGTCTGTCTCTTTGACTTTAAGTTCTTCAGCATCTTTGATAACCGTCACTCCCTCTGCTTGAGTTGCAAGAAGGGCAATAATTGGTAATTCATCTATCAGGCGTGGAATCAAGGCTCCGCCAATCACTGTTCCCTTCAAATCTGAAGTTTCAACAGTCAAGGTAGCAGATTTGGCAATTGGGTCTATTTCAGTAATCTCTAATTTTCCACCCATAACCCGAATAACGTCAAGAATCCCTGTGCGTGTTTCATTGATACCAACGTTCTTAAGTTCCACTCGTGAATTTGGTACAATCAAACCTGCTACCAACCAAAAGGCTGCACTAGAAATATCTCCTGGCACCACTACAGTTTGACCTGTTAATATTTGTGGGCCATTAATTGTTATTTCCTTGCCATCTACAGTCAAGTCCCCACCAAATTGACGCAGCATATCTTCTGTGTGATTACGTGTGCATTCTTTCTCAAGAATGATTGATTGACCTTGAGCCTGCAAGGCTGCAAAAATCAAGGCAGACTTAACTTGTGCAGATGCAATTGGCAATTCATAATGAATAGGTCTTAGGTTTTTTATTCCTTTTAAGTGCAACGGTGGCAAGTCTCGCTCTGTTTGACCAGAAATGCTGACTCCCATTTTTTTCAAGGGAAGGGTCACACGGTCCATAGGACGTTTTGAAAGACTGTCATCTCCAAACATCTCCACTTCAAATTCTGCACCAGCAAGAACACCCGAAATCAGACGAATAGAGGTGCCAGAATTCCCCATATCTAAAGCATTTTCAGGAGCTTTTAAGCCGTCCATTCCGACACCTTGAATGGTAATGACACCGTCTTTATCCTCAATCTTAACACCAAGGTCACGAAAAACTTGCATAGTTGAGAGCACGTCCTCACCACGCAAAATATCATAAACCTTGGTCTGACCCTCAGCCAAACTTCCAAAGATAATGGAACGATGACTAATTGACTTATCACCTGGTACTCGAATAGAGCCGTTCAAGTGGCTAATAGTTGTTTTTAACTTCATACTAGACCCCATACTGACAATACTTTTTTTCTTATTTTATCATAAAAAGTCAGAAATTTCTTAAAAATTCCTGACTTTATGATGAGTTAATAATATTTTTTTCAATACACTTTTACCTTTTTGATTTATTTCAACCTGAAGCTTTTTAATAGCAATTCTTTTTCACTTTCAATTTACCAGCTATCTGAAGAGCCACCACCATCAAATCCTCCGCCATCCCAATCATCGGAAGACCAAGATGAACTAGAACTACCAGTATCATAACTAGATGTGGAAGAATCTAATCTACCATAAGAACTTGACTGTACCCTTTGTGAAGCATAGTAGCTTTTTTTGAGCTCGGAAGTCCAAGAAGCATTCTTCACAAAATCTTTATCGTTCGGATAGAGTTTTCCCTTCCCATTATAAGAGTATTGAGAGCGGTTCAGCCTATCTAGTTGCTTTCTTTCAACTTCTGCGTAGTATGCTTCTATCAGTAATGCAGTCCAAGAATCATTAGGTAGAAACCTTTTGAGTCTGGATATAGTTTGTTATATCCTGCGTAGTTATATTGAGACCTAATTAAACGCTTATTTTTTTTATAGTAAGATTTACGTTCTTCAGTCCACGTATCGTTAGGTACAAAGTCAGGAAAATCTGGATACAGCTTACCCTTTCCCTCATACTCATACTTAGAAAAGCGGCATCTTTTTAAGTAATGGAACCAAATTGCTAAAAGTGCATAAACTAAGAAAATTAACGGCATGTACTTAAGGCCTATCTTAAGGATTCCCAAAATTATTGCTATGTATTTTAAGCTTTTTGGAAGCCAACTATTCTTATTCTCTTTCTTGTTTATGATTTCAGCTTTTCCAGATTCAGCTTTAGAGATACCTACTAGAATTCTGTTAAGAGCATCAGTGTATTTCCCTTCTTTCATGTAAGGCTTCGAATCATTTAGTAAAGAACCAGCCTTCGAGTCAGTAAGCCAAATTGCTGCTTCGTTGGATGTTTCAATACGAAACTTCCTATCCTTTATAGCAATAGCAATTAAAATTCCACTATTGGAATCTTGTTTCCCAATTTTCCATTTGCGTGCAACTTCATTGGCTACATCTTCGATACTGGAACCGTCCAGGGTATCTACAATGTAAATACCTACTTGGGTTTCACTTCCAGCATTCATACTCTCTAACGTTTCTGCAACACTAGTGGTTAAATAACCATTAGGATCGTATATACCATTTAAAGGCCGATCTGGAACAACCATATTAGCCGCCACTAGCGGCATAAAAAAGAATAAAGGGATAATTAAGAGTAAAATTAACTTTTTCATAGGAGATCCCCCAAAAGACTACTCAGTTAAATTGATTTTAGGGACAAACTTTGCATCTTTCTCTGTTCCAATTAACTCAGCTCTATAGTTAGAAACCTTCAAATTTGTTTTGAATTTTGATTATTAGTAAAGACAATCATTCCCACAGTCATTATTAAACAGACCAGGCTAATAATTCTAGCTTATACAGTAGTTATCGATAATAAAAAAATACGATTGAGAAGATACCGATAAATCATAAACAAAATAGATTTTTTTATTTTTAGCAATTCTGAAATCGGTTCAAAAACAATTCGTTCAATATCTGATAGATAAATAGACAATTGTTGTTGTTTGTTAAAGAAACTTGAAACTAGGTCGTTCCCTTCAATTTGCTTACCAATAGAATCCATTTTTTCTTGGAAAGATCCATCTGGCATCTGTCCAGTTTGTGCCATGAATTGGATTTCTTGTTGGAAAGCAATGTAATCCTCGAAGATTTTATTAGCTTCTGCATCTGCTTGGATAGCATCTTTTGCTTCCTTAACAGCCTTGTATTCAGGTAATTCACGTAATCCGCGACTTAGTTCGTTTGCACTATCATAAATATTTGACATGATTTTCTCCTTATTTGATGACTACTGTGTAGTCAGTATTTTCTGTAATCACATGCTCAGCTCTTTCCAAGTCTTGAGCATTTTTAAATGAAATTTGTAGAATCCCATGAACATCTTCACGATTTTCTTCATTGATGTGGATATTAACTAGTGAAGTTCCTCTAAGTAATTCTAAAATGCGTAAAATCACATCTTCCTCATCAGGAATATCTACAAAAAGATCATAAGAACTATCTACTCCTCCACGTTTGTGGATTTCCATAGCCTGTCGTTGTTCACGCGCTTGATTGAAAAAATCCCAAATCTGGCCCTCGTCTTCGTCTCTGATTGCCTGACTTATCTCATCCAAACGTCCCTTAAAATCCTCTATCCGCTCTATTATTGTCTCTCTATTGGACAAAAGAATAGAGGTCCACATACCTGGTTCACTCTCAGCAATTCGAGTCATATCTCTAAAACCACCCGCAGCAAAACGTCCAGCCAGCTCATGTTCTCGAGCATAAAGGGCCATCTGCTCCATTAAACCAGAGGCCAATATGTGAGGAAAATGGCTTACTTGAGAGGTTACCTTGTCATGCTCCTCAGCGTCAATCTCGATAAAACGAGCATGTAGACCTGAAAGCAGACTCTTCATTTCTTCGAGCGTATCTGAAGTTGTCAGACTAGATGGAGTAAGATATAGTAGGCATTTTCAAAGAGATTGACATCGGCTGAGGCAGCACCTGTCTTATGGCTCCCTGCCATGGGATGCCCACCGATAAATCGAACAGACTTCCCTACAAAATTCTCCTCCGCTGCGTTCACAATAGCTGACTTGGTCGAGCCTGCGTCCGAGATAAGAACGCCTTCTTTCAAGCCCAAACTTGCCAACTCCTGGATAAAAGCAATGGTTTGTTTGATAGGTAATGTCAGAATGATGATATCCGCTAAGGGAGCGAAACTGGCAAAGTCATCAGTCGCACGGTCAATCATTCCTCGCTCCAATGCAATATCTCTTGAAGGCTTGCTTCGATTGTATCCTAAAATTTCATAATCGGGATGATCTCGTTTAATTCCCAAAGCCATTGAGGCCCCTATCAAGCCAAGACCTACAATATAGATGGTTTTTGACATAGGAACTCCTTAAAAGTTCTTCGTGTATTCACGGTGTTTAACTACTGCCTCTTTTAACTCTTCTAGATTATCAGATGAGAATTTTTCTAGAATTTCCTGGACTAAGACAGTTGCAACTACTGCTTCCATAACTACCCCAGCTGCAGGAAGAGCAGTTGGATCACTTCTCTCCACCGTCGCTTTATAAGGCTCGTGGGTTTCGATATCGACACTCATCAATGGTTTATATAGGGTTGGAATGGGTTTCATGACACCTCGAACGACAATGGGCTGACCATTGGTCATACCACCTTCGAAACCACCGAGATTATTGGTCCGACGGGTATACCCATCTTCTTTAGACCAGATAATTTCATCCATAACTTGGCTTCCTTTACGGTAACCAGCCTCAAAACCAAGACCAAACTCCACACCTTTAAAGGCATTGATAGAAACAACTGCTTGAGCTAGTCGAGCATCTAACTTTCGATCCCATTGAACATAGGAACCAAGACCAACCGGAACACCACCAACAACTGTTTCTACAACTCCACCAATGGTATCTCCATCACGCTTGATTTGGTCAATATAATCCTTGATTTCTTGCTCACGTTCTTGGTTAACGATAGAAACTTCTGACTGGGAAGCTAGTTTCTTAATCTCTGCGACTGTTAAGTTTTCTGGAACATCGATTTCTTTACCACCAAAGATAACAACATGGTTAGCAATTTCGATATCAAGCTCTGCCAATAGGCGCTTGGCTACTGCTCCAACTGCTACCCGCATAGTCGTTTCACGGGCAGATGAGCGTTCCAAAGAATTTCGCAGGTCTTCAAAACGGTATTTGATCCCCCCAACCAAATCTGCGTGACCTGGACGAGGATGAGTGATTTTTCGTTTGCTTTTAAGACGGTCTTCAATGTCTTCTGCAGACATGATATCTAGCCATTTTTGGTGGTCTTTATTAATGACATCCATGGTAATAGGAGCACCTGTCGTCTTACCATGGCGAACTCCAGAAGTAAAGACAACCTGATCACTCTCGATCTTCATGCGTCCACCGCGGCCGTAGCCACCTTGACGTCGCTTAAGATCCTCATTGATGTCCTCTGCAGTCAAAGGAAGACCAGCGGGAACCCCTTCTATAATAGCCGTCAGACGCGGTCCGTGTGATTCTCCTGCAGTTAAATATCTCATACCTTCTCCTTATTTTACCAAGTATTCTTTCATTTCTTCGAGAGAAACTAGATGAATTGTCGCTGAACCAAGCTCAGGTACCAAGACTAACTTCATGGTATTCCCACGCGCTTTTTTGTCATGAGTCAAAGCCTGATAAAGCTTGTCAAGCTCCCAATTTTCGTACTCGACCGGCAATCCAAACTTCAGACACATTTCTCGGATAGACTGGGTTATTCCAGCTGGCATAAGTCCTTTTTCTTCTGCTACCTTAGAGACCTGAACCATTCCCATAGCTACTGCCTCACCGTGCATGACATGTCCATAGCCAGCAGTTGCCTCAATAGCATGGCCGATTGTGTGACCAAAGTTTAGATAGAGACGAATGCCATTGTCCAATTCATCTTCAACTACCATCTTGCGCTTCACTTGGCAAGAATGCTCAATCAATCTCTCTGAATGTTCCAAAATGCTTTCCACAGAACCATCCATTTCTATAAGAAGATTCCATAGTTCTATATCCTCGATCAAGGCATACTTGATGACCTCACCCATTCCCTCAATCAATTCTCTTTTCCCCAAAGTCTCAAGGACAAGTGGATCAATCAAGACTCCATCTGGCTGGGCAAATGTCCCCACCATATTTTTTGCAAAGGAAGTGTTAACTCCTGTCTTACCACCAATAGAAGAATCAACCTGGGCTGTTAAACTAGTCGGAATTTGAACGAAATGAATCCCTCTCATATAGGTGGAGGCTACGAAGCCAGCTAAATCTCCAACAACTCCACCACCGAGGGCAACGATACCATCACTACGAGTTAAGCCTTGTTTAACTAAAAATTCGTAGACTTTCTGAACAGTTGTTAGGTTCTTTCTTTCTTCACCTTCTAAGAAGTCAAAAATCGCCACTTGAAAACCAGCAGCCTCAATACTGAGTTTTACTTTTTCTGCATAGAGAGAAGCCACACGGTTATCCGTTACGATAACAACTTTTTGTGGTTGCCAAAGTTCTCTCAACCATTTTCCTGCTTGAGACAGGCATCCCTTTTCAATCTGAATTTCATAAGGGTGATGCGGAATGTCAATTCTGATTTTCATTCTAGTGGCTCCTTTTCTTTAGTGATATTTTTCTGTTAAGGACTGCCAAATTTCATCTGTTGGCATTTCCTTACCTGTCCATAGTTTAAAAGCCTCTGCTGCTTGATATAAAAGCATACCGAGTCCGTTAACAGCTACATTCCCTTGGCTTTTAGCCCATTGTAGAAATGGTGTTTCGAAAGGCTGATAAATAATATCTGCCACCAAGACTTTTGGAGGCAAATTCAGGTTTGTAGGAACTGGTGATGATTTTCCGTCCATTCCTAAACTAGTAGCATTCACCAGCAAGTTAGACTGGTGGATTATTTCTGTAAGATTTGAACATTTTCTAAATCATATAAGTCAACTTTAAAAATCTGTTTCCACCCGTAATTTTTCAAGATATATTCTTGTTTTTTCCATAGAAGACGAGCGAACAAAAATAGAAATTTGATCAGCACCGTCTAAAATTGCCTGAGTTAAAATAGATTTAGCAGCTCCACCAGCTCCCAACAAGGTCATTCTTTTTCCGGAAATTTCAAAAGAAGGCAAGCTCTTAAAGAATCCCTTGCCATCTGTATTATATCCAATTAAAGTTCCTTCTTGATTCACTACTGTATTCACAGCACCAATTAGACGGGCTTCCTCACTCAACTGATCCAAATAAGGAATCACTTGCTCCTTGTAGGGCATGGACAGATTGATTCCAAACATCCGGTAGCGGCGAATATTGGCAACTGTTTCTGATAAATCAGTCGCTTTAACTTCCCATGCTAGATAGACACCGTTAGTCTCTGTTGCCTGAAAAGCACTATTATGAATGAAAGGAGAAATAGAATGTTTGATAGGATTTGCAACGACAGCAGCTAGACGCGTGTAGCCATCAATCTTCATTCAAAATCTCCCGAATTTTTTTCATATTTGACAAAGAAATCTGTCCTGGAGCACTAGCTACATCTAAACTTGCAAAAGACCAGCTAGAACCCGTAACATCAGAAGTAATACGAGAAACCTTACCTACTTTCCCCATAGAGATAGTCACATATTCTTGTTCAGGATTAAGAGTTTTAAAACCTCTAGTAAAGTTCATCAGGTCTAATACATCTTGTTCAGTATGGGCCATAACTGATACTTTCACTACTTTTGGATTCAGGCTAGTTAGTTCAGACAAGATTTCCATCATATTTTCAGGTGTTTCTTGGAAATTATGATAACTCAAGACTAAATTTGGGAAATCCAACATCTGATCAAAAACACCCTTATTCCCAAAATATTCAAAATCTACATATTCAGGTTGATAGAGCTGGGTGACATCTTTAATGACTTGAACATATTCTTGAGCTGATAAGTCAATCTCCCCACCCTCACTACGAGTACGCAGGGTAAAAAGTATTTCTCGTCCTGCAAATTTCTCGAAAATAGCTGGTGCAACTTGTAAGATTTCATCTTTTGGTAGAAAATCAGCACGCCACTCGATGATGTCTGCATCTTCATAACGATTTGCATCAATCGCTTGAGCTTCCTCTAAACTCTTTGGCATAACAGAAACGACTAATTTCATTTAGTTACCTTCATACTAATCACCTTGAGGTAATTACTACTTTCATCTTTTTTGTTATAAACAAAGTCTGCTGGAAGTCCATATTTATTTAGTACCTGATAAGTTCTTCCTGCAAATCCTTTATCAATTTGTTCTGTAAATTTCTGGCGGGAAACATTGGCAGCATTGGTACTTGCAATGATGATGCCTCCCGGATTTAAAATATCAAGACTTTGGGAAATCAACTTTGTGATAGTCCTTTGCTACTGAGAAGGTTTGTTTTTTATTGCGAGCAAAGCTTGGTGGATCTAGTACAATCACATCATAGCTTAAACCTTTTCTCTTAGCATATTTAAAATATTCAAAGACATCCATGACGATAAAACGATGGTTATCCAGACTCAATCCATTTGCATTAAAATGGGCCTCCGATAACTCTCTAGACCGTTTGGCCAGGTCAACAGAGGTTGTTTCACTAGCACCTCCCATGGCTGCTGCAACTGAAAAAGCTGCTGTATAGGAAAACATATTTAGCAATGATTTCCCCATAGCTAAGCCATCCACTAAACTACCACGAACATCATGTTGGTCTAAGAAAATACCTGTCATCAACCCGTCATTCATAAAGACCTGGTAAAGGACTCCATTTTCTAGAACTGTAAAATTCTCCGGTGCTTCTTGCCCATAAATATGGGCCGACTCATAGTCCAATCCCTTAAATCGAATCTTCTCATAAGCACCCAAAACTTCTGGGAAAACTTGAGAGAATGCAGTAACTATCTGCTGACGGAGTTGATAAACATAAGAGTTATACCATGAAAAGACAAGGTAATTCCCCATAGAGATCCAATGTCAAGCCACCGAATCCATCACCTTCTTGGTTAAATAAACGAAAGGCAGTCGTCAAATCATTCTGATAATAAGACTCACGTTTATCCTTAGCTTTTTTAAAGAGTTTTTTAAAAAAAGATTGATCAAAGGAAATATTTTGACCGGTTACAAACCAACCAATTCCCTTATTCTGGGATGATAGATAAGCCTTACCTAAGAATTGCTTGCCTTGGTTATATAGCTCAACTTCTATATCGGTTTCAGATAGTTCTGGAAAATCTTCTTTCTCCAAAACAACCAGTCCCTTATGTATTTTTTTTTCAACACCTCGGCTGACCAACATTTTTTTCATAGATACTATTATACCAAATTTTGTGACAATTCACAAAATAGAAAGTGATTTCTCCATTGATGTCATAGGAGCTATCCAAGCTTTTCGTTTCTGCTTGATTGATTTCTAAATGAGAATGGTCATTTGTGTTGAGAAATTTCATTCTATTACCATAAATTAGACATTCACATCCCGAGGAATATTTTTATAGCGCAAACGTTTGCGCATTTGCTTGCTTTGTGGTAAAATGATTCTCAAATTGTTAAGTATGAGGACTATCTATGAAAAATCAAACCCTAATGCAGTATTTTGAGTGGTACCTTCCCCACGATGGACAACACTGGACGCGACTTACCGATGATGCTGAACACCTTGCAAATCTAGGAATTAGCCACGTCTGGATGCCACCTGCCTTTAAAGCTACCAACGAAAAAGATGTCGGTTATGGTGTCTATGATCTTTTTGACCTCGGTGAATTTGACCAAAAAGGAACTGTGCGTACCAAGTACGGTTTCAAAGAAGACTATCTTCAAGCCATTCAAACACTTAAATCACATGGGATTCAACCTATGGCCGACGTCGTCTTAAACCACAAGGCAGCTGCAGACCGTTTAGAATCCTTCCAGGTTATTGAAGTCGATCCAGAAGATCGCACAATTGAACTTGGAGAACCATTTACCATCAATGGCTGGACAGGTTTTACCTTTGATGGAAGACAAAACACCTACAATGATTTCCACTGGCACTGGTACCATTTCACTGGAACTGACTATGATGCCAAAAGACGGAAGTCTGGCATCTATTTGATTCAAGGTGATAATAAAGGCTGGGCTAACGAGGAATTAGTTGATAACGAGAATGGTAACTATGACTATCTCATGTATGCGGATCTAGATTTCAAGCATCCAGAAGTCATACAAAATATCTACGATTGGGCTGATTGGTTTATCGAAACAACCGGTGTAACAGGTTTCCGCTTAGATGCTGTCAAGCATATTGACTCTTTCTTTATGCGTAATTTCATTCGTGATATCAAAGAGAAATATGGACAAGACTTCTATGTCTTTGGAGAATTCTGGAATCCAGACAAGGAAACCAACTTGGACTACCTTGAAAAGATTGAAGAGCGCTTTGACCTTGTCGATGTCCGCCTTCATATGAATCTATTTGAGGCAGGCCAGGCTGGATCTGACTACGATTTACGAACCATTTTTGATGATAGTTTAGCTCAAATCAAGCCAGAACGAGCTGTAACCTTTGTTGAAAACCACGATACGCAACGAGGACAAGCCTTAGAATCTACTGTAGAAGAATGGTTTAAGCCAGCAGCCTATGCTCTTATTCTCCTACGTCAAGAAGGGCTTCCATGTGTATTTTACGGAGACTACTACGGCATCCCTGGTCAATATGCTCAGCAAGATTTTAAAGAAGTTCTTGACCGTCTTCTAGCTATCCGAAAAGATTTGGCTTATGGAGAGCAGACAGACTACTTTGATGACCCTAATTGTATCGGTTGGGTCCGTTCAGGAGCTGACAATCAAGCACCTTTAGCTGTTCTTATCTCAAATGCTCAAGACAATTACAAAACTATGTTTGTTGGTCCAGAATGGGCTGATCATACTTTTGTTGATTTACTTGGCAACCATTCAGACCAAGTAACTATTAATGCTGAAGGATATGGTGATTTCCCAGTTGCTGAACGTTCTGTAAGTGTTTGGGGACTTACTTTTTAAGTACACAAAAAAAACTTGCCATGGGCAAGTTTTTTTATTGCTAAATATTAATCTTTCCAAAGGTCCATGGCATTTTTAAAATCAGATGAAACTTGAACATTTTGAGGGTTTGTTGCCTCTCTCTCCTGACGCTTCACTTCTACCTGGGCTACACTCCTAATCCCTTCGTGACGCCAGTTTCGAAGGATAGCTTGGATATATTTCCAATTTGGTTTTCCATTTAAAACAGCTTCTCGTAAGGCTTCTTTTATCAAATCCGCACTTGTTCCGTCTTCTTTCAAACTCTTTTCCAAGTCTTCAATTTCAAATGGGCTCAATAGACGACCTAGCTCCTGTTGGAAAGTATCTACCAAGCTCTTTAAATCATTTGGGGCAGATTGCACCTGGTTTGGAGCCTGTTTTTCAAAAAGTTGGTCTAGGCGCTCCAAGGCAAGAGTTGCATCGAAGATAACTTCTATTTCGCCATTAAGTTCAATGGTTCGGTATTGAAGCAGGCCTTTTTCTGTCAAGCGTGAAATAGCCTGATTGACTTCAGTGACATTTTTGCCGATTTTTTCAGCGATCTGACTTGGAGACAATTCACCTAAAGCCGTTGTATTCTGTAAGTAAAAGAATTGCCAAACCAAGAAATCATCGCTTGACGAGAACAATTGATTGTAATGTAAAAGCAAGTCACTCGGCAACACTAAGTTTCCTGACTTGAAAGCATCTAAATATGTCATAATTCCTCTTATAAATATCCAAAATGAGACACATCTTCTTCCGCACTCTTCCACTCAAACGGTGTTTCTTGGTAAACTGCATAATTTACCCAGTTACTAAAAAAGAGAGCTGCTGAAGAACTCCACAGCATACAGGGACGAGTATGGATATCATCATTTTTAAAATAATTTTCCGGTATATGGGGGGTTAAACCAGCATCTAAATCTCTAAAGTATTCTTTAGCAAGAGTATCACGATCATACTCCAAATGTCCAAAACTATAAACTTCTCTTAAATCTCTACTAGCGAGGATTGATACTCCAACCTCATCACCAGATGCTAAAATCTCTAAATTGGTATGATTCAAAATATCTTCTTTTAGGACCTCTGTATGTCTAGAATGCGGAGAGACATATAAATCATCAAAACCTCTCAACAACAAATGACTGTCTTTTAAAACATCCTGAGGATATATTCCGGATATTTTTCTGTCCATATTGTATTTTTTCACACCATAACGGTAATAAAGTCCTGCCTGGGCACCCCAGCAAATATGTAGAGTTGAAAAGACATGACTCTTAGACCATTCGATAACTTTGGTAAATTCCTCCCAGTAGTCCACTTCCTCAAAAGGTAGATGCTCTACTGGTGCTCCTGTAATAATCATCCCATCAAAATAGTCCTCTTTAACCTCTGAAAAAGTCTTATAAAAAGTTTCCATATGCTCAGAACGAGTTGTTTTTGACTGGTGACTTTCCATATACAAAAAGTCAATATCCAACTGGAGTGGAGTATTTGCCAAATGCCGTAAAAGTTGTGTCTCAGTCACAATTTTTTGGGGCATCAGATTTAAGATAAGAATTTTTAGGGGTCGGATATCTTGGTGAGCCGCCCTTTGGTCATCCATGACGAAAATATTTTCTGTTTGTAAAATCTCAACTGCTGGTAATTTTTTATCAATTCGAATCGGCATGGAAATCTCCTAACTGTATCATACTGGACTCAAGTAACCTGACTGTCATCAAATGGAAAAATCCAGCTGACGACACTTCTTCCCTTTATTATACTGTAAGAAGGTATAGTTTTCAATTATAGTTTTTCTCTAACTGGATATAGCCTATTTTTATATCCGATGAAGAGAAAACAGCCCTAAGGACTGTTTTTCATTAATAATGCATCAAAACTTTATAGTCGTAATCTCCGATTGCTTCACGACCTTTTAGCTCATCAAGTTCAATCAAGAAGGCACAACCTGCTACGACACCACCTAATTTTTCAATCATTTCGATTGTCGCTTTAACAGTACCACCTGTTGCCAAGAGGTCATCTACAATTAGAACACGTTGACCTGGTTTGATAGCATCGGCGTGCATGGTCAAGGTATCAACACCATATTCTTTTTCGTAGTCAGCTGAAATCACTTCACGTGGCAATTTCCCTGGTTTACGAACAGGTGCAAAACCAATACCCAACTCAAAAGCGACTGGACATCCAACGATAAATCCACGCGCCTCTGGTCCTACAATCATATCGATCTGTTTGTTAGTAGCATATTGAACAATTTCACGAACAGCGTAGCTGTAGGCATTCCCATCTGCCATCAATGGGCTAATATCACGGAAAGTAATTCCTTCTTGTGGATAATTTTCAATGCTTGCAATGTAATCTTTTAAGTTCATAGCGTTTCTTTCTTTTAAAGTTTTTACTCCCTATTATACCATAATTCCTAGAAAAGCAAAATAGAAAGAAGCCTTGGAATATCCATCCAAAGCCTCTCAGTCCTTCATAAAATTCGGAGATTCGCTCGCTCAATGAAATCTTTACTTCTTTTTGCTTTTAGAAGTTTGATTCCGTTGACGATTATGTTGGATGCGCCACTCTCGCTCAAAGTAAGACATGATTTCAAATACTCTCTTTGGTAACCCAACATCCAGCAAGTAGATTGGGATTTTCAAAACATTAGAATGCTTCACATTCGAAAATCTACTTCGTAGACGTCGCTATAGAGAGTTATTGTTCAAAAGATTTGTATCATAAAAATGAATCTCAATCATATAAAAATCCCTTGCATTTCTACTACCCTTAATTCTCGTGAGAGCAAACTTTTCTACCTGTCCCCAGGAATAAAACTGCCAATCTCTCTTCGGATATAGCTTATAGGAAAATCCTTGAGCTGTACATTTAAAATACTCTTTATCAGAAAAAAGCCGAAGCAAATGTTGATACAAAATGAAGCCAACGATGAGGATTAAGAAACCAATAAAGAGAATTAAGGCCACCAATCCCATAGGTGGTTCTTCGGGATAGGTCATCATAAAAGAGAGGATCCAAAGTAGAAAAGCTAACTCAACTAAGCAGAGAACAATAGTCCAAATGATTTTCTTACTGCTCCATTTGATGATTTTCTCTTCCATTAAGCCAACTCACTTAAATATTCATAGCGTTCATATTTTTCAAGCAAGGCTTCATTCTTCTCGTCTAATTCTTTTTGAAGGGTAGCTAGTTTACCAAAATCAGAACCATTTGCTAGCATTTCTTCCTCTATAGAAGAGATGCGGTTTTCCAAGGATTCGATGTCACCTTCAATACTTGCCCACTCCTGCTTTTCTTGGTAGGTCATCCGTTTCTTTTCTTCACGGACCTTGACTACCTTTTCCTTCTCAGCTTTTTGACTTTGTGTTACTGCTTCTGCTTCAAAGGCCTTTTCATCTAGGTAGTCTGTGTAATGTCCAAAGAAAGGACGGATGGTCCCATCTTCAAAAGCGAGAATTTTAGTTGCTACCTTATCAAGGAAATAGCGGTCGTGACTAACTGTCAAGACTGGTCCTGCAAAACCTTGTAAGAAATTTTCTAGAACTGTTAAGGTCGCAATGTCTAGGTCATTTGTCGGTTCATCTAAGAGAAGCACATTGGGTTTTTCAAGGAGTAATTTGAGGAGATAAAGACGTTTCTTCTCTCCCCCTGACAGCTTCTCAATCAAGGTACCGTGCGTTGAACGAGGGAAAAGAAATTGTTCCAGTAACTCAGCAATAGATGTCGTAGTACCACCGCTAGTCTTAACCTCTTCTGCCACTTCCTGCAGGTAATTGATAACCCGTTTACTTTCATCCAAACCTTCGATTTGTTGAGAGAAATAAGCGATACGAACTGTTTCACCGATAATAACTTGTCCTTCAGTAGCTTCAAGTCTTCCCGCAATAAGATTGAGAAGAGTTGACTTGCCAACACCATTATCCCCGACAATTCCGATACGATCTTTAGCTTGAACCAAAAGGTTAAAATGTTTCAGAATCGGTTTATCGTCATAGGCAAAGGAAACATCCTTAAACTCGATGACCTTTTTACCGATACGGCTAGTTTCAAAATTCATGGTCAAGTCTGTTTCAACACTAGTATCTGAAACTTCCTTTTTCAAGTCATGGAATCGATTGATACGAGCTTGTTGCTTGGTCGCACGAGCTTGAGGTTGCCGTCTCATCCAAGCTAATTCTTGTTTGTAAAGTTGTTCCTTTTTGTGAAGAAGAGCGGCATCGCGTTCATCCTGTTCTGCCTTGAGACGAACATAATCTTGGTAATTTCCTTGATACTCTGTCAAACCTGCTCTGTCCAACTCAAAGATTCGCGTAGAAAGTGCATCTAAGAAATAACGATCATGAGTAATAAATAGGACTGTCTTCTTAGAACTTTTCAAGAAGAGGGTTAGCCACTCAATGGTCGCAATATCCAAGTGGTTGGTAGGCTCATCAAGAAGCAAAAGATCATGGTTGCCCAGAAGGACTTGCGCCAACTGAACCCGTCTACGTAACCCACCTGACAAAGCTCCAACAGGAGTTGATAATTCTTGAATTCCTAGTTTACTGAGAACAGTCTTGACCTGACTTTCTATTTCCCAAGCTTGGAGGGAGTCCATCTCAGCCATCACACGTTCTAGACGCGCCTGCTTGTCTTCACTATAGTTAAGCATAAGCAGTTCATACTCACGTATCAGCTGGATTTCTTTCAAATCACTTGATAGGACAGTATCCAAGACAGTCTTGCTGTCATCAAATTCCGGATTCTGGGTCAGGTAGCCTATCTTGTAATCATTCTTTGCTGAAAAAGGGCTAACATCACCATCAAAACCTGAAACGCCAGAAAGAACATCTAAAAGAGTTGTTTTCCCGGTTCCGTTGACACCGATAAGACCGATGCGATCCAAGTCATGGATGATAAAGGAAATATCCTTAAAGACTGTCTTATCACCAACAGACTTACTTAGTTTTTCAACGATAAAATCACTCATTTTCTCTCCCTTAAGTATGCATGAATGGCTTCTACTTCATTATCTAGATCACCATCCACAATAGCATACTCAATTTCTTCTAAAACATCTCCCAATTCTGGCCCTGGTTGGTAGCCGTATTCTTTGATAAGAATACCACCATTGATTTGCATCTCTTTCTTATCATAAATGGTCAAGCTCTCATAGGTTTCTGTGATTGCTTGCGGATTATAGTCTTTACCTTGAGCTCTGCGGAGATTTTCAGCCTGTAGAAGTAAATACAAGTCAAAGCGGTAGCAATCACGCTTGCTTAGTTCTCCCTCATCTCGAAGAGACAAAATTGTCAATAAATCCTGAACCTGTTTAACAAACTGACGTGAAGTTTTCCAGTGTTTTAAAAACTTTTGCACATCTTCCACATCTAAAGCAAATAAAAGTGCAGCCCAAGCTTGTTCAGAAGTTTCAAAAGTGAAATCATCTTCTAAATCAAACAAAGACTGGAGTTTATCCTGACTACCAGCCATATCTGGAAGATAATCATAAGCTTTGCTTGCAATCATAGAAGATAAACCTACTCGCCAATAAGGAGCTAGTAAAAGCTTATCAAACTCGACAAAGGTGCGCTCCACAGAAATTTTCTCTAAGAGTGGCGTTAAGGTCTTCATCGCTTTAAAGGTTTCTTGCTCAAGCTCAAAACCAAGACTAGCCTGAAAACGAAAGCCACGCATAATACGCAGGGCATCTTCGTTGAAACGCTCACTGGCAACTCCAACTGCTCGCAAAACTTGGTTCTCTAAATCTTTTAGACCGTCAAATAAATCAATGATTTCCCCAGATTCATCTAAAGCAAAGGCATTGACTGTAAAGTCACGACGCTTGAGGTCTTCTTCCAGCGAACGCACAAAAGAAACCGCACTTGGTCTACGATAGTCTACATAGACATCTTCTGTTCGAAAAGTAGTTACTTCGTACTCTTCATCTCCGTCTAAAACCAAAACGGTCCCATGCTCAATGCCGATATCAGCTGTGCGTGGAAAAAAATCTGCTTGGTTTCTTCTGGATAAGATGAAGTCGCAATATCCACATCATGGATGGGACGATTGAGTAGGGCATCTCTAACGGACCCACCCACAAAATAAGCCTCAAATCCTGCTTCTTTAATTTTTTCTAATACTGGTAAAGCCTTCTGAAATTCAGAAGGCATTTTTGTTAATTTCATAGTAAGTGTTCTAATCCATAGACAAGCTCATGACGCTTGACAACTTCTTTGATTCCCAAATTCACCCCTGTCATGAAGGAGCTACGATCATAAGAGTCATGACGCAGAGTCAATCCTTCTCCCTGATTTCCAAAAATGACTTCCTGATGAGCTACCAAACCTGGCAAGCGTACTGAATGGATTCGCATACCTTCAAAGTCAGCACCACGTGCTCCCACAATGAGTTCTTCCTCATCGCTAGCACCTTGTTGGAGAGACTCTCGGACTTGAGCCATCAACTCAGCTGTTTTAATAGCTGTCCCGCTCGGCGCATCTTTTTTCTTGTCATGGTGGAGTTCAATAATCTCCACATTTGGGAAATATTTAGCTGCTTGTACTGCAAATTGCATGAGCAAGACAGCACCCAAGGCAAAGTTTGGAGCAATCAAGCCACCAAGCTTTTGACTGCGAGATAAATTTTTAAGTTCTGCAATTTCTTCTGTCGTGAAACCTGTTGTTCCTACCACTGGAGCAAAACCATTTTCAAGAGCAAATCGTGTATTTTCGTAGGCAACGGCTGGCGTTGTAAAATCCACCCAAACATGGGCATCAAAACCTGCCAAGTCATTTTTATTATTGAAAACAGGAATTCCTTGCCACTCAGATGCAGATTCAAAAGGATCCAAAACGGCTACTAGTTCCAGTCCAGGATCAGACAAAACCATCTGACAAGCAGCTTGGCCCATTCTTCCCTTAAATCCAGCAATAATCACTCGTATACTCATCTTTACTCCTATCTAAGATACAAAGGGCGTTAGCTGCCCACATTACGAGACTATACAATTGGAGTGTAGCTCAGAGCGATACTACCTTCACCAAGGTGGGTTCCAATCACACTACCGATGGTCGCTATTTCAATATTACTTGTTACTCCACTTTCAAGTAACTGCTGACGCAATTCCTCTGCTTTTTCAGGAGCATTTCCATGAATGACCGTAATACGGTAGTCTCCATCTTTTGTCAACTCTTTGATAATTTCTACCAAACGTTTGGTTGCCTTCTTTCCGTACGAACTTTTTCATAAACTTCAATGACACCTTGGTCATTAAAGTAAAGAATAGGCTTGATACTAAGAAGATTTCCTAAAATAGCTGCTCCGTTGGATAAGCGTCCACCCTTGACCAGATGGTCAAGGTCATCCACCATAATAAAGGCAGAAGTTTTAGTGATTTGTATATCCAGTTTTTCCAAGATAGAGTTGAAATCTTCACCTTGTTCTACCCATTGAAACACACTTTCAACCATAAACCCTAAAGGGGCACTCGTAATTCGTGTATCAGGAAAAGCAATGGTTAACCCTTCAAATTCATCCTTCATATATTGAATGTTTTGATAAAATCCTGAAATACCAGACGACAAGAAGAGTCCTAAAGCATGAGTGTAACCTTGTCCTTTCAAAGAACTTAGTATTTCATCTAGCTTTGCAATACTTGGTTGACTGGTTTTAGGTAGTTCAGATGAACGAGCCATTTTTTCATAAAATTCTTGAGCGGTTAGATTTACACCTTCAACATACTCCTGTCCGTCGATATTCACAGGAATGTCAAGCACAAATAAATCTTCTTTCCGCAAGGTTTCCGCTTGTAGAAAAGCAGATGAGTCTGTTATGACCGCTAATTTCATTTTTTAAAACTCCAAATTAATTCCTGGTAAATCTAGGGCGATTTCAGTTACTTCATAAGTCAAGCGATTTAGCATGTCTAAACATGGGCGTGCAAGCTTTTCAACTTCTTCCTGGCTAAATTCACTTGGTTGATCAACAATACGACCTTCTACGTGGTTTACTTGAGAAATTGTTCCACTAATCACAAATTTATCAAAAACAATCATAAAGCTCAAAATAACGATTAGAGAAGTTACTTGATTTCTTGATCATGTTGAAGTAATTGAAAATTGACATCAACCTTTGTTTCAGGGACACCATTTTCATTTTCCCATTCGAAATTACGAGCATCAAAATGATACTGACTGACAAATTCTTGTTCACGTTTTAAATTCATATTTATCTCCATTGATACAATTTACTTTGACATTGTATCATATTTCCAAATTTTCTGCTGAATTATCTAAATTCCAATCTCATCTTTAACGACCGCAGCTATAGTGTCCACATAGTAATCTACAGCTTCAGTTGTAGGTGCTTCTGCCATCACACGTAAAAGTGGCTCTGTTCCACTTGGACGTACAAGAATACGGCCATTTCCTGCCATTTCTTCTTCCATCTTGTCGATAATAGCCTTGATAGCTGGTACTTCCATGGCTTTTTCCTTCATGGCATTCTCTACACGAATATTAACTAGCTTTTGAGGATAGATAGTCACTTCTGAAGCCAATTGAGATAAGCTCTTACCTGTTTCCTTCATGATTTTAGTTAATTGAACAGCTGATAATTGACCATCTCCAGTCGTATTGTAATCCATCAGGATGACGTGACCTGACTGCTCACCTCCAAGGTTGTAGCCAGACTTTCTCATTTCTTCAACTACGTAACGATCTCCAACTGCAGTAACAGCTTTGTTAATCCCCTCTCGATCCAAGGCTTTATGGAAACCAAGGTTAGACATGACTGTTGTCACAATTGTGTTTTGGGCCAACTGACCTTTTTCAGAAAGATACTTCCCGATGATATACATAATTTTATCACCATCGACAATCTCTCCATTTTCATCAACCGCAATGAGACGGTCACTATCCCCATCAAAAGCTAAACCAATAGCTGACTGACTTTCTTTCACGAGCTCTTGCAAAGCCTCAGGATGTGTCGAACCAACATTCAAGTTGATATTAAGACCATCTGGAGTTTCCCCAATAATAGTCAATTGAGCTCCCAAATCTGCAAAAATCTGACGAGCACTAGTTGAAGCTGCACCATTAGCAGTATCCAAGGCCACTTTCATTCCTTCAAGTGGAGTTCCTGTTGAAACTAGATATCCTTCATACTTACGCAGTCCTTCTGGATAATCCACAACAGAACCTAAACCTTCTGCACTTGGACGTGGAAGAGTGTCTTCACTCGCATCCAACAAAGCTTCGATTTCTGCTTCCTTATCATCATCTAACTTAAGCCATCACCACCAAAGAATTTAATACCGTTATCAAGAGCTGGGTTGTGGCTGGCTGAAATCATAACACCCGCACTAGCTCCTTCAGTTTTAACTAGGTAGGCAACTGCTGGAGTGGCAAGAACACCAAGTTTGTATACATGGATTCCTACTGAGAGGAGACCCGCAATTAAAGCTGATTCAAGCATTTCACCTGAAATACGTGTATCACGCCCTACAAAAACTTTTGGTGCCTCTGTCGCGTGTTGACTGAGGACATAACCTCCAAAGCGACCTAGTTTAAAAGCCAATTCTGGCGTTAATTCTACATTAGCTTCTCCACGGACACCGTCCGTTCCAAAATATTTACCCATGATTATTATCCTTTTCTAAGAAATTTTTATTGTTCTTTTTTTGCAGTATCTGTATTTACATCCGAATTCGTTGTAGACGAATGAGTTGTTGTGGAAGTCGAACTGCTTGTATTTCGAACTGGTCTTGTTACAACCTTCATTGTTGTCTCAAACGGAGTAATTACAACAGGGAGAACCTTTCCGTTTTTATCTACAGCTTGTAAAGTCACAAAGTCTGAATAGTTTCCAGTAATTCTCACACTAGTCGGTAACATCGCAACAATTTTATCGATTTTAGCTAAGGTATCTGTATCACTTGTTACTGAGACCCGTTCATTAGAAATAACGACACTATCAATTACTACACTATCATCAATTTGACTATAATCAATTTGTGGAATAACTGGGACATCATCTCGAGTGCCTTTCTTCCCAATTTTCATAGTTATATTCTGTGGTGTTGCAACTGCTGTTAATCCACTCGGAAGATTCTCAATAGTTAATGGAACTTCGATAGTTCCTTCTGTCGCTTGAGTCAAATCGGCTGTTACTTTAAACTTACGAGTACTTTCTTGCATCTCACTAGCCAAAGCTACTCGATTAGCACCTGATAAGAAGACGGTAACCTCTGAACTAAAGCCACTGATAAAATACTGGTCACTATCATATTGAATATCAATAGGTACATTTAAAACTGTATTTGTATAAGTTTCTGTCTTCGTAGTTCTAGCATTACTATTATTTTGATAATTGATAGATGTCGCATATACAAATAAAATACATGCAAATAGGAAAGAAGAGATAATGTAAAGACTATTCCTTTTCATGTTTCCAACCTCCTAGTACACGTTCTATCAGGCTTGCTTCTTGTGTGGTTACTGGGACAAGAATTTTTCGCAATTCTGCTTCAAACTCTTCAATGGTCAGATCGTGTTTAAAGACACCGTTATGAGTAATAGAAATGCCACCAGTTTCTTCTGAAACAATAAAGGTAAGGGCATCAGAAACTTCTGATAAACCAATAGCAGCACGGTGACGAGTACCAAACTCCTTTGAAATTCCTGTATTTTCAGTCAAAGGTAAATAGGCAGAGGTTACTGCTATTCTTTCTCCTTTAACAATTACTGCACCATCGTGCAAAGGAGTATTAGGAATAAAAATATTTATCAAAAGTTCAGCTGAAATTTTTGCATCTAGAGGAATTCCAGTCGAAATATATTCTTGTAAGGTTCTGACACGTTGAACAGCTACCAAGGCTCCTATTTTACGAGGACTCATATATTCAACCGATTTAACGAAAGCACGGATCATTTGTTCTTCTGAACTAATTGGAGTACTAGAAAAGAATTCTGTTGCACGACCCAATCGCTCCAGACCAGTTCGAATTTCAGGAGAAAAGATAACAACTGCTGCAATAACCCCATAGGTAATCAATTGGTTAATCAACCAAGAAATAGTCGTCAGACCCAAAAAAATTAGCTAATATTTGAATTAAAATAAAGACTAATACCCCACGAACTAGAATCATGATTTTAGTTCCTGCGATTGATTTTGTAAATTGATATAAGATGTAGTAACAATCAGAATATCTATCAGATTGATCACTATACTCCAGGGACTGGAAAAATAAACTAGACCAGTATTGGGGATTAGATAATTGTTGGAAATTCATCCAAGGTCTCCTCCACGTTAAAAAAAGCTACTCTTCATTATATCATTTTTCTGTAAAAATTTTCTTCATACTACATTATTTTACATTGTCGGAAAATATGATAGAATAAGAAAATAGAAAAACACAAAGGAGAAACCATGTCTCAACTCTATGACATTACCATCGTTGGAGGTGGTCCTGTAGGCCTGTTTGCTGCATTCTATGCTCATCTACGTCAAGCCAAGGTCCAAATTATCGACTCTCTTCCACAACTAGGTGGTCAACCCGCTATTCTCTACCCTGAAAAACAAATCCTTGATGTTCCTGGTTTTCCAAATCTAACTGGAGAAGAATTGACAAGTCGTTTGATTGAACAACTCAATACCTTTGAAACAGCTATTCATCTAAATGAAACTGTCATGGATATTAAAAAGGAAGATGACCATTTTAGCATCAAGACCAACAAAGGAAGTCACCTCACAAAAACTGTCATTATTGCCATGGGGGGAGGAGCCTTTAAGCCACGTACACTGGAATTAGAAGGTGCTGAAACTTATGAGAACATCCACTATCATGTTTCTAATATTCAGCAATATGCTGGACAGAAAGTAACCATTCTTGGAGGTGGTGATTCTGCCGTCGACTGGGCTATAGCTTTTGAAAAAATTGCTCCGACCACTCTTGTTCACCGTCGAGATAATTTCCGTGCCCTTGAACACAGTGTGAAAGCTTTGCAAGAATCATCTGTTACCATCAAAACACCATTTATCCCAAGTCAACTTACGGGTGATGGACAAACTCTTGAAAAATTGGAAATTTCTAAAGTTAAATCAGACCAAACTGAGCTTATCGAGCTTGACCATCTTTTTGTCAATTATGGATTTAAATCTTCTGTCGGTAACCTTAAAAATTGGGGATTAGAACTCAATCGTCATAAGATTATCGTAAATAGCAAGCAAGAATCTAGCCAAGCTGGAATTTACGCAATCGGTGACTGCTGCTACTATGAAGGTAAGATTGACTTGATTGCCACAGGTCTAGGTGAAGCACCTACTGCAGTTAACAATGCTATTAACTACATTGACCCCGAACAAAAAGTACAACCCAAACACTCAACCAGTTTATAACAAAAAAACCACGAATACTTGATTCGTGGTTCTTTTTATAATTCGTCGGCTAGTTTGTTTAATTTCCTTAGTTTATGATTAACACCACTCTTGGTCATTGGATTGCTAAGACTATCTGCCAACTGCTGGATAGAATAGTCTGGATGTAGAATACGCAAACGAGCTACTTCCTGCAAATCAGCGGGTATATTATCCAAACCAATTCTATCATTAATTTTACTAATATTATTAATAGTCTTCATACTGGCAGATATAGTTCGAGCAATATTTGCAGTCTCTGCATTATTGGCACGATTGAGGTCATTCCGGGTTTCTCGTAAGATTTTGACACCTTCAAAAGTATCACGCGCCTCCATAGCTCCAATGACGATGAGAAAGTCCATGATGTCCTCCGCACGTTGAAGATAGGTTACTGCACCTTTTTTTCGTTCGATTACTTTGGCATCTAGTAAAAAATGCTGGAGGAGTGAAGCAATCCCTTGAGCATGGTCTAAGTATACTGAACTAATTTCAAGCTGATACTTCCCTGATTCCGGATCTCGAATACTCCCTGTTTGCCAAAAAAGCTCCACGGAGATAGGCACGCCCTGCTTCTTCATCAGCTAGAATTTCAGGCGCAATCCCTGTTTCTAGCCCAAAGAAAGAATCAGCTAGATGCAAGTCACTCAAGATTTCTTGCACTCGCTCATCTGTATAAACAGTATAAACACGATTCTTACGGAGATTATTTCTTTGATGGTGACGAACCTCCGACTTAATTTCATAAAAGTATAAAAAAGATTCATAGAGATGTCGAGCTAATTTAGGATTCTCTGTTATAACCGATAAAGTTAATCCTGAAGAAGACAAACCTATGCTCCCAGACATCTTTATAATGGCTGAAAGTTCCTGTCGACTCAAATGATGTCGACGGAGAATTTCTTCTTTTACTGCAACTGTAAAACTCATTTTCTTACCTGTATAATTCGCATCAATTCATCTACAATCAAGTCACCATCGTGAAAAGCACCACCGTTTTTCCAAGCGAAGGAAATTAGACGAAATCACACGAGGAACTTGCTTTCGCAAGCCTTCAAAGTCATGTTCAACCTGCACTAAATATTCGTCAAAAAGGTTGGTATCCATATAGTCTCTTGGAACTTTTTCAATATTAACCAAGACAGTATCAATAAAAGGTCTACCAAGATGTCTCTGCAAGACCTCGACATGGTCACTGTCGGTAAATCGTTCCGTTTCTCCACGTTGAGTCATGATATTGCAGACATAGGCAACTTCTGCCTTAGTTTCTAAAAGAGCCTGTCCAATTTCTTCAATAACAATATTTGGTAAGATGGATGTAAAAAGTGATCCTGGTCCTAAAACAATCATATCACTTTCAAGAATGGTATTCACAACTCGGCGGCTAGCTTGCGGCTTTTCATCATCGAGTGTATTTGATACATAGACATAGTCAATCATCCCCGGATGATCAGCAATATGACTTTCACCAGACACTTCTGTCCCATCTTTAAAGACAGCATGAAGGGTCAGAGGATGGTCACTAGAGGGATAAATCTTCCCAGTCGTATGGAAAAACTTACTCAGTAATTGCATAGCATTATAAGTTGAACCTTGCATCTCTGATAAGCCTGCAATAATAATGTTCCCCAGTGGATGACCAGCAAAAGCACCTGCCTCATCAGAAAAGCGATACTGAAATACTTTCTCATAAAACTTTGGCATATCAGACATGGCTACGAGGACATTTCGAAGATCTCCAGGAGGTGTTAATTGTTGGATGTTTTTTCTTAGTTCGCCTGATGAACCTCCATCATCTGCTACTGTTACAATGGCTGCAATTTCGACATCTTTTTCCCGTAAACTTTTTAGGATAACAGGAATCCCTGTTCCTCCACCAATCACCGTAATTTTTGGTTTTCTCATGAACGGTTTACCGTTTCCTTTCTTCGATCTTTATCACGATGACTCTCGTTGACGGGCCACTTTTTAGCTAAATCATTAGCCAATCGTTTCGCAAAAGCAACACTTCTGTGTTGACCACCAGTACAACCAATAGCAATCGTCAAAACAGATTTTCCTTCTTTTTGATAACCTGGTAGGATTGGTTCAATCAAGGCTAACAGGTGACTATAAAAGGACTCTGATTCTTCGTGCTTCATAACATAGTCATAGACAGCTTGATCTACACCTGTTTGATTACGGAGTTCTGGCAGATAGTAGGGATTTGGCAAGAAGCGAACATCAAAAACCAAATCAGCATCTATCGGAATACCATATTTAAATCCAAAAGACATAACCTCGATACGGAAGGACTGACTTGCTCTTGATCTGAAAACTGTTCCGCAATGGTTTTACGAAGTTCACGAGGTGTCAATTCTGTAGTATCAACAACATTCTGGCTCATATTTTTTAGCGGAGCCAATAACTCTCGCTCTAACTTAATCCCATCCAAAATACGACCATCTGCTGCAAGAGGGTGACTTCTTCTTGTTTCCTTATAACGTGCAACCAATTCCTTATCAGCAGCATCTAAAAAGAGAATCTTGAAGTCTAAGTCTTCTTGATTTTCTATCTCATCAAGAACCAACTGAATCTCTGAAAAGAAAGAGCGACTTCTCATATCCACGACCAAGGCTAACTTGTGGTCGTCATTTTTTGTCTCTACCAACTGAATAAATTTTGGTAAGAGAGCAGGGGGCATATTATCGATTGTAAAATACCCTAAATCTTCAAAGGATTGAATGGCCACAGTTTTCCCTGCACCACTCATCCCCGTCACAATTACAAGGTGAAGTTGTTTCTTTGTCATCATAATCTCCTTATATCAAAAGAAGTTTGGAAGAACCAAACTTCAAATAGCTTATCCAATCTCTGCGATTACTTCAATTTCAATCTTAACATCGCGAGGCAGACGCGCTACTTCCACAGCTGAGCGAGCTGGAAACTCTTCTTTAAAGCAGTTTGGTAGACCTCATTAAAAGGAACAAAGTCGTTCATGTCACTTAAGAAACAGGTTGTTTTAACAACATGGTCAAAATTAGTTCCAGCTTCTGCCAAAATGGCAGCAATGTTTTTCAAGACCTGCTCTGTTTGCTCTTGAATAGTCTCCCCCACAATCTCCCCAGTTTCGGGAGATAGAGGAACTTGACCACTCGCAAATAGTAGATTACCGACGATTTTCCCTTGAACGTACGGTCCGATAGCCTTTGGGGCTTTATCTGTATGAATTGTTCTAGCCATTCATTTTCCTCATATTTTCTCTAAAATAGCGTCCCAAGCTTTTTCCATTCCTTCCTTACTTACAGATGAGAATAGAATAAAGTCATCACTAGGATCAAAGTTCAATTTCTTTTTAACGGCTGATTCGTGCTTGTTCCACTTACCACGTGGAATCTTATCAGCTTTGGTAGCCACAACGATAACTGGAATCTCATAATATTTGAGAAACTCGTACATTTGTACATCATCAGCAGAAGGATCATGGCGTAGGTCCACTAGACTAACTACCGCACGAAGATTTTCACGAGTAGTCAAGTATTCCTCGATCATACGCCCCCATTTTTCACGTTCTTTTTTAGAAACTCGCGCATAACCATAGCCAGGAACATCTACAAATCGCATTTTATCGTCAATATTAAAGAAGTTTAGCAACTGAGTTTTACCAGGTTTCCCTGACGTCCGAGCTAAATTCTTGCGATTAAGCATGGTGTTGATAAAACTAGACTTACCAACGTTCGAACGACCTGCAAGGGCAATCTCTGGAAGTTCATCCTGTGGATAGTGTGACTTGTTGGCTGCACTCAGCAAAATCTCAGCATTGTGTGTATTGATTTCCATAGTCACCTCTAGGCTGTCTCTAGGATTGGTTTAGCTGTTCCGTCAACTGCTTCTTTTGTGATACGAACAGTTTTCACATTTTCTTGACTTGGAACTTCAAACATAACGTCTAGCATGGTTTCTTCGATGATTGAGCGAAGACCACGGGCACCAGTTTTGCGTTCAATAGCTTTTGTTAGCAATTTCCTGAAGGGCCTCATCGTCAAATTCAAGCTCAACATCGTCATATGAAAGCAAGGTCTGATATTGTTTAACCAAGGCATTTCTTGGTTCCTTCAATATGCGAACCAAATCATCTACAGTCAACTGCTCAAGTGCAGCAAAGACAGGCAAACGTCCAATCAACTCAGGAATAATTCCAAACTTTTGAATATCCTCGGCGATGATTTCTTGCATGTAAGAGCTGTTCTCATCAATAGCTTTATTGTTTTGGCCAAAACCAATGACTTTTTCACCCAAACGCTGTTTGACAATTTCCTCGATCCCATCAAAGGCACCACCTACAATGAAGAGAATATTTTTGGTATCTACTTGGATCATCTCTTGTTGCGGATGCTTACGTCCACCTTGTGGAGGCACACTTGCTACTGTACCTTCGATAATCTTAAGAAGGGCTTGTTGAACACCTTCGCCAGAAACATCACGTGTGATGGAAACATTCTCACCTTTCTTGGCAATCTTATCTATTTCATCAACGTAGATAATCCCACGTTCTGCACGTTCGATGTTAAAGTCAGCAGCCTGCAAGAGTTTGAGGAGGATATTTTCCACGTCTTCACCTACATAGCCAGCCTCAGTTAGAGCCGTAGCATCAGCGATAGCAAAAGGTACATTCAAACTTCTAGCAAGTGTCTGAGCAAGGAAGGTCTTCCCAGATCCAGTTGGGCCAATCATCAAAATATTAGACTTTTGTAGATCCACATCTTCTGATTCTTCACGATTGTCGTGGAAGTTGATTCGTTTATAGTGGTTATAAACCGCAACAGCCAAGGCACGTTTAGCACGATCTTGACCGATGACATAATTATTTAAGATATTGAGAAGTTCAATTGGTTTTGGAACTTCTGAAAGATCTGTTAAAACTTCTTCTGCCAACTCTTCACGGATAATCTCCTGAGCTAGCTCCACACATTCATTACAGATAAAAGCATTATTACCAGCTATAATTTTTTGTACTTCATCTTGGCTCTTACCACAAAACGAGCAATAAACCATCATATCATTTTTTCTATTTGTCGGCATGATTTCCTTCCGTCCTAATCATTGATTCTCTCTAAAATAAGGTCATATAAAAAGCATGAATACTATTTACCAAGTTGGTAAAAGCATTTAGCCATAGCAGAACAGCAAGCCCAAATCTCTTTTTACGAAAAGCTTGTCCCCCAGCTATAAGGCAGACAGCACACAAAAGAGCTGTAAAAAAACCAAAAACACTGCGCTCCATTAGACTCCCTTTCTTTCTCTATATTCTATGGTGAAATCATAATCATTCTTATCATCTTTAGCATAGCTCTTGCTAGCAACCGTTTCAAATGCAGTTAAGTCAAAATCCTCTGGGAAATAAGTATCTCCCTCTACTTGAGCATGAATTTGTGTCACGATAATCTCATCTAGATAAGATTCAAAAAGCTGAAAAATCTGCTTGCCACCAAGGATATAGAGATTCTTAGCCTGATGATGATACCAGTCTAAAACATCCTCAACATTTTGGAAAACCAAAGCACCCTCAATAGACTCCTGTGTATTTCGTGTTAAAATTAGGGTTTCACGGCCTGGTAATAAACGTCGTCCCATTCCATCAAAAGTTACACGCCCCATTAAAATAGCGTGATTCAAGGTTGTTTCTTTAAAATGCTTTAACTCTGCTGGCAAATGCCATGGTAGACGATCTTCTTTCCCGATTACGCCCTTTTGGTCTTGGGCCCAAATCGCTACGATTTTCTTTGTCATGCTTTCATCCTTTTCATTGATAGTTCTATTTTATCAAAAATCTCTAAAAAAGACTGTTTTGGAATGCCCGCAAAGAGAGAAAAAAACCGTAGAAAATGATCTACGGATTTTTTATTTACCTATTGCTTTTTACAAACCTGGTGCTTGTCCTAATTCAGCGGCAAGCATCCAAACTGTTTTTTCAAGCTCTGCTTTAGCACCAACGAAGATATCATTAGTAACATCATCACCTTCCTCATCAGTTACATCCAATGCTTTTTGGAAGAGTGTGATGAGGTAACGATAAATAGATAGAACACGCTCTAAACTTTCTTCTACGTTACGGAATTCTCCAACTTCTTCTTCAATTTCACTGTGTTGAAGGTACTCAGTCAAAGTAGAGTATGGTTTTCCACCAAGTGTAATTAAGCGTTCGCTGATTTCATCCAATTGTCCGTCTAAACTATCCATGTACTCATCCATTTTAGGATGCCATACAAGGAAACCACGACCACGCATGTACCAGTGTACTTGATGAAGAGCGATATGCGCTACGTACAAGTCTGCCACGGCTTGATTCAAGACTTCTTTCGTTTTTACTAGCGTTTCAGGAGCTGTCTTAGATAATGTTGTTACGTCTTTTAATGCATCTTTTTTCAATTCTACCATTTTTCTCACCTCATAATATTATTTTTGTAACCATATTTATTGATTACTACCTCAGTATACTACACCTAGTAGACAAAAGCAAGAAAAATTAACCCATATTAAAAAGTTGTAATTGACTGATAATTTAAGAAAAATGAGAAGATGTTTTTTTAGTTATTTTTCGCTGTTTTTATTTGAGAATTGACTTTGATAAAGATCATAATAGAAACCTTTTGCAGCCAAAAGACTTTCATGATTTCCCTGTTCGATTATCTGTCCATCTTTAAGTACCAAAATCTTATCAGCTTCCTGAATTGTCGAAAGACGGTGAGCAATGACAAAGCTTGTTCTTCCCTTCATCAAACGCTTCATAGCTTTTTGAATCAAGAGTTCTAAACGAGTGTCAACTGATGATGTCGCTTCATCAAGGATTAGAATTTTTGGATTGGCTAAGAGGGCACGCGCAATGGTCAAGAGTTGCTTCTGCCCAAGAGAGATATTACTCGACTCTTGGTTCATCTCCATGTTATAGCCTCCAGGAAGGGTGCGGATAAAGTGGTCTACATTGGCAGCCTTAGCAGCTGCAACGATTTCCTCATCAGTTGCCTCCAGATTTCCAAATCGAAGATTTTCCTTGATGCTTCCTTCATAGAGCCAAGCATCCTGTAAAACCATACCAAACTGGCGTCGGTAGTCCTGACGAGATAAGTCTCGAATATCATGACCGTCAACTAAAATAGCTCCAGCAGTTACATCATAAAAACGCATGAGAAGGTTAATCAAGGTTGTTTTCCCCTGCTCCAGTTGGTCCTACGATAGCCACCATCTCTCCAGGTTCAACATCTAAGTTGAAATTCCGAATCAATGGTTTGTTTTCCACATATTGGAAATCAACATTCTTAAAGCTAACTTGCCCAGTTAAAGGTGGTAGTTCTTTCACTTCAAGATCTTGAACTTCCTCCGTTTCATCCAAAACTTCAAAAATACGATCAAGGGAAGACTTAGCGCTCTGCATTTGCCCTGCTAACTGGGTGATGTTTTGGATAGGCTGGCTAACTTGCCAGACATATTGGACAAAGGCCTGCATATTACCAATCGTCAAACGCCCCGCAATAACCTGTATACCTCCTAAAACTGCAACAATCAGATAAGTCAAATCTGATACGATATGTAGAGCAGGCATCATCAAACCTGAGATAAAGCTAGCCTTAAAGCCAACCTGTTGCAATTCATCTGTAATCTCTGCAAATTCCTGCTGAGAGTTTTCTTCACGACCATAGAGCTTCAAGACATTAAAACCTGTCAAGTTTTCTTGCACAAATCCATTCATGCGTCCTAAGATAGCCGCCTGTTGTTTAAAATAAGGCTGAGAACGATTCATGATAATCTTAGCTCCAAAATAAGTTACCGGAATTGACAAAATAACGATAATAGCTAATTGAAGATTCAAGTATAATACCATTCCCATTACTAGGAGGATTGTAAATACAGCATTGACAATCTGTAAGAAGGATTGCTGAAGAGCATTAGACACAGTCTCTACATCATTGGTAAAACGTCCCAGCAAATCTCCAAATTGATGCTTGTCAAAGTAAGATACAGGGATGCGATTGATTTTTTCATTCATTTCTCTACGCAAATCCTGTATCATGGACTGCACTGCATTGGTCATAAAGTAGTTTGAGTAGTAAGAACCCAACTCATAGAGAAGACCACGCAATAGATAGATCACTAGAATTACTGCGATATAGCTGGTATTGATACCCGCTCCTGCAACACCATTTGCCATAGCAAGGAGATTGCTGGTTAACTCTGTAATGGCAAGCCCCAATACGAAAGGCTCGATAACACTCATAATGACGCTGACTATTTTCAAAAAGACTGCAAAGAAAACAGAGAATCGGTAGGCTTTTAAATAGCTCCATAGACGAGCTAGACTAGATTGTTGTTTCATCCTTTACCTCCTATTCTTCTGTCAGAGACGCATTTTTCAACTGCGACTCAGCAATTTCTCGATAGATGTCATTGGTTTCCATCAATTCTTCATGACGTCCACGACCAACGATTTCGCCCTTATCAAGGACGATAATCTGGTCCGCATCCATAATGGTTCCAACACGTTGTGCAACAATCAAGACCGTTGCGTCCTGAGTCACTTCCTTGAGACGACGGCGCAAGATAGCATCTGTACGATAGTCCAAGGCTGAGAAAGAATCATCAAAGATATAGATATCTGGCCCCTTGATGACTGCTCGTGCAATCGACAAACGTTGTTTCTGACCACCTGATAGGTTGCTTCCCCCTTCGGCCAGATGCGTGGCGAAACCTTCTTCTCGACTTTCGATAAAGTCTTTGGCTTGGGCTACATCAGCTGCTTGGTGCAAGTCCTCATGACTGGCATCCTCTTTCCCGTAACGGAGATTGTCAGCGATAGTCCCTGTAAAGAGCAAGGCTTTTTGTGGAATAAATCCAATCTTTTGACGGAGAGATTTGAGACGGTAATCTCGGACATCTACACCATCGACCTTTATTTTTCCTAGCGTAACATCGTAGAATCGAGGAATCAATTGAACCAGAGTAGACTTACCTGACCCAGTTGAACCGATAAATGCAATGGTTTCTCCCGGTTTAGCAGTAAAGGAAATATTATGCAAAACAGGGCTTTCTGTTTCCCCTGGATAGGCAAAGGTTACATTATCAAATTCTAAGTAACCATGTGTTTCTGTTTCTTGAACTCCATCCTCATTTGGATCAATGGAAATAGGCATATCCATGATTTCCTTCAAACGTTCACTGGATACGGCCGTTCTAGGATACATGGTAAAAAGGTTTGACAAGAAGAGGAAGGACAAGAGGGCGTGGAAACTATACTCGATGAAGGCTACCAAATCCCCAATCTGCAAACTTCCTTGCTTGAGAGGATCCAAAGCAAACCAAACGATAGCTACAATCATGGCAATAATGATTTGCACAAAAAGTGGTTCCGTCAAACCAGTTAATTTGAACAAGCGATTCGAATTATCCGCATAGATTGCATTTTGCTCTGCGAAGCGTTCTTCTTGGAATTCTTCACGCGCAAAGGCTCTAATCACTCGTAAACCCATCAAATTTTCTCGGACATATTGATTAATTTTATCCAGTGTTTTCTGTTGTTTTTCAGATAGAGGACGAGTTTTTACAGCTACATAGACAACAACGACCGCTAAGAAAGGTACTGAAAAAGCTACAATCCAAGCTAGTGATGGACTAGTCAAGAAAATCATGAGTACACTAGAGAGCATCATCATGGGAGTGATAACACCCAACTTAAGCGTCTGCTCTGCAAACTGCATGAGAACAAAGGCATCACTGGTAATCCGAGTAACTAGTGATGATACACCTATTTGTTCGTATTCGTGATGAGAATACTCTTGTAACTTGGCATAGACATCATTCCGCATATCCTTGACCATATTGGTGGTCAGTTTACTAGCAGCATAAGATAGTACAATTCGTCCAAATGTTCCCAAAACGATAATGACTAGCATAATCATGGCCCAAAAGTAAAGTTTTTCTTGATTCCCCTGATTAATCCCCTGGTCAATCATACGAGCCAGAACAGTCGGTAGACCTAGATTGACAATGACAAAGAAAACTGCCCCAAGAAAGTCCAGGATCAGCCACTTGGGATAGCGTTTGAGATAAGACCAAATATAAAGCATAATTCTCCTTTCTTTTTCTTCTAAAATGCAGAAAAGAGCGTGCTTTCGCACGCCATTTTACTAAAAAGAAGACAGGCAGTCTTGACCAGAAGGCTAAGAAACTGTCTGTCTCAGATATTTAAAGACTATTTTACAAAGTCAAGCAATGCCAAGAAGCTTTCTGGGTCAAGTGATGCACCACCAACAAGAGCTCCGTCAACGTCTGGACAAGCCATGTATTCAGCAACGTTTTCAGGTTTAACTGAACCACCGTATTGAACACGTACTTTGTCGGCTACTTCTTGACCAAAGTCGGCAGCTACAACGTCACGGACAACTTTACACATTTTTTGTGCGTCATCTTGTGAAGCAGATTTACCAGTACCGATAGCCCAGATTGGCTCATAAGCGATAACTGATGAAGCTACTTGCTCAGCTGTCAATCCTGCAAGAGCAGCAGATACTTGAGCACCTACGAATTCAGCAGCTTTACCAGCCTCGTAAGTTTCAAGTGACTCACCACAACAGATGATTGGAAGCATACCGTTTGCAAAGATTGCTTTTGCTTTTTTGTTGATATCTTCGTCAGTTTCATGGAAGTAGTCACGACGCTCTGAGTGACCGATAACAACGTAGTCAGTACCGATTTCTTTCAAAACTTGTGGGCTAGTTTCTCCAGTGAAAGCACCTGCGTTTTCAAAGTAGCAGTTTTGAGCTGCAACTTTAAGGTCAGTTCCTTTAGCTGCGGCTAATACAGTTGTCAAGTCAAGTGCAGGAACTGCAATACCAGCTTCAACAAGGTCTGATGAAGGAAGTTTTGATGCAACTGCTTCAACGAATGCTTTTGCTTCTTCTGGGTTTTTGTTCATTTTCCAGTTACCAGCAATAAATGGTTTACGTGACATTTCACTTACCTCGTTTTTTCATTTTATTTTCTATTTATTTTATCATAATTATAGGGAGCTTGCAAATCTTACTCTGTAACCAGAAAGCTGATTTTCAAAAATTTTCGAGCTCTTGTTTCTATATATTTGATGATTTGCGCTTGGTCAATTTGACCACTGCTTCCGTTCGTGCAGTGTGTGGAAACATATCAACGGACTGGATATAATGCAGGTCATAGACTTCTACCAGACGGACTAAATCACGCGCCAAGGTAGATACATTGCAGGAAACGTAGACCATCTTTTTAGGAGCGTATTTAACGATGGTATCCAAGAGCTTGTCATCTAAACCTGTACGCGGTGGATCAACAATCAAGGCGTCGGCACGATAGCCTTCCTTATACCATCTAGGAATAATCTCTTCTGCTGTCCCTGCCTCATAGTGGGTATTGCTATACCCCATACGCTGGGCATTTGCTTTGGCATCCTCAATAGCTTCTGGAATAATATCCATTCCTCTTAAGCTTTTGACCTTCTTGGCAAAGGCAAAACCAATGGTTCCAACACCACAATAGGCATCAATCAGGTGGTCTTCCTCAGTTACATCCAAGGCCTTAACGGCTTCACTATAAAGAATTTCTGTCTGTTCAGGATTGAGCTGATAAAAAGCTCTTGGTGAAAGAGAAAATTCATAGTCTAGAACACCTTCGCGTATACTATCTTGACCCCAAATAATTTCTGTCTTGTCCCCATAGATTTCACTGGTTTTAGCAGTATTGGTATTGACAGCCACTGTCACGATTTCTGGAAAATCCTTAATGAGATCTTGCACAAAGAAAGTCAGATTTAATTGGCGATTGGTCACAATGATAATCTGAACTTGCCCAGTTTTCCGTGCTCGACGAACCATGATAGTCCGAACTCCCAGAATTTTCCGTTCATCTGTAATCGGAATTTGATGATAGGTCAAAAGCTCAGCAATGCGATTGGCGATAGACTGCGTCTCCTTGTCTTGAACCAGGCAGTCTTTTAATTCAACTAGATAATGGGAATTCTGAGCATATAAACCTGCCTTGACTTGACCCTTAAACTTTCGAGTTTGGAATTGTAGTTTAGCTCGATAATACTTAGGTTCCTGCATACCAATTGTTGGTCTAATCTCAAAGTTTTCGTAACCAGCGGGTGCAAATTTCTTCAGAGCTTGATGGAGAAGGTCCGTTTTAAACTCCAGCTGCTTATCATAATGTAGATGCATGATTTGACATCCTCCACACTCATTATAAATGGTGCAGTCTGGTACCACTCGAAACTTAGATTTTTTATTGACCTCAAGGAGTTTAGCCTCAACGTAGTTACGCTTAACGGAAGTCACCTGACAATAGATATCTTCTCCCTTGAGGGCTCCAGGAACAAAAACGAGGGTTTTCTGGAAAAATCCGATACCTTCCCCGTTTATCCCCATACGCTTAATTTTTAATGGAATTTTTTGTTTGACTTTTAAATTCATATCCCTATCTTATCATAAATTGCGCTATAATAGAAACATGAAAATCACAAAACTTGAAAAGAAAAAAAGACTCTATTTGCTAGAGCTTGATAGCGACAAAACTTGCTACATTACCGAGGATACCATTGTTCGCTTTATGTTGACCAAGGATAAGGAAATTAGTTCAGAAGAGTTTGCAGAAATCCAGACCTTTGCACAATTTTCCCACGGAAAAAACTTGGCCCTCTACCACTTATCCTTTAAAGCTCGCACTGAAAAAGAAGTTCGAGATTATCTTGTTAAACATGAGATTGATAAGAAAATCATCCCCCAAGTCATACAAGCCCTCAAGAATGACAACTGGATCAATGACCGTCAGTATGCTTATGCTATCATCAATTCCAATCAGCTTTCTGGTGACAAGGGAAGCTACATGCTGATACAAAAGATTTCTCAAAAAGGAGTTGCTAAGGCCGTTATCCAAGACGTCTTACAAGAATTTGAAATGACGGAAGTCGCAGATCGAACAGCCGAAAAACTACTTAAAAAATACCAGGGTAAGTTACCTGCTCGCGCTCTACAAGACAAGATTATCCAAAACCTCACCAACAAAGGGTTTTTCCTACTCGGAAGCTAAAACAGCCTTTGACCAACTGGATAATCAGATAGAAGAGGAAACCGTTCAGGAGCTAATCTTTAAAGAGTTGGATAAGCAATATCCCAAATACTCACGAAAGTATGAAGGATACGAACTGAAACAACGTTTGACCCAAGTTTTAGCTAGAAAAGGTTATGATTTTTCGGATATAGCCAGCGCTCTCAGAGAATATCTTTAATTTTTTCATAAAAAAACTAAGAACTTTAAACAAAAATGTGATACAATAGTAAACGATAAACTTATAAATTGTAGAAAGTTGGTTAGTTATGAAACTTCCAAAGAAGGCGACTTTATTACAATTCAAAGTTATAAGCATGATGGGAGTCTTCACCGCACTTGGCGAGACACCATGGTACTAAAAACAACAGAGAACGCTATTATCGGCGTCAATGACCATACACTCGTTACCGAGAGTGATGGTCGTCGTTGGGTGACTAGAGAACCGGCTATTGTTTACTTTCACAAAAAATATTGGTTTAATATTATCGCTATGATTCGTGATAATGGTATTTCCTACTACTGCAATATGGCAAGTCCTTACTATCTAGACGAAGAAGCTTTAAAATACATTGACTATGATTTGGATGTTAAAGTTTTTACAGATGGTGAGAAACGCCTCTTGGACGTTGAGGAATATGAACGACATAAGCGAAAAATGAAGTATTCTTCTGACTTAGACTATATTTTGAAAGAGCATGTCAAGATTCTTGTTGATTGGATTAACAATGAACGAGGCCCCTTCTCAGAAGCCTATGTCAACATTTGGTACAAACGCTACGTAGAACTAAAGAATCGGTAAAGTTGTCAGAGGTCAGGATTTTAATCCTGACCTCGTTTTTTTTTTGGGGTTTTTGGGGGGGGAGTGTAAAATAAGTTGTGTAAATACAAAAAGGAATAAACCTAATATGATAGAATTCGCAATATATACAAAATAAATAGATATACTGATATTTTTTTAATTTCTTTGTTCCTTGTAAGTTAAGAACAATCTTCTATCGTTTAATACAAAAAATACGAAGATAATCGGTATAAAAAAATACAAATCACCTTCGTATCAAAAATATTTAGTATTTTTCTTTCTACATAGCATCAATCCTTTAGAACAATCTTTTGGAAAAAAATCACTTAACAAAGAAAATGTTATTTAATCTACTAACTGATTTAATCGTCTTTGAAAATATAAAAGCAATATTTTTTTAGATTCAATAAACTCAAAATATTTAATGACATTTTGCATTTGCTTAATTCCAGATTCTTTAGATTCTGTCAGGTATATTTTATATCCTTCTATAAATTTGAATGTAGATTTTTTTCAAAAACTTTTTGTGTCATCTTTTAATAATTTTTTTAATTTCATTTCAAAGTAGTCTGCATATGATAGATGTGAATTTTCAAGGCAACAGAACCAAAAAAATTTAAACAAGCTGACACAACTAAAATTCTATTCTTGCCGATTTTTTTCATAATAATGTGTACGCTCTAGTATTTCTTTTTCCGACCCTGTAAATATAATCTATTTCAAAAAGATGATATAAATTACCAATCAGCGTTATCTCATAGGAATCCCATCGTTCCTTCTGGAATAAATAGTCATATACTAAATTTAGATCATCTCTACTAACTATATGATTACAATCTATCTGATTTAATAATCCCTGAACCATAATTGTATTTATTCTATGAGTTTTCTCCCCACTCTTTTTCAAAAAGTTTTTTTGTTGCTCATTTTTTTATTTCCTCCAACCCTTTAGTATTCAAACTATAAAAAAATTTGGAGATAAATTAACCAAAAAAATCATCAAGCTCCGATCTTTTTATAATGTTCTAAGTAATTACAAAAATTCTCTATCGAAACATTGATATTTGATAATAATTCAAAAATGTTGAGAGAGAAATTTCATTTTCTCCCTTTCAAATCTAGAGAGTTGAGATTTTTGATATAGAATCAGCTGCAGCATACTCTAAAGAATATCCGTTTAATTTTCTAAAATATCGAAAAAGCTTCTCCGTAATTTTTTTCACACTTTCGTTCCCTTAACTTTCTTTTCGAGCGATAAACATACCATATTCTTTAGGAATGATCAACATACCATTATTAAACTCACTTTCCAATCTTTTACGTATTATTTCCTCTTCTAGTGAACCTATTTCTGAAATTCCTTTAAACGATTGGATGTATTTAACTAGGTCATCTATTCTAGTTACCTGTAACTCATCATCATAGAGTAATGTATCGACAGAGTTAAAATACCTACTCAGGTACCTTTTACCATTTTGTAAAGTAAACGTTTTATTTTCTAAGTCTTGATCAACTTCATCTCTAAATAAACTTGCCAAATAATCTACAACCCCATTTTCACCAAATGTAGCACAGTAAAAAATGCCTCCTGTTTTTAAGACTCTATTCACCTCAGATAGAGCTTTAGGAATATCATTCACATGATGTAGAAGCATATTAGCAATAACAATATCAAAGGTTTCATTCTCAAAAGAAATCTTTTGAATATCCATTATTTCATAGTTGACATTGTCTCTATTTCCAATCACTGATTTCGTTGTTTTTACCATATCTTTAGAAAAATCTGTAACAACCAACTGCTTCATTGTATCTATAGAATCACTATTACTTTTCCACAGTTCTCCTGTACCACATCCTAATTCTAGAACCTTTACTTCATCAGTGATTTGGTAGTTAGAAAATATCCAATTATTAAATCCCAGTTTATTTTTTTGAATACTTCTTATGCAATTCTACTCGAATATCAAGATTATCATGATTTTTTTATATTGTTCAATTACCTTATCAATCATTCTGAATGACCTCCACTCTATAATTTGACATTATATCACAAGAATAAAGGTAGTGTAAAATAAGTTGTATAAATGCAAAAAGGAATAATTTTACCACAGTATTGAACTATTTATTGGACTTCTAGACTCCAAAAAACACTTTTAACCTAAACTTCATTTTTATCCACAAATCTTAAGTCTCAACTAATTTATTGAAGTCTCGCAAATAACGGACTAGGAATTCAAAGATTGGTTCCATCGATTTTCTCCATTACCTGTTGCTAGCAAAAAAACCTGCCTCAAGGCAGGTTTTCTATTATATATCTAACTTTGTAACAGTGAATTTGATGTGGGAATAGTCTTTTTCGATATCCTTATCTACCATAAAGGCTGTTGCATCTTTCTTGACTTGCACCAAATCGATATTCTGGGCTTGAGCTGCATAGACACAGCCACAGTAACATTGGCGATAAATGTCGTACTCTTCACACATTTCTACCGAACGTTTGTAACCTTGATTTTTCTTAAAGTCACTTGGAAGATAATGAGTGGTGTAGATTTTCTGTACATCAATCCCAATACTATTGATGGTTTGCGAATTCTTATGAGGACTGATAGTCAGGGCCGAACCAAAGTAGTCAAAACCCAAGTCCATAGCCACCTGTGCAGTCTTATCCAAACGATAGTCAAAACAAACCTTGCAGCGATCGCCACCTTCAGGTTCTTCCTCCAAACCTCGGACCAGTTTACGGTATTCATTTGGTTCATAGGGAGCTTCTAGATATTGGACATTGTTACCAGTTCGTTCATTAAAATCACTGACAAATTTTTTAGTCACATAGGCACGCTTGTGATACTCAGCTTTGGGATGGATATTTGAATTTGCAAAGTAGATAGTCACATCTGCATACTTGGTCAAGTACTCTAGAGTGTAGGTGCTACAAGGAGCACAACAGACGTGCATGAGAATAGTTGGTCTCTCTTCATTTTTTTCCCAAACTTGGACCATCTTTTGCATGACACGGTCATAGTTGATCTTTTGATTGGGATTCATCTTGCTTAGAATTTCTTCTACATCAATCATGCTCTTCTCCTTTTCTTCTTGTTATTTTATCACAAGAAGGCTCTTTGGGCAAATAGGGTTTCATGCTTTATTCAGTTATTAAGTCCTGATTTAATAGCTTACCCATCCTCTTTAGACCAATTCTTAAGATAGGATAGGTTAATAGTAAGATAAGGCCTAGAACTAAAAAGACAGCAACAAGACCCCAACGATCAATCAACCATCCTGTCAATGGGAAAATGACAATCATAGATAAACTAAAGAGCATAGAATTGATACTAAGCATAGTTGCCCTTACACTGGACGGTAAATAGCCTTGTAAATCATTGAAATAGATAGGCTGATAAACTGCATAAAGTGTATTGGTTAAAAGATATACAAGAAGAAAAGCAAAGGGCGTTCCAGAAAACACCAATAGTAGGGACAAGCCCGTTAGTGCAACAAGAGTCGGAAAAACTCGATTACTATTCCATTTTTTACCAATTTGACTAGCTACATAAACTGCTATAAGATTTAAGCCGCTACCAATCAACATGACCAGCGATACCTGCCATCCTACTAAGTCACTTATTTTCTGCTGATAGTAAAAGTAAAACATGCACATGAGTGTCCCAACTAGCTGATAAGTCATCATCCAGTAAAAGAGTACTGGTTTTTCCTGCCATTCTTTTCGAACTTGCAGGACAATCGTTTTGAAGGTTAAGACTTCATTTCTTCCTCTCTTAGCCATTGGTTCTTTCATAAAATAAATCAAGATTATAGAAAGAAAAGATAATCCAATAGCAATCAGATAGGTCCAAGCCAAGGCTCCGTGGATAAAGAATCCTGCCACAACTGTACCTAGGGTTCGAGTGACTTCTGCCACACCAGACAAAAAGCTAGAAATCTGAAGATAACGGTCTTTTTGACCCGCTTCAACCGCCGAATCATATAAGAAAGCGGTGCTAGTTCCCGAGTCAAAATTGTAAGACCAAGCACTGATCATCATGGCAAGAGCATAAATCCAAAAATTCCCCTGACCAAGTAAATCAAGATAGAGGACACAATACTGGCCAAGCGAGCCAAATAGAGATTGGTCTTGTAGCTAAATCGATCGGCCAACATACCAGATGGGATTTCACATAAGAGACTTGTCCCATGAAAGATACTCTCTAATAGACCGATTTGCAGCAAGGAAAGACCATTCTGAATGAAAAATAAAATCCAAAAACTGGTAATTCCAAAATAAGATGTAAATTCCAGTCCTGCTAGGAGTGGAATATTGCCTTTGTAAGTTCTTTTAAACATTGTTTTTCCTCTTTCAATATGTAATATGATTGTTTCTAAAAGACTTACTTAGATTTGCCTACATTTTCTCCACCTCTTTCATTGAAACTAAAAACGCCAGTTGGCGTTTTTATGGTTATTAAGGTTTGATACGGTGCAACATACGTGGGAATGGAATGGCTTCACGGATGTGTTTTGTACCTGCTGCAAAGGTTACCATACGCTCGATACCGATACCAAATCCACCGTGTGGTACTGTACCGTATTTACGAAGGTCAAGGTAGAATTCGTACTCTGTACGATCCATACCAAGTGATTCCATCTTAGCGACAAGGGCATCGTAGTCTTCCTCACGCATGGAACCACCGATGATTTCTCCGTAACCTTCTGGCGCAAGCAAGTCTGCACAAAGCACGCGATCTGGGTTCCCAGGAACTGGTTTCATGTAGAAAGCCTTGATGTCTGATGGATAGTTGATCACAAAGGTTGGTACACCAAAGTGGTTTGAAATCCACGTTTCGTGTGGTGAACCGAATCATCTCCATGCTCAAGATGTTCGTAGTCAGCATCTTCGTCGTTCTCATGCTCTTGCAAAAGATCAATGGCTTGATCGTAAGTAATGCGTTTGAATGGCTCTGCAATGTAGCGTTTCAAGAGCTCTGTATCACGTTCCAAGGTTTCCAAGGCTTGAGGAGCACGATCTAGAACACCTTGAAGCAACGCTTTAACATAAGCTTCTTGCAAGTCAAGTGACTCGTCATGTGTCAAGTATGAATATTCAGCATCCATCATCCAGAACTCAGTCAAGTGACGGCGAGTCTTAGATTTCTCTGCACGGAATACTGGACCAAAGTCAAAGACGCGACCTAGAGCCATAGCACCTGCTTCAAGATAAAGCTGACCAGATTGACTCAAGTAAGCTGGTGTTCCAAAGTAGTCTGTTTCGAAAAGTTCTGTAGAATCTTCTGCAGCATTTCCTGAAAGAATTGGGCTATCAAACTTCATGAAGCCATTCTTATCAAAGAACTCATAAGTAGCATAGATGATAGCGTTACGGATTTGCATCACTGCTACTTGTTTACGTGAACGCAACCACAAATGACGGTTGTCCATCAAGAAATCTGTACCGTGTTCTTTTGGAGTGATTGGGTAATCTTGAGATTCACCGATCACTTCGATGTCTGTAATATCCAACTCATAACCAAATTTTGAGCGTTCGTCTTCTTTTACAACCCCTGTTACAAAGACTGAAGTTTCTTGGCTCAAGTGTTTGATGGTTTCAAATTTTTTAAGACCCACTTCTTCACCAAATTTCTCGATAAAGTTTGGTTTGAAAGCCACGCCTTGAAAGAAGGCAGTCCCGTCACGCAATTGCAAGAAGGCAATTTTTCCTTTTCCTGACTTGTTAGCAACCCAAGCACCAATAGTGACTTCTTGACCAACGTAGTCTTTTACTTCGATAATTGTTACACGTTTTGTCATGTTTTATCTTCCTTTTTTTGTTTAACTTGTCTAAAGACATTATTACCCACTATTGTATCACAAATAATGCCTGATAGCTAGATTCTATCAGAGAAAAATCTCAGGTTTTATCCAAAAAAATCTCCGTCAAGACGACGAAGATCTTATTTTTATTTTTCCATAAATTGGTGCAAACGACGAATGGCTTCTTTAAGTGTATCTAGGTCTGTCGCATAGCTGAGACGAACATTTTCTGGTGCTCCAAATCCAGCTCCTGTAATCAAGGCCAGACCAACTTCCTCAAGGATAGCCGTTGTAAATGCTGTTACATCTGTATAGCCTTTCATCTCCATAGCTTTTTTAACATTTGGGAAGAGATAGAAAGCTCCTTGCGGTTTGACTACTTCAAAGCCAGGGACTTGGCACAAGAGAGGATAAATGGTATTGAGACGTACCTCGAAAGCCTGACGCATGGTTTCTACAGAGTCTTGCGGTCCAGTTAATGCCTCGATTGTTGCGTATTGTGAAACAGCGGTTAGGTTAGATGTTGTTTGACCAGTCAATTTGCTCATGGCAGCGATGATTTCTGGATCACCTACTGCATAACCTACACGCCAACCTGTCATAGCATAGGCTTTTGATACCCCGTTAATGACAATGGTTTGCTTGCGAATAGCTTCTGAAAGACTAGAGATTGGGACGAACTCATTCCCGTTATAGACCAAACGACCATAAATATCATCGGCCAGGATGAGAATATCATGTTCAACAGCCCAATTTCCAATGGCCAAGAGTTCCTCACAAGAATAAATCATCCCAGTCGGATTAGATGGTGAGTTAAGAACCAAGACTTTGGTCTTTTCTGTGCGAGCTGCTTCTAATTGCTCTACAGTTACTTTAAAATGATTGTCTTCCTTGGCTTGGACAAAGACTGGAAGGCCTTCTGCCATCTTAACCTGATCCCCATAGCTGACCCAGTAAGGAGTAGGAATGATTACCTCATCACCTGGATTAATCACAGCCATAAAAATGTATAAAGGGAGAACTTGGCACCTGTAGCAAAAGTGACTTCATTTGCTGCCACAGAATAGCCATAATAACGTTCAAAATAAGTATTAACTGCTGCCTTTAATTCAGGTAAACCTGAAGCTACTGTATAAAAAGAAGCACGTCCATCTCGAATGGCTGCAACAGCGGCATCTTGAATATTTTCAGGAGTATGAAAATCGGGCTGACCTAAAGTTAAGAAAAGAACATCTTTTCCTTCAGCATTTAATTTCTTAGCCTTTGCATCACTAGCCAGAGTGACACTTTCTTCCATTTCTAAGACACGTTTGGATAATTTCATTGTTTCTCCTTTTCGACTAAGGCACCAGATTCAAAATCCACTAGATAATAGTCTCCTCCAGATTTGATTTCCCAAACAGGTTTATTAGCGTACCGTCCGAAAGTAATCTTGTCGATCTCAGTTGCTCCTTTTTCTTTGACAACTGCTTCTGCTTTTTCTTGAGAAGTACCATTTTCTAGTTGATATACGTAAATATTATTGCTACTTTTCTCTATTAAGACAGCAACTGGTTTCTGGTTCTTATCTTGACCAAGAACACTATAATAGCTTTCTAAACCATTGAAGATATCAACCTGGCTAACCGTTTCTAGATTTGCATACTGCTTAGCAAGTCTTTCACTTTCTACCTTTGCAGTTTGATAAGGCTTCATGCTGAGCCATACCAAATATAGAAAGGAAGAAGTGATGACTAGAGTTAACAAAGTTATACCAATAATGTACTGAAAATAATAGGAATTTTTTTCTTTTTTTCTGTCTCTTTTTCACTCGTCTATTTTACCATCTATCCTAGTGAATTACAAGTGAATTAAGGGGGAGATTCTTGAACTCAAACCTACTTTCAGGCATTCAAATATAAGCTCCAACTATTGAGCTATAGGCTTTTCTTTATCTTCAATTTCATGATTAATAGCTTCAAATTTAATACTATTTATATTCTGAGCAAATTGCTTTGCAAATGATTTTTTTCTTTGTTGTAACATGTATTGTAACAACAGAGTAAATCTGAATAAAATTAAAAGGAGACATCCTATGTCTAAAAAAAGTATTATTTATCGTTGGTTCACTTCGTGAAAGTTCTTTCAACCACCAAATGGCACTGGAAGCAGAAAAAGCTCTTGCAGGAAAAGCTGAAGTTAGCTATCTTGACTACTCCGCAATTCCTCTATTTAGCCAAGATCTTGAAGTTCCAACTCTTCCAGCTGTTGCAGCTGCACGTGAGGCGGTTCAAGCAGCTGATGCTATCTGGATCTTTTCTCCAGTATATAACTTCTCAATTCCAGGAACTGTAAAAAACTTACTAGATTGGCTTTCACGTGCTATCGACTTGTCTGACACTCGTGGAGCATCTGCTCTTCTAGATAAAATTGTTACAGTATCTTCTGTAGCTAATGCGGGTCATGACCAACTCTTTGCAATCTATAAAAACCTTCTACCATTTATCCGTACACAGGTTGTTGGTGAATTTACTGCAGCTCGTGTCAATGATTCTGCCTGGGCAGATGGTCAATTAGTCCTCGAAGATAGCGTTGCTGCTTCTCTAGAAAAGCAAGCTGAAGATTTACTTCAAGCTATTCAATAATAAAAAGGATAGTAGAAAATCTCATTTCTACTATCTTTTTGTTTATTCAACAAATTCTCCGATCATACTATGTTTTAATGGCAAACTACACATTACCAAAAGGAAGATGAAGGAGGACTGAATCCAAAAGAGGGCCAAATCAAAAATTCCATGCACAGCAACTACTGTTAAGAATGAAAGATAAAGACCAACAATCGGACGCTTGCTCGGCTCCTGACTCATATCAATTAATTTCGGATTGGGTCTGAAGAAGCAATCCCTAATAATACCGTTCCTACCACACCGTAACTCAATATCGTATCAATGTATATACTATGAGCATGTTCGTGATAAGGAGCAAAAATACGAGGATAAGAGTGCATATAGGTTAGAGGCCCCTCACCCCAGAAGGGATTTTGTTTGAATAAGGTCATACCTGCATTCCAGATAGACACTCGTTCTTCCATAGATGAATCCAGAGTCCCCATACGAACACCTAAATCACTGGAGAAGAGAAAGGCTAGACCAACACCAAAGACTCCAATACTGAGCCAGAAGGCACGCCAGTTTTTAATGGTAGTGAAAAGATAAATAATCGCACCAAAAATAATGGCTGGGAATGCTGTTCTATTTTGGGTGAAATTTAATCCAAACAAATTCGCAAAAATTGCAATCACTGAGAAAATTCTCAACCATCTCAATTTAGTTGTACTAATTAAGTAAAATCCAATCATAATACAGAAGCAACAGATAATTCCATAGTAATTAGGATTAAAGAAGGCTACTTCTGCTCGGTTCTGATGCCAGACCTGCATCTTAGGGGATAAGAAAGTATAATCAAATTTCTTTACAATTTGAAAATGTTCCAAAGCAGCAAATACAGCTGCTAGCATACTGAGCGACAAGATTCCCTGCAACATGAACCTAAAAAACTTTGGTGTGAGATGCGCCTGATAATAGTAAAAGAATATGGCAAAGAGGAACATTGCCAGGGTTGCTACCATTCCCATTAGGTTTTGAGCTAATAGAGAAACGCCTCCACTATACGCAATAAATAAGAGTAATACAAAATGATTGGAAAGATGCTTTTAAAATTCCTTCATCTCTCCAGTAATAACTAGACCTATTAGATAAGAGATGAATATGATTAAGAAAAGATAAAACGGTAAAAAGATACTGAGAATGACTCCCAATAAGATTAATTCTCTCTTCGAGAACCCCTTTAACTTTTCGATGATACCTATTGATTTCACAACAGATCCTTTCTCTCTGAATCCTAAAACTCAGATTTACACAAACTATTTAAATATTTTTACCACTTTTTAAATGATTTGAAAACTACTAACTCTAGGGACATACAACTAAAATATAGGTAAAATAATTTGTTTCTAGATATTCCATCCAAAGTTCTAATACGACTATGAAAAATATGATAAAATAAAAAGCAGGTATTCAAGAAAGGGCTGAACATGAAATCCTATCAACAAGTTTACAATATACTAGTTATCGAAACAGATTACTTAAGTGGAGAAAAGATTGCTGAGAGATTAGATATTTCCCGTACTGCAGTATGGAAAGCCATCCAACGTCTCCAACAAGAGGGGCTAATAATTGACAGCATTAAAAACCGTGGTTATAAACTTCTTCAGGGTGACCTTATCTTGCCACAAGAAATAGAAGCCAATAGTCCGATTACTGTTCAGTTTAAACCCATTACCAAATCAACCCAAACGGATGCTAAAGAAGCTGTAGAAGCAGGTAGCACTGGTGATACTCTCTACCTCTCAACTAGTCAAACAGCTGGGCGCGGTCGTTTCCATCGCCCCTACTTTTCTCCTCCTCAAGGAGGAATCTATATGTCCCTCCATATCAAACCAAATCTCCCCTATAATCAGTTACCTGCTTATACACTCCTAGTTGCAGGAGCTATCTACAAAGCAATTAAAAATCTAGCTATGATAGATATTAGTATCAAATGGGTAAATGACATTTATTTGAATCAAAAAAAGATTGCCGGTATTTTGACCGAAGCCGTCACTTCTATTGAAACTGGGCTGGTTACTGACATCATCATCGGTGTTGGACTAAACTTCTCTATCATGGATTTCCCACAAGACCTAAGAGAAAAGGCAGGAAGTCTATTTCCTAATGGAGCTCCGATTACTCGAAATGAACTGATTGCTGAAATCTGGAGATGTTTCTACGAAACCAATGAAGATGAACTACTTCATCTCTATAAGACTAACTCTCTAGTCCTTGGAAAAGAAATTCATTTTAAACAGGGAGAAGAAACTCTCTCTGGTAAAGCAACTAGTATCTCAGATAATGGTGAACTCCAGGTAGAGCTAATTAATGGTAAAAAAATATGGCTCAACAGTGGAGAAATCTCCCTAACCAAATGGTAAATTGTTTTTCAAAAACAAAAAATCGACCTTAAAGGAAGGTCGATTTTTCATATATCTGTTTATTTCAAACGCTCAACATCACGTGCAATCACAAGTTCTTCATCAGTCGGAATAACAAGTACACGGACTTTAGCTGCAGCTGTTGAGATATCTCCAGTCACACCAAAGACATTTTTCTCTGGATCTACATCACAGCCAAACCATGAGAGTCCCTCGATAACATCTTTACGTACTAATGCAGAATTTTCACCAACTCCTGCAGTAAAGATAATAGCGTCAGCACCATTAAGAACTGCAAAGTATTGACCGATATGTTTTTGAATGCGATCCACATACATTTCGTGAGCTAAGATCGCATCTTTGTCACCAGCTTCAACGCCAGCTTCTACATCACGCATATCACTAGACTTACCAAAAATACCTTGTAAACCTGACTCACGGTTCAAAACATTGATCATGTCTTCAGGTGTATTAAAATCATTTGTATGTTCCATAAGGTAAGGAATGATAGCTGGATCGATATCACCAGTTCTTGTTCCCATCATCACACCTGCAAGTGGAGTGAATCCCATAGATGTATCAACAGATTTTCCACCCTTAACCGCAGTAATAGAACCACCGTTACCGATATGACATGTGATTAATTTTAATTCTTCTAGCGGACGTCCCAACAGTTTTGCTGCTTCTTGAGCTACGAATTGGTGGCTAGTTCCGTGAGCACCATATTTTCGAACTTTATTTTCTGTGTAATATTTAGTTGGTAGTGGGTAGCGGTAAGCTTTCTCAGGCATAGTTGAGTGGAAAGATGTATCAAAAACAGCAACACTAGTTACGTTTGGTAACAATTCCTTGAAGGCGCGAATTCCGGCTACGTTAGCTGGAGTATGTAGTGGTGCAAGTAGACCCAACTCTTCGATTTGAGCCAATACGTCACCTTCTACTACTACAGAGTCTGTAAAGACTTCACCACCAGCAACAACACGGTGCCCAACTCCTGTGATTTCATCGTAAGATTTGATAATATCAAAACGGATTAAATCATCAAGCAAAATTTTAACAGCAACAGTATGATTTTCAATATCAGTGATTTCTTTTTCAGCACGACCATCGAATTTTACTGTTGAGATAGAATCTTTCAAACCAATGCGTTCAATTAAACCTTTAGCAAGAACCTGTTCTTCTGGCATTTGATATAGTTGCCATTTCAAACTAGAGCTACCGGCATTAATTGCAATTGTTTTAGACATAATTTTTCCCCTTTTTAAGCGTTTTCATCTATTATATCAAATCTCAGTTCAAATTTCATGAATATTGACTCCAAATTTGAAACTTTTCTTTAAAGTCTGCCAATTCCTGAGAATCACGTAGATTACTTAGTGGATACACGAAAGGTTCTACAGCTGTTGAGCCTTTCTTTTGCAGAACAAAAATAGCCTTAGAATTGCTACCTTGACTAAAGAGATTTTCTGGTAAAGTAATCATGGCAACAAGTTGAGCACTCTTTTTCAACCACAATTTTAAAAGATCGCTTTGACGACTGGACAAAAGATTGCTTGGAGCTAGAAAAATTGCAAAACCTCCATTTTTTAGGTACTTAAGCGATTGTTCCATCAATAAATGGTGAGCGTAAGTATGTTCGTCTGACGCCACAACTTCATAACGTGAGGCAACTTGATCATCTGGGTAGTAACCGATAGGTAAATCACTAACAATGATATCACTTTCCTTTAAAATTTGTGGTCGCACCGCATCCCCCTGAGCATAAACAGCTGGAAGACCGATTACCTCTGTAATACTAGCAGCCAAATCAATTAAAAGATCATCAATTTCGACTCCTAAATAATCAACTTTTTTATCCAGCGAGGTCAAAATACTTGCACCCAATATCCCCATACCAGATCCTAATTCTAACAGATTTAATTCTTGGCCTGGCCATAGTTCCTCAATTATAAAAATAAGCAACAGGGCTACTGTATCCGGTGTAAACTGATGATTTGCTTGAAGGGGTTCTGTCTGAGCAGCTTTCATCAAGAGAAACTGATAGGTTCTAAGCCACTCCTCTTTTCTCAGAGCTAATCCTTTTAAGGCTTGATTGTTTTTCTTGACTTGTTCGAGAGTGGTCTGACCATCTAGGTAGATACTATTTTGCTCAATCAAGGCATCGTAAAAATTGGTTGCCAAATCATTTTGGATGATTTGAACATTCTCTAATAAATATGTATATGCTTGTTCAATTTTTTCAAAATCCATATCCCTATCTTATCAAAAATGGACTCTTTTTTCCATTTTCCTTATCAAAAAACCACAAGAGCTTTTCTTGTGGTTTATTTTTTATTCTTCTTCATCCTCAGCATCTTCGTCGTCTTCTTCATTTAGATCGACATCTTCTCCGAGATCATCTGGTGCGATTTCGTTAATCTCAGCATCGTAAGCTTCTACTTCATTTTTCTCATCATCTGGATTTTCATCATCATAAGAAAGTGCTGGATCTTCTTCGTAGGCGTCCTCATCCTCTGGATCATCTGCACCATAATCAATGGCATCAGCATCTCCATCCATAAAGGCATTAACACGTTTTTTCTTAGCCTTAGGTGCTACTTCTTCATCGTCACTTTCCTCAAGAGCAATGATTTCTTCGTCAATTTCATCTACTCCATACCATGAACGAAGACCCCATTTGTTATCTCCAAGAGAGATGAAGCTACCATCAAAGTTCAACTCTGTATAGAACAAAGGTAGTGCTTCGCGAATATCGCTATTAGAGGTACCAAGATAGTTTTGGATTTCGTTGACTAAATCGCTAAAATGCATCTCGTGATCACGACCACGTTGTTCCAAGATGGCACGAGCCACCTCAATCATAGATAGTTCACTTTTTTCTTGCCCAGCAAATACTTCTAATTCCAAAGCGTTTCTCCTCATTTTTTAACTACTAACACCAGAGCAAACAAACTCTGGTCCCATTTTATCGTGTACTCCTTATTGTACGATAATTTTTCCTTATTAGTCAAAGGTTTAGAAAAAAATTAATGTGAAATATTTTTAGCTAATTAATACTCAATGAAAATCAAAGAGCAAACTAGGAAACTAGCCACAGGCTGTACTTGAGTACGGCAAGGCGATGCTGACGTGGTTTGAATTTGATTTTCGAAGAGTATAAAAGACCTGCAAGCTACACTCACAGGTCTGATACTTTACTTATAGCTCAAAGCTCGCTTAAAGGTTTTCCATATTCCTAAATCATCCGTCTGTAAAACCAGACTAGCATAAATTCTTCCGATAAAGACTGTTCCAACTACTGCAAAGACAAGAGTTATGCCAAGGGAAATCCAGGATTCTAAACCATTAGCGTAACCATTGATGGCTCTAAATGGCATAAAGAAGGTAGAAATAAAGGGAATATAGGATCCAATTTTCAAAATCAGATTATCTCCTGAAGCACCTAGAGCAGTGACACCTACAAAACCAGCTATAATCAAGAGCATCAATGGTGATAAGGCTTTCCCAGCATCTTCGGGACGAGAAACCATAGAACCTAGGAAGGCCGCTAAAACTACATACATAAAGAGACTGACCAATACAAACAACAAAGTATTCACCGAAAAGGCTTCTCCTAAATGGTTCAAAATAGCCGAATTGGCTAAGAATGGCAAATCCTTAAAGAATAAGATTGCTCCAAGACCACCAATGACGTATATGCCAATATGAGTCAGTATCACAAAAAGCAAGGCAATCATACGTGCATAGAAATAATGACTAGCACGAATACTTGAGAAGACAACTTCCATGATTTTAGTGCCTTTTTCACTAGCCACTTCTTGGGCAGTGACACTGGCATAAGTTATTAAAATCATATAAAGGAAGAAACCAAGACCAGCTGCTGCAATCGTTTGGACCATCTTTTTATTTTCTTTAGCTTCATCAATTTGCTCACTAAATTGAACTGTTTGTGCTAGACGTTGTTCCTGTTCCTGAGACAAATTTGCTTCCGAACGATTAAGTTGGTATTGGAGTTCATTCAACTTAGTTGTCACAGCTAACTTAATGCCACTTTCAAGCGAAGTTTCACCGTGATAGACTGCCTTTAGGACACTATCTTCTTGGTCAATAGTTAGATAGCCCTTGATTTTTTCATCCTTGACAGCCTCCTGGACGCTGGCTTCATCTTTGTAATCAAAATTGAGTCCATTAGTCCCTTTTAAGTTCTCCTTTAGGTTTGGAACTGAACTAATAACTGCCACCTTATCATTCTGAGCTAAGGAGGTTGCTTGTAGATAGCCTACACCTCCTGACAATCCTATGAACAAGAAGGGAGATAAAACCATAAAGAAGAAACTCCATGATTTAACGTGTCTTAGATAAGTTTCTTTGATGACAACCCACATATTTTTCATACTTCCACCCCTGATTCTAGTTTAAAGATCTCATCGATTGTCGGAGCTTGTTGGTCAAAAGTCGCAATATATTGGCCTTGAGTCAATGTACCAAATAGTTCATGACCAGCCTTTTCATCATCCAAAATAAGTTTCCATGTTCCCTGTTTAGTTAAAATAGCCTGCTTGACATGGGGGAGACTTTCCAGTTCTTCCTGACTCTTTTCACTTGCAACAAAGAGACGAGTTTTCCCATACTGATTGCGGACTTCTTGGACAGGTCCATGTAGAACCATTTGTCCATCTCGAATCATAAGGATATCATCACAAAGCTCTTCAACATTGGTCATGACGTGATCTGAAAAAATGATAATCGCTCCACGCTCTTTTTCTTTGAGGATAACTCGCTTAAGTAGTTCGGTATTGACTGGATCTAGGCCACTAAAAGGTTCATCAAGGATAATCAATTCAGGTTCATGCATTAAGGTGATAATTAACTGAATCTTCTGCTGATTCCCTTTTGAAAGGCTCTTAATTTTGTCTGTCAGTTTCCCCTTGACTTCCAGTTTCTCCATCCATTGAGGGAGTTTTTCTTTGACTTCTTTAGCGTTCATTCCTTTTAACATTGCTAGGTAACGAACCTGCTCTAGAACTGTCAACTTAGGCATGAGACTACGTTCCTCAGGTAAATAACCAATCTGGGCATAGGTTTCCTGATCAATTTCTTGCCCATTAAGCCTAATCTCTCCCTGATAATCCAAAAATTTTAATATACTATGAAAAATGGTCGTCTTCCCAGCTCCATTTTTTCCAACTAGACCTAAAATTCGTCCAGGTTGAGCTTGAAAGTCAACACCAAACAAGACTTGTTTGGGACCAAAACTTTTTTCAAGATTGCGGATTTCTAACATGATCCACCTCCTATTAATTCTACACTCATTATACTCCTTTTTTTGGGCATTACAAGGATTTATGTACATTTTTAAATCTTAGTTTTTAAATAAAGATATTTACTGGATTGAGAATTTATTTGCTCTTCCCCAAATATCTTATTCCTCCAGTTTTTTTAAGTGATAAATATATTGTACTCATCTCTTGAAAAATCCGTTGACTATGTACTAAATTGTTACTAGTAATCTTCATCATCCTGTAGCTTATCGTACTTTTTTGTGATATATTTATGATAGAAAATGGATTATCATAGACAAGGAATTTGATATGAAAAAAAGACTTAAACTCGAACCAAACAACAATAACTTAATCATTTGGGAAGCTGAACACCCAAAAGCCATTCTTCAGCTTGTACATGGGATGGTAGAGTACATAGAACGATATGAAGAATTTGCTCTAGCCATGAATAAAGAAGGTTTTACTGTTATTGGTCATGATCATCTCGGTCATGGTTTTACTGCTCAAGATCCAAGTCAGCTCGGAGTTTTTCCCGAATCTCCCGAAAAACTCATCGATGATATTGAAAGAGTGACCTCCTTTATTCAGGAAAGCTATCTTGGACTCCCTATCATCCTTCTAGGTCATTCTATGGGTTCTCTTATGTGTCGCTATTATGTAGCTAAAAGAAAACCACCTATCAATGCCCTGATCATCATGGGAACTGGCCAACAACCTCAATTTCTGACTAGTTTCGCTCTCATCCTAACAGAATGCATCCGACTTATAAAAGGGGATAAACACCGTAGTAAACTACTGACCTATCTATCAACTGATAGTTTTAATCGAAGTATTAAGAATCCGAAAACATCTGTAGATTGGCTCTCGAAAAATGAAGAATCCAACCAAGCTTATCTGAAGGATCCATTCTGTCAATTCATTCCTACTATTCCTATGTACAGAACTATTTTTTACTTCTCTAATCAAGTAGCTAGTAAAAAAAATGATAGCCGAGATTCCAGTCCAACTTCCTATTCTCGTTATTTCAGGACAAGAAGACCCTCTGGGAGAAAAATGGTAAAGGTATAGAAAGATTTGTAAAACTCTTAAAGGCTTCACATTCAAGAGTCAGCCTTCGATTAGTTGAAGAGGCTCGTCATGAAATTCTGAACGAAATCAATCGACATGATACTTACCACTTCTTAGCTGATTGGATGACAAAAAACATGGATGGCTAGCCCGCTTTTAGCAGTATTAAATAGGACTTAATTTCTCCACCAAGTTGATTAAATCATCAAGTTAAAACTTGATGATTTTTTGTACTAAAAAATCCATCCTTAGGGATGGATTTTAAACTCTTAACGCACTTCTGCATTCACTTTTTCTTCGAGTGATGCTTGGATTTTTTCCATATAGCGTGCGACCTCTTCGTCTGTCAAGCTATCTTCTGGATTTTGGAAGGTCAAGCTATAAGCCATTGATTTCATTCCGATACCCAGTTTTTCACCGGAGAAGACGTCAAAGAGTTTGATGTCTGTCAAACGTTTCACGCCCGCAGCTTGAATGGCATCAACCACTTCTTGGTGAGTCACTTCTGCCTTGAGGAGAAGGGCGATATCTCGGCTGACTGCTGGGAACTTCGTAATTTCCACAAATGGAGCAGCTGGTTGAAGGGCTTCTTCAATAGCTGAAAGGTTAAGCTCAGCTACATAAGTCTCTGGAATATCGTAAGCCTTAGCAGTCACAGGGTGCACTTGACCGAGGAAACCAAGAACTTGGTCCCCTAGTGAGATCAAGGCTGTACGTCCTGGGTGAAGGCTAGCTATTTCAGAGGTTGCTGTATAAGTCACTTCAAGACCCAAACGAGCAAAGAGAGCTTCAAGGATTCCCTTAGCATAGAAGAAATCAACCGGAACGGCTGCAGTTTGGAAGTCTTTTTCAGCGACTAAACCTGTCAATGCAAAAGCAAAGCTATTGATTTCGTTTGGCAAGTCTTCCTTTGGATTACCCGTTTGCTCGAAGACTTTTCCAATCTCATAAAGAGCCAAGTCTTTGTTCTTACGCGCTACGTTGTATGCAACTGTATCCAAAATACCAGAAACCATATTTTGACGGAGAACAGAACGGTCCACGGTCATTGGCCACATGAGCTCCGTTAAGTTACTTGGTGCAGTCGTAAACTCCACTGCTTTTTCAAGAGTTGTCAGAGCGTAGGTGATGATTTCTGTCAATCCAGCACCTTCTGCAATGGTACGAACTTGACGGCGCAATTTTTGTGTCTCTGTTAATTCACCGGCTGTCCCATCATCTTTTGGAAGACTGGTTGGCAAGCGGTCATAACCATAGATACGAGCGATTTCTTCAAAGAGGTCTGCCTCGATAGTGATATCCCAACGGCGACGAGGAACGCTCACTGTAAAGCTTTCTGCATTTCCAGAAAGGCCAAAACCAAGGCGACGGAAGACATCTTCAATATCTGCGTAGGAAAGCTCTGTTCCAAGGACACGGTTAACGTCTGCAAGAGTTGAAGAAACTTCCACATCTGAAGTATCTAACTGGCCTGCTGAAACAATACCTTTACGCACTGTCGCACCAGCCAATTCAGCAATCATGCTGGCTGCCGCATCAAGGGCTTCATTGACTGTTGCCACATTTATGCCTTTTTCAAAGCGTGAAGATGATTCAGAGCGTAGGTTGAGACGACCACTAGTTTTACGGATAGATTTGCCATTGAAGACAGCGGCTTCAAGAACGACACGAGTAGATTTTTCAGAGATTTCTGTAGCCTGACCACCCATAACACCTGCAAGGGCTACTGGTTTGTCAGCCACAGTAATGACTAAGTCATTCGTCTCCAACTCACGCTCTTCCCCGTCCAAGGTTACTAATTCTTCACCAGCACGCGCTTCACGCACACGGATGTCAGTCCCTTCAAAGGTATCCAAGTCAAAGGCATGCATTGGTTGACCAAAGTAAAGCAAGATATAGTTGGTCACGTCGACGACATTATTAATCGGACGGATGCCTTCGTTCATGAGGAGGTTTTGCAACCATTGCGGACTTGGTGCAATCGTCACATTGTCCAAGATACGGGCAGCATAGTAAGGCGCCTTGTCTGTATCAATGCTGACAGAAAGAGCATCCGCTGCAGCTTGGTCTGTTTCTGAAAGAGCAAATTCTTTAAAGTTGACTGTCTTGTCGTAGATAGCAGCTACTTCGTGCGCTACCCCACGCATAGAAAGAGCGTCTGCACGGTTTGGAGTGATAGAAAGTTCGATGATTTCATCATCCAAGTCTAGGTAAGAGAAGACTTCATTCCCTGGAACAGCATTTTGAGGCAAGATTTGGATCCCATCTGCGAATTCCTTAGGTACAACTGAGTCAGAAATCCCTAATTCACCAAGTGAGCAAATCATCCCTAGTGACTCTAAGCCACGGATTTTTCCTTTTTTAATCTTGTAGTTGTCCGCGATGCGAGCACCTGGAAGAGCCACCATAACCTTGATGCCAGCGCGCACATTTGGTGCACCACAGACGATTTGACGTGCTTCTTCTTCACCAACATTGACTTGGCAGACATGCAAGTGTGTTTCAGGCACATCTTCACAGGACAAGACTTCACCGACGACAATTTTTGAGAGACCAGCAGCAGGTGATTCCACACCTTCTACCTCAATCCCTGTGGTTGACATTTTTTCAGCCAACTCTTGTGAGGACACATCAATGTCCACCAACTCTTTTAACCATTTGTATGATACTAACATAATTCTGAGCATAAGATCTCAATAAGTGAGACCTTTTCAATTCCTTTCTTTTTCTTCGAGTCAGTCGCTTCTTTTTCTAGACTATGTAAAAACGAGAACGACTGTTTAGGATTGTGTTTCAGGTTTCAATCTTATTTAAACTGTTCTGAGAAGCGGACATCGCCTTGGTAGAAACCACGGATATCATTGATTCCGTATCGGAGCATAGCGACACGCTCTTGACCAAGACCAAAGGCAAAGCCAGAGTATACAGTTGCATCGATACCACTCATCTCAAGGACACGTGGGTGAACCATTCCGGCACCCATAATCTCGATCCAACCTGTTTTCTTACATACGTTACAGCCATCTCCACCACACTTGAAGCATGAGACGTCAACCTCAACAGAAGGCTCTGTAAATGGGAAGTAAGATGGACGCAAACGAATTTGACGCTCTTCACCAAACATTTTTTGCACAATCAACTGAAGAGTTCCTTGAAGGTCAGCCATAGAGATGTTTTTCCCAACAACCAAGCCTTCGATTTGATGGAATTGGTGACTGTGGGTCGCATCGTCTGTATCGCGACGGAATACACGTCCTGGTGAGATCATCTTCAAAGGACCTTTAGAAAAATCATGGGCGTCCATAGCACGCGCCTGAACTGGAGACGTGTGGGTACGGAGCAAGATTTCTTCTGTGATATAGAAAGTGTCCTGCATATCACGAGCTGGGTGATCCTTTGGAAGGTTCATACGTTCAAAGTTATAGTAGTCTTGTTCAACTTCAAATCCATCCACTACTTGGTAACCCATTCCGATGAAGATATCTTCGATTTCTTCACTAGTTTGTGTGAGGACGTGACGGTGACCAGTCGCAACTGGGCGACCTGGAAGCGTAACATCGATGCTCTCACTTGCTAGTTGAGTTTCCACTTTCTTTTCTTCCAAGAGCTTAGCTGATTCTTCAAATGCAGCTGTCAAAACATCACGAGCTTCATTGACGTGTTTCCCTATAACAGGGCGCATTTCTGCAGAAATGTCTTTCATCCCTTTAAGGATTTCAGTAAGGGAACCTTTTTTACCAAGGACAGAGACGCGCAATTCTTGCATCTCTTTTTCATTTTCAGCAGAAATCTGCTTCAATCTAGCTAGCGTCTCTTCACGAAGCGCTTTTAATTGTTCTTCAATAGTTGACATAATTCCTCCATCAGTCTCTCATAGATAAAAAGAAAACCACATGCCAAAAACTCCACTCGGAGCGTTGACACGCGGTACCATCCGTTTTCATCTGACAAGTCAGACCTTTATTTCTGAATCCATAGGCAAGTGAATTCACCCAGCTTTCATATAGAGAACTTTCAGTCACGGCTCTCCTCCCTGATATACTTCCCCTGAGATACTAGTCTTGCAGATTCCTATTTGATTATTATTCATTTTACCAAATTTCAAGCATTCTTGCAAGATATTTTGCGACTAATCAACATAGTCTCCACCTTCAAAGCCGTAATACTCTTCCAAGCTGAGACCACTTGCAGCGATGTCCTTAGCTTCTTTTCCGACGTAGCGAAGGTGCCACTCTTCAGCCATATAGCCCGTTTCTTTTTCCTTACCTTTGAGATAGCGAACGACAAAACCATAGTCTGCAGCATGATCTAAGAGCCATTGGGCTGCTTTTTCTTCTGTCACTAGGTCTCCATCTGTGCCGATAAGGTCAAAAGCAAGACCAGTTTGGTGTTCACTATAACCAGGTCTTGCAGAATAGCGATCTGCCGCTGCCTTGCCATCTTGGTTTACATAGTTTTGATAAAGTTGAGTTTGAGTTTCATAACTTCTGAAACCACTATATTGGTCACTGATTGGGAAACCAGCTTCTTTCATAGCAGCAATCAGTTTCAATAACTCCTCTTTAGCAATTGGATTTTCACCAGGGTTATAGTCTTTAGACAAGGGATAGTGTTTATTAGCGATGACAATCTCATCGTACTTCCCTTGAATACTGTAGTAGCCCCCTTTATTGACTACTTCTGCCTTTTTCTGACTAGCTTCCTGAGATTTACTTCCGACTGTGCCTTCTTGCATCGTTTTCTCTTCGATTGCAGCTGTTGTTTCTGAACTTGTTGATTTTTCTTGTGAACAAGCTGCCAAACTTAAGGCTAATAAGCCTGACAAAATAAGATATCTTTTCTTCATCTTTAATCCTTTCGTTCTACTATCTGGTTTAAAGTTTCTGATAAAGTCGCAATCAAGTCTTCCAGTCTCCGATCTTTAACGTGATATTCTTCAGCACCCATTTCTTCCCATGGAACCCACCATACTGGGCCACGTCCATTAAGACCGTGCCCTTTCATATCACCCTCTCGTCTCGGAAAAATATGCCAGTGAGCGTGAGCATCTCCATTTCCTAACAACTCTACATTCATTTTTTCAGCATAGAAGGCTTTCGAGACAGCTTCCTGAACCAGACTCATTTCCTCTAAAAAGCAAAGTTTGACAGGAGACTCCATATGGTGGAGTTCAGTGACATGTTCCTTTGCTAGAAATAGAGTATAGCCTTCAAAATACTGGTGGTCACCAATCACAACATATCCTGTTTCCAGTTCTTTTACAAAGTAGGGATTTTCCCCTGACTTAATCAATTCAATTCGTTGACAAATCAGGCACATCCTAGTCCACCAACTCACTCTTGAGGTAAGCGTCCACCATACGCTCAGTAGCAAGAACAGAATCAATATGAGTACGTTCATATGAGTGACTAGATTCAATACCAGCTCCGAGAAGAGCGTGTTTGACTTCTGCTCCAGCTGACATTGCTGCAGAAGCATCTGAACCATAAAATGGATAGATATCTAGTTTAAACGGAATGTCCTGCTCTTTTGCTAGGGCGACCAAATGTTGACGGAATTCATAGTGATACGGACCTGAAGCATCTTTGACACAGATAGACACTGTGTACTCATCTGTCTGTTGGTCATCTCCCATTGCTCCCATATCTACTGCTAGATATTCGACAACTTGACTTGGAATACTTGAGTTTGCACCATGCCCCACTTCTTCAAATACTGAAAAGGCAAAATGAGTAGTCATAGGAAGCTCGACCCCTTCTTCTTTGTAGACTTTGAGGAGATTGAGAAGGATAGCTGCACTAACCTTATCATCCAAATGACGCGATTTGATAAAGCCTGAATCAGTCACGACAGTTCGTGGATCGAAGCTGATAAAGTCACCAACCTCAATACCGAGTGCGCGTATTTCTTTTTCGTTAGTCACTTTTTCATCCAACCGAACTTCCATATTGTCCTGTGTACGTTCAGCAGTACCAGCATCCTTGTATACATGACAAGAAGTTTGGTGAATCAAAATGGTACCTGAAACAGTTTTACCCGTACTAGTCACATGAACCGTACAGTTTTCTCCCTCAATCATGTTCCAAGGGTAGCCACCAATACGATCCATTTTAAGACGACCATCTGATTTAACAGCACGAACGATAGCTCCCAAGGTGTCCACATGGGCAGTCACATAACGCTGTTTGTCATTATTTTTACCTTTAACAGTAACGTTGACACCACCCTTAGCAGTACGGATAGGCTGATAGCCTAATTTTTCAAGAGTCACAACTAAATAGTCCGTGATTTCACGTGTGAAACCTGTTGGTGATGCGATAGCAGTAAGTTCTTTGATATATTCTACAGTTTGATTCATTTCTTCACCTCTTCCTAACATTATATCACTTTTCCCTTTTTAGGATGAGCAAAAAGGAAAAAACTTAGATAATTTGATTGCAAAAGTAAGTTGTGCTATAATGAAATTAGTTCTTAATTATGAAAGGAAAAGACATGAACAAATATTTTAAAATGACGCTATGCTTAGCTCTACCATTAGCCTTCTTGCTGGGATGTTCAAAACAATCAACAACCTCATCAACTAGCTCAGCAAAAGGTGAAACTACACAGGTAGACTCTACTAGCCAACAAACTACAGAAAACAAATCTGAAGTAAAAACAGTGAGCTTTGTAAACGAGACTCGTACTGGCTTTAATTCTACTTTAACCTACACTGTAGATGGAGACAAAGTATTGAAACAATCAGGTCATAATGTTTATGATCCAGAAGCTCTTGACACTACTGCTGAGACTCTTAAAGCATTCGTTGAAAAAACTTATAAAGGATATCAAGGCCTCAAAGGTGTTACTCATAGCATCGAAATCAAAGATGGAAAGGTCGTTCAAGATGCTGAAGTTGACTTTACAGTCGCAAGTCTTGACGAACTTAGAAAGGCCTTACCAGAAGAATACTCTGGTATTGGTAACAATGTTAGCTTTACTGCTTCTAAGAAAATGTTAAAAGATCTCGGATATACTGAAAAAACAAACTAAGATCATTTTCAATAATAAAAAACCTCGGCTAATGCCAAGGTTTTTTATTATTCCATTTCAAAGGCTTCACTTTCTTGTTTGTTTGGAAGAACAAGAGAAAGTAAGATACCGATAATGGCTGGAACTAGCCATGGTAGTGAAGCATTGGCAAATGGTAAAGCATTGATCAGATTTGTAAGAGTTGAAATTTCAAACGAACTAGCTAAAACACTAGCTACAGCAATAGCTGTAACAAGAGCCATTGTCAATTGCATCCCTGGTTTAGAAAGTGGTACAAATTTGTTAACAATGACAATCATGACAATGGTAATAGTAATTGGATAGAGGATTACAAGAACAGGAACTGAGTATTTGATGATTGCATCAAGACCAAGGTTGGCAATAGCAAATCCAATCAAAGTAAATACAGTCGCATAAATCTTGTAGTCAATCTGCGGGAATCGCCCATTAAAGAACTCGGCAGTCGATACAATCAACCCTACAGTCGTTGTAAAGCAAGTAACGGTTACCATGGCTGCAAGGAATAGTTGAGCAGTCGAACCAAAGATTTCTTGAGTCGCTTGTGACAGGATATAAACCCCTGGGGTTCCACCCTTCATCGCTTCTTCTGTTACTGGGAAGTGATTTCCAAGGAAACCTAATCCGATGTACAAAGCGCTAAATCCGAGTGCTACGACAATACCGACTACCCAAATGGTTGAAATATACTCTTTTTTGCTTGAAAATCCAAGTTGTTTCAAGGTTTGAACCGCAATTACACTAAAGGCAACTGAGGCAAGAGCATCGAGAGTATTGTAACCTTCTAAGAACCCTGCACCAAAGGCTGAAATTTGATAAGCTTCAGTAGCCGTTTGTGGTGCATTGGCTCCATATTTGAAGGCACCTAGAATTACCAAGATGATAATTAAAAGAGCAAATACTGGAGTCAAGATACGACCAATACGATCCAAAATCTTTGAAGGATTGAGTGCGATTAAATATGCTGCAACAAAGTAGATAAGTGTGAAGACAATCAAACCTAATCCCTTATCTGCTTCAGCCAATAGGGGACTAATCCCGACTGCGTAAGATGTTGTCGCTGTACGTGGAATGGCAAAGAATGGACCAATCGATAAGTACAAGGCTGCCAGATAAATCGTCGCAAACAAAGGCGAAATCTTTTTAGAGATTTCATAGATATAACCCTTTGGATTCAAAGTACCAATGATTAAGGTTAAAACGGCAATCCCAACACCCGAAAATACAAAACCTGCGATGGCAGGGAGAAATTGTTCCCCAGATTGAGCACCTAGGGTAGGGGGGAAAATCAAGTTACCCGCACCAAAAAATATTCCAAACAGGAGTAACCCTGTTAAAGCACCTTTTTTTAGCCATAAACTCTCCTTATATAAAAAAATAAAATACTTTCTTAGTATAACATGATTAAAAAGCAAGAAAAAGGCTATCATAAAATAATTCTAAAATGTTTTTCAATTTTTCTGAACTATTTTGTTTAAAAAAATTCCTTGGAGAAAAGACTCTATTTCCTTTCTCCAAGGAATTTATTTTTATTCAAAAAGCATCCATACCAGCTGGAACATTGACGACATCATAACCCTTTTTCTACTAGAAATTGACAGGCATGAGCTGAACGAATACCTGACTTACAAATGAGATAGTAGGTCTGATTCTTATCCAAGACTTCATAGGTGTCAGCCAAAGAACTCAAGGGAAGGTTTTGAGCACTTTCAATATGCACCTGATGAAACTCTGCTTCTTCTCTCACATCAATAATGGTCGAACAGCCATTCTGACACAGTTTGTAAAAATCCTCAAAAGCGATTTCTTTCATCTCTATTCTCCAATTATTTTTCTTTACTCTTTTTTTCAAATCAGGCAAAACATCTGCTTCAAACCAAGGATTTTTTTCATCCAGATTTGATTTCGTGGGGATGGGTGTACCAGAGGAAAAAATTCTGGTAAATAATCCTGATAGTGACAAACCCGCTCTGTTACTTTACCACTAACTTTCTCATTTAAATAATAGGCCTGAGCATACTGTCCTATCAAGAGCGTTAATTGAATATCTGGCAACTCCTTCAAAAGTTTTGGATGCCACTTTTCTGCAAAACCTGAGCGAGGTGGTAGGTCACCAGATTTCCCATGCCCCGGAAAATAGAAGTCCATGGGCATGACTGCAAAGTAACCTGAATTATAAAAAGTGTCTTCATCCACACCCAACCAGTCTCGCAAGCGGTCCCCACTTTTATCCTTCCAGTAGAGCCCTGCTTCTTGGGTTTGAGACCAGGTGCCTGCCCAATGATATTGATACGAGCAGTTTTTGGAGCTGCAAAGAGAGGCTCTACCCCCTGCTCTGTATAGCTTTTATTTTGCGGATCTGTCATGATAGCTTGCTTGATTCTTTCGATTTGAGACATCTACTTTCCCTCCAAAAAGAAGTCTAAGAGTGAATCTCAGACTTCTATATCATTATTTGATTAATTCATAGATAGCTTCGGCATAGATTGCTGCTGCACGGAAGAGATCATCCAAGGCGATAAATTCATTGGCTTGGTGCATGGTGTCGATAGAGTCTGGGAACATAGCACCGTAGGCTACACCACGTTCTAAGAGACGTCCGAAAGTTCCACCACCAATAACTTGTTCATGCCCTTGAAGACCAGTTTGTTTCTCATAAACGCTCAACAAGGTTTGCACAAGTGGATCTTCCATTGGTACATAGTGAGGTGTGTGACCATGTTCTGATAAGCTAACTGAAACAACTGGCAAGGTTTCAAGAACTGTCTTGATTTGCTCTGGGCTTGTTCCTTTTGGATAACGGAAGTTAAGAGCAATGGTATTGTCAGCACTTGCTTGGTCAAAGCGGAAGACACCAGCATTCATAGAAAGGGCACCCATTTTTTCATCCACATGAGCAACCTTCAAATTTTTACCTTCATGGTCATTCAAGAGAATCTTACCAGCAATGTCAAGGTAGTCTTTTGCAGGACCTTCAAAGGCAAACTGGCTGAGGAAGAGAGCAAGATAAGTCGCACCATTGATACCTGATGCAGGCATAGCACCATGGGCAGATTTACCGATAATTGCAACCTTGTACTTGCCGTTCTCTTCTTGAATTTCTCCTCTAAGCTTGTGCTCTGCAACAAAGGCATCTAGTTTCGCTTGCAAATCAGCCAAGTCACCTGAAACAACTGCTGTGGCTGATTCAGGAACCATATTTTCACGTAAGCCACCAGTAAAGCTGTGAAGACGAGCTGCACCAGTATTTTCACCGGCAAAGTGGAGATATTCTGTGATATTCCCTTTTTCACCATTAATGATAGGGAATTCAGCATCTGGAGAGAAACCAAAGTCTGGTTTTGCTAGTCCTACGTGGTCAAAATAGTAGTCCATATCAGCCCAGCCTGATTCTTCATCAGTTCCGACAATAAAGCGAACTTTTTTAGAAGTTGGAAGGCCAAGCTCTTTAATGATTTTCAAACCATAGTAACAAGCCGTTGTAGGACCCTTGTCATCTGAAGAACCACGCGCATAGAGGCGGCCATCCTTGATAGTTGGCGTGTAAGGATCGGTATCCCAGCCGCTACCAGCTGGCACCACGTCCATGTGGGCAAAGATTCCAAGAACTTCTTCTCCTTGACCAAACTCGAAATGTCCTGCATAGTTATCGACATTTTTTGTTGGATAGCCATCACAATCTGCAATTTCAAGGAATTTTTCTAAAGCTTTCACTGGCCCTGGTCCAAAAGGATGTTGCGCATCAGCCTTACTATCATCACGTTCTGAGTTGATTTCTAAAAGACTGAACAAGTCAGCCAAAAGGTCTTCTTTGCGTTTTTCTACTTCTGCTGTAAAATCAATTGTTGTCATTTTTTCTTCCTATCTTTTTTCGATAATTTCATCAACTGGCAAACGATAGCTTGGTTCTAATTTTTTGTCTGTGTAACCTACTGTAATCAAAAGTTCTGGACGAAAACGTGCATCAATGTCTAAAACTTCATTAACTTTTGATTTGTCAAAACCAAGAATAATATTTGAACCAATTCCTTGGTCTGTAAGCGCCAAGACAAGGTTCATAGCAACGAGACCTGCATTGAGGGCTAGGTAGTCACTGATTTGCTGTTCATTGTATCGAGTATACTCAGCTGGGAGATTTTTCAAGAAGTATTGAAGTTGCTCTTCAGAAAAATTCTTTGCTCCTCCAATGCGTGCAATCTTACGCGCACGTTTTGGCAAATCTGTATCAGAAAATAAGACGATCGTTACGGGCGCTTCTGAAACTTGGTCAAAGTTCGTACCATAAGCCAATTTGGCTAGTTCTTTATTTTTCTCACGAACGACAACAAACTTCCAAGGTTGGATATTGTGAGCACTTGGTGCTAAAGTAGCAATCTCAATTGCTGTACGAACATCTTTAGGATCTACAGGCTTATCAATAAATTGCTTTGTCGCATGACGTTTTTTATTTAACTCAAGAAATTTCATAATTGATTTCCTTTTCTATTTCTACTGCTTCCATTTTACCACATTCTGAAAGAGCTTGCAGAGATTTTTCATTATTCAGAGTATCAAATATCTATCAGCCATTAAACTACGACTGATTCTTAATCTACTCTATTCTAAAAATCATTTTTCCCAAAAAAAGCAGGCGATGCAGCGCCTACTTTATCGATATTTTATTGGTCCAGACCAAATTTATGAGCCAGATTCTTTATGATGTCACGATAATAAATTACTTCTTTAAGTAAGTACGTACGATTTGGTTCTGGCATAAATGTATCATCAGGCCCATAAGTTGATAAATGTTCATTGTACTTTTTTTGTTGAAGCTTCTAATTGTATAGCTTCTAATTTAGCTTTCGACCTCTCAAACTCTTGCTGCTCTTCTGGTAGAGAAGCTATTCTTATATCCGAAATTTTATAGGCGATTGCATTCAGTCTAGGCATGAGCTGCTTCATTTCACCAATTTTTCTTGGCCTTATTAATTTCTTCATCAGTTAAAAATCGAAAAATTCAGAAGTTTGAGTTTGCGTAATCTCAGTTGTTGATGAATCTATTGTTGTTACTACTGTGGTTGACTCATTACTAGCAGTCTCTGATTGTTTATTCTTAGAACAAGCTACCAAAGTTGGAACCATTAAAACTGCTAGTCCAATAGTGACGATTTTTTTCATAGTCATCTCCTTAAAATCCATTTACTAACCTATATTTTTAATATTTAATACCCTTGACGTCAAAAAAATATGCTAGATTTTTTTGTTTTTTTATACTACAAACTAATAAGGAAAAACATAATCATTCTCTATCACTTCCATAAAAAAATATATTGGATATCTAATTGATTGTCTGGTAAGCTAGATACCATTAAGTAAAGGAGACGCACATGAAAAAATTATTCTTATTATTAGCCATTAGTCCCTTGTTGGTGGCCTGTGGACAATCTAAACAGGAAAGTGCTTCAACTTCAACTTCTACTACTAGCCCTAAAACCATTGTCGTAGCCACTGCCGGAGACATCCCACCTTTTGACTTTGAACAAGATGGTAATTTAACTGGATATGATGTTGAAGTTTTAAAAGCGGTTGATGAAAAACTGGACCAATACAAGATTGAATTTCAAAAAACAGCTTGGGAGAGTATCTTCCCTGGAGTTGATGCTGGTCGTTACCAAGCTGCTGCCAACAACTTGAGCTACACCAAAGAGAGAGCCGACAAATACCTATACTCACTCCCTATCGCTAAAAATCCTTTGGTTCTCGTGAGCAGAAAAGACAAGTCTCTTACTTCTCTTCAAGATATCGCTGGTAAAACTACACAGGATGACACTGGAACTTCTACTGCCAAGGTTGTTACGGACTGGAATCAAAATCACTCCGACAATCCTGCTACTATCCAATATTCTGGCGAAGATGTGGCTAAGCGTCTGACTGACCTCGCCAACGGTGAATTTGATTTCCTAATCTTTGATAAAATCTCTGTTCAAAAAATTATCCAAGACCGAGGATTAGACTTGAACGTAGTCGACTTGGAGAGCAATGACAATCCAAATAACTACATTATATTCTCAAGCGATGAAAAAGAATTTAAAGAACAATTTGACAAGGTCCTTAAAGAACTCTACCAAGATGGAACCCTTGAAAAACTCAGCAAAACCTATCTCGGTGGTTCTTACCTACCAGATCAATCTCAATTACAATAAGATATATTAAAAACGATTGGCTAGGCCAATCGTTTATTTAGTATCTGTTAATTAAAGCAACTCTTACAAAAAATCAAAATAGTTCTTCACATCCTCCACATAGCAATGCTTTTCAATTAAACTAGCTAACAAATCTCTATTATGTCCTTGGTAATTGTCCTCTCGCCGCAATTCTTCATACATTTCGATAAAAGGAAGGGATTTACCCTTGGCTGATTCTAGCTCTGCTTCATAATCATAAGCAACTTTTCGAAATTGAATATTGACTAACTCACCATTTTCAACCTCAAGTAAGGCATACTGGGCACGGTGATTTTTCAGCCCTACCCAGTCAAAATAAGGCATACCAATCGAACCTGGATTGATGATTTGTTGACCTTGGCTACCATAACGAAGCAACTGCTTGTGAACATGACCATAGACGGCTACATCAATAGTTTCATCAAGTAACTGATCAAATTTTTCGGTATCATTTTCAACCAGCAAATCACCACCATAATTTTTCTCAGGTAAATTATGTGAAAGAGAAAAACGCAAGCCTTCGACTTCTTTCTTGACTACCATAGGTAGATTTCTCAACCAATCAATATGCTCTAGGTTTAGATGCTCCATCAGATACTGAGTCATCCTGAGAAGCTGAATTTCTTGGGGATCTTCTAGACCATAGTGCCCATCTAAAGCCTCTAACACACAATCATCCCAGTTCCCTCGAACGGATGCTGTAATGGGAAGATCTTTCAAAAGAGCCACCAAGTCATTTGCTCCCGGCCCAGGAAGAAAAATATCTCCCAAAAGCCAATATTCAGTTGCTCCCAACTTTTTAGCGTCCTCAAGCACTCCAGCTAAGGCTGTCGTGTTGCCATGAATGTCTGATAAAATTGCAATCTTATGGTTCATTTTACACACTCTCTTTATTAGTATTTATTTATTCTAGCTATCCCTTACACCGTTATAGGTCTGCACCTTTCTTCATCTCACTTCTCAGTGCTAGGGGTTCTTTTAGTTCCTTAAATATCGTATATACTCTACTAATACGTAGACGAGGATTGTTAAACAAATGATAATCTCTAACCAAACGACAAGGTTGAGGATCGGAAACTGCAGAATGCCTTGGGACATTTTCAATGAAGTTGCTGTGATGATAGTTGGAAAGGTTAGGGCTGAGTAGACTGGTTGGAAGCCTTGTTTTAAAATCCTTGGCAAGCGACTAAGGACAAAGAAAAAGAAGGTCTGTGATGCAAGGATCATAACTAGTAAAATCCAACTAGGAAGACTGTATCCTCCTACTCTCACTAATGCTGCCAAAAGGAGAGAAAATGGAGCACAGTAGATTCCTTCTTGCCCCAGCAAAGCGAGCGGTAATGGATTTTTCCTCAAATCTTGATAAATTAGAGGGTAAAGGATAAGGGTTAAGATAAAACCAAAAATCCAAGCTCCATAGGCAATCCCGATAATACCCACCACCGGGTAAGTCAAACTTGCTACTGCTATTCCTACATAAAGAACCGTCCAAGTTGGTGTTGCACTGGCCCTTTGTTTAACCAAGACATAGTTCTTTGTAAAGTATAAGATGAGGTAAACATCTAGAAGAAAAGCAAACCACCAGAGAATCTGAGCAACAATGCTCATGTTCGGGGGTAAGATTCGTAATAAATACGTTGATAAAATCATCCCTGCCATGGGAAAGGTTGCCATTCCTGACAAAACAGGGGCTTTCTTTAATTCTTGCTTACTTTCATGCCAGTTATTGAGGTGGCTCACCAAAAAATAAAACCATAAAATCAAGCCTGACAAACTAAAAATGTGTGATAAAAGGGGAAAAATATCCAAGATGAGATTTCCTGCTCCAGCCAATCCCAATAAGCAACCTGAAAAGGCTAAGGGGAGTTTTTTCATACCAACCTCCGAAAATAACGTTACTATCAGTATAGCATAAATAAACCTCAGCTAGACAAGCCTTCATCAATTTTTTTGCTATAAAACAATTGTCCCCTTTTAAAATACTCACTAACAATAATGATTAAAATAAATTCATCAAAAAAGTACCTATCACTTGATAGGTACTCTTTTGACATTTCATTCTATAGCTTGGTTAGCCTTTAAAGGTAACGATAGTCGCTCCAGAACCACCTGCATTTTGTGGCGCATAGCCAAAGCTCTTGACTTGCTTGTTTCTTTGGAGATATTTGGTTACTCCTTCACGAATGACTCCTGTACCGATACCATGGATGATGTCTACTTGAGCCATGTTGTTGAGCAGGGCTTGGTCGATAAAGGCATCCAAGACTTCCATAGCTTCCTCATAACGTTTGCCACGAAGATCAAGTCGAGCCTGTGGACCTTTACCACCTGCACGTTTAACCACGTTTACTTGTTTCTTCTTGACTGGTGTTTCTTGCTGAGCTTGAACCAAGTCAAACTCTTTTTCCTCGAGGGTCATCTTGATCAAGCCAACTTGGGCTTCCCAACGTCCACCCTTGAGTTGATTGGTCAAGGTACCTCGTTGACCATAGCTTAAAACGATAATATCATCTCCAATTTTTGGAGCTCGTTTTTTCTTGGCCTTTTGAAGGACCTTATTTTTAGAAAGATCAACTTTTTCTGGTGCTAACTTCTTGAGCTTGGCCTTGGCTTCTATAATCTCATGTGGTTTTAGTTGAGATTTGCTGTGAAGATTTTTAAGAATATCGTCACTTTCAGCCAGAGCTAATTCAACAATCTCAGCAGCTTGCTCACGTGCCTTATTGAGTTCAGTTTCCTTCTCACGATTGAGTTCATTGTAGAGTTTTTTAAGCGCGCGGTTCATCTTGAGGTTTTCTTGCTCAACTTGGCGAATATTCTCAAGACGTTTGCGGCTTTCAAGTGTCTGCTCTTCCAACTGCTCAATAATTCGATTGACATCATTGTCTTGATTAATCTGCTTGCTAGCATCACCTACGATAACATCTGACAATCCTAGACGTTTAGCAATCTCAAAGGCATTGCTTCGACCAGGTACACCCTGCATAAAGCGATAGGTTGGGCGCAAGCTAGCTGTATCAAACTCCATGCTGGCATTTTGAACATAGGCTGTCTCAATGCCGTAGGCTTTGAGTTCAGGATAGTGAGTGGTTGCCATAGTCTTGACCTGACGCAAACGCAAGTCTTCTAGGATAGACATGGCAAGAGCAGCCCCTTCTTGGGGATCTGTACCTGCTCCAAGCTCATCCAGTAGCAAAAGCGAGTTTTGGTTGACCTTACCAAGAATATCAACGATATTAGTCATGTGACTAGAGAAAGTTGAGAGACTTTGCTCAATGGATTGTTCATCTCCGATATCCGCAAAGATCTCCTCAAAAATCCCCACACGACTGCCCTTATCGGCCAAAATTGGCAGTCCTGACTGGGCCATCAATTGCGTCAACCCTAAGGTTTTGAGCATAATGGTCTTACCACCCGTATTGGGACCAGTGATAACGATGGCTGTTAGATCCTTACCAAAGTGCACATCATTAGCAACAGCATTTTTCACAAGAGGATGACGAACATGAAGGAGTTGAATCTCCTGTCCTTCAGAGACTTGTGGAACCACTGCTCCTGTCTCCTGGATAAAGCGGACCTTAGCCCGAATCAAGTCTAAATGCCCAATAATCCAAGCATCATTTGCAATTTCAGCTGCATGCGGTCGCACACGCTCAGAGAGTTCCTGAAGGATACGCATCATCTCATAGCGTTCATCTGCACGAAGACTAGCAATTTCCTCACTCAGCTTGACCACTTCACGCGGTTCGATATAGACAGTATTACCACTGGCAGAAATATCATGTACCACACCAGCAATCTTGTTGCGATAGGTGTTTTTGACAGGAAGAACTTGTCTTCCATTTCGACTAGCGATGATACCTTCTGTCAACATTTGCGTCTTTTGTTTGAGGAGGTCTTGTAAGACATCACGAACTTGGCTCTCGCTATCATGGATTTTACGGCGAATCCGTGCTAATTCTTCACTGGCAAAATTCTCGATAAAGCCTGCTTCATTGATAGCTTGGAGATTGCCCTGTAAATGCGGGAAATCATGAAGTTTCTCAAACCAACTTGCCAGGTGGTCTAAGCGTACATTTTCAAGATTTTCATAAAAACTTTTAATTCACGACTAGCTAAGAGGACGCGTTTGAGCAGAAGAAATTCCTCGATGTTGAGGTCTGCTCCCATCTCCAAACGCTTGCAAGTTGAGGCAATTACTTTTGTAGTCAGAATGCTAAAATGAGGATGCTCAACAAAGAGCTCCTGCATCTCCTTCATCTCTGCAAAGGCCTGTCTAATTTTATCAGCTTTATCTGTCGGAACTAGCTCTTTTAACTGCTCTAGTCCTTGTTCCGTCAAAATATGAGGTTCAAATAGAGCCTTGACCTTGTTAAATTCTAGTGTTTCTAGTATTTTTGTATTCATGTTCTTTCCTTAATAGACGAGCAAATAGAACGGTCAGCAAGAGTTGGATTTTCTCATTACAGTGCTATTAAGCTCATGGAATTGTAAACAAAAGGCTAGGAAAATTTCCCGCCCTTTTTATCCGATTAATTTGGTTACCCAGATTTGTTTAATAAAGTCAGTAGTAATTGGAATACTTTGAATCATATGTTTAGCTACTAAACTTTTTTCAAGTGAATTTTGAACGATTTCCAAAGGAACTGTTGCAAGAATGGTCAATATCATCTGGAGTACAAACAAGGTCACTCCAACCGATAGAACTCCTGCACCAATACGGAAGTATTTGCCATCAATCTTTTCTGTTGGTATTAGATTTACAAAGAGACCAAGTAAACGACCGATACTATAGAAAACCGCAAAAGCTAGCAAATAACCGATACCTGCATAAAAGACTTTGTCCAATTGAAAGAGCTGATCCGATGGGAAGAAGAAAGTACCAGTTCCTTCCTTAGGATTAGCATAGGGAATTAACAAGTGAAATTTTTCCCCTAGAGACTGGTAAAAATTGCCAGCAAAATAAGCTGAGACAATCGTTGCCACAAGATAATAAACTTGTAGGACCAAACCTCTGCGATAGCCGATATAAAAACTCCAAGCAAGAATTAATAAGAGAAGAAACGAAATCATAAGGGATCCTCAATCTTACTTTGTTCTTGTTTAGCCGCAACAACTTGATATCTAAGTGCTTCTAATTGCTGCTCCTTATCATCAAATTCAATCTCACGACTCAACTGTGTTGATAAACAATTGATTGCTAATAAAATAGCTAGAGTCTCATCATCAGCTCCAGGCATTTGCTCTTTAATTGCTTCATATTTTTCTGTAGCAACCTTTGCTACTTCCTCCATAAAGAGGTTATCATGCTCTGTCGTTAGAGTTAATGTCTTTTTACCAAATGTAAATTTATATCGATTTATATTTGCCATAAAATTCACCTCACGATATTATACCAAATTTCACTTAGTTTGTCAGTTTTTACCAATTCTCCTGCTTTTATGGTACAATAGAGACTATGGCAAGTATAACACTAACACCAAGTGAAGAGGAAATTCAGAATTTTGTAACACACTATCAAAGTTCTCTGATTCCTAGTAAAAACCCTTATATACGTTACTTCTTTAAGCTTCCCGAGGCTAGTATATCTGTCTATACTTCTGGAAAGGTTCTCTTTCAGGGAGAATCTACTGAAAATTATGCCAGTTTTTTTTTGGTTATCAAACCAATCAAGAAATTAGTGGCCAAGATTTCCCTTTAATTGGGACAGATGAGGTTGGAAATGGTTCCTACTTTGGGGGATTGGCTGTAGTGGCATCTTTTGTAAGACCAGATCAGCATGACTTTTTACGAAAACTCGGGGTTGGAGATTCTAAGACTTTGACAGATCAAAAGATTCGTCAGATTTCTCCCCTTCTTAAGGAGAAGATTCAACATCAAGCACTCCTTCTTTCGCCAAGTAAGTATAATGAAATCATTGGCGAACGCTACAATGCAGTTTCTGTTAAGGTAGCCTTACACAATCAAGCGATTTTTCTCCTTCTTCAAAAAGGTGTTGAGCCTGAAAAAATTGTTATCGACGCCTTTACAAGCTCACAAAACTATGATAAATATCTGAAAAATGAGGCTAATCACTTCCCAAATCCAGTGACATTAGAGGAAAAAGCTGAGGGCAAATACTTGGCTGTAGCTGTCAGTTCTATCATTGCGCGTGACCTTTTTCTTGAAAACTTAGAAAATCTTAGTCAGGAGCTTGGCTATCAACTTCCAAGTGGTGCTGGAGCAGCTTCTGATAAGGTAGCTAGTCAAATTTTACAAGCCTATGGTATAGAAGGTCTTAACTTTTGTGCCAAACTTCATTTTAAAAATACTGAAAAAGCTAGAAAACTGCTAGAAAGGTAAATCATGAAATTCTTTAAATCATTTTTAAAAGAGTGGGGAGGTTTTTTTCCTCATTCTCGCACTTATTGGTCTTAGTCGAGTCTTTCTTTGGAGTAATGTTCGAGTTGAAGGACATTCAATGGACCCAACTTTAGCTGACAACGAGATCCTCTTTGTTGTTAAACATCTTCCAGTAGATCGCTATGATATTGTGGTTGCCCACGAAGATGCCGAAAATAAGGATATTGTCAAACGTGTTATCGGTTTACCAGGAGACAAAATTCGCTATGAAAATGATAAGCTCTACATCAACGATCAAGAAACAGAAGAGCCTTATCTAGCAGAGTACCTCAAACGCTTTAAAGAGGATAAGCTTCAATCTACCTATACAGGTAGCAATTGGGATGGTAAAAAAGGAGAGTATTTTAGAAGTATTGCTGAAAAATCTCATGCCTTTACTCTAGATGCTAATTTTAACACTAGTTTTACCTTCACTATTCCAGAAGGAGAATATCTCCTGCTGGGCGACAACCGCCTCGTATCCAATGACAGTCGCCATGTTGGAACCTTTAAAGCAAAAGACATTGTTGGAGAAGCTAAATTCCGTTTCTGGCCAATAGACCGTATCGGAACATTCTAAAAACACTAAGAGGCCGAGACATACCAATCTCAGCCTCTTATTATTCTATTGAGGATTTCTATGGAAGTATATTTTACAGGCACCATTGAGCGCATTATCTTTGAAAATATTAGTAATTTTTATCGCATCCTACTCTTAGAGATTGAAGATACCAATGCTGAAGACTTTGATGATTTGAAATCATCGTAACTGGTACCATGGCTGACGTTATTGAGGGTGAGGAATACACTTTTTGGGGACAAATTGTCCAACACTCAAAATATGGTCAACAGTTACAAATCACTCGCTACGAGAGGGCAAAGCCGACTAGCAAAGGTTTGGTTAAGTATTTTTCAAGCAGCCACTTTAAAGGTATTGGTCTTAAAACAGCGCAAAAAATTATAGATATGTATGGTGAAAATACTATCGACAAAATTTTAGAGCATCCTGAAAAACTCCAATCAATTTCTGGATTATCTGCTAAAAGTCGAGAAGCCTTTATTTCTACACTCCGTCTCAACTACGGGACAGAAATGGTCCTGGCTAAATTAGCTAATTATGGTATCCCTAATAAATTAGCTATTCAAATTCTAGATGAATACAAGGAAGAGACCTTAAATGTCGTTGAAAATTATCCCTATCAGCTAGTAGAGGATATCAAAGGATTGGGCTTTACCATTGCCGACCAACTAGCGGAAGAACTTGGTATTGAAAGCAAATCTCCGGAACGTTTTCGTGCTGGAATCATTCATAGTCTTTTGAATTCATGTATGGAAAGTGGCGATACCTATGTTGAAACAAGGGACTTACTAGAACAAACCATAAACCTTCTAGAATCCTCTCGACCAGTGGAACTAGATCCTAATCAAGTTGCCCTCGAATTGTCACATCTAATCGAAGAGGACAAAGTTCAGCAGGTAGACACTAAAATTTTTGACAATAGTCTCTTCTATGCAGAAGAAGGCATCCACAAGCACCTAATGAGAATCCTTGAAAGAAAAGAGGACAAAGATGAGAACAAAGAGAGTATTCAAAAATATATTTCAACTGTCGAAAAAGAACTTGGTATTCAGTACGATGCCATTCAAAAACAGGCAATCTGCGATGCTATCAAAAACAAGGTCTTTATCCTGACCGGCGGACCTGGTACTGGAAAAACTACTGTTATCAATGGGATCATCGCAGTTTATGCACTTTTAGAAGGACTGGATCTGAAAAAAAAGAGTAGTCTTCCAATTCTTCTAGCTGCACCAACTGGTAGAGCAGCTCGTAGAATGAACGAGTTAACTGGCTTGCCGAGTGCAACCATTCACCGCCACTTGGGAATGACTGGAGATGATGACACTAGCCATTTAGAGGATTATCTAGATGCTGACTTTATCATCGTAGACGAGTTCTCTATGGTAGATACTTGGCTAGCCAATCAACTCCTCTCAAATATCTCCTCTACTAGTAAAATTCTCATCGTTGGAGATAGTGATCAGTTGCCATCGGTTAGCCCAGGTCAAGTTCTGGCTGACTTGCTCCAGATTCCAAGTATTCCGCAAACACGCTTGGAAAGAATCTACCGCCAGAGCGAAGAATCAACCATTGTCACACTTGCGAGTCAGATAAGGCAGGGAATTTTGCCTCCAGATTTTACAGAGAAAAAAGCAGATCGCTCCTATTTTGAAATTTCTAGCGGCCATATACCTGCTAGCATTGAAAAAATCTTAGATGCAGCTCTTAGAAGTGGCATCCCTGCACGAGATATCCAAGTTCTAGCTCCTATGTATCGTGGAGCAGCAGGAATCGATGCCATCAATCAACTCATGCAAGAACTGCTCAATCCTCTTCAAAAGGGACAGATTAGTTTTGAAGCAAGTCAGTTTCAGTATCGTAGCGGAGATAAGGTCATTCATTTGGTTAATGATGCAGAAGTCAACGTTTAATGGAGACTTAGGATACATCACGGACCTCATTCCTGGAAAATACACTGAATCTAAACAAGATGAAATGGTCATTGATTTTGATGGCAATGAGGTTTCTTACCCTCGAAATGAATGGTACAAGATTCGCCTAGCCTACGCCATGAGTATCCATAAGTCGCAGGGAAGTGAGTTTCCCGTCGTTATCCTTCCCATTACCAGTGCCAGCAAGCGTATGTTAGAGCGTAATCTTATCTACACCGCCATCACCCGTGCCAAAAGTAAGCTAATTTTATTAGGAGAATTACAGGCGTTTGACTATGCTACCCAACACATGGGAACTTCTCGTAAAACCTATCTAATAGAACGTTTCATTGAACTAACTGAAACCTCTGAAGAAGTAAATGAGCCTATTTTTGAAACAAGTAATCAGATTAACCCCCATCAATCTTACATCCTAACCGAAGATAACTGGACAAGCATTCCAGCCATGATCGGTATTACAGATGCAGATCTTAAAGAAATTTTTGGAAAATAACATACAAGAAAACCCACCGAATATGGTGGGCTTTTTATCTTTTCAGATTATTTTACTGTTGCAGTGCTTGTGATCAATTCAACAGCTTTTTTGATTGTGATATCGTGTTTCAACATATCTGCTGAAAGCAAGCTTTGTACTTGGGCAACTTCCATGTTGTAATCTGCAGCCAATTGCTCGATTTCTTTTTGGATTTCTTCTTCAGTAGCGTCAAATCCTTCAGCTTTAGCAACTGCTTCGATAACAAGATTAGTCTTAGTGCGTGACTCAGCTTCTGCTTCGTATTGTTTGTGAAGGTCTTCTTGAGTAGTTCCAGTGATTTGGAAGTACATATCAGGGTTGATACCTTGACGTTGCAAGTTTCCAAGGAACTCATTTACTGAGCGGTGAACTTCTTCGTGGATCATTTCTTCTGGAAGTTCTACGATTTCAGCATTTTCAACAGCTTTATCGATTGCAGCACCTTCTACAGCATCTTTATATGCTTCCTCTTTAGCAGCTGCCAGTTCTTTACGATATTTTTCTTTCAATTCAGCAAGAGTTTCAACTTCTTCATCGATATCTTTTGCAAGTTCATCGTCAAGAGCTGGAACTTCTTTGGCTTTAACTTCGTGGATAGTTGTTACGAATTTAGCTTCTTTACCTGCAAGTTCTTCTGCTTGGTAGTCTTCTGGGAATGTTACGATAACATCAACAGTTTCACCAGCTGAATGTCCAACTAATTGGTCTTCGAAACCAGGAATGAATTGACCTGAACCTAGTCCAAGAGAGAAGTTTTCACCTTTACCACCAGGGAATTCTAATCCATCGATAGAACCAACGAAGTCGATAACAACAGTGTCGCCATCTTCAGCAGCACCTTCTTTGATAACCAATTCAGCCAAGTTGTTGCGCTCACGTTCGATACGCTCTTCAACATCAGCGTCAATTACTTCTTTATCTACATCAACTGATACTTCAAGGTTTTTGTATTCACCCAATTTTACTTCAGGTTTTGTAACAACTTCAGCAGTGATAACCCAATCTTGACCTTTTTCCATAGAAGTTACGTCAATTTTTGGTTGTGCAACTACTTCAAGACCAGCTTCTTTAACAGCTGCTTCATAAGCATCTGGCAAAAGAGCGTTCATTGCATCTTGGTAAAGTGCTTCTTCACCAAATTTCTGGTCGAAGATAGGACGTGGAAGGTGACCTTTACGGAAACCTGGAACGTTAAGAGTTTTCTTTACTGAGTTAAATACACGGTCCAATTCTGGTTTGATTTGGTCTTGAGAGATAGTGAAAGTCAAGACACCACGGTTTGTTTCTTTGTTTTCAAATGATACAGACATTCTGTCATTTCTCCTTAAAATTTTTAATACAGTCCATTATACCATATAGTAGCGAATTTTTTCAAGTAATGGATGCGCTTTTCGTCCATGCTTCAGTTACATCCTATGTCCCCTAAAATTCATCAGAACCCACTAAATGATGTTGAAAAGCATAAACTGCTGCCTGGGTACGATCACTGACCTCAAGTTTGGCTAGGATATTGGAGACATGGGTCTTGACTGTCTTAAGGGAGATAAAGAGCTCATCTGCAATGCGCTGATTTCATAGCCCTTAGCAATCAGTTGAAGGACATCGCGTTCTCGCGCAGTTAATTCTTCGTGAAGTTCCATATGATTGCGGTGGTATTCTACTTTCTTACTCACCTCTTGTTCGATAGCTAGCTCTCCAGCTACCACCTTTTGAATAGCATGAAACAATTCATCAGCACTTGACGTCTTGAGCATATAACCTCTGGCCCCAGCATTCAATACTGGCATGATTTTTTCATTGTCTAGATAAGAAGACACAATCAGGATTTTAGCCTCCGGCCATTCTTTGAGAATAGCTAGAGTTGCGTCAATTCCATTCATTTCAGGCATGACAATATCCATAACAATCACATCTGGGCGAAGAGCCAAAGCCATGGAAATCCCTTCGGCTCCATTAGTTGCTTCTCCAACAACCTCTACATCATCTTGTAGTTCAAAATAACTTTTTAATCCAAGACGCACCATTTGGTGGTCATCTACTAATAATAGTTTCATTTTATTTCCTTTTGTTAGTTAGTCAATCAAGCAAGGGTATGCGAATATCCACTGCCAAACCCTGCTTCGGCGCTGTTAATAGTTGTATACTCCCTGCCATATCTTCCACTCGTTCTTTGATATTCCGTAGTCCATAGCTCAAATCATCTACGTCAACCGGCTCGAAACCTCTGCCATTGTCCACTACTTTCAACTGTAATTCTGTTTCAGTCTGATAAAGATAAACATCCAGACAAGAAGCTTGAGCATGACGGAGAGTATTACTAATCAATTCTTGGACGATACGGAAGATATGTTCCTCAATCTTTTTAGGTAATTCATCTACCTCATATTTAAAGCTGACTTTGAGTTCACTTTTTTCTTCCAATTCTTTAAGAAGTAACTGAATCCCCTCCACCAAACTCTTTTGTTCCAGTTCAATAGGACGCAAATGCAATAGTAGAATACGCAAATCTCTTTGAGCAGTTTCCAAAATAGCAGTCACACTCTGAAGCTGAGTTTGCATCTTCTCTCTATCTAATCTTGCAGCTTGTTGACTGAGACCTGATAGTATCATATGAGCAGCGAAAATTTCTTGACTAACCGTATCATGCAAGTCACGCGCTATTCGCTTGCGCTCCTTTTCAACGATCTCTTCTTCTTTGACTAAAACCTGATTGTCTGCTTTTTGGATGGCTTCTGTCAATAAACCGAGCTTACCTGATAAGTTTCTAAAACTTGCGTCTAAATCAGCATCACCAAGGCTTTTAATATCTTTACCAGCTAGCAGACGTTTAAGATTTGTTTGGATTCTTCTTCTTGAAATTTCATCAACCATTGTCCAAAATAGGACCAATAAGAAAGCAAGGGCAAGACTAAACATCAAAGCTAGAAATAAGACTTTTTCTGTCCTTTCTAAATCTTGGAAGAGAGAAGTCCACTCCAAATCTAAGACCTTAAAAATGCTTCGAAATAGAAAGGCAACAAAGAGAAATGAGGTGAGTCCAATTAAAATATAGGGTTGCTTTTTCATCCTCTCACCACCTCAACATCTCCAACCATGGTTGTCAAAAGAATCTTCACACTCTTGGGACTCTTGAGATAATCTCTGGTTTCTTGATGGAATTGTTCATTGCGCAAAGCTCGTTTAGGCTGGTCAAAAAAGGTTAAATCTCCGTACAGAGAATTGACACTGAGGCTGACTTCTACATCCACTGGTACGATAATTCTAGTCGTACCGACCAGTTTTCTCAAGATGATGACATTATCATGATTGCTCAATATCACGTGCTCTAGATGAATGGTATCCTTCCCCATAAGACGAAAAAGATTGATATCATCAAAGCGACAAGTCTGGCAACTTGAAAAATGGTGGAGATTTCCAAACCAGCGATTTTTCTCCCTCTTCACCGTAACAACTTCTTCAAAAACCAGATTGGTATCTTCTCTTTCCTGATTCATCATAGGGTAAAGCAGGAACAGGCTGTATAGCAAGGCTACAAAGATAGCCATAATGACAAAGGGATTAAGCATAATGATGAAGAAAAATAGGATGGTTACGGCTACCAAAAAGAAATTATTGCCTTGTCTGCCAGTATAGTATCGAATCAGAAGTAAGAACAAGAGTAAAATAAGTAGGAAACGGGAAAAATGCTCTGATAGCATCATAATCAGAGCTCCTGTCAGCAAACAAGCTTCAATAAATAGAAAAATTTGAAATTTTCTCATGTATCCATCCTCTCCATTTTATTTTATCACAAATCCCAAAAGTCACATCAGTCTGAAGATGGAAAAAAGGCGTTGATTACGCCTTTTTCATTTGATCTTTTGCTTCTTTTAATTTTCCATATAAGAGATAGTCGACCTCTTGTAAATCCTCAATTCTTTTACAATTAAGGGCACACATAATCAAGCGTAGGTCTTCCTTCCAACCTTCAACAATAGCGATAACGACATCTACTGAGTAATTCTCAACCAGCTCTAACATGGTACGTGATAGACCAACCGCCTTTGCTCCAAATACTAAACACTTGATAATGTCTAGTGGATTGCGCACTCCTCCACTAACCAAAAGCTCCATCTTGTCCTTCCAGTCTTGGGCATTTAGAAGGGCTTGCATGGTTGATTGCCCCCAATCATTGAGGTAGTCCCGTTGACCACTACGACGATTTTCGATATAGGCAAAGCTAGTTCCTCCACGGCCAGACAAATCAACCGTACGTATGCCTATCTCGTATGCCTTAGCAATGGTCTTCACATCCATGCCAAAACCGACCTCTTTTAAAACAAGGGGAACAGAGATTTGATCAGCATAATCTTTCAGATTGCTTTGCCACAATCTAAATTGACGCTCACCTTCTGGCATAAGCAATTCCTGCATAACATTCACATGAACTTGCAAGAGAAGAGGATTCATCTCTTTGACTGTTTGTAATCCTAGTTCTACAGGTTTGTCTAAGCCAATATTAGTTCCAAAGAGGAGGTCTGGGTGATTTGACTTGACAGAGAAAGAGTCATCCGATGGATCCTTAAGTGCCGCACTGTAGGAACCTGTCACAAATAAAATTCCACAGGCCTCAGCCACCTGAGCCAATTTTTGATTGATTTCTCTGCCCCGATCACTCCCACCTGTCATGGCGTTAATATAAAAAGGAAACTCCCATTTGCGCCCTGCAAATTCTGTCGAAAGATCAATCTCATCTAAGTCATATAAGGGTAGTGAGGAGTGGATTAACTCCACCTCATCAAAACTATTATAAGAACTTTTTTGTTCAAGGGCATAGCGGATGTGCTCATCCTTCCGATTTATCGTCATGTCCTATCCTTTCTTGATATAAGAGCTCAATCCCTAGATCAGCCCATCGTTTTTTCAGTAATGTGGTCGAATCTTGGTCAAAACTGAGGGCTATCCCACAGTCTCCACCACCAGCACCACTACTTTTTGCGACAGCTTTTAAGTCTATGCTAGCATCTTTTAATTGTCTGAGCGAGGGTGTATAAATATCTGAACTCAAGCCTTCTAAAAGTTGGCTGGCTTGTTCTAGCAAGTCAATAATGTTTTCTTCTTGACCTGCCTCCAAAGCCTTGACCAAGTTAGTTACTGTTTCTTTCGAAGCCTGTAAGAAGCTAGCGTTCATATTATTCTTGATTTGCTTGACCATATGACTAGACACAGCTACTTCCTTGGTCCAACCCACCAGAAAATCAAATTTCAAGGCCGGTTCAACACTCCTAATAGAAAAGCCCCAATCACGTGCCAATACAGTTGGCAAGTCTTCTTTTTCTAGCCATTCTGCCACTTTCTCACGGTCAAAAGACTGATAGAGGACCAGGTCTTCTGAAACGATACAGGCAATATCCCCCATGGAACCATTATCTCCACGTTTGAGAAGTACAGCACTAGCCAATTTAAACAAGAGGTCTCTTTCGGCAGGTCTTTCATAGAAAGCAAGCATAGCCTTGATGACCAAGACAACGACGCTACCACTAGAACCCAGTCCAAACTTCTTGCCCTCACGCTCCATTTTCCCACAAATGTCTATGGAAAAAGGACGCAAGTCACCTCCTTGGGCAGTTAGATACTCCTCCACCAAGGCAACTGTTTCTTGAATCAAAGCATAAGAAGAATCCGGTCGCATGTCTACACTATATGTAAACATATCTGAGTAGAGTCGATAATCATCAGACGTTTTAATCTCAGCCGTCATATAGATGGGAATAGCCTTTATTAGCGCCAACTGTCCTGGTTCTAAAATGGCATACTCCCCAGCCCAATAGAGCTTCCCACAAGTTTTAACAATCGTCATCTTGGCCCCAAGTCCTTTGTCTTTGAAACGATTAAGCGATAGCGCTGACCTAAGAGTTCTGATAGATGTTCCAAGTCCTCTTCCAAGCAAAGAACCTTGACATTAGGGCCCGCATCCATGGTAAAGTAGCAAGATTCACCTTGTTTACGTAGCTGACGAACGAAATCCATAGCCTCATAGCTAGCATCTGTCAGATATGAGAAGGATGGAGTTGCGGTCTTTGTCGTCGCATGCATAGCTAGAGCATTCTTCTCTGTTAATTCCCCAACTTTTTTAAAGTCGTTTTCCTTGAGATAGACCAACATGTCCTCGTAGTCTTGTTCAGATTGACGAATCCACTCTTCAAAAGTCGTCGAAGTTTCCACACAGAGTTTCATCCCATCTCGACTAGAGATTGGTTTTTTTTGATCTTCCAAGACCAACATAATCATAGCGAGTTTCAATTCAGTCTCGACAGGATAGATTTCTCCACTATCCTTATCCCAAGCTGCTAAGGGACCATAAAAGCTACGAGATGAAGAGCCCGATGCAAACTTAGCTTCCAAAGCCAAATCTTTACGATTTAGTCCTAATTGGAAATAGGCATTGCAAGCTTTTACCAGGGCAGACAAACCACTGGAACTTGAAGAAAGACCTGCCGCTGTTGGCATATTGTTCTTGGTATCGATACGAACAAAACCTGCTCCTTCAGGACGGTAGCGATCAATAATTTTACTCATCTTTTTATGTTCAGCTTCATTTTGCAACTGACCATTGATGTAAAAAACATCAGCGGTTGCATCTGCTGGCAAAGGTGAAAGTGTCGTCTCCGTATACATATTTTCTAAAGTCAGAGAGATACTGCTAGTCGCGGGAACCATCTCTTTTTCTTTTTTCTTACCCCAATATTTGATAATAGCAATATTGGCATAGGAACGTACTGTTACAGGCTTTCGATCCATGTCTGAACAGCTCCTTTCTCTTCTAATCTTTCTGCGAGTTCTTGTGCTTGACTGACATTAGCAACCAAGGCGATGATGCAACCTCCTAGACCACCACCACTCATCTTGGCACCTAAAGCACCATGGTCAAGGGCAGTTTCAACCAAGGCATCTGCCTCAGAGCTACTAACTCCAATTTCCTTTAGATTTCCATGTGCTTTGGTTAGAATTTCTCCCAGCTTCACGGCATCTTTTGTTTTTATTGCTTCTTCTGCTTCTTGGGTCAACTCTCCTAGCGCATGCAAGAAAGGTAAGGCATCCTTGCCCTTGCTCTCAACAACTTGGATAGCTTCACGAGTATGTCCATAAACTCCAGTATCTGCAATGACCAAAAAAGCTGATAGATCCATGGTTAATTCTTCAAAACCAACATTCTTGATAAAACGGATAGGTTGGTCACTAAGACAGGTCTTGGCATCCAAACCACTAGGATTCATATGGGCAATCATCTCCGCCCGATTGACCAAAATTTCTAAAACATCATGCGGAAGTTCTGTCTGGTAATAATCAAATACCGCTCGAATGGCCGCAATACTTATGGCTGCTGAAGATCCCATCCCCCGTTTTTCTGGAATAGCCGAGTCAATTTGACAACGAATGCAAGCATCCTGTATATTTAGATACTCAAGGGAGGCATAAACAGCCATGGACAAGGTGTCCTCTTCAAACAGACGCCATGGTGTCGCTGCTGGAACCACCCGACAAGTCACTTCAACCTCTAAAAGAGGCAAAGAGATGGCCGGGTAACCATAAACCACTGCATGCTCTCCTATTAAAATAATTTTACTATGTGCCTGACCGACACCAACTTCTTTTGTCATTTAATCCTTCTAACAGACGAAAAGCGTCTTTTTCTAGATAAAATTTTAGAACTTTATTCCTTTCTATTTTATTATATTTTCTCAAAAAAAGCGATTGTTTCCTTTCACAATCGCTTGTCCTTGAGATAAAAATTCAACTTATAATTTTTCTCAACTCCTAAAAATAGTTGATTAATGATTTAAAAAAAGCACTTGCTTATAGGTAAGTGCTTTTCGACTTTAATTGATAAAATATTACTTTTTATTCCTGCATGGTATAACCTACACCACGAACTGTTTTGATATAGCTTTTTTGGCCTTCCACATCAATTTTACTACGTAGATATCGGATATAAACATCTACAATATTGGTTTCTGTAGCACTTTCATACTTCCAGACACTTTCCAGTAATTGCTCACGAGTCAATACTTTTTTACTTCCCATAAGCGTAGCTAGAAGATCGTATTCTCGACGTGTGAGAGCAATCAACTCATCTCCACGATAAACTGTATGATTGGCAACATCTATCCTAAGATTACGATAGCTGGTTGGTATCTTCATTTGACCACAATGTTGGTCGATAAAATCACGGCCACGGAAAATAGCTGAAATTCGCTCTACCAAATTTTCTATAATTACTGGTTTATAGATGTATGAAACTGCAAACCGCTGAACAACTTCTAGCACATCCTGCAATTCTCCTACGTGATCTAGAACCATGATGACAGATGCGGGCTTTGTTAGACTTAATTTGTCTGCAAATTCCTGCGCTGTCATATCTCCCAGATTAACATTTAATAAAATCAAATCATAATCTGTTTGAAGAGCCATGGAAAGAGCTTTTTGCCCTTTTTCTGCCAGATCAACTCGGTAATGCTCTTTTTGGAGTTCTAAACTTAAAAAATGAGCTAGACTTTTTTCTTTTTCAAGTAATAAAATCCGTTTCCCCATAGTTTGGCCTACTTATTTTTCGTCGTACCAAGAATAGTGGAAAGTACCTTCTTTATCTTTACGTTGGTATGTGTGAGCACCAAAGTAGTCACGTTGCGCTTGAATCAAGTTTGCTGGAAGGTCAGCTGAACGGTAGCTATCAAAGTAAGTGATGGCAGCTGAGAAAGTTGGTACTGGTACACCTGCTTGAACAGCAAGAGCTACGATATCACGAACAGATTGTTGGTATTTAGCTGTTACATCCAAGAAGTACTCATCCAAAAGAAGGTTAGCAAGATCTGCATCACGGTTGTAAGCATCTGTAATCTTTTGCAAGAAACGAGAACGGATGATACATCCATCGCGCCAGATAGATGCGATATCTGCAAATGGCAAGTTCCAGTTATTTTCTTTAGAAGCTACACGCAATTGCGCAAAACCTTGTGCGTAAGAGATGATTTTTGAGAAGTAAAGGGCTTGGCGGATCTTTTCGATCAACTCAGCCTTGTCTCCTTCAAATTTGAAAGCAGCTGGTTTTGGAAGCACCTTGCTAGCGTGTACACGCTCTTCTTTGTAAGTAGAGATGTAACGAGCAAATACGGACTCAGTAATGAGTGACAATGGTACACCAAGGTCAAGCGCTGATTGGCTAGTCCATTTACCAGTTCCCTTATTTCCTGCAGCATCTAAGATATAGTCTACAATTGGACCGTCTTGACCTTCATCATCTTTACGGCCAAGAATATCAGCAGTGATTTCAATCAAGTAGCTGTCCAATTCGCCCTTGTTCCACTCAGTAAAGATTTCAGCCATATCTTGAGCTGAAAGGCCAAGCAAGTGTTGCATGAGATCATAGCTTTCTGCGATCAATTGCATATCACCGTACTCGATACCGTTGTGGACCATTTTCACGTAATGACCAGCTCCATCAGGACCGATGTAAGTCACACATGGTTTACCATCTTCTGGTGCTTTTGCAGAGATTTCTTCAAGAACATCTGCTACCAATTCATAAGCTTCTTTTTGTCCACCAGGCATGATAGAAGGACCTTCAAGGGCACCTTTTTCACCACCAGAGACACCAGTACCGATAAAGTTAATACCAGAGTTCGCCAATTCTTCATTACGACGGATAGTATCTTTGTAGAACGTGTTTCCTCCGTCAATCAAGATATCACCTTTATCCAAGTGTGGAAGAAGGGCTTGGATAGTTGCGTCTGTACCAGGTCCTGCTTGAACCATGAGCATGATACGACGCGGTTTCAATTGAGTTTACGAAGCTTTCGATATCATAGCTTGGCACAAAATTCTTTTCAGGATGGCAAGCAACAACATCTTCTGTTTTTTCTTTACTACGGTTATAGATAGCAACTGTGTATCCACGAGATTCAATATTAAGGGCAAGGTTACGACCCATTACGGCCATACCAACAACACCAAAGTTTGCTTTTGTCATGTGACTCTCCTATTGTTTGATTTATTTATTTTATCATGTTTCAATTCTAAAAGAAAGAATTTGATAACTAGTCTCCTAGTAGTCAAGGTCGTTAGCGTGACCAGAACCATTTCCTACAAAGTATCCTGTCTTACAGTTAAGAGTAAAGAGATAGGTGCCGTCAGGTCTGTATAGGTTGTAATAACCATTACCATTAATAATATTCACACACGTTCTAGGATATATTGATTTCCAGTAATATAGCCACGTGCTCGTGAAGTAGCAAGGATTTGTTCAAGGACACCATCGTTAAATTCCCAAGCTGGATTACTACTATCACTGATAGCAGATTGGTTAAATGGAACACGACTCACACTTCTCTGCAAGTTTACACCTTCACTTGACAATCCACTATTAACAGCATTATTTCTTGGAGCTGTTTCACGCGCTTGAGCATTTGAACTACTTTCTGTAGATGGAGTTGACTCAGTTTGGCTAGCAGTACTTGCTTCACTAACTGTTGTAGTTTCTGTACTTGCTTGTTTACTCTTACCTAAACTAATAGCTTTGTCTAACAGTTTGTCAATTTCTGTATTTCCAGTTTTGACTTCAGTGAATTTAGCATCAGATTTAACTTTTGCATTTGTGTCCAAAACTCCATCTGTAATAACTGGTGTTTCAAACTGAGCATTTATATCTTTAATTGCTTTAATTTGAGTTTCAAGGCTGTCATATTTTGATTTTACAAGAGAATATTCTCTTGCTCCTTCAAGTTTCCCTAAGAGATCTTTCAGCTGACTTAATTGGCTAAATTGGCTATTTTTTAAAGCAGTTTTATTTTCGTCAGTATAGAAAGTATCGTATAGAGTGTTGAATTGATCTAAAACAGCTTGGTTGCTTACCAATCCAGTTTCTGCAGACTGAGATTGAATCTCCTGAGATGAGCGTGCGATTTGTTTGTAGATATAGTAGCCACTTCCTAGAATGAGCAAGAATAGACAGGCAAGAATACTCAAAATCACCCATTTCTTTTTACTTTTTGGCTTCTCGCTACTTTGGGCAGAACGAGACAAAAGTACAGCTTCTTCATTCTCCTCTGAAAGCACAGGTTCAGGATTTGTTGCTACTGCAACTGTTTCAGAATCATCTTCAAAGCTGGATTTTCTAGTTCTTCAACTGCAGGAGCAGATTCAACTACAGGAATTTCAGTTGTTTCAGTTAAATCTTCCTCTGAAACCTTGTCTGTTTCCTCATCCTTAATATTTTCTAGGACTTCTTGAATCAAATCATCCAAACTTTGAGTAGTTTCCTCTTGCTTAGCTTGCAAATTTTCAAATTTATCAGCTTCAATTTCATCACGATGCTGTTTGATATATTTATCGAGAATAGTATCATCTGGAGTTACGCCAGCTTCTACCTCTTCTTTTTTACGAATAACTTGACCTACTGTCAAGTCTTTTGCCTCTTCAAAATCGAGTTGTGATTCACGATTTACATTTTTATGGTGATGATGTTTTTTCTTACTCATTTTAATCCCTTTCTGCTGCTACTTCTTGTCTTTTTACGCGTTGCCCGAAATATTGATACAAATCAACCTTAAGAGTACCGTTATATAGTTTCCGTTTTTTATCTGCCTGACTACCATATTTACTTTCAAAAGCTTCATCACTGGTCAGGATAAATTTACTCCAAGTTTTGAGTGGAGCAAATACCTCTCCCATCTCTGCATAGAGCTTTGTTACTCCTTCATCATCTGATAAGCGTTCCCCATATGGTGGATTCGAAATAATAACTCCATTAATCTTATCTGTTCGCAAATCCTGCACGCGCATCTGCTTAAAGTGGATATCCTTAGAAACCCCCACAACCTGAGCATTTGCCTTAGCAATTTCCACCATGCGGCCATCGATATCACAGCCCATGATGTCTAGCTCAATCTCATGATTAATCTTCTTGCTAGCTTCCGTACGAATCTCCTGAATCAAACGATCACTAACCCAATTCCATTCTTCGAAAGCAAAGGAACGGCGTAAGCCTGGCGCCATATTACGAGCAATCATAGCTGCTTCAATACAGAAAGTACCTGAACCACAGGTTGGATCAATCAGTGGTTTATCAGGGTACCAATTTGATAATTGTAAAATCGCCGCTGCCATGTTCTCTTTGATTGGAGCTCCACCTTTTTCCGTACGGTAGCCACGTTTGAAAAGACTAGAGCCTGTTGTATCAATCATGACCGTCGCTACATCTTTAAGAATTGAAACCTCGATTTTAAACTCTGGACCATTCTCCATCAAGGGAACACCTTCTGGACGAGCGTAATGTTTTTGCAACTTCTTCACAACTGCTTTTTTAGAAATGGCTTGTACACTGGGTTCATTATGAAGTTTTGACTTGACACATTTTGCTTTTGAAATTGGAAAACGCGCCCCTAGTGGAAGATAGTTTTCCCAGTCGAGTGCAAAAACTCCTTGGAAGAGCTCTTCAAAGGTTTTCGCCGGAAATGTTCCAACAATTATCTTAATCCTATCTGCAGCTCTCAGCCACAAATTGGTTTCAATAATTGTCTTTACATCTCCTTCAAAGCGAACTCGACCATTTTCAACTTGGCAATCATAGCCTAGTTCTCGTACTTCACGACCTACAACAGCTTCTAAACCTGCTGCTGCAGTCGCGACTATATTAAATATTTGTTTCATGTCAGTCTTTAAAGACCTTTCTCTTGTTCACTTTAAAAAATGAGGTTGAGAAACATTTCTCAGCCTCAACCTATATGCAATTTTCTATAAGCCATGTTTTGTTCCAGAAATGACTAGGATCATTTCCTTCGATAATCATCTGTCTACCACTAGCTGTATCTACAGATAGCAGTTAGAGTACTACGTTCGTTTCCGCGTACTCCATGCCCCGACCAAAATTTGGGTTGCTAGCTTGAGGGGTTTACCGCGTTCCACTCTTCCTGTTTCCAAGAAGACTTCGTCACTGTGGCACTTTCAGAGCTACTAAAACATATTCGAAAACTTAGTCTATTCACTCGCCGTAACGATTTCTCGTCCCTAGGCTTATGGTTTCGCCTAGCACAAACACTACAGGCATCACAGCCTGTGCTAGCATGGACTTTCCTCATGGAAAAATAGTCTCTCCACGCGATTATCCAAAAATTGCACAACTGGATGATTCTTAAGCTTCTGAATTATCCACTATTTGTTTACCGAAGACCTCTTTTTCAAGACGATTCAAGCGTTTTAAGATATCAAAGTTTGTCATTGAAGTAGTGCTACCCAATTCAAGAGAATCTGATTGCGTTGGCGCCACTTGATTTTTTTTCAACAATTCTTCTTTTAGTTCAGCAATTTCTAAACGTAAAGACTTGACCAAAGCAGCATAAGTTTCATAGTCTTTAATAACATCATCTAAAAATTCATCAACTTCTACCTTGCTATAGCCTCTTACTTCTCTTCCAAAATCCTGTTCAAAAATATCTTTTGCTGTAAAAACAATACTCGACATGTCTCTCTCCATTCTCAGTTACTAGTATTATTATATAAAAAAGGCAATCAAAAAGCAAGGTCAAAAGGCTCATTTTTCGGAAAAAAATTTTTCAGCTATTTCGTTTAATACGTCAAATGTTAATCTTTTTGTAACATATCTGTCTTTTCTTGTTCATCAATTCGTAAAAAAACTTGAGTTTTCGTTTCGTTTTTCTTCATCATAAAAAGATAGGCGCCATCCGTATTTTTCTAACAAAAATAACTGATAATCTCGAAGTTGTCCCTTATGTTCATAATTAGGATAGGCATATTTGACAAAAATCTACTTGTTTAAATGCAGTAAGTTTGATCTGATTACTCTCGTTCCAATTTGTGCCATGTGTTTCAAAATCAAAGATAGTTGCGAGCTGAAATCCATATTCTTCCTTAATTTCTTAGCTACCTCTAAGACCCAATATTCAAATCCTAAACTTCCAGTGAAGACCAGCCATTTTAGACCTTCCTCAGCAAGCTTTTTCCAAATCATTTCGTATAGCTTTTTGATAATTTTTAATCGAATATCCTTATCATTAAATATTCCTAAATCGAAAGGCAGAATAGCCAATTATCAAGGCTGTATGCATTTTTTCATCCTTTCTGAATACTTTTATGGTATAATAGAGTGATGTTATTGTACCAATAAGGAGAACTATGGTCAACTATCCACATAAAATTTCATCAAATAAAAAACAATTAACCCCATCACAGACCAAAAATTTCGCGAATCGGGGTATGAGTTTTGAAAAGATGATTAACTCAACGAACGACTATTACTTAACCCATGGAGTGGCCGTAATTCACAAAAAACCAACGCCCATCCAAATTGTTCGTGTTGATTACCCTCATAGAAGTCGGGCAAAAATTGTTGAAGCTTACTTTAGACAAGCATCTACAACTGACTACTCAGGAGTTTATGAAGGATTTTACATCGATTTTGAAGCTAAAGAAACGAGGCAAAAAACTGCCCTCCCTATGAAGAACTTCCACGCTCATCAAATCCAGCATATGGAACAAGTTCTTAAACAAAAAGGGATTTGCTTTGTCTTACTTCATTTTTCTTCTTATCAAGAAACGTATTTATTACCGGCGATTGATCTCATACACTTTTATCAGCAGGATAATGGGAAAAAATCAATGCCGCTTGATTATATACGAGAGCACGGGTATGTGATTGAACAGCATGCTTTTCCTCAAATTCCCTATCTCGATATCGTCAAACAACATTTACTAGGTGGTAAAACAATATGAACAAACAATTTTTCTTGCGCATAGCTAAGTACTTAGGGATTGGATTTTTAACAATCTTTCTCACAATAGTACTAATCGGCGGAAGTATATTTCTCTTTTACGCAGTGCAAGCTCCTGAACTTTCCGAAACCAAGCTAGTTGCAACAACTTCAAGTAAAATTTATGACAATAAAAATGAACTTGTAGCTGACTTAGGTGCTGAACGTCGGGTAAATGCTCAAAGCAATGAAATCCCGACTGATTTGGTCAATGCGATTGTGTCTATAGAAGACCATCGTTTCTTCAACCACAGAGGAATTGATAGCATCCGTATTTTTGGAGCCTTCTTAAGAAATCTCCGCAGCAATGGTCTTCAAGGTGGTTCAACCTTGACTCAACAGTTGATTAAATTAACCTATTTCTCAACTTCAACTGCTGATCAAACTATTGCACGTAGGCGCAAGAAGCTTGGCTAGCTATCCAATTGGAAAGAACTGCAACCAAGCAAGAAATTCTAACTTACTACGTAAATAAAGTCTATATGTCAAACGGTAACTATGGGATGCAGACCGCTGCTCAAAATTACTACGGCAAAGACTTAAAAGACTTGTCCATCCCTCAATTAGCTCTTCTTGCTGGAATGCCTCAAGCACCGAACCAGTATGACCCGTATTCGCACCCTGAAGAAGCGCAACAACGCCGAGATCTTGTATTGTCAGAAATGCAACGCCAGGGTTATCTCACATCAGAGCAATACGAGACAGCAATCAATACACCTATCACTGATGGTTTACAAAGTCTTAAAGGAAGCAACACCTATCCTCAATACTTAGATAATTACCTTAAAGAAGTCATTGACCAAGTTGAACAAGAAACTGGCTATAACCTCTTAACTACAGGTATGGATATCTATACAAACGTCGACCAAGATGTTCAGAAGAAACTATGGGATATTTATAATACTGATGAATATGTTCAATATCCTGATGATGATTTCCAAGCTGCTTCTACTATTGTAGATGTTACTAATGGGAAAGTTATTGCCCAACTTGGCTCACGCCACCAAGCTAGTAACGTATCATTTGGTCTCAACCAAGCAGTTGAAACCAATCGTGACTGGGGTTCTACAATGAAACCAATCACAGACTATGCTCCAGCACTTGAATATGGGATTTACGATTCTACTGCCTATATGTTGAAGGATGTTCCTTATAATTTCCCAGGTACTAATGAACCTGTCCTCAACTGGGATAGAAGTTACTTTGGAAACATTACTCTCCAATACGCTATTCAACAATCTCGAAATGTCCCAGCTGTTGAAACACTAGAAAAGGTCGGCCTTGATAGAGCTAAAACATTCTTAAATGGTCTTGGTATTGATTATCCATCTATGCTTTACGTTAACGCCATCTCAAGTAATACGACTGAAACAGGTAAGCAGTATGGAGCGAGCAGTGAAAAAATGGCTGCAGCTTATGCCGCATTTGCGAATGGTGGTACTTATTATAAGCCAATGTACATCAACAAAGTAGTATTCAGTGACGGAAGTTCTAAGGAATTCTCCGACCCTGGTACTCGTGCCATGAAAGAAACAACAGCTTATATGATGACTGAAATGATGAAGACAGTATTATATTATGGAACTGGTACTGGTGCTTACATTTCTTGGTTACCTCAAGCCGGTAAAACTGGTACATCAAACTATACTGATGCCGAAATTGAGAATCACATCAAAACTGAACAGTATGTTGCGCCTGATGAAATGTTTGTAGGCTATACACGTAAATATTCAATGGCAGTATGGACTGGTTACTCCAACCGATTGACAGCAATTGTTGGTGACGGATTTAGAGTTGCTGGTAGCATCTATCGTTCAATGATGGAATATCTCGCTGAAAATGATCACCCTGGTGATTGGACAATGCCTGAAGGTCTTTATCGAAGTGGTGGATATGTCTTTAAAAATGGCGCTCGCAATAACTGGACGAATCCAACAACCCAACAACCTATAGTGACTGAGACCCCAATCGTTTCTACAGAAGACACAACTCAAGAAACGACTCAGGAAACAACAAACAATGCAAACAATGCAAATAATTCGAATAATGCAAACAACGCAAATACTAACGAGCCAAACATAAATAGAAATCCTCGATAAACCAAATTCTTTTAGAATATAAAAATGGAGTTAGATAACTAACTCCATTTTTTTATTTTACATAGTTAGCAAGATCTTCTTGCGCTTTTTTATTAGATTCTTCTTTTTCTTTCTTCCATTTATCTTGAGCTTTTTGATATTCATCAGCAGTTACTGGTTTATCTTGAAGTTCAAGGTATTTGTACAAGAGGGCTTCACTCATACCCTTGTTACCTGAGTAGGCAAATGGAAGGGTGAATGGTACCATCTTAGACAACATTGGACGTCCAGTTTGAGAAGTTGTTGGGATAATCAAGGCGCTATCTGTCAACCAAGCTTGGGCTGCAGCATATTTATCATAACGTTTGAAACATCTGTGTCTTCATTTCCAGCTTCAACAACCATCTTTTCGTAATCTTCCAAACCAACTTGTTTGGCAGCAGGGTTGTTTGTACCAGCATCAAATCCTAGATAAGTCTTAGTATTTTCACCAACCGATGGTTTGATGATATCAAGGTAAGTAGATGGGTCAATGTAGTCTGGAGACCATCCAACGTTATCTGAGAGATCCCAATCTTCTCCAGCAGCTGTTTCAGCAAAGTAGGTAACATTTAAGACTTCATCTTTTTGAAGTTGTTGAATATCAATAACGACATTGTCAGTTCCTAATGTTGCTTCAAGTGATTGTTTCAATGACTGAACACGTTGAACTTTTGTAGTATTAGTTTGGTCAACTGGCATATCCAAATGAATTGGGAACTTAACGCCGTCTGCTTGAAGCGCTTCTTTCGCTTTAGCTAATTCAGCTTTTGCTTTTTCTGGATTATATAATCCATCTTGGGCGTCATCTAAGTTGACATCTTTCCATTCATCACCATAAGTGACCAATTTTTCTTTGACTAACTCACCAAAGTTTTTACCATCTGCTTGTACGAAGGCTGGCGGTACAAACAAGTTACGAAGAAGTTTGCTTGCTCCGCTTTCTCCATTGACTTGTGATGCATAGGCTTTTCTATCAAAACCAAAGGCAATCGCTTGACGGAAATCTTTATTGAGAAGAGCCTTCTTAGTTGAAGTCTTTTCTTCATCTGTAGTCTTAGAAGTGTATTTATAAGACTGACGGTCAATGTTGGTTCCAACTAGGAAAGTTGCTGAATCTTGTGGTGTATAAACGATGTTATCCTTAAACTCTTTTTCAAGTTCAGGATATCCTGCACTTGTTGGGAAGAGACGAGCCATTGAGAAGCCGCCATCCTTAAAGGTGTCTGCAAGTTTTCCTGTATCTTGACCATCCCAGAATGATAGTTTTACTTTATCAATATGAACATTGTCCTTATCCCAGTAGTTTGGATTCTTTTCAAATTCTACTGAAGATTTTGCTACCAATGATTTCAACAAGAAAGGACCGTTGTAAAGAATACTGCTTGGATCAGTTGCTTTGGCAAAGTCACTTCCTTTAGAAGTAAGGAATTCTTCATTGACTGGTGCAAGAATACCCATGGTTGTCTTAGAGTTCCAGAAGCTTTCTGGTTTATTCAAAGTGTATTGAACCGTCTGATCATCAATTGCCTTGATTCCAACTTCTGAGAAGTCTTTCACTTCACCTTTGACATAAGCGTCAAGACCTTTAATGGATTCTTGAACAAGATAAAGGGCTTCTGACTTATTGTCAGCTGCATATTTAAGACCTGTTACAAAGTCTTGAGCTTTCACAGGTGCATACTCTTCACCTTCAGAAGTGTACCACTTAGCATCTTTACGGATTGTATAAGTGTAAGTCAAACCATCTTGAGATACTGACCAGTCTTCTGCCATAGATGGCACGAAGTTCCCGTAACGGTCATTCTCCATCAAACCGTCAACAACATTACTTGTGATATTAGCAACCGCAGCCTTACCTGTTGTCAGATAGTTGAGGCTGTCTGGATCTGTTTCATAAACGTAAGAAAAAGTCTTCTCACCTTTTGCACTAGAGCCTGAACCTGAACAAGCTGCCAAAACACCCGACGCTAACAGAGTCACTCCTGCTAGGGCCATTACTTTTGAAAATTTCATAATAAACTCCTTTTTGACTTTTTATACATTATAATCTCTTTTTGTGACAACTGTCAATAAAATTGTCTGAATTTTTTAAAAATTACATAATAAAGTTCACTCAAGAATCAGTTTGATCACTGATAAAAGCATTTTGAAATATTTGTCCAAACAACTCTTTATGGTATAATGAAGGAAGAAATTTGAAAGGAATTACCATGTCAAAAGAAGTTATTGTTGAGAGTTTTGAACTCGATCACACCATTGTTAAGGCACCTTATGTCCGCTTGATTGGAGAAGAAACAGGTCCTAAAGGAGATATCATCTCTAATTTTGATATTCGCTTGGTTCAACCAAATGAGGATTCTATCCCTACTGCTGGACTTCATACTATTGAGCACCTCTTGGCTAGCTTATCCGTACTCGCATCGACGGAATGATTGATTGTTCACCATTTGGTTGTCGTACAGGTTTCCATATGATTATGTGGGGACGTCATTCTAGCGCTGAAATCGCAGCTGTCATCAAGGATTCACTGAAGGAAATCGCTGAAACAACAACTTGGGAAGATGTCCCAGGAACAACTATTGAATCTTGCGGAAACTACAAGGATCACAGCCTCTTTTCTGCTAAGGAATGGGCTAAATTGATTCTTGAACAAGGAATTTCAGATGATGCCTTTGAACGTCACGTCATCTAATAATAAAAAAAGAAACCAGCTTTTGAACTGGTTCCTTTTTTATTTTCTAAATCTTGATTTAGGCTTTTTCACGAATGACCAAAACACCATCTTCCATGTCAGCTTCTAGGTGTTTAGCATCCAGATTATCCAAATGGAAGTCTGTTACTTTGTCACGGATTTGTTGTTCAACTACTCGACGGAGTGGACGAACACCCATCACTTCATCATAACCTTCTTCAGTCATGTATTCTTTGGCTGCATCGCTCACTGCCAAGTCGATTTCTTTCTTAGAAAGAGTCTTATTGACATCAATCAACATCAAATCAACAATCTTTGAAAGATCTTCCTTGCTTAAGTGTGAGAATTCAATCACAGCGTTGAAACGGTTCAAGAATTCTGGACGGAAGTATGGTTTCAAACGATCCATAAGTTCTGGTTTATCAGCATCTTCTGTCAAGTTAGCTTCGTAACCAAAGCCTGCATTTGAAGTTGCGATAATCACCGTATTCTTGAAGTTTACAGTGTTACCTTGACCATCTGTCAAACGACCATCATCCAAAACTTGGAGGAGAAGGGTGATGACTTGAGGGTCAGCCTTTTCAATTTCGTCGAGAAGGACGATTGAGTATGGGTTACGGCGAACACGTTCTGTTAAAGTATTGCTATTGTCATCATAACCAACATAACCAGCTGTTGTACCAATCAATTTAGATACGGCTGTACGGTCGCTATATTCTGACATGTCCAAACGGATAATGGCATCTTTAGTACCGAACATATCAAGAGCCAATTGTTTAGCCAACTCAGTTTTACCAACACCAGTAGGTCCTACAAAGAGGAAGCTACCGATTGGACGGTTACCTTCGTCAAAACCAGCACGGTTACGACGGATAGCTTTTGCTACTGCTTCAACAGCCTTGTCTTGGCCAATAACTTTCGTTGCAAACGGTGACCCATATCTTTCAATCGTTCAATGTCCGTAGCTCCCATTTGAGATACTGGAATACCAGTCATCCGTTCGACAGACTCAGCTACATCATTTACAGTAGCTGTAACCTTGTGATCTTCTGTATGATTAGCAATTTGCTTTTCAAGCTCTTCGATACGGACTTTTGCATTTAGAGCTGCTTCGTAATCTTCTTTAGCCGCAGCTTCTTCTTGTTTAGTTTTTTCCGCTTGAATTTCGTGCTCAACTGCATGTACATCTGTCACGGGATGTTGTGCTGCCAAGTGAGCAGCTGTCACATCCACAAGGTCAATAGCCTTATCCGGCAAGCTACGTTGTGGAATATATTGAACAGAGTAATCAACGGCAGCTTTCAAGACTTCATCTGGCAAAATAACATTGTGGTGTTGTTGATAAAGATCTCGAATGCCTTGAAGAATCTTGAAGGTATCTTCAGCAGAAGGAGCATTTACTTTCACTTCGTTGAAACGACGAGCAAGGGCTGCGTTTTTCAAGATGGTATTACGGTATTCATCTTGAGTAGTTGCACCAATCACTGTCAATTCACCACGTGAAAGAGCTGGTTTCAAGATATCAGCAAGACCTTTAGACCCTTGACCATCACCTGTGCTACCAGCACCTAGGATTTGGTGAATTTCGTCGAAGAAGAGGATAATATTTCCAGCTTCTTTGACTTCGTTTACCAAGTTTTGAATGTTTTCTTCAAAGCTACCACGGTATTGAGTACCAGCTTCAAGTCCAGAAATATCAATAGAAATAATCTCTTTGTTCTTGATTGCTGCTGGAACATCACCATTTACAATTGCTTGTGCAAGCCCTTCAACTACAGCCGTTTTACCGACACCAGCATCACCGACGAGAACTGGATTATTCTTTGTGCGACGAGAAAGAATTTCAGAAGTTTCTTGAATCTCCTTATTACGTCCAATAACCGGATCTAACTTACCTTCACGTGCTTCTGCTGTTAAGTTACGTCCAAGTTTTGCAAGAATCCCATCTTGTTTCATACCTTTACCTTGAACGTATTGAGCTTGTTCACTTCCTTCGCTTGGAAGTTGACCGGTTTGACGGTAAATAACGAATTCTTCAGGTGTTACTTCACGGCCATTAATCAAGTAACGACGATTTTCTGAACTGTATCCACGCATACCACCCATCAATTGGTTAAATAAATCATCCATGTTGTTAAAGTTATTAAAGTTGTTATTCATATTTCATACCTCGTTTGTTTTCAAATTTACTTAGTCAAAACAATTTGACTTTCTCTGACCTTTGTTTCAAAAATTTAGACTAGCCATTTGCTACTCTACGTATAATTTCAGGTTTTTCTTTATCCAATACAGGTTTTTGCGATTGGACTTCTAAAAAAATACTAATGTTAACCATAGGTTGTACCTCTTTTCTAGGTTTTACCCATACTTTGATCTTAAAGATAGTATATACAATCATCTTAAAATCAAGGTTTTCTAAGGACTTTCCTTATCCTTATGTTCATAGTTTATCACTTTAGTCAGTAATAGTCAAGAGATTTGACCAATTTTGACTAATTTTTAAATATTTTTTTATAGCAAAAACCAGTCAAAGTGACTGGTTTTTGATTTATTATTATGAATCTTAGCTCAATGCATCATCCATAGAAAGAACTTCGTGGAAGACACGTTGTGTCAATTCAGTTTTTGTTCTGGAGTAAGGTACTTAGTATTTACACAGTATCCTGAGATACGTACGATTACGTCTTCACCTGACATAATCTTTTCGTAAACATCGTTCAAGTCCATAACGTTCAAGTTAACGTGTTGTCCACCGTTTTCAAAGTAACCATCAAGGATTGTTACCAAGTTTTCTACTTGCTCATCATGAGTCTTACCAAGAGCACGTGGTGATACTTGTGTAGTCAATGAGATACCATCAGCTGCGTAACCAAAGTCAAGGCTAGCAAGTGAGTTCAAGTTTTGCAACCATCCACCTTTAGCTTTGTTAGATGGGTTAGCACCTGGTGAGAAGAATTCAAGTTTAGACAAATTCACAGAACCATCTTCGTTGAGGTATACACCTTTGTGAACTGGTGAGTTACCAGTTTGTTTAGAGTAAGCAACGTTAGATGTGATTGTAAGAAGTGAAACTGTAGCTTCAGCGTCTTTGTATAGTTTGTGGCTACGTAGACGAGTAGTATAGCTTCGATCAACCATTCTGCCAATTCGTTTGAACGTGGGTCATCTTCACCCCAACGTGGGTATTCACCGATTGTTTCGTAATCGTAGATATAACCATTTTCGTCACGGATTGGTTTAACTGTAGCGTACTTGATAGCTGACAATGTGTCAACAGTGTTTGCGAATCCACAGATACCGAATCCCATGTTAGCACGTTGTTTAGTTGGCAAGAAGGCCATTTGAACAGCTTCGTAGTTGTACTTGTCAGTCATGTAGTGGATGATGTTCAAAGCATCTACGTAAGTGTCAGTCAACCAGTCAAGAGATTTTTCAAAGTTAGCTTTTAACTGATTCGAATTCAAGAACATCGTCAAGAATAGGATCAATGTCAAATACTTTGTAGTCTTTATGTACATCGTCATATCCACCGTTCAATCCAGTAAGAAGAGCTTTAAGAACGTTAACACGAGCACCGAAGTACTGGATATTGTGACGTTGTTCTTCGTTTTCAGGGTCAAGTGGAGATACACAACATGAGATACAGCTCATTTCACCGTATCCATCTTTAGCCATTGTTGTTACACCTTCGTATTGGATAGAAGAGTGTTTGTGGCTCATGTGCATACAGTAGCGACGGAAGCTATATGGCAATTGGTCAGTCCAAAGAACTGTCAAGTTTGGCTCTGGAGAGTTACCGATATTGTCCAAAGTGTTCAAGAAACGGTAGTCCATCTTAGTAACACGGTGACGACCGTCGTTACCCATACCAGCCATAGAAGTTGTGATGAAGGTTGGGTCACCTGAGTACAATTGGTCATAAGCTTTTGTACGACCGAATTTAACTGTACGAAGCTTCATAACGAAATCGTCAACAAATTCTTGGATTTCTGATTCAGTAAATGTACCACGAGCAAGGTCACGTTCAGCAAAGATATCCAAGACGATTGGCACACGACCTAGAGATGTAGCTGCACCGTTGATAACACGGCAGACAGCCATGAAGGCAATGTTTACCCATTGGATAGCTTCTTTAACGTTCATCGCTGGTTTACGAACGTCAACTCCGTAAAGGTCACCTAAACGAACAACTTCTTGTAATGCTTTGTATTGAAGGTTGATTTCTTCACGAAGACGGATTGTTTCTTCATCGATTTCTTTGATAGCATTCCAATCATTCAATTTTTCTTGCATCAAGAAGTCAGCTCCATAAAGAGCAAGACGTGCGTACACACCAATGATACGTCCACGTGAGTATGAGTCTGGAAGACCAGTTACAGTGTGGGCGTGACGAGCACGAAGAATGTTAGAAGTATATGCACGGAAGATACCATCGTTTACTGTTGTAACGTATTTAGTGAAAATTTCGTGAACAGCTGGATCTGGCTCATAACCGTTTTCTCTCAAAGTAGTTTCAGCCATACGGATACCACCTTTTGGCATGAAGTTCAATTTGAAGAGTTCATCATTTTGGATACCGAAGATCAATTCGTTTTCTTTGTCGATAAATCCAGCTGGAATATCAGCAATAGAAGTTGGACGAGTATCCATTGGGAAACGAGTTTCTTCGTAGTGTGCTTTAGTTTCTTCTACGATTTTTTTGATGTGAAGTGAACGTTCTGTTGGTCCAGCAAGGGAAACTTTCATCTCCATCATATGGTGTGTAGTTTGCTTGAACGAAACGAGACACACTTACTTTTTCTTTCCAATCAACACCTTTGAAGCCTTCCCAAGCTTTTTCAAAAATGTCTTGTGCTTCAACGACAGTCTTAACTACCATGATATATCCTCTTTTTCTAGTAACAAGAATCTGTTACATTTATATGCTAAGTATACCACATGGTAATCGTTTTCAACAAGAGAAAAGTACTAGTTTTTTTAAAGTTTCTTTACTAATACAGCACCTATTATTATATAAACTGTATTATATTTTTGAAAAAGAAAATCACTCTTTTACATTTTTCAGAAAAAAAGAGGTATAATGAATGAAGAAAAATGCTTACTATAGGAGTTGTCATGCTGATTTTTCCACTTTTAAATGACACATCTCGAAAGATTATCCACATCGATATGGATGCTTTTTTTGCTGCCGTGGAAATCAGAGATAATCCAAGATTAAAAGGAAAACCAGTTATCATCGGTAGTGATCCAAGAAAAACAGGTGGACGTGGGGTTGTTGCAACCTGTAGTTACGAAGCAAGGGTTTTTGGTATCCATTCAGCCATGAGTTCAAAAGAAGCATACCAACGTTGCCCTCAAGCTGTCTTTATTTCTGGAAATTACGAAAAGTATCTTAAAGTCGGGCAGCAAATTCGAGAAATCTTTCTACGCTATACTGATTTAATTGAACCTATGAGCATTGATGAAGCCTATCTGGACGTAACAGAAAATAAATTAGGTGTCCACTCTGCTGTCAAAATAGCCCGTCTAATCCAAAACGATATCTGGCAAGAACTTCATCTCACTGCTTCTGCCGGCGTTTCTTATAACAAATTTTTAGCTAAAATGGCTAGTGATTTTCAAAAACCACAGGGTTTAACTGTCATTCTTCCTGATCATGCAGAAGATTTCCTCAAACAAATGGATGTTGCCAAGTTTCACGGTGTTGGTCGAAAAACAGTTGAAAAACTTCATAGTATGAATGTTTTTACAGGAGCTGACCTCCAAAAAATTCCTGAAACTACTCTTATTGATCACTTTGGCAGATTAGGCTTTGATCTTTATCGAAAGGCACGTGGTATCCACAATTCACCTGTAAAACCCAATCGAATTCGCAAATCCATCGGTAAGGAAAAAAACTTATGGAAAAATTACTTCGTTTGGAGGAAGATATTAAAAAAAGAGCTAACTCTTCTATCTAATAAAGTAGCTCTCAATCTTCAAAAAAACATAAAAAATCTGGTAAAATTATAATTCTTAAAAATCAGATATGCTGATTTCTCCACTATTACAAAAAGAAGAACCCTTAAAGAAGTAACACAAAACACGGACGACATCGCACAGACTGCTATCCAACTTTATGAATCTCTTGATGAAAAAGATAAGGCAATCCGATTGTTAGGTGTAACAGTAACTGGATTTTTAAAACCTTGAAGGATTACTCCCTCAAGGTTTTCTTCTTATATAAATAGGCGTACAAGACTATAAAGTAATAAAACACTACCTAGAAAGATACGGTATTTCCCAAACATAGTGAAATCATGCTTTTTGACGTAACTTGTCAAGAAACGAATAGCTACCATACTAACCACAAAGGCCACAGCCATAGCAACTAGGAGTAAGAAAAATTGACCAAAGCTCAATACTTCTCCTGCCTTGATGAATTTAAAAATCTTCAAAGCACTGGCTCCAAACATCACTGGAATACCCAAATAGAAAGTAAACTCAGTTACCACTGAACGACTAGTTCCATTTAACAAACCACCAATGATTGTGGCACCAGAACGACTAGTTCCTGGTAAAAGGGACAAAACTTGGAAAAATCCAATATAGAGGGCTGTTTTATAAGGTAATTTATCTAAATCAGTAACTGTTGGCTCAATTGCTTGCACTTTGTTACGTTTTTCAAGAAAGATAAAGGCTATCCCATAAACAATCAACATAATGGCTACTGAAACCTTGTTATGGAAATAGGTATCAAACCAATCATCAAACTTAAAGACTAAGAGAAGAGGAAGAGTCGCCACAAAAACTTTGGACCATAACTGCCAAGTTCTACGAACTTCGGCTTTTTCTTTACCTGGTTTGAAAGGATTAAGTTTATTAAAGTAGATAACCACAACTGCAAAGATGGCACCAAGTTGAATGACTACGTTAAACAAAGACTTAAAAGCTTCACTTTGGTCCTTATACTGGACTATTTCTTCGGCTAAAATCAAGTGTCCTGTACTAGAGATAGGCAGCCATTCCGTAATACCTTCAACAATACCAAAAAAGATCGATTTTAAAATTTCAATAAAATACATAGATTACTCCTTTTTTCTGCTCTCTATTATAGCATAATTTTGAGTTCTGTGTTAGGTTTTTTAGTAAGCTCTACACTACCGCTACCTCCAGAGAACTCTTCTGCGGGATCCCAACTTCTTCATTGTTAAATCCCTCTCAATTTGTTTTACATTCTATCATTTTATATATCAAGGCTTGCTTGTATTGAAAATCTCGCCATTTTTAGATACAATAGAGGGAGTCACTTTTAGACGATAATAGGAGAAAAAATGAAGAAACTAATCTTATCAATCATTGCAGGTCTTGCTCTCATGCTAGGTCTGACAAATATTGTCCAAGCAGATGAGTATTTACGTATCGGAATGGAAGCCGCATACGCTCCCTTCAACTGGACACAAGACGATGACAGCAATGGAGCTGTCAAGATTGACGGAACTAACCAATATGCTAATGGTTACGACGTGCAAATCGCTAAAAAAATAGCCAAAGATTTAGGGAAAGAACCACTGGTTGTGAAAACAAAAATGGGAAGGTCTTGTCCCAGCCCTAACTTCTGGAAAAATCGATATGATTATCGCGGGTATGAGTCCAACTGCTGAACGTAAACAAGAAATTGCTTTCTCAAGTAGTTACTACACAAGTGAACCTGTTCTCTTGGTGAAGAAAGACTCAAGCTACGCTAATGCTACAAATTTAGCTGATTTTGAAGGTGCTAAAATCACTTCTCAACAGGGCGTTTATCTTTATGATTTAATTTCACAAATTCCAGGTGCTAAGAAAGAAACGGCCATGGGAGATTTTCGCTCAAATGCGTCAAGCACTTGAGGCTGGTGTCATCGATGCTTACGTTTCAGAGCGTCCTGAAGCTTTAACTGCAGAAGCCGCAAACTCTAAGTTCAAAATGGTTCAGTTAGAAAAAGGTTTTGAAACTGGAGAAGAAGACACAGCTATCGCAATCGGTCTTCGCAAAGATGACGAACGCATTAGCCAAATCAATGCTAGCATCGAAACCATTTCTAAGGATGAACAAGTTGCACTAATGGATCGAATGATTAAGGAGCAACCTGTTCAAGCTACAACTACTGAAGAAAACAGCAGCAGTTTCTTTGCTCAAGTTGCAAAAATTCTATCTGAGAACTGGCAACAACTCTTACGAGGAGCCGGCATCACTCTCTTAATTTCAATCATCGGTACTATTGTCGGTCTAATCATCGGACTTGGTATTGGTGTGTTCCGTACTGCCCCACTATCAGAAACAAAATCTGTAGCATTCTTCCAGAAAGTACTTGGCTGGTTGCTAAACGTCTACATTGAAATTTTCCGTGGAACACCGATGATCGTTCAATCTATGGTTATTTACTATGGAACAGCCCAAGCATTCGGAATTAACTTGGATCGTACCCTTGCTGCTATCTTTATCGTATCTATCAACACTGGTGCCTACATGACAGAAATCGTTCGTGGTGGTATCCTGGCAGTTGATAAGGGACAATTTGAAGCTGCTACAGCTCTTGGTATGACCCACAATCAAACCATGCGCAAGGTAGTTCTACCTCAAGTCGTTCGAAATATTTTACCTGCAACTGGTAATGAGTTTGTTATTAACATCAAGGATACTTCCGTACTGAATGTTATCTCTGTTGTGGAACTTTACTTCTCAGGAAACACAGTAGCAACTCAAACATATCAATACTTCCAGACATTTACAATCATTGCAGTAATTTACTTTGTCCTCACCTTCACAGTAACTCGTATCTTGCGCTTTATCGAACGTCGCATGGATATGGATACCTATACTACAGGTGCTAACCAAATGCAAACGGAGGATTTGAAATAATGAAGCAGCCAATCCTTGAAATCAAACACCTTAAAAAAATCCTATGGACAAAACGAGGTCCTAAAAGATATTTCCCTTACTATTCACAAAGGTGAGGTTATTTCTATCATCGGAAGTTCGGGTAGTGGAAAATCAACCTTCCTACGTTCGATTAACTTACTTGAAACCCCGACTGAGGGAGAAATCCTCTATCACGGTGAAAATGTACTTGAAAAAGGCTATAACCTTACTCATTATCGAGAAAAACTAGGTATGGTTTTCCAATCCTTTAACCTCTTTGAAAACCTCAATGTACTTGAAAATACTATCGTTGCTCAAACCACTGTCCTCAAGCGCGAGTACGCAGAGGCAGAAAAAATTGCTAAAGAAAATCTTGAAAAAGTTGGTATGGGAGAGCGCTACTGGCAAGCAAAACCTAGACAACTTTCTGGTGGTCAAAAGCAACGGGTAGCTATCGCTCGCGCCCTTTCTATGAATCCTGATGCCATCCTTTTTGATGAACCGACATCTGCTCTTGACCCTGAAATGGTTGGAGAAGTTCTTAAAATCATGCAAGATTTAGCTCAAGAAGGCTTGACCATGATCGTCGTAACTCACGAAATGGAGTTCGCCCGCGACGTTTCAAATCGTGTCATCTTTATGGATAAGGGTGTTATTGCTGAAGAAGGAAAGCCTGAAGATCTCTTTAAGAATCCTAAAGAAGAACGTACAAGAGAGTTTCTACAACGCTATCTTGGATAAGAAAAAGCTGCAAGAAAGCAGCTTTTTTTATTATCCATAATAATGAAAAGGCAGACTCTTTTTAAGAATCCGCCTGTATCCAAAGACTAATCTTCAAATTTTTCATGGTTTTTATCATAGAAATCAATTAATCCAAGGGCAGTTTCAAAGGAAATATTTTTCACTTTCGCACGTCCTTGAGCTAAAGCAATGATAGACATCTCACGCGCATTCGTTTCCTTAGAGATACGATACCCTGTAATTTTCTTATCACGAACCCAGCTGACAACTGATTCTACTTTTTCGAAGTTAGATTTAGCCATATTTCTTCTCCTATTTTTATTCTTTACAATTTTTTTATTGTAAACGTTTTTAATAGTGTTTGTCAATGAAAAGGCCTTCATCAATAAAATAAAAGGTTAAAATCCTAATTATTTCGCTTTTAAAGCTGATAATATATGGGTTCTTATATCTTCAACTCCATTAGGATTTGCTGGCAAGAATATTGTATTATTGCCTTGTTTGTCGGCGAAATTATTCAATGTGTCTAAGTACTGGTTGGTTAATAGGATTGACATGATTTGTTCTTCTGTTAATTCTACGTTTGCTCCTTTTAGCTCAATAATAGAATCAGCAAGTCCATCAACAATTGCTTTCCGCTGTTCTGCAATCCCTACACCATGTAGGCGATCTTTTTCTGCCTCTGCTTCAGCCGCTGTAACAATCTTAATTTTATCTGCTTCAGCCAATTCTTGGGCCGCTACTCTCTTACGTTGAGCAGCATTAATTTCGTTCATAGACTGCTTAACTTCTGCATCCGGCTCTACTTTGGTAATGAGCGTCTTAACGATAATATACCCATACGTTGACATTTCTTCAGCTACTTGTTTTTGAACTTCTAATGCAATTTCATCTTTTTTCTCAAACAATTCATCCAAAGTTAACTTAGGAACAGATGAGCGTAATGCATCTTCAATATATGATTTAATCTGAGCTTCAGGTCTCATTAATTTATAGTAAGCGTCTGTAACATTTAGCTCATTTACACGGTATTGAGTTGCGACATTCATGGTCACAAAAACGTTATCTTGGGTCTTGGTTTCAACCACGATCTCACTCTGTAAAAGGCGAAGCTGCACACGAGCAGCAATTTTGTCAATGCCAAATGGAGCTCGTAGGTGAATACCACTATTACTTAACTTCTGATATTTACCAAATCGCTCGATAATGGCAACAGACTGTTGACGAACGACATAAACAGAGCTTACCAAAATAGCTCCTACAATCAGCATTAGAATTAATAGAACAAGTAAAAGTTTTAAAACCATGGGAATCTCCCCCTTTCTTCACTTACATTATAGCACTCGTAAATAGGTTAGGCAAATATTATGATAAAAAAATTTAATAGTATATTAGACAAGCATATTATATAGGGTCTCATTACCATTTAAATTAATATAAGCTGGATCAAATTTTTCCATACGACGGATCAGGCTGGCATAGTCATTCTTATCTGATAAAGCTATACCGATCAAAACTGGCCCAGTACCCTTGCTTGCTCTCTTGATATATTCAAAACGAGTTATATCATCGTTGGGACCTAAGATATCATTAACAAATTCTCTAAGAGCTCCTGGACGTTGTGGGAAATTGACAACAAAGTAGTGTTTAATCCCATCATAAATCAAGGCTCTCTCTTCCATCTCCGGCATCCGGTTGATATCGTTATTTCCACCTGAAATAATACAACAAATGGTCTTACCCTTGATGTAGTCAGACAATACTTCTAAGGCAGCAATGCTGGCAGCTCCTGCAGGCTCTGCTACAATTCCCTGTTTAGAATAGAGGTCAATTAAGGTTTCAGAAATCAATCCTTCATCTACACCAATAAGTGTTTCAACGTGTTTATGTGTCACTTCATAGGTCAATTCCCCAACTTTTTGGACTGCAATCCCATCAGCAAATTTATCAATATCTTTTAGCTTAACAGGGCCACCAGCTTCAAAAGCAGCTTTCATAGAACGAGCGCCATTTGCTTCAACACCGATGACATCTATCTCTGGATTTGTTTCCTTTATATAGGTAGAAACTCCAGCAATTAGTCCTCCTCCACCAACAGGTACTAGTACAGTATCGAAAACAATAGATTCCTTGTGTGCAACTTCTAAGATTTCATAGGCAACAGTACCTTGACCAGCTTGGACATTAGCATCATCGAAAGGATCAATAAAGGTACGATTTTCTGCTATTGTAAATTCCTGCGCTGCTTTAGCTGAAGCATCAAAGGTATCTCCTACCAATTTAATGGTCACGAAGTCTCCCCCCAAAGAATCGAACCTGTCCAATCTTTTGTTGTGGAGTTGTAATTGGCATAAAAATGGTTGCTGGGATTTTCATTTCTTTACAAGTGTAAGCAACACCTTGGGCATGATTTCCCGCTGATGCACAGACCACTCCACGCTCTCGCTCATCTTTACTGAGTTGAGAAATAGCATAGTAGGCCCCACGGATCTTAAAAGAACGCACTCGTTGAGCATTTTCTTTTTTTAGATAAATTTTAGCACCATATTTTTCCGACAGATAATGATCATATTCTAGTGGAGTTTCAACCACCACACCATTCAAAACTTTATGGGCTTTCACCACATCTTTTGCACTTATCATATTTTCTCTTTCTTGAAAGGATCTAAAATGTGAAAGCGAGCTCGGTCCCCCCAACTCGCCTTCTTCTTTACATATTAGTTATAGATTTTAAAGGCATCATCGTCATTTTTTCCAACGAATGGCATTGCTTTACGCAATTCAACACCGACTTTTTCAATCTCAAGGTCAGCTGCTTGTTCACGGTAGGCAGTCAATTTTGGACGACCAGCTTTATAGTCGTTCACGAAATCATTTGCAAATTTACCATTTTGGATATCAGCAAGAACAGCCTTCATATTTTCTTTGACTTGGTCAGTGATCACACGTGGACCTGAAACGTAGTCACCATACTCAGCAGTGTTTGAGATAGATTGACGCATTTTCTTGAATCCACCTTCGTAGATTAAATCAACGATGAGTTTCATTTCGTGAAGAACTTCGAAGTAAGCCAATTCAGGGGCGTAACCAGCTTCAGTCAAGACTTCAAATCCTGCTTCCATCAAGGCAGTCAAACCACCACAAAGAACTGCTTGTTCACCAAACAAATCTTCTTCAGTTTCTTCTTTGAAGCTTGTTTCAAGAAGCCCAACGCGCGCGCTGAACCAACACCCTTAGCCCAATCCATAGCGATATCTTTAGCATTTCCTGTTGCGTCTTGGTATACTGCATAAAGCGCTGGAACACCAAATCCTTCTTCGAAGGTACGACGTACCAAGTGACCTGGCCCTTTAGGAGCACACATGAATACGTCAACACTTTCTGGAGCTTTGATGAATTCAAAGTGGATGTTGAATCCATGAGCAAAACCAAGTGCATTACCAGCTTCCAAGTTTGGAGCTACTTCTTCTGCATAAAGGTCTGCTTGAATTTCATCCGGAGCCAAGATCATGATGACATCAGCCAATTTAGTTGCCTCTGCTACTGTGTAAGTGTCAAATCCATCTTCTTTTGCCTTATCAAATGACTTACCTGGACGTACACCGATAATCACGTCGTGACCAGTATCACGCAAGTTTTGAGCGTGAGCATGACCTTGTGAGCCATACCCAATAACTGCGATTTTCTTGCCATCTAGTGCTGCTACTTTTACATCTTTTTCATATTCCATTTGTACTGCCATTGTTTTCTCTCTTTTCTATATTTTCTAATTGTCTCTTAGGACTTTATTGTTAATCACGAGTAAATCCAGTTGCACCCGTCCGAGCAATATTTCTAATTCCATATGGTCGAATCACTCGCAACAAGGCTTCACTCTTTTCAGCATTCCCAGTCATTTGAATGGTAATAGAGCTTGGCGCCACATCAACTACTGTCGCACGGAAAGGTTGAATAATTGCCAAAATCTCTGCCCGTTTTTCTGCTGGTGCTGAAACCTTTACTAAGATCACTTCACGCTCTAAATGAGGATGGTCTGTAATGTCGCGAACACGAATCACATCAATTTGACGATTGAGTTGTTTAATGATTTGCTCCACTTCATCATGAGAAGCTACATCAATAATAATCGTAATTCTTGAAACATTAGGATCCTCAGTCGCACCGACCGATATACTCTCGATATTTACCTGACGGCGTGAAAGTACACCTGTGAAACGGTTGAGTACTCCTGAGCGGTTTTGGAGTCTAGCTGTTAACATTCTACGCATTAAACTTCACCCCCAACATCTCATGATTACTCTTACCAGCAGGAACCATCGGAAGAACATGTTCCTTACGGGAAATATCTACCTCGATAAACATCGGTACATCTTCTAAAATAACCTCTAAATCTTTTTCAAGAGTTTCTGGATTATCAAACTTATAGTTTTTTTATACCGTATGCTTGAGCCATTAATTGGAAATCAGGAAGTGTATCAAATACAGACTCCGAAGTTCTTCCTTCATAGAAAGATTCTTGCCACTGACGAACCATACCTAATGAGTGGTTATTAAGCATAATAACTTTAATTGGTACTTTATAGATATTCAAAATAGCTAACTCTTGGTTGGTCATCTGGAAACCACCATCTCCCACAAAGAGTACTACTTCCTTATCTGGATTTGCAATCTTTGCTCCAATAGCTGCTGGTACTCCAAATCCCATGGTTCCTAAACCACCTGAAGTTACAAGTTGACGCTCATTTTGATAGGGATAATACTGAGCTGTCCACATTTGGTGTTGCCCAACGTCTGTAACTACGATGGCATCACCTTTGGTTAATTCCCCAACTCGTTCAATAACTGCTTGCGGTTGAACGACACGGTCTTTTTTATCATAAGAACGAACACGGTTTTTATCCTTGGTTACCTTATCAATCCATTTTGTTGTATCATTGTGAACAATAGGCTCTGCAAGTAACATCTCTAATGCTTTTTTTGCATCTCCAACCACAGGTATATCCGCACTAATTATCTTGCCAATCTCAGCTGCATCAATATCAATATGGGCAACCTTAGCATTTTTTGCAAAAGTTTTTGGATTACCAGTCAGACGGTCATCAAAACGACATCCAATACTGATCATGAAATCAGCCTCGGTCATTGCAATATTGGCTGCAAATGAACCATGCATTCCACCCATACCTAAGAACAGCGGGTGACTGGTAGCAATAGTTCCTTGTCCCAAAAGTGTTGTTACAACAGGAATTTGATAGCGTTCTGCAAATTCATTTAATTCTTTAGAAGCTTCAGCATAACTAATACCACCGCCAGCAAGTAGAACTGGTTTTTTAGCTCTTGATAAGTGCTTTAATATTTTTTTAATCTGCATCTCATTCGGTTCAAGAGTTGGTTGGTAACTAGGAAGAACGACTTTAGGTGAATAGATAAAATCTGTTTCCAAAGCTGAGACATCTTTTGGAAGGTCAATAACAACTGGTCCTGGACGACCTGTAGTTGCAATATGAATGGCCTCCGCTACGATTCTTGGAATATCTGCAGTTTCACGTACCTGATAGTTGTACTTAGTGATTGGCATAGTAATACCAACGATATCTGCTTCTTGGAAGGCATCCTTACCAATACCAGGACGCGCTACCTGACCTGTAAAAACTAAGAGTGGAACGCTATCGCTCATAGCATCTGCAATACCTGTAATTGCATTAGTCGCTCCTGGTCCACTTGTGACGACCGCAACACCAAGCTTCCCTGTTGATTTAGCATATCCTTCAGCTTCATGAAGACATCCTTGCTCATGACGACCAAGAATATGACGAATGCCTTTAAAATTATATATGGCATCATATAGAGGTAAAACTGCCCCGCCTGGATAACCAAAAATTGTATCAACGCCTAAGTCACGAAGTGTTTCTAAAACCAAATCCGATCCTGTCTTAGGAGTTTCTAAAGTGATTTTCTCCATTCTTCCCCTTTCTCTTCTCTTAAAATGACTTGTTTCTATGATACCATTTTTTTCAAAAAAATTTTCAATAGAAAAGAAACAATTTTCTGAATTTTTCTATATAGACGATTTTCAATATCAAATTAAATTAGTAAAATTTTTATATTATGACGACAAAAAGGTTGAGGTAAATCTACCTTCAACCTTTTTGTTTTTAAATTTTATACTTATTAAAGTGAGTTAACGTCAACCTTGATACCAACACCTTGAGTAGTTGTGATTGTCAAGCTTGTTACGTAAGTCCCTTTAGCAGTAGCCGGTTTAGCTTTTTTTGGATTGTTTCGTTGAATGCTTTGAAGTTTTTCAACCAACTTGTCAGCTTCAAATGAAACTTTACCGATGATAGCTTGTACGATACCTGCACGGTCTGCACGGTAAGTGATTTTACCACCTTTAGACTCTTCAACTGCTTTAGCAACGTCCATTGTTACAGTACCAGTTTTAGGGTTAGGCATCAAGTTACGTGGTCCAAGGACACGTCCAAGACGTCCAACAAGAGCCATCATGTCAGGTGTAGCGATAACTACGTCGAAGTCCAACCAACCGTCGTTGATTTTAGCAACAAGGTCGTCTTCACCAACGAAGTCTGCACCAGCAGCTTTTGCTTCTTCAGCTTTTGCACCACGTGCAAATACAAGAACGCGAGCTGTTTTACCAGTACCGTTTGGCAATACCATTGCTCCACGGATTTGTTGGTCAGCTTTTTTTACGTCAATGTTCAAGTTGTAAGCAACTTCTACAGTTGCATCGAATTTTGCAAAGTTAGTTTCTTTTGCAAGAGCTACAGCTTCTTCTACGCTGTATGCTTTTGTGCTGTCGATTTTCTCAAGAGCAGCACGAAGTTGTTTGCTTTTTTTAGCCATTTTCTATTCTCCTTGTAAGTGGTTCAATCGATTTTCATCTCCCACGTCACTTCTCGAAATGATGAAGTCTTGCGGGTTATCTTGGGATGTTATTGATTAGTCAACAACGTTGAATCCCATAGAACGAGCAGTACCTTCGATCATACGCATTGCAGACTCAAGGTTTGCAGCGTTCAAATCTGGCATCTTAGTTTCTGCAATTTCTTGTACTTGCGCACGAGTAACTGAAGCAACTTTTGTTTTGTTAGGTGTACCTGATCCTTTTTCAACACCTGCAGCTTTTTTCAAAAGAACAGCAGCTGGTGGTGTTTTAGTGATGAAAGTAAATGATTTATCTTCGTATACTGAGATAACAACTGGAATGATCATACCAGCTTGATCAGCTGTACGAGCGTTGAACTCTTTTGTGAATCCCATGATGTTGATACCAGCTTGACCAAGAGCAGGTCCAACCGGTGGAGCTGGTGTAGCTTTACCAGCAGGGATTTGCAATTTTACAAGTTTTTCGACTTTTTTAGCCATTTTTAAATCCTCCTTTGTGGTTTTGGCGGTAATGTAAGATTTTTACCTCCCACAAGTATGTTTTACACATACCCTACTATTATACACTAATCTATCCCAAATGCAAGAGAAAAATTCTATTTTTTAGAGAAATTTTATAACTGAATTTGTCTATCATTTCGATTTTAAAAGTGTTGCAAACTATAAATTAAAAAAACCGCCCTATTCTTGAGCGATTTTTAAAAATAATTTAGCTTAGTTAGTGTCCAGTTTTAAGAGAAAGCCAACCCCACTTTCAGTCCTTCTACTTTCCACAAACCCAAGAGACTCAAAACATCCTCTAGAGATAGGATTAAAAGTGTAGATTTCTTGAACTTTCATTTCTGTCCATCCCCTTTGACGAGCTAGATCAATCAAAGCCTTCAAAACTTTGCGTCCAAGTCCTTGATGCTGATAAGTTGGATTGCCAATCACAATAGGAAGATTCTCCTGAGATAAGGTGACATCACCAATTGGAAACCACTCCCCCTTTTCTCGAAACTCAATCCAGAACAAATCCCCGTTACTTTCTAAATAGGAATACATGGTATTTAATTTTTCCAAACTATAGGGTATTCTAATACCGTCTACAAGTTCTACCAAATCCACATCTTGATACCAAGCTAAAGCTGCATCACGATGATCTGCTAAAAAATAGGGAACTAGACGTAAGGAATCATCTATCTGAATAATTTTCGTCATCATTTTCTACTCCTAATACTAGCTCCGCTGCTTGATTAAAACCATCACACCAGTTATACCATTTTGCTTCATACTCATCTTGGGGTAAGATATGATTTTTTAAGTCCAGAACAGAGTATATCTTTCTTTTCTCACAAGCTTGCGCATAGAGACGATATAGTTGATCACCACCGTCTCTATCAAACTCAGCAGAAATCGTATCCAAACCTGCCAATAAAGCTTGGTAAGCTCTGTGATGCCCATCTGTAATCAGCAAGCGATCTCCAAATGCAAGAACACTGATTGGATTTATATTTGGCTTCTCTACCGAGTGATAAAGCATCTGAATATCTTGCAACTTCTTTTCTGATAAGTATAGTTGAGTCGGATGAAGATCTCTTATATTGACTTTCATTTCTTTCTCCTCAAGAGAATTTGATACCTACTTCTGCTTACCTGTAAATCTCCACTGAAAGCGCAGCTTGTCGTAAAAAGGAAACTCAATAAACAAGATTCCTAGACCTAGACTCAGGCTTGCCAGAACATCTGATGGGTAGTGGACACCAAGATAAACTCTAGAGACAAGAACACTAACTAGGTAAAGTCCTAATAGTCCTTGCAAAGCTAGCTTTGTAGTAGTGTTTTTCACTCTCTGACCTAGGATAATGATCAAGGAACCGATGAGTAAAGTCACCGTCAGTGAATGCCCACTTGGGAAAGAAAATCCTTTCTCCTCCACTAAGTGTAAAATATCTGGTCGTGGACGTTGATACAGGTGTTTTAAAGACACAATTAAAATACCAGCCAGACCAAGATTCCCAGCTACCAATAGGCTCTCAGTTTTCCACTTTTTCAGGTAAAAGATAGCAATCAAAATAATAGCCCAACTAATGACAATAGGTAAATCAATCAGACGTGTAATTTCACGAAAAATCAAAGTTAAGGTCTCGGGTAAATCACCTCGAATAGCTGTTTGAACCGAGGAGTCCAATGTTACCAGTTGCTCTGGATAAAACTTAACGACATAACCCAGAATTACAAATAGTAAAAGGGCAAAAGAGCCCTTTGTTAAATATGTTTGTTTATCTTTCATAACGTTTTAAAGTTACCTTTAAGAAGACATAAATCAACCAAAATGCTAGTGCAAAGATAACACCTTCAATTAAGTTAAAAGGTAAAACCATTGTCAACAGATAGTTGCTTAGTCCTAGAATTTTCTCAATATCAAAATTAGCAAATTTAGAATATAAGGGAACTGCATACACATAGTTAAGAACTAGCATAGCCAAGGTCAAACCAATTGTACCAGCTAGGGAAGCTAAAGCGAAACGAATTGGTGTTCGATCTTTTTTCCAAATCAAACCAAATGCAAGAACAAAAACTCCTAAAGCCACAATATTCATCGGCAAACCGATATAGGTGCTGACTCCTTGATTATTCAAAATCAACTTAAGCAAGGAACGAAGTAAAATTATCACAAAAGCTGCGGGTAAATCAAGCACAATCAAACCTACTAAAACTGGTAAGATACTGAACTCAACTCTTAAAAAGGACGCCGCAGGCAAGAGTGGAAAGTCAAAGTACATCAACACAAATGAAAGTGCTGATAAAATTGCAATGGTCGAAAGTCGACGTGTGTTTGTCATAACAGGTTCCTCCAATTTTCTATAAAATCAGAAGAAGTTGGAAAGTCCCACCCTATCTATCCACTCAACTATATCAAAAACAATCTATTGGTCAAAACACCAAAAGAACTTCCTATATATTTAAGTTGAATAGATAAAATCATTCTTTCGTCTTCTCCCATCCAGACTATACTGTCGGTTGTGGAATCTCACCACATCAGCTTGCGCTCGCGGACTTCTTTTAGAGTAGGGAAATGGAAATTTTTCTTTTAGACTAGACGACAAGCTGTAGGCATAACTTTTGGTTAGGCAAAGCTTGGCAACAAAGTATAAAAGGAAAAGAACATTTCCTAGTAAAAGTCACCGCCGGTCGGGAATTACACCCAGCCCTGAAGACCCTTTTATCATAACAAAAAATGCTTGCAAGTGCAAGCATTAAGTATTCGCTTTCATGATTATTTCAACTTGTCAGTCTCATAGGTATGAACCAAATCCAAACCGGCAAAATTCTGTTGACGCAAAGCTTCGTAGACAATCATACAAACAGTATTAGAAACATTTAGACTGCGGACATGTTCATCATTCATAGGTATTCGAAGTGCCTTTTCTGGATGTTCTCGCATAAATTCCTCAGGCAAGCCTTTATCTTCTCTTCCAAAAAGGAAATAGTGGTTCCCTTCCATTGTAAAATCGGCATCCGAATAAACCTTTTCTGCAAACTTGGAAATCAGGTAAAGTTGACCATCCATCTTGTCCAAAAAGTCAGCTAGATTCTCGTAAAAATAGATTTCAAGCTTGTCCCAATAATCCAGACCCGCACGCTTCATTTTGCGATCATCGATAGGAAAACCCATGGGCTTGATAATATGAAGGGGAGAATTGGTTGCTGCATAGGTACGCGCAATATTTCCTGTATTTTGTGGAATCTGTGGTTCAAATAATACAATGTGGTTTGTCATAACTTGCTTCCTTTTATCATTGCAAAAAAATAGCCACACTGCCCGGAGTCAAGCTCAGCAAACAGCGTGGTTAAGGCATCGTTAACTTACCTCACAACAGGTTTGAAGTAAATCAGCGAAACTACTTTCTTAGTATATCACTTTCAGATTGATTGTCAATAGAAACGTCTTGAATTTTTCACTTTTTTCACAAGCATATTTGCATAGTCAGAAAAGACTCTAACAATTATTAAAATCGATCTATCACAGAATACCATATCTTGAAAAAAACAATGAAAATTTATAGGAAATAAAGATTTTTATGATTCGACTTTTAAGATTAGAAATGTCTCAGAATAGATAAAAATAGCGGTTCTTAAGTGCATTTTTATAAAAAGAGTATGATAGAAACATATTGAAAAAGTAGGTTAAATAACTATGAAAATTATCCTTGTCGGAGGGGAAAAGTTGGTTCTGCCCTCTGTAGCTCTTTTAGTAGCAGACGATCATGATGTCGTCTTAATTGAGCAAAATGAAACAGTCCTTAATTACATGACAAGACGTTTTGATATTATCGGACTTGCAGGAAACGGAGCTGACTTTGCTATTCTAGAAGCGGCTAATGTCCAAGATTGTGATATTTTTATTGCCATGACCCAGTACGACGAAGTCAATATGGTTGCAGCTGTTCTTGCTAAAAAAATGGGGGCAAAAGAAACAATTGTTCGTGTTCGTAATCCTGAATATTCCAACCCTTATTTTAAAGAAAAAAATATTCTTGGATTCTCCTTGATTGTTAATCCTGAATTACTGGCAGCTCGTGCTATTGCCAATATCATAGACTTCCCTAATGCACTTTCAGTTGAACGTTTTGCTGGCGGCTTGGTCAGTCTAATGGAATTTATTGTCCGAAAAGATAGTAATATCTGCCAAATGTCTATGGCTGATTTCCGTAAAAAATTTGGCAATGTCATTATTTGTGCTATTGAACGTGATCACAAACTCATGATCCCTAGTGGTAACATGATTCTCGAAGATAAGGATCGAATCTTTGTTACAGGGGATCGGATTGACATGATGCTCTTCCATAACTACATCAAATCTAGAGTTGTTAAGAGCTTACTAATCGTAGGTGCTGGAAAAATTGCTTACTATCTCTTGAAAATCTTGAAAGACAGTCGTATCGAAACAAAAGTTATCGAAGTCAATCCTGAAAGAGCAGCCTTTTTTAGTGAAAATTTCCCTAAACTATACATCGTTCAAGGAGACGGAACTACCAAGGATGTTCTCTTAGAAGAAAGCGCGCAACACTATGATGCTGTCGCTACTCTAACTGGGGTCGATGAGGAGAACATCATTACCTCAATGTTCTTAGATAGTATTGGAGTTCAAAAACATCACTAAAGTTAATAGAACTAGTCTTTTAGAAATTATTAATACCCCAGATTTTTTTCAAGTATCATCACGCCGAAGACGATTGCTGTTGATACAATCATGCACTTTATCCACGGGCGAGCCAATGCCCAATATTCTGACCTTCAAGCTATCCACCACCTCGCTAACGGTCAGGTAGAAACTATACAACTTCTTATCAAAGAAGAAAATAAAATGACAGGCAAGCCTTTATCAAATCTCAAATTTAAGAAAGATATCTTGATTGCTGCTATTATCCGAAACGGAAAAACCATCTTCCCAACAGGCGAAGACACTCTTGAAGTGGGAGATAAATTGGTTGTCATTACCTTACTATCAAATATCACTAAGATCTACGATCTGTTAGAGAGGTAAGCCATGAATAGAAGTATGATTCGCTTTCTTCTCGCAAAACTCCTCTTAATTGAAGCAGTTTTGCTCCTTGTTCCTGTGGCTATTGCACTATACTATCAAGAATCAAGCCAGGTCTTTATCGCCCTTTTTTCTACTATTGGCATTCTAACCTTACTGGGTGGCGCAGGGGTTATCATTAAACCAAAAGAGAAACACATATACGCAAAAGAGGGAGTCTTAATCGTTTCCCTCTGCTGGATTCTTTGGTCCTTCTTTGGTGCTTTACCTTTTGTCTTTTCAGGTCAAATCCCGAACTTGATAGATGCATTCTTTGAAATTAGCTCTGGATTCACAACAACGGGAGCAACAATTTTAAACGATGTGTCTGTCCTAAGTCGTTCTCTATTATTCTGGAGAAGCTTTACCCACCTCATTGGAGGAATGGGGGTACTTGTCTTTGCCTTAGCAATTATGGATAACGCTCAGAACAGTCATATGGAGGTCATGAAAGCTGAGGTTCCTGGACCTATTTTTGGAAAAGTAGTCTCTAAACTTAAGAACACCGCACAAATTTTATATGTACTTTATCTAGCTCTCTTTGTCCTCTTTATCATTCTTTATTACATGGCAGGAATGCCACTCTATGACAGTGTCGTTATTGCTATGGGGACTGCTGGTACTGGTGGTTTCACTGTTTATAATGATGGTATTGCTCACTATCAAAGTTCTTTAATTACCTATCTCACCAGTTTTGGGGTCTTAGTATTTGGGGTCAATTTCAACCTCTACTACTATCTCATGCTGCGTCGAGTAAAGGAATTCTTTTTCGATGAAGAGCTACGCGCATATTTCCTAATTGTTATCACTGCTACCGGTCTCATCACTTTAAACACACTCCATCTTTATCATAGCCTTGCAGATAGCTTTGAGATGGCTCTCTTTCAAGTTTCAAACATCATCACTACCACTGGTTTTGGTTATGGAAATACTACTAATTGGCCACTCTTCTCTCAATTTATCCTTCTCTTATTGATGGCTATTGGAGGCTCTGCTGGTTCAACAGCAGGTGGTCTTAAGATCATTCGAGGACTCATCATGGCAAAAATTGCTAAAAATCAGGTGTTATCAACTCTATCTCCTCACCGTGTCCTCACCCTCCATGTCAATCAAGCAGTAATTGATAAGGATACCCAGCACAAGGTTCTCAAATATTTTGTGATTTATGTCATGATTCTAATTGGCTTGATTTTCATCATCAGCTTAGATAATAATAATCTGTTGATTGTCACAAGTGCTGTATTTAGCTGTTTTAACAATATCGGCCCTATCCTTGGCACAACAGCAAGTTTTTCAATCTTTAGTCCTTTCTCAAAGATCTTGCTTTCTTTCGCTATGATTGCTGGGCGACTTGAGATATACCCTATCTTACTGCTCTTCATGAGAAGAACTTGGTCTAAACGATAAAAATAAAATCCTCTCTAATTCGAGAGGATTTTTTACATTTATTTTATGGCGTCTGATAGAATCCTCCTTGCAAATATGTTATAATAAAGTAAATTTTCAGGAGGAACTTCAATGAATTTTTTTAAAGATTATCGCAAACGACTTGCATGGTTTGGTATTTTACTGGTAGCCATCGTTCTTTCACAGACCCCAATGGCACTTCTAGGTTTGCTAGCCCAAACTGAGATTCCTTCCATCTGGTCTGGAATCATTATTAGCCTTGTTTCTATACTTGTTTTAGCTATCTTTTTGTATGGCGCTCATAAAAGTAAGCTTTTAGTGATTAAGAAAAAACTCTTTAGTATCAACGATTTGCCTAGAATTGCCTTGAGTTACCTAGCTATCTTTGTTGGAAATCTCATAGGTGGCATCATGTTACAATTACTTAATCAAACAACAACTTCCAACCAACAAATTCTCAATAATCTCTTCTCTGAAAGCTCACTCATTGCTATGTTCTTTCTAGTCGTTTAATTGCTCCGATTTGTGAAGAGATTATCTGTCGTGGCATTATCCCAACCAAGCTCTTCCAAGGCTATGAAAAAGTGGGCTATGTACTAGGGTGGCTACTCTTTCTCCTAGCTCACGTTCCTTCAAATTTCCCGTCATTTATAATCTACGGTTGGATGTCTGCTGTCCTAACTTGGACCGCATACACAACGCGTCGTTTAGAAATGTCTATCGCCATTCATATGGTCCTAAATAGTGTCAGCTTTATTTTGCTTGCCCTAGTAGTATTATTATCAAGATATATCGGCATGTAAACTAGGACAGGAAAAAACTTAAAACAACTACTTAAAAACCCATGAATATTACTATTCATGGGTTTTCTATCTGTTACGACGTAAAACTTTACTAGTGGAGCGCCTATCCAAGTTCCATAGAAACTTGGCGTTATTTACTTAGATTGTTACACAACTACATAAATTTACTGAACTACGACACGGAGTTTGGCAAATCGATTATCTTTGCCAAACGGGGTAGTAAGGCAGTTAGCTAGTTAGCTTCCTTTATGTTACGACGGCAAAACCCACGAATCGATACTATTCGTGGGTTTTACCTAGTGAAGCGTTTAGGTAAACACTCTTAGCGCTTAGTGTTTATTAGATTACGACACTCAGTTTTACAAATGGATTCCATTTGTAAAACTAAGTTAGTGAGGCAGTTAGGCAAGTCTTATAGGACTTGCCGTAATCTACTTTAAATTGCTTTGCAATCAAGTAGACTTACTGAATCACATCTTTTCTTCCAACTCCACGTCTGGATACTTGTCCGCAAACCAGCGAAGGGCAAAGTCATTTTCGAAAAGGAAGACAGGTTGGTCAAAGCGGTCTTTGGCCAAGATGTTTCGACTTGAAGACATACGCTCATCCAAATCCTCTGGTTTAATCCAGCGAACGGTCTTTTTACCCATTGGGCTCATAACGACTTCTGCATTGTACTCATTTTCCATCCGGTGCTTGAAGACTTCAAACTGCAATTGACCAACGGCACCTAACATGTATTCACCTGTTTGGTAGTTGGTATAGAGCTGAATAGCTCCTTCTTGTACCAATTGCTCGATTCCCTTGTGGAAGGATTTTTGTTTCATGACGTTCTTAGCAGATACCTTCATGAAGATTTCAGGGGTAAAGGTTGGCAGTGGTTCAAATTCAAATTTGTTTTTGCCAACTGTCAAAGTATCTCCCACCTGATAAGTACCAGTATCGTAAACCCCGATAATATCTCCTGCTACGGCATTGGTCACATTCTCACGACTTTCTGCCATAAACTGGGTAACATTTGATAGTTTAGCACTCTTACCAGTACGAGGAAGATTAACACTCATACCACGCTCGAATTCACCCGATACGATTCGAACAAAGGCGATACGGTCACGGTGACGAGGATCCATGTTGGCTTGGATTTTAAAGACAAAACCTGAGAAATCCTTATCATAAGGGTCGACAAGTTCACCGTCTGTTTTCTTGTGCCCATGAGGTTCTGGAGCAAACTTGAGGAAGGTTTCTAAGAAAGTCTGCACCCCAAAATTAGTCAAGGCCGAGCCAAAGAAGACTGGTGTCAAATCACCTGCAAGAATGGCTTCCTCTGAGAATTCATTTCCTGCTTCATTCAAGAGTTCGATATCCTCTTTCACTTGTTCGTAGAATGGGTTGCTAGCAAAGAGTTTATCGCCATCTTCTAGGCTGGCAAAACGTTCATCCCCTTTGTAGAGTTCCAAACGTTGGTTATAGAGGTCGTAGAGTCCCTCAAAGGCTTTCCCCATCCCGATTGGCCAGTTCATTGGGTAGCTAGCAATACCTAGAACTTCTTCCAATTCTTGCAAAAGGTCTAGTGGTTCACGACCATCTCGGTCCAACTTATTCATAAAGGTAAAGACTGGAATCCCACGATGTTTAACAACCTCAAATAATTTTTTGGTTTGGGCCTCGATACCCTTGGCAGAGTCCACCACCATGACGGCAGCATCCACCGCCATCAAGGTACGATAGGTATCTTCTGAGAAATCCTCGTGCCCTGGAGTGTCTAGGATATTTACGCGCTTACCATCATAGTCAAACTGCATCACAGATGAGGTTACCGAAATCCCACGTTGTTTTTCGATGTCCATCCAGTCAGATTTGGCAAAAGTCCCTGTTTTCTTCCCTTTTACGGTACCAGCTTCTCGAATTTCTCCCCCAAAGTAGAGCAATTGTTCAGTAATAGTAGTCTTACCCGCGTCTGGGTGAGAAATAATGGCAAAGGTACGGCGTTTCTTAATTTCTTCTTGAATAGTCATAAGTTCTCTTTCTTTCTACTTTTTTAATTATTTCGACTTTTAATCACTCTTTGTTACATTGGACTCTAAGATTCCTTTCAACACTCCATTATATCGGATTTTAGAGAGTTTTTTCAATCGCTTATAAAAGAAAAAAAGCAGGTCAAGATAGTTGACCTACTTTTTGAGATTCTTTTGTTCAATATTTATTTTTATATCGCTAGTTACAATCTCTTCAAAAATTTAATTGTTTCTAAAAGCAATTTTCTTTTTCCAGCGTTTCTTAAACAAAAATATCAAAGAGTACTAGAGCTGAAGATAGAATGATAGAAACCATAAGATACTTTATCCATAAAGGAGCGTTAGGAATAAAAGGTGTCGCATTCAAAAGCCCATAATTCCCTCCCGTTACTTGGTTGACCCCTACTAAAAATAGATTGAGAATAAAGGTGTAAGCGATAATTCGATACTTTTTAAGTAAGGTCTTATCGTAGTGATTCATGAGATAAACCAGAGAATTAACCAAAAGAGCGTAATGTCCAATCAAGAATGAAAAGCTGGTAATATGCGGAAAGTCATAAGGATCAAAGACTGGATAACCCAAGGCAAATACTGCCCCGCTAGCTCCCAAAAGTGCAAAATACTGCTTGATTTTCCACTTATCTGGCAGAAAAACAACAGCAAACATGGCCAAACGACAATGGTAAAGAGGTAGGCTGTTTGAAAACGGAATGCTAAAACCAATATACCAAGTGTAAAGAGCTAATAACTGGACTATTTGAATCCCTTTAAAGAGTTTAACAAATGTTGAATTCTCGTGATAAGCAAGTGAACCGTAAATAGATAAGGCAAGTAACAAAATGATTACCCCATACCAGATGATAGAGATGGCAGGCGGTGCAGTCGATTCAGTTGTAAAAAAATGATTCATAAAATCTCCTTATGGTAACAAATTTCAGATTTTTGTCTTCCTGATTGTATGTTTATATTTAACAAGTTGATTGATGAGGATGATAACTCCTATCATCAAGCTGGTCACTATCAAATAGTTAAGCAAACCGCCATGATCCCCAATCATAGGAGGCTTGCTCATAAAGCCATAATTCCCTCCTGTTGCAAAATTAGCTAGAAAGATAATAGCATTGACACCAAAGGTCATCTGACAAATCTTCCAAATATCCCTATTTTCAACGTGATAATATCTAACAAGATAAATCAAGCAGTTAGCCAAGAGGGCCCAGTGTCCGAAAACATTGTTCACCGAGGAAACATGGGGGAAGGGAAAAGGATAAAAAACTGGATAAACTAAAGCCATGATAGAACCAAAGACTCCCAACAAGGCAAAATATTGTTTAAAAAATGTCTTATTTGGAGCAAAAAGAATAATCCACATAGCCATGCGGCTATGGTAAAAAGGGAGAGCCTCAGACAGGGGCAGGCGCGCCGAAATATACCAAGCGTTGATAATCAGCAATTGGATCAATTGTCCCCAATACCAAAAATCTCGATAGCGCTTAGAAGAGGTATAACGAATCGATAAAACGGTTATAACTACTAAAGACGTAGGTAATAAAAAGTACCAGGCTCCCAAGTGTGGAGGGACTGTTTTTTTACTGGTAAAAAGCAACTCCCAAAGCGTCATGTTTCATCCTTAACATGTTCTAGTTTGATTAATTCTACATCCTTTTTACCAACTAGAAACTACTGTTATTCTTTTCTACTGATTTCAACCATTATATCGAATTAAAATCCTTTTTTTCAATTTCTATTTCTTTTTCAGCTTCTCTTGCCTTATTTATAGGAAAATATGGTAAAATAGAACAGATAAATAATCATCATTTCACGAAAGGATATCCGATGAAAATTACGCAAGAAGAGGTAACTCACGTTGCCAATCTTTCAAAATTAAAATTCTCAGAAGAAGACACTGCTGCATTTGCAACAACACTCTCAAAAATTGTTGATATGGTCGAATTGCTAAGTGAAGTCGACACAACTGGTGTCGCACCTACTACAACTATGGCTGACCGTAAAACTGTCCTCCGACCTGATGTGGCTGAAGAAGGAACAGACCGTGACCGCTTATTTAAAAATGTGCCTGAAAAAGATAACTACTATATCAAGGTGCCAGCTATCCTAGATGATGGAGGAGATGCCTAATGACTTTTAACAATAAAACCATTGAAGAGTTGCACAATCTCCTTGTTTCTAAGGAAATTTCAGCAACTGAACTAACTCAAGCAACTCTTGAAGATATCAAATCTCGTGAGGAAGCCCTTAATTCATTCGTTACTATCGCTGAAGATCAAGCTCTTGCACAAGCTAAAGCCATTGATGAAGCTGGAATCGATGCTGACAATGTTCTTTCAGGGATTCCCCTAGCTGTTAAGGATAACATTTCTACAGATGGTCTCTTAACAACAGCAGCCTCAAAAATGCTCTATAACTACGAACCTATCTTTGATGCAACAGCTGTTGCCAATGCAAAAGCTAAGGGCATGATTGTCGTCGGGAAAACCAACATGGACGAGTTTGCCATGGGTGGATCAGGCGAGACTTCTTACTACGGTGCTACTAAAAATGCTTGGGATCACAGCAAGGTTCCTGGTGGATCATCAAGTGGTTCAGCTGCAGCAGTAGCTTCTGGACAAGTCCGTTTATCACTTGGTTCTGATACTGGTGGCTCTATCCGCCAACCCGCCTCCTTCAACGGGATTGTTGGTCTCAAGCCAACCTATGGAACAGTTTCACGTTTTGGTCTTATTGCATTTGGTAGCTCATTAGACCAAATCGGGCCTTTTGCACCAACCGTTAAGGAAAATGCCCTCTTGCTTAATGCTATTGCTAGCGAAGATACTAAAGACTCAACTTCTGCCCCTGTCCGCATTGCTGACTTTACTTCAAAAATCGGTCAAGACATCAAAGGCATGAAAATTGCTTTGCCTAAGGAATATCTTGGTGAAGGGATTGACCCAGAGGTTAAGGAATCTATCCTCAACGCTGCTAAGCACTTTGAAAAACTCGGTGCTATCGTTGAAGAAGTTAGCCTTCCACACTCTAAATACGGGGTTGCAGTATACTACATTATTGCTTCTTCAGAAGCTTCATCAAACTTGCAACGCTTTGACGGAATCCGTTATGGCTATCGTGCAGAAGATGCAACTAATCTTGATGAAATCTATGTAAACAGCCGTAGCCAAGGTTTCGGCGAAGAAGTAAAACGCCGTATCATGCTTGGTACTTTCAGTCTTTCATCAGGTTACTATGATGCTTACTACAAGAAGGCTGGACAAGTTCGCACCCTCATTATCCAAGATTTCGAAAAAGTCTTTGCGGATTATGACTTGATTTTGGGACCAACTGCTCCTAGCGTTGCCTACGACTTGGATTCACTCAACCATGATCCAGTTGCTATGTACTTGGCTGACCTTTTAACAATTCCTGTCAACTTGGCTGGTCTACCAGGGATTTCTATTCCTGCTGGATTTGTTCAAGGTCTACCAGTAGGACTCCAATTGATTGGTCCTAAGTATTCAGAAGAAACAATCTACCAAGCTGCTGCTGCCTTTGAAGCAACAACAGATTACCACAAACAACAACCCGTGATTTTTGGAGGTGATAACTAATGAACTTTGAAACAGTCATTGGACTTGAAGTCCACGTAGAGCTCAACACCAATTCAAAAATCTTCTCACCTACCTCTGCCCACTTTGGAAATGACCAAAATGCCAATACAAACGTGATTGACTGGTCTTTCCCTGGGGTACTACCTGTTCTCAATAAAGGTGTTGTCGATGCTGGTATCAAGGCGGCTCTCGCCCTCAACATGGACATCCACAAGAAGATGCACTTTGACCGCAAGAACTACTTCTACCCTGATAATCCTAAAGCCTACCAAATTTCTCAATTTGATGAGCCAATCGGTTACAATGGGTGGATCGAAGTGGAACTAGAAGATGGTACGACTAAGAAAATTGGTATTGAACGTGCTCACTTGGAAGAAGACGCCGGTAAAAACACGCATGGTACAGATGGTTACTCTTATGTTGACCTCAACCGCCAAGGGGTTCCATTGATTGAGATTGTATCTGAAGCAGACATGCGCTCACCAGAAGAAGCTTACGCTTATCTAACAGCCCTCAAGGAAGTTATCCAATACGCTGGCATTTCTGACGTTAAGATGGAAGAAGGTTCTATGCGTGTGGATGCCAACATCTCGCTTCGTCCTTATGGTCAAGAGAAATTCGGTACCAAGACAGAGTTGAAAAACCTCAACTCCTTCTCAAACGTTCGTAAGGGTCTTGAATACGAAGTGCAACGTCAGGCTGAAATCCTTCGCTCTGGTGGTCAAATCCGCCAAGAAACTCGCCGTTATGATGAAGCTAATAAAGCAACTATTCTCATGCGTGTTAAGGAAGGTGCTGCAGACTACCGCTACTTCCCAGAACCAGACCTACCACTCTTTGAAATTTCAGACGAGTGGATTGAGGAAATGCGCACTGAGTTGCCAGAATTTCCAAAAGAGCGCCGTGCTCGCTATATTTCTGACCTTGGTTTATCAGACTACGATGCTAGCCAGTTGACTGCCAATAAAGTCACTTCTGACTTCTTTGAGAAAGCTGTTGCCCTAGGTGGTGATGCTAAACAAGTCTCTAACTGGCTCCAAGGTGAAGTCGCCCAGTTCTTGAATGCTGAAGGTAAGACGCTTGAACAAATCAAATTGACTCCAGAAAACTTGGTAGAAATGATTGCTATCATCGAAGACGGCACGATTTCATCTAAGATTGCTAAGAAAGTCTTTGTCCACCTAGCTAAAAATGGTGGAGGTGCTCGTGAATACGTTGAAAAAGCTGGTTTAGTTCAAATTTCAGATCCAGATGTTTTGATTCCAATCATCCATCAAGTCTTTGCCGATAACGAAGCTGCTGTTGCCGACTTCAAGTCAGGAAAACGAAACGCTGACAAGGCCTTCACAGGATTCCTCATGAAAGCAACCAAAGGCCAAGCCAACCCACAAGTAACCCTCAAACTGCTTGCCCAAGAATTGGCTAAGTTGAAAGATAGTGAGTGAAATATACTTTCGTTAATAACCCTTTCTACTAAAAAATAGAATACGGAGAATAAATGAACAAATTTTTACGGGTACTATTTATTTTAGTTATTGTCGCCATGTTGGGTGCTTCTGTTCTACAAATCTTTCTCCCATCATATATGGGAGAGCATTCTGGTTACGGTATTTCTGCAGGATGGCAAAGAGAAATTGGAATTTGGAATCTAGCCGTTTTAATTATTATTCTTGCTGTTAATATTAAATACGATTGGTTTTACCTGAGAATTGCCCTTCTTGCCCTCATCATTGGTGGTATAGGAATAGGAACAAATCATTTGTTAAATTTTATTGAATATCATTCTCCTGTTAATGCGATTGGTGCTATCGAGAATTATTTACTCGTATTTGGTTGGATTATAGGATGGTTTATTGAAAATAAAACTATAAAACTCAAAAACTCTTTATAGACATAAAATTTACCAAAAACTATTTTTGTACTCACATAGTTAGGAGACATATGAAAAAGTTATATACTCTTATCGCTACCTTCTTGCTTCTTATCTTTGTGACACCTCTTCAATCAATAGATGCGGGTGTCGGACATTCTCGAAGTGGTAGCTCTAGCCGCAGCAGCTCTCGAAGTAGTAGCAGTAGCCGAAGTCGTTCTAGTAGTAGTTCTTCTTCACGAAGCAGTTATCATTCTAACAATAGATACTCAAGTTCAGGAGGTTCTCTAGGGACCGGAATAAACATTCTTATCATGTTTGGTGTTGGGGCTTTCCTACTCTTCATGCTCATCAAATATTTGAGTGACCAAAATTCGTCATCTGGTAAATCATATGGAAACTCAACTGGATACAATGTTGAACCAACACTTCACCGTCGAGTTGAAAATAACACCTTGGCTATTAATCGTGTACACTATGGTGATCCAAACTTTGATGCGGATGCTTTCACTTCATGGGTTAGAGAAGTTTACATCCAATTACAGGCAGCCTGGACTAAAAAAGATTGGAATTTGGTGCGCTCACTTGAAAGTGCTAGCCTCTATTCTCAACACAGTGCTCAACTGGAAGACTATATCCAATCTCAAACAACGAATGTTTTGGAACGTGTTTACGTTGAAAATGTTCGAATCAAAGATTTCTACGAAAATCCAGATGGAAATGATACTTTAGTGGTTATCCTTTCATCTACTTTGAGAGACTATGTCATCGAAGATAAGACTCGTAAGGTTATCGAAGGAGATCCTCAACAAGATCTATTTACAGTTTATCAAATGAACTTCATCCGCAAACATGGTAGCCAAACTGAAAACAATGTTCAAGATGAAGCTGTTAGCGACCACTGTCCAAACTGTGGTGCTCCACTTAGAATCTCAGCTATAAGTCAATGTGATTATTGCGGAGCTGAACTCACACGTAGTCCAAATCAATGGGTTCTTGATACCTATGAAGTTGTGGATGAAGACGAACTTTATAATTAGGAGGAAATTATGGGATTTATTCGTGCTGCCCTTTCAGCTGGGCTAAATAGTTTTAATGATAGCAAATTCAAGGAAGCCGTTGTACTTCCAGACCATGTCTCTTCAGACGTCATGGCCATCAAGGGACAATTGCTACAAAAGATCCTGACGGTAGTTCAAGACAAAGCAACCAAAATACTGGTCTTTTAACAGACGGTTCTGTTGTTATTGTCCCTCAAGGATATGTTGCTGTTCTTGTCAATAACGGTACCTTCCTAGGGGATGTACTTGAAGCCGGAAGCCATGAATGGCGTGCAGGTGATAACGCTTGGCTCCTTGAAAAAGGTGGAATCAAGGGTACTTGGGAAAACTTCAAAAACCGCTTCTCTTTTGGTGGACAAGTTATTACTCGACAAGAAATCATCTTTATCCGTATGCAACCAATTGCAGGGAATAAATTTGGTACCCAAAATGCTGTAGAGTATTTCAGTGAACGTTACCAACAATTACTCAACATTCGTTTTTACGGACTATTTGATATCAAGGTTGCTGATCCTGTACTTTTCTATGTCAGCTCTATCAGCCAACAAATTGAAGATCATAAACCATTTACAATCCAAGATATTGCTCAAGGAACACTTCGACAAAATATCTCTCCAAAAATCGCAATTGCTATCGCTAAGTATACCAATGAAAACAGAGTTGATATCTATAGCCTCAATGCCAACCAAGATACTTTCAATGAACTTGCTAAACAAGAAGTCAACAAGGTATGGACTGGTCTTTACGGTATTGAAGCAACCAATATCCTTCTTGAAGACTTGAGTTACGACCAAGAAAGTCTTGAAATTGTTCGCAAACTTGATAGCGAACTCGTTGCCATGAAATACAACACGATTGAGATTGAAGAACGTCGTGCTCGTAACGAAGCTCTCATTGCGGCTGCCAATAATGAAGGCAATGGCAATGGTATGAACATGATTATGGGAGTGAACCTAGGACAAACCCTCGGTGGTCAAATTAACCAACAGGCCCAACCTATGAATCCAAATCAAAGCTATACTCCGGTACAACCCGCTGATCCAAACCAAGCTGTTACTCCCGTACAAACTGCAAATCCTGAACAAGTTGCTAGCCCAGTACAATCTGTTAATCCTGAACAGACTATTATCCCCGAACAAGCAAGTAACTCAGTGGAACCTACTCATCAAGAAGTAACAAGTTCTGCAGAAGAAACCACTAAACCTGAACAATCAACCAATTCAGAACAAACTGCAAATAAAAACTTTTACATCGAAGTAGATGGTAAATATGTCTTGGTAACCAGAAATGAAAATGGGGATATTGTACCCGTCAACTAGTTCTTCTTCTCTGACATTTGAGAATTCTGGGCTATTATGATACAATAAAGAGTAAACTATTTATAAAAGAGGTATAAACATGATTGAAGCAAGTAAACTAAAGGCTGGTATGACCTTTGAAACAGCTGACGGAAAATTGATCCGCGTTTTGGAAGCTAGCCACCACAAACCAGGTAAAGGAAACACTATCATGCGTATGAAATTGCGTGATGTCCGCACTGGTTCTACTTTTGAAACAAGCTACCGTCCAGAGGAAAAATTTGAACAAGCGATTATCGAAACTGTGCCAGCACAATACTTGTACAAAATGGATGGAACAGCTTACTTTATGAATACTGAAACATACGACCAGTATGAAATTCCTGTTGCTAACGTTGAAAACGAATTGCTTTATATCCTTGAAACTCTGATGTTAAAATCCAATTCTACGGAACTGAAGTAATCGGTGTAACAGTACCTACAACTGTTGAATTGACAGTTGCTGAAACTCAACCATCTATTAAAGGTGCGACTGTTACAGGTTCTGGTAAACCAGCAACTATGGAAACTGGTCTTGTCGTGAACGTTCCTGACTTTATCGAAGCTGGACAAAAACTTGTGATTAACACTGCTGAAGGAACTTACGTTTCTCGCGCTTAATCTATAGAAAGAGGTCATTCTATGGGAATTGAAGAACAACTAGGCGAAATCGTTATCGCCCCACGTGTACTTGAAAAAATCATCGCTATTGCTACTGCCAAAGTAGAAGGAGTCCACTCTTTCTCAAATAAATCAGTATCTGATACTATTTCAAAACTCTCACTTGGTCGCGGTGTATATCTAAAAGAATCTGACGAAGAATTGACAGCTGATATCTATCTCTACCTTGAGTATGGTGTTAAGGTACCTAAGGTAGCAATGGCTATTCAAAAAGCCGTTAAGGATGCGGTTCGTAATATGGCAGATGTCGAAATCTCTGCTGTCAACATTCACGTTGCTGGTATTGCGCCAGATAAAACACCAAAACCAGCATTAACAGATTTGTTTGATGAGGACTTCCTCAATGACTAGTCCATTATTAGAATCTAGACGCGAACTACGTAAATGTGCTTTCCAAGCACTTATGAGTCTTGAATTTGGTTCTGATTTAGAGACAGCTTGTCGCTTTGCCTACACTCATGATCGTGAAGACGAAGAGGTAAAACTCCCTAGCTTTCTTACAGATCTAGTATCAGGTGTTCAAGCTCAAAAAGAGGATTTAGATAAACAAATTACTCAGCACTTGAAAACAGGTTGGACAATTGATCGTTTAACCTTGGTTGAAAAAAGTATTCTTCGTTTAGGAGTTTTTGAAATCACTTCCTTTGATACTCCTCAACTCGTGGCCGTTAATGAAGCTATAGAGCTTGCTAAGAGTTTTTCAGATCAAAAATCTGCCCGTTTTATCAACGGACTCCTCAGTCAATTTGTAACAGAAAAAAAATTAAATATAAGAAAAAGTGTTTGACAAATGTCAAACACTTTTTTTCTTTTGCTTCACTCTATCTAAAAAAAACGATTATAGATTAAATTAGAAAGCAACAACCAGATGAAATCTGCATGAATGAGAAAGTTAATAAAACTATGGCACAGGATGGTGATTTTTAAATTCTTTGTCCAACGGTAGACTAAAGCAAAGAAAAGACCGAAAAACAATAAATCATCAAACTGATGGGGTCACGATGGGACAATACCAAATGACTGAGCCCAAATATCAGAGCTGATAAGATGACATCCAAGTAGTATTTGGACTTAGGGAAAAAGGTATTCATAAAATAGCCTCTATGAACAATCTCCTCCAATATAGGACCCAAAATGACAACTGAGATAAAAGAGAAGCAAGTCGTTAAAATAGTAGATTGCTCACTGAAGGATAGGACCGAAAGAAGGTCTTCAAAGATATAGTTGTTATTAATGAAGCGACTAAACTGTAAGTAAAAAGCACTTAAGAACTGACGGACAAAATAAGCAGCCACTAAACTAACTAAAAGGTAAAAGAATCTGGATTTCTTCGAGCCCTTTTTTTCAAAAATATAGAGCATTCTTTTCTTTTTTAGCCAATAGATAAATAGTCCTAAAAGAGCTAGTTGCTCTACTGCTACAATAATAGAATAGCCATCCATACCCCAGACAAACATCTTAGCCAGATAAAGACTACTGAAATCTAGTAGATAAATTGATAGAAATACCAGTAATGTATAGATTCCCAAATGACCTAGTTTTTCATACTCACTCCAAAAATCTTTTGTTGACTTATTTTTATAGCATAAATATCTTTTTATTATATTAACAGATATTTTTACAAGAGTCAATTTTTTCATTCTGAAATGTATTTTATAGAATCCAAAAAGCTAGAACTATTTTCTAGTTCTAGCTTTCTTTTAATATTTTCTAAAAGCGTTGATATCGTTCTTCCAATAGCTTCTCTAAAGGCATAGATTTTAATCTCTCCACTTCTAGCTCTAGTTCATTTTTTACACGAGCTAACAGCTCTTTAGAGGAGAGACCACTTTCTGAAATAACCTTATCGACAACTTCCATCTCTAAGAGTTCATGAGATGTAATTTTCATTAGTTCTGCTGCTTCCATAGCACGACTGCCATCTTTCCAAAGGATAGAGGCAAAGCCTTCAGGACTGAGAACTGCATAGATGGAATTTTCCAGCATCCAAACACGGTCTGCTACAGCAAGAGCAAGGGCTCCACCAGATCCACCTTCGCCGATGATAATGGCAATGATAGGAACTTTTAGGTCACTCATTTCCATGAGATTCCGAGCAATGGCTTCACCTTGGCCACGTTCCTCTGCACCTACGCCTGGATAGGCACCGGCAGTGTTGATAAAGGTCACAATGGGACGACCAAACTTTTCTGCTTGTTTCATCAAGCGAAGGGCTTTTCGATATCCTTCAGGATGAGGTTGTCCAAAATTGCGGTTAAGATTGTCTTGTAAACTTTTACCTTTTTGTATGCCTACTACGGTTACTGCTTGGCGACCTAGCCAACCGATTCCACCGATTACAGCACCATCGTCTCTAAAAGAGCGATCTCCATGTAATTCGATAAAGTCATCAAAAATTCCCACTGCAAAATCCAGAGCAGTTAATCTACTTTGTTCACGTGCTTTTCTGACAATTTTTGCAATCTTCATCTGTGATTCCTCCCATGTAGTCTCACTAATCGAGAGATCATATCTGGTAGTTCTCTTCGTCTAACAATCGCATCCACAAAACCATGTTCCAGGAGAAATTCTGCCTTCTGGAATCCTCTGGCAAATCTTCCCTTACAGTATTTTCAATAACACGTCTTCCAGCAAATCCTACTAAACTTTGAGGCTCTGCCAAGATGATATCACCCTCCATAGCAAAAGAAGCCGTTACACCTCCTGTTGTAGGATCAGTAAGAATGGTCAGATAAAAGAGACCTGCCTTAGAATGACGTTTCACAGCAACAGAAACCTTGGCCATCTGCATTAAGCTCATAATACCTTCTTGCATACGAGCCCCTCCAGACGCAGTAAAGAGGACGACGGGTAATTCTTCAAGAGTTGCAAATTCAAACAAACGAGTGATTTTTTCACCAACAACTGTTCCCATAGATGCCATAATAAAGTTGGAATCCATAATTCCCAGTGCTACCTTTTCTCCCTTGATTAGAGCTGTTCCTGTTATAACAGCTTCATCTAAACCTGTTTCCTGACGAATTTGGGCTAATTTTTTACGATAATCAGGGAATTTCAAAGGATCTTTAGTTTCAATTCCAGTAAACATCTCTACAAAACTATTGGGTTCAACTGTTAAATCCAACCGTTCTTGAGCAGAAATACGGAAAGTATAGTTGCAGTGGGGACAAATACGCTCACTTCCCAAATCTTTTTGATAGATAGTGTGTTTACAAGCTGGACACTTAGAAAACAGTTCATCTGGCACTACTGGTTTAGCTTGCTTTTTTTGCGTACGATTAGGTGTAATTCGTATATATTTATCTTTTTTTACTAAATAGAGCCATACATCCCCCTTTTCAGTCTCATACTCTAGAATACTTATTTTTTAGCTTGATAATTTGGTAAGAAGGTTTCCATCAAGAAGGAGGTATCATAATCTCCTGCAATTACATGACTATCTGAAATCAAATCCAATTGAAAATTAGTATTAGTCTCCACACCTTCAATTTCAAGTTCACATAGAGCACGTTGCATTTTCATAAGTGCATCAAAACGATTTTCACCATGAACAATGACTTTAGCAATCATACTATCATAGTAAGGTGGAATAGTATAGCCTGGATAAACTGCCGAATCTACTCTCAAGCCTACACCACCACTAGGAAGATAAAGATTTTTTATCTTACCTGGACTAGGTGCAAAATTAAAGGCTGGGTTTTCTGCATTGATACGACACTCAATGGCATGTCCTTTTAGAACAATGTCTTCTTGTTCCAGAGTCAAAGGTTGACCTGCCGCAATACGGATTTGTTCCTTGACAATATCCACACCAGAAACAAATTCTGTGACAGGATGTTCTACTTGGATACGAGTATTCATCTCCATAAAGTAGAATTTACCAGTTGCTTCATCTAGTAAGAACTCAATGGTACCAGCATTTTCATAACCAACAGATTCCGCCGCACGGACTGCTGCAGCACCTATTTCATTACGGAGTGTCTTACCAATCGCAATAGAAGGGCTTTCTTCTAAAACCTTTTGGTTATTCCGCTGAAGCGAACAATCACGCTCACCTAGGTGAATAACATGTCCCATTTGATCAGCAAGAATCTGTACTTCAATATGGCGGGCAGGATAAATCACGCGCTCTAGGTACATAGCACCATTACCAAAGTTTGCTTTGGCTTCACTAGAGGCTGTTTCAAAGGCTGATACGAGATCGTCTGCCTTTCAACCTTACGAATTCCTTTACCACCACCTCCAGCTGAAGCTTTCAGCATGACAGGATAACCAATTTTTTCTGCAATAGCCAAGGCCTCTTCTGCAGTATGGACTTCTCCATCTGAACCAGGAATGACGGGTACATTAGCCTTAATCATTTGAGCACGGGCGTTAATTTTATCCCCCATGACATCCATTACACGAGCTGAAGGACCAATAAATTTGATACCGACTTCTTCACACATAGTTGCAAATTTGGAATTTTCACTTAAAAAACCAAATCCAGGGTGAATAGCTTCTGCCTCAGTTAAAACTGCAGCAGATAAAATAGCATTAATATTTAGATAAGACTCTGTTGCCTTACCAGGGCCGATACAGATTGCCTCATCAGCCAAAAGTGTGTGCAGAGCTTCTTTATCAGCAGTCGAATAAACAGCAACTGTTGCAATTCCCAGCTCTCTTGCCGCTCGAATAATTCGAACTGCGATTTCTCCACGATTAGCAATTAAAATCTTTCGAAACATGGATAACCTCCTAGTTTCCAATTGCAAAGGTTAGGGTTCCACTTGCTGCTAGCTTACCATCTACTTCTGCCTTCGCTTCTACTACGGCGATTGTACCACGACGTTTGACAAATGTAGCGGTCATGACTAATTGATCACCAGGTATAACTTGCTTCTTAAATTTGACCTTGTCCATACCCGCATAGAAGACGAGTTTCCCTTTGTTCTCAGGTTTTGATAATTCTAAAACGCCTGCTGTTTGTGCCAAGGCTTCCATGATTAGTACCCCTGGCATCACAGGGTAAGCTGAGAAGTGTCCGTTGAAGAAAGGCTCATTGATGCTCACATTCTTGATAGCAACAATAGTGTCTTCACTGACTTCTAAAACACGATCCACTAAGAGCATGGGATATCGGTGTGGCAAAGCTTCTTTTATTCCTTGAATATCAATCATTTGATACGTACCAAGCCTTTCCCGAATTCTACCATTTCTTCATTTGTAACAAGAATCTCAGTTACAATTCCATCCTTTGGTGCTGGAATTTCATTCATGACCTTCATGGCTTCAATGATTACTAATGTTTGACCTTTTTAACAGTATCTCCAACACTCACAAAATATGGTTTATCTGGTCCAGCAGCCAAGTAAGCTACCCCAACAAGGGGACTCTCTACAAGATCACCTTCAGCTTCTTGATACTCAACTGTTGATTCTACTTGAGTTTCTTCTGCTATTGGTGTTGAATTAGTAGCAACAGATTCTATTGATTGTTCTTTGGCAATCGCTTCAATCGGCTGATGGGAATGAACTGTTTGAACTGGCTGAGCAAATTCTGAAACGATTCTTGTTTCATTTTTGCTAAACATCAATTCCTCAGCCCCATTTTTATAAGATAATTCTCTCAGACTTGATTGATTAAATTGCGCCATCAAATCTTTGATTTCGTTTAAATTCATCTTTACATATTCTCCCAACGTTTGAATGCAAGGACTGCATTGTGTCCACCAAATCCAAAAGTATTTGAAATAGCATATGGAATTTCACGTTCCAAACCTTGCCCAAAGATAACATTTGCTTCAATATAGTCAGATAATTCTGTTGTTCCTGCAGTCATTGGTACATAACTATTACGCATCGCTTCAATCGTAGCAATAGCTTCGACAGCACCAGCTGCTCCTAGCAAGTGACCTGTAAATGATTTGGTTGAAGACACTGGAACTTCTTTGCCTAAAACAGCTACAATAGCGCCACTTTCGCCTTTTTCATTAGCTGGAGTTGAGGTCCCATGAGCGTTGACATAGCCAACTTGGTCAGGACTGATTCCTGCTTCTTCTAAGGCAAGTTTTATAGCCTTGATAGCTCCCTTACCTTCTGGATGAGGTGCTGTCATATGATAAGCATCACAAGTATTCCCGTAGCCAACAACTTCTGCCAAGATAGTTGCTCCACGCTTCTCAGCATGTTCTAAACTTTCTAATACTAACATACCTGAACCTTCACCCATGACAAATCCATTACGATCCTTATCAAATGGGATAGAAGCACGAGTTGGATCTTCAGTAGTTGATAAAGCTGTCAACACTTGGAAGCCAGCGATTGCAAAAGGAGTAATAGAAGCTTCTGATCCTCCAACTAACATGATATCTTGGAAACCAAATTTGATAGAACGGAAGGCATCTCCGATAGCATCATTTGATGAAGCGCAAGCTGTGTTGATAGATTTACAGATACCATTGGCACCAAAGCGCATAGCTACATTTCCTGCAGCCATATTTGGCAAGGCTTTGGGAAGTGTTAATGGTTTAACACGTTTTGGCCCTTTTTCGTGAAGTCGAAGGACTTGGTCTTCGATTTCTCTGATTCCACCGATACCTGATGCAACGATGACACCAAAGCGGTCTTTATCAAGTGCTTCTACATCAAGATTAGCATGGTCAACTGCTTCTTGAGCAGCATACAAGGCATACAAAGAATAATCATCGAAACGATTGGTATCTTTTTTTACAAAATATTTGTCAAAAGGAAAATCATTAATCTCTGCTGCATTATGGACGTCAAAAGCACTGTGATCAAACTTGGTAATCTTATCAATCCCAATCTTTCCAGTTTTTAGACTATTCCAGAATTCTTCCGGTGTATTGCCAATCGGAGATGTCAATCCGTAACCAGTTACTACTACTCTATTTAATTTCATTATTTCACCTCTACTTTAACGATTATTGCATGGTTAGTCCACCATCAATAGCAATGACTTGTCCTGTTAGATAATCTTGACTTGCAAGAAAGACTGCCACATCTGCAACTTGTTCTGCTTGACCAAACTGTTTCATTGGAATTTGTGCCAACATTGCATCCTTGACCTTATCACTTAAAACAGCTGTCATATCTGACTCAATCATACCTGGTGCAATGGCGTTTACCCTAACATTACGACCAGCAACTTCACGTGCTACAGACTTGGTAAATCCAATTAAGCCAGCCTTTGAAGCAGCATAGTTTGCTTGACCAACATTCCCCATCAAGCCAACAACACTGGACATATTGATAATGGCACCTTCTCGAGCTTTAATCATCTGTTTCAAAACAGATTGAGTCATATTGAAGGCTCCTGTCAGGTTAACTTTTAACACTCGTTCAAAGTCCTCTTCTGTCATCTTCAGCATGATAGTATCTTGGGTGATGCCTGCATTATTGACCAAAATATCGACTGATCCTAATTCTTCAATCGCTTGGTCAACCATTCTCTTAGCATCGGTATAGTCTGATACATCTCCAGAGATAGCAAGGACCTTAACACCGTATGATTTAAAACTAGCTAAGAGCTCCTCGGAGATTTGACCACGGCTATTTAATACTATATTAGCACCCAAGCTGGCAAATTTATGAGCTATTGCAAGACCAATTCCACGGCTTGAGCCTGTAATAAAGACATTTTTATTTTCTAGTTTCATGTTTCTCCTTTCAGAACCTCAACTATCTCAGTTAGTTATTAATAAGTGTTTCTAAACTTGCTTGATCTTCCACATTAGCTAAGTCAGCCGTTCTATCAATTTTTTTAACAAAACCTGACAAGACTTTCCTGGGCCGACTTCGATAAATCTCGTCACTCCAGCTTCTTTCATAAGAGCAATACTCTCATAAAAACGAACCGGTTCCTTCACCTGACGTGTCAAAAGTTCAGCTATTCTATCTTTTTCCATTATTTTAGCTTCTGTATTGCCAACTAAAGGACAATTAAAATCATTAAACTGAACCTCTGTTAATACCTCAGCTAATTTCTGACTAGCAGGTTCTAGCAGAGAGGTATGGAAAGGTCCAGATACATTAAGTGGGAGGATGCGTTTGGCTCCCGCTTCTTTTAAAAGTTCTACAGCGCGGTCTACAGCAACAACTTCACCACCAATAACAATTTGGCTTGGTGTGTTGTAGTTAGCTGGGGTTACTACTCCAAATTCTGATGCTTTTTTACAAGCTTCTTCAATCACATCGACTGGAGTATTAAGGACTGCAACCATCTTGCCTGAACCTGCAGGAGCAGCTTCTTCCATATAAGCTCCACGCTTGGCAACTAAGGCAATGGCCGCTTCAAAATCTAAAGCTCCACTCGCCACAAGAGCAGAATACTCACCCAAAGATAATCCTGCCACCATATCAGGCTTCAAGCCTTTTTCCACTAGCAAGCGATAGATAGCAACTGATGTAGCGAGAATAGCAGGTTGAGTAAAGCGGGTTTGGTTTAACTTATTTTCTTCTTGATCAATGAGCTGACGAAGGTCATAACCCAAAACTTGGCTTGCCTTGTCGATAGTTTCCTTTACAATAGGGTAGAGATCATAAAGTTCTTTGCCCATATCAAGATATTGAGCTCCTTGGCCTGCAAATAAAAAGGCTGTTTTAGTCATTTCTTGTAACTCCTATCCAACGAGAGGCTTCTTCTTGAATTTTTTTGGCTGCACCATAATAGAGATCTTTAAGAATTTCTTCGACAGTTTCTTCCTTAGATACGAGACCTGCAATTTGTCCCGCCATTACTGAACCACTATCTACATCTCCATGAACGACAGCCTTAGCTAGCGCTCCAGCACCCATCTGTTCAAACACTTCCAAATCAGGATTTTCCTGTTTAAAAGCATCCTTTTCAGCCTGTTCAAAATCACGAGTTAATTGATTTTTGATAGCACGGACAGCATGCCCGAAGTGCTGTGCTGAAACAGTGGTGTCAATATCACGAGCTTTTAAAATTTTAGCCTTATAATTTGGATGAGCATTCGATTCCTTAGCTACTACAAAACGTGTCCCGACTTGAACAGCTTCTGCACCTAACATAAATCCAGCAGCAACACCTTCACCATCTGCAATACCACCAGCAGCAATCACTGGAATAGACACAGCTGCGGAAACTTGGCGGACTAAAGTCATAGTTGTTAATTTACCAATATGACCTCCAGCTTCCATCCCTTCTGCAATAACCGCATCTGCACCAATCTTTTCCATACGTTTAGCCAGTGCCACACTAGGCACAACAGGAATAACTGTAATCCCTGCATCATGGAAACGTTCCATGTATTTGCTTGGGTTCCCTGCACCTGTAGTTACAACCTTAACATCTTCTTCAATCACAAGGTCTACAATGTCTTCAACAAATGGAGACAAGAGCATAATATTAACACCAAAAGGCTTGTCTGTCAGTGATTTAATTTTATCGATATTTGCCTTAACGACTTCTTTAGGTGCATTTCCACCACCTATAATTCCTAGTCCACCAGCCTTGGATACAGCTCCAGCCAAGTCACCATCAGCAACCCAAGCCATTCCACCTTGAAAAATAGGATATTTAATATTCAATAGTTCAGTGATACGTGTTTTCATTTTGCCTCCAATTTTATTGCTCAGCTAATAGTTTGAAGGTTCTATATTTTGAATTTCAAACTATTAGCTAAACAAGAGGGAGTGGGTCTCCCAACTCCTTCCTAGTTTATGTTAATTATTTTGTTTTTTTCTTCAACGTAAGCAACCAAGTCACCTACAGTTTTTAAGCTATCTTCTGCTTCAATTTGGATGTCAAAAGCATCCTCGATTTCTGAGATAACTTGGAACAAATCCAATGAATCTGCATCCAAATCTTCGAAAGTAGACTCAAGTGTTACTTCTGATGCGTCTTTCCCAAGTTCCTCAACGATAATTTCTTGTACTTTTTCAAATACTGCCATGATAGACTCCTTTTAAATATATATTTTTTTATAAAAAAATGTGTTCACCACATGATTACCTAAAGTGTAACAATGAGCGTGCCCCATGTCAAACCTCCACCGAAGCCTGCCATGAGAATCGTTTGACTTCCATCCAAAAGGATTAAGCCTTCTTCAACACACTCAGAAAGTAAAATCGGGATACTTGCTGCACTGGTATTTCCATACTTTGTCATATTAGCAGGCAATTTATCACGATTAACCCCAATCTTTCTAGCCATTTTATCTAAGATACGATCATTGGCCTGATGGAGTAAGAGATAGTCCAAGTCATCTGTCGACACAGGACTCAAATCAATTGTCTCTTTTATTGATTTGGAAACATCTCGAATAGCAAAGTCGAATACTGCCCTACCATCCATTTTTAAGAAAGCACTTGCTTCTTTTTGAACGGAAAAGGGGGAAGTCAAAGGTGTTTCACCGTAAGTCAAACACTCACCTCTAGCACCATCGCTATGTAAACTCTCCGCTAGAAAATGATTGGTTTTAGCTGATTCTAACAAAACACCACCAGCCCCATCTCCAAAGAGAACAGCTGTCGACCGGTCAGACCAATCCACTGATTTCGATAAAGTTTCAGCACCAATAACAATACCTTTTTGATAACGACCAGAAGATATCAATTTCTCTCCCAGTTGATAACGCAAAGATAAATCCACTACAAGCTGCTGTCAAGTCGAAAGCAAAAGCTTGTGTAGCTCCTATTTTAGCTTGAACTAGCGCAGCCGTTGAAGGGACCATTGAATCCGGTGTTACAGTAGCAACAATAATAAAATCTAGTTGCTCTGCTAAAAGTCCAGCTTGGTTAAGTATACGTCTAGCAACTTCTGCAGATAAATCACTAGTGGATTCTGTTTTAGAAATATGCCTTTGTTTTATACCTGTCCGACTGGAAATCCACTCATCACTTGTATCCATAACCTGAGCCAAATCATCATTTACGATTACTTGCTCTGGAACATAATGAGCTACTTGGCTTATTTTTGCAAAAGCCATTATTTCAAATCCTCCAAAAATTGATAAAGATTAGTCAATCCTTTGCCCATAACATCTATTTCTTCTGGACTCATGCCATCGATAATTTTTTCCACCATTGCTTTGTGGAAACGTTTATGAAGACGATGGACTAAGCGACCTTTCTTTGTCAAATGTAAATATACAACCCGACGATCTTGGTCTGATCGGATTCTTTCAATATAACCTTTACGCTCCAAGTTATTCAAGCAAGTTGTTACTGTTCCAAGAGTTACCATTAACTCTTTAGAAACAAAACTTGGCGTTACATCTGAAAAATTGCCAATCACATCAATCGTATGCATTTCTTTAATAGAAATGTCTTTAAAACGACTCCCTCTCAAGCTCACTTCTTCAATGACTAGTACATTATTAAATATAGATGTTAAGTATTCATTGATTAGTTTATAATCCAATTCTCAACCCTCCTTTACAAAAACTTTTATAATCAAAGCATTTGATAATGGAAGTATATCAAACTTTAAAGGATTATGCAAGTTTTTTATTTTCCTAAAAACTTAGGACGTCGTCTTTCCGAATGAGCCAGAACTCCTTCTTTAAAGTCTTCAGTGTAGGCCAACGATTTTTGTAACTCCAACTCCAGGTTAGCATAATCTTGCCACTGTTTAAATTCACTCTCCCAGACTAGCTTTTTAATTGCCGCATAAGAGTTGGATGATCCACGTTTCAACTTCTTCAACAATTGATTTCTTGTTTTTTCTAACTGATCACTTATACAAACACGATAAACGGCTCCTGCTTCAAAGGCTTTCTCAGCTGTAAAAGCTTCTCCTGTCATAGCTAGTTGTGTTGCTCGAGTAACTCCGAGTGCTCTTGTTAGCAAAAACAAACCACCAGCATCCGGCGCTAATCCAACACCAACAAAGGCTTGAATAAATTTTGCTTTATCAGTTGCAATACAGAAATCAACAGCCAAGGCCATGTTGGCTGCGGCACCTGCCACAGCTCCGTCAACTTCCATAATGATAGGTTTAGAATTTGCTTTTATTTTAAAAGAAATAGTATTAACAAGCTCAGCAATTTTTTCCTAAAGATCCGATATCATCCTCATCGACAGCACGTTTCATTTCTACCAAATCGCCTCCGACAGAAAAATACTTTTTCCTAAGGCATTGATCAATATGTAAGAAACTGCTCCATCCTTTTTCAGCTAGGTTCAAAGCTTCTAAGATTTCTTCACACATTGGGATATGGAAACCATTTGCCACTTCTGGACGATTTAAAGTAATGATTGCTAGATCATCTTGAACTTGATAAATAATATGATTCATACCCACTCCTTTTTCGTTTACAAAGATTTTTTTAAATTATTTTATTTTTCAAATTATATCTTTTTATAAATTTTTGCACAAGGAAAAAAATGATTAAAAGTGTATCAGCCGATTTTCGCTGTTTTTGTATTTAATCTATCAAATCCTAATAGACAACTCATAAACGCTCAACAATATCTTAGATTGAGATTGCCTTCCACATCCTCGATTGAAAAAAGGTTCTCTTTCTGCTATAATCGTATAAAATACTTACTTTAGGAGTACTTATGAAGGTTGTAAAATTTGGGGGAAGTTCACTTGCCTCTGCTAGTCAGTTAGAAAAAGTTTTAAATATTGTAAAGAGCGATCCTGAACGACGTTTTGTAGTTGTTTCTGCTCCAGGAAAACGAGATTCTGAAGATACAAAGGTAACTGATGCCTTAATTAAATACTACCGTGACTATGTTGCTGGAAATGATATTAGTAAAGTCAAAACTGGATTATCGAACGCTATGCTGCCATGGTCAGTGAATTAAAACTCAAACCAACAGTACTAGAGAAAATCTCAAAAAGTATCCGTTCTCTTGCGACCCTTCCGATTGAAGACAATGAGTTTCTTTACGATACTTTCTTGGCGGCGGGAGAAAATAATAACGCCAAACTCATTGCAGCTTACTTTAACCAAAATGGATTAGAGGCTCGCTATGTTCATCCGCGAGAAGCTGGTATTGTTGTAACAAGCGAACCTGGAAATGCTCGTATCATTCCTTCAAGTTATGACAAAATTGAAGAACTCAATAATAGTCCAGAAGTTCTTGTTATCCCAGGTTTCTTTGGTGTCACTAAGGAAGATCAAATTTGTACCTTCTCTCGTGGTGGTTCAGATATTACTGGTTCTATCATCGCCGCAGGTGTTAAGGCTGACCTCTATGAAAACTTTACTGATGTAGATGGAATCTTTGCTGCCCATCCTGGTATCATCCACCAACCACACTCGATTCCAGAATTAACCTACCGTGAGATGCGTGAGTTAGCCTATGCAGGTTTTTCTGTCCTTCACGATGAAGCCCTTCTACCTGCCTATCGCGGAAAAATTCCTTTGGTTATCAAAAATACTAACAATCCTGACCATCCAGGTACTCGTATCGTTCTGAAACACAGTAGTGATGAATTCCCAGTAGTGGGGATTGCTGGTGATTCTGGTTTTGTCAGTATCAATATGTCTAAGTACCTCATGAACCGCGAAGTTGGTTTTGGTCGTAAAGTACTTCAAATTCTAGAAGACCTGAATATTGGTTGGGAACATATGCCAACTGGTATCGATGACCTATCTATCATTTTACGTTCACGAGAATTAACTCCTATCAAAGAAGAAGAAATCCTTCGTCAGTTAGTTCAAAAAGCAGAGGTCGACCACGCTGAAATCGAACATGACCTGTCTATCATAATGATTGTTGGCGAAAAAATGAAGCGCCATATCGGGGTAACTGCTACAGCTACTCGCGCCTTATCTGAAAACAAGATCAACATTCAAATGATGTCTCAAGGATCGAGCGAAGTTTCTATCATGTTCGTTGTTCAAAAAGACCAAGAAAAAGCTGCCATCAAGGCTCTATACCATGCCTTTTTCAGTGAAAGTAAGGAAGATTAAACATGGCACAATCTCTTAACAAGGTCGTAGACTTACAAACTACTGGAACTTCTTACCTCTCTATACAAGGAAAAGTTGGAAAATTTTTGGTAGGAGATCAAGCCTTGGAGTTTTACTCGGATCGCAATATTGAGGATTTTATACAAATTCCTTGGACCAGTATCAATCAAATTGGAGCAAATGTTTCTGGTCGAAAAATTAGCCGTCATTTTGAAGTCTTTACAGATCAGGGAAATTTCTCTTTGCTTCAAAAGATTCTGGGACTATTCTCAAAATTGCTCGGGAAAAAATCGGAAATGAAAAGGTTGTGAAGCTTCCAACCTTACTCCAAATCATCGGTCGTAAAATCAAAAATCTATTTGCAAAAAAATAGAAAGTTTAGTATAATCATAGAAACGGATAAGTAGGTTATCCTCTTCTTCCAGAAAGTCTGCGGATGCTGCGAGCAGATAGGAGAGATAGGTGAAATTCTACCGTTGCTTTAAACCAAATACACAATCAAGTGCACATCTGTGAAGTTGGATGGAACCGTGGCTCTGCCACTCCAACACTTTGTCAGGTGTGCTTTTTTCATATAAAGGAGGACTTATGTTAGATATCAAACGAATTCGTACAGATTTTGAAACTGTTGCTGAAAAACTAGCTACACGTGGTGTAGACGCTGCTATCTTGAATGAGATGAAAGAAATCGATGCGAAACGTCGTGACATCTTAGTCAAGGTAGAAACCCTTAAGGCAGAGCGTAACACAGTCTCTGCTGAAATTGCTCAAGCTAAGCGCAACAAAGAAAATGCAGACGACAAAATTGCTGCTATGCAAACTCTATCTGCTGAGGTCAAAGCGCTAGATGCTGAATTAGCAGAAATCGATGCTAAATTAACAGAATTCACTACTACTCTTCCAAATATCCCAGCTGACAGTGTTCCTATTGGAGCAGACGAAGATGATAACGTAGAAGTTCGCCGTTGGGGAACTCCTCGTGAGTTTGACTTTGAACCAAAAGCTCACTGGGATCTTGGTGAAGATCTTGATATTCTTGACTGGGAACGTGGTGGAAAAGTTACTGGAGCTCGTTTCCTCTTCTATAAAGGCCTCGGAGCTCGCTTGGAACGTGCTATTTACAACTTTATGTTGGATGAACATGGTAAGGAAGGTTATACTGAAGTCATCACCCCTTACATAGTCAACCATGATTCTATGTTTGGTACCGGACAATATCCAAAATTTAAGGAAGATACTTTTGAACTCAGCGATACCAACTTTGTCTTAATTCCAACTGCTGAGGTACCTTTAACTAACTATTACCGTGATGAAATCATCGATGGTAAAGATCTACCAATCTACTTTACTGCTATGAGTCCATCTTTCCGTTCTGAAGCTGGTTCTGCTGGTCGTGATACTCGTGGTTTGATCCGTTTGCACCAATTCCACAAGGTAGAAATGGTGAAATTTGCTAAACCTGAAGAGTCATATGAAGAACTTGAAAAGATGACAGCTAACGCTGAAAATATCCTTCAAAAACTCAACCTTCCATACCGTGTCATGGCTCTTTCTACAGGAGATATGGGCTTCTCAGCTGCTAAGACTTACGATTTGGAAGTTTGGATCCCAGCACAAAATACTTACCGTGAAATCTCAAGTTGTTCAAATACAGAAGATTTCCAAGCACGTCGTGCGCAAATCCGCTACCGTGATGAAGCCGACGGTAAGGTTAAACTTCTTCATACCTTGAACGGTTCTGGACTTGCTGTTGGACGTACAGTGGCAGCAATTCTTGAAAACTATCAAAACGAAGATGGTTCTGTTACTATTCCTGAAGTACTTCGTCCATACATGGGTGGTGCTGAAGTCATCAAACCATAAAATAAACAAGAGGAAGCATAACTTCCTCTTTTGCATTTCATGTAAAAAAACAGGTAGAAAATCTTTCATCTCTACCTATTATTTTTATATTCTCTAGTAACCACCCATCATTGATGGATCCATAGCTGGTACTGGGGCTACTGGTTCTGGTTTATTAGCCACAACTGCTTCTGTTGTCAAGATAAGACTTGCTACTGAAGCTGCATTTTGAAGGGCTGAACGGCTAACCTTAACAGGATCGATAATACCTGCTTCAATCATGTTGACCCATTCACCTGTTGCAGCGTTGAAGCCAGTTCCAAGCTCTGCATTTTTCAAACGATCGATTACGATTGAACCTTCATAGCCTGCATTGTAGGCAATTTGACGAACTGGCTCTTCTAAGGCACGAAGCACGATGTTGCGCCCTGTCGCTTCATCTCCTATCAATTCCAAAGTCTTAACGGCTGAGATGACATTAACGAGGGCAGTCCCACCTCCAGCAACAATACCTTCTTCCACTGCTGCACGGGTAGCGTTAAGGGCATCTTCGATGCGGAGTTTCATCTCTTTCAATTCAGTTTCAGTTGCAGCGCCGACCTTGATAACTGCTACTCCACCTGATAATTTGGCCAATCGTTCTTGGAGTTTTTCACGGTCGAATTCTGAAGTTGTTGTTTCGATTTGTGTCTTGATAACAGCTACACGATTAGCAATTGCTTCAGGATTACCAGCACCTTCTACGATGACAGTGCTATCTTTATCGACAGATACTTTAGCTGCTTGACCAAGAGCTTCAATAGTAGCATCTTTCAACTCAAGACCAAGGTCTTCGGTAATAACAGTTCCACCTGTCAAAATCGCAATATCTTCCAACATCGCTTTACGACGGTCACCGAAACCAGGAGCCTTAACAGCAACGACGTTGAAAGTTCCACGAATCTTGTTCAAAACAAGGGTTGGCAGAGCTTCACCATCAACATCATCTGCAATAATCAAGAGTGGACGACTGCTTTGAAGAATACTTTCTAAAAGTGGCAAGATTTCTTGGATATTTGAAATCTTCTTGTCAGTGATTAAAATGTATGGATTTTCAAGGTCTGCAACCATTTTTTCATTATCAGTAACCATGTATTGTGAGAGGTAACCACGGTCAAACTGCATTCCCTCAACCACTTCAAGCTCGGTTTCCATTCCACGAGACTCTTCAATGGTGATAACCCCATCTTTACCAACTTTTTCCATGGCTTCAGAGATGTATTCACCAACTTTTTCAGAGCGAGATGATACAGCAGCGACCTGCGCAATCGCTTCTTTGTTAGCAACTGGAATAGCATTGTTCTTCAAGGCTTCAACAGCTGCAGCAACCGCAGCTTCAATCCCACGACGAATACCAATTGGATTTGCACCGGCAGTTACGTTTTTGATTCCTTCACGAACGATAGCCTGAGTCAATACTGTTGCAGTAGTTGTCCCATCACCAGCGATATCATTGGTTTTAGAAGCTACTTCTGATACCAATTTGGCACCCATATTTTCAAAATGGTCTTCCAATTCGATTTCTTTGGCGATTGTTACACCATCATTGGTAATCAATGGAGAACCAAATGATTTTTCAAGAACAACGTTACGACCTTTAGGTCCCAAGGTTACTTTAACAGTGTCAGCTAGGATATCAACACCACGGACCATAGCTGAACGAGCGTCTGATGAAAATTTAATGTCTTTTGCCATACTTACTTTCTCCTTCTATTCTTCAACGATTGCCAAGATACTAGCTTCACCCACGATGAGGTATTTTTCATCACCATCTTTAACATCAATACCCGCATGAGCTTCAACTAAAACCTGATCTCCAACTTTTACACTTGAAGCGACTAACTCACCGCTCAAGGTACGAACACCTTGTCCGGTAGCCACTACAGTAGCTGTTTTCGTTTCTTCTTGGGCTGATTTTGCGAGGACAAATCCCCCAACAGTTTGTTCTTTTTCTTCAATTTTCAAGACCACACGGTCGCCTAATGGTTTCAACATTTGTCTTCCTCCATAATACAATCATATCATTAGCACTCTTTTTATATGAGTGCTAAACCATAGTTCTATTGTATCACTTGGTCAAAAATAGTCAAGGAAAAAGTCTGATTTATAGCATAAAAAAGAGTTCGAGAAAGCTCTCAAACTCCTATCGTTTTAGAAGGGAAGTTCCTCCTCTTCCAAAACTAGATCTGCTAAGTCTTGACCTGCATTATTTTCACGCATAGCACGTTGAGCACGACTTTCCAAAAGTTGGAAGCCTGTGGCAAGAACTTCGGTCACATAGTTGGTCTGACCATTCTTCTCAAACTTACGGGTACGGAGCTCCCCATCGACAGAAATGAGACTGCCTTTAGTCGCGTAGCTAGCCAAGGTTTCAGCCAGTTTGCCCCAGACAACAATATTGATGAAGTCAGCTTCACGTTCCCCATTTTGGTCCTTGAAACGACGGTTAATGCAATAGTCGCTCGAGCCACGGACTTGTCATTGTTGGTTTTTGTGCAATTCTGGTGTAGACGTCAAGCGTCCAATCATAATAACTTTATTATACATTTTTCATCCTCCTACTTATCTATTCGAAGGAAAAGAAAAAAAGTTACAAGATTTGTAACTTTTTTTAAAAATAATATTAATCTCTATGAATCATAAATCCCAGTTGCTTGTTGATTGGCCATGATGGTCATATCTGTGATTTGTACACGACGTGGTTGACTGGTCACATAAACTACTGCATCAGCGATATCTTGCGCCTGCAAGGCTTCGAGTCCCCTGATAGACAGTCGCAGCCCGTGCCTCATCTCCATGGAAACGTACTTTTGAGAAAAATCAGTCTCTACAATTCCAGGCTGAATAGTGGTCACCTTGATATCTGTCGCAATGGTATCAATCCGAAGTCCATCTGAAAAGGTTTTGACTGCAGCCTTGGTTGCTGAATAGACTGCTGCACCAGCATATGCGTAAATACCTGCAGTAGAACCCATATTGATGATATGCCCTTGATTAGCTGCTACCATGGAAGGCAAGAGACAGCGTGTAACCGCCATTAAACCCTTGACATTGGTATCCAGCATGGTCAACATATCCAACTCTTCATAGTCCTGATAAGGAGCTAAACCTAAAGCAAGTCCAGCGTTATTGACTCAAGATATCAATCTGACCTACTGTCTCTAAAATTTCTGAACAAACAGTCTTAACCATTGTCATATCGGTTACATCTAGCGGAAAGGTCCAGACTTTTTGATTTGGAAAGGCTTCTGCAAACTCAGTTTTAAGAGCTTCGAGTCTTTCTGTTCGACGCCCTGTGAGTACAACATTCTCACCTTTTTCTAGATAGGCACGCGCAATAGCTTCACCGATACCTGATGTTGCACCTGTAATGACTACATTTTTTGCCATCTTATTTTCCTCTGTCAAAGATTATAGGTAACTTTCATTGATTAAGCAGTCCAGTGCTTAGCTGGGTCAAAGGGTGTTCCAACTACCTGGTCGTCTGACAATTCAATGACACCACGTTTTTGGGGAGCATTTGGCAAAGCAAGTTCACGAGGACTACACATCATCCCAAAACTCTTTTCCCCACGAAGTTCCCCTGGGAAAATGAGATTGCCTTTTGGCATCATGGCTCCAGGAAGAGCTACAATGGTTTTCAAACCGACACGCGCATTAGGAGCACCTGCAACGATTTGTACTGTTTTGTCATTTCCCAACAGCAACTTGACAGATATTCGAGTGGTCACTATCTGGATGTGCAACCATTTCTACAATCTCACCAACCACAAATTTTGGTTCCTTGTCGTTAATGATTTCTTCAGTAAACCCTTGAGCCTGCAATTCTTGGTTCAAACGAGCTACTTGGTCGTCTGTTAGAAATACTTGGCCACGATTCTCAATCTCAAACAAGCTAGAAACTTCAAAAATATTCCATGCAACAGTTTCACCAGTTTCTTTTAGAAAAACACGCGCTACATTGCCTTTACGCTCAACATCTAGTTTGGCATCTCCACTGTTTTTCACGATGACCATAAGGACATCGCCGACATATTCTTTATTGTATGTAAAAATCATTCTTTTCTCCTATTTCAAACTTGCTAAAAAGTCATTGATTTGCCCCTTGGTTTTACGGTCACGATTGACAAAACGTCCAATTTCCTTGTCCTTGTCTAAAACAACAAGACTTGGAATCCCGTATACATCCCAAAGTTTAGCAAGTTCCATGTACTCATCACGGTCGACCCGTATAAAAGTGAACTCTGGATTGGTCTCTTCAATCTCTGGCAAGGCGGGATAGATATAACGGCAATCGCCACACCAATCCGCAACAAAAAGGAAGACCTTCTTGCCATCCTGCTCTACTAGATTTGCTAATTCTTCTATATTTTTAGGAGAAATCATAAGACTTCCTCCTCGTAGATGAGATCTTCATCTTCATAGACAAAGGTATAGTGACGACCATCTTCAAAAATGACACCACCAACAAGACGTTCTAGGCTACTTTCGTATACTTGGACATAGAGAGTCCCAATCTCACCCATTTCTGAGAAATAGTCACGCACAATAGCAGTTAACTCTTCCTGTGTTTTCATGAGTTTGTGATCATCGGCTACTTTCTTAGCTCCAAAGGCAAGTGCTCCAAGCCCTGCCACGACTAAACCTGTTTTAATAATATTTTTCGTTTTCATGCTAACATTGTAACACAAAAAGGCTCAAGGAACAATGAAAAAGGGAGTTCCACTCCCCTTTCCATTTTCTACAATTTAATAATTTCTCTCACCAAACAAACCTTCTGGTAAATCATGGAATCCCTTGCCTGCCTTGAAGTTTTCAAACTTACCTAGTAAGAACTGGTAGGCGTCCAAGCGACTTTCGTAGCGAATCATGGCATCTTTAGCGCGCTCATCTTGATCTTCTTCATAGACCTTTTGACTTTCCTTAAGAGCCATATCATTGATCATAATCTGGGTATTAACCCAGGCTTCAAATTCCTTCATAAATTCTTGCTCGTAACTCATTTTTTCTCCTTATTCTAATCCACGGAAAAAGTCTGTATCAATCTCACGGTAGGGTTGGATGTCCTGCACATATTCCAAGACTCCTTGAAACTCTCCTGCTTGATCGTGGACAGCTGCGTAGGTGACATGGACAAACTTTCCACGTGATTCGGACTTAAACCACATCTCATACTTGTCCTTGACCCCTTCACGAAGACCTTGCATTATCGCTTTGACTTTCTCCAAATATTTTGGTGGATGGCATAGTTCGACATTTCTTCCAACTTGAGACGGTGTCCGCTTTGAAAATCATTTCATCTGCTGGCGTATTGTCATTATAATACTGGAAGATATCATCTTTATTAACAAAGGTAATCTCCATAGGCAGATGATTGAGGATAAGATTTGCCTGTTCAACTGAGAGATAACCATTGCCAAAAGCCTGCTGGCTATTGCGATCTAGCACCGTTTCCTTTTCCCTTGGTGTAAAGGTGATAGTAAACTGACCTTCTGGTGTATCGATCACTTGCTGAACTTGTCCATCTACAGTTTCTGGCTGAGTTGGTTCTTCTACTTTTTTCCTCAACAAAACTTTGACGTTCAGGAACCCATTTTCTCAGACGGACGGATAATAGCATAGCCATAGGCATCACTTTCCTCAGCAATCTGAATCCAGTCATCCTGGGTAAAGGATTCAAGCAGAATCATGAGAAGGATTGATTCTTCCTTAAAAATCATACTTTCAAACTCTGTCGCAAAAGCTTCAAAAGCTTCCTTTACGGTGGAAATTGGCACTTCTGGAAGCGACTTAGTTGCCACTAAAGCTGTTTGAAAGAGTTCCCTAATCTGATCATCCACTCCCCACATAACTTTGGGAGGTGAATCATGGCCATAACGTTCCATGACAGGAAAGAAGAGCTCTTCCTTGCGCTGGTAGTGAATATCAAATTGACCAACAAGCCCCATCTGACGCACCAAACCCTTACGCATCTCCGCCAGCATTTCCTCGTCGTCCACAGATTCATAAGTCGAGAGCAATCTACGGACCCGAATCAAGGCAGCACGGAGAGCTAGATTTTCATCCTTAAAGACTCGCACAGGGTGACCAGGATGCTCGGTATCCTCAACTTCGACGCCCTTAACAGCATTTTTAAAAAGATTGGCATGCACATCACAGAGTTCCATGACATCTTCAAAGGTTACGCCTGAGTCAGAGTTCATCAACTCGTGCTCCATAAGGGAAATCTCAATAGCAGATACACCTGTAAAGGTCGCATCAAAGCGTTCCTGAACGGACTCTGGAGAGGCTCCATTATGCAATTCTAATAAAATATCCCGCAGGATATGAATACGTTCATCTGTCATTAGTCTAATCCAATCACTTCGTAACCATTTGCTTCAAGCGTACGCACAATCTTATCCATAGGAGTTCCTTCAAGCTTTGAGCCTTGTTTGAGCGACACTTTTCGCCCTACAGTATTACGCATCAAGGGATTTGCAAGAGGTTTAAAACCAAGCTCAACCAAAATATCTAAAACTTCTGGATGTTTATCCACCACTTCCGCAACTGGAATTGATACATCGATTATATTGTCCATGAGAACCTCCATGAGTCTATTTCTAATCATTTAACTGTTTTTATTATACCATAAGGAATGGGATTAAAAAAACTAGCAACACCAGACTTGCTAGTTTCATCATATCAGTCAGCTTCGATTACCTCAGCCTCTTTTCGAATAATTGCCATATCATTTTGATATTGCACTTCAGAATAGTTAACTAATTTGGATAATTCTTTTTGCAATCTTTCGCCCATGGGTTTCATAGTCGCATAGGTTAATCCCCCTGAAATAACCCCACCTAGAATAGGAATCGCTTTTCCCATTCCCTTTGCCAAGCCTCTCCTTGTAAGAGTAACCCCAAAAATTTTCATAACCTTTTTTAAAATAGGGTACCAGCCAGCTTTGGCTACGGCTTTCTGAGGTACTGTGGTCATTACATGTTTAGCGACTGTAACACCACCAGAACGAAGCAAGGCACCCGCTCCGTTTACCCCAAGCATGACCCCTAGATAAAGTAATAGTGTGTTTTTAGCTTCTTCACTTAAGTCATTTCTTGATGCCCAAAGATCATTAAATCCATAAATATATCCCAATTCTTGGGCTAATTTCAAGGAAAAAGCATAAAACTGAGCTACATCCGTTGGAATAGTAAGCGCCATTAGAATACCTCCAGGTAGACCTGCTAGAACAGATGTTCCACTTGCTCGTAAAACATTATCCTTTATGCAGGACCTGGCTACCCTATCTAAGGTTTCCTGGGGTAATAATGAAGGAGGACCTTGTTCTAACAATTTGGCAATATCCTTCTTATCTAATTCTTTAGAGAACTTCTCCACTAAAAATTTTTCTCTATTTACTTTCACGACAGGAAGCTTTACAACTTGTTGTAAAACTTTTATAGCTATATCTTGTTTAGCCATCTATATCTCCATTTTATATTCAAGTTAAGCTTTATCATATCATACTATTAGAGATTTATACATTTTTTTAACCGACTTTTTAAGAAGGGCAACTAATTAATCTATCATCATGTTTAAAGTAACAAAAAAAGAGGATTCCCCTCTTTTTCTTAATTCTTATCCAGATTGCGTAACATTTCGTCAATCTTGTTTCCATACTCGATGGATTCGTCTTTGACGAAAAGTCAAGTCTGGAATTTTTATACAATTTCAAATTGTGACCAAGCTCACGTTTGATAGTTCCAGTTGCTTTTTTTCAAGCCCAATTTGGGCCTTTTGATTATCTGATGCAAGATTACTCAAAAATAGTGTAGTAAACCTTAGCTACAGACAAGTCCCCAACATCTGAACATCTGTGATGGTCACGCCCTTGGACACGGGGATCACGGACTTTCTTTTTGCAAAAATCTCATTGACTTCACGCTTGATTTCCATGCCCACACGATCCGTACGGAAATGATTTGCCATACTATTTCCTTTCCTCTCTATTGAACCAAAAAGCTAGGCCAGCAGACCTAGCTTTTTCTAGATAGATTATCAAAATGGAACAGTTTCAATTTGAAAACTCATCGCTTCTTTTCGCCGTGGTGAAAGTGATAGAACTGATAAATCAGTTCTTGCACAGGGGATTTTTGAGACACTAGGCTCAAAAATAAGCAATGAAATCATCGGTTTGCTTGCGTCCCTCACCACCTAAGAAAGGAACAAAAATCTTATCTCTTGATTTCTTCCATGACATAAGCTTCAATCACATCATCCATCTTGATATCATTGTAGCCATCAATCATGAGACCACCTTCACGGCCGTTTGTAACTTCTTTGACGTCATCTTTATAGTGTTTCAAGCTTGCAAGTTCACCATCGTAAATAACGACACCGTCACGAATAACACGGACTTTAGAGTCACGGGTAACTTTACCATTGATAACCATAAATCCACCGATAGTTCCCACTTTAGAGACTTTAAAGGTTTCACGAATGATTGCTTCACCAATAACTTTTTCTTCAAATTCTGGATCAAGCATCCCTTTCATAGCTTCTTCCATCTCTTCGATAACCTTGTAGATAATGCTGTGGAGACGGATTTCTACATCGTCTGCTTCTGCTTGTTGACGAGCTTGTGGTGTAGGGCGTACGTTGAAACCAATGATAAAAGCATTAGAAGCTTCGGCAAGAGTTACGTCAGATTCATTGATAGCACCAACAGCTGAGTGAACGATAGTAACTTTCACACCCTCAACATCAATCTTTTGCAGTGATGCAGAGAGAGCTTCAACAGAACCTTGTACGTCTGCCTTGATAATAACGTTAACAGACTTGAGTTCCCCAGCTTTGAGAGTATCAAATAGGTTTTCAAGGCTAACACGTTGAGTTACCTGACGTTGTTTCAATAAAGCACGTTTAGCACGTTCTTCACCCGCTGCACGAGCAGATTTTTCATCTTCATAAACAGCAAAGTGATCACCCGCCATTGGCGCTTCGTTCAAACCAGTGATAGAAACTGGTGTTGATGGTCCTGCAACCTTAACACGACGTCCAAGGTCATTGGTCATGGCACGGACACGTCCGAAAGTATTACCAACAACGATTGGGTCTTGAACGTTCAAAGTACCTTGTTGAACAAGAAGGGTTGCAACCGCACCTTTACCTTTATCCAAACGAGCTTCGATAACAGTACCGATAGCACGAACTGTTGGGTCAGCCTTAAGTTCTTGGAGTTCAGCTACAAGAAGGACTGTTTCCAACAACTCATCGATGTTTTGGTTAAACTTAGCTGAGATTTCTACAAACTCAGAATCTCCACCCCAAGCTGTTGACATAACACCGTGTTCAGCCAATTCACCGATAACACGTTCTGGGTTGGCACCTGGTTTATCAATCTTGTTAATGGCAACGATAATTGGAACATTAGCCGCTTTTGAGTGGTTGATGGCTTCGATAGTTTGAGGCATAACCCCGTCATCTGCCGCTACGACCAAGATTGTAATATCCGTTACAGAAGCACCACGTGCACGCATTGAAGTAAAGGCCGCGTGCCCAGGTGTATCAAGGAAGGTAATCTTCTTGCCATTCTCCTCAATCTGATAGGCACCAATATGCTGAGTGATACCACCTGCTTCTCCTGTCGCAACACGTGAATTACGTAGAGTATCTAAAAGTGTTGTCTTACCATGGTCAACGTGTCCCATGATTGTAACAACTGGTGGACGTTCCACTAGTTGGTCTTCGTTCAGATATCCATCTTCAGCAAAGAAACGCTCAATATCAGCATTGTCCACTTCAACTTTTTGTTTGGCTTCAATACCGTAATCTACCATGAGGAGTTCGATTGTTTCACCATCTAAAGACTGGTTTTGTGTCGCCATCACGCCCATCATGAAGAGTTTCTTAACAATTTCAGCTGGCTCACGTTTGATACGTTTTGCGATCTCCGCAACGGTCATACCATCTGTATACTCAAATTCTGTAGGCAATTCATGGAACTTACGCTCCGTAACAGGTTTTGGAGTCTGGTTACGGTTGTTTTGTTTATTGCCTTTTTTTATTTTTTTCTTATTGTTGTTCCAGTTACTATTTCTTTGATTTCTCACTTGATTTCTGACTACTTCGATTCTTTTGTTGTTTTCTAGGACCATCTTCTTCATGATCATAATCATCACGATCTTTGTCTGGTCGAGCTTGCTTTTTTTACGACGTGTATCCACTGCAGCCTCTTTGACTACAGAGCTACTTCAACTACTGGCTGAGTTTGTTCAGCTAGTTTTGGCAGCTTCTTCAAAGATTTCCTCTGGTTCCTTGCGTTTGTTAGCTTGAGCCAAAGCTTCTTTTGGCTGCTTGAGACTGTTTGAAAGCGTTCCTCGCTTGAGCGTGCGTATTCTGCATTTTTGCTCTGCCTTCAGAGCTGCTGCACGAGCCTTGAAAGTCAATACGAGGTCCAGCTTGGTTTTGGGATCGATTATCCGCTTGTTGGCGACGATCATTGCCACGATTTCCTTGTCCTTGCTGTTTCTTTCGCTTGATCATTAAAATCGACGATTTGTCACGGTTTCCCTTGACCAGGTTTTCCCACCATTACGGTTCATCATTCTTTTGACGAGTACCCGTTTTGTTGATGATCGCGGTTGTTGCCCTTGTTTTTGCTTGCGTCGTTCTGCTTGCTCTTTGGCACGAGCTTCACGCTCTGCCTTAAAGTTTCGACTCTGTGGTCTAGCAGCTACTACTTTTTCTTCCTTAGGAGCTACTGGTGTTTCAGATTTCTTTTCTACCTTCGCTTCACTTGCTTTTTGGTGCTACAGGTTTTGCTTCTGCTTTAGGGAGCAGCAGGCTTTAAAAGCTAGCAACGATTTTTCAGCAGCATCAGCTTCACACGCTTGACAGTGGCTCTTTCACCTCCAAGCCCAACTCTTTTTGCACGCGCTACAACTTCCTTACTTTCTTTTTCCAAGTTCTTTTGCGATTTCGTACAATCTTTTCTTAGACAAATCATGTCCTCCTCTTCTATTCCATAAGAGACCTCATTTTTCTTTGTAAATCCAGCATCTGTCACAGCTAAATACCTTTTCTTGATTTTTCCAACTGCTATGCTTAATTCCAGTGTTGAAAACACGGTTATAACTTCTACTTGATAATAGTGACTTTTTATCCTGAATCTTCTTGGTTAGATTTGGGAGCAGCATCATGCGCTAGAAAATACCAACTTTGACTTTCTGGTCTTGAATGGCTTTTGACAACCATTTCTTCACCCGAGATATTTTTCCCTGCTCGTTGAGCCAAGTCCCAAGAGATTACTTACTTTTTGCTTATTCAAGTCCTAACTCTCTTCTTTTAACTTTGTGATCAACATAAGCGATTAATTCATCATAAAAGCTTTCATCGACTTCCATACTAAAACTACGGTTAAAGACTTTTTTCTTTTTAGCCTCTAGGGCTTCTGCATTGTCTAGCTTGATATAAGCGCCCCGACCGTTAGCCTTGCCTGTGGGATCGATAAAGACCTCTCCTTCTTTGTTCTTGACAATACGGAGTAAATCTCGCTTATCAATTACTTCATTGGAAACAACAGACTTGCGCAAAGGGATTTTCTTTGTTTTCATCTTTCCCTCCTCTAGCAACTTTTATTCTTCGATCAATTCATCTGCATCTGCGTAATCCACTTGACCAGCTTCTTCCATCGCTTCAAACTCACTAGCAGATTTGATATCAATGCGGTAACCTGTCAAATGAGCGGCTAAACGAACGTTTTGTCCACGACGACCGATAGCAAGAGATAGTTTATTATCTGGCACAACGACCAAAGCACGCTTGCTATCATTTTCATCAAAGATAACTTGGTCAACTTCTGCAGGAGCAATGGCATTGTAGATAAATTCAGCTGGATCTGCTACCCACTCGATAACATCGATGTTTTCTTCTACAGGTACCATACGGTCGCTCTTAGCATCGTAACGAGCCGGGTGGAATTTGCTAGTGATTTTCTTAATGTTAGCTCCACCACGTCCAACGATTGTCCCGATAGCATCCACGTTTGGATTGTGGCTACGAACAGCAACTTTCGTACGATCACCTGCTTCACGAGCAACACTCATAATTTCAACGGTTCCGTCATAGACTTCAGGGATTTCTTGCTCCATCAAACGTTTGATCATTTCTGGATGGCTACGGCTAACAAATACGTTAACGCCACGTGGATTGTCCTCCACTTTGTAGACATACACATCTATACGATCATGAGAAGCAAACACTTCTCCAGGAATTTGGTCTTGTTTTGACAATTGGGCTTCAATGCTGCCAAGGTTAACATAAATGAAGCGGTTGTCAAAACGTTCTACTGTACCTGACATGATTTCTTGTTCATGCTCTTTATAAGTATTGTAGGTAATTGTACGTGTTTGCTTACGCATTTTTTCCATGATTGTTTGTTTAGCAGACTGGGCTGCTACACGACCAAACTCTCCTGGTGCCTCTTCAAACTTGATTTTGTCACCAAGCTCATAGGCTGAATTAATGGCAAGAGCATCTTTCAAGCTGATTTCCAAACGACTATCAAATACTTCATCAACAACTTCACGGACAGTATAGACAGTAAAGTCACCTGTCTTTTCGTTGAAATCGATAGCTACGCTGTCTGATTGACCATAGCGTCTGCGATAAGCAGAACGAAGTGATTCTACTACTGCGTCAATGATATCTTCCTTCTTGATTCCCTTGTCTTCTTCCAAAATGCGGAAGGCCTCTAGCATTTCTTTACTCATCTTCTATTCACTTTTGAATCTTCAAAAGCTTCCTTTCTTTTCTATAGTTTTACTGCCAAACGTGCTTTTGATACCAAACTGTATGGAATTTGGACTGTTTTCTTACGTGTTTTGTTCATATATTCCACAGTCAACTCATCGTCTTCAAAGGCCAACAAGGTTCCCTCAAAGACTTTCTGCTTGTCGATGGCTTATAGAGACCAACATGGATGTATTTCCCAACCGCTCCAGCGACTGCTTCCTTGGTTTTCAAAAGGACGCTCCAATCCTGGACTGGTAATTTCTAGGAAATATTGTTCTGGGAATGGGATCCGGCTTGATAGTGATCCAGAACAGGGACTGATAATTTCAGTCAAAGTCTGCTGTATCATTCAAAGGTGATTCCTCCTGGGCTTGTCTACAAAAGATACTTAAGAATCATGTCACTGCCAATCTTTTCCATACTCGATATCTACGAGTTCAAAATGGAGCTTCAATGACAGGTTCTACGACTTCTCTGACTAATTCAACGATCGTTGCGATTGCGTCCACCTCCTCATAAGCAAGAGGCGAAGATATCTCCCCGCCTCTCTTTCTTATATTCTTGCTATTAAGTATAGCACTTTTTTGTACTAATGTAAAGCATAAGCACTCAAACTACTTGATTTTAAGCTTTTTCTTAAAATTCTGCTTCAACTCGGTAGATGACTTGACCTTTGCTTGAGAACTTTTGTTCATACTCAGTCATGACATTTTCTTCAAAGTCACTGGCATGTAAATCAAACCAAACCCCTTTGAGCTTCATGCCATATTGTGAAAAGCTCACTAAGCTATATTCAAACAAGCCACGATTATCTGTCTTGAAATGAATTTCACCATGTTCAGGTAGGATTCGCTTGAAGGTGTCCAAGAAGCTCTTGTAGGTCAAACGACGCTTCTCATGACGTTTTTTAGGCCATGGATCCGAGAAATTCAAATACAAGCGGTCGATCTCACCATCTTCAAAATAATCCGTCAACTCTGAACCATCAACCCATAAGAGTTTAATGTTAGGAACTCCAACTTCTAAGACCTTATCTAAAGGCATAACTTAAGACAGATTTTCTGAATATCAATCCCGATATAGTTGATATCTGGATTTTTGTTTGGCCATTCCTGATACAAAAGCACCCTTTGCCCACTACCAACCTCAACATGGATTGGATTAGTCATTTGCCAAACAAATCTCGCCACTTTCCTTTAGCTTCTGCAGGGATTTAGAAACAACATACTGCGGATTAGCCTCTAGCAGTTCTGTTGCTCCTTTACGATTTCTAACTCTCATTTTTTTCTTTCCATACTTATCTCGGAAAGCTACGCAAAGCATAGATTTCCCGATTTACATTATCCAAATCTTGATTTTTCATAGTATTTGGTAATCTGAGGCTCAAAAAAATGACAGTTGAGCATACCAATATAACTTTATTCAAGACAGTTTGATTATACTTTATAACCATAATTAGTTAGCCACTCTTGCCCATTGATACTCTGGGAATATAGTGACAGAGCAGATGAGCCACATCAAACATACGATCAGTCAAGCGAACGGAATCCCAATCTACTAAATAAATCAAGCCACTCTCTGTCTCAAACCAGTTGCTATGACGGACATCCCCATGGACTATAGTTGCATAATCTTCTCTAAACCCAGGAAGATTCTCACGCATATCACTCTAGTACCATACGTAGATACTGATTATTTTTTTCAAAGCAGTCCGGAGCCTTGTTTATCCCATGACTGAAGTAAATCAGAAGGTGTTTCTAATTGCATATCCCCAAACGTGTCAACTGGGTCATTAAGGGACGTGAACGGTGTAAACGTGTCAAAATATCAATAATTTGTTTACGGTTCATATCACTTGGCGTCAAAATTTTCCCTGTCAACCATTCCTGAGCAGACATATCACGACCGTCTGGCAAACGACGACTCCAGAGTAATTGCGGAGCAATTTGCTCTCTAGCTAAACCAGGCAGGATTGGAGAGTATTCATTTTTTTATAAAAACACGTTTTCCATCAGGATAACTTCCCATATAAGCTTTTCCACTCTTTCCCAGATATCGGGGTTAGCGTTAGCTCAATATCACCCAAAGTCCATTTCTTTCCTCCGAATAAAGTTTCCTTATTATTCTACTAATTTTTTTATGCTATTCGTCAACCAATCTTCTCAAGTTGATATGGCAAATAAAAGATATTGCAAAGTACAAGACTGCTCCCACAAGAGCAAGACAGAGCATCTTGTCATCTATGAAAAACAACCAATCCTATGAGACTTTCCAAGATTAAGACAAAGATTCCAATCGCTCTTAAACAATTTCCTTCTAATCCTTTTCTCTTTTTTTCGCCCTTTTCCTACTGGAAATAACTGCGTCAGATATTGATAATCAAAAGGCATGATAGAGGGCTAGAAGTTGGAATAACTAAAAAGATAATTGAATAAAATTACAATTGCGACTGCAATCCAAGATTGCTCAATAAAAGATGAGAGCGGTCAAAGATAGGATTATGAGTCGGAGACTAAGAGCGAAATAAATCTCCATTTCTAAGATAGGAGCGGAGATAGAGATTTCTGCCAGATTTTTCCCAGGGTACTTTCTGAACTCCCTTTGAGGATAAAGTCCAGATAAGCTCGACGCTTTAACACTGTTTGAAATTCCCTTTAACCTGGGTAAAGAGTGCAAAGAATCGAAGCAAGAACTGCTTTACGTTTTGCTTTCTTGTGCAATGACATAATCCCAGTCAAGTCCATTTTCCAAGAAAAAGTTTGCTGACTTTTTGGCGAAAAAAATCACATATTTTACTATCCCCCAAGACAAGGAGATAGACTCCAAAAAAATCGGTAAACCAAGACCCATGGCTAAGAATAAAGGCGCAAACAGGAGCAAAAAGAGAGTCTGTACACTGACCCAAAAGATGAAAAGAAATCAGACTTTGCTTTCTGGATGTGTTCTCTCACTTCTTCTTCAGCAACTATAAAGAAATAGTTTGTCAGGTGCTTCTAGATAGGTCGCAATACCACCCCAAAGCAAAGAGTAAAAATAGATATAATCCCAATCAAAAATAGGATTGGCAAATGATTCTCAGGAAAAGTGTTGGAGCAACTGATTGTACTGGTAAAGCCAAAAAAATCCTAATAACACCAACAAAAAAATAAGACAAAATGATCATTGAGCACATAACGGAGATAGCCCTAAGCATTCCTTGCAGAAAATTCCTGCTTTCGTTTTAAAAACAAGTCCTTTCATAGCTCCTCCTCTTTGGTCAGAGCCAAATAGATATCATTGAGGCTTGCTTCTGGCATATCAAAAAGGCTTCTCGGAGTTGTCGGAGATTTCCTTTAGCTCTTACTTGACCCTTTGTGAAGAATGACAAAAGAGTCACACATCTTTTTCAGCAGAATCAAGAACATGGGTACTCATGAGGATAGACTTTCCTTTTTTTCTTTTTCCTCTTCTAGAAAGTTGAATCAAATCTGAAATCGCCAAAGGATCAAGACCAAGGAAAGGTTCGTCTACGATAAAAGAGACTAGGATCTACGACAAAGGCACAGATAATCATAACCTTCTGCTTTCATCCCTTTGGAAAAAAATGAACTGGGAAACCAATCCAATTTTCTGATCCAAACGAAACATCTTTTAAAAGCGGTTCTACACGTTCAAAAAGCTGATTTTTGCTCGATACCATAGGCCATGGCAACCGTCTCAATATGTTCTCTAAGAGTTAACTCCTCATATAAACTAGGTGTTTCAGGGATATAACCAATTTGCTGACGGTATTCACGAGGATTAGCTCGTAAGGTCAGACCATCAATGTTGATTTCTCCACTATAAGGCGTCAACAATCCAATAATTTCGTTGATAGTAGTCGATTTACCAGCACCATTTAGTCCAATCAAACCAACCAATTTCCCACTTTCAACTGTAAAAGATACATCCTTTAAGACAGGGACGTGAACATAGCCTCCTGTCAGGTTTTTTATTTCTAACATATTTTCTCCGAATTTGGTATAATGTAGCTATATTATATCAAAATTTAAGTCAGTAGAGGTGCTTTTTATGTCAGATTGCATTTTTTGTAAAATCATTGCTGGAGAAATCCCTGCATCTAAGGTTTATGAAGATGATCAAGTTCTTGCTTTTCTTGATATTTCCCAAGTAACACCTGGTCATACCTTGGTCGTACCCGAAAAGAACACTATCGCAATCTTTTAGAAATGGATGCAAACTAGTGCTAGTCAACTCTTTGCTAAAGAGTTCCAGTCATTGCTCAAAAAGTTATGAGCTGCTACTCAAAGCTCAGGGTATGAATATCATTTGCTAACTGCGAAGAAGTCGCTGGACAAACGGTTTTTCATACCCATGTCCACCTCGTTCCTCGTTATGGTGCAGACGATGACCTCAAAAATTGACTTTGTCGCCCATGAACCTGACTTTGACAAACTTGCCCAAGTCGCTGAAACGATCAAAAAAACGCTTAAGGAGTTCCTATGAAACTATCAAATTTACTACTTTTTGCTGGATCTGCAGTCGGATCTTACCTCCTCGTTAAAAAGAAATCGTGAAGTTATCACTGAAGAAGTTTTAGATACAACTGATCGAGTTGAAGCAATCAAAGGTGATCTAGATGTCATCCAAAATAGCTTTCAAATTATCAATCAACAAAAAGAAGTCATCAAGGAATACCAAGAAGACCTCACTTACAAATTTAAAGTCTTAGAAAAAAAGACCTCCAAAGCAAGACTTGCTGTGATAAAAAGAAACTACGAGAAACTGAAGAAAACTAAGAAAAGAAAGCATCCAACTTTCCTTATATCCCCTTAAATCCATCTTTGGGATTATCAGTTCCTAACAGAAAAGGAGGGACTAAAAATGAAACAGATTTTTAAAAAGTCATCTTGATTATTTCTGGTGGCCTCTGTCTTCTTGTAACCCTAGCATTTTCTAATACTGGCCAATCTTTTCAAGGCCTCATCAAGTGACATCCGAGAAGGAAATGAAGCCTTAAAACAAATCTTTATCTCTCTTGACCTGCCTCCTGAAAAAGTAGAATCAAATGGACAGCTATCAATTCGAGGGTGGAGGCTTAGATTTTTTTATGTGACTTTCTCAGATGAGGGTCATCAATAGCCACCCTGTCCTAAAAAGAAAGTCCAAACCTCACTAAAAAAACCGACTCAAAGTCTATGTTCTACAGACAGGAGATATTTCCTATAGAAAAGTAGAAGATAACTTGTTTCAATCATGGTTTATTCCAATTTTTAGAGGAGGAAGGCGAGAAGTATTTCCGAGAAAACGGAAAGAAATCACATTCTTCTTACACAATTCTAACTTTGAAGGATTCGGAAAGCATGAAAAAAAGGGAATCGCATTCTATGAAAAAGCTTTGACCTTGGTGGATATTCAGGATAATTCGGCGATTAAGCATATTGATACTGTCACTGTGAAACCCGGCAAAGAAGCAGAACTCAAGCAACTCATCCAGGAAATGGATGCAGCTGGCTTGCTCAGTCAAAAGTATAAATAGCAGACTAACTGGAGAAATGCTTTTTCTGATACTAAATTTTTCAGATAACACAAAAAGAGCCTATGGCTCTTTTTTGCTTTTATTCACCCTCAAAGGCATCTTTTATATGGTCAAAGAAAGCCCTTTTTTCTTTGGATTGACTTTCAAATCACCTGCAGCTGCGAATTCTTTCAAGGCTGCTTTTTGACGTTCGTTCAAAGCCTGTTGGAGTCACGACATTGACAGTCACGTATTGGTCACCAACAGCACCACCACGAAGACTAGGAGCTCCCTTACCACGCAAACGGAATCGTTTACCCGTTTGAGTTCCCTCTGGGATCACTAATTCAACATCACCATGAACGGTTGGAATATCTACAGTATCTCCAAGAGTTGCTTGGACGATATTGAGGTTTAACTTGTAGAAAATAGTTGTTCCTTCACGTTCAAATTTATCGCTTGCTTCAACAGAAACTACTACATACAAGTCTCCATAAGGACCACCGTTAAAGCCTGCCTCCCCTTGACCAGCTAGACGAATTTGTTGACCAGTTTCGACACCTGCTGGAATTTTCACATGGACACTGTGGGCTTGTTTTTCATGACCTGTTCCATGACATAGTTGTACATGGATCTTTGATTTCTTTTCCGCGACCATGACAGACATCACAGGTTACTTGGCGACGCATCATACCAAGCGGTGTTTGAGTATCGACGTTGATAACACCAGAACCGTGACAGCGTCCACAAGTAACTGGACTTGTTCCAGGCTTAGCACCTGATCCGTTACAAGTACGACAGCTTGATTCACGATTGTATTTGACTTCTTTTTCAGTACCAAAGATGGCTTCTTCAAAAGTCAAATTGACGCGATACTGGAGGTCATCACCTTGACGAGGAGCGTTTGGATTGCGAGAAGAACCGCCTCCGCCGAAAAAACTTGAGAAGATATCTTCAAATCCACCAAAACCACCTGCACCATCGAAGCCACCGAAACCGCCTGCACCACCAAAGCCACCGTTGGCTCCAGCCGCACCGTATTGGTCATAAGCTGCCCGCTTTTGTTCGTCACTCAAAGTCTCATAGGCTTCTTGAACTTCCTTGTACTTTTCCTCAGCACCAGGCTCCTTGTTGATATCTGGGTGATATTTCTTAGATAATTTCCGATAGGCTTTCTTGATTTCATCTTGAGATGCATTCTTTGAAACGCCCAAACGGTCATAAAATTCAGTATTGTTCATACAAGATACTAAGAGCGAACAGAAAGCGACTGAAATTTAGGAAATCCGACAAGAAATCTCTGCAGTTTTCTTAGGGCAGGTCTTTATCTTTTAATTTCAAGCTTTCCGACTCGAGTTCAATTCTCGAACACTCTTTGTTCCTTTCTATAATTTTCATGTAAATCTTTAGAGGCTGTTTTCTATACTTTGCTTCACTTGATCAAACTCTTGGTCTGATAGAGTAAATATCAAATCCTCTTCAGCATACTCGTTCTTTTCTTTAAAATAGTTGTCCGTATTCTCTGCCAACCCTAAACTTAGAATCACTTTTCTTGCAAACTCTTGATGGGCAAAACCGATAGCCGTAATGATTTGTTTATCTTGCACAAGAACTTTCGGTTGGAAATTTTCACGTGGAAGAAATTCAAAATAGTCAAAGAAGTTTTGCCAAATTCCACCTGTAAATTTCGTATCGTTCAATAGACCTGCTTTCGCTAATAAAAGAGGCGCTGAAGAAATGGCTGAAATTAGGATATCTTGCTCACCAAGGTCCCTCAAAAACGAAATCAATTTCTCATCCTGTAGAGCAGGCCCTATATTGACCATTCCTGGCAAAATCACACAAGAATACTCTTCTATACAGATTTGATCTAGTGTTTTGGTTGGTTGACAGGGCAAGCCATCCTCAGAGACCACCATCGAATGATCTGAAGCGGCATAATCAATCGTGATGTCAAAAGACAGAGCTAAAGTACTCGTTAAAGCAGTTATCTCATAAAGAGAAAAATTAGGATAAATCAAGCAAAGTACTTTTTTCATACGCAACATCCTCTATTTTACCGAAAAACAGAGGCTGGGTTGCAACCTCTGGATTTCTTACTATCATTTAGTTGTTAAAAGCAAAGACGCTAACTCTTGGTGAAAAAGATAAATCTGATCCTATACTAAATAGTTTCTGCGTCAGATTTCCTATTTTTCACTGAGTCTTAACGTCTCAAGCATCTTACTTCTCAGTAAACTCTCCGTCTACGACATCATCGCCTGCGTTTCCTGTTGCTTGTGCACCTTCTGCTCCTGCTTGAGCTTGTTGCGCTGCTGCAGCTTGTTCGTAGAGTTTAACAGCAAGTCCTTGAGCTTTTTCGTTCAATGCTTCAAGTTTTGCTTTCATTTCGTCCAAGTTGTTGTCTTCTTGGGCTTTCTTAAGCTCATCAAGGGCAGCTTGTGCAGCATCACGTTCTGCATCGAAGCCTTTGCCTTCAGTTTCTTTGATTGTCTTTTCAGTCGCAAAGATAGCTTGGTCTACTTCGTTACGAAGGTCTACTTCTTCTTTACGTTTCTTATCTGCTTCAGCGTTAGCTTCTGCATCTTTCATCATGCGGTCGATTTCTTCGTCTGTCAAACCTGAGTTAGATTGGATAACGATTGTTTGTTCTTTTTGAGTTCCAAGATCTTTGGCCTTAACAGATACGATACCGTTCTTGTCGATGTCGAAATGTTACTTCGATTTGTGGGATACCACGAGGTGCAGCTGGGATATCTGTCAATTGGAAACGTCCAAGAGTCTTGTTATCTGCTGCCATTGGGCGTTCACCTTGAAGAACGTGGATATCAACGGCTGGTTGGTTGTCCGCTGCAGTTGAGAAGACTTGTGATTTAGATGTTGGAATAGTTGTGTTGCGGTCGATGAGTTTTGTGAAGACTCCACCCATTGTTTCGATACCAAGTGACAATGGTGTTACGTCAAGAAGGACAACGTCTTTGACATCACCAGTGATCACACCACCTTGGATAGCAGCACCCATCGCAACTACTTCGTCAGGGTTCACTGATTTGTTTGGTTCTTTACCAGTTTCAGCCTTAACAGCTTCAACAACGGCAGGGATACGAGTTGAACCACCAACAAGGATGACTTCGTCGATATCTGACAAGCTCAAACCTGCATCTGAAAGGGCTTGACGAACTGGAGTTTTAGTACGTTCTACAAGGTCACGAGTCAAATCGTCGAATTTCGCACGAGTCAAGGTCATTTCCAAGTGAAGAGGTCCAGCCTCACCAGCAGTGATGAATGGCAAGCTGATTTGTGTTGAAGTCACACCAGAAAGGTCTTTCTTCGCTTTTTCAGCTGCGTCTTTCAAACGTTGAAGCGCCATCTTGTCTGTTGACAAGTCGATACCATTTTCTTTCTTGAATTCTGCTACCAAGTGGTCGATGATTTTTTTGGTCAAAGTCGTCACCACCGAGTTTGTTATCCCCTGCAGTTGCCAATACATCGAAAGACACCATCACCAAGTTCAAGGATAGATACGTCGAATGTACCACCACCAAGGTCGAATACCAAAATTTTTTCTTCTTTGTCAGTCTTGTCCAAACCGTATGCAAGGGCTGCTGCAGTTGGTTCGTTGACGATACGTTCTACTTCAAGACCAGCAATTTTACCAGCGTCTTTTGTTGCTTGACGTTGAGCATCGTTGAAGTATGCAGGAACCGTAATAACAGCCTTAGTTACTTTTTCACCAAGGTATTCTTCAGCGTAACCTTTCAAGTATTGAAGGATCATAGCTGAGATTTCTTGTGGAGTGTATTCTTTACCGTTAGCAGAAACTTTTTCAGAAGTACCCATCTTAGATTTGATAGAGATAACTGTATCTGGGTTTGTTACTGCTTGACGTTTTGCAGCGTCACCAACGATGATTTCACCGTTTTTGAATGACACTACAGAGGGAGTTGTGCGGTTACCTTCTGGGTTTGCGATAATTTTGCTTTCAGTTCCTTCAAGAACTGCAACTGCTGAGTTTGTTGTACCTAAGTCAATACCGATAATTTTAGACATGTGTTTTTCTCCTTAAATTTTATATTCTTTTTTCTTTTTGATACTCTTCTTAAGTGGCGACGCCGTCAGAGCTTGACTTCGTCAATCTCTTTGACTAAACTTTGAACCTCAGGTCTCAAAGTTTGCGCAAATAACGCCACGGCGAAGAATATCGCCTTTGGTTCGCTTCGCTCACTATTGGTAAAGCTGAACCGTTTCTTATCTTTCTTTCATTAGTTTAGTGTCGTTTCGGACAAGGTAGCCTAGTTATATACTACTACCATAGCCGGTCTTAGGATACGGTCATGTAGTTTGTAGCCTTTTTGGAAGACTTGTGCGATGGTATCTGCTGGATGTTCGTCATCTGCTGGGACTGTTTGAATTGCCATATGGTAGTTATGGTCAAATTCACCATCTGCTGGAATTTCTTCAATTCCTTCTTCTTTCAGAGCATGTATCAAACTTTCTTGGACCATTTCCAAGCCCTTCTTCACATCATCTGTCAACCCTTCGACGGCAAGGGCACGTTCAAGGTTATCCAGTGATGGCAAGATTGCTTTCGCCAAATCTTGACTGCGATAGCGTTGCAAGAGTTGACGCTCTTCATTGGCACGGCGCTGAATGTTTTGCATTTCTGCATGAGCGCGAAGGTATTTGTTTTCGAACTCTTCGGCACGTTCATTTGCCAAGTCCAATTCGGACTTCTCAGGAGTTGTTTCTTCTACTGATTCAACAACTTCCTCTTCTTTTACTTCTTCATTTTTTATATCTTGGGCCATTTTCGCCTCCTTTAATGATTTCAATCTTAATTCACTTCATAGTGATTACTGCTGAGATAGCGGTAAAAATCCGTCAACTTCATGGTTAGAACTCGATTGACAACATTGAGTTGATTAACCAATTGTTGATAATCCAGATTTACCGGACCTATAATCGCAAGAATTCCAAATCCACGATAGGGAATCAGGAACTTTACTGCTAATCACTGCTAAGTCAGCAAGACAAGATTCTTGGCTATCCGCAACTCGGACACTTTGCATCTGGTCGCCAATCAGATTCTCTCGAATTTCCAAAGCTACCTTTTGTGGCTGATCAAAAAATTGATAGGCCGCTAGATTAGCGAAATTCAAAAGATTGACTTTTCCAGAAACCACGATATTTTCATTGAACATTTCTTTGAAGATATGCTCAATAAGATCCATAACGTTGTCCGTTGTTGTAAAGTAACGTTGGATAATCTGCGGAATCTCTGTCCGAATCTTGTAGTGAATATCCAAAACAGTTTGATTCAGGAAACGTTCTTGAATCATGGTCTTGAGGCGATTTAAATCCTCCTGCAAGAAATTTCTCGGAATCAAAAAAACTGACTGGTAACTGTTCTAGACTCATCAAGCGTAAAAACTGCCAGAGCTGTATGTTGCCCGAGGACAACAATATCAAAAAGCTGTCAGCTTCTGCCTACTTGGTTCGACATCCAGTGCTACAACCGTACAACCACTCAAGTCTGACAAGATTTTTCGTTGCCTCTTGAAGGATATCCTCAAGCTTGAAGAACTCCTGATCAAAATGCTTTTACAATCTCATAAACTTGATTCTCAGCTAAACGGTCAAAGGATAGGGAGTGTTTGACATAGTATTGAAATCCAGCAACACTCGGCATCCGACCACTGGAAGTATGAGCCTTTTCAAGCAAACCTTGCTTTTCTAGAGCTGCCATATCATTTCGAATGGTAGCACTACTAGAGTTGATAGACTCTTGCAAGGCCTTAGATCCAACAGGTTCGTGCGTTTTTGGTAAAGATGTCAATAATCAGATTTAAAAATATTCTGCTGACGTTCTGTAACCATCTCGTCACTCCTCTCTGATAGATCTTTTTTAGCACTCGACACACCCAAGTGCTAACTTATGATTCTATTATACACCCTTAGAAAAGAATGTCAAGACAAAAACTCAAAAAATTAGCACTCTTTTGTCAAGAGTGCTAAAAAAATCAGTCTGAGGACCTAGAAAAACTCATTGTCAATCAACCAGATATTTCCTTCTAAGTCTGTAAAAACTATAGATTAGATAAGTAAATCATGAGAGCATATAGGGCAAAAATAACGAAGAAAGACTGAGAGAGACTTTCACGAAACAGGCTCATACAAACAACTAGACCGCCAGAGATAGAAACTGTAGATGTACGAAGTCTAGATTTCACATCAGCCCATCTAAGACGATTGTCCATGAAAAATCGATCATTTGAAATCTACATCACAAGTTTGCTTTTCGGAAAAACAGAATAAGAACAATTTCTCCACAAATTCCCATCCTCTATCCATAATACTTTGTAAATCTACATCATTTTTTCTAAGATAGCTAGTATTCCACACACGGTAAATCACATCATCTGGTCGGCATTGTTCAAAATAGAAAAAACCAAAACGATTCGATTTAAATTTCCAACCTTTCAAATGCATCTCATGCAAATAATCTTCTACCTTATCCAAATCAAAAATGGTAAACATTCGAAATTGTACTTTGCTATTCATTGTCTAACCTCCAAAATGGTTTTATTTATCAGATAATTCTTTCCACTTTTGAAACAATCTCCAAAAAATATAAGAAATCTGAATCGCGAAAACTATCAATAAAGTACAGTCTATGATAACAATCAAAAACATTCCCCAACTGAAATAACTTCTTCCACTGAGTAACTTTGAGAAAACCGGTAGTAGCACTGAAAAGAGAAGCAAAACAGGAAGCATCCGCATTGTTAAAATCTTCTTGACCATTGCTAACTTCCCGGCCGCGTCATTATAAATTTCAAACTCGGCATCCGACTCAACTCCAGAATAAAGCTTTCTAAAGTAGGAAAAACCATTAAAGTCTGTAATATGCTCCCAGCCACAATCTTTAAACAGTTGTAAATAGGAAGCTCTCTCTGACTTTTTCATAGGATAAAAGTCCAACTGATAAACCACCTGCTCCGGTTGGCACTTTTCAAAAGTATACTTAACCGCAACTACTAAGCTAGAGTAACTTACTTCCTTAAGTTTCCAGCCCTCAGCATGCATTTCACTGAGATAGAGAGCTTCTCTATCATAATCCGCAATGGTACAAATCCTATAAACAACTTTCTTTTCCATCAAAGCTCCTCCCGACTGTTTCTGTAGAGTCGTTCAATACGTTTCAACTCAATCTCTAAAACTTTTCGACCCAAGTCTGTTATCTGATAGATTTTTCGTTTTTCCTCTTCTCGGACAAAGGAAATCAAACCATCCTTTTCCATCTTTGACAGGGTTCCATACATAGTTCCAGGACTAATTGATACTTGCGAATCTGTCATCTCTTTGACCTTTTGTGTAATACCATAGCCATGATTTCTCCTTTCTGCAGACAGAACAGAATATAAAAACCCGTTTCAGTCATGGGAAGGTAAACCCGCCTAATCTTATCTGTTAATTCCATTTAAGCAAACCCCCTATGTAGTTCGATGTATCGCACTTCGTTATATAAAACTATATCACACCTCGATATAAATTGCAAGAAAAAAAAAGATCGTCCTCTCGGACAATCTTTCTGATTTATCATTAGTAAAGATCTAGATAGTTATCAATTTCCCATTGTGAGACAAAGGTTGCGTAGCTTGCCCACTCGATTCGTTTGGCTTCAAGGAAGCTCGTATAGATATGTTCACCAAGAGCAGCTTTAACTACTTCGTCTTCTGTCATAGCTTTCAATGCGTTGTGAAGAGTTGATGGAAGGTCAGTAATGCCAGCCTCTTTACGTTCTTCTGCAGTCATGATATAGATATTTTCTTCGATTGGCGCTGGGGCTTCGATTTTATTTTCGATACCATGCAAACCAACTTCCAAAAGAACAGCCATAGCAATATATGGGTTAGCCATTGGGTCAACTGAGCGCAACTCAAGTCGAGTTCCCATACCACGTGTAGCAGGAACGCGGACAAGTGGAGAACGGTTACGACCAGCCCAAGCAATATAGACAGGAGCCTCGAATCCTGGAACCAAACGTTTGTATGAGTTAACTGTTGGGTTCATGATAGCTGTATAGTTGTAGGCATGTTTAATTAAACCACCAAGGAAATGATAGGCTGTTTCTGACAACTGCATACCTTTTGGATCTTTTGGATCAAAGAAGGCATTATTTCCTTCCGCATCAAACAAGGACATGTTGCAGTGCATACCTGAACCAGCAATACCAAATTTTGGTTTGGCCATAAAAGTCGCATACAAACCATGTTTACGAGCAATGGTTTTTACAACAAGTTTAAAAATTTGAATTTTGTCACATGCACGAAGAACTTCATCGTACTTAAAGTCAATTTCATGTTGCCCTACGGCCACTTCATGGTGACTTGCTTCAACTTCAAATCCCATCTTAGTCAAGACGTTCACAATCTCACGACGAGTGTTGTCAGCAAGGTCTGTAGGCGCCAAATCAAAGTAACCACCCTTGTCATTCACCTCGAGAGTTGGGTCTCCATTCTCATCAAGCTTAAATAGGAAGAATTCTGGTTCTGGACCAAGGTTGAAAGATTTGAATCCTACTTTTTCCATGTGATGAAGAGCTCGTTTAAGGTTGCTTCGAGGATCTCCAGCAAATGGCTCTCCTTCTGTTGTATAGACATCACAGATCAATCCTGCGACACTACCGTTCTCATCTCCCCAAGGAAAGACAGTCCATGTGTCCAGGTCAGGGTACAAGTACATATCTGATTCATTGATACGAACAAACCCTTCAATAGAAGATCCATCAAACATAGCCTTGTTTGACAAGACCTTGTCTAGTTGTTCATCTGTAGCAGGAATTTCGACGTTTTTCATTGTTCCCAAAATATCTGAAAACATGAGACGGATAAAGGTTACATTTTTTTCCTTAACTTCACGACGAATATCTGCAGCTGTGATTGGCATGGTTTTTCTCCTTATATATGACGACTAGCGGTTGCCTAACCGCGACCAAAAGGTGATTGTTGAGAAGCAAAGCGACTTTGTTGAAGAACCTCATTCCGAAGGGCCCGACGCACCTCAGTTTGACTGACTGGTTTTTTTAGCTTTCGCCTCACGTTCGGCATATTTTTTCTTGATAGCAGCAATGTTCAGACCTTCAGAGATATAATCCTTAATCTCAAGCAACCGATCCATATCATTTAAAGAATACATCCGGCGATTACCTTCGTTGCGGTCAGGTTTTATCAACTCCTGATCTTCATAATAACGAATTTGACGCGCCGAGAGATCGGTCAGCTTCATAACACTACCAATGGGGAAAACTGCCATATTGCGACGAAATTCTTTTTCCTTCATGTGCACTTCCTCTTCTTTCTGTCTATTATAGTCTAAAAAAAATCAATCGTCAATTGTTAATGTTATATCTTGTGACATTATTTTATTTTTTCTGTATGAAACTCCGCAAGCGATCAATATCATAATTTACTAGAATTGCTACAAAAACTCCCATAAAAGTCTCAAAAACTCGAGCAAACACGTACAAAACAGTCTCTCCGCTCGGAATTGATAGGGTAATAATCAGCATAGCAGACACTCCCACCAATGACACCCGCCTTATTGTTCATGGCGACATTTGTCATGATGGTTAACATAGTACAAATTGGTACAACTACGAATGTAACCCAAAAAGCTTCCTGAAAAATAGGTGTTTAAAAGAAAGAAAATTAGGGCGTAAAAACCACCGATACTATTCCCTAAAATACGTGATGTCCCAAAAGTGGACACTCTTATCAAAATCTTCTCTCAAACTAAAAACAGCTGTCAAAGCTCCAATTTGAAGTCCCTTTCCAACCAAAAAAACCAAAAAGTCAAGAGAACCAAAAAGACAGCAATACCGGTCTTTAAAGGTACGCATTCCTAACTTGAACTTACTTTTTATCAAATTTATACTTTTTTTAAAATAACTCATAATTTCAACTTTCTTTTCTCCATTTTATCATACTTTTTACTGACTTTTTGAGCAAGTGATAGTCATAAACTGAAGGAAACATATAGAAAAAAAGAAGGATTAGAAATCCTTCTCTCACTTATGATTCTCGTATTTTTGATTAGAATAGGTACATGAATGCCAAGGTTAATAAGCTCGCTAGTAAACCGACTCCCCAAAAGAAGAAGTCTACCTTCCACTCACTCCAAGCTTTGCCTTTTCCTGATAATCCACCCAACTCAAAATGGTGGTGAACTGGTGTCATACGGAAGATGCGTTTTCCTCCACTTAGTTTAAAGTAGCTGACTTGCATCATAACTGATGTTGTCTCAAATACATAAATGATTCCAATCAAGAGAAGTGTCCACTCCTGGTGAAGGGCCATGGAAATAGCGGCCAACATCCCTCCAAGAGCAAGACTTCCGACATCTCCCATAAAAACTTTAGCAGGCTTATGGTTAAAGACAAAGAAACCAAGAAGACCACCACTCATGGCAAGAATCACTAGGAGAATATCCAATTGGTTTTGTACATAAGCAATGACTCCATAGGCAGATAGGCTAATCACTACTGAGATACTTGCCAAGCCATCAATTCCATCAGTCAAGTTAACAGCATTTGAAAAACCAACTAACCAGAAGAGAGCAAAGAAAATGTAAAGAAAGCCTAAGTGCAATGGATAACCAAATACATTTAAGACATCCCCTCCTCTTTCATAAAAGAAATAGAAGATAACCCCTCCTACTAACTGAAGCAAGAGCTTTTGTTTAGGATTGAGCCCTTCATTGATTTTACGAAAAACCTTGAGAAAGTCATCTAAAAAACCTACCAAACCATATAGTAGCAAGATGAAGAGAATCATCCCTAGATTGTTGGTCAATTGATTTGTCAAAAGCGCAAAGATAAAGCTGACTAAAACACCTACTATAAGGAAAACAATTCCACCCATTGTTGGTGTTCCAGCTTTTGCTTGATGCTGTTTAACATCTTCGTGCATTTGCTGACCAGTGATTTGTGCTTTACGATAAAAACGGATAAAGGCTGGAATTCCAATGACCGTTAGAATAAAGGCGCACACTCCAGCAAGGATAGAAATGATCATACTAATCTCCTAAAGTTATTTTTATTTTCTGTAGATCTTTCAAAGTTGTATTGGTTCGAACACTTTGTTTTTTAACAGTTTCTCCACTACCTTCAAATTCAACTTCAATATTTAGCCACTTAGCTAACGTTTCAACATTTTGCTTCGTCCAACCATACAAATCCGGCATTTCTTCTACCTTATCAGAAAGAAGTAAGATTTGTTCATTAGCATCTAAATTGGTCCCCTCTGCTACTGAACTTTCCTTAATTTTAGTACCTGAACCGACAACAATCGGTTGTACAAGGTTACGACGTAGTTCTTCTGCCAATCCCCCAGGACTATAGTCTTTAGTCGAAGGCATTGCGTAGCTAGTTGTAGTTGTTACTTGATCTAAATTCTTAGCAGTTGATTGGAGATTGAGCAATTCTTTCATGGCCGAAGCTCTCTCAAGAATAGGATTGGCAAATTCACCAAGTTGTGCCTGAGAATAATGTTCTGGTTGTTGAACTGTCACATAGAGAATAAAATCAGGATTTTCAGAAGGATGCATGGTTACTACAGAAAAGATATGATTGGTTTCCCCAACTAAGTATCCTCCATTTTGCTCATCAGCAATCTGCGCAGTCCCGGATTTCATTGCTACATTTTGGTTTGGAAGAGTAATCACTCCTTTCCAGTACTATGATTGTACATAGTTCCATAATAGGGATCCGTTCCCACAGTAACCATATGCTCTCGTGTCACGCTAGCTGCTTCCTTAGAAACAGGATTCCCCACTACTTCTTTTTTCGACTTACGAACCGTCTCATCATTTGGATCATATAAAGCACTGATAAATTTAGGCTCTAGCATAACTCCATCATTAGCAATAGCTGTAAAAGCTCTGAGCATTTGCACTTGAGTTACAGAAATACCCTGACCGAAGGAACTCATGGCAATATTGACAATATTGTCATCAGGCAATTGTCCACCATACTCATTACTCATCCCAAATCTTGTTGGAATTCCGAATTTGAAACGATTGAGATAATCCAACCAAGTTGCATCTCCCATCTTTTGCTCTAACAAGGTCATTCCAATATTACTAGAGTGGGCAAAACCTTGCGAGTATGTCATTATTCCACCACTCGTTAACCCAGCATTTACATCCCAGTCCTTGATGGTAGCATCCGCAATTTTTAATTCGGAAGCATTAAAAGACTCTCCTCCAGGGAATGTTTTATTGTCAATAGCGGCCGCCAGAGTCATTACCTTCATGGTTGATCCTGGTTCATAGTTACTTTGATACAGAAGATCACGCCAAACAAAGTTCTCATCCAACCCTTCTTTTGTATCTGCATCAAAAGTTGGCCTTTGTGTCGTTGCAAGAATTTCTCCCGTTTTGGCACTCACCAAAGTAGCGAAGACATATTTACCTTTAAGTTTAGCTTGAAAGATATTCATCTGACTCTCTAAAAAGGATTGTAGTGGACTAGACAAGGTTGTATAAACGTCTTTTCCATTGATCGTTTGCTGAGTAATTTTTTCAGTTCCTGGAACTATATTTCCTAGACGATCTTTCTCATATGTAATAATACCATCGGTACCAGCTAATATGCTATTTAAAGAACTTTCCATTCCAGATGTTCCGATGAGTCCTTTTGTGCCATCTTCATTCTCATGCAATTGAGCCAATCCTATAAAAGATGAAGCAAACTGCCCATTTGGGTAACTTCGATTGGGACTTGTAGTGAAGTCAATACCTTCTATCTTTGCAGCTTCCAGATCATTTTTAATAGACATCATATTTGCATAAGTAATGCCATTTCCTTTAGCACCAAAAGAAACCTGCTTTAGATTAGGCTGAGAAAGTTGCTCCTTTACATAAGATTCTTCCATATCTAAATACTTATGAAAGACTTCCGCGACTTTGTTATACTGAGATTCTTCAACATAAAGAATCTCACCGTTTGCAGATTTATATTCTTTGTCAATTACCGCATAAACATTATAAGATGTGGCATCTTCTGCTATAGGTGTTCCATTACGGTCGTATATGGTCCCCCTCTTGGCAGGAACTGTTCGTGTAGTCTGGTGAACTCTAGCTGCTTCCTTAACTAAGTTAACACCAAACTTTGAGCCTGTACCAATAATTACCGCAAAATTAACCAAAAAAACAGCAAAGAGAAAGACGGCCAAAAGGCTCAGACTCTTTCCCACTCGTCTGCGGTTTCCCATTGGAGATTTACGATTCTTAATGGCAAAGCGTATTATTTTTTCTTTCATAGTTTTCATCTACTACTCCGCCGATCGGATATTTTCATTATATAATTGTAACTCTTGCGAATCTGCAATACCTGTCAAACGTTCTGACCGGATTAATTCATTAACTTCTTGCTTAGCATCATCCAACTCGGTCTTCTTTTCTTCAATCTGAGCATTCACACTGGTCAACTCACTTTGGACTTGCAACAGCTTTGTTTGCATATAAACAACACTGATAGCTAAGACTAGGGCTGTAATGGCAATTGAAAGGTAAAAAGCCTTTTCAACCCGCGAGAATTTCTTGATGCGCGCCTGAAGTAGTTGGCTAGTCGTTTCTCTTTTTTCTACCATTTTATCCTCTTACTTGTGAATTTTTCTAGCTACTCTTAGCTTAGCTGAATGGGAACGATTATTGGCTTCCAATTCTTCCTTGCTAGGTAAAATCGGCTTGCGAGAAACCAATTCCATTTTAGGTTTGAGTTCATCTGGAATAAAAGGCAAGCCTTTCGGAACTTCTACTGTCGAAGCTTCCTTAAATAGTTGCTTGGTCAAACGATCTTCCAGAGAATGGAAGGTAATCACTGATATTCTACCACCTAGAGCCAGCATCTCCATGGCTTGCTGGATAGACTCGTCAGCTGCTCCCAACTCATCATTAACTTCGATACGAATAGCCTGGAAAATCTGCTTAGCTGGGTGCCCTTTTTTCTTAAGCTCTTTCGCAGGCTTGGCCGATTTGATAATCTCTGCCAATTCGGTTGTCGTCTCAATCGGTTTCTGTTCACGTGCCTGTTCAATTTTTCGAGCAATCTGTTTGGAAAACTTATCTTCTCCATATTTGAAAAAGATTCGAACCAATTCATGATAGTCATAATGATTAACGACTTCATAAGCAGTCAAATTAGCTTCCTGATTCATCCGCATATCCAGCGGCGCATCCTTCTTATATGAAAAGCCACGTTCACGCTGATCTAGTTGCGGACTCGATACTCCTAAATCATAACAGATTCCATCTATTTCTTGGACCCCAGCTTCATGCAATCTAACCCTTAAGTTACGAAAATTGTCCTTAATAAAAGTGACCATCCCTTTTTCGATATAAGGAGCTAGACGTTTTTGCGCATTATCAATAGCGTTTTGGTCCTGATCAAAGGCATAGAGATGCCCTTTCTCACTTAGTTTACTTAATAAATACTCGCTGTGGCCCGCTCCACCCAAAGTCGCATCAACATAAATACCGTCAGGTTTTACATCTAGCATATCAATTGTTTCATAAAGCATAACCGTTACATGATGAAATTCTTTAGTCATATCTTATCTATTTTACCATAATTCTGACAAGCTTGCACCCGCTAGACTACAAACCTTTTTTGCTTGTTATTCTTCGTAGTTGGCAAGTTTCTCAGCAACTTGAGCATAATTGACATGGTCCTTAGGATTTAACTGTCTATGAATAGCATCTGCAACAGCTCTTGGTATACCAACTTCCACTATTTCATCCACACTGGCTTCCTTGATTTTTGTTAGAGACTTGAAATATTTCATAAGATTTTGCTTGCGTTTGGGACCCAAACCTTCAATTCCATCCAATTGAGAGGAGAAGGAATTCTTAGAACGAAGTTGCCGGTGGAAGGTAATGGCAAAGCGGTGTACCTCATCCTGAATGCGTTGCAAGAGGAAAAATTCCTGAGAATTGCGAGACAACTCTACCACCTCAAGCGGATCTCCAAAAAGTAATTCATGGGTTTGGTGCTTGTCATTTTTTTGCAGACCTGCGATAGGAATATCCAAACCTAGCTCCTCTTGGATAACTTGCTTAGCAATATTTACTTGACCCTGTCCCCCATCAATGACGATTAAATCTGGCGGTGTCAAACCGTCACGTTGGACCCGTCCATAACGTCTACGAATAACCTCTCGCATACTTGCATAGTCATCTGGTCCGACCACAGTCTTGATTTTATACTTACGGTAATCCTTCTTGCTCGGTTTCCCATTGACAAAAACTACCATGGCGGAAACAGGACTTGTCCCCATAATATTGGAGTTATCAAAAGACTCGATACGGACTGGGGTTGGAATTTGTAAAAGTCGTCCCAAATTTTCAATGGCCCCTTGAGTCTTCTCAACTGATTTCTCTAACAGATTAAATTTCTGCTCTAAACTAACACGAGCGTTTTTGATAGCCAGATTAACCAGTTGCTTCTTCTCCCCTCGTTGGGGTTTGAGGACCTTGGTATCCACTAGAGCCTTGACAGCTTCCTCATCAATATCTTGAGGAATCAGAATTTCATTTGGAACCAAGTGAGATTTTTCTTGATAAAACTGCCCCACATAGGTCAGAAAATCCTCATCAGGATCGTTGTAGTAAGGAAAGAGATTGACATCCCGTTCAATCAATTTTCCCTGACGGACAAAGAAAACCTGAACACACATCCAACCCTTATCCACGTAGTATCCAAAGACATCACGATTTTGAAGATCCTTGGCCATAACTCGTTGCTTGGTCCGAAGGGTCCCAATAGCCTGAATCAGATCTCGATATTCTGCTGCACGTTCAAACTCCATATTCTGAGCTGCCAAAATCATCTTACTCTTGAGCTCATCAATGATTTTATCGTCTTGTCCCTTGAGAAAATCAGAGACTTCTTGGGACATAGCTTTAAAATAGGCTTCATCCTTTCGACAAACCGTATGGGCCATACATTGCCCGATGTGGTAGTAAAAACAGACTTTCGAAGGTGGATTGGTACACTTGCGAAAAGGGAAAATCCGATCTAAAAGTCGCTTGATTTCATTGGCTGCGCCCACATCCGGATAGGGACCAAAATAGAGGCCTCCGTCTTTCTTGACCTGACGGGTGATAATCAAGCGAGGATAGCGCTCATTTGTGATTTTGATAAAAGGATAGGACTTATCATCCTTGAGCATAATATTGTACTTAGGCTTGTTTTCTTTAATTAGATTAATTTCTAGAAGAAGGGCCTCAATATTAGACTCCGTGACAATAAACTCAAAATCTACAATCTCAGACACCAGGGCCTCCGTCTTAGTATCGTGACTTCCACGAAAATAGGACCGCACCCGATTGCGCAGATTTTTAGCCTTTCCTACATAGATAATCGTACCGTTTTTATCTTTGTGAATGTAACAACCAGGACTAGTCGGCAAGAGCTCCAGTTTTGATTTAATCAAGTTATTCATAGTTCCATTATAGCATAGGACGAACAAAAAGCCCCTCATTCCATCACTCAAGGAGCCTTATTTTATTTATCTACTACTTCCTTTTCCATCTCATACAAGCTCTGAATGGCCATAATGTCCTGAGTTTGGATACCATAATAGGATCCAGAAGGTTGCATAACCGAAACATCGTTAGTATGATCTAAACCAATAGCATGGCCTAGTTCGTGTTCTGCTGTATGCACAATTCGTTCATAAGAATACCCATAGAGGGGATTAGAAAGATAATAATGATTCAGGCGAACTGTTACAGATATAAATTGCCCTGTTAGGAGATTGGATTTGCTCTCCGCCTCACCGGCAACAGATGTAGTCCCATCATTCATCTCAGTGGCTAAAACATCAGCTTGATTAGAATCAGCTACAACTACAAAGTTAAAAGTACCTGTTTCATTCCAGTTGGCAACAGCTTGAGCATAGGCCTGTTGGAAAGTGGCATCCATTTGAGGATCGATATAGATAGTCGCTTGCGCCTTCGGCCATTTTGCCCCTGAACCTTGATGATTATCGGTCTGAGACAAGACTTGCAGCTTACCTGTCTCTTGCCATCGATGCCAATTTGATTGTCCTACTTGAACAAGACTGCTTACTTGATTGAAGACACCTGATAAATCCCCTGTCACATACCAGAGAATCCCAAAAGTTATGAGAATTAAGAGGATAAGGGTCCATACAAGGCGCCAAAACATACGCAAAATTCCTAGTAAAAATCGACATAAAACACGAATAATCCAGCTCATGATTGCCCGCCTTTCTAAAATATAAGAACCCATCTTTGAGTAATGGACAGCCATTCTAAAGATAGGTTCTCTATTTTACTGAAGAAAACTAAAAGAAATCTAAAAGACTTCTTTTACTTATCTCCCCATTATTTTTTTCAAGACTTGTAGACACTTAAATTTGATAGGATTCGGATAAAATCTGAAAGTACCTGTCTTTCTCACAATGTAGCCATTAAAATTCTGCTTAAATCGTAGAACTCCATCGCTTCCGTCAAAGAGTCCTTGAATTCCAAAAAAGTTATATGTGGGAATGTCCTTATGTAACGCCTGCTTCATCGCATAATATTGAAGTAAAAATGGAGCAGAAAACTTTTTGGAGATCAGCATAAGAACCTCCGAACAAGTATGTTGCTTCCGAGTTAGTGTATATTATCAGAGCACAAGCTAATAGAATTCTATCTGAAGCAGAAGGTAAAGAATCTAGAAAATCCAATTTCTTTTGTATGGCTTGATACTGTTGCTTGAAATTCTTTGATTTTTCATCAAGACTAGCCTGTTTCATAGTAAGAGCTTCGATCGATTGTTTAGGATTCACCTCTGCAATTAGAAAAGCTGCCTTATCCTCAAAAATATCATACAATTTATAGTAATAATCTAAATTCTTATCTTCAAAGCCTTGTCTCTTACCAGTTTCTTCAATAATCTTTTTGAAAAGTGGAATTTCTTCTCTTTCAGCGCTTCGAATGGCAACACCATAATCACGTGCTGAATGGGTATTTCTCACACTATTCTTATTAAAAGATTTCAACAAAGATTCTTCATCGAAACCTTTTAAATCTTTAACGTAGTGCCAAAATATTTCTCCGTTTGGGTAGCCTGTTTTAAGACCATCAAATTGATATCCTAAACTACACAACTCTTGTATAATGCTTTTCTCTTCTTCATCTATTGGGTTGCCATCGCTGTCAAAAGTTTGATAGGTCTCATAAGGTTTTACAATCAACTCTAAAGCGCCTCTCTGTTTGGCATATCTCTTCAAAGATTGATAAAATTCTGAAAGTGCAGATTTTTGGGTATAAATAGGCCCAGAATTCAACTCCATATGAAGACCACCTAGCATAGACAAGCTATAAACCAGAGCCGCAACTTGAATTTCTCCTTCTTTCTTCAAAGAAAGATACACAACTTGAGCTCCTCTAGCTTCCAACAGAGCCCCCATCTGAACAGACTGCATGAAAGAATGGCCAGAGACTTTTTCCGAATAACGTTGAAACTCTTCTTTAGTGAGTAATGTCAGTGTCATATGAATACTTTCTTTAATGTTTTTTTCTTAGTGTTTTCCGCAGTTTGTAAATTTGTCCACCTAAAGGATAAAGAGGATGAATCGGTATTGTTAATTCCCCAATATACTCTTCTATTGTTGGAGAAAATTTAGATTTAAAAAGGTATAAGCCTCCTTTAAAATCTCCCTCAACTCCTCCAAGATTCTGCCATAAAGTTCCACGGTCAAAAGATTGTTTAGCTGTAGAATACCAAGTCAGAATAGGTGCATTATATTGTTTAAAGGTGTCATCCATTCCCGCATACAGATTGACAGAAGTAGTACCAAATTCTATTGTTAAGGTTCCAGAAAGCGGAGCCACCTTCACTCCTGACTCAATGCGAGATTTCAAAAATGCAATTTCTTGAACCAAGCGTTCTCGCTCTTCTTCATTATTTTTAATTTTACCTGGTTTTGTTTCCTGAGAGAACGCTTCTGCAGCTAGCTTGTTTAGCTAATTTAGACTCTAATTCTTCTAATCGTTTTTCTAAATCTAAATAAGCCATTGTAATAAAACTAGAGTTTTCATAAGCAGCTAATAATTGATGATAATACTCTTCATTTCGCAGATGAATATCTTTTCTGACTTCTGTTTTTCTCATCAGAGTCGTGAAATCATCTAATAGCTCTTCTCTTCCAAACTTAATCTCGATTCCTTTATTCAAAGCTGTACGGATCGCTTGCTTGGTTGACTTAGGTAAGTTTTCTTCAAATCCTTCTTTATAGATCTTAGCCTGAATCCTTGGCTGAATAGTTTGAGACATATCTGTTGATAGTCCAGACCAAATCACCCCAATATCTTGTAGACCCTGGATGATTTCTTTTGTTTCCGGATTAGAACAAGTTGTACAATCCTTGTGTATTACAGTTTTACTTAAAACAAGACTGGGATCACATTTAACGAATAGTGACTTTTTCCTTTTGGCAATCGTTTTAAGAGAGGTAAAAACGAATTGTAACAACTCTTTATCTTTATAATCCAAAATTGGACCTCTCGCAACATAACACATAGTAAAACCAAAAGGCAAAGACCTATACAACAAGCTGGCTGAAGCTACTAACTGTTCATCTTTAAAAAAGCCAACTATCTCGTTATCCCATTGTTTTTTTACATTAGCCCAAGCACTACTTTGTAAAAGATTTGCCAGGTCATTTTTTTTTGACGAACTCATCATGTATTTCAGATGAAATACCTATTTGATAATGATACATTGGCTGGTCCTTTTCCTAATAAATTTATAACATACCTATTCTACTACTTTTTTTGTTAAAAAAATAAAGAAATTTAGAATCATTATGTTATCACGCCTAAACAGAACTTTAACGTTTATATTAGTCGCTCTTCCAAAACAAAGTTGATAGGTAAAGTCGTTAAAAAGCGCTCCAATTGTTTTTCCCAGTAATACCATTCATGGGCACCCGGACTATGGCTATAGGTTACATCAAAACCTATATTTTTGAGATTTTTAACTGCTAAATTATTGGCAGAATAAAGATAATCTTGTTCTCCGCACCAAACCCAGAGTTTTGTCTTCTTGTCTGACTTTTCAGCTAGGCTTTCAAGTGAATATGGGCTACTTTCCCAATCCTTAATCTCACCAAAAATACCTCGCCAATATGGCCGATTCCCTAAGTCTTGACTTTCAGGAGAAAAGTCCTGAAAACTTAGGGCACCAGAAAAACTAGCTGCATAGGAGAAGCGGTTAGTCGACAGAGCTAATTTAAAAGAACCATAACCGCCCATAGATAGTCCTGCGATAAAGGTTTTTTCACGTTTGCTTGTCATATTTGGGAAAAAGCGCTTCATGACTTTAGGTAACTCTTCTGATAGAGCAGTGTAATAGTTAAAACCATATTGGGTATCAGTATACCATCCATTGCTAGTATTAGGCATAACAACTATGAGATTAGTACCACGTAGCAAACGCTCCACATTGGTACGTTTGAGCCAACTATTATGGTTACCAGACATCCCGTGTAAGAGATAGAGGACAGGAATATCTGTGCAATCTGGGTCTGTTACCCTAGAGCCATCAGGGTAAAGAACATTAACTCCCCATTCCATATCCAAAACTTCTGAGTAATACTCAATCTTCATTACTGCCATTTTTTTCTCCTTTAGGCTTAAGATAAGAAAAAGCCGAAATTCGACTTTTTCTACTTCTTTATTTAATCGTTATTTTGCTTCCATGACTACTGGTAAAATAGCTGGACGACGCTTGGTTTGATCAAAGAGGAACTTAGCCAAACTGTCACGAACCTTACCTTTGAGCTCTGACCAATCAAAGTCTTCACCTTGTAAATAGTCTTCAACTGTTTTGTTAATCAACTCTGAACTTTCACGCAAGATATCACGACTCTTCTTGAGGTAAACAAATCCACGCGTGTGCACTCGTGCCTTTGCAATGATTTTCTTTTCACGACGATTAACCGTAATCGCAACGATAAAGATTCCATCCTCCGACAAGACCTTACGGTCACGAAGAACAACATTTCCTACATCTCCAATAGCATTTCCATCAATCAGAATATCACCCGCGGTAATAGAACCTGATGGAACAAAGTCACCATGTTCATAGGACATCGTACTTCCTTTTTTTGGAATGAAAATATGCTCAGGCAACATACCAACTGCCATTGCTGCTCTAGCGTGAGCATCCAATTCACGATACTCCCCTTGAATAGGGAAGAGATAACGTGGTCGTAGAAGATTAATCATCAACTGTAAATCACGAGCATTTCCATGCCCTGATACACGTAAGCTTGATGTAATGAGTCGAACAACACCACCTGCTTGGTAAATCATGTTTTCTACACGAGCCATAACAGCTTCTTTCGCAATAGATGGCGTTGTAACGATATACACTAAATCACCATCCTTGATTTCCACATAACGGTGGCGTCCAATAGACATCTTACGAAGTCCATTAATCGGCTCTCCCATGCGTCCTGTCTCAAGAATAATCAATTCATGATCTTCGAAACGAGACATATCTTTTGGTTTAATCAATAGACTCTCATTAGCCAGCGATAACTTTTTCAAACGGATAGCTGTTCGCACAATGTTTTCAATATCAAAACCAGTTAAAACAACACGACGACCTGTCTCTGCAGCTGCATCAAAAACCTGTTGAATACGGGAAAGGTTACTCGCAACCGCAGCTACGATAATACGACCATTCCAATCAGCAATTGTTTGAGTGATTTCGTCACCTACTTCACTTTCGCTCGCCACTTGGATATTACTATCCGCATTAGCAGAATCACTTAGAAGCGCTAGGACTCCCTCACGTCCAATTTCCGCTAAACGACCAAAATCTGTCGCATATGATTCACTAGCTGTTTGGTCAAACTTAAAGTCACCAGTATATACAATATTTCCTTCTGAAGTTTTTAAAACGACACCCAAACTCTCAGGAATAGAGTGAGTAGTGCGGAAAAAGGAAACCTCTGTCCCACCGAAGTCAATTTCTGTGTTCTCATCAATAACGTGGAAATCATCAAATTTCTTGACACTGTCATTACTCTTGACAAATAGTTTTGCTAGTTCAATAGTCAACTCCGAACCAAAAACAGGAACCTTAGCTTCTGTTAATAAATAAGGTAAAGCTCCAATCGCATCCGCATGTCCGTGCGTTAAAAAGACACCTGCAATTCGGTCGCTATTTTCAAATAGATATTCCATATTTGGAATAACAACGTCAACTCCAAGCTGTTCGTTTTCAGGATACTTTAATCCAGCATCCAAAACAAAGATTGAGTCGTTAATCTCTGCGATATACATATTTTTCCCGTTTTCACGGACACCACCTAAAGTTGTTAATTTAATATTGGTCATTTTCCCTCCGAGGTATTACAATAACTTGTTTGTAGAGTTTTAAAAGCTCTCTTATTCTGAAAGTATCTTATACTTTCTACCGAATCATTTCCTTTCATTATACCATTTTTTTACTAATTTTTCAAAATGAAGGTTTTATTTCAACTAGATAAAATTCAGTCCTATAAAACGAAGCCTTTCCCTTTGTACTCTCTTTTTCGAGTCACTGTTTAAAGTAATCGGTTCTTGTACTCTCAATAATGCGAAATCCCCCAAATAGCTTGACTACAACAACTTTTATATCAGCATAGAGTTGCTGTTACTCCTCACTCAGTTGAGACCAAAAAAAGATTTAGAGATTCTAAATCTTTTTCATCATCTTTAGTTTGGATAGATATAAGTAACTCTACCTAAAAATTCATTAGGATTAAAGTAACCACGATAATTGGCAATCTGCTTTTGACGTTTGTAGTTTGATTCCAATACTTGGATGGAATTCTCACTTTGTACATCTGTCACATAAGCAACATGCCCATATTTACCACCGTCCCAAACAGCAATCGCTCCTGCTACTGGAACATTTCCTATTCTAAAGCCTTGAGCGCTAGCGTAGATCGCCCAAGTATTGGCATTCCCCCACCAGTTGCTAGCCCAAGGCGCCATTTCTTTCACACCCCATGTACACTGACCAATAGGATACGAGTTTCCGTAGTCTGTCGGAGTATTTTCGATAACATCTTCTGTGTCTGATACATCATCCGCAGCACTAGTTACGTCATAAGCCGGTGCACTGTATGAAAGACTACCTTGAGATGAACCACTCACTTCCAGCACATCACCTGGGTGAATAGTGTCAAAAATGGTTTTACCATTATTAGCGGCCAGCACATAAGGATCAATACCTTGTGCAGTAGCAATCGCAAAAAATGAGTCCCCATTTTGGACAACATAAGAATCTGCACTAACAGTTTGAGCACCAACTGTCGCCAAAATAGCAGTCGAAGTCAAACCAAGAGTCAGCTTAGCAACTGTTTTTTTCATAACTAATTTCTCCCTTTTTAATAATTCCTTTTTATTTTTGTTGTTTATGTGTTTATAAGGAAATCATACCTAATTTACATGTCAGATATTTTAGAGTTATATTTTAGTCATATTACAAATAATTATTCTTTTTACTACACGACCATCAAAAAAACACAAAAAGAGGGGAGAACAAAAAAATAATCTTTTTCTTTTCCCATCCCTGAACTTTTTATTACCAAATAAGAATGTAGCCCGCCCAATCAGCTACACTACATCAGATTTTTCTATCAAAAAGAGGCTAAACTCGGGTAACGCAGCCTCTTTTTATCTATTTTTCCATTAAGAAATCATAAATTTCTTGTACCGTTCCTAAAGGCCATCATTTCTTGGTCTTTAACGATTTGTTTTTAGTTGTTGATAAATATGACTTTCTGCTATATCCCTCTTTGGAGCTTCTTTATTCACTTTCATAACACCATCAGAAATCGTAACAAATCCAAGTTCTTCAAAAATTTGAATCATCTTAACTAGTAAGATTTGTTCAATTTTGAGATAGGCTGATAAGTCTTTTAGTTTATAGCGAATATCGAATTCTGGGAACTGGTAGATGGTCTTATAGAGCTTAGCGAATTGGTCTCTTGTACCATATCCAGTCAAATAGTAGGGCTTATCGATATTATTTTTAAAGTAAATAGCTGAGAAATCCTGTTCTTGTAATACTTGTTTAAGAAGACTGAGATCCTCGGGAATATTTTTTACAACGATTGCTGGGCTAGAAAACATTTCTGGCAAATCACTGGTAAAATCTAGGACAGGTACTCCCTCTGGTAGATTTATATTCTTACTACGAATATTAAAGAGTTGAACTCCATCAACACGCGCATCAACCATCATCAACTGCAAGGCTGTTTGTCCATTCCACTGATTAACGGATAGGGTAACTGCTAATTCCAAATCTTTAACTTGAGCAAACTCTGTTGCCAAGGATCCTTTGCCAAAAGCTACAACTTCAAAGCTTGCGCTCCCTTTAGATATTTTTAACTTCAGATGACTATCTGCCGCCCCCATAGAACGAGCATTATCAACTTGAAAATCTCGGATGTAAAAGACAGGTTTTTGATTGTCCATTCCAAAAGGAGCTAACCGTTCGAAACTTTTAACTGTTTCTAAACTCAGATTTTCCAAATCTAGTTCTTCGTCTAGATATAATTTACTCTTACCCTTAGCATCTATCCCTTTGTCTTTTACATAGGTTTCTAAAATTTCTGACAAGGCATCTAACTGTTCAACTTCGAGCGTCATACCTGCAGCACCTGCATGGCCACCAAAAGTGAGAAAGATAGAACGATGCGCATCCAAGGCTTCAAAAATATCGACAGCTTCAATACTCCGAGCGCTTCCCTTAGCACGGCCGTCTTCAATATTCAGAACAATAACTGTCTGCCCTAATTCTTCTAATAAGCGCCCAGCTACAATCCCAAGCACTCCTGGATTCCAGCACTCCTTGGCCAATACTTGAACACTTTTGTTAGGGTCTACCAAGCTTTTAGCTTCTTCATAAATGGCTTGAACGATTTCCTTACGTTCTTCATTTTTTTCTTGAATCATGAGGGCAATCTCATGCACCTCTTCATCATCAAAGCCAGTTAACAACTCAATAGCAGGATTAGGATCATCCAATCGTCCCAATGCATTTAATCGAGGAGCTAGTTGGAAACCGACTGTCTCCTCTGTTAGATCATTCCCAGATATACCTGCTATTTCAAATAACTCTTGAAGCCCAATTCGTTGGGTATTGCGTAAAACTTCTAAACCGTACTGAAGCATGATGCGATTTTCATCTGTCAAACTGACCATATCAGCAATCGTTCCAATAGCAACCAAATCAAGCAACTCAACCTGCACTTCCTCCAAGAGGGCACAAGCTAGTTTAAAAGATACCCCACAACCCGCCAAATGTTTAAAAGGATAGTCTGCTTCAGGATGCTCAGGATGAACGATTGCATAAGCATCAGGTAAGACCTCCGGTAGAGAATGGTGATCCGTTACAATAACATCTACTCCCATAGATTGAGCCAAGTCAATAGCCTCATGACCTGCAACTCCATTATCTACGGTTACAATCAAGGATATCTCTTGTTGCTCAATGAAGTACTTGTAAACACTGGCATTAGGACCATAACCATCTGTAAAACGATTAGGAAGATAGACCAAGCACTCGGCTCCTAGTTGTTCTAATGTTTCTTTAATGATAGAAGCTGATGTCATCCCATCTGCATCGTAGTCTCCATAAACGAGAATAAATTCACCCTGCTCTATAGCACGACGAATACGATTCACTGCCTTATCCATATCGTGGAGAAGATAGGGATCGTGTAAATCATCTAGACTTGGTGCCAAAAAAACGAGACAAACTATCTTCATCCTTAATACCACGGCTAAATAATAGACGAGCAGCTTCAGGCCCTAGCCCAGCTTTCTTGGCGATTTTTTGTAAAATCTGCATCCTCAACTTGAGGTGCAAATTGCCAATTATAAGTCGGAATAATCAAAATTCATCCACTCTTTCTTACGATTCTATCCCTTTATTATAACATGATTTCAAGTTTTTCTCCTCTTTATTTTCTTAACTCTTTCAATCAAAATCCCAAAAAACTCCTGTTCTCATCAAAGTTTAAAAGCTATCCACCAGTTGATAATTCTATACCTTTTCAACAAGACGTAGCCAAAATTTTAAAACATCTTCTCTTTATGCTACACTATTGATATGGAACATCATTTTAATCATCGAGCAGTATCTTTCGATTCTCCCAAAAATCAATTTCTAGCAGACCTTGTAAATGCAGAGATAAATCAACAAGTCTCTGAGCTATCTACCAAATCAATCTTGGATTTTGGAGGAGGAACTGGACTTATCGCTCTTCCTCTAGCCAAACAATCCAAGTCAGTGACCTTGGTTGACATCGCAGAAAAAATGCTGGAGCAAGCTCGTATCAAGGTTAGAAACCAAAAACTTGAAAATCTACACTTGATTCAACAAGACATACTGCTTAAGCCATTAGAGCAAACATTCGATCTCATTATCGTTAGTCGTGTTCTTCATCACATGCCTCATCTTGATTCTAGTCTAGCTATGTTCAAGGAACATTTGACTCTCGGAGGACAACTATTTATCGCTGATTATACCGTACCAGATGGAGAAAACCATGGTTTTATTATTTCGGAACTTGAGGAGACTCTTAAAAATCATGGCTTCTCAGACATTCAGACCCAAATACTTTATAGTTCCGACAATCTTTTCCTTGATAAGCCTTCTCAATTATTTCTTACTTCGCAAAAAAATGAAAATCCCTTCAAAAGGCAGCCACTAAAAACAATCTCACCTTCTTCTTTCTCAAGTTAAAAAGCTTTTTAATCGCCTTCTTTTCAAGTATTTCTATAAAAAAACTCTCCTTAAAAATCAAGGAGAGTTTTTTATTACCAGAGTATTCCCTTATAGGATAAAAGGAGGGCTATAAATAATAAAGCATAGAAAAAGAGGAACTAAATTCCTCTTAATCTTTAATTCTTTTTTCTGCATCTGCCACTACTCGAGCCAGACTAGTTTGGCTTAATTCTTCTTCCATGGCTTCTTGAATTTTATCTAACTTTTCATCTAAAACCCCATGGATGTTAGCTCCTACTGGACAGTCAGGATTAGGATTATCATGGAAACTAAAGAGTTGTCCTGTCTTCCCTAAACACTCAACTGCTTGGTAAACATCTAAAAGACTGATATCCTCTAGGTCTTTGATAATCTCTGCTCCACCAGTTCCACGCGCGACTGAGATTAACTCTGCCTTTTCAGTTGGGATAGGGTTTTACGGATAATAACCGGATTCACACCGACGCTACTAGCTAGAAAATCGCTAGTCACCTTGCTTTCCTTCCCTTTTAGGGCAATAATGATCAACATATGAGTCGCAATGGTAAATCGACTTGAAATTTGCATGTTCTATCCTCCTATTGAGCTGGTATCCTTTATTTATTATAGCCCATCTAGTTGTAATGTCAATAGTTACTACTAAGCCAATCATCAAGCTCTTCATCATGTCCCTGATCTTGAGCAATCTCATGCAAAAACTCTTGATTATGGGTATGGTGGATTCCATTAACTAAACTTTCATAATAGACTTGATAATAGGGTAAATTCAAATCCTTTGCCAACAGTAATTCTTTCTCAACATCGTATTCCACACGCCTAAAGTCCACATCTTTCAAACCTTGTTCATCGAACTCTAAAATCATGTATTGGGCACGCAGATCCTTTCGGAGCTTGTCTGATAAAAAGAAGGGTTGCCCAATTGATCCTGGATTTAAGATAAGTTGACCTCCACTTGCATAGCGCAAAAACTGTTGGTGAATATGACCGTATACAGCTATATCACAGTCTGGATTGACTACTAAACAATCAAAGTCTTCTTGCTTACCCAGATGAATCAACTCTCTCCCCCAGTTTTTATCCGGCAAATGGTGGCTAATCCCAACAGTCAAATTTCCATATTGGCGATGAGTTTGCAAAGGGAATTCTTGTAAAGCCTCAATTTCCTCTACACTAACTTCCTCCATGATATACTGACACTGGCGTAGAAGATAACGCAGACTTGGTTTAGTTTCATCTAATTTTCGATGACAAGCCCGCCATAGACTATATTCCCAATTTCCCAAGACCTGAGCAGTAATCGGTAATGTTGATAATAGTTCTAGAATGTTTTTTCGACCTGTACCAGGCATGAGAATATCTCCTAATAGCCAGTACTCATCGACTTCTAGTCGTCGAGCATCGTCTAAGACTGCTTTTAGAGCTGTTGTATTCCCATGGATGTCCGAAAGTACCGCAATTTTTGTCATGATTTTTCCTCTTGTTTTTCTCTGATTTCATTATACCAAACCCCTCTTTAAAATCAAAAACCACGTCTTTTCCTATTGTTTTTTACTTTACTTTTTTAGTGAAAAGGGTTACAATGAAGGTGATAAAACTAAGGAGGTTTTTGCTATGACACAACGTTATGAAAATATTATGGTAGCTGTTGATGGTTCTAAAGAAGCTGATTTGGCCTTCGTCAAAGGTGTTCACATTGCACTACGAAATCAAGCTAAATTGACCATTGCCCATGTAATCGACACTCGTGCCCTTCAAAGTATTTCAACATATGATGCTCAAGTATATGAAGAATTACAACTTGAAGCTCAAAACTTGATGGCAGAATATGAAAAACGTGCAAGAGACGCTGGTCTCACAGACGTTCAAGTTGTCATCGAAATGGGGAATCCTAAAACTCTCTTGGCCAAAACAATTCCTGAACAAGAACATGTTGATTTGATTTTGGTTGGAGCAACAGGACTTAATGCCTTCGAGCGTCTACTTGTCGGTTCTTCATCAGAATATATCTTACGCCATGCCAGTGTCGATCTCCTGGTTGTTAGAGACACAGATAAAACTTTTTAAAAAGAATTAAAAAAGGAGCCATTGCGCTCCTTTTTATTATTTATTTTCTCTTTCTTTATGGCGTTCATAAGCTCTAATCTGGCGCTCAAGTTCCTTCTTAATAGCTGGTTCTGGGGCATGCTTCTCCTCCCAACCTTCAGGTTTGAGAATCTTGTGAGTCACTGGATCAAACTGAGCCTTACCGTCTGGGAAAATTTTGGCCATATTAGCTTGATGGACAATCTCAAAAATACGTTCTGGATCCACTCCCATCAATACAAAACTACCATAAGTAAAATACAGAGTATCAAGCAAGGCATCAACTTGACCTACCAACGTAGTTTCAGCTGGTATCTTTTGAGAAACTTTATCTGCTGATATATCAAGAGCCTGATGCAAATCTCTAATAGCCTGTTGGAATTCTTCTTCTGAATGACTAGATGCTCGCACAAACTCAACCAACTCTTCAACTTTGAATGCAGCTCGATGTGTTGCTCCTTTTACATCCCAAGCTTTAGGCTCTTCCTGAGTTCTCTCATCCATCAAATGATGGAAGGTTTTAACCTTATTAAAGTGATAATCTCGACTCACAAATACTTTTTCAGAAGATAATACACCAAAGTATTCCAAGGCCTTGTGTATGCCTCCTTCTTGGTTGCTTGTTGTGATATGTTTAGCTACTTCCTTGACACTACTGCTACCATTTCCCATAGCAACAGACATACCAACACCAGCCAACATCTCCAAGTCATTATCAGAATCTCCGAAAGCCATAACCTGATTAAGATCAAAACCATACTCTTTTCCGACACGGCGAATCCCTTCTAACTTGGAATTCCCCCTGGTTGATAATATCCGCTGCGAATGGATTACTTCTAGTGAATTTGAGATGGTCTAACTCTATAGCCGCTTGATTAGACTCTTCTGGAGTCATCAACATCAGAACTTGATAGATTGGTTGGTTGATTAAGTCCAGCAAATCCTCTTCTTTTTGAGGGACGGCTTTACTAACCATACGGTTGAATGAGTTACTGATTGTTCGAGTCAAAAACTTAGGTACAAATCGACTGACCAATTGTGATAAAGGACTGAGACCAAAGGACATGATTCGAGAACCAACAACTGCTTGTCTAGTTCCCATAGCGATTTCTTTTTGATTTGCCTTTGCATAAGAGATGATTTGTCTGAGACTTCCCTTATCGATAGGACTGGCAAAGAGAACACGGTCTTTGTTAAAGATATATTGGCCATTATAGGTAACTGCAAAATCTAAATCTAAATCATCCATCAAATCTTTAACAAAAAAAGGTCCTCGTCCTGTTGCTACTCCAACTAGGACACCCTGCTCTTTTACAATCTTAATGGCTTCTTTTGTGGATTTCAAAACACTCTTACGATCATTTACCAGCGTTCCATCTATATCAAAAAATACTGCTTTGACTTCCATGACTGTCTCATTCCTTTCTTTTATGATACAATGATTATACCATATTTCAGAAAAAGTGAGTGAATCATGACAAAGAAAATCCTCGTTTTACACACCGGTGGCACTATTTCTATGCAAGCAGACGAATCAGGTGCTGTCAGAACTAGTTCGGACAATCCTATGAATCATGTCTTAAATCCCCTAGAAGGTATCCAGGTTCATTCCCTAGATTTTTTAAACTTACCCAGTCCCCACATTACACCTAAACATATGTTAGCCCTTTATCATAAAATCAAGCAAGAGGCGGCATCTTTTGATGGAGTGGTTATTACACATGGAACTGACACCCTTGAAGAAACAGCTTATTTCCTTGATACTATGGATATTCCACAAATCCCTATCGTGTTAACTGGAGCTATGAGAAGTTCCAATGAACTTGGAAGTGATGGAGTTTATAACTACCTGAGCGCCTTACGAGTGGCCAGTGATGAGAAAGCAACCGACAAAGGTGTACTGGTTGTTATGAATGACGAAATCCACGCCGCCAAGTATGTTACCAAGACCCACACTACTAATGTTGGGACTTTCCAAACGCCGACTCATGGCCCCCTTGGACTCATTATGAAACAGGAAATTCTCTATTTCAAAACTGCTGAACCTCGTGTTCGTTTTGACCTTCATTCTATTAAAGGTTTAGTTCCTATCATTCCAGTCTATGCAGGCATGACCGACGAACTACTCGATTTACTTCCTATTGACCAACTAGACGGGCTGATTATTCAAGCCTTTGGAGCTGGCAATGTTCCAAAAGAAACTGCGCAAAAATTGAACTCCCTCATTCAAGAAGGGCTACCAATCGCTCTAGTTTCTCGCTGTTTTAATGGTATCGCCGAACCTGTCTATGCCTACGACGGAGGAGGGGTTTGTTTGCGAAAATCAGGTGTCTTTTTCGTTAAAGAGTTGAATGCTCAAAAAGCTCGCCTAAAACTCCTTATCGCGATTAATGCTAGACTCAAAGGTGATGAACTTAGAGAATATATGGAAGGATAAGAAAAACTCAGGAAACTTAACAATTTCCTGAGTTTATTTTTTTATTATTTACGAGTTGATCGACGCTCTGTTAAGCCGTGTTGAAGTAGCACTTCTCTTTCTTCCAACTCTTCTTTATGCATAATCTTAGTCAACATACGCATACTGATTGCACCTAAGTCATACAAAGGTTGAGCAATAGTCGTTAGATTTGGTCTTGTGTAGCGTGCGATTTGTGAATCATCACTGGTGATAATTTCAAATTCTTCTGGTACAGAAACTCCTTGGTCGGCCAATCCATTCAAGACTCCTGCAGCCAATTCATCACCTGTAACAATAGCTGCTGTTGCTTTTGAAGAAATCAATCGCTCTGCTAAAGCATAACCATCATCATAGCGGTATTTTGACTCAAAGACAAGACCTTCACTATAGTTGATACCCGCTTCTTTCAACGCATCCTTATATCCAACCAAGCGCACTTTCCCATTAATATCGTCTACTAATGGACCACTGATAAAGGCAATTTTTTTGTTGCGCTTCAACAAATGACGAACAGCATCTGCAGTAGCAGTCTTATAATCGATATTGACGCTCGGAAGTTGATGCTCTACATCCACAGTTCCTGCCAAAACTACAGGCGTTCGTGAACGTGAGAATTCTGAACGGATTTTTTCTGTTAAGTGATAGCCCATAAAGATGACACCATCAACCTGTTTTGAGAAGAGGGTATTAACCACCGATACTTCTTTTTCATCATCTTCATCACTATTAGCAAGGACAATATTGTATTTATACATTTCGGCAATATCATCAATTCCTTTTGCTAGAGTCGCAAAAAATGTATTTGTAATATCTGGAATGACAACTCCAACCGTTGTTGTCTTCTTACTTGCCAAGCCACGAGCTACTGCATTAGGACGATAATCTAGACGTTCAATAACCTCTAAGACTTTCTTTCGAGTGTTTTCTTTAACATTTTTATTTCCGTTAACAACACGACTAACTGTCGCCATCGAAACTCCTGCTTCACGGGCAACGTCATAAATTGTTACTGTATCATCTGTGTTCATTCCGGTTCCTTTCTCTATTGAAAATTTTGTTTTCATGTTTGTACCATTTTCATTCTATCACTTGTTGTAAGCATTTTCAAGCATTTAATAAATTTTTATTTAAAATTCTTATTTCCTTCAGTTTTTTACAACAAACTTTTCTTGATTTTTACACCATTTTGCAGTATGATAATAAGAAAACGAGTTGGAGGTATGGATGGCTTTTACAGATTCTCATAGACGTTGTGCAAGTTTTGGTATCGCAACTAACTTACCAGACGATGTCATCGACTCCATTTGGTATATTATTGACCATTTCCTAAAACATGTTTTTGAGTTAGAAGATGAGCTAGAGTTTCGACTCTTAAATAGCAATGGAGCTATTACCTTTCGATTTTCAAGTCAACATCTACCTACAATCATTGATTTTGACTTCACTCACCCTTTTGACCCTCTCTATCCACCTAAAGTAATTGTCTTAGATATGGATGGAAAGGAAACTATCCTTCTCCCAGAAGAAAATGAACTTTATTAAAAAACCTAGCATCCTAACAATTAGTTTAGGAGACTAGGTTTTTTTATTTTTTCAATTCTTGATATAAGTGACGAATCGGTTGTCCTAGGGCTGGATGGATGAAATGAGGCGCAATTTCCTGCAGAGACTCTAAGACAAAGAGTCGCTCAGCAACATAAGGATGCGGCAAGATGAGATTATCGTTATAAATGACCTGATCCTCCATAAAAAGCAAGTCCAAATCAATCAAACGAGGTCCCCAATGCACCTCTCTGACTCGTCCCATCTCTGATTCAATGCTCAATAAGGTATCTAACAAGACTGGGGCTGGAAGCCAAGTTTCGACTTCAACCACCTGATTGGCAAAACTATCTTGCTCGACACCACCCCATGGCTCAGTTGTAATCACACTAGATTCTTTGAGAATACGAATCCCTCGAGTACGCATCTTGTCAAGAGCTAGTTCGAGATTAGCCGTCTTATCCCCCCATATTGCTACCTAGAGCAATAAAGGCTCTTTGCTTGCGGCGATGGATGGTTACTGAACAGGTGTCTAGCGATAGATGAATAGGCGCCCATGGTTTTTTGAGTTCCAGTTTAATTTCTTGAACTATTGGATAGGTTTCAAAAGTGCGCTCTACTAGTTTGTAGGCAACTGTTTCAATCAAGTCTTCAGTGGTTTCCTGAAACCAAGTCGTCCATTGCTGACAGAGCTCGCCATAATGGACAGAAGACTCCAAATCCAACTCTGTTGCAGCCTTGGTCATATCATAGGATAAACTAGCTGAAATGATAAACTTTTGGCCCAGTTCCTTCTCACTCGGAAAAAGACCATGATAGGCAAAAATTTCCAAATCCTTAATGCGCAATTGATCCATAACTAGTCCTTTCTATAAAAAATCGTTTGAATCGATTTTTATAACCCCATGAGACGGTATGCTTGATCTCGAAGATCTTTGTCTGTCTCAAATACTCCACGAGCTACTGTTGTCAAGGTTGCAGTTCCTGGTTTTCGAACACCACGCATGCTCATACACATATGCTCTGCTTCAATAACAACGAAAGCACCTTTGGCACCAAGATAGTCCATCAAAGCATCAGCCACTTCGATATTCAAGCGTTCTTGAATCTGTGGCTTTTTAGCATAAACTTCTACAGTACGAGCTAGCTTTGACAAACCTGCCACACGTCCATCTGGAATGTAGGCGATATGAGCTTTTCCATAAAAGGGCAAGAAGTGATGTTCACACATGGTATGGAAAAAGATATCCTTTTCTACTACCATATTGTCGTCGATAATTTCAAAGGATTTTGACAAATGCTCCTCCGCGGTTTGACCAAGTCCTGAAAAAATCTCCTGGTACATGCGAGCTACACGAGCAGGTGTCTCCTGCAATCCCTCGCGGTTGATATCTTCACCGACTGCTTCGATAATCATTTTTACAGCCGTCTCAATCTTTTGTGTATCCATTCTCTAGTTTTTCCTCTCCATTAGATAGGCTCTCACCTGGCTCAAGAAATACAAGGAGCCCGTTACTATCCTAACTGTTTTTTTCTCTTCAATATCTATCATACTTTGGTCTAGAAATGCCTGCCAACTCTGGTAGCTAAGATTCCTAGAATAAGCTGCTTTCTTTAGTACTTCTTCATCAGTTGCTCGACCATCATCAAAATGTGTTAGTGTAAGATTAGTATCTGGTAAGGCCTCTAATAAATCTAACATATCCTCTAAAGCCTTGGTTTTAATACAAGTAAAGAGGATTTCCTTGTGATAGTCAGTAAATCGTTCTTCTAGGGTAGCTAATAAAGCTTTGATTGCATGGGGGTTGTGTGCCCCATCTAAATCATCAAAGGACTTCTAGAAACAACTTCAAAGCGTCCAGGCCAACTTGTTTCTTTTAAGGCTTGAGCCAACAAGTCATTTTCTGGTAATTCTCGTCCATTCTCCTGGCAGTACCTATCTAGTAAAGCTAGTGCCATCCCAGCATTCTCTATCTGGTGCAAACCCAGCAATCCTGTCTGAAAGCGACCTTGTCCAAGCGGGCTTGTATAGTCAAAGACTTCTCCCGTCCCCACACTCCCTTGATGACTGACTTGATAATCTTCCCTATAAACAAGCCTAGGAGCCTCTTTCGCTTTCGCGATTTGGTTGATAACTGCTAGGGCTTCTGGGACAACATTCCCTGTTACCAGGGGAACTCCTTGTTTGATAATTCCAGCCTTCTGCTCTGCGATTGCTTCCAAGCTATCCCCTAGTAGAGCTACATGGTCCAACCCAATAGTCGTAATACCTGTTAAGATAGGCTGACAAACATTGGTGCTATCCAAAAGTCCACCCATACCTACTTCCATAATGGCCACATCAACTTGCTCAGAAGCAAAATAGTCATAGGCTATAGCAGTGATAATCTCAAACTCTGTCATCCCCTGCAAATCATGAGCATGCTCCCCCTCAAGTAGTGATCGATATTCCGACATTAAGGCCTCTAATCTTGCTTCTGGGATAGATTCCTCATTAATGGCAATCTGATCGGTATAATGGATCAGATAGGGTGAGCTAAAGACTCCAACTCTTAGCCCCATCTTTACCAACATATTCTTCAAAAAGGCTATAGTAGAGCCTTTACCGTTTGTTCCCGCGATATGGATAACCTTGAGCTTGAGATGAGGATTGCCACGTAGGACTAATAGCTTCACCATTCTCTCCAAACCAAAATGCGGTTGGTCTGTCCGGTAGTTAGTTATCCACTGATTCGTTTCGTTTTTATTCATGTTATTTATACTGTTTCAAGTTTAAATTTTCGGCATCATCTGCCAGACGGATGGCTGATGCAATTTCGACTGCCATCTTGTGACTGGCTACATCGTGCACTCGCACCACTTCCACACCTTGTCTAGTGGCGATACTGGTCACATGAGCTGAAGCCGTATCACGATTGCGGAAGCCTTCTTCAGTTTCTGGGTTTACTTCAAAACCATTTTCTTCCAGAATATTGATGACAAAGCGCTTACGAGAGACTCCTAAAAAGATAGGATAGCCCATCTCGTGTAATTTATCAAGGTCACGTAGAAGTAGCAGATTTTCCTTTTTGGTCAAACCAAAGCCAATCCCTGGATCCAGCATAATGTTTTCTTTCGAAATTCCTGCTTTTTCCGCTCTTACTAGAGCACGATCAAAGAAAGCTGCCATCAATTCTTCTACTGGTAGTTTTTCAAATTCAGCCAAGTCTTCCTTTGTAAAAGGCTCTCCAAAGCCAAAATGAGGGAATATAAGTGAACTTGGATGTTGAGGGCGTGCCATGACTGGATTAAACATGATGACTACCTGAGCGCCTGCTTTAGCAACCACTTCCGCCATGACATCATCACCCATAAGACCTGTAATGTCATTGACTATATGGGCCCCAGCCTTTAGAGCTGCTTCTGCAACTTGACTTTTCCATGTGTCGACTGAAATCAAAACATCACTTTCTTGACGGATAGCCTGAATAACTGGAACCACACGTTGGATTTCCTCTTCAATCTCAACATAGCCATAGCTACTTCCAGGTCGAGTAGATTCTCCACCGATATCTAAGATAGTAGCACCTTCAGCTATCAATTTTCGAGCCTGTTTTAAGGCTTCTTCAATAGCAAAAAATTGGCCCCCATCAGAAAAAGAATCTGGGGTGACATTGATAATACCGCAAATAGCTGTTTTTGTCTGATTGTCTCTTTTTTCCACGATTATCACTCAAATTTCATTTAGATTGGTATTCCTCTATTTTACTGTTTTTTTTGGATTCTGTCCAATTATCCCTCGGTACTCTCAAACTTTAAAAAAGCGCAAAAAAGAGAGTGGGACAGAAATCGGACATTCGTTAGAATTCGATTTCGTCGTCCCACCTCCGCACAGCTTCAACAGTCTGGGAGACTGTTGAAGGTTGCAGATAAAGGAAACATAGTTTCCGTCAACATAGGGCATCTTTGAAGCTTAAAAAGCGAACAAAGACTTAGGATACTTGCTTCGCAAGTTCTATCCGCCACCTCAAAGCAGTGCTTTGAGCACTCAATCACTGCGTCCTGCTCGAAAATCCAAAGACAATTGAGAGGCTAGGGACTTTTGTCCCAGCCTCCTTTTTTATATTCTTATTTTTCAGTCAAAGCTGCAAGTCCTGGAAGAACTTTACCTTCAAGAAGTTCCATTGAAGCGCCTCCGCCCGTACTAATCCATGAGAACTTGTCTGCACGACCAAGATTGATAGCTGCGGCAGCTGAGTCACCACCACCGATGATTGATTTAACGCCTGGTTGTTTTACGATAGCGTCCATAACACCGATTGTACCAGCTTGGAAGTCTGGGTTTTCAAATACACCCATAGGTCCGTTCCATACAACTGTTTTAGCACCAGTCAATGCTTCATCAAATTTAGCGATAGATTTGGGACCGATATCCAAACCAAGGAATCCTGGGTCTACTGCTTCACCTTCAGTGTCTTTTACTTCAGTGTAGTCAGCAAATGCGTTTGCTTCTTTTGAGTCAACTGGCAAGATCAATTTGCCGTTTGCTTTTTCAAGAAGAGCTTTAGCGACATCCAATTTGTCTTCTTCTACAAGTGAGTTACCAATTTCGATACCTTGTGCTTTGTAGAATGTATAAGTCATCCCACCACCGATAAGAACTTTATCAGCTTTTTCAAGCAAGTTTTCGATAACACCGATCTTGTCTGAAACTTTTGAACCACCAAGGATAGCCACGAATGGACGTTCTGGAGCTTCAACTGCTTCTTGGATGTAGGCAATTTCGTTTTCAAGAAGGAATCCAGCAACTGCTTTTTCAACGTTTGCTGAGATACCAACGTTAGATGCGTGTGCACGGTGAGCTGTACCGAATGCATCGTTTACGAAGATACCATCTCCAAGTGATGCCCAGTATTTACCAAGTTCAGGATTGTTTTTAGATTCTTTCTTACCATCAACATCTTCGTAACGAGTGTTTTCAACCAAAAGAACTTGGCCATCTTCAAGAGCGTTAACAGCTGCTTCCAATTCAGCACCACGTGTAACACCTGGGATGAACTTAACGTCTTGACCTAATTTAGCAGCCAAATCAGCAGCTACAGGAGCAAGTGATTTACCTTCTTTATCTGCTTCTTCTTTCACGCGTCCAAGGTGAGAGAAAAGAATTGCACGTCCACCTTGTTCAAGAATGTACTTGATAGTTGGAAGAGCTGCAGTGATACGGTTGTCATTAGTAATCACGCCATCTTTTACAGGAACGTTGAAGTCAACACGAACGAGAACTTTTTTCCCTTTCAACTCAACATCTTTAACAGTCAATTTTGCCATTTGAAAAGACTCCTTAATTTTTTTATGTGTTAATTATATCACAAAATCAATAAAAAGAGATAGAAAAAAACCTTAAACTTTTCTATTTCTCGATTAGTCTGTTACTTTTAAAAAAATAAGAGTATAAAACTAGTGATTGTTAGATAATCGGAACTCTTACTAATTTTAAATTTTTCATCCAAAAAAATCATTAAATGCTTACTAGTTGGAATAATAATATCCCAACTAAACGATACTTTTTAATAAAAGATTCATTACATTTTTTATTAAAAATTTACTATTTACTACTTGTTAGATTGCTATTAATCCTTTAAAATAGAATGGGAGAAATTCCGTGATTATTTTTCGGAGGAAAAAGGAAATGTCCATTAATTGGCAGGAAATTATTTTTCACTTTTTAGGTGGTCTGGGACTATTTTTGTATAGTATCAAGACCATGGGGGACGGTTTGCAACAAGCTGCTGGAGATCGCCTTCGTTATTACATTGATAAGTATACAAGTAATCCTTTCTTAGGGGTCCTAGTGGGGATTGTCGTTACTGCCCTGATTCAGTCGAGTACGGGTGTAACGGTTATTACAGTTGGACTAGTCAGCGCTAGTCTCTTAACTCTAAGACAGGCTATCGGGATTATCATGGGAGCCAATATTGGTACGACCGTAACGTCATTTATCATCGGTTTCAAACTTGGCGAGTATGCCCTACCCTTGATTCCTTGGAACTATGTTCTTATTCTTTACAAAAAATCGTACTGTAAACAATATTGGACGTATCCTTTTTGGTATTGGTGGTATCTTCTATGCCCTCAACCTCATTAGTGCTGGGATGAGCCCGCTTAAGGACTTGCCTCAATTCAAGGAATACATGGTTACCTTGGGTCAAAATCCTATCTTGGGAGTTGTGGCTGGTGCAGTCATTACCGTTCTGATTCAGGCATCTTCTGCAACCATCGGGATTTTACAAGGTCTCTATGCAGGTGGCTTCCTCGACCTCAAAGGTTCACTACCTGTCCTCTTCGGGGATAATATCGGTACAACCTTAACGGTTATTATCGCAGCAGCTGGAGCAAACGTTTCTGCTAAACGGGTTGCAGCAACGCACGTTACCTTTAACGTTTTGGGAACTATCCTCTGCTTAATCTTGTTGGGCCCATTCACTTCAATGATTGAGTACTTCCAAGCTTTACTTCACCTCTCGCCAGAGATGACTATCGCTTTCTCACATGGTGCCTTCAACGTAAGTAATACCATTGTACAATTCCCATTCATCGGTGCTTTGGCTTACTTTGTCACTAAGTTAATCCCTGGTGAAGATGAAGTTGTTAAATACGAACCTCTTTACTTGGATGAACAACTGATCCAGCAAGCTCCTTCTATCGCCTTAGGAAATGCCAAGAAAGAACTTTTGCACCTTGGAAACTATGCTGTAAAAGCATTTGATCTTTCTTACGACTACATCATCAATTCTAACGAAAAAGTAGCTGAAAAAGGACACAAGACTGAAGAAGCTATCAATACAATCGATGAGAAATTAACGCGCTACCTCATTACTCTTTCTAGTGAAGCTTTGAGTCAAAAAGAGAGCGAGGTCCTAACAAACATTCTTGACTCTTCTCGTGACTTGGAACGTATCGGAGACCACGCAGAAGCATTAATTAATCTTAATGACTACTTGCAACGCAAGAATGTTCAATTCTCTAACTCAGCCCTAGAAGAGTTGGAAGATATTTACCGTCAAACAAGTGAATTCGTCAAAGATGCTCTTGAAAGTGTAGAAAATAACGACCTCGAGAAAGCAGAAACTCTTATTGAACGTCATGAAGCTATCAATAAGATGGAACGTGTCCTTCGTAAGACTCATATCAAACGTCTAAATAACGGAGAATGTTCTACCCAAGCAGGTGTCAACTTTATCGATATTATTTCACACTACACTCGTGTATCAGACCACGCTATGAACCTTGCTGAAAAGGTTTTAGCAGAACAAATTTAAAACGAAAAAAATGCTTTGATTCGAAAGAATCAAAGCATTTTAAATAGCTCTCCAATCATAATGGAAGATGCAGCTGCACCCCTGTACCTAGCTTCTTCCTTTTTGATAAAGCGGGCCAGATTGACTAACTCTGGCGCTGGGGTCTTGGGATTCTTGAGAAGTTCAAGAGTGACCAGACCTGATAGCCGTACCGCTAGCAATCGCTCATTGATACTAGGCAATTGCTTAGCCGTCTCTACAAGTGCAAGCACTAGGTCTTCACTCAGGTTTTGACGGGCATTATTGTAAAGATCCCGTATCAAGGTTTCTAGGTTTGGTTCTTCCATACCTATTACCTCCATTTTTCTGTTTAATAGTTTTTAATCAAATCTACTGTAGAACGATCCAATTTTTTAACCAAAGCTTGTAAGAAAGCTTGAGCTTCAAGGAAGTCGTCCATAGCATAGAGTGTTTGGTGAGAGTGGATATAACGGGCACAAACACCGATTGTTGTTGATGGGACACCACCATTTTTCAGATGAGCTGCACCTGCGTCAGTTCCACCTTTTCCACAGTAGTATTGGTACTTGATTCCAGCTTCTTCAGCAGTTGTCAAAAGGAAATCCTTCATGCCTGGGAGAAGCAAGTGACCTGGATCATAAAAACGAATCAAGGTTCCGTCACCAATCTTACCTTGACCACCATAAACGTCACCAGCTGGTGAGCAGTCAACTGCAAGAAATACTTCTGGGTCAAATTTGGTTGTTGATGTATGTGCACCACGAAGTCCAACTTCTTCTTGGACATTAGCCCCAAGATAAAGCTCATTCCCTAGTTTTTGACCTGACAAGTTTTCTGCCAACTCACTCACCATAAGAACTCCGTAACGGTTGTCCCAAGCTTTTGAGATGATATTTTTTTCGTTAGCTGTTAGGATTGCGCTACTATCTGGAACGATGGTGTCCCCAGGACGGATACCAAAACTCTCAGCCTCAGCCTTATCCGCAAAACCACCATCGAAGACGATGTCTGAAACAGCTGGCATTGTTGGCCCTCCTGTCCCACGAGTCAAATGTGGAGGTACTGAACCTGAGATGACTGGAATTTCACGTCCTTGGCGAGTAAAGAGTTTAAAACGTTGGCTGCTGACAACCATCGGGTTCCACCCACCGATTTCAACTACTCGGAAGGTTCCATCTGGTTTGATTTCACTCACCATAAAACCAACTTCATCCATGTGAGATGCTACCAAGACGCGAGGTGCATTCGCAACTTCTGAATGTTTAATACCAAAAATACCACCTAAGCCATCTGTCACTACTTCATCCACGTGAGGAGTTATCTTCTCACGAAGATAAGCGCGGACAGGTGCTTCATGACCTGAGATAGCAGAAAGTTCTGTTACTTCTTTGATTTTAGAAAATAATGTTGTCATTTCAGTTCCTTCTTTCTTTCCACCATTTTACCACTTTTTATAGGAGAAGGGTAGTGAAAATCATCAATCTATAGATCTATCTACACCAAAAAAGAATCAGGACTGTGATTCTTTTTATTTTGAATTTCTCTTTAAAGAAAAGTGTTCTGGTACGGGGTCCTTACCTATTTCAGACCAAGGATGACATCGCAATATCCGTGCCCATCCCATCAGAACCCCCTTAAATCCATGCTTTTCAATAGCCTGAATCATGTAGTTCGAACAAGTAGGCTCAAATCTACAAGAAGGGGGGAATGCAGGGGATATAAAGCGTTGGTAAAAACGCACAGGAGCAATTAAGATTTTTTTCATGATTTCTTGGTTACAGCCATGGTATGTAATTGGCTAATTTCTTTTTTATTGAGTCGGCGTGATTCTCCTGGACGAAGACCCGTCAAGTCTAGATGGCCAAAACGTGTCCGCGACAACTTGTCCACTTGAAAACCCACAGCTTCAAACATCTTTTTAACCTGGTGGTTACGTCCTTCATGGATGGTCAACTGTACAACAGAACGGTTTTTAACAGGATCTACTTTGAGAATTTCGTAGACCGCTGGCTTAGTTTTCTTGCCATCAATCTCAACCCCTCGAGTCAAGGGACGGAGGTTTTCTTTGTTAGCAATTCCTTTCACACGCGCAACATAGACCTTATCGATTTCATTACGTGGGTGAATCATCTCATCGGTAAAGTCACCATCATTGGTCAAAATTAAGACACCTGACGTATCCCAGTCCAAACGTCCTACAGGGTAGATACGTTCTTTCACATTGGGCAAGAGATCGACAACAGTCTTGCGTCCCTTGTCATCTGTCACACTGGAAATCACTCCACGTGGTTTATTGAGCAGATAGTAAACCTTTCTTCGTTATAGATGGGTTGACCTTCAACCTCAACCTTATCGCCAGACTTAATGGTTGTCGCTAGTTCACGTACAACCTGTCCATTGACGGTTACCAAGCCTTGCTTGATCAACTCCTCTGCTTTTCTCCTACTGGCCACTCCTGCGTGGGCAATATATTTATTGATTCTCATCTTCTTCTATCCTTTCACCAAATAATTGGCTTTCTTGCGCTTGAATTTCAAGCTCGTCAATCACAGGCAATTCTTCCAAATGGTTAATACCCATGTAATCCAGAAAATAATCCGTAGTTACATAAAGATTAGGGCGGCCAAGAACTTCTTTCTTTCCATCTTCTCGTATCAAGTCAAAGGCCTGTAACTTTGCCAAAGCTCCACTCGAATTAACCCCACGAATAGCATCGATTTCTATACGTGTGATAGGTTGCTTATAAGCAATGATGGACAAGGTTTCAAGGGCAGCTCGAGATAGACTCTGGTTAATGGGCGCCTTAGAATATTCCTTCAAACACCCGCAAATTGAGCCTTGGTCACCAATCTATAAGCACCACCTGTCTCAATCAAATCTAGACTAGAATCCTGATCTTTTTTATACTTTTTGGCTAATTTTTCTAAGCTTTGCTGAATTCCTGTTGGTGGAAGCGATAGAACCTCCGCCAGCTGGCGGACTCTAATGCCATCCTCCCCCGCTACAAACAGGAGCGCTTCTATTTTTGCTAAAGTACTCATACTTCCTCTCTATCAAGCCTGACTTTGCTCTACTTGATTTTCGTCTTTCTTTTTCATGAGATAGATATCTCCAAAACTCTCTTTTTGAATCAAGAGAATTTCTTGGGTTTTAATCAACTCCAGGGTCGCTAAAAAGAGTGTAATAACCTCTTGCAAATCCTTGGTTTCTTTAAACAAATCCTGCAAGCATAATTGTTGACCTTCAACCATGGCTTCTCGGACGATAACCATCATATCCTCAATCTTATACTCATCTCGTAAAATAGTTGTATGATTTTTCGAGAATTCTTCCTTTTTCTTGGTCAATAAAGTTGAGAAGGCTAAGAAAAGATCAATCGTCGTCTTATCATGCACAAGTTCTGCATCCTCGTAAATTAACTCTGTCGGTGCTTTTGAGTAATATTGAGCTCGTTCCTGGTGCTTGACTTCCAACTGCTCTCCCAAAAGTTTAAATTTGCGGTATTCTTCAATCTGAGAAAGGAGGTCCTGCTCAAGGTCATCCTCTAAATCCGTCACTTCTGCAACCTTTGGTAAGAGCTTGCGACTCTTGATTAGCATCAGTTGGCTAGCCATGACCATATACTCACCTGCCACTTCTAAACGCATGGCTTGTAAAGTTGATATGTAGGCTAGATACTGCTCGATAACTTCTGTAATCGGTACATCATAGATATCCATCTGATACTTTGAAACCAAATGTAAGAGCAAGTCCAAAGGCCCTTCAAAATCTTTTAATTTAATATCCATTATCTATATTTTTCTAAGGTCATGACTGTTTTTAATCCTAACTTTTTAGCGATTTCGTACAAGTCAACCTTTTCTTCAATTTGTCTCAGTATAAACTGTTCTCTCAATCCTTGAGCCGATAAATCTGCAAATCCTTTTTCCTTTAAAAAAGATTCCAACTGACGAAAGGCCCATTGACGGGAGTACGGTTTCCCCGCTTTTTCAAAGAGATAGGTCTGTCCCATCAAGGGTTCTAACTCTGCAAGTAATTTTGTGGGAAGACTCAAGATTCTTTGTTGAGAAGCTTTATTGATTCTCAACACTTGAAAATCTAGATTCACATCACTTATTTTTATGGCTAGAATTTCACTAGGCAAGAGGCCCAATTCAACTATCAATAAGGCTATTAAACGCCCTTCTGGAAAATCATTTTCCTGCCAGAAAGAACTCAAGTCTAAAAGCTCTGACTTGACTTGTTTATTCTCAGCCTGTTTCGGCAATTCCAAACGATAAAAGGTGCCAATCTTTCCTTTTTGGTACAAAAAGAAGAGAAATTGATTACAAGCAGAAACTTTACGCTTTTGAACACTGATTTTAAAATTTGATAGTTGAGCTTGGTAGATTTTTAAACTTGTCTCAGAAATTCGTTCTCCTATCATGTCTAAAAATTGCTCTAAATCATACTTATAAGACTGCTTGGAATTACTGGACAAATCTTGTTTTTCATCTAAAAACGCTACAATCCATTCTCTCATTTGCTTCGAATCTCATATTCCTTACTAAAATCGTGCAAGAGGGCATTGACAGCCTTGAGGATTGACTTCCGCGTGATAATCCCTTGGAAAAAACCATCCTTATCAACGACTGGCAGGAAAGACTCATCCACTAGCTTATGTAAAACATCTGTCAGTGTATAATCTGGAGCCACCACTGCAACATCCTTCTTTGTCATATGAACAATGTCTGTATCCGCCATTGCCTCTTGACTCAAGTCATGCTCCATTTGGTAGGCTAAAATATCTCTTAGGCCAATTGTTCCGACAAATTTTCTCTTATCTGTTACTACTGGAACCCTACTATAGGTCATCTGACTAAGCAAGAGGATTGCATGATCTGCATTGTGGGTATCGATTAAGACAGCCAAATTTTCAGCAGGAGTCAAAAAGGTTTCCTCTTGCTCCAGTAAGAATAGTTCAAATTCCTTGGCAATCATCGAGCAAACTCCTTAGACAAGCCTGGATATACCTCATGATTACGTGTCAAAAAAATCAACTTTTGAAATAGCTGTCGTCAATTTCCACACGAGCGTAGAGACATTCTCTGATGGTTCCACGTGGTTGGCTGATAGAACCTGGATTTAGAAAGAGGGTCTTCCTTCCATCCAAGCACTTGGAACATGCAAGTGACCATAGAGACAGATATCTGCCTCTTCTTCTTGTGCCCAGAAATCCAATTTTTGAAAATTAAAGTTAATATCAAACAAGTGGCCATGAGTTTGGATAATCTTAGTTGGACCTAGTTGGATTACTAAACGTTCTGGGTAATCTGAATAGAAATCCATGTTTCCTCTAACTACCTGAATCCCTTCCCAGAGTGGTGAATCTGGGCGAAGCTCGAGTCACCATCGTGAAAAATGGCATCAACTTTCCCCAGATAGCGGTCACGTATTTCTTCTACAATCAAGCTATCTCCATGGGAATCACTCATTACAATGATGGTTTGCTTTGCCATGATGGAAATACCTCCAAAAAGTTTCTTAACGGCTAAGGCACGGTGAGATTGACTATTTTTTTCTTCAAGGGTTAATTCAGCTGATGACTTGCCTGTTTCTCCTACTAGGAAAAAGAGGATCATAGCCAAAACCATTTTCCCCCTTAGGTTCAAAGTTAATGTAGCCTGGCCAATCAGCTTCGACCACCAAGCTTTCCTTATTTGGACTAGCTACAACTAAGGTTGTGTGGAATTGAGCTGAACGGTCCTTGAGTTCAAAGACCATAGCTAATTCATGCAAGAGTTTAGCATTGTTTTTCCTGGTCAGTGGCTCCCACTCCTGCAAATCGAGCTGACCAAACGCCTGGCAATCCACCGAGGACATCGACTTTAAGACCAGAATCATCTGCTAGAACCATCTTGCCTGTCAATTTGGAGATGGTTTCAGCCTTGAGGCGAGCATTTTCTTCAAAAGTCATACCAGTTTCAGCAACTTCAGGCAGATCTCGATAATCATTAAGATTCTCCACATCATAGCCTAGCTTGTCAAAGATAGCACGAAATTCCTTGGTCTTCCCTTCATTACGAGTCGCTATGAGCAAGTTTTCTCTGACTTTGCTAGTTTCAAAGAAGGCTTCAACATTAACTCCTTCTTTTGGTAATTCAACATGCAAGAGTTTTCCATTTTCAACTAAGAGCAAGGCACCTTGGCGTTGAATGACTTCCAAGTTTCGACCTGCTTCTGCATTTAAAATCTCAACGATAAAAGATAGCAAGCGGAAGTTGGAAGACCAGCGCATTACCGTAATCGTGATTGGAAAACCATTTTCCTCATCACGGAAAATGCGAGCCAAATCCATAAAATCGAGATCAAGAGGATCTTTTATGAGGCTATAGATTCCACCGTAGACGTCCCAGACACCTACATACCAGTCCTGGTCATCCTTGTATTCATAAATTTTGTTTGTCATAATGTTACATGCTCCACATGAATCTCTTTTTCTAGCCATCCGGCTCCAATTTGGGCAAAACTATGGCTATTTGCAGTCGTATAAAAACGGTGTTGTAAAGGACCTGCATCACGGCCACGATTAATCTCAAAGTAATTGAGCAAGACAGAGATGTCCCGCACGCACTCTGCACCACTATCAATTAGTATTACGTCTGGCCCCATCACATTCTGAATAATAGGTCTGAGAAGCGGATAATGGGTACAACCTAAAATCAGGCTATCCACTTTTCCAACCAAAGGACGCAAGGTTTCATAGACTACCTTCTTGGTCACACTGGTTGAAAGAGCACCCGACTCAACCAAAGGGGCAAACTTTGGACAAGCCAAGCTTTCCACCTGTAAATCTGGATCTAAGTCATGAATCTTTTGACGATAGATATCAGATTGTACCGTCATAGGGGTCCCAATCACACCAATTTTGCCACCTTGGCTGGATTTGATAGCCGCTGACGCACCGGGTAAAATCACACCCAGTACAGGAATATCCAGCTTAGCTTTAATCTCTTCCCAGACGACTGCCGTTGCCGTATTGCAAGCAATGACAATCATCTTGACATCCTTGGTCAAAAGAAAGTTGACCAACTGCCAAGTATATTCACGAATTTGCTCAGCAGGACGGGGCCCGTAAGGCGCTCGTGCTGAATCTCCAATATAGACGATTTCTTCATGAGGAAGCTGGCGCATGAGCTCACGTACAACAGTCAAGCCCCCGACACCCGAATCCAAAAAACCAATTGGTCGATTATCCATACAGTCTTCTTTCTAGTCTCATTTTTCTGATTGATAGTTCATTAGAATTATATTTCTTACTGAAATTTCTGACAGACTGGTAAACTCCAGACTATCTCCCTCTTAATCATAATCAAATATCAATAGAATGCAAGCAAAATGTCTCAAATTTAGATAAATGTGAACATAGTGAGAAGTCTGGAATTTTCATCCCAGACTTTTACTATTTATGGTGACAAGAAGCTTTTACTTTTTCTTTTTGCTGTTAGCAAGAGCTGCTTTTTGTTGACGAATAATTTGGTGATACACTTGTTGTACCTTAGCTTCACTTGGTTTTTGACCATTAGCACTCAAAAGAGTACGAACTGCTTCTGCATTCAGACGTGGGTTGTCAGCAAATTCTTTTTCAATTTGTTTACGCACCAAGTACATGCCTCCAAGAGCACCTCCTAGAAAAGCTAAAACAATCAAGACAATCGCTAAAATAAGATCCATAATATTTCTCCTGTTTCTTTTAAAGTCTACTATATTATACCATAAAGTCCCACTGCTGACTAGTTTGATTTGCGCTTTCAGAAAGCAACTCTGCAACATTTTAATTCACTTCACCTATAAAAAAGGCTTGCTTACTATCCATTATAAAAATCTAGAATATACACTGTCCTTAAAATAAACAAATGAGGGTCTTTAAAACCTTGCAATAAGTTAATGTGTCTGCTATAGTAAAAGCATAGAATTCACTATACTACTTGCTTCAATAATAAAAAAACTATGAAAAATAAAAATAACTATCAACTTATATACGACCAACCAACTGCTCCTTCTTATGATGGATGGGAAAAACAAGCCCTCCCAGTCGGAAATGGAGAAATGGGTGCCAAGGTTTTCGGACTCATCGGTGAGGAAAGAATCCAATACAACGAAAAAACTCTTTGGTCTGGAGGTCCACAACCAGATAGCACCAACTATAACGGAGGAAACTATCAGGATCGCTATAAAGTATTGGCAAAAATTCGTAAATCATTAGAAGAAGGAAACCGCCAAAGCAAAACAATTAGCGGAGCGAAACCTAGTCGGACCAAACAATTCTCAGTATGGTCGTTACTTATCTTTTGGTGATATCTTTATGGTCTTTAACAACCAAAAGAAAGGCTTGGAGAATGTCACCGACTATCATCGTGGCTTAGATATTTCTGAGGCCATCTCGACCACTTCTTATACCCAAGACGGTACAAACTTTAAACGCGAAACCTTCTCTAGCTATCCTGACGATGTTACTGTGACCCACTTGAGTAAAAAAGGAGATAAGACCCTCGATTTTACACTTTGGAATAGTTTGACAAAAGATTTGATTGCTAATGGAGAGTACTCTATGGAACAATCAAATTTTAAAGAAGGAAACATTAATGTAGATGTTAATGGTATTTTGCTTAAGGGGACTGTCAAAGACAATGGTCTGAAATTTGCTTCCTATCTTGGAATCACTACGGATGGACAAGTCACTGCACAAGATAGCTATTTGACCGTCACCGGAGCTAGCTATGCGACCCTTTTACTCAGTGCCAAGACCAACTTTGCTCAAAATCCAAAAACAAACTATCGCAAGGATATTGACTTAGAAAATACTGTCAAGTCTATCGTAGAAGCTGCCAAGGAAAAGGAATATGAAACTCTAAAAAACAACCATATCAAAGACTATCAAAGTCTCTTCAACCGTGTTCAATTAAACCTCGGCGGTAACAATTCTAGCCAAACTACAAAAGAAACTCTACATACCTACAACCCAGAAAAAGGGCAAAAACTAGAAGAGCTCTTCTTCCAATACGGACGATACCTCCTCATCAGCTCTTCTCGTGACCGGACAGATGCCCTTCCTGCCAACTTGCAAGGAGTCTGGAATGCTGTAGATAATCCACCATGGAACTCTGACTACCACCTCAATGTCAATCTACAAATGAACTATTGGCCTGCCTACATGAATAATCTTGCAGAAACTGCCAAGCCAATGATCAATTATATTGATGACATGCGCTACTATGGCCGTATCGCTGCTAAAGAGTATGCAGGTATCGAATTCAAAGAAGGCCAAGAAAATGGTTGGATGGTTCATACTCAGGCGACACCATTTGGCTGGACAACTCCAGGTTGGAATTACTATTGGGGTTGGTCTCCTGCCACCAATGCTTGGATGATGCAGAACGTCTATGACCACTACAAATTCACCAAGGATGAAACTTATCTCAAAGAAAGATTTATCCAATGCTTAAGGAAACAGCTAAGTTCTGGAACTCCTTCTTACACTACGACAAGGCTAGTGACCGTTGGGTTTCCTCTCCATCTTATTCGCCAGAGCATGGAACTATCACGATTGGGAACACCTTTGACCAATCGCTAGTTTGGCAGTTATTCCATGATTATATGGAAGCAGCCAATCATCTCAATGTCGACAAAAATTTGGTGACAGAAGTGAAAGCTAAATTTGAAAAGCTCAAACCACTTCATATCAACCTAGAGGGACGTATCAAGGAATGGTACGAGGAAGATAGTCCTCAATTTACTAATGAAGGAATTGAAAACCATCACCGCCACGTTTCTCATCTGGTTGGGCTCTTCCCAGGAACCTTATTTGGCAAAGATCAGCCTGAATATCTTGAGGCTGCAAGCGCAACCCTAAACCATCGTGGAGATGGTGGTACCGGCTGGTCTAAGGCCAACAAAATCAACCTCTGGGCCCGTCTCTTAGACGGAAACCGTGCCCACCGTTTATTGGCAGAACAGCTCAAATCCTCAACTCTAGAAAATCTCTGGGATACGCACGCGCCTTTCCAAATTGATGGGAACTTTGGTGCAACCAGCGGTATGGCAGAAATGCTCCTTCAGTCTCACACAGGTTACATTGCCCCATTACCAGCCCTTCCAGATGCCTGGAAAGACGGTCAAGTATCAGGCTTAGTCGCTCGTGGTAACTTTGAAGTCAGCATGAAATGGAAAGAGAAAAATCTTGAGGCGCTATCCTTCCTTTCTAACGTTGGTGGAGACTTAGTCGTAGACTATCCAAATATCGAAGCTAGCATTGTCAAGGTAAACGGTAAGGAAGTACAAGCTAACTATATCACAGATAACCGTATACAACTTGCAACACAAAAGGGAGATCTCATAACCTTTGAATTCTTGCCTATACCCATATCTTCTGTACTAAATCAAATCTAACCTATATGATAAAACCTCTAGAAAGCTATCATTCGCTTCAACTCTAGTATTGCGATAAACTAAAAAGGATGGAAGATTTTTCCATCCTTTTTATCATCTAATTTTTCTCATTACTAAAGTAATTTTTATAATCCAATCTAAAATTGATGTCCCTATGTCTATAAAGAAATTGTATACTACAGAGCAAATAATATACCAAATAATCTCTATTAAAATTATAATTGGTTTAATCAAGATAAAAAAATAGAATATCCCAAATCAATTTCATTTCTTATCTTCCTTTCTAGGAAGCCCAAGAATCCCTGGTAAGGAAGAACTTAGTTTTAAAGCTAGAATAAATCTAGTCAACTCTAACACTTCTGGCTCTGATTCCTTCTTTTCAGTTAAAACTTCCATCCCCTTTACCCAAAGGCATGCTCCAACAGTTCTAGCAAGGTCAGTAAATAAATTTGGTTGATGATCCATTTGATTCTCCCTTGGTTAATCACACTTATAATCGCTTACTTTTTTATTGTATTCAGTATATCAAATTGTTAAAAGATAATCAAGTTTTATAACTAAAAAGAAAAAAAGTTTCATAATCTTCATAGAATGAATCTACAAAAATTATAAAAACCTTTTCTTATTTCAAATCATTTTTTTATAGCGTTCCAATTCTGCTTGGTTAGCCCAAACATAATGACCTGGACGAATTTCGACCATGGAAGGTTTATCAGTTTCGTAGTCATGTTGATCTGGATCATAGACTTTCAAAACTTTTTTACGTTCCAAAATTGGGTCTGGAATCGGTACCGCAGACAAGAGAGCTTGAGTATACGGATGGATTGGATTGTTAAACAATTCTTCCGTTTCCGCGACTTCAACAATGACCCCTTTGTAAATAACTGCAATACGGTCAGAGATGAAACGAACAACTGACAAGTCATGGGCAATAAAGAGGTAAGTCAAGCCTAGTTCTTTTTGGAATTTCTTGAGCAAGTTCAAAACTTGGGCACGAACTGAAACGTCCAAGGCTGAAATCGGCTCATCTGCGATAACAAAGTCAGGTTGCATAACCAAGGCACGAGCGATACCAATACGTTGACGTTGTCCACCTGAAAACTCATGAGGATAACGTGTCAAATGTTCAGCCAAAAGTCCAACTTCACTAATAATCTTTTTAACTTTCTCTTGTCTTTCTTCCTCATCCTTAAATAGATGGAAATTATAAAGACCTTCAGAAATGATATAGTCAACCGTTGCACGCTCATTCAAACTAGCAGCAGGGTCTTGGAAAATCATTTGAATACGACGGATTACTTCAGCTTCTTGAGCTCGTGATTTTTTACCGTTGATCTTTTTACCTTCGAAGAGGATATCCCCTTTACTGGTATTATTCAAACCGATAATTGCACGACCAATCGTTGTTTTACCACTACCTGACTCACCAACTAGAGAGAAAGTTTCACCTTTGTTGATAAAGAAGTTAGCATTTTTAACGGCTACAAACTTTTTGCTTCCTTCACCGAAGGAAATCTCTAAGTCTTTAATTTCTACTAATTTTTCAGACATTTCCTTCCTCCTAGTTTTCTAGATGAACAAGACCCATTCTCTCACGAATCTTGTCATGTAAATTTGAAATTACTGCTGGTTTTTCAACTTTTGGAGCTCGTTCATCAAGCAACCAAGTTTTAGCCCAATGAGTATCTGACACAGCAAATTGAGGTGCTTTTTCTTCAAAATCGATCTTCATTGCGTAATCTGAACGAAGAGCAAATGCATCACCTTTTAATTCTGTATATAGTGACGGAGGAGTACCTGGAATTGAATATAGTTCTCCTTTATCATCAGCTAACTGTGGCAAACTTGATAGTAGGCTCCAAGTATAGGGATGACGAGGATCATAAAAGATTTCTTCAACAGTACCGTACTCAACAATCTCACCAGCATACATAACTGCAACTTTATCTGCAATACTTGCTACAACACCTAGATCGTGGGTGATAAAGATAGTTGTAAAGTGATATTCATTTTGAAGAGACTTCAGCAAGTCAATAATCTGAGCTTGAATAGTAACATCGAGGGCCGTAGTTGGCTCATCACAGATAAGAACATCTGGACGACAGGCAAGTGCAATAGCGATAACGATACGTTGACGCATTCCTCCAGAATATTGGAATGGATACTCCTCAAACGCTTCTCAGCATCAGGAATACCAACCTTATTCATGTAGTCGATAGCCAATTCTTTTGCTTCTTTAGCTGTTTTACCTTGGTGTTTAATGATAACCTCGGTAATTTGGCTTCCGATTGTTTTGATTGGGTCCAAACTAGTCATAGGATCTTGGAAGATTGTTGCAATCTTAGCCCCACGAATCTGTTCCCAATCCTTGTGAGAAGAAAGTGCTGTTAGATCTTGACCACGGTAATCAATGTTACCAAAAGCAATACGTCCATTTTCTTCCAACATTCCTGTGAATGTTTTTGTCAAAACTGATTTACCGGATCCAGACTCTCCCACTAAGGCAAGAACTTCTCCTTCAATCAACTCAAGAGAAACTCCTCGAATAGCTGTCAATACTTTGTCACGAACGTCAAATTCCACGACAATATCTTGAGCAGATAAAATTACATTTTTTTCTTTTGTCATTTCTACTCCTATCTATGTGTACGTGGATCACTAGCATCGGCTAAGTTTTGTCCAACAATGAAAAGTGATAAGGAAACCAAGACCAAAGTTGTCAATGGAATCCAGAAGAGGTAAGCATTTGTAGTTACGTTCTGAGAATAATCTGAGATCAAACGTCCCAAACTTGGAACTGTAATCGGCAATCCGAGTCCAAAGAATGAAAGGAAAGCTTCATATGAGATAAATGCTGGAAGCATTTGTGTCAAACTTGTAACAATAACAGATACCAATTGTGGCATAATGTTTTTCACAATAATTTTGTAACTTGGTGTTCCCAAAGTTCGTGAAGCAAGGTTGTACTCCAAATCACGGTAACGTAACATTTGGATACGAATTGAGAAAGCAACATTAATCCAGGTTGTTACACTCATGGCAAAAATCAAGTTCCAGAAACCTGCTCCGATAGAGTAAGTCAAAACGATAACGATCAAAAGCGATGGAATATTGTTGATAACGTTGTAGACTTCCATCATAATACGGTCAACTGATTTTGAGATACCCCAAATTCCGCCAACAACAACACCAATAACAAGGTTGATAGTAGTTGCAATTACCGAAATCAGGATTGAGTTACGTGCTCCAAACCAGACGCCATCAAAGAGTGATTTACCGTTACTATCTGTACCGAACCAATGCTCAGCATTGGGCTTAATGAAACGAGCACTAAAGTCGTTAACTTTACTTACATCATTAAAGTCAAAATCAGAAAATATTGGATAGATGAAACTCATCAAGACAATAGAAATCAAAATACCGAGCATGATGACTGTTGATTTTTTCTTCAAAAACTGTCTAAAGACAGAACCCCAGTATGAATAGGCAGGAGCGTCAATTACTTCAGAGGCAAAGTCATCACGTTTTACGAACTGAAATTTATCATTACTAATTGTAGACATTATTTGCCTCCTTTCTCTGTCAATTTAATACGTGGGTCAATCATTGTCATCCAAATGTCCCCAATAAGGTTTGAGAAGATTGAGATACAAGTGAAGATAAAGACAAGACCAACTACCATGTTGTTATTTGATGCTTTTACAGAGTCAATCAACATTTTACCCATACCTGGAAAGGCGAAGACTGTTTCCGTAAGAGTTGCTCCACCAATAACTCCAATGATAGAACCTGGAATTCCTGAAACGAGTGGTACCATGGCGTTCTTAAAGATGTGTTTGTTTGAAATCTCTTTCTCAGATAGACCTTTGCACGTGCAAAACGAACAAAGTCTTGAGATTGTAAGTCAATCATGTAACGACGAATCCAAATTGCCATAGTAGGTGCACCCAACAAGCCCAGAATCACTGCAGGAAGGACATATGAACGCCAATCACCTGCACCCAAGATTGGGAATGAATCAGGGAATCCGATAGACGAACCAATCAAACGAATGATATAAACCAAGGCAATCGTTGGAAGGGCTAGTAAGAAAGTTAACGTTCCAGTTGAGAAACTATCAATCCAAGTATTCTTGAATCGAGCCATTGCAGAACCAAGCGGAATCGCAATAGAGTATGAAATTACAAGACCAATTAAACCTGTAATAGCAGAGCTTGTAATCATTGAAGGATACTGATAATTGCTTTCAGTAGCTGTATAAGGATCATCCTTACCATAGTTTGCTACTTCACGTGCATCTGCTTGACTTGGAGATTTGTATGTTCTTGAGTATATGTCGACTGATGAAGTTTTCTTACCTGTTGGGAATTGAACTTCAGAAGTCTTGGTTTGTCCTTGCCCTTGTGTAATAACCTGAAGAACAGGAGTGTTGGCATATGTTGGATAAGAATCTCCTAGATTTAAGTTCACAAAGTTTTGGTGAACAAATGGGAACTGACTGTTGAAATACAAGAGGTACTTATGTTTTGTACCTGATCCAACTAGAGACCAACCGATAGCAGGGTCATTTTCAAAACGTAAATAACGCTCCAAGTTTGGATTTTCTGGATCTTGAATTTTATTTGTGTGGTCAATATCAAGTAAGTTTGCATAGAAGTGGAAGACACGTTCAAAAATAGGAATTTCACGTGTTGCATAGAATTGACCGCTCTCTGTGAATACACCCAAAGTCCAACCATTACCAAGTTGTTGGATATATTTTTCATAGATAGCTTTATTTGTATCATTTGCATCTACTGTCACTGAAGAGTCAATGCTACTAGCTTTTTCTTGCAACTCTTTTGTATCGTAGTATTCAATATACCCCATACGCTCAAAAACAGTGTTTTCATAATTATCCCGTTTATCAGCTGTTGTTGCAATTTTATTGTAGTTAGTATCTTGTTTAAAAATCAACTTCCGTGGAACTAACGTATAGATAATCGTGTAGATCAAGGTCGTCACTAAAAAGATAGAGACCAACGACCGCAAGATACGCATAAAAACATATTTTTTCATATTATTTCCTTTAAAATCCCAAAAGAACCTTCTCCTTGTGGAGAGAAAGTTCTAATGAGCATTATTTATTTCACATGGCTCGCTAATTCTTTTTGAGCTTTTTCATTTGCTTCTGCTTTTTCTTTAAGCCATTTCTCACGAGCTTCTTGATATTCTTTAGTTGTTACAGTATTTGATTGTAACTTGAGGTACTTGAAGTAAACATCTGAACCTTTATCACCAGATTGAGTGTAAGATGCTGAGAATGGTACTACACGAGAGATAATTGGTGCTGCACCACTTGAAGACATAGCCGGAAGGAAGAGTGAGCTATCTGTCAACCAAGCTTGAGCTGCTGCGTATTTTTCATAACGAACTGCTAGGTCGCTTGTTTCATTTCCAGCTTCGTCAACTAATTTATCATATTCTTTCAAACCAACTTGAGCAACTGCTGGGTTAGATGGATTGTCATATCCCATGTAAGTCTTAGTTGTTTCGCTATTAGTTGTTTTCAAGATATCTAGGTAAGTTGATGGGTCTTCATAGTCAGGGTTCCATCCAACAGCACCTGAAATGTCCCAATCCTCTGCTGCTGCGTTAGCTGCGTAGTATGTGATATTGTGTAGTTCGTCTGTAGTGATTTGTTGGATATCAATCACTACATTTTCAGTTCCAAGTGTAGTTTCAACAGATTGTTTGAATGACTGGATACGAGCGATATAGTTTTTAGCAGTTTGGTCTACAGGAATATCAATATGGATAGGGAATTTCACACCTTCTGCTTCTAGAGCAGTTTTCGCTTTAGCCAATTCAGCTTTAGCTTTTTCAGCATTGAAGAGTCCATCTTGACCATCAGCAAGGTTTACATTTTTCCACTCATCACCATAAGCAGCAACTTTTTCAGTTACCATATCACCAAATGATTTACCGTTAGCAGACACAAACTCTGGTTTTACAAAAAGGTTACGAACAGCAAGAGGAGCTCCCTTTTCACCATTAAGTTGAGCAGAGTATGCAGTACGGTCAAATGCAAAGTTCAAAGCTTGACGGAAATCTTTGTTAAGAAGGGCTTTCTTAGTAGCAGTTTTTTCTTCGTCAGTAGTTTTTGAAGTGTATTTGTATGATTGACGGTCAATATTGACACCCAAACCAGCGATACCAGGACCTTGTGGATTGTAATAGATATTGTCTTTGTAGGTTTCTTCAACTTTTGAGAAGTTTGAGCTGGTTGGGAAAAGACGAGCATAGCTGTAAGCTCCACTTGTAAAGTTACGTTCAAGTGACTCTTGGTCTGAACCATCGTAGTAAGCAAGAGTTACAGTATCCAAATGAACATTATCTTTATCCCAATAGTTTTCATTCTTCACAAATTCGATAGATGACTTAGCAGTCAAACCTCTAAGCAAGAATGGACCATTATAAAGCAATGAAGTAGGGTCAGTTGCTTTACCAAAGTCAGCTCCTTTTGATTTTTCAAATTCTTCGTTCAAAGGCCAGAAAATTGAGTAAGCCATTTTAGTATTCCAGTATGGCTCAGGTTTGTTCAAAGTATATTCAAGAGTGTAATCATCAACTGCTTTGACACCAACTGAAGCAAAATCTTTATTGTTTCCAGATACATAGTCAGCTAGACCTTTAACTGAATTTTCTGCTAGATACATTGCTGCTGATTTCTTATCAGCTGCGTGTTTCAAACCATTTACGAAGTCTTTAGCAGTTACTTCTGCGTACTCTTCACCATCAGAAGTGAACCATTTTACTCCCTTACGAATCTTGTAAGTATAAGTTAAACCATCTTTTGATACAGACCAGTCTTCTGCAACTGCTGGTGTAAGGTTTCCATATTTATCATTTGTAAATAGGCCATCAATACCATTTGAAGTAGCCACTTTTGTACTTTGTTTACCTGAGATAAGATAATCCAAAGTTTCTGGATCAGCGGTATATGTATAACCGTAAGCTTTTGGAGCCTCTGCATCATTAGATGACTTTGATGAACCACATGCAGCAAGAACTCCAGCTGCAACTAAGGCAACGCCTGCTAGAGCAAAAATCCGACTTTTTTTCATATTATCTAACTCCTTTGATAAAAAAATTATATGATAATGATTATTATATCACAGATTCTTAAAAAAAGTAAACGAATTTTCAGAATATTTTGTCGCATTTTTTTGAAACATTGAATTATCACTTTTTCAGAAAAGAAAGTATTGACGTAAGGAAGTTTTTCAAGGTATAATATTAAAAGTTAAGGCGGTATAGCCAAGTGGTAAGGCACGGCTCTGCAAAAGCTTGATCGTCGGTTCAAATCCGTCTACCGCCTTATTTATATAGAAAAGACTCCTTTTGGAGTCTCTTTCTTTTCAAAAATTAGAAAAAGCTTTACTAGCCTAAAACTAGTAAAGCTTTTCTGTTAATCAGTTTCTTCTTCTGATTCTAGTTCTACAATGTGAACCTTAACCTTGGTTACACGACCATTTTTTACTTTATCATTGGTCAATGTGATGTGTTTGTTTGAACTTTCCAATTCGTAGCTGAGTTTTTCACTTGTTGGGATAGTACCTACTCCAGTTAAATAGTAACCCGCAATGGTATCTACATCATCACTCTCAAGTTCAACATCAAAGTAATCATTGAAGTCATTCAAATTCATTGTTCCTTGGACGATATAGGTATTTTCACCGATAGTATGAACGTATACTTCAGCACGGTCAGTTTCATCATCTATCTCACCAACAATCTCTTCAAGTAAGTCCTCAAGAGTAACTAAACCAGCCATACCACCATACTCATCAAGGAGAATAGCCATCTGTCTTTGTGTATTACGAAATTCTTTCAACAAATCATTTATAAAGATAGTTTCAGGCACAAAGAGTGGATCTTGTAAGATTCGCTTCCAGACGATATTATCGAACCCACTGGCAAAGGCTTCTTTAAGGAGACTCTTTGTATGAATCAAACCAATGACATTGTCCTTATCACCGTCATAAACAGGAATTCGAGAAAAGTTTTGTTTTAAGATACTTTCGATAATGGTCTGAGTGTCATCTTGGATATCTACCATAAAGGCATCTGTTCGAGGGACCATCACTTCACGAGCCAGCAACTCGTCTAGTGAGAAAATCCCTTGTAACATCTCAATTTCATCAGCATCCAAGGTTTCTTCACTATTGGTTAACATATACTCAATTTCATCACGAGTCATCTTTTCATCTGCATCATCAAAACTCATAGGAGTCAAACGACTTAGTAAATTAGTTGAAGCAGATAATAACCAAACGAAGGGACTAACGATCTTACCTAGTCCAATAATAATTGGGACAGAGCGAATTGCTAAAGCATCTTTCAGATTTAGAGCAATACGTTTTGGGTAAAGTTCCCCAAAGACAATCGAAATATAAGTCAAGAAAGCTAGAGACAAGAAAGAAGACACTGCTCTCGCTGTCTCACTATTTCCAATCCATGAAGCAATCTCTTGTCCAAGTGTATCAGCCAATTGCGCCCCAGATAAGATGGTGATTAAGGTGATACCAACTTGAATAGTCGATAAAAAGTGATTAGGATTTTCAAGTACTTTTAACAAACGGATATAGCGTTTATCTCCCTCTTCTGCTTTTTGCTCAACACGAGAACGACTGAGTGATACCATAGCCATCTCTGTTGCAGAGAAAAAAGCGTTGAAAAGAGTTAATACGACTAATAGTAAACATTGCAGTAACAAATCCTGACTGCTCGGGTCTTCCATTTTACCTTCTCCTAAATAGTATAATTGACACTATTATACCATATTTTTCCTCTTCTACACATTATTTTATGATTTCAAAAATAAATGCCCCCATCTAACAAGATAGGGGCATTTATCTATTTATCTTTTGTTACCGTAACTTCACCTGTACGATAATCTAGTTTGATACCTGTCTGTACATTTGGTACAACTACATTAAACTCTAATTCTCCATCAGAAGATTTGGCTTCAATTTGTGATGCTGATGGAACCAAGTCCTTATCTGTCGCATAGAGAAGAGTAACACGGTAACGAACACGTTTATTTGGTCCAAGGCCTTACGGACCAAACTCTCATAGTAGTTTTGACCAGTAGAATCTTCTGCACGAGCTTGATTGGCCCAGGCTGTCTGAACAGCAATGTTTTTAGGATTACTTGTAGAGGCATCAAAACCCTCGAGACCTCCGATTAAGGCATAGCCCAGCAAATGACCTCTATCAACCGCATGATTGTAGTTCCCTTTTAAATTTTTAACCTGATGCCATCCTGCTGGCGTCCATGATGTCGAACCATTTCCGGTTTCTTCACGGTCCTTATACTGCCTTGTTGCCTTAGACATTAGGGCATTAGCTACTGTTGGAACTATCTCACCACCCACAGTCTTGGTTTTGTTATCAGCATAGGGTTGACTTGAGACCTTTGCATCTAGATTCGTTTTATTGCCATTGATGATAAAAGCCCCTGCTCCGTTCCATTCAATTGAACCTTTTATTTGTTTCTTAACCGAATCTGTCAGAATGCTTTCCGCTAGTTCCCTACTTGGGGCATCCGACGATTGTGACTTCTGTTTTACTTGCGTCTGAGGCGCAGAATTGGAATCCTGCATCTCTTTGATGTAGTAACTTCCTGCAGACAAGAGCAGAAATATTAGTAAACCAACTAGAGCCTGTCTTGTATTTTTTTCCATTGTGTCTCCTTAATTTCCTAGAAAAAGACTGGTCTCCCAGCCTATTTTCCTGTAAATTTTGTTATGAGTTCTTGCCATTTTGCTGGTGCCAAAATAGCCCATGGATCTTGTCCTTTGCCTAAGATACCATAGCCAATCATTAAACCAATACCAAGCGCTAAAACACCTATTAGAAGCACTATAATCACCAACAAAAAGCGATGTAATACATATGTGACTTGCTTATTCATCTTCATCTGCTTCCACACTTACCCGTTCAATCTTAGCTCCTAGCTGAGCCAATTTTTCATGGAAACGATAGTAACCTCTATCCAAATGGACAAGTTTACCAACAACAGTTTCACCTTCAGCAACTAGGCCAGTTAAAATCAAAGCCGCACTAGCTCGTAAGTCTGTTGATAGAACTTCAGCACCTTGGAGACGTTGACCACCAATGATACGAGCAGTATCACGGATAATTTCTGAGTGTAAGCCCATCCGACGCATCTCCTCTAGATGTTGGAAACGATTCTCAAAGACTGTCTCAACCATAGTTGATTCTCCTTGAGCAACCGTCATAAGAGCAGTAAATTGAGCCTGCATGTCCGTAGGAAATCCTGGATGTGGCAAGGTCTTAACATGAACTGCTTTCAGTTTCTCGCGTTGAGAACGGATACGAATCCCTTCATCTTCATCGATTACTTCAACACCCATTTCCAATAACTTAGCAATCAAGGGACGGTTATGTTCCAAATCGCATCTTGGATTAAGACGTCTCCACCAGTCATAGCAGCTGCCACCATGAAGGTTCCCGCTTCAATACGATCCTGTACAACATTATGTATAGCACCGTGTAGCTTCTCAACACCAGTGATGGTAATCGTTTCTGTACCAGCACCCTTAACCTTCGCACCCATTTTATTTAGTAGAACAGCCAAATCCACAATCTCTGGCTCACGCGCAGCATTTTCAAGGACAGTTACACCATTAGCAAGAGTAGCCGCCATCATCAAGTTTTGAGTTGCCCCAACACTAGGAAAGTCCATATAAATATGGGCCCCCTGCAAGCGTTCTGCCTTAGCCTCGATATAACCAGCAGTTTGAGTAATCTGAGCGCCCATTGCTTCTAGTCCCTTTAGGTGAAGGTCGATTGGACGACTACCAATCGTACAGCCACCAGGCATAGAAACCTTTGCATGCCCCATGCGTGCTAAAATTGGTCCTAAAACTACAATAGAGGCACGCATCTTGCTCACATACTTATATGGCGCTTCTTCTGTGATATCACCTGTCGCATCAACTTGGACAATATGAGCATCCTGATCGAAATCAACCTGAGCATGCAGGCCACGAACTACCTGATTCATGGTAAACACATCTGATAAGATAGGGACATTTTTTAAGACAGTTTTTCCTTCACTTGCTAAAACAGTTGCAGCAAGTAAGGGTAAGACTGCATTTTTTGCACCCTCAATGGTGACACTTCCTACCAGGCGATTATCCCCACCTTGGACTACAATTTTTTCCATAAAATATTTTCCTTTGCTTACAATTTTAGAGTAGTGTTCGAATCGCTTCTTGCCATAGTTGGAATAGACTTAGGAAAAAGGAGCTAATAAGATAGCCTAGTCCTAAACTAATCAATGCTACTAAGAATCGAACTTTTCCCGCATTTGCCTTTGTTACCTTCAAAATCTGATCCCATTTGACTAAATCCTTCAAAAGTTGAAAGACGAGGTAAATAAAGAACATATGACTACTAAGGGTAAAAAATAATTGAATCATCGGCTTATTATACCATCTTCTTTTGCTCTATGCTAGTTTATGGACTAACTATCTTTTTAAGGATTGTTTTTCAGATAGTCTATCGCATCCTGAAGTGTTTTTACTGGAACAATCTTCATATCTGTCTTAATCATTTCAGCAGCTTCTAAAGCTGTATCATAGTTGTTTTTAGCATAAGGATTAGCTTTTTTAGTCTCTTCAGTGACTGGATTATTTGGAGCAAAGAATACTGTAGCCCCTTTTTTAGAAGCAGCAACAACCTTTTTATCAATCCCACCAATATCACCGACATTTCCATCCCTGTCGATACTTCCTGTACCTGCGACAATACGACCGTTACGAAGAGTTGGCTCAGCAATTTGTGTATAAATCGATAAACTAAACATCAATCCCGCACTAGGTCCACCGATTCCTGCTGTTGAAAACTGAATAGGCACATCACTCGTTACTTCTGTACGGTCAATCAATCCTATTCCGATTCCATTTTTTCCGTTTTCTAACGTAATAATTTTCCCCTCAGCAGATTTGATCTGTCCGTCTTCTTCATAGGTGACCTTAACCTTATCTCCTAGATTTTGAGAATTGACATACTCAACCATTTCTTTGGAACTCTCAAAAGTTTTATCATTAACTGCTGTTACTGTATCTGCAATATTGAGAATCCCCTTAAAGGTTGAATTATCAGTGACGGTTAAAACGTAGACACCCAAATAATTGAGCTCTATCTTTTTACCAGCAGTCTTTAGTCCCTGATATTTTGCCATATTCTGAGAAGTTTCCATGTAAAATTGATTAATACGGACAAATTCTGCGTCTGATGAACCACCTGTCATCTCTTTAGCGCTATGAATATCTGTGAAGGGAGTCAACCAAGCATAAATCAAATGAGCTAATCTAGCTTTTTGAACTCCAACTGTTACAAATTGATAGGACCCTGGTTCGCTATCTAACTTTTCATTTACTTGCAAGATACGTCTAATATCCTCCGATGTCCCCGGAACCTCTATGTAGTATGGAAGAGGCACCGTAAATGCAAGAAATGTCATCACCAAACCTATAATCAGGTATATGGGCCATCTAGTTTTTTTCTTCATTTTTTAACTCCTCTAAGACAGCATCTGGCACATACTCACTAATATCTCGATTAAATTTTAATAATTCTCTTACCGCTGAAGAACTAAGATATAAGTGTTCTAGTCGACTGTGGAGGTAGACTGTCTCAATTTCTCCTGCCAACTGATGATTGTAATAGTCAAAACTTGCTTCATACTGTAAGTCTCCAGCGTTACGTAATCCACGAACAAGAACATGGACACCCAGTCTTCTAGCAACATCAACAACCAACTCGTCATGAGATGCCAACACTTCAATATTATTCAGATGCGCCACTGCTTTTTCAACAGTTTTTTTTTCGACTTTCTATCGACAAAAAACCTGTTTTATGTGGGTTATAAAAAATCCCTACATACAATTTATCAAACAATTTACTAGCACGCTCAATTAGTTCCAAATGTCCATTGGTAATTGGATCAAAAGAACCTGTGAATAGCCCAATCTTATCTGACATAAACCGTCACCTTACTAATACCATATATTTTTTCTTTCCAGATACCCACACAGGCGATTTCTTCTGGAAGCTCTACCGATTTATCTGTCTCGCAGATCACCATGACATCTTCTGAAAAGAGATTTTTTTCTGCCATCTTTTCAATATCTGCTACGATCTGCTCTTTAGCATATGGAGGATCTAAAAAAATGAGGTCAAAAACACCTTCCACTTGCTCCAGAGCCCGTTCAGCTTCCATTTTCAATAACTGAAACTTAGAAGTTTCCTTGGTCATCTGGATGTTCTCTGTCACAATACTTTGAGCTCTTCGATCTTTCTCCACTAATACCGCACTTGACATGCCTCTTGAAACTGCTTCAATAGATAAACCGCCACTCCCTGCATAGAGGTCTAATACACGTCCCCCTTCAAAGTAGGGACCAATCATATTAAAAATTGCTCCCCTAACCTTATCAGAAGTAGGTCTGGTCGTTTTTCCATCAAGCGTCTTTAGAGGACGTCCTCCGTAGATTCCTGATACAATTTTCATAAATTATATTATACCAAATTCTTGCAAAAAAAGAAAAAAACCGAACCTTGTAGTTCGATTCCTTAGAGAATATTGTCATAAGTATCTCTTACTTCTTGAGGCCAAACACTGGTTTGGACTTCACCGATATGCTTCTTACGTAGCAGGAACATCGCCATACGAGATTGACCTATCCCTCCACCGATTGTCAGCGGGAAGAGCCCATTTAAAAGTGCTCTATGCCATTCAAGATTTAAGCGTTCTTCATCTCCCGTGATAGCTACTTGACGACGGAGAGTATCTTCATCTACACGAATTCCCATTGAAGATAATTCAAAAGCCGCACCCAGGTTATCATTCCAAACAAGGATATCTCCATTCAGACCCTTGTATCCATTTTCAGACTCAGTTGTCCAATCGTCATAGTCAGGTGCACGTCCGTCATGAGGTTTCCCATCAGACAATTCTCCACCGATACCAATCAAGAAAACTGCACCGTACTCCTTACAGATTGCATTTTCACGTTCTTTAGGTGTTAAGTCTGGGTAACGCTCCACAAGTTCCTCAGTATGGATAAAAGTAATTTGTTTAGGCAGAATTGACTCAATATCATAGCGGGCTTCGACTGCAAGTTCTGTCAAACGAATGGCCTTATAAATCTTTTCAACTGTTTCTTTAAGATAAGCTAGGTTGCGATGCCCATTAGGAATGACCTTTTCCCAGTCCCACTGGTCAACATAAACCGAGTGAGTCGCATCTAGTGAATCTTCGTCTGGACGAAGAGCCTTCATATGAACGAAGAGTCCTTCTCCTTCGCCAAAACCAAAACGTGCCAAGGTATGGCGTTTCCACTTAGCAAGCGAATGGACTACCTCATAGGTTTCATTTGGAATTTGTAGAACTTTAACGGATACTGGATTTTCAATACCAGAAAGGTTATCCTGCATCCCGTCCCCAACCTTACTCAAGATTGGACCTTGTACTTCTACTACTTCTAATTTATCTTTTAAATACTGGGTAAAGGTATTTTTTACAAAGGAAATCTCTTCTTGCTGATGGATAAAACTTTTCTTCATACATCTCTCCTTTTGAATAATAAGATGATTATACCTTTTTATCAGTAAAAAAATAAAAAGAAAAAAAGAGCTCATTTGAGCTCTAAAAAGTATTAATCATCACTTCCAAAGATACGCAAGAAGCTGAGAAAGAGGTTGATAAAATCAAGATATAACGCTAGAGCTAGAGAGATTGCCCAACCTGTAGCCACCTGACCATCTGACTCTTCATAGACATAACGAATTTTTTGGTTATCCCAAGCAATCAAACCTGAAAAGACCAGAACCATAACAATACTAATGATATAGTCAAATAGACCACTATTTAAAAAGATATTAACAACCATAGCAAGAAGGAGTCCGATTAAGGCTGCAATTAAGGCTCGCCCCAGTCCACTCAAATCTTTTTTAATAACAACTCCTACGATAGCCATTACAAAGAAGAGAGCCGCACTAGAAATAAAAGCTGTCAATACTGTTCCAGGAAGGTAGAGCGACACAATAAAACTAAGTGAAAAACCATTTATTACAGAATAAATGAGGAAAATAGGAAGGGCTGCTGGGCTATTCTTATAAGCCATATTACTGGCTGCAATGACAAGGGCAACTTCCACCACACCTGTCACAATTAACCAAATTCGAGCATTCAGCATCAACTGAACTAAAACATCTTGGAAGGTTGTTAGCATCAAGGCTGAAACAAGAGCAGATAAGGCAATTCCAACTCCTACAAAAGCATAGACTTTTGCATAGAATTGATTCAAACCAGAATGTTCTTGAATAATTGTTTGATTCATATTACTTCTCCTTTTAAAATCTTTTTACTGATTATAACAAAAATTAACTATTTTAACTCAAATAAAACATGAGTATACCTGCCGCAATAGCGACATTTAGACTTTCCGCCTGCCCTTTCATGCTTATGTGAACCAGTTGGTCAGCTTGCTCCGTCATGAACGGACTAATTCCTTGACCTTCATTTCCCATAACCAAGGCAAAATTCTCTAGCCGAACCAGCTCACGATAATCTTTAGAATTTTGAGATAGGCTAGTTGCTAGTATCGGTAGGGCAGTCTTTTTTGCCTCTTCAACAAATGTTTCAACAGGCATGCGATAAATCGGCAAATGGAAATGACTACCTTGCATTGAACGAAGTGTTTTTAAACTATAAATATCAGCTGACTTACTTGAAACGATAACTCCAGAAAAACCTGCTGCATCTGCCGTCCGAATCATGGTCCCCACATTTCCTGGATCTTGAACATCTTCTAAGAAAAGGTATTTCCCCTGACTCAAATCCGGCAACTGTTCCTCTTCCTTTTGAACAATGGCTACAATGCCCTGAGGAGTTTGTGAATCTGCCAAATCAAACAAGATTTCTTTCGCCACAAAGACAGTCTGAGGATAGTCCGTTAATTTTTCACCATGCTCAATCAAAGCAAATATTGTTACAATTGTAGCACCTGCTTGAACAGCCTCCTCAAACAAATGCCAACCTTCTATCAGGTAACTATTTTTTCGATATTTTTTTTGATGTAATTTCTTAGCCTTTTTCACCACAGAATTCGCTTTAGAGGTTATAATAGTCATAGATATATTATAACACACTCAAGGAGGTTTGGTATGCAAAAGGTGAAAATGATTGCTCAAGGACGAGTCCAAGGAGTCGGTTTTCGCTGGGGTGTCTATAGTCTTGCTTTAGAATTAGGCGGAATCACTGGACGTGTTTGGAACAATGATGACGGAACTGTTGAAATCCTTGCTCAAGCAGAGTCTTCAACCATTATGGCCAAATTTATCCAAGAAATCAGAAAAGGACCAACTCCCTTCTCAAAAGTAACATACCTAGATGTCCAACTGAGCAATTTCCCTTCCTATCCGGATTTCAAAGTCGCAAATTAGGTCTCTAGAACTATTGTATATTTTCAAAAAAAACAGTAGAATAGAAAGGTATAATTTTTAGATAAGGAATAGAAAATAGTGAAATTAGTAAAACGTTTTGCCATTTCAGCTATGGGAATGGCTATGCTATTAGTCTTGACAGGTTGTGTACAGGTTGATAAAGCAACAGGACAACCTACAGGATTGATTTGGAATACAATCGGAGCACCTATGGCTGAAGCCATCAAGTACTTCGCTAACGACCAGGGGCTTGGTTTTGGTCTCGGAATCATCATCGTGACCATTATTGTCCGCTTGATTATTTTACCGCTTGGTATCTATCAATCTTGGAAAGCAACGCTTCATTCTGAAAAGATGAACGCTCTCAAACATGTCCTTGAACCACACCAAACTCGACTCAAGGAAGCAGAAACACAAGAAGAAAAACTCGAAGCCCAACAAGCTCTCTTCGCCGCTCAAAAAAGAGCACGGTATCAGCATGTTTGGCGGAGTAGGATGTTTCCCACTCTTGCTTCAAATGCCGTTCTTCTCAGCTATCTACTTTGCAGCTCAACATACAGAAGGAGTTGCTGAAGCTAACTTCCTAGGAATTGAACTTGGATCACCAAGTTGGATTTTAGTGGCCTTCGCAGGTGTTCTCTACTATCTTCAGTCACTTCTTTCTCTTCATGGGGTTGAAGACGAAACTCAAAGAGAACAAATCAAGAAGATGATTTACATGAGTCCGATGATGATCGTCATGTTCTCAATCTTCTCACCAGCCAGTGTAACTCTTTACTGGGTTGTCGGTGGTTTCATGATGATTCTTCAACAATTCATTATCAACTACATTGTTCGTCCAAAACTTCGTAAAAAAGTCCGTGAAGAATACGCTAAAAACCCACCTAAGGCTAGCACTAGTTCAGCTAGTCGAAAGGACGTGACTCCTGAGTCAACAACTGCTATCACAACTTCTAACAAGAAGAAAAACAAAAAACGCAATTCTGGAAAACAACATTCTAGATAAAAAATAAAAGGCTTAGCATTCTAGCTAAGCTTTTTTAATATCACAAAAGCCCGATGTTCCCATCAGACTTCTTTTTATCCATGTACACGTTTCATGTAATCTTGATAGCTTTCTGTATCCATCAATTCCTTGGCATTCTTCACACGTTCTGCTGTTGGAGGTTTAACTCCTTCAAGAGAATACGGAATGCCAAGCTCGCGCCATTTGAACTCTCCCATGGTGTGGTAAGGTAAGATTTCAAACTTATCAACGTTTTTAAGAGTTTTTACGAACTTACCAAGTTCAATCAAATCTTCATCACGGTCTGTCAATCCAGGCACTAGTACGTGACGAATCCAAACAGGTTTACCAATATCTGATAGATATTGAGCACAAGCCAAGATGTTTTTATTGGTCTGACTAGTTACAATCTTATGTTGCTCCTCATTGATTTCCTTGATGTCAAGAAGAACTAAATCTGTCACATCCATCAGCTTATTGAATTTTTCAAGATAACGTGGTTTATTACGGAATGGAAGAGCACAGGTATCAAGGGTACAGTGGATCCCTTTTTCTTTTGCCTTTGTAAAAAGGGCAATCAAAAAATCAATCTGTAAAAGAGCTTCTCCACCGCTGACTGTAATACCACCTTTTTTGCCCCAGAAGCCACGATAACGAAGAGCCTCTTCTAAAACATCGTCCACTGTTCGTTCACGAGATTTATTGGTTTCCATAGCCCATGTATCTGGATTATGACAGTACTGGCAACGCATTTGACAGCCCTGAAGAAACACAATAAAACGAATACCAGGTCCATCAACAGAGCCAAAACTCTCTGTTGAGTGTACCATCCCTGTCACTTGTCCATAATCAATTGTTTCTTCACTCATATCGTTCCCTTTCTTGAAACCGTTTTATAGCTTTATTATATCATGACTAAAAGGAAAAAAACAAGAATTTTTGTTTACTTTTTTTAGAAAACAAGCTATTTTTTTCTTTCAACTTTCACGATTTTCAAAAACTTTATTCATCCTTGTCAAAATCAAAGCCATATAAGGTTGCAAAATAATCTTCCGGGCGCTCAGCTCGGCGGATTTTTCTTGCCTTTCCATCTTCTGTGTAGAGGATTTCAGCTGAGCGTAGTTTAGCATTATACTGATAGCCCATAGAAAATCCATGAGCTCCTGTATCATGAATAACCAACAGATCTCCAATTTCTGTCTGAGGCAGTTCCCGATTAACTGCAAACTTGTCATTATTTTCTAGAGAGACCCCACAACATCGACTATTTCAGTCTGACCATCAGGATTCATCATATTGGTGATGTGATGGTAAGCGCCATACATAGCCGGCCTCATTAGATTGACAGCTGATGCATCTACTCCGAGATAAGTCCGATAAGTCTTCTTTTTATGAGTTACTTTTGTAACCAAGACACCATGAGGTGCCAACATAAAGCGTCCTAGTTCTGTAAAAATCTTAACTTGACCAAGACCTGCTGGTGTAAGGACTTCTTCATAAACCTGACGAACTCCCTCACCAATCAAGGCAATATCATTGGGCTCTTGTTCTGGGTGGTAGTTGACCCCTATACCACCCGAAAGATTGATAAAGTCTAGTGAAATACCCAATTTATCCTTAATTTCTACGGCTAACTCAAAGAGTTGGCCCGCCAATTCTGGATAGTAGAGGTGGGTCACTGTATTTGAAGCTAGGAAGGAATGAATCCCAAAGGTTTTTGCTCCCTTTTCTTTCAGAATAACAAGGGCTTCAAAGAGTTGCTCCTTGGTCATCCCAAACTTAGCTTCACCAGGATTATCCATAATATCTGTTCCTAGTTCAAATACTCCACCGGGATTATAGCGGCAAGAGATAATTTCAGGAATTCCTGTAGCTCGCTCTAAATGCTCAATATCTTCGAAGGCATCCAAGTTAATGGTAGCTCTCAATTCATGGGCATAGGCGTACTCTTGATCAGGAGTGTTATTGGATGAGAACATCAAGTCTGGGCCTGTAAACCCAAGCTTGTGACTCATTAAAAGCTCTACATAGCTAGAGCAATCCATTCCACATCCTTCTTCTTTCAAAATTTTTAAGATGGCTGGAGTTGGGGTTGCTTTTACTGCGAAGTATTCTTTAAATCCTTTATTCCAAGAAAAAGCTTGATTAACTGCGCGTGCTTTCTCGCGAATCCCTTTTTCATCGTAGAGGTGGAAAGGGGTTGGAAACTCTTCAACGATTTTTTCTAAGGCTTCACGTTTAATAAATGGTATTTTCATAGAACTCCTTCATATCCATTATCAAAGAAAGGCTGGGACAAAAGTTCCAACCTTTTAGTATCTTATTATCTCTTATTTTTCTGTATCGAAGATATTTCCAACTTCAACAGCAATTTGTTGGTTCTTCACATCAATATTGGTAACCTTCAAGAGTGATTTGTAGTCAAATTGTTGTTCACGGTCTTCTTGCGCATTATCAGCAAAAACAGCTACACCAGCCAACTCAGAATCAAACTCTGTTAAAAGGCTAATCATACCATTAATAGTTCCTCCGCCTTTCAAGAAGTCATCAACAATCAAGACACGACTTCCCGCCTTAAGACTACGTTTTGATAGGAACATTTTTTCAATACGGTCACTAGAACCTGATACATAGTTTACACTAACAGTTGAACCCTCAGTGATTTTCAAGTCACGGCGTACAATGACAAAAGGTACATTAAGAACATTTGCTACTGCATTTGCAAGCGGAACTCCTTTTGTAGCAACTGTCATGACTGCATCAATCTTTTGATCCATGAAACTTTTCGCAATAATACGGCCAATATTTTTCAAGATTGACGGTGTGCTGAGTAAGTCAGATAGATAGATATAGCCACCAGGAAGGATACGATCGCTTTCTGAAAGCTTTTCCCGTAGCTCATTAATAATTGCTTTAGAATCTTGAGTAGAAATAGATGGTGTAAAAATAACTCCTCCACCTGCACCTGTCACAGTTTGGATATGACCAATTTCAATTTCTTCAAAAGCTCGCTTAATAATGACAATATCTTCTGAAATTGAAGATTTAGCTGATTCATACTTTTCTGCAAAAGTATTAAGGCTGGTTAATTTATAAGGATTGTTGATCAAATAATTGGAAATCACAACCATCCGGTCACTTCTTCTTAATTTCATTACGTATTCACCGTTCTTTATTTAGTCTTGTTTTCATTATAACATACTGAAGTCAAAAAAACGAACTTTATTGTCAAAATAAAGCTCATTTTTTTGTTTCTAGTCTATTTTTGGTTTGTAGAAGGAACGATTGTCCATTGCAAAGACCTTGTTGGTCATTTCTCCTTGATCAACCAATGCTAGTGCAGTTGACATCATCATCATGCTTGCATCTAGATTATCAATCATATGAATAATCTCTGCTTCCATGATACGTGGACGAACAGGACTTCCATATTCAAGAAGACCGTGGTGGCTAAGAATAACATGACGAAGGAGGACAACCTCTTCTTTCGTTTCATCGATTCCCAACTCCATCACTGTCTTTGTAATTTCACTGTCAATCAAAGCGATATGCCCTAAAAGATTTCCTCTTACTGTATATTCTGTCTGATCAGGGCCCGTTAACTCAATGACTTTAGCTAGATCATGAAGCATGATTCCTGCATATAATAGACTTTTATTGAGTTGAGGATAAACATCTCCTATTGCATCTGCCAAACGTACCATAGTTGCTGTATGATAGGCCAAACCTGTTTCAAAGGCGTGATGATTGGTTTTAGCAGCTGGATAAGAATAAAACTGCTTATCGTACTTGGTATAAAGGCTACGAACGATTCGTTGCCAGATGGGATTTCGATTTTGAAAATCATCTGTGCCATATAGTCACGGATTTCCTTTACATCTACTGGAGATTTCACCTTAAAATCTGCTGGGTCATTGGGTTCTCCAGGCTGAGGCAAACGCAGTGTAATTTGATTGACTTGCGGAGTGTTATTGTATACTTCACGACGCCCCTGCATGTGGACAACTCTCCCTGCCGTAAAGGCCTCAACGTTATAAGGTTGGGCATCCCAGAGTTTTCCTTCGATTTCCCCGCTATCATCTTGAAAGGTGAAAGCTAGATAATTTTTTCCTGCACGAGTTTGCCTTAAATCAGCTGACTTAATCAGGTAAAAACCTTCAAAGTACTCGTCTTTCTTCATGTTACTAATCTTCATATTCTTCCTCATCTTCTTGGGAACTGGAGTAAATCAAGCGCAGGTTCACCTTCTGACAATTCAATATGTCGAAGCGTTCGCTCGATAGCAGTAGTACGTCGGTTTAATAATTCATCAATATTGCCAGAGGCATGTTGGAGGTGTTTTTGCGCTTTAACCAAAATACCACCGAACTTACCAAACTCAGTTTTAACACTAGCAAGAGTTTTACTAATATGGTCAGCACTCTTTGGATATTGAGAGTCTTGAACCCAACTGAAAGTGAATTAAGGAGGGCTGACAAGGTACTTGGACCTGCGACAATAATCTGCTCCTCCCGTCTCAAATCATCAAAGAAAATCGGATTACGAACGATTTCTGAATAGAGTCCTTCTGTTGGAACAAACAAGACACCAAAATTGGTTGTTCGAGGTGGCGCCAGATACTTACTCTTGATATCTTTAGCAAAACGTTTAACACTTGCTAGGAGAGATTTACGACAACGCTCAATCTCATCCTTATCACCTGCTTCATAAGCCTCTTCTAAGCGGTAATAATCCGCCAGTGGAAACTTGGAATCAATTGGTAGATAAACATATTCCTGGTCGCCTTGGCCAGGCAACTTGATGGCGTACTCAACTCGCTCACTCGAATTTTCAACCGTTGCAAATTCTCGTTCATACTGAGCAGGCGTCATGATATCTTCGATAATCTGTCCCAGTTGCAATTCTCCTAGAATTCCTCGAGTTTTTGTACCAGATAAGACCTTATTAAGCGCGCCGACATCACGGGCAACCGTCTGCATTTCTCCAAGGCCGCGATTGACAGATTCCAGTTGTTTTGAAACTGTCTCGAAAGACGCTTGCAAGCGTGTCTGCAAGGTCTTTTCTAACTTTTCCTCAACCGTTTGGCGCATCTGCTCTAAACGTTGCTCATTTGACTCCTGCAAGGCCTGAAGGCGTTGGTCAGTCTTATCTCTTGTTTGGAGAAGATTCTCATTCATCTCCTGTCGAACCTGGGTCAGACCTTGGTGCAATTCGATTCGCACCTCCTGCAAACGGTCGCTAACAGCCACTTCAAGATTTTTTTGATCCAGCTGACTGGCCTGTCGAGCTTGTTCAAAGCGATAATCCAGCTGGTCTGAGAGATTATCTGCCTGATCTTCTAAACTCTTGGTCAAATATTGCTCCTGCTTGTCCTGCCCTTGCCAAATGAGAAGAGGCCGACTAGGTTAGCAATTAATAACAGTAGTAATACAATCTCCATCCTATCTCCTGTCCTTACTATGCAGTACGACCACATAGCCATCTGGGCATGTTACCGAAACTTTCCTATCTATATATTCGTTAGAAGCGTACACTTTTTTAAAGAAAAAATTCTCCTCTGTCAACTCATACTTGGCACCAAGAATGGTCAACTGGCTATCCCGAACTGGCATAAAGGCTAGATAATCGTAGTCTGAACGGGGCTCTAGCTGATTGGTCCCTTCTGGGCAATAGCTAATCAAGTTTTGCCGATCCTCAATCTCTATTTGGCGCATATAGGGTGCCAATTTGGGATTACTGGGTAGAAAGACATTGGCCAGCATATGATCGATGCGACCACCTAGGGCACCAAAAATGGTCACCTGAGCCTGAGGATTCTTTTCAAAAATCGTTAAGAGGGCTAGTTCCAGATCGGTATCATCTTTTTCTGGCTGGGCTTGGACAAAGTGCTGGGCATGTTTTTGAATCAACTGACGTTCTTCTACAGTCACAGAATCAAAATCCCCAACTGCTAAAGCAAGAGGAAGTTTTTCCTCCAGTACCCAAAGCGAGCCTCGATCCACACCAACAAAGCAGCCAAAATCTGTCCGGTAGTGACCACGGTCTCCACCAGCAAAAACTGCAGTTTTAGTCCAGTTGATTTCTGAGAGCTTGCACTCGTTCATTGACATCTCCCTTAAATACATAAGAACCTGCTACAAAGACTGTTGCACCAGCTTCCTTGGCTTGAGCAATGGTTTTATCATCAATCCCACCATCGACTTCGATTTCAAAGTTCAAACCCTTCTCCTCACGAAGTGCCACCAATTCACGTACCTTATCCATGGTTTCAGGGAGAAAAGCTTGCCCACCGAAACCTGGGTTAACCGTCATGACCAAAACTTGGTCAACTAGGTGAAGCACGTGCTTAATGGCTTCAACAGGCATACCTGGGTTAATGACAACCGAAGGTTTAACACCGAGAGAACGAATCTTTTGAAGAGCCCCGTGGATATGAGGAGTTGCCTCGACATGGATGCTGATAATATCCGCTCCTGCACGCGCAAAGTCTTCTAGATGATGTTCAGGATTTGATACCATCAAGTGGCAGTCAAAAACCATCTTGCTATGAGGACGAAGAGCCTCGACTACACCTGCACCAAAGCTGATCTGAGGTACAAAGTGACCATCCATGATATCGATATGGGCGTATTCTGCCCCAGTTGCTTCTAGGCGTTTGATTTCACGTTCAAAGTTGGCATAATCCGCCGCCAGAATTGACGGAGCAATCTTGTATTGAGACATAGGTTTCTCCTTATTTTGGAATTTTTTTGCTGACTTTTTTATAGGTTTCTCTACGATTTTCAATCTCACTGAGGAATTGCAGGTAGTTGTCAAAACGGAAGGTAGCAATGATGCCCTCTTCTACTGCTGGTTTTACAGCGCAAGATGGCTCATGGGTATGGGTACAAGTGCGGAATTTACAATCATGACTGACACTAGCAATCTCTGGAAAAGCCTGATTCAGATCTTCTGCTGTTGTTACTTCGTAATCCAGCGATGAAAAACCTGGTGTGTCTGCGATTTTCCCACCATTGAGATTGTAAAAACTAACCGCTCGAGTAGTGTGACGACCACGACCCAGACTGTCTGAGATTTCTCCCGTTTCTAGATTGAGATCAGGTGCGATTTTATTGAGCAAAGTTGACTTTCCAACACCCGTCTGCCCCATAAAGACCGTAACCTTATCTGTCAACAAGGGTAAAAGTTCTTCTTTACTCGTCACAAAATCGTAACCAATAGCACCATAGGTTTTCTCGTAAAAATCCAGCTCTTCGCTATCCTCTAGTAAGTCCATTTTGGAAATATAGACGATAGGATGAATGCCCTTATGCTCTAAAAGAACCAAGAACCGATCCAATAAGTTGCTATTAAAGTCAGGTTCTTTGGCCGACATGATCACCACAGCTTGGTCAATATTGACAATGGGTGGGCGAACCAGACTATTTTTTCGTTCGTGAATCTTGAGGATATAACCTTCGGAATTTTCCTCCGCAGAAAAATCTACCCAATCTCCAACATATGGCGTATGGCCTTTTTTACGAAAATTCCCACGCGCGCGTGTTTGATAAACCTTGCTATCACTCTCCACATAGTAGAAACCCGCCAAGGCTTTAATGATTTGTCCCTGCATCTTAGAGCCCTTGTCCTTTAAGCGCATCTGCTAGACTGGCAAATTCTTCTAAACCAAGAGCTTCACCACGTACACTTGGTGACAAGCCGGCTTGCTCCAAAGCCTTGGTCAGCTTATCCTTGATCTCCTCAGTCTTCCCAAAGTAACCTGTCAAGTTGTTCCACAAGGTCTTGCGACGATGAGTAAAACTAGCCTTGGAAACTTTAAAGAAGAATTTCTCGTCTTCCACTGCTACAGCCGGTTCTGGGCGACGTACCATTTTCAGGATAGCTGAGTCCACATTTGGTGCTGGCACAAAGACTGTACGAGGTACGATAAAAGCAACCTTAGCTGTCATGTAATACTGAACTGCAATGGACAAGCTACCATATGCCTTGGTATTTGGTTGAGCAGAGATACGATCTGCCACTTCTTTTTGCATCATGACCACAAACTCACTAAAAGGAATGCCACTTTCAATCAAGTGCATGAGAATAGGCGTCGTGATATAGTAAGGCAAGTTGGCTACCACCTTGATTGGTAAGTCAGGATTTTTGAAATTCTGGATATGTTGTGCCAAGTCAACTTTTAGTATATCCTCGTTGACTACGGTCACATTGTCAAAATCACGCAGAGTATCTGCCAGGATTGGTACCAAGCGGTGGTCAATCTCAAATGCCATGACTTGAGCTGCACGCTCAGCTAAAAACTCAGTCAAGGCACCAATTCCTGGCCCAATCTCGATGACATTGACTTGGTCATCAATTTCAGCCGTATCCACAATTTTTTGAAGGATATTGGTATCGGTCAAGAAATTTTGTCCGAAGGACTTTTTAAAGGTAAAACCGTGACGCTCCAGCACTGCCTTGGTCACGCTATAATCTGCAATTCTCATTTATTCTCTTTTTCTAATATTAAAGAACTTTCTAATCTTGAGTTCTTCCTTCTTGTCCCTCACTAAGCTTTTGCATGTCTCTAAAAGCTGTTAGGCTAACATAGGCACCCGCTTCATAATACTCAGTTGGGTTAATGGCATAATCAAAAACTTCAATCATGCCTCCCGCTTCTTCAATCATGCCATTCCATTTTTCATCGAAAACCATTCGTAGACGTTTCCAATCAGTAAATACTGGGACGGAATTTCGTCCATCTTTTCCCTCTCTAACGGGAATATTAAAGTTAGCGTCTTTTTCCAAAACAAAGGAATTTCCTTCTGAATTATCCTCTGGGAATCCTGATGCTGCATCTAATGGAAGCAAGAATTTTGCTTTAGGCATAGCCATAGCGAAGAACTTATAGTAAAGGCCATAAACTAGTTCTTGCTCCTCTGTAGTCGGTTGGTCCATCTGCCCCATCAAGAGCATCCATTTTACCAGGTCAGGATTCATGACAGGTACTTGTATTTCTGGCAAATCAGAAAAATCTGGTTTTTGGACTAAGGCTGAAGCACTGATGCTGACTTCCTTGGAATTAAAGATTGCTCCCAAGGCTCCATTTAAGTAAAAGGCTGTCCCTAGGAAATTTTCAATCCCTTTTTCATCTTCCGTATTTTCAATCAATTTTACGACTGAGTTTGGTCGGCTGTCAATGGTTTCCTTGAATTGGCGATACCAAGATGGGGTCAAAAGCATGATCATGGGATCAGTACACAGATAACCTTCCTCACCTCTGTCATAAGTAGTTGAAAAGAGGTAAGGTTCGCCTGTTTTTTCCGAATAAACAGCATAAATTGAATCTGCTACTAACAACTTATCCTTGACAATTTCTGCTAGACGTTCCAACTTACGAGTGTTGATTTGAAAGCTTTCTTCACTTTCAGTTTCCTGATTTTGACGGCATTTCCATAAAAAGAGACGTAAAATCTCTACGCTGTCATCAAGGCTAGCTGCCAAATAATCCTCGTTGGTCAACTGCCCCTCTTGGATGGCTACAAAAGCACGATAAAGAGCATCTGAATAGCTAGATAATTTTTGCTCTTCATCAATGCCTGAACTAAAGAGCACACTTCCCTTTTTCAATTCATCCAAAGAAGGATTCCTATCAACTACTAGATGGGCAAGAACTTCATCAGTTAGACTATCTGCATCTTTGTTTTGACTGCTGAGTTTTTTGACTTCTACAGTACCAAGAGCCTCCATTCCTTGGTCAGGATTGCATAACTGCAACTGATCCCCAACCTTCAGAGTCCCTTCTAAACTCCCAACAATCAATAATTGATTCGTTTCCTTCATAGGAAGAAAATCTAGAACTCCCACACAAGCATTGTCTCTTGTTTCTACTGTTTCCTTATTGGATTCAGTTGTTTTTGTTGCTTCTGTCTTTTTTAAAAAATCAAAGATTCCCATAACTTTTCCTCATTATCTCCACTCAGCACAAATCCTATGGAGTCACTTTTCTAATGATTGCTACCAAGCCTGATTAAACCGTATATGATTACTTCTATTGTATCACATTCCCCTTACATTTTGGGGTAGTTTCTCAATTCTCATAAGATTTCATGGCATCTTCAACTTCAGCTAAACTGATGCCAAATAACTCTAAACGCTTGAGGAGTTGCTTACCGTTAGAATAGCCAATGCGTAGCTGTTCGCCCAGATACTCTCGGCGTTTTCGGCTATCCGCTCCGGCTAAAAAACCTAGACGAATCAAGTCACTACGGTTAATATCAAAGTCGCTTTCTGCTTCAAACTGCTCGGTGACTTGAGCCAAAGCTGTCTTCAAATCTTCGTAGCTGGCATGTTCGATTCCTAGAGAACGTCCCTTTGTCTTAGACTTAGGCACTGCTTCTTCTCGTTTGAGAAAGGCGTGTTGCACTGTCGGAATGGCCGTCATAATCATCCGACGAATCCGCTCCCCGTTAAAATCAGGATCTGTAAAAACAATCACCCCATGACGCTCATGTAAACGTTGAATTCGTTCAAGATCTTGTTCATTGATAGCCGATCCACGAGTCTCATAGGTCTCCACATCAAAATAACGTTTTAGATTTGCCGTGTCATCACGTCCTTCGACTACGATGACTTGGTAAATTTTCTCTTTCATGATTTACTTTCCAATCCAAAAATGCCTTCTGCATTGGCACTTGTCGCAGCAGCTAATTCTTCTGTTGTCATACCACGCAAGTCCGCAATAAAGTCTACTACATAGCGCGTGTAAGCTGTCTTGTTTTCACGACCACGCTTGGGTACTGGGGCTAAATAAGGTGCATCCGTTTCTACCAAAATCTTATCCAAAGGTAAATCTTTGGCTGCTTCCTGAATATCTGTCGCCTTCTTGAAGGTCACCACTCCAGAAAAAGAAATAGTCATACCAAGCTCCACGAACTTCTCTGCCCAATCCAAAGAACCTGAGAATGAGTGCATAATCCCGCCACAAGGACCAACTCCCTCGCTTTTGATAATCTCATAGGTATCTTCTAGCGCATCACGGGTGTGAACCACAAAAGGTAAATCTAGTTCCTTAGATAGCTGAATCTGACGACGGAAAACTTGTTCCTGCACTTCTTTAGGCGCTGTCATCCAATGATAGTCCAAACCAATCTCACCCAAGGCAACCACTTTTGGATGTTTTAGTTTTTCTAGCAAGTAATTCTCAACATCCTCTGTATAGGTCCCTGCCTCTGTCGGATGCCAACCAATAGTCGCATAGAGTTGATCATACTTATCTGCTAGTTCTATGGCCCGCTCAATAGTAGGCTTGTCAAAACCCACGATATTCATACGAGTTACGCCCATTTCAGCTGCTAAGGCAATTTCTTCTTCCTCGCGTCCCAAAAATTCTTCCACATTCAAGTGGGTATGAGTATCAAAAATCATTTATATTTCCTCGTTTTTTCTACCTTCTATTATACCAAAAAAAGTAGTCTCATCCTTATAGGAAAAAAAATATTTTGAAATCATTCATTTTTTTCTTGACTGCTTATTTTTCATAGCAGTATAATAACTCTTGTTGAAATTTTCAAAAAAGGAAAGAAAATGTTTACAAAACTAAAATATACCTTCATTGGTCGTCCCCTTAAATCCTTAACAGAGGGTGAAGGAGGACTTCTTGGAAAAACACAAGCACTCGCAATGCTCTCAAGCGATGCTCTATCATCTATTGCTTATGGACCCGAGCAGGTCGTCCTCGTCTTGGCTAGTCTTTCTCCCCTAGCTATTTGGTGGAGTCTCCCTATTGGTATCTTTGTCCTCTTACTATTAGCTAGCCTGACCATTTCTTATCGACAAATCATCCATGCCTACCCTCAAGGCGGGGGAGCCTATATGGTTACTCGAGAAAACCTATCACCTGAGCTAGGTTTGATTGCCGGAGGAAGCCTGCTTGTTGATTACATGCTAACAGTAGCCGTATCTGTGGCTGCAGGTGCAGATGCAATCACTGCTGCACTTCCTGCTCTCCATCCTTACAACCTCTACATCTCCATTTTTCTAGTATGTTTGCTCATGCTTTTAAATCTACGAGGACTAAAGGAATCCGCAAGCTCTCTGATGATCCCTGTCTATCTCTTTATCTTTAGTACGGTCTTCCTCTTATTGTTTGGTATCTTCCAACTGTCGACAGGTTCTCTCAGCTATCATGCAACTTCTGCAATTGGTCAAACCGTCCCAAGCCTCTCAATTGTCCTAATTTTAAGAGCCTTCACCAGCGGTTCAGCTTCACTAACAGGGGTTGAAGCTATCTCAAATGCCGTTCCATTTTTCAAAACTCCCAAAGAGAAGAACGCTGCTCAGACACTGACCATCATGTCTCTGATTCTCGGATTTCTATTTGCAGGCATTACCTTCTTAAGCTACTGGATGGGAATTACACCTCAACACGGAGAAACAATCCTTTCACAAATGGCTAAAGGGATTTTAGGGAATTCAGCTCCCGGTCAGATTGTTTATTATCTCTTCCAATTCTCAACTGCCCTAATCCTAGCCGTTGCTGCAAATACTGGTTTTTCTGCCTTTCCAATGTTGGCTTACAATATGGCTAAGAACAAGTACATGCCCCATCTCTTTATGGAAAAGGGAGACCGCTTGGGTTATTCAAACGGTATTTTAACCTTAGCTTTTGGCGCTATAATCCTTCTGCTTATTTTCAACGGAAATACAGAACGCTTGATCCCTCTTTATACTATCGGAGTTTTCGTCCCCTTTGCACTTTCTCAAACAGGTATGATTCGCCACTGGAAAAAAGAAAAAGGCTCTCATTTCTTAAAACCTGCCTTTGCTAACATCCTTGGCGCTATCATTTGTTACGCTATCGTCCTTATTCTACTCCTCTTCAGGCTCGGAGATATCTGGCCATTCTTCCCAATTATCCTGGTCCTAACCTTCCTATTTTTGTCCATCCACAGTCATTACCAAAAAGTGGCCAAACAACTTCGACTTCATGAAGGGATTCAAAAACAAAGCTACGATGGCAATGTCGTCCTTGTCTTAGTAGGAAATGTTACTCGAGTCAGTGTTGGAGCGATTAATTACGCTCAAAGCATCGGAGATGAAGTTTTGGCCATGCACATTTCCACCAAGGAAACTGAGGAAAAAGACCAAGAAATCCTTCAAGAATTTGCCGACTACTTCCCAAATATTACTCTTAAAAACATTAATACCAGCTATCGCAATATTATCACACCTACAGTTCGATATGTTCGAAAAATCTCTCAAGAAGCCAAGAAAAAGAACTACACGGTTACAGTTCTAGTACCCCAATTTATCCCTAACAAACCTTGGCAAAATATCCTCCACAATCAAATGAGCCTTAAATTAAAATATGCTCTCAGATGGCACGAAGATGTCGTCGTTGCTAGCTATTCATATCATTTGAAAGAATAAAGAAAAGCTCAAAATCAGAGAAATTATCTTCTGATCTTGAGCTTTTTTTCTATATGTTATTTCAATATATCTTCTAAAAATTTCCATTCTCGACCAATGACTTTAAAAAAATTCTATCTTTTAGATAAACAGAAAAATCAGTAGGCTCGAGTTCCTACTGATTTCTTTGTTTCATTCGTTTGGATTATGCAGCCAAAACTTTGCGTCCTTTACGACGACGAGCTGCCAATACGCGACGACCGTTTTTAGTTGACATACGGTTACGGAATCCGTGTTTACGCGCACGACGTAGTTTACTTGGTTGATAAGTACGTTTCACGATGAATACCTCCTCATAGATTTTGTATTCGTTTAGCCGGCTATAATGTGATCAGTTACTAAACATACTTTACTATTCTATCTGATTCTGATTCATTTGTCAATAGCCCCGAGCAAATGTTTCCAGCTTTTTCCCATGAAAGCCTTATCTACGATACTGTCTCAAGAAACGAGTCATCTTTTCTTGGATTTGTGCCAATTCATCCACACGAGGGAGATAAACAATACGGAAGTGGTCTGGATCTTTCCAGTTAAATCCACGCCCATGCACCAAGAGCACCTTTTCTTGCTTCAAGAAATCTAGGACAAACTGTTCGTCATCGTCGATACGGTACATATTTCGGTCAATTTTAGGGAAGATATAGAGACCAGCTTTTGGTTTTACAGCTGATAAGCCTGGAATTTCTTGAATAGCCTTGTAGATGAAGTTTCGTTGCTCATAGATGCGACCACCAGGAAGAAGCAGTTCATCAACTGATTGATGACCACCTAATGAAGTTTGAACAACCTGTTGAGCTAAAACGTTCGAACAGAGTCGCATGTTAGAGAGCATGTTGAGACCCTCAATGTAGCCTTTACATGATGTTTAGGTCCAGACAAGACCATCCAACCTACACGGAAACCTGCGATTCGGTGAGATTTTGAAAGACCATTCATGCTGACACAAAAAAGATCTGGAGCCAAACTTGCAACTGGTATATGGACAAGGCCATCCATGACCATACGATCGTAGATTTCATCCGCAAAGATAATCAAGTCATTTTGGCGAGCAATCTCGATAATATCTAGTAAAAGTTCTTTAGGATATAGGGCACCTGTTGGATTATTCGGGTTGATTAAGACAATAGCCTTAGTATTTGAACTAATCTTAGACTTAATATCGTCCAGGTCTGGATACCATTCAGCTTCTTCATCACAGATATAGTGAACAGCATTTCCTCCAGCCAAGCTGACAGCTGCAGTCCATAATGGATAGTCAGGCATTGGTACTAAAACTTCATCACCAGTATCTAAAAGTCCTTGCATAGACATAACGATTAGCTCACTGACACCATTTCCTACATAAATATCTTCCATACCAACATTAGGAATTTTTTTCAGTTGGCAGTACTGCATAATAGCCTTACGAGCTGAGAAAATCCCTTTTGAATCCGAATACCCTTCACTATCACGCGCATTCATAATCAAGTCATGAATAACTTCGTCAGGAGCTGTAAAACCAAACTCTGCAGGATTCCCTGTATTTAAACGAAGGATTTTTTCCCCGTTTGCTCGCATACGCATAGCCTCTTCGAGAACTGGACCACGAATATCATATGCTACGTGCTCTAATTTGATGGATTTATTAAATTCTTTCATGTGACTTCCTCTATTCATCAGGATACTTAATATTATACCACTAGATATTGAAATCGTAAATTTCCGAGTTTGAATCCACAAAAAAAACCTTGCATAACACAAGGTAAACAGAGCAGAATCGATTCTTTTTCTTTAAATTAGGAGAAGTTAGAGTAAATATGATCCTCCCAAAATAGACAATCTGCATTTTAAGAATACATAAAAACTCCTTTGAATCGATAAGGAAGGCTTGATAATGGATGATAGTTGCAGGAACTCAGGAATCTCTTCCTGTGCTCAGCAAAACGCAAAGAAAAAATAAGTTGACTCAACAAACAACATAAATGATGTCTGGGCTAATTCGAGTCTAATTGTAAAGAATTTCCCCATATCTCTGGCTTCTTCCCCTGCTCTGATATTTAACATTATACACTAAAATTTTTGCATTTTCAAATAAGCATGCAGATAAAAAGAACTCAATACTTGAGCTCTTTTTATCTACTATTTTGCAATCTCTGCCAACATTTTTTCGATGTGTTGGATGGATTTTTCACGTCCAAGTAAATAGATGGTATCTGGCAATTCTGGACCATGCATTTCACCTGAAACAGCGATACGGATTGGCATGAAGAGATTTTTCCCTTTGATACCTGTTTCTTTTTGAACTGCTTTGATTTGTGGGAAGATATTTTCTACTACAAATTCATCATCTGACATAGCTTCAAGTTTGGCTTTAAAGGCTTCAAGTACAGTCGGCACTGTTTCACCAGCCATGACTTCTCGTTCAGCTTCTGTCAATTCTGGGAAGTCTGAGAAGAAAAGGTCTGTCAATGGAACAATTTCGTCCACTGACTTCATTTGTGGTTTGTAGAGTTCTACTAATTTCTCAGCCTTATCAGTCAATCGTCCTGCTTCTTCAAGGAATGGTTTGGCCATTTCAAAGATAGTTGCCAAGTCAGCTCTCTTGATGTAGTCATTACTCATCCAGTCTAGTTTCTTCTGGTCGAAAGCCGCTGGAGATTTGCTGAGGCGGTTTTCATCAAAGAGCTTGATGAGCTCTTCACGAGAGAAGATTTCATCTTCCCCACCAGGATTCCATCCAAGAAGGGCGATAAAGTTAAAGACCGCTTCTGGAAGGTAACCTTTCTTACGATAGTCTTCGATGAACTGAAGGGTGTTGGTGTCACGTTTAGACAACTTCTTACCAGTTTCAGAGTTGATAATCAAGGTCATATGACCAAACTCTGGCGCTTCCCAACCAAGAGCCTCATACACCATAAGTTGTTTTGGAGTGTTGGCAATGTGGTCGTCTCCACGGATAACGTGAGAGATTTGCATGTCGTGGTCATCGATGACAACGGCAAAGTTGTAAGTTGGGTAACCATCTTTCTTTTGGATAACCCAATCCCCACCGATATTGCCACCTTCAAACTCGATATCACCTTTGACCATGTCATGCCACTTGTAGATACCAGACTCATTAACTGCCAAACGAACAGTTGGAATAATCCCTGCGGCTTCACGTTCTGCAACATAAGCTGCCTTTTCTTCCTCGTTCATGCCAAGGTATTCGTTAATGTAACGAGGTGTTTCACCTGCTGCTTCTTGGCGTTCGCGTTCAGCTGCCAACTCTTCTTCTGTAACGTAAGATTTGTAGGCTTTTCCTTCAGCTAAGAGTTGGTCAATGTATTTTTGATAGAGTTCCAAACGCTCTGATTGACGGTAGTTCTCATGAGTCTCTGGACTTTCATCCCAGTCCATACCCAACCAACGAAGATTTTCAAGCTGAGAGCGTTCACCGTCTTCGACGTGGCGCTTGCGGTCAGTATCTTCGATACGGATGATAAAAGTTCCACCATGGTGGCGCGCATACAAGTAGTTAAACAATGCTGTACGGGCATTTCCGATGTGTAGTAGTCCTGTTGGACTTGGTGCATAACGCACACGAATATCTTTTGACATATCTTCTCCTATAAAGTCTCTAGGCGTCTGCCTTTTTGCTCTCTATATTATATCACAAGTCTTGCCAGAGTCCAATTTCTCTTTTCGAGAAATAGTAAAAAGAGTGGTAAAACCACTCTTTGTTGAATCTATTATAGACGAGCGTTAAGTTCTTTGCTCAATTCTTCAAATCCTGGTTTTCCAAGAAGGGCAAACATGTTACGTTTATATGCTTCAACACCTGGTTGGTCAAATGGGTTGATAGCGTTCAAGTAACCTGAAAGGGCGATGGCCAATTCGAAGAAGTAGATAGTGTATCCAAGAGTGAAGGCATCTTGCTCAGGAAGAGTCACGTACATGTTTGGTACGTCACCGTCAGTGTGAGCAAGAAGAACACCGTCAGTCGCTTTTTTGTTAACGAAGTCAACATCTTTTCCTTGGAGGTATCCAAGTCCGTCAAGGTCTTCTTCCAAAGTAGGGATGATCACATTCTTACGAGGTTTGTCAACGCGGACAACTGTTTCAAACATGATACGAGTTCCTTCTTGGATAAATTGACCCAATGAGTGCAAGTCTGTTGAGAAGTTAGCTGAAGTTGGGTAAATACCTTTTTGGTCTTTACCTTCTGACTCACCAGCCAATTGTTTCCACCATTCTGAGAAGTATTGAAGAGATGGCTCGTAGTTTACCAAGATTTCAGTTGCATAGCCTTTACGGTAAAGGATGTTACGAACTGCAGCATATTGGTAAGCTTCATTTTCAGCAATCTTATCTGAAGTGTAGTCTTTACGAGCTGCGTTCGCACCTTCCATAAGGGCTTTAATATCTGCTCCTGATGCAGCGATTGGAAGCAATCCAACTGCTGTCAATACTGAGAAGCGTCCACCGATGTCATCTGGGACTACAAATGTTTCCCAACCGTTCGCATCTGCTTCAACCTTAACAGCACCTTTTTGGCGGTCAGTAGTGGCGTAGATACGTTTGTTCGCTTCTTCTTGACCGTATTTCTTAACCAAGAGTTCTTTGAAGACACGGAAAGCGATGGCTGGTTCAGTTGTTGTACCTGATTTAGAAATCACGTTGACTGAGAAATCTTTATCTGCAACATACTCTACCAAGTCAGCAAGGTAAGTAGATGAAATTGAGTTTCCAGCATAAAGGATTTGTGGTGCTTTGCGTTCTTCTTTTGTTTGCAAGTTTGCAAAGTGGTGGTTCAAGAAGTCAATGGCAGCTTTCGCTCCAAGGTATGATCCACCAATACCGATAACGACCAAAACATCGCTGTCTGCTTTGATTTGTTCAGCAGCTTTCAAGATGCGGTCAAATTCTTCGCGGTCGTAGTTTTCAGGAAGGTCCAACCAACCCAAGAAGTCGCTACCAGCACCAGTTCCTTTACGGATCAATTCGTCTGCTGCTGTAACTTGTGCTTGCATGTATTCCACTTCATGCGGTGCAACAAATTTGTCTAATACTTTTGAATAATCAAATTTAATATGTGACATAGTATTCCTCCAAAAATTTCTTCTTTTCTATCATAACGCTTACCTTGGATTTTTTTCAAGTTTTTATACTGAATTTCCTCAAATTTTATCATAATTCAAACGTTTGCGTAAAATTGTATAAAATTAAAAAACTTGAAGCATCAAACCCTACGAATAAAAAAACGACTAGGATTCTAGTCGTTACAATTCATTCAATAAATACTCAAATAATTCTAAGTTCCCATCTTCTTCGTTGACTAGAAACTCTGGATGCCACTGCAAGCCGATAATACGGTGATCATCTATAGATTCGATTGCTTCAATCGTTTGGTCGCGGGGATCTACTGCTGTTACACGGAAATTTGGAGCCAAGTCTTTAATACTCTGACGATGAACTGAATTAACCTGACTAGTTTTACCAAACAATTTGGACACAAGGCTTCCATCAACCGTTTCAATGGAATGTGACGTTCCAAAAGGAAGCCCCTGCCAGTGTCCTTCAATTTCTTGATTGAGGGTTCCACCAAAGGCAACGTTGACGAGCTGGACACCACGACAAATGGCTAAGATTGGCTTGTTCTGACGTAATGCTTCTTGTAGAAGAGCAAGCTCAAACTCATCACGAACAAGATTATAATCATCACTATCAATGGTTTTTTCCTCACCATAAAACTGAGGATGAACATTTTGTCCCCCAGTCAAAATGAGCTTGTCAATCATTTCTACATAGTCATGGACCACTGACTCATCCCCAACTGGAATCACCAAAGGAAGTCCGCCAACCTGACGAATACTCTCAGCGAATTTACAAGAGACAGATGAATGAATATTTTTTCCCTCTGCGTCCACGGGACATAGATTTGCTGCAACTCCAACAACCGTTCTTGCCATTACTGATTTCCTTTCGTCTTCTATTGATAATCTTATCTTATCATCCTTCCCCACTCCTGTCTAATATGTATTTTTAAGTCCGTGATAAAATTTTTTTATCAGAAAAAGTTGCCCAAAATTAGGACAACTTTTTTGCTTATCCTCAATGAAAATCAAAGAGCATACTCGGAAGCTAGCCGCAGGTTGCTCAAAACACAGTTTTGAGGTTGTGGATAGAACTGACGAAGTCAGTAACACATATACGGCAAGGGGACGCTGACGTGGTTTGAATTTGATGTTCGAAGAGTATTATTCAAAGACAAATTGATTGTGATAAAGTTCGGAGTAAAACCCTCCAAGCTTGAGTAATTCGTGATGGTTTCCTTGCTCGATAACCTCACCATCCTTAAGAACAATGATCTGATTGGCATTGAGAATGGTTTTCAAGCGGTGAGCAATTACAAAACTAGTTCTTCCTGCCACGATAGCTTCCATAGCATTTTGAATCTTGCTTTCTGTTACAGTATCAACGTTTGATGTTGCCTCATCCAAGATTAAGACCTGCGGATCTGTCATCAAGGTACGGGCGATAGAAATCAACTGCTTCTGACCGGTTGAGAATACGCTCTGATCATCATTAATCAGAGTATCGTACTTATCTGGTAGACTTTCGATATATTCATGGATATGTGTAGCTTTGGCAGCTGCTTCTACCATCTCCTGACTAGCATCTGGGACACCGAATCGAATATTGTCCCGAATGGTTCCGCTAAACAAAACAGAATCCTGTAGGACAATTCCTACCTTACTTCGCAAACTATCTAAATCAAACTCGCGGATATCTGTTCCATCAATGCTGATACTACCAGCATCCACATCATAAAAACGATTGATGAGGTTCATGATGGTTGTTTTCCCTGAACCTGTCGGACCAACAACCGCAATCATTTTTCCTTTTGGTGCTGAAATGCTGACATCTTTCAGAATTGGTTTGCCTGGAAGGTAGGAGAAGTCTACATTACGAATCTCCACACCCTTTCGCAATTCCGTGAAAGCTGGAGCATTTTGAGGGCGGACTTCTTCTTCGGCATCAAACATTTCTTGAATTCGGTCAGCACCTGTAAAGGAGAGCTGCAAACTTCCCCAACTAGCTGCCAACTGGATTATGGGTTGATAATACTGTTGAGAGAACTGAGTAAACATAACAATCAAACCGAGCGCTGTTGAAGTCTCGATATTCCTATCATTGAGTAGGACAGCTGAACCAACAAATAACAATAGCTGTATTGACCAAGCTCATCCCGTTCATGACAGGGAATAGGATCCCTGAAAACATTCTACCCTTAAAGGTTGCCTTACGGACACGCTCGTTTTGCTCAACAAAACCTGCGATTACATCATCTTGAATACCCTGAACGATAACTGCTTTTTGCCCAGAAATACTTTCATCCATGTATGCATTTAGCTTCCCAACCTCTTTTTGCTGAAGGTTAGTATATTTTCTTGCTAATTTCAAAATGACAATCAACATGAGGATAGCAACTGGAGTGCTGGCAATTGTAATAAAAGCAAGAGTAACATTTTTAGCAAACATGACAATAATCAGTCCAATATAAAGGGCAATATTTGTCATGACTGATACTAAACTTTCATTAAAAGCTTGCTGGATATTATCTAAATCACTAGTGAAACGAGAGAGGATATCTCCATCTTGATGTCGATCAAAGAAAGAGACTGTTAAGCGCGATAACTTACCAAAAAGTCCCTTACGCATCTCATTTGTCGATCCTGCCATAATATGTGTCATTAAGAGCATATAAATTAAGCTAGAGACTACTAAAACGACTAGGGTATAGGCCAGATTGAGGAGGAGAGCATACAGACTCTGCCAAACGACTTCAGGATTTCCATCTTGATAGGCCACTACTAAATTAGCAAGTTCTGTTACGGTTTGGCCTGCAAAAACTGGAAAGAGAGCTTGTGCGATTGTCGCAACAACAATCATAGTAAAAACAATGATAAAGGAAATCTTGTAAACTTTAAAATAGTTCCAAAAGAATTTAAATGTTTTCATCTAACTCCTCCTTTCCTTTTTGTGTTTCATAAATCTCACGATAGATCGGATTATTGGCAACCAAATCAGCATGTTTCCCTTGACCAATCAAACGACCTTGATCAAGAACCAAGATTTTATCCGCATGAACAACAGAACTAATTTTCTGAGCGATAATAATTGTAGTTGTTCCTTCAGGTCCTTATTTAGCGCTTCTTGAACCAAGCGTTCTGACTTGGCATCAAGTGCCGAAGTAGAATCATCAAAAAAATCAAGATTTTTAGGATTGCTAACAATTCCACGAGCAATGGACATTCTCTGCTTTTTGTCCACCAGAAAAATTAGCTCCTCGTTCTTCTACAGGACTTTCGAAGGCTAACTCCATACGGCTGATAAACTCACTGGCTTGAGCAATGCTTGCTGCACGCTCCATTTCTGGGACAGTTGCATCACCTTTTCCTTGTCTGATATTATCAGCGATGGTCCCACTAAAGAGAATAGCCCTTTGTAAGACAATGGATACCGTCTTGCGAAGCGTGCCCTCACTTACTGTACGAATGTCTTTGCCACCAATTTTAATAGAACCTTGTTGAGGATCAAACAGCCGTGGAATTAACTGAGCCAAGGTGGATTTTCCGGCACCAGTTGCGCCAACAACTCCAACCATCTCACCAGCTGCAATATCGAAACTTATATCTTTTAAGATCGGTTCTTCGTCTGTTGGATAGGTAAAGGTTACATTTTCAAAACTCAGACTTGCTTCTAACTCTTCGTCATCGACATCTTCAAAAGTCATGGCTGGCTCTGTATCCAGGATTTCTCGGATACGACGCATAGAGGTCATAGCTCTACCGATTGAATTTCCCAAAAAGCCAATCATCACGATTGTAAAAATAATCTGGCTTAGATAGTTTACAAAAGAAGCAATAGAGCCAACAACTGATGGATTGGTTTCAACCATACCAGCAACAAACCAAATTGATAAAAAAACTGCTCCGTATGAAATTAACATCATTGCAGGTTGCATAACGGAGAATGCATATCCAATATAAATGTTTTCTCCTAACAATTCATCTGATACTTGGGTAAACTTATCAAACTGGTCTTTTTCCTGGACAAAGGATTTAACCACTCGTACTCCACGAAGGTTTTCCTTAGCAATGGCATTGATTCGCTCTAACAGTTTTTGAAACTTAGCAAATCGTGGGAAAATCATCCTCATCATCATACCCATCATGAGAATAATCAATAGAACCATAAGAACTAGTACCCACCATAATGATGGCAGTGTCAGAATGGCTAATATAAAGGATCCGATAAATAAAATTGGCAATCTAAATAAGATTTGGAAGGTCATCATGACAACGTTTTTGGATTTGATTGATATCGTTAGTCATTCGAACGACAAGATTCCCTGCATTAAACTTCTCTATGTTGGCATATGAAAATGTTTGAATCTTACGAAAGGCATCTTCCCGTAAATCAGATGAAACTCCCTGGGCAATGTAAGCTGCTAGTACGACGTTAATTCCACCTGCTACCAGACCAATTAGAGCTACAAGAATCAGCCAAAATCCGAGACTATAGATTGCTTCATTATCTCCTACTAATAATGCCTCTAAAACATCCCTCAAGTAGCGAGGCTGTAAGAGAGAACTCGTTACCATTAAAGCAGTCATAGCTAGCGAAGCCATTGCCTGCCATTTATATGCTTTTTATTTTTCTTAAACAGCATATCTCCTCCTAATAAAATAGATAAAAGGAACGACAACTTGTCATCCCTTCTTATACTTTCATGTTGACGATATTCTAGCAAAAATGAAAACTCTTGTCAAAACACTCAACCGTCCACTGTAAGTGCTCGTGTAACAATTGATTTTATTGCTCTGAACGGTCAACTTCTTCTAACTTGGCTCTACCAATCTCACGATAGCTACGATCACCAACAACCTTGACTGTAAATTGGCCGTTTTCATACTCAAGTAAGGTAACACTACCATTATCAAGACCATGTGACTGCATTCCATTGATTAGATATACGATGGTTCCAATAGTCATTCCATGACTGACAACGAGACATTTCCTCCACCATTAGCTTCCATTTCCTTGGCAATAGCTTCAAAACCTTCACGGATACGGCTACTTAACTTTTCCCAGCCTTCAGCCCAGCCTGCAGTATCAACCTCGACTAATCCTTCTGCAAGTTCTGCATAAGACAAGTGGTGAACATGATCAACGTTGAAGATACGAGGAATAATTCCCATAAAGAGTTCTCCATCATATGCCCCATCAAAGCTACCAAAGCACCACTCACGGATACGCTTATCCATTCGATAAGGAATTCGTCCGGTCAATCCAAGCTCCTCAAGAATAATTCCCATTGTCTGGATTGTCCGTCCTGAGTCACTTGAATAAGCGCGTTCGAAAGTTAATCCTGACTCACGTAAGCCAATTCCCAACTCATGAATACCACGTTCTCCCTCAGCAGTTAAAGGTGAATCACTCCAGCCCTGAGCACGCCCAATCGTATTAAACATTGTTTTTACCATGACGCACTAGATACAATTTTACACTTGCCATTTTCCGTCCTCCATATGTATCTATTATAGCATGATTTAAAGCAAAATCCTTATCTAAAGCCCTAGTATCAAACCTTTACAGTTTCAACTACAATCTGATACTTTTTATCTCAAAATAAAAAGCCGAAAATATTCGACTTTTAACTCCTATATCATATTCTAAATACTAGAGAACTTACTTGTAAGAAAAATTGTTCAATTATTCCCTTCATTTAAAGTTCCTCTATTTCTTTTTCAGGACTATTTCATTTTGTTTGTCTTCTTTCTTTTGACTTTTTTCTTCTGCTTTTTTCAAAGGTGGAAGGTGAAATTCATAATAATTTTTATCTGTAGTAACCCTTGCTACAAATCTTTTTTTCTTCATTGTGATACATTACTTCCCATATTGAATGACTGATTCCACTATCAGAAATAGCTTTTTCATAAGTTCTTTTTTGCCATGGCAAAGGCAAGGAGTTTTCTTTATTTAGCACATAATCCTGATAATGTGCCTGCTGTCGATTGAGATAAAATTGGAACAAGAGACTAAAAATACTCGCAATAGTAATAGCATAAAGAAGCACTCCTGCTTTAACTTTTTTCTTTTTCCACACGATAGATAAATTTCTCTCTAGTCCCTTATCAAAATGAAAATGGAAATGAACAACTTGACCTTCTTGGTAAATACGGGCGGATTTAAGACCATAGACCATGGGTTGATAGCCACGTCCACTAGCATCTGTTTTCCGAAAATCATCTGATTTAGACTTTCCCATAGAGATAGGCCTCCCATTTTGCTTAAGGTAAAGCTCATCATTCTCCACTTTTTCAAATCGAGATTGATTCAATTCAGCCTCCAGCTGATCTACGAATAAAAGCCATTCTTTTTGCTCGCTTCGCTGTTGATAGCGAACTTCTGAAACCAATAGTTGACTCATGGCTTGAAAGAGGAGCAAACTCCCACTAACAACAACAAGGGCAACCAGGGATTCTAAAAGGGTAAATGCCCTGACTCTACTTGTCTTGAATCGCCAGTAGTTTTTTTCAGCTCCATGATACACCTCCAACCCCTTCTCACTTAAGTCCATATTAATAGCAACTCCATTTAAAGTTAGTTTCTTTTGTCCTGTCTGCAATGCTATTCTGAGCCACTCTCAAAACTTCTTCCTGTTTTAGAAGTTCTGCTTCCCTTTTTCTACTTTCTTGAATCTGCCCCAGTAAGAGAGTTGCAATACTAGCAAAAATCGCTAGTGAAATGACGGCTTCCCATAAAATGACGGCCTTAATTGTTTGTTTCCTGAATGCGTTTAATTTTTCCATTTCCTAAATATAATTGGTAGCGAACCACTTCTTTCCTTGTGCGAAATCGGACACTGACTAGAGAGGAATTCCCTCCAGCCTTATCAAATGTAATTGACTGATTGGATTCTAGCCTAATTCCTTTAGGTAAAGTTAATTTTTGATAGTCATTTCGAACGCTATTTTCCTCTAAAATTAGATTAAGTTTTTTTTGACTAGCAAGACTTCTCTTCTGGGTTTCCCGATAAAGTTCCTCAAACTCCATAAAGAAAATTTGTTCTTCCACAGCAGCAAAAGTCGTCTGAACCGAGCCTGACAAGGCGAAAGCTAAAACACTAGCTATCCCCAATACCAATAAACTTTCCAACATAGTAAAGGCTCTAATCCGCAACTGACTGACTCTTGTTTTGTTTAGCATGATACTCTTTATAAGCTTTGGCCTGTTCGCAGTAATACGTCCATCTGCCTGTAATTTTAGTCAAACTAGCATCTTCGTTTCTGTCTAGCTATAAAGCTCTGCCTGACTTTCTACCACCTTGACGACAGCTGCTTTCCTTTGTCATTTACTGCATCCTTTTTGCTTGGTAAGATTTGGAACAAAAAGTAAAAGTAAAAACACTAATAATTAAAAAGTACAATTAACATTTCTACAAGAGTAAAGGCTTGTACCTTAGCTTTCTTCAATTTCATCATCATTTTTCATCTAAAAATTTACCTCCATATTTTTGATACATTGGCAGCAGCATCGCTGCATACAATAAAACGATAAGTAGAGCTACAAAAATAAAGACCAGCGGTTGAACCAGATTCATAGTCTGATTGACTCGAATAAAGAATGACTCCCAAGTTTCCGCATAAATTTCTAATTCGCTTCCCAGTTTGGATTTGACCTCTCCATATTCAATAATTAAACCCAACTCTCTTCTAAAAAGAATAGTTCTGAACAACCTTAGAAAACTCATTCCCATCTTGTAAGGACTGCTCTAAATCAAAAACCAATCTCCCTAAAAAGTGGATTGCCTTGTTCTTGCATCATCTGAAAAATCTGCGTGAGCTCTAATCCTTGAGATATCATATTCCCCATTCACGAGCATAATAAGCAGTCAAATATGATTGAACAAACACACCTAGAAATGGAAATTTAGCCAGAAAAGAGAAGACTGATATCTTCCTAGATTTCCTGTAGAAAATCAGCCCTGTTAAAGATACAAGTCCCAAAGTTAGTGTAAGTCCTAGAAAAATCTGTGGTAGGTTACTAATCACTAAGGTAGCTATGTTACTACTATCCAGTTGGGGCAGGAGATAATTCCAAGCCCAACATAATAAGCAGTAAGAAAGCTAGTAAAATAACTGGATAGGTCGCAACTTCAATTAACTCTTCTTAACTTTTGCAAGATTATCTAGATATTCTTCGATTTTCTCTAAACTCAGATGGAGATTTCCGTGTAGCTCAGCCAGCGAAAGCTGCGTGACAATCGAACTCGAAAAAAACCTAGATTATCCATCATTTCCGAAAAGGATCTTCCTGGGCAAGTCCTGTATGCATGAGGGAGACATAATCTTTTTCTAACAAGAGGCTCCTCTCTAGGGAAGGAAATAATCTCTACTAGGTGAAAACCACTAGAGAAGAGATTGTTAAAAGAGTGCTATAATCTTCTTTTTGTTTACTTGTAGCTAATCTTTTCTGTTTCAGCTTGAAGGGCAGTGATATGTCCTTCTTGAAGAAAGCCGGTCAATTTGCTCATTCCAATTGTTTGCTTGGTGTTCTTGATAATTTTGGTTTGCAAAATCAATAATTCCTCCTCCCCCAACTAGTCTCTGGTAACAAACACCTTGTAAAACAACTGCTAGTTCTTCCTCGCTAACTCCTAATTCTAGGAGACGTTCATAAACTCCTCGAATACTCTTGGCATGGATAGTCGAAAAATACTGTAGCACCTGTCAAACCAGCTCTAACAACTGCTCGAGCTGTTTCACTATCCCGAATTTCACCTATAATTAAGAGATCTGGCCGATGACGAAGGGATAATTTAATCAGGTTTTTCATAACTAAGGCCAATAGCTTCATTGAGTTGTAATTAAGCATCTCTTCCTGTTTAATTTCAACTGGATCCTCAATGGACATGACCTGCTGTCCTTTAAATAAAAGACTTGGCTAATTCATGCATTAGAGTTGTTTTACTACTCCCCACCGGACCAGCAAAGAGATAAAGTCCACGTTGCCTAAATCCCTTCTCCAATTCCTTAAGTTCCTGAAACCAAAAACGTAAGTCCTGCTCCTCATCATGTAGGAGACGGATGACTAAACTCTCATGCCCCCGATAATCTCCCACTGTTGATAAGCGAAGAGAAGTTACCTTCTCATCGTGATGATAATCTAGGAACCAAGCTGACTTCGACGTTTTTCCCCGACATTCATACCTGCCGTAAATTTAAAATGACTAATGACAGCACCTAACTTATCAAAGTCAAAAGAGTCAATCAAACACCTTTTATCACCAATTCGCATATGTACCTCATACGCCCTATCTTTTGGGAACGAAATAGATATCCTGGGCCCTTTTTCTTTTGCAAGAGTAATTAATTCTTGCGCAAGTTTTTGTACCATATCTTCCTCCTCATTCTTATTATTCGAAGAAAATATAAAAAGAACAACTTCTTTAAAAAGTTGTTCATCCTTTTTAATATGACAAGTTCTGTAGGGCTTCAAGACCTGTTTTGTTTTCTCATATCCAGGTCGAAATTTTTCATCCGGAATAACTTGACCATCCTCTAATAAGACTATCGAATGGTATTGTTGAAGAAATTCATCACATTCCTCACACCATCTTTTATCGCCTGGATCCCAGAAAATAGTCATCAAATCGCCTCGGCTCTTATATAGAGGAATTCTTTCTTCCAAATCAAACCAACAAGATTTATAAAAATTTTTAAAAGCAGCATAGTAATTATCAAATCGCCGACTAGCGATAATGTCCTCTTCCCAGCCTTCCATAAACCACCAGGCTCAAAAATCCCCTATACATTTCTATTACTCGATACATAACATTACTTCCTTTTAACGTATATTATATCTAATTTTGGCAAACATTGAAAGAATTTTGCTTATTTTCACGAATAGTCTGACATTTCCATAATAAAAATACATGTATTTAAAAGCAAAAATGTTAAAGGATTCTCTCTTTTCTTTAAAAATTAAAACAGAAACTGGTTTACAGTTTCTGTTTATTCTTATGCTTGATAACGTTTCTCGCCATCTAGATAGGGTTGCCACCAGTTCCAGATCTTTATCGAGAACAATGAAGTCAGCATCATAACCTTCTCGAATTTGACCACACACATCATCAATATTTACTGATTTAGCCGGGTTAAGGCTAGCCATCATAACAGCTTCATGTGGATTAGCAATTCCCTCATTCAACTACATTTTTCAAGCCATCTTTCAACTTAAGAATAGAGCCTGCCAAGTTCCCAGAAGATTTCAAACAGGGCTGTACCATTAGAAACTACTAACTGAAATTCTCCAAGCATGGTCTCCATCTTGCAAACCACCTGCAGTCATACAGTCAGTAATTAGAGCAATATTTTCAGTACCTTTTTGTTTGAGTAGACTTTCGCAAGCCTTCGGATCAACATGATGACCGTCTAGATGAGCTCTGCATAAGTATGAGGGAAGTTGATACATAGCGCCAACCATTCCTAATTCACGATGTGTTAGACCACGCATACCATTATAAGCATGAACCCAAACACTCGCTCCTGCATCAACAGCTTTCTTGGCCTCATCAAATGTAGCATTCGAGTGCCCAAGAGCAACAGTTACACCTTCTCCAGTTATAGTACGAACAAAAATCTTCTACGCCATCACGTTCAGGTGCCAAAGCAATTTTATTTAGAAGACCATTAGCAGCCTTCTGCCAAGCTCGAAACTCATCCATACGTGGATCTTTCATCATAAGCAGGATTTTGAGCGCCTTTAAATTCTTCTGTAAAATATGGTCCTTCAAAATAGATTCCACGGATCTTAGCTCCACTGGCCTCTTGGTAACGTTCCCCAATATTTTCAGTCACGCAAGTAATTGTTCGTAAGAAGAAGTAAGTGTAGTTGGTAGAAACTCTGTAACACCAGTAGAAAGGAGACCCTCACTCATAGTATGAAGTGTGCCTTCAATATATTATCCATAACATCGACTCCACCAAATCCATGAATATGAGTATCTACAAGACCCGGAGCAATACTGTATCCAGAATAATCGATAACATCTACTTCATTAGGTAACTTTTTCAACATGTTTACCAAACTTACCATCAATAAGCTCTAAATAACCACCACGGCGAATGCCATGTGGATAGAAGAATTGATCAGCTTTAACATACTTAGGCATAATACTAACCCCCTTTTAAAAATGATACTTCGTTTATTATGTCAATTACATTATAAACCTTTCTATAGCATTTGTAAATGGTCTGAGACCTATTTGAAGTAAAAATATAGACAAAGGTTCTAAAACCCTTGTCTTTCAAACTATACCGGCGGCCGGGGTCGAGACCGGCACGTCCTTGCGGACACTGGATTTTGAGTTCTATGAATACACTTTTTAAATCTTATATCCCTGATTTAATAGGGTTTTAGAACTTTTGAATCTTGCAAAATAGACTCATTTTTCAAATTTTAGTAACTTTTGGTAACTCATCTTTCTCTCTTAAATAACTACTTCCATAAACAGTGAGACAATCATTTTTATTTATTAGCCGTTAAATAACACAACTACTAATCTTAAAAATTTTACTCTCTTTCACATTTTTAATATACTTTTATTAGTATAATTGGTAAAATCTTAATTAACAAAAATTATGGTTTATCTAATAATCTGATTACCTTTAAGGTTCATTGAATGGGATTAGATAACCGAATCAATGTTGAAACGAATGGAGGGTTAATATTAAAAATTTAATAAGTGATCAAATGTCTAATAGACAAATCGTTAAAGACTTTATCAGTAGTTTTATTAGCTCCTTAAGTGGAAAAAGCTTTTAATTTTTGCTTTTAGGATTAATGTTACTGGACCAAAACAAAATCGGCAATGAGTTTTGGAATCAATATGATCATCTATCCTTTAGTCAGTTTGATTTTTCTTGGTTCCAATCGGTAATTTAGTAGACCGATACCGTCATAAAAAGATCTTAACTTATAATTTTTATCTTTAGGCTTATAATCTTTCTTCTGTTTTTTATGCTTTTTATTTTTAACGAATTCATCTACTATCTTATACCTCGTAATCCCGTTTGTCATACTCCCACTCTATTACAGTTAACATCAATGATACTTGTTATTCAGCCTCTATCCACGAGTTAGTAAATGATACAAAATTCAACGATTAAGCTCTGTTACACAAACTGCCATTGCTATCGCAACCATGCTTTCGCCAGCTATTGGAGTCATTTTTTATAATTGGTTAGGCTTCTCAGGCTTTTATTCTCATAGAAATCATTGCAAATCTCCTTGCTTTTAGGGTGTCTTACTTACCATGAAATTCTTCTATGAACACAATGGGCAGAGCTGAGATCAAACAGAAAGAAAACCATCAACACGGGGTTAAAGAAATTATCCGATTTTTAAAAAGAAAAATCAGATTGTCAAATATATAATTCTTGTTAGTGTTGTACTGAATTTTTCTATACTTCCATTAGCATTGGAGTACCATTTGTAGTCAAAGAGCAACTCTTATTAGATAATGCGACAGTAGGTATTTTTAGAAACTATGTCTGCGGTTGGAATGTTATTAGCCAGTGTGTCTATGTCACTACTACCAGACAAAAAGAAAATACACACTTCTCTTTAATAAAATTCGCATTCCACTTTTTCTTCTAACCATCGCTATCGTTGGTTTGGGTATTACATTTGCAACTACTAACACTCAAGTGATTATTTCTTCCGTTGGCGGTTTATTTATAGAATTATCGCATTCACTCTTGTTATTCTAAATATTGTCGTCATGACCTATCTTCAAAGTAGTATTGAAACAAATTATTTAGGAAGAGTAATAGAGTACTTTTGTTCACTACTAAATACGTCTATCATGCCGATAGAGTACCATTGTATTTACTTATCTATTTCAAAAGGACATAAACGGAGGTCTGATATTCATATTTTGAGGTGTTTCTCTTCTGATCTATACCATGATAATGTTACCTCAAATATATAGAATACTGCAAAAAGAACACACTGATTGAAATTGAATCAAAATCAATACTAAAACGAAAAAGACAAGGATAAAACACCTTGTCTTTTTTAAAAATACTAACAACTTAGACTAACATAGTTTCAAAGCAAAAAAACAAACTAATAGCAAAATCTAAATGTCAAATCATTCGTTAATCAATTCCTCAATTTCCTTTTATCCTTCAAACTCTCCAACACTTTCGAAAAAGTTCTATAGCTCGTTTGAAATGTCTATTGGATAATTCCGTATCTTCCAAGGCTAAATAGATTTCACCTAACCCTCTATAGCTGGCTTGAGAAATCACATCATCAGTCTCTAAAGATTGTTCCAATGACAGATTCATGAATGTAAGAGCTTCATCAAGGTTGTTTAATTTAAATCTCACATAGCCTTGTTCGTAGTTATTCACAGCTTTCTTTAGATTATCATTTGGAAAATGCTCTTCAACTATCTTCTCTTCATCTTCAATGAGTTTTAAAGCCTTATGAAAATCCCCCTGATCTCTGTAGATCATAGCTAATTGATGTAATCCAATGTGTTCATGTTCTTTATCTTCATTTTGTTGAGCTAATAAAATGTATTTTCTCAAAGAATACGGATACACGAGGCATAGTCTTTTTCTGCCAATAATAAATACCCCATCAGATTTAAAAGGCTAAAATCTGTACAGGTATCAATGGAAAAATCTTGTTCAACCAACTGTTTAGCTTCTGATGTTTTTCCCTCCAGAAACAAATCCCAAGCTGTATCAAGTTTAGAGACCATCTATTTTCCCCTTTCAACTATAAACAACCTTCATAAAATAAAATCACTCAACAATAATATACTAATCTTTACCTATTGAAACTTAATCAAATAAAACATACTTTTATAAATCAAGTCATCTAGCCCACTTTTTGCTGATAGTGACCATTTCCTCCTATAATGAAAATCCTTTATTAGCTAGATAACATTAAAAATCTGTCTAGCTATACATCATTAGCTAAAGAATTCCTGTTGTATTTCCAAGAATATGAGAAAGTGTAGAAATCAAACAATTCCCAGACTTTTTATAAATCATTGCATAGATGATACTATCAACAAAAATCATGAAAATATCGTAGCTTACAAGCCCAACGCTTCCACTAGAAATATGGGCTATCGCGAACAATAAAGAAGATAGAATGGCACAAAGCCAAAATGGTATAATTCTCATTGACTTACCAAGAAAGAAACCTCTCCATGCAATTTCTTCCCCCAAGGCTGCGATTACTATTTGAACCATAAGGAGCGGTATTTTATCGAAGGATAACATACCATCCGTTCTTCCCAAAACATGACTAGCAAAAGCGCCCTTAAACATCATATCGCCGATAAGCAAAGTTGCTGCAGCGGTTCCTACAGGAAGCAAGACCAAAAGAATTACCCCTTGTTTTTTCAGATCATCGAAAAATGATTTAAAGCGCAAACCTGATTCTATATGTGATTTTTTATCAAAATGTTCAAGAACAAAGAAAAAGAGAATACCAATCAGTACAGTGAGACCTGACAAAGAAAGTTCAGGTATTATCTTTGTCAAAGACAATACTGCCATTAGAAACAAAACCAATGATCGTAGTATATACCAGACTTTTATCTTTTTGTCAAAATCAGGCATAAATATTTCTCCCTCAACGTTAGTAGGGCGACATGGTTATTCATTTGTCCTGAATTGTCAAACTAGGTGCACAATTCAAGACTTAAAAACTTTTCATAAAAGATTTCTAGGATTTCACGAGCAAAGTTACATACTCAACAATTCGCTGTTGTCGTTGGTAATCGAGTTCTATGAATACACTTTTAAATCTATATCCTTGATTTAATAGGGTTTTAGGACTTTTAAATCTCGCAAAATAGACTCATTTCCCAAATTTTAGTAACTTTTAGTAACTCTCCATACCTTATCGTCCTATGAGCATCATCGGAGAATAGACGATATCTCTATTCAGCTATATTATTCAAGACAAAAGATAATGAGCAATTAACCAATACTCTAAAAGCTGATACAGTAGCATCTAACAATCTATTCAGAAATAGCATTACTGAAAAATCTAGTATACATTTGAAAATTAAAAGTTGTTAATCCCTTAATCAACTTTTAATTTTCTCATTCTATTTGTAATACCATGTTTTTCTGACTCATTATACTCAATATATTGAATTTTTGTCAATATTTTAGGAGGAAATTTTGAAGACTAGCGTCCTTCTATTTTTCCCAATAAGTTTTAACTTCTTCAAAAATCTTATTCAAAAGTTCTGCATCTTTTTCCGACAACTGATTTTTCTATAACTCTATCTTTTAGTTCTGTTGCCTTTATTTTTATTTCTTGCCACCGAAACTGCTATTGAATGTTTCAAAATATCAAACTCATCCTTTGAAAAGTTTGCAATATTAGTAAGATCTAATTGTTCTAGAGTGTAAACTACTGATAATTGAATAAGGTTTTTGTCCCAGCAAATAATCTGTAGTAGTACCAAAAGATATTTGCTAATTTCATACGAATTCTAATCCTGGTTCTAACGTTCCATTCTCCCACTGAGAATATGTCCCTTGTTGAACTCCAATTAATTCCGATATTTGTACTTGAGTTAACTTTTTGATTTTCTGAGAGTTTTTAACCTCTCTGAAAATTTATAATCCTCTGTATACATAATTCTCCTATAGATATTCTTATTCGTATATTTTGCTTGACAAAATATTCTAAACGGTATAAAAATAGAATTATTCCATAAGGAATATTTATTTTAGATTAAATATTCCATTGAGAATATTATAGCATAAAAGGAGGTAAAAGCGTATGTAACTGGTAGTCGATTTAAAAAATTTTAATAAAGGAGGTAAGATTCGACAAAATAAAAAAATCTTGAAACAAATGTGCCGTTCGTTTCCAAGATCAAAACATATTATGTAACAATTATACCACAAAAACTCTTCAGTTGCACAAGAAAATTTCGGAGGTTTCGAAAAAGATGACCAATAAAGAGTTAGTCAATCAAATTTCTGAGCTAAACTCTACCTCTACTCTTAAAAATTGGATTCAACTGATTAAAAGAGATAAGTGGCAAGGAATTTAAGAAAATTAAAGTTCCTATCGGTAGAAATCCCAGAACGCATCAATTAAGTTATACAGTTGCCTATGACTTTACAGACAAAGACCTTAGACAATTTCAAAAGTTAGCTAAACTAAAACTTGAAATAGGTCTAACAGAGGCTATACAAGCTGTATTTGGGAGTCTAGCAGACAATGAGCATGAATCCCTAAACCAAGTAATAGATGAGCTCTACGATGAACTGAGGCGCCTTAAAACAGGAATTTAAGCGAGAAATGCGACTGATAAAAATTGAAATTCAAACCTAAAAAGAAAATCAAGATATTGAGTCGATGCAAACCCAGAGCTACTAGGGTTTTGTTAACGAGAGGTCAATAGGTTCGGCTAATAGCGAGTTTTCGGCTGAGCCATGAGGCGAAAAGCCGAAAAATGAGCGTAGATACTGGACGGACCATTTTTCTGACTCGATAAGTAATAGTAACACCACCCTCTGCAAGTTAGGTGTACCATCGAAAGAATTCAGTATTGCCAAGGGTTTCGGAGATTTTAAGGGTGGCAAAATTAGGCAAAAAGTTGAATCAAAATCTATGGCAAAAAATGAACATTTACGTTCTGTATTTGACTGGATTCAAATTCAGTTTGATAAGACTGAATTTTCGCCAAGAGAAATAATCGAAGACATTCTATTTCTTGACTATGACCTAGTTATTGAGAATAAAGGGAGCCTTAAATACTATAACTATGATAGTCAGCTTCATCATGGAAATATCCGTATCTACTATGGAGCGAAAGAGTCGTCCTACATGCTTGTCATGTCAGGACAGGCACTCGAGTTCTTTAGAGATATGGTATTAGATCCAAATAGTCTGTCCGAAAGACAGTTTCTGAACAACCTCTACTACAATTACAATCAATTTTCAGTAAGACGAATTGATATTGCAATAGATGATTTTAATGAAACACCCTATTTCACTCCTAATCAGCTTCTAAAGATTTGTCAGAAGAAACGCTTTATATATGGAAAAAGCACCTACTACAATACCTACGGAGATGAAACAATCGGCCAAACCTTATAGTTGAGAAAACCCAATGATGATGAAAGACTTAGAATTTATGATAAACGCTTAGAACGAGCTGAGAAGCTCGGCATCAGCAAGCGGTATATAGAAAATTGGATAAGAACTGAGTTAGAACTTAGGAAAGAAAAAGCTCACTACTTCATTCAAGAATGGTTGCATTCAGAAATAGATCTTCTCAACTTTACCAAGGGATATCTCAAAGAAAAAGTGAGGTTCTATAGTGATAGTCATTTCTCAAAACCTTTGAGATCTTGGGAAAAGTTTTTAGGTCAATCAAAAACCCGTCTCTATCATTATTTCAAAGACCAAAAACAGAACTAGAACAAAAATTAGAATGGTTTTACCTATAAAGGTTCTGGAGCTATTCTAAAAGCGTATAAATTTCTATACGAGAATAATTTTACTGCATGAGTATGAGAAATCTAACTATCTCGCACTCAACAATATGGAATATCCACCAGATTTAGGAAGTGGATTAATAGAAAGGGCAATACTCTTTAAAAGAGAGGATTTGATCCCTACAATCAAAGAAAATATCAAAAGGAGAAATTAATTATGGCAAAATGCTTTCACAAAATGACTGGAATTTTAATAACATTGGAACAAAATTTGAATTGGATGAAGTCATTCCAAAAATTTGAAACGGAAGTCCGAGCAGATGCAAACGGAGAAATTATCAAAAACCGAGGATGGTAGCGAAAGACGTTTTTAATACCGATAAAATCATTGGTTGGAAATACAATGTAACAATCAAGGATGGACAATTCAAAAAGAAATCAACCCAAGTCTCAGTAGACAATCCAGATGCCTTGGTTGATAATGACTATATCCAAGCAATGGATGAAGTACCAGTTACATTTGACAATTTACAAGCTACTATGATTAGCACAACGATGTATTACAAGGCGGATGCAATCCATTTTAGTAGATGTAAAACAAAAAATAAGTATCAGACAAGGGAGTTAATCCTCCCTTACTTAATCTAATTAGAAAAAGGAGATCACATGATTAAAAACTGTAACAAAGATGACCTTATCGAACTTGGCTTTTGCTCCAGGAACTGCAAGAAAGATTATCCCATACCGGCAAAGGTACTATTAGTGAATCGTGGTTTTAACATCTACGATAACAAGCGGATTGGTACAAATTCCAGCTAGTGTCGCTGAAGAGCTATTGGAATTGAACTCCAGAAAAAGCATAATGAATGACTATTCGTAAAAACTAAAAATGGTAAATGGACCGTTGATGTTTCTAATGGTTTTCACCCAGTCACACAAAAAGAATACGTATCATTCGGAAAGGATTAAAATCTAAAAAGGAAGCCTTAGAACTGGAACAACATATTCGAGTTGTAGAATTAAAAAGAAAAACAATTTGACTTTGTAGTGACAACGGATATATTATTCGACTTGCTTGAAGAAGACGATCTGAAAAATGGCAGAAAAATAAGCTATACAAGTACACAAAGAAACAATTATGAGCGTCATATTAAGCCATACTTTAAAAAAATACAAATTTAAATAAATTAACGTATGACCATATATTTGAATTTCGTGAATACCTAAAAACAAAGCCTAAAAACAAAATGAAAATGGAACTTTTAAGTTATAATACAATTAATAAAATCCTAATTCTACTTAAGAAAATTTTTGATACTGGTATAGAAAAATCTCTCATTGATAAAAATCCTGTTGAGAATCTAAGAAAATTGCCAATTAGTAAGCCTAATTTAAAATTTTTGGGTATAGAAAATTCACCAAATTTAGAGAGCTTACCGAGAGGATGAAATAAGCTATGATCTGTTTTTCGTAATTGCTTTCTTTACTGGGATGAGAATGGGAGAAATACTCGCATTAAACTGGAATGATATTAATTTTTAACTAATACAATTTATGTTACAAGACGGTATACTTTGTCAATAATACAAGCTACATTAATACTAGCAAAAACACGATCAGGAACTAGAAATATTACTATTAATCAGAAATTAGCTTGAAATGCTAAAAGATTGGAAAAATAAAACAAAAAGAAAAAAACTTGAAGAATTTACGAAAATACTGATGAACTCCAAAATCATACAAAGTACCCCAATAACAATTACTAAAAAATATGATCGATAGAAATTCAAAGCAAATACTAGAAAGGGATAATGATTTAAAGAAAATAAGAATTCATGATTTGAGGCACTCCATGCATCATTACTTATAAATCAAGGAAGATTATCTCGTTGTTAAAGAAAGATTAGGTCATGCATCTATAACTACAACAATAGATACATATTCTCATTTTATACCCAAGCAAACAGAAAAATTAGCTAATAAACTTGACGATTTATTTTAAAATGGAAAAATTGGTAACTCAGCAACAAAAATACAACGAATAAAAGAAAAAGACAAGGTCGAAAAATCTTGTCTTTAATACTATACCGGCGGCCGGGGTCAGACCGGCATGTCCTAATGGACACTGGATTTTGAGTCCAGCGCGTCTGCCAATTCCGCCACGCCGGCAAAGAATAACTGGGGTAGCTGGATTCGAACCAACGCATGAGGGAGTCAAAGTCCCTTGCCTTACCGCTTGGCTATACTCAATAATATAAATAGGCGAGTGAGAATCGAACCCCCGAATGTCAGAGCCACAATCTGATGTGTTAACCACTTCACCACACCCGCCATAATCATACTTAACACGGGCGGTAGGAATTGAACCCACACTGAAGGTTTTGGGAGACCTTAGTTCTACCTTTAAACTATGCCCGTTACTATGGAAGGGAGGATTCGAACTCGAACCCGAAGGAGCGGATTTACAGTCCGCCGCGTTTAGCCCTCTTCGCTACCCTTCAAAAATAAAAAAATGGCGCGAGACGGAATCGAGACCGCCGACACATGGAGCTTCAATCCATTGCTCTACCAACTGAGCTACCGAGCCAATATTGCGGGCAAGTTTGAACCTACGACCTTCGGGTTATGAGGCCCGACGAGCTACCGAGCTGCTCCATCCCGCGTTAATAATAAATAAAGGAGGATGTGGGATTCGAACCCACGCACGCTTTTACACGCCTGACGGTTTTCAAGACCGTTCCCTTCAGCCGGACTTGGGTAATCCTCAATTATAGTCCGTACGGGATTCGAACCCGTGTTACCGCCGTGAAAAGGCGGTGTCTTAACTCCCTGACCAACGGACCATATTCTTAAAATGGGCACGGTGGACTCGAACCACCGACCTCACGCTTATCAGGCGTGCGCTCTAACCACCTGAGCTACGCGCCCAAGTAAAAACTTGGTACTCGAGACAAAGTTCAAAGCGGGTGACGAAAGTCGAACTCGCGACAACAGCTGGAAGGCTGTAGTTTTACCACTAAACTACACCCGCTAAAATGGGAGTTAACGGGATCGAACCGCTGACCCTCTGCTTGTAAGGCAGATGCTCTCCCAGCTGAGCTAAACTCCCTCTAGCTAAGCGACTTCCATATCTCACAGGGGGCAACCCCCAACTACTTCCGGCGTTCTAGGGCTTAACTGCTGTGTTCGGCATGGGAACAGGTGTATCTCTAGGCTATCGTCACTTAACTCTGAGTCATACATACTCAAAAATTGAATATCTATCAAATTTCAAGAAAACCTTCGCTTTCATATTCTCAGTTACTTTGGATAAGTCCTCGAGCTATTAGTATTAGTCCGCTACATGTGTCGCCACACTTCCACTTCTAACCTATCTACCTGATCATCTCTCAGGGCTCTTACTGATATAAAATCATGAAATCTCATCTTGAGGTGGGTTTCACACTTAGATGCTTTCAGCGTTTATCCCTTCCCTACATAGCTACCCAGCGATGCCTTTGGCAAGACAACTGGTACACCTGCGGTAAGTCCACTCTGGTCCTCTCGTACTAGGAGCAGATCCTCTCAAATTTCCTACGCCCGCGACGGATGAGGACCGAACTGTCTCACGACGTTTCTGAACCCAGCTCGCGTGCCGCTTTAATGGGCGAACAGCCCAACCCTTGGGACCGACTACAGCCCCAGGATGCGACGAGCCGACATCGAGGTGCCAGACCTCCCCGTCGATGTGAACTCTTGGGGGAGATAAGCCTGTTATCCCCAGGGTAGCTTTTTATCCGTTGAGCGATAGGCGCTTCCATACGGAACCACCCGGATCACTAAGCCCGGACTTTCGTCCCTGCTCGAGTTGTAGCTCTCGCAGATCAAGCTCCTTATGCCTTTACACTCTGCGAATGATTTCCAACCATTCTGAGGGAACCTTTGGGCCTCCGTTACCTTTTAGAGGCGACCGCCCTCAGTCAAACTGCCCGTCAGACACTGTCTCCGATAGGGATCACCTATCTGGGTTAGAGTAGCCCATAACACAAGTGATATCCCAACATCGTCTCCTTCGAAACTGGCGTCCCGATCTCATGAGACTCCTACCTATCACTGTACGTATGGTGCAGACACTCAATATCAAACTGCAGTAAAGCTCCATGGGGTCTTTCCGTCCTGTCGCGGGTAACCTGCATCTTCTAGGTACTAAAATTTCTACCGAGTCTCTCGTTGAGACAGTGCCCAAATCATTACGCCTTTCGTGCGGGTCGGAACTTACCCGACAAGGAATTTCGCTACCTTAGGACCGTTATAGTTACGGCCGCCGTTTACTGGGGCTTCAATTCATACCTTCGCGTTACCGCTAAGCACTCCTCTTAACCTTCCAGCACCGGGCAGGCGTCACCCCCTATACATCATCTTACGATTTAGCAGAGAGCTGTGTTTTTGATAAACAGTTGCTTGGGCCTATTCACTGCGGCTGACCTAAAGTCAGCACCCCTTCTCCCAGTTACAGGGTCATTTGCCGAGTTCCTTAACGAGAGTCTCCTCTCGCTCACCTGAGCTTCTCGCCTCGACTACCTGTGTCGGTTTGCGGTACGGGTAGAGTATGTTTAAACGCTAGAAGCTTTTCTTGGCAGTGTGACGTCACTAACTTCGCTACTAAACTTCGCTCCCCATCACAGCTCAATGTTATAGAACTAAGCATTTAACTCAATTCACACCTCACTGCTTAGACAGACTCTTCCAATCGTCTGCTTTAGTTAGCCTACTGCGTCCCTCCATCACTACATACTCTAGTACAGGAATATCAACCTGTTGTCCATCGGATACACCTTTCGGTCTCTCCTTAGGTCCCGACTAACCCAGGGCGGACGAGCCTTCCCCTGGAAACCTTAGTCTTACGGTGGACAGGATTCTCACCTGTCTTTCGCTACTCATACCGGCATTCTCACTTCTATGCGTTCCAGCACTCCTCACGGTACACCTTCATCACACATAGAACGCTCTCCTACCATACCTATAAAGGTATCCACAGCTTCGGTAAATTGTTTTAGCCCCGGTACATTTTCGGCGCAGGGTCACTCGACTAGTGAGCTATTACGCACTCTTTGAATGAATAGCTGCTTCTAAGCTAACATCCTAGTTGTCTGTGCAACCCCACATCCTTTTCCACTTAACAATTATTTTTGGGACCTTAGCTGGTGGTCTGGGCTGTTTCCCTTTCGACTACGGATCTTAGCACTCGCAGTCTGACTGCCGACCATAATTCATTGGCATTCGGAGTTTATCTGAGATTGGTAATCCGGGATGGACCCCTCACCCAAACAGTGCTCTACCTCCAAGAATCTCTATGTCGACGCTAGCCCTAAAGCTATTTCGGAGAGAACCAGCTATCTCCAAGTTCGTTTGGAATTTCTCCGCTACCCACAAGTCATCCAAGCACTTTTCAACGTGCCCTGGTTCGGTCCTCCAGTGCGTCTTACCGCACCTTCAACCTGCTCATGGGTAGGTCACATGGTTTCGGGTCTACGACATGATACTAAGCGCCCTATTCAGACTCGGTTTCCTGCGGCTCCGTCTCTTCAACTTAACCTCGCATCATATCGTAACTCGCCGGTTCATTCTACAAAAGGCACGCTCTCACCCATTAACGGGCTCGAACTTGTTGTAGGCACACGGTTTCAGGTTCTATTTCACTCCCCTCGGGGTGCTTTTCACCTTTCCCTCACGGTACTGGTTCACTATCGGTCACTAGGGAGTATTTAGGGTTGGGAGATGGTCCTCCCAGATTCCGACGGGATTTCACGTGTCCCGCCGTACTCAGGATTCTGCTAGGTACAAAGACTATTTTAAATACGAGGCTATCACTCTCTTTGGCTGATTTTCCCAAACCATTCTTCTATAGTCTTTGAGTCCACATTGCAGTCCTACAACCCCCGAAGAGTAAACTCTTCGGTTTGCCCTCCTGCTTTTCGCTCGCCGCTACTAAGGCAATCGCTTTTTGCTTTCTCTTCCTGCAGCTACTTAGATGTTTTCAGTTCACTCGTCTTCCTCCCTCATATCCTTAACAGATATGGGTAACAGGCATTACCTGTTGGGTTCCCCATTCGAAATCCCTGGATCATCGCTTACTTACAGCTACCCAAGGCATATCGTCGTTTGTCACGTCCTTCTTCGGCTCCTAGTGCCAAGGCATCCACCGTGCGCCCTTATTAACTCAACCTTATTTTTTGACCTTTCAGTCATAAGCTCTATTAATACTACAGCGTTTTCGGTTTATTTTCTTGTTACTATTTGATATGAGATATTCAATTTTCAATGTGCATGACTTGGTGATCTCTCACCAATGGAGTCTAGCAAGGATCAACCGCTGACCTCCTGCGTGCAAAGCAGAGCGCTCTCCCAGCTGAGCTAAGGGCCCCACGAGGGCCTCTCAAGACTAAACAAGACCAATGTACATTTCCTTATCCTTGTAGAAGGAGTGATCCAGCCGCACCTTCCGATGCAGCTACCTTGTTACGACTTCACCCCAATCATCTATCACCTTGAGGCGACTGGCTCTAAAAAGGTTACCTCACCGACTTCGGGTGTTACAAACCTCTCGTGGTGTGACGGGCGGTGTGTACAAGGCCGGGAACGTATTCACCGCGGCGTGCTGATCCGCGATTACTAGCGATTCCGACTTCATGTAGGCGAGTTGCAGCCTACAATCCGAACTGAGATTGGCTTTAAGAGATTAGCTTGCCGTCACCGGCTTGCGACTCGTTGTACCAACCATTGTAGCACGTGTGTAGCCCAGGTCATAAGGGGCATGATGATTTGACGTCATCCCCACCTTCCTCCGGTTTATTACCGGCAGTCTCGCTAGAGTGCCCAACTGAATGATGGCAACTAACAGTAGGGGTTGCGCTCGTTGCGGGGATTAACCCAACATCTCACGACACGAGCTGACGGCAACCATGCACCACCTGTCACCTCTGTCCCGAAGGAAAACTCTATCTCTAGAGCGGTCAGAGGGATGTCAAGACCTGGTAAGGTTCTTCGCGTTGCTTCGAATTAAACCACATGCTCCACCGCTTGTGCGGGCCCCCGTCAATTCCTTTGAGTTTCAACCTTGCGGTCGTACTCCCCAGGCGGAGTGCTTAATGCGTTAGCTGCGGCACTAAACCCCGGAAAGGGTCTAACACCTAGCACTCATCGTTTACGGCGTGGACTACCAGGGTATCTAATCCTGTTTGCTCCCCACGCTTTCGAGCCTCAGCGTCAGTTACAAGCCAGAGAGCCGCTTTCGCCACCGGTGTTCCTCCATATATCTACGCATTTCACCGCTACACATGGAATTCCACTCTCCCCTCTTGCACTCAAGTTAAACAGTTTCCAAAGCGTACTATGGTTCAAGCCACAACCTTCGAGACATCTAACCGCCTGCTGCTTTGCTTTATGCCGTCCGGACAGCGCTCAGGACCTACATCAGTACCGCGGCTGCTGGCACGTAGTTATACAATCCCTGCAATGGAATACTCGTCCTGATGTGGACTTTCCATCTCACCTCGTTCTTCTCTTACATAGGCTTTACGATCCGAAAACCTTCTTCGCTCACGCGGCGTTGCTCGGTCAGACTTCCGTCCATTGCCGAAGATTCCCTACTGCTGCCTCCCGTAGGAGTCTGGGCCGTGTCTCAGTCCCAGTGTGGCCGATCACCCTCTCAGGTCGGCTATGTATCGACCTGTGGTGAGCCGTTACCTCACCAACTAGCTAATACAACGAGGTCCATCTGGTGGTGATGCAATTGCACCTTTTAAGCGGTTATCATACGATATCTACTCTTATGCGTATTAGCTATCGTTTTCAATGATTATCCCCCGCTACCAGGCGAGGTTACCTACGCGTTACTCACCCGTTCGCAACTCATCCGGAGATAAGCTCACTCCTTCAGCGTTCTACTTGCATGTATTAGGGCAGCGCCGCCAGCGTTCGTCCTGAGCCAGGATCAAACTCTCATTAAAGTTTGAGTTCTGCCTCATTTCTGTCACTGACGGGATTTATTGTTTTTCATTGTTCAGTACTATAACCTTAGTTATAGTGCCCTGCACTGATAGTTCGTCTTGTTTCAGTTTTTCAAGGTCTTTGTCTCCAGCTCTCGTGACGACAACTATATTAGTATATCTACGAGTCCTCTCGTCTGTCGAGCATTTTTAAACTTTTTCATCTTCTTCTCACCGCGATACCCATAGTCCGTGCGGATTCGAACCCGTGTTACCGCCGTGAAAAGGCGGTGTCTTACTCCTGACCAGCGGACAGGCTTTGTCAGACTCTTTCTATTATACCACTTTTGCCTCTTGTCAAGAACGTTTATTTTTCGTATTGTTTTCAAAACAAAAAGCCCACTATTGTAGGCTTTCTGTACATACTATCTTAAAATTCAAAAAGCATTTTGTTGTAGAATTCAGCGACATGCTCGTTGATTTCTGGGTTTGATCTCGTCCGTTCTGGCGAAACAGGTCAATGAACCTTCCAATTTTTCGGCGTCGAATGATACGAATGCTGGACATCCAAAGTAGCTTCATACTGCTTCAAGGATTGCTGGAACTTTCAATGATTTTCTCGAACTGAGATTACTTGATCCTGGAGTTACGCGGTATGATGGGATATCAACGCGTTTTCCGTCAACAAGGATGTGATCCCGTGGTTTACGAGTTGACGAGCTTGACGACGTGTAGTCACGAGACCAAGACGATAGTAAACAACGTTATCCAACGACGTTCCAAAGAAGCAGAAGTTGAAACCAAAGTTCCGCCCTTTGATCTTAGTGGCTTGTGCGAACAAGTTACGGATATTGTTTCACCCACTCCGTAGTGAGCAAGTTTTTGTTTTTCAGTGATTGCAAACCGTATTCTGACAATTTAGAACGGTTGTTTTGGTCCGTGTTGTCATCGGTACATAGTTACGACGTGCTAATTCTTTACCTGTACCTGTAAGTGAGAAGGCCAAGAGCGACGAGCTTGTTTTCCAAAGATGGTCCTGTATAACGTGACATATGTATGTCCTCTAATAATAAATATAATTTCGGTGGAAATAGTCCTAGAAACCCTGATTCGTGCAGATGCCCTTCGCCTAAACAGCCAAGGTTACTTGTTATAAGACGACCTGTTGACGACTTCATGCTTTCCTGCTGCTATTTCAC